>Ga0209676_1000015_pt1 | contig 784458 bp, 710 predicted proteins | sample AraplaCvi_mLB_r2_FD_184282 | JGI IMG/M metagenome (GOLD analysis project Ga0209676, IMG submission 184282) | Arabidopsis root microbial communities from North Carolina, USA - plate scrape MF_Cvi_mLB_r2 (SPAdes) (version 2) | ecosystem: Host-associated > Plants > Roots > Endosphere | place...
TCTTCAGTTCAAACATCTTTGGGTTTTTAAGAAACCCTAAACTTGGCTCAGCAATCGTTGGTTACATCTTTGATTTCTCGCGGAGTAACTTGTGATGCTGATAATCTTGTTGACTATCAGTCTGACTCCACAAGCACCCACACGAATTGCTTGATTCAGTTGTTAAAGAGCGGTTGGTTAAGATCTTTCGTCTCAACCGAGGCGCGCATTCTACAGCAGCCTCATTTGCTGTCAAGTGATTATTTTCAGAAGCTTTCGAAGATTTCTTCAACAACTTCAACCACTTGCGCTTCCGATCTCTCGTTAGCGGGAGGCGAATTCTACAGCGTTACACGCTGCTGTCAACACCTCTTTTTCTCCACTTTCGACCGAGAAGATCGAACCGTTGAAAGCGCCGAACAAGTCGACATTTCCAACTCCTTCCAGACTTCGATGAACTGAAGCGACCCGCTTTCGAAACCTACTTAACTCATTGAATCTCAAGGAGTTTTCCGTTTCGACTGCGCCGGAAGTGGGGCGAATTATAGAGACTCAGAATCTGCCGTCAACCCTTAATTTCGCTTTTCTTTCAATAACTTGCAGATAGGCCAAAAACATCCAATTCCCTCTATATAGAAAAGGATTCAGCACCCCTTCTATATAGAGAGAACCATCAGAGCACTCCATCCTCTTTCATCGCAGCCACCGCTCCAGCCCCAAGACCCAGCACCCGCTGCAAAACCTCCAACGTATGCTCGCCCAGCAAAGGAGGCGCATGGCGATACTCGACAGGCGTCCGCGACAGCCGAATCGGACTGGCCACCTGCGGCACCATCCCCGCCAGCGCGTGAGGCAGCTCAATCGCCAACCCGCGAGACTTCACCTGCGGATCCTCGAATACCTGCGACAGATCATTGATCGGCCCACATGGCACACCCGCCTGTTCCAGCTGAGCCACCCACTCGGAGGTCGTCTTGAAGACTGTCGCCTGGCGAATCAACGGAATCAGCACCGCACGGTTCGCCACCCGCAACTTATTAGTCGCGAAACGCGGATCGTCCGCCCACTGAGGTTGCCCCGCCACTTCGGCAAACTTTCTAAACTGCCCGTCATTACCCACCGTGAGAATGAAGTCACCGTCAGCCGTAGGAAAATCCTGATACGGCACGATGTTCGGATGCGCATTCCCCAGCCGCTTAGGCGCGTTTCCCGTCGTCAGATAGTTCATCGCCTGGTTTGCCAGGCACGCCACCTGCACATCCAGCAGAGCCATATCGATATGCTGCCCGCCGCCATCGTGATCACGATGAGCCAGCGCCGCCAGGATCGCCACGGTCGAATACAGGCCCGTGAGGATATCGGTGAGCGCAACACCCACCTTCACTGGCCCGGCTCCCTCATCACCCTCAGGTCGCCCGGTCAGACTCATCAGCCCGCCAAGCCCCTGGATCATGAAGTCATAACCCGCACGCTTGGCATACGGTCCGGTCTGACCAAAACCGGTGATCGAGCAATAGATCAGATCCGGATTGATCGCCTTCAGCGACTCGTAATCCAGGCCATACGCCGCCAGACCACCCACCTTGAAGTTTTCGATCAGGATGTCGGACTTGGCTGCCAGCTCCCGAACCAGCTTCTGACCTTTGGGACGCGTGAAGTCGATCGTCACCGATTGCTTGTTGCGGTTGGCCGACAGGTAATAAGCCGCCTCGCTAGTGTTCTCGCCATAAGCGTCCTTCAGGAAGGGCGGCCCCCAGGCGCGAGTGTCGTCACCATTGCCCGGGCGCTCGACCTTGATCACTTCCGCCCCAAGGTCAGCAAGAATTTGCCCGGCCCATGGGCCGGCCAGCACTCGCGATAAATCCAGTACCCGCAGATGCGACAGCGCGCCCATGGTCGCTCTCCTATTAATAGAACGCCTGCAGGCCGGTCTGCGCACGACCGAGGATCAGCGCGTGAACGTCGTGAGTGCCTTCATAGGTATTCACCACTTCCAGGTTGACCAGGTGACGGGCCACGCCGAATTCATCGGATATCCCGTTGCCGCCCAACATGTCACGCGCCATGCGGGCGATCTCGAGAGACTTGCCGCAAGAGTTGCGCTTCATGATCGAAGTGATTTCAACCGCAGCAGTGCCTTCGTCCTTCATGCGGCCCAGACGCAGACAGCCTTGCAGTGCCAAAGTGATCTCGGTCTGCATGTCAGCCAGCTTCTTCTGGATCAACTGAGTGGCGGCCAGCGGACGACCGAACTGTTGACGATCCAGGGTGTACTGGCGAGCGGTGTGCCAGCAGAACTCGGCAGCACCCAACGCGCCCCAAGAGATGCCATAACGTGCGGAGTTGAGGCAGGTGAACGGACCTTTCAGACCGCGCACGTCCGGGAATATGTTCTCTTCCGGCACGAACACGTTGTCCATGACGATTTCGCCGGTGATCGAAGCGCGCAGACCGACCTTGCCATGAATCGCCGGAGCGCTCAGGCCTTTCCAGCCCTTCTCCAGAACGAAGCCACGGATGTCGCCCGCATCGTCCTTGGCCCAGACCACGAACACATCGGCGATCGGGCTGTTGGTGATCCACATCTTGGCGCCGGTCAGGCTGTAGCCGCCTTCCACTTTGCGCGCACGCGTAATCATCGCGCCCGGGTCGGAACCGTGGTTCGGCTCGGTCAGACCGAAGCAGCCGATCCACTCGCCGGAAGCCAGCTTCGGCAGATACTTCTGCTTCTGTGCTTCGGTACCGAATTCGTTGATCGGAACCATCACCAGCGACGACTGCACGCTCATCATCGAACGGTAGCCAGAGTCGACACGCTCGACTTCACGGGCAATCAGGCCATAGCTGACGTAGTTGAGGCCGCTGCCACCGTACTGCTCGGGGATGGTCGCGCCCAACAGGCCGACCTCACCCATTTCACGGAAGATCGCCGGGTCAGTCTTTTCATGGCGGAAGGCTTCGAGCACGCGCGGTGCGAGGCTCTGCTGGGCGAATTGCTCGGCAGTGTCGCGGATCATGCGTTCTTCTTCAGTCAGCTGTTGATCCAGCAGCAGTGGATCGATCCAGTTGAAGCTAGCTTTACCGCCCATGAGTGAGTCCTCGCAAATCGGGTGAATTAACGTGGCATTGATCCTAGGCGCGCTTCGCCATCCCGACAAACGAGGATTTCGCATCCTGTTGTGCTAATTTCTCACTCCGAAACGTCGCGAGATGCCGATTAAGCGATGTATTAGTGAGGTTGACGTACATGCGCCGCAAGATACCCAGCACCACCGCCCTGATCAGCTTCGAGGCTGCTGCCCGTCACGAGAGCTTTACCAAGGCCGCTGAAGAACTTTCCCTCACCCAGGGCGCCATTTGCCGACAGATCGCCAGCCTGGAGGACTTCCTCAGCGTCGAACTCTTCCGACGCTCGCGTCGCGGGGTGAAGCTGACAGAAGCGGGCCTTTCCTACAGTCGTCGGGTCGCCACCCAACTCGACGCCGTTGAGCGCGACACCCTGTCGGTGATGGGTCAGCAAGGCACCAATGTGATTGAGCTCGCCGTGGTGCCCACCTTCGGCACGCAATGGCTGTTGCCAAGGCTGAAGGACTTCCAGCTCAAACATCCGGAAGTGACGGTCAACCTGACCAACCGCACCCGCCCGTTCCTGTTTGCCGACACCGAATTCGATGCCGCCATCTACTTTGGCGATGCCGACTGGTCCGGTACCGAATCCCACAGGCTGATGGGCGAGAATCCGATGCCGGTATGCAGTCCCGTCCTGCTCGGCAACAAGACGCATCTGACACCCGATGAAATCGCCGATCTGCCGCTGCTCCAGCAAACCACCCGCCCCTACGCCTGGCGACAGTGGTTCAACTCGCAACACCTGAACATCCCCCGCGACATGACAGGTCCGCGCTACGAGCTATTCTCCATGCTGGCCCAGGCCGCCATGCACGACATGGGCATCGCGCTGATCCCACCATTCCTCATTCAGCGCGAACTGGCCGAGAAACGCTTGGTGATTGCCAACCCGAACGCGCTCTCCAGCATCAAGGCGTATTACCTGATGATTCCGGAGCGAAAGGTCGAATCCGCGTCACTCAAGGCTTTTCGCGACTGGCTGGTGAACCAGGCACACAGCTACAACCTAGAAGGCTAAAGGGCTTCAGCGATTACTAACCCCGTAGTCAGGAAAACCAAAGCCCTACAGATATAACTATTTGTCGCAAATCGACAGACTGTATCCGAAAGTCGTACAGACGTCCCACAAGCGCCTGACGACGTGGCTTTGAGCCCCCATTCACGACTCATTGCGGCCTATTCACGTCACCGATGAGAAAAATCTTCAAATTCATCCAGAATCCTTGAAAGGCACGGCCTGCAAGGGATACAACTGGCCATCTGCGACATTCGGTCACGGGATGACTTGTAGTTAATTTTCCGTCACCCGTCATAATCCCTTGAAGGGCATAAACTTCGCCTGCAAAATGCCGCGCCCCGCCCTGATTTGGCGGGATCGTGCTGATCGGCCGCCCCAGTCGCACCATCCGTAGTGCATGGGTTTACTCAATAAGATCACGCAGGAGATTTGACGTGCACATTGGTGTTCCTCTCGAAACCCAGACCGGTGAAACACGGGTTGCTGCAACCCCGGAAACCATTAAAAAGCTGATCAGCCAAGGTCATAAGGTCACTGTGCAAACCGGCGCCGGCGTTAAAGCCAGCGTTGTCGACAGTGCCTATGAAGCGGCAGGCGCAACCATTGGCAGTGCCAATGACGCGTTTGGCGCCGAGCTGATTCTCAAAGTGGTCGCGCCAAGCGATGCCGAACTGACGCTGATCAAGCGCGGAACGGTGCTGGTGGGCATGCTCAACCCGTTCAACAACGACACCATCGCGAAGATGGCCGAGTGCGGGATTACCGCGTTCGCCCTGGAAGCGGCACCACGTACCTCCCGGGCCCAGAGTCTCGACGTGCTGTCGTCCCAGGCGAATATTGCCGGCTATAAGGCGGTGCTGCTGGCCGCTCACTACTATCCGCGCTTCATGCCGATGCTGATGACCGCTGCGGGCACCGTGAAAGCTGCGCGCGTGCTGATTCTGGGGGCCGGTGTGGCCGGGTTGCAGGCGATTGCCACGGCGAAACGTCTGGGTGCCGTCATCGAAGCGTCCGACGTACGTCCGGCCGTGAAGGAACAGATCGAGTCCCTCGGCGCCAAGTTCGTCGACGTGCCTTACGAGACCGATGAAGAACGCGAATGCGCGGTCGGCGTCGGCGGTTACGCACGCCCGATGCCGGCGAGCTGGATGCAGCGTCAGGCCCAGGCCGTGCACGAGCGCGCCAAGCAGGCTGACATCGTCATCACCACCGCACTGATTCCGGGCCGCAAGGCACCGACGCTGCTGAGCGCAGACACCGTGGCGCAGATGAAACCCGGCTCGGTGGTCATCGACCTCGCGGCCGCTCAGGGTGGCAACTGCCCGCTGACCGTGGCCGATCAGGTCGTGATCGAGAACGGCGTGACCATCGTCGGCCCGACCAACCTTGCCGGTGAAGTCGCCGCAGACGCCTCGGCGCTGTACGCACGCAACCTGCTGGACTTCCTGAAGCTGGTCTTCACCAAAGAAGGCCAGTTCGAAGTGAACCTCGAAGACGACATCGTCGCCGCGTGCCTGATGTGCCGCGACGGCCAAGTCATCCGCAAAAACGCCTAAGCAGGGATTCAGACGATGGAAGAGCTTATCTCCCCCGGTATCTACAACCTGATCATCTTCGTGCTGGCGATTTATGTCGGTTACCACGTGGTCTGGAACGTTACACCCGCGCTGCACACGCCTTTGATGGCAGTGACCAACGCCATTTCGGCGATCGTGATCGTCGGCGCCATGCTCGCGGCCGCACTGACCGTCACCCCGCTGGGCAAGACCATGGGCACCCTCGCCGTGGCACTGGCTGCGGTCAACGTCTTCGGTGGCTTCCTGGTCACCCGCCGCATGCTTGAGATGTTCAAGAAGAAAGCCCCGAAAGCAAAAGAAGAGGCGCCTAAGTAATGAGCATGAACCTCGTCACGACGCTCTACCTGATCGCGTCGATCTGCTTCATCCAGGCCCTCAAGGGCCTGTCGCACCCGACCACGTCGCGCCGCGGCAACCTGTTCGGCATGCTCGGCATGGCACTGGCAATCATCACCACTGTCGGCCTCATCTATAAGCTGGGCGCCGAGCTAGCGACTGCTGGCATCGGTTATGTGATCGTCGGCCTGCTGATCGGCGGCACTGCCGGTTCGATCATGGCCAAGCGCGTTGAAATGACCAAGATGCCGGAACTGGTTGCGTTCATGCACAGCATGATCGGCCTGGCAGCGGTGTTCATCGCCATTGCTGCGGTGGTCGAGCCGCAGTCGCTGGGCATCGTCAAGCAACTGGGCGACTCGATCCCGGCGGGTAACCGTCTGGAGCTGTTCCTCGGCGCAGCCATCGGTGCAATCACCTTCTCCGGTTCGGTGATTGCGTTCGGCAAGCTGTCGGGCAAGTACAAGTTCCGTCTGTTCCAGGGTGCACCGGTACAGTTCAGCGGTCAGCACAAGCTGAACGCGGTACTGGGTCTGGCAACGCTGATCCTCGGCGTCACCTTCATGCTGACCGGCAACCTCGCCGCGTTCGCACTGATGCTGGCCCTGGCGTTCGTCATGGGCGTGCTGATCATCATCCCGATCGGCGGCGCCGACATGCCAGTGGTGGTGTCGATGCTCAACAGCTATTCCGGCTGGGCGGCGGCAGGTATCGGCTTCTCGCTGAACAACTCGATGCTGATCATTGCCGGCTCGCTGGTCGGTTCGAGCGGTGCGATCCTCTCGTACATCATGTGCAAGGCGATGAACCGTTCCTTCTTTAATGTACTGCTCGGCGGTTTCGGCAATACAGCAGACGCCGGTCCTGCCGGTGAGAAGGAAGCCCGCCCGGTGAAATCCGGTTCGGCTGACGACGCGACCTTCCTGCTGACCAACGCTGACACCGTGATCATTGTTCCGGGTTACGGCCTGGCGGTGGCCCGTGCACAGCACGCCCTGAAAGAGCTGACCGAGAAGCTGACCCACCACGGCGTGACCGTGAAGTACGCGATCCACCCGGTGGCCGGTCGGATGCCTGGCCACATGAACGTACTGTTGGCCGAGGCCGAAGTGCCGTACGACCAGGTGTTCGAAATGGAAGACATCAACTCCGAGTTCGGCCAGGCCGACGTGGTGCTGGTGCTCGGCGCCAACGACGTGGTCAACCCGGCCGCCAAGAACGATCCGAAATCGCCGATTGCCGGCATGCCGATCCTCGAAGCGTTCAAGGCCAAGACCATCATCGTCAACAAGCGCTCGATGGCCAGCGGCTATGCCGGCCTGGACAACGAACTGTTCTATCTGGACAAGACCATGATGGTGTTCGGCGACGCGAAAAAAGTCATCGAAGACATGGTCAAAGCGGTCGAATAACTCGCTCGCTGCTTCAACGGACGCCCCGACTTGTCGGGGCGTTTTTGTTTGCGCAAAACGTCGGACAATTTGCCGCGTTGTTGCAGATCCAGTAACGGTGTTTTATTTGAAAACCGCTAAATAGACGCCTCGTTTGCGACCTTGGTAGCGGGACAGGCGCTCGCGAAATTCACTAGACTGCGCATCCTGCTACTCGCTGCCCGAGAAAATAATCCATGTACCGTGACCGTATTCGCCTGCCTTCGTTGTTGGATAAAGTGATGAGCGCCGCCGACGCCGCTGCGCTGATTGAGGACGGCATGACCGTCGGCATGAGCGGCTTCACCCGCGCCGGCGAAGCCAAGGCCGTGCCCCATGCGCTGGCCGAGCGAGCCAAGGTCACGCCGCTGAAGATCAGCCTGATGACCGGCGCCAGCCTGGGCAACGACCTCGACAAGCAACTGACCGAGGCTGGCGTGCTGTCGCGGCGCATGCCGTTTCAGGTCGACAGCACGTTGCGCAAGGCAATCAACGCCGGCGAAGTGATGTTCATCGACCAGCACCTGTCGGAAACTGTCGAGCAATTGCGCAACCAGCAACTGAAGCTGCCGGACATCGCCGTGATCGAAGCCGTGGCCATCACCGAACAGGGCCACATCGTGCCGACCACTTCGGTGGGTAACTCGGCGAGCTTCGCGATCTTCGCCAAACACGTGATCGTCGAGATCAATCTGGCACACAACGCCAACCTCGAAGGTCTGCACGACATCTATATCCCGACCTATCGCCCGACCCGCACGCCGATTCCGCTGGTAAAGGTCGACGACCGCATCGGCAGCACCGCGATCCCGATCCCGCCGGAGAAGATTGTCGCCATCGTCATCACCCAGCAGTCGGACTCGCCGTCCACCGTGTCGTCGCCGGATGTCGATACCAAAGCCATCGCCGATCACCTGATTACCTTTCTCAAGCAGGAAGTCGATGCCGGGCGCATGACCAATAAGCTCGGCCCACTGCAGGCCGGGATCGGCAACATTGCCAACGCGGTGATGTGCGGCCTGATCGATTCGCCGTTCGAAGACCTGACCATGTACTCCGAAGTGCTGCAGGACTCGACCTTCGACCTGATTGATGCGGGCAAGCTGAGCTTCGCCTCGGGCAGCTCGATCACCCTGTCGGAGCGGCGCAACGGCGACGTGTTCGGCAACCTGGAGAAGTACAAGGACAAGCTGGTACTGCGTCCCCAGGAAATCTCCAACCACCCGGAAGTGGTGCGGCGTCTGGGCATCATCGGCATCAACACGGCCCTTGAGTTCGACATCTATGGCAACGTCAACTCGACCCACGTTTGCGGCACGCGAATGATGAACGGCATCGGCGGCTCAGGCGACTTCGCGCGCAACGCACACTTGGCGGTGTTCGTGACCAAGTCGATCGCCAAGGGCGGCGCGATTTCCAGCGTGGTGCCGATGGTCAGCCACGTCGACCATACCGAGCATGACGTCGACATCCTGGTGACCGAGGTGGGCCTGGCCGACCTGCGCGGCCTGGCGCCACGGGAACGCGCCCGAGTGATCATCGATAACTGTGTGCACCCGGACTTCCGCCAGGCGTTGAATGACTACTTCAACAAAGCCTGCGCCATTGGCGGCCACACCCCGCATATTCTGCGTGATGCTCTGAGCTGGCACATCAATCTGGAAGACACCGGACGCATGCTGGCGGTGTAATCCGCACAGATTTTCCGCTGGCGCAAACACAGTTTCGCCAGCGGGATTCTGAAATCCACCGCAGCCGTCAAAAACTGTACTGCTGTACCGGTCTTTTCCTACGGCTTTTGCCTACTCGAATCATTGAATTGGGTAAAAATGCACCAAATAAGCGCAGACAGGTACAGTTTGCGCAATTTTGACCCGTACACCCCCTATAAACAGTTAACTGGTCACGCACAATACAGGTGAACTGTATCTAGAGAGTCTGGCCAAACGAGAGGATCATGGGCACCAGTTAAACCACTACCTAATCCCGCCACAAGCGGAAGGATGTCAACCATGGAACGTACACTCAGTTCCGAACTGTTCTTCGAAGACAAAGCTGTAAACACCCAGGCTTCCCTGCCTCTGCGCGTTATCGCCAACCTGATGCTGTGGCAGCGCCGCATCTCCAGCCGCCATCAACTGGCTCGTCTGGATTCGCGTCTGCTGGCTGACGCCGGGATTAGCGAAGCACAACGCTACGAAGAGCTGAGCAAGCCGTTCTGGCGCTAAGCAGCGTCGCTGGCTCTGGTCGCTAGACCCACCGCCAGCAACCCGAATTGAACACACAAGACCCGTCGCGGGAAACCGCGACGGGTTTTGTCGTTTCAGGGCAGAAAAAACTGAATATCCAGTTTGAAACATCAAACAGATACAGTTTTCGAAAAGTTAATAAAGACAAGTACAGTTACGCAAAATGTGTTCAGGCCAGCATCCTGACCACTGTGCGAATCCCGAACGGAGGCCTAAGATCCATGCAGAACGTGGCGAATGCTGTGCGACTGGCGTCTGACCTTCAGACACCGAGCCACCTCTCAATACGGTTTATCCACAGGAGTTCTCCCATGTCCCGTCTTCGTCTGCTCAGCGCCGCCGCCCTGCTGGCCGTCGCTGCCAACGCCAGCGCCACCAGCTTCATCGTGACCACCGACGCCGTGGTTGGCGCACTCAAGTCCTCTTCCGATGCCACCTCCGACGTCACCTCGTCCTTCCGTGACGACAAGATCGTGCTCGCCGCCCGTGACGACGCTGCCAGCTTCGTGGCCAGCGAAGGCGAGATCCGTGGCGTGAAACTGGAGAGCGCACTCGATCACATCCGTCATCAGGCTCCGCAACTGAACGCGACCGACGCACAGTTGGCCCAAGCCATCCTGACGATCTAAGCGACAGAAACATCGCGGGGCACGCCGGTCGTGTCCCGATGTTTCGGCGCTGGCTCTAGTCCGGGCATTGCGCTAGCCTTGGGACTCGCCAACAACTGCCGAGTCCCATGCGTTTTCTTACAAATCTGCTTATCCCTTCTGTACTGATCACCGCCTGCTGGGTTCCTCTGGCAGACGCTTTCGATGTGTCCACGCAGAACACCGTTGTCAGCGTCTGGGCCACCGGCATGGTGTCTTCCGCGCCGTTCGACCGTAAACTGATCATCGCCGCGCACGACGATGCTGCAGCGTTCGTTGCCAGTGACGGCCAGATGCGCGGCGCACAGCTCGAATCCGCCCTGCATTACCTGCGAAAGAGCCGGCCAAAACTTCATGTCAGCGACCTTGAACTGGCACAGTCAATTCTCGTCCAATAGTCATCCCTGTTCTTTCGGAGTCGTTCCATGCGTAGCCCGCTGATTGCTGCCGCCCTTGGCCTGCTGTTGTTGGCCGATATGGCCCAGGCACACACCCTGGTAGCCACCAGTAACATCATCGTCCGCGCCTCCCAGCGCACCATCGATTTCACCTCCGACACCACTACGTCGATTCGCGATTCGAAAATCATCCGCGAAGCCCACGACGACGCCGCCAGTTTCGTGGCCAGCGACGGTGATATCCGTGGTGCCAACCTGGAAGCCGCCTTCAACACCTTGCGCACCCGCGTGCCGGAAGCTCGCGACGCCAGTGATCAGGTACTCGCCGAAGCCATCCTCGCACTGTGAAGTCACTCGGCGCCTGGCTGCTGGCCGGGGCGTTGTTGCTGCTTGGCAACAGCGCCCACGCCGGCCTGCAATTGCGGCTCAAGACCGACGGCCTGAGCCCCGCCCAACAACAGTCCAGCCAGGCGCTGCTCGATGAAGCCATGCAAGCATTGCCACCGAGCTTCATCGAACGCCTGGACCGGCGCATCGATGTCGGCTGGACCGATGACATGCCCGGCAACGCCTACGGCCAGGCGACACTCGTCTCCGAGCTGGACCTGAACCGCAAACTGCTCGCCAGCCTCACCGACGGCAGCGCGGCCACGCAAAAAACCAATCGCCCCCACGGCACCGTTCGCCGGGAACTGCTGGCCACGGTGCTGCACGAAATCACCCACATTTACGATCGCGCGCGCTTGTGGCCGGCGGCCGAACGCACGCTGATCCAGCGCTGTACCCGACGCAACAACAGCGCCGGGCTGATCGGCATTCCCGATGAGTGCCGCGGCCAGAACGGTCGGCGCTTCACCCTCAGCGATGATCCACGCCTGCTCGACCTCGCCGGCTGGCAGCAATACGTCGGGCGACGGGGTGAGCGGGAACAGCACAACCGGCAGATCGCCCGCAGCCCCGACCTCTACGAAATCTCCAGCCCGAAAGAGTTTGTCGCGGTCAACATGGAGTATTTCCTCCTCGACCCGAGCTATGCCTGCCGCCGCCCGGCGCTGTATCGCTATTACCAGGAACACTTCGGCTGGGCACCGCCCGCGAAAGATGAGTGCGCCAAAACCTTCGCTTTCCTCAATGCCGGCAACGACTTTGCCAAACAGCCCCTGGGCCAGGTTGATCCGGAGCGCGTGTACGCGGTGGATTACCTGTTGGCCGAAGCCAACCAGAACTGGGTCAGCCGTTGGGGCCACAGCATGTTGCGTCTGGTGATCTGTGCACCGGGCCGACCACGCGGGCCGGACTGCCGACTGGATCTGGACCAGCATCTGGTGCTCTCATACCGCGCCTTCGTCGGTGACGTACAGCTGTCGAGCTGGGACGGACTGGTCGGCAAATACCCGTCGCGCCTATTTGTGTTGCCGCTGGCGCAGGTGATCGACGAGTACACCAAGACCGAACTGCGCAGCCTGGCGTCGGTGCCGCTGAATCTCTCGCGCAGCGAAATCGAGGGCGTGGTCGAACACGCCGCCGAAATGCACTGGAGCTACGACGGCAATTACTTCTTCCTCTCCAACAACTGTGCGGTGGAAGGCCTGAAACTGTTGCGCAGCGGCAGCAACAACGCCCGGCTCACCGGCCTCGACAGCATCATGCCCAACGGCTTGCTGGAGGTGCTGAAGGGGCGAGGCCTGGCCGACACCAGCGTGCTCGATGATCCGAAAGAGGCGCTGCGCCTGGGTTATCGCTTCGACTCGTTCCGTGACCGTTATCAGGCGATGTTCGATGTCTTGAAAAAGCAATTGCCAATCAAGCAGGCAACCGTTGAAGAATGGCTTTCGCTGTCCGCCGAAGAACGTCGCCCATGGTTCGAACGGGCTGACCTGCGCACCAGCGCCGCGCTGTTGTTGCTGGAGCAAGCCAGTTTCCGCCGCCAATTGCTGTTGGCTCAGGATGAGGTCAAGCAACGCTACCTCGGCGCCCGTGAGCTGGAAAACGGTGGCATGGACAAGGCCAACGCGACGTTGCAGCAGATTCTCGCCAACAGCGGCTTTCTCAGCCGACCGGCAGAATTGCTCGACTCCCGAGGTTATGGCCTGCCGCAACCAAGCGAATTCAGCCGACTGGAAGCAGAAAGCAGCCAGCGCCAGAAACAATTGCTGGCCCTGACCGGCGATCTCGATAAGGAAGTACGCGCATTGCTCGAGCCCAAACGAGCAGCCGAAATTGCGGCCAGCGAGGCCAACGTGAAACAGATCGGCGAGCATCTGCGCAAACTGCACAAAGCCTCGGGCGGACTGGAACTGCCCTGAAAAAACACAGGCCCTGAAAACAAAAGACCGCAGCCGGTAAAGGCTGCGGTCTTTTTTATTGCCTGACGATCAGTACAGAACGCCATCCAGCACTTCGTAAACGACCCCGCTGCCCACTGCGATCAGCACGATGTCACCACCGGCACGACGCCATTCATAACCCGGGTAATACGGCAGACGACTCAACGCCCGGTTATCCAGCCGCTCGCCGTAATAGCCATGGGGCAGCGGGCGGCCACGGACCAGATGAATGCCTGGAGGCGGCGGCGCACCGCGAACGAAATAGCCATGATTGTCACGGATCACCTGACGCACCGGGCCGAAGTCCCGAGGCGGCGGGCCGCCGCGATGGTTGCTTTGCGAATCATGGTGATCGCCACCGCGATTGTCGTAGTGGCCCTGTTGCGGGCCGCCGTGGTCGTGATCGTCGCGCGGATCGGCGCTGGCCAGCAGCGGCGTCGCGCTGATCATCAGCACGCCCAGACTGGCAATCAGACGTTTCGGCATTTTCATCGGGTCTTTCCTCACTGCACTGACAGCAAAAAGGGGCTCAGAACCTGGTTCTGAACCCCTCGGTCTTGCTTGGTTAGTCTGTGCGTGGAGACTCTAATTCCTCTGTATCAGGAACTTTACCTTCAGCTGACGCGAGCCTTACGCACGCCTTCGGACAGCGCCGAACACAGGCTCAGCACGCCATCGATGGCCTGATCCGGCGTGGTCGCGTTGGCGATGTGATCGATCAGCGCCGAGCCCACCACCACACCGTCGGCCAGACGCGCGATGGACGCGGCCTGCTCCGGCGTGCGGATACCGAAACCGATGCTGATCGGCAGATCGGTATGACGACGCAGACGCGCCACCGCTTCCTCGACGTGTTCCAGAGTCGCCGCACCGGCACCGGTCACACCGGCAACCGACACGTAGTAAACGAAGCCGGAGCTGCCGTTCAACACTTTCGGCAGACGCGCATCATCGGTGGTCGGGGTGGTCAGGCGGATGAAGTCGATGCCCGCTGCCTGGGCCGGGTCGCACAGCTCCGAGTTGTGCTCCGGTGGCATGTCGACCACGATCAGGCCATCAACGCCGGCCTCTTTGGCTTCGGCGATGAAGCGCTCGACGCCGAACTTGTGGATCGGGTTGAAGTAACCCATCAGCACCAGCGGCGTGTCGCTGTTGTCCTTGCGGAACTCGCGAACCATTTGCAGGGTTTTGATCAGGTTCTGCTTGGCGCCCAAAGCACGGATGTTCGCCAGCTGAATCGCCGGGCCGTCGGCCATCGGGTCGGTGAACGGCATGCCCAGTTCGATCACGTCGGCACCGGCTTTCGGCAGGCCTTTGAGGATTGCCAGCGAGGTGTCGTAGTCCGGGTCGCCAGCAGTGACGAAGGTCACCAGGGCGGCGCGATTCTGTTCCTTGAGTTCGGCAAAACGGGTTTGCAGGCGGCTCATCAGTGTTTCTCCTGCTTCGATTGCTCTTGTTGAGAGTGTTCCATGTGGTGCATGACGGTCTGCATGTCTTTGTCGCCGCGGCCGGACAGGTTGACCACCATCAGGTGATCCTTCGGCAGTTTCGGTGCGCGTTTGAATACTTCGGCCAACGCATGAGCGCTTTCCAATGCAGGGATGATCCCCTCGAGGCGGCAGCATTTGTGGAACGCATCAAGGGCTTCGTCGTCGGTCACCGAGGTGTACTGGACGCGGCCGATGTCATGCAACCAGGCGTGTTCAGGGCCGATGCCCGGATAGTCGAGGCCGGCGGAAATCGAGTGGGCGTCGATGATCTGGCCATCGTCGTCCTGCAGCAGGAAGGTACGGTTACCGTGCAACACACCCGGTACGCCGCCGTTGAGGCTGGCCGCGTGCTTGCCAGTCTCGATGCCGTAACCGGCGGCTTCGACGCCGATGATTTCGACGCTCTTGTCATCGAGGAACGGGTGGAACAGGCCCATAGCGTTGGAACCGCCACCGATGCACGCCACCAGGCTGTCCGGCAGACGACCTTCCTGAGCTTGCAGCTGATCGCGGGTTTCCTTGCCGATCACGGCCTGGAAGTCGCGAACCATGGCTGGATAAGGGTGCGGACCGGCCACGGTGCCGATCAGGTAGAAGGTGCTGTCGACGTTGGTCACCCAGTCACGCAGCGCTTCGTTCATTGCGTCTTTCAGGGTGCCGGTGCCGGCGACCACCGGGATCACCTCGGCGCCCAGCAGCTTCATGCGGAACACGTTGGCCTGCTGACGTTCGATGTCAGTGGTGCCCATGTAGATCACGCAGTCCAGACCGAAACGCGCAGCCACGGTGGCGGTGGCCACGCCGTGCATGCCGGCGCCGGTCTCGGCGATGATGCGTTTCTTGCCCATGCGCCGCGCCAGCAGGATCTGGCCGATGCAGTTGTTGATCTTGTGCGCGCCGGTGTGGTTCAGCTCTTCGCGCTTGAGGTAGATCTTGGCGCCACCGCAGAACTCGGTCAGGCGCTCGGCGAAATACAGCGGGCTCGGACGTCCGACGTAGTCGCGCTGGAAGTAGGCCAATTCTTCTTTGAACGCCGGATCTTCCTTGGCCGCTTCGTATTCACGAGCCAGGTCGAGGATCAACGGCATCAGGGTTTCGGCGACGTAACGGCCGCCGAACGAGCCAAACAGGCCGTTGGCGTCAGGGCCGTTACGCAGATCGGAGGTGTTCGAAGTCTGGGTCATGGTTCGCTCCAGCGGATTTCACGAGAAGACAATGGCGTTCACTCTACCCCTGACCTTCCAGGCTGAAAACCGATAAGATCGCCACAACCTGTCAGGAAAACTCACAGATATCATGAGCCATGACCTTCCCCCGCTGAACGCCCTGCGCGCCTTCGAAGCCACCGCCCGCCTGAACAGCGTCAGCCAGGCTGCGGAGCAACTGCACGTCACCCACGGTGCGGTCAGCCGCCAGCTCAAGGTGCTGGAAGAGCATCTCGGCGTCAGTCTTTTTGTCAAGGACGGTCGAGGCCTGAAACTCACAGATTCCGGCATCCGCCTGCGCGATGCCAGCGGCGAGGCGTTCGACCGCTTGCGCAGCGTTTGCGCCGAACTGACCCAAAGCACCGCCGATGCGCCGTTCGTACTCGGTTGCTCCGGTAGCTTGCTGGCGCGCTGGTTCATTCCCCGACTGGGAAGACTGAATGCCGATCTGCCGGACTTGCGTCTGCACCTGTCCGCCGGTGAAGGCGATCTCGACCCGCGTCGCCCGGGGCTGGATGCATTGCTGCTGTTCGCAGAACCGCCATGGCCGGCGGACATGCAGGTGTACGAGCTGGCCAGCGAGCGCATCGGCCCGGTCATGAGCCCGTTGTTCAGCGGCTACCAGCGGCTGCAATCGGCACCGCCCATTGCCCTGCTCGACGAACCCTTGCTGCACACGACTTCACGCCCGCAAGCCTGGCCGAGCTGGGCGCAGCAAAGCGGCCTCGACGCGAAGGCGTTGAAGCTGGGGCAGGGTTTCGAGCATTTGTATTACTTGCTGGAAGCGGCCGTCGCCGGGCTGGGCGTGGCGATCGCGCCGGAACCGTTGGTGACCGAAGACTTGAAGGCCGGTCGCCTGGTCGCGCCGTGGGGTTTCATTGAAACCCCGGCGCAACTGGCGTTGTGGCTACCCAAGCGCGCCGCAGACGGGCGCGCCCGGCAATTGGCGCAGTGGCTCAGGAACGAGCTGCGCCAAGCGGATCACTCGCCGCGCTTGAACAGCAAGTAAGCGGCCAGCAGACCCAGCGCACCGACCGCCACACCGGCAGTCGTCCACGGGTGTTCCTGCGCGTAATCGCGGGTGGCGATCCCGGTCTCGCGGGTTTTGACTTTAACTTCTTCGTAGGCATCGCTGAGCAGGCTGCGCGAATGTTTCAGCGCGCTTTCAGCGTTGCTCTTGAGCGCCTTGAGGGTCTTGCGCGACTCGTCAGAAGCGTCGTCCTTCAGGCTTTCCAACGACTTGAGCAGACTCTCGATCTCCGCTTCCATGCTTTGCAACGAGGCTTTGCGTAACGAGGTGTTGGCCATGGTGGCTCTCCTGCATTGGTGATGAGTGGCGTGTGTTGGTTGGGACTTCAGCGTTTCTGGAAAGTGCAGAAAATCTGAACTTCCTCTCGCCCGGATCGCCGAAATCAACACGGCAAATCGCTGCTAGGCTCAATTGCACACTTCAAGGAGAACACCATGAGTGACCATCACACCTACAAGAAAGTCGAGCTGGTCGGTTCGTCCACCAGCAGCATCGAAGACGCCATCAACAATGCGTTGGCCGAGGCCAACAAGAGCATCAAGCATCTGGAATGGTTTGAAGTGACCGAAACCCGCGGCCACATCAAGGATGGCAAGGCGGCGCACTTTCAAGTGACCCTGAAAGTCGGGTTCCGGATAGCCAGCAGCTGAGTTTGGTCTACGCTTCTGAACTTGCGCGCTGGCCGAGTGCCATAGGAATGGCAATGCGCTACGAGGTGAGTGCATCGAGCGAACGGCTCGATGCCTGCCTTTTTTAATCCGACCAGGGAGTGCGACCGATGAAGAAGTTCATGTTGGCAGTAGGTTTGTTGAGCCTTGCGGGTGGTGCGTTTGCTGCCGGCAAGCCTTGTGAAGAACTGAAGGCTGAAATCGCGGCCAAGCTGGATGCCAAGGGCGTTTCCGGGTATTCGCTGGAGATTGTCGACAAGGGTGCGGCCAGTGGCGGCAAAGTCGTCGGCACCTGCGAAGGCGGCGCCAAAGAGATCGTCTACACCCGCGGCTGATCACGCCGGAAAAACGAAAGCCGACGCAATGCGTCGGCTTTTTTGTTCGCGGCGATCGGGCTCAGCCCTTCATGACCTGCGCCAGCAGCTCGTAGGAATGCAGGCGATCGGCGTGTTCATACAGGTCGCAGGTGAAGATCAGCTCATCAGCCTGAGTCTGTTCGATCAGCACTTCGAGTTTCGCGCGGATTTTCTGCGGACTGCCGACCATCGCCAGACCGAGGAAATCACCCACCGCCTCACGCTCGTGGGGCAGCCACAGGCCGTCCATGGTTTTCACCGGTGGGCGCTGCACCAGACTTTGCCCACGCATCAGCGCGAGAATTCGCTGGTACACCGAGGTCGCCAGGTAATCAGCCTGTTCATCGGTATCGGCCGCCACCAGCGGCACGCCGAGCATCACGTACGGTTTGTCGAGTACCGCCGATGGCTTGAAGTGATTGCGGTAGACGCGAATCGCCTCATGCATGAAGCGCGGTGCGAAATGCGAGGCGAAGGCGTAGGGCAAACCGCGCTCGCCGGCCAGTTGTGCACTGAACAGACTGGAACCGAGCAGCCAGATCGGCACGTTGGTGCCGGTGCCCGGCATCGCGATCACGCGCTGATCCGGGGTGCGCGGACCGAGGAAGCGCGCCAGCTCAGCCACGTCTTCCGGGAAATCATCGGCACTGCCGGAGCGCTCACGGCGCAAGGCGCGGGCGGTCATCTGGTCGGAACCCGGCGCACGCCCCAGACCGAGGTCGATCCGTCCCGGATACAGGCTTTCGAGGGTGCCGAACTGCTCGGCGATCACCAATGGTGCGTGGTTGGGCAGCATCACGCCGCCGGAGCCGACCCGGATGGTCGACGTGCCGCCGGCCAGATAGCCCAGCAACACCGAGGTGGCAGAACTGGCGATGCCGTCCATGTTGTGGTGCTCGGCAACCCAGAACCGGGTGTAGCCGAACTTCTCGACGTGCTGCGCCAGATCCAGCGAGTTGCGCAGCGACTGCGCCGGGCTGCCGTTCTCGCGCACCGGCACCAGATCAAGGGTGGAAAACTTTACGTCGGACAGTTGCTTCATAAACCTGCATCTCCGATTGAGGGCGCAGGTGTGTTCTTGGCGAACGCAAACCTGCCCAATTCATAAGCGTGTTCTGTGCAATGAGGGCATATACCCGAGTTTCAATAGCCGATCCGAAATTTCCTACTAAAAAAGTCAACGATTCACTTGGGCTGAACTTTGTTCCGGCGTCTATCCTCAGAAGCCTTGCAGGCAAAACCACGACGGCGCGGCGTCTCGCGCCCGATTTGAAGGAGGCACACATGGCTATCGTGAAGAAGGCATCCGCGCATTGGGAAGGTGACCTGAAAACCGGCATCGGCTCGATTTCCACCGAAACCGGCGTCCTGCGCGAAGCACCCTACGGCTTCAAGGCCCGCTTCGAGGGCGGCAAGGGCACCAATCCGGAAGAACTGATCGGCGCCGCCCATGCGGGCTGTTTCTCCATGGCGTTTTCGATGATTCTCGGTGACGCCGGGCTCAAGGCCGACAGCATCGACACCCAGGCCGAGGTCACGCTGGATCAGGTGGATGGCGGCTTTGCGATCACCGCAGTGAAACTGATCCTCAAGGCAAAAATTCCGGGAGCGACCCAGGCGCAGTTCGAAGAGCTGAGCAACAAGGCCAAGGAAGGTTGCCCGGTGTCCAAGGTGCTGAATGCGAAGATCAGTCTCGACGCATCGCTGGTCAGCTGACTGCTTTGAGCCTAATCAGAACCCGCCAGGCAAAAATGTGGTCGAATAAATGACAGTAGCTTTCGCGCATCTTCGTGCGCGCTGCTTCGATGGAGCTTCAACCATGAAACGTTTTGCCTTGGCGGTTATCTGTGGCGTGCTGGCAACGTCGGCCTTCGCAGCGCCCAAAGACTGCGAAGAACTCAAGCAAGAGATCGAAATCAAGATTCAGGCGAATGCCGTGCCCTCCTACACCCTGGAGATAGTCTCCAAGGAAGAGGCTGAAAAACACGACATCGCCATGATCGTCGGCACCTGCGACAACGGCACCAAAGCCATCATCTATCAGAAGAACGACCGCTGATACGCCTCAGATGATGCAGTTGACTTCGCGGTCCTCGGCGACGATTTCCCGCTTGTCGTTGTACAGGCGGGCACTCGGGGTAAACGCCAGCGAACGGCCTTCGAGCAAGTAACGCTGGCCCGCCTCGAAATGATCGTAGCGGATGGTCAGGTAGCACAGACGCTCCACGGGGCCGGTCATCAGGCTGCCGCCTCCGCCGAACACTTCAAAGTCGAAGCGTACCCGTAGCTCGTGGCTGCCGGGCGTGACCTGGAAGAAGCGCCCGTCAGTCAGCCGCCTGTTGTCGAGACGCTCGGCCATCAGCAGTTTTCCGCCGGGGGTTGGCGTGGAGAATTCGACCCAGGCCATGTTCGGATCGACGGGGGGCAACGATGTCTGGCACCCGGCGAGTACGCCTGCGGCCAGCAACAGCATCAACGTGCGCATGATGGATGTCCGTGAGTTCGGACCTCCAGCATAACGCCGATCAGGTTCGCTGGCAGCCCGCTGGCGTGCCCTGGCCCACCACGTTGCGTTGTTGGTCATAGAGCTTGGCCCACGGACGGAAACCGATGCTACCCGCCTGCAACTGATACCGCTGGCCAGCGTTGAAATCCTTGAATTTCACGTTCAACTGACAATCGCGCCACAGCGGCTCGGCATCCGGGCCGATGTTGGTCGCCTCGACCGGGAATTGATAACGAACCGTCAGTTCATGGCTGCCGGGCTGCACTTCGAAGTAACGATGATCGACGGAAGCCTTTTTGTCGACTTCCAGCGCCTGCAACGCTGTGTCCTGTTGCCGGGCATCCAGATCGATCCAGGCTTGCGAGGGGTCAGGGGACGGCATTCCGAATCCGGCACAACCGGCCAGCGTCAGCACGCTTCCTGTCAGTATCAACATGCGCATAGCGGAGCTCCAATGGGCGGGATAGTCTTGGGCAGACTTTCCGGGGGGATTTCTTATTTTGATCAGGCCGCTTCCAAGCCATGGGTTACTTGATCGCGTTTTGCGGGTTTTGTTTCCGGGTGTGATGATTTTGTTGCTCAGCGGTTGCTCAAGCCTGAGCTATTACAGCCAGCTGGCCAGCGGTCAGCTGCAGCTTTTGCGGGCGCGGGAGCCGGTGGCCAAGGTGATCGCCGACTCGACTCGCGATGCCAAACTGCGCACTCATCTGGCCCAGTCACAAAAAGCCCGGGTCTTCGCCAGTGAACACCTGCACCTGCCGGACAACCAAAGCTATCGCCTCTACGCCGACATCGGTCGGCCGTTTGTCGTGTGGAATGTGTTCGCCACCCCGGAGTTTTCCCTGAGCCCGCAGAACCATTGCTTCCCGATTGCCGGTTGCGTGGCCTACCGCGGCTATTACAGCCAGAGCGCGGCGCGGGGCGAAGCTGCGATTCAGCGCCTGCAAGGCATGGACGTGTCGATCGGCGGCGTCGAGGCCTACTCGACCCTCGGCTGGTTCAACGACCCGATCCTCAATTCGATGATGGGCTGGGGCGACGAGCGTCTGGCGACGCTGATCTTCCATGAGCTGGCCCACCAGCGCTTCTATGTGAAAGACGACACCGAGTTCAACGAGTCCTTCGCGACCTTCGTCGAGCAGGAAGGTACGCGGCAGTGGCGAGCGTTTCGGGGCTTGCCCCCGGAAAACGACTCGAAACTGAAGCAGCGGGATCAATTCATTCATCTGATACTCGACACCCGTTCACGCCTCGAAAAACTCTATGCACAACCATTGGCGACAGCGCAGATGCGCGAGCGCAAGGCGGCGGAGTTCGAACGGTTTCGACAGGATTACCGAGCGATGCGCGATGACCAGTGGGCCGGCGACAAACGCTATGACGCCTGGGTCAATGCGCCGTTGAACAACGCACGGCTATTGCCGTTCGGGCTGTATGACCAGTGGGTGCCGGCGTTTGCGGCGTTGTTCAGGCAGGTTGGTGGGGATTGGGTCAGGTTTTACGCAGAGGTCGAAAAGTTGGGTGGCTTGCCGGTCGTTGAGCGTAAGTCGGCTTTGAAAGTGCTGGCAGGCTCATAAACCTACAGCGGCTTTCAGGCCCATCGCGAGCAGGCTCGCTCCCACAGGAAACCGAGTTCCGGTACTGAAACGCGGTCACTGTGGGAGCGAGCCTGCTCGCGATGGCTGATTCATCAGCGCCGCAAAAATGCCTGATGCAACTGATCCAAAGTCTCGAAGTGATAAGCCGGCGCCTCGGCATTCAACTCTTCAAAACTGCCAAACCCATAACCAACAGCCGCCGCATCCAGCCCGTTGCTGCGAGCACCGATCAGGTCGTGCTTGCGGTCACCGATCATCAGCGTATTGGCCGGATCCAGCCCTTCCTCGGCCATCAGGTGCGCAATCAGCTCGACCTTGTTGGTACGGGTGCCGTCCAGTTCGCTGCCGTAGATCACCTTGAAGTGTCTGGCGAAATCAAAGTGCCGGGCGATTTCCCGGGCGAACACCCAAGGCTTCGACGTCGCGATATACAGCTGCCGACCCTGGCCGCTCAGGGTTTCCAGCAACGGCGTGACGCCCTCGAACACCCGATTCTCGTACAGGCCGGTGACCTTGAAGCGCTCGCGATAGAAATTCACCGCCTCCCAGGCTTTCGCTTCATCAAAACCATAAAACTGCATGAACGCCTGCAACAGCGGCGGGCCGATGAAGTGTTCCAGCTTGGTCAGGTCCGGCTCATCGATGCCGAGCTTGCTCAAGGCGAACTGAATGGAACGGGTGATGCCCTCACGCGGATCGGTAAGGGTGCCATCGAGGTCGAACAGTACGGTCTGGTAATGCATGAAAAATCCCGGGCAATAGAGAGAAAAATCAGAGCTGGTCGTAGCCTTCAGCCAGATGCAGGTCCTTGAGCTTCACGTAGTTCGCCGCGCTGTAGGTGAAAAAGGCGTTTTCCTTGTCGGTCAGCGGACGGACCTGTTTCACCGGACTGCCCACGTACAGGAAACCGCTTTCCAGGCGTTTGCCCGGTGGCACGAGACTGCCGGCGCCGATGATCACATCGTCCTCGACCACCGCGCCGTCCATGACGATGCTGCCCATGCCGATAAGTACGCGGCTGCCGACCGTACAGCCATGCAGCATGACCTTGTGGGCGATGGTCACGTCATCGCCAATCATCAGCGGGAAACCGTCCGGGTTGAACGGGCCAGCGTGAGTGATGTGCAACACACAACCATCCTGCACGCTGGTGCGCGCGCCGATGCGGATGCGGTGCATGTCGCCGCGGATCACGGTCAGCGGCCACACGGAGCTGTCTTCGCCGATTTCGACGTCGCCGATCACCACTGCCGAGCCGTCGACAAATGCGCCTTGGCTCAAGCGTGGGGTGTGATTCTGGTACTTGCGAAGGGACACGATTAGTTCTCTCTCTGTCGCCGATAGCTGCGGTGGGTGTCGATTGTAATTAAGATGGGCGCATGTTTCTTCCAGCCAAGGTGCCAACCGTGAGCGTGAACAACCCTCTTCTGCAGTCCTACGACCTGCCGCCGTTCTCCGCGATCCGTGCCGAACACGTGCAGCCGGCCATCGAAACCATCCTGGCCGACAACCGCGCCGCCATTGCCGAAATCCTCAAGACCCAGGGCCAGAACCCGACCTGGGCCGGGCTGGTGCTGGCGATGGACGAACTCAATGATCGCCTGGGCGCTGCCTGGAGCCCGGTCAGCCACCTCAATGCCGTGTGCAACAGCGCCGAACTGCGTGAAGCCTACGAGTCGTGCCTGCCGGCTTTGAGCGCCTACTCCACCGAAATGGGCCAGAATCGCGAGCTGTTCCAGGCCTATGAAGCCCTGGCCAACAGCCCGGAGGCCGCCAGTTTCGACGTGGCGCAAAAAACCATTCTGGAACACGCCCTGCGCGATTTCCGTCTGTCGGGCATCGACCTGCCGGAAGCCGAACAGAAACGCTACGCCGAAGTGCAGAGCAAGCTGTCCGAGCTGGGCAGCCGCTTCTCCAACCAGTTGCTCGACGCCACTCAGGCCTGGACCAAGCACTTGACCGACGAAGCCGCCCTCGCCGGCCTGACCGATTCGGCCAAGGCGCAAATGGCCGCTGCGGCACAGGCCAAAGGCCTCGACGGCTGGCTGATCACCCTGGAATTCCCGAGCTACTACGCGGTGATGACCTACGCCCAGGACCGTGCGCTGCGCGAAGAAGTCCACGCCGCCTACTGCACCCGTGCGTCGGATCAAGGCCCGAACGCCGGCCAGAACGACAACGGCCCGGTGATGGGCGAAATCCTCGACCTGCGTCAGGAACTGGCCAAACTGCTTGGTTTCTCCAGCTTCTCCGAGCTGAGCCTGGCCACCAAAATGGCCGAATCCAGCGATCAGGTGCTGAGCTTCCTGCGCGATCTGGCCAAGCGCAGCAAACCGTTTGCCGCCCAGGATCTGCAACAGCTCAAGGCTTACGCCGCCGAGCAGGGCTGCGCCGATCTGCAAAGCTGGGACAGCGGTTTCTACGGTGAAAAACTCCGTGAACAACGCTACAGCGTCGCCCAGGAAACCCTGCGCGCCTACTTCCCGATCGACAAAGTGCTCGGCGGCCTGTTCGCCATCGTTCAGCGCCTGTACGGCATCGAAATCGCCGAACTGAAAGGCTTCGACACCTGGCACCCGGACGTGCGCCTGTTCGAAATCAAAGAAAACGGCCAGCACGTCGGTCGCTTCTTCTTCGACCTCTACGCCCGCGCCAACAAGCGTGGCGGCGCGTGGATGGACGGCGCCCGCGACCGTCGCCGCACCCTCGACGGTGTACTGCAAAGCCCGGTGGCCAACCTGGTGTGCAACTTCACCCCGGCCGACAGCGGCAAGCCTGCGCTGCTGACCCACGATGAAGTGACCACCCTGTTCCACGAATTCGGCCACGGCCTGCATCACCTGCTGACCCGCGTCGAGCATGCCGGCGTTTCCGGCATCAACGGCGTGGCGTGGGACGCAGTCGAGCTGCCGAGCCAGTTCATGGAGAACTGGTGCTGGGAGCCGGAAGGCCTCGCGCTGATTTCCGGCCACTACGAAACCGGCGAGCCGCTGCCACAGGATCTGCTGGAAAAAATGCTCGCGGCGAAAAACTTCCAGTCCGGCCTGATGATGGTGCGCCAACTGGAATTCTCGCTGTTCGACTTCGAACTGCACGCCACTCACGGTGACGGCCGCAGCGTCGCGCAGGTTCTGGAAGGCGTGCGTGACGAGGTGTCGGTGATGCGTCCTCCGGCCTACAACCGCTTCCCGAACAGCTTCGCCCACATCTTCGCCGGCGGTTACGCGGCGGGTTACTACAGCTACAAGTGGGCGGAAGTGCTGTCGGCAGATGCCTTTTCGAAGTTCGAAGAAGACGGCGTGCTGAATGCCGACACCGGTCGCGCCTTCCGTGAAGCGATCCTGGCCCGCGGTGGCTCGCAGGAGCCGATGGTGCTGTTCGTCGACTTCCGTGGCCGTGAGCCGTCGATTGACGCACTCTTGCGCCACAGCGGCCTGAGTGAGGACGCGGCAGCATGAGTGAGGCACCCGTGAAGACCAAAAAACGCTTTATCGCCGGGGCGGTCTGCCCGGCGTGCAGCGAGCCGGACAAACTGATGATGTGGAGCGAGGACGATGTCCCGCACCGCGAATGTGTGGCGTGCGGCTACAGCGATACGCTCAATGCCCAAGGGCTGTCGGTGCCGAAAGAGCTGGGCACGCGGGTCAACACCAGCGCGCTCAAGCCTGCCCCGGACAAAACGGTTCAGGCGGTGCAGTTCTTCCCGAATCCGAAGTTGAAGAAAAAGCCCGACGAGCAGCACTGATCCTCAATCACCTTCCCCGATTCGTCGGTGGAAGGTGGTATTGGCTTAACACCTGTCCCCCGCACTTGCTTCGTAGGCTGGCCTTTTGCGCCACGCCTCGAAGGAAGCTGCCATGCCCGACACCAATCCCCTCCTGCAACACTGGACGCTGCCACCGTGGCCAGCGATTCGCGCCGAGCACCTGCTGCCGGCGGTCACCAGCATCATTGCGGACAACCAAAGAATCATCGCCCATGTGATCGCCAGTCAGACCGAACATCCCGGCTGGGATGATCTGGTACTGAGCATCGACGAGGCCGACGCGCGCCTCGGTGAAGTTCGCTCGATTCTTGAAACGTTGTCGATGGTCAGATCCGACGATGCGGTCTGGCTCGTGGAAAGCGCCAAAGCGCATCTGGCGATCAATCAGTATCGCTCCGATAAAGCCCGCAATCGCCCGTTGTACGAGGCTTACCAGCGTTTGGCACAAAGCTCGATCGCCGGCAGTTTCAATGAGTCGCGCAACATCGCACTGGCGCGGATTCTGCGCCGATTCAAGCAGTCGGGCATCGAGCTTCATGCTGAACAGCAACAGGAACTGGCGCGGTTGAACCGCGAGATCGGCGGGTTGGAGTACGTGTTTCTGGACAACCTCGAGCGCTGGACCGAGGCGTGGAGCAAACGTATTGACGATATTGCGCTGCTCGCAGGCTTGTCGCCGGCGATGAAGGATCGTCTGGCACTCGCCGCACGCCAGGCCGGGCATGACGGCTGGCTGATCCGGCTGGACCAGAACACCTGCCAGCACATCCTCAAGTACGCCGAGAACCGCGCCTTGCGGGAGGAATGTTACGTTGCCTACATGACCCGTGCCTCCGATCGCGGGCCGCTGGCCGGTCGCTTCGATAACGGCCCGGTGCTGACCAGGCTGCTTGCCCTGCGCCAGCAAAAAGCCCGTTTGCTCGGCCATGAAAACGCCGCGCAACTGAGTCTGGCCAAAAACAGCACCCGGACGACGGAATGGGTCAGTGGTTTTCTCCAGCGTCAGGTGGCGCAGCTGGCACCTGCCCTCGCGCAGGATGCAAAACAACTGGCAGCCTTCGCACAGCAACGCGGGATTGACCGGGTTCAGCCGTGGGATGAAGATTTCCTCGCCGAACAATGGCGCCAACAGCAGTTTCCCGGTGCGCTGGAAAACCTGCGTGATTACTTTCCGCTCGAGGGCACCCTGCGCAGGCTCTTTCTGTTCTGCGAACGGATGTTCGGGATACGCATCGTCGAGCGGTCCGGTGGCGGCCACTGGCATGACGATGTGCGTCTGCTGGAAATCAGCGAGCATGAACAGGTCATCGGCTACATCTACCTCGATCCGTTTCACCGCGACAACGCGGTGGACTTCCCCGGCACCTCCACGCTGCGCAATCGCGGGATCAACGCCGAAGGCCGCCCGGCGCTGCCGATTGCCCTGCTCTACAGCAATTTCACACCGGCCACCGATACCCATCCGTGCCGGCTCGAAATCGACGATCTGCGGGTGCTGTTTCACGAATTCGGCCATTGCCTCCAACACGTGCTGACACGCTCGCCCCATCACAGCCTGTCCGGCATCCTGCAACTGGGCCATGAAGCGGCGGAGTTTTCCGGGCAGTTGTTCGAGCAGTGGTGTCTGTCGCGAGAGTTTGTGCGGTGGCTCGGCGCGCATTTTCAGACCGGCGAACGCTTGAGCGCCGTACGGGTCGACGCGGCACTGTCAGCTGCTCAGGCCCACTCCAGCCGGCAGCAGGCCTTGTTGCTGATGGGGGCGATGATTGATTTCGAGCTGCACCTGAGCCACGGCGATGGGCGCTCGGTCGAGGAGGTCTGCACCGACGTGCAGCGCAGCCTGAGTCCTCTGCAACTGCCGGGCGATCACCGGTTTGCCAATGGATTCGATTACATGGTGACCCAGTACGACGCTTCGGTTTACGCCTACGTCTGGTCGGGCGTGCTGGCTCAGGAAGCATTCAAACGCTTCAGTCGCGACTGGGTGTTCAACGCGCAAACCGGCCGAGAGTTCCGCGCCACGTTCTTTGCACCAGGTGCGGGGCGTCCGTTACTGGACGCGGTGGAAGCGTTCATCGGCCGGCCGGTCGCCGGCCTCGTTGACGGAGAGGCCGGAAGGGTTACTTCAGATTGACCGTCTGAAACCAGCTCTTCATCGAGCACGTGGCAAACGCGCTGGTGCTGCAATCGCCATTGGCCAGCGCGGTACGCAATTTATCGACATCGGCCTGCATAACGTAGCGCACGCTGTCCCGGAAGTGCCCACTCTCACCAAAGCCGCCCTGAGTCATTTCGTTCAGAGCGTCTTCCTTGCTCCAGCCCTGCACGACGATCCGGTACATCGCCGCCATCAGGCCGGTGCGATCGGAGCCGTGCTTGCAGTGCATCAACACCGGGCCGTCGGCTTCGGCGGACTGGATGGCACGCAGGGTCTTGAGCACGTCACTGTCGTCCACGTGATTGGTGCGATAGGGCAATTGCACCTGATGGATACCGGGGGCTTTCAACCAGTTGGAATCCGCTTCCGGCAGGAAGTTGATGACCGTGGCCACCTTCAGGTTGTTCAGCAACGGTACCGCGCCGTCGTCGGGGAGCGCGCTGCGATACAGCGTGGGCGACATCTGGAACAGGTTGTATTGCACTTCTACCGGTTGCGCCCACTCGACGGGACGGGAAGCCGGAGTGTCCGCAGCCTGAGCGGGAATCCAGCTGAACAGCGCAAACAGCGACAAACAGAATGCGGAGGAAAAACGCGTCAGGAACATGCTTTACGGCGACCGTGTGGGTTTCGTCAGTGAAGGCCACAGCTTGCGAGCCTCGCAGTCAAATCCCTGTGAGGCGCTTGTAAAAGAATCGTGAAGACACCGGTTCCCTTGGTCGAAAAGCGGTCTTTTTTGGCTGAATCGGTTCATCCGGTTGCTTAGCCTGCTACCATTTGTCACATCATGTTGCAGACGCGTCCCCTTTCCCCGGTCATTCCGGCCACGTCGCAGCCAGAAAATTCTTGAGCCGTTCGCAGAAACGGCTGACAACCATCAATGCCTGATGAGGTGCATCCCCATGTCTGATGAAGATCGAGACAACCCGCGGCGTGAGTTTTTGCGCAAATCCCTGACCCTGATTCCGGTCGTGACTCTGGCCGGCAGCGGTCTCGGCAGCACGGTGCTGCAAGCCGCGCCTGAAAGCGCACCTGCCACAACCCCGGCGAAAACGGCCACCGTTGAAACCAGCACTTATCAGCCGAGCTACTTCACCGCCGAAGAGTGGGCGTTCATCAATGCCGCCGTCGCGCAATTGATCCCCAAAGATGCGCAGGGTCCAGGTGCACTCGAGGCCGGCGTGCCGGAATACATCGACCGTCAGATGAACACCCCGTACGCCGCCGGTGCGCTTTGGTACATGCAGGGCCCGTTCAATGCCGACGCCGCGCCAGAGATGGGCTGGCAGAGCAAACTGGTGCCAAAAGAGATCTATCGCCTCGGCATCGCCGCCACGGATCAGTGGGCAAAATCCCTCAACGGTAAAACATTTGCCGAGCAAGACAGCGCTACCCGAGACGATCTGCTCAAGCAGCTTGAAGCCGGAAAACCGCAATTTGACGCGGTTCCGGCGAAGATTTTCTTCAGTCTGCTGCTGCAAAACACCAAGGAAGGGTTCTTCTGCGACCCGATCCACGGCGGCAACAAAGGCATGGTCGGCTGGACCATGATCGGCTTCCCCGGCGCCCGCGCCGATTTCATGGATTGGGTGGAACGCAACGAGCAGTACCCCTTCCCGGCAGTTTCGATTCGCGGCGAGAGGGCGTGAGCATGGCAACGGTAATGAAGAAGGTCGACGCAGTGATCGTCGGTTTCGGCTGGACGGGCGCGATCATGGCCAAGGAACTGACCGAAGCCGGTCTCAACGTGCTGGCGCTGGAGCGCGGGCCGATGCAGGACACCTACCCGGACGGCAACTATCCGCAGGTGATCGACGAACTCACCTACAGCGTGCGGAAAAAACTCTTCCAGGACGTTTCCAAGGAAACCGTCACCATCCGCCACAGCGTCAACGACATCGCCCTGCCGAACCGCCAGTTGGGCGCGTTCCTGCCGGGCAATGGCGTGGGCGGCGCCGGGCTGCACTGGTCGGGCGTGCACTTTCGGGTCGACCCGATCGAGTTGCGCATGCGCAGCCACTATGAAGAGCGCTACGGCAAAAGCTTCATCCCCAAAGACATGACCATCCAGGACTTCGGCGTCAGCTATGAAGAGCTGGAACCGTTCTTCGATTTCGCCGAAAAAGTCTTCGGTACCTCCGGCCAGGCCTGGACCGTGAAAGGCCAACTGGTCGGTCAGGGCAAGGGCGGCAACCCGTACGCGCCGGATCGCTCGAACCCGTTCCCGCTGGAAGCGCAGAAGAACACGGTTTCCGCACAGCTGTTCGGCAAAGCGGCTACCGAAGTCGGTTACAAACCCTACAACCTGCCTTCCGCCAATACTTCAGGGCCGTACACCAACCCTTACGGCGCGCAGATGGGCCCGTGCAACTTCTGCGGTTTCTGCAGCGGTTACGTCTGCTACATGTATTCCAAGGCGTCGCCGAACGTGAACATTCTGCCGGCGCTGAAACCGCTGCCGAATTTCGAACTGCGGCCTAACGCTCATGTGCTGCGGGTCAACCTCGACAGCACGAAAACCAAGGCCACCGGCGTCACCTACATCGACGGCCAGGGTCGCGAGATCGAGCAACCGGCGGATCTGGTAATCCTCGGCGCATTCCAGTTGCACAACGTGCGCCTGATGCTGCTCTCCGGCATCGGCAAACCCTACGACCCGGTCAGCGGTGAAGGCGTGGTCGGGCGTAACTTCGCCTACCAGAACATGGCCACCATCAAGGCGTTCTTCGACAAGGACACCCACACCAACAACTTCATCGGTGCCGGCGGCAACGGTGTGGCGGTGGATGACTTCAACGCCGACAACTTCGACCACGGGCCGCATGGCTTCGTTGGTGGCTCGCCGATGTGGGTCAACCAGGCCGGCAGCCGACCGATCGCCGGTACCTCCAACCCGCCGGGCACCCCGGCCTGGGGCAGTGCGTGGAAACGCGCAACCGCCGATTACTACACCCACCAGGTGTCGATGGACGCCCACGGCGCGCATCAGTCCTACCGTGGCAACTACCTCGATCTGGACCCGGTGTACCGCGATGCCTACGGCATGCCGCTGCTGCGGATGACGTTCGACTGGCAGGAAAACGACATCAAGATGAACCGCTTCATGGTCGAGAAAATGGGCAAGATCGCCGAGGCCATGGGCCCGAAAGCCATCGCCGTGATCGGCAAGAAAGTCGGCGACCACTTCAACACCGCGTCGTACCAGACCACCCACCTCAACGGTGGCGCGATCATGGGCACCGATCCGAAGACCAGCGCGCTGAACCGCTACCTGCAGAGCTGGGACGTGCACAACGTATTCGTCCCGGGCGCCTCGGCATTCCCGCAAGGCCTGGGCTACAACCCGACCGGCCTGGTTGCCGCGCTGACCTACTGGTCGGCGAAAGCGATCCGCGAGCATTACCTGAAAAACCCCGGCCCGCTGGTTCAGGCTTAAGGAGCGATGACCATGAAGACTCTCGTTATCGCGACCTTGGCGCTGCTCGGCAGCGCTGCCGTTCATGGCGCAGAAGTTGATCAATCCTTGATCAAACAAGGCGAATACCTCGCCCGCGCCGGCGACTGCGTGGCCTGCCACACGGCCAGGGACGGCAAGCCGTTCGCCGGTGGCCTGCCGATGGAAACCCCGATCGGCACGATCTACTCGACCAACATCACCCCGGATAAAACCGGCGTCGGTGACTACAGCTTCGAGGATTTCGACCAGGCCGTGCGCCATGGCGTGGCCAAAAACGGCAGTACCTTGTACCCGGCGATGCCGTACCCGTCCTACGCCCGTGTCAGCGAAACCGACATGCAGGCGCTTTACGCCTACTTCATGCACGGCGTGGAACCGGTGGCGCAAGAGAACAAGGCCAGCGACATCCCGTGGCCACTGAGCATGCGCTGGCCGCTGATGGGCTGGCGCTGGCTGTTCGCGCCGAAGGTCGAGGATTACAAAGCCGCGTCGGACGATGCCGTCGTCAGCCGTGGGGCGTATCTGGTGGAAGGCCTCGGACATTGCGGCGCCTGCCATACGCCACGGGCCCTGACCATGCAGGAAAAATCCCTGAGCGCGGCCGAAGGCAGCAGTTTTCTGTCAGGCAGTGCGCCGCTGGAAGGCTGGATCGCCAAGAGCCTGCGCGGCGACCACAAGGACGGTCTCGGCAGCTGGAGCGAAGAACAACTGGTGCAGTTCCTCAAAACCGGTCGCAGCGACCGCAGTGCGGTGTTTGGCGGCATGAGCGACGTGGTCACCCACAGCATGCAGTACATGACCGACGCCGACCTGACCGCGATTGCCCGTTACCTGAAATCGCTGCCGGCCAATGATCCTGCCGACCAGCCGCACCAGTACGACGAGAAAGCCGCCAAGGCACTCTGGAACGGTGATGACAGTCAGCGTGGCGCGTCTGTGTACATCGACAACTGCGCGGCGTGCCACCGCACCGACGGCCATGGCTACACCCGGGTGTTCCCGGCGCTGGCAGGCAATCCGGTGCTGCAATCGGACGACCCGACCTCGCTGATTCACATCGTGCTCAAGGGCGGCACCCTGCCTGCGACGCACACGGCACCGTCTACCTTCACCATGCCGGGCTTCGCCTGGCGTCTGTCGGATCAGGAAGTGGCGGATGTCGTGAGCTTTATTCGTGGAAGTTGGGGTAACAAGGCATCCCCTGTCACCGCGAAAGATGTTTCCAAGTTACGTACCGACGATATGACTACAACATCAGCCGGTGATCTTGGACAAGTAACAAACCACAACTAAACGCAGTAACCCCTGCATGATTAATCATGCAGGGGTTATTTATTTAATGGCTGTTACGGATTGGTAATACTGGCATAGGCTTTGGCCAGAGCAACCAGTTTGGCTCGATCCTGCTCACCGATTTCACCGTCACGATCCACATCGTGCTCCATACGGCCGATGCTGAAGGTATGGCCACCATCCCGGGAGGTCGCGGTGACAAAAATCGGATCAACCAGCATTTCGGTCTGCACGCCAGCCTCGGCATCCCAGCCCAGTTCCTTACGCGCCAGTTGCATGGAAACCAATGTATTGGGTTCCGATGGACCGGGCTGCATCAGTTGCAGAAAAATACCGCGCGAATTAAAAAACGACATCATCAAATCCTTTTGTCTTTTATAGAGTCAAGTGGTGTGTAGCGAAGTGGATACTACGAACTTGAACAGTAAACGAACAGCCAACTTATGTTTCTTCAATTTGCACAACTACAACTTTAGCTCTAGACAAACTTGCAACTAACCGCTCGATTTATTGATCGACGGCTGAACGGTAGTGGATCATCCGTCACCTTGCGGATACTGTATGCATGTACAGACCAAGGACACCCGTGATGATCAGCCCCTTGCCCCCGCGCGGTCGCGGCACCGCGACCAACCCGCACAACCGCTTCGCGCCGAGTCGTTCGGTGGCCGAGGATGACGGCTGGTTTCAGGAAGTGCCTTTGACCCAGGGCACCGAAGTCAGCTTCGAAACCGCGAAGACCATCATCACCCGCAACACCTCGCCGGACTTGCCCTTCGACCGCTCGATCAATCCCTATCGCGGCTGCGAGCATGGCTGCATCTATTGCTATGCACGGCCGAGCCACGCTTATTGGGACATGTCGCCGGGGCTGGATTTCGAAACCAAACTGATCGCCAAGACCAATGCCGCCCAGGTCCTGGAAGAACAGTTGGGGAAAAAAGGCTATCAATGCGCGCCGATCAACCTCGGCTCCAATACCGATCCCTATCAGCCGATCGAACGCGAACACCGGATCACCCGCCAGACCCTCGAAGTGCTGCTGCGCTACCGGCATCCGGTGACCATCGTCACCAAGGGCTCGCTGATCCTGCGCGACCTCGACCTGCTCACCGAACTGGCGCAGCAACGGCTGGTGGCGGTGATGATCAGCCTCACCACCCTGGACGACGAACTTAAACGCATTCTCGAGCCCCGCGCCGCCGCGCCCAAGGCCCGGTTGCGGGCAATCCGGGTCATGCGCGAGGCGGGGATTCCGGTCGGTGTGCTGTGTTCGCCGATGATTCCGATGATCAACGACAGCGAAATCGAAAGCCTGCTGACCGAAGCCCACGCCGCCGGTGCCCAGAGCGCGGCCTACATGATGCTGCGCCTGCCGCTGGAGGTGGCGCCGCTGTTCGAGGAATGGCTTGAGGCGCACTACCCGCAACGTGCGGCGCATGTGTTGAGCCTGATCCGCCAGAGCCGTGGCGGCGAGCTTTACGACAGCCGTTTCGGTGCCCGGATGCGCGGCGAGGGCCCGTTCGCCGATCTGCTCGCCCAGCGCTTCGCCAAAGCGATCAAGCGCCTGGGGCTCAATCACCGCGAAGGCTTCAACCTCGACTGCACAGCCTTCTGTCCGCCGGGTCGCCAGATGGCGCTGATTTAGGGTCAATTGGCCTGTGGTTGAGAGGAAGGAATGCTTGGCCCGGTTTACGCCGGTCACGTTTTTTGTGACCTGGAACACACGTTCTAGAGCGCTTGATTCAGTTTGAGTTAAGTTTCGGCGGTTACCTTGTTCATCGAGTGACTGACGGGTCTGGATGACCCGGATGTTCTAAACAGCCACTGGCTTCACACCGGAATACACGGGAACGACTCCCCGAATCCGCCAATGAGGATGAATCATGAGTGACAAGGATAAACAGCCGTTGGCTGCGTCGGCGCAAGCCGCCCCTGTGGCGGAATCCGCCGATGCAGCGTTGAATCGTATCGTTGACGGCTTTTTGCATTTTCATCATGAGGTCTTTCCGCAGCAGGAAGAACTCTTCAAGAAACTCGCCACGGCCCAGTCGCCACGGGCCATGTTCATCACCTGCGCCGATTCGCGCATCGTGCCCGAACTGATCACCCAGAGTTCGCCCGGCGATCTGTTCGTGACCCGGAACGTCGGCAACGTGGTGCCACCCTACGGCCAGATGAACGGCGGCGTTTCCACCGCCATCGAATATGCGGTTCTGGCCCTTGGCGTGCAGCACATCATCATCTGCGGCCACTCCGATTGCGGCGCCATGCGTGCGGTGCTCAACCCGGACAGTCTGGAAAAGATGCCGACGGTCAAAGCCTGGCTGCGCCACGCCGAAGTCGCGAAAACCATGGTGCAGGACAACTGCAACTGCGCCGACGAAAAAGAAAGCATGCCGATCCTCACCGAGGAGAACGTCATCGCCCAACTGCAGCACTTGCGTACCCATCCTTCAGTAGCCTCGCGCATGGCGAACGGTCATCTGTTCATCCATGGCTGGGTCTACAACATCGAAACCAGCGAAATCAAAGCTTACGACGCGGATCAGGGTTGCTTCCTGCCGCTCGACGGCAGCCATCCGATCCCGGTGGCGACGCCCAAAGCGCGCTTCTAAATCCTCCTAAAAATCTGTGTGGTTTGACGCCGGCCGCTGTTTCAGCGGCCAGGCCTTGCCACGCCTGAAGAAAACTTCGGGAGTATCGCCATGCGTGCGGCTCAATTGAAAGCTGTGTTGCCACGGGAGCTGCTCGCTTCAGTGGTTGTGTTTCTGGTCGCCCTGCCGCTGTGCATGGGCATTGCCATTGCGTCAGGGCTGCCGCCGGCCAAAGGCCTGATCACCGGGATCATCGGCGGTCTGGTGGTGGGCTGGCTGGCGGGTTCGCCGTTGCAGGTCAGCGGGCCGGCGGCGGGGCTGGCAGTGCTGGTGTTCGAGATGGTGCGCCAGCACGGCATCGAAATGCTCGGGCCGATCATGCTGCTCGCCGGTTTCCTGCAACTGGTGGCAGGACGGCTGAAGCTCGGTTGCTGGTTCCGGGTCACGGCGCCAGCGGTGGTGTACGGCATGCTCGCGGGGATTGGCGTGCTGATTGTGCTCTCGCAAGTGCATGTGATGCTCGATGCGTCACCGAAACCCTCCGGCCTCGACAACCTCACGGCATTCCCCGGCGCAGTGGCGCAGGCCTTGCCGTCCTTTGGCTGGCAGGCCGGGTTGCTCGGGCTGTCGACCATCGCCGTGATGTGGCTGTGGGAGAAATTCCGCCCGCATTCGCTGCGCTTTATTCCGGGCGCGCTGCTCGGGGTCGGGCTGGCGACAGGCGCCAGCCTGCTGTTGGCGTTGCAAGTGAAACGGGTTGAAGTGCCAGAGAATCTCGCCGAAGCCATCGACTGGCTGAAACCGGCGGATCTGCTCAGTCTCGCAGATCCAACGCTGCTGATCGCCGCATTCGCCGTCGCCTTCATCGCCAGCGCCGAAACCCTGCTGTCCGCCGCTGCGGTGGATCGCATGCACAGCGGCCCGCGTTCGGATTTCGACCGGGAGCTGTCGGCGCAAGGCGTCGGCAACATGCTTTGCGGTCTGGTCGGCGCGCTGCCGATGACGGGGGTGATCGTGCGCAGTTCGGCCAACGTCCAGGCCGGCGCCACCACACGCTACTCGACGATTTTCCATGGCCTGTGGCTGCTGGCGTTCGTGCTGTTGCTGTCGAGCGTGTTGCAGAGCATTCCGGTGGCGAGTCTGGCGGGCGTTCTGGTCTACACCGGCTTCAAACTGGTGGACCTCAAGGCATTCCGTGGTCTGGCCCGATATGGCCGGATGCCGATGTTCACCTACGCCGCCACAGCACTGGCGATCATCTTCACCGACCTGTTGACCGGCGTGCTGATCGGTTTCGGCCTGACCCTGGTGAAACTGGCGTTCAAGGCCTCACGCCTGAAAATCAGCCTGATCGATCTGCCGCAGGACGGGGAAATGGAGTTGCGCCTGGTGGGCGCCGCGACGTTCCTCAAGGTGCCGGCGCTGACTCAGGTACTGGGCAGCATTCCGCCGGGCACCACGGTGCATGTGCCGCTCAATAACCTGAGCTACATCGACCATTCGTGTCTGGAACTGCTCGAAGAGTGGGGCCGGGCGAATGCGGCCAAAGGGGCGAAACTGTTGATCGAGTCACGCGGGTTGAAGCGACGGCTCGAGGGGCGGATCCGCACCACCACCGGGATCGGAGCGGCGGGCTGAAAACATTTGGGGGAACAGGGCAATCTGTTCCCCCAATCGTTTGCGCCGGGATCAAGCCGCAGGCTGATCCAGCTCCAGGCCCACGCCCAGACGGCGGCTCATGCACGGCCAGCGTTTCCACGCCGCACCGGTGTCCGGGCTGCTGAGTTTCTCGCGGTAGGCTTCCACCGACTCCAGCGCAAAGCTGTCGTCGTCGAGCATGCTGTCCACCGCGTGATGCACCACTTCGTCGAGTTGGTTGGCAAATTCCTCACCGATCAGCTGGTGAGCAATCAGATTGGCGACCGTCATGTCCAAGGGGATCAGTGGCTGGCCGAAATGCTTGATGTACAGGTCGTTGACCTCTTCGACAAAACGGTGCGCCAAATAGGCTTCGTCCAGCAGACTGTCCAGGCCCACGGGCGGCTGGATGAAGTACTGCTCGGCGATTTTCAGCACCGGTTTGATCTGCGACTCGATTCCCGCTTCCCTGGCGACTTCATTGGCTGCATCCAGCAGGTCTGGCACTTCGTCGATGTAGGCGGCGACAAAACGCGTCAGCACGCCGTTGGCGTCGGTTTCCGGCAACTGGATGGCCGGGTGCAGGTGTTGCAGTTGGGCTTCCAGCTGACGGGTCAGCTTTCCGGTTTCAATCTCGTGTTGTCGGGCTATGTGGATCTGCTCGCGCAATGCGGCGGTGTTCATGAAAACTCCAGGAAACAAGGCAATGAAATAGGGAAGACATAACTTAGCTGGCTTACGAAAAATGCTAAGACGCATTTGTCATAATTATTTCATCCTTGATGCACCGGCGTTATATCGGTTTGCCACCACTCGTCTGCATCCTTCTCCATTCGTGCCCTGGAACGCAAGCGTCAGCTGTTTCATTCGATTTACGTCCGCACATTGCATTTTTCAGCCGCTGTCTATACTCGCCATTGAATGGAGTTAGCTGATGACGCCCGACTGCCCACGCAGCAAGGCCCGGCGATTCAAGTTCGTAGTCTGATGCAGCCGCTCCCTTGCCTCTGGTGAAAGCCGGCGGGATAACAAGAACGATAAGGGGAACCCGCAATGATGCGACATCCACACGTCTGGATGGGCCTCCTGTTGTGGTCGATTTTCAGCCCGGCGCACGCTGCCTGGACTGTGAATATGGCGCCTGGAGCGACTGAAATCAGTCACGCAGTATTCGACCTGCACATGACCATTTTCTGGATCTGTGTGGTGATCGGGATCATCGTCTTCGGCGCCATGTTCTGGTCGATGATGGTGCACCGCCGTTCAACCGGGCAGGTCGCCGCAAAATTCCACGAAAGCACCACCGTCGAAATTCTCTGGACCGTCGTCCCGCTGCTGATCCTGGTGGCGATGGCCGTTCCGGCGACCGCGACCCTGATCAAGATGTACGACACCAGTGAGCCGGATATCGATATCCAGATCACCGGTTATCAGTGGAAGTGGCACTACAAATACCTGGGCCAGGACGTCGAGTTCTTCAGCAACCTGGCCACGCCCGCCGAACAGATTCACAACAAGGAAGCCAAGGGCGAGCATTACCTGCTCGAGGTCGACAAGCCACTGGTGCTGCCGACCGGCGCCAAGGTGCGCTTCCTCGTGACCTCCGCCGACGTGATCCACTCCTGGTGGGTGCCGGCCTTCGCGGTCAAGCGCGATGCGATTCCCGGGTTCGTCAACGAAGCCTGGACCCGCATCGACAAGCCCGGCCTCTACCGTGGCCAGTGCGCCGAGCTGTGCGGCAAGGACCACGGCTTCATGCCGATCGTGGTCGACGTCAAGGAGAAGGCCGACTACGAAAAATGGCTCGCCGAGCGCAAGGCCGAAGCGTTGCAGCTCAAGGAGCTGACCAGCAAGGAATGGACCCTCGACGAGCTCAAGGAGCGCGGCGACAAGATCTACCACACCACCTGCGTCGCCTGTCACCAGGCCGAAGGCCAGGGCCTGCCGCCGATGTTCCCGGCCCTCAAAGGCTCGAAAATCGCCACCGGCCCGAAAGACGCGCACCTGAGCATTGTCTTCCACGGCAAACCCGGCACCGCCATGGCGGCGTTCGGCAAGCAGCTGTCGGAAGTCGATATCGCAGCGGTCGTGACCTACGAACGTAACGCCTGGGGCAACAACAAGGGCGACATGGTCACGCCAAAAGAAGTGCTGGAGCTGAAACAGGCGGAAAGCAAATGAGCCGGTCTATTGCGTACTTCGTGAACCGGTCGGAGCCCTGCGCTCCGACCTGCCCAGTCCACTCACTTGAAGGAGACCGGCCATGAGCGCTGTCATCGATGACCACGGTCATGCCGACCACGACCACGCCCACGGCCCCGCCAAAGGCCTGATGCGCTGGGTGCTGACCACCAACCACAAGGACATCGGCACGCTGTACCTGTGGTTTGCGTTCTGCATGTTCCTGCTCGGCGGCTCGTTCGCCATGGTGATCCGCGCCGAGCTGTTCCAGCCCGGCCTGCAGATCGTGGAGCCTGCGTTCTTCAACCAGATGACCACCATGCACGGTCTGGTGATGGTGTTCGGTGCGGTGATGCCGGCGTTCGTCGGCCTCGCCAACTGGATGATTCCGTTGATGGTCGGTGCGCCGGACATGGCCCTGCCGCGGATGAACAACTTCAGCTTCTGGCTGCTGCCGGCGGCGTTCCTGCTGCTGGTCTCGACCCTGTTCACCGCCGGTGGCGGGCCGAACTTCGGCTGGACGTTCTACGCGCCGCTGTCCACCACCTATGCCCCGGAAAGCGTGACGTTCTTCATCTTCGCCATCCACCTGATGGGGATCAGTTCGATCATGGGCGCGATCAACGTGATCGCCACCATCCTCAACCTGCGCGCCCCCGGCATGACCCTGATGAAAATGCCGCTGTTCGTCTGGACCTGGCTGATCACCGCGTTCCTGCTGATCGCGGTGATGCCGGTGCTGGCCGGGTGCGTGACGATGATGTTGATGGACATCCACTTCGGCACCAGCTTCTTCAGTGCCGCCGGTGGCGGTGACCCGGTGCTGTTCCAGCATGTGTTCTGGTTCTTCGGCCACCCCGAGGTGTACATCATGATCCTGCCGGCCTTCGGTGCCGTCAGCCAGATCATCCCGACCTTCTCGCGCAAGCCGCTGTTCGGCTACACCTCGATGGTCTACGCCACGGCGAGCATCGCGTTCCTGTCGTTTATCGTCTGGGCGCACCACATGTTCGTGGTGGGCATTCCGCTGGTGGGCGAGTTGTTCTTCATGTACGCGACGATGCTGATCGCGGTGCCGACCGGGGTGAAAGTGTTCAACTGGGCCAGCACCATGTGGCAAGGCTCGATGACCTTCGAGACGCCGATGCTGTTTGCCGTGGCGTTCGTGATCCTGTTCTCGATCGGCGGTTTCTCCGGGCTGATGCTGGCCATCGCCCCGGCGGACTTCCAGTACCAGGACACCTACTTCGTGGTCGCGCACTTCCACTACGTGCTGGTGCCGGGGGCGATCTTCGGGATCTTCGCGTCGGCCTACTACTGGCTGCCGAAATGGACCGGTCACATGTACGACGAAACCCTGGGCAAGCTGCACTTCTGGCTGTCCTTCGTCGGCATGAACCTGACGTTCTTCCCGATGCACTTCGTGGGCCTGGCGGGCATGCCCCGGCGGATTCCGGACTACAACCTGCAGTTCGCCGACTTCAACATGGTCTCGTCGATCGGCGCGTTCATGTTCGGCGCCACGCAGATCTTCTTCCTGTTCATCGTGATCAAGACCATCCGTGGCGGCGAGCCGGCTCCGGCCAAACCGTGGGATGGCGCCGAAGGTCTGGAATGGAGCGTGCCGTCACCGGCGCCGTATCACACCTTCACCACGCCGCCGGAAGTGAAATGAACCCTGTAGCCGTTGAGGGCCGCCACCATGGCTGACTCGATTTCGATGAAGAAGCTGGTCACCCGACTGCTCGGCGTGGTGGTGGCGATGTTCGTCTTCGGCTTTGCTCTGGTGCCGATCTACGACGTGATGTGCAAGGCGTTCGGTATCAACGGCAAGACCGCCGGGCAGTACGAGGGCGAGCAGACCGTCGATGCTACGCGGCAGGTGCGGGTGCAGTTTCTGTCGACCAACACCGCCGACATGCCATGGGATTTCTATCCCAAGCATGACGAGCTGACGGCCAACCCCGGCGCGGTGAACGAGATGATCTTCATCGCCCGCAACCCCACCGACAAACCGATGAGCGCTCAAGCCGTACCGAGCATCGCGCCGAGCAATGCGGCGGCGTATTTCCACAAGACCGAATGCTTTTGTTTTACCCAGCAGGTGCTGCAGCCCGGTCAGCAGATCGAGATGCCGGTGCGTTTCATCGTTGACCGCGACATGCCCAAGGACGTGAAGCACCTGACGCTGTCCTACACGCTGTTCGATATCACCGCCCGACATCCTCCGGTGGCTGCAAACACTGGCGGTTAAGCGTGCCCGATAAGGAGAACAATAAATGGCAACTCATGAGCACTATTACGTCCCGGCCCAGAGCAAGTGGCCGATCGTCGCCACGGTGGGGATGTTCGTCACCGTGTACGGTCTGGCGACCTGGTTCAACGATCTGAAGGCAGCGCGTCCGGAATCCCACGGCCCGCTGATCTTTTTCGTCGGCGGCCTGTTGCTGGCGTACATGCTGTTCGGCTGGTTCGGCACGGTGATCAAGGAGAGCCGCGCGGGGTTGTACAGCCCGCAACTGGACCGCTCGTTCCGCTGGGGCATGAGCTGGTTCATCTTCTCCGAGGTGATGTTCTTCATCGCCTTCTTCGGCGCGCTGTTCTACGTGCGACACATCTCCGGCCCGGCGCTGGGCGGCGAAGGCACCAAAGGCATCGCCCACATGCTCTGGCCGAATTTCCAGTTCACCTGGCCGCTGTTGCACACGCCGGATCCGAAACTGTTCCCGCCGCCCAAGGAAGTCATCAGCCCCTGGGGCCTGCCGCTGATCAACACCATCCTGCTGGTGAGTTCCAGCGTGACCATCACCATCGCCCACCACGCGCTGAAGAAAGGTCATCGCGGCGCGCTGAAACTGTGGCTGGCGATCACCGTGCTGCTGGGTTGCGCGTTCCTCGGCTTCCAGGCCGAAGAATACATCCACGCCTACCACGAACTGGGGCTGACCCTCGGCTCGGGCATCTACGGCGCGACGTTCTTCATGCTCACCGGTTTCCACGGCGCCCACGTGACCATCGGCACGATCATTCTGTTCGTGATGCTGCTGCGCATCATGAAGGGCCACTTCGACAACGAACATCAGTTCGGTTTTGAAGCGGCGAGCTGGTATTGGCACTTCGTCGATGTGGTGTGGATCGGCTTGTTCATCTTCGTTTATGTGCTTTAACAGCAGCTGCGAGCCGCGAGCTGCGAGCTTCAAGTCAAAACGGTAAGGCTTGTAGCTTGTAGCTTGGCGCTTGGCGCTTGGCGCTTGCAGCTACCACGGCACGTGGGACACCAGTTGGCCGCTGTAGAAACCCCAGGCAATCAAGCCGACGGTGCAAGCGGCCAACGCCACCCGAACACTCAAGGCGATCACCAGCCGATTCGAGCTGCTGTCGTCCTTGACCAGGAAAAACAGGCCGCTGAAAAGGCTGACCACCGTGGCAATCAGCATCAGGACGATGGCTGCTTTGAGCATGGGAAGAACTCCGGGGGAACAAGCGATGCAGTTGAGTATAGCGATCGCGTTCACTGATTTTCTGGCGCGACCATGAAGCGCTTCCGGCCGGGTGTGGTGCCGACACTGGTGGTCGGCCTGCTGCTGCCGTTGCTGATTTCGCTGGGCTTCTGGCAACTGGGCCGGGGCGCGGAGAAAACCGCCCTGCTCGCCAGCTACGCCGAACGCCGCACCGCCGAACCGATGGCCAGCACCGAGTTGCTGCACAGCGCCGATCCGGCCTTTCGCCGGGTGCATCTGCACGGCCAGTTCGACGCCGCCCACAGCCTGTTGCTGGACAACCGTCAGCGCAACGGCAAAGTCGGCGTCGAATTGCTGCAACCGTTTCAGGATCAACGCAGCGGCCAGTGGCTGCTGGTCAATCGCGGCTGGCTGCCGTGGCCGGATCGGCGCACGGCCCCGCAATTCAACACACCGACCGACGCCGTGAATGTCGATGCCTGGGTGTACGTCGCCCCCGGCGCCACCTTCCAGCTGCATGCCGATCCGGTCAGCAGCCGCTGGCCGCAAACCGTCACCGCCGTCGAACCCGCGAAATTGTGGAAAACCCTCGAACGCGACGGCTTCGCCTACGAATTACGCGCCGAACCCGGCCCCGCCAGCTATCAGGCCGACTGGCCGGTGGTCGCGATGGGCCCGGAAAAACACCTCGGTTACGCCGTGCAGTGGTTCGCCATGGCCACCGCCCTGTTCGGTCTCTACCTCTATCTCGGCTGGCACAACGCAAAGGAGAAACACCATGGGAGCGGCCATGAATCCACCCAGCATGTCTGAAGCAAAAGCCCCGGCCAGTCGCCGTCGCGGACGTATCCAGCTGCTGCTGATCGTGCTCGGCGTGGTCGGGCCGATGATCCTCGCCACCGGCATGTACAAGTTGCAGTTCTGGGTGCCGGAAGGTCGCAGCTACCACGGCGAACTGATCGGCAACGGCCAGACCCGCGCCGACCTCGGCATCCAGGCTGACGAAACGCGCTGGCAGATGCTGGTCACCGCACCGAAGGACTGCGCGGTGGACTGCCAGCAACTGGTCTACCTGGCGCGGCAGATCCAGATCGGCCTGGGCCGCGAAGCCGGGCGCGCCAGCCACGCCCTGGCCGCCGCGCAACCACTGGCCGCCGACTACGAAGCCAAGCTGACCCGCGAATACCCGCAGCTGCAACGCTACCCGCTGGACGCAGCCACCTTCAGCAAGGCCACGGGCGACAAGGCCACAGCGCAGCTGTGGATCATCGACCCCCACGGCAACCTCGTGCTGCGCTACGACCCGAGCGTCAAGGGCAAGGATCTGCTCAACGACCTGCGCCACCTGCTGAAACTGTCGAACATCGGATAAGGGCATCGTCATGGCCAAACCTGGATTTCGCCTCGCGCTGTTTGCCACCCTGCTGGCACTGATCGTCGTGCTGCTCGGCGCCTACACCCGCCTGACCCACGCCGGCCTCGGCTGTCCGGACTGGCCGGGCTGCTACGGGTTCATCAGCGTGCCGAAAAGCGAAGCCCAACTGGCCCATGCCGAACTGCATTACCCCGACTCGCCGGTGGAGGCGCATAAAGGCTGGAACGAGATGATCCACCGCTACTTCGCCGGCACCCTCGGCATGCTGATCTCGGTACTGGCCGGGCGCGCGTGGGTCAATCGTCGTCATCCCGGGCAACCGCTGAAACTGCCGCTGTTTCTGCTGGCGGTGGTGTTCGCCCAGGCGGCGTTCGGCATGTGGACGGTGACACTCAAGCTCTGGCCGCAAGTGGTGACCGGGCATTTGCTCGGTGGCTTCGCGACCTTGAGCCTGCTGTTTCTGCTGACCTTGCGACTGTCCGGCGTGCTGCCGGCGCTGACCGTGCCCAAGCGCCTGCAATATTGGGCCACTGCTGGATTGCTGCTGGTGATCGGCCAGATCGCACTGGGTGGCTGGGTCAGCTCCAACTATGCGGCGGTGGCCTGCATCGACTTCCCGACCTGCCACGGCCAATGGCTGCCGCCGGCAGATTTCGCCAACGGCTTTCATCTGACCCAACACATCGGCCCCAACTACCTCGGCGGGCAACTCGACAGCGATGCACGCACGGCGATTCACCTGACCCATCGCATTGGCGCGTTGCTGGTGACGCTCGTCCTGCTCGGTCTGGCCTGGCAACTGAAAGTGGTGGGCATGACCCGACTGGCCGGGCTGGTGCTGATCGCCCTCGCGGCGCAGATCACCCTCGGCATCAGCAACGTGCTGTTCCATCTGCCGCTGCCGGTGGCCGTGGCGCATAACGCCGGCGGTGCGGCGCTGCTGCTGACGATGGTGCTGGTCAACTACCACGCGCGGACCAGTCTGGTTCGGGTCAAGCAGCCGATGATCGCGCGCTGGCGCCTGAGCCCGCGCAAACACTCGGCGGCGCCCATCACTATTAAAGGAGAGACGCCATGGCGATTCTGATCGGCGAACGTCCGGCGCAGGCGCTGTGGCGTGATTATCTGGAGCTGACCAAACCGAAAGTCGTGGTGCTGATGCTGATCACCTCGCTGGTCGGCATGTTCCTCGCAACCCGCGCCGGGGTGCCGTGGACGGTGCTGGTGTTCGGCAACCTCGGGATCGCGCTGTGTGCCGGTGGCGCGGCGGCGGTCAATCATGTGGTGGACCGACGCATCGATGCGGTCATGGCCCGCACCCATAAAAGGCCTCTGGCCGAGGGCCGGGTTTCGCCCACAGGCGCACTGACCTTTGCGCTGGTGCTGGCGCTGCTCGGCCAGGCCTTGCTGCTGACCTTCACCAACCCGCTGACTGCGTGGCTGACTTTGGCCTCGCTGCTCGGCTACGCGGTGATCTACACCGGTTTCCTCAAACGCGCGACACCGCAGAACATCGTCATCGGCGGCCTTGCCGGCGCCGCACCGCCGCTGCTCGGCTGGACCGCCGCGACCGGCCACGTCAGCGCCGAACCGTTGCTGCTGGTGCTGATCATCTTCGCCTGGACCCCGCCGCACTTCTGGGCGCTCGCCATCCACCGCAAGGAGGAGTACGCCAAGGCCGACATTCCGATGCTGCCGGTCACCCACGGCGAGCACTACACCAAGGTGCACATTCTGCTGTACACCTTCGCCCTGCTGGCGGTCAGCCTGTTGCCGTACGTGATCCACATGAGCGGCCTGCTGTACCTGATCTGCGCGCTCGGTCTGGGCGCCAGGTTTCTGCAATGGGCCGTGGTGCTGTACCGTGGCACTCGACCGCACGCGGCGATCAACACCTTCAAGTACTCTATCTGGTACTTGTTTCTGCTGTTCATCGCCCTGCTCGTAGACCACTACTTACTGTTGAACCTATGACTCGAACCCAGAAAACCGTCTTCATCCTCGTCGCCGTGATCGCGCTGATCCTCGGCCTGACCGTCAACAAAGTGCTGAGCGGCAAGGGCCAGGGCGACCCGACCGCACTGATCGACGCCGGCATCATCCTGCTGCCGCAGAGCCGTAACCTGCCGGACGTGACGATGACCAATCAGGACGGCCAACCGGTCACGGTCAACGAGCTCAAGGGCAAGTGGAGCCTGCTGTTCTTCGGCTACACCTTCTGCCCGGACATCTGCCCGACCACCCTCGCCCAGCTGCGCCAGATCAAGAGCGAACTGCCGAAGGATGCTGTGGATAAATTGCAGATCGTGCTGGTCAGCGTCGATCCGAACCGCGACAACCCCGCGCAGTTGAAGCAGTACCTGGGTTACTTCGATCCACAGTTCATCGGCCTCACGCCGAAGTCGATCGAAGAACTGCAGAAGGTGGCGAACGCGGTGAGCATTCCGTTCATTCCGGCGGATACCAGCAAGCCGAACTACACGGTGGATCACAGTGGGAACCTGGCGGTGATCGGGCCGGACGGGACACAGCGCGGGTTTATTCGGGCGCCGTTAAATAATGCCAAGCTGGTGGCGCAGTTGCCGGTGATGTTGAACCGCAAGTAAGAAGATCAAAAGCTAGCCCTCACCCTAACCCTCCCGAAACGTCGGACCGCCCGGAGGGAGAGGGGACTGAATGGGGAATATTGGCGAGCTACACCGAATTGAACGTACTGCTTCGAATCCCTAATCGCCAAGATCTTTCAGGTCGATGCAGGACGCAGGACACCTCGGTCGGCCCCCTCTCCCTACGGGCGGTCCGACGTTTCGGGAGGGCTGGGGTGAGGGACGAATACACAGTGGGTCCAAAGCTGAACACCCGGCCACAAAAAAGGGGACGCCACTGGCGTCCCCTTTTTCGTTGCGGCGTCCGAATCAGAACGCCGGCAACACCGCGCCTTTGTACTTCTCGGTAATGAATTTCTTCACTTCCGGGCTGTGCAGGGCGGCGGCCAGTTTCTTCATGGCGTCGCTGTCCTTGTTGTCCGCGCGGGACACCAGGATGTTCACGTAAGGCGAGTCGCTGCCTTCGATGACCAGCGCATCCTTGGACGGATCGAGCTTGGCTTCCAGCGCGTAGTTGGTGTTGATCAGCGCCAGGTCGACCTGGGTCAGCACGCGCGGGATGGTCGCGGCTTCCAGTTCACGGATCTTCAGGTCTTTCGGGTTCTGGGCAATGTCCTTGACGGTCGACAGGATGTTGCTCGGATCCTTCAGGGTGATCACGCCGGCCTTGGCCAGCAGCAACAGCGCACGGCCGCCGTTGGTAGCGTCGTTCGGGATCACCACGTTGGCGCCGCTTGGCAGCTCTTCGATTTTCTTGAATTTGCTGGAGTAGGCGCCCAGCGGTTCCAGGTGCACGCCGGTCACGGACACCAGGCTGGTGCCCTTGGCCTTGTTGAACTCATCGAGGTACGGCTGGTGCTGGAAGAAGTTGGCGTCCAGACGCTTCTCGGCCACCTGCACGTTCGGCTGAACGTAGTCGGTGAAGACCTTGACCTTCAGATCCACGCCTTCTTTGGCCAGCACCGGCTTCACGAACTCGAGGATTTCCGCGTGCGGCAACGGAGTGGCAGCAACGGTCAGGGTTTCGTCGGCGTGGGCCGAGAACGCTGCAACGGCAGCCAGGGCAACGATCAGTTTTTTCATTCAGCTAACTCCTTTTTACGGCGCCCGTCTGGCGCCTGCCAGCGAATGGCCGGCTCATGTCATTACAAAACCGGTTATTTGCGCGAGAAGTGCACGACCAGTCGGTCGCCTACCATTTGCAGCACTTGCACCAGGATCAGCAGCAACACCACGGTGACGATCATCACGTCGGTCTGGAACCGCTGATAGCCGAAACGGATCGCCAGGTCACCCAGGCCACCGGCGCCGACCACACCGGCCATCGCCGTGTAGGAAACCAGTGTAATCGCCGTCACCGTAATCGCTGCGAAGATGCCCGGACGGGCCTCCGGCAGCAAGGCGTTCATGATGATCTGGCGAGTGGTCGCGCCCATCGACTGGGTCGCTTCGATGATGCCGCGATCGACTTCACGCAGGGCGGTTTCCACCAGCCGCGCGAAGAACGGCGTCGCGCCCACTACCAGCGGCGGAATCGCACCGGCCACGCCGAGCGAGGTGCCGGTGATCAGCACGGTGAACGGGATCATCACGATCAACAGAATGATGAACGGCAGCGAACGCAGGATGTTCACCACCAGCGACAGCAATGCGTACACGCCTTTGGCTTCGAGCAACTGACGCGGGCTGCACAGGAACAGCAACACGCCCAGCGGCAGGCCGAGCAGCACGGTGAACAGCAGCGAACCGCCGAGCATCATCAGGGTGTCGCCGGTGGCGAGCCAGATTTCGTACCAGTCGATATTGGTGAAGAAACTCATCAGGTCTTCCATTAGCGCAACACCTCCATGTGAACGTCAGCGGCGGTGAAGCGCGCGAAGGCTGCTTCCATGTCGCCACCGGTGACGGCGAGGGTCAATTGCCCGTAAGGAATGTCTTTGATGCGGTCGATACGACCGGCCAGGATGCTGTAGTCCACACCGGTTTCCCGGGCGACGGTTCCGAGCAACGGCGCGTAGGTCGCTTCGCCCTGGAAGGTCAGACGCACGATGCGGCCCGGCACGTGAGCGAAGTCATCGCGCTGCTCGCTTTCGTCGATTTGCTCGCTTTCCTGAACAAAGCGCTTGGTGGTCGGGTGCTTCGGATGCAGGAACACATCGGCCACCGAACCTTGCTCGACGATCACACCGGCGTCCATCACGCCGACCTGATCGCACACGCGGCGGATCACATCCATCTCGTGGGTGATCAGGACGATGGTCAGCTTCAGCTCGCGGTTGATCTCGGCCAGCAGCTGCAGGACCGACGCCGTGGTCTGCGGGTCGAGGGCGCTGGTGGCTTCGTCGCACAGCAGGATCTTCGGCTTGGTCGCCAGGGCGCGGGCGATGCCGACGCGCTGCTTCTGACCGCCGGACAACTGCGCCGGGTACTTTTTGGCGTGATCGGACAGACCGACCCGCGCCAGCAACTCGGCCACACGCTGGTCGATCTCGGCGCGGGACAGTTCACCCGCCAGGGTCAGCGGCAGCGCGACGTTGTCGGCCACGGTCTTGGATGCCAGCAGGTTGAAGTGCTGGAAGATCATCCCGACCTGCTGACGAAAACGGCGCAGGCCGTTGGCGTCCAGCGCGGTGACTTCTTCACCGTCGACGATGATCTTGCCGCCACTGGATTGCTCCAGGCGATTGATCAGACGCAGCAGGGTACTTTTTCCCGCGCCGGAATGGCCAATCAGGCCGAACACCTGACCGTTCTCGATGGAGAAGCTGGTCGGGTGCAGCGCGGTGATGTCCTTACCGGCGACGCGGTAAGTCTTATGGACGTTTTGAAACTCGATCACGTAGCGAACCTTGTGGGGCGCGTTGGAAAAGGATCAGCGGTTAGCCGGGCGCGCATTTTAGCCTGTCCGTATAGAGGTTCTTAGCATTTATTTCGCGAATAACCTTCGATTTGGCAATAACAGGATCAAAGGTCATAAAAAAGGAACGCCCGAAACCCTCGTCAGTCACTACTTAAGCGACTTGAAAACCCTGGGTGCCGTGCCTGGGAAACACTCAAGCGTTCCGGAGCAATCCCGGGACAAACAGGAGTTCATGACTGATGAGTACCAAGAAACCTGCCAATGACAAAAGCCAACTGGCCGGCACCGATACCCCGGATCGCGCCAACACCAATGCCAAACTCGACAGCCTGGAGAAGTTTCGCTCCGACGCTACCGGTCAGGCCCTGCGCACCAACCAGGGCGTGAAAATTGCTGATAATCAGAACACCCTCAAGGCCGGAGCTCGCGGGCCGTCGCTTTTGGAAGACTTCATCATGCGTGAAAAGATCACGCACTTTGACCATGAACGGATTCCCGAGCGCATCGTCCACGCCCGCGGCACCGGCGCCCATGGTTTCTTTCAGAGCTACGAGAACCATTCGACGCTGACCAAGGCTGGCTTCCTGCAGGATCCGGGGAAGAAAACCCCAGTGTTCGTGCGTTTTTCCACGGTGCAGGGGCCGCGTGGTTCCGGCGACACCGTGCGTGACGTGCGTGGTTTTGCCGTGAAATTCTTCACCGACGAAGGCAACTTCGATCTGGTCGGTAACAACATGCCGGTGTTCTTCATTCAGGACGCGATCAAGTTTCCCGACTTCGTCCACGCGGTGAAACCCGAACCGCATAACGAGATCCCTACCGGCGGCTCGGCTCACGACACGTTCTGGGATTTTGTGTCGCTGGTACCGGAATCGGCGCACATGGTGATCTGGGCCATGTCCGACCGGGCCATCCCGAAAAGCCTGCGCAGCATGCAGGGCTTCGGCGTGCACACCTTCCGGCTGATCAATGCCGAGGGCAAATCGCGCTTCGTCAAATTCCACTGGCGCCCTACTGCCGGCACTTGTTCGCTGGTATGGGACGAGGCGCAAAAACTCGCGGGTAAAGACACCGACTACCATCGGCGCGATCTGTGGGAAGCCATCGAGATGGGCGATTACCCGGAGTGGGAACTCGGTGTACAGATCATCGAGGAGGAAAACGAGCACGACTTCGACTTCGACATCCTCGACCCGACCAAACTGATTCCCGAGGAAATCGTTCCGATTACGCCGCTGGGCAAGATGACCCTCAATCGCAACCCGGACAACTTCTTCGCCGAGACCGAGCAGGTCGCGTTCTGCCCCGGCCATATCGTGCCGGGGATCGACTTCTCCAATGACCCGCTGCTGCAAGGTCGGCTGTTTTCCTACACCGACACGCAGATCAGCCGACTCGGTGGGCCGAACTTTCATGAGCTGCCGATCAATCGCCCGGTCGCACCGTTCCACAACGGCCAGCGCGATGCCCAGCACCGCACGGTGATCGACAAGGGCCGCGCGTCTTACGAACCGAACTCCATCGATGGCGGCTGGCCGAAAGAAACCCCGCCGGCCGCGCAGGACGGCGGTTTCGAGAGTTATCCGGAGCGTATCGACGCCAACAAGATCCGCCAGCGCAGCGAGTCGTTCAGCGACCACTTTTCCCAGGCGCGGCTGTTCTTCAACAGCATGAGCCCGCACGAGAAAGAGCACATCATCGCCGCCTACAGTTTCGAACTCGGCAAGGTTGAGCGTGAGTTCATCCGGGCGCGGCAAGTGAACGAGATTCTCGCCAACATCGATCTGGAGCTGGCCAAACGCGTGGCGGCCAACCTGGGTCTGCCAGCGCCAGGCAAAGGCACCGTCGACGTACCGAAAACATCACTGGATCACTCGCCATCGCTGAGTCAGGCCAACTTGTTGCCGGAAAACATCAAGACGCGGAAAGTCGCGATCCTTGCGGCCAACGGCGTCGATGGCGCAGCGATTGATGCGATGAAGAAGGCGCTGGCGGCAGAAGGTGCGCACGCCAAACTGCTCGGCCCGACCTCGGCGCCGGTGAAAACCGCCGATGGCAAAAGCCTGGCGGTGGATGCGTCGATGGAAGGTTTGCCTTCGGTGGCGTTCGATGCGGTGTTTGTGCCGGGTGGCGCGGCGTCGGTCAAGGCGTTGAGCGGTGACGGCGTGGCGTTGCATTACCTGCTGGAGGCGTACAAACACCTGAAGGCGATTGCGCTGCATGGCGAGGCCAAGCAGTTGCTGGACGTGCTGAAGCTGGAGGCGGATGCGGGGTTGCTAGAAGGCAAGGATGTTGGCGCGCTGACCAAGCCATTCTTTGCTGCGATCGGGCAGCACCGGGTTTGGGATAGGGAAGCCAAGGCCAAGGCGATTCCGGCCTGAAAAAAACCGCAGCCTGCGAAAAGCAGGCTGCGGTTAATTCAAGGTTTGCGCGGGCTCAGAACCATCTGCGCCGGCACCGTGCGCAGGATCTGTTTTTCGATCTTCAGATCGAAATCCGGATCAAGCTTCTTCACGCGCTTGGTGATCAGCGTTGCCAGCCAAGGGTAATCATTGGTGCGCGGGGCCTGAATGCTCACCGCACAGTCGTAATTCACCACATCGGCGGCGATCGCATCCAGTTGGCGGCGAAGTTTGCGGCTATCGGTGATATTCAGCGCAACCGTGGTGCTCTCGGCGGTGGGATCGATCACCTTGGCTTTCGGCTTGGCTTCGGCGGCTTGCAGCGCTGCTTCGGCTTTCTCCAGCTCGGCCTTGCGCGCTTCGGTGATGGCACCGTTGACGCCACCGGTCAGTGCCGGGGCCTTGGGCATCAGCACGCGGGCACGGGCCAGCGCGGTCGCGGCCGCATTCACATCGCCCTTCTGCAGGACGATCTGGCTGCGACGCAGATAGGCTTCGGCCAACTGGCGCTGGTATTGCTCAAGGGATTGATCGTTGGGTGTTTCGGCTTGCAAGGCTGCCAGTTGGTCTTCGGCAGTGGCCAGTTCGCTGCTGGCCAGGCTTTGCTCCAGCTGTGCGATGGCCGTGGCCCGCGCATCGGGGACTTCGGCCACCGGCGGCGTGCTTTGGCAGGCGCCCAGCAGCACTGAAAAGGCCACAAGGAGCAGATAACGGGAGGCGAACGGCTTCATTCCTGCGACTCTCTATTTGCGCAAAAAACGAGCAAGTCTACACCCCTCGACGGGGCAGAACAAAACTCAGCAGAAACAGTGCGGCCGCCGTCACAACGATTGACGGGCCAGCCGGGGTGTCCTTGAACCAGGACAGCGCCAGCCCGCCACACACGGCGAGCATGCCCAGCACGCTCGCGCCCAGTGCCATCTGCTCCGGCGAACGGGCGTGACGTTGTGCCGCAGCCGCCGGGATGATCAACAGCGAAGTAATCAGCAATACACCGACTATTTTCATCGCTACGGCGATCACCACTGCGATCAGCAGCATCAGCGCCATGCGCAAACCGGCCACCGGCAGGCCTTCGACTTTGGCCAGCTCTTCGTGCACGGTGATCGCCAGCAGCGGCCGCCACAGCGTCACCAGCAACACCAGCACCGCCGCGCTGCCGCCGAGGATCCACGCCAGATCGGTCGGGCTGATCGCCAGCAGGTCGCCGAACAGATAGGCCATCAGGTCGATCCGCACTTCATGCATGAAGCTTAGTACCACCAGCCCGAGGGAGAGCGTGCTCGGTGCGAGAATTCCCAAAAGCGTGTCGGACGCCAGCGGCTGGCGCTGTTGCAAGGTCACCAGCAGCACTGCCAGCAGCAGACAGCCCACAGTCACCGCGACGGTCGGGCTGACATCCAGCAGAAAGCCCAGCGCCACGCCGAGCAGCGCGGCGTGGGACAGCGTGTCGCCAAAATAGGCCATGCGCCGCCAGACCACGAACGAGCCCAGCGGCCCCGCGACCACCGCCAGCGCCAGGCCTGCAAGCAGGGCGTAGAACAGAAAATCAGCCATGCTTGCAGCTATCTCCGTGAACGTGAGGTTGGCCCGTCAAAGGCCCTTTGACCACCGAACCGTGCAGGTCGTGGGCGTGGTCATGATGGTGGTGATAGATCGCCAGGCTCGGCGCGTTGTTGCCGAACAGCTCGACGAAGGCCGGGTCGCCACTGACCTGCTCGGGATGACCGGAGCAGCAGACGTGACGGTTGAGGCACACCACCTGATCGGTGGTGCTCATCACCAGATGCAGATCGTGGGACACCATCAGCACGCCGCAGCCGTGACGGTCGCGCAGGCGGGTGATCAAACTGTACAGCTCGGCCTGCCCGGCGACATCGACGCCTTGCACCGGCTCGTCGAGCACCAGCAGTTCCGGCTCGCGAAGCAGAGCCCGAGCCAACAGAACGCGCTGCATTTCACCGCCGGACACGCTTTGCACCGGGCTGTCGATGACGTGCTCGGCACCGACTTCTTTGAGTGCCGCCAGCGCACGCGGGCGATCGACGCCCGGCACCAGCCGCAGGAAGCGCAGCACTGACAGCGGCAGGGTCGGATCGACGTGAAGTTTTTGCGGCATGTAACCCACGCGCAGTTTCGGCTTGCGCCAGACGCTGCCGCTGTCGGGCTTCAACAGCCCGAGCACGGCGCGCACCAGCGTGGTCTTGCCGGCGCCGTTGGGGCCGATCAGGGTGACGATCTGCCCCGGCTCGACGCTCAGGTGAATGTTGTCCAGCACGTTCTGCCCGGCAAACCGGACCGCCACCTGCTCCAGACGGATCAGCGCATCGCTCATCAAGCCCCCCGGCAACCGGAGCAGAGGCCGACCACTTCGACGGTCTGGGCCTCGACGATGAAGCCGACGTCCTTGGCGCTGTGGACGATGGCGTCGCTGATGGTTTTTTGCTCAAGTTCGATGGCGGCGTGGCATTCACGGCAGATCAGGAACTGGCCCTGGTGCGAATGTTTCGGGTGAACGCAGCCGACGAAGGCGTTGAGCGAGGAGATGCGGTGCACCAGGCCGTTTTCCAGCAGGAAATCCAGCGCCCGGTACACGGTCGGCGGCGCAGCGCGGCGGCCGTCCTGCTCGCTGAGCACCGCCAGAATGTCGTAGGCACCCAGCGGCTTGTGGCTCTGCCAGACCAGTTCCAGCACCCGCCGGCGCAGCGCGGTCAGGCGCAGGCCTTTCTGTGCACACAGGGCATCGGCCTCGGACAGCGCGCTGTGAACGCAGTGCGAGTGGTCGTGGGGACGGCTGGCAATCGGTGTAATAGGCATGAGCGGCGACGAGTTTGGTTAGAGACGTTATTATGTTACCCGTTCTCGCCTCATTGAGTGGTCATCGTGTCCCGACTTTTTTCTGTTTTTGTCGTATTCATCACCGGTTTTCTGCTGATCGGTCCGGCTCAGGCCGAGGTCAGAGTCCTCACCAGCATCAAGCCCCTGCAACTGATTGCCGCCGCGGTGCAGGACGGCGTGGCGATTCCGGAAGTGCTGCTGCCACCGGGCGCTTCGCCGCATAACTACGCCTTGCGTCCATCCGATGTGCGCAAGGTGCAATCGGTGGACCTGCTGTACTGGATCGGCCCGGACATGGAAGGTTTCCTGCCTCGCGTGCTGAACGGTCGTACGTTGCCGAGCGTCGCGGTACAGGACCTGCCGGGCATGAAACTGCGCCGCTTCGCCGCAGACAGTCATTCCCATGCCGAAGAAGCCGACGAACACGACCACGATCATCGTCCGGGCAGCCTCGATGCGCATCTGTGGCTATCGCCGGTGAACGCGCGAGTTATTGCCGACAAAATGGCCGCTGACCTGAGCGCTGCAGACCCGGCCAATGCCGAGCGCTATCAGAGCAACGCCAAGGCGTTCGATGAACGTCTTGATGCGCTCGATCAGCGCTTGAAGAAACGTCTGGCCGGTATTGAAGGCAAACCCTACTTCGTCTTCCACGAAGCCTTCGACTACTTCGAAGACGCCTACGGCCTGAAACACACCGGTGTGTTCAGCGTCGCGGCGGAAGTGCAGCCGGGCGCCCAGCATGTGGCGGCAATGCGCACGCGTTTGCAGGAAGTCGGCAAGACCTGCGTGTTCAGTGAGCCGCCGCTGCGTCCACGTCTGGCCGAGACCTTGGTGGCAGGTCTGCCGGTGAAACTGGCGGAACTGGATGCGTTGGGCGGGTACACACCAGCGACGGCTCAGGGTTATGAGCAAGTGCTGGAGAAGCTGGGGAATGATCTGGCGGGTTGTCTCGAATCGCTCTGATACAAAAAACCGCAGCCTGCACAGGCTGCGGTTTTTTCTTTTACAGGGCGAAAGGTAGCGGCGTACTGACCGTCTGACGCTGTGCCAGACGCTGCTCGAACTCTTTCGGATCGTGGATCAGCACGTCCTGCCCGGCGAACGATTCCGCCGCGATCAGGCGCGACAGCCAGAACCGCACGCATGCCACTCGCAGCATGGTCGGCCACAACTCGGCCTCGGCCGCCGTGAACGGTCGCAGTGCCGCGTAGGCACCCAGAAACGCACGCGCACGCGGGCCGTCGATCAGGCCGTCATCGTCCGAACACCAGTCGTTCAGGGCAATCGCCACGTCATAAAGCATCGGACCAGAGCAGGCGTTGTAGAAATCGATCAGCCCGGTCAGGTGCGTGCCTTCGAACATCGCGTTATCACGGAACAGGTCGGCGTGGATGTTCGCCCGTGGCAGCGCGAGAATTTTCTCTTTCTGTTGGGTGATTTCGTCCAGCGCCTTTTGCAGCAGCGCACGCGGCTCGTCGCTCAGGTGCGAAAGAAACTGCGTGCCCTCTTCCAGCATCCAGTCCAGGCCACGATCGGTCTTGCGCTTGATCATGTTGTCGCCCTGGGTCGCCAGGTGCAGGTGCGCCTGCAACTCACCGACCTGCGCACAATGCTGGGCGTTGGCCTGCTTGATGTGCTTGCCGGCCAGGCGCGGTTGCAGCAGTGCTGGCTTGCCTTTCAGCTCGCGAAGGGCCACGCCGTCGGTGGTGCGCAGTGCGTAAGGCACCGGCAGATCGGCCTCGTGCAGCACGTCGAGCAGGTCGATGAAGAACGGCATTTCCTGCACCGGGCCGCGCTCGACCAAGGTCAGGACGAACTCGCCCTTTTCCATGCTGATGAAGAAGTTGGTGTTTTCGCTACCGGCGGCGATCCCCTGGAAATCGAGCAGACGGCCGAGCCCGTAAGGGGCGAGAAAGGTTTCCAGCTCGGGCCGAGCCAGGGGGGTAAACACAGACATGGTTAAAAACTGCTCAGTTCTGGCGCCGCCATCAAACGGCGCCGATTAAAAGTCAGGAAACTTACTTCCAGGTAAAGATTTCCCACGCTGGAATCAACATATTCGGCTGGTCGGACCGGATGTAATTCGCGTCCGTACCATCGGCGCGCACCAGGAAATAGGGTTTGCCGACCTTCGGTGTGACCTTGATCGCATACACGAATCCACTCCGGCTGTATTCCTGAATAACCTTGTCGCCTTCCGTGTGCGTGCTGATGGTAACTTCCGGCTCCGACGATGGCGCATCATCCGCCGCGATCGCGGCCAGCGGTGAGACAGCAATCAGACTGACCAGCAGCAAGCGATTTAACGTACGCATGATAACCTTGTCCCTTTGTCGTCAACGGTCCCGCTATTCTAGCGCCGGGCCCGCCGAAAAGGTTGATTCTGCTCATGAGCCAAGCCCCCCTCGTCCTGGTGGACGGTTCGTCTTACCTGTACCGCGCCTTTCACGCGCTGCCACCGCTGACCACCTCCAAAGGCCTGCCGACCGGCGCGGTCAAAGGCGTTCTGAACATGCTCAAGAGCCTGCGCAAGCAGTATCCGGACAGCCCGTTCGCCGTGGTGTTCGACGCCAAGGGTGGGACATTTCGCGATGAGATGTACGCCGAATACAAAGCCAACCGCCCAAGCATGCCCGACGACATGCGCGTGCAGATCGAACCGCTGCACCAGAGCGTGATCGCTCTCGGTTTTCCGCTGCTGTGTGTCGAAGGCGTCGAGGCCGATGACGTGATCGGCACCCTGGCCCGCAGCAGCGCGGCCGCCGACCGCCCGGTGATCATCTCCACCGGCGACAAGGACATGGCGCAACTGGTCGACGGGCACATTACCTTGGTCAACACCATGTCCGGTAGTTCGATGGACGTGGAGGGCGTGAAGGAGAAATTCGGCGTCGCTCCGGAGCAGATCATCGATTATCTGGCCCTGATGGGCGATTCTTCCGACAACATCCCCGGCGTTCCCGGCATCGGTCCGAAGACCGCTTCCGGCCTGCTGGTAGGCGTCAACGGCGGCCTGACCGAGCTGTATGCGCAGCTCGACATCGTGCCGACCCTGCCGATCCGTGGCGCCAAGACCCTGCCGGCCAAGCTCGAAGAGCACAAGGAGATGGCGTTCCTCTCCTATCAACTGGCGACCATCAAGGTCGACGTGCCGCTGGATATCGGCCTCGACGACCTGCAAATGGGTCCGGAAGATCCGGCCAAACTTTACGAGTTGTATACCCTGCTGGAATTCAAGAGTTGGCTGAATGACCTGGATCGCGATGCCAAGCGCCAGGAACTGAGCGCGGCCGCCGAGCCTGCGCCGGCCGGTGATCTGTTCAGCGCGCCTGCCGAAGAGGAAGCGCCCGCCGCTCCGGCTGAAGCCGCGTACGAAACCATCCTCGATCAGGCGCGATTCGACGTCTGGCTGGAAAAGCTGAAAAGCGCCAAGCTGTTCGCCTTCGACACCGAAACCACCGGGATCGACGCCCAGCAGGCACAACTGGTCGGTCTGTCCTTCGCGGTACAGGCCAACGAAGCGGCCTACATCCCGCTGACCCACTCCTACATCGGCGTGCCGGAGCAGTTGGATCGCGACACCGTGCTGCGCGCACTCAAGCCGATCCTCGAAGACCCGAACAAGCACAAAGTCGGCCAGCACGCCAAGTTCGACATGAACATCCTGGCCAACTGCGCCATCGGTGGCGATCAGAACGAAGGCATCACCGTGCGCGGAATTGCCTTCGACACGATGCTTGAGTCCTACGTGCTCAACTCCACCGCCACCCGTCACGACATGGACAGCCTGGCGCAGAAGTACCTGGATCACACCACCGTGAGCTTCCAGGACATCGCCGGCAAAGGTGCCAAACAGCTGACCTTCGACCAGATCGCTCTGGAACAGGCCGGGCCGTATGCCGCCGAAGATGCCGACGTGACCCTGCGCCTGCACCAGACGCTGTTCGAAAAACTCAGCGCCATACCGAGCCTGGCAAGCGTGCTGACCGATATCGAGATCCCGCTGGTGCCGGTGCTCGCTCGCATCGAGCGCCAGGGCGCGTTCGTCGACGCTGAACTGCTCGGCATCCAGAGCATCGAGCTGGGCAACAAGATGGTCGCGCTGGAGCGCGAAGCGTTCGAGATCGCCGGTGAAGAGTTCAACCTCGGCTCGCCGAAGCAACTGGGCGTGATCCTCTACGAGAAACTCGGCCTCCCGGTGCTGAAGAAGACCGCCAAGGGCCAGCCGTCCACCGCCGAAGAAGTGCTGGCGAAACTGGCCGAAGACGATCACCGCTTGCCAAAAGTGCTGATGGAACACCGTTCCATGAGCAAGCTGAAAAGCACCTACACCGATCGCCTGCCGGAGCAGATCAACCCGCGTACAGGGCGTATCCATACTTCATACCATCAAGCCGTTGCGTCGACCGGTCGCCTGTCGTCGAGCGATCCGAACCTGCAGAACATTCCTGTGCGCACTGCTGAAGGCCGACGCATCCGTCAGGCGTTCGTTGCGCCGAAAGGCTACAAACTGCTGGCGGCGGACTATTCGCAGATCGAACTGCGGATCATGGCCCACCTGTCCCGCGACGAAGGCCTGATGAATGCCTTCCGCAACAATCTGGACGTACACACCGCCACGGCGGCCGAAGTGTTCAAGGTCGAGCTGAACGAAGTGACGTCCGACCAGCGCCGTGGCGCCAAGGCGATCAACTTCGGCCTGATCTACGGCATGGGCGCGCAGAAGCTCGGCAAGGACATCGGCGTCGACACCAAGACCGCCAAGGCCTACATCGACACCTACTTCGCGCGTTACCCGGGCGTGCGCGAGTACATGGATCGCACCCGCGCCCAGGCTGCGGATCAAGGCTTTGTGGAAACAATTTTCGGTCGTCGCCTGTATCTGCCGGACATAAACTCTAACAAGCCGCAGGACCGCGCGGCCGCCGAACGCACGGCAATCAACGCGCCGATGCAGGGCACCGCAGCAGACATCATCAAGAAAGCCATGGTGGCGGTGGATAACTGGCTGAGCACTTCCGGGCTGGACGCCAAAGTCATCCTGCAGGTTCACGACGAACTGGTGCTGGAGGTTCGCGAGGATCTGGTCGATCAGGTTCGCGAAGAAATTCGTGTGCACATGAGCGAAGCGGCAAAACTGGACGTGCCGTTGCTGGTGGAAGTGGGGATTGGCAACAACTGGGACGAGGCGCACTGAGGCCTCTGGATTGGGGTTTTGCCGCGACAGGGCGTCGCGGCAAAGTCATCGAAAATCGCTTAGGCCTGATCGTTCTTGAGCTTATTCCAAAGTTTTTTGAAAAGATTCTGAACTAATCTTGCGACAGGGCACTCAGAGATACTGAATGGCTGGTGAAGCCCTTCGATGCTCCTATGTTGTGTTAAGTGTTGGCAGATATCTGAACCCCGCCCTAGCGGTTCGGAACTTAAACCCCGGAACTTCTCCCTCCCCATATGAAGTCCGGGGCTTTTTTTTGCCTCAAAATTGCCTGTGGCGCCGTCATACTGCGTTAAAAGCACTGCTAAAAATGCTCATTTAGGTCCCCTAAACTCCGCTTTTTAGCAGTGCTTTTGCCTTGCCTGACAGCACCACAGACAGTTTTGAAATCCCTTACTCTGCCGCCGCTTCCACGCCTTTATCTGCCAGTTCCATCCAGCCTGCCAACACAGTGTAGGCCTCTTCCAGACCCATGCGTTTCGGGGCAGAGAACAGCTGGATCGTCACTTGATCGCCCCACCCCTTACGGATTTCCGACTGCACCTTGAGCAGCGTGTTCTTGGCTGCGCCGTAGGTCAGTTTGTCGGCCTTGGTCAGCAGGATGTGCATCGGCATGCCGGCGGCAACGGCCCAGTCGAGCATCAGCAGATCGAAGTCGGTCATTGGATGACGGATATCCATCATCAGAATCAAACCCTTCAAACTCTCGCGGCCACCGAGGTAGGCCTCAAGGTGACGCTGCCAGTGTTGCTTGAGCGGGATCGGTACTTTTGCATAACCGTAGCCCGGGAGGTCGACCAGACGCCGTTCATCGTCTAGCTTGAAGAAGTTCAACAGCTGTGTGCGACCCGGGGTTTTCGAGGTGCGCGCCAGGCTGGCGTGAGTCAGAGTGTTCAGCGCGCTGGATTTACCGGCGTTGGATCGACCGGCGAACGCCACTTCGAAGCCTTCGTCGTCGGGGCACTGATCGACTTTGGCGGCACTGAGCATGAACGTGGACTGTTGGCACAGGCCGAGGATGGGATTCTTGAGTTGCATGGGATTTCCGATGTGGGCGGCGCCGGGATTAGGCGCGGAACGCGGTGTCGCTTCCGTTTCAGTGACGCCAGTATATAATGCCGCAGATTTTGTGTGTGCTTTGTCCCAGCGAAGGATGAAGTTCACGAGAGCGACAGACCTTGATTGCGCATTAGAACGCAGAACGCTCTCAACCCTGAAAAGGTCGTTTTATGACGAAATGGCTGCTGGCTGCCGGAGTCTTGATGCCGCTTTACAGCGCACAGGCTACACAGGATCCGGAAGCCGTGTACAACCGTGTTTGTGGAGCCTGTCATTCCGGCCAACTACCCATGGCGCCCAAAAGAGGCGATCAGGAAGCTTGGACGCCGAGGTTGGCGAAAGGTATGGAGACGCTGGTGCAACACGTGACCCAGGGTTTCAAGGCGATGCCGCCGCGTGGTTTGTGCATGGACTGCAGTGCCGAGGATTACCAGGCCCTCATCCTCTGGATGAGCGAGAGTAAGCCCGGTCCATAACTCTTAACCCTTAGCCGTAGTTGGATTAGCTGATGAACAAACTGATCGTGAGTCTGCTGTTGACCGTGGGAATCTCAGGCTTCGCCCATGCTGCCGGTGATGCAGCCGCAGGCCAGGCCAAAGCCGCCGTATGCGGCGCCTGCCATGGCCCGGATGGCAACAGCATGGCGCCAAACTTTCCAAAACTGGCCGGACAGGGCGAACGCTACCTGACCAAGCAACTGCACGACATCAAGTCGGGCAAGCGCACCGTTCTGGAAATGACCGGCCTGCTGACCAACCTGAGCGATCAGGACCTGGCCGACATCGCCGCCTACTTCGCCAGCCAGAAAGGCAGCGTCGGCGCCGCCGATCCGAAGATCGTCGCTCGCGGTGAAGCCCTGTTCCGTGGCGGCAACCTCGAGAAAGGCCTGCCAGCCTGCACCGGTTGCCACTCGCCGAACGGCGCCGGCAACGCAGCCGCCGGCTTCCCGCACCTGGGTGGCCAACACGCTCAGTACATCGCCAAGCAACTGACCGATTTCCGCAAGGAAGAAGCCGGCCGCAACAACGACGGCGACGCGATGACCATGCGCACCATCGCCCGCAAGCTGAGCGACGAAGACATCGCGGCAGTCTCCAGCTACATTCAGGGCCTGCACTAAGACGCGCGATTCGAGCGCTGCGTGCAATGGCCAACGCCTGCCACGTTAACGCTCGATTAATCCGTTGCAGCAAGTATAAAAAGGGTGGCTTTGGCCGCCCTTTTTTGTGGCCGCTGCCGTTACACTACAGAACTCATGCCCGCCAGGATCTGTCTGAAAACAGGTCGCGCGAGGCGACCAAAATTGTCCAGGAGTAAAGCATGCGTAATCTGATCATCAGCGCCGCCCTCGTCGCTGCCAGCCTGTTCGGCGTGACCGCCCAGGCCGCCGAAGCCCCTGCTGCCCCTTATGTCGAACTGAGCAACCCGGTGCCGGTCGCCGTGCCTGGCAAGATCGAAGTGGTCGAGCTGTTCTGGTATGGCTGCCCGCATTGCTACGCGTTCGAGCCGGTGATCAATCCGTGGGTTGAAAAACTGCCGTCCGACGTCAACTTCGTACGCATTCCTGCGATGTTCGGTGGCCCGTGGGACGCTCACGGTCAAATGTTCCTGACCCTGGAAGCCATGGGCGTCGAGCACAACGTGCACGCTGCCGTATTCAACGCCATCCAGAAAGAACACAAGAAGCTGACCGACAAGAACGACATGGCCGATTTCCTCGCCACTCAAGGCGTGGACAAGGACAAGTTCCTGGCGACCTTCGACTCGTTCGCGATCAAAGGGCAGATCGTGAAAGCCCGCGAACTGGCCAAGAAATATGAAATCACCGGCGTCCCAACCATGATCGTCAACGGCAAGTACCGCTTCGATATCGGCTCCGCCGGCGGCGCCGAACAGGCGCTGAAACTGGCTGATCAACTGGTGGCCAAAGAGCGAGCGGCCAACAAGGCAGCCGCCAACTAAGCGCGGCAATCGCCATGCGCCGCTGGGGAACCGAACGCGTCGTTGGCCTGCATGAACCGCAGGTCAACGAGCATCACCTGGAATCGACGGGCCTGCCCGCAGACAGCCGTCTGCGCTTGCTCAGCTTCAATATTCAGGTCGGCATCAGCACCGAGCGCTATCGGCACTACCTGACCCGCAGCTGGCAGCATCTGCTGCCGCACCCAGGGCGCTCCAGCAATCTGCAAAAGATCGGTAATCTGCTCGGCGACTTCGATCTGGTCGCCCTGCAGGAAGCCGATGGCGGCAGCCTGCGTTCAGGCTACGTCAATCAGGTCGAACACCTGGCCCAGCTCGGCGCCTTCCCCTACTGGTATCAACAACTCAATCGCAACCTTGGCCGACTGGCCCAGCACAGCAATGGCGTGCTCAGTCGCCTGCGGCCGTGGGCGATCGAAGACCATCCGCTGCCGGGTCCGAAGGGACGCGGTGCGATTCTGGTGCGCTTCGGCGAAGGCCCGGAAGCGCTGGTGGTGGTGATGATGCACCTGGCGCTCGGCGCCCGGGTGCGCAGCATGCAACTGGCCTACATCCGCGAACTGATCGGCGGCTACAAGCATCAGGTGCTGATGGGCGACATGAACACCCACGCCAGCGATCTGCTGCAACACTCGCCGTTGCGCGACCTCGGCCTGCTGGCCCCGCAACTCGAAGCGACATTCCCCAGCTGGCGCCCGCAGCGCTGCCTGGACCATATTCTGCTCAGCCCGACCCTGACCCTGGAAAAGGTCGAAGTGCTGGCACAACCGATTTCCGATCACCTGCCGGTCGCGGTAGAGATTCGTCTGCCGGGTTCGCTCACGGCCGATGCATTGCCCGCGTTGAGCACTGCCCTTCGCGGAACCCCTGAATGAGCGACGAAGCCCAGCGCTGGAAAGAGAAATACCTCAAAAGCATCGAACAACAGGAAAAGCTTGAACGTCGATGGGACGCCCGGCTCGACCTGCTGCGCCGTGGTCTGGTGCGCAGCACCCTGGCGGCGGAAGGCACCGACCGCGTGGTCGATCAATGCATGAAAGAGATGCGCGACGTGGTGCGCACCGATGACATGGACGCCGGCCTCGCCGCCCTGCTCCCTCGCCTGGAAAAAGCCGTGCTCGATTCCGAGCAGCGCCGGGAAACCCGGATCGAACAGGTCAGCACCGCACTGACTGCGCTGGTTACTCAGTTGCAATCTCTCCCGCTGCCCCGAGATGTGGCCCAGCCGCTGAAGAAATTCGCCAAGCAGCTGGACGGCCGGGTAAGTCAGGCAAGGGAAATGCCGCTGTTGCTCAGCGAGCTCAGCGGCTTGCAAGGCAAGGCCTTGAGCCAGCTGGAGACGCCGGCGGAACCGGGACGACCGGGGTTGTTGCAGCGTCTGTTCGGCAGCCGCGACAACGAGGAAGCGCCTGTTCCAGTGATGCAGCCCGCGGCGGTCGTACTACCGGCACAAACAGAACAACCGCCCGTCACGCATGAAACCGCGCCCTTACAGGAAGCGCCTGTCACGACCGCCGAACCGGTCGCCCCTGCGCCCGTCAGCCAGGCACCGGTCGCCGCCCCCGTGGCCGAACCCGCGAAAACTCCAGCGCCAACCCCCGAATATCATGCGGAGCCGGAGGTGGTGCCCTTCGAGCCGGCCAGAATCCTCACCGAATCCCCCTCCGCCCCCAGCGAACCAGAACCCGCCGAGCCTGAACCGGAGCCGCAGGCCTTCACGCCTCCACCGGTTTTCGCGCCGGCAGTGCCAACAGCCATCAACCCGGACGAACTGATCCACCCCGGCGATACCCCGCCGCCCGTGATCCTCGACAGCCTGCCCATCCCCGAGCCCATCGCCCAGGCATTGGCCGCAATCGATCCGGAGCAATCCGAACACGACATTCTCTATGCCCTGCCGGACTCGCCGGAACCGTCCTACAGCTCCGTCGCCAAACACATCGAAGAAACACTGATCGGGTTGCTGGACGACTTGACCTTGCCGGAGCGCCACCGCCCGCAAGCAGAGGCGATGCGCGACCGGCTGAAGAATGGGCTGAACTGGTACGAACTGTTGCCGATCCTCGACGATCTGGCGACTTTGATGCTGGCGATTACCGACAGCGGCCAGCACGAATTCGAAGCCTATCTGCAGCAACTCAACGAACGCCTGGAAGCGTTCCAGAGCAACTTGCAGGCCGCCAGCGAAGGCCACGCGGACAACAGCTCCGCGGCGCGGGCGATGGACACGCAGATCCGCGAGCAGGTCGACGGCTTGCAGAACAGCGTGCAGGAAGCGGCCGATCTGGACGATTTGAAGCAGGTGCTGGAAAACCACCTCGAAGGCCTGCTCGGCACGATGGATCAGCATCAGAAACAGCGTGACGCCCGGGAGCAGGAAGTGGCTGTGCGCCTGAAAAGCCTGGCCGAGCGCGTCGCGCACATGGAGCAGGAAGCGCTGGGCTATCGCGAACACCTTGAAGAGCAGCGCCAGAAAGCCCTGATCGATCCGCTCACCGGCTTGCCCAACCGCGCCGCCTGGACCGAACGGCTCGAACATGAGATTGCCCAATGGCAGCAGCACGGCAACACTTTGAGCCTCGCCATGCTCGACCTCGATCACTTCAAACGGATCAACGACAACTACGGCCACCTGGCGGGCGACAAGGTGTTGAAGATCATCGCCACGGTGCTGCGCAAGCGTATGCGTGGCAACGATTTCATTGCCCGGTTTGGCGGAGAGGAATTTGTATTACTGCTGCCGGCAACACCGCCCGCCGTCGGTGCCAAGTTTTTGGAAACCCTGCGTGCGGCCATCGAAGCCTGCCCATTTCACTTCAAGGGTGAGCGCGTCACGATCACCGTTTCCATGGGTCTGACGACGTTCCGGGCGGGTGAGCACAGCGATCTGGTACTCAAAAGAGCCGATCAGGCGCTTTATCGGGCGAAAAACGCAGGGCGAAACCGGGTGGAGCTGGGCTGAGGCAATTGTTCCATATTGTTTAAATCAGCCATTCAAGCGTCGTAGCCCAAGGCGATACGTTACACTGTTGCATTATCGTCTTGCGTGTACCGCCCTCTGCCATGAAATTTTTTACCCTGCTCGCGTCGCTGATCCTCCTGGCCGGTTGTGCCAGCGGCCCGCGTTTTGACACTAGCCATCCTTCGGTCAATCACGACAGTCGCGTACAGTTTGTGATCGTGCACTACACCTCCGCATCGCTGGAACGCTCGCTGCAATTGCTGACCCACGGCGAGGTCAGCAGCCATTACCTGATCGGCGACGACAAAAACGCCACCATCTACAAACTGATGGACGAAAACCTGCGTGCCTGGCACGCCGGCGAAAGCGAATGGCAAGGTCGTACCTGGCTCAACTCCAGCTCGATCGGCATCGAGATCGTCAATCCGGGCTTCAAGGACACACCGACCGGTCGCCTCTGGTATCCCTACAGCGAAGCCCAGGTGCAGTCGCTGATCGTTCTGCTCAAGGACATCAGCAAACGCCAGGGCATCAGCCCGCGCCACATCATCGGCCATAGCGACATCGCCCCGCTGCGCAAGCTCGACCCGGGGCCGCTGTTCCCCTGGAAACGCCTGGCGGCCGAAGGGCTGGGTCTGTGGCCCGACGAGCAAGCGGTGGCACGCCAGCAGGCGCAATTCAACGCCGAACTGCCGAGCATCACCTGGTTCCAGAGCCAACTGGCGCGTCTGGGCTACTCGACGCCACAGACCGGCGAACTGGATGTGGCGACCCGGCATGTGCTCGCGGCCTTCCAGATGCACTACCGCCCTACACGCTTTGACGGCACGCCGGACGCGCAAACGGCAGCGTTGCTGCTGGTGTTGAATCAGACAAAATAATGACGCCCGCCCGACGGTCAGGGCGAAAGTGTAATCAGCAGCTATAACTCATTGGTAATTCTTCGGATATCCATGATGGTTGCTACCCGAGAGACGCTGCGTAGCTGGTTTTATCGCCCCTGGTTTCTGGCGATGATCGCGGCTGTCCTCAGTGCGAGCCTGCTGATCACCGGCGGGCTGTTCGTGGCCATGCGTCAGGTCGAACAAAGCGAAAGCCAGGAAATGAACGCCCAGGGCGAGCGGTTTCTGGCACGTCTGGAGCAACTGTTCGGCCAATTGCGCGAAAGCCTCGACGACCTTGAAGCCCAGCCCTTGCGCAGCTGCGACGACGAAATGATCGCGACGTTGCAGCAAGTGACGTTCAACTACCGCTTCGTCTATGAAGCGGCCTACATGGACGCCACGCGGATCTGCTCCAACCGTCCGCGCCAGGAAGGCCTGTCGGTGATCCGTCCTCCGGACATCAAGGGCCCGACCTACAGCTACTGGCTGAACACCACCACCGAACCCGATGAAAACCGCGCAGCGCTGATGCTCGGGCGCGGCAACTTTCGCGTAGCCACCTCGCGCGGACATCTCACCGACATGGTCGACCTGCTGCCCGGCAGCAGCCTGTTGGTAGTGCTGGATCACGGGACCCGGGCGATTCCGGTACTCGGCGTTCCACAGGCATGGCCACCCACCGAACCCTGGCCGCCGAAAACCCCGAACGCGCTGCAAGTCACCCAGTCACACCTGATCTACCGCATGCCCACTGACAACCCGGAATACCAACTGGTGCTGATAAGCCCGCGCACGGGCATGCATATTCCGGAGCTCTGGTGGTGGATGGTGCCTTTCTGTCTGGTGCTCGGTGCGCTGGTGGGCGTTCTGGTGTTCTGGGTCGTGCGCCAGCGCCAGTCGCTGGATGCCGAGCTGCACGGCGCCATCCGCCGTGGCGAGTTGCAGGTGCTTTATCAACCGATCTTCGATCTCGACAGCCGCAACTGCGTCGGTGCCGAAGCCCTGCTGCGCTGGCGCCGGCCGGACGGCACGCTGACCAGCCCTGACCTGTTCATCCCGATGGCCGAGAACACCGGGCAGATTCGCCAGATGACCGACTTCGTCCTGCAACGCTTGCTCGAGCAGCTCGGCCAATTGCTGCGAGCCAATCCGCAGCTGTACATCTCGGTGAACCTGGCCGCCTGCGACGTGATGGTGCCGCGCATCGGCCAGGTCATGGCGCGGCTGTTGACCCTGCATAGAGTCGCGGCGCGGCAGATTGCTTTCGAGGTGACCGAACGCGGCCTGATCGATGTGGTGGTAGCCCGGGAAAACCTGCAAGCACTGCGGGATGTCGGCCATCAGGTGCTGATCGACGATTTCGGCACCGGCTATTGCAGCCTGGCGTACCTGCAAACCTTGCCGGTGGATTGCCTGAAGATCGATAAGGCGTTCATCGACGCCCTCGGCCATGACGCCGCCAGCAGCGGTGTCGCGCCGCACATCATTCACATGGCTCAGGCGCTGGACCTGAAGGTGATCGCCGAAGGGATCGAATTCGAGTCCCAGGCAGCACTGCTGAGCAGTGAAGGGGTGAAATTCGGCCAGGGCTGGCTGTTCGCGCATGCCCTGAGCGCGGTGCAGTTCATTGAACTGATCACTCGTGGACGGCGGCTCGCCGGCCGCCGGATCGACGACGAAGCCTAGACCGCCAGCGCCATATAGAACTGCGTGCCCTGCCCCGGCCGCGAGTAAACGCCCATCCGCCCACCGTGCAACTGCACAATTTCCTTGCACAGCGCCAGACCCAGCCCGGCTCCGCCCTTTTTCCTGCCGACTTGGACGAAGGGTTCGAAGATCCGCCCTTGCTGACCGTAGGCAATTCCTTCGCCGTTGTCTTCGACGCTGATGATCACCCGTTCGCCATGGCGCCGGGCCTGCAAGCGGATCAGCCCGTCGCGCGCCGTGTGGCGCAAGGCGTTGTCGATCAGGTTGTCGAGGACTCGATCGAGCTGCGCCTGATCCGCCTGCAAGCGTGGCAGCGGGCCTTGCGCTTCGACTTGCAGGGTAACGCCCTTCTGCGCCGCCGAATCGGCGAAACGCAAACGCGCCTGCTCCAGCAGATCCTCGATGGAGCACGGCGCCAGCGTGAGCTTCTGCAAACCGCTCTGATAACGCGAAAAGTTGAGCAGATCGTTGATCAACTGCATCAGGCGCTGCATTTCTTCATTGACCGTGTCGAGCAGGTCGGACTCGCGCGACTCCGGAGGAAACTTAGCCCGCTCGCGGAACAGCCCGAACGCCATGTGCATGCCCGTGACCGGTGTGCGCAATTCGTGAGACGCGCGCAGCACGAACTCGCTGCGCACCCGTTCGAAGGCGCGCTGCTCGGTGACGTCATGCAAAACCATCACGGCGCCGAGGATATGCCCCTGGGTATGGCTGACCGGCGTAAGGCTGTAGGTCAGCAGGCGCGACTCGCCATCGACCTCGATGCTCAAGTCTTCCGGCGCCCGCTCAAGGTTGCCGCCGCGCAACACCAGTTGCAGCTGTGCATCCAGCTCTGGACGCTGAAGCGCTGTGCCCAGGCCCTCGCCGAAACGGTCGCTGTCCCAGCCCAATTGTCGCTGGGCCACCGGGTTCAAGTGTTCCAGACGACCCTGACGGTCGATCATCAGCAAACCGTCATCGATGCTGTCAAGTACCGCTTGCAGGCGCTGCTGGCCAGCGAGCAGTTCGTCGACATTGGTCGCCTGATGCTCGCGCAGGGCTTCGGCCATCAGCCCGAAGCGGCGCGTCAACAGATTGATCTCCATCGCCGAGGACACCGGCAGGGTCACTTCGAAATTGCCCTGGCCGATATTGTCCGCCGCTTTGGCCAACGCTTCGATCGGCGCACCAAAACGCCGCGCAATGCCCTGGGCGGTAACGAAACCAATGATCAGCACTGCCAGCCCCACCAGCCCGAGCAGGCCGGAAATCAGCAGCGCCCGGTCACGGGCAGCGTGCTGGACAGCGTTGATGTTATCCAGCGCGTGCTTGTGCTCGGTGATCAAACCGTTACGCAGGGTGTTGAATCGTTCGCGCAAGTCGCCACTACCACTCAGGGCGGCGCCCGGATCGCGGGAGATATCGAACGCCTCAAGGAAGGTCAGGTAATCGCTCTTCGCCTGACTGAAGCCATATTGGCGATTGTCGTTTTTCTGCTCTTGGGCGATACCCTCGTCGAGCAATTCGAAATAGCGTTGTTTGGATGCTTCGAACGCCACGGGATCGGGTTTCTCGGCAAGCATCATGATCAGTTGATCGCCAAGCGTCTGCCGCAGCTTGAGCCCCAGATCGAGGGTGACGAAGTTGTTGCGGATCAGCGCCTCCTGAGTCCCGGCCATCTGCATCACGCTGACCAGCCCGAGCATCAGCCCGAGCAAGGCCACGGTGATCAGCGCGGAAATGCTCAGGAACAAGCGAGTCCGCAACTTCATCGCCAGTTTCATCGGCGGATGCTCACAGGTTGTACTGCTTGCGCTTGCGATACAGGGTCGAGGCGTCGATCCCCAGAGTCTTGGCGGCCTGATCGAGAGTGCCGGCAGTCGCCAGTACTGCGCCGATGTGGGCTTTCTCCAGCTCATCGAGGCTCAGCGCGGCGCCAACCCGTGGTGCGTTGTTCGCAGGTTGCTCCGCCATGCCGAGGTGACTGATTTCGACACGCTCCTGCGGGCAGATGATGCTCGCCCGCTCGACCACGTTGCGCAGCTCACGGATATTGCCGGGCCAGCGATAACCCAACAGTGCTTCGCGAGCCTCGTCGCTGAAACCCCGGGCCGGGCGCGCGTATTCCTTCACAAAGCGAGCGAGGAAACGGTCGGCCAGGGTCAGGATGTCTTCGGCCCGCTCGCGCAGCGGCGGCAGATGCAGGGTGATGACGTTCAGGCGATAGAGCAGGTCCTCACGGAAACGCCCGTCGCGCACCATGTCTTCAAGATTGAGGTTGGTGGCGGCGAGAATACGCACATCGGCGCGGCGGGTGACCGGATCCCCTACCCGCTCGTATTCCTTGTCTTGGATGAAACGCAGCAACTTGGGTTGCAACGTCAGCGGAAAATCGCCGATCTCGTCGAGAAACAGCGTGCCGCCATCGGCTTGGTTAACCCGACCCAGCGTGCTTTCGCTGGCCCCGGTGAACGCGCCACGACTGTGACCGAACAGCTCGCTTTCCATCAGTTCGGCGGTCAGCGACGGGCAATTGATAGTGACGCAGGATTTCTTCTCGCGCTTGCTCCAGCCGTGAATGGCTCGGGCCAATTCACCTTTACCGGTGCCGGACTCGCCGAGGATCAGAATATTGGCGTCGGTGCCCGCCACTTGCCGCGCGGTTTCCAGTACGACCTTCATCGCCGGGCTGTGGGAATCGAGACCGTCCTTGGGTTTGCGGATCTCGCCTTCGAGGGCTTCCAGACGCGCCGACAGCTGGCGCACTTCAAGCTGCTTGGCTGTCGCAAGGCGCAATTGATCCGGGCTGCACGGTTTGACCAGATAATCGGCAGCGCCGGCCTGAATCGCGTCTACCGCGGTATCGACGGCCGAATGCGCGGTGACGATCACCACCCGCATCCACGGCGCCTGAATGCGCATCTGCGCCAATACATCCAGGCCGTTGTCTTCACCCAGGCGCAAATCAAGGAAGCACAGGTCGAACACTTGGCGTTGCAGCAGCGCGTCAGCCTGAGCCGCGCTGTTGGCGGTGGCGACGGTATAACCTTCGTCTTCGAGGCAATAACGAAAGGTTCGCAGGATGGCGGATTCATCGTCCACCAGCAGAATGCGGCCTTGGTGCTCAGTGGCTGATTCCATTTTTCCTACGCTCCATAAGTGAATGTCTTGGGTTAGTCCCGGAAAAATCGGGCAAGTTGCATGGTTGATTCTGATCGATTCCAGTCATAGCAGGGTAGCTCTCTCCTGCCCTAACGGCTAATCCACTGATTTCATTGGTTTTTTAAACATCGCACAGTTTCAGGTCGGTTTCCTGCCTACTTTTCTGACATCCGTACCCTGTCCTCAATTCAAAAATAATGATTTCTCCTACGAAATAATCGTGCATTACGCACGACCCTATGCGGACCATCGTGCAGGATGCGTCGTCAGGAATTTTCATACCGTTTGTAACTAGCTGATTTTATTGGTTTTTTTCAAACAAAAAAGCTGGCACGCAGGCTGCAATACCTCTTTCAGCCCGGGCAGATATGCACTGCCCCAATCGAACAAGAGTGAGGAACCCAGGATGACTCGCCCACGTGCCGCCCAAATGAGTATTTCGCCACTGCACTTGCAGCAGGCCCTGTTTGGCGCACTTGCGCTGCTGATCACGCTGATCGCCTGCCAGCAATACCTGCGCTGGGAGCAGAGTCAGCAACCTGAGCCACTGATCTCGATGCAACACGCGACGCAGACGCACTTCAGCGCCGTCAGCAGCAGCCAGGCCGACAACGGCGCGATGCGCATGATGGACGTCGACCAGCCACAGCCACTGGGCGACATGCCCCGTGAAGAACGCTGGGTTTTCTGATCAACGAATCTGGGCGCCCCCGCGCCGAGACCGGCAACATCCCTAAATAGAAGCAAGGAGAATCACCATGTTGAGCTGGGCAATCACATTCCTGATCATTGCCATCATCGCTGCAGTACTGGGCTTCGGTGGTATCGCGGGCACCGCCACGGGTATCGCCAAGATTCTCTTTGTCGTGTTCCTGGTGATGTTCATCGCTTCCTTCTTCTTTGGCCGTCGCGGTCGAGGTTGAACATGAAGGGTTTAAAGACACTGGCAGCCGCCCTGCTCCTGGGCGGTAGTGCCATGGCGATGGCGGCCAATGACGGCCAGGCGCGGGTCAACGAACTGTTGAGTTCCGACCCGCAATACAGGGAAACCTGGGAAGGTGTGGTGAAGAAGGAAGAACGCCTGCCGGAATGGGTGATGAACCTGTCCGGTACGCCTGACCAGCAGATGAATGCCGTAACCGAAGATGGCGACAAGTATCTGGTCGGCCCGCTCTGCGAATCCGCAGACAAGTGCATGAACCATCGCTTGATCGTCGCGTTCAGTTTCGACAAGAAAGACGCTTACGCCATGCTTGTGGATGTGCCTGAAGGGCTGCCGGCAGACAAGTCGCCAACGCGACATGCCACCTACCGCTTCCTCGGCAAGCCCGACCAGGGCATGCAGGATCTGTTGATGGAAACACTGAAAAAAGATCCGAACTGGTATTGAACACGAGGGCAGCCGAAAGGCTGTCCTCCATTGCGTCGGCCCGAGGAAGGCCGGTGCATGACCAGGGGGCCGGGATGTTCTGACTGTTGCAGGGTCGGAGTGACCTACGGGTACAGGGAGTGCCTGCGATGAGGGCCGGGTCAGGGTAAAAGCTGCGACGCAAGTTCGCCAGCCGAAGCGGTTTGACGGACTTGCGCTGAGCTTTCAACACGACAAAATGTTGATCCAGAGCGTCCTGCTCTTCATTTTTATCGCCCACACTGCGTGCTAAAGCATTTCGCGGTGTTTCGTCGCGACCGTATATCGAGAAAGAGTCGATCCACCAAGTCGGACATTTAGTTTCCGAACGTAGGCTTTTTCCCAAATTTTTCGTCGAAATCACTCGTTCAAAAAATAACCAACCTACGCTGTAATGGCCGGTTCACGGCACTTATGCCTGCCGAAATGTCGTATTCGAACCGGTTGGGACGCCAGTTTCATTTAAAAAAGCTCATGCCGATTCGGCATAGGGTAGGCGTTTACGGCATTAGACGGCGCAACCTTGCATCGGAATAGTTGCGCCTTTTTTCGCCTGCCGGAGAGCCGTAAACACGCGCTTCGGGGCACCTTATACGGAGGCAGATGCACAGACTTTTCCGCTGATGAGCGTTCCAGTTCCTGCATGTGCCTGAGTCAAACGCAAGTAAGGGTAAAGATAATGAAGAAGGCAAAGCTTAGCCTCGCCTGGCAGATCCTCATCGGTCTGGTATTGGGGATTGCAATCGGTGCGTTGCTCAACCATTTCAGTGCCGAGAAGGCCTGGTGGATCAGCAACGTCCTGCAACCGGCAGGCGATATCTTTATCCGTCTGATCAAGATGATCGTGATCCCGATCGTCATCTCTTCCCTGATCGTCGGCATTGCCGGCGTGGGCGACGCCAAGAAGCTCGGGCGCATCGGCCTGAAGACCATCATCTACTTCGAAATCGTCACTACCATCGCCATTGTTGTCGGCCTGCTGCTGGCCAACCTGTTCCATCCGGGTGCCGGCATCGACATGAGCACCCTGGGCACCGTCGATATCTCCAAGTACCAGGCGACCGCCGCCGAAGTGCAGCATGAACACGCGTTCATCGAGACCATCCTCAACCTGATCCCGTCGAACATCTTCGCGGCCATGGCCCGCGGCGAAATGCTGCCGATCATCTTCTTCTCCGTGCTGTTCGGTCTCGGTCTGTCGAGCCTGCAGTCGGACCTGCGCGAGCCGCTGGTGAAGATGTTCCAGGGCGTCTCGGAAAGCATGTTCAAAGTCACCCACATGATCATGAACTACGCCCCGATCGGCGTATTCGCTCTGATCGCGGTGACCGTGGCCAACTTCGGTTTCGCCTCGCTGCTGCCGCTGGCCAAGCTGGTGATCCTGGTTTACGTCGCCATCGCCTTCTTCGCCTTCGTGATTCTGGGCCTGATCGCCAAGCTGTTCGGTTTCTCGGTGATCAAGCTGATGCGCATCTTCAAAGATGAGCTGGTGCTGGCTTACTCCACCGCCTCCTCGGAAACCGTACTGCCACGGGTGATCGAGAAGATGGAAGCCTACGGCGCACCGAAAGCCATCTGCAGCTTCGTGGTACCGACCGGCTACTCGTTCAACCTCGACGGTTCGACCCTGTACCAGTCCATCGCGGCGATCTTCATTGCCCAGCTGTACGGCATTGACCTGTCGATCAGCCAGCAACTGCTGCTGGTCCTGACCCTGATGGTGACCTCCAAAGGTATCGCCGGCGTGCCGGGCGTGTCCTTCGTGGTACTGCTGGCCACTCTGGGCAGCGTGGGTATCCCGCTGGAAGGCCTGGCCTTCATCGCCGGTGTCGACCGTGTGATGGACATGGCGCGTACCGCCCTGAACGTGATCGGCAACGCCCTCGCCGTACTGGTCATCGCCCGCTGGGAAGGCATGTACGACGACGCCAAGGGCCAGCGCTACTGGAACTCGCTGCCGCACTGGCGCAGCAAGGAAAAACTGCCGGCCGGTGAAATCTCCAAAAACTGATGCAAAACCCTGTGGGAGCTGGCTTGCCAGCGATGAGGTGCGCACATTCAACATATTCGCTGAATGAACACCGCCATCGCGGGCAAGCCCGCTCCCACAGTGGTTGATGCAAGCCTTACCAACAAACCCCGGAGAAATCCGGGGTTTGTCGTTTCTGGCGACCCCGCTATCATTCGCCGCATCTTCCGGGGGATTTGACTGATGCTTAATGGCCTGTGGCTTGGCTTCTTCGTCGTGGCAGCCGTTTCGGCACTGGGGCAATGGCTGATCGGCGGCAACGCCGGGATCTTCGCGGCGATGGTGGAAAGCATTTTTGCCATGGCCAAGCTGTCGGTCGAAGTCATGGTGCTGCTGTTCGGCACGCTGACCCTGTGGCTGGGCTTCCTGCGCATTGCCGAAAAGGCCGGCATCGTTGAATGGCTGGCCAAAGTGCTCGGGCCACTGTTCCTGCGGCTGATGCCGGAAGTTCCAGCCGGACATCCCGCGCTGGGCCTGATCACCCTGAACTTCGCCGCCAACGGCCTGGGCCTGGACAACGCCGCCACGCCGATCGGCCTTAAAGCCATGAAGGCGCTGCAAGAGCTCAACCCCAGCTCGACCATCGCCAGCAACGCGCAAATCCTGTTCCTCGTACTGAATGCCTCGTCCCTGACCCTGCTGCCGGTGACGATCTTCATGTACCGCGCCCAGCAAGGCGCGCCGGACCCGACGCTGGTGTTCCTGCCGATCCTGCTGGCGACCAGTTGCTCGACCATCGTCGGCTTCCTGTCGGTGGCGTTCATGCAGCGCCTGCGCGTGTGGGACCCGGTGGTGCTGGCTTACCTGATTCCCGGCGCGCTGATTCTCGGCGGCTTCATGGCGTTGCTCGCGACAATGTCGGCCACTGCGCTGGCGGGGCTGTCGTCGATCCTCGGCAACCTGACGCTGTTCGGCCTGATCATGCTGTTCCTGGTGATCGGCGCCTTGCGCAAGGTGAAGGTCTACGAGGCCTTTGTCGAAGGTGCGAAGGAAGGTTTCGACGTGGCCAAGAACCTGCTGCCGTATCTGGTGGCGATGCTCTGCGCGATCGGCGTATTGCGCGCATCGGGCGCGCTGGACTTCGGCCTCGACGGCATCCGCCATCTGGTGGAGTGGGCAGGGTGGGACACGCGCTTCGTCGATGCGCTGCCGACTGCGATGGTCAAACCGTTCTCCGGCAGCGCCGCCCGGGCGATGCTGATCGAGACGATGAAGACCTCGGGCGTGGACAGCTTCCCGGCGCTGGTGGCCGCAACGATCCAGGGCAGCACCGAAACCACGTTCTACGTATTGGCGGTGTACTTCGGCGCGGTGGGCATCCAGCGCGCCCGGCATGCCGTCGGTTGCGCGTTGCTGGCCGAGCTGGCGGGTGTGCTCGGCGCTATCGGCGTCTGCTACTGGTTCTTCGGTTAAGGATCAAGGCCGGGCAGGTGGGGCAACCTTCTGCCCTTGTTCCACCGCCCACGCCACCACCTTCGCGGTGAGCCGATCACTGGCCTGACCGAATCCGGCCACTACCGCCGGCACCTGCACATCGCTCAGCGGCTGGCGCTCTTCAAAGCGGCGACTGGCGAGAATCCGCTGGTCGTAACCGCGCACCAGCAACGCATCGACACGCACCACCACGCTGGCCTGTGTGCCCTGATACTCGGTCTGAAACGCCTGCAGGCTGCCGCCCAGTTCCAGGTCTGCCTGGAAATTGCTGTCGTCGGTGCTCAACAGCGATACCCGGCCATCGCGCTGGAAGCCATCGAGCAAGCGGTTACGCACCAGCACCGGCGCCGGATCGCTCCAGCGCGAGGCCTTGTAACTGCTGATCACATCGCCCTGAGGAATCACCGCGATGCTCGGCCGGTTCAGCGCTTCACTGGCCTGCAGTTTGTTCAGGCGCAGCGACCAGTGCTGGGTAGATGCCGAACTGGCCGAGGCGGGCGCCTGTGCCGTCGGCAGGCGATAGACATCCGACGGTTCGGACTTGGGCAGGATCGAGCACGCGCTGATCAGCGTGAAGCCGGCGAGGAGGGCGAGGCGAATCAGCTTCATGGCGTGAACTCCTTGTTCTTGTCACTGCCCAGCAGGTAACCGCTGGGGTTGGCCTCCAGGCGTTGGGAAATGGCGCGCAGCGAGTTCAGGGTTTCACGCAGTTCGCGGATCGCCGGGGCCAGGCCGTTGAGGCCCTGCATGCCGCTGTCGAGGGAATTCTGATTCTTGCTCAACAGACCATTGATGGTGGCGCTGCTCTGCTCCAGGGATTTCATCGCCTGCTCGGCGCTGCCGAGCGCCTGTTTGCCCTGATCGTTGAGCAGGCCGTTGGCGTTGCGCATCAACGCGGACGTCTGTTCAAGCATGTTGCCGGCCTGTTTGCCGACCGTCGCCAGTTGCTGCATGGCCTGACGCAGGTCGCCGCGCTGATCGTTGATCGAGCCGGTGGTCTGCTCCAGATGTTCAAGGGTTTTGCTCACGCGCTCGATGTTGTCGGCAGAGAACATCTGATTGGCATTACTCAGCAACGTCGTGACCCCGCTCATCAAATCGTTGCTGTCGCTGAGCAGCCGCGAGATGGGCGAAGGCGAGGCGACGATGGTCGGCAGATTGCCGTCATGGCCCTTGAGTTTCGGGCTTTGCGGCGTGCCCCCGCTGAGCTGGATGATCGAGGTGCCGGTGATCCCGGCCAAGGCCAGTTTGGCCTCGGTGTCTTCCTTGACCGGCGTGTCGCCAGCCAGGCGAATCCGTGCCAGCACTCGACGCGGGTCCTTCGGGTCGAGGCGCAGGCTGACCACGTCGCCGACCTTGATCCCGCTGTACTGCACCGGACTGCCGCGGGACAGCCCGCTGACCGCCTCGTTGAACACGACTTCGTAATCCTTGAACTCGGTGTCGACACTGGACTTGGCCAGCCACAGACCGAAGAGCAGGGCGCCTGCCACCACAATCACCGTGAACAGGCCGATCAATACATGATGGGCTCGGGTTTCCATGTCAGACCTCGTTGAGCTGTTTGGCGGCGTCCAGCGCCGAGCGGCCGCGAGGGCCGTGGAAGTATTCGTGAATCCACGCGTCGTCGGTTTCCGAGACCACGTCGATGGGACCGGCCACCAGAACTTTCTTCTGCGCCAGTACCGCGACGCGGTCAGTGATGGTGTAGAGCGTGTCGAGGTCGTGGGTTACCAGAAACACGCTCAGGCCCAAAGCATCACGCAGGGTCAGGATCAATTGGTCGAACTGCGCGGCGCCAATCGGATCCAGGCCGGCAGTGGGTTCGTCGAGAAACAGAATGTCCGGGTCCAGCGCCAGCGCCCGGGCCAGTGCCGCGCGTTTGATCATGCCGCCGGACAGCGAAGCCGGGTACTTGTCCGCCGCCGACAGCGGCAGCCCGGCCAGCGCCAGCTTCACCGCCGCCAGGTGCTCGGCGTCGTCGCGGCTGAGGCCGGCGTGTTCGATCAGGGGCAGGGCGACGTTCTCGGTGACCGTCAGCGACGAGAACAGCGCGCCTTTCTGGAACAGCACGCCAAAGCGCCGCTCGATCAGCGAACGCTCATGCTCCGGCAGGCTCGGCAGGTTCTGGCCGAACACCTTGACCATGCCTTCGCTGGGCCGGCGCAAGCCGACGATACTGCGCAGCAACACCGACTTGCCGCTGCCGGAGCCGCCGACCACGGCCAGGATCTCGCCTTTGTACAAGTCGAGGTCGAGGTTCTCGTGCACGCTCTGGCTGCCGAAGCGATTGCACAGGCCACGGACTTCGATCACCGCCTCGGAAGGCGCGCGGGGTAGACGACTCACCAGCCCATCTCCATGAAGAACAACGCGGCGACCGCATCGAGCACGATCACCACGAAAATCGATTGCACCACGCTTGAGGTGGTGTGGGCGCCGACCGATTCGGCGCTGCCGCTGACCTTGAAGCCTTCCAGACAGCCGATGGCGGCAATCAGGAACGCGAAGATCGGGGCTTTGACCAGGCCCACCAGGAAATGTTGAATCCCTATGTCGCTTTGCAACAGCGACAGGAACATCGCCGGCGAGATATCCAGCGACACCGCGCAGACCACTGCGCCACCGACGATCCCGCAGATCATCGCCAGAAAGGTCAGCATCGGCAGCGCCACCAGCAGCGCCAACACCCGGGGCACCACCAGTAATTCCATGGGGTCGAGGCCGAGGGTGCGAATCGCGTCGATTTCCTCGTTGGCCTTCATCGAGCCGATCTGCGCGGTGAAGGCACTGGCGGTGCGGCCGGCCATCAGGATCGCCGTGAGCAGCACCCCGAACTCGCGCAGGAAGGCGAAGCCCACCAGATCCACGGTGAACACGCTGGCACCGAAACTGGCCAGCACCGTCGCCCCGAGGAACGCCACCACCGCGCCCACCAGAAAGGTCAGCAACGCGACGATGGGCGCGGCGTCGAGGCCGGTCTGTTCGATGTGCGCAATCATCGGCGTGATCCGCCAGCGCTTGGGTCGGAACAGGCTGCGGGCGATGGTTTCGAGGATCAGGCCGACGAAGCCGAGCAATTGCAGGGTGTCTTGCCAGACCGTGTCGACGGCCCGGCCGATGCGGGTCAGCAATTGCACGCTGACGCTGATTTCCGGTTCCTTGATCGGCACGCAGAAGTCGGTCAGCGAGCGATACACGGTTTGCAGCAAGGCGCGGTCGGCGCTGGAAATCGTGCAGTCAGGGTGTTCGGCGGATTTTCCCAGCCGCTCGGAGCCGAGCAGTTCTACGAGCAGCGACGCGCCGGCGGTGTCGAGGGCGCCGAGGCCGTTGAGATCGATAGGGGTGTTGGCGTCGTACTGGCCGTGGAGCGTTTCGCTCAGTTGCTTGAGGTCGGCGTAATGGGCAAGCGTCCAGTCCCCGGTGACCCGCAGGCGGGCAGGGGTGATCGAGGTGTCCAGGCGGGCACTGCCGGTCATTGGGCTGCTGGTCATAAGCTCCGTGCTTGTTCGGCTGAATACGCTGGCATACGTAATAGCACGAACACGGTTACTTTTCTTTGGTCGGTGTGCTGTCCGTGACTTCGAAGCGCAGCACGCCAATCACCTGACCGTCCTCGGTCAACACCCGCACCTGCCATTTGCCTGCCGGGTTGCCGGGGAAATTCTGTTTGTGAGTCCAGGCCCGGTAGCCTTCCTTGCGCCCGCCGTGGATGTCGAGGGCAATGCGGTCGACCTCTTTGCCGTTGAATTGCCAGACGTGATAAATCCGCTCATCAAGCCCGCGCGGCGCGTTGATCGCGGTGTAGGCATAGAGCCCGCCGCCACGGATCTGTTCGGCGCTGACTTCCTTGAGGCTGGCGCCCGGAACCCGGTCCTGCACCTGAGTGCTGATCGCCACGTCGGTCATCCACAGCGTCGCCGGCGGCACCCACGAACGCAGGACCCAACCGACGCCACCGATGCCGACCGTGATACACAGGATCGCCAGCGCGTTGCGCACGGTGCGGATCGGGAAGATCGACGCCAGGCTCGGGAACGACAACACCACCGCAATCCCCAGCGCCCATTTGAAGCTTTGCGAGGTGGTCAGGTGCATGATCACCGGCAGCGCGGTGAGCAGGGCGGCGAACAGGGTCAGGGTGTGCAGCGCGAGGAACGCCCAGCGCCGTGGCGCCAGCCATTTGTAGTAGAGCGGGTCAACGATCGAGATCAGCGCCGCGATGCACAGCAGCCCGGTGAAAAACAGCTGGCCGCTGTTCCAGGTGGTGGTGATGAAGAAGAACGGCAGGACGAAAAACAGGCTTTCCTGGTGGATCATCTGCGTCGCGTAACGCAGCAGCGGCTGGGGGATTTCCCGTTTGAAGATCCGCGTGAACAGCTTGGTCAGGCTGTTTTCCAGCATCAGCCAGATCCAGCTCAGCAGCATGATCGTGGTGATCCAGCTCGCCAGCCCCTGTTGCCGGTCGACCAGAATGAAACTGCCGACCCCGGAGATGAAACCGCCGAGCGCAATGACCCCGGGGTAGCGCTTCATCAGTTCGAGAATGCGCTGGATCAGTAGGGTCAATTTAGACATTTGGGCGGTTCACGACAGTCGAGGAAAAAACCCCGACAGAGTACCGCCCGCCGGGCCGTGTGGCGAGGCTGCCGGTCAGTCTGGGTGCACGGATTTGCGCCGATGCAGGCGCCAGCCGAGCAGGATCAGCACCAGCACGCCCAATCCGCCCGCCAGCAGCCACAACACCTGATCGTCGCTGAGCAGCGGTTTCTCGATCCGCAGATAGCCCGGTTGCAGCAGCAACTCGCGCATGGCCTTGTTCGCCGCCTCCAACGTCACGCCTTGCAGCTCCCGCGCAGGATCAGCGAAGCGCCCATCTTCGTAGTCGCCCAACGCGCTCCAGTAATAGTCGGCCATGGCGCTGGTGCCTTGCACGGCCCAGGCCTGATGGGCGATGGCGGCTTGTTTCAAGCGATTGAAGGTATCGGCATCAAGGCCGTTTTTCAGCAGGTCGGCCTTGAGGTCTTCCAGCACTTGTTCGGCTTCGGCAATGTCGCCGCGATCCAGGTCGGCGTTGAGGCTCATGAAACCGACGCCGCCGAACACCTCGCGCTCGGCCCACGGCCCGTAGGACAAACCGTGGTTCAGGCGCAATTGGCGATACAGCGCCCACTCCAGATATTCCTTGAGCAGGTCGAAGGTTTCGTCGTACTGATCGTCCAGCACCGGCTCCGGCACCAGCCAGTGCAGCTTGGCGCTGTTGCCGATGAAGCCGCGAGTGATCGTGCGTTCGTGAGCGGCGCTGGCGCGGATGTCCGGCAGCGGACGGTGTTCGCTCGGGTCGACCGCTTCCAGCGCGCCCCATGCCCGTTCCAGATAGGCCGGCAACAGCTTGTCGAGGTCGCCGACGACAATCAGGGTCATGTTGTTCGGCGCGTACCAGGCCTTGCGCACCTTCTCCAACTGTTCGCGGGTCAGGCCATCGACCTCGGCCCGCTGCGGGCATTTGAGGCCCAGTTCGACCGCCAGCTGATTGCTCGCGGTGTGGCCCAGGTCCTGCCGGTCGAGAAAGCGTTGCAGCCGGGTGTAATGACCGCCGTCCTCACGCTCGACCACTCGCTTGGCAGCGTTGATCGCGTTGTCGTCGAAGCGGGTCTGAGTCAGCAGGTCCAGCAGCAGGTCGAGGACCTTGCGCTGGTTTTTCGCCGGGGCTTCGATGACGAAGGTGGTGTCGGCGTTGCTGGTGAAAGCGTTCCAGTCACCGCCGAGGGCCTGCATGCGCTCTTCGAGGCCACCTTCGCCGGTGGCGTCGATGCCGCTGAACAGCAAGTGTTCGAGCAGGTGCGGCAGCTCCTTTTCATTGCAGTCGAAATCGTCGAGACCGACACCGATCACCAGCCGGATCGCCACGTGCCCACGCTCGGTCCCGGGCTTGAGCAGCAATTGCAAACCGTTGGGCAGCGCATAGCCTTCGACCTGAAAACGATCCAGGGCGAAGGCGGGCAGGGAACCGAGCAACAGACAGGCGAACAACAGGCAACGCATAACGAGCTTCCATACGGCTGAATTGGAGATCCGTGTCGTCAGTCCGGCCGCGAGGCCGAACCTTGAGTTACTGACTGACCACAACCCCAGACGTTCAAGGCGAATGCGTGATGTCCGCCATATCGTCCGCCGCCAGCGCGCCGGTATCGGAAGTTTCCAGCACCACATAGGCGCTGCTGCAGAACAGCGAGTTCAGGCGTTTCATGTCGGCAATCAACTCCAGGTGCAACGAACTGGTCTCGATACTCTGCACGATCTTACGTTGCAACCGGCTGACATGAGCGTGGGCCAGACGCCGTTCCTGTGCGCGAAAGCGACGTTTCTCGCGCAGCAACTGGCGGGCGCTTTCCTTGTCGCCGCTGAGGAACACCGACAGCCCCAGCCGCAGGTTGGCGATCAGTTGCTGGTGCAGCCCGGCCAGTTCTTCCAGGCCGTCTTCGGAGAACGACCGGCGTTGAGAAGTCTTCTGCTGCTGCACTTTGCGCAGCATGCGTTCGATCAGGTCGCTGGCCAGTTTGAGGTTGATCGCCAGCTCGATGATCTCCGCCCAGCGCCGACTGTCCTGCTCGCCGAGATCTTCGCGGGGCATCTGCGCCAGGTACAGCTTGATCGCGCTGTACAGCGCTTCGACGTCATCGTTCAGCTTGCGCATTTCCTGAGTGATGGCGGTCTGCTTGCCGCGCAGCACGTCGAGGGTCGCGTCGAGCATGTTGTCGATCAGGTCGCCCATGCGCAGGGTTTCCCGAGCGGCGTTGGCCAGCGCCAGACTCGGCGTGACCAGCGCGGTGGCGTCGAGGTGACGCGGCTTGGCGGTGCCGTTGACCTCCGGCCGCTCCGGCAGCAGCCAGGCGCACAGCCGCGCCATCGGCCCGACGCTCGGCAGCAGGATCAGGCAACGCGCGGTGTTGTAGAGCAGGTGGAAGCCGATGACCATTTCCTGCGGACTGAAATCCAGGCTGTCGATCCAGTGCACCAGCGGGTCGAGCACCGGAATGATCAGCAGCAGCCCGATCAGTTTGTACAGCAGGCTGCCCAGCGCCACCTGCCGGCCGGCGGCGTTCTGCATGCTGGTGCTCATGAACGCCAGCACGCCGCTGCCGATGTTGGCGCCGATCACCAGACCGATCGCCACCGGCAGACTGATCACCGCAGCGCCGGCGAGCGTCGCGGTCAGCAGAACGGCCGCCAGGCTCGAGTAGGAAATCATCGCGAACAACGCACCGACCAGGGCGTCGAGCAGGATATCGCCGGTCAGCGAGGCGAAAATCACCTTCACCCCTTGGGCATGGGTGATCGGCGCGGCGGCCTCGACGATCAGTTGCAGCGCCAGAATGATCAGCCCCAGCCCGATGGCCACACGGCCCATCTGCCCGAGCCGCGTCTGTTTGCGCGACAGAAAGAAAATCACCCCGATAAAAATCAGCAGCGGCGACAGCCACGACAGGTCGAACGTCAGCACCCGCGCCATCAGTGCCGTACCGACGTCGGCACCCAGCATGGTCGCCAGGGCCGGAGTCAACGCCATCAGGCCCTGACCGACAAACGACGTCACGAGCATGGCGGTGGCGTTGCTGCTCTGCACCATCGCAGTGACAACGATGCCGGCGACAAAGGCCAGCCAGCGTTTGGACATGTTCTGGCCGATCACATGGCGCAGATTGGTGCCGTACACCCGCAGGATGCCGGTTCGGACGATGTGCGTGCCCCAGATCAGCAGGGCCACGGCAGAGAGCAAATTGAGCAGGGTGAGCATGCAGACCCCCTGTAATGGCAGCGCCCCAGAGGGGCAAGTGGACGGTACCGCGCAATTTCTACGTTCTGATACTTAAGCTGTAGTTGGCTAACGGTCTGGGCGCCAGCATTGCACAGCTAAAGCGGGGATTGAAACAAAAGCGTCATGAAAACAGGTTCATGCGGCCATGAAAAAAGGGCCCGAAGGCCCTTTGATCTGTTGCGCAGCGTTCGGGTTACTGACCCGGAATATCCTTGCGCAGTTTCACCGGATCCTGCTGTTTGCGTTTTTTCGCGATGGCGGTGCGCATCTTGATGTTGATCGCTTCGACCGCCAGCGAGAACGCCATGGCGAAGTAGACGTAGCCTTTCGGTACGTGCACGTCGAACGATTCGGCAATCAGCACGGTGCCGACCACCAGCAGGAACGACAGCGCGAGCATTTTCAGCGACGGGTGCTTGTCGATGAACTCGCTGATCTTGCCCGAGGCCAGCATCATCACCAGCACGGCCACGATGATCGCCGCAACCATGACCGGAACGTGGGACACCATGCCGACGGCGGTGATCACCGAGTCCAGCGAGAACACGATGTCGATGATCGCGATCTGGATGATGGTGTAGAGGAAATTGCCGCCCTTGCCCGAAGGCTCGTCGCCGCTCTCATCTTCACCTTCCAGCGCGTGGTACATCTCCTGGGAGCTTTTCCACAGCAGGAACAGGCCACCGAAGAACAGGATCAGGTCGCGACCGGAAATGCCCTGGCCGAACACTTCGAACAGGTCGGCGGTGAGGCGCATGACCCAGGTGATCGACAGCAGCAACAGGATCCGCGTGATCATGGCCAGGCCAAGACCGAAGATCCGGGTGCGCTGCTGCATGTGTTTGGGCATGCGGCTGACCAGGATCGAAATCATGATGATGTTATCGATGCCCAGAACGATTTCCAGGGCGGTCAGGGTGAAGAAGGCAACCCAGATCTCAGGGTTGGTCAGCCATTCCATGTGTATTCCTTTGAGCGAGTGTTAAACCAGGACGCCAGCAATCAGCTGGCGTCCTGGTGAGTTTGGTGCCGTTACAACGTGCTGAACAGCGGGAAAGTCCCCAACAGCAAGGCTGCGACCAGTATGCACAGGCAGACCAGCACTGCCCACTTCAGGGTGAAACGCTGATGATCGCCGAACTCGATCCCCGCCAGTGCGACCAGCAGGTATGTCGACGGCACCAGTGGGCTCAGCAGGTGAACCGGCTGACCGACGATCGAGGCACGGGCCATTTCCACCGCGGTGATGCCGTAATGGCTGGCCGCTTCGGACAACACCGGCAACACACCGTAGTAGAACGCATCGTTCGACATGAAGAACGTGAACGGCATGCTCACCAGCGCCGTGATCACGGCCAGGTACGGGCCGAGGAAATCAGGGATCACCGCCAGCAGGCTTTTCGACATCGCATCGACCATGCCGGTGCCCGACAGGATACCGGTGAAAATGCCTGCCGCGAAGATCAGACTGACCACCGACAGCACGCTGCCGGCGTGGGCGGCGACGCGATCCTTCTGCATTTGCAGGCAAGGGTAGTTGACGATCATGGCAATACTGAACGCCACCATGAACAGCACCGGCAGCGGCAACAGGCCGGCGATCAGAGTGCACATCAGGGCCAGGGTCAGCAGGCCGTTGAACCAGATCAGTTTCGGACGGCGGGCATCCGGGAATTGCGAAACGCTGATTTCGCTGTGATCGATTTCGTCGCCGATCAGGTGCAGCTCGCCCAGACGCGCACGCTCACGTTTGCCGTAGAAGTAGGCAATGATCAGGATCGCCACCACACCGGCAGCCATCGCCGGGATCATCGGTACGAAAATGTCCGACGGGTCCACGTGCAGCGCACTGGCGGCACGGGCGGTCGGGCCACCCCATGGGGTCATGTTCATCACGCCGCCGGCGAGGATGATCAGACCGGCCATGATCCGCGGACTCATGCCGATGCGGCTGTACAGCGGCAGCATGGCGGCCACGCAGATCATGTAAGTGGTCGCGCCGTCACCATCGAGGGAAACGACGAGCGCCAGTACGGCGGTGCCGACCGAAACTTTCAGCGGGTCGCCCTTGACCAGTTTGAGGATCTTGCGCACGGCCGGGTCGAACAGGCCGGAGTCGATCATCAGGGCGAAATACAGAATCGCGAACATCAGCATCACGCCGGTCGGCGCAAGCTTGGTAATACCTTCGAGCATCATCGGGCCGATCTTCGGCGCAAAGCCACCGAACAAAGCGAACAGGATCGGGATGATGATCAGAGCGATCAGCGCAGACAGGCGCTTGGTCATGATCAGGAACATGAACGTGATGACCATGGCGAAGCCAAGGAAAGTCAGCATGGGAATACTCCAGGCGTAGCGCGGCTAGGTAAGTGAGCGGATCGGCGGGATCAGCGCAGAACGGGAAGCACGAGGCGTACGGGCGGAGTTGCAGCGAGGAGGCGGGTTACAGAGGACATCAGAATCACCATTGTTGTTGTTAATTGGGCCTGTCGTGCGAGCAATCACACGCGTTGGCCAACCGGTCTGTTGCCGGCAGTGGGGGCGATCCTAATCGGGGAACCTTTCAGCTACCTTTCGCGCAAGAAAGCTTTGGGCGAACGGCCAACCGGCCGTCGGATGCGGGCTAGAGTCAATGAACACGGGAAGCGGAGGGCAGGGCGATGACTGAGTTGCACGGCGGTGGCTGCCATTGCGGACATATCCGCTATCAGTTCAGCGGCGCGTTGCAGGACATCGCCCACTGTCATTGTTCGATCTGTCGAAAGGTCAGCGGTGGCATCGTCACTAGCTGGATCACGCTGCCGGCGGCGAACTTCCAGTGGCTGGCGGGGACGCCTTCGCGCTATGACTCATCGACCAGTTGCGCCCGGTTCTTCTGTCCGAACTGCGGCGCACAACTGGCGCTGGTAACGTTGCTCAGTCCCGAGAGCATCGATCTGACGATTGCCACACTGGATCACCCGGAGCAGGCCGCCGCCGAGCGGCATATCTGGACCGACAGCCAGTTGCCGTGGCTGCACCTGGACGAGCATTTGCCGGGCGAGCCCGAAGAAACCGTCTGATTAAAAAACAGACAGATCCAGCGGCCGCATCGCGCCCATCCAGATCGCGTGTTCGGTGTGATCGAGCAAGTCATCGCCGGTGTCCGGGTGCAGGAACACCACCAAACCCTTGCGATTGAGCGCCAGCCACGGCAGCACGTCGCCGATCAGCTCCGGGCCGAAGGCCAACTGGCAGCTCCAGTCCGGGTGCGGGCCGATCGGACGTTCATGCACGCGGCCCATCTTCAATGGGAATAATTGCGCGGCCTGCTCACACAGCGCCCGCGCCTGTTCGATCGTGCTGGCGTCGTAATAAACATGGGCGTGATAACCCTTGATCGTCTGCATCGCAAACCCTCTGAATCGGTTCGAACCCTCGGCGTTGCCCGTATGTCACACGCCATACAAGGGAAAACAAAAGGGACCTCAGCCATGAAAAATGCCGAAACCCCGGCGGTGAAAGTGGTGCTCTATGGTGCCATGAGTAGCCTGGGCAGTGCGTTGATGGCTGAACTGCTGCGTCGCCAGCACGAAGTCATCGCGATCCTCGACGATCTGACGGCGCTCGCGCCACGGCCGGGGCTGCGCACCAAAAGCGGCGATCTGCTCGATGCCGAGCGGGTCAACCAGAGTGTCGCCGGCAGCTCGGCAGTGATCTGCCTGCTGAATGCGCCGGGCTTGCCGCTGAGCAGCGATCATGTCGAGAAATCCGTGGTGCTGGGGCCGGTGGAACAGGTGCTGGCGGTGGATGCGCTGATCGACGGACTGCAGGCGGCGAACGTCTCGCGGCTGTTTGTCATCGGCGAATTCGAAGCCCTGGACGACCCGGAAAACGCAGACCCATTGCAACGCCACGCCGCCGAAGAAGTGCGCGAAGCCCTGCAAAGCAGCCCGCTGCACTGGACGCTGGTGAACGCACCGCGCAGCGTCGCCGGGCTGACGATCGAGCATTTCAATCAGGTCGGCCGCACGCTCGAACCGGGTCTGGCCGAACCGCTGGAGCGCCTGAACCGGGTGGCGGTGGGCATTGCCGATGAGCTGCGGCTGAATTTGCATCTGCGCCAGCACGTGGATTTTGTCGCCGCCTCTTGATCCGTTACACCGCAATCGACGGCAGCGCCAGCCCGGCCAGGGATTCGGCGCTGCTCGCCTGTTCAGCCATCAGCCAATCCACGAACGTCTGGATCAACGCGCCCCGGCGTTTGCGCTGCGGCAGCACCACGTAATAACCGAGGCGCGACAGGGTGGTTTCGGCGATCGGCCGGCACAGCAGACCCTGGGTAAGCAAGTTATCCACAAGGTGCCGCCAGCCGATCGCCACACCCTGACCGCCAATCGCGGCTTGAATCAACAAGGTGTAATTGTCGAAGCGCAGCTGGCCCGGGGCTGGCGGCGTGCTGATGTTCAGTGCGCGGAAGAGACCGCTCCAATCGAACCAGTTACTGCTGTTTTCCCCGCGCAGGTGCAGCAGCGGAAACTCCATCAATGCCTGGGCCGGCAAGGGCAGGGGGCGATCCTTGAGCAGTTGCGGGCTGCACACCGGAAACACTTCTTCGCTGAACAACCAGTGACTTTCGCCCTGTTTGAAGCGACCGTCGCCGAACAGAACGGCAACGTCGATATCCGGACGCAGCATGTTGTGATTGCGTTCGCTGGTGACCAGGCTCACGTCCACCTGTGGATAAGCTTCATGAAAGCGGTGCAGGCGCGGCATCAGCCAATACGCGGCGAAAGCGAAATCGGTGGCGACCTGCAGCACTTCATGTTGCTGTTGCGTGCTGATCGCGCTCAATCCTGCGTCGATATTCTGCAAACCGAGGGTAACCTGCTCGAACAGGATCGAGCCGACCTCGGTCAGTTCGATGCCCCGGTAGATGCGATCGAACAGTCGCGTTCCGAGCTGTTCCTCCAGCCGTTTGATCTGCTGACTGATCGCCGGTTGCGTCGTGCCGAGCTCAACCGCCGCAGCGGTAAAACTGCGATGACGGGCCGCCGCCTCGAAGGCGCGCAACAGGTCCAGCGACAAAACACCGAGGGCTTCATACATAAGCTGCGCTTATCCTAGTCATTGTCCGGCGCGGGCTTTACCGGATATTGCGGGGAATCCATGCTCGATCGCAGCAATGTCGCATAAATATTCACTATGGAATGCCGCGATCACATGAAGCGCAAGAACATTCTTTTCATCATGGCCGATCAAATGGCCGCGCCAATGTTGCCGTTCTACGGCCCATCGCCGATCAAACTGCCGAATCTCAGCCGCCTCGCCGAACAAGGCGTGGTGTTCGATGCCGCCTACTGCAACAGCCCGCTGTGCGCGCCTTCGCGCTTCACCCTGGTCAGCGGCCAGTTGCCGAGCAAGATCGGCGCCTACGACAACGCCGCCGATTTCCCCGCCGACATTCCCACTTACGCGCATTACCTGCGCCGCCTCGGTTATCGCACCGCGCTGTCGGGCAAGATGCATTTCTGCGGCCCCGATCAACTGCACGGTTACGAAGAGCGCCTGACCAGTGACATTTATCCGGCCGACTACGGCTGGGCGGTGAATTGGGACGAGCCCGACGTGCGGCCGAGCTGGTATCACAACATGTCTTCGGTGCTTCAGGCCGGCCCGTGCGTGCGTACCAACCAGCTCGATTTCGATGAAGAGGTGGTGTTCAGGGCTCAGCAATACCTGTTCGACCATATCCGCGAGGACGGCGATCAGCCGTTCTGCCTGACCGTGTCGATGACTCACCCTCACGATCCGTACACGATTCCCAAGGCGTTCTGGGATTTGTACGACGATGCGAATATCCCGCTTCCGACGACGCCGGATCAGCATTCACTCGATCCGCACTCCCAGCGTTTGCTCAAGGTCTACGACCTGTGGGACAAGCCGCTGCCTGTGGATAAAATCCGCGACGCACGCCGCGCGTACTTCGGTGCATGCAGTTATATCGACGCCAACGTCGGCAAACTTCTGCAAACCCTCGAAGATTGTGGGCTGACGGACGACACCGTCATCGTGTTCTCCGGCGACCATGGCGACATGCTGGGAGAGAAGGGCCTCTGGTACAAAATGCACTGGTACGAAATGGCCGCTCGAGTGCCCCTGTTGATAAGTGCACCCGGTCAGTTCAAATCGGGCCGTGTCAGCTCTGCCGTCTCCACCGCCGACCTGTTGCCGACCTTCGTCGAACTGGCCGGCGGCAGCCTGGAACCAAGTCTGCCGCTCGATGGCCGTTCGTTGGTGCCACATCTGCAAGGGCAGGGCGGTCACGACGAGGTATTCGGCGAATACATGGCCGAAGGCACTGTCAGTCCGCTGATGATGATCCGCCGTGGCGCCTTCAAATTTATCTACAGCGAAACCGACCCTTGCCTACTCTTCGATGTGGACAACGATCCGCGCGAGCAGGAAGAACTCAGCCAATCACCGCAACATCGCCAGCTTTTCGACGATTTTGTTGCTGAAGCACGGGCCAAGTGGGACATCCCGGCGATCCACCGTGAAGTCCTCGAAAGCCAGCGTCGCCGGCGCTTCGTCTCCGAGGCGCTGACGATCGGCAAGCTGAAGAGCTGGGATCACCAGCCGCTGGTGGACGCCAGTCAGCAGTACATGCGCAACCACATCGACCTCGATGACCTGGAGCGCAAGGCCCGTTATCCACAACCCTGCCAAAACCAATAACGTTAAGGGGAAGTCCATGGTCAAGTTATCCACAGTCGTGACGGTCAGTCTGCTGGCACTGGGCAGCGCATCCGCGTTCGCCGAGAGCTGCGACACGGTGAAAATGGCCGACCCCGGCTGGAGCGACATCGCCGCGACCAACGCCATCACCGGGTTTCTGCTGGATGGCATGGGCTACAAGGCCAAGGTCGACACCCTCGCGGTGCCGATCACCTTTGGCGGCTTGAAGGATGGCCAGGTTGACGTGTTCCTCGGCAACTGGATGCCGGCGCAGCAGGGCTTCTACGACAAGTTCGTGGCCACCGGTGACGTCACCCAACTGGCGAAGAATCTCGACGGCACCGAATTCACCCTGGCCGTGCCGGATTACGTGTGGGATGCGGGTGTGCATAACTTTGCCGACCTGAATAAGTACGCCGATAAATTCGAGAAGAAGATTTACGGCATCGGCTCCGGTGCGCCGGCGAACATCTCGCTGCAGGAGATCATCAAGAAGAACGACTTCGACCTGGGCCAGTGGAAGCTGATCGAGTCCAGCGAACAGGCGATGCTGGCCGAAGTCTCGCGAGCGGTGAAGAAGCAGAAATTCGTCACCTTCCTCGGCTGGACCCCGCACCCGATGAACGTGCAGCTGAAAATGCATTACCTCAAGGGCGGCGAGAAGTACTTCGGCGACACGGGCAGCGTCTACACCCTGACCCGCAAGGGCTACGCCGAGGCCTGTCCGAATGTGGGTAAATTGCTGACCAATCTTGCGTTCACTCAGGAGATGGAGAACAGCATCATGGCCGAGGTGGTGAACAAGAAGGTCAGCAATGCGGAGGCGGTGAAGGCGTGGATCAAGGCGAATCCGGCGGTGTTGGACAAGTGGCTTGATGGGGTGAAAACGGTGGATGGCAAAGATGCATTGGCGGCGGTTAAAGCGAAGCTTTGATCGCGGTGTGCTGAAGGTCTGAGTTCGCTTTAGATCTTTTCCCCCCTCACCCCAACCCTCTCCCCCCAAGGGGGGCGAGGGGGAAAGGGAGCTGACCGTCGTTGGTTTCAGAAACTGAGTTCGACTGAAGACGTTCAGGTCGATGGATTTCGAACAGACACCTCGGTAAGTTCCCTCTCCCTCCGGGAGAGGGTTAGGGTGAGGGGGCTGTTCCTGATTGACACCCTGATACCCTTCACACACCACCCATCCCAAACCGAGAGGATCCATGGCCCTCCCCAGCCGTCGCTCACTTTTCCCCTTCCTGACCTGGCTGCCCCGGCAGACCCGCGCCAGCGTCGGGCGGGACCTGGTCGTCGGTCTCAGCGGGGCGATTCTCGCGTTGCCCCAGTCGATTGCCTACGCGCTGATCGCCGGTCTCCCACCGGAATACGGGCTCTACGCCGCCATAGTTCCGGTATTGATCGCGTGCCTGTGGGGCTCGTCGTGGCATCTGATCTGCGGCCCGACGGCGGCGATTTCGATTGTGCTGTTCGCCAGTGTCAGTCCGCTGGCCGTGCCTGCGTCGCAGGACTACATCACCCTGATCCTGCTGCTGACCTTCCTCGCCGGGATTTTCCAGTGGCTGCTCGGCCTGTTGCGCTTCGGCGCGCTGGTAAATTTCGTCTCGCATTCCGTTGTGCTCGGTTTCACCCTCGGCGCGGCGGTGGTGATTGCGATCGGTCAATTGCCGAACCTGCTGGGGCTCGATCTGCCGGCCAAGGCCACGGCGCTGGCCAGCCTGATGGATCTGCTGCGCCATCTCGGGGCGGTGGATCAACCGTCGCTGGTTCTTGGTGTGGCGACGGTGGTGGTCGGTGCGTTGCTCAAACAATGGCTGCCGCGCTGGCCGACGCTGTTGATGACCTTGGTCCTCGGCAGTCTGGTGGTGTGGCTGTGGCCGGCGATGTTCGGCCATGTTCAACTGGTCAGCGCGTTTGTCGGGCGCTTGCCGCCGTTCAGTGGATTGCCGCTGGATATGGACCTGATCCTGCGCCTGCTGCCCAGCGCCGTGGCGGTGGGCATGCTCGGGCTGGTCACCAGCCTGTCGATTGCCCGTTCAATTTCCGCACGCTCGCAACAGCTGCTCGACGCCAACCAGGAAGTCCGCGCCCAGGGTCTTTCGAACATTGTCGGGGCGTTCTTTTCGGGATCGTTGTCGGCCGGCTCGTTCACCCGTTCCGGGCTGAGCTACGAGGCCGGGGCCTGTTCGCCGCTGGCCGGGGTGTTTTCGGCGTTGTGGGTGGCGTTGTTCGCGATCTTCGGTGCCAGGCTGATCGCGCACATTCCGATCCCGGCCATGGCCGGCAGCATTCTGCTGATCGCCTGGGGACTGGTGGATCATCGCGGAATTCGCGCGTTGCTGCGGGTCAGCCGGGCGGAATTTGTGGTGATGAGCCTGACCTGCGTCGCCACGTTGCTGCTGGAATTGCAGACGGCGATCTATGCCGGCGTGCTGGCTTCGTTGTTTTTTTACCTCAAGCGCACTTCGCAGCCGAGGGTGCAGCATTGGCGCGATGGTGAAGACGATGTGTTGCGGGTCGGCGGGTCGATCTTTTTCGGCGCGAGCCACTACCTGCAAGTACGCCTGCAACGGATGCATGGCGCGCGGGTGGTGATCGAGGCGCAGCAGATCAACTTCATCGACTATTCAGGCGTGGAAATGCTCCATCAGGAAGCCCGGCGGCTTCTGCGCCAGGATCGCAGCCTGACCTTGCGTCAGGCGCGACCGCAGGTGGTGGAGGAGTTGCGCAAACTCGAAGGGCCGGAGAAATGCCCGATCCGGTTCGAGGACTGAGGGCGCCTTACAGCGCCAACTGCCGACGCAATTCCGCCAGAACCGGCGCAGTGTCCGGACGCACACCGCGCCACAGGAAGAACGCTTCGGCAGCCTGTTCGGCCAGCATGCCCAAGCCGTCCATCACCACGCCTGCGCCATGCTCGCTGGCCCAGCGGCAGAACGCGGTCGGTTCCTTGCCGTACATCATGTCGTAGCACAGCGTCTTGCCGGACTCGATCAGGCTTGGGGCAATCGGCGGCACGTCGCCGGTGAGGCTGGCGGAGGTGGCGTTGATGATCACGTCCACCGGCTCGCGCAACCAGTCGTAACCACTGGCCGACACCGGTCCCAAATCACAGAACAGTTCGGCCAGCAGCTCGGCCTTGTCCACCGTGCGGTTGGCGATGATCACCGAGGCCGGTTTCTCCGCCAGCAACGGCTCCAGCGCACCGCGCACTGCGCCACCGGCGCCGAGCAGCAGAATGCGTTTGCCGGTGAGGCTGAACCCGGCGTTGACCGTCAGATCCCGCACCAGACCGGCGCCGTCGGTGTTATCGCCGAGCAGGCTGCCGTCGGCCAGTTTGCTCAGGGTGTTCACCGCACCCGCGCGTTCGGCGCGGGCGGTCAGGCTGTTGGCCAGGCGATAAGCATCTTCCTTGAACGGTACGGTCACGTTGGCGCCGCGACCTTCCTGGAAAAACGCCGTTGCGCAGCCGGAAAAATCGTCGAGCGGCGCCAGCAAGGTGCTGTAGTCGAGGCTTTGCCCGGTTTGTTCGGCGAACAGTTTGTGAATCATCGGCGACTTGCTGTGGCCGATCGGGTTACCGAAAACGACGTAACGATCCATCGGAAATCCTCAGGCCTGGGCCAGCCAGTCGCGATCTTGCAGGAAGTACTCGGTCAGGCGCGCTTCTTCGCTGCCCGGCTCGGCTTTCCAGTCGTAGGCCCAGCGCACTTGCGGCGGCAGCGACATCAGGATCGACTCGGTGCGCCCGCCCGATTGCAGGCCGAACAGGGTGCCACGGTCGTAAACCAGGTTGAACTCGACATAACGGCCGCGACGGAATTCCTGGAACTCGCGCTGCTTGGCGGTGAACGCATCTTTCTTGCGTCGCTGCACGATCGGCAGATAAGCGTCGATGTACGCATCGCCGATGGCGCGCATGAAGGCGAAACTGGTGTCGAAGTCCCACTCGTTCAGGTCATCGAAGAACAGGCCACCGATGCCGCGCGGCTCGTGGCGATGCTTGATGTGGAAGTAGGTGTCGCACCAGGCCTTGTAGCGCGGGTAGACGTCCGGGCCGAACGGCGCGCAGGCCTGTTCGGCGACGCGGTGCCAGTGGATGCAGTCTTCTTCGTTGCCGTAGTACGGGGTCAGGTCGAAGCCACCGCCGAACCACCAGACCGGTTCTTCACCTTCCTTCTCGGCGATGAAAAAACGTACGTTGGCGTGGGACGTCGGCACATGCGGGTTGTGCGGATGGATCACCAGCGACACGCCAAGGGCTTCGAAACCACGCCCGGCCAGTTCCGGCCGATGGGCGCTGGCAGACGGTGGCAGGCCACTGCCGAAGACGTGGGAAAAGTTGACGCCGCCCTTTTCGATCACCGTGCCGTTCTCGATCACCCGGGTCCGACCGCCACCGCCGGCCGGACGGGTCCAGGCGTCTTCGACGAAGCGCGTGCCGCCGTCTTCAATTTCCAGCGCGGCGCAGATGCGGTCTTGCAGGTCGAGCAGATAGGCCTTTACGGCATCGGTGCGGGTCGTCATGGCTTCACCTTGGATCGGGCGGAACTGCGCGGCGCCCCGCGCAAATGGGCGCGTAGCATACCATCGCAAACCGGCACGCCGCAGTTGACGAAGATCAAGCATGAGCGTTCGATAGAGACCTTCCCAAATGACCCAAGGAGTAGGCAGATGGCCAAGCGAATCCAGTTCCGCGCCCACGGCGGCCCCGAAGTGCTCGAGTACGTTGACTATCAACCCGCCGAACCCGGTCCGCAGCAGGTTCGCGTGAGCAACAAGGCCATCGGCCTGAACTTCATCGACACCTACTACCGCAGCGGTCTTTACTCGCCACCGACCTTGCCGTCGGGTGTGGGTGCGGAAGGCGCCGGTATCGTCGAGGCCGTGGGCAGCGAGGTCACCCGGTTCAAGGTCAGTGACCGTGTGGCGTACGGCAGCGGCCCGTTGGGCGCGTACAGCGACGTCCACGTCTTGCCGGAAGCGAATCTGGTGCACCTGCCGGACGCCATCAGCTTCGAAACCGCCGCCGGCGTGATGCTCAAGGGCCTGACCGTGCAGTACCTGCTGCGCCAGACCTACGAACTCAAGGGTGGTGAAACCATTCTGTTCCACGCAGCGGCCGGGGGCGTCGGTTTGCTCGCCTGCCAATGGGCCAAGGCCCTGGGCGTGAAGCTGATCGGCACCGTCAGCTCGAAAGCCAAAGCCGATCTGGCCAAGGCCCATGGCGCCTGGGAAACCATCGACTACAGCCACGAAAACGTCGCCCAGCGCGTGTTGGAATTGACCGACGGGAAAAAAGTCCCGGTGGTCTACGACGGCGTCGGCAAGGACACCTGGCCGGCGTCGCTGGACAGCGTGGCGCCCCGTGGCCTGCTGGTGAGCTTCGGCAACGCGTCGGGCGCGGTGGACGGCGTAAACCTGGGGATTCTGGCGGCAAAAGGTTCGCTGTACGTCACCCGGCCGACCCTGGCGACCTACGCCAACAACGCCGAAAACCTGCAGCGCATGGCCGACGAGCTGTTCGGGATGATCACCAGCGGCAAGCTGAAAGTGGATATCAGTCAGCGTTATCCGCTGGCTGACGCGGCCAAAGCCCAGACCGAACTGTCGGCGCGGCGCACCACGGGCTCGACTGTCCTGCTGCCCTGACCACCGATGACCTCGTCCCATCTTCATGACGGTGCCGGGGTCTGTTCAGACGTCACAAAAAACGGCGTCTTGCCGGCCAGGGTGGTTTCGAACTCCTGACGAGCAAGACGCTTCACCTCCAGCCCCAGCACACCGGGCAACCTGAGCAGTGCGCTGGCTTGTCCTTCAACCTGCAACGCATCTTCAATGACGCTTCGTGTGTCGGCTGTCAGTGAGTCTTCGGCGAGGACCAGACGCATGCGTGCCCCCTCGGGCCGTCGATCAATCTGCACCTGGACATCGGTGGCCTGCAGCTGCGGCAAGATCTGCCGGAGTACATGCAATACCTGTGACTGAGTGATGAGCGCGCCACCCAGTTTGATCGATGTCTCGACCCGCCCCTCAAGCGCCAGCACCGGCATGGGACTGCCACAGGCACACTTCGTCACTGTGCGCAGGATTCGCCCACGATCCCCGATCCGGTAGCGCAGCAACGGCACATGATCGGGCAGCAGCGGCGTCAGTAAAAACTCACCGGTTTCTTCTTCAGCCACAGCTTGCAGGGTCAGCGGATCAACCACTTCGAGCAACATGGCATCGGCATGCAGGTGATAAGAACCGTGGTCCAGATGGGCACACTGAAAACCGATGGGACCGGTCTCAGTCGAGCTGTAACCCAGCGAGCGGATCTTCAGCGTCGGCCAATCCCGGGCCAACTGGTCCTGCAGCGTTTTACTGCAGGATTCTCCAATGTAGTAAAGCCACTTCAGGCTGCACAATTGCACAGCGCCGACTGTTTCATGATTGAACAACGCGGCGGCGAAGGAGGGTGTGCATATCAACGTATCCACCTTGTGTGCCTGAATCAGCTCGGCAACGCGCTGCACGCCCATCTGTGAACCGGCAGGCAGCAGGCGTGCGCCAATGTGCTGGACGATGGCCGACGCGTATTGAAAGGCGCCCTGCATTTCCCCGGCCGTCAGGCAGTTGATGACCACCTCAGGGCGTTCGTCCGTCTCGCCGAACATCCGTGCCCCCAAGGGTACGATTGCAGCGTTGAACGCCCAGGAATGGGTGATCTGTTTGCGATTGCCGGTGCTGCCTCCCGAGGTCAGGGTCAGCCCGCCACCCAGTGCTCGATGTGAAGCTTCACCGAGCGCGGAAAACAGCCCGCCGCCGGACTCGTCTTCCACCGCCAGAACCGGCAGTCGATGCAGATCGGCCAATCCCTGTACTTCCAGGATTTTCGGATACAGCGCACGAAACCATGGCAGTGAGCGTGCGTAAGCCAATTTGTGTGTTAGAGCCTCGGCCGATACATCCGTGACGAGTTCATTGCTCATGGCCGCGCCCTCCCTGACGAATGCCCAGCTCATCGAATCCGCTACGGACGGCGTTCGCCAGACATTCCAGCTGGCGCTGACTGTGACTCGCGCTGATGGCCAGACGCAGAATCGCCTCGCCCTTGGCCACCACCGGAAACAGCGCGGTGGTGACCGCCATACCCTGCCGGCGCAAATGCTGCGCCAGGCTGATCGCATCTTTCTCGGCGCCGACGCGGACGAAACGAATGGGGGATGCGACGTGATGATTACCCAGCACTGGCCCCAGCAAACGGTCGATCGTGGCGATATTTCTCCACAGCGCCACCTGCAACTGACCCAATTCCGGCGACAAATGAATTTTCCCCGAAGCAACTGCCGCGCCCACCCCGCCAACTGACAATGGTCCGCCAAACGTGTAGGTCGACGCATGACGCCGGATCATTTCGGCATCCGCTTCGGTGCGCACAGTGATCGCCCCACCGGTTGCACCGAACGCCTTCGACAGCGACGACACCAGGATCAGCCGGCCGCGTTGTCGTTCATCCGCCGCGTCCAGTGCGTAACCACCTCCAGCCACGCCATGGATCGAGGTGCCGTGGGCGTCATCCGCATAGAGATAACCGTCGAAACGCTCCGCCAGTTGCAGCAGCCGGTTGATCGGGTAAACACCGCGCATCGAGCCAATGCTGTCGGTCAGGATAATGGGCGTATTACCCGCCGCGACCGCCGTTGAGCACGCTTCCTCCACCTGCTCTACATCGCTGCAATCGCGGCGCTGTATCGGCCCGAATTGCCAGAGAATGCCTTGCAGCACTTGCATCGAAGCATGAGCGGAACGGTCGACAATCCAGCAGGGGCCACGACGCATGGGATATGAGGGCATCTCGCCGGAGCCGAGCAGCGGCAGACAGCCAAGGTGCGCACTGCCCACCGAGTTGAAGGTGACCGAATGCCCCTGAAATATCCGGTTCAGCAGTTCATCCAGCTCACGCATGGGTGGCAACAGCGCCCGGGTTCGTGCGGCGGCGAACTGCACGCCGAAGGACTCGACGGAGTGCATCGCCTCCTGAATCAAGCGAGGATCACACTCCAGCCCCAGATAAGAACACGAGAGAAACTCGGTCAGCCGTTCACCGCTGTCGAGCTCGATCTCTTTGCCTTCACGTTTAGCCAGTTTCAGACCATTGAGCCCGGCATCGAATAGCTGTTGCTGATCGTCACGCGCTTGCCGGACACGGTTTTTGACCCAATTGACGGTCGGTTGAAAAGTGTTCATCGGGATACCTGCAAAGAGGGTGTGCGGCGATAGATCTGGACATGCCAGAGCTGGGTTTTTTCTCGCGCAATGTCTGCCTGGTACTGCTGGGTGATATCGCAGAAACCTGCGCAATCGGGTCGCACCACATGCAAATGCCCGCGCATGACCACCTGTGCGTTTTCCGACAGGGCCGGTGCCAGGCGCTGCAAAACGTTCTTGCCGGCCGCTTCGGGCATAAAGGAAGGCACGTCCGACAGCGATACGAAATCGATGGCTGTTTCCCCGGCAACACAGTCAAGGATGTCGGTCTGCACCACGCGTAACTCGCACTGCTGAAGCCCCTCGCGGGCCCGCTGGAAAATCTGCGGATCGCACTCCAGCGGAAAGCCTTGTGGATAACGCAGCTCACCGAAAAACAGCATTTGCAGGAAAAAGCTCTCGCGGACCACCTGAGTGGTGAACAACGTATGGAAAATTTCCAGATACGCCGCGCGGGAACTGATCCCCAAGTTGTTGGGTGGAAACGCGCCCTTGTACAGCAGCGAATTGAGGACTGCTGCGTTTCCCAGCAAAGCGATCACGGCTTTCCAGCGCTTGAGGGGAAAGCGGTTTCGGTAATACTCCGTTTGCTCCTCGAGCTGGCTGAACTGAAAAATGCCCCGGCCGGCCTTGCCGGTGAACAGTCCGGTGATCTTCGCCAAGCGCTTCAGGGTCTGCTCGAATGCGCCCATGTAGATCGGCGCTTCCCAACGTCGGGACTGAAAAAACACGGACAGCCAGCGACGATCCGCCGGCGGTAAAACCAGTTGCTGGAAGATGGAGCGGCGTCGCGCCCTCATACTTTCCATTCGATAGCCCATGAACGCCATGAACGACTCGTGATCAGTCTGTTCCAGCAGGGCAAAACGCAATCGGGTAAACGCCAGTTGCGGCGCGCTGATATCGGTACAGGTCATGCGTGCCGGGGCGGCGGCCAATAACGGCAAGAGCCGGCCGCCGCATCCGGCGATACCCAGCACGTGCCCGGCATGTCTGGGCAGGATCGCGTACTCAAGCGCGGTGTCCTCATCGCCGAGCGTGTAGTTGAGCCGGTCGAAATAATCAGCCATGTCTGCCCCCAGCCTTCTGATCTGAACATGGGTGTGAGGCTGTCATTGGTTGTCCAGCGCATGGAGGAAGTCATAGCGGGGCGCCAGCCCGTGTTGCCAGGCCTCGAACTGCTCATAAACCGCCTCGAGCATGTTGCCGGTCAGACGCAGACTGGTTTCCATGACAGTGCTAATCGCATCCCAGTCTTCCTGACGCTTGCAGGTGCGCTGCAGCATGAGCTTGATTTCATTGAAGTGCTCGATATCAATGTCGGAATGCGCAATGAAGAAAGTCAGTTGCGCGGGTTTGAGCGCCAGCGTTTCACTCAGGCTATTAATGAGCGGAGTGATGAACTGATAGGCATTTTCTGCCCAATAACTATAACCAAGCCGTTGTAACGGGTTACCGGTAAAGGAGATCCAATATAAATAAGCGATCAGCACATCGGTGGCCGGAAGTGCTGGCGGAATATCGAAAATTTCATTCTTCAAACCTAGACTCATGACATCATGCAGAGCCATTTTTTCATGACCGACTTCCTGTGCCGCATGTTCAAAGCAGAACTTGGCATACACCGGATTATCCGCATGTCTAACACCCACCAGTCCTTGATTTCGAGCATTGTGCGCCGTGTAGTGAAAAGTCTGGATCATGTAGATCGCATACAAGGCTTTTGAAACGCTACCTTCGCGGATGGCATTCACCAGCCGCGAACTTTCCAGAATATCGGCCCATGATTTTTCGATTCGCTCATCGAGCAGGCTTAATTGTTGTTCAAAACTGAGAGGCGTATTCATCAACGGGGGTCTCCAATGGGTTGGCGAGCAGGTGGGCGGACTGTTGAAGTGCTGTGAGGATTTGCTGCCATTGAGCCGAGAGCAGCCAGTAATCGCCGCGTTGGCGCTGTTCGATGCGAAGGGCGTCGGTGGTGATGGGCGTCAGGCCGAAGCGCTGGAACAGTCGCCGCTGCGGTGATCGGCACAGCGCGGTAACGCCCTCATAACCCCGCGTGACCGCCCATTCCGTGGCAGCGGCCAGCAGACCGTTGATCGACATGGGGAACTGAGTTTGCGAGTGACTGATCAAGCGACTGAACTCGACATGGCGCGACAGCGTCGTGGCGGGAGACAGTTGCTGCTGCGCCAGTGAGGCCCATTCGAACGGCGCAGGGGTCACTCTCAATACGGCCGTGGGCCTGTCGTGCTGATACAACAGAAAGTGGGTACTGCGCGAAATAATCGCCAGGCGTGTTTCAAGTGACCTGGCTCTGGGTGTCAACATGTAGTGTTGCAATCGCAATCGAAAATGACGGGAAACAAATCGTTCAAACTCTCGTGTGTCTGATCCTGCTTCAAGAATAACGATGCGATAGTTTTCATGACGCCTTTTAAAGGTCGTCTGAATCTCCTGCAGATAATCCGTTAATTGCGAATCCCTGATATCCATTTCCTCTCCGCAGCCGTTAACTTTTCGAAGTTTTCTGAGCGCATTGAAATAATGAATGGTTTTAGAAAAATCGCCACTGTGTGGCTTCTGAGAATAACGTCGGAAAAATTACAACAATTGAATACTTAAAGATTCATCTGACGTAGAAAGGAAAAATTCAAACAAAACGCGGGGCTATAACTTCAGCTAAATGAAGGAAAAATCGCAGGCACGCGTAGTACTCCGCGCCATAAAAGCCGAGGAGTACTCACGAAATCAACCAAGGGTGGTATCAGGCCGGGCGCACGATATTGCCGGTGGCCAGATCCCGAATCAGGCTCGGGTTCTTGCGACCGCCAAGTGCTCCGCCGAGCACCAGATCGACCTGACCTCGGAAATATTGCTCGACCCGCAAGCGACTCTTCGCCGCCGGTCGCCCCTGTGGATTGGCCGACGTCGAAATCAACGGCCCGACCAGCGAGCACAGATCCCGCACCTGCGGATGATCGCTGACCCGCAGCGCCACGGTGTCATGCACCCCGGTCACCCACTCCGGCAACAGGTTCTGATGCGGCACCAGCCAGGTGTTCGGGCCCGGCCAGGTGCTGGCCATGCGATCGATCCAGTCCTGGGGGAAATCCTCGAACAGAAAATCGAACTGACGAATATTGTCGGCGACCAGGATCAAGCCCTTGTCCACCGAACGGTTCTTGATCGCCAGCAGGCGATCCACCGCTTCTTCATTCCAAGGATCGCACCCCAGCCCCCAGACGGCTTCGGTTGGATAGGCAATCACCGCCCCGGCGCGAATCTCTCGTGCGGCTTGTTGCACACGCCAACTGTTGACCATGAAAAACTCTCCGCAAACAGGTTTCGCGCAGTTTACCGATCTTCAATGTAAAACCTAGCTCACGCGCGCAAACCAGCGGCCGTTTTCGCACACCGCGCGGCCATCCATCTCCAGTTCGGTCAGCGCCGCCAGCACTTTGGGCAGCGCCCAGCCACTGCTGTCGGCCAGCCCCTCGCTGGTGTGCGGCGCCGCGAGCAGCAGGCTCAACAACGGGTTCTCCGGATTCGCTGCAGCTGTGGATACCGGCAAGTGCTGCCAGCCACGCAGCGCTTCGAGAATGTGCTCGATAGTTTCCACCAGCACGGCGCCGTCACGGATCAGTTGATGACAGCCCCGGGCGCCGGGGTGATGAATCGAACCCGGAATGGCGTAAACCTCGCGACCCTGTTCCGCCGCCAGCCGCGCAGTGATCAACGAACCGCTGGCGACACTGGCCTCGACAACCAGCACGCCAAGGGACAAACCGCTGATGATCCGGTTGCGCCTGGGGAAGTTGCTCGCCGTTGGCCCGGTGTCCAGAGGAAACTCCGAAAGCACCGCACTGCCAGACGCAATCATCGCGTCCGCCAGCCGCCGGTTGCGCTGTGGATAAAAGTTTTCCAGACCGGTACCGAGCACGCCAACCGTTTGCCCGCCGACGTCGACAGCAGCTTGATGCGCGGCGGCATCGATGCCCAGCGCCAAGCCACTGGTGATGACAAATCCGGCCCCCGCGAGGCTGCGGGAAAACGCAGCGGCAGTGTCCATGCCCGGGCGGGAAGCGCGGCGACTGCCGACCATCGCCAGTTGCGGTTTTTCCAGAATCCGCGGATCACCAGCGACAAACAGCAAGGGCGGCGGGTCGGAAATCTGCCCCAGCAAGGCCGGGTAATCCGGGTGATCCCACATCAGCAAATGTTGATCCGGACGCTCTAGCCAGCGCAATGCGTGGCTGGCGCCGTCCCGAACTTCAGGGCAGCGTCTGGCCTCGGCGCTGGTCGCCGGCAATCCTAACGAGCGCCAGGCGCTGGCCGGTGCGCTGATAGCCTTTGAGGCACAGCCGAAGGCTTCGAGCAGTTTGGTGAAACGCTTGGGGCCGATTTCCGGCAAGCGGTGCAGGCGCAGGCGCGCTTCCAGTTCCGCCGGGGAAACCGACGGAGAGACAGGCATCATCATGGATCATCCTTGATCGTTATAAGGCCCGAACCTTTCGGAACAAGCTGTGGATAACTCTGTTGGTAACTTGTGAAGCCAGCTAAGGATTTCGCACCTTGTCCAGCACCGCCAGCGAGCGCGATGCGTTCAGCACGAGGCCGTAACTGAGTTTGTCGTAGGTGCGGAACACCATCAGCAATCCGGCGCGTTCATCGGGAATTTTCAGTGGCTGGCCAGTGATTCGGTCACGCACGGTTTCCCCGGTTTTCATCACCACAAGCACGTTGCCCTCGGCTAGGCCGTCGCGTTTGCCCTTGTTCAGAGTCACCACGTCCATCGCGCCGATCTGTGTGACGCCGCGCGGCACATCGATGATCAGGCCGTTGATGTCGGTGGTGGGAGCGCTGGGCATGAAGGTCGAGTTGATCGAACGCTCTTCGCCGCTGAACAAGCGGTCGCCCAGGCGCACTTCCTGGGTCGTGCGTTGCAGGGCGAGGGTGGCGACGTCACCTTCAGTGGCGACAATCTCACCGCCGCCGATGTCGTCGGCGTTGATCCCCAGAAACTCCTTGCTCTGCGGATCGGTGTAGACCTTGCCCTGGCGGAAGATGCCGTAGACCGGCTGGTTCGGGTCGAAATGGCCACGGGCGAAGATCCGGTCGCCGGTGCCGCTGAGCACCCGTTCGGCATCGCCCGCGACGATGTACGGCGCTTTGTCGAAGTCCTCGACCTTGTCGACGATGCGGTTGCTCAGCAGAAAACTGTTGATCGATTTGAGCGGAATGCTCGGAATCGCCTCGGCTACCGGGCTGGTACGGATGCGTGGCGACAACTTAATGGTGCCGCGCGACTCGCCGCGATTGACGGTCAGGCGCGGCTGGCCGTTGACGTAACTGAGCGTCAGCGTGTCGCCCGGATAGATCAGGTTGGGGTTTTCGATCTGCGGATTGGCCCGCCACAACTGCGGCCACTGCCAGGGTTCGCGCAAATATTTACCGGAGATGTCCCAGAGCGTATCCCCCGAAACCACCGTGTATTGCTGTGGAAAACCTTCCTTGAGTTGCACCTGCCCGTGCGCGGCGCTGGCCGAGGCCAGAAACAGCAGGGCGAGTAGTGATTTCCTCATGCGGTGAATCCCTTTATTATGTGCGTTCGCGTGAAACGCCAGAGCCCCCGTGGCTCGCTCCCTGCTCTATGCTGAAAATCAAGGAGCTACGTTTCACAACGGTAGCCTGCATCTTCGGACCCGCCAGGCCATCGCCCGACTTTACCTCACACGTGCAGCAATCAAGCTTATGGCCATTTTGAACATCCTCGAATTTCCGGACCCGCGTCTGCGCACTATCGCCAAACCTGTGGCTGTAGTGGACGACGAAGTGCGTCAGCTGGTCGATGACATGTTTGAAACAATGTATGAAGCGCCGGGCATCGGCCTTGCCGCGACCCAGGTCAACGTGCACAAACGTATCGTCGTGATGGACCTTTCCGAAGACCGCACCGAACCGCGGGTGTTCATCAACCCCGAGTTCGAATCGCTGACCGAAGAAATGGAGCAATACCAGGAAGGCTGCCTCTCGGTGCCGGGTTTCTACGAAAATGTCGACCGCCCGCAGAAGGTCAAGATCAAGGCTCTGGACCGCGACGGCAAGCCTTACGAACTGATCGCCGAAGGCTTGCTCGCCGTGTGCATCCAGCACGAATGCGACCACCTCAACGGCAAGTTGTTCGTCGATTACCTGTCCACGCTCAAACGCGACCGGATCAAGAAGAAACTGGAAAAGCAGCACCGCCAGAACGCTTGATGCCCCTCTCCAAAGGCTTGCTGCGGCAAGCCTTTTTCTTTTTATGAGACTCCCCCATGACTGAGCCACTGCGCATCGTTTTTGCCGGCACCCCGGAATTCGCCGCCGAACACCTCAAGGCCCTGCTGGACAGCCCTTACGAGATCGTTGCGGTCTACACCCAACCGGATCGCCCGGCCGGTCGTGGGCAAAAACTGATGCCGAGCCCGGTCAAACAGCTCGCCCTGGAAAACAATATCCAGGTGTTGCAGCCGCCGACCCTGCGCAACGCTGACGCTCAGGCCGAGCTCGCTGCGCTGAAACCGGATTTGATGGTGGTGGTGGCCTACGGCCTGATCCTGCCGCAAGCGGTGCTGGATATTCCGCGTCTGGGTTGCATCAACAGCCATGCCTCGCTGCTGCCACGCTGGCGCGGTGCGGCGCCGATCCAGCGCGCCGTGGAAGCGGGCGATGCCGAGAGCGGCGTGACCGTGATGCGCATGGAAGCCGGCCTCGATACCGGGCCGATGCTGCTCAAAGTCGTGACACCGATCAGCGCCGAAGACACTGGCGGCAGCCTTCACGACCGCCTCGCCGAGATGGGCCCGCCAGCCGTCGTACAAGCGATTTCCGGTCTGGCCGCTGGCACCCTGAAAGGCGAAGTGCAGAACGACGAGCTCGCCACCTACGCGCACAAACTGAACAAGGACGAAGCGCGCATCGACTGGAGCCGCCCGGCCGTTGAGCTGGAGCGTCTGGTCCGCGCCTTCAATCCATGGCCGATCACCCACAGCACGCTCAACGGCGAAGCGCTGAAAGTGCTGGCGGCGACCCTGGCCGAAGGCAAAGGCGCACCGGGCACGATTCTCGGCGCCAGCAAGGACGGTCTGCTCGTCGCCTGTGGCGAACAGGCGCTGTGTCTGACCCGCCTGCAATTGCCCGGCGGCAAGGCGCTGAACTTCAGCGATCTGTTCAACAGCCGTCGTGAGAAATTCGCCACCGGCACCGTGCTGGGTACAGCGGTGGACGCGCAATGAACCCGCGTCTGGCCGCCGCCAAGGCACTCGCTGCTGTCCTCAGCGGCAAGGCTTCGCTCAACAGCTCCCTGCCGACGCAACTGGACAAGGTCGAGGACCGCGATCGCGGTTTCACCCAGGACCTGGCGTTCGGCACCGCCCGTTGGCAGCCACGCTTGTCGGCGCTGGCGGAAAAACTGCTGCAGAAGCCGTTCAAGGCAGCGGACGCCGATGTCGAGGCTTTGTTGCTGGTCGGTCTCTATCAACTGCTCTACACCCGCGTCCCGCCGCACGCCGCGATCGGCGAAACTGTCGGTTGCGCCGACAAGCTGAAAAAGCCGTGGGCCAAAGGCTTGCTCAACGCCGTGCTGCGCAATGCCCAGCGCGAACATGAGGCGATCTTCGCCGAACTGGAGCGCGATCCGGTGGTGCGCACCGCCCACCCGCGCTGGCTACAAAAATCCCTGAAGGCCTTCTGGCCTGAGCAATGGGAAGCGATTTGCGAGGCCAACAACGCGCATCCGCCGATGATCCTGCGGGTCAACCGCCGTCATCACAGCCGTGACGCGTACCTGGGTCTGCTGACTGAAGCGGGTATCGCCGCGCAGCCGTGCACCTTCAGCCGCGACGGCATCGTGCTGGAGGCCGCTGCCGACGTGCGCAGCCTGCCTGGCTTCGCCGAAGGCTGGATCAGCGTGCAGGACGAGGCCGCGCAGCTGGCCGCCGACCTGCTCGACCTCGCGGCGGGCCAGCGAGTGCTGGACGCCTGCTGTGCACCGGGCGGCAAGACGTGCCACATCCTCGAAGCCGAACCGGCACTGGCCGGCGTGGTGGCGGTGGATCTGGAAGCCAAGCGTCTGGTGCGAGTGAAGGAAAACCTCGAACGCCTCGGTCTGAACGCCGAACTGATCGCCGCTGACGGTCGCGACACCGCAGCCTGGTGGGACGGCAAACCGTTCCAGCGCATCCTGCTCGACGCGCCATGCTCGGCCACCGGAGTAATCCGCCGTCACCCGGACATCAAGCTGACCCGTCAGGCCGACGACATCGCCGCCCTCGCGCAACTGCAAGGCGAGTTGCTCGACGCGATGTGGAAAACCCTCGAAGTGGGCGGCATTCTGCTCTACGCCACCTGCTCGACCTTGCCGACCGAGAACACCGAAGTGATCGCCGCGTTCCTTGAGCGCACACCGGGTGCCCGGGAGCTGGATCTGGCCACCGCCGCCGGGATCAAGCAGCCCCATGGTCGCCAATTGCTGGCCCAGCAGGGCGGGCATGACGGGTTCTACTACGCCAAGCTGATCAAGATCGCTGCCGCGCGCGGCTAAACGGATTCAATGGAGTGACTGGATGAAAATCATCATCCTCGGTGCGGGACAGGTCGGCGGTTCGCTGGCTGAACATCTGGCCAGCGAGGCCAACGACATCACGGTGGTCGACACTGACGGCGACCGTCTGCGCGATCTTGGCGATCGCCTCGACATCCGCACAGTACAGGGCCGTGGCTCGTTGCCGAACATTCTGCGTCAGGCCGGTGCCGACGACGCCGACATGCTAGTCGCGGTGACCAACAGCGACGAGACCAACATGGTCGCCTGCCAGGTCGCTCACACCCTGTTCCACACCCCGACCAAGATTGCCCGGGTGCGCGAAGCGTCGTACCTGACCCGCGAGGAGCAACTGTTCCAGAACGAGGCGATTCCGGTCGACGTGCTGATCAGTCCCGAGCAGGTCGTCACCAACTACATCAAGCGTCTGATCCAGCATCCCGGCGCCTTGCAGGTGATCGATTTCGCCGAGGGCCAGGCACAACTCGTCGCGGTGCGCGCCTACTACGGCGGGCCACTGGTGGGTCAGCAACTGCGCCAGTTGCGCGAACACATGCCGAATGTGGAAACCCGAGTGGCTGCGATTTTCCGCCGCGACCGACCGATCCTTCCCCAGGGCGACACGGTGATCGAGGCCGACGACGAAGTCTTCTTCATCGCCGCCCGTGCGAACATTCGCGCAGTGATGAGCGAAATGCGCCGTCTCGACGAGAGCTACAAACGCATCGTCATCGCCGGCGGCGGGCAGATCGGCGAGCGCCTGGCCGAGGCCATCGAAAGCCGCTATCAGGTGAAGATCATCGAGATGAACCCGGCGCGCTGTCGCTATCTCTCCGACACCCTCGACAGTACCGTGGTGCTGCAGGGCAGCGCGTCGGATCGCGACTTGCTGCTGGAAGAGAACATCGCCGACGCGGACATCTTCCTCGCGCTGACCAACGATGACGAAGCCAACATCATGTCCTCGCTGCTGGCCAAGCGCCTGGGCGCGAAGAAGGTGATGACGATCATCAACAACCCGGCCTACGTCGACCTGATCCAGGGCGGTGACATCGACATCGCCATCAGCCCGCAACTGGCGACTATCGGCACCTTGCTGGCCCACGTGCGGCGCGGCGATATCGTCAGCGTGCACTCATTGCGTCGGGGCGCGGCAGAGGCCATCGAAGCGGTGGCCCATGGCGATTCGAAGTCGAGCAAGGTCATCGGCAAGGCCATCGAAAACATCGCGCTGCCGCCAGGAACCACCATCGGCGCGATCATCCGCGATGAAGAAGTGATCATCGCTCATGACGATACGGTGATCGCAGCGGGCGACCATGTGATCCTGTTCCTTGTGGATAAAAAGCATATTCGCGATGTGGAGAAGCTGTTCCACGTAGGACTGAGTTTCTTCTGACCGACCAAGAGGCGAGACCGATGATCGAATCCCTGGAAAAAATGCTCGCCAAGGGTGTGGATAACTCGCTGCTGCGCTTCGGCCTAGGCAAGGGTTATCTGGATCTGGGGGAGAATGCGAAAGCGGCCGAGCATTTCCAGCGTTGCGTCGGCTTCGATCCGAAATACTCGGCGGCGTGGAAATTGTTGGGCAAAGCGCAAGTGGCGCTGGGTGACATGGCGGCTGCGCGTCATGCGTGGGAGCAGGGGCTGGAAGCGGCCCGGGCCCATGGCGACAAGCAGGCCGAGAAGGAAATGACGGTATTTCTGAAGAAGCTCGAACGGCAGAAGCCGTGACGGCTGTGGATAACCCGTTTGGTCAGGTTATCCACAAACGCCCATCGTCTATCAGTACCAGCGCGCCTCGCCCGGCGGACGCTTTTTGAAGCGTTTCATGCTCCACATGTACTGGCTCGGATAAGCCGCCACATAACGCTCGACGACTTTACTCATCGCCGCGCAGGAGGTCTCAGTGTCGGTGCTGTACATCGCTTCCGGCGCCGCTTCGAGGATCACCTTATAGCCGGAACCGTCCGGCAACCGCAGGGCATGCAGGAACACCCCAACCGCTTTGCCACCGGCCAGCATGTTCGGCACGAACTTGCTGGTCAGGGCCTGGGTGGCGAAGAACGGCACGAAGATCCCGGCGGATTCGGCCGGTTCCGGGTCCGCGGGAATCCCCACCTGACCACCCTTGCGCACTTCCTTGATGACACTGAGGATGCCTTCCTTGGTCGACGCAGCGACCTTGTTGCCCAGTTGCACGCGTTGTTTGCGCAGCAATTCATCCACCGCCTTGAGCTTCGGCGGCCGGTAGAAAATGATCGGTTTGCACTGGCTGCAATAGAAGTGGTTGAGCACTTCCCAGTTGCCCAGGTGACTGGTGATGCCGACCACGCCCTTGCCCGAGGCCAGCGCTTCTTTCAGCACTTCGAGCCCTTCGACTTCGCGCACCAGGTCGATGGAACGCTGGGCCGGCCAGATCCAGGCGCAGGCGCTTTCGGTCAGGGACTTGCCGATGTCTTTCAGGGTCTGGCCGACCAGACGCTCGCGTTCGGCCGGGTCCATCTGTGGAAAACATTTGGCGAGGTTGATCCGCACCACATCGCGGGAACGGTTGGGGGTTTTCCACATGATCCAGCCGATCGCCGAACCCACGGCCTGCACGGCCCGCCACGGAAGCAGGGCAAACAGCCGCAGAGCGCCAACCAGCATGGCGCCTTTAAACTTTTCCACAGGTCACTCCTGATCTTGTGCTGTGCGCGAGGCGGCCATTCTAACCGGCGTTGACGAGCTGCGCGTAGCGGTCGCAGTCCTGAGTGTGATCCATGACCATGCCCGAGGCCTGCATCAGCGCGTAGCAGATGGTCGGACCGACGAAGGTGAAACCGGCCTTTTTCAGGCCTTTGCTCATGGCCACGGCTTGCGGGGTGATGGCCGGGACTTCGCTGCGATCCTTGAAATGATTGATCACCGGGCGGTTATCCACAAACGACCAGAGAAACGCCACCGGATCCTCCAGCGCCAGCCAGGCCTGGGCGTTGCGCCGCGCGGCGTTGAGCTTGAGGCGGTTGCGGATGATCCCCGGATCGAGCATCAATTCGTCGATTTCCGCGTCGCTCATCTGCGCCACGCGCTGTACGTCGAAGCCGAACAACACCTCGCGATACCGCTCGCGCTTGCGCAGCACGGTGATCCACGAAAGCCCGGCCTGGAACCCTTCGAGCAAAAGCAACTCGAACAAACCCTGCGCATCGCGTAGCGGCGTGCCCCACTCCTGATCGTGGTAAGCCATGTACAGCGGATCTTCGTTGCACCAAAAGCAGCGTGGCATAAGGCTCCAGGGGGTGGAGGTGCGACTGAATCGGGTATACTCCCGCTCTTTAAATCGCAGCCCAAGAAACAGGTGAATTTCGTGAGCCAGCCTACGCCAGCCGTGCGTACCTTCCAAGACTTGATCCTCGCGCTCCAGCAATACTGGGCCGAGCAAGGTTGTGTGGTACTTCAGCCCTACGATATGGAAGTAGGCGCCGGCACTTTCCACACCGCGACATTCCTGCGCGCCATCGGCCCGGAAACCTGGAACGCCGCCTACGTGCAGCCAAGCCGCCGTCCGACTGACGGCCGTTACGGCGAAAACCCGAACCGTCTGCAGCACTACTACCAGTTCCAGGTAGTCCTGAAGCCGAACCCGGACAACTTTCAGGAGCTGTACCTGGGCTCCCTCAAGCATGTCGGCCTGGACCCGCTGGTCCACGACATCCGCTTCGTCGAAGACAACTGGGAATCGCCGACCCTCGGCGCCTGGGGTCTGGGCTGGGAAGTCTGGCTGAACGGTATGGAAGTGACCCAGTTCACTTACTTCCAGCAGGCGGGCGGCATCGAGTGCTACCCGGTGACCGGCGAGATCACCTACGGTCTGGAGCGTCTGGCCATGTACCTGCAGGGCGTGGACTCGGTCTACGACCTGGTCTGGGCTGACGGTCCGTTCGGCAAAGTGACCTACGGCGACGTGTTCCACCAGAACGAAGTGGAGCAGTCCACCTACAACTTCGAACACGCCAACGTCGACAAGCTGTTCGAACTGTTCGATTTCTATGAAAGCGAAGCCAAGCGCCTGATCGAACTCGACCAGCCGCTGCCGTTGCCAAGCTACGAAATGGTTCTGAAGGCCTCGCACACCTTCAACCTGCTGGATGCGCGCCGGGCGATCTCGGTGACTGCGCGTCAGCAATACATTCTGCGCGTTCGCACCCTGGCGCGTTCCGTCGCCCAAGCCTACCTGCTGGCCCGCGCCAAGCTGGGCTTCCCGATGGCAACCCCGGACCTGCGTGACGAAGTACTGGCCAAGCTGGAGGCTGCACAATGAGTGCTCAAGATTTTCTGGTTGAACTGGGCACCGAAGAACTGCCACCCAAAGCCCTGAACACCCTGGCCGAAGCGTTCCTGGCCGGTATCGACAAGGGCCTGCAAGCTGCCGGCCTGAATTACGAGACCAAAACCGTCTACGCCGCGCCGCGTCGTCTGGCCGTGCTGATCACTGCGCTGGCCACCCAGCAGCCGGATCGCAGCATCAACCTCGACGGCCCGCCGCGTCAGGCCGCGTTCGATGCCGAAGGCAACCCGACTCAAGCGGCACTGGGCTTCGCCAAGAAGTGCGGCGTCGAGCTGAGCGAAATCGACCAGAGCGGTCCGAAACTGCGCTACAGCCAGAACATCGCCGGCAAGCCGACCGCCAGCCTGCTGCCGACCATCGTCGAAGACTCGCTGAACGACCTGCCGATCCCGAAACGCATGCGTTGGGGTGCGCGCAAGGAAGAGTTCGTGCGTCCGACCCAGTGGCTGGTGATGCTGCTCGGCGACCAGGTCATCGACTGCACGATCCTTGCCCAAAAGGCTGGTCGTGAATCCCGTGGCCACCGTTTCCACCACCCGGAAAGCGTGCGCATCGGTTCGCCGTCGAGCTATCTGGCAGACCTGCGTGCCGCCTACGTGCTGGCCGACGCCAACGAGCGTCGCGAAATCATCAGCAAGCGCACCGAAGAGCTGGCAACCCGTCAGGAAGGCACCGCGATCGTGCCACCGGCGCTGCTCGACGAAGTGACCGCGCTGGTCGAGTGGCCGGTGCCGCTGGTGTGCTCGTTCGAGGAACGTTTCCTGGACGTGCCGCAGGAAGCGCTGATCACCACCATGCAGGACAACCAGAAGTACTTCTGCCTGCTGGATGCCGATGGCAAGTTGCTGCCGCGTTTTATCACCGTGGCCAACATCGAATCCAAAGACCCGCAGCAGATCATCGCCGGTAACGAGAAAGTGGTTCGCCCACGTCTGACCGACGCCGAGTTCTTCTTCAAGCAGGACAAGAAGCAGAAGCTCGAAGCGTTCAACGATCGCCTGCAGAACGTGGTGTTCCAGGAAAAACTCGGCAGCGTCTACGACAAGGCCGAGCGCGTATCGAAACTGGCCGCGTACATCGCCGCTCGCATCGGTGGCAACGCTTCGTGGGCTGCCCGTGCAGGGTTGCTGTCGAAGTGCGACCTGGCCACCGAAATGGTCGGCGAGTTCCCGGAGATGCAAGGTGTCGCCGGTTACTACTACGCCCTCAATGACGGCGAGCCGGAAGACGTCGCCCTGGCGCTGAACGAGCAGTACATGCCGCGCGGTGCCGGCGCTGAACTGCCAGCCACCCTGACCGGTGCGGCCGTGGCCATCGCCGACAAGCTCGACACCCTGGTCGGCATCTTCGGCATCGGCATGTTGCCGACCGGCAGCAAAGACCCGTATGCCCTGCGCCGTGCGGCACTGGGCGTGCTGCGGATCCTGATCGAGAAACAACTGGATCTGGACCTGAACGACGCCGTGGCGTTCGCCGTGAATGCGTTCGGTGCCAAGGTCAAGGCTGCCGGCCTGAACGACGCGGTGCTGGAGTTCATCTTCGATCGTCTGCGTGCGCGTTACGAAGACGAAGGCGTGGATGTTGCCACTTACCTGTCGGTACGTGCCCTGAAGCCGGGTTCGGCGCTGGACTTCGACCAGCGTGTGCAAGCGGTGCAGGCCTTCCGCAAACTGCCGGAAGCGGCAGCGCTGGCGGCGGTGAACAAGCGTGTTTCGAACCTGCTGAGTAAAGTCGAAGGCTCGGTGCCGACCGACGTTCAGGCCAAGTACTTCGACAACGCCAACGAGTTCTCACTGTACTCGGCGATCCAGCAGGCGGACCAGGCTGTACAGCCAATGGCCGCGGCGCGTCAGTACAACGAATCGCTGGCACGTCTGGCCGCCCTGCGCGAGCCGGTCGACGCGTTCTTCGACGCGGTGATGGTCAATGCCGAAGACGCCAATGTACGGGCCAACCGTTACGCGCTGCTGGCGCGTCTGCGTGGCCTGTTCCTGGGCGTTGCCGACATTTCGCTGCTGGGTTGAGGGATTGCTGTTGAAACTGCTGATTCTCGATCGGGACGGAGTGATCAATTACGACTCCGACGCTTACATCAAGTCGGTGGAGGAGTGGATTCCGCTGCCCGGCTCGATCGAAGCGATTGCGCAGTTGAGCAAGGCCGGCTGGACGGTGGCGGTCGCCACCAACCAGTCGGGCATTGCTCGCGGCTACTACGACCTCGCCACCCTCGATGCCATGCACGCGCGTCTGCGCGAACTGGTGGCGGAGCAGGGCGGTGAAGTCGGGTTGATCGTGTACTGCCCGCATGGGCCGGACGAGGGTTGCGACTGCCGCAAGCCGAAACCGGGGATGTTGAAAACCATCGCGCAGCATTACGACGTCGCGCTGACGAATGTCTGGTTCGTCGGCGACAGCCTTGGTGACCTGGAGGCCGCCAACGCCGTCGATTCACAGCCCGTTTTGGTAAAGACCGGGAAAGGCGAAAAGACTCAGGCCAAGACCTTGCCGGTGGGCACCCTGATTTTTGACGATCTCGCGGCGATTGCCGCAGAACTTATCCACAACTAGAGTGCTTCTGAAGTTCCTGACCAGGGATTGATCGGGAGTGCGCTTGAACAGTCGGGCATCGCCCGTAACGGTAAACGTCGCCATGTCGATACTGCAGGCCATCAGAATCTTCCTCTTTTACCTGCTGCTGGGCACCACCGCTCTGCTGTGGTGCAGCCTGAGCTTTTTTATCGCGCCCTTTCTGCCGTTCAAGGCGCGCTATCGTTTCATCAACGTGTACTGGTGCCGCTGCGCCTTGTGGTTGACCAAGGTGTTTCTCGGTATCCGTTACGAAGTCAAAGGCGCGGAAAACGTGCCTGACCGGCCCTGCGTGATTCAATCGAACCACCAGAGCACGTGGGAGACGTTCTTTCTCTCCGCTTATTTCTCGCCCTTGAGCCAAGTGCTCAAGCGCGAACTGCTGTACGTGCCGTTCTTCGGCTGGGCCATGGCCATGCTGCGGCCGATCGCGATTGACCGCGACAACCCGAAAGCCGCCCTCAAGCAGGTGGCGGCGAAAGGTGACGAGCTGCTCAAGGACAATGTCTGGGTGCTGATTTTCCCTGAAGGCACTCGCGTTCCCCACGGCACCATCGGCAAGTTCTCCCGCAGTGGCAGCGCATTGGCGGTGAATGCGGCGCTTCCGGTACTGCCGATTGCACACAATGCCGGCAAGTTCTGGCCGAAAATCGGTTGGGGTAAAAAGCAGGGTGTGATTACCGTGGTCATCGGTGAGCCGATGTACGCCGAGGGCAGCGGCCCGCGCGCCATCGCCGATCTGAATGACCGGGTGCAGGCGTGGAACGAGAAAACGCAACGAGAAATGGGCTCGCTGCCTCCGGCCCCTGAGGCACCGGCTGCGAACGATCAGATCGCTGTCTGAGATTTGTGGATAACCTGTGTACGGTTTGTTCGCAAAGTCCCGAATTATCAAATTAAGTGACTGATTTACTTATATATTTCCGAAACTGATAAAACGCCGTAAAAGGTGCATAAGTTTTTTTCGGAAGTAAGAAAACCGGCTGATATAGCCGGTTTTTTTTATGCCTGCTCTTCGGCGATCAGCGGCAGCTCCAGGCGGAACGTCGTGCCTTGATCGACCACGCTCAGGCATTCGATCCGGCCGCCATGGTGATCCACCACGGCTTTGACCATCGACAATCCCAGGCCCACACCGTCGATGCCCTGTGCAGAAGAAAACCGCCGGTACTGGCTGAACAGATCGGGCAGTTCCTCTGCAGCGATGCCTTTGCCTTGATCGGTCAGTTCACAACTCAGCCAGTCATCGTGGCAGCTGACACGCATGTCGACCGTGGATCCGGCCGGGCTGTACTTGATTGCATTTTCCAGCAGGTTGAACAGTGCGCGGGTCAACAAGCCCTGATCGGCCAGAATCAGCCGCTCGTGCGATTGTTCGTCCATGTCGCTCAAAAGCTCGATGCTTTTTTGCTGGGCGATGGGCAACGCCTGATCCAGCACGTCCATGACCAGCATCCCGAACAGGCTCGGTTGAAACTGGTACGCCTCGGATTCGGCCCGTGCCAGCAGAACGAAGCCGTCGGTGAGTTCCAGCGCCCGACGTACCTGGCGCTCAATCTGTTCGAACAGCGGTGAATCCGTTCCCGTCTGATGCCGGTGTACCTCGAGCAGGGCAAGAATCGCCGAATGAGGAGCACGCAGGTCATGGGACAGGAAGCGCAGCAACACACCGCGCTGTTCCTCGGCGGCGCGTTCGGCGCTCAGGTCAGTGAGGCTCAGGAGCCAGCCGATCGGCAAGTCGCCATCGACCGGCAATAAAGCGGCGCGCTCCAGACGCAGGCTACGCTCCTTGTGGTCACGAAATTCCAGCAGAGGAAGCTCGGATAGCGGCGGACGCGACTCTGTGGACAACTCCGGATAGCCCAGGCTCGCGAGTTGATCGAGCACATCCTCGCCCACCAGATTGTGATCGAACAGGCTCCGGGCCTTGCGGTTGCCCAACAAGACTTGTCCCCGTGGATCGCTGATCAGCGTTGCGACCGGCAGATACTCCAGCCCGTCGGCAATGAATCGGCGGGTATCGCGGGTGCGGCTCATGGCTTGCTCAAGCGCCATGATCTGCCCCTGCAAGCGGTCGGCGCTGGGAAACTGCGCCCGACGCCGTTCGGGAAAGACTTTCGGTTCACTGTCCAGCCGCGCCAGCTCCCAGCCGAAATAGGTCAGCACCACGCTCAGACGTCGCCAGTTCCAGATCAAATAACCGAACAACATACCCAGCACCGCCGGTGTCGGCGACCACCAACGCCTCATCTCCGCCAGCCCCGCACTGGTCAGCAGCACGCAGGCCATCCCGCCCAATGTCAGCCAGAGCGCCAAACGTGGACGCCACAGCAGCAACCCAAGTACGCACGCGACCATGGCTACCGAAAGTCCCGCGCCCATCAATGGCGCCGGGTCATGCAAATTGATCTGCGCTCGCCAGGAAAGCAGTGCAGTCAGCGGCAACAGCACTAGACTTATCCACACCCACTCGCGCACCAGTTGCCGGAACAATCGCTGAACCTGGCTGGGTACGCGGCTTTCGTGTCGGCGGTGGTTATTCATGGGAAACAGGGCAGGGCGGGTTGAATGGTTTCATAGGCGGCCGGTCTGAGGACGTAGACCCGAAGAATCATAGCGGCTCACCCCACGGCGTGCCGCTTACTTTCACTGCATGGAGTGAGCCGATCCGGTCGGCACCCATTGCCCGAGCGACAAGGAACCACCGCGTATGCGCGTTGCGATACTGGACGATGAACCCGCCGAACTGCGCCGGGTCGAGCAGACCCTGCAACAAATGGCCGAGGCCGGAGGACAGCCCTGGTCACTGCACAGCTTCGAAAGCGGAGAAGACCTGCTGCGACAGTTGCGCCGGGAAACCTTCGACCTGCTGATCCTCGACTGGCAATTGCCCGACCTCACCGGCCTGGCGCTGCTGCGCTGGACCCGCGAACACATGGAAGCCCCGCCGGCCGCCATCATGCTCACCAGCCGCGATGGTGAAAGCGATATCGTCCAGGCCCTGAATGCCGGGGCCGACGATTACGTCAGCAAACCGTTTCGACCCAATGAATTGAAGGCCCGCGTGGCGGCGGTATTGCGTCGGCACAGCCTGCAACGAAGCGCCCCCGCCGAGGTTCTGCGTTTCAATGACCTGGTGTTCGACGACGCCGAACTGACCGTCACCCGCGACGGGAAACCGATCGTCATGACTGAACGTGAGTATCGTCTCGCCCATTGTCTGTTCAGCAACCTTGGGCGACCGCTGTCACGGGATTACCTGTACGAACGATTCTGGCCCCACGAAGAAATGTCCACGTCTCGGCCACTGGACACTCATATCTATCGCCTGCGCAACAAGCTCGGGCTGACGGCGGATCGGGGTTGGCAGTTGCTGACGATTTATGGGTATGGGTATCGGTTGGAGAGTGTGGCGGCAGGGGAGTGAATCGCAGGCAATAAAAAAGGCCAACGCTTGTGCGTTGGCCTTTTCGTTAGCGCTAACCGGGATCAGAAATCCAGGTTAGACACTGCCAGAGCATTGCTCTCGATGAAGTCACGGCGAGGTTCGACCGCATCACCCATCAGGGTGTTGAAGATCTGGTCCGCGCCAATGGCGTCTTCGATGGTGACTTTCAGCATGCGGCGCACGCTTGGGTCCATAGTGGTTTCCCACAGCTGATCCGGGTTCATTTCACCCAGACCTTTGTATCGCTGAATGGTGTGGCGCTTGGTGCTTTCGGCCATCAGCCAGTCCAGGGCTTCCTTGAACTCGGTGACCGCTTTCTTGCGCTCGCCACGCTGGATGTACGCGCCTTCGTCGAGCAGGGTGCTCAGTTGAGCGCCGAGGGTGACGACGGTCTTGTAGTCGTTGCTGCCGAAGAAGTCGCGGTTGAAGGTGACGTAGTTCGACAGGCCGTGGGAGATCAGTTCGACCTCTGGCAGCCACACGCCACGTTCACGGTCTTCACGCAGGCTGGCCTTGTAGACCAGGCCCGACTTCTCGACGGTGCGCAGACGGACTTCGTACTGGGCCAGCCAGTCTTGCATCTTGGCGTGGTCGCCGAGCATTTCCAGGCTCACGGCCGGCAGGTAGATGAAGTGCTCGGTCAGCTCCTGCGGGTAAAGGCGCGACAGACGCTTGAGGGTCTTCATCACCATGCGGAAGTCGTTCACCAGTCGTTCCAGCGCTTCGCCGGAAATGCCTGGGGCGTCTTCGTTCAGGTGCAGGCTCGCATCTTCCAGGGCCGACTGCGTCATGTACTCTTCCATGGCGTCGTCGTCTTTGATGTATTGCTCTTGCTTGCCTTTCTTGACCTTGTACAGCGGCGGCTGGGCGATGTAGATGTAGCCGCGCTCGATCAGTTCAGGCAGCTGACGGAAGAAGAAGGTCAGCAGCAGGGTACGGATGTGCGAACCGTCGACGTCAGCATCGGTCATGATGATGATGTTGTGATAACGCAACTTGTCGATGTTGTACTCTTCGCGACCGATACCGCAGCCCAGCGCGGTGATCAGGGTGCCCACTTCCTGGGACGAGATCATTTTGTCGAAACGGGCTTTCTCGACGTTGAGGATCTTGCCCTTCAGCGGCAGGATGGCCTGGGTCTTGCGGTTACGTCCCTGCTTGGCAGAGCCGCCCGCGGAGTCACCTTCCACGAGGTACAGTTCGGACAGCGCAGGATCCTTTTCCTGGCAGTCAGCCAGTTTGCCCGGCAGGCCGGCGATGTCCAGCGCGCCTTTGCGACGGGTCATCTCACGGGCCTTGCGCGCCGCTTCACGGGCACGGGCGGCGTCGATCATCTTGCCGACGACCAGTTTGGCTTCGTTCGGGTTTTCCAGCAGGAAGTCGGAGAAGTACTTGCCCATTTCCTGTTCGACCGCGGTCTTCACTTCGGAAGACACCAGCTTGTCTTTGGTCTGGGAGCTGAACTTCGGATCCGGCACCTTCACCGAGATGATCGCGGTCAGGCCTTCACGGGCATCGTCACCGGTGGTGGCGACTTTGTGCTTCTTCGCCAGACCTTCCTGCTCGATGTAGTTGTTCAGGTTACGCGTCAGTGCGGAACGGAAGCCCACCAGGTGGGTGCCGCCGTCGCGCTGCGGAATGTTGTTGGTGAAGCACAACAGGTTCTCGTTGAAGCTGTCGTTCCACTGCAGGGCGATTTCCACGCCGATGCCGTCTTCACGCTGGATGTTGAAGTGGAACACCTGGTTGACCGCGGTCTTGTTGGTGTTCAGGTATTCAACGAACGCACGCAGGCCGCCTTCGTACTTGAACAACTCTTCCTTGCCGCTGCGCTCATCCTTGAGGACGATGCCGACACCGGAGTTGAGGAAGGACAGTTCACGAATGCGCTTGGCCAGGATGTCCCAGCTGAAGTGAATGTTCTTGAAGGTTTCGCTGGAAGCCTTGAAGTGAATCTGGGTACCGGTGGTTTCGCTGTCGCCAACGATCGCCATCGGTGCCTGAGGCACGCCGTGGACGTAGGTCTGTTCCCAGATCTTGCCGCTGCGGCGAACGGTCAGTACCAGTTCTTCGGACAGCGCGTTCACAACCGAAACACCTACACCGTGCAGACCGCCGGATACCTTGTAGGAGTTGTCGTCGAACTTACCGCCAGCGTGGAGGACGGTCATGATGACCTCGGCGGCGGAAACGCCTTCCTCTTTGTGCACGTCTACCGGGATGCCACGGCCGTTGTCTTTAACGGTGATGGACTCATCCGGGTGGATGATGATGCTGATGTCGTCGCAGTGGCCGGCGAGGGCTTCGTCGATCGAGTTGTCGACCACCTCGAACACCATGTGGTGCAGACCGCTGCCATCGTCGGTGTCACCAATGTACATACCGGGACGTTTGCGCACGGCATCCAGGCCTTTCAGCACTTTAATGCTCGATGAGTCGTACGTATTTTCTTCGCTCAATGCCTTCACTCCCGATGGTCGTGGGTCTGGGTGATACGGCCCTGTTCCACGTGGAACAGAGCGACTGGCGTTTCCGTCTGCCAGCCTTCCCTCAATAATTCGTGATCTACACAGGTGATAAAAACCTGGCAGCGTAAGTCTTCCAGCAAGCGGCACAGCGCGCGACGGTGGCCTTCGTCCAGCTCGGACGGCAAGTCATCCACCAGATAAATACACTGGCCGCGTCGGGCCTGGCTCACCAGATGCCCCTGGGCAATCCGCAATGCACAGACCACCAACTTCTGCTGACCCCGGGACAAGATGTCCGCGGCGTTGTGTGCGCCCAATCTAAGACGCAAGTCAGCCCGTTGTGGCCCGGCCTGGGTATGACCCATTTGCTGATCCCGTTGCACGGATCCGGCGAGTACAGCGCTCAATTCCCGGTCCTTGTCCCAGCCTCGGTAATAGCTGAGCGTCAAACCTTCGAGCTCAACCAGTTCGCTCAAGGTTTGTTCAAAGACCGGTTTCAAGGCTTTGATGTAAGCGCGGCGGTATTCATCGATTTCAGCGCTGGCCTGGCACAGTTCCCTGTCCCAAACCGCTTGCGAAACGGCGTCAAGTGTACCATGCCGCAGCCAGGAGTTTCTCTGGCGCAAGGCCTTCTGCAAACGCTGCCAGGTGGCCATGAACCGCGGCTCGACGTGGAACACACCCCAGTCGAGGAACTGCCGGCGAATCTTCGGCGCGCCTTCCAGCAGGCGAAAGCTGTCGGGGTTGATCAACTGCAGCGGCAGGATTTCCGCCAGTTGTGCAGCGCTACGAGCATTCTGACCATCGATGCGAATCTGGAACTCGCCCTGACGGTCGCGGGATATCCCCAATGCGCTGTGGCCACCCTCGGCGAGTTCGACCTGACCGAATACGGTGCAAGCGAGTTGCTCATATTGGATGACCGGCAACAGTCGCGTGCTACGAAACGAACGGGCAAGCCCCAGCAGGTGAATGGCTTCCAGAACACTGGTTTTGCCGCTGCCGTTGGCGCCGTAAAGAATGTTGATTCGGGGGGAGGGGGAGAAGGTCACCGGGTGCAGATTGCGCACCGCGGTGACCGAGACGCGACTTAAAGACATCCAGAGTCAGCTGATTACAGACGCATCGGCATGACAACGTAAGCCGAATCGTCATTGTCGGACTCTTGCACCAGCGCACTGCTGTTGGAGTCGGACAGGATCAGACGAACCTGCTCGGTAGTCATCACGCCCAGCACATCGAGCAGATAGCTGACGTTGAAGCCGATTTCCAGGGAGCCGCCGTTGTATTCCACGCCTACTTCTTCTTCCGCTTCTTCCTGCTCCGGGTTGTTGGCCTGGATCTTCAACTGACCGCTGGCCAGTTGCAGACGGATACCGCGGTACTTCTCGTTGGACAGAATCGCGGTACGGCTGAACGCTTCGCGCAACGCCTGACGATCGCCCAGTACCAGCTTGTCGCCGCCCTTCGGCAGAACGCGCTCGTAGTCCGGGAACTTGCCGTCGACCAGTTTCGAGGTGAAGGTGAATTCGCCGGTGGTCGCACGGATGTGGTGCTGGCCCAGAACGATGCTGACGTTACCGTCCGGCTCGGTGAGCAGACGTGCCAGTTCGAGAATGCCTTTACGCGGCACGATCACCTGATGGCGTTCCTGCTGACCGATGTCGGCCTGCATCGAGCACATGGCCAGACGGTGACCGTCGGTAGCCACGGCACGGATCACACCGGTCGACACTTCCAGCAACATACCATTGAGGTAGTAACGCACGTCCTGCTGGGCCATGGCGAAACTGGTGCGTTCGATCAGACGACGCAGCTTGCTCTGTTCCAGGCTGGTGGTCAGCGAACCCGGGCCTTCTTCCACAGTCGGGAAATCGTTGGCCGGCAGGGTCGACAGGGTGAAACGGCTACGGCCGGCTTTCACCACCAGCTTCTGCTCGTCGACCTTGATATCGATCAGCGCATCGTTCGGCAGGCTCTTGCAGATGTCCATCAGCTTGCGCGCAGGCACGGTGATGGAACCTGTTTCAGCCGGCTCCTCGAGTTGCACGCGACCGACCAGCTCGACTTCCAGGTCGGTACCGGTCAGCGACAGTTGCTGGCCATCGACAACCAGCAGCACGTTGGACAGTACCGGCAAGGTCTGTCGGCGCTCGACGACGCCTGCGACCAGTTGCAGGGGTTTCAACAGGGCTTCGCGTTGAATGGTGAAATGCATGGTCTAGTCCCTTGCCTTAATAAGCTGCGCTGGTGTTCATCAAGTGGTCAGTGTACGCAGCAGGTTCTTGTAGTCCTCGCGGATGTCCGCGTCGGATTCCTTAAGTTCGTTGATCTTGCGGCAGGCGTGCAACACCGTCGTGTGGTCGCGGCCGCCAAACACATCGCCGATTTCCGGCAGGCTGTGGTTGGTCAGTTCCTTGGACAATGCCATGGCCACCTGACGCGGACGAGCGACCGAACGCGAGCGGCGTTTGGACAGCAAGTCGGAGATCTTGATCTTGTAGTACTCGGCGACGGTGCGCTGAATGTTATCCACAGAGACCAGTTTGTCCTGCAACGCCAACAGGTCTTTCAGGGATTCGCGAATCAACTCGATGGTGATGTCGCGGCCCATGAAGTGCGAGTGGGCGATCACGCGTTTCAGCGCGCCTTCCAGTTCACGGACGTTGGAGCGAATGCGCTGGGCAATGAAGAACGCCGCATCGTGTGGCAACTCGACTTTGGCCTGGTCGGCCTTCTTCATCAAGATGGCGACGCGGGTTTCCAGTTCCGGCGGCTCGACGGCAACCGTCAGGCCCCAGCCAAAGCGGGATTTAAGGCGCTCTTCAAGGCCTTCGATTTCTTTCGGGTAGCGGTCACTGGTGAGAATGACCTGCTGACCACCTTCAAGCAGGGCGTTGAAGGTGTGGAAAAACTCTTCCTGGGAACGTTCCTTGCGGGCGAAGAACTGAATGTCGTCAATCAGCAGGGCGTCCACCGAACGGTAGAAACGCTTGAACTCGTTGATCGCGTTCAGTTGCAGTGCCTTGACCATGTCGGCAACGAAACGCTCGGAATGCAGGTACACGACCTTGGCATTCGGGTTCTTCTTTAAGAGATGGTTACCCACCGCGTGCATCAAGTGCGTCTTACCCAGACCTACGCCGCCATAAAGGAAGAGCGGGTTGTAGCCGTGCTTCGGGTTGTCTGCCACCTGCCAGGCCGCCGCACGGGCGAGCTGGTTGGATTTACCTTCGACAAAGTTTTCGAAGGTAAAGGTGCGGTTCAGGTAGCTGGTGTGCTTGAGCGCGCCTTCGACCTGCACGGTGCGCTGTTCGGCGCGAACCGGGGCCTGTTGAGACGCGGCACCAGCCATCGGATCGAAGCTGTCGCGGGACGGCTCTTCACTGATCTCTTCTGTTTTCTGCGTTGTGCGCTTGGTCGGCGCAGGCGTCGGAGCTGGTGCTGGCGCACTGGCCGGCGCGGCATTGGCCTGAGCCTGGGACACTTGCGCAGCAGCCAACGGTGCGTTCGGTGCGGCACGAGGAGCCGAACTGCGCTTGCTGCCTATTAATAAGGAGAGCGACGGTGCGAGACCGTTGCCATGCTCATCCAGCAGTTCAAGGACGCGCCCCAGGTACTTTTCGTTGACCCAGTCCAGAACAAAACGGTTCGGTGCGTAGACGCGCAACTCGTCGCCTTCGGCTTCGACCTGTAGTGGACGGATCCAGGTGTTGAATTGTTGGGCAGGCAGCTCTTCGCGCAAAAGCTCCACGCACTGCTGCCAAAGTTCCACTGACACGGATATCCCCTAAGTTGAAAGCCGGTGAGGCAAAAACAAGCGGCCATTGTAGCGGCCAGTCGTCCACTTATCCACATGCAGGTTGCCCGGTGGACATGATTTATCAATGCGTTAAACGCGAAAAAGGCGACCGACGGTGTGTGCATAAGCTCTGTGGATAACCCTATCTGAGCACACTGGACAACTGGGGGCGAAAGTCGGTGGATAACCAGCCTGTGGATAAACACCTATTCCACACACAGGTTATCCGACAGCGCAGCACAGGCTGAACACGGTTTTCCACTGTAGTTGTCATTCTCTGTACATCGCTTGAAACAAGGCCTTGAGCCAGTTATCCACAGATAACTGTGTACCTAGCTTTTACAAGCTTTACAGAAAAGCTTTAAATAATTCCCTTCTTTATTTTTATCTTTGGCAAACCGGGTAAACAGGTCCTGGCGGCTCCGAAGATCTATTTATAAGGAAACGTTGGTTGGAAATTGACCTATTGGCTTGCTTTCTCTAGAATCCCCGGTCTCTTAAAACGGGGGCCATTCCGGCCCGTTGTGGACGAACCAGGTAACACGACATGAAACGTACTTTCCAACCAAGCACTATCAAACGCGCTCGTACCCACGGTTTCCGTGCTCGCATGGCTACCAAGAACGGTCGTGCCGTACTGTCGCGTCGTCGCGCCAAAGGCCGCGCACGTCTGGCAGTTTGATAATCCGGCACTGGAGGTGAGTCAGGACTTCAGTCGGGAAAAGCGTCTGCTTACTCCCCGGCATTTCAAGGCAGTCTTTGACTCCCCTACCGGCAAGGTTCCGGGGAAAAATCTCCTGCTCCTTGCGCGCAACAACGATCTCGATCACCCCCGTCTCGGGCTGGTTATCGGGAAAAAGAGCGTCAAGCTCTCCGTCGAGCGCAATCGCCTCAAACGTCTTATGCGCGAATCGTTTCGCCTGCACCAGGATTCACTGGTCGGCTGGGACATCGTTATCGTCGCGCGCAAAGGTTTGGGTGACGTAGAAAACCCCGAATTGATTCAGCATTTCGGCAAACTCTGGAAACGTCTGGCACGCAACAAGCCGGTACCAGCAGTCAAAACCGAAACTGTAGGGGTAGACAGTCCAGATGCGTAAACTGGCGCTCGTTCCGATCCAGTTTTATCGCTACGCCATTAGTCCCCTGATGGCCAGTCACTGTCGTTTCTACCCCAGTTGTTCTTGCTACGCGTATGAAGCCATCGAAAATCATGGCCTTCTGCGCGGTGGCTGGCTGACCTTTCGTCGTTTAGGTCGCTGTCATCCGTGGAATCCCGGTGGTTATGACCCGGTTCCACCTATCCCTACCTCCCGTTCTTCTTCGATGGCCGAGTAATCATGGATATCAAACGCACGATCCTGATCGTCGCCCTGGCAATCGTGTCCTACGTCATGGTCCTTAAATGGAACCAGGACTATGGCCAGGCTGCCCTGCCGACTCAGAATGTTGCTTCCAGTACGACTACATCCGGTTTGCCGGACACCGCCACTGGCAATAATGCTGCTGCCAGTGACGATATTCCGCGCGCCGCAAGCGATACCAGCGCACCTGCCGAAACGCCGGTCGCCGTCAGCAAGGATCTGATCCAGATCAAAACCGATGTGCTCGATCTCGCGATCGATCCACAAGGTGGCGATGTTGCCCAGCTGACCTTGCCGCTGTATCCACGTCGTCAGGATCGTCCGGACGTTCCGTTCCAGCTGTTCGACAACGGTGGCGAACGTACCTATCTGGCACAGAGCGGTCTGATTGGCACCAACGGTCCGGATGCAAACCCGGCCGGTCGTCCGGTCTACTCCTCGGAGAAGAAGACTTATCAACTGGCTGACGGTCAGGACCAACTGGTCGTCGACCTGAAGTTCAGCAAGGACGGCGTCAATTACATCAAGCGTTTCACCTTGAAACGTAGCCTGTATGACGTGACCGTGACCTATCTGATCGACAACCAGAGCGCTCAGCCTTGGTCCGGTTCGATGTTTGCTCAGCTGAAACGCGATGCAAGCGCTGATCCTTCGTCGACCACTGCTACCGGTACCGCGACTTACCTGGGCGCCGCCCTGTGGACAAGTTCCGAGCCGTACAAGAAAGTGTCCATGAAGGACATGGACAAAGCTCAGCTCAAGGAAACTGTCACCGGTGGTTGGGTAGCCTGGCTGCAACACTACTTCGTGACTGCATGGGTTGCTCCGAAGGGCGAAAACAACATCGTCCAGACCCGTAAAGACAGCAAAGGCAACTACATCATCGGTTACACCGGTCCTTCGCTGACCGCTGCACCGGGTGCGAAAGTCGAAACCAGCGCTGTTCTGTACGCCGGTCCGAAAAGCCAGGCTGTGCTGAAAGAGTTGTCCCCAGGTCTGGAACTGACTGTCGACTACGGCATTCTGTGGTTCATTGCCCAGCCAATCTTCTGGCTGCTGCAACATATCCACAGCATCGTCGGCAACTGGGGCTGGTCGATCATCTTCCTGACCATGCTGATCAAAGGGATCTTCTTCCCTCTGTCGGCCGCCAGCTACAAGTCGATGGCCCGCATGCGCGCCGTGGCTCCGAAACTGGCTGCACTGAAAGAGCAACATGGCGATGACCGGCAGAAAATGTCGCAAGCCATGATGGAGCTGTACAAGAAAGAGAAGATCAATCCGCTGGGCGGCTGCTTGCCGATCCTGGTGCAGATGCCGGTTTTCCTTTCCCTGTACTGGGTTCTGCTGGAAAGCGTGGAAATGCGCCAGGCGCCGTTCATGCTGTGGATTACCGACCTGTCGATCAAGGATCCGTTCTTCATCCTGCCGATCATCATGGGTGCGACCATGTTCATCCAGCAGCGTCTGAACCCTACACCTCCGGATCCGATGCAGGCCAAGGTGATGAAAATGATGCCAATCATCTTCACCTTCTTCTTCCTGTGGTTCCCGGCGGGTCTGGTGCTGTACTGGGTTGTGAACAACTGCCTGTCGATTGCCCAACAGTGGTACATCACGCGTAAGATCGAAGCGGCGACGAAAAAAGCCGAGGCGTAACTTACTCTGTGGATAACACCACTCAAAACGCCCCCTAGTGGGGCGTTTTGCTATCTGCCATTTTTGTCTGGATACCGGTTTATGAGCGCACCTCGTGAAACCATCGCAGCCGTCGCTACCGCCCAGGGCCGTGGCGGCGTGGGCATCGTTCGAATTTCCGGGCCGCTGGCCAGCGTTGCGGCCAAAGCCATCAGCGGCCGCGAGCTGAAACCACGGTTTGCCCACTACGGCCCGTTCTTCAGTGACGATCAACAGGTGCTGGATGAAGGTCTGGCGCTGTATTTCCCCGGGCCGAACTCGTTCACCGGCGAAGACGTATTGGAACTGCAGGGCCACGGTGGCCCGATCGTCCTCGACATGTTGCTAAAGCGTTGTCTGGAACTGGGCTGCCGTCTGGCTCGTCCCGGTGAGTTCAGCGAAAGAGCGTTCCTCAACGACAAACTGGATCTGGCGCAGGCCGAGGCCATCGCCGATCTGATCGAAGCCAGTTCTGCACAGGCCGCGCGCAATGCCTTGCGCTCCTTGCAAGGGGCCTTCTCCCAACGTGTGCATAACCTCACCGAACAGCTGATCGGCCTGCGGATCTATGTCGAAGCGGCGATCGACTTCCCGGAAGAAGAAATCGACTTCCTCGCCGACGGCCATGTGCTGAGCATGCTCGACAAGGTTCGTAACGAGTTATCCACCGTATTGCGCGAAGCCGGGCAGGGTGCGTTACTGCGTGACGGCATGACCGTGGTGATTGCCGGTCGTCCGAATGCCGGCAAATCCAGCCTGCTGAACGCACTGGCCGGTCGTGAAGCCGCGATCGTGACCGAAATCGCCGGCACCACTCGGGATATCCTGCGTGAACATATCCACATCGACGGCATGCCGCTGCATGTTGTGGACACCGCCGGTCTGCGTGATACCGATGACCATGTGGAAAAGATCGGCGTTGAACGAGCGTTGAAAGCCATAGGCGAAGCTGACCGAGTGCTGCTGGTCGTCGATGCCACTGCGCCAGAGGCCGCCGATCCGTTCGCCTTGTGGCCGGAATTCCTTGAAACCCGGCCAGATCCGGCGAAGGTCACTCTGATTCGTAACAAGGCTGATCTCACCGGTGAACCCATTGCCCTGGAAGTCAGTGACGATGGCCACGTGACGATCAGCCTGAGCGCCAAGTCTGCCGGTGAAGGTCTGGACCTGCTACGTGATCACCTCAAAGCCTGCATGGGCTACGAACAAACATCGGAAAGCAGCTTCAGCGCACGCCGCCGGCACCTCGAAGCCCTGCGTCATGCCAGTGATGCCCTAGAACATGGACGTGCCCAACTGACCTTGGCGGGTGCTGGTGAGCTGTTGGCCGAAGACCTGCGTCAGGCCCAGCAGTCTCTCGGGGAAATCACCGGCGCCTTCAGCTCCGATGATCTGCTGGGACGGATCTTTTCCAGCTTCTGCATCGGTAAATAAACCTCCCGTTGTCCACAGACAGGTCCGTTCGCGACCTGTCTGTCCTCCTTCCTCGTTTTTCCTTCCACCAGTGCCGGACAGATTTCTGTTCCTGAGCGGATTTTCCGTGTCCGCGATTCCTTCATTCATCCGATTTCTGTGGATTAAGCCCTGTGAATAACTGCCGCTGAGGGCAGTTGATAACAGGGCCTGAAAACTGAAAATAACTGCCGCTGTGGATAACCACCTCATTCATCCACAGGCTTACACCGGTTATCCAAGGGCCTCATGGCGACATGGCCACAGGGTTTTGAATCTCTATACACATTGAAAATAAAGGCCTGCAGAAATCTATCCACAGAAACCATGGGCAGTAAGAATAAGCTTTAAAACAAAGGTTTTATAAATTTCTCTCTTTTTTATTCTTTTAACCGCGAGTTCTCCACAGCTGGTTAAATTTTGTGCAAAGGGTTCTTTAGGAAGGGCGAAGTCCCTATACTTGCCGACCAGGTCCAGAAACCTGATCTCAAACTATTCCTGAATTACCTACTTAAGCAGGCACGAGGTGCGTGGTGGATTTCCCTTCCCGTTTTGAAGTGATCGTCATCGGCGGCGGTCATGCCGGTACCGAGGCAGCACTGGCCTCAGCACGCATGGGCGCAAAAACCCTTCTGCTGACGCACAACGTGGAAACCCTCGGTGCCATGAGTTGCAACCCGGCCATTGGCGGCATTGGCAAAAGCCATCTGGTCAAGGAAATCGACGCCCTCGGCGGCGCGATGGCCATGGCCACCGATCTGGGCGGTATCCAGTTTCGCGTGTTGAACAGCCGCAAAGGCCCAGCCGTACGTGCAACCCGTGCGCAAGCCGACCGGATTTTGTACAAGGCCGCTGTCCGCGAAATTCTGGAAAACCAGCCGAACCTGTGGATATTTCAACAAGCTGCTGACGACCTGATCGTCGAGCAGGAACAAGTACGCGGTGTCGTCACGCAAATGGGTCTGCGTTTCTTCGCCGATTCCGTGGTGTTGACCACTGGTACGTTCCTGGGCGGACTTATCCACATCGGCTTGCAGAATTTTTCCGGTGGTCGCGCCGGTGATCCACCATCGATCGCCCTGGCGCATCGTCTGCGTGAATTGCCGCTGCGTGTCGGTCGCCTGAAAACCGGTACGCCACCGCGTATCGACGGCAAGTCGGTGGATTTCTCGGTGATGACCGAGCAGCCAGGCGATACGCCGATCCCGGTGATGTCGTTCATGGGCAACAAGGAACAACATCCACGGCAAGTCAGTTGCTGGATTACTCACACCAACGCCCGCACCCACGAAATCATTGCCGCGAACCTCGACCGTTCGCCGATGTATTCCGCTGCCGGCGAAATCGAAGGCATCGGCCCGCGTTATTGCCCGTCGATCGAAGACAAGATTCACCGCTTTGCCGACAAGGAAAGCCATCAGGTGTTCATCGAGCCGGAAGGCCTGACCACCCATGAGCTTTATCCGAACGGGATATCCACAAGCCTGCCGTTCGACGTGCAATTGCAGATCGTGCAATCGATCCGCGGCATGGAAAACGCGCACATCGTGCGTCCGGGTTATGCAATCGAGTACGACTACTTCGATCCGCGCGACCTGAAGTACAGCCTGGAAACCAAAGTGATCGGCGGTCTGTTCTTCGCTGGTCAGATCAACGGCACCACCGGTTACGAAGAAGCCGGCGCCCAGGGTTTGCTGGCTGGCGCGAACGCTGCACTGCGTGCAAAAGGCAAAGAAGCCTGGTGCCCGCGCCGCGATGAAGCGTACATCGGGGTACTGGTCGACGACCTGATCACCCTCGGTACCCAAGAGCCGTACCGCATGTTCACTTCCCGTGCCGAGTACCGCCTGATCCTGCGTGAGGACAACGCGGACCTGCGTCTGACCGAAAAAGGTCGCGAACTGGGTCTGGTCGATGACGCGCGCTGGGCGGCGTTCTGCAAGAAACGCGAAAGCATCGAACTCGAAGAGCAGCGCCTGAAAAGCACCTGGGTTCGCCCGGGCACTCCGCAGGGCGATGCGATTGCCGAGAAATTCGGTACGCCGCTGACTCACGAATACAACCTGCTCAATCTTTTGAGCCGTCCGGAAATCGACTACGCTGGTCTGGTCGAAGTGACCGGGCAGGGCGCCGAAGATCCACAGGTCGCCGAACAGGTCGAGATCAAGACCAAATACGCCGGTTACATCGACCGTCAACAGGACGAAATCGCCCGTCTGCGTGCAAGCGAAGACACGAAACTGCCTGTGGATATCGATTACACCAACATTTCCGGTCTCTCCAAGGAGATCCAGAGCAAGCTGGGCGCCACGCGTCCCGAGACGCTTGGCCAGGCTTCGCGGATCCCGGGTGTTACTCCGGCGGCGATTTCGCTGTTGATGATTCATTTGAAAAAACGCGGCGCGGGCCGTCAGTTGGAGCAAAGCGCTTGAGTTCTAAGGTCACTTCGCAACACGCCGAAGAGTTATCCACAGGAGCCCGCGAGCTCGGTGTCAATCTCACTGAAACCCAGCACGAATTGCTGCTGGGTTATCTGGCCCTGTTGATCAAATGGAACCAGGCCTACAACCTGACCGCCGTCCGCGATCCGGACGAAATGGTTTCCCGTCACTTGCTCGATAGCCTCAGCGTGATGTCGTTCATCGAGAACGGCCGTTGGCTGGATGTCGGCAGCGGCGGCGGCATGCCGGGGATCCCTTTGGCGATCCTGTATCCGGACTCGCAAGTGACTTGCCTGGACAGCAACGGCAAGAAAACCCGCTTCCTGACCCAGGTCAAACTCGAACTCAAACTGGATAACCTGCAAGTTATCCACAGTCGCGTCGAAGCATTCCAGCCTGCACAGCCGTTCAACGGGATCATTTCCCGGGCCTTCAGCAGCATGGAGAACTTCACCAACTGGACTCGCCACCTCGGCGACGCCGATACGCGCTGGCTGGCAATGAAGGGCGTCCATCCGGCCGATGAGCTGGTAGCATTGCCGGCAGACTTCAAACTCGATAGCGAACACGCCCTGGCCGTACCCGGTTGCCAAGGCCAACGCCATCTGCTGATACTGCGCCGCACGGCATGATTGGGAACACAAGCAAGAATGGCTAAGGTATTCGCGATAGCGAACCAGAAGGGTGGTGTGGGCAAGACCACCACCTGCATCAACCTCGCAGCATCCCTGGTCGCGACCAAGCGCCGGGTGCTGTTGATCGATCTCGATCCACAGGGCAACGCCACCATGGGTAGCGGTGTGGATAAACATGGCCTGGAAAACTCGGTCTACGACCTGCTGATCGGCGAATGCGATCTGGCCCAGGCCATGCACTACTCCGAACACGGCGGTTATCAACTGCTGCCGGCCAACCGCGACCTGACGGCGGCCGAAGTGGTGCTGCTGGAAATGCAGATGAAGGAAAGTCGCCTGCGCAGCGCGCTGGCGCCGATTCGTGAAAACTACGATTACATCCTGATCGACTGCCCGCCGTCGCTGTCGATGCTCACACTGAACGCACTGGTCGCTGCTGACGGGGTGATTATCCCCATGCAGTGCGAGTACTTTGCGCTCGAAGGTCTGAGCGACCTTGTGGATAACATCAAGCGCATCGCCGAACTGCTGAACCCGAACCTGAAAGTCGAAGGCCTGCTGCGGACCATGTATGACCCGCGCCTGAGCCTGATGAACGATGTATCGGCCCAGCTCAAGGAACACTTCGGTGATCAGCTGTACGACACGGTGATCCCGCGCAACATCCGACTGGCTGAAGCCCCGAGCTACGGCATGCCGGCGCTGGCCTACGACAAGCAATCGCGTGGCGCGCTGGCCTATCTGGCCCTGGCGGGCGAGATGGTTCGCCGTCAGCGCAAAAATTCACGCATCGCCGCTGCCCAGCCAACTTAAGGAATCCCCATGGCCGTCAAGAAACGAGGTCTCGGACGAGGACTGGATGCACTGCTGAGCGGTCCGACTGTCAGCTCGCTGGAAGAACAAGCGGCGCAGGCTGACAGCCGTGAGTTGCAGCACCTGCCACTGGACCTGCTGCAGCGCGGCAAGTATCAGCCACGTCGGGACATGGATCCGCAGGCGCTGGAAGAGCTGGCGCAGTCGATCAAGGCCCAGGGCGTGATGCAGCCGATCGTGGTTCGCCCGATTGGCGGTGGTCGTTTTGAAATCATCGCCGGCGAGCGCCGCTGGCGCGCCAGTCAGCAGGCCGGCCAGGAAACCATTCCTGCGATGGTCCGCGACGTGCCGGATGAAACCGCGATCGCCATTGCGCTGATCGAGAACATCCAGCGCGAAGACCTGAACCCGATTGAAGAAGCGGTGGCCCTGCAGCGCTTGCAGCAGGAATTCCAGCTCACCCAGCAACAGGTCGCCGAGGCTGTGGGTAAGTCCCGCGTCACTGTGGCCAACCTGTTGCGCCTGATTGCGCTGCCGGAAGTCATCAAGACCATGTTGTCCCACGGCGACCTGGAAATGGGTCATGCCCGTGCATTGCTCGGTCTGCCGGACAATCAGCAGGTGGAAGGGGCGCGACATGTTGTCGCACGCGGTCTCACCGTGCGCCAAACCGAGGCACTGGTTCGTCAGTGGTTGAGTGGCAAACCGGAGCCGGTCGAACCGTCCAAACCCGACCCGGATATCGCTCGCCTCGAGCAACGTCTGGCCGAGCGCCTAGGCTCTGCGGTGCAGATCCGCCACGGCAAGAAGGGAAAGGGTCAGTTGGTGATCGGTTACAACTCCCTCGACGAGCTTCAAGGTGTGCTCGCACACATCCGCTGAAACAATTCCTCTTGTAGCGCGCAGTCGGAAATCACTACCTGACAGTTGAATAGGGGCAGAACCGCCCCTATACTCTGCGCGCATTTTGTCGGCACAAATTATGCCAAGTTATTGAATTTCGGCAGCCGACCATTGGAGAGCAATAGTGATGGAAACCCGCAAGCCAAACCGCCTGCCGTTCCATCGCCTGGCGGTTTTTCCGGTGTTGATGGCTCAATTTGTCATTTTGCTCATTGCCGCTTTGGCGCTCTGGCAATGGCACGGAGTCGTTGCCGGATACTCGGGACTTTGCGGAGGCCTGATAGCCTTGCTGCCCAATGTTTATTTCGCTCACAAGGCATTTCGGTTTTCCGGCGCCCGAGCAGCCCAGTCCATCGTCCGGTCTTTCTATGCCGGCGAGGCAGGCAAACTGATTTTGACGGCAGTGCTGTTTGCACTGGTGTTTGCAGGTGTGAAGCCACTGGCGCCGATCGCTGTATTCGGCGCCTTCGTGCTGACTCAGTCGGTCAGCTGGTTCGCTCCCCTGCTGATGAGAACAAGACTTTCGAGACCTTAGGGCGTTTGAGGCAACCATGGCAGAAACAACCGCTTCGGGCTATATCCAGCACCACTTGCAGAACCTGACCTTCGGTCAGCTACCCAACGGCGGCTGGGGCTTTGCCCACACCGCAGCAGAGGCCAAGGAAATGGGCTTCTGGGCTTTCCACGTCGATACCCTCGGCTGGTCGGTCGCGCTGGGTCTGATCTTCGTTCTTCTTTTCCGCATGGCGGCCAAGAAGGCGACTTCCGGTCAGCCGGGTGCATTGCAGAACTTCGTTGAAGTCCTGGTCGAATTCGTCGATGGCAGCGTGAAAGACAGCTTCCATGGCCGTAGCCCGGTGATCGCACCGCTGGCACTGACCATCTTCGTCTGGGTGTTCCTGATGAACGCCGTCGACCTGGTACCGGTCGACTGGATTCCTCAGCTGGCCATCCTGATCTCCGGCGACCACCACATCCCGTTCCGCGCCGTGTCGACCACCGACCCGAACGCGACCCTGGGCATGGCGTTCTCGGTTTTCGCACTGATCATTTTCTATAGCATCAAGGTCAAGGGCCTCGGCGGCTTCATCGGCGAGCTGACCCTGCACCCGTTCGGCAGCAAGAACATCTTCGTTCAGGCCCTGCTGATCCCGGTGAACTTCCTGCTGGAATTCGTGACCCTGATCGCCAAACCGATCTCTCTGGCTCTGCGTCTGTTCGGCAACATGTATGCCGGCGAGCTGGTGTTCATCCTGATCGCTGTGATGTTCGGCAGCGGCCTGCTCTGGCTGAGCGGCTTGGGTGTTGTCCTGCAGTGGGCGTGGGCTGTGTTCCACATCCTGATCATCACCCTGCAGGCGTTCATCTTCATGATGCTGACCATCGTCTACCTGTCGATGGCGCACGAAGAAAACCATTAAGACCAGTCTCGACTAGTCTGATGTCCTTCCCGGTCAAACGGGACGGGGCTCCTCACGGGGCACCATGAAACGATTTGTTTTACCGCTTTAATCTAAAAAACCTAAACCATACGACGTAAAAGTCGGGAGGAAAGATGGAAACTGTAGTTGGTCTAACCGCTATCGCTGTTGCACTGTTGATCGGCCTGGGCGCACTGGGTACCGCAATTGGTTTCGGCCTGCTGGGCGGCAAGTTCCTGGAAGGCGCAGCGCGTCAGCCAGAAATGGTTCCAATGCTGCAAGTTAAAATGTTCATCGTTGCCGGTCTGCTCGACGCCGTAACCATGATCGGTGTTGGTATCGCTCTGTTCTTCACCTTTGCGAACCCGTTCGTTGGTCAGATCGCTGGCTAATCATTCGGATCTCCGAGTGATTTGGTGTGATGGACAACGTAACTGCGAGGTGTTGGCGTGAACATTAATGCGACCCTGATTGGCCAGTCCGTTGCGTTCCTGATTTTTGTACTGTTCTGCATGAAGTTCGTATGGCCTCCGGTCATCGCAGCTCTGCACGAACGTCAAAAGAAGATCGCTGATGGTCTGGACGCTGCCAGCCGTGCAGCTCGCGACCTGGAGTTGGCCCAAGAAAAAGCGGGTCAGCAACTGCGCGAAGCGAAAGCTCAGGCAGCTGAAATCATCGAGCAAGCCAAGAAACGCGGTAACCAGATTGTCGAAGAGGCCGTTGAAAAGGCCCGCATCGACGCTGACCGTGTGAAGGTTCAGGCTCAAGCCGAGATCGAACAGGAACTGAACAGCGTCAAAGACAAGCTGCGCGCCCAAGTGGGCTTGCTGGCTGTCGGCGGCGCCGAGAAGATCCTGGGTGCCACAATCGATCAAAACGCGCACGCAGAGCTGGTTAACCAACTGGCTGCTGAAATCTAAGCGAGGGCGATCATGGCAGAACTGACCACGTTGGCCCGACCTTACGCTAAGGCGGCCTTCGAGCACGCTCAGGCCCACCAGCAACTGGCCAATTGGTCAGCCATGCTCGGCCTGGCAGCAGCGGTGTCACAAGATGACACCATGCAGCGCGTGCTCAAGGCCCCGCGACTGACGAGCGCAGAAAAGGCCGCCACGTTCATTGACGTGTGCGGCGACAAGTTTGATGCCAAGGCACAGAACTTCATCAATGTCGTTGCCGAAAACGACCGTCTCCCGCTTCTGCCGGAGATCGCCGCTCTGTTTGACCTGTACAAGGCCGAGCAAGAGAAATCGGTAGACGTTGAAGTGACCAGTGCTTTTGCATTGAACCAAGAACAGCAAGACAAACTCGCCAAGGTTCTCAGTGCACGACTCAACCGGGAAGTGCGCCTGCAAGTCGAGGAAGACAGCTCCCTTATCGGGGGGGTGGTCATCCGCGCCGGCGACCTGGTTATCGATGGCTCGATTCGCGGCAAAATCGCGAAACTTGCCGAAGCATTGAAATCTTGAGTTTGAAGGGGCAGCAGAGCAATGCAGCAACTCAATCCTTCCGAAATAAGTGAAATTATCAAGGGCCGCATCGAAAAGCTCGATGTGACCTCCCAAGCCCGTAACGAAGGCACTGTCGTCAGCGTATCTGACGGTATCGTGCGGATTCACGGTCTGGCCGACGTCATGTACGGCGAGATGATCGAGTTTCCGGGCGGCGTCTACGGTATGGCCCTCAACCTGGAGCAAGACTCCGTAGGTGCCGTTGTACTGGGCGCATACACGACTCTGGCTGAAGGCATGAGCGCCAAGTGCACCGGCCGCATCCTCGAAGTTCCGGTTGGTAAGGAACTGCTGGGTCGCGTTGTCGACGCACTGGGTAACCCTGTTGACGGCAAAGGTCCACTGGGCAACACCGAGACCGACGCGGTCGAGAAAGTTGCTCCGGGCGTGATCTGGCGTAAGTCGGTAGACCAGCCTGTACAGACTGGCTACAAGGCTGTCGATGCCATGATCCCTGTCGGCCGTGGCCAGCGTGAGCTGATCATCGGTGACCGTCAGATCGGTAAAACCGCTCTGGCGATCGACGCGATCATCAACCAGAAAGACAGCGGCATTTTCTGCGTCTACGTGGCAATCGGTCAGAAGCAATCGACCATCGCCAACGTGGTTCGCAAGCTGGAAGAAAACGGTGCACTGGCTAACACCATCATCGTTGCAGCGAGCGCTTCGGAATCTGCAGCACTGCAATTCCTGGCTCCGTACTCCGGTTGCACCATGGGTGAATTCTTCCGCGACCGCGGTGAAGACGCGCTGATCGTTTATGACGATCTGTCCAAGCAAGCAGTGGCTTACCGCCAGATTTCCCTGCTGCTGCGCCGTCCACCAGGCCGTGAAGCTTACCCAGGCGACGTGTTCTATCTCCACTCCCGTCTGCTGGAGCGCGCATCCCGCGTTTCGGAAGAGTACGTAGAGAAGTTCACCAACGGCGCAGTGACCGGCAAAACCGGTTCCCTGACCGCACTGCCGATCATCGAAACCCAGGCTGGCGACGTTTCCGCGTTCGTTCCGACCAACGTGATTTCCATCACCGACGGTCAGATCTTCCTGGAATCGGCCATGTTCAACTCGGGCATCCGCCCTGCAGTGAACGCCGGTGTTTCGGTATCCCGTGTGGGTGGTGCCGCTCAGACCAAGATCATCAAGAAGCTGTCCGGTGGTATCCGTACCGCTCTGGCTCAGTACCGTGAACTGGCGGCATTCGCCCAGTTCGCTTCTGACCTGGACGAAGCGACCCGCAAGCAACTTGAGCATGGTCAGCGCGTTACCGAGCTGATGAAGCAGAAGCAATACGCACCGATGTCGATCGCTGACATGGCGCTGTCGCTGTATGCCGCTGAGCGTGGGTTCCTGACTGACATTGAAATCGCCAAGATCGGCAGCTTCGAACAAGCGCTGATTGCTTTCTTCAACCGCGATCACGCCGACTTGATGGCGAAGATCAACGTTAAAGGTGACTTCAATGACGAAATCGACGCTGGCCTGAAGGCTGGTATCGAGAAGTTCAAGGCCACCCAAACCTGGTAAGCCGCAGCGGGAGCCGCAAGGCTCCCGCTTGCTAACCTGATAGGTGTTACATGGCAGGCGCAAAAGAGATTCGCAGTAAGATTGCGAGCATCAAAAGCACGCAAAAAATTACCAGCGCCATGGAAAAAGTGGCGGTCAGCAAAATGCGCAAGGCACAAATGCGCATGGCTGCTAGCCGTCCTTATGCGGAGCGTATCCGCCAGGTAATTGGGCATCTGGCCAACGCCAACCCGGAATACCGCCACCCGTTCATGATCGATCGCGAAGTAAAGCGCGTCGGTTATGTCGTCGTGAGCAGTGACCGTGGTCTGTGCGGCGGCTTGAACACCAACCTGTTCAAGGCCCTGGTCAAGGACATGGCGGTAAACCGCGAAAACGGCGTCGAGATCGATCTGTGTGTCGTTGGTAGCAAGGGTGCGGCCTTTTTCCGCAACTTCGGCGGTAACGTCGTTGCAGCTATCAGCCACCTGGGTGAAGAGCCGTCGATCAATGATCTGATCGGCAGCGTCAAGGTGATGCTGGATGCCTACCTGGACGGCCGTATTGACCGCCTGTCCGTGGTATCCAACAAGTTCATCAACACCATGACGCAACAGCCTACCGTGGAGCAGTTGATTCCACTGGTGGCGACCCCGGATCAGGAACTCAAGCACCACTGGGACTACCTCTACGAACCAGACGCCAAAGAGCTGCTTGACGGCTTGATGGTGCGTTACGTGGAGTCGCAGGTGTACCAGGCGGTGGTCGAGAACAACGCGGCTGAACAGGCTGCGCGGATGATCGCGATGAAGAACGCTACCGACAACGCCGGTGATTTGATCAGCGATTTGCAGCTGATCTACAACAAGGCGCGTCAGGCTGCGATCACCCAAGAGATCTCGGAAATCGTCGGCGGCGCTGCCGCGGTTTAACGGTTCAAATATTCAGAGGATCCAGCTATGAGTAGCGGACGTATCGTTCAAATCATCGGCGCCGTTATCGACGTGGAATTTCCACGCGACAGCGTACCGAGCATCTACGACGCCTTGAAGGTTCAAGGCGCCGAAACCACTCTGGAAGTTCAGCAGCAGCTGGGCGACGGCGTGGTTCGTACCATTGCGATGGGCTCCACCGAAGGCTTGAAGCGCGGTCTGGACGTCAACAACACTGGCGCAGCCATCTCCGTACCGGTCGGTAAAGCGACTCTGGGCCGGATCATGGACGTACTGGGCAACCCGATCGACGAAGCTGGCCCGATCGGCGAAGAAGAGCGCTGGGGTATCCACCGCGCCGCTCCTTCCTTCGCTGAACAGGCCGGTGGCAACGAGCTGCTGGAAACAGGCATCAAGGTTATCGACCTGGTTTGCCCGTTCGCCAAGGGCGGTAAAGTCGGTCTGTTCGGTGGTGCCGGTGTAGGCAAGACCGTAAACATGATGGAACTGATCCGTAACATCGCCATCGAGCACAGCGGTTATTCCGTGTTCGCCGGTGTGGGTGAGCGTACTCGTGAGGGTAACGACTTCTACCACGAGATGAAGGACTCCAACGTTCTCGACAAGGTAGCCCTGGTCTACGGTCAGATGAACGAGCCACCGGGAAACCGTCTGCGCGTAGCGCTGACCGGTCTGACCATGGCCGAGAAGTTCCGTGACGAAGGTAACGACGTTCTGCTGTTCGTCGACAACATCTATCGTTACACCCTGGCCGGTACCGAAGTATCCGCACTGCTGGGCCGTATGCCTTCGGCAGTAGGTTACCAGCCGACCCTGGCAGAAGAGATGGGCGTGCTGCAAGAGCGCATCACTTCGACCAAGCAAGGTTCGATTACTTCGATCCAGGCCGTATACGTACCAGCGGACGACTTGACTGACCCGTCGCCAGCGACCACGTTTGCTCACCTGGACGCCACCGTCGTTCTGTCCCGTGACATCGCTTCCCTGGGTATCTACCCGGCGGTGGACCCACTGGACTCGACTTCGCGTCAGCTGGACCCGAACGTGATCGGCAACGATCACTACGAGACCGCTCGTGGTGTTCAGTACGTGCTGCAGCGTTACAAAGAGCTGAAGGACATCATCGCGATCCTGGGTATGGACGAGCTGTCGGAAGCCGACAAGCAGTTGGTAAACCGTGCTCGTAAGATCCAGCGCTTCTTGTCGCAGCCGTTCTTCGTGGCTGAAGTCTTCACCGGTGCTTCGGGTAAATACGTTTCCCTGAAAGACACCATTGCTGGCTTCAAAGGCATCCTCAACGGTGACTACGACCACCTGCCAGAACAAGCGTTCTACATGGTCGGCGGCATCGAAGAAGCGATCGAGAAAGCCAAGAAACTGTAATCCAGGCGCCCGGCAACGGGCGCTAATTTAGGTTGAGGCAATCAGATGGCTATGACAGTCCATTGCGACATCGTCAGCGCGGAAGGAGAAATCTTTTCCGGCCTGGTCGAGATGGTGATTGCGCACGGTGCTCTGGGTGATCTTGGTATCGCTCTGGGCCACGCGCCGCTGATCACTAATCTGAAGCCAGGTCCGATCCGCCTGATCAAGCAAGGCGGGGAAGCCGAGGTGTTCTACATCTCCGGTGGTTTCCTCGAGGTTCAGCCGAACATGGTCAAGGTGCTTGCCGATACCGTGCAACGTGCCGCCGACCTGGATGAAGCTCAGGCTCAAGCAGCTCTCAAGGCTGCCGAAGCTGCTCTGCATGAGAAGAGCGCAGATTTCGACTACGGAGCTGCATCCGCACGTCTGGCCGAGGCTGCAGCTCAGCTGCGCACCGTCCAGCAGATCCGCAAGAAGTTTGGCGGTTAATCCGTCAGCCACTTGTTGTGCGATTGATAAAAAAGGGTAGCCTCGGCTACCCTTTTTTCTTTTCAGAATTCCCGAAACCCGGTCGCAGTTGCTGACCACCCAGGATTGGTAGCCAGTCATGTCTCTTGAAATCGTTATCCTCGCGGCCGGTCAAGGCACCCGCATGCGTTCCGCGCTGCCAAAAGTGCTGCACCCGATTGCCGGCGACTCCATGCTCGGTCATGTTATCCACAGCGCCCGTCAACTTGATCCACAGCGCATCCATGTCGTCATCGGCCATGGTGCGGATGTAGTACGCGAACGTCTGGCCGCAGACGACCTGAACTTCGTGTTGCAGGACAAGCAGCTGGGCACCGGCCACGCCACGGCCCAGGCTGTTCCGTTCATTACGGCCGATACCGTACTGATTCTCTACGGTGACGTGCCGTTGATCGAGGTCGAGACCTTGCAGCGTCTGCTCAAGCACGTTGTACCGGGGCAAATGGGTCTGCTCACCGTCGAACTGGACGACCCCACCGGTTATGGCCGCATCGTGCGCGACGCCGACGGCAAGGTGGCCGCCATCGTTGAGCACAAAGACGCCAGCGAAGCACAACGGGCGATCACCGAAGGCAATACCGGCATCCTGGCTGTGCCGGCCAATCGCCTGGCGGACTGGATGAGTCGCCTGTCGAACAACAACGCGCAGGGCGAGTATTACTTGACCGACGTGATCGAGATGGCAGTCAACGACGGCCTGACTGTCGCCACCGAACAACCGCACGACCCGATGGAAGTGCAGGGCGCCAACGATCGCAAACAGCTTTCCGAGCTGGAGCGTCATTATCAGTTGCGCGTCGGTCGTCGCCTGATGGCTCAGGGTGTCACTCTTCGCGATCCTGCCCGGTTTGATGTACGTGGCGAAGTGACCGTCGGTCGCGACGTGCTGATCGATATCAACGTGATTCTCGAAGGCAAGGTCGTCATTGAGGACGACGTGGTCATCGGCCCGAACTGCGTGATCAAGGACAGCACCCTGCGCAAAGGCGTGGTGATCAAGGCCAACAGTCATATTGAAGGCGCAGTGTTGGGTGAAGGCAGCGATGCCGGCCCGTTTGCCCGTCTGCGTCCGGGCACTGTGCTGGAGGCCCGCGCCCATGTGGGTAACTTCGTCGAACTGAAAAATGCCCGCTTGGGCGAGGGCGCCAAGGCCGGACACCTGACATACCTTGGTGACGCCGAGATTGGTGCGCGCACCAATATCGGCGCCGGCACCATCACCTGCAACTACGATGGCGCCAACAAGTGGAAAACCGTGTTGGGCGAAGATGTATTCATCGGCTCCAACAACTCGCTGGTAGCGCCTGTGGATATCTCCGCCGGTGCAACCACTGCGGCCGGTTCGACCATTACCCAGAATGTGGATAACGCGCAGTTGGCGGTTGGTCGGGCACGGCAGAAGAACATCGATGGCTGGAAGCGGCCTGAGAAGATCAAGAAGAGCTGAGTTATCCACAATGCTCGATGTATGAAAAAGACCGCCGCCGGCGGTCTTTTTTATTGGGCACGTCTTGACGATTTGCAGCTGATAGGTTTTGATTGCTTCCGTTATCTTTCGAATCGAAACTTAGTAGCCCATGTCGAAACGCAATACACCTCAGCGTCGTCACAACATTCTGGCTTTGCTTAATGAGCAGGGCGAAGTGAGTGTGGACGAACTGGCCAAGCGCTTCGAAACTTCGGAAGTTACGATTCGCAAGGATCTCGCCGCCCTGGAAAGTCATGGCCTGTTGCTGCGCCGTTACGGGGGAGCGATCACCATGCCTCAAGAGTTGGTGGCAGACGTCAGTCAGAACGTTTCCAAATACAAACAGGCGATTGCCCGCGCCGCGGTTACACGCATCCGCGAGCACGCCCGCATCATCATCGACAGCGGCAGCACCACCGCCGCCATGATTCCCGAGCTTGGCCAGCAGCCAGGCCTGGTGGTGATGACCAATTCCCTGCACGTGGCCAACGCCCTGAGCGAGCTCGAACACGAGCCGGTACTGCTGATGACCGGCGGTACGTGGGATCCCCACTCGGAATCCTTTCAGGGCCAGGTCGCCGAGCAGGTACTACGCTCTTACGACTTCGATCAGTTGTTTATTGGTGCCGATGGCATCGACCTGGTGCGCGGCACCACCACTTTCAATGAGCTGCTCGGCCTGAGCCGGGTGATGGCGGAAGTGGCGCGGGAAGTGATCGTGATGGTCGAGGCCGACAAGATCGGCCGCAAGATTCCCAACCTGGAGCTGCCATGGAGCAGCGTCCATACCCTAATTACCGATGATCGCCTGCCCCTTGAGGCACGCGCTCAGATTCAGGCTCGCGGTATCAACTTGATTTGCGCGACTGTCAGTCAGGAGAAATAAGCATGTGTGGAATTGTCGGCGCGGTAGCTGAACGTAACATCACCGCCATTCTGGTCGAAGGCCTCAAGCGCCTCGAATACCGGGGTTATGACAGCGCCGGTGTGGCGGTGTACACCAATGACGGCACTCTGGAACGCACCCGTCGTGTGGGCAAGGTCAGCGAACTCGACGCGGCGCTCGCCGAACATCCGCTGGTAGGCCGTCTCGGCATTGCCCACACCCGTTGGGCCACTCACGGTGCGCCGAGCGAGCGCAATGCCCACCCGCATTTCTCCGGTGACGTTGCCGTCGTGCACAACGGCATCATCGAAAACCATGAGGCGCTGCGTGAACAACTCAAGGCGCTGGGCTACGTGTTCACCTCGGACACCGACACCGAAGTCATCGCCCACCTGCTGACTGAAAAGCTCAAAAATCTGCCGGACCTGACCGACGCCCTGAAGGCCGCGGTCAAGGAACTGCATGGCGCCTACGGTCTGGCGGTTATCCACGCACAGCAGCCGGATCGACTGGTCGCAGCCCGCAGCGGCAGCCCGCTGGTGATCGGTCTGGGCCTGGGCGAGAACTTCCTCGCTTCCGACCAACTGGCCCTGCGTCAGGTCACCGACCGTTTCATGTACCTGGAAGAGGGCGATATCGCCGAAATCCAGCGTGACAAGGTGCAGATCTGGGACGTGAGCGGCAAAGCCGTCGAGCGCCAGACCGTCCAGTACACCGATGGCGCCGAAGCCGCCGACAAAGGCGAGTTCCGTCACTACATGCTCAAGGAAATCCACGAGCAGCCATCCGTGGTGCAGCGCACCCTGGAAGGTCGATTGAGTTCGGATCAGGTGCTGGTGCAGGCGTTTGGCCCGCAAGCGGCCGAACTGTTCGCCAAAGTGCGCAACGTGCAGATCGTGGCGTGCGGCACCAGCTACCACGCCGGCATGGTTGCCCGTTACTGGCTCGAAGAGCTGGCCGGCATTCCATGCCAGGTCGAAGTCGCCAGCGAGTTCCGCTACCGCAAGGTAGTGGTGCAGCCGGACACCCTGTTCGTCACCATTTCCCAGTCCGGCGAAACCGCCGACACCCTGGCTGCGCTGCGCAACGCCAAGGAACTGGGTTTTCTGGGCAGCCTGGCGATCTGCAACGTCGGCATCAGCTCGCTGGTACGCGAATCCGACCTGACCCTGCTGACCCAAGCTGGTCGTGAAATCGGCGTGGCCTCGACCAAGGCGTTCACCACACAATTGGTTGGTCTGCTGCTGCTGACCCTGTCTCTCGGTCAGGTGCGCGGTACTTTGGGCAAAGGCGTTGAAGCCACGCTGGTCGAAGAGCTGCGTCGTCTGCCAACCCGTCTGGGCGAAGCGCTGGCCATGGACAGCACGGTGGAAAAAATCGCAGAGCTGTTTGCCGAGAAAAACCACACCCTGTTCCTGGGCCGTGGCGCGCAATTCCCGGTGGCGATGGAAGGGGCCTTGAAGCTCAAGGAAATCTCGTACATCCACGCCGAAGCCTATCCGGCTGGCGAACTGAAACATGGCCCGCTGGCGCTTGTGGATAACGACATGCCGGTGGTCACCGTCGCACCGAACAACGAACTGCTGGAGAAGCTCAAGTCCAACCTGCAGGAAGTCCGCGCCCGCGGCGGCGAACTGATCGTGTTCGCTGACGAGAAAGCCGGGATGACCAACGGCGAAGGCACCCACGTGGTACAGATGCCGCACATCCACGACATCCTGTCGCCGATCCTCTACACCATTCCGCTGCAATTGCTGTCGTACTACGTTGCTGTGCTCAAGGGCACGGACGTGGATCAGCCGCGCAACCTGGCGAAGTCGGTGACGGTGGAATAAGTTATCCACAGTTGAATCACCCCCATAAAATCGCAGCTTCGGCTGCGATTTTTTTATCCGGATCGAGGGCACCATGGATCGCTTCCAGGAAATGCAAGTCTTCGCCATCGTTGCCCAGGAGCAGGGCTTCTCCGCTGCCGCGCGGCGCCTGGGTTTGTCGGCAGCCAGCGTGACCCGGGCGGTGGCGGGGCTGGAGCAGCGAATTGGTACGCAGTTGTTGATCCGTACCACCCGCAGCGTGCATTTGAGCGAAGCGGGTCTGCGTTATCTGGAAGACTGTCGGAGAATTCTCGCCGAGGTGCAGGAGGCGGAGGATTCCGCTGCCGGCAGTCATACCCAGCCCCGTGGGCAGTTGACGGTGACGGCGCCAGTTTTATTCGGAGAACAGTTCGTCACGCCGGTAATGGCGCGTTATCTGACGCAATACCCGGACGTTTCCATCAATGCCCTGTTGCTCGACCGGGTGGTGAACATGGTCGAGGAGGGCGTCGACGTCGCGGTGCGCATCGGCGAGTTGCCGGACAGCAATCAGCATGCGATCCGGGTCGGTGAGGTGCGGCGGGTGATTTGTGGTTCGCCGGAATACTTTGCGGTCCATGGCCGGCCGACCCATCCGCAGGCCTTGGCCGGGGCGCCGGTGGTGGCGACGTCGGCCATCGGCCAGCAGCGCAGTTGGCCATTCATGGAAAACGGTGAGCTCATTGGCGTAAAACCGGAGCCGCGTCTGGTGGTTACCGCCAATCAAGCTGCGATCACAGCGGCGTCGTTGGGTCTGGGGTTGACCCGGGTGCTGTCTTATCAGGTGGCCGGCAAGGTGGCTTCCGGCGAACTGGAAATCGTCCTCGCCGAGTTTGAACTGCCTGCTCTGCCGATCCATGTGGTGTATCAGGGCGGGCGCAAGGCGCCGGCGCGGATACGCAGTTTTGTCGACTTCATCGTGCAGGCGCTGCGCGAGCATCCGGCGCTGAAAAACGCTGCGTTATTTCATCCAGAGAAATAATGGATTGCATTTGCTGGTGATTCTGTTGTTTTCGCGATCAGGGGAAGATGGCTCCTACGGCCACCGTCCATCCTGAACGGCGCCATCATCCAGCGGAGTCGACCATGCAAGCGATCAAACTCTACAACTTCCCGCGTTCCGGCCACGCCCATCGCGTCGAACTGATGTTGTCACTGTTGCAACTGCCGACCGAGCTGATCTTCGTCGATCTGGCCAAGGGTGAACATAAACAGGCGGCATATCTGGCCATCAACAGCTTCGGCCAGGTTCCGGCCATTGATGACAATGGTGTGGTGCTCGCGGACTCCAACGCGATTCTTGTCTACCTGGCACAGAAATACGGCAATGGCCGCTGGCTGCCAAGTGATCCGGTCGGCGCCGCGCACGTGCAGCGCTGGTTGTCGGCCGCCGCCGGGCCGATTGCTTTCGGGCCCGCTGCCGCACGCTTGATCACGGTGTTCGGGGCGAAGTTCAACGCCGAGGAGGTCATCACCCGTGCGCACAATTTTCTCAAGGTGATGGATGCGGAACTGGGCAAAACCCCGTACCTGACCGGCACTGAGCCGACCATTGCCGATGTCTCGGCCTACAGTTACATCGCCCATGCGCCGGAAGGCAATGTGTCGCTGGACGACTACGCTAACGTTCGCGCCTGGCTTTCGCGGATTGAGGCGCTGCCCGGTTTTGTCGGCATGCCACGCACCGTTGCCGGCCTGCAAACCACCGTCTGACATTCAATCTGCGCCGACGGCGCAGGGGAGAGACCGTGATGGAACGTTCACCGTGGCACGCTGGCGAGCAACAGTTGCAGGCCCATGTCGGCGTTGCCGAGCGCATGGAGGAATTCGGTCGTAAGGTGATTCGCACCTGGATGCCGGATCAACACCGCCAGTTCTATCAGCAATTGCCCTTCATGCTGTACGGCGCGGTGGATGCCGAAGGTCGCCCCTGGGCCAGTGTGCTGGAGGGCGAGCCGGGCTTTGCTCACTCTCCCGAGCCGACGCAACTGCAGTTCGCAAGTCTGCCGGCTGCTGATGATCCTGCACAGTTAAAGGCTGGCGCAGCGATCGGTCTGCTTGGGATCGAACTGCACACCCGCCGGCGCAATCGGCTAAATGGCCACATCGATAATTTCGATGCGAACGGCTTCGGGCTGACGGTCGATCAGTCGTTCGGCAACTGCCCGCAGTACATTCAATTGCGACAGTTTCAGCGAGTGCCGCTGACGGATCCGCAGACCCGCAAAGCCGAACACCGTGACAGCCTTGATGACGCCGCCATTGCACTGATTGAAAGTGCCGACACCTTCTTCGTCGCCAGTTATGTCGATGTCGACGGTGAGCGTTCGGTGGATGTTTCCCACCGCGGCGGTCAGCCCGGTTTTGTGCGGATCGAGGGTAATCGCCTGACGATCCCTGATTTTGCCGGCAACCTGCACTTCAATACGTTGGGCAACCTGCTCCTCAATCCCTTGGCCGGCTTGCTGTTCATCGACTTTTCCACAGGCGATGTGTTGCAGCTCAGCGGTCGCACCGAGATCATTCTCGAGGCGCCGCAGATCGAGGCCTTCCAGGGCGCCGAACGGTTGTGGACTTTCGAGGTGGAAAAACTGGTTCGGCGTCCGGCAGCGCTGGCTCTTCGCTGGCGCTTCGACGGCATGTCACCCACCAGCCTGCTGACCGGCAACTGGGCCCAGGCCGATGCACGATTGCAGGCCAAGGCATTGGGGGACAGCTGGCGGCCATTGCGCGTGGCAAAAGTCGAAATGGAAAGCCGTCACATCCGCTCGATCTATCTGGAGCCGGACGATGGCGCAGGACTGCCGGTGTTTCTCGCCGGGCAGCATCTGCCGCTTCGGTTCAACCTCGACGGTGAGGTGCACATCCGTACTTACAGCCTGTCGGGCGCGCCGTCGGATGATTTCTTCCGGATCAGCGTGAAACGCGAAGGGCGGGTATCGACCCACCTTCACGAAAAGATTCGCGTCGGCGACGTGCTGGAGGCGCGATTGCCCCAGGGGCATTTCACTGTAGCGGCGCTGGAACGCCGTCCATTGGTGCTGCTGGCTGCGGGCGTCGGCATCACGCCATTGCTTTCGATGCTGCGTGAGGTGGTGTATCAGGGCCTGCGGACCCGGCGGATTCGTCCGACCCTGTTTGTTCAGAGTTCCCGCAGCCTCGCCGACCAGCCGTTTCGCGCCGAGCTGGACCGGTTGCTGGAGGACGCCGGTGATGCCGTGAAAGTGTTGCGAGTGCTAAGTCAGCCGGAAGACGATCTGGTCGAAGGAAAAGACTTCGACCTGCGTGGCCGTATCGATGGCGATCTGTTGCGCAATCTGCTGACCGACGAGGATTTCGATCAGGTCGACTTTGTACTCTGCGGCCCCGGCGGTTTTACCCAGGGTATCTATGACACTCTGCGTGAACTGGATGTGCGGGACGGGCAGATCCATGCCGAAACCTTCGGCCCTTCGACCCTCAAGCGCCAACCCGATCCGGATGCGATCGTGATCGAGCAATTGCCCGCCGCGACCACATCGGTACCGGTGGTGTTCGAGCGTTCGGCCAAGGAAGCACGTTGGCAGCCCGACGGCGGCAGTTTGCTGGAGCTGGCGGAAAGCCGTGGATTGCGTCCGGAGTTCAGTTGCCGCGGTGGTTCGTGCGGCACCTGCAAGACCCGGCTGATCAGCGGCGCGGTGAATTATCCACAGCCTCCGGCTGAAGTGCCGGAGGAGGGGCAGGTGCTGATTTGCTGCGCGGTGCCGGCGCAGAGTGCCCAGTCGCTGGTGCTGGATCTGTAAGGGATCAGGCGTAGGACAACGCCTTTTCCTCCAGCAGCTCCTGATACAACTCGGTCCACTTGCGGCCCATTTCGTCGGCTGTGAATAACTGCCGATAGCGGGCCTCTGCCTTGAGGCCCATTTCGGCGGCGCGGGCCGGGTTTTCCCACAGGGTGCGCATCGCTTCGCGAAACGCCTGGGGATGACTCGGTGGCACCACCAGCCCGGTTTCGTTGTGGATATTGATGTAGCTGGTGCCGGTGCCGATCTCGCTGGAAATCATCGGTTTGCCGTACATCGCGCCTTCGAGCAGAGAAATGCCGAACGCTTCCGAGCGCAGGTGCGACGGGAAGACGATGGCGTAGCTCAGTTGCAGCAGGGCGACCTTGTCTTCATCGCTCAGACGGCCGAGGAAATGAATGTTTTTCAGGCCAAGCGCGGCGGCCTGGGCGTGCAGCTCCTGCTCCAGCGGGCCCGCGCCGACGATCACCACCGGGTAGTCAACGTCCTTCAAGGCATCAAGCAGGATGTGCAGGCCTTTGTAATAGCGCATCACCCCGACAAACAGGAAAAACTTATCCCCAAGCTGCTGGCGCCAGCGGTTCATGCGCTCGACATCGGCCTGTGGATAACCTGCCTTGTTCAAGCCATAAGGGATGACGCGGGTCTTGTCCTGGAATTGCTGCAACACATCGCTGGTGTGCAGATAGTTAGGCGAGGCCGCGACAATCCGGTCGGCGCTGGCGAGGAAGCGGTTCATCAGCGGGCGATAGAGCTTTAGCAGGTGCTTCTGGCGAATGATGTCCGAGTGGTACGTCACCACCGTCGGTTTGTTCACGCCGCTGGCGAAGTGCACCAGATCCATGAACGGCCACGGGAAGTGGTAGTTGATCACGTCGGCTTCGGCGGCCAGTTCGCGAAACTGCTTGAACACGCTCCAGGAAAAACCGGTGGAGGCGAACTGGATATCCAGTTTTGCCCGATGCACTTCGTGCTGGCCGAGACGCACCACAGCAGGCTCTGGATTGGCGCTAAGGGTCAGCACCTGGCCGTCGATGCCGTGTTGGGCGCCGCTCTCGCAGAGTTGAAAGATCACTTGTTCGATACCGCCGACCGAGTCAGGCAGGTACGTCTTGAAAAAATGCAGAACCCGCATTCAACCTCCCATGGCCTGGAGGTAGGCGCCGGCCGTGGCCTGCGCGCAACGCTTCCAGGAAAAAAGCCGTGCCTGCTGCAATCCGGCTTTCCGGCATGCCTGCCAGTGCGCTTGATCTTCGATCAGTCGGCTCATCGCATCACGCAAGCCGTCTGCATCGTCAGCTTCAATATAGTTGCCGGCGTCTCCCGCCACTTCCGGCATGGCCGAGGAGTGGGTGAGCACCACCGGCGTGCCGCTGGCCATCGCTTCCAGCACCGGCAGGCCGAAACCTTCATACAGCGACGGAAAAATCAGCGCCCGGGCGCCGGACAGCAATTGCGCGACTTGCTCATCGGGCAAGTAGCCGAGCAGGCACACGTGCCCGCAAGCCAGCGCCTGCTGCAATTCATCACTGAACTGGTCGCGCTGCCAGCCGGCCATGCCGACGATCAACAGCGGAAAACGCTGGCGTACCAGATCCGGCAACAGCGCGTGGGCGCGCAGAGCCAGGTTCAGGTTCTTGCGTGGCTCCAGAGTGCCGACGCAGAGGAAATACTCCCGGAACTCGACCGCATGGGCCTTGAGCACCGTGTCGATGTCTTCCGGCTCGCGCGGATGGAAACGCTCGGCAACACCCAGCGGCGCGACCACGAAACGCTCGGTAGGCAGTCCGAAATATTCCCGTGCCTCGTCAGCGATGGCTTGCGAGTCTGTCAGGATGATCCGTGCCCGGCGTACGCCGTCGGCGAGTCGTCGCTCGATTTCCCGCAGCCGTGCCGGCGGCTGGGTCTCGGGGAAATGCAGGTGCGTCAGATCGTGCAGGGTGATCACGGTCGGGCCATCGAAGGCCAGCGGCCACAGGCTCGGTTCGTGATACAGATCGACCGGGTGCGCCGGGCCCTGATCGAAGCGTTTCTGCTCCAGCCAGCGGCGGGCCTGATAGGCGCCGGGGATCTGCCGCAGCAATGGCGTCAGACGCGAATAACCGGGCATCGCTGCTTCCGGCAGCTGCGAACTCCAGCCCCAGCCATGGAAGAGCGCCACGTCGATATCGGTGTCCGCGTGCAAGGCATTTACCAGCTCGGCGACGTAATGGCCGATGCCGGTGCGCGGTGCCTGGAGAATCCGGGCGTTAAGGGCTATGCGCATGTTGCCTCGCTGGCACCTGAGGCGCCTCCAGCACATGGCGTGCGGTACGCTCGGCCAGTTGCGCGCTGGCTTCGCGCCAACCGTTCCACTGCCAGTCGCTGACATCGCGGGCGGCGGGGAATCGACCGCTGCGTTCAAAGGACTGCACCAGATCGGCGAGGCTTTGCGGGGCCTGCAGATCGAAATAGGCCATGAACTCACCGCCGATCTCGCGAAACACCGGGATGTCGCTGCCCATCGCCGGCAGCCCGCGCTGCATGGCTTCCACCAGCGGCAGGCCGAATCCTTCGACGAACGACGGAAACACCAGCGCGCTGGCATGGGCGTAGGCGTGTTCGAGGCTGGTGTCGCTCAGGTCGTTGAACATGAACAGGCGCCGGTTCAGCTCGGGATGATGGCGGATCCGGGCGAGCAGCGTGTCGCACTTCCAGCCAATGCGTCCGGCGATGCACAACCGGGCTTTCGAGCCGTTCGCCCAGGCATGATCAAAGGCATCCAGCAGATAGTCATGGTTCTTGCGCGGCTCGATGGTGCTGACCATCAGGAACACTGGCTCCGGCGTTGCGAACAGCCGTTCCAGACGCGGTTCGACGGCAACTTCAACGCTCTGCAGATCCAGCTCGGAACCGAGGTGAAAATAGTCGAACCAGCGTTTGCCGGTCTGTTCCGATCCGAGGCGACGTTGCAGTTCTGCACGCACTTGATCGCGCACGGTGGTGGAAATCGCCATGAAACCGTCGGCGTTGTGGGCGATCCAGTCGAACCACTCGCTGTACACCTCGACCAGCCGCGTGTCGTAAAACTGCGGGTGGGACAGGGGAATCAGGTCGTAGATCACCGCGACGATGCCCAGACCTTCATGTTTGAGGCGTTCGGCGTGCAGAAAAAAGTCCGAATGCCAGGACGAGTCCAGCAACACCAGATGATCGCCGGGCTGGTGTTGCAGCGGCTCACAGCGTCGATCCAGTTGATAGCGATTGATCTGCTCGACCAACCGCAGTGGTATCCCGAATACACCGAACGACGTGAGGCGATAGCCGACGTACAACAAACGTCGTGTCAGCTTTGTTCGGCAGCGTGTGTCCAGCCGCTGATGCACTTGCCAGAAGCGGTGGGCAAGCCGTTCCAGGCGTTCGCCAAGCGTGGCGATGGTATTGAACAGCGGTGAGTCCAGCGGCGCCAGACGCGTCACACGGTAGAGCCTGCCCTTGAGCAGGATCACCGGCACGCATTCGACCCCTTCGGCGCTCGGCGGCAGCTGTTTGATGACGTTGCGCACCACCCGCTGAATCCCCGAATTGACCTTCGGGTGTTTGAACACGTGGGTGCATTCGACCAGCAGCCGGGTCATGGCGCGCGCTCAGTCAGCGCAGCGGCGGTATGGCGGGTTATCGAGGCCTTGGCGTCGAGCCACGAGCAGCCGACAAAATTTTCCTGCCGGCCGTTGATCACATGAAACACCAGGCCATAGTCGCGCCACTCGAAGTTCCGATCCATATGAGAGTCCAGTCGCGACAGGCTCAGCGATACCGAGTAATTGCCCTTGCCCAGACCCATCACGAAGGCAAAGCGATAGGTGAAACGTTCTCCGGCGTGCAGATCCGTCAGGGCTTTGTCGAGGCGATGGGTATTGATGCCATACATCATCTGGCCCAGGCGGTCCTTGATGAGAAAGCCGAGCACCATTCGTTCGATGTCGCTGCGCACCTCAACCTGTACTTCCAATACCACCGGCTGACCGACCTCCGCTGCTTCGATGGAGCGCTCCTGTTCATCCAGCAGGCGCACCCCGAGGATGACGGCTTCTCCTGTGCCCGACACGGTCCGTACTTCGCCGCCGGCGAGCATTTCCTGACGCACGATCTGGCCTTCGCGTTCGGCCATCAGGGCGTTGTAGTAATCGAGCACCACTTCCGGCTTGTCGTACATGGCCATGTGGCCGTCCTTGAGCAGGATCGCCGAGTCGCAGATCGACTGGATCGCCGAGCGGTCGTGGGACACGATCAGCAATGTCGTGCCCGCCTTGCGGAAGCTGCGGATGCGATCGAAGCTCTTGTGCTGAAAGTAGGCGTCACCCACCGACAGTGCTTCGTCGACGATCAGGATGTCCGGTCGCCGTGCGGTGGCGACGCTGAAGGCCAGGCGCATCTGCATGCCGCTGGAGTAGGTGCGGACCGGATGGTCGATGGCCTCGCCGATTTCGGCGAAATGTTCGATCTCGGGCATCATCGCTTCGATTTCGTCGACCTGCAGCCCCAGCAGTTGCCCGGCCATGATTGCGTTCTGGCGGCCGGTAAAGTCCGGGTGAAAGCCCATGCCCAATTCCAGCAATGCGGCGACGCGACCTTCAATTTCAATCTTGCCGCACGTGGGTTGAGTGGTGCCGGTGATCATCTTCAGCAAGGTGCTTTTACCCGCACCGTTGGCGCCGACGATGCCCACCGCCTCGCCGGAAGCGATTTCGAAAGCGACATCCTGCAGCACCCAGTGCTGGTGGTGGCGCAGGGGCGAAAACGGGATCAGCCATTCCGCCAGGCGACTCCAGCGATTGGGATACTGCTTATAGGCCTTGCCCAGGCCGGTGACGCGAATATGTCCCATCAGAGTTCATCCACCATTTCACCGACACGCCTGCGAAACAGCCGCAGGCCGATCAGGCACATCACCAGCGCGGTGATGAACACCGGCAGCAGCGAACTCCAGACGGGCCACTGCCCATACAGGAACAGGTTCTGATAGCTGCCGATCAGGTTGGTCAACGGGTTGAGTTGCAGCAGGCGCTGAACCCACTCCGGCAGGATGCTCATCGGGTACACGATCGGCGTCAGCCAGAACCAGAACTGCAGGCAGATGGCGAAGAGCTGACCGACATCGCGAAAGAACACATTCAATACGCCGAGGATCATGCCCAGCCCGGCGCAGAACATCATTTGCAGCGCGATCAGGGGGATCAGCGCCAGCAGCGCCATGCCCGGCCAGCGCCCGGTGATCAGCAGAAAACCGAGGAACAGGCCGATGATGATGGCGAAGTTGATTGCCGCGTTGCAGAGCACAATCACCGGCAGGCAGATTCTGGGGAAGCTGATTTTCTTCAGCAGGTTGGCGTTGTCCAGAAACATGGTCTGGCTGCGCAGGGTGATTTCAGAGAACAGCCCCCAGGCCAGCAGACCGGCGCAGAGGTAGACGCTGTAGGCCATGCTGTCATCCACGCCCGGCAGGCGTGCGCGCATGATGTGGGAAAAGATCACGGTGTAGACGATGATCATCGACAGCGGGTTGAACACGGGCCACAAGGCACCGAGCAGTGAATTGCGATAGCGCGATTGAAACTCTCGCTGCACGCTGCCGAGAATGAAACCTCGATAGTCATGCAGCGAGCGATACAGGGAAAGCAGCATTTAAACCGTCCTGCCGTACTGGTCTTCGAAGCGGACGATGTCGTCCTCTCCCAGGTATTCGCCACTTTGCACTTCGATGATCACCAGGTCGATCACGCCGGGGTTCTCCAGACGGTGCTTGTGACCGGCGGCGATGAACGTCGATTCGTTCTTCGCCACCAGGGTCGTGCCGCTGCCGTTGTTGGTGACCTTGGCCATGCCTTCGACCACCACCCAGTGTTCATTGCGGTGATGGTGCATCTGCAACGACAGCTTGCCGCCGGGCTTGACCACGATGCGCTTGATCTTGAAGCGCGGGCCTTCCTCGAGCACGGTGTAGGTGCCCCACGGACGGCTGACCGTACGATGCAGGCGATAGGCTTCGTGGGATTTGTCCTTGAGCTGCTTGGCCACGCGCCGCACATCCTGAGCACGGTCGGCGTGGGCCACCAGCACGGCGTCGGCGGTGTCGATGATGATCAGGTCTTCCACACCGACGGCGGCCACCAGCCGGCCTTCGCTTTGAACGAAGTTGTTGCGGCTGTCGATGAAAATCGCTTCGCCGCTGGCGCGGTTATTGTCAGCGTCGGCCGGCACCAGCGCGGCGACCGCGCCCCACGAACCGATGTCGCTCCAGTCGAAACCGGCGGGCACCACCACGACCTTTTCCGAGCGCTCCATCAGCGCGTAGTCGATGGAGATGTCGGTGATCTCGGCGAACAGCTGCGGCGACAGTTCCTGTTGCAGGCAGCCGACGGTTTCCACCGGTTCGCTGGCGGCCATGCAGGCGCGGGTCTGTTCCAGCAACTCGGGGGCGTGCAGCGCCAGCTCGGCGATCAGGGTCGCGGTGGTGAAACAGAACATCCCCGAGTTCCACAGGAAGTTGCCGCTCTCCAGATAATGGGTCGCGGTTTGCAGGTCGGGCTTTTCCACGAAGCGCTGCACCTTGGCTGCGCCGTTTGCGTCCAGTGGCGCGCCGGTTTCGATGTAGCCGAATCCGGTTTCCGGGGCGATCGGCACCACACCGAAGGTCACCAGATAACCGTCTTTTGCCAGATTGACTGCATGTTCGACCGCGCTCTTGAGCGCGTCTTCGTTGACGATCAGATGGTCGGCAGGCATCACCACCATGATCGCTGCATCACCGTGCAGGGCTTGCAGCGACAGCGCTGCCGCCGCGATGGCCGGCGCGGTGTTGCGCCCGGTGGGTTCGAGCAGAAAGTGCCCGCGATGGCGTGAAAGGCGCGCGGCCTGATAGTGATCCTTGCTCTGGAAGTAGTACTCGCGGTTGGTCACCGTGACAATGTCGCCCCAGCCGTCCAGCAGCGCGGCGGCGCGCCGGTAGGTCTTGCCCAGCAGCGACTGGCCGTCGGGCAGGGTCATGAACGGCTTGGGATGGCCCTCCCGGGACACCGGCCACAAACGGGTGCCGGCACCGCCGGACAGAATCACGGGGATCAGCATGGCCTACTCCTTGGCGACGCGTTTCATGTCCGCATCCATCATCATGCGGATCAGGGTGTCGAGGTCGGTTTTCGGTTTCCAGCCCAGCACGCGCTGGGCCTTGGCCGGATTGCCGAGCAGCACTTCGACTTCCGCAGGGCGGAAAAACGCCGGGTCGATCTTCACGTAATCCCGATAGTTGAGGCCGACGTGATCGAAGGCGATGCGGCACATCTCGCGCACGGTGGTGGTGACGCCGGTGGCGACCACGAAATCGTCGGGCTTGTCCTGTTGCAGCATCAGCCACATGGCCTCGACGTAGTCACCGGCGAAGCCCCAGTCGCGCTTGGCATCGATGTTGCCCAGGGCCAGCTCCTGCTGTTTGCCCTGCTTGATCCGGGCCGCAGCGTCGGTGACCTTGCGGGTGACGAACTCGATACCGCGCAGGGGCGATTCATGATTGAACAAAATGCCGCTGCTGGCGTGCAGGTTGAAGCTTTCGCGGTAGTTGACGGTGATCCAGTGGCCATAGAGTTTGGCCACGCCGTACGGGCTGCGCGGGTAGAACGGGGTGTTCTCGTCCTGTTGCTCGGCCTGGATCAGACCGAACATTTCGCTGGTGGACGCCTGATAGAAACGCGTGTGCGGGCTGATCTGACGGATCGCTTCGAGCAAGTGAGTCACGCCCAGGCCGTCGACGATGCCGGTGGTTACCGGTTGGTCCCAGGAGGCGGCAACGAAGCTCTGGGCCGCCAGGTTATACACCTCGTCCGGCGCCGACTTGATCACCGCGCGCTGCACCGAGCAGGCGTCGGCCATGTCGCCGTCCAGGTAAACGATGTCGGCTTCAACGCCCATCTCGCGCAGACGCCAGCGCGAGTCGCTGCTGCGCCGTGCCACGAGGCCGTGAACCTTGTAACCCTTGTCGAGCAACAGTCTGGCCAGATACGCGCCATCCTGGCCGGTGATCCCTGTGATCAATGCACTTTTTGTCATTCTTGTCGTACTCGCGTCTCCCAGTCGGACAGGATCGCCCGCAGGGATTGTTGTGTAGTGATTTGCGGCGTCCATCCTGTGATCCGGGCCAGCCGTCGGTGGCTGCCGCAGACGCGACGCTGATCCGCGCGGCGCATACGTGCCGGATCCTGAACCAGTTGCAGCTTGACCTGGGCCAGGTCGCCCATCTGTTCGATGAGGCTGCGGATGCTTTGCTCATGGCCTGAGCAAATGTTGTACACCTGCCCCGGCGTGCCTTTTTCCAGCAGCGCGAAATAGGCCGAGACCACATCGCCGACGTCGAGGAAATCGCGGGTGACATCAATGTCACCGACTTCCAGTTGCGGCGCCTGCAGGCCTTGCTTGATACGGTTGATCTGCCGCGCGGCGCTGGCGATGACAAAACTGTCTTTCTGCCCGGTGCCGATGTGGTTGAACGGACGCGCGACCAGTACCGGCCAACCTTCGCTCAGCCCCCATTGCAGGCTGAGGAACTCCGCCGACAGCTTGCTGACTGCATAGGGATTGCGCGGGCAGGGTGGTTGTTGTTCGGTGATCGGCAGCGCGGGTTCTTCGACCTGGCCATAGACGTCGCCCGAGCTGACATACAGGAACGTGCCCTTGAAGCCGCGGGCCTTGAGGGCCTGCAACAGGTTCAGAGTGCCGAGCAGGTTGATGTCGAGAGTACGTGCCGGGTCGCGGAAAGCTTCGGGGACGAAGGTTTGTCCAGCCAGGTGAATGATCGCATCGGGCAGCTGCGGCCACAGATCGATAAGGCTGTCCGGTTTTGTCAGGTCGTAGGCCGAGGCGGCAGGCAGCAGCTGCCACGACGCGTCTTCCCCTTGCAGACGTGACTGGATGTGTTGTCCTACGAACCCACTGAGGCCCGTGATGAACAGACTTTTTTTCAAACAGCGACCCCTTGGTCTTTAACTTTCACCTCTTCCCACAGGCTTTAAGGGAATGTCTGTCAGCCCCCTGGTAAAACCGGGCAGAACGGCAGGTGAAGTCATTGTTGTAGTTGTTTGGCTGCCAATCTGTGCCAATTGCGCAGCAATTTCAACCGGCCAAACCGTGACCGGTCAGTTCTCGTCAGCGTAGTCGCGTTTTTCTCGTCGGGCGGTTCCCGAACCTTCAACGGATGTGTTTAGAATGCCCCTCGTCACGGTTCCCCGAACGCTGCCGGAGTGGGTGTGCAACCGGGTGAATCTGACCACTAAAACAAGAACGAAGACGTGTCCCGGAACACTGGACGAGCATCGGCCCTGCCGACTCGATCCAATGGCCAGGCCGTCATAGCGTGAAGTTGCCGGGATGGCGGTTTCACCGTGGGATGCCATGAATTTCATTCTCTACTCGGACGTCAACGACCGCTCCATCAGCCAGAGTCTCGGGCGTCCCGAATACAGCTATTACTTCGTGCTCAAGGCCTATCGCCCGGTGCTTGAAAGCCTCGGGCAGGTGCATGTGGTGTCCACCACCGCCGAGGTCGATCCGCTCTATCGACGGCTGCTTGCTGCCGGCGAGTCCAGCGTGTTTCTGTCTTTTACTCCGCCGCAAAATACCCCGAGCGATCTTGAATGCCCGACGATCTGCGTGATCGCATGGGAGTTCGATTCGATCCCGGACGAGTCGTGGGACGATGATCCGCGCCACGACTGGACGCAAATGCTCGCACGACAGGGACGGGCCATCACGCTGTCGAGCCACACCGCCCGCGCGATTCGCCGCGCCATGGGCGAGGACTTTCCGGTACTCGTGCTGCCGACGCCCTTGTGGGAAAACTTCGCCGTCATTCGTGAGCAGCACGTCAGTGCGCCGATCAATCCAGGCGCGACCCTGGCGATCAAGGGCTGCATTTTCGACAGCCGCACGCTGGGACTGTCTGCCGACGATTTGTTGCCCAAACCGCTGACCGCCGAACAACTGGCTGAAATCGAGGCACTGCGCCCGCCACCGCTGACGGTCAAACGACGCCTGGTCATTGCCCGTCACTATCTGCGTCTGTGGAGGCTGGGCGCGGGTGAAGAACGGGTGAAATTCCTGCACCACTGGTACTGGGAAGGTGTGCAGGATCTGCTGTCGGACAGCGCACACGCCTGGCTTGAAAAACGTTTCCCGGCCATCGCCGCTCCGCATGCGGTGGCGGTGGTCGAGCCACCCCCGCTGGATTTGCCGGACACCTCCTCAGTGGTCGAGACCGCGGTGGAAGGCGTGATCTACGTCACCGTGTTCAACCCCAAAGACGGCCGCAAGAACTGGCACCACCTGATCACCGCGTTCTGCTGGGCCTTTCGCGAAACGCCTGACGCGACGCTGGTACTGAAGATTACCCAGAACGATCTGGCGTCCTACTACAGCGAACTGATGACCCTGCTCGCGCAACTGACACCGTTCGCCTGCCGGGTGCTGGTGATGCACGGTTACCTGGACGACGCGCAATACGCGCGGCTTTACCAGGCCGCCAGTTTTTACGTCAACGCCTCACGCTGCGAAGGCCTGTGCCTGCCGCTGATGGAGTTCATGTCCAGCGGCAAACCGGTGATCGCCCCGGATCACACAGCCATGGAAGACTATATCGACGACACGGTGGCCTTCGTCGTCCGGTCCAGCGAAGAGCTGACGATCTGGCCTCAGGACACCCGGATAATTTATCGCACGCTGCGCTATCGGCCGGACTGGGCTTCGCTCAAAAGCGCCTACGAGAACAGCTACCGTATGGCCAGGGCGCAGCCGCAGGATTACGCGCGCATGTCTGCCGCCGCTGTCGAACGCATGCACGAGTATTGCGCGTTCGCCCCGGTGCAACGGCGCATGGCGGACTTTTTCGGCCTCGAGCCACTTGCCGCCGATGCCGCCCCTGTGACGGACAACGCCTCATGCTGATCATCATTCATTCGGAAACCAACCAGCACACCATCGCGCAAAACCTCGGCCGTTCGGAGTACAGCTACTACTTCGTACTCAAGGAGTACCGGCCGGTGCTCGAACGCCTTGGGCGTGTGGTGGAAGTCGTTGATCCGGCTCGCGAAGTCGATGCGTTGTATCTGGAATGCCTGGCCCGTGGCGAGCCCTGCGTGTTTCTGTCGTTCTCGCCGCCGCACCGCACGCCGATCCACCTCGCGTGCCCGACACTGCCGGTATTCGCCTGGGAATTCAGCACCATCCCCAACGAACCCTTCGACAACGAGCCGCGCAACGACTGGCGCACGGTGCTCCGGGCCTGCGGTGCGGCGATCACCCATTCCGGTTACACGGTCAATGCCGTGCGCGAGGCCATGGGCGCCGATTACCCGATTGTCGCGGTCCCGGCGCCGGTATGGGATCGCTTCGCAGCCCGAGGCGCGCAGCTTCAGGGTCAGTGTCCGACCGGACCGGTGCGACTGACGATCAAGGGACTGGTCGCCGACAGTCGCCAACTCGACCTCGACGCCTTCGGCCCGGAACATTTGCGCCGTGGTGAGGGCATCGATTTCCAGGCACCGGTGTGCGAGCAGGAGTTGTTGCTGGACGGGGTCGTCTACACGTCGGTGTTCAATCCCGGTGACGGCCGCAAGAACTGGGAAGACATGCTGAGCGCATTCTGCGTGACGTTTCGCGACATCGAAGACGCGACGCTGGTACTCAAGCTCACGCACCACGATGCCGAGGAAGCGCTCAGCGACATTCTTCATCACCTGTATAAGAACCAGTCCTATCGCTGTCGCATCGTGCTGATTTATGGCTACCTCGCGGACGCGGACTACGAGCGTCTGGTACAGGCCACGCGTTACGTGGTGAATACTTCTTACGGTGAGGGCCAGTGCCTGCCGTTGATGGAATTCATGTCCTGCGGCAAGCCGGCCGTGGCGCCGCGGACCACGGCGATGATCGATTACCTGAGTGCCGAGAACGCATTCCTGGTCGAGTCCTCCGATGAACTTACCGCCTGGCCTCACGATCCGCGCAGGGCTTTCCGTACCCTGCGCTACATGACCAACTGGGCGTCGGTCTGCGTGGCCTACCGCGACAGCTACGAAGTGGCGAAACACGATCCGCAGCGTTACGCACACATGGCGGCCCGGGCCGTCAGCAGTCTGCAGGGTTTCTGCAGTCAGGCAGTGGCAGAGCAGCGGTTGCAGGTTTTTCTCGCGCAACTGTTCGAGCATCAGGCATCCGCGGGCACCGAGGTGCCCCAGGCATGAGTGACAAACGAATCCTGGACATCGAAGTGCTGCGGGCGATCGCGGTGCTCGGTGTGCTGTTTCATCATTTGCAGGGCAGCCTGTTCACCGACCCGGTACCCCTGCTGGAAAAAATCCACGCCTGGGCGCAGCCGTGGTGGGGCGTCGATCTGTTTTTCGCGATCTCCGGATTCGTCATAGCCCGCAGCCTGATCCCGGCGTTGCGAGGTTGCACGACCCGTCAGGAATACTGGGAGCAGACGCGCAACTTCTGGTTGCGCCGGGTCTTTCGTCTGCTGCCGTCGGCGTGGCTGTGGCTGGCGCTGATGTTGCTGGCGTGCCTGTTTCTCAATCGCTCCGGAGCGTTCGGTACGCTGCACGCCAACCTGCAGGCGACGCTGGCGGGCGTGTTGCAGTACGCTAACTTCCGTTTTGCCGACAGTTTCTTTCATTACGAGTACGGCAGCAGTTTCGTGTATTGGAGCCTGGCGCTGGAGGAGCAGTTCTATCTGCTGTTCCCGCTGCTGATTCTGGTGTGCCGCAAGCATCTGGTCTGGGCGCTGCTGGCACTGGTTGCGGTGCAATTGTTCACCCTGCGCACGCCGATACTGATGGTCATCCGTACCGATGCGCTGGCCCTGGGTGTGTTGCTGGCGATGTGGAGCATGCAGCCGGGCTATCGCCGGTGGGAGCCGACTTTCCTGCGCCGCCCGTGGGCCGGAGTGGGCGCGCTGATCGTGCTGGCGCTGCTGCTGAGCTACATGGCCACCGACCGTTTCACCTTTGTTTCTTACCGCATCGGCTCGATTGCCGTGCTCGGTGCGCTGCTGGTGTGGATCGCTTCGTACAACCGCGATTACCTGCTGCCTGCCGGCAGGCTGCAACAGTTGATGGCATGGGTCGGCAGCCGTTCCTACGGGATCTACCTCATCCACATTCCGGCTTACCAACTGGTGCGTGAGCTGATCTTCCGCTTGCAGGAGGCGGGAATGTCCAGCCCTGCCGGTCACCCGATCATCACGCTGTTGCTGGCGTTCGGTCTGATCGTGCTGCTCAGCGAGCTCAATTACCGTCTCATCGAAATGCCGATGCGCAATCGAGGCGCTGCCCTGGTGCGGCGCCTCGGTACATCGCGAATCGCCGTCCCATCCTCTGGAGCCACCTCATGCTGAGCCTTTTGAAGAAACTCACGGCGTCGACGCCTGCACTGATGCCCGAGCAGCCAGCTGCCGGGAAGGTCGATTCGTACATGCTCGGCCTGCACGACGCGATGCTCAGCGGCTGGTTCAACCAGGAAACCGGTGAGCTGTTCAAAGGCTTCCCGGTGACCGCCGATGACACCTTGCTGGACGTTGGCTGCGGCGACGGTGGCAACGTGCATTTCTGCGGCATGCGCGGGGCGAAGATCATCATTGCCGACATCGACGGCGCCAAGGTCGAGGCGACCCGCCAGCGCCTGAGCGATACCCCGGCGCGTGGGGTCGAATGCCATGTCACCGACTGCAATCCGCTGCCGATCGCCGATGGCACCGCCACTCGTGTGGTGTCCACCGAAGTCATCGAGCACGTCGACGACCCGGCGCAGTTCCTTGCCGAGCTGGTGCGCGTCGGTCAGTCGGGCGCGCTGTACCTGTTGAGCGTGCCGCATCCGAGCTCCGAAGACCTGCAGAAAGATATCGCCGCGCCGGAGTATTTCCAGAAGCCCAACCACATTCGCATCATCAGTGAAGAGCAGTTCAAGGCGATGGTCAGCGAGGCGGGACTCGAGATCATCAGCCATAGCCAGTACGGCTTTTACTGGTCGATGTGGATGTTGCTGTTCTGGGAGGCCAAGGTCGATTTCAGCAACCCGGATCACCCGTTGCTAAACCATTGGGCCGAGACCTGGCAAGCGGTGCTCGACTCGCCGCGCGGCGCGCAGATCAAGCAGGCGCTGGATGCGGTGGTGGCCAAGAGTCAGGTAATCATTGCCCGCAAGCCCTGAACGCTTTTGTGTAACCTTGCAGCTTGATGTCTCAGGGATCTGCAAGGTATGCGCTTTATCATCGGGTGGTTGGCCCTGGTGGCTGTGTTGTTGCTGTGTGCTTGTGAACGACAGGACGCGGTGCCGCTCGATCAGCAGCTTTACGTCTGGCAACGGCAATGGACGCCAGCCCATGAACGTGCCTTGAACGACAGTCGCAACGACTTTTCGACGTTGCGGGTATTGGCGTTGCAGGCTTTCCCGAATGACGGCTGGAGTCTCGCACGCGTCGATTTCGCGCTGCTGAAACACGATGCGCGGCCGTTGATTGCGGTGATTCGCCTCGACGGCCAGCTCAAGGCGCTCGATACGCAAGCGGTCACGGCGCAAATCCTTCAAGTGCTCGCTGACTGGCAAGGCCAGGGGCTGAACCTGAGCGGCGTCGAGATCGATCATGACGCCGGCAATGCCCGACTGCCTGCTTACACTGAATTTCTCACTCAGTTGCGCGGCGCATTGCCGGCCAATCTGCCCCTGAGCATCACCGCGTTGCCCGCCTGGCTCGACAGCCCGCAATTGCCGGCGCTGCTGGCGACCGTCGACAGCAGCGTGTTGCAGGTGCATGCCGTCAGCGATCCGCGTCGCGGTCTGTTCGATCCCGAGCTGACCCAGCGCTGGGCCAAGGCCTGGGGGCGGGTGACCGACAAACCGTTTTATCTGGCATTGCCGGCCTATGGCGTGGCGTTGTTGGCGGCTGCCGACGGCGCCCCGGTGGTGGAAAGCGAAGTGCCGCTCGAGCGCGGTGGCCAGCGACGCGAATTGCTCGCCGATCCGCAACAACTGGGCCGGCTGGCCAATGAGTTACGCGAGGATCGCCCGGCGCATCTGGCCGGTCTGATCTGGTTTCGCCTGCCGTTGGCCAACGACCGCAGAGCCTGGAGCCTGAGCACGCTACGTGCGGTCGCCCGAGGCGATGCATTGAGCAGCCAGCTCGGACTGACGTTCACCGAACAGAACGGCCTGCAAGACATCGCCCTGCGTAACGTCGGTAACCTCGACAGCGCCTGGCCCGCCCGCATCACCCTCAAGGCCCGGGGCTGCGAAGGTGCCGATGCGCTCGCCGGTTATGCGTTGCAACAGACGGCGGATCTGCTTACCTTCACCCGCCTGCGCGACGGCCGATTGCCGGCGAACGGGCAGCGTGCGATCGGTTGGGCACGCTGCGCAAATATTGATCAAGGAGGTTCGCATGTTGACCCGTAACTGGCCGCGCCATCTGCTTTGCCTGAGCCTCAGCCTGCCGCTGGGCTCGGCGCTGGCCTGCGGACCGGATTTCCCGATGCGTCTGCTCGACGATCGCGGGCAATCGCTGGCGGAGCTGCCGGAGGGCAACTTCAGGTTCGAGATCAGTCGCCTCGGCAAAACCATTGCCGGGCTGAAGAACGTCACCGCCGCCACCCACAATCCGGATGACATCTACGCCGACGCCCCAGAACCCGCCGAGGTGCGCGACAAGGCCGAGCAGATCGGCCTGACGCCTGAACAGCAAGCGCTGGTCAAACAACTGCGCAGCCTGACCGACGCGCGTCAGGTCGAGGTGCAGGGCGCGAGCCTGCCAGCGGAACTGCGCCTGTATGTGGCGGGCGCCGTGGCGTTCGGTGCCGGTGACCATCAATTGGCTGTCGAGTATTTCCACCAGTTGCTGGCGTTGCCGGCCGATCAGCGGGCGTTGCGCAGCACCTGGGCCGCTTATTCGCTGGGCCGGGCGTTCTTTGCCATGAGCAGCGAAGCGGGCGACGCGCTTGAAGCGTTGGAAAACGCAATTGAAGCTTTCCGCCAGACGCGGCAGCTGAGCATCGACGGTTTCAGTGATCCGCTGGAACTGGGCGTGGCCAGCCTTGGCGAAGAGGCGCGAGCGCTGCGCACGGCGGGCAGTTGGGACAAGGCCATCGAACTCTATGCCGCGCAGAACCTGCACGGCTCGAACGTCGGTTACACCTCTCTGAAGCAGTTGATGAACGAACTGGCCGAGGAGCCCGAAGACCGGCTGGCGAAATTGCTGCGCGGCGAAGCGGTGCAGCAACTGGTGACCGCCTCGCTGATCAGCCGGATCGGCTGGTCGTTCGGTGATGAGCCGCCGAACGAGAAGAAGCTGGTCAAGGCCCTGCAAGCGAGCACCCGCGGCAGCCCCGATAACGCTGATCGTCTGGCGGCGATGAATTATCAACAGGGCGATTACGCCAGCGCCAAGGCGTTCCTCGAACACGCTGGCGACAGCGGTCTGGCGTGGTGGCTGCGAGCGAAACTGGCGGTGCGCGATGGCGACAGGAACGCGGCGGCTGCGGCTTATGCGAAAGCCGCGCGAGCGTTCCCGCAGGACGAATCCTGGGGCGAGCGGCGCACTGCCGACTGGAATCTCGAAAGCGTGCAGCCCAAGTGCCGGGTCGAGGGTGAAAGCGCGATTCTGGCGTTGCAACGTGGCGAGTACCTGCAGGCCTTCGACCAGTTGTATCGCAGCCAGACCATTTACTGGTTCGACGCGGCGACCGTGGCCGAGCGAGTGCTGACGGTCGAAGAATTGAAAAACTATGTCGATACCAATGTCCCGGCACCGCCCGCGCTGAGCCAGCAGGATCGTGACAATTACGTGCCGCTGCCGGTGGCCGCCAGTCTGCGTAATCTGCTGGGGCGACGTTTGTTGCGTGAGGGGCACTACGAAGAAGCGGTTGGCTATTTCGACAGCGCGGATCTGCAGAACAAGGCGCGGCTCTATGGTGAGCAACGCCTCAAAGCCGATTCGGCATGGTGGCCGACCAAACGTGCCAGCGCACTGTTCAATGCTGCGTGGACAGCCCGTGAGTGGGGCATGGACATCCTGGGCTACGAAATGGCCCCGGATTACGCGACCTTCGGCGGCAACTACAGCCTGGAAACCACCGAACTGAAAGTTGGGCCTTTGGTGAGCGAGGCTGAAGTGCAGCGCCAGAAGGCCAGTGAAGCGCAGCCGGATGAGCGCTATCACTATCGGTTTGTTGCCACAGCGCTGGCCAGCCGTGCGGCGGATAACTTGCCGCACACCAGTCAGGCGTTCGCCGCTGTGTTGTGCTCGGCAGCCGGTTTCAATAGCAGCCTGCAAGAGCAAAGCGCGCTGTATCAGCGATATGTGAAAGAAGGTCCGTACATGGGCTGGGGCGGCTATTTCGGTCAGCAATGCCCTTCTCCGGATTTCGCCAACGCAGACAAACGCTACGTCACCCAGGTTGTCGATGCTGTACGCGGAGTGTTGCGACCCTACAAGCGTGCGGTGCAGATCGGAACCATTGTCGGGTTAACCGTGATTGCGCTGGTGATCATTACCCGCCGCCAACGCAAGGCCCGCAAAACCTAAGCCTGCTGGACGAAGGTCAGGCGCACCGCAAAGCCGATCAACAGGCTGCCGAACAGCCACTGTTGCACCCGTTGGGCCGTCGGGCTGTGTTTCAGCCAGCGGCCCAGCGCGGCGCCGGTCAGGGCGTAGGCGCTGTCGAACAGCAGGCCGGCGCCCACCAGCATCGCGCCGAGCAGCGCAAACTGCGTCAGCACCGGTGCGCCATTTGCCACGATGAACTGCGGCAGCAACACCGAGCAGAACAGCAACGCTTTCGGGTTGAGCAGGTTGGTCAACAGGCCGCGACGGATGGCGGCGTAGCACTGCGCATGACTGTCCGTGATGGTGCCGGCGTTCAGATCCGGCAGCAGCGTGGTGCGCAGGCACTGAATGCCGATCCACAGCAAGTACGCCGCCCCGGCGATCCGCACGGCATCGAACGTCCACGGCGCCGCCTTGAACAGCGCCGCCAGCCCCAACGCCGCGAGCGCTACATGACAGCCTCGGGCGATGGCCAGACCCACCGCCGTGGCCAGCGCTGCACCGCGCCCCTGGCGAGCGCCGGTCTGCAGCAGCAGGATCATGTCCGGGCCGGGCAACAGAAAGACCACTGCCAGCGCCAGGAAAAACAGCCAGAGACTCGCCATGTCGCACCCCTTTCGTTGTCGATTCGGTCGCCTCAGTCTAGGGCCGAAGGGCAGGGCAGGTGGTTGCGTAGTCAGCTTCTAAAGGCCTCTGAATTGGCATAACCTGCGCTCTTTCACCGCTCAAACCATCAGGATCTGCCAACCATGAAACTGGACGCCTTCGACCGCAAGATTCTCGCCGCGCTGCAAAGGGACGGGCGCTTGAGCAATGTGCAGTTGGCCGACGAGATCGGTCTGTCGGCATCGCCGTGTCTGCGCCGGGTGCGGATGCTCGAAGAGGCTGGGGTGATTCGCGGTTATCAGGCCAATCTGGATCGCGATGAAGTGGGGTTGGGTCTGACGGTGTTTGTCGGGGTCAAGGTCGAGCGGCACAACGACGAACAAGCCGAGGCGTTCCACCGGGCGGTGACGGCGTTGCCGGAGGTGATTTCAGCGTTTCTGGTGTCCGGGGAGTCGGACTTTCTGCTGCAAGTGGTGGTGCCGGATCTACGCGCCTATGACCGCTTTCTCACCGGTTGCCTGTTGAAGCTGCCGGGGGTAAGCGACATCCGCAGCAATTTTGCGATCCACACGGTAAAGACGCCCGGCGTGTTGCCGCTGGGGCATCTGCCGTCCTGATACTTCCCGCATTGCGCGGGAAGTATTCGCACAGTGCTTACATCTGCGTCGCCATCCCCTCGACATTCATTGCTGCCTGACGAAGCGCTTCGGAGCGGGTTGGATGCGGGTGACAGGTCAGCGCGATGTCCTCGGCCGAGGCGCTGAACTCCATGGCCACGCAGAATTCGCCGATCATTTCGCTGACGCTCGGGCCGACCAGGTGCACACCGAGGACTTCGTCGGTGCGCTCGTCAGCGATGACTTTGGCAAAACCTTCGGTCTCGTGATTGATCTTCGCCCGGCTGTTGGCGGTGAACGGGAATTTGCCGACCTTGTACGCCCGGCCTTCGGCTTTCAGCTGCTCTTCGGTCTTGCCGACGCTGGCCAGCTCTGGCCGGGTGTAGATCACGTTGGGAATCAGGTCGTAATTGACCTCGCCGGCCTTGCCGACGATCTGTTCGATGCAGGCCATGGCTTCGTCTTCGGCCTTGTGCGCGAGCATCGGCCCGGACGTCACGTCACCAATTACCCACACGCCGGGTGCTTCGGTGCGATGCTGTTTGTTGGCGAGCATGCCGCGTTTGTCGGTGCTCAGGCCGACGTTTTCCAGGCCCAGGCCCTGGGTGTACGGACGACGCCCGATGGCCACCAGCACGTAGTCGGCTTCAAGGATTTCCGCGCTGCCGCCAGCGGCGGGTTCGACGCTGAGCTGTACGCCAGTGGCCGAAGAAGTGGCACTGGTCACTTTCGAGCTCAGCTTGAAGCTGATCCCCTGTTTGCTCAGCGAGCGTTGCAGAGTCTTACCGGCTTCGCCGTCGACGCCGGGGCAGATGCGGTCGAGGTATTCCACCACCGTCACCTGCGCGCCGAGCCGGCGCCAGACCGAGCCGAGTTCGAGGCCAATTACGCCTGCGCCGATCACAACAAGATGCTTGGGTACTTCGCTCAAGGACAGCGCACCGGTCGAGTCGAGGATGCGCTTATTGTCTATTTCCACGCCGGGCAGGGGAGTGGGCTCGGAGCCGGTGGCGATGACGATGTCCTTGGCAGTCAGTTCGATCCGGCTGCCCTGATCGCCAGTCACGCTGACTTTTCCAGGGCCGTCGATGTGGCCCCAGCCCTTGATCCAGTCGACCTTGTTTTTGCGAAACAGGAACTCGATGCCTTTGGTCAGGCCGCTCACGCTTTCGTCTTTCTGCTTCATCATTTGCGCAAGGTTGAGCGTGGGTTTGACCTCGATGCCGAGGTTGGCGAACTCCGCTCCCAGGGCCGCTTCGTAGAGCTCGGACGCATGCAAAAGCGCCTTGGACGGCATGCAGCCGACGTTCAGGCAGGTGCCACCCAGCGTGGCGCGGCCTTCGACACACGCGGCCTTGAGACCCAGTTGGCCGGCGCGGATCGCTGCGTTATAACCGCCGGGGCCACCGCCCAGAATCACCACGTCATAGTTGCTCATGCTCTTGCTCCTGGCTGAAGGATGCGGATCAGTAAAAGTAGTTCGTGCTAAAAATTACGAACGTAATATGAGCGTTTCCCGACATTTCGGTCAAGGCTTCAGGCAAGCGACAGGTTGCGCATCTTTGAATGATGCAAATGAGTACAAATATTTCACGACTTTCGTTATATCGTAACGATATGTGCAGTGAGCCAAGGGTTTTGGGGGGATATGCAAGTCGATCTGGATGAAGGCACGCCGGTCACCGGGTTGCCGCGCTTTCAGCAAGCGGCAGCGCAAGGCCGGCGCTTGCGTCGCCTGGCGATCGGTCTGGCTGCGTTGGCCGGTGCAGGGTGGGTGCTGGCATTTTTTGTCGGGCTGTTTGCGCCGCAATCGCTGTGGTCCGCGCTGCTGGTCAATCAAAGCGCGGCGCTGCTGGTGCTGGTGACGGGGCTGCAATCGGCGTGGTGGGTGACGCAATGGCGGGCGCGGGTGATCAATCCCGTGGTGCCGGTAACGGTTGCTGAAGAACCTGCGCCGGATGGCTGGTACGAGCGACTGCTGGATCGCATGAGTCAACGCAGTCTGCACCTGCTAGGGCAGATCGGCGCGGCCACATTGTGGCTGGGCGGGTGGTCGTTGCTGGTGCTGTTAAGCATCGAGCAAATGTGGAGCCTGACGCTGCCGGCGGCGGGAGTGGGGTTGTCCGCCACGGTCGGCGCGGCCATCGCGTTGCTGCTGGCGTTCGCTCTGCTGGTGCTGGAGCGGCAACTGGCGCAGGAAAACCCGGCGCAATGGCCCGAGGCCGGAGCGCTGGCGCAACTGACGCGGGTGGCAATCATCAGTCTGGTGCTGGGCGCGTTGTGCCTGTTGTTCGCCAGTGACAGTGCAATCTGGCCGGTGCGGCTGGCTGTGCTGATTGGCATTCTGCCGGGTTTGGTCGCTGTGGAATTGCTGCTGCGTGCCTTGCTGTCGCTGTTCAGCCCGCGCCGCGAACAGCTCGAACCGGTGCTGCTGGCGCGCAGTTTCGTCGCCGATCTGCTGCGCTGGCCGCCACAACCTCTGCTCGCGTTGCAGCATGAATTGCATAACCGCTTCGGCATCGATCTGCGTCAGATCTGGGCCTTCAGTTACATGCGCCGCGCCTTCTTGCCGGTGTTGGTGTTGGTGGCAGCGGTGGGCTGGTTGCTCACCGGCCTTCACGAAATACCGATGCAAAGCCGTGGCATCTACGAGCGCTTCGGCAAACCGGTGCAGGTGTTCGGTCCGGGTTTGCACGCTGGTTTGCCCTGGCCGTTGGGGCGTGTGCTGAACGTTGAAAACGGTGTGGTGCATGAACTGGCAACCAGTGTCGGCGAGAACCCGGCAGCCGTGCAGTTGGATCCGGCAGAAGGCCCGGCGCCATTTACTGCCAACCGTTTGTGGGATGCCAGCCACGTCAATGACAAATCCCAGGTTATCGCCAGCAGCCGGGGCGATCAGCAGAGCTTTCAGATCGTCAACATGGACGTGCGCTTCGTCTATCGCATCGGCCTGAGCGATCAAGCGGCGTTGGCCGCTACTTACAACAGCGCCGATGTGCCGACGCTGATCCGCAGCACCGCCAGCCGGATTCTGGTGCATGACTTTGCCTCGCGCACACTCGACGGTTTGCTTGGCGAGGACAGGACCGGGCTCGCCGAAGAAATCGGCCGCGCCGTGCAAAGCGATCTGCAGAAACTCGACAGCGGCGTGGAAATCCTCGCCACAGTGGTCGAAGCGATACACCCGCCAGCCGGGGCGGCCAATGCCTATCACAGCGTGCAAGCGGCGCAGATCGGTGCTCAGGCGTTGATCTCCCGCGAGCGCGGTGCCGCTGCCGAAGCGAGTAATCAGGCGCAGTTGCAGGCTAGCCTCGCGCGGGACCAGGCCAGTGCCAACGCCCACGAAATCAACGCCACGGCCCGGGCGGCGGATCTGAAATTCAGCGCCGAACAAAAAGCCTACGCCAGCGCCGGCCAGGCCTTCGTGCTGGAGCAATACCTCAGCCAACTCAGCCAGGGTTTGAGCAAAGCCAAACTGCTGGTACTCGACCATCGTCTGGGCGGCAGCAGTAACGCACCGACCATCGACCTGCGTACGTTCACGCTGCCGGCAGATCCGGCGCGCACCACCGCTCAGCCAGGAGCCACCCATTGAGCCAGTCGCACACTCACGATCACCATGACCACAGCGGCCATGATCATGCTCATGGCGGCGGTCATCACCATCACGGGCATCATCACCATCACCACGGTGCGCCGGAAGAGGCGGGGCCTTTTCCTTGGAAACGCATGGGCTGGGCAGCGCTACTGGTGGCGTTCGCCATCGCGGCGGCGAGCCTGGTGCAAGTGCGCTCCGGTGAAGCCACTGTCATCACCCGGTTCGGCAATCCATCCCGCGTGTTGCTGGATCCGGGTCTGAGCTGGCGCTGGCCGGCGCCGTTCGAAGCGGCGATTCCGGTGGATCTGCGTTTGCGCACGACCTCCAGCGGCTTGCAGGACGTCGGCACCCGCGACGGTTTGCGCATCATCGTTCAGGCTTACGTGGCCTGGCAGGTGCAGGGCGATCCTGACAACGTGCAGCGCTTCATGCGCGCTGTGCAGAACCAGCCGGACGAAGCGGCCCGGCAGATTCGCACGTTTGTCGGCTCGGCACTGGAAACAACCGCCAGCAGTTTCGATCTGGCCAATCTGGTGAACACCGATGCCAGCCAGGTTCGCATCGCCGATTTTGAAGCGCAGTTGCGTCAGCAAATCGATCAGCAGCTGCTCGCCACTTACGGCGTGCGCGTGGTGCAAGTGGGCATCGAACGGCTGACCTTGCCATCGGTGACCCTCACCGCAACGGTTGACCGGATGCGTGCCGAGCGTGAAACCATCGCCACCGAACGCACCGCCATTGGCAAACGTGAAGCAGCGCAAATCCGCTCCGCCGCCGAACGCGATGCGCGCATCGTGCAAGCCGATGCCACGGTGAAGGCCGCCGATATCGAAGCCCAATCGCGAGTGGAAGCGGCGCAGATTTACGGACGCGCTTATGCCGGTTCGCCGCAGCTGTACAACTTGCTGCGCTCGCTGGACACCCTCGGCACCATTGTTTCGCCGGATACCAAACTGATCCTGCGCACCGACGCCGCGCCGTTCCGGGTGTTGGTCGACGGTCCGCCGAATCTCGACAGCAAAAGCGGATCGCAGCCATGAATGAAGTTCCACGTGGAACACATTCGCTGAACAGTCCATGGATTCAAGCGGGACGTCTGGCGTTTTTCGCGCTGTATGCGGTAACCGTGCTCGCGGCATTGGCCTGGGCGTTTTCCAATGTCCGGCAGATCGACCCGCAAAATCGCGCGGTGGTTTTGCATTTCGGAGCGCTGGATCGCATTCAGAATGCCGGGTTGTTATTGGCCTGGCCGCAGCCGTTCGAGCAGGTGGTTTTGTTGCCGGCGGCAGATCGTGTCATCGAACGCAGGGTAGAAAATCTGCTGCGCAGTGATCAGGCCTTGCAGGCGGATCGCGTCGCGACCTTCGCCACGCCGCTGAGTGATGCGCTGGCCGGCTCCGGCTATCTGCTCACGGGTGATGCCGGAGTGGTGCAACTGGATGTGCGGGTGTTCTACAAGGTCACCGACCCGTATGACTTCGTACTGCAGGGCGAGCATGTGTTGCCGGCGCTGGATCGATTAGTGACGCGAAGCGCGGTGGCGCTGACGGCGGCGCGGGATCTGGACACGATTCTGGTGGCGCGGCCGGAGTTGATCGGCGCTGATAATCAGGCCGCCGAACGTCGTGAACGGTTGCGCGGCGATCTGGTGCAAGGCATCAACCGACGTCTCGCCGAGTTGAAGGCGAGCGGTCAGGGCATCGGCATCGAAGTGGCTCGGGTCGATGTGCAATCGAGTCTGCCGGAGCCGGCGGTCAGTGCGTTTAACGCTGTCCTTACCGCCAGCCAGCAGGCCGACAAAGCGGTCGCCAATGCCCGCACCGAGGCCGAGAAACTTACCCAGTCCGCCAATGAACAGGCTGACCGCACGCTGCAAGTCGCTCATGCCCAGGCGGGTGAGCGCCTGGCCAAAGCCTCCGCCGACACGGCGACGGTGTTGAGCCTGGCCAAGGCGCAACAGCAGGGCACGGACCCGCAAATGCTGCTGCGTCTGTACCGCGAGCGCATGCCGAAGATTCTCGGTCAGGCCGGTTCGGTGACCACGGTCGATCCGAAAGACGATTCACGCCTGATCATTCAGGGAGCCAGCAAATGACTGCTACCACCTCATCTCCGAGCCTGTTGTCCTCGGCCGAACAACGCCGCGCCGCCCGCCAGTTGACCCTGGCGATGCTCGCCCTCGGCTTGCTCGGTCTGGGGCTGATCTGGCGCTGGTTGATGCCGGAACAGACGGGCGTCAGTCAGCTGTTGCTCGGATTCGCTTCTTTATTAGTCGCGGTGCCGGTGATGCGTTCGGCGTGGTTCAGCCTGCGTTATCCGAGCCTGCACGGCATCACCGATCAGTTGATCGCCCTGGCGATGATCGGGGCCTGGGCCACGGGCGATCTGCTCACCGCGGCGTTGTTGCCGATCATCATGATCTTTGGCCATGTGCTGGAAGAGCGCAGTGTGATCGGTTCCCAGGAAGCGATTCATGCCCTCGGCCAACTCACGCGCAGCCATGCACGCAAAGTGCAGGCGGACGGTTCGATCATCGAAGTCGACAACGGCACGCTCAAGGCCGGCGACAAAGTCGAAGTGCGCGCCGGTGATCGGGTGCCGGCGGACGGTCGGGTTTTGTCCGGCCAGGCCAGCCTCGATACGGCGTCGATCACCGGTGAGTCGGTGCCGGTGGAAGCGGGCGTTGGCATGGCGGTGTTCGGCGGTGCGATCAACCTCGACGGTTTGCTGCGAATCGAAGTGACCCGTACCGGGGATGAATCCACCCTCGGCAAAGTCATCGCGCTGATGCAAAACGCCGAACGCTCCAAGCCACCGATCACTCGTTTGCTCGAACGCTATGCCGGCAGTTACATGGTGCTGGTGTTGTTGCTCGCGGCGGTGACCTGGTTCATTACCAACGATGCACAGGCGATGCTCGCGGTGCTGGTGGCGGCATGCCCATGCGCGCTGGTGTTGTCGGCACCGGCCACGGCGATTGCCGGGGTGGCGGTGGCGGCGCGGCACGGGATTCTGATCCGCAGTTCGGCGTTCCTTGAGGAGCTGGCCGATCTCACCTCGCTGGTCGTCGACAAGACCGGCACCCTGACTTACGGCACGCTGCGCTTGCAGTCGATCAACAGCCCGCGAGCGGATCACGGTTCGGTGATGGCGCTGGCTGCAAGCCTGGGGGCGGCGAGCAGCCATCCGGTCAGCCGCGCGCTGGCCGGACTGGTCAGCGCGGAAGAGGTGTTGGTGCTGACCGATATCCATGAGCGGCAGGGGTTGGGCGTTGTGGCCAAGACCGCGCAAGGCGAGGCCGCGCTCGGGCGCCCGGAGCTGTTTGCGCAGTTGGGCATCCCGACCACGGCGATCCCCGAACACGACGGCCCGATTGCCGGGCTGGCGTTGAACGGCGAATTCCTCGCCTGGCTGTTACTGGCCGACACTGTCAAACCGGAAGCGCGATTTGCCCTGAGTGAACTGCGTGACCTCGGGCTGGGGCGGCAACTGCTGTTGACCGGTGACCGGCAAAGCGTCGCACAAACTCTGGCCAAGGATGTCGGCCTGCACGAAGTCGAAGCCCAGGCGTTGCCCGAAGACAAACTGAACCGAGTGCTCAAGGAAATCGACAACGGCTTCCGGCCGATGGTGGTCGGCGACGGGATCAACGATTCGCTGGCGCTTAAAGCGGGCGTCGTGGGCGTCGCGATGGGAGCGGGCGGTGCAGATATCGCGCTGGCCTCCGCCGACATCGTGCTGATCGGCAGTGACCTGCGTCGGCTCGGCACCTGCGTGCGCCTGAGTCGTCAGTGCCGACGCACCTTGCAAGTGAACGTGATCATCGGCCTGGGCTGGACGCTGGCCATCGTGGTATTCGCGGCCTTCGGCTGGCTCGGTGCTGCGGGGGCGATGATCGCTGCGTTGCTGCACAACCTGAGCACGTTGCTGGTGCTCGGCAATGCCGGTCGCCTGCTCCGTTTTCAAGAGCCACTGCTGAAGCTGAAAGCGTCGGATTGATCATTTTTCGAACTGTGCGCCGCTCTCGCAGTCATTTGAAAAGGCGCACTGAAACAGGGATGACAGCGCGGTGACAGCCGATGTGGCTGATAGTCGGCGACTATCAAATCGATAGCCTGCTAATTTTCAAGGATGGTCTACCCTCAGATCAGACGTCTGAAACCAGGGGGATATTCCATGCTCGCGCAACTTCCACCGGCCTTACAGAATCTGCAGCTTCCGCTTCGCCTGCGACTCTGGGACGGCCATGAATTCAATCTGGGCCCGACGCCCAGCGTCACCATTGTGGTCAAGGACCCATTGATGGTGTCCCAGTTGACTCATCCAAGTCTCGACGCGCTGGGGGCGGCGTTCGTCGAGGGCAAGCTCGAACTGGAGGGCTCGATCAGCGAAGTCATCCGGGTGTGCGATGAGCTGAGCTCCGCGCTGCTCGATGAAGACGATGACAGTCAGCCGGTGCGCACGCTCCACGACAAGGAAACCGACGCCAAAGCCATCTCCTATCACTATGACCTATCGAACGCGTTCTACCAGCTGTGGCTGGACAGCGACATGGCGTATTCCTGCGCGTATTTCGAAACCGGCAGTGAATCCCTGGAGCAAGCCCAGCAAGCCAAGTTCCGGCACCTGTGCCGCAAGCTGCGTTTGCAGCCCGGCGACTATCTGCTGGACGTCGGTTGCGGCTGGGGCGGATTGGCGCGTTATGCCGCCCGCGAATTTGGCGCCAAGGTCTTCGGTATCACTCTGAGCAAAGAACAACTGGCCCTGGCCCGCGAGCGAGTCAAAGCCGAAGGTCTGGAGGATCAGATCGAACTGCAACTGCTCGATTACCGCGATCTGCCCCAGGACGGGCGTTTCGACAAAGTGGTCAGCGTCGGCATGTTCGAACACGTCGGCCACGCCAACCTCGCCGAATACTGCAAAACCCTGTTCGGCGCGGTGAAAGAGGGCGGTCTGGTGATGAACCACGGCATCACTGCCAAGCACACCGATGGCCGTCCGGTGGGACGCGGTGCCGGGGATTTCATCGAGAAATATGTGTTCCCCAACGGCGAACTGCCGCACCTGGCGATGATCTCGGCCGAGATCAGCGAAGCGGGTCTGGAGATCGTCGACGTCGAGAGTCTGCGCCTGCACTACGCGCGTACCCTGGACCACTGGAGCGAACGGCTGGAGGACAACCTTGAAGCCGCCGCGAAACTGGTGCCGGACCAGGCGCTGCGTATCTGGCGTCTGTACCTGGCAGGCTGCGCTTATGCATTCGCTCGCGGCTGGATCAACCTGCACCAGATCCTCGCCGTGAAGGCCCATGCCGACGGCAGCCATGAACTGCCGTGGACGAGGGACGACATCTACCACCCTTGAATCTAGAGAATCGGTGAAATCAGCCGGGCGATCCGCATGCCGACCTGTTGCAGGCGGTGGATCTCCCGGCTTTCTTCTTTGGCGACTTCATAGGCTTGGGCGAAGTCATCGTTGAGCATCTGTTCCACACTGGCGGCGAACTCGCTGTCGACGGTCAGCAGCATCACTTCGAAATTCAGCCGGAACGAACGGTTGTCCAGATTGGCGCTGCCGATCGCGCTGATTTCGCTGTCGATCAACACCACCTTCTGATGCAGGAAGCCCGGTTCGTAGCGGAATACCCGCACGCCGGCACGCACCGCTTCGAACGCGTACAGGCTGGAAGCGGCGTAGACGATGCGGTGGTCGGGACGCGAAGGCAGCAGCAGGCGCACATCGACCCCGCGCAGCACCGCGAGGCGTAATGCTGCGAACACGGCTTCGTCGGGAATGAAGTAGGGGCTGGTGATCCACACGCGTTCGGTGGCGGCGTGGATGGCCTCAACGAAGAACAGCGAGCAGGTTTCGTAGGCATCCGCCGGGCCGCTGGCGAGCAATTGGCAAAGCACGCCGTCCTCCGGGTACGCGTCCGGCAGGATCAGCGGCGGCAATGACCGTGCGGCCCAGAACCAGTCTTCGGCAAATGACTCCTGCATGCACGCCACCACCGGGCCGCGCACCTGGACGTGAGTGTCGCGCCACGGCGCCAGCGGTGGTTTTTCACCCATGTACTCGTCGCCGACGTTATGCCCGCCGACAAACCCGATCAGCCCGTCGACCACCACGATCTTGCGGTGGTTGCGGAAATTCACCTGGAACCGATTGAGCCAGCCGCTGCGGGTGGCGAATGCTTTTACCTCGACACCGCCGTCGCGCAGCGCCTGCACATAACTGTGGGGCAGGGCGTGGCTGCCGATGCGGTCGTAGAGCAAATGAATCACCACGCCTTCGGCCGCTTTCTTCAGCAGCAGGTCACGCAGGCGTTGACCGAGACGATCGTCGTGAATGATGAAAAACTGGATCAGCACCGCTTCCCGTGCCTGGTCGATTGCGTGGAAAATCGCCTCGAAGGTGGCCGCGCCGTTGATCAGCAATCGCACTTCATTGTTCGCCAGGCACGGCATGCGTCCCAGCTTTGGCATCGCGCGCAACGAGTCATAGGCATTCGAGGCGCGGGCGGTCAGGGCTTCTTCCACCCACGGGCGCCAGTTGAGTTCGGAAATCGCCTGGCGCATCTGTTCGTTGGCCTGGCGGCGGGCCTTGATGTAGCCATCGAAGGTGCTGCGGCCGAACACCAGATACGGGATGAGGGTGAGGTAGGGAATGAAGATCAACGACAGCGCCCAGGCGATCGAGCCTTGGGCGGTGCGTACGGTCAATACGGCATGGATCGCGGCGATCGAGCCAAGGGTGTGTATCAGGGCGATCAGATAACCGAAAATGTGCGGTCCGAAATAATCCATGGGGCAACCTTGCTCCTGAAGATTCAATGCTTAACAGACCATGTTCCATGGCGATTGTCGCTATTTGTTTTCAAGCCGCCAGCGCCCGCCATGAACCGAAACAGGCGGCCGGCGTCTAACGGCCACTACTGATCAGGAGTTTTTCAATGAACGTTCGTCTGCTGGGTTTGGCGCTGGGCCTGGGTTTGGCCTTGCCGGTGGTTGCTCAGGCGCAAATGCTGCAGCCGGGGTTGTGGGAAATGACGTCGAGCAATGTGAAGGTCGATGATCAGGTGATGGATGTGCAATCGATCCTCGGCCAGATTCAGGGCCAGATCACCCCGCAACAGCGGGCGGAACTGGAGAAGCAGGGGATAAACATCGGTGGCAAGGGCATCCGCGCCTGCCTGACGCCGCAGCAGGTGGCGACCAACGATATTCCGCTGGCGGACCCGCAGTCGGGCTGCAAACAGCAGATCACCGAGCGTGTCGGCAACCAGTGGAAATTCCGCTTCAGTTGCCCGAAAGCCCAGGGCACTGGCGTCGCGACGTTCCTCAGTGACCGTGAGTTCACCACCGTCGCCAATGGCACCTTCAATGCCATCGGGATCAACCAGAAGGGCAGTCTGGAAACCCGGGCAGTCTGGCTGGGTCAGGATTGCGGCACGGTCAAACCGCGAGCGTAACGTCACCATCGAAACCGCCTCCACATCGAGTGGAGGCGGTTTTTTTCAGCGCATGAACCGCAGCGGCAATCCCTGGCAGTTGTCATGGATCCGATGGTCATGCCACGCGATCTGCCCAGACACCATCGTCGTGCTGACCCGATGCCGAAAGCTGCGCTGAGCGAAGGGCGTCCAGCCGCATTGCGACAGAACCGGCTGACGTGACACAGCGACACCCTTGGGCTCCGGTTGAATCAACACCAGATCCGCCCAATATCCCTCACGCAAATAACCGCGATCCGGAATGGCAAACAGATCCGCCACCCGGTGGCTGGTCTTCGCCACCAGCGTGGTGATCGGCAACACGCCATCCGCCACCAGTTCCAGTAACGCCGGCAGTGCGTGTTGCACCAGTGGCAGTCCTGACGGTGCCTGTTCATACGCTTGCTGTTTTTCCGCCCAGGTGTGCGGCGCGTGATCGCTGCCGATCACGTCCAGTCGATTGCTCAGCAGCGCCTGGCGCAGGGCGTCACGATCGCTCTGGGACTTGATCGCCGGATTGCATTTGATCAGGTTGCCGAGGTTCGGATAGTCACGGTCATCAAATAGCAAGTGATGCAGGCAGACTTCGGCAGTGAGGCGTTTTTGCGTCAGCGGTATGTCTTCGAACAAGGCCAGCTCGCGGGCCGTGGTCAGGTGCAGGACGTGCAGGCGAGTGCCGTGGCGTCGGGCCAGATCCACCGCCAGAGACGATGAGCGAAAGCAGGTGTCGGCATTGCGGATCAGCGCATGGGCGTCGGGTGGCAGTTGGTTGCCGAAGCGTTCGCGAAGGTTTGCGGCATTCGTTTCGATGCTCGGCGTGTGCTCACAGTGGGCCAGCAGAATCGTCGGCACTTCTGCGAACAGGCGCTCGAGGGTGTTGGGGTCGTCCACCAGCATGTTGCCGGTGGACGCGCCCATGAACACTTTGACCCCGGCCACTTCGCTCGGATTGAGCGCCGCGACAATGTCCAGATTGTCGTGACTGACACCAAAGTGAAAACCGTAGTTGGCCACCGAATTGATCGCTGCCCGGCGCTTTTTGTCGGCCAGCGCGTCAAGGGTCAGGGTGGCAGGGTTGGTGTTCGGCATGTCCATGAAACTGGTGATGCCCCCGGCCACGGCTGCACGGGATTCGGTGTGGATACTGCCCTTGGCCGGCGCACCCGGCTCACGGAAATGCACCTGGTCGTCAATCATTCCCGGCAGCAGCCATTGGCCGGTGGCGTCGATTTCACGGGTCGCGTTTTCACCTTCGATGCTGCCGGCGATCTTGACGATGCGCCCGTTGCTGACCAACAGATCGGCGTCGAACTCACGCCCCTCGTTCACCAGCCGCGCATTGCGAATCAGCACACTGCTCATGGTTCAGAACTCGTTCTGCAGGGCTTTGTAGCCGCGCACCAGGTCGACGTTGGTGCGCGCAACGTCCTCGGAAAACTCCGAAGCGCTGACGCTCACTGGCGGGAATTGCGAGAGGTCGGTGCCCGGGCCGATGCGGGTGGTGGAGGGCACGTAGAACGCGTCCGGCAGATCTCGGCCGTCGACCACCGAGTTGTGCCGCACCACACAACCGTTGCCCACGACGCAATTGAACAGCACGCTGTTGAAACCGATGAACACCCGGTCGCCGACCGTGCACGGGCCATGCACGATCGAGCGGTGGGCGATGGAGCTGAATTCGCCGATGGTCACCGCCGCGCCGGATTTGGAGTGGATTACCACGCCGTCCTGGATGTTCGAATTGGCGCCGATGGTGATCGGTTCCATCTCGCCCGTGGCGTCCACTTCATCAGCGCGGATCACCGCGTACGGGCCGACGAACACGTTTTCGCCGATCACCACTTTGCCGCAGATGATCGCGGTTTTATCGACGTAGGCAGACTCGGCAATCTGCGGCAAATCACCGGAAGGATTTTTACGGATCATGGTTGGCTCAGGGCTTGGTAAAGAGTGTTGAGGTTGTATTCGAACAGCCCGGTGAAGGTGCTGGCCGGGCCACTGGCGGCGAGGGCGTCGGAGTACAGCGTGCCGCCGATGTGTGCGCCGCTTTCGTCGGCAATCTGTTTCAGCAGGCGCGCGTCCTTGATGTTTTCCATGAACACCGCTTTGACCTTGGCCTGGCGAATCTGGGTGATCAGCGCGGCGACTTCGGCAGCGGAAGGTTCGCGCTCGGTGGACAGACCTTGTGGCGCCATGAAGTCGATGCCGTAGGCCTGACCGAGATAACCGAAGGCATCGTGACTGGTGACGATCTTGCGGTTGCCCGGCGGCAGTGAACCGAGCTTGGCTTTCGCTTGGGCGAGGAGGGCGTAGATCTGTTTCAGGTAGGCCTGGCTGTTGCGCTCGTAGTCGGCTTTGTTTGCCGGGTCAGCGGCGATCAGCGCCTTGGTGATGTTGGCGATGTAGAGCTCGGCGTTCGCCAGGTTGTGCCAGGCGTGAGGGTCGGGAACGGTTTCGCCGTCCTCATCCAGCGAGCGCGGAATCACGCCGCGACTGGCGCTGATTACCGGAGCTCTGGTGTCGGTGCTGGCGACCAGCCGATCCAGCCACGGCTCGAAACCCAGTCCGTTCTTGACGATCAGTTTCGCCTTGAGCAGGGCCTTGGCGTCGTCCGGCGTCGGTTCGTAAGTGTGGGCATCGGCGTCAGGGCCGACCATGTTGGTGATCTGGATATGCTCGCCGCCGATCTGATGCACCATGTCGGCAAGGATGCTGAAACTGGTGACCACCGGCAGTTTTTCCGCCGCCGATAACGACATCGACAGCATCAGGCTGAACAGCACGAGTAGAACGCGCATCGGAAAACACCTCATTGGGATGTGAGCAAAGGCGGGCGGCGCAACAGACCGTGAACCGGTCCGAACACCACGGACAACAGGTAACTGCCACCGGCGACCAGCACGATGGCCGGGCCGCTGGGCAGCGAGTAGTAGAACGACAGCAACAGGCCGAGCCATACCGATGCGCAACCGATGAGCGCGGCGATGGCGATCAGGATTGGCAGGCGTCGGCTCCAGAAGCGTGAAGCGGCGGCGGGCAGCATCATCAGTCCGACCACCATCAAGGCGCCGATGGCCTGGAAACCGATCACCAGATTGAGCACCACCAGCGTGAGGAACACGCCGTGGGCGACGGGGCCAAGCCGGCTGACCGTGCGCAGGAAAAACGGATCGAGCGTGTCGAGCAGCAACGGTTTATAGATCAGCGCCATGGCCATCAGGCTGAGCGCCGATACCCACAACATGCCGTGGAGGGTCGGGCCGTCAACCGCCAGTGCGGAGCCGAATAGCAGGTGGAGCAAATCGAGTCGCTTGCCCGCGATTCCCAGAATCAGCACGCCGCTGGCCAGCGAGATGGGATAGATGGCTGCGAGGCTGGCGTCTTCGCGCAGACCGGTGCGTCGGGTGATCCACGCGGCGAGTCCGGCCATGCTCAGGCCGGCACCGAGTCCGCCGAGTGTCAGCGCCGGCAGACTCAGCCCGGCGAACCAGAACCCCAACGCGGCGCCGGGGAGGATGCCGTGGGCAACGGCGTCACCAATCAGGCTCATTCGGCGCAGGATCAGAAACACGCCCAGTGGTGCCGTGCTGCACGCCAGGACCAGACCGCCGAGCAGGGCCCGGCGCATGAAAACGAACTCGTGGAACGGTTGCCATAAATGGCTCAGCGTGAGCATCAGGCCACCTGCGTGTGAGGTGTTTGCTGGATAAGGTCGACGCTGCTGCCGAATGCGCAGCCGCTCGGTTTGATCAGCAAGGTCTGTGGAATGTGTTGGCGCACGGCGGCAAGGTCATGGCAAACCACGACCAGGGTTCTTCCTTGTTCGTGCCAGGCGTGAAGGTGTTGCCACAACAATGTCTGACCCAGTTCGTCGAGCGCGGCATGGGGTTCGTCGAGCAGCAGCAACGGTGTGTCTGCCAGACTCAATCGGGCGAGCAGGGCGCGTTGCAGTTCCCCGCCGGAGAGGGCCATCAGGGGGCGATGTTCCAGTCCGCTCAGGTGCCAGTCTTCCAGTGCGGATTCGAGACGTTGGGCTCTCAGTTGCGAGGACAGTCGGCGTCCCCAGAAACCTGCAGCCACCAATTCCTGGAGGCTGATCGGGAATTGTCGATCCAGATGCTGTTGTTGAGGCAGGAAGGACAAGCCGCTTTGGCGTGGAACACCCAGTTCGACTTTGCCGGCCAACGGTCGCTGTAACCCGGCGATGACTTTAAGCAGGCTGCTTTTGCCGCTGCCGTTGACGCCGATGATTGCCGTCAGGCTGCCGCTTTCCAACCTCAGGTTGAGCGGTGCAGTGAGCGGTTGGCCGGGTATTCCCCAGCTCAGGTTGTGGCAGCGAATCATGGCTGCTCCCGGCGCCAATGACTCTCGGCGACGGCGTCGTGAGCATGAAGGCTTTCGGCGTGGATGACTCGTACGTGGAATTCGCTGACACCGGGTGAGCGGCGCAGTGCCAGGTTCAGGCGTCGGGCGGCGTCTTCGCAGAACATCAGGTTCTGGCCATTGGCGAGGGCGAAGGCTTGTTCGTCGGCGCGTTTCACAGCGGTTTGCACGGCGGTGCCGAGGGCTGCTTCGGCGTCGTTGATGATGGATGTCAGCGGTAGTTCGTCGACGAATTCATCCAGGTGCAAATGTAGCTGGGCGGTACTGCGCTGGCTGTGAGGTGTGGCCACGATGCCTTGGGTCGAGCCTAACCACGCCAACACATCGGCGTGTTGCAGTGGTTTGTTGGCAAAGTCGTCGACAAATTGTTGCTGGATCAACTGCCTCGCCAATGCTGCGGAACAGGGGCAAGTTGAGGAATACGCGACGTCGATTTTCAGTTCCACGTGGAACACTTTGTTTTTTAGCTGGGCTGAAACGGTGACGGGATAGGTTTTCCACCCCGCCAAAGGACTGACCAATGCCGACCTTCTCAGCAACAAATCAGTTTGGATATTCAGATAAGCGGTTTCGGACAGATCTTCGTGGCTGTCGAGGAAACGCTTTAGGACCTGGCGTAAAACAGCAGGAGAAAGGTTCTGCTGCTCCAGCGCTTCCAGCCCAAGATAGAGCCGTGACATGTGAATGCCGCGAGCGTCTCCATCATCCAGGCTGACGCCTGCATCCGCTTTGGCAGCCAAGCGTTGGCCTTCGATAAACACAGGTAATGCGATGCCGCACATCCCCACCCATTCGAGAGGCAGGGCCTGGCGGGCGGCTTGAGCCGCGACATCCGGCAAAGTCAGCGCGTTCATGAGCAGTTCCATCATGGTGATTGAATTTGATGTTACATTATAACAATTCAAACCACGATGCCTTTTTCATGAACAGGCTTTCATATGCACAGACGCCACCTGCTCAACCTGATGCTGGCCAGCGCGGCCTTTGTTTTGCCTTTTTCGGTGTCCGCCACGCAGATACGCAATGCGCGGCTTTGGCGTTCGGATGACAAGCTTCGGCTGGTGTTCGATCTGAGTGGTCCTGTGAGCTACAAGACCTTCACCTTGAGTGCGCCGGAGCGGTTGATCATCGATTTGAGCGGCACCAGCCTGAGTGGGGATTTCAGCCAGTTAGCGTTATCCGGCACCCCTATTCATTCGATCCGCTCCGGCCATTTTGGCCAAGGGAACACCCGGATCGTGCTGGATCTAAGCAGCCCGGTTCAGCTCAACTCATTTTTGTTGGCGCCTCAAGATGGGCAAGGACATCGCCTGGTTTTGGACTTGATGAGCGCATCATCGGGGCTGCCTCCGAGCGTTCCACGTGAAACACCCCAGGAAAAATCCCACCCCAAGCGCGACATCATGGTGGTGGTCGACCCTGGTCATGGCGGAAAAGATCCGGGTGCAATCGGCGCCAAAGGCGAGCGGGAAAAAGATGTGGTTTTGTCTATTGCACAACTACTCGCACGTCGGCTTAAACGAGAGAAAGGATTTGATGTGAAGCTGGTTCGTAACGACGATTTCTTCGTCCCGTTGCGCAAGCGTGTGGAGATTGCGCGTCAGCACAAGGCCGATATGTTCATCTCGGTGCACGCCGATGCTGCACCGCGTCTGACGGCTTCTGGGGCGTCGGTGTATTGCCTGTCCGAGGGCGGCGCTACATCCGCCACCGCGCGGTTCATGGCGCAGCGTGAGAACGGTGTGGATCTGCTCGGCGCGACCAGCCCGCTCAATCTCAAGGACAAGGATCCGATGCTCGCTGGCGTGATCCTCGATATGTCGATGAACGCAACCATTGCTGCCAGTTTGCAACTCGGAAGCACAGTGCTGGGCAGCCTGGCCGGCATCACCACGCTGCACCAAAAGCGCGTGGAACAGGCTGGATTTGCCGTTCTGAAATCGCCGGATGTGCCGTCAATCCTGGTGGAAACCGGTTTCATTTCCAACGCACGGGACAGTCAGCGCCTGGTGACGGCGCGTCATCAGCAAGCCGTGGCAGACGGTTTGTTTGAGGGCTTGCAGCGCTACTTCCAGAAGAATCCGCCTGTCGACAGCTACATGGCCTGGCAACAAGAGCAGAAAGGATCGCAGGTTTAGCAGCCAGTGATCCGGCTGCAGGTGAACTTCGCACTGCTGCCGCCTGAGCTGGAGAACCGATTGATCGTCGTCCAGCCCACTCGCCGGTTGTAGCCAACCCAGGCTTCCCCATCGGAAGCGATGCCGGTGAAGAACGTCAGTTGCCCGTAGCGGCTGTTGGTTTGTGCCCAATAGCGGTTGCCCGCTTTCTCGAATCCGCGAAGGTAAATCGTGCTGCCGACGGTGTTGACGCTGTAGGCGTTGCCGTTGCCATCGATGCACGCCAACAGGTTCGCGCTGCGCGTGCAATTGGCGAGCCCCGGCACTTGTGCTTCGGCAGTCAGCGTCAGCAATGCCAGGCAGATAAACGAGTATTTCAACGCGGTTTTCATGACGTAACTCGGCGGCGATCTGATTACAGCTTCGGGCCCTTTGTCACTTTGGGCAAGAAGAGAGTGGATTGATTTTGTTGTTATACTATAACATTAATCGGACAAGGCTTTCCGTGGCTTCCATTTCAAGCGTCCGTTTCCCTGGTGACCCCATCGAAACCCAAGAACGCTCGCCCCGAGAGCCTCCAGCGCTGTTTAGCGACCGTCTGATGAGGTTTATCCAATGTCTTCCCGACTTCCCGTGACCGTTTTGTCCGGCTTTCTCGGCGCCGGAAAAAGTACACTTTTGAATTACGTACTACGTAACAGAGACGATCTGCGCGTGGCCGTTATCGTTAACGATATGAGCGAGATCAACATCGATGGCGGCGAAGTCCAGCGTGATGTCAGCCTGAATCGTGCAGAAGAGAAGCTCGTGGAGATGAGCAATGGCTGTATCTGCTGTACGTTACGCGAAGACCTGCTTGAAGAGGTCAGCCAGCTGGCTCGTGAAGGCCGTTTCGATTACTTGTTGATCGAATCCACGGGAATCTCCGAGCCGTTACCCGTGGCCGAGACATTCACCTTTCGTGATGAGGAGGGGCAAAGCCTCGCCGACATCGCTCGCCTCGATACCATGGTCACTGTAGTCGACGGTATGAATTTCCTGCCTGACTACCAGGCCGCTGAAAATCTCGCCTCTCGTGGTGAATTCCTCGGTGAAGAAGATGAGCGCTCGATCACCGATCTGCTGATCGAACAGATCGAGTTCGCCGACGTCCTGTTGATCAGCAAGATCGACTTGATCAGCAGCCCCGAGCGGGAGGAGTTGATGGCCATTCTCAGACGCCTCAATGCTCAGGCTGAGATCATCCCGATGGTCATGGGTGAAGTACCGCTGGCGAAGATTCTCAATACCGGTCGTTTCGACTTCGAAAAGGCCGCCCAGGCCCCGGGCTGGCTACAGGAACTGCGTGGCGAACATGTGCCAGAAACCGAGGAGTACGGCATCGCATCCACGGCTTATCGGGCACGCCGGCCCTTTCATCCGCAGCGTTTCTTCGACTTCATCGATCGCCCTTGGGTAAACGGCAAACTGCTGCGCTCCAAAGGCTTCTTCTGGCTGGCCAGCAAACCCACAGACGCCGGCAGCTGGTCCCAGGCAGGTGGCCTGATGCGTCACGGTTTCGCCGGACGCTGGTGGCGTTTTGTGCCAAAAGAACAGTGGCCGCAGGATCAGGAAAGTACCGCCGCGATCATGGAAAACTGGATCGCCAGCGTAGGTGATTGTCGCCAGGAGCTGGTGTTTATCGGGCAGAACATCGATTTCGCACAGCTGTCGTCGGAACTCGATGATTGCCTGCTGACCGATGACGAAATGGCGCTCGGTACTCAAGGCTGGCTACAGCTACGTGATCCTTTTGGCTCCTGGCACGATGAGGTCGCTTGATGCTCGCCCTGAAACCGCTGCCAGGCAGCACGCGTCATCAGTCTTTCGGCCAGACCCCGCAGGCGCTGGCGGATATTCTTGACGATGAGACCAACCTCGCGGTCTGGCAACGACAGCTTCCGCTGCACATTGCCGAATTTGCTGACTTGTTGCTGTCTCTGAACGAACCTTACGCCGAGGCGCTGTGCCTGGAATTGCCGGACGAAGACGCAGAACCGGATCTCACGGGACTGGCCAGCGGCTTTCGCGATCTGGAAGGCTACGAAGGGTTTATCGCCGACCTGAAATGGCTGGTCAGTGCCTTCGCCTGCCTGCTGGGGGCGCGGCGGATCGGCTTGCGCCTGCGGGTATTGGACAAGGCCATGTGTCCGCGTTTTCACGTCGATCATGTGCCGGTGCGGTTGATCACGACGTACGCAGGTGTCGGCAGTGAATGGTTAAGGGAAGGGCAGATGGATCGTCGGCAACTGGGACAACCGCAAGCCGAGCCGCAGGAAGCGTCACGGATTCAGCAATTGAATCGGGGCGAAGTGGCATTGCTCAAGGGCGAAAAATGGCACGGCAACGAAGGTTTCGGGCTGATCCATCGCTCGCCGCAACTGGCGCCGGGAGAGCGGCGGCTGATGCTGACCCTCGACTGGCTCGGATAGCGCCTCAGGGCTTTAGCCATTTCCCCTGGCCCTGGGCCTCGCAATAGGGCTGCAAATACGCCGCATCGGTGGCCACGCCGTAATAGTGGATATCCTGGCGATAAGGCATATTGGCGACTTGCGCGTTACTGCACACGCCGAATGCGCCGGCGGGGCACTGGTCGACGTATTGAACCTCGACTTTCTGCCCGGCCAGGGTCGGCTGACAGAAGCCGTCGTTGAACAGTTTTTCCGGGATGTTGCGGTTCTGCTGGCAGACTTTCACGTCAAGCCGCTCCGCCTGGCTGTGCACCACGCAGGCCTGTGCCAGCGCCTCGCCCGACATCAGCGCCAGCAGCAACGACCATCCCGTCCACCGCATCTTCGACCTCCAGAAAACCTTGATCATGTTGCAGAACATTCCCACCCACGTCATCGCCGGCCCCTTGGGCGCGGGCAAGACCAGCCTGATCCGCCAGCTCATGGCCCAGCGCCCGACGGGCGAGCGTTGGGCGGTGCTGATCAACGAGTTCGGCCAGATCGGGCTCGACGCTGCGCTGTTGACCCGCGACGTCGATGGTATCGCACTGGGCGAAGTGGCCGGGGGCTGTTTATGCTGCGTGAACGGTGCGCCGTTCCAGATTGGTCTGGGGCGTTTGTTGCGCAAGGCACGGCCGGACCGCCTGTTCATCGAGCCCTCGGGGCTTGGGCATCCGGCGCAGTTGCTGAAGCAGCTGAGCGAGGCGCCGTGGCAAGGCGTTCTCGCCGTACAACCTTGCGTGCTGGTGCTGGACGCCCAGGCCCTCGTCGCGGGCAAACCGCTGCCGGACGCGCAGCGAGAAACCTTGTCCAGCGCAGGCTTGCTGCTGTTGAACAAAGCAGAATGCCTCGACGAGCCCTCGCGTGAACTAATCACCAGACAGTTGCCGTCTGTACGATTGATCTGGACGCAGCAGGCGATGTTGCCGCTGAGCGAGTTGCCAGGTCTGGAGGTGCAGGCGCAAGCAGGTGTGGATAAGTTGATCGTCCCCCAAGGGCTGGCGCAGATGCCGGCCATCTGGAGCGATCCGGCATTGCCGATCTGCCTGAGCCAGGCGCAGGAGAGTGGTTGGAGCATCGGTTGGCGCTGGCATCCGAGCCAGGTGTTCGACGTGTCGGGGATAACCCGATGGCTGAAAAGCCTGGACTGGCGCCGGGCCAAACTGGTGATTCAGAGCCCGGAAGGCTGGCAGTCAGCCAATGCGCTGGACAATGCCGAGCTCAGTTGGGTGCCCAGTGAATGGCGCAAGGATTCCCGGATCGAGCTGATTTTCGACGAACCGCAGGCAGTCAGTGAATTACAGGCCGGGCTGGCCTGGTGTCGGCTTCAGACGGGCTGATTCAAGGCTTCCACTTGGTGTGTTCCTGGCGCCACTGGCTCAGCTCGATCACTTCACCACGCGGCTTGGTCACTTCCACCACGGGCGGCGTGTCATCAAATGGCGCCGGGTAGGGCGCCAGTTCAATCTGCGCGCTGTGCGCACCGAACTGGGTGATGGTGCCGTTGTGCCGGGTTTCGCCGGTCACGGTGAATTCGAAATTGTAGACCCGGGCCAGACGTCGCCGACCGCTGGCGTCCTTGATCAGACCGATCTTCTTCAGCGCCACGTTACCGTCGAGCAACTCGACGCCGACATTCACGCAATGCTGTTTGACCCGCTCCAGCGCCCGCTCGCGCAAGCCGTGGTTGTGCCAGAGCCACGCACCGGCGACGGCGAACAGCATCAGCACGAAAATGTTTTCCAGGGTGAGCATCAACACGAAACTCCAAATGATGGCGTCAGCTTAACTGCGTCGCCGGTCTGTCGTACAGGCTGCGTTTCGTCGCATACTGCGCGGCTTGAATTTCAATCGTTTTACGGAAAAACCCGAATGAAACGTACGCCTCATCTGCTCGCCATCCAGTCCCATGTGGTGTTCGGCCACGCCGGCAACAGCGCTGCGGTTTTTCCGATGCAGCGGGTCGGGGTAAATGTCTGGCCGCTCAATACGGTGCAGTTCTCCAACCACACGCAGTACGGCCAGTGGGCCGGCGAAGTGCTGGCGCCGCAGCGGATCCCCGAACTGGTCGAAGGCATCGCCGCGATCGGTGAGCTGGGCAATTGCGACGCGGTGCTGTCCGGCTATCTCGGCAGTGCGGCGCAGGGGCGGGCGATTCTCAGTGGCATCGAGCGGATCAAGGCAGCCAACCCGAAAGCCCTTTATCTGTGCGACCCGGTGATGGGGCATCCGGAAAAGGGCTGCAGCGTTCCTGCTGAAGTCAGTGATTTCCTGCTGGAAGAAGCCGCTGCCGTTGCGGATTTAATGTGCCCGAACCAGTTGGAGCTGGACAGCTTCTCCGGGCGCAAGCCGCAGTCGCTGTTCGATTGCCTGGCGATGGCGCGGGCGCTGCTGGCACGTGGGCCGAAAGCGGTGCTGGTCAAGCATCTGGATTATCCGGGCAAACCGGCGGATGGCTTTGAAATGTTGCTGGTGACGGCCGAGGGCAGCTGGCATCTGCGTCGTCCGCTGCTGGCGTTTCCGCGTCAGCCGGTGGGGGTGGGCGATCTGACGTCCGGCCTGTTCCTGGCGCGCGTGCTGCTCGGAGATAGCCTGGTGGCGGCGTTTGAATTCACCGCCGCAGCGGTGCATGAAGTGCTGCTGGAAACCCAGGCCTGCGCCAGTTACGAGCTGCAGCTGGTGCGAGCGCAGGACCGGATTGCGCATCCGCGGGTGAAGTTCGAGGCCACGCCGATCAGCCTCTGATACCGCATCGGCTTCAATCGCGAGCAGGCTCGCTCCCACGGATAAAACATCACCTGTGGGAGCGAGCCTGCTCGCGATAGCGGTCGTCAGATCGCTACAAATTTCAGGCGTCGCCCTTGATTTCCTGATAGCGCTTTTCCAGCTCCTGACGGATCTGCCGGCGTTGCTGCGCCTGCATGTAGCGGCGTTTGTCTTCGCTGTTCTGCGGTTGCAGCGGCGGTACGGCAGCGGGTTTTCGCTGATCGTCTACCGCGACCATGGTGAAGAAGCAGCTGTTGGTGTGGCGTACCGAGCGCTCGCGGATGTTCTCGGTCACCACTTTGATGCCGACTTCCATCGAGGTGTTGCCGGTGTAGTTGACCGACGCCAGGAAGGTCACCAGTTCGCCGACATGGATCGGCTCGCGGAAAATCACCTGATCCACCGACAGGGTCACCACGTAGCGGCCGGCATAACGGCTGGCGCAGGCGTAGGCCACTTCGTCGAGGTATTTGAGCAGGGTGCCGCCGTGGACATTGCCTGAGAAGTTGGCCATGTCGGGGGTCATCAGTACCGTCATCGACAGCTGGGCGTTTCCGGGTTCCATAACGTTCTCACGGGTCAAGGCAGGGTTGCTGGAAGAAACACCTCTGCGGGTGCCTGGTCGCTTTTCAAAAGCACCGTTATCGGGACGCCAGGCAACTGGCCGCCGTCACGCCCGAATCGATCTGTTTCCATATATTGCACCGCCTTTCAGCCGGAAGTCGCGGTGTTACCCTGCAAAAGCGCCTCCCCAAGGGCGATTCCTACACCCAAAGCGGATTATTACTCAGCTCGCCCAGACATTTCCCATGCCTGCGTGAGCCTCGTCATTCAAGGAGCCCACACCATGCATGCCATCAGCTTTATTCAGGATCTGGCGGTGATCATGTTGGTCGCAGGTGTGGTGACCGTGCTGTTTCACCGCTTCAAGCAGCCGGTAGTGCTCGGCTACATCGTCGCCGGCTTCATCATCGGCCCGCACACACCGCCCTTCGGCCTGATCCACGACGAAGAAACCATCAAGACCCTCGCCGAGCTGGGGGTGATTTTCCTGATGTTCTGCCTGGGCCTGGAGTTCAGCCTGCGCAAGCTGTTCAAGGTCGGCGCCACGGCCTTCATCGCGGCGTTCCTCGAAATTGTCCTGATGATCTGGATCGGCTACGAAATCGGCCGTTGGTTCGAGTGGAACACCATGGATTCGCTGTTCCTCGGCGCGATCCTGGCGATTTCCTCGACCACCATCATCGTCAAGGCGCTCAACGATCTGAAGATGAAAAATGAGCGCTTCGCGCAGCTGATCTTCGGCGTGCTGATCGTCGAGGACATTCTCGGCATCGGCATCATCGCCTTGCTGTCGAGCATCGCGGTCAGCGGCACGGTGAGCTCCGGCGAAGTGTTTTCCACGGTCGGCAAGCTCTCGCTGTTCATGATCGTCGCGCTGGTAATCGGCATTCTGCTGGTGCCGCGACTGTTGGCCTACGTGGCGAAATTCGAAAGCAACGAGATGCTGCTGATCACCGTGCTCGGGCTGTGCTTCGGCTTCTGCCTGCTGGTGGTCAAACTCGAGTACAGTATGGTGCTCGGGGCGTTCCTTATCGGCGCGATCATGGCCGAGTCGCGGCAACTGCTGAAAATCGAGCGACTGATCGAGCCGGTACGCGACCTGTTCAGCGCGATCTTCTTCGTCGCCATCGGACTGATGCTCGACCCGATGATTCTTCTGCAGTACGCGTGGCCGATCGCGGTGATCACTGTGGCCGTGGTGCTGGGCAAGATGCTGTCCTGCGGCCTCGGGGCGTTTATCGCCGGCAATGACGGACGCACCTCACTGCGGGTCGGGATGGGGCTTTCGCAGATTGGCGAATTTTCTTTCATCATCGCGGCGCTGGGGATGACCCTGCAGGTCACCAGCAACTTCCTGTATCCGGTGGCCGTGGCGGTTTCGGTGATTACCACGTTGCTGACGCCGTACCTGATCCGGGCTGCCGATCCGCTGTCGATCAAGCTGTCAGCCGCGATGCCGCAGCGCCTCGGTCGAGTGTTCGGAATGTACGGCGAATGGCTGCGCAGCATTCAGCCGCAGGGTGAGGGCGCGATGCTGGCGTCGATGATCCGGCGGATCCTGCTGCAGGTCGGGGTCAATCTGGCGCTGGTGATTGCGATCTTCTTTGCCGGCGCTTTCTTTGCCGGGCGCCTCTCGATCTGGATGCAGGACTGGATCAGCGATCCAAGCTGGCAGAAGGCGTTGATCTGGGGCGGGGCGTTGCTGGTGTCGTTGCCGTTCCTGATCGCGGCCTATCGCAAGCTCAAGGCGCTGTCGATGCTGCTGGCGGAGATGGGCGTGAAGCCGGAAATGGCCGGGCGTCACACGCAGCGAGTGCGCCGGGTGATCGCCGAAGTGATCCCGATCATCTCGCTGCTGGTGATTTTCCTGCTGCTGGCAGCCTTGTCGGCCAGTATCTTGCCGACCAACAAGCTGCTGGTGCTGATCGCCGTGGTCGCGGCCGCCGTGGCGGCGCTGCTCTGGCGCTGGTTCATCCGGGTGCACACGCGGATGCAGGTGGCCCTGCTGGAAACCCTCGACAACCACAAGGAGCCGTCGGGGCACTGACCACCCATGGGGAGAGGCGTTTCAGCTTTCCAGCCAGACGTCCCGCGCCCAGTGCCAGACCGATTCCCAGGACTCTTCGGTGATCAGTTCTTCTTCGCCCGACCACAGCACCACGGTGCCGTCTTCTTCGACGCAGTAGTAGTCGTCGCCGTCCTGGCAGATCGGGATCAGGTCGCGCGGCACGCCGGCATCCCAGGCGTTGGCGGCGACGTCCGGCAGGTAGGTGTGGGATTGCGGGTCGGTGACGGTCACCGGCTCCAGGCTGCCGTAAACCACGTCGCTGACGGTCAGCAGAAACTCTTTGAAGACGAACGGGATGTTGATGAAGAGTTCTTCTTCGATTTCCACCAACTGGTCTTCGTCAGGCAATTCCAAAGGAACCGGTACGGGTTCGTTGGCTTCGCGCAGTTGTTCGATGATTTCTTCCACGTCCGGGATCCTCTTGCTTGAATGGCGCGGTTTATATGGGGCGGTTTATACAGTAGCTCGCTATAGATGCAACCGCGAAATAGAAAACCCCGGCCGAGGCCGGGGTTTTCATTACTGCGGGTAAAACGTCGGAGGTGATCAGCCGTTCTGGCGGATACCGGCGACCAGCCAAGGCTGGTTGTCGCCCTGTGGACGTTCCATGTTCCAGCTTTCGCTGAACACTTCGCCCTGCTGGTCGAAACGCGAAGTCTTCGACACGCCGCTGAAGGTCAGCGTGGCAATGGTCTTGTCCGCACGGTCATCCACGCCATCCAGTTGCACCTGGAGATTGTCGATGTAGGTGGACTGGAACGCATCACCCAGTTCCGCACGCTCGCGCTTGAGGAACTCGAACATTTGCGGAGTCACGAACTCGGCGATCTTGTCCATTTCGTTGGCGTCCCAGTGCTGCTGCAGCGCCTGGAAGTGGCTGCGGGCGGCTTCAAGGAAGCGCTGTTCGTTGAACCAGGCCGGCGCGTTGATCACCGGACGGGCGGCAGCAGGCGCGGCCGAACCACCGAAGATCGAACCCATGGCTGCTGGTTTCTGTTCAAACACTTCACGCTGCATCGGCGCGCCGGCCGGAGCGAACTGCTCCTGCTGCTTGCGACGACGGGCGGCGATGAAGCGGAAGATCACGAACGCGATCACGGCCATGATCAGGATGTCGAAGAACTGCATGCCTTCGAAGCCACCGCCCATGAACATGGAAGCGAGCAGGCCACCGGCCGCGATGCCGGCCAGAGGGCCGAGCCATTTCGAAGCACCGCCGGCCTTGGCCGCAGCGCCCGCGGCACCGGCAGCACCAGCGGTCGCCGCAGCGCCGCCCATGCCTGGGGAAGAAGGAGCCATCTGGCTGGTCTGGTGCGTCGGCGCAGCGCCGGCGCTTTTGCCACCACCAAAGCGCTTGGCGTTGGCGTCGAGGCTCATCGTCAGGCCGATGCACAACGCCATGGCGATGCTAAGAAAACGTTTCATAAAGGGAATTCCCGTTTGTGGAGACACGCGCGCCATGTTGCACAGCTGAAGTGTTACTGGCTAGCGAGAGAGTGTTTCGGGCTTTTGCCTGACAGGTTACGTTCAGCTCGGTCAGGGCAATAAGGCCATGTACTTTTGTCTGTAGGAAAAGGAGATAGGTTCAGCAGGAAATGGATCAGCGCCGCAAGGCCAGCATCACCACACCGGCGGTGATCAGACCGATACCGCCCCACTGGCGCAGGTCGAGTTTCTCGCCCAGCAGGATCACACCGAGCACCGCCACGAAGACCACGCTGAGCTTGTCCACCGGGGCGACCAGCGATGCCGGTCCGACTTTCAACGCCCGGAAGTAGCACAGCCACGAAGCGCCGGTTCCCAGGCCCGACAACAGCAGGAACAGGTAGCTCTTGGCGGAGATCGATCCCAAGGACTGATATTGGCCCGTGGCGTACAAAATCAAGGCCAGACTCACCAATACGACGATTGTGCGCAGTAGGGTAGCGAAGTCGGAGTTGACGTTTTCGATGCCGATCTTGGCGAAGATGGCCGTCAGCGCGGCGAAAGTCGCCGAGAGCAGGGCCCAGAACGTCCAGGAAGAAAAGAAGCCCGAGCCCATCGATGTTGCCTCCAGTGCCCGTTCCCGCGCCGGGCGCGGGAACGAACGGTGACTTATATGGCTTCCAGCTTCGCGTACCCGAGCATCAGCCACTTGCTGCCTTCGGCGAAGTTCACCTGCACCCGCGCCTGGGCGCCGGCGCCCTCGAAATTGAGGATCACGCCGTCGCCGAAGATCGAGTGACGGACAGCCTGACCAAGGCTCAGGCCGGTTTCCGGAATCTCGCTGCCGCTGAACAGGTTGCTGCCGCCCATCGACTGGTTGCCGCCGAACGGCCGGCTGACGCTGTTGGACAGACGCACTTCCTGAATCAGGCCTTTCGGTACTTCCCGTACGAAACGCGACACCTTGTTGTAGGTTTCGCTGCCGTACAGGCGTCGGGTTTCAGCATAGGTCATCACCAGATTCTGCATCGCCCGGGTAATGCCGACATAGGCCAGTCGCCGCTCCTCCTCAAGGCGCCCCGGTTCTTCCAGGCTCATCTTGTGCGGGAACAGGCCTTCTTCCATGCCCACCAGGAACACGTAAGGGAATTCCAGGCCCTTGGCGCTGTGCAGGGTCATCAACTGAATGCTGTCTTCGTGCTCGTCGGCCTGGGTGTCGCCGGCCTCCAGCGAAGCGTGACCGAGGAACGCCGCCAGCGGCGTCAGCTCTTCGTCTTCTTCGGTGTTCTCGAAGTTGCGCGCGGCGCTGACCAGTTCCTCAAGGTTTTCCACCCGGGCCTGGCCTTTCTCGCCTTTTTCCGCTTCGTGGTAGGCGATCAGTCCGGATTGCTCGATAACGGTCTGGGTCATCAGGTGCAACGGCATCTCGGCGCACTTGGCGGCGAGGTTTTCGATCAGTTCGATAAACGCGCCCAGCGCACCGGCGGCGCGACCGGTCAGACCTTTGTTGGCCACCAGCTGGCGCATGGCTTCCCACATCGACACATCGCTGTGGCGCGCATGGTCGCGGATCGCTTCGACGGTTTTCTCGCCGATGCCGCGAGCCGGGACGTTGATCACCCGCTCCAGGGCCGCATCGTTGCCGCGACCTTCCAGCAAGCGCAGGTAGGCCATGGCGTTCTTGATTTCCGCCCGCTCGAAGAAGCGCTGGCCGCCATAGATGCGGTACGGAATGCGTTCACGCAGCAACGCTTCTTCCAGAACGCGCGATTGGGCGTTGGAGCGGTAGAGAATCGCGATATCGCTGCGAGCCAGGCCGGTTTTCAGCGCGCTTTCGATGGTTTCGACAACGTAGCGCGCTTCATCGTGTTCGTTGAAGGCGGCGTAAAGGTTGATCGCTTCACCGTCGCCGCCATCGGTCCACAGTTCTTTGCCCAGACGTCCGGTGTTGTTGGCGATCAAGGCGTTGGCGGCCTTGAGGATGCCGGCCGTGGAGCGGTAGTTCTGCTCCAGACGGATGGTCACCGAATCCGGAAAATCAGAAGAGTACTGGTGGATGTTCTCGATTTTCGCGCCGCGCCAGCCGTAGATCGACTGGTCGTCGTCGCCGACCACCATCAGGCTGTCGCCGCCCTTGCCCAGCAGACGCAACCAGGCGTACTGCACGGCGTTGGTGTCCTGGAATTCGTCCACCAGAATGTGTCGGAAACGCTTCTGGTAGTGCGCCAGCAGGCCCGGGTGGTCGCGCCACAGATCGAGGGCGCGCAGCAGCAGTTCGGAGAAATCGATGACGCCGGCACGCTGGCACGCCGCCTCGTACGCTTCATAAATGCCGCGCATGGTGGCCAGGAACAGATCGCCGCTGGCTTGAATGTGTTGCGGACGCAGACCTTCGTCTTTCTGCCCGTTGATGAACCACTGGGCCTGACGGGCTGGCCAGCGTTGCTCGTCCAGCCCCAGCTCGCGGATCACCCGCTTGACCAGCCGTTGCTGGTCGTCGCTGTCGAGAATCTGGAAAGTCTGGCTCAGCCCGGCTTCCTGCCAGTGCGCCCGCAGCAGGCGGTGCGCCAGGCCGTGGAAGGTGCCGACCCACATGCCGGCCGGGTTGATGCCCAGCAATTGCTCGATGCGGTGACGCATCTCTGCAGCGGCTTTATTGGTGAAGGTCACCGACAGAATCGAGTGGGGCGAGGCGTTCTCGACCTGGATCAACCAGGCGATACGGTGCACCAGCACTCGGGTTTTGCCGGAGCCGGCACCGGCCAGGACCAATTGACGACCAACGGGAGCCGCTACGGCCTGGCGTTGGGCATCGTTGAGGGAGTTCAGCAGAAGGGAGAGATCATCGCGCATCGGGGCATTCTAGGGTGCGCCGCAGGCCCGGGCAAACCGAGCTTTGCATTAGCCGATGAAAGTCCTGCCGATGACGACCGGTCGGTCACCGGCTACAGGCGTTGGCCCGCCTCGCTTGGGGGCTTTTGCGGGTGTCGGGAGGCTGAAAAGTTTCGGTGAAATTATGATCTGGGGCAGTTTGGCAAGTGGTTCGGCTTGTGTATGCTCCGTCCACGTTTCCGGGCGCATGCTCACACTTATAAGAACAAGAACGTTGCCTATGACCCTCAGCTTCGACCTGTCGGGCCCCTCTGTGGAACCCAGGGTAATCCGCAAGCATTACGCCACCCAGATGGCGGTCGAGCGCACGCGCCTTCTTTATCAGGGTTCGCTGTTGCCAACCCTGTTCATGTTGATCAATGGTCTGGTCTGCGCCGGTCTGCTCTGGAGTCCGCAGCGTTACTTCGTGGTCAGCGTCTGGCTGGTGTGGCTGCTGTCGCTGGTGGCGTTGCGGGTGATTCAGGTCGCGGCCTTCGATTCGGCGATTCCCGATCGCCAGGCCCAGCCGATCTGGGGGCGGATGTTCCTGCTCGGCTCGACCATGACCGGCCTGACCCTGGCCGGTGCCGGCATCGCCCTGGTCCCGGCCGACAACTTCATGCAGCAAGCCTGGGTGTTCGGCCTGATCGGTGCCGCGACCCTGTCGGCCAGCGTGGCCTACGCCGTGAGCATTCCGGCCTTCCTTTCCTTTACCTTGCCGTGCCTGCTGCCGGCCATCGGCTACCTGTTCTGGGGCGGTGACGAACTGGCGCGCGGCTGGGGCTGGCTCGGGCTGATCCTGCTCGGCTCGCTGAGTGTGGTGGCGTGGCAGGTCAATCGGCTGATTGATCGCGGTTTGCTGCGGCGCTTCCAGAACCAGCACCTGATCGAACACCTGCAACAGACACAAACTCGCAGCGAACAGCTCAATCAGGAGCTGGCGAAGGAAATCGAACATCGGCGTTGCGCCGAGGGCAAGTTGCGTGAAGCCCAAGTTGAACTGGAGGACCGAGTCGCCCAGCGCAGCCGGGAACTGGACGTCGCCAACCAGGCCCTGAGCAAGAGCGAGGCGCGCCTGGCCCTGGCGTTGAAAGCCAGTGAGCTGGGGCTGTGGGACTGGAACCTGCAGACCGACGAAGTTCACCACACACAGATTCAGGAACTGTTTGGCATTGACCCGGAATACGTCACCGGGCTGCTCAGGCATCTGCGGCCACGCCTGCACCCGGAAGATGTGCCACCGCTCAAACGAGCACTGATTGAGCACTTGAAGGGGCGCACCGAGGATTATCAGATCGAATACCGCGTGCGCCACGGCGACGGCCACTGGGTCTGGATCGAAGACCGTGGGCGAGCGGTGGAGCGCGACGAGAACGGGCGGGTCATCCGCATGGTCGGCACCCGCCGCGACATCAGCGTCAGCAAAAGCCTGGAAGCCCAGCAACAACTGGCGGCGACGGTGTTCGAGGCCGCCAGCGAAGGCATCGTGATCCTCGACCCGAATTATTCGCTGATCGCCATCAACCAGGCCTTCAGCCGGGTCACCGGGTATGACATCGACGACATGCTCGGGCGCAACGTCGTCGAACTGCCGTGCAGCCGCGACGCCCGTCGACACTACGTCGCGATCCGCCACGCGCTGGAGCAGCACGGCAGTTGGCAGGGCGAATTGGTGGAAACCCGCAAGAACGGCGAGCTGTATCCGCAATGGCTGCAATTGAATGCCGTGCGCGACAGTCGGGGAAATGTCAGTCATATCGTCGGCTTCTTCGCCGATCTGTCGGCGCGCCGCGAATCCGAAGAGCGCATGCGCTACCTGACCCACTACGACGAACTCACGGGTCTGGCCAACCGCTCGCTGTTCCGCGAACGCCTGCACGAAGCCCATCAGCGCGTGCGGCAGGGCGGGCGCCGGAGTCTGGCGCTGCTGCATATCAATCTGGATCGCTTCAAGCTGCTCAACGACAGCCTCGGTCATGAGATCGCCGACCAGTTGCTGCAAAAGATGTCGCGGCGGCTGGTCAATGCTCTGCCGGAAGCCGACACCATCGCCCGGCTGTCCGGCGATGAGTTCGCGGTACTGTTCGACGCCTACGGCAACCTGTCGAGCCTGGCGCGGGTCGCCACGCGACTGTCGAGCAAGCTGCGCCTGCCGTTGACCGTGGAAGGGCATGAGCTGGTAGTCAGCGCCTCGATGGGCATCAGCATGCTGCCGGACAACGCCCGGGAGATTTCCGCGCTGGTCAGCCAGTCGAATATGGCCATGCAACATGCCAAGCACCTGGGCGGCAACAACTTCCAGTTCTACACCGACAGTCTGCAGGCCAGCACGCTGGAGCGCCTGCAACTGGAAAACCAGCTGCGCAAAGCCATCGAGGAAAAGCAGCTCAACGTCTTCTATCAACCGAAACTGTGCCTGGCGACCGGGCGTCTCAACGCGGCGGAAGCGCTGGTGCGCTGGGATCACCCGACCATGGGCCGGGTACCGCCGGGGGATTTCATCGGTCTGGCCGAAGAAACAGGGCTGATCGGGCCGATCGGCGAATTCGTCCTGCGTCAGGCCTGCTGGCAGGCGTGTGAATGGCAGCGTCAGGGGCTGGCGCCGATCCGGGTTTCGGTGAACCTGTCGGTGCATCAACTGCGCCAGGGCAAACTGGTCAGTCTGGTGCGTCAGGTGCTGGAGGAAACCGGCCTGGCACCGCACTACCTCGAACTGGAACTGACCGAAAGCCAGCTGCTCGACAGCGTCGAACACATCATCGCCACGTTCCAGCAGTTGCGGGATCTGGGGGTGAAACTGGCGATCGACGATTTCGGCACCGGGTATTCATCGCTGAGCTATCTGAAGCGGATTCCGGTGGACTACGTGAAGATCGATCAGGCCTTTATTCGCGGGTTGGGCGAGGGCAGCGAGGACGCGGCGATCACCCGGGCGATCATTGCGATGGCTCACGGGCTGTCACTGAAAGTTGTCGCCGAAGGTGTCGAGCGATCCGAGCAGCTGGCGTTTCTGAAAGCTGAAGGTTGCGACGAGGTGCAGGGCTATCTGATCAGCCGTCCGGTGGAGGCGGTCGGCCTTGCTGCGTTGTTGCGTGAACAGGAAAAACCGCTGTAAAGGGCTACATGCAGCGCATGTCGCCTGATCCGGGGGGATCGAGTTACGCATTGAGCAGGCAAAAAGCCGATTCATGTAGTATAACTACAAGCTTGCTACATCCCCGGCATCTGGCCAAAGCACATCTTTCCATAACAAGAGTCCAGCCCCTTGAATCTGCTGCAACACATCGCCCAGTCACGTCACCTGTTACGCAAGTCGGAGCTCAAGGTCGCCGACCACGTGCTGCTTGACCCTGCGGCAGTGATGCACAGTTCCATGGCCGACCTGGCTCACAGCGTCGGCATCAGCGAGCCGACCATCGTGCGCTTCTGCCGGGCCATCGGTTGTTCCGGTTTCCAGGATCTGAAACTCAAGCTCGCGCAAAGCCTCGCTGCCGGCGCCAGCTTCGGTCAGTTCGCGATCCATGAAGACGACTCCGTCGCCGACTACAGCCTGAAGATTTTCGACACCACGTTGCACACGCTGATGGAGGTTCGCGAGAAGCTCGATCCTCTGGAGCTGCAACGCGCGGTGACGCTGATGTCCCAGGCCCAGCGCGTCGAGTTCTACGGTTTCGGTGCGTCGGGCGCGGTGGCGGCGGATGCGCAGCACAAGTTCTTCCGTCTGCTGCTGACCGCCGCGGCGTATTCCGACCCGCATATGCAGGCGATGTCGGCGGTGACGCTGAAGCCGACAGACGTGGCGATCTGCATTTCCCAGTCCGGCCGTTCCAAAGACTTGCTGATCACCGCCAACCTCGTTCGCGAGAGCGGTGCGTCGCTGATCACCTTGTGCCCGAGCCAGACACCGCTGGCCGAGCTGTCGACCGTCAACCTGGCGATCGACGTTCACGAAGACACCGAAATCTACACGCCGCTGACTTCGCGTATCGCTCACCTGGTGGTGATCGACGTACTGGCGATGGGCGTGGCCATGGCGCGCGGGCCGAGCCTGGTCAACCACCTCAAGAGCGTCAAGCGCAGCCTGCGCAGCTTGCGGCTGTCGCCAAAATCGGTGAAAGCGCTGGATGATTGATTGTGGTGGGGTGATGGCAATCTTCATCTGCCTGTAACCCCGACGCAGCCAAATCGTCATCCACCGCGCCTATCGTGAAACTCCCGTAAACGCCTTGGGAGACTCGAAATGGCTCAGCCTTACGAAGAACGCAACAGCGCCGCGAAAACCCGTCGTCAGCAGGAAGACCAGCGCCGCATGGAGTTTCGCCGCGCCATCGAAGATCGCTTCGAACTTCGCCAGCTTCAGGCCGAAATCGGCGATTTTCCCGAGGATATCAATCACTGGCAGGCAGCACCGGCAGCTTCCCGTCGAAGCGCTCAACCAGCGCGCTGATCTGCACCCGTTCGCTGCGGATAAACGCCAGGAAGGCGTGCGCCACCGGTGACAGCCGCTTGGCTTTGGCTTGCACCAGGCACCAGCTGCGAAACAGCGGCAATTCTTCGACCGGCAGCTCGACCAGGCCGCCGGTCGCCAGCTCCAGGTTCAGGGCGTGGCGCGTCAACAGCGCCAGGCCCAGACCCGCTACCACGCATTCACGCTGGGCTTCGGCCGACGCCACTTCCTGGGTCTGGGTGAAGTGCACGCGCTTCTCCTTGAAATACTCCTCGCAGGCCAGTCGCGTGCCCGAGCCGGGTTCGCGGATCAGCAGGGTGTACGGCTCAAGGTCCTGCAAGCGCAGTGGGCCCATGTGCGCCAGCGGATGATCCGGCCGCGCCACGGCAACGATCGGGTTGTTGAGGAACGGCAGGAATTCCAGGCCCATGTCCTGGGGCACCATCGACATGATCACCAGATCGTCGCGGTTGTCGGAGAGCCGGCGGATCACCTGGCCACGGTTGACCACCGTCAGTTGCAGATTTACTTCCGGATGCTGACGCTTGAACGCCGCGAACAGATGCGGCACGAAGTATTTGGCGCTGGATTCCACCGCCAGCTTCAACTGGCCCTGCAGCGAGCCCTGCATGTCCGAGAGCTGCATGTCGAGGTTTTCCAACCGGCCGAAGATGTCCCGGCTGGCGCGCTGAAGTGCTTCGGCCGCTTCGGTCATGTAGAGTTTTTTGCCCACGTAATCGAATAATGGCTGGCCGATCAGCTCTTCGAGCTGACGAATCTGTAGGCTGACGGCCGGTTGTGTGAGCGACATTTCCTCGGCGGCACGGCTGTAGGAGCGCAAATCGCACACTTCGTTGAAGATCTGCAATTGACGCAATGTCATACGCATCAGGGACTTACGCATTTTCTACTGACTCTGGCCATTGGCTGATGCACTGACTATAAGTCTTTACTTATGCCTGACCCAATTTTTATTCATTTTTGTTAATCCCTTGTCAGCGCTAGTGTGGAGCCGAGACCAGATTGAAACATTTGGTCACGTGCCGACCTGGGTCTAGCAGGTCGTGGTGCCACCGGCTCAAGGGAACCTCCAAGTGATAACAAAGATCCTGATCGCCAACCGTGGTGAGATTGCCGTACGAATCGTGCGTGCCTGCGCCGAGATGGGCATCCGTTCGGTCGCGATCTATTCCGACGCCGACCGGCATGCCTTGCATGTGAAGCGTGCGGACGAGGCCCACAGCATTGGTGCCGAGCCGCTGGCCGGTTACCTGAACCCGCGCAAGCTGGTGAACCTGGCCGTGGAAACCGGCTGCGATGCGCTGCACCCCGGCTACGGTTTCCTCTCGGAAAACGCCGAGCTGGCAGACATCTGCGCCGAACGCGGAATCAAATTCATCGGCCCGTCGGCGGAAGTCATCCGCCGCATGGGCGACAAGACCGAAGCGCGCCGCAGCATGATCAAGGCCGGCGTACCGGTCACGCCGGGCACCGAAGGCAACGTTTCGGGCATCGAGGAAGCATTGAGCGAGGGCGACCGCATCGGTTACCCGGTGATGCTCAAGGCCACTTCCGGTGGTGGCGGTCGCGGTATCCGTCGCTGCAACAGCCGCGAAGAACTCGAACAGAATTTCCCCCGGGTCATTTCCGAAGCCACCAAGGCCTTCGGTTCGGCGGAAGTGTTCCTGGAAAAATGCATCGTCAATCCGAAACACATCGAAGCGCAGATCCTCGGCGACAGCTTCGGCAACGTCGTGCATCTGTTCGAACGTGACTGCTCGATCCAGCGCCGCAACCAGAAGCTGATCGAAATCGCCCCGAGCCCGCAACTGACCCCGGAACAGCGCGCCTACATCGGCGACCTGTCGGTGCGTGCAGCCAAGGCCGTAGGCTACGAGAACGCCGGCACCGTGGAGTTCCTGCTCGCCGAGGGCGAGGTGTACTTCATGGAGATGAACACTCGGGTGCAGGTGGAACACACCATCACCGAAGAAATCACCGGGATCGACATCGTCCGCGAACAGATCCGCATCGCCTCCGGCCTGCCGCTGTCGGTGAAGCAGGAGGACATCCAGCACCGCGGTTTTGCCCTGCAATTCCGGATCAACGCCGAAGACCCGAAAAACAACTTCCTGCCGAGCTTCGGCAAGATCACGCGCTACTACGCCCCCGGCGGCCCTGGCGTGCGTACCGACACGGCGATCTACACCGGCTACACCATCCCGCCGTTCTACGACTCGATGTGCCTGAAATTAGTGGTGTGGGCGCTGACTTGGGAAGAGGCGATGGACCGTGGCCTGCGCGCCCTCGACGACATGCGTCTGCAAGGCGTGAAGACCACCGCCGCGTATTACCAGGAAATCCTGCGCAACCCGGAATTCCGTAGCGGCCAGTTCAATACCAGCTTCGTTGAAAGCCACCCTGAACTGACCAACTACTCGATCAAGCGCAAACCCGAAGAGCTGGCCCTGGCCATCGCCGCCGCCATCGCCGCCCACGCAGGCCTGTGAGGAATAGAACAATGACTAAAAAGATTTTCGTAACCGACACCATCCTGCGCGACGCTCACCAATCGCTGCTCGCCACCCGCATGCGCACCGAAGACATGCTGCCGATCTGCGACAAGCTCGACAAAGTCGGCTACTGGTCGCTGGAATGCTGGGGCGGCGCGACCTTCGACGCTTGCGTGCGTTTCCTGAAAGAAGACCCGTGGGAGCGTCTGCGCCAACTGCGCGCTGCGTTGCCCAACACCCGCCTGCAAATGCTCCTGCGCGGCCAGAACCTGCTGGGCTACCGCCACTACAGCGATGACGTGGTCAAAGCGTTCGTCGCCAAGGCCGCAGTCAACGGCATCGACGTGTTCCGCATCTTCGACGCGATGAACGACGTGCGTAACCTGCGCGTGGCGATCGAAGCGGTGAAGGCTGCCGGCAAACACGCCCAGGGCACCATCGCCTACACCACCAGCCCGGTGCATACCATCGACGCGTTCGTCGCCCAGGCCAAGCAAATGGAAGCCATGGGTTGCGACTCGGTGGCGATCAAGGACATGGCCGGTCTGCTGACCCCATACGCGACCGGTGAGCTGGTGCGTGCACTGAAAGCCGAGCAGTCGCTGCCAGTGTTTATCCACTCCCACGACACCGCCGGCCTGGCAGCCATGTGCCAGCTCAAGGCAATTGAAAACGGTGCCGACCACATCGACACCGCCATCTCCAGCTTCGCTTCGGGCACCAGCCACCCTGGCACCGAATCGATGGTTGCTGCACTCAAAGGCACCGAGTTCGATACCGGTCTGAACCTGGAGCTGTTGCAGGAAATCGGCCTGTACTTCTACGCCGTGCGCAAGAAGTACCACCAGTTTGAAAGCGAATTCACCGCCGTCGATACCCGTGTTCAAGTGAACCAGGTGCCGGGCGGGATGATTTCCAACCTGGCCAACCAGTTGAAAGAGCAGGGCGCTCTGAACCGCATGGGCGAAGTGCTGGCGGAGATTCCGCGCGTGCGTGAAGACCTTGGCTTCCCGCCGCTGGTGACCCCGACTTCGCAGATCGTCGGCACCCAGGCGTTCTTCAACGTGCTGGCCGGCGAGCGCTACAAGACCATTACCAACGAGGTGAAGCTCTACCTGCAAGGCGGCTACGGCAAGGCGCCGGGCACCGTGAACGAGAAGCTGCGTCGCCAGGCCATCGGCAGCGAAGAGGTGATCGACGTACGTCCGGCCGATCTGCTCAAGCCGGAAATGACCAAGCTGCGTGCCGATATCGGCGCACTGGCCAAGTCCGAAGAAGACGTGCTGACATTCGCCATGTTCCCGGACATCGGTCGCAAGTTCCTCGAAGAGCGTGCCGCCGGCACCCTCACTCCGGAAGTGCTGCTGCCGATCCCGGAAGCGGGCAAGGTGGCTTCGGCCGGCGGCGAAGGCGTACCGACCGAGTTCGTCATCGACGTGCATGGCGAAACCTACCGCGTGGACATCACCGGTGTCGGCGTCAAGGCTGAGGGCAAGCGTCACTTCTACCTGTCCATCGACGGCATGCCGGAAGAAGTGGTGTTCGAGCCGCTCAACGAATTCGTCGGCGGCGGCAGCAGCAAGCGCAAGCAGGCTTCGGCCCCGGGCCACGTCAGCACCACCATGCCGGGCAACATCGTCGATGTGCTGGTCAAGGAAGGCGACACCGTCAAGGCGGGCCAGGCCGTGCTGATCACCGAAGCGATGAAGATGGAGACCGAAGTCCAGGCGGCGATTGCCGGCAAGGTCACCGCCATTCATGTCGCCAAGGGCGACCGGGTGAACCCGGGCGAAATCCTGATCGAGATCGAAGGCTGAGATAACAGCATCGATACAACGCTTTAAACCTCGGGGGGGCATGTGCTCCCCTTTTTTTTGCTTTCAAAGTGCTGCCGCACCGTGCGGCAGCAACCCGTCCGGACTTAGAACGCCATTCGCCATTGCCCCGATACGCCGTGGTTTCGGCTGTCGCTACCGATCTCACCCGACAAGCCAACACCGAGTGTGTGGCTGGACGAGACGGCCAGATCAAGCCCGGTGTCGAGCGTCAGGCTGTTGCGATCCAGCTCCGCGCCGTAAACGGTGTAGTCATGGCCGCCGGTGACCAGACGTTGCCGGGTGCTGGTGTAGGTCTCGCCATAAACGTGTTTCCACCCCGCGCTGAGTCGTGGCGTGAGGCGCATGCCGTTATCCAGCGTGCTGACTTTCGCCATGCGCAGGCCGACAGTGGTGTTGAAGTTGCCTTGGGATTGAGCGTGAACCTTGAGCGCCGCCGCTCCGCCTTTCTCGGTGTAGCCGTCGCGCTGGTAGCGTTGGTAACCGAGGCTGGCAAATGGCTCGATGCTGACGTTGGCCCGACCCAGGTTGTATCCCGACTCGATGAACACTTGCTGGGTGCTGGCCTGGTAGTTGCCTTTCAGTCGGTCATGCAAGCGGCCGAACGCGACTTCGCGGCGGGTACTGCCTTCATGGTTGCTCCAGGCTGCGCCGAGCCGAAGTGACAGCGGGCCGGTCTGACGCAAGGCGTAAGCGCCGAGGTGCCAACTGTCGAGGTCTCCGTCCAGTTCCTTGCTGTCCATGCGCGTATCGGAGGTGCCGCCCATCAAACCCAGTCGCCATTCTTCGTCGAGGCGCCAGTCCGCACCGAGCAGCAGGCCTTTGGTGGAATGCTGCATGGGCTCCACATCGCGATCCAGTTTCCCGCTATGGCCGAGGGCCTGCAGCCAGACCCTGCCGCTCTCGGCATTTCCGGCCGCGTGGCGCGGTGCGTTTGGCTGGTTTTCATGCAGGTTATCGAGCTGGTGCATGGCCGACAGCAGGCTGGCGCTGACCGGTGTGACGCTGCTCAAGGTGGCCTTGGCGAGGTTGGCGTTGCTGCCGCCGGCCAGTTGATCGTAGGCGAGGGCGGCCGTAGTTTCGTCGGCAGCGAGCAGGGCTTCGATGGCTGCGTTTCCCGGAGGTAGAGGGGAATCCGTTGACGGCGGCTGGTCTACCACTTGGGTTTGTTGAGATGCGGACGTTTCGGCCAGAACCGATTCCGGTAAGGGCGCTGGTTTTTCCAGGCTTTCTTTGAGTGCGCTGCCGCTTTGCGTCGTGGCGACCTTCTCGGAGGGAATGTCATCGGGTGCAGGAAGGGGTGCCGCTGGAATCTCAGTGCTGACCGGAAATGTTTCTGGCGTCGGAGCGATACTTTCTGCAAGCAGTGGCTCTGGAGCGAGACTGGGCGGAGCAGGTTTTTCTTTCTTCTTGCGCGCAGGCTTGGGTTTCACTTCGTCCATGACGGGCGCATCGGGCTCCGACTGCTCCGCAAGAGAAAATTCCACGCAACCGACTGCCAGCGCAACCGCCAGCACAAGATGTTGAAGCTTGTATTTGCATTGAATGGGCATTCAGTTCGTCTCATGTGAAATGAGGCCAAACTGTAAAAGTCGATGCCGGTCCACCGATGCCGGGCAATTCCGAGTCGGATGCAGGTGATGGCGTCTGCTTTTGTAGCCCGGGCGCTGGCAGGTAATGAACCCGCCATGATTACCCGATCGACCAGACGCCTTTACCTACAACTCCCGCTGAAATCCGGATTGGCGAAATCTCAAAAACTCATCTGCCACTGCCCGATCAACCCGTGATTACGGCTGTTGCTACCAATCTCGCCGCTGTATCCCAGCCCCAGCGTATGCCGCGCGGAAATGCCAAGATCCAGCCCTGCTTCGAGTACGAGGCTGTCGCGATCCAGCGAGCTGCCATCGACGCTGAACGCCGTGCCACCGACCACAAATGCCTGACGGGTCGAGCTGCTGACATCGCCGTAGGTGTGCTTCCAGCCGGCGGCCATCCGCGGGGTCAGGCTCATGCCATTGTCCAGCGAGCTGAGGTGCGCCAAGCGCAGGCCGAAGGTGCTGCTGAAGTTGTCCTGGGTCTGACTGTCGACCTGCAAGGCCGCGGCGCCACCCTTTTCCTGATAGCGGTCGCGGTGATAGCGCTGGTAGCCGAGGCTGGCGAACGGTTCGGCGCTGAGTCGGCCGCTGCCCATGGCGTAGCCGAGTTCGGCGAACGCTTGCTGGCTGTCGGCGTCGTAATCACCCTTGGGGCGATCGCTGAAACCATTGAACGCGATGGTGCGTTTGCTTTCGCCCTGATGACCGCTGTACGCCGCGCCCAAGCGCAAGGCGATCGGACCGTTTTGATGCAGCGCATAAACGCCGGCGTGCCAGCTCTCGACATTGCCGTCGAAGCCGGTGGCGTCCAGGTCAGTCTTCGAATAGCCGCCGAGCACGCCCAGACGCCATTGTGGATTCAGTGCCCAGTCGGCACCGAGCACGCTGCCCTTGGTGCGTTGTTCCAGACCGCTGCTGCCGTGTTCGCCATCCAGCTTGCCGTAGCCGCCAATGGCCTGCAGCCAGAGCCGGCCCCGGGCGTTCGGATCGTTCAGGTTTCGTGCTTCGGACGGTACGCCGTTGGCGGCGAGGATCGGCGTATCACGCTGATCGAGGCCGACCATCAAGCCTGGGCTGCCACCCATTTGCTGCATCGCCGAGAGCATGCTGCTGCCGACCTGGCTGCTGGCGCCGAGGGTGGCGCTGGTCAGGTTGGCGTTGCTGGCGCCGGCCAGTTGCTCGATGGCTGCGCCCGCGCTGGATTGCGTGGTGTTGAGCAAGGCGTTGTACAGCGCATTGTTCTTGCCGATCGAGGCCAGGCTGTTGGCGGCATTGCTGCCGTTGCCGGTGGCGGTGAATTCATTGAACGCCACGTCATTGCGGGTGTAAGTCAGGTCGACCTGCGTTGGCGTGTAAGCGAGGGTCGGCGTGAGGAACGCGTAGTCGCTGGTGACCGCGCCGAACGTGCCGTTGACCCGCGCTGCCTGCAGCACTGTGTAATGGCTCTGCCACGGATAAGTGCCGCTGCCGGGATTGACCGCCAGCGTTGCGCCGTTGAGGTTGGCCGTGCCGCCGACCTGGACCGGCGCGCTGCTGCCATCGGCATTGACGCCATAAGCGAGGGTGGATGCGCTGCCCATGTTCAAGTCGTGCACGATGGCCGCGGTGCCGAGGCGGGTGTCGGTGCGCAACGTGCCATTGACGTTGAGGTTGCCTACCGAACCGCCACCCGTATACACACCACCGACGTCCACGGTCAGGTTGCCGGCGATACCGCCCTGGTTGATCAGCGTGGCGCCGTTGCGCACGGCACCACCGTCGCTGAAGTCGCCGCTGCCGGTGAGCGTCCAGGCACCTTGTTTGACTTCCAGCCATTCAAAGTTGCGGCTGGCACCGAAGCTGCCGCCGGCTGCGTCACCCATCACCACGCGGTCATAACCGCTGCCGCCATCGACCACGCCGACAAAGCGGCTGCCGTTGCGCAGGGTCAGGCTGTCATTGCCGCCGCCCAGATCCAGCGCCAGCCCGTTACTGCCGCTGACGGTGCCACCGTTGATCACGTTGTCGGCGAACTCACCGACGAATTTCACCCCGAAACCGCCGAGGCCCTGGATGGTGCCGAAGTTCTCCAGCGTGGTGGCCGCCAGCCCAGAACCACCGCTGCCGTCGTCCACCAGAATTGCGCTGTTGGCGCCGCTGATCAGCGCATCCATGGCGTTGAGGATATAGCCGCCGCCCAGCGCAATGCCTTCACTGCCATTGGCGAAGCCACCCTTGTCCACACCGCCGGCGCCGACGCCCTGGATGGTGCCGTAGTTTTCAATGTGGGCGATCTTGTCGATGTCCACGCCGTCGCCGTCGCCATTGGCTTGTAAACCGGAATAGGCGCCAGTGATCATGCCGTGGTTGATCACCGTGCCGTCGCCATCGGAACCGAAACCGGAGCCGTTGCGCCCGGTGATTTGCCCGTAGTTGACCAGCGTCGCTCCCAGGTCGGTGGTGATGCCATGGCGCCCGCCCGAAATCACGCCGTAGTTGGTCACGCTGACACCGGTCGCGGTGTCGATATCGATGCCGTCGAACTTCTGGTCGGCGTTGTGCGAGTCACCGGTGGAGATCTCGCCGTAGTTGCTGATGGTCGCGTTGGCGCCGGTTTTCATGCCGTCGCTGGCGTCGCCACGAATCAGCCCACCCGCGCGGTTGATAATCGTGGTTTTCACCCCGTCGCTGCGCAACGCATCCAGATCCAGGCCTTGGCCTGTGGTCGAGCGAATGGTGCCGCTATTGTCGATCAACAGGCTGCCGCTGACGAAGTTGCTGTCGATGCGAATCGCGTCGTTGGAGCCGAGAATCTGCCCGCCGCTGCGGTTATAGATGGCGTAGTTTCGCGCCTGGGTCAGGTCGCCGCTGCTGTCGATGGCACGGCCACCGGTAGAAATGATCTTGCCGGCGTTGTCGATGATCACGCCGACACCGCTGGTGCCGTCCTTGAGGCTTACCGCCTTGCCGCTGTTGGTGATGCTGCCCGGCGCCGAAATTGTCAGCGTGTCGCTGCCACCCAATGTCTGCGATGCAGTCGTGGCGGTGTCGATTTGCACGGTCTTGCCGTGGGCGGCGCTGGCGGCGATCAGCAGGGCAATGGCAAACGACAGGCGCTGGGGCGGGAAGGGCATGGGGCGGACGTCCTTTTTGTTATAAGCGGGGCGTCCTGTATAGCGGAGGGTTTTTACAGAATGATGTACGGACTATGTGCATTCTTTTGCAGTTCAGGCCTCAGATTTGGACGTTCATCTGCAATTCATTGCAGATCCGACGGTGGCGAAGAGTCGAAATCGCAGCCTTGGACATCGCTTGAACGAGATGCCACAGGCTGCGCTCTTTTACGTTCACTGGTTCAACCGCGGCACTCAACCAACCCCTTCACCTGCCCATCCGCCGTCTGATTCTCATCGCTCAACCAGCGCTCGAACCCCGCCGCAATCGCCGGCCATTCCGAGTCCAGAATCGAGTACCACGCGGTGTCGCGGTTCTGGCCCTTGACCACCATGTGCTGGCGGAACACGCCTTCGAAGCTGAAGCCCAGACGCTCGGCCGCGTATTTGGAGCGGGCGTTGCCGTTGTTGCATTTCCATTCGAGGCGGCGATAGCCGAGGGCGAAGGATTCTTTGGCCAGCAGGTAGACCGCCTCGGTGCTTTTCGGCGAGCGCTGCATCGGGGCGCCGAAGGTGACGTGGCCGATTTCGATGCGGCCCTGTGCCGGGACGATCGACATCAGGCTGAGGATGCCTTGCACCTGGCCGCTGGCGCGGTCGATGACGCTGAAAAAATACGGGTCGCTGTGGGCGGCGTGGTTGTTCAGCCAGTCATTGAAGGCGCTGCGTTCCGGGAACGGGCCGTAGGGCAAGTAATCCCAGAGTTTCGGGTCGGCGCCGGGGCCTTGCAGGGCGTTGAACAGGTCGTCGCCGTGGCGTGCCGGGTCGAGTTTTTCCAGGCGGATGAAGCGGCCTTCGATCAGCGTGGTGGAGGGTGGCGGCACGCCTTTCCAGTCAGCGAGAGAAATCGTCATGCGCGTGGCTCCTTAAATGGCTTTGCGAAACTGGATGAAACCCGGGCGCTCGGCGATGCGCTCGTAGAGCTGGATCGCCGTGGCGTTGGTTTCGTGGGTCAGCCAGTGCACCTTGCAGCACCCGTCGGCCTTGGCCGTGGCGTAGACGTGTTCGATCAGCAGGCGACCGACGCCGGTGCCACGGGTTTGCGGCTCCACCAGCAGGTCTTGCAGGTAGCAGGAGTTTTCGATGCTCCAGTTCGAACGATGGTAGATGAAATGCACCATGCCCACCGCTTTGCCGTCAGCCCAGGCGAGGGCGGCATGGGTCGGTTCGTTCGGGTCGAGAAAACGCTGCCAGGTGCTCTGGCTGACGGCGTCCGGCAATTCAGTGTTGTAGAAGCGCAGGTAGGCCTGCCACAGCGGCAGCCAGGCCGCGTGATCGGCGGCGCTGACCGGACGGATGTCGATCTGACTCATGGTGATTTCCTTAACGCATCAAGTGAGCGAGGGTTTGATCGTTGATGTCGGAGCTGGCAGCCAGGCCTTCGCGCACGCCGGCGATATCTTCGACGCTACGGTTCTGGCTGAGCTTGCGCTTGCCTTCGAGGCGGTCGATCGGAATGGCGAACCCGACGATGGCCTTGAGCATGCCGTCGATGTAATCGGCCGGGGCATCGTCAACCGACCAGGGCTGGGCGCGGCCCGCTTCATGGCGGTCGGTGAGGGTGCTGACGATGTCCAGCAGGCGACCGCCATTGCTGAAGGTTTCGGCGTGACCGTAGGCATGCACAGCAACGTAGTTCCAGGTCGGCACGACTTTGCCGTGCTCGGCCTTGCTCGGGTAAAACCCCGGGCTGACGTAGGCATCGGCACCGGGAAAGATCAGCATCGCTTCGGCGCCGTCGCGCAGGTCTTTCCACTGCGGATTGGCTTTGGCCAGATGCCCGTACAGCGTGCCGTTCGGACCTTGTTCGCGATGCAGCAACACCGGCACATGACTGGCCTGCAAGCCTTGTTCGCCGTGGGTGACCAATATGGCGAGGCGGGTGGCGAGGATCAGTTCGTGCAGTTGGGACAAGTCTTCGATGGCAAAGGCGCGGGGTGTGTACATGGAGAAAATTTCCTTGGCGAATGCCTGCATCGTAGGCAGGCTATTGGTCTGTTGTAAGAGCCATTGATGACCAATTTCATAGGTCCATTGTGATGCCCGATTCGACCACGCTGTCACTGCCGTTCAACCCTGCCGGTATCGAGCTCGACCGCCGCAAAGGGCTGAGCCGTCAGCTCTATCAGGCCTTGCGCCTGCGGGTGCTCGACGGACGTCTGGCCAGCGGCACGCGCCTGCCGGCCAGCCGCGATCTGGCAGCGGCGCTGGGGATTTCCCGCAACAGCGTGGTGCGCGCCTACGATCAGCTGTATGCCGAAGGTTTCATTGAAGGCCGGGTCGGGGACGGCACTTATGTGGCGCAGTTACCGCAATCGGTGGCGCCCGCGAAAAAATTATCCACAAAAGTATCCACAGGGTTTTCAACAGGCTTACCCACAACCTTATCCACAATTTCGGTCAATTCCACTGGGGATTTATCCAGCAAAGTTATCCACAGTGGTGCATTGCAGCGGCTTGAGCAGAACCATTTACCGACGCCACCGAGCGGTCCGCCGCGAGCATTCCGGGTCGGTGTTCCGGCGTTTGATCTGTTTCCGTTCGACGTCTGGGCCAAGCTGAACGCGGCGTTCTGGCGCAAACCCGATTTGCAGCAACTGTGTTACGGCGACCCGGCGGGCGATGCGCGCCTGCGCGGTCTGATCGCCGCTTATTTGCGCAGTTCGCGCGGCCTGCAGTGCTCGGCTGAGCAAATTGTGATCACCAGTGGCGCGCAACAGGGAATCAGCCTTTGTGCACAGTTGCTGGTGGAGCCGGGCGCAGGGGTGGGCATCGAGAATCCCGGCTATCGCGCAGCGGGTCATGCGTTCGCCTTGGCCGGCGGTCGATTGCACGGTATTGCCGTGGACGAAGAGGGCATCGACTGCGCGGCACTGGCGGCCGCCGAAGATTGCCGGGTGGCTTATGTCACGCCGTCTCATCAATACCCGACCGGTGTGGTGATGAGCCTGGCGCGACGTCTGGAACTGCTGGCCTGGGCCGAGCGCACCGGCGGCTGGATCGTCGAGGACGACTACGACGGCGAATATCGCTACACCGGCGCGCCACTGGCTCCGCTGGCTGCGCTCGATCGCCAGGGTCGCGTGTTGTACGTCGGCACTTTCGGCAAAGTCGCGTTCCCGGCGCTGCGTCTGGGTTATCTGGTGTTGCCGCCGGGGCTGGTCGAGGCCTTTGCGCAGCGGCGCGCGGTGGATGTCCGGCATTCGGAAGTGAGCACTCAAGCGGTGATGGCCGAATTCATGGCGGCCGGGCATTTCCAGCGGCACATCCGGCGGATGCGCCGGGCAGCCCTCAGTCGGCGTAACGCCCTCATCAACGGTTGGCCGCAAGGATTGGCGGGCGTGGGTGAGCTGCCGGCGGTGTCAGCGGGACTGCATCTCACCGTGGCGGTCGACAGCGTGGCCCGCGAACAACAGCTGATTGAGCAGGCCGCCAGCGTGGAAGTGGAAGTCCACGGCCTGAGCAAGTATTGGCTGCCGGACTCGACGACCCCGATCGATCAGCGCGCCGGGCTGGTGCTGGGTTTTGCGGCGGTGCCGGAGCCGGCGATCGAGTCGGCTCTGGCCCGTCTGCGTGAAGTCTGGCGCCCTTAAGCGTCTTTCGGTTGAGCCTGCGGCTGCGATTTCAGGAACAGATCGCGTACCTGCGGATCGACGATGCGCCGTAGTGCATTGTCGACGGCATCGAAGGTGCTGAGTGCCTGCCGCGTTTTGTCATCGAGCGTCTGCAGATAGGCATCGGCCGGTTTCAGGTGGGCGGTGGTGTACAGCTCATCTGCATCCCCGAGCTGGTCGTAGTGGAAGTGCGCCACCCACAGCGGCTTGTCAGCGTTGTTCCTGTCGAGAATCCGATACTCCTGAAAGTAGTCCCCGCGATAACGGGTACGAATGCGCCCGCGAGGGTCTTTGCTGACCTTGACCTGCCCGTTGTCGTGCATCCAGTGGAAATAGGTTTCCCGAGGTTTGCGGTGTTTAAGCATGGTCGCATAGACCGCTATGCCTTCGGCCTGTGTGCGGATGGCACCCGCGCGCAGGTTCGGGATGAGGGAGGTGACGGGCCACGGATCCTTCCTGGCGTTTTTTCTTCGGGTGATAGCGCTTTCGACGTCATTAGCCGCTTGCTTGAGTCGCTCGACTTGCTGTTCGAACATGTCGCGGATGTCGGCGGGAATGCGCCCTGGTCGCTTGGCATCCTCGCGGGTCTTCCTGTTGAATCGGTCGATGTCCGCTTCAAGCTGGATGGCCGATGAAAGAAGGTCCTCGTCATCTTTGGGCATCTTCGGGTCAGGTCGTCGAGTGGACAGTTTGACGAACGGGACCTCTGCGCTGGAGTCGCCGTCCGGGGCAGTGGAAGCCTGCTCGTCCACCTCTGGGCGGGGGCGGCTCTTGGAGACCTTTACTTTGGACTGCGATGTGGAGGGCTGCGGTCTGGACTTGACGGGTGCCGGTCGTTCCTCAGGTTCAGGCAGTTCCGTGGTCAGTCGATTGCGAGCCAGCAGGTGGAACTCGCCGATCAGCTCGCGAACCCTGTCGAGTCTGTCCTGGACGAACTGGCCGGGATGGTCGGCAGGCAGCTGTTCGACGCGTTCACCGAGGCTGGCGAAGAGGTCGTTCCATTGCGACAGGCGTTCGAGACGCGCTGGCTGTCCGTCTGCGGTCACCGCTGTTTTGCTCAACAGGATCAGCTCATGGCTGGCGTCGGCGGCAGCGGCCGTAATGATCCCGATGGCAACACGGGCGGCATTCATGGCGGCCCCCGGCTGTTCCACGACACAGCGTTCGTAGGACATGCCGATTTCATTGGCCTTGAGATCGAGCGGGCTGAAGTCCGGCAGCAGCAATTCCAGTCGTGTGGCCACTTCTCTGGCCTTGACCGAGTGGCTGTTCAAGACCTGCAGCGAACGGTCCAGGGTCTGCAGGCTGACAATCATTTCGTCGCTCATCGCGGTGGCGACGGTGGCTATTTCGATCTGTTTGTTTCGCGGTATCGCTGTCTGGTTGATTGCGCTGTCGACGAATATTTGCGTGGTCTTGGCATAAGTCCGCATCTTCACTCGCAGCCACGAGCCAAAACAGCGGTGCTGACCCAGAGTAAGGCTCATCAGCTTGGCCTGGTGTACCGATCCGCCGCCCCCTGCCTCGCGCCAGATCTCGAGTTGGTCCAGGGCCTTGGTGTAGTCATTGCCCAGCTTCGTGGCGCGGTCCAGATAAATGGACGCGGAGTGCTCGAATCCGGCTTCGCTGATATCCCGTGGAAGGGCGACCAGTGCTCGCAGCAGCAGTGTTTTCGCTTCGGTTTCGCCTGCTTCAAATTGTTCCAGCTCAGTCCACGCTGCATCCATGATCTGTTTTTTGGATCGACGGAATGCCTCGATCCGGCTTTTCGGCATGCCGCCGCGCAAGCGCAGTTTCGGGTCCCAGTGCCATTGTCCGGCCGTCTCGTCGTATTTCAGGGCCATGCCGATACGCTGTGGGTCGGCCGGGTCAACGATGTGAACCGGCTCGCCTGGCCGGGCGATCACTTCAAACCAGCGCATGCCGACCTGGACGCACGTCTTGCCGTCGAGGGTGTAGAGGTGAGTGACCGACGAGGCTCGTTTGCCGCTCAAGTCAGGTGCGGCGATCCTGAAACGGTCGAGCATCGCGATGAAGCGTGCGCTGGTGCCAGGTCGCAACAGCGTCCCCTGTTCGAGTTGAGTGAAATGATCGGCAGGGACTTCGCCGGTGACAACCAGCGGATCGAGGACGACGGATGGCGCGACCGCTGGCGCAGGTTGCGGCGTTCTCGCGGACGCCACGCTCTCCGGCGTCCCTTGCTCGAACTCGTACGATTTACTCCGGCGCGGCGACCAGGAGCGGTTGCGTCGTACCACGGCGTGCTGAGTCATGATGATGCCGAGGGTGAGCAGAACATCGGCGGTGGATTGCCAGGCCACCAGATTGTCGTCGCGTTCATGGGCATCAATCGCCTGCTGGATCTGCGTGATGGTCTGCCAGACCCAGACAGCGGTGCCGGCTGCGCCGCTCATGAAATTTGCGGCGACGCTGAAAATGGCCCAGCCGCTGTCCGCCAGAAGTGCCCAGCGACGCTCACGGTTGGACTGTGACTGACGGTTCGCAAGCTCGACCAGTGCCTGACTGTTCGCCGTGTACAGCGAAGCGAGGATGTCGCCGTCGAGCGGCGCATTTTCCAGTTCGATCGGGCCGGTCAGGTCCAGATGCATGAACGGTTCCGTGGCCAGTTGAGTGACGATCCACGGCGAGGGCAGACCCACCGGGAAGGCGTATTGCGAGTACTCGAAACTCAGGGCCGCGCTGCTCATCCAGGCGAGTACCGAATTGCGCAGTTCGCCCGCCTGATACAGCGCATACATCAGGTTCTGCAACGAAGCGAACTGCATCAATGGGGTGTCCAGCAGCGGTCGGTACAAAAGACAGGGACCGTGTGCGTGATCTCGCGGACAAATGATGAACATGTTGGCGACCACGTCCGAGCGCCGGCTCAAGCGGCGGCGCGGGACGAACGCCAGAGGCCGGATGGTCACCGGATGTTCGGCCGCCGGCAGTTTGCGGTTGATGGCATCCATCAACTGGCAGACATAGTTATAGCCACGCTCATCGATTGCACCCTGGCGTCTGAGTTTGCACTCCAGCGCGAGCATCGGCAGAAGCGTCGGCAGCTGGCGCAGATAGCGAGTCCGGTGCGCGGTCGAACGGATCGGGTCATCGATCAGCGCGCGTTTGATCAGTTGCGGATAGTGACCACCGATGTCGACCTTTTCCGCGACGGCGGTCAGAAAATCCACCGTCAACCAGTCAGGTACGGCTCGGCCATCATCGAAGGCGATCGTGGCCTGGTAGGGCGCGGTATTTTGCAGGGCAAATTCACCCAGAGTTTCGTGTCCTCGATCAAACGGGTTGGGCAGCGTGAAGCCGCCGGCTTCGAGGCTGTTCGTCACCGTGATTCGCAGCTGTTCCAGAGGCAGGTCGGCGGCGCCTTCAGCGCTTTCGTCGGCAATGATCGCTTCACGCATCCGACGTTCGGCGTAGGGTTTGATCAGGGGAATGTCATCTTCCCTGAACGCGCCATTCCCGGCTTCGTTGCGCAACGTGCCGAGCTCGGCAACGTAGCGACTGTAGTCCTGCAGGTCACGCGCCGATCCATCGAGTAACCAGTCGGGAATGGCCTCTTCCAGCTGGTCGAGTCGAGCCCGCTCAAGTGGGCTGAACCGACTGCGGCGCTGCTGCCCGGAGCCGGCGTGGGCACTGATCGACCGGCTGGCGGGATCCAGTGCCTCGATCGCGCCGAGCTGGTTGCTGATCTGCGCCTGTGCGACGGCATCGAAGATGTTTCCTTCGGGCTCGATCAGGCGCCATTTCAAGGAGCGATCGGACAGCCGGGGATCGAGTCGCTGCGGCAATGTTTCTCCCAGCGCGGTCAGCGAGTCGAATGATTCATAGCCATCGGCAACGGTGTACATCAGGATCCGGCTTCGTTTTTTGACGGTGGCGGTCAGCACGAGAGCCCCGGCGACAAGCAGGTGTGTACTGTCCTCGCCGTCGACCAGTTCGATGTCCATCAGGCAGGCTTTCAGTCCGACGAAATCGTTGGCCGCGGGCGAGCGTTCACTCCGGTCTGGATGCTGCGCGACAAATCGTGCCAATGCGCACTCGTCGGCGTCCCAGCCGCTGGCGGACTGCACATTTGCCGCCGAGCACAACTGATCGGACAGCTCTTGCCAGCGTGGCTGGCCATTGGCGGACTCGTTCCAGTAATCGAGCTGGCGCTGCTGATATTCGAGGAACAGAAAAGGTGCAAGGTCGTTCATCAGCGCAGTGATGTCGTCCATGCTCACCGGCAGAAGCGTGGGAGGGACTGCATTGGGTGTTCGGGTCAGGAAGTGCTCGCCTTCGATGTAATCGGCTGTGGTCTTGTGCAGGCAGTGCTGGATGAAGGCATGGGTCAGCGACTCGAAAGCGAAGACCCTGGCGGTGCTCTGTGAAGTGTCGGTCTCGCGCAGAGGTGTCGCGAGCATGCAGTGATCCGGATCGATGTGTTGGTCGGGATAGCTTTTGTTCAGTCCTTCGCGCAACAACGTCGAGGCGACTTGATGCAGCGAGTAGCCCTGGCCGGTAAGTTCGACCAGCCGGCTCTGTTTCAGCAAAGGAGGGGAAACGTCTGGGGCGGCGGCAGGTTCAGTCATGTTCATGTCCACGGGAAAAAACCGGACACTAAAATCCTGGCCGCGCTGCGATGCGGTACATAGATCTTGCAGGCAAAAAAAGACCCGCGGTTGCGGGTCTGGTCGGGTTGCAGCGCTTCAGGTACCGGACTTGATCTTGGTCCACGCCCGGGTGCGCGCCCGTTCCGCATCACGCGGCAACGGTTGCAGGGTGTAGAGCGTGTTCATCGCCGCATCGGTCGGGTACAGATTCGGGTTGTTGCGAATCGCCGGGTCGACAAGTTCGGTGGCGTCCTTGTTCGGGTTCGGATAACCGACAAAATCGCTGACCGGCGCAATCACCTGCGGTTGCAGCAGGTAGTTGATGAAGGTGTAGGCATCCTGCGGATTCTTCGCACCTTTCGGGATGGCAAGCATGTCGAACCAGATCGGCGCGCCTTCTTTCGGCAGACGCATGTCCACCACCACGCCATTCTTCGCTTCCTTGGCGCGGTTGGCCGCTTGCGAGAAGCTGCCCGAATAGCCGACGGCAACGCAGATGTCGCCGTTGGCGATGTCGGCCATGTACTTGGACGAATGGAAGTAGGTCACGTACGGACGAATCTTCATCAGCAGCGCTTCAGCCTTGGCGTAGTCCGCCGGGTTCTTGCTGTTGGGATCCAGGCCGAGGTGTTGCAGGGCCAGCGGCAGAATCTCCGATGGCGAGTCGAGCAGGGCCACGCCGCACTGCTTGAGCTTGCTGATGTTCTCTTCCTTGAAGATCAGGTCCCAGCTGTCCACCGGCGCGTTGTCACCCAGCGCGGCCTTGACCTTGGCCGGGTTGAAGCCGATCAGGATAGTGCCGTACATGTACGGCACGGCGAACTGGTTGCCAGGGTCGTTGGCCTCGATCAGCTTCATCAGTTTCGGGTCGAGGTGGTTCCAGTTCGGCAACTGGCTGCGATCCAGCGGCTGGAACACCCCGGCCTCGATCTGCTTGGCGAGGAACACGTTGGACGGCACTACCACGTCATAACCGGAGTTGCCGGTCAGCAGCTTGGCCTCCAGCGCTTCGTTGGTGTCGAAGATGTCGTAGACCAGTTTGGTCTGGCTGTTCTGCGCCTTGAAATCTTCCAGTGCCTTGGGAGTGATGTAGTCGAACCAGTTGTAGACGCGCAGGGTACGTTCTTCCGCATGAGCGCCGCCGCTGCTCAGCAGCGCCGCGCACAACGCCGGCGCGATGAAGTGCTTGAGTCTGCTCATTGTTCGAAACCTTCAAGCACGTTCACCGCGTTGATGCCGATTTCTTCCACCGCGTAGCCACCTTCCATGACGAACAGGGTCGGTTTGCCGAGGGCCGCGATGCGTTTGCCCATCGCCAGGTAATCCGGACTGTCGAGCTTGAACTGCGAGATCGGATCGTCCTTGAAGGTGTCCACACCCAGCGACACGACGATGATGTCGGCGCCGTAGTTGTCGATCTCCTGGCAGGCCTGATCCAGTGCCGCACTCCAGACGTCCCAGCCGGAACCGGCCGGCAGCGGATAGTTGAAGTTGAAGCCTTCACCGGCGCCTTCGCCGCGTTCGTCTTCGTAGCCTAGGAAGAACGGGAATTCCGCTTCCGGATGGCCGTGGATCGAAGTGAACAGCACGTCGCTGCGCTCGTAGAAAATCGATTGGGTGCCGTTGCCGTGGTGGTAGTCGACGTCGAGGATTGCGACCTTCTTGTGGCCCTGATCGAGGAACGCTTGCGCGGCGATGGCGGCATTGTTGAGGTAGCAATAACCGCCCATCAAATCACCGGCAGCGTGGTGTCCCGGTGGACGGCACAGGGCGAAGGCACCACGGGCGCCGCGCTGGATTTCCGCTTGTGCGGTCAGTGCCACTTGCGCCGCGCTGTACGCCGCTTGCCAGGTGCCGGCGGTGATCGGTGCGCCGCCGTCGAAGCTGTAATAGCCGAGCTGGCCGTGCAGGCTGGTCGGTTTGACCTGACGCAAGGTGCGCGCCGGCCAGGTGTAGGGCAGCAAGTCACCGTCGGTGTTGAATTCGGTCCAGCGCGCCCAGGCGCCTTTGAAGAAGTCGAGGTAGTCGCGGCTGTGAATGCGCTCGATCGGCCCGAGGCCGAAATCCTTCGGTGCCTCGACCGGGCCGAGGTTTTGATTTTTTACCCGTTGCAGCACGTGGTCGGCGCGTGACGGCATCTCGAAGCAAGGCTTGAGTTGCCCGTCGATCAATTCGCAGCGGCCATGGTGCAGGTGGTGATCTTCAGAGTAGATCGTCAGCATTGTTGTTCTCCGCAGGGGCTGATTCGGCTGATCACAGTGTTGCGGCGTGGGTCGAATCGGAGAACGGCCAGAAAGGCCAAAAGGGGATCGATGTGGCCAAAAATACTGACCTGATATCGCCCCTCGACGGTTTAACCGTGTGGTCGGAACTGACTCGGCGCCACACCGCTCCAGCGCACGAAGGCATGGCGGAAGCTTGCGGTCTCGCTGAAGCCGAGGGTTTCGGCGATGCGGTAGATCGGCAACTGATCCTCGCAAAGCATCTGCTTGGCCCGCTCGAAACGCAGCTCGTCGAGCAGCTCCTGATAACTGCAGCCCATGTCCTTCAGATGCCGGCGCAAGGTGCGTGGCGAGCAGTTCATCTGTTGCGCCAGACCTTCCAGCCCCGGTGCGGCGTTGAGTTGCGCGCTGAGCAACTGGCGGATCCGCCCCAGCCACGCCTGGCGGCCGGTGAACTCGGTGTTCTGTTTGCGGCAGCGTTCGGCCATGGCCTGGTGGGTGATGATGTCGGCCAGCGGCAGCGGCTGGTCGAGCCAGCGTCGGTCGAAGGCGAAGGCGTTGTCCTTGGCGCCGAAGTGCAGGGGCGCCTTGAAGTGTTCGGAATAGCTGTCGCGATAGTCTGGCGCGCTGTGTTCGAAGCGGGCAGCCAGCAATGGCAACGGATGGCCGAGCAGGTCGTCGCAGATGACTTTCAGCGACACCAGACAGAACTCCGCGTTGAACACCGCCATCGCCGGGCTCTCGCGATAATCGGCGGCGACAAACCAGACGCGCTCGCCGTCGTCTTCCAGGCTCAGTTCGAAAAGTGTTCCCAGCAGCGCCGGATAACGGATCGCCAGCCGCAAAGCGTCACCGAAGGTGGCACAGGTCAGCAGCGCGTAACCGAGGATGCCGTAGCAGGAAACGTGCATGCGCCGGCCCAGTTCCAGGCCAATGTCATGCTTGAGCGCGACCGCGTTGGCGCAGACCTGCATCTCCTGATTGGTGGTGATGCGGGTGTCGGCCCGGCTCAGATCCGCCGCGCTGATGCCGCTGCCGGCCAGCAGCGCTTCGCTGGATAGGCCTTGATCCCTGAAGGTGTTGAGCACCAGGGAGACGGCGTTGAGGGTGGTGAGGTGGGAGTGGAGCATCGGGGACTTCCAGCCTTGGGGTGCTGGAAACGGCAGCAAGTTGCATGCCGGGCTGTGGGAGCAGAGGTGCTCCCACAGCTTGTTGCGATCAGATGAGCTCGCCGCACAAGTCGAGTTCGACCAGTCGCCCCACTTCAGCTGTCTCAAGACCCGCACCAAGCAATCCGTTCAACTTGCCGAACGCTGCTTCGCGGGTCATGCCGCCACCGGACAACACGCCAACGCCACGCAAGCGGCTGCCCGCTTCGTAGACATCCAGTTCCACACCGCCTTCATGGCACTGCGTGACCGCAACCACCACGACACCGTTGTCCCGCGCCCGGCCAAGGCTGGCGAGGAATTGCGGGTTGTCGCTTGGCCCGGTGCCGCTGCCGTAGCACTCCAGCACCAGACCCTGAATGCCGCTGTCGAGCAGGCCGTCGATGATCTCGGCGCCGATGCCCGGGAACAGCGGCAATACCGCCACCTTGGCCAGTTGCTTGGGCTGGTTGTAGTTCAGCGCTGCCGGCAGGGACGTGGCCTTCAGGCCGCCGCCCTGACGCTCCAGGCGTTTGAACGGATGACGGCCGAAGCTGCGCACTTTCGCGCAACGGGTCGGCGCCAGCAGTTCGCCGTGGAAATAAAGGTGTACACCCGGCGCCAGGCCTTGGCCGAGGGCGACCAGCGCACCGCTGAGGTTTTCCCAGGCGTCGCTGTCGGTGACGCCGGCCGGCAACATCGAACCGGTGAAGCACACGCGGGCATGCAGGCCGAGCAACTGGAAGCTCATGGCGGCGGCGCTGTAGGCCAGGGTGTCGGTGCCGTGCAGGATCAGTACGCTGTCGCAGCCTTGCACATCGACCGCGTCGACGACTGCTTCACGCAGTTGCTGCCAGTAGGCCGGGGTCATGTTGGCGCTGTCGATCAGCGGCGACATCTCGCGAAAGCGCCACTGCGGTACGACCAGCTCAGGCTGGCTGTGCAGGTAGTCGCGCATCCGCGCTTCGAAACCGGACGCCGGGGCCAGGCCATTGGCGCTGGCCTGCATGCCGATGGTGCCGCCGGTGTACAGCACCATGACGTGCTGGGCGGCAGGGTAGGTCGAGGAATTCATGGGGAGTTCTCCTGAACGAAGACAGCATGCTGTCGAGCATGACGCCGACCGCCGCCTGTGTCACGCCGGGCGCAAGACCTGCGCCCGGTTTTTACCCGATCAGCGTTGCGCTGCAGGGATGCCTTGCGGCTGAGCGTCGGCCTGGGTGTCGGCCGACGGATTGGCAGGCCAGGCCTTCAGGTCCAGATCCAGGTCGCTGAACTTGCTGGAGTCGAACACCGGCTGGTCGACGCCGGCGCGACGCTGCGCATCGTAGTCGCGCATCACGCGCATGCCGACCTTGAACAGCATGGCCAGGGCCACCAGGTTGACGAAGGCCAGGCAGGTCATGGTGATGTCGGCGAAGGCGAACACGGTCGACAGATCCTGCATCGAACCCCAGACCACCAGCGCCAGCACCAGGCCGCGGAACGTCATCAGCGCCGCGCGGTTGCGGGTGAGGAACTGCAGGCTGTTTTCGCCCAGGTAGTAGTTGTAGAGGATGCAAGTGAAGACGAACAGCGACAGCGCGACGCTGACGAACATGCGGCCCCAGTCACCCACCACGGCGGCCAGCGAGTTCTGGGTCAGGACGATGCCGTCACCTTCGAAGCCCGGGGTGTAGAAGCCCGACAGCAGGATCAGCAGCGCGGTGCAGGTGCAGATCACGAAGGTGTCGAGGAACACGCTGAACGCCTGAACCACGCCTTGAGCGCCCGGGTGCTTCACGGCGGCCACGGCGGCGACATTCGGCGCACTGCCCAGGCCCGCTTCGTTGGCGAACACGCCACGTTTCACGCCCATCACGATTGCGCTGCCGAGCAGGCCGCCGAAGGCCGGGTCGAGACCGAAGGCGCTCTTGAAAATGGTTTCCAGCATGGCTGGCACGTGTTCGATCTGGGTGCCGATCACGTACAGGGTCACGCCGATGTAGGCCAGGGTCTTGATCGGTACCAGCAGGTCGGACACCGAAGCGATGCGCTTGATGCCACCGATGAAGGTAATGGCCAGCAGCACTGCCAGGACGATACCGGTGTGTTGCGGATCAAAGGCAAAGGCGTTTTGCAGCGAGTGGGTCACGGTGTAGGACTGCAGGCCGATGAAGGCGAATCCGTAAGTGACCAGCAGCAGAATCGAGAACACCACCGCCATGCCTTTGAGTTTCAGGCCGTGCTGGATGTAGTAAGCCGGACCGCCACGGTACAGGCCATCGCCATCGGCGCGCTTGTAGACCTGGGCCAGCGTACATTCGAAGAAGCTGCTGGACATGCCGACCAGAGCGGTCACCCACATCCAGAACACCGCACCCGGACCACCGAGAGTCACGGCGATGCCGACACCGGCGATGTTGCCTGCACCGACGCGGCCGGCGAGGCTGAGCATCAGGGCCTGGAACGAGCTGAGCTGCCCGGCGCTGCCTTTGAGGCTGTCGCGGAACACCGCGAACATGTGGAAGAAGTGGCGCAATTGAACGAAACGCGAGCGAATCGTGAAGTAGCTACCGAGCCCGACAATGAGCACGATCAGTACTTTCCCTGAGAGGAAGTCGTTGATGACTTCGAGCATGGATTTTTCCTCGCTGTTTATTGTGTAAGCAAATGCTGGATAGTCGGAAACATCGCGTTACACCGGTGTGCGCGCGGCACAACGGGCGAGGCGAGGGTTTCGTCCCGGATCCATATCGCGGGTTTGTTATTAGTTCGGGTTTCGCATGGGTTATGGCCTCGTTACCGACGACCGCTCACGCGAAGAGGGGCGGCACTATACCGATCAGTGCGGCGCCCGTCTGCACGGTTGTGGTGCAAGCGACGAAACGAAGCTTTGAAACACCCGACGTTACCGGCGTCGGGCTTGTCTGGGAGCCGGTTTGCAGCCAGCTTCCATACATACGGTTCTCAGGTTCAAACAGTTAAAAAAAAGGGCTCGGGGAATGCTCCCCAAGCCCTCAAAAGGTGAGAGGTGTCTAGTCCCTCGACCTGGTGAGCGGTGCTACAAGTAACGCGTCGGATCAGGCCTTCAGAGGCACCAGACGCGGAGCAATCATGTTTTCCGGGCGCAGGATGTCGGCGAGCATGGCTTCGTCGAGCAGACCTTCTTCGCGCACCAGTTCCAGCACGCCGCGGCCGCTTTCAAGGGCGATACGGGCGATGCGGGTGGCGTTTTTGTAGCCGATGTACGGGTTCAGTGCGGTGACCAGACCGATCGAGTGTTCGACCAGTTCACGGCAGCGCGCTTCGTTGGCGGTGATGCCGACGATGCAGTGCTCGCGCAGCATGTCCATGGCGCGTTGCAGCAGGCGGATCGAGTCGAGGATCTTGAAGGCGATCAGCGGCTCCATCACGTTCAGTTGCAGTTGGCCGCCTTCGGCTGCCATGGTCAGCGCCAGATCGTTACCGATGACCTGGAAAGCAACCTGGTTCACGGCTTCCGGGATAACCGGGTTGACCTTGCCTGGCATGATCGAGCTGCCTGGCTGACGCGCCGGCAGGTTGATTTCGTTGATGCCGGTGCGCGGGCCGCTGGACAGCAGGCGCAGGTCGTTGCAGATCTTCGACAGCTTGACCGCGGTGCGCTTGAGCATGCCGGAGAACAGCACGAAGGCGCCCATGTCGGAAGTGGCTTCGATCAGGTCGGCGGCTGGAACCAGCGGTTGACCGCTGATCAGCGCCAGACGCTGTACGGCCAGGGCCTGGTAACGCGGGTCAGCGTTGATGCCGGTACCGATCGCGGTGCCGCCCAGGTTCACTTCGGTCAGCAGTTCCGGAGCCAGCGTCTTCAGACGGGCCAGGTCTTCGCCCATGGTGGTAGCGAAAGCGCGGAACTCTTGACCCAGGGTCATTGGTACGGCGTCTTGCAGTTGGGTACGACCCATCTTCAGGACGTGGTTGAATTCTTCACCCTTGGCTGCGAAAGCCTGAATCAGGCTGTCGAGGCTGGCCAGCAGCGCGTCGTGACCCAGCAGCAGACCCAGACGGATCGCGGTCGGGTAGGCGTCGTTGGTCGACTGCGCCATGTTCACGTCGTCGTTCGGGTGCAGGTACTGGTACTCGCCTTTCTGGTGACCCATCGCTTCAAGAGCAATGTTGGCGATCACTTCGTTGGCGTTCATGTTGGTGGAGGTACCGGCGCCACCTTGAATCATGTCGACCACGAACTCTTCGTGGAAATCGCCGCGGATCAGACGTGCACAGGCTTCGCTGATGGCAGCGTGCTTGGCTTCGCTCAGGTGACCCAGCTCACGGTTGGCGTCAGCGGCGGCCTGTTTGACCATCGCCAGACCGACAACCAGCTTCGGGTAGTGCGAAATCGGAACGCCCGAGAGGCGGAAGTTATTCACCGCTCGCAGGGTCTGGATGCCGTAATACGCTTGAGCAGGGACTTCGAGGGCGCCAAGCAGGTCGTTTTCTGTGCGGAATGATGCAGCGGAGGACATGATAGAAATCATCTCGATATGGACCCGGTCTGTGCCGGAACGCTGCGAATGCTAGGCTTGTGGGAATTTTTGGGCCAATGCTGTTAAACACTGCCCTATGCACATTCGGCATAATGCCCGTGTGACGCCGCGTGCGCGGCAGACGTGTGACCTGTTTTGGTGCGTGTCCGGGAGGACGTGATGAATCTGGAAAGCAAATGGCTCGAGGACTTCAGTGCTCTGGCTGCCACCCGCAGCTTCTCGCAGGCGGCCGAACGGCGCTTCGTGACCCAGCCGGCTTTCAGTCGGCGGATCCGCAGCCTGGAAGCGGCGCTGGGCCTGACGCTGGTCAACCGCTCGCGCACGCCAATCGAGCTGACGGCGGCGGGGCAACTGTTCCTGGTGACCGCGCGCACCGTGGTCGAACAGCTCGGTGAAGTGCTGCGCCATCTTCATCATCTGGAAGGCGGGCAGGGCGAAGTGATCCAGGTCGCGGCGGCGCACTCGCTGGCGCTCGGTTTCTTTCCGCGCTGGATCGCGCAATTGCGCAACGAAGGCCTGAACATCGCTACCCGGCTGGTGGCGACCAACGTTGGCGACGCGGTGCACGCGCTGCGTGAAGGTGGCTGCGATCTGATGCTGGCGTTCTACGACCCGGACGCGGCGATGCAGATGGACCCGGAGATCTTCCCGTCGCTGCACCTGGGCCAGACCGAAATGCTTCCGGTATGTGCGGCGGATGCCAATGGCAAGCCGCTGTTCGATCTGGAAGGCGAGGGCAGTGTGCCGTTACTGGCGTACAGCGCCGGGGCGTTTCTCGGACGCTCCGTGAACGGCTTGCTGCGTCAGCGTCAGCTGCGCTTCACCACGATCTATGAAACCGCCATGGCCGACAGCCTGAAAAGCATGGCGCTGGAAGGCCTCGGCATTGCCTGGGTACCGCAGCTGAGCGTGCGGGCCGAGCTGGCGCGGGGCGAACTGGTGGTCTGCGGCGGCGCGCAGTGGCATGTGCCGCTGGAGATTCGTCTGTACAGATGCGCGCTGGTGCGCAAGGCCAATGTGCGGTTGTTGTGGCGCAAGTTGGAGGGCGGCGCGGCGAGTGGCAATAGCTGAGTGATGGAAGCAGAGGCGAACTTTGTTTTCGCCTCTGCCGAGTCTCCAGGCGAACGGTCAGCCTTTGCTGGCCAAATGATATTGTATGTTTTCCCGGTTTTTCTGGCTGAAACTGTAACAAATGGATCTGAGTGGATGGGGTTGTGGGGTCATGTACGTTTCACACCACCAGCCGTTGTATTGAATTTCCGAATCTTCATGTCGGGCGCCCAGCAAGTGACCGACTTCATGACCCACAGTGATCCGGCTGCCGAGAGAAGAGATTGCAAAGTTTCCGGTATTGAGTGGAGGCCATAGCAGTGCAGCCCCCCCAGTCCTCTCATTCAGGTTTTCTTTAGTCAGCAGAACGACCTGATCCAGCGGGCCAGTCTCGAAGCCTTCGGCCTTGGCCAGCTCCAGGTATTGGCGGCCCAGTATTTCCCAACTTTTCAAGGTCCGTAGCGGGTCATCACCTTTGTAGTTGAACTGGCTGTAGGGTGCGCCCCTGCCAAAGACAACATTGAATTTTCGATCGATAAAGCTTTCCAGCTCTTTCACAAAAGGCTGGAAGTGCTCGGCGTAAATACTCGTGGTTGTCGTCGCCGGAATATCGTCGTGAACGACGGCGAAGATATTGATGTCTCGTTTCTTGTTAACAATGGTCATCTGTAATTCCTTTTTAAGTTCGGCATGCCTTGCCTCAGTCCCAGTCTTCCTCGGGACGCAGGGTCGATTGCACTGGGCCTGTTACAACTTTTGTGCTCAGGTACTTACGAATGTTTTCTCGATTTTTATCACTGAAACGGTCGGCGTTGCTTCGCAGTGGAGAGAACTCATCACTCGACATGACCGTTTCGCTCCACCATCCGTTGTAGAGAATTTCGGCGTCTTCATGTGTTGCACCGAACATGTGCCCTACTTCGTGAGCGGCCGTGCTGACTTTTTCTGTCGAGGCGATACCCACGTAACCTGGGAGTTCGGCAATTCCCCGTGTACGGCTGTTTATAGAGTTGCGCGTCAGTAACAGAAACTTGATCAAGCGCAGGTCAAGATTAGTGTTTCGATACTTGTCGACCTTGGTTTTCCAAGCGCTCAGCGAGGCACGTTCGTTCAAGTTTTGATACGGATGACTGCTCAGGTCCCTTGCTTCTGATGGTTCGATCAGGCGAATCAGCATTTTGCGGCCGGTAATGTACTCAATCTCCGCTGCAAGCCAGGAGAAGTGCCTTTTGTATAGATCTTCCTTAGTGTAGTCCGACAGGTCTTCGTGGATGAAAACTTGTAGTGCTATTGGTTCCTTTAGCATGTTTAAATCCTTTTAATGTTTGAGTTATTGCGGGTTTTAGCAATGCGCCCAGCTTGCGATGTATTGCAAGAGGTATAACGGTAGTGGGTATTTCTGATTGATATTGATATTGCCGGTTGTGGTGATTGGCTGCGTCAGTAAGTTGTGGGTGATTGTTTATATACCATGCGCGATGAGTTATGACGCTCAGGAGTGTTTTGAATTTTATTACATGGATGCCGTAGTGAGTTAAGTGCGTTCCCGATATAACTTGATCGCTATGTATTTCGTTTGAACGGCAGAGGCGCTGTTCTTGATTTTCGAGTCAGTAAAATGAGTGGTTCGGTGCAGATGACAGATGGTCGCCACGGGGGCTGTTTATTGCTTTCTTTGCGGTATACTGCGCGGCCTTCGGCCGGTTCGTCCGGCCATTTTTCCTACAACAAGCCACGCATCCTGCGTGGCTTGTTGTTTTTGACGCGCCTGCGGGCGCCCAGAGAGAAGAGGCGCGACGATGAGTGCACTGGTTGGCGTGATCATGGGCTCCAAGTCCGATTGGTCCACCCTTAGCCACACCGCCGATATGCTGGAAAAGCTCGGCATCCCTTACGAGGTCAAGGTGGTTTCCGCCCACCGCACCCCGGATCTGCTGTTCCAGTACGCCGAAGAGGCTGAAGGCCGCGGCATCGAGGTGATCATCGCCGGTGCCGGTGGCGCAGCCCACCTGCCAGGCATGTGTGCGGCCAAGACCCACCTGCCGGTGCTGGGTGTTCCGGTCCAGTCGGCGATGCTCTCGGGCGTCGATTCGCTGCTGTCGATCGTGCAGATGCCGGCCGGTATTCCGGTTGCCACCCTGGCCATCGGCAAGGCCGGTGCGATCAACGCAGCGCTGCTGTCGGCGAGCATCCTGGGCGCCAAGCATCCACAATTCCACGCGGTACTGAAAACCTTCCGTGCCGAGCAGACAGACAGCGTCCTGGACAATCCAGACCCACGTATTGCCTGAGGTTGTTGAGATGAAGATCGGTGTAATCGGTGGCGGCCAGTTGGGTCGCATGTTGGCCCTGGCGGGCACCCCGCTGGGCATGAACTTCGCTTTCCTCGACCCTGCGCCGGACGCTTGCGCCGCTGCGTTGGGCGAACACCTGCGGGCCGATTACGGCGATCAGGATCACCTGCGCCAGTTGGCCGATGAAGTCGATCTGGTGACCTTCGAGTTCGAAAGCGTCCCGGCGGAAACCGTGGCGTTCCTTTCGCAATTCGTGCCGGTCTACCCGAGTGCCGAAGCCCTGCGCATCGCTCGCGACCGCTGGTTCGAAAAGAGCATGTTCAAGGACCTGGGGATTCCGACCCCGGCGTTCGCCGACATCCAGTCGCAAGCCGACCTGGACGCCGCCGTCGCTTCGATCGGCCTGCCTGCTGTGCTGAAAACCCGCACCCTGGGTTACGACGGCAAGGGTCAGAAAGTCCTGCGCAAGCCGGAAGACGTGGTCGGTACCTTCGCCGAACTGGGCAGCGTGCCTTGCCTGCTGGAAGGCTTCGTGCCATTCACCGGCGAAGTGTCGCTGATCGCCGTGCGCGCCCGCGATGGCGAGACGAAGTTCTATCCACTGGTGCACAACACCCATGACAGCGGCATTCTCAAGCTGTCGGTCGCCAGTTCCGATCACCCGCTGCAGGCCCTGGCTGAAGACTACTCCAGCCGCGTCCTCAAGCAGTTGAACTACGTCGGCGTGATGGCGTTCGAGTTCTTTGAAGTCGACGGTGGCCTCAAGGCCAACGAAATTGCCCCGCGCGTGCACAACTCCGGGCACTGGACCACCGAAGGCGCCGAGTGCAGCCAGTTCGAAAACCACCTGCGGGCCGTTGCCGGTCTGCCGCTGGGTTCGACCGCCAAGGTCGGCGAGAGCGCGATGCTCAACTTCATCGGCGTTGTTCCGCCGGTCGAGAAGGTTATCGCCATCGACGATTGCCACCTGCATCACTACGGCAAGGCCTTCAAGGCCGGGCGCAAGGTCGGTCACGCCAACCTGCGCTGCAAGGACAAGGCGACCCTCGAGCAGCAGATCCTCAAGGTCGAAGCGCTGATCGCCGAGTAACGACAGTTTCATCCGGCAGCGGCGGAACCATTGCGGGGCCGCCGTTCTCTGATGGCAGGATGCGAAAGTCTGGCTAGGCTTCATCGCATATCTACCATTCAGAGGGAAATGCCATGGGAATTATCGGAACCATCTTTATCGGCCTCATCGTCGGCCTGCTGGCGCGGTTTCTGAAACCGGGCGATGACAGCATGGGCTGGATCATGACCATCCTGCTCGGTATCGGCGGTTCGCTGGCAGCCACTTACGGCGGCCAGGCCCTGGGCATCTATCAGGCGGGTCAGGGCGCCGGCTTCATCGGCGCGCTGGTTGGCGCGATCGTGCTGCTGGTGATCTACGGCCTGATCAAAAAGAACTGATTCAAAGCGACAAAGTCCTCTCCGCCAATCCGGCGGGGAGGGCTAAAATGCTCGGCGATTCAGCGTCCCCTCCCTTTTCGAGCATCCTTTACCGAGCACCTTCATGCGCCGTCTTCTGTTGACTCTCCTTTTGCTGGGCAGCGGTCTGGCCCACGCCGGCGAACTGCCGGAAACCGACTGGCTGGAACTGATGCCCAAGTCGGACCAGAAAGCCCTCGAGGCCATGCCTGAAATCGACCACAACTCCCCGGAAGCCACCGGCACCTTCACCCAGAAAGGCGGGATGAAGCAGGCCAAAGGTTTGCCGGCGGTGATGTATTCGACCAAGACCGTGGCGTCGATGAACGACAAGCACATCCGCATCGGCGGTTATCCGGTGCCGCTGGAATCCGACGCCAAGGGCCGCAGCACGCTGTTCTTCCTCGTGCCCTACCCGGGCGCGTGCATCCACGTACCACCACCGCCACCGAATCAACTGGTGCTGGTGCGTTATCCAAAAGGCTTGAAGCTGGATGACATCTACACGCCGCTGTGGGTGACCGGCACGCTGAAGATCGAGAAGGTCAGCAATGACCTGGCCGATGCGGCGTACGCGCTGGAAGCGGACAAGGTGCGGGTGGTGCAGGAATCGGATCTGTAATTCAGAGCCGCAAAAAAAAACGCAGCCTCAGGGCTGCGTTTTTTGTTTTCAGAGCGGCTCGCTGCCAATACTGACACCCATTGTGTGACCGGCATCCGGCGCCAGAGTCATCACATCACTCATCACGTTCGCCGTCTCGATGCACAGCATGCGCTGCCAGCCGTCGTTATCCATGTCGCTGAGCGCGGCGGCGCGGTCGATCCACGGGTTCCAGATCACCGCCGTGCGTGAACCGGTAGCGGTCAGCACGATGCGCCGTTCCCAGCCCGGATCGACAATGCTCAGTTGCGGCGGAACGTCGAGGTAGATACGGTCGGTTTCCCCGGCAAAACGCAGGTCACCTTGCTGGGTGTGGGTTTTCCAGTCATCCAGAGTCTCGATGTAATCGAGGCCATCCACACCTTCGACGCGAACGTTGCGCACATCGCTGACGGCGAAATAGCTGTGCAACGCCTGGCTGATGCTGACGCTGTCTGTACCACGGTTGTGGCTGGTCAGGCTGATGTGCAGTTGATCGTCGAGGCGCAGGGTCAGGGTCAGATCGACCTGATGCGGCCAGCCCGGAAAACCGCCTTCGGGGTAGGGCAGCTTGAACTCCACCTTCAGGCTTTCACCTTCGGTTTCGATACCGCCCAGTTCCCAATCCATCGCCCGGACAAACCCGTGGGCGGCGGCCGGTTCTTCGCTGACACGCATCACCTGCACGCTCTGCGGGTTGCGTTCGAACTTGCCGAACCACGGCCAGCACACCGGCACGCCGGCGCGGATGCTCTGGCCGGTCTTGAACATGGCCTTGTCGTTCAGCCAGATGATCGGCGGCTGGCCGTCCACCTGATAACTGAGGATGTGCGCGCCTTGCTGGGCCACCAGCACTTCGGCCTGACCGTGGCGGATGCGCCAGCAGTTCAGTTCATCCAGTTTCACGGCTTCAACGTTGGGCGTGTTCATGGGACAACTCTCGATCAGCAACTTGGACGACTATCGACCGTGAAACGGCCGCGAGGTTTAACGTGCGCGTGGCGGAACCGAACGGGTGCGGCCGCTGCCATCGATGGCAACGAACACGAACACCGCTTCGGTCACTTTACGCCACTCGCTGGACAGCGGATCGTCGCTCCATACCTCGACCATCATCTGGATCGAGCTGCGGCCGATTTCCAGGGTCTGGGTATAAAAGGACAATTGCGCGCCGACAGCCACCGGCACCAGAAACGCCATGCGATCGATGGCGACGGTCGCAACACGGCCGCCGGCAACACGACTGGCCATGGCAGTGCCGGCCAGGTCCATCTGCGCCACCAGCCAGCCGCCGAAAATATCGCCGAAGCCGTTGGTTTCGCGGGGAAGCGCGGTGATTTGCAGGGCCAGGTCGCCTTGCGGGATCGGATCTTCTTGTTCGAGCTCTATCATGCCGGGGGTGCCTCTGACCCGTGACTCTTCGTTGGGTATTGCTGGTGGTAGCCGTCTTCGGGAAAAACGATTCAGCACCGAACATACTACGTTCGTCACGTTTTCCATCAGGCGCCTAAGGAGAAACTCTGCGAAACCGGCTAATCCCGAGCAAGGGTCGGGCCAACGACGTTTTCGCACAGCAACCCCTTACAAACCGGAGCAAGGTTGCGAGTATATCGGTCGGTAGACTCCGCGACGACCGTCCGGTTCTGATTTCGACCGGCAAATACGCGCCTCTATGTGCTTTTTCGAACAATTTGCTATGGTGCCGAACCTGCCCGAGCCACAGCCAGCGTTGTTGTGGCGGCAGATCCGACTATAAGAGAAGACCTTGCCATGACCACAGCGCCCTCGAGCCTCGCGCAGCCCGACCAACCCGCACGACCGTTGACCCGCAATGACTACAAGACTCTGTCGCTTTCGGCCCTGGGGGGCGCGCTGGAGTTCTACGATTTCATCATCTTCGTGTTCTTCGCCACCGTGGTCGGCAAATTGTTCTTCCCGGCCGACATGCCCGAGTGGCTGCGCCTGATGCAGACCTTCGGCATCTTCGCCGCCGGCTACCTCGCGCGGCCGCTGGGCGGGATCGTGATGGCGCACTTCGGCGACCTGCTGGGGCGCAAGAAGATGTTCACCCTGAGCATTTTCATGATGGCCGTGCCGACCCTGATCATGGGCCTGCTGCCGACCTACGCCCAGATCGGCATGTGGGCGCCGATTCTGCTGCTGTTGATGCGCGTCATTCAGGGCGCGGCGATTGGCGGCGAAGTGCCGGGGGCGTGGGTCTTCGTTTCCGAACACGTACCCGGCAAGCACATCGGCTACGCCTGCGGCACCCTGACCAGCGGCCTGACGGCGGGCATCCTCCTCGGTTCGCTGGTCGCCACCGCGATCAACAGCATTTATACGCCAGTGGAAGTTTCGGATTACGCCTGGCGAATCCCGTTCCTGCTGGGTGGCGTTTTCGGTCTGTTCTCGGTCTACCTGCGCCGCTGGCTCCACGAAACTCCGGTGTTCGCCGAACTGCAACAGCGCAAGGCGCTGGCCGAAGAGGTGCCGTTGCGCGCCGTGCTGCGTGACCATCGCGGTGCAATCGCGGTGTCGATGCTGCTGACCTGGCTGCTGTCCGCCGGTATCGTTGTGGTGATCCTGATGACGCCGACCGTGTTGCAAACGGTCTATCACTTCTCGCCGACCACCGCGCTGCAATCCAACAGCCTGGCGATCGTGTTCCTGAGCCTGGGCTGCATCATTTCCGGTGCGCTGGCCGATCGCTTCGGTGCCGGTCGGGTGTTCGTGTTCGGTTGCCTGGGTTTGCTGGCCAGTTCCTGGACCTTCTATCACAGCCTCGCCGATCATCCGAACTGGCTGTTCCCGCTGTATGCGCTGACCGGTTTTCTGGTCGGCACCATCGGCGCGGTGCCTTATGTCATGGTGAAAGCGTTCCCGCCGGTGGTGCGCTTCAGCGGTCTGTCCTTCTCTTATAACGTCGCTTACGCGATCTTCGGTGGCCTGACGCCGATGGTGGTCAGCCTGCTGCTGAAAGAAAGCGCGATGGGGCCTGCCTACTATGTGGCGGTGCTGTGCGGGATGGGGATCCTGGTCGGCGCGTGGTTGTGGAGCAAAGGTCGCTAAGCCACCTCACACTGATCGTTCCCACGCTCCCGCGTGGGAATGCATCCTGTGACGCTCCGCGTCACGTCTTGAAGCGGACGCGGAGCGTCCATGGCGGCGTTCCCAAGCAGAGCGTGGGAACGATCTGTCACGACATGCTGGCCTTTCATCCAATTGTCATATTTCAGCCATAGAGTGTTCACACGGCCTGCTGATACTTGGCCCCGACTTAACACACCCTATCTGCTAGGAGTAAGGCATGAAACTGAAGCGTTTGATGGCGGCAATGACTTTTGTCGCTGCTGGCGTTGCGACTGCCAACGCGGTTGCCGCTGTTGACCCTGCTATCCCGAGCTACACCAAGACCACTGGTGTGTCGGGCAACCTGTCCAGCGTCGGCTCCGATACCCTGGCCAACCTCATGACCCTCTGGGCTGAGAACTACAAAAAAGAATACCCGAACGTAAACATCCAGATTCAGGCCGCTGGCTCCGCTACCGCGCCACCTGCGCTGACTGAAGGCACCTCCAACCTGGGCCCGATGAGCCGCAAGATGAAGGACACCGAACTGGCGGCCTTCGAACAGAAATACGGCTACAAGCCAACCGCTATCCCGGTTGCCGTGGACGCCCTGGCTGTTTTCGTTCACAAGGACAACCCGATCCAGCACCTGACCATGGAACAGGTTGACGCGATCTTCTCGTCCACCCGTCTGTGCGGCGCCAAGACCGACGTGAAAACCTGGGGTGACCTGGGCGTGACCGGTGACCTGGCCAACAAGCCGGTTCAACTGTTCGGTCGCAACTCGGTATCCGGCACCTACGGCTACTTCAAGGAAGAAGCCCTGTGCAAAGGCGACTACAAGCCTAACGTCAACGAACAACCAGGTTCGGCTTCGGTCGTGCAGTCGATCAGCTCCTCGCTGAACGGCATCGGTTACTCGGGCATCGGCTACAAGACCGCCAGCGTGAAAACCGTTGCTCTGTCGAAGAAAGGCAGCACTGACTTCGTCGAAGACACCGAAGAAAACGCCCTGAACGGCAAGTACCCGCTGTCGCGTTTCCTGTACGTGTACGTCAACAAGGCCCCGAACAAGCCTCTGGCCCCGCTGGAAGCCGAGTTCGTGAAACTGGTTCTGTCGAAACAGGGCCAGGAAGTGGTTGTGAAAGACGGCTACATCCCGCTGCCAGCCAAGGTTGCTGCAAAAGCACTGGCTGACCTGGGTCTGCAGGAAGGCGGCGCTGAAGTCGCAAAAAAGTAACAAACTGAGTCAGGGGTGAACCCCGCCTGACTCACGTGTGGGGCCCGGCCCGCGAGCGGCCCGGCCCCCACACTCCCCGAATTCTTCTATCCACCGCCAGTGCCCTGCTGGCGGCGGATTTGGTGCGTCACTGCATTGTCATCTTTCTGTCATACAGGATCGCTAGGGTGTGCGCATGAATGATCTGGCCAATTCCAAAATGACTACGAACCCTCCCAAGCGCATTGACTTCAATACGCCTGAGTTGCAACGCAAGCGCCGCATTCGCGCGCTCAAGGATCGCTTCACCCGCTGGTACGTCCTCGTCGGCGGTCTGGCGGTACTGGCAGCCATCACCCTGATCTTCTTCTTCCTCGCCTACGTGGTCGCGCCGCTGTTCAAAGGTGCTGACCTGACTGCGAAAGATGCAATCACCCCGGCCTGGATGCAGGACGCCGGCAAGCCGCTGATGATTTCGCTCGAAGAGCAGAATCAGGTGGCCATGCGCGTTTCCGACAAGGGCCAGGCGCTGTTCTTCGACATCGACAGTGGCGCTGAATTGAAGCGCGTCGATCTGCCCTTGCCGGCAGGCGCCAGTGTGACCTCCATCGGCGAAGACCAGCCGGGCCATCCGCTGGTGGCCGTGGGCCTGTCCAACGGTCAGGCGCTGGTGTTCCGTCACACTTATAAAGTCAGCTACCCGGATGGCAAGAAGACCATCACTCCGGCCATCGAGTACCCGTACGGCGAGACACCGATCGCACTCAACGAAAGCGGCGGTGCGCTGGAGCATGTCAGCCTCAATGCCACCGATTCGACCCTGATGCTGGTCGGCTCCACCGGTTCGCAACTCAATGTGCTGTCGCTGACCAGCGAAGAAAACATGATGACCGGCGAAGTCACCAACGAGCAGAAGCGTATCGATCTGCCGCAGATGACTGAACCTGTGAAAAACATCTTCGTCGACCCGCGCCAGCAGTGGCTGTACGTGGTCAACGGGCGTGCGCAGGCCGACGTGTTCAGCCTGCGCGACAAGAGCCTCAACGGTCGCTACAAGCTGCTGGAAAACGGCGAAGCCGAGGTCACCGCCGCCACGCAACTGGTCGGTGGTATCTCGCTGATCGTCGGTGACTCCAAAGGTGGCCTTGCCCAGTGGTTCATGGCCCGCGACACCGACGGCGAGCTGCGCCTGAAGCAGATCCGCACCTTCCAGATGGGCACCACGCCGATCGTTGAAATTTCTGCCGAAGAACGTCGCAAGGGCTTCCTGGCCCTGGATGCCAGCGGCAAGCTCGGCGTGTTCCACAGCACCGCGCACCGCACCTTGCTGGTCGATCAAGTGGTCGAAGGCCAGGGCCTGTTCGGCCTGTCGCCGCGCGCCAACCGCGTGATCGTCGAAGCCGGCGGCAAGCTGCAACCGCTGCTGCTCGACAACCCGCACCCGGAAGTTTCGTGGAGCGCGCTGTGGAGCAAGGTCTGGTACGAGAACTACGACGAGCCTAAATACGTCTGGCAATCGACTGCGGCCAACACCGATTTCGAACCGAAACTGAGCCTGTCGCCACTGACCTTCGGCACCCTGAAAGCCGCGTTCTACGCGATGCTGCTGGCTGCACCGCTGGCCGTCGCCGCGGCGATCTACACCGCGTACTTCATGGCCCCGGGCATGCGCCGCAAGGTCAAACCGGTGATCGAGCTGATGGAAGCGATGCCGACGGTGATCCTCGGCTTCTTCGCCGGCCTGTTCCTCGCACCGTATGTGGAAGGGCATCTGCCGGGCATCTTCAGCCTGCTGATGCTGCTGCCGATCGGCATCCTGATCGCCGGTTTCACCTTCAGCCGCCTGCCTGAGTCGATCCGCCTGAAAGTCCCGGACGGTTGGGAAAGTGCGCTGCTGATCCCGGTGATTCTGTTTGTGGGCTGGCTGTCGCTGTACATGAGCCCGTTCATGGAGAACTGGTTCTTCGGCGGTGACATGCGCATGTGGATCTCCCACGACCTGGGCATCACCTACGACCAGCGCAACGCCCTGGTGGTCGGTCTGGCCATGGGCTTTGCGGTGATTCCGAACATCTACTCGATCGCCGAAGACGCCGTGTTCAGCGTGCCGCGCGGCCTGACCCTGGGCTCGCTGGCCCTCGGTGCCACGCCGTGGCAGACCATGACTCGTGTAGTGATCCTGACCGCCAGCCCGGGCATCTTCTCGGCGCTGATGATCGGCATGGGCCGTGCGGTCGGCGAAACCATGATCGTGCTGATGGCCACCGGCAACACTCCGGTCATGGAAATGAATCTGTTCGAAGGCCTGCGCACCCTGGCCGCCAACGTCGCGGTGGAAATGCCGGAGTCGGAAGTCGGCGGCAGCCACTACCGCGTGCTGTTCCTCTCGGCGCTGGTGCTGCTGTTGTTCACCTTCGTCATGAACACCCTCGCGGAACTGATTCGTCAGCGTCTGCGCAAGAAATACTCGTCGCTTTAAGCAAAGGTAGAAGTCTGTGAAACAGAACTCCCTGAAAGGATGGTTCAAGAGCGGCGCCCCCGGCGTCTGGATCAGCGGCGGCGCGGTGTCCATCGCGGTCATCATGACCATTGGCCTGCTGGCGGTGATCGCCGTGCGCGGTCTGGGTCACTTCTGGCCGGCGGATCTGATCCACGCCAGCTATGACGTACCGGGCCAGGGCCAGCATCTGGTCGTGGGCGAAGTGGTGCAGAAAGAAGAAGTGCCGCGCGCCCGTCTGAAGAGCGCCGGCCTGCCGGTGCCGGACGAAGGTCCGGAATTCATGACCCGCGAGCTGATCAAGGTCGGCAACCGTGACCTGAATGGCAACGACTTCACCTGGATCGTCGGCGAGTGGCTGACCAACCAGACCACGCCGGTGGAACTGATGGCGCTGGAGCGTCGTGAGTGGGGCAACTTCTACGGCTACCTGGTCAACGTCAAACAGGACGGCAAGGTGATCGCCGAAGGCGAAGCCGCCTGGCCTGAGCTGCAAGCGCGGATCGATCGCGTGAACAAACTTGCCGCCCAGCTCAAGACTCTGGAAAAAGTCGATATCGGTGCGATCAACGCCGGCCTCGAGCGCATCCGTCTGCACGGTCGCAAGCTGGAGCTGGAAGGCAAACTCGACGCCACCGCGCAAGCGGACATGGAGTCCGAGCGCGCCGAGCTGAACGCCCGCTATCAGGACATCGAAGCCCGTCTGGCCGATCTGCACGCGCAGTTCAACCGTGACGCCTTGACCGCTCGTGATGCGAACGGCAAGGAAATCGAAATCGGCCTGGGCAAAGTGGTTCACGCCTACCAGCCGAACGCGATGGGTACGTTCACCAAGATCGGTTTCTACTTCAGCAAGGTCTGGGAATTCCTGTCCGACGACCCGCGTGAAGCGAACACCGAAGGCGGGATTTTCCCGGCGATCTTCGGCACCGTGATGATGACCCTGATCATGGCGATGATCGTGACCCCGTTCGGCGTGCTGGCGGCGGTGTACCTGCGTGAATACGCCAAGCAGAACACCCTGACCCGGGTGATCCGGATCGCGGTGAACAACCTGGCGGGTGTTCCGGCCATTGTTTACGGCGTATTTGGTCTGGGCTTCTTCGTCTACGTGCTGGGTGGTTCGCTCGACCGTCTGTTCTTCCCTGAAGCGCTGCCGGCACCGACCTTCGGTACGCCGGGTCTGCTCTGGGCTTCGTTGACTTTGGCGCTGCTGGCGGTGCCGGTGGTGATCGTGGCCACTGAAGAAGGTCTGGCGCGGATTCCTCGCACCGTGCGTGAAGGCTCGCTGGCTCTGGGCGCGACCAAGGCTGAAACCCTGTGGAAGATCGTTCTGCCGATGGCCAGTCCGGCCATGATGACCGGCATGATCCTCGCCGTGGCCCGCGCCGCCGGTGAAGTGGCGCCGCTGATGCTGGTGGGTGTGGTGAAACTGGCGCCGTCGCTGCCGGTGGACGGCAACTACCCGTACCTGCACCTGGATCAGAAGATCATGCACCTGGGCTTCCACATCTACGACGTCGGCTTCCAGAGCCCGAACGTCGAGGCCGCGCGGCCGCTGGTATACGCCACGGCGCTGCTGCTGGTGCTGGTGATCGCCACCCTGAACCTGTCGGCGGTGTACATCCGTAACCACCTGCGCGAGAAGTACAAAGCTCTAGACAGCTAAAGCCATTAGCCACAAGCGGCAAGCTACAAGCTACAAGCCGCTTTTGCTCAAACTTGCAGCTTGCAGCTAGAAGCTTGCAGCTACGAACGGAGTGAGACCCATGCAGCACGAAACACATACCCACGGCATCAACATGTCTGCCCTGGGCCGCGACAAGCAGAGCCTGAACCTCGAGCAGGAAACTGTAGCTATCGAAGTGCCGGGCCTGAGCCTGTTCTACGGCGAGAAACAGGCGCTGTACGACGTCAGCATGAACATCCCGAAACAGCGCGTGACCGCCTTCATCGGCCCGTCCGGCTGCGGCAAGTCCACGCTGCTGCGCACTTTCAACCGCATGAACGACCTGGTGGACGGCTGCCGCGTCGAAGGCGCGATCAACCTGTACGGCAACAATATCTACCGCAAGGGCGAAGACGTGGCCGAGCTGCGTCGCCGGGTCGGCATGGTGTTCCAGAAGCCTAACCCGTTCCCGAAGACCATCTACGAGAACGTGGTCTACGGCCTGCGCATCCAGGGCATCAACAAGAAACGCATCCTCGACGAAGCCGTCGAGTGGGCACTGAAAGGCGCGGCACTTTGGGACGAAGTCAAAGACCGTCTGCATGACTCGGCCCTCGGACTGTCCGGTGGTCAGCAACAGCGTCTGGTGATCGCCCGTACCATCGCCGTGGAACCGGAAGTGCTGCTGCTCGACGAACCGTGCTCGGCCCTCGACCCGATCTCGACCCTGAAAGTCGAAGAGCTGATCTACGAACTCAAATCCAAGTTCACCATCGTCATCGTGACCCACAACATGCAGCAGGCGGCGCGGGTGTCCGACTACACGGCGTTCATGTACATGGGCAAACTGGTGGAATTCGGCGACACCGATACCCTGTTCACCAATCCGGCCAAGAAGCAGACCGAAGACTACATCACAGGGCGATACGGCTAGCCGTACAGCTGCAAGCGGCAAGCTTCAAGCGGCAAGTTAGAAGCGATGCGGCAGGGAACACCACATAACAGCTTGCAGCTCGTAGCTTGCAGCTCTTGGTTAAACGCTTTTTCGGAGCGAACGCATGATTTCCAAAGAAGGCCTCACTCATCACATTTCCGCGCAGTTCAACGCCGAACTGGAAGAAGTGCGCAGCCACCTGCTGGCCATGGGCGGGCTGGTCGAGAAGCAGGTCAACGACGCGGTCACCGCGCTGATCGAGGCCGACTCGGGCTTGGCCCAGCAAGTGCGCGAGATCGACGACCAGATCAACCAGATGGAACGCAACATCGACGAAGAATGCCTGCGCATTCTGGCCCGTCGTCAGCCGGCGGCCTCCGACCTGCGTCTGATCATCAGCATCTCCAAGTCGGTGATCGACCTTGAGCGCATCGGTGACGAAGCGACCAAGATCGCCCGTCGTGCGATCCAGTTGTGCGAAGAAGGCGAAGCGCCGCGCGGTTACGTCGAAGTGCGTCACATCGGCGACCAGGTGCGCAACATGGTGCGTGATGCGCTGGACGCGTTTGCCCGCTTCGACGCCGATCTGGCGTTGTCGGTGGCGCAGTACGACAAGATCATCGACCGCGAATACAAGACCGCCCTGCGCGAGCTGGCGACCTACATGATGGAAGACCCGCGCTCTATCTCGCGGGTCTTGAGCATTATCTGGGTGCTGCGTTCGCTGGAGCGGATCGGCGACCACGCGCGCAACATCTCGGAGCTTGTGATTTACCTGGTGCGCGGCACCGATGTGCGCCACATGGGCCTCAAGCGCATGAAGGAAGAAGTTGAAGGGACAAGTGGCGAAACCGCTAATGTTCCGGGCGATGCTGACGATAAGTAAGATTGCCTGAGAAAAGCGCCCGGCCCTTTGGCCGGGCGTTTTTGTTTCTGCTTTTCATGGGCAGAACCGAATTAAAAAGCAGCACCCGCGAACGAAAAGTCCCGGCGTGACTGAAGAGTTTTGGCAATGTGCCATCAGCCAGCGTTATGCTTGCCGGGATTTTAATAGGGGTGTTGGATGAGCAAGATCAGTGTGTTGGTCGTGGACGATGCATCGTTCATTCGTGACCTGGTGAAAAAGTGCCTGCGTAATTACTTCCCGGGGATCCGCACCGAGGACGCCATCAACGGCAAGAAGGCCCAGGCCATGCTGGCCAAGGAAGCGTTCGACCTGGTGCTGTGCGACTGGGAAATGCCGGAAATGTCCGGCCTCGAACTGCTGACCTGGTGCCGTGAGCAGGACAACCTCAAGACCATGCCATTCATCATGGTCACCAGCCGGGGCGACAAGGAAAACGTCGTGCAGGCGATCCAGGCCGGTGTTACCGGTTACGTCAGCAAGCCGTTCACCAACGAGCAACTGCTGACCAAGGTCAAGCAGGCCCTGAACAAGGTCGGCAAGCTCGACACCCTGATGAACAGCGCCCCGACCAAGATGAACTCGGCGTTCGGCAACGACTCTCTGAGCGCGTTGACCGGCGGCAAGGCTGCCGTGGTTGGTTCCGCACCGACGGCTGCGGCAGTGAATCCGTTTGCCAAGCCTGCCGCTGCGGCCCCGGCACCTGCCGCCGCGCCACAGCGTGGCCTGCTCAACAGCCCGCCCGTGAAAGCCCCGGCAGCCTCCAGCGCTCCGGCCGGCGGTCGCGGTCAGGGTCAACTGCGCCTGCCAAGCGGCACCCAGCAATGCGTGATCAAGGCCCTGAGCATCAAGGAAGCGCTGCTGGTGGTGAAACGCACCGACACCCTGCCGCAGATCCTCGATAGCGCCGTGCTCGATCTGGAGCAGGGCGACAACGCCGAAATCGCCCGCCTCAACGGCTACCTGCACGCCGTCGTTGCCCACGAGCCGAAGCCCGACAGCGACTGGCTGCAACTGACCTTCCGCTTCGTCGACCAGGACGCGCAGAAGCTCGACTACATCTCCCGCCTGATTGCTCGCGGTACGGCGCAGAAGCACTTCGTTCCGGGCGCGTGATCTTCGTCGCCTGACCGCTGATCGTTCCCACGCTCCGCGTGGGAATGCCTCAAGGGACGCTCTGCGTCCTCACGCATGGGACGCAGAGCGTCCCGGCTGCATCCCCACGCAGAGCGTGGGGACGATCATCTCCTGCACCTGCCAATTTGAAACATCTGTCGACTAGCCTGGTCTGCTTCAGCTGCTAGGCTCATTCCCAGGCCTTACTCGACAGAACTTTTGCCCATGCCCCTGCGCCTGCTGTTTTTCTGTGGTCTGTTCATGGCCTCCACCTCGACTGTGGCCATGACGATCTACAAATCCACCGATGCCAACGGAGTGGTTTCGTACAGCGACCGTCCGAGCAAAGGCTCCCAGGTGTTCGTGTTTCAGGACCGGATGGTCGAGCGCCTCGAGCGCCAGGTCTATCTCGACATCAAGAAGCAGAAGGGCGCGGACGTGGTGTTCGTGCGCAACGACCTGTACGCGCCAGTCGAGGTTGCACTGGCGTTTACCGGGATGAGCAACGTGCGTGGCGCACCGGCGCAAACGATCCGCCGGGTACTGCCGGCGCGCAGCAATACGCGGCTGGCGTTGCTGACGGCGGTGTCCGGTGGCAAGCCGCTGGTGTATACGCCGATGTTCCAGTATTCCCTCGGTGACCCTGCTGGCGCGGCTCAGGGCTATCGCTATCCGTTTCCGTGGCGAGGCGGTCCGTTCCGTCTCAGCCAGGGCGCCAATGGCGATTACAGCCACTTCGGGCCGAAGAACAAATACGCGATGGACATCGCCATGCCGGTCGGCACGCCGATCATTGCGGCGCGCGCCGGTGTGGTGGTGAAGACCGAGAATTCGCAGAACGGGCGCGGCACCGATCCGTCCGGTAACTTCGTGCGGATCCTACACGACGACGGCACGATGGGCGTGTACCTGCATCTCAAGCAAGGGTCGGTGAGTGTGCGCGAGGGGCAGCGGGTGACGGTGGGCAGTCCGCTGGCGCTGTCCGGCAACACCGGCAACAGCAGCGGCCCGCACCTGCACTTTGTGGTGCAGCGCAATACCGGAATGGGGCTGGTGTCGATTCCGTATCAGTTCAACCAGCCGCTGGGGGCGTTGCCCAACTTTGCGTTGGGCAAGCAGTAAACCCCGTCAGTCGAGCATCAGCACCTTGGCCAGAATGATCTTCGGACCTTTCATTTTCTTGATGATGATCCGCAGGCCTTCGACTTCCAGCACTTCTTCCTCTTCCGGCACCCGTTTCAGGGTTTCGTAGATCAGCCCGGCGAGGGTTTCGGCTTCGATGTGATCGAGGTCGATCCCCAGCAGGCGCTCGACCTTGAACAACGGCGTATCGCCCCGTACCAACAGTTTGCCCGGCTGGTAGGCGAGGATGCCGCGCTCGGCTTTGCGGTGTTCGTCCTGGATATCGCCGACCAGCACTTCAAGCACGTCTTCCATGGTCAGGTAGCCGATGATGTTGCCGTCGGCTTCTTCAACCACAGCGAAGTGCGAGCCGCCCTTGCGGAACTGTTCCAGCAGCTGCGACAGCGGCATGTGCCGCGACACGCGTTCCAGTGGGCGGGTCAGTTCGGCGAGGTTGAACGACTCGGGAATGTGATCCAGCGCTGCCAGTTCAAGCAGCAGGTCCTTGATGTGCAGCAGGCCGACGAATTCCTTGCGCTCGCTGTCGTACACCGGATAACGGCTGAACTTGTGGCGACGGAACATCGCCAGGATCTCTTTCAGCGGGGCGTTGAACTCGAGGGTGATCAGGTCTTCCCGGGAGTTGGCCCAGTCGACTACTTCCAGCTCGCCCATTTCCACCGCCGAGGCCAGCACGCGCATGCCCTGGTCGCTCGGGTCCTGACCACGGCTGGAGTGCAGGATCAGTTTCAGTTCTTCACGGCTGTAATGGTGCTCGTGATGCGGACCGGGTTCACCTTGACCTGCGATGCGCAGGATGGTGTTGGCGCTGGCGTTGAGCAGGTAGATCGCCGGGTACATGGCCCAGTAGAACAGGTACAGCGGCACCGCCGTCCACAGCGACAGCAGCTCGGGTTTGCGGATCGCCCAGGATTTGGGTGCGAGTTCGCCGACCACGATGTGCAGGTAGGAAATGATGAAGAACGCGGTGAAGAACGAAATGCCTTTGACGACCTCGGCCGACTGCACGCCGACCGCGCTCAGCAGCGGTTCGAGAATGTGCGCGAACGCCGGCTCGCCGACCCAGCCCAGGCCCAGGGAGGCGAGGGTGATACCGAGCTGGCACGCCGAGAGGTACGCATCGAGCTGACTGTGTACCGTGCGCAGGATGTGCCCGCGCCAGCCGTGCTGCTCAGCGATGGCTTCGACCCGGGTCGAGCGCAGTTTGACCATGGCGAATTCCGCCGCAACGAAGAAGCCGTTGAGCAAAACCAGGATCAGAGCGAAAAGAATCATGCCGAAATCGGCGAATATGGTTGCGAGGGACAAGCCAGGGGAAGGGTCCATGATGGAGTTTTGCGGGTTCCGTGTGATTCGAAAGAAAGAAAAATCCGCACCTGAAAGGCAGGCGCAAGTCAGCCAATGTAGCGGCTGACCTGGCGATTGCCTAGTCCGGCATTACTCAGCGGCGCTGATGACCCATGCCTGGGCGACCTGGGCCGGGGCGAAATGGCAGGTGAAGGTGCTGCCATGACCGGGCACGCTGCTGATCTCCATACGTGCGCGATGGCGCAGCAGTACGTGTTTGACGATGGCCAGACCCAGGCCCGTGCCGCCGGTGTTGGAGTTGCGGCTGGAGTCGACGCGGTAGAAGCGTTCAGTCAGGCGCGGCAGGTGTTTGCTGTCGATGCCGATCCCGGAATCCTGCACGCTCAGATGCGCGCCCTGATCGTCGCCCCACCAGCGGATGCGGATATTGCCTTCGGCCGGGGTGTATTTGACGGCGTTGAACACCAGGTTGGAAAACGCGCTGCGCAATTCCGCCTCGCTGCCCTTGAGCAGGATGCGGGCGTCGGCTTCCAGGGTGATTTTCTGATTCTTCGATCCTGACAGCTGCTGGGCGTCGCTCTTGATCGACTGCAACAGGGTGTCGATGTGCACCGGCTGGTTGTCCGACGGGTAATCGGTGGCTTCCAGCTTGGCCAGCAGCAGCAGGTCGTTGAGCAGGGTTTGCATGCGGCCGCCCTGTTGTTGCATCTGCTGCAGCGCGCGGCTCCAGCGCGGGTTCACTTCTTCAACGTTGTCGAGCAGGGTTTCCAGGTAGCCGCAAATCACCGTCAGCGGGGTGCGCAGCTCGTGGGAGACGTTGGCGATGAAGTCCTTGCGCATCTGTTCCAGCTGATGGATGCGCGTGACGTCGCGCACCAGCATCAAGTGTTCGTTGTTGCCGTAGCGCGTGAGGTACAGCTGGATGCGTACGCGATCGTTGGTCGGCGAGGGGATTTCCAGCGGCTCGGCGTAGCTTTCCTGCTCGAAATATTCCTTGAAGCGCGGATGCCGGACGAGGTTGGTCACTGGCTGGCCGCTGTCCTGCGGGGTCTTGAGGCCGAGCAGGGTTTCGGCGGCGCGGTTCCACCATTCCAGGTTGCCGTCGCTGTCGAGCATGATCACTGCGTCTTTCAGCGCGGCGGTGGACTCCTGAACGCGGTCGATCACCGCTTGCAGGCGTCCGCGTACCCGTTGGTCGCGGCGTTGCAGTTGGTAGATGCTGTCGAACACCTCGCCCCACAGGCCATAGCCGTCGGGCGGTGCTTCATCGGGTTGGTGCAGGCGCAGCCATTCGTGCAGACGCAGCAGTTGCTTGAGCGTCCAGGCCAGGTACAGGCCCAGTCCCGCCGCCAGACTCCAGCCGTAGTAGCCGGTGATCAGGCCGATCACCAGGCAGCCGGTGACCAGCAACAGCATGTGGCGAATCAGGGTGCCATGCCAGTTTTGGTTCACGGAAAATGCGGTCCTTGTCTACGGGGCTGGCGCTCGGCTCAGGCTTTGGTGGAGAACCGGTAGCCGGTGCCGCGCACGGTTTGTACCAGATTTTCGTAGGCGTCGCCGAGGGCCTTGCGCAGGCGCCGGATGTGCACGTCGACGGTGCGCTCTTCAACATAGACGTTGCCGCCCCAGACCTGGTCCAGCAACTGGCCACGGGTGTAGGCGCGTTCCTGGTGGGTCATGAAAAATTGCAGCAGACGGTATTCGGTCGGGCCCATCTCTGCCGGACGGCCATCGATGGTCACGCGGTGGCTGATCGGGTCAAGGAGCAGGCCGCCGACTTCGATCGGCGCTTCGCCATCAGTCGGGCCGGCGCGACGCAGCACGGCCTTGAGGCGCGCCACCAGCTCGCGTGGGGAAAACGGTTTGGTGATGTAGTCGTCGGCGCCGACTTCCAGACCCTGGATCTTGTTGTCCTCTTCGCCTTTGGCGGTGAGCATGATGATCGGGATGTCCCCGGTCAGCTCGTCACGCTTGAGGCGGCGGGCCAGCTCGATGCCGGAGGTGCCGGGCAGCATCCAGTCGAGCAGGATCAGGTCCGGTTTACGGTCGACGATAATGGCGTGGGCCTGCTGCGAGTTCTCTGCCTCGAGGCAGTCATAGCCGGCCATTTCCAACGCAACGGCGATCATTTCGCGAATGGGCGCTTCGTCGTCGACGATCAGAATGCTCCTGCCAACCATGCCTTAATCCTCTTGTCATTTAACTGTCTTGCGCCGCATTAGATAACGGAATTATTGCAGTCGTGTGACAGTATTTTAGTCCGGCGGCGATTGTGCGAATCCTGAACTAAGCTCTAAGTCCGAATCCTGACAACCACAAGAGAAGGTTTCCATGACTCAAATGACTGCTTCCTTTAAGGCTTTGCTGATGGCTGCCGCCCTGACTCTGCCTGGACTGGCGATGGCGGCCGAGCCGGCCATGATGAAAGACGGAATGATGGTCGACCACAAGGGCATGACGCTTTACACGTTCGACAAGGACAGTGGCGGCAAGTCGATGTGCAACGGCGATTGCGCCAAGAACTGGCCGCCGTTGATGGCGCCGGCGGATGCCAAGGCTGAAGGTAAATGGACGGTCATCAAACGTGATGACGGCATGATGCAGTACGCCTACGACGGCAAACCGCTGTACACCTTCGTGAAAGATGCCAAGCCGGGCGATATGACCGGCGACAAGATGAAGGACGTGTGGCACGTGGTTCACGAGCACAAGTAAGTCACCGGCAGTGAAGCAGGATCGCGGCCCGCAGGCATAGCCTCGGGCCGCGATTCCTTGAGATCAGCGCAACGCGTAATCCAGCACGATCCCGACAAAAATCGCCAGCCCGGCCCAGTGGTTGTGCAAAAACGCCTTGAAGCAGCGCATCCGGTCCCGGTCGCGGGTGTACCAGAATTCCCAGGCATAGCACCCGGCCGCCACCAGCAGGCCGAGGTGGAACCAGATTCCCAGCTCGAATTTCGACCCCGCCAGCAGCAGACAGCACAGCGACAGTACCTGCAAGGTCAGGATGATCACCCGGTCCGCTTCGCCGAACAGGATCGCCGTGGATTTCACGCCGATCTTCAGGTCATCGTCGCGGTCGGTCATCGCGTAATAAGTGTCGTAGCCCACCGTCCACAGCAGATTGGCGATCCACAGCAGCCAGGCCGTTGCCGGCAACTCACCGGTTTCGGCGGTGAACGCCATCGGCATCCCCCAAGAGAACGCCGCGCCCAATACCACTTGCGGATAGTAGGTGTAGCGCTTCATGAACGGATAGGTGAACGCCAGCGCCAGACCGCCGAGCGACAGCCAGATCGTCGCCGCGTTGGTGCACAGCACCAGCAGGAAACTCACGCCCATCAGCAGCGCGAAAAACACCAGCGCCTCTTTCGAGCTGATCTTGCCGGCAGCAATAGGTCGCTGCGCAGTGCGTTTGACGTGGCCGTCGACCTTGCGGTCGGCCCAGTCGTTGATCACGCAGCCGCCGGCACGGGTCAGCACCACGCCGAGGACGAAAATCACGATATTGGCCAGCGATGGCGAGCCTTTACCGGCAATCCACAGGGCCCAGAGCGTTGGCCACAGCAGCAGGTAAATGCCGATCGGCTTGTCCATCCGGGTCAGCTGGATGAAGTCCCAGGCGCGCGGGTTCAAGCGATTCAGGGATTTGAGCAGGCTTTGGTACATCAGCAGTTCTCCGGACGGGCGCGGACGGCTTCCCACATCGTAGGCAGGAAAATCTCCGCCACCAGTACGCTCAATGCGCCACGGTCGAAACGCGAACGCCGTCCCCACAGGCCGGCAGCCCGGGAACCTTCGGGCAACCAGTGTTCCGGGTAATGGCAGACTTCGATGGCGCGGCGCTGGAAGGCGTGATCGCAGAACAGCAGTTCGCCCAGCGAGCGGCTGCCCAGTTCATCCATGTGCAAGCCGTCGCCCTGCAAGGCACTGCGCGACGCCACGCTGCGGGCGAACACCCAGGCCTGGCCATGCCCGCGCAGATACACCTCGCGCACCCAGCCCTCGCTGCCTTCGGCCAGATCCAGCGCGGCGCATTCGTCGTCGCGCAGGGTCTGCCAGCCTTCGAACAGCGGCGTCACGCTGAAGCCGTCATCGGACAGGCGCGTCAGCCGGCGGGTCAGGGAGCCTTCGTCGAACAGCCAGTCGAGCGTGGATGTGTCGGGGAGGGGTGTCAGTTCGCTTTGCGGGCGCCACAGCGGAGCGTTTGTGTGTTGCACAATGAGTCATTATTGGCAGCAAATGAGGCGGCGAGCTTACCATGCTGCACCGCGAGTTTGATTGATCCGGGTCGCCGCTGCGCCGAACAGGCTTGCATCTGCCCGGCACGATCAGTACAAAACGCCCTGAGCCGGACGGCAGCGCTGCACCATCGACCGTCCGCGCCGGCTAAAGCCTGAACCCTGAGGAAGTACCTGAATGAAAAAGTGGCAATGTGTGGTCTGCGGCCTGATCTACAACGAAGCCGACGGCTGGCCGGATGACGGCATTGCGCCGGGCACCCTGTGGCAGGACGTGCCGGAAGACTGGCTGTGCCCGGACTGCGGCGTCGGCAAGATGGACTTCGAAATGATCGAAATCAACTGAGAAAACACTGAGGAGTAGGGCATGAGCGCACCTGTCGTAATCGTTGGCACCGGGCTTGCGGGTTACAACCTGGCCCGCGAGTTTCGCAAACTCGATGGCGAAACCCCGTTGCTGCTGATTACCGCCGATGACGGTCGCTCCTACTCCAAGCCGATGCTGTCCACCGGCTTCGGCAAGAACAAGGACGCCGACGGCCTGAGCATGGCCGAACCGGGTGCCATGGCCGAGCAGTTGAAGGCCGAAATCCGCACCCACACCCGCATCAGCGGCATCGATCCCGGCCACAAGCGTTTGTGGATCGGCGAGGAAGCAGTGAGCTATCGTGACCTGATCCTCGCCTGGGGCGCCGAAACCGTACGCGTGCCGATCGAAGGCGATGGCGGGGACCTGGTGTTCCCGATCAACGATCTCGAAGACTACGCACGCTTTCGCGCAGCAGCGGCCGGCAAGCGTCGGGTGTTGCTGCTCGGCGCCGGGCTGATCGGCTGCGAGTTCGCCAATGACCTGATTCTCGGTGGCTACGAGGTGCAACTGGTTGCACCGTGCGAACAGGTGATGCCGACCCTGCTGCATCCCGCGGCGGCGACTGCGGTGCAGGCCGGGCTGGAAAGCCTCGGTGCACGTTTCCACCTCGGCCCGGTGCTGACCCGTCTGCAAAAAGTCGCTGATGGGCTGGAAGCGCACCTGTCCGATGGCCAGGTTGTCCCGTGCGATGTGGTGGTCTCGGCCATCGGCCTGCGCCCGCGGATCGATCTGGCAGCGGCAGCCGGCATCCAGACCAATCGCGGCGTGGTTGTCGACCGTCACCTGCAAACCTCGCACGCCAACATTTACGCCCTGGGCGACTGCGCCGAGGTCGACGGGCTGAATCTTCTGTACGTCATGCCCCTCATGAGTTGTGCGCGAGCGCTGGCACAAACCCTGGCCGGCAACCCGACCGTGGTGAACTACGGACCGATGCCGATCACCGTGAAAACCCCGGTCTGCCCACTGGTGGTTTCCCCGCCGCCCCGGGGCCGCGAGGGCATCTGGACGGTCGAAGGGCAGGGCGCCGACGTCAAGGCGCTGTGCCACGACGCCGAAGGGCAATTGCTCGGTTACGCCCTGACCGGCGCGGCGGTGATGGAAAAACTCGCACTGAACAAACAGCTTCCGGCCTTGCTGGCGTAAATACCGGTCGTTCTGTCGGAATCACCCCGCTTTTGCCCCCACAAACGTCGCGGGGAGACTGGCGCCGCCCTTAACCGCGTGCCATCCTCACTCCCGTCTGCCGCAGAGTAGAGCCTGCGGCGCCTTGGGCGCTGTTCCAACGAGAACAGCACGGACATAACAACAAAAAACCGTCAAAGGGGCTTCACTAATGCGTAAACCAGAACTCGCCGCTGCAATCGCTGAAAAAGCGGATCTGACCAAAGAGCAGGCCAACCGCGTTCTCAACGCCGTTCTCGAAGAAATCACCGGCGCCCTGCACCGCAAGGACAGCGTCACGCTGGTGGGCTTCGGCACCTTCCTGCAACGCCACCGCGGTGCCCGCACCGGCAAAAACCCGCAAACCGGTGAACCGGTGAAGATCAAGGCCAGCAACACCGTTGCGTTCAAGCCAGGCAAATCGTTGAAAGACAGCGTCAATCCATAATCGCGGCGAATGCCCGGTCAGCCGGGCGCGCTGCATGAAAAATGGGCATACCGATTGCGGTCGGATGCCCATTTTTTTGGCTGATGGCGAGCCGAGCTGGTCTTGGTGGATCGTTATGGGATTCGTCTAGCCGGTTACCCGTAGGTGGCCAGCACCATTCTGGCGAACTCGTTCTTGCTTGGCTGGTGTCCATAAGATTTCAGGTATTTACGCCACTCGGACTCGAGTATGGGACTTTCGTATTCGCCCTCCGTCGCCAGATGTGTAGCTGCATCATCTATCAGGGCTTGGGTGTAATGTTTCGAGGATTTGTTTGCACTGGCTTCCGAAGTTGAAATGAACGGTCCCGCCACTGTGAAAAGCAAGCCGATACCCGTCAGCATTGAGAACTCCAGGGGACCACCGTTCACCAGGCATCCAATACCGACGCAGCCTTCCGCTCGAACAGAGGTGCTGGTTGTGAGCGTCAGCATGACAACCAGAGCGCATCCAAATCCCGATATTGATTGTTTATTGTGTCTACCGCTCATGATGCTTTTAACGCTCCCTATATTGATTACGGAATCCTTTGTGCAGCGATTGCACATGACAAGTGACTGGAGGGTGTTTGTGATGCCTTACCAGCTCCCGAAGGGGATGCCGTATTTTTCGATGTAGGTTTTGGACTCCGGTGAAAGAGGTAGCGCGTAGCGTCCTCCATTTTTCCCTTGATACGGCCCCTGCTTGACGATGCTCCCTTCAACCCGAGCAATCTCGACAGGCTTGAGACAAGGCCCACGCTGCCAAACCTTGGCAATGCCGCCGGGCGCCAATCCAATAGTTACGCGATCGCGGTAATCCGTGATCCATTTGCCATCCAGTCTGCAGTACGCCTTTTCCGGTTTGTGCATGATTTCCCGCGCAGATTCGGGAATCACAATGTAGGCCTCATAGGTTTGAGGCTCAGCCAGTGATTGCCATCGCACATAGATCAAGCGGGGAAGATCGGCACCAGTGACGTCACGTCCGCCGCCACTACCGGGGCTGTCAGGCCAGCCTGCGGGCTTGCCCTTGTTGTCGGCGGGTGTGTTCACCGAGGCAATCCCGGCGCCGGCGCGTTTGAACACACGTTCACGGATATCCACCACGTCGGCCGTTTCAATCCAGACCTCCATGTAGGCGGGTGCTCCGAAGCCGAGATACCAAGGCCGTTTGGTGATCGGTTGTGCATGACTTTGAGTGCAAAGCACCAACAGCAATCCGAAGACGAACCCCGTGTGTTTTTTGACGGGCCGAGTGAATTTATTCATGGGGGTGCACCACTCGTTGTTTGTTCTTTGTTGGGCGGTTGATAAAAACAACGCTCCAGTCGCTGTTGTTGAAATCTTTGGCTGCGTTCCAGTGCGCAGATAGGTGGATATAGCGACTGCGTAACAAAGCCCGTTCTTTGATAGTCAGCCCTTCAACAGATGACTCACCCAAGGCGTAAGCCTGAAGTTTTTTGTGAATGGGTACTAACTCTGCGGGCAAATTTAGCGCTGACCTGTCGGGAATCAGCTTGAGCGGCACCCTGGCTCTTACCGCAAGCTCACGCATGATGCGTAAATACACCAGCGACAACTCACCGTGTACCGGGCGTTCAATCATGGCCGCAGCATAAACCCGCTTCTGGGGATCCGGTGTGGATCTGCCCCTTTCCAATCGTTGAATGACAGGGGTCTCCCAGAGTGCAACCCGCAGTTGATTGCCTGGAGCGTCATCTTCAATGACGCCTTTGGTATACCAGGCAAACGCCTCCTTTTCGGCAGAGACATAGGCTGCGCTACGGGTCGCTTCGTGGCTTCGGCTGATGGTGCTGGTGACCGGACTGCTCAACAGAAGTTTCTCCCTGGCTCTGGGCAGATAGCCACCTCCCAGATCCGAGTGGGCGCCGGGTAATACCAGATCAATCTCACCCAGGCTGTTAAGGGCAAAGTTCTCGCGATGTTCATCACGCGCCACCAGGTGCACCACTTTGTTGGCGCAACCCTCCGGCAGCTTCAAGTTCAGTCCCGGATTTCTGCTGTCGGCGCCAGTGAAGTCGAGCAACCATGGATTGGCGATTGCCGCGACGGTATCAAACAGACCAATGAAATTGATGTTGATACTGGATTGTGAAACCCAGTCAAAGCTACTGACCAAGAACGGAGAGCCTGCTGGCAACGCCTTTGCGAGAATGCTGCGCTTGCCTTTTAGCACCTCGTTTGCGAAGTGCCGTGCAGCGGCGGCGCCTCGACTGAAACCGAAAATATCGAATTCGATTCTTTCTATTAGCGTGTTGGGGTTGCTATCAATCAGTGACCGAATTTGCTCCATGATTTTTTCAGGACTCTGCTCCACACGAGCCAGAACACCCGTTTCGCCTCGGCCGGTTGCCTGTGCGTAAAGTGAATCGCCTCCATCAGCGGTTGTACCGATGCCTTCGATGTATACGCGCAAGGAAGCCTGTTTCGTGTTCTCTGGTAATACGTCAAAGGCATGGTCTGTATACAGCTCATGCAACCGCACGATATTGCTTACATCATTGCCGTAGCTGTTATCCGGTGAGTTGCCATTTCCGTCATAGCCATAAGCGGCGCAGTGCTTCTGAATCTCTTCGGCTGCCTCCGCCAGATTGGCATCTGGCGCATAGCAAGCCGCGACCGTTTCGCTGTTGGCCTTGTTGTTCCCCGTCCCATCGAAAAACACGCCGATCCGCAAGGTGATGCCAGCAGGTAACTCGTCTTCCAGTTCGACCTCTTCCTCCTCTTCTTCGAGTTCGGCGTCTTCCGGGTCTTGAGTGGATGAGGCCGTCAGTCCGGCCGCCAATGCCCCCGACATTGCGGCTTCTGGATGATCAGCGGCTCCGCTGGCGGACGTCTTTCCTCCCGCCACCATCTCGGTACTGCTGAAGATCCCGCCGCTGTCGATCACGATGTGGTGACCGCCCGCCTTCAGCGTGATGCTGGCGCCGGCATCCAGCACCACGCTGGCGCCGGCCTTGATCTGCACCTGCTGGCCCGCCTCGACGGTAATGATTTTCCCGGCCGTCGTCTGGCTGCTGCCCTGGATGCTTTCCCAACGATCGCGCCCGACCGCCAGCCGGCTGTCATGGAGAACCTGCCGCTCCATGTCGCGCTGGGCACGCAGGTAGACCAGTTCCAGTCCGGCGCGGTCTTCAATCGTAAATTCGCTGTAGCCGCCGGTGTCAGGCGAGCTGCGACTGCGCAGCACGGTTCGGGTCTTGTGCTCGGGCAGTTTGTAAGGCGCGGGCGTGACCTTGTTGATCACGCAGCCGGTAATCAGCGGCTTGTCGGGATCACCTTCCACGAAGGTCACCACCACTTCCGTCCCGATGCGGGGGAGGGTGACGACACCGAAACCGTTCCCGGCCCAGCTCGACGAGACCCGCACCCAGCAACTGCTGCGCTCACTGTTTAATTCGGCCCGGTCCCAGTGGAATTCGACTTTTACGCGACCGAACTCATCGCAGTAGATCTCTTCGCCTTTGGGGCCGGTCACCCGAGCGGTCTGGCTGACCAGCGGTGGCCTGCGTGCGGGAAGCGGCGGACGGAAAACTACTTCGGCAGGAATGGCGCGGAAGGTGTTGCGATAGCCTTGGGTAAAACCGTCCGCCGATTGAGTTTCGCTGCTAACCGACTCTTCGAGCACTTGCGGCTGCCGCCCGGTGTGGCTGATCCCGAGCAGCAGCCACAGATCGTTGCATTTCTGGCGAGGGTGTTCGGTCAGTTCAAGCAGATGGCCGCAGCGCAAGGTAGGTTGGTTGCTTTGACCCTCTGCCATTTCATAGTCTGCGCGATGGCGCTCCAGGGCCTGACGGGCCAGTTGCTTGCCACGCTTTTCGTTGGCCAGCGGCAACGGGTATTGGTAGTCCTCAAGCGTCGGGGTGAATTCGGCGCTGAAGCGGCTTTCGATTAAAAGCGTCGGTCGCCTCAGGTCATAGTCGCGTCGCGTGACCCGGCTTGTCCGGGTGGCGGCGCGCAAGGAAAACCTGCTGACTACTGGATATTCCGGGACCATCCCGCTATCCCGGCGATAGGGTGTGGCGCGCAATGTCGGGAGGAACACCGAGTCATCGGTGAACACCAGCAAATGGCCTTGTGCGGAGTGCTGGTGATGCCAGGCGATTCCGTCCTCGGCACACACGCGCTGAATGAACTCGAAATCGCTTTCGTCGTATTGGGTGCAGTAATCCCGTGCTGCTAGGGGCTGGACATGGAAGGTGAACGCATCGGCGAGGATGCCGTGTCGCTTGAGTGTTTGCGTGATGATCTGCGGGACAGTCTGCCCCTGGTAAATCCGTTGATCGTGACTGAACTGCAAATAGTGGAGGCTCGGCACCAGTATCAGGCGATAGTGGGTCAGGCGTTTTCCCGACTCACCCGCCAAGACATCGTCGATGCGTCCATGAATGCCTTCACCGTTCAGGCCGAACTGCAGGAAGGCAGGCTGACCGAGCAGGCCTTCCATATCGAAGTCGGGGTCTTCACTGACCAGTTCGACGTGGATGGCATAAAGGGTGCTGATGGTCTCGGTGCCTTCGAAGGCCAGCACCTTGAAGTCGTTGCGAACAGCGGGAATCTGCAGCGTAAAGCGCGCAGAACTGACAGCTCCAGACATACGCTTGTCCTTAAGCAGAGAGGGGAAGACGGCGTGATGTCGAAACCCTCCCTGGTCAGCGCACGCGAACATTGGCCGGCACGCTAACAAGGCGTTAAACAGATTTATGTAAGAAGGATCGCTTGTTTAAGTCGGAGCTTTCCGGGTTGTAAAACAACGTGGAAATTGTGGGAAATGGCTGTGAGAAACTGACGGCGAATGATTGGAATCCTGCGTAATAGTCTTATGCAGGCAAGGATCCAGGACTATTAAACATATAAATGCCATCAAATTGATGGCACTTTTAATGTTGTCTGTTGTCGCCAGTCATTTGTTAATAAATGGCGGTGTATTTTCGGAAGCGTCCTACTTCAAATTTTTTCGGGGTTTGTCATGCTTTCGCCGCTTACTTGTGGAACGAGCGTGCAGATGTTCTCGATGCCGCGCGCCGGCCGCTCTGGCCCAATGCTTTCGGAAGGGATAGGCTTAAAAGTGAAATATAAAGGGACATCAGGGAATCCCCTGTCACATATAGGGCGATCTCCTACAGCGCCCAATGAACAGTTCGTCTTGTTGTTTAATCGGATGCTTGCTAGTGGCCATCATAGTGATTACGATGCGCGCACTTGAAAGAGCAAACACTCAATTGGATGAGTCTTCCGACTGCTCTTCGATACTGTCCCGCGCCGCTGCAACTCCAATAGGCGCACGACCGTAATCCTAATAAAGGCCATGGATGTCCTACTCAAGCAAACTTTCCGCCCATTACCTCGAACTCGCTAAAGTCTCTGTTTCCAAAGAGAATTTTGCGGGCGAAGACGTTCGTTTCTCGAGCGAATTCGAGGCCCTGGAAAGCGAGCTGGCCAAAGCCTCGTCGATGCACGAAAGCGGGCAGATCGACTGGCTGAAAATTCGCGAAAACAGCGAAAACCTCCTGCGTACCCAATCCAAGGATTTGCGTGTCGGCGCCTGGCTGACCTGGTCGCTGTACCAGCGTGAATCCTTCCCCGGCCTGCTGGCCGGCCTCGGTTTTCTGCACCATTTGTCGGAAAACCACTGGGCCGAGATTCACCCGCTCAAACCCCGCACCCGGGCCGCCGCCATCGGCTGGCTGGTGCCGCGTCTTGAGCAGGTGATCACCGAGAACATCGCGATCAAGGAACAGCTGCCGATGTTCCGGCAGTTGTCCGAGCATCTGTCCGGTCTCGACGCCGCCTGCACCGAGCACCTGGGCGATGATGCGCCGCTGCTGCTGCCGCTTTCTCGCCGCCTGAAAACCATGATCCAGCGTGCCGCTGACAATCAGCCGGCACCCGGCGTGGTGGGTGCGGCGGTGGCGCAGGTCAAGCAGGCCGCCAGCCAGTTACTGGCCCCCGGTGCGCCGATTGACAACGAAAAAGAAGCCCACAAAGCCCTGCGCGCCCAGCAGGAAAGCGCCCGCCCGCTGTGCGCCTGGTGGCTCAAGCAGAAAGCCACCGACCTGCGTGCGCTGCGCCTCAACCGCACCTTGCTGTGGATGACCATCGACGCGGTGCCCGAGCGTAACGCCGAGCAGATCACCGTGCTGCGCGGGTTACCGGTCGACAAGCTCAAGCAGTATCAGGACCGCTTCGATCAGGGCAAATACGCCGACCTGCTGGTGGAACTGGAGGCGAGCCTGGCGAAGGCGCCGTTCTGGTTCGATGGCCAGAGGATGGTCTGGGAATGTCTCCAGAACCTCAACGCCGAGCTGGCCATGCGCGAAGTGGAAATCCACTTCGCGCTTTTGATTCAACGCCTGCCCGGCATCATCGAGCTGCGTTTCCATGACGGCGCGCCGTTCGCCGATCCGTCCACCCGGGCGTGGATCGCCGGCAACGTCATGCCGCACCTGCAAAGCGCCAGCGCGCCGCGCAAGGTCGAGACCGAGAACGTCGAAACCCAGCCAGCCTGGGAAAAGGCCCTCGAAGAAGTCCAGCCGATCCTGCGCAAGGAAGGCCTCAAACCGGCGGTGCAGATCCTCAAGCAGGGCCTGCAATCGGCGCACGGCGGGCGCGAACGCTTCTTCTGGCAGTTCGCCCTCGCGCGGCTGTGCTTCCTGGCCAAGAAATACGAACTCGCCAAGAACCAGCTCGAAACCCTCGATCAGACATTACAGGACTCAGGCCTGCACGCCTGGGAGCCCGATCTTGCATTGGAAGTGCTGCACCTGCTGCACAGTTGCTGCGAGTTGTTACCGCAGAACCATGCCGTACGTGAACGCAAGGAAGAGATTTATCGCAGGCTGTGCCACCTCGACCTCGAAGTGGTACTCGAATAGGCCCCAGGGCCACAACCGCAAGGAGAAAAGCCATGGCCAAAGAAGGCTCGGTAGCCCCCAAGGAACGCATCAACGTCACCTTCAAACCCGCCACCGGCGGTGCTCAGGAAGAGATTGAACTGCCGCTGAAGCTGCTGGCAATCGGTGACTACACCCACCGCAAGGACGATCGCAAGATCGAGGATCGCAAGCCGATCAGCATCGACAAGATGACCTTCGACGAAGTGCTGGCCAAGCAAGAGCTGGGTCTGACGCTGAGCGTGCCGAACCGTCTGCAGGAAGATGGCGAGGCCGACGAGCTGGCTGTGCAACTGCGCGTCAACTCCATGAAGGACTTCAACCCGGCCAGCCTGGTCGAGCAAGTGCCTGAGCTGAAAAAACTGATGGAACTGCGCGACGCGCTGGTGGCCCTCAAAGGCCCGCTGGGTAACGCACCTGCGTTCCGTAAAGCCATCGAAGGCGTGCTCGCCGACGATGAATCCCGCGGTCGCGTACTCGGTGAGCTGGGCCTGAACGCCGCAGCTCCGGACGCTTGAGACTCCAGCAGCCAAGGAAGCCAACACAATGAGCACTAGCGCAGCACAACAGAACGCCGCAGAAAACGGCGAGTACAGCATTCTCGACAGCATCATCGCCGAAACCCGCCTGACGCCGGACGACGAAGCCTACGACATCGCCAAGCGCGGTGTGTCGGCGTTCATCGAAGAGCTGCTCAAGCCGCAGAACAACGGTGAGCCGGTCAAGAAAGCCATGGTTGACCGCATGATCGCCGAGATCGATGCCAAGCTCAGCCGTCAGATGGACGAAATCCTGCACCACCCGGACTTCCAGGCCCTGGAATCGTCGTGGCGTGGCCTGCAACTGCTGGTCGACCGCACCAACTTCCGCGAAAACATCAAGATCGAAATCCTCAACGTCTCCAAAGAAGACCTGCTGGACGATTTCGAAGACTCGCCGGAAGTCATGCAGTCGGGCCTGTACAAGCACATCTACACCGCTGAATACGGCCAGTTCGGTGGTCAGCCGGTTGGCGCGATCATCGCCAACTACTACATGTCCCCAAGCTCGCCGGACGTGAAGCTGATGCAGTACGTGTCCAGCGTAGCCTGCATGTCCCACGCGCCGTTTATCGCCGCTGCCGGCCCGAAATTCTTCGGCCTGGAAAGCTTCACCGGTCTGCCGGACCTGAAGGATCTGAAAGATCACTTCGAAGGCCCGCAATTCGCCAAATGGCAGAGCTTCCGTACCTCGGAAGACTCCCGCTACGTTGGTCTGACCGTGCCGCGTTTCCTGCTGCGTAACCCGTACGACCCGGAAGAGAACCCGGTCAAATCGTTCGTGTACAAGGAAAACGTTGCCAACAGCCACGAGCACTACCTGTGGGGCAACACCGCTTACGCGTTCGGCACCAAGCTGACCGACAGCTTCGCCAAATTCCGCTGGTGCCCGAACATCATCGGCCCACAGAGCGGCGGCGCCGTTGAAGACCTGCCTCTGCACCACTTCGAAAGCATGGGCGAAATCGAAACCAAGATTCCTACCGAGGTTCTGGTTTCCGACCGTCGTGAATACGAACTGGCCGAGGAAGGCTTCATCTCCCTGACCATGCGCAAAGGCTCCGACAACGCGGCGTTCTTCTCCGCAAGCTCGGTGCAGAAGCCGAAGTTCTTCGGCATCAGCGCAGAAGGCAAGGCTGCAGAGCTGAACTACAAGCTCGGCACCCAACTGCCGTACATGATGATCGTCAACCGCCTGGCTCACTACCTGAAAGTGCTGCAGCGCGAGCAACTCGGTTCGTGGAAAGAGCGTACCGACCTCGAGCTGGAGCTGAACAAGTGGATCCGCCAGTACGTGGCCGACCAGGAAAACCCGAGCGCCGAAGTGCGTGGCCGTCGTCCGCTGCGCGCTGCGCAAGTGATCGTCAGCGACGTTGAAGGCGAGCCGGGCTGGTACCGCGTCAGCCTGAACGTGCGTCCGCACTTCAAGTACATGGGTGCCGATTTCACCCTGTCGCTGGTTGGCAAGCTGGACAAAGAGTAAGAGCGACTCATGGACGGATACGGCAGCCTTTTCGAGCGCCTCAACGGCGACGCGGAACAGCGCAAGGGCAAGAGCCTCGAGGCTTCGGCCATGGCGTCGGTGGCTGCCCATCTGGCCAAAATGCTCAGCACCCGGGCCGGCAGCGTGCAAACGCTGTCCGACTACGGGTTGCCCGATCTCAATGACATGCGCCTGAGCCTGCACGACTCCCTGAGTCAGGCCCGCCTGGCCATCGAAAGCTTCATCGAAGCCTACGAACCGCGCCTGAGCAACGTGCGTGTCATTTCCCTGCCGCGTGACCACGATCAGCTTCGCCTGGCCTTCAGCATCGAAGGCCTGCTGGAAGTCGAGGGTTTCAAGCGTCAGGTCAGTTTCGCCGCGCGCCTGGATGGCAGCGGTCAAGTGAAGGTCAACTAAGGAGAACCCCGATGTCTGGCAAACCTGCAGCACGCGTATCCGACCCCACCGCTTGCCCGCTCCCCGGCCACGGCACCAACCCGATTGCCGCCGGTTCCGGCGACGTGTTCTTCGACGGCCTCCCGGCCGCCCGCGAAGGCGATGCCTCCGCGTGTGGTGGTGCGATGGTCGGCGATCTGGCGACGACGGTTCTGATCAACGGCAAACCGGCCGCCACGGTCGGTTCGGTTGGATCTCATGGCAATAAAGTCACGGCTGGATCCGGGACAGTGATTATCGGCAATTCGCATTCGCCGGCGCCGTTTGTGCCGCCGTTGCCGGTGGAGATTCAGTGGCCGTTTAGTCAGCACTTTGTGGTTCGTAATCCTAGAACCGGCGCACCGGTTGCTGACCGGCCGTACACCTTGCGTACAGCCTCCGGTAAAGAGGTCAGGGGCGTTACTGATGCACAAGGTCGAACGAGGCCTATTGCTTCCCACCTCGCTGAAAGTGTCACGCTTATCGTCGAAGAACAGACTTCGCTCGTGATTGCTTAAGGGACTATCACATGCCGGCACCCACTCCTGTAACAGCTCAACTCACCCCTTCCTCTGACAAGAAGCCAGCGGAAGCGGCCGTCGATCATTTCCAGATCACAGATATTCCAGGTGTGATGAGAAAAATGGGCTGGAAGGAAAGCGCTCGAATCATGCAGCGTTGGTTCGACGGTGCGCCTTTCGTGATGTCCTCAAGTGAGAAGCGGGGACGTCTTGCCGTTGACAAGATCACCCAAGAAAAATTGTTTGATGATTTGGATTTTGAATGGCTTACCTCCTCCTCGCCCCACACAGGTGAAACCATCAAAGAGCTTATTGCGAAGGCCGCAAGCCCCAGTCAATACAATGAGCTTATTGGCCGTCAAAAGGGACTGACGCAATTAGCACCGGGGCTTTTGCAATTTATGACTTGCATGAGAACGCTTGGAGTTCTTGATGAGGCTAACCAGGACCTTGCTAGGGGTGCTCATGACTACAGTGCCCTGAGTGCAAGAATGCTGGAGTCTGCTACGCAATATAATTTTCGATCTATCGGGATTACCACTTCGGAAAAGAAGAATAATCCATTGGATGATGTGTACGGCACATTGGGTGGATTTGTTATTAAATTTGCAGTCACAAAATTCAGCACTACACCCAAGACGAAAAAAATGGCTGCTACATTAACGATTGAAGAAATTGGTTGTTATGTACGTGATACATATGAGTTTCTGAATGAAGATGGCAGCGACCAACTGCTTGGGTATTGGAATCACGACGGCGTTGTCAGGCCGAGCATTTTTGCATATTTAACTTCGCCAGAAACATATGAATCTGAGGGGAAGGTTTACTTCAAAGTGACCAACGATAGTTACAATAATTACCGCAGCAAGCTTGGCAAGGGTGGTGATTTGTTTGTGTACTCTACGGTCAAGAAAATTCCTGTATCCATTCATCATCGTTTTACCTCTGCAGATTTTGCAGAGTTTTCGCAACGATCAGCTAAGGCAATGCCATGAAAGCGTCCCTTAGAAAGAGCTTTTTACTTTTTTCGTTGTGCGTGCTTGTGCCAGTTTTGGTTCTTTTGGGCTTGAAGGTGCTTAGCTCAAAGGCCGCGGAGCCTCTTTTCATTGACTGGAATGACTCAGGAAGCTGCTATATCGCAACGTATTCACCGAATTACAATTTTTTGGGTGTAGTGGCTGGTCGTGCGTTTAAGTACTTTAGCAGCCCGTATTTTTACCGCGTTTATACAAAAAATAACGATCTACTAAAAACATCAGAATGGTATCTCTGGCGGGATGAGGGGAGTCCCGGCGTGGCACCCGAGTTTCGCGGAGAGATGATTGTTTATCCAGGCTCTGAAGGCTGGGAAAGTTGGATAGTTTCAGAGTGTCGTTGATGCCTGATTTAAAGGCGGCCTCGCTACCTGAGAAAGTTGGAGAACGGTATTCATGGACGCAATGAGTTTGCAGGGGTATCTGGCCAGTGTTGCTGACAGTGATCTGTTTGGCTGCCTGGCCTTGTTGAGCTTGGTATTGCTCCTGACTGCTTCACATCGGGCGGCTCGAAATTCACGTCTTCACCGCGCACTAACGCTCTCGGTTTTGGCTGCTGTTGTAGCTATCCATGGCCTTGGATCGTGGTACGGAAATCTGAGACCAGCATGAGCAACTACTACCGTATCGCCATGTGCCTGTTTGTCCATGCCTTCGGATGTGTGGCCTACGTGTTTTTGAATAATGCAGTAGTACATGCCTACAAGCATCTGAACGGCGGGTTCACCACCCGTGGGGTCGCCATCGGTATTGCCAGCTACGCGATGTTTTACATTTTTCTCGGTGTCAATTTTATTGCTGCGCTGATTCCAAGCCTCGTTGCCAAACTGGTGATTCTGAGCCTTATGGTGGGCTTCATCCTGCTTTGGATGCTCCCCGACAACCCATTGAGAGCCTTGTTTTATGGCGTGGCTCAAGGTTGCGTCACCTTGCTGGCAATCCTCGCTTCTCAAGTCATCGAATTGCGCTGGGTATCAAGAAACATCGCTGGACGCGTCCAGCCGAACCAGCCTGAGGGTGCCATCCAATGATCAGGTCAGGTATCGAGCGTAATCCGCAGGACAGTTATTCCATGAGTTCCACTACCAGGCAGGTAACCCGTGTCCTTTAACCACTACTACCAAAGCGAACTCACCGCACTGCGCCAACTGGGCCGCCGTTTCGCCGAGCGTAGTCCGGCGTTGGCGCCGTTCCTGGGGCAGGCCGGGCGGGATCCGGATGTGGAGCGGTTGCTGGAAGGCTTTGCGTTTCTGACCGGGCGGCTGCGCCAGAAGCTCGATGACGAGTTGCCGGAGCTCAGCCATTCCCTGATGCAGCTGCTGTGGCCGAACTACATGCGCCCGCTGCCGGCGTTCAGCATTCTGCAGTTCGATCCGCTCAAGCGTTCCGGGCCGGCGCTGAAGGTCGAGCGTGATACGCCGATCGAGAGCGTGCCGATCGAAGACGTGCGTTGCCGCTTCCGCACCTGCTACCCGACCGAAGTCATGGCCCTGGATCTGGCCGCGCTGAACTACTCGGTGAAGGGCGACGGTTCGTTGCTCAGCCTGCGTCTTGAGATGAGTGCCGATGGCCACCTCGGCGAGCTGGAGCTGAGCAAGCTGCGCCTGCACTTTGCCGGCGAGCGCTACATCAGCCAGATGCTCTACCTGAGCCTGCTGCGCAACCTCGACGGCATCGAACTGATCCCGCTCGACGGCGCCGGCAAGCCGATCGATGGCGTGAGCGGCAAGCCGATGGCGTTCAAGATTCCGGGCGACCGGGTCAAACCGGTGGGCTTTGCCGAAGAAGAAGCGTTGATCCCGTATCCGCTGAACACCTTCCGCGGCTATCGCTACCTGCAGGAATACTTCGCCTTCCAGGACAAGTTCCTGTTCGTTGATGTCCACGGCCTCGACATTCTCAAGGCGCTGCCGGAAGACACGCTCAAGCAGATGCGCGGCCTGGAATTGCGCTTCGACATCCGCAAGAGCGGCATCATGCGCATGCGTCCGACCCTGGATAACGTGAAGCTGTTCTGCACGCCGATCGTCAACCTGTTCAAGCACGACGCACTGCCGATCCGCCTCGACGGCAAACAGGATGAATACCTGCTGCTGCCGGCCGAATACGATCTGGAAAACTGCGGCGTGTTCTCGGTGGAGACCGTGACTGGCTGGAAACCCGGCGGCCTCGGTTATCAGGAGTACGTGCCGTTCGAATCCTTCGAACATGACCCGAGTTTCGACGTGCCCAACAGCCGTCCGCATTACAGCATCCGCCAGCGCTCGTCGCTGCTGCACGACGGCCTCGACACTTACCTGAGCTTCGGCATTCGCCACACCGAAGCCCACGAAACCCTGTCGATCGAGCTGGTCTGCACCAACCAGAACCTGCCGCGCAAACTCAAGCTCGGGCAGATCTGCATGGCCTGCGAAGAGACCCCGGAGTTCCTGAGTTTCCGCAACATCACCCCGGCCACTTCGAGTTTTGCGCCGCCGCTGAACCGTGACTTCCTGTGGAAGCTGATCAGCAACATGTCGCTTAACTATCTGTCGCTGGCCGACGTCAATGCATTGAAGGTGATTCTGGAAACCTACGACCTGCCGCGCTACTACGACCAGCACGCGGAGAAGGTCAGCAAACGCCTGCTCGGCGGCCTCAAGCACATCAAGCATCACCACGTGGACCGGCTGCACCGTGGTCTGCCGGTGCGCGGTTTGCGCACCGAACTGACCATCGACCCGGAAGGGTATATCGGTGAGGGCGACCTGTTCGTCTTCGCCTCGGTTCTCAACGAGTTTTTCGCGCTTTACGCCAGTCTCAATTCATTCCATGAGCTGCGGGTAAAAAGCACACAGGGAGAGGTGTACCAATGGACACCACGTATGGGCCTGCAGCCCCTGCTTTAAGCGGGCTGACGAAGGTAATACGCGAGTACTCGCTGTTTCAGGCCGTGCTGCTGGTAATCGACCGGCTGCGCGATGCGCACCCGTACCTGAGCGAAGACGATTTGTACGACCAGCTGGAATTCCAGGCCAACCCGAGCCTCGGATTTCCGCGCAGCGACGTCGATCGCGTGGAGTTTTTCGAAGAGCACGGGCAGATGCGCGCGCGCCTGCGGTTCAACCTGATCGGCCTGGTCGGTTCCGGCTCGCCGCTGCCGGCGTTCTACGGCGAGCAAGCCCTGGGCGACAGCGAAGACGGCAACCCGACGCGCAATTTCCTCGACCTGTTCCACCATCGCCTGCAACGGCTGATGCTGCCGATCTGGCGCAAGTACCGTTACCGCGCGAGCTTCCAGAGTGGCGCGGTCGACCCGTTCTCCTCGCAGCTGTTCGCCCTGATCGGCCTTGGTGGCGACGAGATTCGCAAGGCCAAGGAGCTGAACTGGAAACGCCTGCTGCCGTACCTCGGCCTGCTCAGCTTGCGGGCGCACTCGGCGGCGTTGATCGAAGCGGTGCTGCGTTACTACTTCAAGCACGAAGACCTGGTCATCGAGCAGTGCATCGAGCGCCGTGTGGAAATCCTCGAAGAACAGCGCAACCGCCTCGGCTTCGCCAACAGCGTGCTGGGTGAAGACCTGGTGCTGGGCGAACGCGTGCGCGATCGCAGCGGCAAATTCCGCATTCACATCACCGAACTCGACTGGGAGCGATTTCACGAATTCCTGCCCATCGGTTTCGGTTACCAGCCGCTCTGCGCGCTGGTGCGGTTCACCTTGCGTGACCCGCTCGATTACGACATTCGCCTGGTGCTGCGCCCGGAAGAAATCCGCGAACTGCGCATTGGCGAGAAGAACGACTGTCGCCTGGGGTGGACCAGTTGGCTGGGCTGCGAAAAAGCAGACGGCGTGGTGACCCTGGGCAGCAAAATTCATTAAGGACGTGAGCCATGATCAACGTAGACCTGCAACAACTCATCCAGGCGCTGGACGCCGAAACCCGTCGCGATCTGGAGCGTTCGGCCGAGCGCTGCGTGGCCCGTGGCGGCAGCAAGATTCTGGTCGAAGACTTGCTGCTCGGCCTGCTGGAGCGCCCGAACGGTCTGCTCTCCCGCGCGCTGCAGGATGCCGATGTTGACGCTGGCGAACTGAGCGCCGCCCTGCAATCGCGGGTCGAGCACAGCGCTTCGCGCAATCCGGTGTTCGCCCCGGAACTGGTGCAGTGGCTGCAAGACGCACTGCTGGTGGCCAACCTTGAACTGGGCCAGACCTCGGTCGAAGACGCGGCGCTGATCCTCGCGCTGCTGCGCAACCCGATGCGCTATGCCGGCAGCCGCTACCAGCCGTTGCTGGCCAAACTGAACATCGATCGCCTGAAGGAATTTGCCCTGTCGCAACAGCCTCAGGCAGCGGCCAACGGTAAGCCGGCCGCCCAGGGCGAATCGCTGCTGGAGCGCTTCACCCACAACCTGACCCAACAGGCCCGCGACGGCAAACTCGACCCGGTGCTGTGCCGCGATGGCGCGATCCGCCAGATGGTCGATATCCTCGCCCGTCGCCGCAAGAACAACCCGATCGTGGTCGGTGAAGCCGGTGTCGGTAAAACCGCCATCGTCGAAGGCCTGGCCTCGCGCATCGCTGCCGGTGAAGTGCCGCAGGTGCTCAAGGGCGTCGAGCTGCTGTCGCTGGACATGGGCCTGTTGCAGGCCGGTGCCAGCGTCAAAGGTGAATTCGAGCGTCGTCTGAAAGGCGTGATCGACGAGGTCAAAGCCTCGCCGAAGCCGATCATCCTGTTCATCGACGAAGCCCACACCCTGATCGGCGCGGGCGGCAATGCCGGCGGTTCCGACGCGGCCAACCTGCTGAAACCGGCGCTGGCACGTGGCGAACTGCGCACCATCGCCGCGACCACCTGGGCCGAGTACAAGAAATACTTCGAGAAAGACCCGGCGCTGGCCCGTCGTTTCCAGCCGGTTCAGCTGCACGAACCGACCGTGAGCGAAGCGGTGACCATCCTGCGTGGCCTGGCGCAGGTCTACGAGAAGAGCCACGGCATCTACCTGCGCGATGACGCGGTGGTTTCTGCAGCGGAACTGTCTGCCCGTTACCTGGCCGGTCGGCAACTGCCGGACAAGGCTGTCGACGTGCTCGACACCGCCTGCGCCCGTGTTCGCATCAGCCTCGCTGCCGCCCCGGAAAGCCTGGAGCGCCTGCGTGGCGAACTGGCTGAAGGTGGCCGTCAGCGTCAGGCCCTGCGCCGCGATGCCGAAGCCGGTCTGCTGATCGACCACGAAGCGCTGGAGGCACTGGAAGCGCGTCTGGACGAAGCCGAAGCCGAAATGGTCGCACTGGAAACCCAGTGGACCGAGCAGAAACAACTGGCCGAGCGCCTGCTGGAACTGCGTCAGCAACTGGCCAAGGCCCGTGAAGCCGCTGCGGTCGAGCCGACAGTGACTGTTGAAGAAGACGCCGAAGGCACGGTGATCGAAACCGTTGCTGCCGAGGTTGAAGAAGGCCAAAGCGTCGAAGCGCTGGAAGCGCAACTCAACGAAACCCACAGCGCCCTGACCGCTGCGCAGGTCAAGGAGCGTCTGGTCAGCTTCGAAGTCTGCCCGCGTCTGGTGGCCGAAGTGATCAGCGCCTGGACCGGCGTGCCGCTGGCGCAACTGGCCCGCGAGCACAACGCCAAGGTCGCCAGCTTCGCCACCGACCTGCGCACCCGCATTCGTGGTCAGGAACAAGCCGTCCACGCACTGGATCGCTCGATGCGCGCCACCGCTGCCGGCCTGAACAAGCCTGACGCACCGGTCGGCGTGTTCCTGCTGGTCGGCCCGAGCGGCGTCGGCAAGACCGAAACCGCACTGGCACTTGCCGACCTGCTGTACGGCGGCGACCGTTTCATCACCACCATCAACATGTCCGAGTTCCAGGAGAAACACACCGTTTCCCGCCTGATCGGTGCACCGCCAGGCTACGTCGGTTACGGCGAGGGCGGCATGCTCACCGAAGCCGTGCGCCAGAAGCCGTACTCGGTGGTGCTGCTCGATGAAGTCGAGAAGGCCGATCCGGACGTGCTCAATCTGTTCTACCAAATCTTCGACAAAGGCGTGGCCAACGACGGCGAAGGGCGCGAGATCGACTTCCGCAATACGTTGATCCTGATGACCTCGAACCTGGGCAGCGACAAGATCAGCGACCTCTGCGAAGACGGTGCGCGTCCGACCGCCGAAGTGCTGGAAGAAACCATTCGCCCGGTGCTCAGCAAACACTTCAAGCCAGCGCTGCTGGCGCGGATGAAAGTGGTGCCGTACTACCCGGTCGGCGGCCCGGTGCTGCGCGAGCTGATCGAGATCAAACTCGGTCGTCTGGGCGAGCGTCTGAACCGTCGTCAGCTGGACTTCAGCTGGTGCCAGAACCTCGTCGATCACCTGTCCGAGCGTTGCACTCAAAGCGAAAGCGGTGCGCGCCTGATCGACCACTTGCTCGATCAGCACGTGCTGCCGCTGGTGGCCGACCGTTTGCTCGACGCCATGGCCACCGGTGAAAGCCTCAAGCGCGTGCATGCGACGCTCGACGGTGAAGCCAGCGTGACCTGCGAGTTCGCCTGAGGTGAGTGTGATGTTCACTCAAGTGCCGCAGCCACTGCTCTATGCCGAAGCCTTGCTGGCGCAGTTCGCCAGCCTGTCGCGCGCGGCGGACGGTGCTGCGCTGCTGGGTGACTTCGTGCGCGGCCTGGCCGGGCTGAGCGGTTGCGAACTGACACAGCTGTATCTGCTGGATGCCACGCACACGTCGCTGGGAATGAACGCCGAATGCCTCGACGGTGTGCTGCAACCGCGCAGCGCGGCGAGCCTGCCGGCGGACTACAACGGCGAGCAACTGTTGCAGTTCGCCCTGTGCCAGAACCGCGTGGTGAGCTTCGACGACCTTGGCGGCAGCCTGCACGAAACCAGTTTCCTGCCGGCGTCGTCCACGCCGTGGCAGTCGCTGTTGTGCGTGCCGCTGGTCAATCAGCAGAAGGCTGTCGAAGGCCTGTTGCTGTGCGCCAGCCGTCGCCATATCAACCTGCAAGGCTTCGCCGATTCTCTCGGCCAGCTCGGCTCGTTCGTGCTTGGTCAACTGCATCTGCTGCAACGTCTGCGACAGCCAGTGGATGCGGCCGCACCGGTCGTGCGCAGTCTGCCGAGTGCCAGCGGCTACGGGCTGATCGGCAAGAGCGCGGCGATGCGCCAGACCTACTCGCTGATCAGCAAAGTCCTGCACAGCCCGTACACCGTGCTGTTGCGTGGCGAGACCGGCACCGGCAAGGAAGTGGTCGCGCGGGCGATCCACGATTGCGGCCCGCGCCGGTCCCAGGCGTTCATCGTGCAGAACTGCGCGGCGTTCCCGGAGAACCTGCTGGAAAGCGAGCTGTTCGGCTACCGCAAAGGTGCGTTCACCGGTGCCGATCGCGACCGCGCCGGGCTGTTCGACGCGGCCAACGGCGGCACTCTGTTGCTCGATGAAATCGGCGACATGCCGCTGTCGCTGCAAGCCAAGTTGCTGCGCGTGTTGCAGGAAGGCGAGATCCGTCCGCTGGGTTCCAACGACACCCACAAGATCGACGTGCGCATCATCGCTGCAACGCACCGCGATCTGTCGGTGCTGGTCAGCGAAGGCAAATTCCGCGAGGACCTGTACTACCGTCTCGCGCAATTCCCGATCGAGTTGCCGGCCCTGCGTCAGCGCGAAGGCGACATCCTCGACCTGGCCAAACACTTCGCCGACAAGGCCTGCAGCTTCCTGCAACGAGATCCGGTGCGCTGGTCGGAAGCGGCGCTGGAGCACCTGTCCGGTTACACCTTCCCCGGCAACGTGCGCGAACTCAAAGGCCTGGTCGAACGCGCAGTGTTGTTGTGCGAGGGCGGCGAGTTGCTGGCCGAGCATTTCTCGCTGCGCCTGGAATCGGCGCCGGTGCCGGAAGACCACTGCGGCCTCAATCTGCGTGAACGACTGGAAGCGGTCGAACGCAATCTGCTGCTCGATTGCCTGCGCAAGAACGACGGCAACCAGACGCTCGCCGCCCGCGAACTGGGCCTGCCGCGCCGCACGCTGCTGTACCGGCTCGGTCGCTTGAACATCAATCTGGGTGATTTCGATGGGTAGGCGAAAGTCCGTCGGATTCACCTCGAAAACCTATTTCAGCGCCGCCCGCAAGGGTCGGCGCTTTGTGCTTTGTCTACACCTGGAGACCCTCTGATGTCTGTTCGTCACTGGCACGCTGTCCTGCTGACCCTCGTCGTTCTATGCGGCCTCGGCGGTTGCAGCGGCAATTACAAATTCAACGATAACGATTACCGCCCGTTGGGTGATCCGCAGGCGGTCAATCGCGGCAAGTGACCGCAAGGAGCATCAAACATGGAATTGGTTTTCGAAATGCTGAACACCAAGCAGTTCGTGCCCACCGAGCTGTGCCAGCGGACCTTCAAACAGGCCGGTGGCGTGATCGGGCGGGGCGAGGACTGTGACTGGATCATCCCTGACCGCAAGCGTCACTTGTCCAATCACCACGCGATTGTCAGCTATCGCGAGGGCACGTTTTTCCTGACCGACACCAGCAGCAACGGTGTTCAGGACGGCGACAGCGGCGCACGCCTGCACAAGGGCGAACCGGTGCGCATCGAGCACGGCAGCACCTACGTGCTGGGCGACTTCGAGATTCGCGCGCGCCTGGTGCGCGACCCGGCGACGTTCGACGGTGAAGTCGGCCTGCCACGTGCCGCCGGCACCATCATTCCGGACGACGCGTTCCTCGACCTCGACCCGTTGAAGTCGCTGGAGCAGCAAGAGCGCGTGTACTCGGAATTCGAGGAAATGCTCGCGCCGGTGACCGATCCTGAAGACTCCCGTCAGCGCGCCGACTACGCGCGCATCGACATGGAAAGCCTGATGGTGCCGGAGCTGATCGTCGAGCCCAAGCCTGAGCCTGCGCCGGCACCGAAAGCGGTCGAGCGTCAGAGCGAAACCTTCTGGGATAAATTCGGCGCGGCCCTCGGTGTCGATCTGAAAGGCCTGAGCCATGATGAGCGCGAAGCACTGGCGGTCAATGCCGCACGTCTGCTGCGCCAGAGCATCGGCGGTCTGCAACAGAGCCTGCGCACCCGTTCGGAGCTGAAGAACGAGCTGCGTCTGGCCCAGACCACCGTGCAAGGCACCAACAAGAATCCGCTGAAATTCGCCGTCGATCCGAGCGAAGCGCTGGACATCCTGTTGCAACCGCACAAGCCGGGCCATTTGCCGGCCGAGCAGGCGATCTCCCGGGCGTTCCGCGATTTGCAGGCGCATCAGGTGGCGCTGCTGACCGCCAGCCGCGCGGCGGTGCGCGGCACTCTGGAGCACTTCTCGCCGGAGCAGTTGACCCTGCGTTTCGAGCGTGACAACAAGCCGTTGCTCGCCACCGCTGGCGGGCGCTGGAGAGCGTTCAACCGTTACCACCATGCGCTGCGTCAGGACGACGACTGGAGCGAGCGCCTGCTGGCCCGCGATTTCGCCCAGGCCTACGAAGAACAGATCCGCCTGATCTCCACCCTCCACACCGACCACCAAGGATGATGCGCATGTCTCGCCGCTCGACCGCTTTTTTCAAGACGCTGACCGCGCTCACCCTGTTGGTGCTGCTCGCCGGTTGCTCGTCGCTGTCGCCGTATTCGAAAGTGACCAAGATCAACCTGAAGCTGACCGGCAGCGATCAGCTGAACCCGGACCTCAACGGTCGCCCGTCGCCGATCGTGGTGCGCCTGTTCGAACTCAAGCACCCGGTGACCTTCGAGAACGCCGATTTCTTCAGCCTCTACGAGCGCGCCAAGGAATCCCTCAACCCGGATCTGGTGGCCAGCGAAGAACTCGAACTGCGCCCGGGTGAAACCGTGGAGCTGAAACTCAGCGTGGAGGAGGGCAGCCGCTTCATCGGCATCCTCGCCGCGTACCGCGACCTGCCGGAAACCAAATGGCGCCACACGTTCCCGATCACGCCGCTGGAAGTCACCGAAGCCGATCTGACCCTGGATCAGGCCGGTATCCGCAAGACCAACGAAGTGCTCGCCAAGGCGGATGACTGATCATGAATACCCATAAAGTCATCTGGCAGGAAGGCATGCTGCTGCGTCCGCAGCACTTCCAGCACAACGACCGCTACTACGATCACCAGATGAAGACCCGCACCCGGTTGCTGGGCGGCTACACCTGGGGGTTCCTGAATCTGGAGATCGACCTGCAGTTCCTCAACATGGGCAAACTGGTAATCAGTGAAGCCTCGGGGATCCTGCCGGACGGCAGCCTGTTCGAACTCGGCGGCAACACCGAACCGCTGGCGCTGGACGTGCCGCCGAACACCGGCAACACGCCGATCTACCTGGCGCTGCCACTGGTCACCGGTAACCACATCGAGGCCCGTCGCCCGGAGCAGTCCGACGTGCTGGCGCGCTACACCGCGTATGACGCCGAAGTGGCCGACTCCAACGCCGGTGATGATTCCGCCAGCCAGGTCAGTTGCGGTCGCCCGGACTTCAAGCTGTTGCTCGGCGAGCAGCAGAGCGATCAGGCCTACGTGAAGCTGAAGATCTGCGACGTGCTCGACACCACACCGGACGGCGTGATCAGCCTCGATCCGGATTTCGTGCCGACCTACATTCAGGCCCACGCCTCCAGCTACCTGCTGTCGTGCCTGAAAGAAGTGATCAGCATGCTCGGTCACCGGGGCGACACCATTGCCGAGCGCATTCGTTCGAACGGCAAGGTCGGCGGCGCGGAAATCGGCGACTTCATGATGCTGCAACTGATCAACCGCACCGAACTGCTGCTGCGCCACTACCTGGGCCTGGAGCAGGTTCACCCGGAAGAGTTGTACCGCACGCTGCTGACCATGCTCGGCGATCTGGCGACGTTCTCCAGCGACAGCAAACGCCCGCGTCTGGACAGCCGTTACTCCCACGCTGACCAGGGTGCGAGCTTCCGCAAACTGATGGAGTCGATCCGTCAGGTACTGTCGATGGTGCTGGAACAGCACGCCATCGAACTGATCCTGCAAGCGCGTCAGTACGGGATCATCGTGTCGCCGCTGCACGACCACAAACTGCTGGGCTCGGCGTCGTTCGTGCTGGCAGCCAGTGCCAACTGCGACTCCGAAGAACTGCGCAATCGCTTGCCTGCGCACCTCAAGGTCGGCCCGGTGGAGCGCATCCGCCAACTGGTCAACCTGCACCTGCCGGGGATCAAGGTCAAACCGTTGCCGGTGGCCCCGCGGCAGATCGCGTTCCACTCCAACAAAACCTATTTCATCCTCGAACTCAGTTCCGAAGACCTGGCACAACTCGAGCGCTCCGGCGGCTTCGCGTTCCACGTGTCCGGCGAATTCGCCGAGCTTGAACTGAAATTCTGGGCCATCAGGAACTGACCGACATGATCAAGGACATGGAACACAACCAGGACGACAAAACCGTCCTGCTCGACCGTCAGGGCCATGGCCCTGCGGCGAGTCCGCTGACCGACTTCGCCGCGCCACCGCGCTTCGAACAACTGGAAGAACGGATGATCTACGCCGCGCGCCTGCGCCCGGCGGAAGCCTTCAACATCAGCCTTAATTCGCTGGTGGCGGCGTCGTCCGAACTTTTGTCGGAAGTAGTGCGTCTCAAGCACAGCGAAACCCGCGAAGACCTCTACGCGCTCAACGAGCGCCTGACCGCCGGGCTCAAGCTGTTTGAAGTGCGCGCCCTGCACAACGGCGCCGAAAGCAGCCAGGTGATGGCCGCTCGTTACGTGCTCTGCACCGTGGTCGACGAAGCCGTCGTGACCACGCCGTGGGGCAACGAAAGCGAGTGGTCGCAGATGAGCCTGCTCAGCAGCTTCCACAACGAAACCTTCGGTGGCGAGAAGTTCTTCCAGCTGCTCGATCGGCTGTCGAAAAACCCGGTCAAGCACCTGCCGATGCTGGAGCTGATGTACCTGTGCCTGTCCCTCGGTTTCGAGGGCAAGTACCGCGTGCAGGCGCGCGGCATGCTGGAACTCGAAGGCATCCGTGACGCCCTGTACCGGCAGATCCGTCAGTTGCGTGGCGACGTGCCGCGCGAATTGTCGCCGCAGTGGGAAGGCCTCAACGATCAGCGCCGCAACCTGGTGCGCATCGTGCCGGCGTGGATGGTGGTGCTGTTCACCTTCGTCTGCCTGGTGATGATGTATTCGGGCTTCGCCTGGGTCTTGGGCGAGCAGCGCGACACCGTTCTGCAACCATATCAGCCGCTTGATCCGGCCGCGGCCCAGCCGCAGTCGCAGCCGTAAACAGGGACGTGTGATGAAAAAGTTTTTCAAGAAAGTCGGCGCCTTCCTGCGCCAGACCTGGGTCTGGACCCTGCTGCTGGTGCTGTTCGTGGCGCTGCTGGTGTGGTTCGTCGGCCCGCTGTTGGCAGTGGATGACTACAAGTTCTGGGAAAGCGCGACTTCGCGTCTGCTGACCATCAGCGTGCTGTTCCTGATCTGGGGCCTGACCATGGTCTTCGTCAGCTGGCGCGCCGGTATCCGCAAGAAAGCCGTCGAAGAAACCGAAGACGGCCAGGACCGTATCCGCCGCGAAGAGTTGATCGACGAAGAGCAGAAAGAGTTGAAAGAGCGTTTCAAGGACGCCCTGAAAACCCTCAAGACTTCGAGCCTGTACCGCGGCCGCAGCGAGCGCTGGCGCAATGACTTGCCGTGGTACTTGCTGATCGGCCCGCAGGCCAGCGGCAAGACCAGCCTGCTGGACTTCTCCGGGCTGGAATTCCCGATCAACAAGATCGACCGCAAGCTGACCCGTGATACCCACGGCACTCGTCATTGCGACTGGTACTTCGCCGATCACGGTGTACTGATCGACACCGCCGGCCGCTATCTGACCCAGCCGGATGCGGAAGTCGACGGCAGCGCCTGGACCACCTTGCTGGAGCTGTTGCGCAAGCGTCGTCGCGGTCGTCCGCTGAACGGCGTGCTGGTGACCATTCCGGTGGAAACCCTGACCGGTGGCAGCGAACAGGACATCGAAACCCTGGCCCGCCAAGTGCGTGCGCGTCTGCAAGACGTCTATCAGAAGCTGCACGTCGATGTGCCGGTGTATTTGGTGCTGAGCAAGGCCGACAAGCTGCTGGGCTTCGACGAGTTCTTCGATCAACTGACCCGCGAAGAAAGCGATCAGGTGCTGGGTACCAGTTTCCGCAAGGATCAGGTCGGCACCGACGTGACGGTGCTGCGCAACGAGTTCGAAGAGCTGCTGCGTCGCCTCAACAGCCAGGTGATCATGCGCATGCACTCCGAGCGCGACACCCAGCGCCGTGGCCGCATCCTCGACTTCCCGCACCAGATGGGCCAGATCGGCGAGCGTCTGTGCCTGCTGGTCGACATGGCGTTCACCGGCAACCGCTACCAGCGTGCGACGCAACTGCGTGGTTTCTACCTGACCAGCGCACCGCACCTGACTCAGGAAATGGATTCGACCACCGCCGGCATCGGCGCGAGTCTGGGCATGAGCGCCGGCGTGCTGCCGACATTGCGCAGCGGTCGTTCGCGCTTCATCCACCACTTGCTCAGCCGGGTGATTTTCCCCGAGGCCGATCTGGCCGGTCTGGACAAGCGCGAGCGCAGCCGCATCCACTGGGGCCAGCGTGCGTTGTACGTCGGCGCACTGGGTGCGCTGGTCCTGTTCGGCATGCTCTGGGCCGGTGGTTTCTCGGCCAACTACGAGCGTCTGGAAAACCTGCGCAATCTGGCGCAGAACTGGACGCAGCAACGCACGGCACTGTCGCCGCGCGATGACGCCATGGGCGCACTGAAAACCCTCGACACCAGCTACGCTGCCACCCAGGTGTTCCCGAAAAAAGGCGACGCGGCGTACCACGAACGGATGGGTCTGTATCAGGGCCAGGACGTCAATCCGGTGGTCAAGGAGGCTTACGAGCACGAGCTTGAAAAGCAACTGCTGCCGCGCGTTGCAACGATGCTTGAAGGCCAGATCCGCGCCAACATGAAGGACCGCGAAAAGCTGATCAACAGCCTGCGCGCGTACCTGATGTTGAACATGAAGGATCGTCGTGACGCGGCATGGCTCAAGGACTGGATCGCGGCGGACTGGTCGCAGCGCTACACCGGCAACACCGCGGTGCAGAACGGTCTGAACACGCACCTCGAGCGTCTGTTGCAGCAGCCGTTTATCTATCCGCTCAACGAGCAACTGGTGGCCCAGGCGCGTCAGATCCTGCGCAGCGAGTCGCTGGCGACCGTGGTTTACCGCATGCTCCGCGAGCAGGCGCGCAACCTGCCGGATTACCGTTTCAGCCAGCACCTCGGGCCGCAGGGCTCGCTGTTCATTGGCACTGAATACGTGATTCCGGGCTTCTACACCCAGACAGGCTATCAGCAGTATTTCTCGGTCCAAGGCGCATCGCTGGTGACCGACATCCTGCGCGACAACTGGGTGCTGGGCGAAGGCGCGGGCATCAGCGACATGGACTTGCGTCGCCTGATGGTCGAGCTGGAGCAACTGTACTTCCGCGACTACGCCAACTACTGGAGCGAAGCCGTTGGCCAGGTGGCGCTGCCGCCGATCAGCGATGCCGGTGAAGGCGCAGAGCAACTGGCGGGCCTGACCTCGGCCAACTCGCCGGTGCTGGCGCTGCTGACCGAAGTGCGTGAGAACACCCGCTTTCCGGCAGCTCCTGAACCGGTGGATGAAGCCGGTGACGCTGCCGATGCGCTGGCGGGGCAGAAGGGCAAACTGGGCAAGGTCGGCAAACTCGCTTCGGCGTTGACGGACAAGGCTGCGGCCATGAACGTGGCGAAGAACCTGCCGGACACGGCCAAGAAGTCCCTGCAACGTCGCTTCGAGCCGCTGCATAAACTGCTCGATGACAACAACGGGCCGGCCGCTGACCTGACCCCGGCCTTTACCGCGCTCAACGACCTGCAACTGCAACTGGCGGGCCTTGCCCGTTCCAGCACACCGGAGCAAGCCGCGTTCGAACTGGCCAAGACCCGCATGAGCGGCCAGCGTGATGCGCTGACCAATCTGCGCAATGCGTCGGGTCGTCTGCCGCGTCCGCTGAGCGTGTGGTTCAACGTGCTGGCCGAAGACTCGTGGCGCCTGGTGCTCAACGATGCCTACCAATACCTGAACGGCCGTTATCAGAACGAGCTGTACAGCGTGTATGGCAAAACCATCAGCAAGCGCTATCCGTTCAGCGCGTCGAGCACAAGCGACGTGGCGATCAGCGATTTCCGCGAGTTCTTCCGGGCTCAAGGCACCATCGACCGCTTCTTCGACAGCTACATGCGTCCGTTCGTCAGCGGTGATCCGGGCAACTACCGGATGCGCAGCATCGACGGTCGCAGCCTGCCGGTGTCGAAGGTCTTCCTCGACCAGATGGCGGCGGCCCTGAACATTCGCCAGAGCTTCTTCTCGATCAACCCGGCCGAGCCGACCGTGCAGTTCAAGCTTGAGCCGTACACCCTCGATCCGGCGGTCAGCCGTTCCGAGTTCAAGTTTGGCGACAAGACCATGGAATACCGTCACGGTCCGATCCTGCCAATGACCTTCAAGTGGCCGACCGATGCTGAAGACGGTCGCACCAGCCTGGTCATGGACAAGATGGCCGGGCGCCCGATCGGCATCGAGAAGAACTCCGGCCCGTGGTCGCTGTTCCGTCTGTTCGACCTGATGCAGACGGAGTACCTGACCGGTCGCGACGTGCTGGTGCTGAAAGCCGACGTAGGTGGCCTGCGCGCCAACTACCTGCTGACCAGCCAGCGCACGCCGAACCCGTTCGACATGGGCGTGCTGCGTACCTTCCGTATGCCGGTGCAGCTCTGATGCTGGTGGCCAGTCCCTGGCGCAGCGCGGCGCGAACCGACCCGGGCAAGGTGCGGTCGCGCAACGAAGATGCCTTCCTCGACACCCCGCAGCATGGGCTGTGGGTGGTCGCGGACGGCATGGGCGGTCATCAGGGCGGCGACATCGCCAGCCAGTTGATCGTCGCCAGCCTGGCTGAACTGCCGCAACACGAGGACTTCGATGAACGCCTCAAAGCCATCCGCCAGTGCCTGCATTGGCTGAACCGGCGGCTGGGGCAGGAGTTGACCGTCACCGCCGGACGTCACGACAGCATCATGGGCAGCACCGTCGTGGCGCTGCTGGTGGAAGGCAATCGCGCGGCCTGCATCTGGGCCGGCGACAGCCGTTGCTACATGTGGCGCGGGCAGCGGTTGTATCAGCTGTCGAAGGATCATTCGCTGCAGCAGCAACTGATCGACGAGCAACAGATGAGCGTCGAACAGGCAGCGGCGCACCCTGCAGCCCAGGCCTTGACCCGGGCGGTCGGCGCGGCGGAACAGTTGACCCTGGATGTGCTGGAACTCGAGGTCTATCCCGGTGATGTGTTCCTGCTGTGCAGCGATGGTTTGTATCAAGGCCTGACCAGCGATGCCCTCGGCAACGCCCTCAGCCTGGCGGCGCCGCATGTGGCGCTGGAACGTCTGTTCGACGGCGCCCTGCGGGGTGCCGCTCGCGACAATCTGACTGCCGTGGTGATCCGCCAATGACTGAAATCGAATCCTCAGTCGACGACTTGCTGATGAGCGAAGAGCAGGCCAACAACCTGACCTATTTCGCTTTCGCAAAGCAGCACAACGCCGAACCCGCGCTGGCGCCGACCAAGGCCAGCGTCGGCGAACTGCCGGATGTTCTGGCAGGCCGTTACCACCTCGAGCGTCTGCTCGGGGCTGGTGGCATGGGTGCGGTTTACCGGGCCCGGGATCTGCTGCACGAGCAGTTCGGCGATCCCGATCCTTACATTGCGCTGAAAATCCTCAGCGAAGAATTTGCCGAGTCGCCGGACGCCAGTGCCTTGCTCTACAGCGAGTTCGCCCTGACCCGACGCCTGCGCCACGACAACGTGCTGCGACCGCACACGTTCGAAGTCGACACCGATTGCCAGCGGGCCTTCATCACCATGGAACTCATGCGTGGCCTGACCCTGGACAAACTGCTCTGCGAGCGGCCACTGGGCCTGCCGTGGAAAGAACTGCGCGACATCGCGCTGCCGCTGCTCGACGCGCTGGCCTACGCCCACCGTCGCGGCGTGCTGCACGGTGACATGAAACCGAGCAACGTCATGCTCAGCGAAGACGGCGTGCGTCTGTTTGACTTCGGTCTAGGACAAGCCGAGGAGGGCATCCTGCCCGGCCTGCCGCACCTGAGCCGCGAGCGCTTCAACGCCTGGACCCCGGGCTACGCCGCCCCCGAACTGCTCGAGGGCCAACCGCTGTCGGCCAGCGCGGACGTGTACGGCGTGGCCTGCGTGATCTATGAACTGGCGGGCGGCAAACACCCGTTCCGCCGCTTGCCCTCGACCCAGGCCCGTGACGAACATCTGGATCGCGAACTGCAAGCCCCGGCAAATCTGCCGACACACTGCTGGCCCGCGCTGCGCACCGCGCTGGCCTTTGACGCGGCAGAGCGCAACATTTCTGCCGAACAATTGCGTGACGCCTTGGGCGCCACTTCGTCCTGGCTGCAGCGTTTGCGACTGCGGGCGTAACGGATGACATTCGAACAGGGAGCACTTTATGTTCAACCCAGCTAACGAAACGCACTTCAGCCTGACCGTTGAAGACTACGTGGGCGACCTGCAAGTCCTGTCGTTCACCGGCACCGAAGGCATCAGCCAGCCGTTTCGTTTCGACATCGAACTGGTCAGCGAAAACCCGGATCTGGACCTGGAAAAACTCCTGCACAAACAGGCCTTCCTTGCCCTCGATCCGCAGGGCTCGGGCATCCACGGCCAGATCTACCGCGTGGCCCAGGGCGATGCCGGCAAGCGCCTGACCCGCTACAAGGTTTCGCTGGTGCCGCAGCTGCAATACCTGCATCACCGCACCAACCAGCGCATCTACCAGCAGATGTCGGCGCCGAAAATCATCGCGCTGATCCTCGACGAGCACGGCATCAAGGGCAACGCCTACAGCTTCCAACTCAGCCAGCCGTGCCCGGATCGCGACTACTGCGTGCAGTACGACGAAACCGATCTGCATTTCGTCCAGCGTCTTTGTGAAGAGGAAGGCATTCACTACCACTTCCAGCACAGCAAGAAAGGCCACCTGCTGGTGTTCGGCGATGACCAGACCGTGTTCCCCAACCTCGGCCAACCGACCGCTTACGTGCAGGGCAGCGGCATGGTCGCCGAAGAACCGGTGATCAAAGGCTTCAAGCTGCGCCTGGAAACCCGCACCAGCCGCACCACCCGCCGCGACTACGACTTCGAAAAACCGCGCCTGCAAATGGAGGCCGCATACAAACCGGACGGCGAGAGCACTGAACCGGATCTCGAAGACTACGACTACCCCGGCCGCTTCATCGACCGCGCGCGCGGCAAGTTCCTCAGCCAGCGCGCTCTCGAACGCCACCGTGCCGACTACCGCCAGGCCGAAGGTCGCGGCGACCAGACCAGACTGGTCAGCGGCCACTTCATGGAAATGTCCGACCACCCGCGCAGCGAGTGGAACGACCTGTGGCTGCTCACCGAAATCTTCCACGAAGGCAAACAGCCGCAAGTCCTCGAAGAATCGGTGACCAGCGACACCACCGACAACAAGGACGACTTCCACCAGGGCTACCGCAACACCTTCCTCGCCACCCCGTGGGACGTGTTCTACCGCCCCGCGCTGGAGCACCCGAAACCCCGCGTGCTTGGCAGCCAGACCGCCATGGTCACCGGCCCCAAAGGCGAAGAAATCCACTGCGACCCGTACGGCCGCATCAAGGTGCAATTCCACTGGGACCGCGAAGGCCAGGCCGACGACAAGACCAGCTGCTGGCTGCGCGTCTCCAGCAGTTGGGCCGGCGACCGCTACGGCGCCATCTCCATCCCGCGCATCGGCATGGAAGTCCTCGTCACCTTCCTCGAAGGCGACCCCGACCAGCCCCTCGTCACCGGCTGCCTGTACCACAAGGAAAACCCGGTGCCCTACGCCCTGCCGGCGAACAAAACCCGCAGCGTCTTCAAAACCCTCAGCTCCCCGGGCGGCGGTGGCTACAACGAACTGCGCATCGAAGACAAAAAAGGCGCCGAACAAATCTTCATCCACGCCCAGCGCGACTGGGATGAAAACGTTGAGCACGACCAGAAGATTCGTGTCGGCAATGAGCGTCACGACACTGTGGTGAAGAACACCTACACCGAGCTGAAGGCTGAAGAACACCGCACCACGATTTCCGACCGCAAGATCGAAGCACGGATGGACGACCACCTGACCATTGGCGAGAGCCAGCATGTGAAGCTTGGGACTGCGCAACTGACCAGTGTCGGAAAAGAGATTCACATCAAGGCTGGGGACAAGATTGTCATTGAGGCGGGAACTGAGCTGACGATTCTCGGCGGCGGTAGTTTCATCAAGCTCGATGGCGGTGGTGTGACCGTGGTTGGGCCGGTGGTGAAGATTAATGCTGGCGGTTCGCCGGGGAGTGGCACCGGGATCGGGATCAAACCGCCGGTGCTGCCGGGGGCGGCGGATAAGGATAAGGCGGGGAGTTTGATGGATCAGGCGTTGTTGAATGCGCCTGAAGAACAGGTCAAACGCAAGCCAAAACGCATGCTCAATTTTTCTGGGTAATACATCGACGGCAATCCAAGCCACCAGGGATCAGAATTCAGGTAATTGGTAATGACAGAGACAACCAGCAAGAAAGTAGAAAAATGGTCGTATCCATTGAAGGTGGGAGCTGCAGAAGCTACGGATCCGCAGCAGTTTTATAAGGCGTTAGCCAAGGCGAAAGATGGTTACTACCCGTTGGGGGCGAATGGCCTCTGGCACGGAGGGGTACATTTCGATGAGGCATCTGGTTTGGTGCAGGATTTGGCGGAAGTCAGGTGCATCGCGGACGGGGAAGTTGTCGCTTATCGTATTGATAGTACTTATCCAAAGTCAGCTTTTGATACCAATGGGGCGGTGTATTCAACGGGTTTTGTACTCGTTAAACATCGTTTAGAGACGCCTGTTCCTCCTGCACCCGCCCCTGCGGCTGGGGGAACACCAGCTGCAGTAACTCCGGGGCCTAGTCTGACTTTCTTTAGTCTTTACATGCACCTCCTGCATTGGGACACGTATGAAAAAACTCCTGCATTGGGTCGGCCTTCATTTTGGAGTGGTGGCACATGGCAGGTGATGGCTACGGCAAAGGATGAAATTCTGGGCTTGAGAGTTCGACAGGAAAGGCGCGGAAAACCGGGATATAGCACGGTGTTGACTGTTTTGCCTCGCGGCACAGTTGTCGAAACTGCTGAAGAAGAAAACGGTTGGCTCAAAGTGGTTAGTGTTACGCCTCCGGATGCCAACCTCCCCGCTGGGAACGGCTGGGTGTTTAAGCGAGAGTTGACTGCAGGGGCCACACCAAATAGCTATAAGGTGGGCACTGCAGCAAAAGATCCGATGACTCCCCCTAAAAAAGGGCTGGCGGTACACGCTTCTCCTAACCAATCCAGTACGACGACCGCTATTTTGCCGATTGGAACTCAGGTGAAAATTGGCAGTGATGGGACGCGCGGTAAATACCAAAAGCTATTGGAAATTTTGGGAGGAAACGCTGTACCTCCGTTGGCAGCAGCGGAGGTTCTTGGCTACGTTTGGGAGGGCCTGCTTGAAACCAAGAGCGAGCCAGCCGAAAAAGACGCTGTCCACGTGTTGGCTACTCCTGTTTTCATAAAAGCAGGGAGTTTGGTGGGGCACGTCGGCAAATATCAGAGCTACTCAGACTCTGCTCCAAGAAATCTTCTGCACTTGGAGGTTTTTAGTTGCGAGGACGTCAAGGCTTTTACTGAGCTAAGTAAACAGAAGGCATCAGGTCTGCCAAAAGCCGAGAAAACTCTGCTTAAAATTCCAAAAGACAGTCTATTAATCACTCATGTTGAAGGCATGAGTGCGAGTAATCCGCCTAGGGTGACTGATCCCCATAAAAAAGTTGGGTACGATTTCATGGTCCCGGTCGGGGTACTGGAAGCATTGCCGGCGGACAGAAAAATCAAGGTTCCTGTCGTAATGGGCGGAACGACAAGTTATACGCTTTGGTGGCGCCTGGATGGTCTTCTTGGTGACGAAAATGGCAATGAAATTGGCGGATGGTTTTCGGAGCCGGACGTGACGTTGTCTCGTCATTCGCCCTTTGAGTGGGAGGGATTCCGTTTTATTGAGGAGACCGTCAGCAACGTGGATCATCTGGCTGCCTCTCTCCATGCTCAAGAAAACCTGACTGAGGAGGAGAAGGCAAGTTATACGCCTAACGTGGGAGCTGCCAATGACGGCCCTGCCAAGCAGCATCTGTTCAAGATGCTGGATAAAAATGGTGATAATAAACTTACGCCTTCGGAGATAAGGGAAGCGTTAGAGAAACCTTGGTTCTCGCAGCCGATATCTCAGATGGTTACACGTTACGAAAGTGAGTGGCAGTACAAGGGGGAGAAATGGAGCGCCCTAGATGAGTTGATGGGGCATAGTGACGCCGATCCGCATAAACAATGGGTGGAAGAGAAACTTCGAATCGAGCGACTCGGTTGGTGGGATAAGCTAGTCGGAAAATTCGGAATAACTGGTGATGCTAACGTCCAGCATATCCATCCCCTAGGGTTGTTGGGGGGGTTCTTATCGGGCTGTCCTGAAAAGTGTAAGGCGGAAGTTTATACTCTGGACACAACTGTCGGTCCTTATGTCGTTTCCAAAAAGCTGTTTGAGTTTTTATTGGCAATTGAAGCGTATAGAGAACATCCGTATGCGCTTCCTGATAATAATAGCGGCATAACAATTGGCTATGGCTATGACTTGGGGCAGCAGACTGCCGCCAGGGTCGATGCGGAGCTTAAAGACCTTTATACGCCTCAGGAAATCGAAAGCTTGAAAGGGGCGTTAGGCAAAAAAGGTCAAGATGCAAGAGACTATGTTCATAATGTCAGCTCAATATCTATAAGCAAAGATAACGCTCTTAAGTTGGCCGTGATTATGAAGAAGAGATATGCACAACAAGTTGTTGATGTATATCCCAAGGCTGTCAATCTACATCCGGATTGTCAAGGTGTATTGCTTTCTCTTGTTGTGAACCGAGGCAACGCGTTAACCGGTAATACCCCGGCTAAAGCTCAGAAGCGCTTAGAGATGAAGCAAATAAAAGAAGATTTTGATAACGATCAACCCGAACTGATACCTTCACGTCTTCGCAGTATGAAGCGCTTGTGGGAAAACGATCCCAGCACGGCTGGGGTGGCGACAAGACGTGAAAAGGAAGCGGTATTTTTTGAGGAGGCATTAAAATGCAACTGCTGGAAGTAATTAGAAAGTCACTGATTGCGTTATCAGTTGTTTGGATATCTATAGGCGGTGCATCGGCGGACGTCAGTTGTAGCTCTGCCACCTTGGCGGCCCCTGATATTATCAACTGCTCACAGAAATCATTTGAAAAAATTGATAAGGTGCTTAATGAGCAATACAAGGCGCTGTCAATTGAGCTGGATGCGTCGACAAAAGCAGAGCTGATATCTGCGCAGAAGAAATGGATTAAATTAAAAGATAGTTATTGCAGAGATGATGGTGACGAAGGTGAAGAGTCGCCTATCGAAAAGCTTTCATGTGTAAAGCAGTTCACTAGTTTTCGGGTGAGTGAGCTCATTTATCTTCGTACTGGCGTTATAGGCGATGGCTTTTACAAGGCAGTGTCGTTAGTGAACGAAAAAGCTACATCTATGAACTACCCAAAAGCTATTGAGTTTGTTGGTGGAAGCGAAAATTTTGGTTCAGCTTGGAAAGAATACGCAGATGGAAATTGTGCTATGACTTCTAAGCTGTTTGGCGAAGATGTGGACCGATGCATGGCGAGGATGCGATTTCAGATTCCAATTTACTAGCTGTTTTCCTGTGTGGATATATTTTCAGATTTATCAATTTGGCTGAAATGGCGGGCGGATTTATTTGTTGGAGTGAAAAGGGAGGTTATTTATGCTATTTGAATAGATCTGTTCCTTTTTTGAATAAATCTGTCGGTAAGTTGGTGGCGGCATTATATTGGCTGCTTGAGGGGGCGTCTGTGGTTAACGGGTTTTTCATAACTATGAAAAGGTCATGTTTTGGTTTTTTGGCGTTATTTCCTTTCGCCGCCCACAGCGCAGTCACCAGCGAATCACTCTGCTTCGAACTATCTGAAACCAGTCCGGTGAAGTTCGAATTCCATACCTTTTACGACGTCTCCAGCAAATGGTCAGGCGGGTTCGTAAAGTACGCCAAGTCCAGTGAGCCAATTTCCATTGTGTTGACGGATACCCAGAACGAAATGCTCGGCCGATGCCCCTTGGCAGAGCACCAGAAGCTGGTCTGAAGTCATCAGCGGCAAGGTCTCAGGGACCTACGAGCTCGTGACTCAAGGAACGCAGGTCGTCTCGATGACGTACACGAAGAAGTCCAACGGCAAGGTTTACTATTTTGGAAATAACATCAGCGTCGATTCCTCTTTGGAGTCCGGATGCAAGTGGGAGTAGGGCGCGCACATGAGATCAAAAACTCTAGCAGCATCATTGCTCGGCCTGCTGTGGACGATGCCGGTGTTAGCCGAAACCACTACGTTCAGCCCAACCAAAGACGTCGAAGCAACACTGGTTCTCGAAGGCTCCACGCTGAACATCGCGATTAAAGGCGAAACGAATAACGAGTCGCGGACAATCGATTTTCAAGCTGAAAACGAACTCCATGTGCAGGTCGATGATTTCAATTTTGACGGAGTAAAGGATTTCGCGATCTGGCAGCTTGATGACGGAATGGGCACTTACGACTACTACCGGGTGTTCATATACCAAGTCAAAACCGGCACGTTCGAAGAATTACAGCCGGACTGTGGCGATGGTTTCGTTAATTTGCGCGTCGACAAAAAGCGTAAAGCGTTGCTCAGCACCTATTGGGAAATGAACATAGCCAAGCAATGCGTCACTCGGTTCGCCAAACGCAAAGCTTGAATGACTCAAGGAAGAACACAGTGAAACGTTTTGTTTTTACCCTGCTGGCCGTGCTGCTGCCTGTTTCAACGGTGTACGCGCAGGATGACTGCAGCCATGTCACCTCAAGCCTGGAAATGGTGCCCTGCTCGGAGGCGGCGAAGAAGGCTGCCGATACGCAGTTGAACCTCAGCTACAAGCAATTGATGGCGCGGCTTGAGTCTGACTATCGAACAGATCCGGCGTTGGGTGCGGAGTACGCTGCGAAGGTTAAAGAGTCGCAGCGAGCGTGGTTGAAGTTGCGCGATGCGAACTGCCCTTTGGAGGCATTCGAGATCGAAACGGGGATGCCGGCGCATGTGGTCGCCGTTAACTCGTGCATCGCGAGAATGAGCCGCGAGCGCTCGGCGTATCTGGACAAGATCGTCCCTGCTCTTGCATCCGACGAGAGCACTTCGACGGCGCCGGCCAGCGGCACTTGTCCTTCGGAGGAATTCTCTGCGTTCCTGACAACGTTTTCTGCCAACAGCGAATCACAGCGCCGTTTCACTGCGTTGACGGTCAAGTCGCTTGTGTTAAAGCCGGTTGCCGGCAAGGACCGTAGTACCTTTGAGCCTTTGACCTCGGGCGTCAACGGAGCTTCCTTCACCTACCCGCTGATGGCTGCCATCACACCCGGCAAGACACCTGGAGTCGAGATTGAAGAGGTCGATGACAGTCACGTCAACGTGGTCGATAAGCGGGCGGGCAACAGCAATGTAAAAATCTTCAATTTCTCTCGTCAGGCATGTTGGGTGCTGGAGGGAATTGAGGATTGGTCCGTCAGCGAACAGTATCTGGTGGCAACAAATCACCCAGGAATGAGCCGTGCCGAGCAATTCTGTTATCAACGTGCTGAAGCGTTAGGTGGGTTAGGGTTTCTTGAGCAGTACCGACTGACAGTGGAGTTGATCGAAGCGTCCTTGGAAAATTACTTGTGTGCCGCAGAGTCAGGGGATGCACAGGCGAGCCTGTCGGCGGCAAGCCTTAGCCTTTCGCAAATGGCGTCTCAGTTGGAAACCCCGAGGGTTGAAGCGCTGTTCAAAGCGGCTTCGAAAATACCGAGTGGCGCGTTGGCCTATGCCACGTTTTTTTGCTTAGGAAATTCCACAGACTATGGCGGCCCTTGCCTTCATCCCGCGCAAGCGGAAGAGCAGATCATTCGGGCGGTAAAGATGGATTCGACCGAAGCGATGAATTATCTGGCTTCTACATTCGAGGATGGAAGACTGGGCACAAAAGATGTGTCCCGCGCATTGGCTTGCTACCAAATGGCTGCTGACAAAGGTGACCCCCGGGCGAAGGAGCACTTGAAGCTTTTGAGCTCGCAAGGCACACAGCCGATCAAAGCCAGTCACTGCATTTGAAGTTCGTGGGGCATGTTTGATGCGCTTTCGCACGCGCTGATCTTGAACCCGTCGCATTAAAACGCTTAACGCTTGTGCATCTGACAACCCCCATTTTCCTTTAAACTCCCCGCCCTCAAGGAATGCGCTCAGGACACGGAATGCCAGCCCCCTCTTTCTCTCTTCGCCCCGCGATGGTGCTGTGGCTGTATGCCGCGGCAATTGTGCATGTGCTCGCCGGTCTCACGCTGACCTGGGCCGGTCATTCCGGATTGATCGACGGCTATTTGCACACCCTCGAACTCGCATTCTGGGGCGCCGATGCGGTTCCCGCCGCCGGCCACGAACAGCAGGTCTGGTGGCTCGCACTGTTCGGAGCGACGCTGCAAAGCTATTCGCTGTACATGCTCGCGTTGGTGCACCTCGGCAACCGCCTTAAAGCTCCCGCAATTTGGGGATGGTTGATGGCGGGCGTGCTGTTATGGGCGCCGCAGGACATGTGGCTTTCAGCGCAAAAACAGGTCTGGTCGCATCTGTGGCTCGACGGTTTTGCGCTGCTGGTGCTGTTGCCGCCGCTGGTCTGGTTGCTGCGCCATGATCGTCGGAAATCCTCGCCAGAAAGGACCGTGAGCAAGTCCAACCCCTTTGTCGGCGGCGCCTACAAGCGCGTGCTGATCACTGGTGGCACCGGGTTTATCGGTGAAGCCGTGGTCAATCAGTTACTCGACGCCGGCCACACGGTCAGCGTGTTAGCGCGTGATCCGTTGAAAGCGGCGAACCTGTTCGACGGTCGCGTCCGCTGTGTGCGGTCGTTGAGCGAACTCGACCGCGACGAACCATTCGACGTGGTGATCAACCTCGCCGGCGCACCGGTCGCCGGTCCACGCTGGAGCCCCGAGCGGCAGGCGCAATTGCTCGCCAGTCGGGTCGATACCACCGAAGCCTTGATGACCTGGTTGAAGCACACGAGCCATAAACCGGCGTTGTGGATTCAGGCCTCGGCCATCGGTTTCTACGGCGCGCGTGATGCCAGCGAAAGCCTCGATGAACAGGCCAGCAAGGGTGACGGTTTCATGGCCGAACTCTGTGCGCGTTGGGAGGCTTCGGCGCAACCCGCCACGCAGTTTGGCGTGCGTCAGGTGGTGCTGCGCCTCGGCGTGGTGTTTGGTCCGGGCGGTGCGCTGCTGCCGTTGCTGATTCCGTTCCGCTTGGGCTTCGGCGGGCGGATGGGCGACGGTCAGCAGATCATGAGCTGGGTGCATCGCGACGATGTGATTCAGGTGATCGCTCGATCCTTCCACGATGAAAATTTGCGCGGCACCTACAACATGGTCGCGCCTGAAACCGTCAGTCAGGCAGCGTTCGCCGAGAACGTCGGCAAAGTCCTCAAGCGTCCGGTGTGGTTCCACATTCCTGCAGCGCCGGTGCGTGCGTTGGCCGGGGAAATGGCTCAGCTGTTTTTCGACGGTCAGCGTGTGGTGCCGCGGCGTTTGAGCGAGGCGGGTTACACGTTTCGCTATCCGACCCTCGACGCCGCGCTGCGCGATCTGGCCTGAGAATCGCCCATGAACAAGCCTCTGATGTACCTGCTGGCCGGCAACGGCAGCGCCGCCGATTGGTGGGATGACGCGCTGCCGCATTTTCAGCGTTACGACGTGGTGCCGCTGGAGCTGCCGGGCTTCGGCGCCAACCCACAGCCGCCCTGCGAGGATCTGGCGGCTTATGCGCAGAGCTTGTTGGCGATGACGCAAAAGGGCAGCGCGATCATGGCCGTCGGGGTCAACGCGTTGCTGGTGCTGCACGCGCTGCAACGTCGGCCCGGGCACTTTTCTCGTAGTGTTCTGTTGGCGCCGGTGGGCGCCTTTTTGTGGCAGCGCCGATTGCCGGCGTTGATGTCACCGCTGCCGATCCGCAAGTCCATTCATTGGCTGCTGTCGAACAAACCCACGCTGTTCGCGCGCAAGTTTTCCAACCAGACTTGGACGCCCGCGCAGTACCAGCGCATGGGCGCCGGTTATGCGCGTTGCCGTGCGTTTGTGCCGCACTGGGATCTGATCCGTGCCGACACCGCGCTGCCATTGCTGGAGTGGATCACCGACCCGGTCGAGCTGGTCTGGGGAGATCAGGACAAGGTGCTCGGCATCGAACAAGCCGCCGCGTGGTCGGCAATTCTTGCGCGCGCAGACCTGACCATCAGCCTCCAACCCGGTTGGGGTCATTACCCGTGGATCGACGCGCCCGCGCAGTTTGCGCAGTGGCTGGAGTCGGGCGAACGCGGGTTCGTCGCGCACACCAAGGGCGGTCGTTTGCGTCTGGCGGCACTGGCCCGGCAACCGGTGCCGGCGGCGCTGACCCTCAACGATTGCAACGATCCGCGACTACCGACCTTCCTCGCCCTCCAACCACAGGCGATCTGGGCGGTGCGTTCCTCCAGTTACGGCGAAGATCAGGCCGACTCGGCGAATGCCGGTTTGAGCACGACCTATCTGCGCGAGCCGGCCGCCAACGTGCCGGCGCGTATCGCCGAGCTGACAGCCGAAGGTGTCGAGGAAGTGGTGGTGCAGCGCTTCATCACGCCGCAGGTGTCGGGCATCGCGTTTGTGCGTCATCTGTCGGTGGAGCTCGAGTGGGTTGAAGGCCATCTCGAATCCCTTGCCGATGGTCAGATCAGCCCGGAACGAGCGACGCTTTCGCGGCTCGGCGATGCCTGGCGCAGCGGCACATTCACATCCACCCATGGTTTGACCGAAGACGCGCTGTGGCGCTTTCTCCAGGATGTCTCGCGGGTGTTCCACTATGTGCCCGGCGATGTCGAATGGGCCTGGGACGGTACGCAACTGTGGCTGCTGCAATACCGGCCGATCAGCGACTACGGCTGGCGCCGGCACCTGACGGCCGCCAACATCGCCGAGATCTTGCCGCCGCAACCCAGCGTGCTGGTGGAGTACGCCCAGCGCCGGGCCGCCGCGAGCATTCCGGCGATCATGGCCCGTTGGGATGCGCGGGTGTTGCAGGACAACGAACCGTTCACGGCCGTGTTTGGCGGCGCGTCCTACATCAACAATGACCTGTTTCTCGCACGGTTGGCCGACTGGGGCATCAGTGCCAGCAACTATGCCGGTGAAGTCGGCGGCGCGACTCCGCATCTGCCGTGGCGACCGCTGCGGATGTTGCGTTCGCTGCCATTGTTCCTGCGCATGCAGCGTATCGCTCGCGGGCATTTGCTGAGCCTTGAGCACGGCTTGCAGCGCTTCGACCGGGAGCTGACCGACCTCGTCGCCCAGGGTGCTGACGGTCAGCAACTGGCCGACTGGTTCACCCGGTTCTATGTGTTCGTGGTGCAGGGCAATCTGTGCATCGCCACGACGCTGGCCAGTAGCGGCGGGGACTGGCTGGGCCGACCGCCCACCGCTTACGACAACCTGGAAAACAGCCCCCATCGACTGCCGTGGGAGACCGATCCGGCCACACCTCGACCCGCGTCGAGCGCGCTGCCACTACAGGCCTTCCCGCAATGGTCAGGGCTGATCCGCCTCGCCCATTCAACCGGCCTGCCAGGCCTGCGTGGTTACTACCTGCAAGTGCGCGAGTGGTATCGCGACAACCTGATGCGCATCTTCTTCCGCCTGCATCACGCCATGCCGCTGGCGGATCGCGAACACTGGTTTGCGCCGCACCCGGACATCCGCACGCGCGACGGCAGCTTTTGGCAGGACGGCCGCGAAGGTGCCGAACAAGCCACCGGATTCATGATTTACCCGGGGCAGGTGCGGGGCATCCTTGGCGAAGACATCTTGCTGGAAGACACCCTCGATCCGGGGCGCCACGCGCACTATCAGTCAGCGCGGGCAGTGATTGCGCGGATGGGTGGGCGGTTGTCGCATGGTTCGACGTTGTTGCGGGAATTGCGCAAACCGTCGGCGGTTATGCCGCAGGTGGATCTGGCCTGGGTGGGGTGCGAAGTGTTGTATCGGGATGGGGAATTGGAATTGATGAATTCGAAGGATGTGAAGTGAAACGACTGCTGGTGTTATGCATGAGCTGGTTGCCGATGGCAGCGATGGCGTCGGATATCTGCAACGAGAAAAGCGATACCAAGACTTTTCTTACGCAATGGAAAGACAGTGGAGAAAGTGTCGAAGACATACATTCTGGCTTCTACGATGACGGATTTTCTCTAGAGCGTGGCAAGGTGGTGTACCAAGGCGATCTCAACGGCGATGGCCGAGACGACTTCATCTTCCTCTCCTATTCAAGTCACGGCTCGGCCGGCGACATGACGTACGCCTTCCTGATCCAGTGCCGTGGTTACTTGAAGCATACCGGTGGTGATTACTTTGCCGGGATCAAGGTTCTGGACGGTCCGCCCAAGAACGGCGGCGACGTCAAAGACATCGAGATCTATTCCTACATCAGGGATAAGCGCGGGCAGATTCGCTACAAAAAAAATGTAGCCATGACCCGGCCACATCTGTGGCAGTTCAACCCACAGACACAGCGTTATGAAGGTCAGTCCGAATAGATTTCAGTTACGGAGTTACAGCGTGAAAGGATGCTCAGTTCTACTCGGTTGCCTCTTGGCCATTGCCACCTCCGTGGCTTTCGCCGCTGACCCGGATTTCAAGGATTACACCGTCACCCCAGTGTTTACCGGCATCAATCATGAACCGGTGCCGCAAGAACACAGCAACCCGATGATGGATATGGATCGTGCACAGGCACTCAAAGGCAAGGTCAACTTTGCCGGCCACTACATCCTGTACCGAGTCGGTTGTGGTGGCAGTGCCATTTGCGGCGAAGTGCTGGATGCGCGCACGGGGGAGGTTGTCGGCGGACTGCCGAACGCATACGACGGCAATGCGTTAAGTCTGTCAAACCGGCCTGATAGCCGTCTGCTCATTGTTTCCGGCATTGCGGCCGATACGGAAGAGGACGCGCAGGGTAATGAGCTGGAAAGCCGCTTCAGAACCCGCTACTTCGAGTTTGTGAACAACGAGTTCCGGCTGCTGACGTTCAAGGATTTGTGATCGCCGTTGTTTGATTAAGGATGATTGGATGAACCATTTTCTTGCGAGCAGCCTTTCGCTGTTGCTCTCGCTTCCAGCTTTCGCCGCTCCGAAGGACGCCTACACCCAACGCGATGTCATGCAATGTGGCGGTGTTGAAGTGGTGATGGTGTCGTCTTGCCGATCCGTGACGGTGGATGACGCAGAAACCCACCTCATCCCGGTCTGCTCCGACCAGACGATCAACATTGGCGGCAAAGTGTTGCGCCGCAACATCGACAAGGTTTTACAGCTCACGTCTGACGGTAAGAAAGCAAAGATGCTGAGTAACGTTGTCGTGGCGATGGATTGTGTGAAAGGCACCAAGGGTAGCCTTGTTTCGATAGGCGGTTATGGCGGTTGTGGTGCCTGTCCTGAATGGCGCGGGTATTACTCGACAGCGGGGCGATTGGAGCAATACAGCTTCGATAACAATCAGCGCTCATTTGGTTCGAAGGGTTCCTGGGAAGAGCTGATCAAGGCTTATGGCGTGACGAAGAGGCAGTTACAGTCGGAAAGTCCGTCAGTGAAAAGGATCGACTATGGGCAGCCTTAAGTGGGTATTGATGACCGGCAGTCTGTGCAGCGCTATGGGCGCGTTTGCCGAAGACCCGCCAATAGTTGGTATCAACGGGCACACGGTGTCGTTTCGAGCTACAGAATGGACGATGCCCGGTGTGGATTCGGCGACCGCGTGGTTCACCGCCAATGGGAAAACCTTTCCGCTCTTTGGCGCCGATATTGGCGCCGATGGGCACTCCAATATGCTCAGTCCTGACAAGAAAACCTTGCTGCTCGACCCGGTGATGTTCGGCATGTTGTCGGACGAAAACGGTGAAGAGAGGCTAGTGTCGCAACAGCATTGCACGGTTATCTCAATGGAGACCGGTTGCGTGCTGGCTGATCGTTCGGCCACTTTTTGTGTCGGCCAGTGGAAGGGCAATCAATGGGTTACCGACGATGGCGAAGTGCTCACTCCCGCCCTGGAGACGAGGTCTCCAAAGGACTTGCTGAAACATGTCACAAGTAACGAACTGGCGCAGTCCCGCGCAGAGTTCATCGAATGGGGTCTGGTCTTTTTAAGTCCAGAGTCCTACATGGCGTGTCACCCCCCGGCGCAAAATGTTCAGGCCTATAACGACCTGGGCTTTTACCTGGCTGAGGGCGGCAAAGATGAGCTGGCGCTGAAGTTCTATCGCGGCGTTGAGGCCGTCGGTAAACGCACCGTGCTGATGTTGAACATCGCCGATTCACTCTGGCGCGTTGATCGCAAAGACGAAGCGCAGCGCTATTACAGCCAGTACCGCGACGCGATGAGCGCCGATGGCAAGGCGCAGAAAATACCTCAACGTGCAGTTGAGCGGTCCGTCATTCAGGGAATGAAAAATTGAACATGTTTGTGCGCTTTATCGCGTTGTCCTTAGGACTGCTGTCCGCTTCAGCCGCGTTCGCTGAGGACACTTGCAAAGTCATCACTGTGAGCTGGCAATACGACGAGTGTGTGGAAGCCGACCGCAAGAGTGCCGACGCAAAGCTCAATGCCAGCTACAAAAAACTGATGGAGCGATTCGAATCTCGATGGAAGCCTGAGCCTGAACAAGGAAAGGCTTACATGGCCATGGCCAAAGAATCGCAGCGGGCCTGGATCAAGTTGCGCGATACCACTTGCCCCCTCGATGCCACGGATGTCGAACCCGGATCGCAGGCATATACCTTGGTGCTCAATAAGTGCATCGCCAGAATGAGTCTAGAGCGTGCAGCCTTCCTGGATGCGGTCGTCCCGGATGATCCGAGTGAAGTGATCGATGTCGCCAAGGTTTCCAGTTCTGCTTCGCAACGATACGGCGATGTGGTGGCTCGTTATGTCACTACGTTTGGCAGCCCCTGCCTCAATGTTCAGATCCTCGCGCCCAAGGGCAATTGGCGGGTGCTCTCCTCAAAACGGTTTTGCAGTTTTAATGGCAAATCGTTTTGGGATGGTTATGCCAGTGCGTTGTTTGAGGATCATGCATTCACTGCGGATGGTTTACACCTGACGCTCAGCTTGTTCGAGCTTCGTGAAGAGCCAGAGAAGCGCCTCACCTGTGTAATTCCAATTCAGAACGAGCAAATCAAAGAGCTGAAGTGCGGCGCACCTGAGTCATCGTGAAACCATCAGCGTAATTTCGAAGATTGATCAGCAGGGAAGTGATCGGAATTGAACAAGCTTTCAAGTTGTTTTGGTGTGCTCGGGATCATCGCCGGCTTGTCGACTCAGCCGGCATCGGCAAGCGACCCACAAACCATCGGAGAACTGCATCCCCCGGTGGTTGCTTCGTTGGGTGATCAAAAGATCACGGTGTTCTTTTTGAAGAACAACCTCAAGGATCAAGTCAGGGACGTGCACGTGCCTGATGCCGAGATTTTCTACGCGCCCTTGAATGCGGTGAAACCTTCGCTGAATTATGTGTGGAAGGTTGAAGGCGAACAAATTGCCTCGGTGTTCTTCTTCGAGCGCAAATTCCCTGAGCGAGCGGGGAAGTCCATGTTTGTCCTGACAAAACACAAAGTTCTGCACGAGCATTTCGAAGGAGATTCCTATTCGGTGCTGGAATTGCCGCTCTTCAAGGACGGTGACTACTTGGCTTTGCAGTTCTTTCGGGGTGACCTGCCAGATCCTGAGTTACAGAACTGCCTTGACGGTATCAATCGGGAAGATGGCGTAGAAGTCGAGTGTGCTTACAAGGATGCGGCGAGCATCAAGAAGTACTTGGCGGATCTGGATGGAAGGATGATTTCGGATTCGAAACTGGATCAGGGCAACCGTCAGAAGCCACTCAAAACTGATGGTGACAAGGCCAGTGTCGCTTGCCCCTCACCCAACTTTTCAACGTTCCTCTCAGACTTCTCTGAACGCGCAGACGTGCAGAAAGCCTTCGTCCAGCAACCGCTGAAAATGGTCACGACCGTAGCCGGTGATCCCGAGCCCGAGATGCAGAAAAGCAGTCTCAGCGGCGATCAGCTCAAGTTCCCGATCATCCCGGATGTAGCGAAGCGAGAAGCTCAGGGCCTGACGTTGACCATCAAGGAAGAGCAGGGTGATCACGCCGTCGCCATCCTGCAGAAACCGGATACCGATTATGTCTTCGAGTATCGGTTTGTCCGTGGGCCATGCTGGCAGCTGGAAGAAGTGATGGATTACTCGCTTTGAAACAGGTGGCAAGTTGAAAAGATTGGGTTTGATCGCGTTATTGCTGTGTTCTTCCTCTGCCGTGGCGGGGCCGATGTTCCCGTCACTCACGTCGTGCAGGGACGTTGGCAGCGACTGCGCGCTGGCGCTGAAGGACAATTTTCTGGTGGACGCACAATCCGGGCAGCGTCTATCCGAGACGGCGGAGCCGGCAGGGGCGATGAGTGACTTCTGGCTGTATCGAGATGGCGAGCGCTACATCCTTCAGGAAGAAAACTACTCCCAGGCGAAGTCGCGTCGTTGGCTGGTTTTCACCTACGACAGCGGCAAGGTGGTGCTCGACGGCGCTTATGTTTTCTCGATCGACATTGATATGAACACCGGACCCTACTGGCATGGCTATGACTGCCGAGGTGATGCCAAGCCGTTCGCCGTGCCAACGAAAGACTCGTTCAGTGAAGTCGCTTTGGAGGCGTTATGCGGGGAGGCCGAAGGCTGGGTCGTCTCGGGCGGAGATACCAAGGTGCCGGTGTCGGCCAAAGGGCTGGCCGTCAGTGTTCCCGTTTATCACGCCCGCAACCGCGATGGTTCAGCGACTTACCTGTTCACTGAAAGCGATGATCCGGATCTTTCGAAGCTGGTTTGCCTGTCCAACTGTGCTGATATCGCGAAAGCGCCGGAGCGCGTTTCGCAGGAGACGGCGCCGTTGAAGGGCGGGCAGGATGGAACGTTGTGCTCGGATGACGAAGACATTTACTTCAGCTGCCCGCTGGAGGGCGGCAAGACGGTTTCTGTTTGTGCGCGGGGAAACAGCAAGCCCACGGCCGGTTCTGTTCAGTATCGCTACGGTGTGCCGGGGAATATCGAGATGGTCTACCCGAAGAATGCTACGCCACCCAAGGGCAAACTCTTTGTTGTAGATGCGTCGGAAGGCAGCGTGAACCTGAACATCATCAAGTTCAAAAGCGGTGCGTATACCTACCTCGTTAACCAGGCCTTCGTGAGTTATCTGAAGGTGCTCAAGGGGGACAAAGTTGTATTCCGACAGTCTTGTAATGCCGGTGGTCATGCTTACGTACACCGGTTGACGGATTTCGGGTTAGAGACACGACCAAAAAGCGCAGAGGACTTTCGCTAATCTCTGCTGCCGAAGATCAGGAAAGGGGACTCAACGTCCCCTTTTTTCCGCTCGCGATTCAGCTACGGCTTGGCCTGATACTCCCGAAACTCAATGTGATCGAGCGTGCCTTCCACCATCAATCGAACGCCGTCCGCCATTCTGCTAAGGCCCAGCGCCATCGAGCGGCGGGGGCCGTCGAGGTCGTCGGCCAGGTTGGCGGCGAAGGCGCTGATGGAGAGCAGGTCTTCGGAGGCGTTGGCCATGAGGGCTTCGGCGTCGGCGTTGGGGCAGAGGGCGAACAGGCCGCCCAGGCGTTTGGGGCGTGGGGTGGTGGGTTTGAAATGGTGGTCGAGGGCGCGTTCGGCGGCTTCGTGGAGTTTCTTTGAGTCTGGGAATTCGTAGGGGGAAACTTCTTCGTCAGTGAGGGTTGGGTCGATCATCGGTGTAAATCCTTTTGGAGTTGGAAAGATTTGCCCCGGTTTTCGGACTTGCACATCCGGTCACCGATTTTGCGGTGACACACAGAGGCTATCGACGATGGTCCAGCCTGCCTAGTTCATGGACAGCACCGCAGTTTGAAGGACATTTCCCAAGGATTTGCGAGGTAGAGGAACAAGAAACCACAGCCTTCGGCAGCTCCTACAGGAATGTGTTTCTTCAGGTGTAGGACGGGGGAATGGTGTGACGCGGAGCGTCACGGGATGCATTCCCACGTGGAGCGTGGGAACGATCAGGTTCGGGGGTTGGAATTCGTGACTTGGTAGTCATCTGGCAGGAAAAGACCTACATCGTCTTCTATCAATCCTAGATAGTGGCGAATCCGTCCGAATCCCTTACACTCCCCCAGCCGTTCATTTCCCTTTTGAGGCTGTGCGCATGAAATTTCGTTTTCTTCTGTGGATGCTGGGTCTGTTGATGGGTAAGGCCAGTCGGACAAATCCTGCGTTCCAGCAGCAGTTGGGTGACAAGGATCTGGTGTTTCAGCTACAGACTCTGGACGGGAAAGTGGCGCGGCATTTCGTGGTGAAGGATCAGCGCATTACCAGCAAGTCCGGGGTGGTGGCGGAGCCGGCGTTTGCGATTGCCTTTAAAGACGCGGCGTTCGGGTTTGCCACGATGCAGGCGAAGAACAAGCAGCTGGCGTTCATGCAGGGGATTCAGGACAAGTCGATCCAGCTCAAGGGCAACCCGGCGCTGGTGATGTGGTTCCAGGGGTTGATGAAGTATTTGAAGCCGCGGAAGGCCAAGCCGAAGTCATAGGGCTTTCAGGCAGCTTGTCGGGACGGGCCTGCCTCTTCAGCTTTCGGGCTCGGGAGGCTCGGCGTCCAGGGGGCTGGGCCCGGTATGTCTTGTAGATCTGCTGGACTTGCGGGTTGTCCAGGTTCTCGTAAGTGATGTCTTCCTTGTCCAGGCCATCCAGGCCTCGGATGCCACTGATGGTCTCTGGCCATTCGTCACGACTGCATATATCGATTACGAACGGGTTGAGGTAGTTATCGAGATGCCTTTCGCGCGGCTCTCGGATCTCGTCGCTGAGGGCCCGCAGGTAGTCGTCTTTGTTTGTTCTTGACCAGTCGATGGCGAACCCGGCTCGATAACAGAGTTCCATGAAGACCAATAGAATCGCGCGGCCATTGCCGTCCAGGAAGGGGTGTGCGAAAGCCAGTTGGCCCATCACTCCACCGGGATGGTCTCTGAAGCGTTTTTTGTCTGATGCGAGCTTGAGCGCATAGTCGACAGATATTTTGATGGAGTCCGGGCGCTCGAAGGCGGTGCTGCGAGGGTCGTCGAGAGAGCCCTTGAAGACTGCCAGGTGGGGGACAAGCTCGTTCCGGTCTTTTCCTGCCCAGTGATAGAAGCCGGAGAACAGGATTTCGTGAACCTTGAGTACAGTCTGGTAATCGATTGGCTTTTTCTTGGCCAGATAGGCAAGCGCCTCTTCGATACTCAATTCGAACGAAAGATGCTCTGACTCTTTTACTTCAACGGGATCTTTCAGTTGCAGCGAGTTTTGAAGATATCCAGCCGTGTCGAAGTCGCCGAACGGATCAAAAGTCATGCGCTACGTTTCTGTGCGCGCCTTTCTTGAAGATAGCGCCCTTGGAGCGCCAAGATTTCAGATTTGCTCAGAACGCCTTTTCTCTTGAGATTGACGAGCAGCTGTTCGATGCCATCCAGCTCGACGACATCGCCAGACAAGCGGGTAATACCCACGGCCATACGACTCATGCCGTCACGACTGGCTGTAACCTTGTTGTCTTTGGCAAGCTTGCGCACTTCGCTTGCAACGCTGACAGCATCTGTTTGGGTCATCGGAAATTCCTCTGAATGCCGTCAAATCATAGCAGGGCGCTTGTTTGCTGTCGTTGCTGGCAAAGTGGCCGAAATCTGTGGAGCCAGGGCCCTATCTGCAATCAAAACAGGCCCTGGTTGACGTTCCGAAGAATGCTTTAAGCCTGGCTGAACTGCGAAGCCAGTTCACGCAACAACACTTCCGCCTCAAGCACTTTGCTGACAACGTCATTGGCCTTGTCGCGAGTCAAACCAACACGCTCGAGCAGCGCATCCGGGATGTCTTCATCCGGCCCGGAGCCGATCCCGCGACTGCGCAGCAGGCGCACGGCCAGGCAGACGAGGTTCGGGTATTCGGCGTAGGCGCCGTCGTAGTTCGGGTCGTGCTGGAAGCGCAGGGCGGTGGCCAGTTCGTCCGGCATGTCCCAGTAGCGCATCAGCCAGGAGCCGATCTGTTCGCGGCTGATGCCCAGCAGGTGTTGCTCGACATAGCTGTGGCACAGGTGCGGGTTGACCTCCAGGTGGCGGCAGATCAGCGAGAAGTGCGGCGGGAACACGTGGGCCAGCAGCAGGTAGCCGAAGTTGTGCAGGAGGCCGGCGAGGTAGGTCAGGCCGGATTCCGGACGCTGGGCGCGCGGCATGGCGCGGGTCAGGCCCTCGATGACGGCAGCGGTGTAGATCGACTGCTGCCAGTACGGCGTGGTGTGTTGCGGGTGATCCTTGGGCAGGCTCAGGGTCTTGCCAAGGGCCAGGCCCAGCGCCAGGTTGATCACCAGATCGAAGCCCAGCACGCGGACGATCGCGTCTTCCACCGAACGGATCTTGCCCGGCGAGGCGTAGTACGGCGACGCCGCCCAGCTCACCACTTGCGCAGCCAGCGCCGGGTCGGTTTCGACCACGCCGGTGATGTCGTCGATGGTGGCGTTCGGGTCGACGCGCAGTTTGATGATTTTTTGTGCGGTTTCGGCCAGCGGCGGAATTTCGATGGTAGCTTCCAGACGCTGCTGGATGCGCCGCGCGGTGAACGCCTGCACGGCCTGGGTGATTTCCTCGCGGTCATCGTCCGGGCGGTCGAGGTTCGGGCGGATGCTGCTCAGGGCTTCGCCGAAGTTGGCGGCGCTGGCCTTGGTCAGCATGGTCTTGAAGTCTTCGCTGGCGATTTCCAGCAGCAGGCCCGGCTCGCCGGAGTTGATCAGCAACTTCGGCTCGCGCAGCAGGCCTTCTTCGTAGAGGCACGGCGAGCTGGTCAGCGCCGGCAGGCCCGGCAGCAGGCTCAGGCTGTGTTTGCCGAGCATCTTTTCCAGGCGCTCGGTGGACACGGCGGTCAGGCGACGGCCCGTCAGCTCGGCGAGGCGGTTGAGATCCAGCAACTGGCTCTGTGGAAACAGCACCATCAGCGCACCGACCGCGTCGTCCAGCAACACGGCCTGCACTTTGCGCGAGGCATTGAGGCCGTGGTGGTCGAGCACTTCTTCGTAGGCGACGCCCAGCTTGTTGAGCAGCAGCCGAATAACAGACGGAGCGTGCGGTGATTCGGGGGCGAGAGCAGCTTCGGTCATGGTCTGTATCCGTTTTTGAAACAATTGCAGGAGTATAACCAGCTTGGTTGGAACGAGCTGTCAGAAACTGCGACGGTGCTCACACTTGGCCGTATTGCTGCCCGTGTCGCAGCCAGCGGTCGAGCAACGGGCTTACGTGCGCAGGCCAGCGTTCGAGCAAGGCCTGGGCGGCATCGCGCACGGCGGGCAGCAGATCGGCGTCGCGCATCAGGTCGGCGACCTTGAATTGCAGCAGACCGGTCTGGCGGGTGCCGAGCATTTCGCCGGGGCCGCGCAGTTCAAGGTCTTTTTCGGCGATGACGAAACCGTCGTTGGTCTCGCGCATGATGCCCAGGCGCTGGCGGCCGATCTGTGACAGCGGCGGATGGTAGAGCAGCACGCAGTGGCTGACGGCGCTGCCCCGGCCGACGCGACCGCGCAACTGGTGCAGTTGCGCGAGGCCGAGGCGCTCGGGGTTTTCAATGATCATCAGGCTGGCGTTGGGCACGTCCACGCCGACTTCGATCACGGTGGTGGCGACCAGCAGTTGCAGGTTGCCGGCCTTGAACTCGGCCATGACGGCGGCTTTCTCGGCGGGTTTCATGCGGCCGTGGATCAGCCCGACTTTCAACTCGCCGAGTGCGGCGGTGAGGTCTTCGAACGTGGTTTCGGCGGCCTGACAGGTCAGCTCTTCGGACTCTTCGATCAGCGTGCACACCCAATAGGCCTGGCGACCTTCGGCGCAGGCGCTGCGCACCCGCTCGATGACTTCGACGCGGCGGGTATCGGTGACCAACACGGTGTTGACCGGGGTTCGGCCGGGCGGCAGTTCGTCGAGGATCGAGGTGTCGAGGTCGGCGTAGGCGCTCATCGCCAGCGTCCGCGGAATCGGCGTGGCGGTCATGATCAATTGATGCGGACACATGCGCCCGCCAACGCCTTTCTGCCGCAGCGCCAGACGTTGCTGCACGCCGAAGCGGTGTTGTTCGTCAATGATCACCAGCGCGAGGTTCTTGAACTGCACTTCATCCTGGAACAGCGCGTGGGTGCCGACCACCATCGGCGTGCCGCTGGCGATCTGTTCCAGCGCGGCGACGCGGTTCTTGCCCTTGAGCTTGCCGGCCAGCCACGCCACGTCGATGCCCAGCGGTTCGAGCCAGCGCTTGAAGGTGATGAAGTGCTGCTCGGCGAGGATCTCGGTCGGCGCCATCAGGGCGACCTGATAACCCGCTTCCAGCGCTTGCAGCGCGGCGAGGGCGGCGACCACGGTTTTGCCCGCGCCGACGTCGCCCTGAATCAGTCGCAGCATCGGTTCGTGCTGACTGAGATCGTAGGCGATTTCGTTGCCGACTCGCTGTTGAGCGCCGGTCGGGTTGAAGCCGAGGTTGGCCAGGTATTTTGCCGGCAGCTTGGTGGCTTTTGGCATCGCCGGTGCGCGCAGGGAGCGCATGCTTTCGCGCAGGCGCTGCTGCGATAGCTGATGAGTCAGCAATTCTTCGAAGGCCAGGCGATGCTGGGCCCAGTGATGACCGAGGGCGAGTTCGTCGACGTCGGCATCGGCGGGCGGGTTGTGCAGGTAGCGGATCGCATCGGCCAGTGGCGCCAGTTGGTAATCGCGGGCCAGTTCGGTCGGCAGCCAGTCGGGCAGGGTGGCCGGTTTCAGCAGGGTCAGCGTCTGCATGCACAACTGGCGCAGACGCGCCTGGGTCAGGCCTTCGGTCAGCGGGTAGACCGGGGTCAGGGTTTCATCCACCGGCGGTGGCTCGTCGCCGTTGATGGCGCGGTATTCCGGGTGGTAGATCTCCAGCCCCGAGGCTCCGGGCCGGGCTTCGCCGTAGCAGCGAATCCGCGTGCCGCGCTTGAGGCCTTCTTTCTGCGCGTTGCTGAAATGGTAGAAGCGCAGGCTCAAGCCGCCGGTGCCGTCCTGCAAGCGCACGACGAGGCTGCGGCGCCGGCCCATGACCACGTCGGCGCCGCTGACGGTGCCTTCGACCACGGCGTCCTGCCCCGGGCGCAGCGCGCCAATCGGCACCACGCGGGTGCGATCCTGATAACGCAGCGGCAGGTGGAACAGCACGTCCTGGAGATTTTCCAGACCGACCTTGGCCAGTTTCTCGGCCATGGCTTCACCGACACCCTTGAGTGCGGTGACCGACACCTGCGACAGCTCCGTCATGACGCTGGCTTAACCGGCCGTGACCGGCGCGGCAGGTTTGGCGACCGAGCACAGGCGAATGGAGTCGGCGAGGATCTCGATGGCTTTCGGCCGTGGGAAACTGGCGCGCCAGGCGATGGCCACGGTGCGGAACGGCACTGGTGCCGACAGCGGGCGCACTTCGATCACGCCCGGAGCGTAGTGATGGCTATCCACCGCCGACAGCGGCAGGATCGAGATGCCCAGACCGGACGCGACCATGTGACGAATGGTTTCCAGCGAGCTGGATTCGACCGTGGTGTGCTTGGCGCCGTCGTTGCCCTTGGTCAGGGTCGGGCAGGCTTCCAGCACCTGATCGCGGAAGCAGTGGCCTTCACCGAGCAGCAGCAGGCTCTTGTCGTTGAGCAGCGCGGCGTCGATGGATTCTTTCTGGGTCCACGGGTGCTGGGCAGGCATCAGGACGTAGAACGGCTCGTCGTAGAGTTGCAGGGTCAGCACGTCGGCTTCGTTGAACGGCAGGGCGATGATGATCGCGTCCAGTTCGCCGTTGCGCAGTTTGTCGCGCAGCACGTGGGTGAAGTTTTCTTCGATATACAACGGCATCTGCGGGGCGACCCGGTGCAGTTGCGGAATCAGGTGCGGGAACAGGTACGGGCCGACGGTGTAGATCGCGCCGACTTTCAGCGGGGCGGTCAGCTGGTTCTTGCCGGCCTGGGCCAGTTCGCGGATGCCCTGGGCCTGCTCCAGCACTTTCTGCGCCTGGGCGACGATGCCTTCTCCGACCGGGGTCAGGCGCACGGCGCTTTTGCTGCGCTCGAAAATCAGCACACCGAGTTCGTCTTCAAGCTTTTTCACGCCCACCGACAGGGTCGGCTGGCTGACGTGGCAACGCTCGGCCGCGTGGCCGAAATGCTGCTCTTGGGCGAGGGTAACGATGTAGCGTAATTCTGTGAGGGTCATAGCAAGCGTCCATGAAGATGCGGGCCAAGCATACCGGCTGCAATCGATAGACGCACGTTATCAGACTGAGTGATGAATGCGACACCGGGCAATGCCGGTTTGCCGTGGATGGATAAGCAAAAGGCACCTTTCGGTGCCTTTTGGGCTGAATCAGGCCGGGATCCGCGAGTGCGGATCAGCGGCGGCGTTCCAGCGAGTACACAAACGGCGCAACGATTTCGATCGCGCCATTGGTCAGCATGTCGGCCGGCGGCTTGGGCAGCGGTTGGGCGCGGCGGATCATTTCCAGGGTGGCCCGGTCCAGATCGGCGTTGCCGGAGCGGCCCACCAGTTCGAACGACAGCACGTTGCCTTCGCCATCGACCACGAAACGCAACCGGTTCAAGCCTTCCTTGCCCCGTGCCTGAGCGCTGGCCGGGTACTTCTTGTATTTGGCCAGATGCGCGAGCAGGGTGCCTTGCCAGCTGGCCTTGGCGGCCAATTGTGCAGGCGACGGGCCCGGTGCAGGCTGGGCGGATTTCTCCGTCGGGGCCTGAGTCGGCTGGGTATCGGCCGGCTTCTCTTCGGACGGTTTCTCCTTCGGCGGATCGGGCAGTTTCTTCTCGATCGGCTTCGGCGGTTTGGGTTTCGGCTTGGGTTTCGGTTTCTGCACCGCGATCTCGGCTTTCGGCGCTTCGGCCAGTTTCGGGATCGGCAGTTCTTCAACCGGAGCCGGTGGCTGCGGTGGCGTGACGACTTTCGGCGGTGCGGGCGGTGGTGGGGCCGGAACCGGTGCCAGCTCGACCATCATTGCCTGCGGCGGCAATTCGATGGGCGGGCGGGCGGTCCAGTTCAGCGCCAGCGCGATGGCCAGCGCGTGAACACCCAGCACCACGGCCAGGCTACCGCTGTAACGCGTCAGCTTATGGCGCGTCGTGATCATTTCTTGACTGCGCTCTCGAGTCCGACCAGACCGACCTTCAGGTAACCGGCGGCGCGCAGGTTATCCATCACGCTCATCAGGTCGCCGTAATCCACGCCTTTGTCGGCCTGGAAGAAGATCGTCGTGTCTTTCTTGCCCTGGGTCTTGGCGTCGAGTGCGGCGCCGAGGGTTTCGGCTTTCACTTCGTCATCGCCCAGGAACAGGCGCTGGTCAGCCTTCACGCTGAGGAACACCGGTTTCTCCGGCCGCGGAGCCGGTTTGGCGGTCGAGGCAGGCAGGTCAACCTTGATGTCCACGGTGGCCAGCGGCGCGGCCACCATGAAGATGATCAACAGCACCAGCATCACGTCGATGAACGGCGTGACGTTGATTTCGTGGTTCTCGGCCAGATCGTCGTCTGCGCCTTCTTTCAAATGCAGGCCCATGGCCGATTACCCCACTTTCACCATGTGCGGTTGCGAGCTGTTGCGCTCAGGCTGGTGGTCGAGGTCGCGGCTGACCAGCAGCAGCACCTGAGCCGACGCATCGGACACCTGAGCCTTGTAACCGGCGATGGAGCGGGCGAAGACGTTGTAGATGACCACGGCAGGAATCGCGGCAACCAGACCCAGTGCGGTAGCCAGCAGCGCTTCAGCGATACCCGGTGCTACGACGGCAAGGTTGGTGGTCTGGGTTTTGGCGATGCCGATGAAGCTGTTCATGATGCCCCACACGGTACCGAACAGACCGACGAACGGCGCGGTGGAACCGATGGTGGCGAGGACGCCGGTGCCGCTGCTCATGTTGCGGCCACAGGCGGCAACCAGGCGCTCGAGGCGGAAGCTGACGCGTTCCTTGATGCCTTCTTTCTCGCGGGCGTTGGTCGACAGGCGCATTTCTTCCAGCGCGTCGTGTACCAGCAGGTTGGCGAGGGTGCCTTCCTTCGCGGCGGTGGCGCTGGCCTCTTTGAGCGTGGCGGCTTTTTTCAGGGCGGCAATCTCGCCGCGCAGACGACGCTTGGCGCCCATCAGCTCGAAACCCTTGGCGATCCAGATGGTCCAGGTGATGATCGAGGCGATGGCCAGGCCGATCATCACGGCTTTAACGATCACGTCGGCGTTCTGGTACATGCCCCATGGCGACAGGTCGTGGGCCATGCCCAGAGTGTTGTCGGCTTCGAGGACTTCCGGCGCGTCGGCGGCGCTGGCCTCTACGGCCTGCACCGGGTCGGTCGCGGGTGCGGCGGCCGGAGCGCTTTGCTCGGTGGCGGCTGGCGCGGCCGGGGCCTGGGCGTCAGCGAATGCGGCGACTGGCGCCAGCATCAGGCTGAGCAGCAGGGCAGCCACGGCGCTCCAGGCGCGAGGTCGGTTGGTTGGCGAAGCGGAGTTTTGAATGCGTGTCATGCTGGCCGGACCTGAGATAGAAAAACGGTAATGCTCTTCCAGGCCTCGTGAGGCCGAGAACAAAAGTGGCGTGCATTATTGCAAGTAATTCTTGTTAACAGAAGTAATAGAGTTGCTTTTTTTCCTTCATTGCTAGCCGCTCGTCCCTTGTCGAGGCTAGTCTGTCGCTTTCCGATGGGAGATTTTTGATGTCCGCGCCTTCTGTTTTGATCGCCGGTTGCGGTGATGTCGGCAGCCGTCTGGCCACGCAATTGCTGGCTGCCGGCTTCCAGGTCTACGGCCTGCGCCGTGATATTTCACGTTTGCCGGACGGCGTTATCGGTGTGGCCGGTGACTTGTTCAATGAGGATTGCCCCGAGACGTGGCCGGTGGGCGCTATCGATTACCTGGTGTATAGCGCGGCGGCCACTGATCACGATGAGGCCGGTTATCGCGCGGCGTATGTGCAGGGTTTGCAGCATGTGCTGGGTTGGCTGAACGATTACGGTCAGGAGCCGGAGCGGCTGCTGTTCGTTTCCAGCAGCAGTGTTTACGGGCAGCAGAACGGCGAATGGGTCGATGAAAAATCCGAAACTGTCGCTGCGGGTTATTCCGGTCGATTGATGCTGGAGGCCGAGCAGGTTGCGCTCAACTCTGGCATCCCCGCGAGCATCGTGCGCCTGACCGGCATTTACGGCCCCGGCCGTGAGTGGCTGCTGACCCAGGTGCGTCGGGGTTATCGGGTGGCGGTTGATCCACCGCTGTATGGCAATCGCATCCATGCCGATGACGCGGCGGGATTGATGGCGTTTCTGCTGGAAGCGGCTCGCAAGGGCGGGGCGCTGGATGACATCTATATCGGCGTGGACGATGCGCCAGCGCCGCTGGCCGAGGTGGTGGCGTGGTTGCGTGAGTATCTGGGTGTCACCGAATGGTCGGAAGACGAGAGCGTGCGTCGCACCGGCAGCAAGCGTTGCAGCAATGCCCGGGCGAAGGCGCTGGGTTGGGTGCCGAAGTATCCGAGTTATCGCGAGGGGTATGCCGCGATTCTTGAGGGGCGCTGCTGATCTTCAGGCGTAAAAAAGGCGGGAGCAAATGTTTGCTCCCGCCTTTTTTTGTCTCAAGCGCCGATCACTGCTTCTCGAGCAACCACTTGCGTTCACCCGGGGTGAACTGCGGTTGTTCGTCCGCCAGCGCGGTGTTCACGGCCTGCAGGATTTCCAGCTCTTTGCCCTTGCGCACAAAGATCCAGTTGTTGCCCTGACCGTTCTGCTGCAGCCACATGCTGTCGTTGCCGCTGCTCATCGATGCGCAATCGCCTGCGAGGCACAGCGCATAGCGGTCGGCACCCGGCAGGCCGGAGACTTGTCCGTCAGCCTGGAATTGCACGGTGGCGCCTTCGCCCTGGCCGCTGGTGATCGTCCAGTTGCCGCCCAGATACGCGGAATACAGTGCGCGTTCGAAGCTGGCGCCGATCGGTGCGCCTTCCGGCACCGGAATCTGTGCGCGGTCGAAGACCTGTTCCGGTTCGTTTTCATTGGCGGCTTGTTGCAGTTGACCACCATCACGTTTCAGCTCGCTGGCGGAGCTGCCATAGAAATCGACTTTCCAGGCACCGGACTGTTCGCCGAGCAGGCGACCTTCGACGTTTTCGAAACCGTTGGTGTAGCGGGCCTGACCGGCCTTGGTGTTGACGTCCCACTCCAGGTTCGGGCCGTAAGCCTGAAGCGCTTCGCGCAGGGGGCCGCCCTTGGCAGCGGCATCGATGGCGACCTGATTGATCCAGGTACCGCTGATGTCACGGTCGGCAGGGTTGCTGGCGCAACCGCCGAGGAAAATGGCGAGCAGCGAGAGAGCAAGCGCTTTGCGCATGGTGGAATCCTTTCAAAACCTTTTCTTTACCGCAGAGCAGTCGGCGCGGTGTATTAGACCGCGCCGTGCGCATTACTCGATGACCAGAATGGCATCCATTTCAACCTGCGAACCCTTTGGCAGGGCTGCCACGCCGATGGCGGCGCGCGCCGGGTACGGCTGGTCGAAGTACTTGCCCATGATCTCGTTGACCTTGGCGAAGTGGCTCAGGTCGGTGAGGAAGATGTTCAGCTTGACGATGTCCTTGAACGAACCACCGGCGGCTTCGGCCACGGCTTTCAGGTTCTCGAACACCTGGACGGTCTGGGCTTCGAAGCCTTCGACCAGCTCCATGGTTTTTGGATCGAGGGGAATCTGACCCGACATGTAAACGGTGTTACCGGCCTTGATCGCCTGGGAGTAAGTACCGATGGCGGCCGGGGCCTTGTCGCTGGTGATAACGGTCTTGGTCATGTATGACTCCTTGTAATGTTTGAGTTATGCACGCATGCGGGTGATGCGGATCACCCCGGTCAGGGCGCGCAGTTTCTTGATCACGCGGGCCAGGTGCACACGGTCGTGGACGCTGACCACCAACTGGACAACGCTGATGCGGCCATCGCGTTCGTCCATGCTGATTTTCTCGATATTGCCGTCGGCTGCGTTGACGCTGCTGGCCAGCAGGGCGATCAGGCCGCGCTGGTGTTCCAGCTCGACGCGCAGTTCGACGTTGAATTCGCCGGTGACATCCTTGGCCCACGAGAGCTGGATGCATTTTTCCGGGTTGTGACGGATTTCGCTGATGTTGCGGCAGTTGTCCAGGTGCACGACCATGCCTTTGCCCGCCGACAGGTGACCGACAATCGGGTCGCCCGGGATCGGCGTGCAGCATTTGGCGTAGCTGAGGACCAGGCCTTCGGTGCCGCGAATCGCCAGCGGGCCTTCCGGGCTTGGCAGTTGTTCGCCTTCGCCGAGCAGGCGGCGCGCCACGACATAGGCCATGCGGTTGCCCAGGCCGATGTCTTCGAGCAGGTCTTCGATCAGTTCGAGGCGGTACTCGGTGAGCATCGCCTTCACGCGTTCGGCCGGAATCTGTTCCAGCGCGCTGTCGAAGCCGTTGAGCACCTTGTTCAGCAGGCGTTCGCCGAGGCTGATGGATTCGGAGCGGCGCTGCAGTTTCAGCGCATGGCGGATGTGTGTGCGCGCCTTGCCGGTGACCACGAAGTTGAGCCACGCCGGGTTCGGCCGCGCGCCGGGGGCGCTGACGATCTCGACCGTGGAGCCGCTTTGCAGCGGTTCGGACAGCGGTGCGAGACGACGGTTGATCCGGCAGGCGATGCAGCTGTTGCCGACGTCGGTGTGTACCGCGTAGGCAAAGTCGACCGCCGTGGAGCCTTTGGGCAGCTCCATGATCCGGCCTTTGGGCGTGAACACGTAGACCTCGTCCGGGAACAGGTCGATCTTCACGCTCTCGATGAATTCCAGCGAGTTGCCGGCACGTTGCTGCATCTCCAGCACGCCCTTGACCCACTGGCGAGCGCGGGCATGGGTGCCTTTCGGCTGTTCGTCGCCGCTGGATTTGTACAGCCAATGGGCGGCGATGCCGTTGTTGGCCATCTCTTCCATTTCGCGGGTGCGGATCTGGATCTCGATCGGTACGCCGTGCATGCCGAACAGCGTGGTGTGCAGCGACTGATAGCCGTTGGCCTTGGGGATCGCGATGTAATCCTTGAAGCGGCCCGGCAACGGTTTGTACAAATTATGTACGGCACCCAGCACGCGGTAGCAGGTATCGACCTTGTCGACGATGATCCGGAACGCGTAGACGTCCATGATCTCGTTGAAGGCCCGACGCTTGCCGCGCATTTTCTTGTAGATGCCGTAGAGGTGTTTCTGGCGACCGCTGACTTCACCCTGGATGCCGTCGATGGCGAGGCAGTGGCCGAGGGATTCTTCGATCTTGTTGACGATTTCCTTGCGGTTACCCCGGGCGCGCTTGACCGCCTGGTAGATGCGCGCGGAACGCATCGGGTGCATCGCCTTGAAGCCGAGGTCTTCGAACTCGATGCGGATCGCGTGCATGCCCAGCCGGTTGGCGATGGGTGCGTAGATCTCGAGGGTTTCCTTAGCGATGCGTCGGCGTTTTTCGCCGGACAGCACTTCCAGCGTACGCATGTTGTGCAGACGGTCGGCGAGCTTGACCAGGATCACGCGAATGTCGCGCGCCATGGCCATGGCCATCTTCTGGAAGTTTTCCGCCTGGGCTTCAGCCTTGGTTTCGAAGTTCATCTGGGTCAGTTTGCTGACCCCGTCGACCAGTTCGGCCACGGTTTCACCGAACTGCGCTTGCAGCGCTTCCTTGGCGATACCGGTGTCTTCGATCACGTCATGCAGCATCGCAGCCATCAGGCTCTGATGGTCCATGTGCATGTCGGCAAGAATATTGGCCACGGCAAGAGGATGCGTGACGTACGCCTCGCCGCTGCGGCGGCGTTGGCCGTCGTGGGCTTGTTCGGCGTAGAAATACGCTCGGCGGACCAGGTTGACCTGGTCATTGCCGAGGTAGGTCGATAAGCGATCGGCGAGGGCGTCTATGCTCGGCATGATGTCTCCTGCCGTAGGCTGTGATCCCGCGCCGTGCTACGTCGACCAGGCATAGGCTTAGACGGCCTCGTTGGACTCGTCCTCGAACGCAGCGAAGACAGGGTCTTCGTGGACGATTTCCTGCTCGGCGATGAACTCGTAGCTCATCAGGCCTTCAGCGATTTCACGCAGCGCAACTACGGTCGGTTTGTCGTTTTCCCACTGAACCAGGGGCTCTTTGCCGCCGGTGGCCAGTTGACGGGCACGCTTGGTAGAGAGCATGACCAGCTCAAAGCGGTTTTCCACGTGTTCTAGGCAGTCTTCAACGGTTACGCGGGCCATGGTATTCCTCGGAGCGAATGCAATATGCGCGCTGCCCGGTTGGGCGAGCGGACTCAACAGTTTAAAAAATCACCAGCGATTAGGGAAGCGCTGATTTTTTGACCAGACTCTTCAACGCGCTGCAAGTGCCAATGTAAAGCCCTTGCAGCGGTTTTGGGAAGTGCTGTTTCAGCCCAGCAATTCAGCCAGCAATTTGCCGAAACGCACCTGTTGGCGTTTCTGTTGCAGCTGATTGGCGCGGAAAATCGCTTTCAGATCGTCCAGCGCGTGGGCGAAATCGTCATTGATGATCAGGTAGTCGTACTCGACGTAGTGGCTCATCTCGCTGACCGCTTCACGCATCCGGCCGTCGATGATCTCGTCGCTGTCCTGGCCACGGTTGGTCAGGCGCTGGTGCAGGGCCTGCAGCGATGGCGGCAGGATGAAGATCGAACGGGCCTGCGGCATCAGCTTTCGCACTTGCTCGGCGCCTTGCCAGTCGATCTCGAGAATCAGGTCGTGACCTTCGTCCAGGGTCTGCTGCAGGCGGCTTTGTGAGGTGCCGTAGAAGTTGCCGAAGACTTCGGCGCGTTCCAGGAAGTCGCCGTGCTCGCCCATCTTCACGAACTCTTCGCGGGTTATGAAGTGATAGTTCACGCCGTCCACTTCGCCCGGGCGCATGGCGCGGGTGGTGTGGGAAATCGAGACGCGGATTTCCGGGTTGGCGTCGGTCAGGGCCTTGACCAGGCTGCTCTTGCCCGCGCCTGAAGGGGCGGAAATGATGTACAGGGTGCCGGTGCTGTGGGTCATGTCGGGGGTAGCCTTACTCAATATTCTGCACTTGTTCGCGCATCTGCTCGATCAACACCTTGAGGTTGACCGCCGCCTGGGTGCTGCGCGGGTCGAAGGCCTTGGAGCCCAGTGTGTTGGCTTCGCGGTTGAGCTCCTGCATCAGGAAGTCCAGGCGCCGGCCGGCGGCACCGCCGGACTTGAGCACCCGGCGAACTTCGATGATGTGGGTACTCAGGCGATCCAGTTCTTCGGCCACGTCGCTCTTTTGCGCGAGCATGACCATTTCCTGTTCCAGACGCTGCGGGTCCATCTCGGCCTTCATGTCGGCGAAACGGTCGAGGACTTTCTGGCGCTGGGTAGCGAGCATCTGCGGAACCAGTTCGCGCAGGGTCACCACGTCTTCCTCGATGGAGGTCAGGCGGTCGTTGATCAGGCGGGCCAGCTCCGCGCCTTCGCGCTCGCGGCCGGCCTTGAGGTCTTTCAGGCCTTGATTGAACAGAGCCAGCGCCTCGGCGTTCAACGCCTGCGGGTCGGTGGCGTCGGCGACCAGTACGCCCGGCCAGGCCAGCACTTCCAGTGGGTTCAGCGCGGCCGGGTTCTTGATCAGGCCGGCAACGGTTTCGGCCGCGGCAACCAGTTGCGCGGCGCGCTCGCGATCCACTTGCAGCGGCTTGCCGGTGCTTTCCTCGGTGAAACGCAGGGTGCATTCCAGTTTGCCGCGCGACAGGCCCTGGCGCAGAGCTTCGCGGACGGCGCCTTCGAGGTCGCGAAACGACTCCGGCAGGCGCAGGTGGGGTTCCAGGTAGCGGCTGTTGACCGAGCGCAGTTCCCAGCTCAGGGTGCCCTGAACGCCGGCTTTTTCGACGCGGGCGAAGGCGGTCATGCTGTGCACCATGGGGTGACCTCGCGATACAGATCGGCGCGAATGGAAGCTCCGCAGCTCGATATCAATGAATTTAAGCCGACTGGCAGCAAAGGCGCAGGATTGTAGCGCAGTGCGGCAGATGCGCCCAAACACACGGTGTGACAAAGGGCTGCAGACCGTCGGCGAAGCGCGTTTCAGGGCCTTCGGTCGTCGGCCGGATTTTTTAACGAGTGCCCAGGCGCGGTGCGCGGCTCTATAATGCTCCGCAGTTTTCCGTCCCCAGTACAGGTATCTCCTATGAAACGTCCAAGTGGTCGCGCTGCCGATCAGCTCCGCTCGATCCGCATTACCCGCAACTACACCAAACACGCCGAGGGATCCGTACTGGTCGAATTCGGTGATACCAAAGTCATCTGCACCGTCAGCGTCGAAAACGGCGTGCCGCGTTTCCTCAAAGGCCAGGGCCAGGGCTGGCTGACCGCCGAATACGGCATGCTGCCGCGCGCCACCGGCGAGCGTAACCAGCGTGAAGCCAGCCGTGGCAAGCAGGGCGGCCGTACCCTGGAAATCCAGCGCCTGATCGGCCGTTCCCTGCGCGCTGCGCTGGACATGTCCAAGCTGGGCGACGTCACCCTGTACGTCGACTGCGACGTGATCCAGGCCGACGGCGGTACCCGCACCGCGTCGATCACCGGCGCCATGGTTGCGCTGGTCGATGCACTGAAAGTGATCAAGAAGCGTGGCGGCCTGAAAGGCGGCGACCCGCTCAAGCAAATGATCGGCGCCGTCTCCGTGGGCATGTACCAGGGCGAGCCGGTGCTGGATCTGGACTATCTTGAAGATTCCGCTGCCGAGACCGACCTCAACGTGGTCATGACCAGCACCGGTGGTTTCATCGAAGTGCAGGGCACCGCCGAAGGCGCGCCGTTCCAGCCTGAAGAGCTGAACGCGATGCTGGAGCTGGCCAAGAAAGGCATGAACGAGATCTTCGAACTGCAAAAGGCTGCACTGGCCGACTGAGCAGGTTCGTAACCCGCAAGGAGGACGAGATGAGTGATGAGCAAGAGTTGCTGCCCAAGCCGAGCCAGGAGGTTCGCCAATGGGCCATGTTTTGTCACTTGTCCGCCTTGCTGGGGATCTGGATTCCGTTCGGCACGCTGATCGGGCCGCTGGTCCTGTGGCAGATGAAGCGCGAGACCGATCCGTTCATCGATGCACAGGGTAAAGAAGCGCTGAATTTTCAGATCACCGTGGCGATTGCCTCGATGATCTGCTTCGTGCTGATGCTGTTGCTCATCGGGTTCGTGCTGTTCGGCCTGCTGGCCATCGCGGCGCTGGTGTTGACGATAATCGGCGGGGTGAAAGCCAACGAAGGCTTCCCGTACCGCTATCCGTTCACCTGGCGGTTGATCAAATAACGAACGATCGCCCACAAAAAAACCGACAGTGATGTCGGTTTTTTTGTGTCTGCGAAAGGCCGCTTAGATGGTCAGCGTCCAGTCGTAGTCGACGATCAGCGGCGCATGCTGCGAGAACCGTGGCTGACGTGGCAGGCGTGCGCTGCGCACGAAGCGCCGCAGCCCTGGAGTCAGGATCTGGTAGTCGAAGCGCCAGCCCAGATTCAGCATCTCGGCCTGTTCGTTGTCCGGCCACCAGCTGTACTGGTCGCCTTCGCGGCTGACTTCGCGCAGGGCATCTACGTAGCCCATGTTGCCGACAATCTCGTCCATCCAGGCGCGTTCCGGCGCCAGGAAGCCCGGTGATTGCTGGCTGTCGCGCCAGTTTTTGATGTCGAGCTTCTGCTGCGCGACGTACAGCGAGCCACAATAAATGTACTCGCGACGTTTGCGCCGCTGTTTGTCCAGGTATTTGCCGAAGTCGTCCATGAGCTTGAACTTCTGGTTCAAGTCCTCATCGCCGTTCATCCCCGAAGGGAGCAGCAAGGTGGCAATACTGACTTTGTCGAAATCTGCTTGCAGGTAGCGCCCGTAGCGGTCGGCCGTCTCGAATCCGAGACCGCTGATGACAGCCTTCGGTTGCAACCGCGAATACAAAGCCACGCCGCCTTGGGCAGGGACTTCAGCATCGCAGGCATAAAGGAAGTAGCCATCCAGTTGGAAGGCTGGGTCGTCCAGTTCAAAGGCGGAGGCACGGGTGTCCTGCAGGCAGATGACGTCGGCATTCTGTGCCTGCAGCCAACTGAGCAAACCGCGCTCGACTGCAGCCTGAATACCATTGACGTTCACACTGATGATCCGCATAAATGGCCCCAAAAATCGCGTGCGTGTATGATACACGGCGTCAAGCTAATTAGCTAAATCCGTGGTATTTGGGGTTTTTTTCATGCAAGCGTATCAGCGCGATTTCATTCGTTTTGCCATCGATCGCGGCGTTTTGCGCTTCGGTGAGTTCACCCTGAAGTCCGGGCGCACCAGTCCTTACTTCTTCAATGCCGGCCTGTTCAACTCGGGTTCCGCGCTGGCGCAGCTGGGGCGTTTCTACGCCGCAGCCATTGCCGAGAGCGGCATTCCGTTCGACGTGCTGTTCGGCCCGGCCTACAAAGGCATCCCGCTGGCGGCAACCACTGCCGTGGCGCTGGCCGAACACCACAACCGTGATCTGCCATGGTGCTTCAACCGCAAGGAAGCCAAGGCCCACGGCGAAGGCGGCAGCCTGGTCGGCGCACCGCTGACCGGTGAAGTGCTGATCATTGACGACGTGATCACTGCCGGCACCGCGATCCGTGAAGTGATGCAGATCATCGCTTCCCAGGACGGCGCCAAGGCCGCCGGTGTGCTGATCGCCCTGAACCGTCAGGAGCGCGGCAACGGCGAGCTGTCGGCGATTCAGGAAGTCGAGCGTGATTTCGGTATCCCGGTCATCAGCATCGTGTCGCTGAACCAGGTGCTGGAATTCCTGGCAGACGATCCGCAGCTCAAGCAGCACCTGCCAGCCGTTGAAGCATACCGCGCCCAGTTCGGCGTCTGATCGCAGCTTCAGGCAAAAAAAGACCCCGCTCAGCCAGGCTGAGCGGGGTCTTTTTGTTTGCGCGAGCGCTTATGGACGCTTGCGATTGCTGATCAGCGTACCCACACCGGTGTCGGTGAAGATTTCCAGCAGGATCGCGTTCGGCACGCGACCGTCGATGATCAGCGAACTGCCAACGCCGCCCTGTACCGCTTCCAGCGCGCAGCGGATCTTCGGCAGCATGCCGCCGTAGATGGTGCCGTCGGCGATCAGGTCGTCGACTTGCTGGGTGCTCAGACCGGTCAGCACGGTGCCCGACTTGTCCATCAGGCCGGCGATGTTGGTCAGCAGCATCAGCTTCTCGGCTTTCAGCGCTTCGGCAACCTTGCCGGCCACCAGGTCAGCGTTGATGTTGTACGACTCGCCGTTTTCACCCACACCGATCGGTGCGATCACCGGGATGAAGTTGCCTTTGACCAGCAGGTTCAGCAGTTCGGTGTTGATTCCGACCACTTCGCCCACATGGCCGATGTCGATGATTTCCGGCTGGGTCATCTCCGGGGTCTGGCGGGTGACGGTGAGCTTCTTCGCGCGAATCAGCCCGGCGTCTTTACCGGTCAGGCCGATGGCACTGCCGCCGTGACGGTTGATCAGGTTGACGATGCTTTTGTTGACCTGACCGCCGAGGACCATTTCCACCACGTCCATGGTCGCGGCGTCGGTGACGCGCATGCCGTCGACGAAGTGGCTTTCGATCGACAGGCGCTTGAGCAGATCACCGATCTGCGGGCCACCGCCGTGCACGACCACCGGGTTGATGCCCACGGCCTTCATCAGCACGATGTCGCGGGCGAAGCCGGTTTTCAGCTCCTCGCTTTCCATCGCGTTGCCGCCGTATTTGATCACCAGGGTCTTGCCGACGTATCGGCGGATATAAGGCAGCGCTTCGGACAGGACCTTGGCAGTGTTGGCGGCGGCATCGCGTTCGAGGGTCATTCAGGGCTCCGGGTGAATCAGCAATCAGAACGGTAGTTGGAGATCAGGTGCAACGCGTTTCAGTTGGGCATGGAACACAGCCTTGATGCGCTGCAGTTCCGCCTCGTCATCGGCCTCGAAGCGCAGCACCAGCACCGGTGTGGTGTTGGACGCGCGCACCAGGCCCCAGCCTTTGGCGTAGTCGACCCGCACGCCGTCAATGGTGGTCAGGTCGGCGCCTGGGCCCCACTGCGCATCGTGCAGTGCATCAATGATGCTGAATTTGCTCTCCTCGGTCACATGGATATTGATTTCCGGCGTGGAAATATCGTTCGGGAAGGTCGCGAACAGCTCCTCGGCCGAAGATTTTTCCTTGCTGAGGATTTCCAGCAGCCGTGCGGCGCTGTAAATGCCGTCGTCGAAACCGAACCAGCGTTCCTTGAAGAAAATGTGCCCGCTCATTTCGCCGGCCAGCAGTGCGCCGGACTGTTTCATTTTCTTTTTGATCAACGAGTGACCGGTCTTCCACATTAGCGGCCGACCGCCATATTCCTTGATCAGCGGGATCAGGCGACGGGTGCATTTGACGTCGAAGATGATCTCCGCGTCCGGGTTGCGCGCCACCACGTCACGGGCGAACAGCATCAGCAGACGGTCCGGAAAGACGATGGTGCCGGTGTTGGTCACCACACCGACGCGGTCGCCGTCACCGTCAAAGGCCAGGCCGATGTCAGCTTGGGTTTCCTTGACCTTGGCGATCAGGTCGACGAGGTTCTCAGGCTTGCCCGGATCCGGGTGATGGTTCGGGAAGTTGCCGTCGACTTCGCAGAACAGCGGGATGACTTCGCAGTTCAGCGCTTCGATCAATTGCGGGGCGATCACGCCGGCCGCGCCGTTGCCGCAATCCACCACGACTTTCAGGCGCCGGGCCAGTTTGATGTCCTGGACGATTTCGGTGTTGTAGCGGTCGAGGATCTCGACCTGGGTCACGCTGCCCGTGCCGCTGCTCAGGTTGCCGGTTTTGAGGCGCTCGTGCAGGGCCTGGATCTGTTCGTTGGCGAGGGTGTCGCCGGCGATCACGATCTTGAAGCCGTTGTAGTTCGACGGGTTGTGGCTGCCGGTGAGCATCACGCCGGATTTGCCGGCCAGCACATTGGCGGCGTAGTAGAGCGCCGGGGTCGGCACCAGGCCGACGTCGCTGACGTGGCAGCCGCTTTCGGCGATACCGCGGATCAGTTCGGCAACCAGTTCCGGGCCGGACAGGCGGCCGTCACGACCGACGGACACGTTCGGCTCGCCCTGGGCCAGGCTCTGGGAGCCGATGGCGCGGCCGATCCAGTAGGCGGTTTCGGCATTTAGGAATTCCGGCACGGTGCCGCGAATGTCGTAGGCGCGGAAGATGCTGTCGGGAAGCTTCGGGGCGACTTGGGCGGGGGTGCTCATCTGCAAAAATGCTCCATCTCGAAAGTGGCTGGACACACCGACGATTCATTCGACGGCAAGCTCAAACTGAAGGGTATGACGGCGGTTTTCACAGAGAGTTCGTGGTGTGAAAGGGCCATGACGCCTTGTGTGGCGTGGCTTCGGCCTGCCAATGCCTTGATTTTCAGCGGTAAAGCTTGCAGATGAATCTGCGTATTTTTATGGCGAAGGAGCAGGCTCCCTCGCCATAAAACCAATCACTTGGTGCCGGAATGGCCGAAACCGCCAGCGCCGCGTTCGGTTTCGACGAACTCTTCAACCATTTCGAAGTGCGCCTGAACCACCGGCACCAGCACCAGCTGCGCCAGGCGCTCGCCGACCGGCATGGTGAATTCGGTCTGGCCACGGTTCCAGCAGGAGACCATCAACGGGCCCTGGTAGTCGGAGTCGATCAGGCCGACCAGATTGCCCAGCACGATGCCGTGCTTATGGCCCATGCCCGAGCGCGGCAGGATCAGCGCTGCGAGGTTCGGATCGCCGATGTAGACCGACAGACCGGTCGGAATCAGCACGGTTTCACCCGGTTTGATCACGATGTCCTCTTGCAGCATGGCCCGCAGGTCGAGGCCGGCGGAGCCCGGTGTGGCGTATTGCGGCAGCGGGAATTCGGTACCTATGCGTGGGTCGAGGATCTTGGCTTGCAAAGCGTGCATGTAAATTAAACCTGGTTCAGACGTTCGGCGATAAAAGTGACCAGCTGACGAGCGATCTTGCTCTTGCTGGTCTGGGCGAAAACCGTGGCGTGCAGCGCACGGTCGATGACGCTGCAGGCGTTTTCTTCGCTGTTGAAACCGATGCTCGGGTTGGCGACGTCGTTGGCGACGATCAGATCGAGATTCTTGTCCTTCAGCTTGCGTGCAGCGTAGTCGAGCAGGTGTTCGGTCTCGGCGGCGAAGCCGACACTGAACGGACGGTCGGGACGGGTCGCGATGGTGGCCAGGATGTCCGGGTTACGCACCATTTGCAGGACGAAGCCGTCGCCGCTCGTAGGGTCTTTCTTCAATTTTTGCGGGGCGACGACTTCCGGACGGTAGTCCGCGACCGCCGCCGAGGCGATGAAGATGTCGCAAGGGATCGCGGCTTCACACGCGGCGAGCATGTCGCGGGCGCTGACCACGTCGATGCGGGTGACGCGATCCGGCGTCGGCAAATGCACCGGGCCGCTGATCAGCGTGACGCGGGCGCCGGCTTCCACCGCCGCTTCCGCCAGGGCGAAACCCATTTTGCCGGAGCTGTGGTTGGTGATGTAGCGCACCGGGTCGATGTTTTCCTGGGTCGGGCCGGCGGTGATGACCACGTGCTTGCCGGTCAGCGCCTGACGCTGGAAGCAGTCCGCTGCGAGTTGGGCCAGATCGGTGGCTTCCATCATGCGGCCCATGCCGACGTCGCCGCAGGCCTGGCTGCCGGAGGCCGGGCCGAAGGTCTTCAGGCCACGGCTTTCAAGGAGTTGCAGGTTGGCCTGGGTCGCCGGGTCGCGCCACATGGCCTGGTTCATGGCCGGGGCGACCGCGACGATGGCGTCGGTGGCCAGCACCAGCGTGGTCAGCAGGTCGTTGGCAATGCCTTGGGCCAGACGGGCCAACAAGTCGGCGGTCGCCGGGGCGATCAGCACCAGATCGGCCCATTTGGCCAGTTCGATGTGGCCCATTGCGGCTTCAGCAGCCGGGTCGAGCAAGTCCAGGTGAACCGGGTGGCCGGACAGGGCCTGCATGGTCAGCGGGGTGATGAATTCGCTGCCGCCGCGGGTCATGACCACGCGCACTTCGGCGCCCTGGTCGATCAGGCGGCGCACAAGGTCGGCGCTCTTGTAGGCAGCAATGCCGCCGCCGACGCCCAGAACGATGCGTTTCCGATACAGCCGCTGCATAGGTCTGCCTTTACATTTCGTTGGTGACATACGTGGCGAAACCCCCTCCCCAGAGTGAATTCGCCCGCAAAAAAGATGGGCTACGATATCACAGCGACCGCTACGGAACAGCGGCGCCCACAGACAAGGAAGGTGTATGAGTATTCGCGATTGGCCGGCGGCTGAAAGGCCGCGGGAGAAGCTGTTGGAACAGGGCTCGGGAAGTCTTTCCGATGCCGAATTGCTGGCGATTTTTCTGCGCACGGGTGTATCCGGCAAAAGCGCGGTGGATGTCGCGAGACACCTGTTGGGTCAGTTCGGCAGCTTGCGAGCCTTGCTTGAGGCCGATCTCGCAACGTTCAGTGAGCAATTGGGCCTGGGCCCGGCGAAGTTCGCCCAATTGCAGGCCGTGCTGGAAATGGGCCGGCGACACCTGGCCGAGCGCATGCGCCAGAAAACGGCGCTGGAAAACCCGCAGGTCGTACGTGATTACCTCAAAGCCATGCTGCGCCACGAACCGCACGAGGTGTTCGGTTGCCTGTTTCTCGACTCCAAACATCAGGTGCTGACCTTCGAGACGCTGTTTCGCGGCTCGATCGACAACACCGCCGTGCATCCCCGGGAAGTCGTGAAACGTTCCCTGGCCAACAACGCGGCGGCGGTGATCCTGTGCCACAACCATCCGTCGGGGAACAGCGATCCGAGTCAGGCTGATCGATTATTGACCAAACGCTTGCAGAAGGCTTTGGAGTTGATCGATGTGCGGGTGCTCGATCACTTCATCGTTGGCGATGGCGAGCCGTTGTCGATGGCGGAGTGTGGCTGGATGTAGATCCGAGGGGAGAATGCAAAACCCTGTGGGAGCTGGCTTGCCAGCGATGTCGGCGGCACATTCAGCACAATGTTGGCTGTCAGTCCGCTATCGCTGGCAAGCCAGCTCCAACAGGTTTTGTGTTGTGGCGGGTTATTTGAGGGTGACTTTGGAATAGTCTTGCCGACCGAACGGGGAGACCGAGTAACCCTGAACGTCCTTACGCGTCAGCGCATACGCCGTAGGATGCGCCAGCGGCAGCCACAACGCCTGCTGCTGGATCTGCGCCTGTGCCTGTTCGTAGAGCTTGGTGCGTACGCCTTGCTCGCTGGTGGTCTTGCCGGCGCTGATCAGTTTGTCCAGATCGGCATTGCAATAGCGGGCGAAGTTGGTGCCGGACTTCACCGCCGCGCAGGAAAACTGCGGGGTCAGGAAGTTGTCCGGGTCGCCGTTGTCGCCAGCCCAGCCCATGAACAGCAGGTCATGTTCGCCAGCCTTGGCGCGACGAATCAGCTCGCCCCATTCGATCACGCGGATTTCTGCCTGAATGCCGATTTCCGCCAGATCCGATTGCAGCAGTTGTGCGCCGAGGCTCGGATTCGGGTTCAGCAGGCTGCCGGACGGGCGGGTCCAGATGGTGGTCTGGAAACCGTCCTTCAATCCGGCCTTGGCCAGCAGGGCCTTGGCCTTGTTCACGTCGTGGGCGTAACCCGGCAGGTTCTTCGCGTAGCTCCAGGTGTTCGGCGGATATGGACCGTTGGCGGCTTCGGCGGTGTCTTCGAATACAGCCTTGAGGTAGTTGGCCTTGTCGAACGCGAGGTTGATCGCCTGGCGCACTTCCGGTTTGTCCAGCGGCGGATGCTGGCTGTTGATGCCAACGAATGCGGTCATGAACGCGTCAGTTTTTTCGACTTTCAGCGTCGGCTCCTGCTTCGCGGCCTGTACGTCCAGCGGTTTTGGCGACAGGGCAATCTGGCACTCGTTGCGCCGCAGCTTTTGCAGGCGCACGTTGGCGTCCGGAGTGATGGCGAAAATCAGTGGGTCCACCGCAGGCTTGCCACGGAAGTAGTCCGGGTTGGCCTTGTAGCGGATCGAGGCGTCTTTCTGGAACCGGGTGAACACGAACGGACCGGTGCCGACCGGCTGGCTGTTGAGCTTGTCGGTGGCATCGGCCTTCAGCAGCTTGTCGGCGTATTCAGCAGAATAAATGGAGGCGAAACCCATGCTCAGGGTCGCGAGGAACGTCGAGTCCGGGTGGTCGAGGGTGAAACGCACGGTCAGCGGATCCAGCGCGTCGATCTTCTTGATCAGGCTCGGCAGCTGCATCGACTGGGCGTGTGGGAAGCCGCTCTGGGCGACTTTGTGCCACGGGTTGGCCGGGTCGAGCATGCGGTCGAAGCTGAATTTGACGTCTTCGGCAGTCAGTTCGCGGGTCGGCTTGAAGTAGTCGGTGCTGTGGAACTTCACCTGCGGGTGCAGCTTGAACACGTAGGTAAGGCCGTCAGTGCTGACTTCCCAGCTGTCGGCCAGGCTAGGGACGACCTTGCCGCTGGCGGTGTCAAAGTCCACCAGGCGATTCATCAGCACGTCCGCCGAGGCGTTGGTGGTGGTCAACGAGTTGTATTGCACCACGTCGAACCCTTCGGGGCTGGCCTCGGTGCAGACGCTCAGGGCGGCGGCCTGGGCCAGTGGACTCAGTAACAGCGGGGCGAATAGCAGGGGGAGGGCAGCGAGGCGCATGGTCGGCTTCCTTTACAGATCGAAGGCCCATCTGCAAGTGCAGTCTGGAAAAGGTCTACCCTAGTGGTCGCGATTGCAAATGACTATCCCCTTTTTGCATTTTCGGGGCTGCGCGGCTGAGGATTTGTCGGAAGAGGCGATGGGAAAAGTCCCGATCGCGGGTATGATCGGTTTTCTTCGACGAATGGTAAAAATTGCCGGCAGCCTTTGCCCAAAGCGCTTTCAGCCGGAAAAAGCGGCTTTTTAGCCATTCTTTCCACACGGAAAGTTGTTGCTCCGTGGTCTTTCTGGTATAAAGCAGCGCTCTTTTCTAGGGGCCCGGTTCCTTCGCTTGTAGGTGTAGCCGGTAAGACCTCTAAAGAATCGCGGCGCCTGGCGCCACAATGACTAGAGATTAAGCGGCCAACCCATGCCGGGTTGGGCATGTGGTTTTAGAGGGCTGAGGCATGTCTAGAGTATGTCAAGTTACCGGTAAGGGTCCGGTGACTGGGAACAACATTTCCCACGCAAACAACAAAACCCGTCGTCGTTTCCTGCCGAACCTGCAGCATCACCGCTTCTGGGTTGAAGAAGAGAAACGTTTCGTACGCCTGCGCGTTTCCGCCAAAGGCATGCGTATCATCGACAAGCGTGGCATCAGCGTTGTGCTGGCCGAGCTGCGTCGCGACGGCAAGGTTTAAGGGAGCTAATCATGCGTGAATTGATTCGTTTGATCTCGAGCGCCGGTACTGGTCACTTCTACACTACCGACAAGAACAAGCGTACTACCCCGGACAAAATCGAGATCAAGAAATATGATCCGGTTGTTCGCAAGCACGTGATCTACAAGGAAGGCAAAATCAAGTAATTGATTTTTCCCGACTTACGAAAAAGGCCCGTATCTCACGATACGGGCCTTTTTTGTGCCTTCGATTATAGATTTGCCAGCCGTTTAGCCAAAGTTGAATGATTCGATATTGCCTGCCTCATTGACCCCGATGACTATACGCTCGCGATTCCACTCGCGACTCACCAGATCCCTGGGGCCAAACACTTGCATGCGCTCGGTCAACTCAGTGATGTAACGTTTGACGCTCGCTACGTAGCGGCTACCTACCAAATGCCTGAGTCGTTGCTGGACCTGTTCGTTGGTCATTTTCTTTCATCCTTATGATTGAGTGACGAGTCCATCCGGACCACTCGATAATCCGCCTGGGCAGATTGCACGGTGCGGTACTCATGTATTTTTTGCTCAAGTTCCACACAAGCGCCAAGGGCCTGCACGATGCTGTGCAGACCCTTGGTACAGGCTTCAAACTTCGATCGTTATTGGAAGATTTCGAACCACACAATCTCGTCGTCACGAGTGACGATTTGTACGAGTTGATTTTTTTTCAAGAGATTGTCCGGACCAAGTCCCCGCTTTTCGACACGCAGTCCGGTCAGCTCATTGATGTAGGCTTTTACGGAGTCGACGTACGGCGTGCCGATCAGATGGTGAATTTGGTTAAAGATTTCTATGTGCAGCATGCTTGCATTTCCTTATGTGTGTTTGAAATGTCCTCATGGACGAGCCGATTTTCAATCCACCAACACTTGGGCGTGCATTACATAGTTATTTTTTTTCTTCGAAAATCACGTACACCTTGCGGCAGGCTTCCAGCACTTCCCAGGTGCCACGGAAGCCGGCCGGAATCACAAAGCGGTCGCCGACACGCAGGGTCTTGGCATTGCCTTCACTGTCACGCAGCACCGATACGCCCTGCAGGATTTCGCAGTATTCGTGCTCGGTGTAATTCACCGTCCACTGACCTACCGCACCTTCCCACACGCCGACACCCATTTGCCCGCAAGGGCTGTCGTACTGATTGAACACCGCTTGCTCGGGATCACCCTTGAGCACTTTGGCCGGGTCCGGGCGATAGCGTTCGGCTTCGGTTGTGGTCAGGCTGATGTCGACGACGTTCTGGATGTTCATTGTTGTTTTCTCCCGTGATGACGGCGCGATGGCGTGAAAGGGCCAAAGTCTATGTTGATTAAATTGAACGCCGCAAGGCCGTATGGCGAGCTTATGTCAAATATATTGAAACAACCCCGGCCGCTGGTTTAGGGTGGCGGATGCCTTGGGCCGAAAAGCAGGCTGGCCGGGCAGTATTCCTGAGGACGACCGCGACGATCGCGGCGCTCGTATTGAACAAGAGGAGGACACTCGAATGACCACCCTGACTCGTGCCGACTGGGAACAACGCGCCCGCGACCTGAAGATCGAAGGCCGCGCCTACCTTAATGGCGAGTACACCGATGCCGTCTCCGGCGAGACCTTCGAGTGCATCAGTCCGGTCGATGGCCGTCTGCTGGGCAAGATTGCCAGCTGTGACGCCGCCGACGCTCAGCGCGCCGTGGAAAACGCCCGCGCCACGTTCAATTCCGGCGTCTGGTCGCGCCTGGCGCCGACCAAACGCAAAGCCACCATGATCCGTTTCGCCGGCCTGCTCAAGCAGCACGCCGAAGAACTGGCCCTGCTCGAAACCCTCGACATGGGCAAGCCGATCAGCGATTCGCTGTACATCGACGTGCCGGGCGCTGCGCAAGCCCTGAGCTGGAGCGGTGAGGCGATCGACAAGATCTACGACGAAGTCGCCGCCACCCCGCACGACCAACTGGGTCTGGTAACCCGTGAACCAGTGGGCGTAGTTGGCGCCATCGTGCCGTGGAACTTCCCGCTGATGATGGCCTGCTGGAAACTCGGCCCGGCCCTGTCGACCGGCAACTCGGTGATCCTCAAGCCGTCGGAAAAATCCCCGCTGACCGCCATCCGCATTGCCGAACTGGCCGTTGAAGCCGGCATTCCGAAAGGCGTGCTGAACGTACTGCCAGGTTACGGCCACACTGTCGGCAAGGCGCTCGCTCTGCACAATGATGTCGACACTCTGGTGTTCACCGGTTCGACCAAGATCGCCAAGCAACTGATGATCTATTCCGGCGAATCGAACATGAAGCGCGTCTGGCTGGAAGCCGGCGGCAAGAGCCCGAACATCGTGTTTGCCGATGCTCCGGATCTGCGAGCCGCCGCCGAATCCGCCGCCAGCGCCATCGCCTTCAACCAGGGCGAAGTCTGCACCGCCGGTTCGCGTCTGCTGGTCGAGCGTTCGATCAAGGACAAGTTCCTGCCGATGGTGATCGAGGCGCTGAAAACCTGGAAGCCTGGCAACCCGCTGGATCCGGCCACCAACGTTGGCGCGCTGGTCGATACCCAACAGATGAACACCGTGCTTTCCTACATCGAGTCGGGACACACCGACGGCGCCAAACTGGTGGCCGGCGGCAAGCGCATTCTTCAGGAAACCGGTGGCACCTACGTCGAGCCGACGATTTTCGACGGCGTGAGCAACGCGATGAAGATTGCCCAGGAAGAGATCTTCGGCCCGGTGCTGTCGGTCATTGCGTTCGATACCGCTGAGGAAGCGATCAACATCGCCAACGACACGCCTTACGGCTTGGCGGCAGCGGTCTGGACTCAGGACATTTCCAAGGCGCACCTGACCGCCAAGGCCCTGCGTGCCGGCAGTGTGTGGGTCAACCAGTACGACGGCGGCGACATGACCGCACCGTTCGGCGGCTTCAAGCAGTCGGGCAACGGTCGCGACAAGTCGCTGCACGCCTTCGACAAATACACCGAGCTGAAGGCGACCTGGATCAAGCTGTAAATCGCTGAGGGAGCCTGCCGAGGTGGGCTCCCGAACGATACAAAGATCCCTGTGGGAGCGAGCTTGCTCGCGAAAGCGGTGTATCAGTCAGCACATTTGCTGAATGTGAAACCGTTATCGCGAGCAAGCTCGCTCCCACAGTGTTTTGTGGTGCACATAAAAATTATCCACAGGAGCGTGGACCATGCGTTGGGCGACGTATTTCGCCGTGTTGGCGTCTGTCTTGAGTGTTGGCCTGGCCCTCGGTGTCAGCATGCCGCTGGTGTCGTTGCGCCTGGAGGGCTGGGGCTACGGCTCGTTCGCCATCGGTGTGATGGCGGCGATGCCGGCCATTGGCGTGTTGCTGGGGGCGAAAATTTCCAGTCATCTGGCCGCTCGTTTCGGTACCGCGAATCTGATGCGCCTGTGCCTGTGGGCCGGGGCGCTGTCCATCGGCCTGCTGGCGCTGCTGCCGAGCTACCCGATCTGGCTGGTGCTGCGGCTGATGATCGGGGTGATCCTGACCATCGTGTTCATCCTCGGCGAGAGCTGGATCAATCAACTGGTGGTCGAGCACTGGCGCGGGCGATTGGTCGCTCTGTATGGCAGCAGTTATGCGTTGAGCCAACTGTCTGGTCCGTTGCTGTTGGGCGCACTGGGCACCGATCACGATTACGGTTTCTGGGTGGGTGTCGGTCTGCTGATCGCTTCGCCGTTTCTGTTGCTGGGTCGCAGCGGCGCGCCAAGCAGCGAGGCCAGCAGCGTGACTTTCGGTGATTTGTGGGGTTTCGCTCGCGAACTGCCGGCCATCGCCTGGGCGGTGTCGCTGTTCGCCGCGTTCGAGGCGATGATCCTGACCCTGTTGCCGGTGTATTGCCTGCAACAGGGCTTCACCGCCGAAATCGCGCTGGCGATGGTCAGCACCGTGGTGGTGGGCGATGCGCTGCTGCAATTGCCCATCGGTGCGCTGGCCGATTATCTGTCACGGCGGACCCTGTTCACCGGCTGCGCTGTGGTGCTGATGCTGTCGAGTCTGGCGATCCCGATGCTGCTCGACACTTTGCTGATCTGGCCGCTGTGGGTGCTGTTCGGCGCCAGTGCCGGTGGCTTGTTTACTCTTTCGCTGATTTTGATCGGCGAGCGCTACCGCGACGATGCGCTGGTGCGGGCAAATGCGCATGTTGCTCAGCTGTGGGGTGTCGGTTGTCTGATCGGGCCGTTGATGGCGGGGGCTGGCAGTCAGTGGATCAGCGGGCACGCATTGCCGTGGCTGATGGCGGCCGGGGCGTTCGGGCTGGTGATTCTGCTGTCGCGGCAAGGGGCGTTCGGCAAGGTGCCGGAGCCCGCCTGATATGCCGGCTGGAGCGGGCTGTTACAGCATCCGCTCCAGTCCCACGGTGGTGCTGAACCACGCATTGAAGCGCCGCCACCAACTCCCCGGCTCCTTGGTCAGCGTGTGCATCTGGCCGTTGTCCTCGGTGACCCACACCACTTTTCCGTCCTGCAGTTTCGCTTCGTAGCTGAGCGCTGGCGCCATGCCTTGCAAGGCCAGTTCGCGTACGTGGGCTGCCAGTTCGGGACTGTCCACCAACACCCCGACTTCGGTGTTCCACAGCACCGAGCGCGGGTCGAAATTGAACGAGCCGATGAACGATTTTTTGCCGTCGAAGATCATCGCCTTGCTGTGCAGGCTCGAGTCCGAGCCACGATAGGACTTGCTGTAAAACAGGTGCGGGCCGCTGCCATAGTTATCCCCAGGCTGGCGCCGCAGCTCAAACAGCTTCACGCCATGTTCCAGCAGCGCCTTGCGGTACGGCGCATAACCACCGTGCACCGCCGGCACGTCGGTGGCTTCCAGTGAGTTGGTCAGCAGGCTCACCGACACGCCGGCATCAGCGCGACCGGTCAAGTAGACCAGTCCCGGCTGTCCCGGCACGAAGTAGGCAGAAATCATCACCAGTTCTTTGCTGACACCCGTGAGCTCCGGTGCCAGTTGGGTCGTCAGCAGCAATTGCGGTTCGGGTTCGCCCTTGGCCAGTACCTTGCTCGGCGCATCCCACAGCGCCTGGTTCCAGGCCCAGATCAGCTCTTTGCGCCAGATATCCATGCGCGGGTCGGTGCGGTAGGTCATCAACTGCTGATACAGCGCGTGATTCTGTTTGCGGGTTTCTTCGAGGGATTCTTCCAGGCGTGTGCGGGTGTTCTGCAGGTCTTTGGCCGAGGGTTTGCTGGAGAGGAATTCGTCGATCGGCTTGCTCAGGGCACTGTTCCAGTACTGGTCGAAACTGTGCCCGAGCTGTTCGGCGACCGGCCCGACACTCAGCATGTCGATATCGGTGAAATTCAGGTTGGGCTCGGCATCGAAGTATTCGTCGCCCAGATTGCGCCCGCCAACGATGGCCGCGCTATTGTCCGCCAGCCACAACTTGTTGTGCATCCGCCGGTGTTGCAGCGACAGGTTGAACAGCCGCCCGGCCGCCCGGGTCACGCCGGTGCTGCGCCCCAGGTGCAGCGGATTGAACAGGCGAATCTGGATCTGCGGATGTGCCGCCAGGGTGGCGATGATCAGGTCGAGGCCGTCGCTGGTGGTGTCGTCCAGCAGGATCCGCACCCGCACGCCACGATCGGCGGCCTTCAACACTTCCTCCACCAGCATTCGCGTACTGATGCCGTCATGGACGATGTAGTACTGCAAGTCGAGGCTGCGTTGTGCGTTGCGGATCAGCTCGGCGCGAGCGGTAAAGGCTTCGGTGCTGTTGGACAGCAGGCGAAAGCCGGACTGGCCCTTGTAGGGCGCCGCCTGGGCCTGGATCGAACGGCCGAACGCGGAGTCGGCCGCCGGCAACGCCTGGCTCGGTTCGCGCGGTACGTCGATAGACGCACAACCGCCAAGGAACGTGGAGAGTACCAGCAGAGCGAGTAGGGGATGTCTGAAGCTCACGTGGGATCGTTCCGGTTGGCGGCAGGGTTGGGCATATGGACGCTGTTTGCTCGTGAAAAGTCAGTCGGCTTCGGCCAGCAGTCTGATCGCTGCCGCACCGACCTTGCGCACTGCCTCTTCGATCAAAGCTGTCGGTTTGGCAGCGTAGTTCATGCGCAGGCAATTGCGGTACTTGCCCGAGGCGGAAAAGATGCTGCCGACGGCAATCTGTACGCCCTGATCGTGCAGCGCACGATTCAGTTTCAGCGTATCGAAACCTTCCGGCAGTTCGACCCAGAGCATGAAGCTGCCTTGCGGACGGCTCGCGCGGGTACCGGCCGGGAAGTAACGCGTCACCCAGTCGATCATCACGTCGCGATTGCGCTGGTATTGCGTGCGCATCCGCCGCAAATGCGGTTCGAAGTGCCCGGCCTTGAGAAATTCGGCGATGGCGATCTGCGGCTGGGGCGCGGTGGAGCCGGTGCTGATGTATTTCATGTGCAGCACGCGTTCGAGGTAGCGACCGGGCGCGACCCAGCCGATGCGCAATCCCGGCGCGAGCGTCTTGGAAAATGAACTGCAAAGTAAGACTCGGCCATCTTCGTCGAAGGATTTGATCGTGCGCGGACGCGGATAGGTGTAGGCCAGTTCGCCATACACATCGTCCTCGATGATCGCCACGTCGAAGCGCTGGGCCAGGTTGAGCAGGGCACGTTTGCGCGACTCCGGCATGATGTAGCCGAGCGGGTTGTTGCAGTTGGGCGTGAGCTGGATGACCTTGATCGGCCATTGCTCCAGCGCCAGTTCCAGCGCTTCGAGGCTGATGCCGGTGAGCGGGTCGGTGGGGATTTCCAGGGCTTTCATGCCCAGCCCTTTGAGGGTCTGCATGGCGCCGTGGAAGCTCGGCGAATCCACCGCGACGATGTCACCGGGCTCGCAGATTGCGTGGATGCTGGTAGACAGCGCTTCATGGCAACCGGTGGTGACTACCAGATCGCTGGCGCTCAACTGGCAGCCGGAATCGAGCATCAGCCGGGCGATCTGTTCGCGCAGTTCGAGGGTGCCGTGGATGTTGTCGTAATACAGACCGGGCATGTCCTGACGGCGGCTGATACGGGCCAGCCCGCGCAGCAGCGGCTTCATCGTCGGCGACGAGATGTCCGGCATGCCGCGACCGAGTTGCACCACGTCCTTGCGCGGCACGGCGCGAATCAGTTCCAGCACCTGATCCCACTGGGAAATTTCCACCGGCCGTTGCGCGGGGCGCCCGACTGCCGGCAGTTCGGGCAACTCACGCCCGACCGGCACGAAGTACCCGGATTTGGGTTTCGGCGTGGCCAGGCCGCTGTCTTCCAGCATCCGATAGGCCTGCTGCACCGTGCTCAGGCTGACTCCGTGTTCTACGCTCAAGGCGCGCACCGAGGGCAGGCGATCACCAGGACGGTAGAAGCCTTGTTCGATGCGGGTGCCGAGCAATTCGGCGAGATTCACATAGAGCGTCATGGCACTGCCTCGATGCAGATGATTCGTTAAACCAGTACAGATGCGGCGTAAATCGACAATTCAGTCTCAGAGACAGCAAATCTGTATGGAAATAATACAGATGTGTTGAATCTGTAATGCTTTTGCTCGCCCGCGCATCATGGAATCTCTGGCTACCCAAGTAAACAGGAGCAATGAAAATGAACGGTTTGAGCGATGTGCGGCTGACGTTACACAGTCAGGAACTGGAGGCAGGGCAACAGGACAAAGCGCGCAATGAGAGCATGTGCAACGCACCGTCCGGCCTGAGTCGCTGGGACCTGTTCTGGCATCGTCTGCACACGCGCAAGGCGTTGCTGCGCCTGACGCCGGAACAGCTCAAGGACATCGGGCTGACCCGCGAGCAGGCGCTGGAGGAAGGGTTGAAGCCGTTCTGGCGGATTTAGAGGGATCGTTCCCACGCTCTGCGTGGGAACGATCTCAGACCAACTCTTTAAGCCGGTGCCACAGCATCCCCAACGCCAGCAGCGGCGAGCGCAGATGCTTGCCGCCGGGGAAGGTGATGTGTGGCACTTTGGCGAACAGGTCGAAGCCACCGCTGTGCTGGCCGCTGATAGCCTCGGCCAGCAGCTTGCCCGCCAGGTGCGTGGCATTCACGCCGTGACCAGAATAAGCCTGGGCGTAATACACATTCGGCTGATTCGCGAGCCGGCCAATCTGCGGCAGACGGTTGGCACCGATGCCGATCATCCCGCCCCACTGATAATCGATCTTCGCCGAGGCGAGCTGCGGGAACACCTCCAGCATCTTGGGCCGCATGTAGGCGCCGATGTCCTTTGGATCACGCCCCGAGTAATGGCAGGCGCCGCCGAACAACAGACGACGATCCGCCGAGAGCCGGTAGTAATCAAGCGCTACACGCTGGTCGCAGACCGCCATGTTCTGCGGCAGCAGGGCGTGGGCCTGTTCTTCGCTCAGGGGTTCAGTGGCGATGATGTAGCTGCCGGCTGGCAGCACCTTGCCGCTGAGTTGCGGATTCAGATTGTTGAGGTACGCGTTACAGCCCAGCACGAGCGTCTTCGCCCGTACCGAGCCTTGCGCCGTGTGCACCCTTACTTCGGGGCCATAGTCGATGCGGGTGACCGCCGATTGTTCGAACAGTTTGACGCCCAGTTGTTGCGCCGCTGCGGCTTCTCCGAGTGCCAGGTTCAGCGGGTGCAGATGCCCGGAACCCATGTCGATCAAACCGCCGACGTAGCGGTTGGAGCCGACTACGGTGTGCATCTCGTTCGCTTGCAGAAGGCGGGTTTCGTAGCGGTAACCGAGGCTGCGCAGCTCTTCGGCGTCTTCGGCAAAGCCTTCCAGATCGGAAGGTTTGTTGGCGAGGTCGCAGTAACCCCAGGTCAGGTCGCAGGGAATCTGAAATTTTTCGACGCGCTGGCGGACGATTTCCACCGCTTCCAGGCCCATGAGTTTCATTTGACGCACGCCGTCGGCGCCGATCACGTTGGCGAACTGATCGAGGCCGTGACCGACCCCGCGAATCAGTTGCCCGCCGTTGCGTCCGCTGGCGCCCCAGCCGATCCGGTGCGCTTCCAGCAGCACCACGCTCAAACCCCGTTCAGCCAATTCCAGCGCCGTGTTCAGCCCGGAGAAACCTCCACCGACCACGCACACGTCGGCGATCAGTTCACCTTTCAGCACCGGATGGTCGGGCTGCGGCAAGCTGCTGGCGGCGTAATAAGAGGCAACGTGGGGTTGGCTCGCGGTGGCTTGGGCGCGGGCATTCATGGGCGTCATCCTGAGCGGGTGTCGAGAAAATTTGACGGAGCATAAGCCGCAGGCCCGAGGCCGGGCAACATTGGTCGGCCCGTGGTGTCTGGATCACGGCTTTTGCGGCACAATTGCCGCCTATTCCGCTCCGGTTACCGCTGCAATGAGCTGCAACAGTCAGAAAATCCGCACCCTGCGTCAGCAGATTCCCACGTTCGAATGCGTGCCGGGCTGTCATGACTGTTGCGGGCCGGTGACCACCTCACCCGAAGAAATGTCCCGCCTGCCGCGCAAGACGCGCGCCGAGCAGGACGCAGCGATGGAAGAGCTCAACTGTGTGCACTTGGGACCGAATGGCTGCACGGTGTATGACGAACGGCCGCTGATCTGCCGGTTGTTCGGCACCACCCAGACCTTGCCGTGCCCCAACGGCCGGCGACCGGTGGAGCTGATTCACCCACGGGTCGAGAAGCAGGTGTTCGAGTACATGGCCGAAAACCGGCAGGTACTGGTCTGAGCGATCAGTCCGGAATCGGCAGGCTTAGGCTCTCTTTCACTTCTTCCATCACGATGTAGCTCTTGGACTCGCGCACATGCGGCAGCTTGAGCAGGATGTCGCCCAGCAGCTTGCGGTACGAGGCCATCTCGGAAATCCGCGCCTTCACCAGATAGTCGAAATCCCCTGACACCAGGTGACATTCCAGCACGTGGGGCAGTTTCAGCACGGCACGTCGGAACTCTTCGAAAGTATCGCCGGATTTATAGTCGAGGCTGATCTCGACGAACACCAGCAGACTACCCTTCAAGTGCTGCGGATTCAGGCGGGCGTTGTAGCCCATGATGATCCCCTCGCGCTCCAGGCGCCGCACCCGCTCCGTGCATGGCGTGGTGGAGAGCCCGACCTTCTCACCCAGTTCGGTGAATGAAATCCGCCCGTCCGCCTGCAGGATCCGCAAGATGTTGCGGTCGATCTTGTCCAGCTCACGTTTGGTCTGAGTGTTGGTACGCATAGGGGATGCGCCTCCGTGAAAAGGGTTTTTGCCGAGAATTGTCGCCAAATATAGGCGCTTATACAGTGAAAAGCACTGGCAAATCTTTTTTACACTGCGCGCATCATTGCTCTGACAACACACATGCGCGGCACGCCGCGATGAGGGATACAAAAATGCGCGTTATGGTCTTGGGTAGCGGCGTCATCGGTACCGCCAGTGCTTACTATCTGGCCCGTGCCGGGTTTGAAGTGGTGGTGGTCGACCGGCAGCCCGCCGCGGCCATGGAGACCAGTTTCGCCAACGCCGGCCAGGTCTCGCCAGGCTACGCTTCGCCGTGGGCTGCGCCGGGCGTACCCCTCAAAGCCATCAAGTGGCTGCTGCAACGCCACGCGCCGCTGGCGATCAAGGCCACCGCCGACATCGACCAGTACCTGTGGATGGCGCAGATGCTGCGCAACTGCACCGCCAACCGTTACGCGGTGAACAAGGAGCGCATGGTGCGTCTGTCCGAGTACAGCCGCGACTGCCTCGACGAATTGCGCGCCGAAACCGGCATCGCCTACGAAGGCCGCAGCCTGGGCACGACTCAGTTGTTCCGCACCCAGGCGCAACTGGATAACGCCGCCAAAGACATCGCCGTACTGAAAGAGTCCGGCGTGCCGTTTGAAGTCCTCGATCGCGCCGGCATTGCCCGCGTCGAGCCGGCTCTGGCCGGTGTTACCGACATCCTCGCCGGTGCCCTGCGCCTGCCGAACGACCAGACCGGCGACTGCCAGATCTTCACCACCCGCCTCGCCGAAATGGCCACCAAACTGGGTGTGGAGTTCCGTTTCGGCCAGGACATCCAGCGCCTCGATTTCGCCGGTGACCGCATCAACGGCGTGTGGATCGACGGCAAGCTGGAAACCGCCGACCGCTACGTGCTGGCCCTCGGCAGCTACTCGCCGCAACTGCTCAAGCCGTTGGGCATCAAGGCCCCGGTTTATCCGTTGAAGGGCTACTCGCTGACCGTGCCGATCACCAACCCGGCGATGGCCCCGACTTCGACCATTCTCGACGAGACTTACAAGGTCGCGATCACCCGTTTCGACAACCGCATCCGCGTCGGCGGCATGGCGGAGATCGCCGGTTTTGACCTGTCGCTGAACCCGCGTCGGCGCGAAACCCTGGAGATGATCGTCAACGACCTTTATCCTCAGGGCGGCAATCTGGCCGAAGCGAGTTTCTGGACCGGCCTGCGTCCAACCACCCCGGATGGCACGCCGATCGTCGGCGCCACCCCGTTCAAGAACCTGTTCCTGAACACCGGTCACGGCACCCTCGGCTGGACCATGGCGTGCGGCTCCGGTCGCTTGCTGGCTGACCTGATGGCGAAGAAAAAGCCGCAGATCAGCGCCGAAGGCCTCGATATTTCCCGTTATGGCAACACCACCCAGGAGTCCGCAAAGCATGGCAATCCAGCGCCAGCTCACCAATGAGCGCATGAGTCAGATCGTCAGCCACAACGGTACGGTGTATCTGTCCGGGCAGGTCGGCGATGACTTCAACGCCGGTGTCGAACAGCAGACCCGCGACGTACTCGCCAACATCGAGCGTCTGCTCGATCTGGCCGGCACCGACAAGCAGCATCTGCTGTCGGCGACGATCTACCTGAACGACATCGAGGCGCACTTTGCCGGCATGAATTCGGTGTGGGATCAGTGGCTGCCCAAAGGCGCCGCCCCGGCCCGCGCCACCGTCGAAGCGAAGATGGCCAAGCCGAGCATTCTGGTAGAGATCTCCATCGTCGCCGCGTTGCCGTAACCCGTTGTAAAGATCCCTCTCCCGGTGCTGTTGGCGGTTCACGCCGTCAGCCAGCGCCGGTTTTTATTCCCATGACCGCCAAGAAGTCTGCTGCCATGCGTCCTGCCCGTGCCCTGATCGACCTTCAAGCCCTGCGTCACAACTACCGTATCGCCCGTGAAGTCACCAGTGCCAAGGCGCTGGCGGTGATCAAGGCCGATGCCTACGGCCATGGCGCGGTACGTTGCGCCCAGGCGCTGGAGGCTGAAGCGGACGGCTTCGCGGTGGCATGCATCGAAGAAGCCCTGGAGCTGCGTGCCGCCGGGATTCGCGCGCCAGTGCTGCTGCTTGAAGGTTTTTTCGAGGCCGATGAGCTGGCGCTGATCGTAGAGCACGACTTCTGGTGCGTGGTGCATTCGCTGTGGCAGCTCGAAGCGATCGAGCAGGCGACGTTGAGCAAACCGATCACCGTGTGGCTGAAGCTCGATTCGGGCATGCACCGCGTCGGTCTGCATCCGAAGGATTACCCGGCGGCTTACCAGCGTCTGCTGGCCAGCGGCAAAGTAGCGAAAGTCGTGCTGATGAGCCACTTCGCCCGGGCCGATGAGCTGCACGAGCAGAGCAGCGCCGAGCAGGTTGCCGTGTTCGAAGCCGCGCGTCAGGGCCTGGCCGCTGAAGTCAGCCTGCGCAATTCGCCGGCGGTGCTGGGCTGGCCTCAGATTCACAGCGACTGGGTGCGTCCGGGCATCATGCTCTACGGCGCCACTCCGTTCGAAGAAGCCAACGCCGTGGCCGAGCGCCTGCAACCGGTGATGACCCTGGAATCGAAAGTCATCAGCGTGCGCGAGCTGCCGGCCGGCGAACCGGTGGGTTACGGTGCGAAATTCATCACCGACAAACCGATGCGCATCGGCGTGGTCGCCATGGGTTACGCCGACGGTTATCCGCGTCAGGCGCCGACCGGCACTCCGGTACTGGTGGCCGGTCAGCGCAGCCGCATTCTTGGCCGGGTGTCGATGGACATGCTGTGCATCGACCTGACCGACGTGCCGCAAGCCGGCCTCGGATCGACTGTCGAGTTGTGGGGCAAGAACATCCTCGCCAGCGACGTGGCGAAGTGGGCGGACACCATTCCGTACCAGATCTTCTGCAACCTGCGCCGGGTGCCGAGGCTCTATTCCGAGGGTTGAAGCGCTAGCGGGGCCCAAGTGTTGTAAATACTGAACGCTGTCGCCATGATAACGCTCAATATTTCTACAACATCAGGAGGCTCCAGCCTTGGACGTCGGTGAACGACTGCAATCGATCCGCAAGCTCAAAGGGCTTTCCCAGCGTGAACTCGCCAAGCGCGCGGGCGTCACCAACAGCACCATTTCGATGATCGAAAAGAACAGCGTCAGCCCTTCGATCAGTTCGCTGAGGAAAGTTCTTGGCGGGATTCCCATGTCCATGGTCGAGTTCTTTTCCGAAGAGATCCTGCAGGAAAAACCGACCCAGATCGTCTACAAGGCCAACGAGCTGATCGACATTTCCGACGGCGCCGTGACCATGAAACTGGTCGGCCGCGCGCACCCGAGTCGGGCCATCGCGTTCCTCAATGAAATCTACCCGCCGGGCGCCGACACCGGCGAAGAAATGCTCACCCACGAAGGCGAGGAAACCGGGATTCTGGTGGAAGGGCGCCTGGAGCTGGTGGTGGGCCTTGAAACTTTTATCCTCGAAGCCGGCGACAGCTACTACTTTGAAAGTACCAAGCCGCATCGTTTCCGTAATCCGTTCGATGCACCGGCGCGACTAATCAGCGCAGCCACGCCGGCGAATTTTTAAACAAAGAGGCGCCAGGCCATACCGGCGAGGCACCCGAAACGTTTTTCCACAGCGCGATATAACCCCTTCGACTTTGGGGTTGTTTCAGTGAAGCGGGCTAACCGCTATACTTGCGCCCGCCTGCGAACCGTGGCCGCAGGCGTGAATAGCCACCATTGAGGGTGAACGCGTGAACCTAATTATGAAAATGCTGGCTGCACCAGCAACCGTACTGGCCCTCTGGGCTGTCAGCGCTCAAGCTGCGACGAATGACGACATTGCCAAACGCCTTGAGCCGGTCGGCCAGGTGTGTGTTCAAGGGCAAGAGTGCAAGGGGATGGAAGTCGCTGCTTCGGCAGGCGGCGGTGGCGGCGCCAAGACGCCGGACGAAGTGATTGCCAAACATTGCAACGCTTGCCACGGCTCCGGCCTGTTGGGCGCGCCGAAAATCGGTGACACCGCAGCCTGGAAAGAGCGCGCCGATCACCAGGGCGGCCTCGACGGCATCCTGGCCAAGGCCATCACCGGCATCAACGCCATGCCGCCGAAAGGCACCTGCGCCGATTGCTCGGACGACGAGCTGAAGGGCGCGATCCAGAAGATGTCCGGCCTGAAATAAGCCGCGCTTCTGACGAAAAAAACCGTCTTCGGACGGTTTTTTTGTGCCCGCGATTCGGGCCTGAGGCTGTTCTTTGCAGCAAACAACCGGCAATCTCGGTCGTACCTCTATTCACGGAACGGGCAGGAGGCTTCAGATGGTGCAGTTGTGTTCGATCGAACAGGCAGTGGACGACGTGCTGGCGCGGTTGCCGGCGCACATCCACATGGGCCTGCCGCTGGGGCTGGGCAAACCCAATCCCTTCGTCAACGCGCTGTACCGGCGGATTGCCGGATTGCCCGAACGTCAGCTGACGATCTACACCGCCCTGTGCCTCGGCCGACCCGCGTTGGGCGACGGTTTGCAGAAGCGCTTCATCGAACCCTTCGTCGAGCGGGTGTTCGGCGATTACCCGGAACTGGAATTCCTCGCCGACCTGCACCGCGACAGCCTGCCGTCCAACATCCGCATCGAGCAATTCTTCATGCAGCCCGGCAGCCTGCTTAACAGCGCGCCGGCCCAGCAGGATTACGTCAGCAGCAACTACAGCCACGCCGCCCGTGATATCAACGCCGCCGGCCTGAACCTGGTGGCGCAGTTGCTCGCCAGCAGCAGCGAACACCCGGATCGTCTGAGCCTGAGCTGCAACCCGGACATCACCCTCGACCTGTTCCCGATGATCGCCAAACGCCGGGCAGCGGGGGAAACGATCCTGCTGGTCGGCCAGGTGCACACCGAGTTGCCGTACATGCCGGGTGACGCCGAAGTCGACATCGATACCTTCGACCTGCTGATCGACGAGAAAGACAGCAGCACGCTGTTTTCCACGCCGAACATGCCCGTGGGATTTCAGGATCACTTCATCGGTTTGCACGCCAGTACCTTGGTGCGCGATGGCGGTACTTTGCAGATCGGCATCGGCTCGATGGGCGATGCGCTGACCGCTGCATTGCTGGCGCGTCAGGCCGACAACGCCGGATACCAAGACTTGCTGGCCGATGTGAACCTCAGCCAGTGGGCGCAGTTGATCGAACGCGAGGGCGGCATCGAACCCTTCGCCAAAGGCCTGTACGGTTGCAGCGAAATGTTCGTCAACGGCCTGCTGGTGCTGGCCGAAGCCGGGATCATCCGGCGCAAGGTCTACCCGGATGTACAGACTCAGCAGCAAGCCAACGCCGGGACCCTCGACGAAGCGGCGCAAACCGACGGCCTGTCGATCCACGGCGGTTTCTTCCTCGGGCCGCGCAGTTTCTATGAACGCTTGCGTGAGTTGCCGCTGAGCAAACGGCTTGAATTCAACATGACCCGCATCAGCTACATCAACGAGCTGTACGGTCAGGAAGAACTCAAACGTCTGCAGCGTCTGGATGCGCGGTTCATAAACACCGTATTCACCATGACCCTGCTGGGTGCCGGGGTGGCGGATCAACTGGAAGACGGGCGGGTACTCAGCGGCGTCGGCGGGCAATACAACTTCGTTGCCCAGGGGCATGCGTTGCACGATGCGCGCTCCATCCTGCTGCTGCGCAGCTGGCGCGAATCCGGTGGCGATGTCAGCTCGAACATTGTCTGGGAATACGGCCATTGCACGATTCCACGGCACCTGCGCGATATCGTGGTCACCGAGTACGGCATCGCCGATCTGCGCGGCAAGTCGGATGCGGTGGTGATCGAGGCGTTGCTCAATATCAGCGATTCACGCTTCCAGCAGGGGCTGATCGAGCAGGCGCAGAAGGTCGGCAAGCTGCCGAAGGATTTCCGTCTCGATCCTCGTTTTGCCGACAACACCCCGCAACGCTTGCAGGCGATTGCCGCGCGGCATCCGAACCTGTTTCCGGAGTATCCGCTGGGCTGCGACTTCACTGAGGTCGAGAAGGATCTGTTGCGGGCGCTGAACTGGCTCAAGAGCAAATTCAAGCTGACCGAGATTCTGGAGCTGGGCAAGGCGGCGCTGGATGCGCCTGAGGCTTCGCTGTATCCGGAGCATCTGGCGCGCATGCAGCTCACTGATCCGGAAGGTCTGAAGGAAGACCTGTTTCAGCGGTTGTTGCTAACGGGCCTGAAGGCCACCGCGCAATAACAAACAACAAAAAACCTGTGGGAGCGGGCTTGCCCGCGATGGCGGTTTATCACTCAACTAGGATGTTGAAGGATATGGCCCCATCGCTGGCAAGCCAGCTCCCACAGGTATTGCAGTGTGTTTGCGCCTATCAGCGATTACTCGATGAAAGTCACCACGCCATCCTTCAGCGACTTCACGCGAGCCAGCGACTCGACGCGGTAACCCTGCGAATCCAGTTCCGCACGGCCGCCCTGGAACGACTTCTCGATCACGATGCCCAGGCCCGCGACGGTGGCGCCGGCCTGCTTGATGATCGAGATCAGCGCCTGGGACGCCTTACCGTTGGCCAGGAAGTCGTCGATGATCAGCACGCGGTCGCTGCTGGTCAGGTGACGCGGGGAGATGGCCACGGTGCTTTCGGTCTTCTTGGTGAACGAGTAAACGGTGGCCGACAGCAGGTTTTCAGTCAGGGTCAGGGACTGTTGCTTGCGGGCGAAGATCACCGGCACGCCGAGGTTCAGGCCGGTCATGATCGCCGGGGCGATGCCAGAGGCTTCGATGGTGACGATCTTGGTGATGCCCGAATCCTTGAACAGCGTGGCGAATTCGTCGCCGATCAGCTTCATCAGGGCCGGGTCGATCTGGTGGTTCAGGAAGGCGTCGACCTTCAGGACCTGGTCGGAAAGCACAATGCCTTGTTCGCGGATTTTCTGGTGCAATGCTTCCATGAAGCTGTCCTCATTTGACGCTTTGTGCGTCGAAGGTCTAGTAAAAAGTGGTCAATTCTAGCGCTTTAACATCGCGCGTATATCAGCCAGTGCGCTATTGCCCCGCACGGCTTTGACTTCGGTCGGTGTGTCGTCGTTGCCTTCCCAGGCCAGGTCGTCCGGCGGCAGTTCATCGAGGAAGCGGCTTGGCGCGCAATCGATGATCTCGCCGTACTGTTTGCGCTTGGCGGCGAAGGTAAACGCCAGGGTCTGGCGCGCGCGGGTGATGCCCACGTAGGCCAAGCGGCGTTCTTCTTCGATGGTGTCGGCTTCGATGCTGGAACGGTGCGGGAGGATTTCCTCTTCCATGCCCATGATGAACACGTAAGGAAATTCCAGGCCCTTGGACGCATGCAGGGTCATCATCTGCACGCCTTCGGCGCCGTCTTCCTCTTCCTGCTGACGTTCCAGCATGTCACGCAGGACCAGTTTGCCGATGGCGTCCTCGACGGTCATTTCGCCGTCTTCGTCTTTTTCCAGGGTGTTCTTCAAGGCTTCGATCAGGAACCAGACGTTGCTCATCCGGTAGTCCGCAGCCTTGTCGCTGGAACTGTTGGTGCGCAGCCAGTTCTCGTAGTCGATGTCCATGACCATGCTGCGCAGGGCGGAGATCGGGTCTTCGCCGGCGCATTGCTCGCGTACCTTGTCCATGAAGCGCTTGAAGCGCGACAGGCGATCGGTGAAGCGGCTGTCCAGATGCTCGCCCAGGCCGAGTTCGTCGGTGGCGGCGTACATCGAGATCTTGCGTTCGGTGGCGTAGTTGCCGAGTTTTTCCAGGGTCGTCGAGCCGATTTCACGGCGCGGCACGTTGATCACCCGCAGGAAGGCGTTGTCGTCGTCCGGGTTCACGATCAGGCGGAAGTAGGCCATCAGGTCTTTCACTTCCTGACGCCCGAAGAAGCTGTTGCCGCCGCTCAAACGGTATGGCACTTGATGGTGCTGCAGTTTCAGCTCGATCAGCTTGGCCTGGTAGTTGCCGCGATAGAGGATCGCGAAATCGCTGTACGGGCGGTCGGTGCGCAAGTGCAGGCTGAGGATTTCCATGGCCACGCGCTCGGCTTCGGCGTCCTCGTTGCGGCAGCGGATCACGCGGATCTCGTCGCCGTGGCCCATTTCACTCCACAGCTGCTTCTCGAATTCGTGCGGGTTGTTCGAGATCAGCACGTTGGCGCAGCGCAGGATGCGGCTGGTGGAGCGGTAGTTCTGCTCCAGCATCACCACTTTCAGGGACGGGTAGTCGTCCTTGAGCAGCATCAGGTTTTCCGGCCGCGCGCCGCGCCAGGCGTAGATGGACTGGTCGTCGTCGCCCACCACGGTGAACTGGTTGCGCTTGCCAATGAGCATTTTCACCAGCAGGTACTGGCTGGCGTTGGTGTCCTGGTATTCGTCGACCAGCAGGTAACGCACCTTGTTCTGCCACTTTTCGAGGATGTCGGCGTGCTCTTCGAAGAGTTTAACCGGCAGCAGGATCAGGTCGTCGAAGTCCACCGCGTTGAACGCCTTGAGCGTGCGCTGATAGTGGGTGTAGACGATGGCGGCGGTCTGTTCCTTGGGGTTACGGGCGTTTTCCAGGGCCTGGGCCGGCAGGATCAGGTCGTTTTTCCAGGCGCCGATCATGTTCTTGATCTCGTCGACGCCGTCGTCGCCTGCATATTCCTTCTGCATGATGTCGGTCATCAGCGACTTGACGTCGGTTTCGTCGAAGATCGAGAAACCGGGTTTGTAGCCCAGCCGTTCATGTTCCTTGCGGATGATGTTCAGGCCCAGGTTGTGGAAGGTGCAGACCGTCAGGCCGCGACCTTCGCCTGCACGCAGCAGGGTGCCGACCCGTTCCTTCATCTCACGCGCGGCCTTGTTGGTGAAGGTCATGGCGACGATGTACTGGGCACGGATGCCGCAGTTCTGGATCAGGTGCGCGATCTTGCGCGTGATCACACTGGTCTTGCCGGAGCCAGCACCGGCGAGCACCAATAGAGGGCCGCCGACGTAGTTCACGGCTTCTTGCTGCCGGGGATTGAGTCGGGACATACGAAAATTCGGGAGTCGTTGACGAAATGGGCCGGCATTTTAACAGGCTCAGCGATTTGTGCTGCTCTCTCCGACTTGTGACGCAGCACGCGATTCAAATTTGCCGGTTTTGTTACTTTCACGCAGGATGCGCGGTGATTTTGCGGCTAATGTTCTCATTCGTGACACAAAATAACGTTTTGATAACCGTTGTCGTTTGGTCATTGGTAGCCGCAACGGCATAATGCCCGCCGCCCACATCATTGCAGAGTCTAGGGAGTCAGCTTGACTACGCCTGTCGAACCCTTGCGTTTGCTGCTACTGGCCGAAGAGCCAGCGTGGACAGCGTTATTGCGCGAGTGTCTGGCTCCGTTGGGAAGTGCGGCGGTGCTGATCAGCGCGCCGAGCTGGGAGTCGGTCAGCAGTCTGTTCGAAGACAACCGCCACGCGGTGTTGTTGACCGTTCCCGCGTTGCAGCCGGCGCCCGGCCGTTGCAGCCTGCCGACGGTATTGCTTCTGGAACACGAACCGGCGACCGCGCCCGATGGCGTCAGCGACTGGCTGGTATTCGATGCCCTCGATGCCGGCATGCTACGACGCTGCCTGCGGCATGTGCGCGAACGCGGCGTGCTGGAAAACACCCTGCAACGCCTGGCCGAGCAGGATCCGCTGACCGGCATCGCCAACCGCCAAGGCTTCCAGACCCTGCTCACGGCCCGTCTGGCGGAAAACGACGGTCGCGGTCTGGCCCTCGGGCACCTCGATCTCGACAACTTCCGCCACGCCAACGACGCCCTCGGCCACCAGGCCGGCGACCGCCTGATCCTGCAAGTCGTCGCACGGCTGAAAAGTCAGCTGGAAGTCGGCGATCAACTGGCGCGCCTCGGCAGCGATGAATTCGCCTTGCTGATCGATACCCGCCGCGCCCCGCAACGGGCCGAATGGATGGCCGAACGCATCACCGAAGCGCTGGCTGAACCTTACTGGGTCGATGGCGAAAGCCTGCTGATCGGCTCCAGCCTCGGCATCGCCCATGCGCGGGCCCAGGGCGGCGCCGATCCGTTGATGTGGCACGCGCACATCGCCATGCAGCAGGCCAAGAGCACCCAAGGCTGCACCTTTCATATCTTCAACGAACGAATTAACCGCAACGCGCGAAGCATGGCCGACCTCGAAAGCGAGCTGCGCCGGGCCTTGCGTCGCGACGAGCTGGAGCTGCACTACCAGCCGCGCCTGAACCTGCAGGACGGCCAGATCGTCGGCCTCGAAGCGCTGGTGCGCTGGCGCCACAGCGAACGCGGCCTGCTACCACCGAGCGAATTCGTGCCGCTGGCCGAGCAGAGTGGCCTGATCGTGCCGCTGGGTTACTGGGTGATTTCCCGGGCCCTGCGCGATATGCAGGCGTTGCGCGAACGCGGATTGCCGGCGCTGCACATGGCGATCAACCTGTCGTTCCGCCAGTTTCAGGACAGCCAGTTGCTGCCGACGCTCAGCCGTCTGATCGCCGAGCGCGGAGTCGAAGCGCAGTGGCTGGAATTCGAACTCACCGAAACCGCCGTGATGCGCCGCAGCGATCTGGTCAAGCAGACCATGGACGCGCTCGGTCGCCTCGGCGTGCGTTTCTCGCTGGATGATTTCGGCACCGGGTTCTCGTCGTTCGTGCATCTCAACAGCCTGCCGATCACCTTGCTGAAGATCGACAAGAGTTTCGTCGGTGGCATGGAGCAGCGCGAAGAGAACCGCAAACTGGTGCACGCGATGATCAACCTTGCGCACAACCTGCACCTGGAAGTGGTTGCCGAAGGGGTGGAAACCCGCGAGCAACTGGATCTGTTGCGCGGGTTCGGTTGCGATCAGGTGCAGGGTTACCTGATCAGCAAGCCGTTGCCGTTGACGGAACTGGTTGATTACCTGGTGGCTGATGCCAGTCAGCCGCCGCTGGGCATTGTGGTTTAGCCTCAAGTCCCTGTGGGAGCGAGCTTGCTTCCACAGGGAAACTCATTCCGGCTGAGCGATCTTGAAGCCTTGAGGTTGCGGCTCAAGCCGAATCATTCGCTTCATCTTCCATTCGAATGCCAGCGTCAGGCTCACCGCCGCACAGGCCAGCCCAAGCGCCAGACCCCACCAGACGCCGGTCGGCCCCCAGTGCAGATGGAACGCCATCAGCCACGCCGCCGGCGCACCGATCAGCCAGTAGCAACCGAGCCCGACCAGAAATGTGGTCTTGGCATCCTTGAGCCCGCGGATGCAGCCCATGGCAATCGTCTGCGTGCCGTCGAACAGCTCGAACCACGCTGCCACGGCGAGCAGGCTCACCGCCAGACGAATCACCTCGGCAAACGCCGGATCGTTATGGTCGAGGAACAAGCCGACCAACTGATTCGGCAGCAGCCAGAACACCATCGCAAACCCCAGCATTACCACTGCTCCGAAGACGATGCCGACCCGCCCGGACATCCGCGCATCGCTCAATTGCCCGGCGCCGTAATGCTGGCCGACGCGCATGGTGATCGCATACGACATCCCCGCCGGAACCATGAACGCCACCGAGACGATTTGCAGAGCGATCTGGTGCGCCGCCAGTTGCGTGCTGCCCATGGTGCCCATGCACAGCGCCGCGAAGGCGAACAGCCCGACTTCCACCGCGTAGGTCCCGCCGATCGGCAGACCCAGGCGCCAGAGCTCTTTGAGGTACTGCCGGTTCGGCCGCGACAGGCCTTCACGCAGCGGGTAAGCGTCGTAGGCCGGATGCCGGCGAATGTGCCAGGCCAGTGCGAGTGCCATGCAGTTGGCGACAATCGCCGTGACCAGGCCGATACCGGTCAACCCGAGCTGCGGCAGGCCGAACATGCCGGTGATCAGCGCGTAATTGAGCAGGAAGTTGGCCACCGTGCCGGCGAGGCTGATGACCATCACCGGCGTTGCCCGGCCGATGGCGCTGGTGAAACCGCGCAGGGCCATGAAACTCAGGTAGCCGGGCAGGGCGAACGGCAGGGCGATCAGAAATTGCCCGGCGGCGTTGACGTTGGTCTCGGTCTGGCCGAACAGCAACAGCACCGGTTTCAGATTCCACAACAGCAGCCCGGCACCGAGTGCCATCAGCCACGCCAGCCACAGCCCGGCCTGAGTCAGGCGGGCGGCGCCGATGATGTCGCCGGCGCCCTGACGAATCGCCACCAGAGTGCCGACCGCCGCGATCACGCCGATGCAGAAAATCGACACGAACGAATAGCTCGCCGCGCCCAGGCCACCGCCGGCCAGCGCTTCGGGGCTGAGGCGGGCCATCATCAGGGTGTCGGTCAGCACCATCAGCATGTGCGCCAACTGCGAGGCGATCAACGGCCCCGCCAGCCGCAGGATGGCCCAGAGTTCGGTACGCACAGGACGCTGCATGTTTTCACATCCTTTTAATAGAGGGAGCAAGAGACCGCCGATTCTCAGGGTTTGGCGCAGGTTGCACAAAGGGATAAAAAGGATGGGTGGCATGATTAAAACTCATCCTGCCGCGATTCTGCTAAGTTGGCGCAATCCCGCCATTGGAGCGTTGTGCATGTCCCGTCGTCTTCCACCCTTGTATGCCCTGCGCGCATTCGAAGCGGCGGCCCGCCACAGTTCGTTCACCCGGGCAGCCGAAGAGTTGTCGATCACTCAAAGTGCGGTGAGCCGGCACATCCGCACGCTCGAAGAGCACTTCGCCTGCCGCTTGTTCCACCGCAGCGGGCGCAACCTGCAACTGACCGAGTCGGCGCGCCTGCTGCTGCCGGGCATCCGTGATGGCTTTGCCGCGCTGGAACGTGCCTGCAATACCTTGCGCGCCGAAGATGACATCCTGCGCATGAAAGCCCCGTCGACCCTGACCATGCGCTGGTTGCTGGCGCGGCTCAGTCGCTTTCGTCATCTGCAGCCAGGTAACGAGGTGCAACTGACCAGCGCGTGGATGGACGTGGATTCGGTGGACTTCAATAACGAGCCCTTCGATTGCGCGGTGTTGTTGAGTGACGGGCATTTCCCGCCGGACTGGGAAGCCAGCCTGCTGTTTCCGGAGGAGCTGATTCCGGTCGGCGCGCCGAATCTGCTCAACGATCAGCCGTGGGACGTGGCGCGGCTGGCCAGCGCCGAATTGCTGCACCCGACGCCGGACCGCCGCGACTGGCGCAGTTGGCTGGAGCACATGGGGCTGTCGGATCAGGTGTCGCTCAAGGGCGGACAGGTGTTCGATACTCTGGAACTGGGGATGATTGCGGCGGCTCGGGGCTATGGGGTTTCCATGGGCGATCTGCTGATGGTGGCCGAGGATGTCGCGCAAGGACGCTTGAGTCTGCCGTGGCCGACGGCGGTCGCCAGCGGCCTGAATTATTACCTGGTGTGGCCAAAGACTCGTCCGGGAGGTGAACGTTTGCGCCGTCTGAGCGACTTCCTGCAAGGCGAAGTCCGCGCCATGGCGCTGCCGGCGGTCACGCGCTTGAGCTGAAACGTTCGAGCCTGCACAATGCCGGCCTTTCGCCATAACCCTGTTTTTCGCTCAAGTATTCGGTTTTACCGCCGAATACGTGCATGTGGAACCGTCGTGCCGGTCTCCACGATTCACCCCCCATTAGAAAATTATCCGAGCTGCGATCAAGGAGGATCGGAAGTTCGGCCAGGAGCTGTCCATGTCTCAACCTCGCGCTCGGATCGCCTCGCAGCTGGGCCTCGCGCTCGCCGTGATACTGGCGATAGTCATCAGCGGCAGTACGGTGTTCGCTCTGCGTTCGCTGGACACTGCCAACCTCGCCACCCGTGAAGAACACTTGGCCAGCGAGGCACGCCTGCTCGCCGACCAATTGAGCACCTTCCACGGCACGCTGCGTGAAAGCACCCAGCGCTTGAGCGGGTTGTTCGAGAAGCGCTTCAGTGCAGGTCTGAGCATTCATCCGAGCGAGCCGGTGACCGTGGCCGGCACCCAGACCCCGGGCCTGCACCTGGGCAGCGAAGTGTTGAACAACAATTTCAAGGAAGTCGACGAGTTCAAACAGATGACGGCGGGTGTCGCCACGCTGTTCGTGCGCAGCGGCGAAGATTTCATCCGCGTCAGCACCTCGCTGACCAAACAGGATGGCACCCGCGCCATCGGCACCGTGCTCGATCACGCCCACCCGGCCTATGCGAAGTTGATGGCAGGGCAGGGCTACGTCGGTCGTGCTCTGCTGTTCGATCGCTCCTACATGACCCAATACACCCCGGTGCGTGACAGCAGCGGCAAGGTGATTGCGGTGTTGTTCGTCGGCTTCGATTACACCGACGCGCAGAACGCCCAGTTCGACAACCTCAAGCGCTTCCGCATCGGCCAGACCGGTTCGCTGGCATTGCTGGACGAGAAAAACCAATGGCTGGTGGCGCCGGCGGGCGTGCAGGCGCTGGATCAAGCGATTCCTGTGGTCAACGATTTGGCGAAGGCGCCGGGTAAAGGCCGGTTCTGGAGCGACAAGTCCGAAGATTTCTACAGCATTGCCGTGCCTTTCGAAGGCGGCCCGTGGTCGGTGGTGGCGAGCATGCCGAAGGCTGAGATCCGCGCGGTGACCTGGAGCGTCGGCACTCAGCTGGCCATCGGCAGTCTGCTGGCGATGTTGCTGGCGGTCGGTTCCGTGGTCTGGTTGCTGCGCAGCAAACTGGCGCCGCTGGGCGATCTGGTCCGTCAGGCCGAAGCCTTGGGCGCCGGTGATCTGAGCGTGCGTCTGAGCGTGTCGAGCAACGACGAAATCGGTCAACTGGCTCGCGCGTTCAACCAGATGAGCCAGGCCCTGTCGACCATGGTCGAGCACATCCGCCGCGCCTCGGAAGAGGTCAACCGTCGGGCTCAAGCGCTGTCCGGTCTGTCTGGCGGCGCCTATGAAGGCATGGAGCAACAGTCTGGCGAAATTACCAGCATGGCCGGTGCGGTTGAAGAGTTCTCCGCTACGTCGCTGAACATTGCCGACAACATGGGCAACACCCAGCGTCTGGCTCAGGAAAATGCCCAGCAGACCCAGATCGGTCGCACCTCGATGGAAGAAGCATCTTCCTCGCTGGAGCAGATTGCCGGTGCGCTGAACACCACCGCGACCGTGATCAACACCCTGGGTCAGCGCTCCCAGGAAATCGGCGGCATCGTCAGCGTGATTACCTCGATTGCCGAACAGACCAACCTGCTGGCACTCAACGCTGCCATCGAAGCGGCCCGCGCCGGTGAACAAGGTCGCGGGTTTGCCGTGGTGGCCGACGAGGTGCGCAGCCTCGCCTCGCGTACCCGTCAGGCGACGGATGAAATTTCCAGCATGATTCACAGCATTCAGCAGGAAACCGGCAACGCCATCAGCAACATGGAGCAGGGCAACCTGCTGATGCAGGAAGGCCTGTCGCGCAATGCCAATGTGGCGTCGGCGCTGGCGCGCATTGACGAGCAAAGCCGCTCGGCGGGTGAGCAGTTTGCCGCGATCACCACCGCGACTCAGGAGCAGAGCAGCACCGCGACTTTGCTCAGCAGCAACTTGCAGAGCATCGCGATGGCCAACAGCGAGCAGCGCGAAGTGGTATCGAACCTGGCCATCACCGCCAAGGAACTGGAAGGCCTGGCAGCCGACCTGCGCCAGGAAGTCGACCGCTTCCGGTGAGGCGTCTCTGAAATAGCTATCGCGAGCAGGCTCGCTCCCACAGGGTTTTTGTTGGACCTGTGAGAGCGAGCCTGCTTGCGTTTGGGCCCGCCACGACCTCGACACTTACTGAGTCGCCGGCCGATACTGCAACGCTTCGGCCAGATGTTCGCGACTGATATCCGCGCACTTCTCCAGATCCGCCAGCGTCCGCGCGACCTTGAGCAGCCGATGCGCCGAGCGCAGCGACAAGGTCAGTCTTTCGCACGCGGTCTCCAGCCAGGTTTCATCGGCTGTGGATAACTTGCAGTGCTTCTTCAGCCCCGGCAAATCGAGAAATGCATTGGCACAGCACTGGCGTTTTTGCTGACGCTCGCGGGCCTCGGCGACCAGCGCGGCCGCGCTGGCGCTGTCCTCTCCCGGTTTTACCGCAGGGTTCAGCGCTGTCGCCTCCCGCGCCACCGTCAGGTGCAAATCGATCCGGTCCAACAACGGCCCCGACAGTTTGTTGCGATAGCGCTGCACCATGTCCGGCGTGCATGAGCACTTGCCGCTCGGTTCGCCAAGATATCCACAGGGACAGGGATTCATCGCCGCCACCAGCTGGAATCTCGCGGGAAACCGCACCCTTTCCTTGGCCCGTGCGATGACGATGCAGCCGGATTCCAGCGGTTCGCGCAGAACCTCCAGCACCTTGCGATCAAACTCGGGCAGTTCATCGAGAAACAGTACGCCGTGATGGGCGAGCGTGATTTCGCCGGGTTGCGGTTTTGAGCTGCCACCGACCAGTGCCGGCCCGGAGGCCGAGTGATGCGGCTGGCGAAACGGGCGCTGCGGCCAGTGGGTCAACGGTGCGCCGCTGGCGACGGATTGAATCGCCGCCACCTCCAGCGCCTCACTCTCGGCCAGCGGTGGCAGCAACCCCGGTAAACGACTGGCGAGCAACGTCTTGCCCGTGCCCGGCGGCCCGCTGAACAGCAGGTTGTGCGCGCCGGCGGCGGCAATCAGCAGCGCCCGCTTGGCGGCCAGTTGGCCCTGTACTTCATTCAGGTCGGGATAGGGTTTCGCGGCATGGATCAGCCCATCCGAGACATAAGGCTCGACCGGCGTATGCCCGTTGAAATGCGCCACGGCCTCCAGCAGGTGATCCACCGCGATCACCCTCAGCCCAGATGCCAGACAAGCCTCCTCGGCATTCGCCCGTGGCACCACCAGCGTCCGCCCGGCCTTGCGCGCTGCCAGTGCCGCCGGCAACACCCCGCGCACCGCCCGCACGGCGCCGGACAACGCCAGTTCGCCAAGGCACTCCACGTCATCCAGCGTCAACGTCGGCACCTGCACACTCGCCGACAGAATCCCCAGCGCAATCGCCAGATCGAACCGCCCGCCATCCTTGGGCAAATCAGCCGGCGCCAGATTCAGCGTGATCCGCCGCGCCGGAAACTGCAGCCCCGAATTGATGATCGCACTGCGCACCCGGTCCTTGCTCTCTTTCACCGCGGCTTCGGGCAGGCCGACCATGGTCAGCGAGGGCAAGCCGTTGGCGAGGTGAACTTCGACGGTGACGGCGGGAGCATCCACGCCAATCTGGGCGCGGCTGTGGACAATGGCGAGGGACATGATCGTTCCTTGAGTTGAATCGGGAGCCGCTTCCTGCGGGTTTTTGAAGGGTAGTCGGGGAGGGGAGTGTTGGAGGGACAGTTGCTTGGGCAAACCTTCACAGGATGTTGCGTTCGATAGCCGCACATATCTCGAGGCGAAAAAAAAACCGCCTTGAGGAGACGGTTTTTAGTTGCAGGCTTCGGTGAGTCCAAGGCCTGCGCATCCTTAGTGGACACACTCACGTTTGCTGAGGTTATGCAGGTTTGCTCCTGTATGCAAGCGTCAAGATCATTTGGCGCCCAGCAAGGCAGGGCTGAGACATGACGTGCCTGATATGCCGGGAATACTTGCTTAACGGCTTGATACACCTTGTTTAAATGCATTTGAAGGGGCTGCAATACCATCCGTTGCGACGATGCCCACTCATGGAGTGTTCACAGAGTGTGGCCGGGAGCGTAAAGATTTCATGTCCCCCAACACGGTGTGAGAACCGTGCCGGTGCTTTTTTGGGGGATCCACACCCGGCCGCCTTGGTGGGCACACTCACGTGTAGTCCCGTAGGTGTTCGTACGCCGGAAAGAGCATCGGAGGTTTGGCCCCACGCAAGGAGGGCCAAAATATGTCTAAGTTTCTTAAACATATGTGGCGCCTCGTCAGGATCGCGCTATGGGCTTTTCGCCTGTACGAGATTCTGCGAGACCGTTGGAATAATTCGCTTTAAGAATTGAACCGACGGAAACCGCTCCTGCCTCGGCAGGAGCGGTTTTAGCTTCTCGATATTTACTCAGCCGGCGGCGTCAGCTTCGCTTCCAGCTCCGCCACCTTCGCCTCAAGGCTCTCGAGCCGGGCGCGAGTGCGCGCCAGCACTACCATCTGACTGTCAAACTCTTCGCGGCTCACCAGGTCCAGTTTGCTGAAGGCACTTTGCAGCAGCATCTTGAACTGGCTTTCGATTTCGGCTTTTGGCAAGGGCGTGTCGCCGCTGAACAGGCGGGAGGCGGTGCCGCTCAGGGCGTCGAGGAAGTCTTTGGGCGCGAGCATGGGATATGTCCTGGAAACTATGGCCGGCAGTGTATCACGCAGTGTCTATAGTCATTGGTGCAGGCACGGATGCACGCTTTTCGCGCAACTGGATGCACGGCCACGCACCGTTGTTGTGCGTATCCCGAGTGCCATTTGGGTGATGGCATCTGCCGCAGCGGCCAAGGGATTGAAATCAGTGGTTTTTGGCGAGATGGCAAGCTTTCTGCTTAGTCACCTTCGACCCATGCACTGATGCAGTCGCTGTGACGAATGCAGTGCGGCAGACGGAGCGGGGAGTTTCGTCTGGAGCGGTTAGCTGGCGTCGACAACGAAGCGTTACAAAGCCAGGCACTGCGCTTAGACTTGAGTCGGGTTTGTTTTCCTGGGGCAAGTCCACCAATTCGGGAGAGAGTTTCATGAAGCTAGTCACTGCCATCATCAAGCCGTTCAAGTTGGACGACGTGCGCGAGTCGCTGTCCGAAATCGGCGTGCAGGGCATTACCGTTACTGAAGTCAAAGGCTTCGGTCGGCAGAAGGGTCACACCGAGCTGTATCGCGGCGCGGAGTATGTGGTCGATTTTCTGCCCAAGGTGAAAATCGACGTTGCCATCGACGACAAGGATCTGGATCGGGTTATCGAGGCGATAACCAAGGCTGCCAACACCGGCAAGATCGGTGACGGCAAGATCTTCGTGGTCAATCTGGAACAGGCGATCCGCATCCGTACCGGCGAAACCGATACCGACGCGATCTAAACGCCGCCACAAACCCAACGCCCCAGGAGAAAACAATATGACTCTGCGTAAATTCGCAGGGCTAGGAGCCCTGTTGTCTATCGTAATGCCCGGCCTGGCCATGGCGGCAGACGAAGTGGCAGCTCCAGTCCTGAACTCCGGCGACACCGCCTGGATGCTCACCTCCACAGCCCTCGTGCTGTTCATGACCATTCCTGGCCTCGCGCTGTTCTACGGCGGCATGGTTCGGTCGAAAAACATTCTTTCCGTGATGATGCAGTGCTTCGCCATTACCGGTCTGATCAGCGTCCTGTGGGTCATTTATGGCTACAGCATCGCGTTCGACACCACCGGCATGGAGCAGGGCGTCGTCAACTTCAACTCGTTCGTGGGCGGTTTCGGCAAGGCGTTCCTGGCCGGCGTCACCCCAGCGAGCCTGACCGGCCCGGCGGCGCTGTTCCCCGAGGCGGTCTTCATCACCTTCCAGATGACCTTCGCGATCATCACCCCGGCGCTGATCGTCGGTGCGTTCGCCGAGCGGATGAAGTTCTCCGCGATGCTGATCTTCATGGGCATCTGGTTCACCCTGGTCTACGCACCGATCGCGCACATGGTCTGGTCCGGCAACGGCGGCCTGATGTGGGACTGGGGCGTACTCGACTTCGCCGGCGGCACCGTGGTGCACATCAACGCCGGTGTGGCCGGTCTGATTGCCTGCCTGGTACTGGGTAAACGCAAAGGCTTCCCGACCACCCCGATGGCGCCACACAATCTGGGTTACACCCTGATGGGCGCAGCGATGCTGTGGGTTGGCTGGTTCGGTTTCAACGCCGGTTCCGCTGCTGCCGCCAACGGCACCGCGGGCATGGCGATGCTGGTGACCCAGATTGCGACCGCCGCTGCGGCACTGGGCTGGATGTTCGCCGAGTGGATCACTCACGGCAAACCAAGCGCACTGGGTATCGCATCCGGCGTCGTCGCAGGTCTGGTCGCGATCACTCCGGCGGCTGGCACCGTGGGCCCGATGGGCGCACTGGTGATCGGTCTGGCGGCAGGCGTGGTGTGCTTCTTCTGCGCTACCACCCTGAAACGCAAACTCGGTTATGACGACTCCCTGGACGCCTTCGGCGTGCACGGTATCGGCGGTATCCTCGGCGCGATCCTGACCGGTGTGTTCGCTGCACCGTCGCTGGGTGGCTTCGGCACCGTCACCGACATCGCCGCACAAGTATGGATTCAGTGCAAAGGCGTCGGCTTCACCGTGATCTACACCGCGATCGTCACCTTCATCATCCTCAAGGTACTGGATGCCGTGATGGGTCTGCGCGTGACCGAGGAAGAAGAATCGGTCGGCCTGGATCTGGCACAACACAACGAGCGCGGCTACAACCTGTAAGCACGCGCCGCAAAAAACTTGCCCGGCTCGCCGGGCATTTTTTTGTCTGGAATTTGTCTTCCCTGATACAGCTGAAAGGATTTTTCGTACTGCTTTGGTCGTGTTTACGACGAGTGTTTTTCTGCGGCCAAAGGCTTACATCATTGAAGGAATATTAGGGCCTTTGTTTTTTTCCAGAGCGCGCTAGAATGCGCCCCGAACGTGCGGAGAACTGTATGTGGCAACAGACTCTGATAACCCTGCGGGCACGGCCCCGGGGCTTTCATCTGGTGACGGACGAGTTGCTCGCCGGCCTGCCTGAACTCAAGGCATGCCGGGTCGGTCTGTTGCATTTGTGGCTGCAGCATACCTCGGCGTCGTTGACCATCAACGAGAACGCCGATCCGGCGGTACGTCGCGACTTCGAACGATTTTTCAATCGTCTGATCCCACAAGGAGCAGACGGCTATGAGCATAACGACGAAGGCCTGGACGACCTCCCGGCGCACTTCAAGGCCAGCGTGCTGGGCTGCCAGATCAGTTTGCCGGTAACGGCGGGCCGACTGGCACTGGGCACCTGGCAAGGCGTTTACCTGGGCGAGCACCGTGATCATGGCGGTGCCCGTAAAGTCCTCGCCACCTTGCACGGTGAAGGGGCATAAACCGTTGGTCACCAATGGTTACCGATTTTTTTCCGGCGACTTTCGACAGTCGCCAAAGCTGGTCTATAACTAATCTGCTTTTCGCAAGTCATGAGGTAGAACATGAGCGACGATGATCTGGAAAACGACGACCTCGAAGTAGGCGACGAAGACGAGGCCGAAGACGGTCTGGAAGCAGCAGCGGAAGACGTTGCTGAAGACGATGGCGGTGACGATACGCCGGCCCCGGCTGCCAAAGGCAAGGCCAAGGCTGCGGTGTCGGTCGACGAGTTGCCGAGCATCGAAGCCAAGAACAAGGAGCGCGATGCCCTGGCCAAGGCCATGGAAGAGTTCCTTGCGCGCGGCGGCAAGGTGCAGGAAGTGGAGGCCAACGTGGTCGCCGATCCGCCCAAGAAGCCGGACAACAAGTACGGCAGCCGCCCTATCTGAGGCGTGTCGCTTGCTTGCTGAAAAAGCCCGCCGTCGCTGCGGGCTTTTTCATGGGCGAAAGAAAGTTAGCCGCGGCTGTTCCAGCGGGCGAGCACCGCGGGCAGATCGTTCAGGCTGCGAATCTCGGCATCCGGCAGGCGCTCCGCTTCCCAGTCCTTGCCGGCCGGGTTGAACCAGATCGCTCGCAGACCGGCCTGCTGCGCCCCGGCGATGTCATCCCCCGGGTGATCGCCGATATGCACAGCGGCTTCGGCGCTCACGCCGCCGCGCTGCAACGCTTCATGGAACAGTCGAGCATCCGGCTTGGCTATGCCGATGTCTTCGGCACACAACGCAAACTTGAAGTAATCCGCCAGCCCGAGACGACGGACATCGGCGTTGCCGTTGGTGACCACCCCGAGGGCGTAATGCTTGGCGAGGGTTTCCAGGATCGGCTCGACCTCCGGGAACACCTCGATCTGATGCCGCGCATGCAGAAACACTTCAAAACTCTTGTCCGCCAGATCCGACGCTTCGCCGTGGGCGTACCCGGCTTCTTCCAGCGCATGGAACAGCACGCGCCGGCGCAACGCGCTGATGCGGTGCTTCAGGCCCGGTTCGTTGGCCAGCACCCGCTCGCGGATCGACCACAGATGCTCGACCGGCACCGCGCCCAGATTCGGCGCATGTTCGCTCAGCCATTCGCGCAAAACCGCTTCGGCGCTGACGATCACCGGGGCGGTGTCCCACAAGGTGTCGTCGAGGTCGAAGGTGATCAACTGGATGCTCATGAATCGTCGCCTTTCATGCGTTTGGCCCGTGGATGGGCGCTGTCGTAGACCGCCGCCAGGTGCTGGAAGTCCAGGTGGGTATAGATCTGGGTGGTCTTGATGTCCGAGTGGCCGAGCAGTTCCTGCACCGCTCGCAGGTCCTGAGAGGACTCGAGCAAATGGCTGGCGAAGGAGTGTCGCAGCATGTGCGGGTGCAGGTTCTGCCCCAGTTCGCGCTCGCCGGCGAGTTTGACCCGAACCTGAATCGCGCGCGGGCCGAGGCGTCGGCCTTGCTGGCTGACGAATACTGCGTCGTCTGCCGGGTTGGTCAGCGCCCGCAGCGGCAGCCATTGCTCCAGGGCTTCCCGGGCCTTTTTGCCGACGGGCAACAGGCGCGTCTTGCTGCCCTTGCCGAGTACCTGAACCATGCCGTCGGCCAGATCGAGCTGATCGAGATTGAGCCCGGTCAGCTCCGACAGACGCAGTCCGGAGGAATAGAACAACTCCAGAATCGCCTGATCGCGCCGCGCGAGGAAATCGTCCTCCACGGCACCTTCAAGCAGTTGCAGGGCGCGATCGGTGTCGAGGGTTTTCGGCAGCCGACGTTCGCCTTTGGGCGGTGCCAGGCCGGTGGCCGGATCGTGATCGCAGAGACCTTCACGATTCAGATAGTGATAGAGCCCGCGCACCGCTGAGAGCAGGCGCGCCAGACTGCGTGAGGACTGGCCCTGGGCATGCAGGCGGGCGATCAGGCTGCGCAGGCGCTGGATGTCCAGCGCCTGCCAGCTACCGATGTTCTGTTTGTTGCACCAGCCGAGGACTTTGTCGAGGTCGCGTCGGTAGGCCGACAGCGTGTGCGGCGACACCTGCCGCTCACTGCGCAGGTGTTCGCAGTAAGCGTCCAGTTGTCGTTCCATGCTCAGCGTACCGAGCGCAGGGAGCTGTTGACCCGTGGCAGCACGCGACCCATGACTTCGGCGATGTAGCTGAGGAACAGCGTGCCGACCGAGCTCTTGTAGTGCTGCGGATCACGGCTGGCGATGGCCAGGATTCCGTGGATGCCTTGATGGCTGACGGCGACCACGGCGGTGGAGCCGATCTGCTTGCGCTGTTCTTCGCCGAACAGGAAGTCCAGCTCATGCTCACGCAGGCTGCCGCTGACGCTCTTGCCTTCGGTGAGCAATCCGCCGATGGCGGTTTGCGCGTCGGCGTGGGTCACCCAGCGGCCGACCGGGGCCGGGTTGTCGCCCAGCAGGATCAGGCTGACGAAGGGCACCTGAAAATCCTGACGCAGGCTGTCTTCGACGCTGATCACCACGTCTTCCAGAGTGGCGGCGTCCATCAGGGCGAGGATCAAGCGGCGGGTCTTGTCGAACAGGCGATCGTTGTCCCGGGCGACGTCCATCAAGTGCGAGAGACGATGACGCATCTCGATGTTGCGGTCGCGCAGGATGGCCATCTGGCGCTCGACCAGCGAGACGGTATCGCCGCGCTGATGGGGGATGCGCAGGGACGGCAGCAGTTCTTCATGCTCGACGAAGAAGTCCGGATGAGCCTCCAGGTACGCGGCAACCGCTGCCGCCTCCAGGCTCTCGGACGCTGATTCACCGGACTGTCGGGCGGGTACCTGAGGCTTATCGGTCATGGCTTCTGCTCACTCAAAGACGCACTTGTCCTTCGTATACGCGCACTGCCGGGCCGGTCATCAACACCGGTTGGCCGGGGCCTGCCCACTCAATGGACAGACGCCCGCCCGGCAGGTCGATCAGCAGTGGCGAATCCATCCACCCCTGACTGATCGCAGCTACAGCAGCAGCGCAGGCACCGGTGCCGCAGGCCTGGGTTTCCCCGGCGCCGCGTTCCCAGACGCGCAGTTGCGCGCGATGGCGGTCGATGACCTGGAGAAAACCGACGTTGACCCGCGCCGGAAAGCGCGGATGGTGTTCGATTTTCGGCCCCAGTTCATGCACCGGTGCAGTGTTGATATCGCTGACCCGCAGCACCGCATGGGGGTTGCCCATGGACACCGCCGCCAGATCCACCGGCGTACCGTCGACATCGACCTGATAACTCAGGGCCTGTTCCGGCGCCTGGAACGGAATGTCCGCCGGCACCAGGCGCGGGGCGCCCATGTTCACGCCGATCTGGCCGTCGTTACGCACGTCCAGCTCGATGATGCCGCCCTTGGTTTCGACGCGGATCTGTCGCTTGGCGGTCAGACGCTTGTCGAGCACGAAGCGGGCGAAGCAGCGCGCACCGTTGCCGCACTGCTCCACTTCGGAGCCGTCGGAGTTGAAGATCCGGTAACGGAAATCCACATCCGGATTGCTCGGCGCTTCGACGATCAGCAACTGGTCGAAACCGATGCCGGTGTGCCGGTCGCCCCACATTTTTGCGTGCTTGGGCTGAATATGCGCGTGCTGGCTGACCAGGTCGAGAACCATGAAGTCGTTGCCCAGGCCGTGCATCTTGGTAAAACGCAGCAGCATGGGGTTACTCCGGCAGCAGGCTTTCGCCGGCAAACAGCTCGGCCACGGTTTCGCGGCGACGCACTTCAAATGCCTGATCACCATCCACCAGCACTTCGGCGGCACGGCCGCGAGTGTTGTAGTTGGAGCTCATCACGAAACCGTAGGCACCGGCCGAATGCACGGCCAGCAGATCGCCTTCTTCCAGCGCCAGTTCGCGTTCCTTGGCGAGGAAGTCGCCGGTTTCGCAGATCGGGCCGACGATGTCGTAGGTACGCGCAGCAGTATCGCGTGGCTTGACCGGGGTCACGTCCATCCAGGCCTGGTACAGCGCCGGGCGGATCAGGTCGTTCATGGCCGCGTCGACGATAGCGAAGTCTTTGTGCTCGGTGTGCTTGAGGTACTCGACCTGAGTCAGCAGCACACCGGCGTTGGCGACAATGAAGCGGCCTGGCTCGAACACCAGCGCCAGATCACGACCGACCAGACGCTCGCGTACAGCCTTGATGTAATCGGCGGCCAACGGCGGCTCTTCATCGCGATAACGCACACCCAGGCCGCCACCGAGATCGATGTGACGCAGGTGGATGCCGCAATCGCCGAGGCGATCGACCAGATCCAGCAGGCGATCGAGGGCATCGAGGAACGGCGGCAGGGTGGTCAGTTGCGAACCGATGTGGCAGTCGACGCCGACCACTTCCAGGTTCGGCAGGTGCGCGGCACGCACGTACACGTCTTCGGCGTCGGCGATGGCGATGCCGAACTTGTTCTCTTTGAGACCGGTGGAAATGTACGGGTGGGTGCCGGCATCGACGTCCGGGTTCACGCGCAGCGAGATCGGCGCACGAACGCCCAGTTCGGCGGCGACCACTTGCAGGCGCTCGAGCTCGTCGGTGGATTCGACGTTGAAGCAATGCACGCCGACTTCCAGCGCACGGCGCATGTCGTCACGGGTCTTGCCGACGCCGGAGAACACGATCTTGTCCGGGCTGCCGCCGGCGGCCAGAACACGCTCCAGCTCGCCACGGGAAACGATGTCGAAACCGGCACCGATACGGGCCAGGACATTCAGGACGCCGAGGTTGGAATTGGCCTTGACCGCGAAGCACACCAGGTGCGGCATGCCGGCCAGCGCATCGGCGTAGGCCAGGTACTGGGCCTCGATGTGCGCGCGGGAGTAGACGTAGGTCGGTGTGCCGAAGCGATCGGCGATGGCGGACAGCGCCACACCTTCCGCGAACAGTTCCCCGCCACGGTAGTTAAAAGCGTCCATGGCGATCCCTTAGTAAACGTCGTGCTTGTGTGCCTTGGAGACAGGCTGCTTTTGCGAAGACTGGGCTTGCTCGGCCGGGTCCTGATCTTCATCGGGCAGGTACAGCGGGCCTTTCTGACCGCAGGCCGAAACGAGACAGGCAACCGCGACGAGCGCAGCAAGGGAAGAGATCAGGCGCTTCATGGCGAAATCCTTGAAAATGCGTTAATTGCGCCGGAGTATACCGGCCACCCGGCAGCTTGCCTATGCGACGGAACTCCCGTCCGGCGGGGCTCGGGCTGCGGCGCGGAAACTTTTCCCGCGTGGCGGGTGGATATTTCGTCGCCGGGCAGGGCGCTTGGTCGTTATCCTTTGCAATCGGCTGGCAGCGTCCGTATCTTGCGGCGCTTGAGCCTGATCAGACATTTTTTGAGGTTGCCGCAATGAGTTTGTCCGAAGCCCGTTTCCACGATCTGGTCGATGAAACCCAGGAAAAACTGGAAGACATCTTCGACGACAGCGACCTGGACATCGACATGGAGAACTCGGCCGGTGTGCTGACCGTCAAGTTCGAGAACGGCACCCAGCTGATCTTCAGTCGTCAGGAACCGTTGCGTCAGCTGTGGCTGGCCGCGGTGTCCGGCGGTTTCCACTTCGACTACGACGAAGAAAGCGAACGCTGGATGTGCGACAAGAGCGAAGAACAGCTGGGCGAAATGCTCGAGCGCATCGTCAAGCAGCAGGCCGGCACCGAATTCGATTTCGAAGGCCTGTGATTTCGTGACTGATACTGCGCCCGTCCGTCCGCCGAAGCCGCTCTACAGCAACGTCAGCCCGGCCGTCCCTTCGCCGTGCACCGGCGTGTGCCGGCTGGATGAACAGAAGGTCTGCCTCGGCTGCATGCGCCATGTCGAAGACATCCGCGAGTGGCGTTCGGCCGATGACGAGCGCCGCCGGGTGATTTGCGCGCAGGCGGCTCAGCGCCGGCAGCTCGCCGGAGCGTAGCTTGTATATTTTTTGAGCTGTGATAGTGTCCGGAAACGCCTCAACCCATCGAGGCCTGGTGAAAACCCCGTCTTTTTTGGCGGGGTTTTGCTTTTTTTGTGTGCAGAAGAAAGGAGTCTGCCCGGATCATGACCGCACCTTCCATCACCCTTACCCGTCTGGACGTGCAACGTCTGGAGCGCCTGATCGACAGCCTGGATGACACGCTGCCGGGCGTGATCGCGCTGCAAACCGAACTGGACCGCGCCGATACCCTGGTCGGTCACGATGAAGTGCCTGCCGATGTCGTGACGATGAATTCCCGTGTGCACTGCCGCGAAGAGAGCAGTGGCAAGGACTACCACCTGACCCTGGTCTACCCGAAGCACGCCAACGCCGACGAAGGCAAAGTCTCGATCCTGGCCCCGGTCGGCAGTGCGCTGCTGGGCTTGAAGGTTGGTCAGCACATCGACTGGCCGGCTCCGGGTGGCAAGATCCTGAAACTGACTTTGCTCGAAGTCGAATCGCAGCCGGCCAATGGCGGTGATTTCCCGGAGTAACCCGCCTCAGACCTGCTCGAGCGCCTCGTTCAGAGAGCGTTCCAGGTCGGCCTTGTAGCGCAGATACAGATTGCTCGAACTCTGCCCGTCACCGATCACACCCGACAGGTCCAGGTCGGTGATGTAGCAGCGGTAGCGCTCGGTTTCCCGGCGCTGCCCGACAATCTCCCGGGCGACCACGCTGAACAGCTGGTCGCCATGTTCCAGCTCGCTGAATTCCCGTTGATTGCAATACAGCGTGACTTGCACCTCGCCGGGTGCGGCTTTGCCGACGATCGCCTGCACGTCGTAGAACGGTTTGTTGACCGGCGTCTGCGGCGCCGGGCGCATTTCGACCCGTCGCGCGCGTCCCGGCCCTGACGGCAATAACTGGTAATACAAGATTTCAAGGCTGGCGGCATGGCCCGCATCCATCGGCAGCAGCGCTTCGCGGCGGAACTGGATCGATTGCAGGAACCGCTGCAGCGGCACCAACAGGCTTTGCTCGTCGTGATAGGGCAAGTGCTGTTGCCACAACGCATTGAACTCGTCGAGCACGTACAGCTCGGCGGTTTGTTCGGTGATCCGGTAGAACACCTGAATGCATTCGGGCTGGCCCATCGGCAGGATCAGTGCCAGGTCGTGGTCTTCCAGTGCCATCGGGTCCAGGTGCAGCGGGCTGTAGCGCGGCTGTTCCTCACCCAGGTAATCGAGCAGCGCCGGCAGGGTGGCGAGGGCGACATGGCTGACCTGGCCCGGCACCAGCTCCAGCACGTGGTAATGCTGCTGCACCTGAATCAGGTAGCGGTGATTCAGATCGCTGAGCAATAGGGTCTGCGCGGTATCGACAATTTCCTCCACCCGGCGGGCGATGAACTGCGCGCGGTTGTGACAGAAACAGCGCACCCGCAGCGACGGCTGCTGCGATCCACGCGGCAGGTTGTTGAGGTAATCGCGCAGGCAGTCCATCAAGGCATGCGGGCCGTCGAAGCGATTGACCAGCACTTCGTTCCAGCTGTTGAGCGTGACCTGATCCAGGGTCAGCACCAGGTTTTCGCGCACGCCGGCGTAGCTCAGGGAGTCCGTGCGTTCGGTGGTCATCAGGATGTTGAGGTCGCGGTGATGTTTGAGCGGGTCGACCCCGACATTCACCAGCATCAGCACTTCGCTCGGCACGGCGGCGCGCAGCAGCGGTTCTTCGGCGACGGTCGACAAGGGCAGGGCGATGCTTTGTTGCAGGCTGCCGAGCAGGTTGAACAGCTCGAACTCGCTCAAATCGCTGGTGCCGGGGTGCAGGGCCAGTCGGGTGCTGCTGTCGATCACGCCGTTGCGGTGGCACCAGGTCAGCAGTTCGAGCAACTCGCGGCTGCGCTTGATCGGCGCGAAGTGTTCCCACTCCAGCGCCGTCAGGCTGCCGTTGTACAGGCCCCACTGGGTTTGTCCCGGTTCCTTTTTGTTCGGCGATTGCACCAGGGTCAGGGTGTCTTCGGCCAGGTCCGGGGCGATGCCGGGATTAATGAACTCGACCTTGTCGGCCTTGCGCTCGAACGCCGCATACAGGCGCCGGCCTAGAACGTTGAGGTCACGCTTGTTGATCAGGCTGACAGTCTGCTCGCTGCGGGCGAACTGGGTCAGGAAGCGGTAGCTGTAATTCAGTTCGTTGACCAGCGCCCGGCGCTCGGCGCTGACCTGGCGGACTTTCCACTGGCTGCGGCTGTCGAGCAGCGCCAGTTGCCGCTGATCCCAATGCCATTCGCTGGCCAGTCTTTCCAGCAGTGAACGCTGCCAGCTCTGGGTGCGGGTGTTGCCGGTGAGCTTGCGGTTGACCTTGAGGTACAGCGCGCGGCGTACCAACTCCAGGCGCTCCGGCTCGTTGCGCGCAGTGAGGTATTCCTCGATCCGCCGGTAGACCACCATGTACGGGTCCAGCTCGTCGAGATCCAGCCGGTTGGCGAACACCGCCTGCTTGAAGCGCAGGCTCAGACATTGCACCTGCGGATGTTCGCTGGCGTAAACCTCGGTCAGCAGCAGCTTGAGCACCGATTTGTAAGGTGACTCAATGCCCTTGAACAGTTGCCACAGCCCGGCGCCGACGAACTCGCCCGGCGGAATGTGCGCCATCGGCCCCAGGTCGAGGGTTTCATCATTGCGGATGAAACGTTTGGAAATCAGCGTGTGGGTGTACGCGTCGTAGGCACGTTCTTCGTAGACCGGCACCAGCCACCAGATCGGCGTGCGCCCGGCGAGCCAGATCGCGGTGCGGTAGAACTCGTCCAGCAGCAGGTAATGCTGGGTGGTGCCGCAATCTTCGGAGCTGAGCTGGGTGTCGCGTTCGCCTTTGACGAAACGCACCGGGTCGATCAGGAAAAAGTGCGCCTCGGCCCCCTGGCTGGCGGCCCAGGTTTCGAGCACCTGGCATTTCTTGCGCAGCTCGGCCAGTTCACTGTCGCTCAGGTCGGGGGCGTGGCAGACCCACACATCCATGTCGCTCTGGTCGGCCTGGGCCAGCGTGCCGAGGCTGCCCATCAGGAACAGTCCGTGAATCGGCCGTGGCGGGTTGCTGCCGTGACGCGGCTTATAGGAGAACGAGCGCGTCAGGCGCTGAGCTTCGGCCAGCACATCGGCGTCGGGTTCGTAATTCGACAGCCCGGCCGGCGTACTGCCCGAGACATAGCCGGGCAGCAGCGGATGATTGACGTGGAAAAACAGTGGCAGCAGCGTGAGCACGCTTTGCTGGCGCGTCGACAGACCTTCCAGCGCCCGGTTCAGGCGGCCTTCATTGAGTTTCAGAAAACGTGCACGTAGCTGGCTGAGTACCTTGCGGTCGATGCCTTCGTCCAGGTCGGGGCGGATTTCATGGGTGCGGGTCATGTCGGCTCAAACCGGCGCGCAGGGCTCGGAGGCAAGGGGTCTCGGGTGTCCGGGAGTTTAGCGCCTGAGCGGCAGGAGTTTTAAGCTGAATTTGTTTTTTGACGTCAGATTTCTATCGCGCGGCGATGGGCGACGTTCATGGCTGGCCCGCGGAAATCCCGTGGCAGGGGTTTCCGTGGGCAAAGTCGGGAGGATCAGGCGGTTTGCTGCTCTTTGAGAATCGTCAGTACGGTTTGCACGTTCTGTGCGGCATCGCGACCGAGGCTGGTCAGGTAACCGCCATCGGGCTGGTCTGTCAGTTCTTTTTCGAACAGGCGTTGTGCGGCGGCAATGTGCTTCGGGGCAGCGGTCTGATGAATTTTCAGACCTTCCTGGGAACTGTCCAGGTTGAAGAGTGCGAGGACTTCCAGTTCGGCAACCAACTCAGGGGTAAGCGACATAAGGACTCCAGACTTTCTAGGAATTGGACGACAGCGCCCCTAAGGTGAACCTGCCGGCGCGGCCTGTCCAGTGCGCGTGTCAGGGTTTTTATCCCGGGGTGGATTCCAGTGTAGTCAGGGGGCGGCAGAAGGCCGCGAAGATGGGTGACAAATTGTGTGGGAGCAGGTCTGCTCCCACAGCGAGGGGCCGTTTACTGCTTTTCCGGTGGCAACTCGGGCAGTGCGCGCAGCGCGGTTTCGTACCACTCGGTATCGAAAGCACGGTCTTCGTCGAGCATCGCGTCGATTTCACAGGCCAGCACGTGGGCCATCAGATTCAGGATGTCATCACGCTCGTAACCGACCAGCGTCAGCTTGTTGAAGGTTGCCTTGGCCGCTGGCGGGTTGTCGCTTTCGATCTGGTTCTCGATCGCTTCGATCAGCGTCGATTCGGTGAACTCTTCTTCATCATTGTCGATGTCAGTCGGCTCGCTCATGGCAGGCTCCTCAAGGAAAGGCGCCAGTTTACCCGCATTCAGCAGCGTGATGCTGCTGGCGCGAATCCCTGGTGCGATCTATAAACAGGCACTGCCCACCCCGCACGGCCTGGAGGCTATGTGATGTTCAAGCTCTATGGATTCTCCGTCAGCAACTACTACAACATGGTCAAACTGGCGCTGCTGGAAAAAGGCCTGCCGTTCGAGGAGGTCACGTTCTACCCGACGCCTACGCCTGAGTCTCTGGCCATCAGCCCGCGTGGCAAGGTGCCGGTGCTGGGGGCCGAAGGTGGTTACATCAACGAAACGATGGTGATGCTCGAATACCTCGAAAGCAGTCAAAAGGGTGTCCCGCTGCTGCCGACCGAGCCGTTTGCCCGCGCTCAGGTGCTGGCAGTGGCCAAGGAAATCGAGCTGTATATCGAGCTGCCGGCCCGAGCCTGTTACGGCGAAGCGTTTTTCGGTACGACGCTGCCGGAGGCGATCAAGGAGAAAACCAAGGCTGAATTGCTGCTGGGCTTTGCGGCGCTGGGGCGCCACGGCAAGTTCGCCCCGTATGTAGCGGGCGACAGCTTGAGCATTGCGGATTTGTATTTCCTCTACAGCGTGCCGCTGGCGGTTGCCGTGGGGCACAAGCTGTTCGGTCTGGATTTGCTGGCGCAGATGCCGAAGGCCAAGGCGCTGCTGGAGCGGCTTGAGCAGAATGCGCATGTGCAGAAGATTGCAGCGGACAAGGATGCGGCGATGCCGGCGTTTTTGGCGATGATCGCAGCCAAAAAGTAGCATTTTGTAGCGTTTTGAAATCAGTCATCGCGGGCAAGCCCGCTCCCACAGGGTTTTCGGTTGAAACACAATTGCATGTTCGACACTGAACCTGTGGGAGCTGGCTTGCCAGCGATGTTTTTGGCTTTTAGCGGCTGGCGATCAGCGCCTGACCACGAACCACGGCAGCCTTGACCTGCGCCGGCGCAGTGCCGCCGATGTGGTCACGGGCATTCACCGAGCCTTCCAGGGTCAGCACGGCAAACACGTCCTGCTCGATCTGGTCGCTGAACTGGCGCAGTTCTTCCAGGCTCATTTCCGCCAGATCCTTGCCGGTGTCGACGCCGTACTTCACGGCATGACCGACGATCTCGTGGCAATCACGGAACGGCAGGCCACGGCGTACCAGGTAGTCGGCCAGGTCAGTGGCGGTGGAGAAGCCGCGCAGCGCCGCTTCACGCATGATCGCGTGCTTAGGCTTGATCGCCGGGATCATGTCGGCAAAGGCGCGCAACGAGTCGCGCAGGGTGTCGGCGGCGTCGAACAGCGGTTCCTTGTCTTCCTGGTTGTCCTTGTTGTAGGCCAGCGGCTGGCCTTTCATCAGGGTCAGCAGGCCCATCAGCGCACCGAACACTCGGCCGGTCTTGCCGCGTACCAGCTCTGGCACGTCGGGGTTTTTCTTTTGCGGCATGATCGAGCTGCCGGTGCAGAAACGGTCCGGCAGATCGATGAACTGGAACTGCGCGCTGGTCCACAGTACCAGCTCTTCGGAGAAGCGCGACAGGTGCATCATCGCGATGCTGGCGGCCGAGCAGAATTCGATGGCGAAGTCGCGGTCGGACACGTTGTCCAGCGAGTTGCCGCCGACGGCGTCGAAGCCCAGCAGTTGCGCGGTGTATTCGCGGTCGATCGGGTAAGTGGTGCCGGCCAGCGCGGCGCTGCCCAGCGGCATGCGGTTGGTGCGCTTGCGGCAGTCGACCAGACGCTCGTAGTCGCGGCTGAGCATTTCGAACCAGGCCAGCATGTGGTGCCCGAAGGTCACTGGCTGAGCGGTCTGCAGGTGGGTGAAGCCCGGCATGATGCTGGCGGCTTCACGCTCGGCCTGCTCCAGCAGGCCTTTTTGCAGGCGGGTGATTTCGCTCAGGATCAGGTCGATCTCGTCACGCAGCCACAGGCGGATGTCGGTGGCGACCTGGTCGTTGCGGCTGCGGCCGGTGTGCAGCTTCTTGCCGGTGACGCCGATGCGGTCGGTCAGGCGTGCTTCGATGTTCATGTGCACGTCTTCGAGGTCGACGCGCCAGTCGAACTGGCCGGCCTCGATTTCGCCCTGGATGGTCTTCAGGCCATCGATGATGCTGTCGCGCTCGGCATCCGTCAGCACGCCGACCTTGGCCAGCATGGTGGCGTGGGCGATCGAGCCCATGATGTCGTGGCGATACAGGCGCTGGTCGAAAGTGACGGAGGCGGTGAAGCGGGCGACGAAGGCGTCGACGGGTTCACTGAAGCGGCCGCCCCAGGACTGATTGGTCTTGTCAGTGCTCATGAATTCGCTCGTATCGGCTTGAAGAAAGAAGGCGTGAAACGCTGGCGCGGATAATAACAGGGTTGCCAATCCTGTCGCTGACACTGGTCGATACGTTTTTTTCTCATGGCCTGATCCATAGTCGCCGGTGTCGCCGGGGGATTTGCGCAAGGATATTTTTCGATTGAGCAATATTGGCCCGACGAGCGTCTACAGTAGGACATAGGGGTCGACGTGGCGGCGGATCGCGCAAAGGTCCGGCCACCGACTATAAGAAGAGAGAGGGGTGGGTGTATTGGCCATTGGCATACCCTGCGTAAAACGCAGTCGGCGACGGGCGTCAGGCGGTACGTTGCAGGTGTCGGCAAATATTGCCGGCCGACGTACGGCACTTTTTGGCGCTCGCGCTAGTCTTAGCGTGGATCGCGGTGACGGACGTCACTCCACTTGTCTACGCTATCCTTGTGCGAGACTCACGCAGGAATCCAGCGCAATATGAATGTCCTGATCGTTGATGACGAACCACTGGCCCGCGAGCGACTCAGCCGAATGGTGAGCGAGCTCGAGGGCTACACAGTCCTGGAGCCCAGCGCCACCAATGGCGAAGAGGCGTTGGCGCTGATCGACAGCCACAAGCCGGATATCGTGCTGCTCGATATCCGCATGCCGGGCCTCGATGGCCTGCAGGTGGCTGCCCGTCTGTGCGAACGCGAAACCCCGCCAGCCGTGGTGTTTTGCGCAGGTCCCGATGAATTTGCCGTGGAAGCCCTGCAGGCCAGCGCCGTGGGCTATGTGGTGAAACCCGTGCGAACCGAACATCTGCATGACGCCCTGAAACGGGCTGAACGTCCCAACCGGGCCCAACTCTCGGCCCTGACCCGTCCTGCCGCCGAAAGCGGTAACGGCCCGCGCAGCCACATCAGCGCCCGGACCCGCAAAGGCATCGAATTGATCCCGCTGGATCAGGTGGTGTACTTCATTGCCGACCACAAATACGTGACCTTGCGCCACGAAGGTGGCGAAGTCCTTCTGGATGAACCGCTCAAGGCGCTGGAAGACGAATTCGGCGAGCGCTTCGTGCGGATCCACCGCAACGCGCTGGTCGCCCGCGACCGCATCGAGCGATTGCAGCGCACACCGCTGGGCCACTTCCAGTTGTTCCTCAAGGGCCTCAACGGAGATGCGCTGATCGTCAGCCGCCGGCATGTGGCGGGCGTGCGCAAAATGATGCAGGGGCTTTAGTCCGCAGGCTCCGGGCGGTTCTTCGTTTCATTCACCAGGCATCGCAGGCCAGGGAGGCCACGCCGTTTCTGATTCAGGTCAAAGTGGATTTGGCTGAGCTGTTATTATCCGCCGTATCTATTCAGTACGGATTGATCCATGTCCTCTCGCGAAATCCGCATCGCCACCCGCAAAAGTGCTCTGGCCCTCTGGCAGGCCGAATACGTCAAAGCCCGTCTGGAAGCAGCCCACCCGGGCCTGCTGGTGACGCTGGTGCCCATGGTCAGTCGCGGCGACAAGCTGCTTGATTCGCCCCTGTCGAAAATCGGCGGCAAGGGCCTGTTCGTCAAGGAACTGGAAACCGCGCTGCTGGAAAACGAAGCCGACATCGCCGTGCATTCGATGAAAGACGTGCCGATGGATTTCCCCGAAGGCCTCGGTCTGTTCTGCATCTGCGAGCGTGAAGACCCGCGTGACGCGTTTGTCTCCAATACGTATTCCAGCCTCGATGCGTTGCCAGCCGGCAGCATCGTCGGCACCTCCAGCCTGCGTCGCCAGGCACAGTTGCTGACGCGCCGTCCGGATCTCGAGATCCGTTTCCTGCGCGGTAACGTCAACACCCGTCTGGCCAAGCTCGACGCCGGCGAGTACGACGCGATCATCCTCGCGGCAGCCGGTCTGATCCGCCTCGGTTTCGAAGACCGCATCACCTCGGCCATCAGCGTCGACGATAGCCTGCCGGCCGGTGGCCAGGGCGCCGTCGGTATCGAATGCCGCAGCGCCGACACTGAGATTCATGCCTTGCTCGCGCCCCTGCATCACGCCGACACCGCCGACCGTGTCACCGCCGAGCGTGCCCTCAACAAACATCTGAATGGCGGCTGCCAGGTGCCGATCGCCTGCTACGCCGTGCTCGAAGGCGATCAGTTGTGGCTTCGCGGCCTGGTGGGCGAGCCGAGCGGCGGCAAGCTGCTCAGCGCACAGGCTCGTGCACCGCGTGCCGCAGCCGAGACGCTGGGTGTGCAGGTGGCCGAAGACCTGCTCAGTCAGGGCGCCGACGATATTCTCAAGGCAGTCTACGGCGAGGCAGGTCACGAGTGACCGCCTGGCGCCTGCTGCTGACGCGCCCGGCGGAGGACTGTTCGGCGCTCGCCACCGTGCTGGCCGAACAAGGGATTTTCAGCAGCTGTCTGCCGCTTTTGGAAATCGCGCCACTGCCGGTCTCTGACACAATGCGCCGCACGATCACGCAACTGCCGCGTTACAGCGCGGTGATCGTGGTCAGCAAACCGGCGGCGCGGATCGCGGTGGATCTGCTCGACGCTCTGGGTCTGGCGACTCTGACGATGCCGTGGTTCAGCGTGGGCGCGGCGACCGCCGCTATCCTTCGGGATCGAGGACTGGATGTGAGCTTCCCCGACGCGGGTGACGACAGCGAAGCCTTGCTGCAATTGCCGCGTCTGCTGGCGGCGGTGGCAGAGCCCGGCTCGCAGGTGTTGATCCTGCGCGGGGAGGGCGGACGCGAGCTGCTGGCCGAGCGCCTGCGCGCGCTTGGTGCTAGTGTCGAATACTTGGAGTTGTACCGTCGCGACCTGCCGGACTATCCGCCGCAGGAGCTGCCCCGCAGGATTGCAGCGGAACGCCTGAACGGGCTGGTGGTCAGCAGTGGACAGGGTTTCGAGCACCTGCGCCAACTGGCTGGCGACAGCTGGCCTGTACTTGCGCAGTTGCCGTTGTTTGTTCCAAGCCCAAGGGTTGCCGAGCAGGCCAGTGCCGCCGGGGCCCGAACAGTTGTGGATTGTCGCGGCGCGAGTGCCGCGGCCTTGCTGACGGCGTTACGGGAGCATCCCGTGCCCGTTCTCTAATGCAAAGGATGGATACGTGAGCGAAACAGCCTTGCCTAAAGATGACGTTCAACCTGTGATCGATGCACCGGTTGATGCACCGCCACCGGCCGCGGAACCGCGCCGAGGCAACGGATTGGCCATTCTCGCGCTGCTGCTCGGCGCCGCCGGTGTTGCGGTGGGTGGCTGGGGTGTCTGGCAGGTGCGACACCTGCAGACCAGCACTCAGAATCAGTTGAGCCAGGTCCAGGCGTTGAGCGATCAGGCCCAGACCCTGAAGCTCAATGAGCAACGACTGACCGAGCGCCTCGCGCAATTGCCCGGCGCCGATGAACTTGCCGATCGCCAGCGTCTGGTGTCGCAACTTCAGGGCGATCAGCAGCGCCTCAATCAACGTCTGGAAACCGTCCTTGGCGCCAGCCGCAAGGACTGGCGTCTGGCCGAGGCCGAGCACTTGCTGCGTCTGGCCAGCCTGCGTCTTTCCGCCCTCCAGGACATCAGCAGCGCCCAGGCGCTGGTGCAGGGTGCCGATGAAATCCTGCGCGAGCAGAATGATCCCGGCTCGTTCGCCGCTCGTGAGCAAGTGGCGAAAACCCTGGTGGCGCTGCGCAGCACCGAGCAACCGGATCGCACCGGGCTGTTCCTGCGCCTGGGCGCCTTGCGTGATCAGGTCGTCGGCCTCACCGAGCTGGCGCCGGAATACAAGGATCGCGGCGATTCGCTGCTGGGCCTGACCTCCGATGGCGACGGCGCCAGTCGCTGGGCGCAGTGGTGGGATCAGATCTCGCGCTACATCCGCATCGATTTCAACGCTGACAAAAATGTTCGGCCGCTGCTTGCTGGCCAGAGTCTGAGCCAGGTGCGTCTGGCCCTGAGCCTTGCGCTCGAACAGGCGCAATGGGCCGCGCTCAACGGTCAGGCGCCGGTGTACACCCAGGCCCTTGCAGAAGCGCGTGACGTCCTCACGGGCAACTTCAATCCGGACAACCCGCAGAGCAAGATCATGCTCGAGCAGGTCGCGGAATTGAGCAAGCAACCGGTTACCGTCAACACGCCGGATCTCGCTGGAACCTTGAGTGCGGTTCAGGCGTATCTGGAGCGCCGTAACGTCAACGCCGAAGACTCGGTGAAACCCTTCGCCAAACCAGCCGCCAGCACCGCGCAGGAGGCGACACCATGAAGCGCCTGTATGTGATCGTGTTTCTGGTGATCGCGGCAACGGCGGCGCTGGGCCTGGCGATTGCCGAGCATTCCGGATACGTGCTGGTCGCCTACAAAAGCTTTCGTTATGAATCGAGCCTGTGGGCGACCCTGGCGGTGGTGGCGGTGCTGTGGCTGCTGGTCTGGGGTATCAAGGCGCTGGTCGAACTGGTGCTGACCTCGGGCGGCGTGGTCAATCCCTGGTCGCGTCGCAACCGCAGCCGTCGTGTTCAGGTGGCCATCGAGCATGGTCAGCTCGACCTTGCCGAAGGCCGCTGGGCCAGTGCCCAGCGTCACCTTTACCGGGCCGCCGAAGCCGAGCGCCAGCCGTTGCTGTATTACCTGGGTGCCGCCCGCGCCGCCAACGAACAAGGCAACTACGAGGAAAGCGATCGCCTGCTGGAACGCGCCCTCGAGCGTCAGCCGCAGGCCGAGCTGGCGATCGCTCTCAGCCATGCGCAGTTGCAGACCGATCGTGGTGATACCGATGGGGCGCTGGTCACCTTGCAGGCGATGCACGAGCGCCATCCGCACAATGTCCAGACCTTGCGTCAATTGCAGCGTCTGCATCAGCAGCGCGGTGACTGGTCGTCGGTGATCCGGCTGTTGCCGGAGCTGCGCAAAGACAAAGTCCTGCCACCGGCCGAACTGTCCGAGCTCGAGCGTCGTGCCTGGGGGGAAAACCTTTCCCTGGCGGCCCAGCGTGAAGAGGATGGAGCCGTCGGTTTGCAGTCGCTCAACCGCGCCTGGCAGCAACTGACTTCTGCCCAGCGCCAGGAGCCGGCGCTGGTGTTGGCCTATGCCGAGCAATTGCGTCAGTTGGGCGCTCAGGTCGAAGCGGAAGAAGTGCTGCGCACGGCGCTCAAGCGCAAGTACGACAGCCATCTGGCGCGCCTTTACGGTCTGGTGCGCGGCAGCGATCCGGCGCGTCAGTTGCAGACGGCCGAAGGCTGGCTCAAGGATCATCCGGGTGATGCCAGCCTGCTGCTGACGCTGGGGCGCCTGTGCCTGCAAGCCAGCCTGTGGGGCAAGGCACGGGACTATCTGGAAAGCAGCCTGCGAGTACAGCGCAATCCGGAAGCGTGCGCCGAATTGGCGCGCCTGCTGGCCCGGCTGGGTGACACCGAGCGCAGCAACCTGCTGTTCCAGGAAGGGCTCGGTATGCTGGATGAACGACTTTTGGCTTCGCCATTGCCCGTAGCCGTTCGGGCGTGATCAGAAAGGAGGAGCGTGCTCCTCCTTTTCTTTCCGATGACGGAATAGTTACCGTTAAATCTCCTCCAGAGCAACGTCCTACAGAGGGCTACACCGAATCCTTCGGTGCCTGTCGGGATTTCCCTACACTTCTGCTGAAGTGTCGCCAGTGACCTGCCTTGAAAGCCCGAGGCCCTTTCCTCTACCGTAACTGCCTGTCTTTATTGTTACGGATAAGCCATGTCGTTGGCCTGCTCACGCTCCCTGTTCTTTATGGCTTTTACTGCGGGGATTCTGGCCCTGGGAGCTTCCTATTACCTTGAATATGCGGTCGGTCTGGTGCCTTGCAGTCTGTGTCTGGTCCAGCGTCTGTTCATGAGCGTCCTCACCCTTTGTTGTGGTGTGGCTGCGATCCATGGGCCGCAACGTGTCGGTCTGTCGCTTTACTGGATGATGGCGTTGCTCACCAGTCTTGGCGGGACGACAGCGGCGTGGCGGCAAGTGCTGCTGCAAGGTGATTCCCTGCAAAGGTTGGCGCATTGCGCGCCGGGTCCGGAAGAAATGTTCAGCAGCCTGCCGTGGTTATGCGCGCTGATGCGGATGTTCAACGATACGGCCGATTGCGCGGAATTGTCCTGGACGCTGTTCGATCTGAGCATTCCGGAGTGGAGCCTGCTGTTTTTTGTGGGGATGTCGATCCTGGCCGTTTACCAGTTGCTGCGGCAGGTCTGGATGGCGTTGCAGCAACCGCTCAGCGGCCAACCGTCGCACCCGGTGCTGGTCAGGGATTAAACACTTGTATGAACTTTCTCTCCTGCGTACCTTGAAGCCATAGGCGTGCGGGCATAATCTGGCCCGCACGTGTCATTGGAATTGTGTTGCTCGATGACGCTCTGCCTGGCCGCCTCTCAAAGCAATATTCACAAGAAGGGGCGCGGGTGTAGAGCAGCATGACCCACAAGGGAAGAGAGATCGCCATGCTCGAAAGTTGTCAGAATGCTCAGGAACGTTGGGGTGGAGTTCATCTGCTGATCGACCGCTGGCTGCAGGAGCGTGAGGAATTGATCGCTGCCTATGACAAGCTGGGCGCCAAACCTCAGGCACTGTCCGAGGATCGAAAGCCCTTGCAGGAATTCTGCGGCGTGCTGGTCGATTACGTCTCGGCCGGCCACTTCGAGATCTACGAACAGCTGACGGGCGAGGCCAAGGCCTTCAACGACAAGCGCGGCCTGGAACTGGCCGAGACGATCTATCCGCGGATCGATGTCATCACCGAAAAACTGCTCGCGTTCAACGACCTTTGCGATGAAGGCAGATGCGTTGCGGAGAAATTCAAGGAGCTGGGCGGCCTGCTCCACGAGCGCTTCGAACTGGAAGACTGCCTGATCGAAGTGCTGCATACCGCACACAAGGAAGAGGATTCGGTTCAGGCCTGAATCGGACTTCGCAAGACACAGAAACGGTGCGCCCACAGCGCACCGTTTTTTATTGGGCGATCAACTGGTCGCGCCGCGCAATTCCACTTCGAACACCAGCGGTGTGAACGGCGCGATCAAGTCGCCGGCACCGTCGGCGCCGTACGCTTGATCCGATGGAATCACCAGACGCCACTTCGCGCCGACCGGCATGTTCTGCAACGCGGTGCGCCAGCCGGCGATCACGCTGTCGAGATTGAACCACTGCGGCTGGCTGTTCTGATCGAACACGGTGCCGTCGGGCAATCGACCGATGTACAGCACCTGCACTTTTCCATCCGGACCGGCCTTCGTGCCATTCCCCGGCGCCAGCTCGGTCAGCAGGATGCCGTCGGCCAACTCCTTCACACCCGGTTTGGCTTTTTCGGCGGTGAGAAAACGTCGCTCGCTTTCCATCGCCGCTTCAGTCGAAGGCATCGCCGCCTGCTCGGCTGTCTGCGATTCGTGATCGGCGAGGATCTGCTCGATGCGTGCTTCGCTCAATGCCAGCGGCTTGCCTTGATAGGCCTGCTGCAGGCCTTCGATCAACGCCTGGATCTGGAGCTGCGGCACTTCCTGACGCAGCCGTTCGCCGAGGCTGGCACCAAGGCTGTAAGCCAGATCGTGAGCGTCATTCGCGGTGGTTTTTTCGTCGGCCTGAGCCACGGAAAAAATCATGCAGAGGGATAAAAAAAGGTAGCGCGACATGGGCACTCTCCGTCCTGAATTGCGGTGGATTATGCCAGCGCGAACGTCTGCAACGGTGAACTGCTTTTGCCGATGCGCAGAAGTTTTTCGCAAGCCTGCAACCGAGTGCTTTCGATACTGTCAACATGCCCTAGCGGCGGTAGCAGCAGAGGTCTAGTATGAGCCGCACTCACGTCAGCCAGGAGGTAAACCATGTCGGCCACCAAGAAGCCTGTAAACACTCCGTTGCATTTACTCCAACAACTCTCGGGCAGCCTGCTCGAGCATCTGGAAAACGCTTGCTCCCAAGCCTTGGCTGATGCTGAAAAACTGCTCGCCAAACTGGAAAAGCAACGCGGCAAGGCGCAAGAAAAACTGCACAAATCCCGCACCAAATTGCAGGACGCAGCAGCAGCCGGTAAAGCCAAGGCGCAGACCAAGGCCAAGGCTGCCGTGAAGGAACTCGAAGACCTGCTCGATGCGCTGAAGGATCGTCAGTCCGATACCCGCAGCTACATTCTGCAACTCAAACGCGATGCCCAGGAAAGCCTGAAACTGGCCCAGGGTGTCGGTCGTGTTCAAGAGGCTGTCGGCAAGGCGTTGTCCCTGCGTTCGGCTAAACCTGCAGCGGCACCTGCGAAAAAAGCGGCCGCCAAACCTGCTGCAAAAGCACCGGCCAAATCGCCTGCCAAAGCGCCAGTGAAAGTCGCTGCAAAACCAGCCGCGAAGAAACCCGCAGCCGCCAGCGCTGCCAAACCTGCGGCTAAAACCACAGCGGCCAAACCAGCTGCCGCCAAGCCGGCTGCTGCAAAACCAGCTGCCAAGCCTGCGGCGAAAACCGCTGCTGCGAAAGCGGCTCCGGCAAGAACTGCCGCTGCAAAACCAGCTGCCAAGCCAGCCACCAAAGCAGCCGCCAAGCCGGCAGCAAAACCAGCCGTTAAAGCCGCCGCTAAACCAGCCGCTAAAACTGCTGCTGCCAAGCCTGCGGCGAAAACCGCTGCCAAGCCGGTTGCTGCCAAACCTGCAGCCAAAGCGGCGGCGAAACCAGCGGCCAAGCCTGCGGCAAAACCCGCTGCAAAACCAGCGGCCAAACCGGCTGCTGCAGCGAAGCCTGCAACGACCGCCGCCAAGCCAGCGGCCGCTGCAAAACCGGCCGCCAAGCCAGCCGCGAAACCTGCTGCAAAACCAGCAGTGAAAAAACCTGCCGCTGCCAAGCCGGCTACCGCCAAGCCAGCTGCCGCCAAGCCAGCAGCAAAACCAGCTGCAGCAAAACCGGCCACTGCACCTGCTGCCAAACCTGCCGCACCGGCAACCCCGGCTCCGACCGCAGCACCGGCATCCGCCGCCACTACCTCGACCACCGCAACCACGCCATCGTCGGCGCCGGTGTCGAGCGTCGCCAGCAACCCGTCCAGCGCTTCCTAAGCGTCGGTCGCCGCGACGCGCAGCACTTGCAGCGCGTCGCGGTTCAGGTTGGCCGCAGGGCCGGCCAGCACTTCCAGCCAGTCACTCGATTCCTTCGAATGACGCTTCCAGCCTTGCGCGGCACCTTCCAGTCGTGACAGCAGCGCACGCTCCGCCTCCAGCTCCAATCCCTTGATCTGCTCGCGCATGCCCTTGAGCACCGGATCGGTGTCGGCCAGGGTTTTCCACTGCATGCGCAATGCGCGTAACGGCTGGACCACTTCCCGGTCCCAGGGCTCTGTCAGTTGCAGCAACTGCCGGGCACGCGCCTCGTCACAGGTCGCATCGCGTTGTTCCAGCCATAAACCGCACAGCATCAGGCACACGTTGGCCCCCGCCGATTGCAGGCGCAGGCAGGCATCCTCCACGCCGGGACGGGCGTAGACGGCAAGGGCAAAGCTCCACAGGTCAGAGGACATCGTGCTACTCGCGCCAGTTGCGGGGGAAGCTGGTAGACTCCGCCGCCATTATGATCCGACTTCAGAACCTGACTTTACAGCGTGGCCCGCAACGTCTGCTAGAAGACGCCGAGCTGACCCTGCACGCCGGCCACAAAGCCGGCCTCATCGGTGCCAACGGCGCCGGCAAATCCAGCCTGTTCGCCTTGCTCCGCGGTGAGCTGCACCCGGACTCGGGCGACTGCCTGCTGCCGGCCGACTGGCGTATCGCCCACATGCGCCAAGAGGTCGACACGCTCGAACGCCTGGCGGTCGACTATGTGCTCGACGGCGATCTGCGCCTGCGCGAAGTGCAGCGTGAGCTCGCGGCAGCCGAAGAGGCCCACGACGGCACCGCGCTGGCCCGCCTGCACGCCGAACTCGACAGCGCCGATGGTTACACTGCTGACGCCCGTGCGCGCAAATTGCTGGCCGGCCTCGGTTTCACCAACGAGCAGATGGATCGTCAGGTAGGAGATTTCTCCGGTGGCTGGCGGATGCGTCTGAACCTTGCGCAGGCTTTGATGTGCCCATCAGACCTGTTGCTGCTCGACGAACCGACCAACCACCTGGATCTCGACGCCATCATCTGGCTCGAAGAGTGGCTGAAAAGTTACCCCGGCACCTTGCTGCTGATTTCTCACGACCGGGACTTCCTCGATGAGGTGGTCGATCACGTGGCCCACGTCGATCAGCGCAAGCTGACGCTCTACCGTGGCGGCTATACCGCGTTCGAACGCGCCCGTGCCGAGCGTCTGGCCCAGCAGCAACAGGCCTACGAGAAGCAGCAGGCGCAGCGTGCGCACATGGAAAGCTACATCGCCCGCTTCAAGGCCCAGGCCACCAAGGCCCGTCAGGCCCAGAGCCGGATCAAGGCCCTCGAGCGCATGGAAGAACTGTCGGCGGCCCACGTCGATTCGCCGTTCGACTTCGTGTTCCGCGAGTCGACCAAGATCTCCAGCCCGCTGATCGACCTGTCCGATGCGCGTCTGGGTTATGGCGAGAAAACCGTGCTGGAGAAGGTCAAGCTGCAACTGACCCCCGGCGCGCGGATTGGCTTGCTCGGCCCCAACGGCGCGGGTAAATCGACCCTGATCAAAAACCTCGCCGGTGAGCTCGAACCGCTGGCCGGGCGCCTGACTCGCGGTGAGAACACCGTGGTCGGTTACTTCGCCCAGCATCAGCTTGATTCGCTGGACGCCAAGGCCAGTCCGTTGCTGCACTTGCAGCGTCTGGCGCCGACCGAGCGCGAGCAGACCCTGCGCGATTTCCTTGGTGGTTTCGACTTCCGTGGCGCGCGCATCGATGAGCCGGTGCTGAATTTCTCCGGTGGCGAAAAGGCCCGTCTGGCCCTGGCGTTGATCGCCTGGGAACGGCCGAACCTGCTGCTGCTCGACGAACCGACCAACCACCTCGACCTGGAAATGCGCCTGGCGCTGACCATGGCGTTGCAGGAATTCAGCGGCGCGGTGCTGGTGGTTTCCCACGATCGGCACCTGCTCAAGAGCACCACCGACAACTTCTTCCTGGTCGCGGACGGCAAGGTCGAAGAGTTCGACGGCGACCTCGAGGACTACGCCCGCTGGCTGGTGGAATACCGTCAGCGCAATGCCCCGGTCAGCAACACACCGGTCAACCCGGACAAGACCGACAAGAAGGCCCAGCGTCAGGCTGCCGCTGCGTTGCGTCAGCAACTGGCGCCGCACAAGCGCGAAGCCGACAAGCTCGAAGCCGAGCTCGGCAAGCTGCACGAGAAACTGGCCAAGGTCGATGCCAGCCTTGGCGACAGCGACCTCTATGAGCCGGCGCGCAAGAACGAATTGCGAGACCTGCTGGCCGAACAGGCCAAGCTGAAAGTCCGCGAAGGCGAACTTGAAGAAGCGTGGATGGAAGCCCTGGAAACGCTGGAAAGCATGCAGGCGGAGCTGGAGGCGTTGTCCTGATGGACGCCTTCAAACTTCCATTGCCGGCGATGTGGGTCGAGCCGATCTGGCTCGGCGTGCAGATTCTGCTGATCCTGCTGGCCGGCTACTTCGCCCAGCGCGTCGTCGCCCGATTCCTGACCCGCCTGGGCGAGAAGTATCCATTCCCGCCGCAGTTGCTGATGCCGCTGCGCGGCGGTCTGCGCTGGCTGATCATGGGCAGTGCGCTGATCTTCGTGCTGGAACGCCTCGGGGTCTCGGCCACGGTGCTCTGGACTGCGCTGTCGGGCTTCGTCGCAGTGGCGGCGGTGGCGTTCTTCGCGATGTGGAGTGTGCTGTCGAACCTGCTCTGCGCAATTCTGATCTTCACCGTCGGCCCGTTCCGTCTCGGCGATGTAGTCGAACTGGTCGACACCACCGACAAGCCCGGCGTCAAAGGCCGGGTGGTGGCGATCAATCTGCTCTACACCACCTTGATCGAGGCTGAAGAACTCGGTACCGGCAGCGCCATGGTGCAAGTGCCCAACAGCCTGTTCTTCCAGCGCTCGGTGCGCCGCTGGCGCGGCACGGATATCTTCCCTTCCAGCGGTTTCGAAAAGTGATCGGACGCCGGCCACGTTGGTCGGCGGCCGCAACATCCTGCAAAAAATCGGTAGTCATCCAGCCAAATCCGCATTAGCTTTGAGGATTGTCACGAGTCCGAAGTCGAGGTGTGCGATGGAGCTTCAAACATGGCTGGCGTTTTTTGCCGCTTGCTGGGTGATCAGTCTTTCTCCGGGTGCCGGCGCCATTGCGTCGATGTCCAGCGGCCTGCAATACGGTTTCTGGCGCGGCTACTGGAATGCCCTGGGCCTGCAGATCGGCCTGGCTGTGCAGATTGCCATCGTCGGCGCCGGTGTCGGCGCGATCCTCACCGCTTCGGCCACCGCGTTCCATGCGATCAAATGGTTCGGTGTCGCCTATCTGGTTTATCTCGCGATCAAACAGTGGCGCGCACTGCCGATGGACATGAGTGACGACGCAGCGGTACGCCCGATCGGCAAACCGCTGGCTCTGGTGTTCCGTGGCTTTCTGGTGAACATCAGCAACCCCAAGGCACTGGTGTTCATGCTGGCGGTGCTGCCGCAGTTCATCAATCCGCATGCGCCGCTGCTGATCCAGTATGTGGTGATCGGCGTGACCATGATCGCGGTCGACCTGATCGTCATGGCCGGCTACACCGGTCTGGCGTCGAAGGTGTTGCGCCTGTTGCGTACACCGACCCAGCAGAAACGCATGAACCGCACCTTTGCCGGGCTGTTCATTGGCGCTGCGGCGTTCATGGCGACGTTGCGCAAAGCCGCCGTGTAAAGCGTACAGGCACAAAAAAGGCGACCTTCTCAGGTCGCCTTTTTTTGTGTCTGGAACGCAGAGCGTCCCGGGCTGCATTCCCACGCGGACGGTTCGACGCCTCGACGTGGGAACGATCATCGGTCAGTGAAGAATCACTGGCGCCGTATCACGCGGCAGATTGTTGCGCTGCTGCGGTTCGCGCGGCTGCTCGTAACCACCACCACCGAGCTGCATGCTCAGTTGTCCGGCCACGTCTTCGCCCAGTGCCTTCGAGACTTCACGCACCACCCGCGGGCGGTTGAGTGAGATCCTGATGTCGCGGTGGTTCACCAGTTTGGTGTCCTGCGCTTCACCCATCGCCGTGAAGGCCGAGGTGATTTCGTAGGTCTTGGTATTGATCAGGCTGAAGTCGGCCACCAGCGTCAGGCCCAGCACGGCCGAATAGCTGTCGGTGTGCGCCAGCTCGTTCATGTCCTGAGTGAAGTCGATGTCCGACACGGTGCCGAACAGCACGTAGTCGGCACCCTTGAAGTTGCCGGCCTTGATCCGCTTGATCACATCGTAGATGTCACCCTTGGACGACGCTGTGTACGGCGTGCCCTGCACCAGCTGGAACATGCCGGTACGCAGGATTTCACCCTTGATGTCGCCGGTGAACTTACGCAGTTCGGTCTGTTCGATGTAGCTGGTGTTGGCTTCGAATTCGTCGTAGCTCGAAGAACCGCTGGAGCTGTAGTAGCCCTCGCGGTAGTTGTTCTTCGACGAAACGATGTGGATGTATTGCTCCACACGTTCCTGGTACGCCAGATCCGTTACCGCGACTTTCGGGGCCGCTTGCACGCTGAACGCGCAAGCCAGGGCCATCATGCCAATCCATGTGCGCATCGATTAACGCTCCGTGGTTTTGCGGATCTCTTTCTCGTCCATCCACTCGGCCAGACCGCTTTCAACGTCGATCAGTTGCAGGCTGAATTTGTAGAAGACGTCCTTGTAGTCGCTGCTGCGCTTGACGATCGAGCTGATCGAACCTTCAAGACGGTATTTGGCAGCGATCATGTTGCCAGTCTTGGCCACGGTGCTCTTCTTGTACAGGCCGCTCTGGTTTTGCAGTTTGAGCTGGTCGACCTGGCTCTGCATCGCGGTGTTGTCGCTGGCGAAACGGGCGGTACCGGACTTCATCAGCTGGGTCTTGATGCTGGTGGTGATTTCGCGGGTGTCGATGTATTCGCTGGTCTTGTTCTTCACGTCGTAGACCTGCACCACAGGGCGACCCTGCAGAATGCCGGACTGGGCCAGGGAACGGGTCATCGACTCGGCGATCATCTGCAGGTCGGTCGAACCGAACTCGTTGGTCACGGTTTCAACGGCCTTGGTGTCGCCGTAGCTGATGTTCTTGCTGCCCAGGGTCGGCGAAGTGTTGGCGCAACCGGAGGCCAGCAGGGCGAGGACGGCGATGAAGGAAAAGCGTGCAAACATGGGAATGCTCTCTGAATCGGGAATAGGGTGTCGGGCTTAAGGCGTCTTGAGTTCCAGACGGAAATCCACGGCTTTCGGGGTCGGGGCGATGCCCTGGATGAAGCTGGTCTGGGCGCCGTACATCATCTGGCTCTTCCAGACTTCTTCTTCGGCGACCGGGAAACCTTCCGCGCCGAGCCAGGCGAAACGGTAGTAGAACGTCTTGTTGCTGTTGAGGGTGTTGCTCAACTGCACGTTGACGGTCATGAAGCCGTTTTCACGGGCCACGCGCATCGCGCCGACCACGATGTGTTTCTGCGGGCCCATGGCCACGACCTTGCTCGCGGCACTGCCCGGCTCAGGTGGTGGCGGGGTGGCGCAGCCGCTCGCCAAAAGGGCGAGGGCGGCGACGGCGATGAGTTTGAAGCGCATGCAAAGACTCCGTTCTTAAGGTTGTTTGAGGCTGGCCACGGCGGTGGCGCCAGCACTCGGGGTAACGTGGGCGGCGAGGCCGGCGGCGAATACCTGATTGCCGACGGCGCGCAGGGTGATCACCTGGTAACGCTGATCGACGGTCACCTTGACCTGAGAGCCACCGACGGCGCTCGGCAGAGTGACTTGGTGCTCGCCTTTCTTCAAGCGCAGACGTACCACTTGTGTGGTGTCCGGCAGGGTACGCCACGTACGGGTATCGGCACCTTCGAGCACAGCTGAAGAAATACCGACCGCCAGGCCCGCCAGCGGGTTGGTTTCGTTGATTTTCTTCTGCGCCACACCTTTGGTGATCGCGCGCACGGTGGTGCGCAGGATGATCCCCGGCATGTCATCGCGCAGTGCGCGGCGGGACATGGCGGTGGTGCTGTTCAGTGCGGTCAGGTCGACCTGTTGGCCATCGACGCCGATCTGCGCGAATGGCGCGGTGGAGGTGTCAGGCTTGATCACCGGGAACGACAGCGGCGTGATCACAACGCTGTTGGAAATCGGCAACGGCAGCGGAATGCGGATCGAATCGCGGGCCGGTGCCAGGCCGCTTTGCACCACGATCAGAATGTCGCTGTCGTCGCTCTTGACCGGTTTGTCGAGGTTGACCAGCGCCTGCTCCAGCAGCGGGGTGTTCGGGCGCAGCTCGGCAGCCTTGCGATAACCCGGCGCAGCGAGGTCTTTCTCGCCCAGGGCTTCATAGACGAAACCGGCCAGATAATGGCTGAACGCACTCTGGTAGCTGTTTTTCAGGCCGACCACTTCCGGCGCGTCGAGGCTGGCGACCGGGTAGCCCTGCAAGTCCTTGTATTCGGTCTTGATGCCTTCTTTCTCGGCTTCCTCTTCGCTCTTGAGGTATTCCTTGTCGCGCAGGTCGGCGATCACCGCTTCACGTTCGTGCGTCTTCTTGATCGCGGTGCGGGCGCCGTCGAAATCGTTGACCGCCAGCAGGTTCAGGGCCATCTGCGTGGTCAGCATGACTTTTTCGTAGTCGTAGCCTTCGTAGCGGCGCACCTTGTCGTTGACCAGGAAACTGCCGAACTGGGCCAGGTACTTGTCGGTGTCGAGCTTGACCGAATCTTCCCACTTGCCCACCACCTGGTCGGCGCTGGTCCAGGCATTCTGGCTGCCGGACAGATCGCCCTTGGCGCGCAGCAGCTCACCCTTCTCGAAGTAATAGAGCAGGTCCTTGTCCGGGCCGGTGTTGTTCTTTTCCAGCAGGGTCAGGGCGGCGTCGACGTTGCCGGTGGCCAGTTGCTGGTTGGTCTGGGCCAGTTCGGAATCGTAGTTGCGAAACGCCGAACAGCCGGACAGCAGGGTGACAGCGCTGAGCGCGATCAGAGTGGGAGCGCGGAATGCCATGGGGTACTTCTTCCATGAGTAGCGACAGCCTCGGGTGCGGGTCGGGCTGCTGGGACCGATCGACAGTGGCGCTGGCCTCCTGCCAATTCCTCATAACAAGAGGAGCTTTAATGCCGCATCGCGATAGCGCGGGCGCGGCATTATAAGCGGGCGGTGCTGGCTATGTAATAGCTTTTTAATTGCACGGGTTAGTTAGGTGCCATTACTTATTTCAGGCCGGATACCACGCGGCTTTCCGCCGATGTGGAAGCCTGGAAAGCACTGCCGTTGGCATAGATTCTGTCGCCCAGGGTGCGCAGGCCGATGATCTGACGGTCCTGATCGATGCGGATTTTCAGCGGTGCGACACCGGGTGCGGTTGGCAGGCTGATCAAGTGCTCGCCTTTCTTCAGCCGCAGGCGCAGTACCTGGGTGAGGTTGGGCAGGGTGCGCCAGGTGCGGGTGTCTGCGTGCTCGAATCCATCGTAATGGGTCACATAGGACGCCTTGGCCGGGTTGCGCCGATTGTCGGTGCCCTGGACGTCTGCCGCCAGGAACGCGCGATACGTGGTGCGCTGGATGATCCCGGGCATGTCGTCACGCAGAGTGCGCAAGGACATGTCGGTAATGTTGTTGACCGTGATCAGCTTCTTTGGACGACCGTCGAGGCTGATCTGATCGAAGGGTGGGGTGGACGTGTCGGGCACCATCACCGGAAACGACACATTGGCCACGATCACCTGACCGTCCTCAAGCTTCACCGGATACGGCACTCGCACCGAACTGCGAGCCGGCGCCAGCCCGCTTTGCACGATGATCAGCACATCGCTTTCGCCCGCCTTGAGCCCGGGGCTGTCGAGGTCATGCAATGCCTGTTGGAAGAACGGCATGTCAGGACGCAGTTCTATGGCCTGACGGTAACCGGGTGCGGCCAGATCCTTTTCACCCAGGGCTTCATAAGTGAAGCCGGCCAGATAGTGGCTGAACGCACTTTGATAGCCGTTCTTCAGCGCGATGACCGCCGGCGAGTCCAGCATGACCACCGGGTAACCTTGCAGATCCTTGTAATGCACACGCGCGCCTTGGGCCTTGGCGGCGTTTTCAATGCGCTCGTATTCCAGCTCCCGTTGCCGGGCGATCATTGTTTCGCGTTCGTGGGTTTTCTTGATGTCCGCACGGGCACCGTCGAAGTCATTCACGGCCAACTGATTCAGGGCCATTTGCGTGGTCAGCATGACCTTTTCATAGTCGTAACCATCGTAGCGACGAATCTTGTCGTTGATGATGCTGCCCCATTGATTGCCCAGGGCGGACAGCAACTTGTCGCCGGCGGTTTCTATGGTGTCCTGACGCTGGATCACCATCTGTTCGGCGCTGCGCCAGGCGACCTGACTTTGCGGCAACTCCCCGGCAGCGCTGAGTACCGCGCCTTTCTCGAAGTAATACAGCAGGTCTTTTTCTTCATCCGGGTTATGCGCCTCGATCAGGGCCAGCGCACCGTTGGTGTCGCCCGCTTTCAACTGATCGGTGGTCTGTTGCAGTTCCAGGTCGTAATTGCGGTAGGCCCCGCAACCGCTCAACTGCAAGACGATGCTGAACAACAGGGAAAACAGCAGGCAATGGCGCATGGCGAAGGGTTCTTCCTTGAACAGAAGGGCGGCTGAAGTGGCGCATTATAGTGGGGGGTGATGGCTAATTGCCGGGCATATTTTTTCACATGATCTGTGCAGAAGTTGCACAGATCATGTGCCAATACTGCTGTGGTCAGGCCGTTTGCGGATTCCTAGACTTGGCCCGACTTACACGCCTCTCTACAGGAACCGCGTCATGACTCTCTCGCAAACGTATCGCCGCAGCTCACTTTTCAGAATCCTGTTCGCCAGTCTTGGTCTCGCTGCGGTCAGCAGTGCGATGGCCAGTACTGCACTGGATGCTCATCCAACCCTTCGTGCAATATCCGGCGCGGCGCCGATCGAACGCCTCGACCCGAAGACCACCGCGCTGGTGGTGATCGATTTTCAGAACGAGTACTTCAGCGGACGTCTGCCGATTCCCGACGGCATCGCGGCCATGAACAAGGCCCGTGAGCTGATCCGCTTTGCCGATCAGGCGAAGATTCCGGTGTTCCAGGTCCAGCACGTCGCGCCCGCCGGTTCGCCAGTGTTCGCACAGGGCGGCGAGACCGTGAAGTTTCATCCGCTGATGCAGCCGAGGGCGCAGGATCACGTGCTGCAAAAGACAACGGTCAGCGTGTTCGCCAGCACCGATCTCGATCGGCAGCTCAAGCAGGCCGGCATCAAGACCGTGATTTTCGCCGGGCTGATGACCCACGCCTGCGTTGCCGGCGGTGCCCGGGACGCTGCGCCGTTGGGCTATCAGGTCGTGGTAGCATCCGATGCTTCGGCGACCCGGGCGATCACCCGCGTCAACGGCGACACCGTCGACAAGGACAGCCTGCACCGCGCGGCGCTGGCCGAAATCGAAGACACCTTCGGTGACGTCATGACCACCCAGCAGATCGTTCGCCTGCCACTCGACTGAGGGCTTCGATGAATCAGCTGTTGGCCATGCGCGCGTTCCGTTGCATCGTCGAGTGTCGCGGCTTCACTGCCGCCGCCGAGCGGCTCGACACCACGCATTCGACGATCTCCCGCCAGCTCCAGCAACTGGAGGCGGAGCTCGGCACGCGCCTGATCAACCGCAACACCCGGCGCTTCAGCCTGACCACGGCGGGGCAGCAGTATTACGCCGCGTGCGTGGACATTCTCGATCGCCTCGATCAGGCCGCGCTGGCGGTCGGGCAGGCCCACGAGACCCCCAGCGGACTGTTGCGCATCAGCGCGCCGGTGGTGATCGGCACGCTGGAACTGGCGAGCTGGCTGCCGGCGTTTCAGCAGCGCTGTCCCGAGGTTGAGGTCGATCTGTCCTGCGATGACCGTTTTGTCGACCTGATCGCCGAAGGCTTCGATGTCGCGCTGCGCATCTGCGGGCCGCTGGCGGATTCATCCCTGGTGGCGCGTCTGCTGACGGTGTCCGAGCTGGTGCTGGTGGCCTCGCCGACCTACGTCGCGCGACACGGTCTGGTGCGCCAGGTCAGTGAGCTGGCCGAACATCAATTGCTCGCGTTCGCCGGCGGTGGCGACTGGTCGCTGACCGATGCGCGCGGGCTGACGACAGCGGTGCGGGCCCAGGGCCGGTTCAAGGCTGATTCGATCAGCTCGCTGCATGCGGCGGCGCTGGCCGGTGTGGGGATTGCCGCGTTCACCCGGGCCACGGTGCAGGACGATCTGTTGCGTGGCCGGCTGGTGCAGATCCTGCCCAACTACAGCCTCGGTCAGCGGCATTACTACGCGCTCTATCCTCACGCCCGGCATGTGGCGCTGAAGGTGCAGGTGTTCGTCGAATTCATGGCCGAACACTACCGCAAGACGAGTGCACCCTTGCGCTAAAAGCCGTCGGGCCGCCAAGAAAGCTTGAGGGAAACGCGCTCGACGTGAACAATATGTAACTTCGCATTTCCACTTGAGACTCATTCATGACTGCCGCGTCCCGATTTCTGGCCTGGCTGGTGTTCCCGTTGTGCGCCCTGAGCAGCTTCAATCTGCTGGCCGACACCGTGGAAGGCGCGCCGCAAGCGCTGCACCTGCTCGATTACATCAGCGCTGATTACCCGCCGACGGTAGAGGCAGGCAAGGTCATCGACGACGGCGAGTACCGCGAGCAGCTGGAATTCACCCAGGTGCTGCAAGGGTTGATCGCCGCTCTGCCGGCCAAGCCTGAGAAAGCGGCGCTGGAGCAGGGCGTCACTGCCTTGCACGCCGCGATCACGGCGAAACAGGATGGCGCGGACGTGGCCCGTCAGGCCCGGCAACTGGGCGCGAAACTGGCGGTTGCTTATGAAGTCAGCCAGGCACCGATCATCACGCCCGATCCGACCCGCGGTGCGCCGCTGTATGCGCAAAACTGCTCGGTGTGCCACGGCGACACAGGTGCCGGCGACGGCCCGGCGGGTCTCGGCATGACGCCGACGCCGGCCAATCTGCGCGACGCTGCGCGGATGGATCACCTGAGCCTGTACGCGATCTACAGCACCCTCGGCCAGGGCGTCGAAGGCACTGACATGCCGGCGTTCGCCGATCAACTGGATGACCGTCAGCGCTGGGACCTGGCGACCTACATCGCGCAGTTCAGCGCCGATCCGGCCACGGCCAAATCCGACAAGACCTACAACATTGCCGATCTGGCCCGCCAGACCCCGGCCGAGGTGCAGGCTGCCGAAGGCGCTGAAGCCGCCGCGATCTTCCGTGTGCAACGGGCGCAGCCGCCGCAGGTCAAGCGCGGCCCGGCGCAGTTGCTCGACTACACCGCCGCGACGCTGGACAAGAGCCTGGCGGCGTACCGCGCCGGTGAGCACGATCAGGCCTATGACCTGTCGGTGGCGGCGTATCTGGAAGGCTTCGAACTGGTCGAAAGCTCGCTGGACAACGTCGACGCCAACGTGCGCAAGGACACCGAAAAATCCCTGATGGCCTATCGGCAATCGCTGCAGGACGGCTTGCCGGTCGAGCAGGCCGAGCAGCGTCTGGACGCGGCCAAGGCCAAGCTCAAGGAATCCGCCGGCCTGTTGGGCAGCGATGGTCTGAGCTGGTCGCTGAGCTACATCTCCGGTCTGCTGATTCTGCTGCGCGAAGGTCTGGAAGCGATTCTGGTGCTGGCAGCGATCCTCGCGTTCCTGCGCAACACCGGCCAGCAATCGGCGGTGCGCAGCGTCAACGTCGGTTGGGGGCTGGCGCTGCTGGCCGGCCTCGGCACCTGGGCACTGGCGGCGTATGTGATCGACGTCAGCGGTTCCCAGCGTGAACTGCTCGAAGGCGCCACGGCGCTGTTCGCCAGCGTCATGGTGTTGTGGCTCGGGGTGTGGATGCACGACCGTCGGCACGCGGCGGCCTGGCAGGATTACATCAAGCAGAGCCTGGTTGGCGGAGGCGGGCGTTTCGGTTTCGCGATCCTGGCGTTCTTCTCGGTGTACCGCGAACTGTTCGAAGTGATCCTGTTCTACGAAACCCTTTGGCTGCAGGCCGGCCCTGCCGGGCATAACGCGGTACTCGCCGGCGGCGCGACGGCGCTGGTGCTGCTGTTCGGTCTGGCGTGGGTGATTCTGCGCGGCTCGGCGAAACTGCCGCTGACGCTGTTCTTCAGCATCAACGCAGCGCTGCTCTGTGCGTTGTCGGTGGTATTCGCCGGCCACGGCGTGAAGGCGTTGCAGGAAGCCGGGATCTTCGGCACCCGGCCGGTGGCGTTCTTCGATTTCGACTGGCTGGGCATTCATGCCGATGCCTATTCGCTGACGGCGCAGGCCGTGGCGATTGCGGCGATTATCGTGCTGTACGGTCGCAGTTGGGTGGCTGAAAAGCGCCGCATGGCGGCTTGAGATGATGCGCGTATGGATCGATGCCGACGCCTGCCCGAAGATGGCCAAGGAGCTGGTGGTCAAGTTCGCCCTCAAGCGTCGCTTCGAAGTGGTGCTGGTGGCGGGGCAGCCCCAGAGCAAACCGGCGCTGGCGATCGTCAAGCTGATCGTGGTGCCGAGCGGCCCGGATGCAGCGGATGATTATCTGGTGGAACACGCGGTGCCGGGCGAACTGGTGATCTGCAGCGACATCCCGCTGGCCGACCGGCTGGTGAAGAAGGGCGTTGCAGCGCTGGACCCGCGAGGCAAGGAGTTCGACGCGCAGAACATGGGTGAGCGGCTGGCGATACGCAACCTGTTCACCGATCTGCGTGAGCAGGGCCAAGTCAGCGGCGGGCCGGCGCCGTTCGGTGACCGCGAGAAGCAGGCGTTTGCCAACGCGCTGGATCGGATCCTCACCAGGCTCACCCGCAAAACCTGAACATTGATCGTTCCCACGTCGAGGCGTCGAACCGTCTGCGTGGGAATGCCTCTCGGGACGCTTCGCGTCCCAGTCTCACCGCCGATGCAAAGCAGACGCGGAGCGTCCAAGGCTGCATTCCCACGCAGAGCGTGGGAACGATCACGGTCTCCGGTCAGGCGTCGTTTTCGTGGGTCAGTTCCAACACCCGATCCACCAGCTTGTTGATCCCCGAAGCCGCCTCGCTGATCGACTGCGCCAGCATGTACGCCGGGGTGGTCACCAGTTTGCGCGCCTTGTCTTCGACGATATCGGTCACCGCGCAGTCTTCATGGGTGGCGCCCATCTTGTTCATGGCGGCGGCCGTGTTGGCATCGTTGCCGATGGTGCAGGTCACGCCCGGGCCGTAGATCTTCGCGGCCAGTGCCGGCGAGATGCAGATCAGGCCAACAGGCTTGCCCGCTTCGGCAAAGGCTTCGGCCAGCGCCAGCACTTCCGGCTGTACGGTGCAGCCGGCGCCTTCGATGGCGAAGTTCGACAGGTTCTTCGCTGCACCGAAACCGCCTGGCACGATCAGCGCATCGAAGTCCTCGACATCGGCCTCACGCAGATCCTTGACGTTACCCCGGGCGATGCGTGCCGATTCCACCAGCACGTTGCGCGATTCGGGCATTTCTTCACCGGTCAGGTGGTTGATCACATGCAATTGCGCGATGTTCGGGGCGAAGCACTGCACCTGTGCGCCGCGCTGGTCAAGGCGTAACAGGGTAATGACGCTTTCGTAGATCTCGGCGCCGTCGTACACGCCGCAACCGGACAGGATCACTGCAACTTTTTTGCTCATGGGTTTCTCTCCAGATTCATGGCGCTAAATGTCCTCTAATTTGTCGTTCGTTGCCATAGGATCAAGCCGCGGCTACACCTAGGATCTGTGCTACAGATTCCGACCAGGGCGCGACATGAACTTCATTCTGTATGCGGTGCCGTTTTTCTTCGTATTGATGGCGGCGGAGCTCATCGCCGACCGCTGGCGCGGGGTGAGCAACTATCGCCTGGCCGATGCGGTGAACAGCATTAGCACCGGGGTGTTGTCGACCACCACCGGCCTGTTGACCAAGGGCGTGGGCCTGGTGACCTATGCGTTTGCCCTTGAGCATCTGGCGCTGGTCAGGTTGCCTGCGGACAGCGTCTGGGTCTGGGTGTTTGCCTTTGTCTGCTATGACTTCTGCTATTACTGGCTGCATCGCATGGGCCATGAACGCAACATCCTCTGGGCCGCGCATTCGGTGCATCATCAGAGCGAGGACTACAACCTTTCCACGGCCTTGCGCCAGACCAGCACCGGGTTCCTGCTGAGCTGGATCTTCTACCTGCCGATGGCCGTGCTCGGGGTGCCGCTGCTGGTGTTTGTCAGCGTTGCGGCGCTGAATCTGCTGTATCAGTTCTGGGTCCACACCCGGCACATTCCCAAGCTCGGCTGGTTCGAGTGGTGCTTCGTCACGCCATCCAATCATCGGGCCCACCATGCACAGAACGCTCTCTACATGGATCGCAACTACGGCGGGGTGTTCATTATTTGGGACCGTCTGTTCGGCTCGTTTCAGGAAGAGGACGACAACGAACCGGTGATTTTCGGCGTGACCACGCCGCTGGCGAGCTGGAATCCGTTATGGGCCAACCTGCAGTTCTACGTGCAGCTATGGGATGACGCACGCCGGGCCGAGCGCACCTGGGACAAGATCCGGATCTGGTTCATGCGCACTGGCTGGCGTCCGGCGGACGTCGCGGCGAAGTACCCGATGAGCAAGCCGGACCTGAGTCAGTTCCGCAAGTTCGAGGTGCCGCTGGACTGCCGTCAGCAGTGGTACGTGGGGTTGCAGTTCGGCGTCTATGTCGCGCTGGGCAGTTATCTGATGAATCTGGAACACAGCCTGCCCACCGGAGCATTGCTGCTCGGCTGGGGCGCGGTGGCCTTCGGTTTGTTCGTGTTGGGCGTGGCCCTTGAGAATCGCCCGTGGGCGGGGAGGCTGGAAGTGCTGCGGCTGGCCTCGAATCTGCCGCTGGTGTGGCTGGCGCCGCTGGTCGGACTCTGGCCGGCCAGCCCGGGAATGTGGGTCGGCCTGCTCAGTTACAGCCTGCTCAGCGGCATCGGGCTGTATTGCTGCCGCCAGCGACTTACTCGGCTGGCGTCTTAGGGTCGGCGGTCTTGGCCATTTCGGCTTTGTGCCGTTCGGCCTTGGCCAATTGCTCGGCCTGTTCTTCTTCGTAGACCTTTTTCGCCAGCCGGGCATTCTTGAACCGGCGGCGCAGCCACAGGCCCAGGCCAAGCACCAGCAGCGCGCCCAGTACCCACAACTCATACTTCTTGATGCTGCCGAGCATGCCTTCGAGCACGGCGCCGAAGTGGTAGGCGGCAGCGGCCAGGGCGGTGGCCCAGATCGCAGCGCCGATACCGTTGAGCAGCAGATAACGTCCCGGCGGATAGCCCGACAGGCCGATCGCCACCGGCATCACCGTGCGCAGGCCGTACACGAAGCGAAAGCTCAGGACCCAGATGTCCGGGTGCTTGCGGATGTGTTCCAGCGCGCGGTCGCCCATCATCTGCCAGCGCGGTTTGCGCGCCAGCAATTTGCGCCCGTGTTTGCGGCCCAGGAAGTACCACAGCTGATCGCCGGCATAGCTGCCGAAGAACGCCACGACCACCACCAGTTTGATGTCCATGTATTCACGGAACGCGAGGAAGCCCGCGAGCACCAGGATGGTTTCGCCTTCGAAAAACGTCCCGAGAAACAGGGCAAAGTAGCCGAAGTCATGCAGAAATTGTTGGAGCATTGTCTGGGTGCTGGCGAAATGAACGCGCAGCCTAACCCTTCGGACACATTCAGGAAAGTGTCGAAATGTGTCTCGACGTGAACATTTCCTACGCTGAGAATGGAATGCGGCTACACGTCACAGGTCTCACACAACTGTCATCTGTTCGTCATAATGGCCGTCTATAACTGTCACGCTCGCCCGTTTGCGCGGGCTCAGGAGTCTGCCGTGAGCTTTACCCCAGCCAACCGTCTGTTCCCTGCCACCCGCCTGCGTCGTAATCGCCGTGATGATTTTTCCCGGCGGCTGGTGCGTGAGAATGTGTTGACGGTCGATGACCTGATCCTGCCGGTGTTCGTGCTCGACGGTGAAAACCGCCGCGAAGCCGTGGCCTCGATGCCGGGTGTCGAGCGCCTGACCATCGACCTGCTGCTTGAAGAAGCCGCCAAATGGGTCGAACTGGGAATTCCGGCGCTGGCGCTGTTCCCGGTCACGCCACCTGAACTCAAATCCCTCGATGCCGCCGAAGCCTGGAATCCCGAAGGCATCGCCCAGCGCGCCACCCGTGCCCTGCGTGACCGATTCCCCGAGCTGGGCGTGATCACCGACGTCGCCCTCGACCCGTTCACCACTCACGGTCAGGACGGCATTCTCGATGAAGAAGGCTACGTGCAGAACGACATCACCGTCGATGCACTGGTCAAGCAAGCCTTGTCTCACGCCGCTGCCGGCGCCCAGGTGGTTGCCCCGTCGGACATGATGGACGGCCGCATCCAGGCGATCCGCGAAGCGCTGGAACTGGCTGGCCACGTCAACGTGCGGATCATGGCCTACTCGGCCAAGTACGCCAGCGCCTATTACGGCCCGTTCCGCGATGCCGTGGGTTCGGCCGCGAACCTGGGCAAGGCGAACAAGGCCTCCTATCAGATGGACCCGGCCAACAGCGACGAAGCGCTGCACGAAGTGGGCGCGGACTTGTCTGAAGGCGCGGACATGGTCATGGTCAAACCCGGCATGCCGTACCTGGACATTTTGTTCCGGGTAAAAGATGCCTTCAAAGTGCCGACCTTCGTCTATCAGGTCAGCGGCGAATACGCCATGCACATGGCGGCGATCCAGAATGGCTGGTTGAGCGAAGGCGTGATCCTCGAATCCCTGACCGCCTTTAAACGTGCCGGCGCTGATGGCATCCTGACTTACTTTGCTGTCCGTGCCGCTCAATTGTTACGAGAGCAGAAATAGCCCTCCCAGGAACATTCGATGAATACCGAAGGACTCACTGAAGTTGCCGTAAAAGAAGCTCAACCCGTGGTCGAGCAGATTACCGAAACCCCGCCGGAACTGGAGCCTGCGCCACCCGCGCCGGCAACCGAGCCTGCCACGGCGGTTCCGGCGATCGCGATTCCCGGCCTGGATGACAGCAGCCTGTACATCCACCGTGAGTTGTCGCAACTGCAGTTCAACATCCGCGTGCTGGAACAGGCGCTGGACGAGTCCTACCCGTTGCTGGAGCGGCTGAAGTTCCTGCTGATCTTCTCCAGCAACCTCGACGAATTCTTCGAAATCCGCGTCGCCGGCCTCAAGAAACAAATCACCTTCGCCCGTGAACAGGCCGGCGCCGACGGCCTGCAACCGCATCAGGCCCTGGCCCGCATCAGCGAGCTGGTGCACGGTCACGTAGACCGTCAGTACGCGATCCTTAACGATATCCTGCTGCCGGAGCTGGAAAAGCATCAGGTGCGCTTCATCCGTCGTCGCAACTGGACGACCAAGCTCAAGACCTGGGTGCGCCGCTATTTTCGCGACGAGATCGCGCCGATCATCACCCCGATCGGCCTCGATCCGACGCACCCGTTCCCGTTGCTGGTGAACAAGAGCCTGAACTTCATCGTCGAGCTCGAAGGTATCGACGCCTTCGGTCGCGATTCCGGTCTGGCGATCATCCCGGCGCCGCGTCTGCTGCCGCGGATCATCAAGGTGCCGGAAGAAGTCGGCGGCCCTGGCGACAACTATGTGTTCCTTTCGTCGATGATCCACGCCCACGCCGATGACCTGTTCCAGGGCATGAAGGTGAAGGGCTGCTACCAGTTTCGTCTGACCCGGAACGCCGACCTTGCGCTCGACTCTGAAGACGTCGAAGACCTGGCCCGCGCCCTGCGTGGCGAGTTGTTCTCCCGTCGTTACGGTGACGCCGTGCGCCTGGAAGTCGCCGACACCTGTCCGAAACACCTGTCGGACTACCTGCTCAAGCAGTTCAACCTGAGCGAGACCGAGCTGTATCAGGTCAACGGCCCGGTGAACCTGACGCGTCTGTTCAGCATCACCGGCCTGGACAGCCATCCGGAGCTGCAATACACGCCGTTCACGCCGCAGATCCCGAAACTGCTGCAGAACAGCGAAAACATTTTCAGCGTGATCAGCAAGCAGGACATCCTGCTGCTGCACCCGTTCGAGTCGTTCACCCCGGTGGTCGACCTGCTGCGTCAGGCCGCGAAAGACCCGCACGTTCTGGCCGTGCGCCAGACCCTGTACCGTTCCGGCGCCAACTCGGAAATCGTCGATGCGCTGGTGGACGCCGCGCGTAACGGCAAGGAAGTGACGGCGGTCATCGAGCTGCGTGCGCGCTTCGACGAAGAATCCAACCTGCAGCTGGCCAGCCGTCTGCAAGCGGCCGGTGCGGTGGTGATCTACGGCGTGGTCGGCTTCAAGACCCACGCCAAGATGATGCTGATCCTGCGCCGCGAGCAGGGAGAGATCGTGCGTTACGCGCACCTCGGCACCGGTAACTACCACGCCGGCAACGCCCGCCTGTACACCGACTACAGCCTGCTGACCTCCGACGACGCCTTGTGCGAAGACGTCGGCAAACTGTTCAGCCAGTTGATCGGCATGGGCAAGACGCTGCGCATGAAGAAGCTGCTGCATGCGCCGTTCACCCTGAAGAAGGGCATGCTCGACATGATCCTGCGCGAGACGCAATTCGCGCTCGACGGCAAACCGGCGCACATCATCGCCAAGTTCAACTCGCTGACCGATCCGAAGATCATCCGCGCGCTGTACAAGGCCAGCCAGTCCGGCGTGCGCATCGATCTGGTGGTGCGCGGCATGTGCTGCCTGCGTCCGGGCATCGCCGGGGTTTCGCACAACATCCACGTGCGCTCGATCATCGGCCGCTTCCTCGAGCACACCCGGGTGTTCTACTTCCTCAACGGTGGCGAGGAGCAGATGTTCCTGTCCAGCGCCGACTGGATGGAGCGCAACCTCGACAAGCGCGTCGAGACCTGCTTCCCGGTGGAAGGCAAGAAGCTGCTGACCCGGGTCAAGAAAGAGCTGGAGCTGTACCTGACCGACAACACCCACAGCTGGAGCCTGCAATCGGACGGCCGCTACATCCGCAATACGCCGACCGGCAACCAGAACCCGCGCAGTGCCCAGGCGACGTTGCTGGAGCGATTGGGCAGCCCGATTCTGCCGGTGAGCAGCTGACCGCAGATTTCATAGCCATAAAAAAGGCGATCCACCCGGATCGCCTTTTTTTGTGCCTGCCCGTTACTCAATGCACGGTCAGAACAACCCCCACCCGAGTCAGCCACTCCGCCTCAAGCCCGAAATCCGCCTGGGTCAGCTGGTTTTCATCCAGCCAGTTCTCCGGGAATTCCACGTCGAGGTTGTTGCCGTTGGCATGCAGTGTCACTTGCGGCATCGCCTGGGTACCACGGATGTGGTGGAACAGGATGGCGAAACGCAGCAGCACGCACAGGCGGATCAGCTTGTCGCCGTCGTCGCCGAACTCGGCAAACTTGTCCTTGGGGATGTTGCGGCGGTGGCCACGCACCAGCAGGGCGAGCATTTGCTGATCTTCGCGGGAGAACCCGGCGAGGTCCGAGTGCTCGATCAGGTAAGCGCCGTGCTTGTGGTAGTGATAGTGAGCGATGTCGAGCCCGACTTCGTGCACTTTCGCCGCCCAGCCCAGCAGTTCGCGCCAGATGCCGTCGTCCAGCTCCCAGTCCACGGCCACTTGATCAAACGCGTGCAAGGCTTTGCGCTCGACGCGCGCGGCCTGTTCCAGGTCGACGTGGTAGCGCTCCATCAGCGAGGTCAGGGTGCGTTCGCGCACGTCTTCGTGGTGATGGCGACCCAGCAGGTCGTAGAGCACGCCTTCACGCAGCGCGCCTTCGCAGTGATCCATGCGTTGCAGTTCGAGGGCGTCGAAGATCGCTTCGAGAATCGCCAGACCCGCCGGGAAGATCGCGCGACGGTCAGGTTTGATGCCTTCAAAATCGATCTTGTCGACATCGCCGAGCTTGAACAGGCGGCGCTTGAGCCACGCCAGACCTTCGGCATTCACTTCGCCGGTGCCATGACCGCCGGCCTTCAGCGCCAGGCCGATGGCGCGGATGGTGCCCGAGGAGCCGATGGCCTCATCCCAGGTCAGGCGGTGCAGGGCGTGTTCGATGCTCATGATTTCCAGACGCGCCGCCGTGTACGCCTGAGCGTAGCGGGCCGGGGTAATCTTGCCGTCCTTGAAATAGCGCTGGGTGAAACTCACGCAGCCCATTTGCAGGCTTTCGCGCAGCAGCGGTTCGAAACGCTGGCCGATGATGAATTCGGTACTGCCGCCGCCGATGTCGGCGACCAGGCGTTTGCCCGGGGTGTCGGCGAGGGTGTGGGACACGCCAAGGTAGATCAGGCGGGCCTCTTCACGGCCGGAGATGACTTCCACCGGATGGCCGAGGATTTCTTCGGCGCGGCGGATGAATTCGCCACGGTTGCGCGCCTCGCGCAGGGCGTTGGTGCCGACGATCCGCACGGCGCCCAGTGGCATGCCGTTGATCAGTTGAGCAAAGCGCTTGAGACAGTCGAGCCCGCGCTGCATGGATTCTTCGTTGAGATGGCGCTCATCGTCGATGCCGGCGGCCAGCTGAACCTTCTCCCCGAGACGTTCGAGAATACGGATTTCGCCGTTCTGGGCCTTGGCCACGACCATGTGGAAGCTGTTGGAGCCCAGGTCGATCGCGGCGATCAGGGACAGATTCTTGGCTTGGGATTGCGGCATGGTCTGGGGGTCTCGGTCGATAACCCCGACATCGTGCCACGATCAAACGCTGCCGCCAACGCGCATGGTTCAAACCCTTGATTTAGCGCACTGACGGCCAGCTTTCAGCCTGCGGCATCCACGGTTCCGATGAAATTCGCCAGCTCCGGCGTCTGCGGATCGGCAAACAGCACTTTCGGATCCCCCACCTCGTGCACCTTGCCCTGGTGCATGAACACCAGTTTGTCCCCGACCTCCCGGGCGAAGCGCATTTCGTGGGTTACCATGATCAATGTCATGCCTTCTTTCGCGAGCTGGCGGACCACGCTGAGCACTTCGTTGACCAGCTCCGGGTCCAGCGCCGAGGTGATCTCGTCACACAGCAGCACCTTGGGTGACATCGCCAGCGCCCGGGCAATCGCCACCCGTTGCTGCTGGCCACCCGAGAGGCGTTCCGGGAACGCATCGAACTTCTCGCCCAGGCCGACGCGCTCGAGCATCTGCCGCGCCAGTTCTTGCGCCTTGGCCTTGGGCACTTTCTGCACCACCTGTGGCGCGAGCATCACGTTTTCGCCGACCGTCAGGTGCGGGAAAAGGTTGAACTGCTGAAACACCATCCCGACTTTCTGCCGCAGGCTGCGCAGATCGGCGCGGGCGGCGTCGAGGTATTCGCCATCGACTTCGATCACGCCGTCGTTGATCGACTCCAGACCGTTGAGGGTGCGCAGCAGGGTGGACTTGCCCGAGCCGCTGCGGCCGATGATCGCCACCACCTGGCCTTCCTCGACGCTCAGGTCGATGCCTTTGAGCACGTGGTGATCGCCGTAGTATTTATGCAGGGCGGAAATTCTAAGCAGAGGCATGCAGTCTCCTTTCCAGATAGCGCGCACTGAGGGACAGGGGGTAACAGAGCAGGAAGTAGCCCAGGGCAACGAGGCCGTAGACCATGAACGGTTCGAAGGTGGCGTTGGCGAGCATGCCGCCGGTCTTGGTCAGTTCGGTGAAGCCGATGATCGAGGTCACCGCGGTGCCCTTGACCACTTGCACCGAGAAACCCACGGTCGGCGCTACGGCGATGCGCAGCGCTTGCGGCAGGATCACGTAGCGCAGTTGCTCCAGCGGATTCAGCGCCAGGCTCGACGAAGCTTCCCACTGACCATTGGGAATCGCCTCGACGCAGCCGCGCCAGATCTCCGCCAGATAAGCACTGGTGAACAGCGTCAGGGCAATCGCCGCCGCCATCCACGGCGAAATCTCCACCCCGGCCAGCGCCACGCCGAAGAACACCAGAAACAACTGCATCAACAGCGGCGTGCCCTGAAACAGTTCGATCCAGGTGCGGGCGATGCTGCTGGGCAGCGGGTTCTTCGAGATGCGCATGATCAGGATCAGCAATCCGACGATCCCGCCGCCGATGAATGCCACCAGCGACAGCGCCAGCGTCCATTGCAGGCCGGTCAACAGGTTGCGCAGGATGTCCCAGAACGTGAAGTCGCTCATTGGCTGCTCCTTGCGCTGCTTTTCGACAGGTAGCGCCGACCGAGCCAGTTCAACAGCTGACGGATCAGCAGCGCCATGCACAGATAAATGAGGGTGGTCAGGGCGTAGGTTTCAAAGGCGCGGAAGTTGCGCGACTGAATGAAGTTGGCGGCGAAGCTCAACTCTTCGGTGGCGATCTGCGAACACACCGCCGACCCGAGCATGACGATGATGATCTGGCTGCTCAGAGCCGGCCACACTTTGCCCAGTGCCGGCAGCAGCACCACGTGGCGGAACGCTTCGAAACGGCTCATCGCCAATGCCGCCGCAGCTTCCAGCTGCCCACGCGGAATCGCCTGGATGCCGGCGCGGATGATCTCGGTCGAATACGCACCGAGGTTGATCACCATCGCCAGCACTGCCGCCTGCCACTCGGAAATCTGCACGCCGAGGGACGGCAGGCCGAAGAAGATGAAGAACAGTTGCACCAGAAATGGCGTGTTGCGGATCAACTCCACATAAACGCCGAAGATCGTCGAGAACGGGTGGATGTTCCACGCCCGCACCAGCGCCCCGACGATGCCCACGCCAACCCCGAGCAGCGCGCCGATGGCCGTCAGCTCAAGGGTAAACAACGCCCCGCGCAACAGCAGGTCGGTGTTTTCCACCACCGGCAAGAAATCGAACTGATAGGCCATGAAAGTCTCCCGCGTCGCCGGTCAGAGGTCGGCCGGCAGCGGCTCTTTGAGCCAGGTCTGCGCGTTCTTTTCCAGCGCGCCGTCAGCCTTGGCGGTGGCCAGGATCTCGTTGACCTTGCCCAGCAGCGCCGGCTCGTTCTTGTTCACGCCGACGTAGACCGGCGAATCCTTGAGCTTCACTTTCAGCGCGGGTACGCGTTTCGGGTTCTTTTCGCTGATTGCGACCATTACCACGTTGCCGCTGGCGATCAGGTCGACCTGGCCTGCGAGGTAGGCGGCGATAGTCGAGTTGTTGTCTTCGAAGCGTTTGATGGTCACGCCTTCAGGGGCGACCTTGGTCAGCTCGATGTCTTCGATGGCACCACGGGTGACGCTGATGGTTTTGCCCTTGAGATCGTCGAGGGTGCTGACCGCTGCGTCCGGCGGGCCGAACACGGCGAGGTAGAACGGCGCGTAGGCGCGGGAGAAATCGATGACCTTCTCGCGCTCGGGATTCTTGCCGAGGCTGGAAATCACCAGATCGACCTTGCCGGTGGTGAGGAACGGAATGCGGTTGGTGCTGTTGACCGGGGTCAGTTCGAGTTTGACCTTGAGCTGCTCGGCCAGCAGTTTCGCCGTATCGATATCGAGGCCGCGCGGCTTCATGTCCGGGCCGACCGAACCGAACGGCGGGAAGTCCTGAGGCACCGCGACTTTCAAAGTGCCGCGCTTGACCACGTCATCCAGACCGTCGGCATGGGCAGGGGCCTGGTTCAGCATCAAACCGGCAAACAGGGCGGCGAGGAGGGCGCTGTAACGCTTCGTCATGGACAATCTCCGGATCGGCGGGAAGTGAATTCTGCGATCGGACAGAGCATGGGCCGTGCCAAGACTGAGGTTCGGCCCCGCAAAGCCACGGGTTTAGCGGGTTTGTTCGGTCTTACTGGTCTGAACAGTGAGTTCGGGTTTCGCACTGCGATAGCGCATCGACGCGCACCGTCGAACCCCGCTGGGGCACGACTTGCCTGATGCCTCGAATAGCATTACAACTGGCCGCACCTTGGCCTGGTCCGTCTGGAAAACCATGAACTCGATCTCCCGCGCCGTACCCGAAGTGGCGCTGCAAGCGATCCGCAAACTGATTACCGAGCAGGGCTTCGGCCCCGGCGATGCGCTGCCTTCGCAACGGGATCTGGCGGTTCAGCTGGGTGTCAGCCGCGCGTCGTTGCGTGAGGCGTTGTCGTCCTTAAGCGCGCTGGGTGTGGTCAGCATTCAGCCGGGCAAGGGCGTGTTCGTGCAGGCGCCGGTGGAATTGCCGCGCGGCGAGGGCGCTCCGGCCTGGCCGTTTGCAGCCCAGGCTTCGCCGCTGGAAATCTTTCAGTTGCGCTATGCGCTGGAAGGGTTCGCGGCCGGTCTGGCGGCGGTGACGCTGAGCACCTTTGATCTGGACGAACTGGAAGACAATGTCGCCGCCATGCGCGAACAACTGCGCGCCGGCGACTTCGAGGCCGCGGCGAAACTGGATTTCGAATTCCACCGGCGGATCCTGCTGGCCAGCGGCAATCAGGCGATGCTGAGCATCCTCACTGCCAGCGCCGACATCTTTCTGGAGAGCCAGAAACTACCGTTCATCCGCGCCGAACGGGCCATGGAAACCTGGCAGGAACACCGCAAGATCCTCCGCGCCCTGGCCCGCCGGGCTTCCGCTGCCGCGCAGAAAGCCATGCAGGAACACGTGCGCAATGCGGCGCTGCGCACCGGAATTTCCTTCATCGCCCCCGCCAGCGCGTGACTTGAGCTATACCCAAACTCATCGAGTGCCATAGCAAGACTCAATCATCTGCGGCTTCCTGAACAAGGGAAGGGCGGCTATGATGGGCCACGTTTTTTTGCTTACAACCTGGAGAATTCCATGAGCAGCGATCTGATCAAACACGTTAGCGACGCTAGCTTCGAAGCCGACGTACTCAAGGCCGAAGGCGCTGTCCTGGTCGACTACTGGGCTGAATGGTGCGGCCCTTGCAAAATGATCGCTCCGGTTCTGGACGAGATTGCAGAGACTTACAAAGGCAAGCTGACCGTTGCCAAACTGAACATCGACGAAAACCAGGAAACCCCTGCCAAGCACGGCGTACGTGGTATTCCGACCCTGATGCTGTTCAAGAACGGCAACGTTGAAGCGACCAAGGTCGGCGCTCTGTCGAAGTCGCAACTGGCTGCTTTCCTCGACGCCAACATCTAAGCGTCGCTGTAAAGATTGTCCTCAAAAAGCCCCGCAAATTGCGGGGCTTTTTGCGTATTCAGGGCTAGACGCTCCGAAACTCAGGTGATACATTCGGCCCCGCACTGGTTTCTCCACTGCCCCCTGCTAGCCGTCGCCGACGCACTCCTTTTCGAATAAGTACGCGATCCTGTCGCCTTCTCCGCGGCGCGGCCTCATTAAGCCAAAAGCTTAATTTCCCCCCTCCATAAATGATTACGTCATTCCTATATGAATCTGACTGAACTCAAGCAAAAGCCGATTACCGAACTGCTCGAATTGGCCGAACAGATGGGCATAGAAAATATGGCCCGTTCGCGCAAGCAGGACGTGATTTTCTCCCTGCTGAAAAAGCACGCTAAAAGCGGTGAGGAAATCTCCGGTGATGGCGTGCTGGAGATTCTCCAGGACGGCTTCGGCTTCCTGCGCTCCGCTGACGCTTCCTACCTCGCCGGCCCTGACGACATCTACGTCTCGCCGAGCCAGATCCGCCGTTTCAACTTGCGCACCGGTGACACCATCGTTGGCAAGATCCGCCCGCCGAAGGAAGGCGAGCGTTATTTCGCCCTGCTCAAGGTCGACACGATCAACTTTGATCGTCCTGAGAACGCGAAGAACAAGATTCTCTTCGAGAACCTGACCCCGCTGTTCCCGACCGTGCGCATGAAGATGGAAGCCGGCAACGGTTCCACCGAAGACCTGACCGGTCGTGTGATCGACCTGTGCGCCCCGATCGGCAAAGGCCAGCGCGGTCTGATCGTTGCACCGCCGAAAGCCGGTAAAACGATCATGCTGCAGAACATCGCAGCGAACATCGCCCGTAACAACCCTGAAGTTCACCTGATCGTGCTGTTGATCGACGAACGTCCGGAAGAAGTGACCGAAATGCAGCGCACCGTGCGCGGCGAAGTGGTTGCCTCGACCTTCGACGAGCCGCCGACCCGTCACGTGCAAGTGGCTGAAATGGTGATCGAGAAGGCCAAGCGCCTGGTAGAACACAAGAAGGACGTGGTGATCCTGCTCGACTCCATCACTCGTCTGGCCCGTGCCTACAACACCGTGATCCCGAGCTCCGGCAAGGTGCTGACCGGTGGTGTCGATGCCCACGCCCTGGAGAAACCGAAGCGTTTCTTCGGCGCTGCGCGCAACATCGAAGAAGGCGGCTCGCTGACCATCATCGCCACCGCGCTGGTTGAAACCGGCTCGAAGATGGACGAAGTGATCTACGAAGAGTTCAAGGGCACCGGCAACATGGAGCTGCCACTGGACCGTCGTATCGCCGAGAAGCGTGTGTTCCCGGCTATCAACATCAACAAGTCCGGTACCCGTCGCGAAGAGCTGCTGACCGCCGACGACGAACTGCAGCGTATGTGGATCCTGCGCAAACTGCTGCACCCGATGGATGAAGTTGCCGCCATCGAGTTCCTGGTCGACAAGCTGAAAACGACCAAGACCAACGACGAATTCTTCCTGTCGATGAAACGCAAGTAACATCGCTGGTCGGTTCAGAAAAATGGCGCCCCTGGAGGGCGCCATTTTTTTTGCCACGGTTCGGCTGCCCCGACCTTCCGGGAGACACTGATTGCTGTTTGCAGAGCCACGATAGCTGCCAGCGGCCGACAGAGCAGGTAGGATGTACGCCTATTTTGAGGGTGCAATCGTCAATGAAATTCAAGGATCTTCGGGATTTCGTGCAGCAGCTTGAGCAGCGCGGAGAGTTGAAACGCATCCAGATTCCCGTCTCGCCGGTGCTGGAAATGACCGAGGTGTGCGACCGCACGCTGCGGGCCAAGGGCCCGGCGCTGCTGTTCGAGAAACCGACCGGTTATGACATCCCGGTGCTCGGCAACCTGTTCGGTACTCCCGAGCGGGTGGCCATGGGCATGGGCGCCGAGTCGGTCAGCGAACTGCGCGAAATCGGCAAGCTGCTGGCGTTTCTCAAGGAACCGGAGCCGCCGAAGGGCTTGAAGGACGCGTGGTCGAAGCTGCCGATCTTCCGCAAGATCATCGCGATGGCGCCGAAAGTCGTCAAAGACGCGCCGTGCCAGGAAGTGGTCATCGAAGGCGACGACGTCGATCTGGCGATGCTGCCGGTACAGACCTGCTGGCCGGGCGACGTGGCGCCGCTGATCACCTGGGGCCTGACCGTCACCAAGGGCCCGAACAAGGACCGGCAGAATCTCGGCATCTACCGCCAGCAAGTGATCGGCCGCAACAAGGTCATCATGCGCTGGCTCAGCCACCGTGGCGGCGCGCTGGACTTTCGAGAGTGGTGCGAGAAGCATCCGGGTCAGCCGTTCCCGGTGTCCGTGGCCCTTGGTGCGGATCCGGCGACCATTCTCGGCGCCGTTACTCCGGTGCCGGACAGCCTCTCCGAATACGCCTTCGCCGGTCTGCTGCGCGACAGCCGCACGGAACTGGTGAAGTGCCGTGGCAACGACCTGCAAGTGCCGGCCACGGCCGAAATCATCCTTGAAGGCGTGATCCATCCGGGCGAAATGGCCGATGAAGGCCCGTACGGCGACCACACCGGTTATTACAACGAAGTCGACAGCTTCCCGGTGTTCACCGTCGAGCGCATCACCCACCGGATCAAGCCGATCTACCACAGCACCTACACTGGCCGTCCGCCGGATGAGCCGGCGATTCTCGGCGTGGCGCTGAACGAAGTGTTCGTGCCGATCCTGCAGAAGCAGTTTCCGGAGATCACCGATTTCTACCTGCCGCCGGAAGGCTGCTCGTACCGCATGGCCGTGGTGACGATGAAGAAGTCGTATCCGGGGCATGCCAAGCGCGTGATGCTGGGTGTCTGGTCGTTTTTGCGACAGTTCATGTACACCAAGTTCGTTATCGTCACCGACGACGACATCAACGCGCGGGACTGGAACGACGTGATCTGGGCCATCACCACGCGCATGGACCCCAAGCGCGACACGGTGATGATCGACAACACGCCGATCGACTACCTCGACTTCGCCTCGCCGGTGTCGGGGCTCGGCTCGAAGATGGGCCTGGACGCCACCCATAAGTGGCCGGGCGAAACCACTCGCGAGTGGGGCCGCGTCATCGTCAAGGATGACGCCGTCACCCAACGGATCGATGCCATCTGGAATCAGTTAGGAATAGATTGATGCGTGTAACCCTGCAGCCCTCCGGAGCGGTACTCGAGATACGGCCCGGAGAGCGGATTCTCGATGGTGCGCGGCGCCTGGGCTACGAATGCCCGCAAAGCTGCCGCAACGGCAATTGCCATGTGTGTGCGGCGCTGCTGGTGGAAGGCCGGGTCGAACAGGCCGGCAAGGTGCACGACCACGGTGAGTTCTACACTTGCATAGCGGAGCCGCTGGAAGACTGCATCGTGCTGTGGGATGGCGTGCTCGCGCTGGGAGAACTGCCTGTGCGCAGCGTGTCGTGTCAGGTCATCGAATGCCGGGACGTCGGTGGCGATACCTTTCGTGTGCGCCTGCGGGCACCAGCCGGCAAGCCGCCGCGCTACCACGCTGGCCAGTATCTGATGATCGAGCGCGAGAACGGCGAGAAGTCGGCGTTCTCCATGGCCTCGGCGCCCCACGGCGGGCGCGATCTGGAAATCCATGTGCTGGCGCGCGAATCCAGTGCGCTGAACCTGATCGATCAGCTCACGCGCAACCCGATGGTGCGGGTCGAACTGCCATTCGGCGATACCCACCTGGCGGAACTGCCGGACGGGCCGCTGGTGCTGATCGCCGCCGGCACCGGCATGGGCCAGATCCATAGCCTGATCGAACATTGCCGGGCCAGCGGCTTCAAGCATCCGGTGCACTTGTACTGGGGCGTGCGTCGTCCGGAAGATTTCTACGAAATCGAACATTGGGACGAATGGCTGAAGTTGCCCAATCTGTTCCTGCACAAGGTCGTCAGTGACCAGTGCGGCTGGGAAGGGCGCTGTGGCATGTTGCATGAGGCGGTGTGCGAGGATTTCCCTGATCTGAAACCGCTGCACGTCTATGCCAGCGGCTCGCCGGCCATGGTCTACGGCACGCTGGATGCGCTGGTGGAAGCAGGGATGGATGCCCATCAGATGCGTGCGGATGTGTTTGCTTACGCACCCCGCGCCTGAGTTCGTTATAACTCTTCATATAGCCGATCGGTATTTATGTAATTGCATAAATGCCGGTAGGTTATATATCCATCAGGCAATCAATTAAGAACTGTGCCATGGCACTCAAATTGCCTTAAAACATATGTGCCTTATTGTTACAGCGGTGCGTTCTATTAAGTAATTCTTCACCCGCGGGGAGCTGAACGCTATTCGCCATGAGCGCCATTGAAAACGCTTTTCTGAACCTGGCTTACCCTCCGCGGCTCGATCTTGGGCCGCAGCTGACGCACGAACAACTTCTCGCTTCCATGCAATCGACCATGGCGCGCCACAAGGGCGGGCCGGTGTGGCTGTTCGCCTACGGTTCGCTGATCTGGCGGCCGGAATGCACAGCCGTGGAGCGGGTGCGTGGGCGCGTGCATGGCTATCACCGTGGCTTGTACTTGTGGTCCCACGAGCATCGCGGCACGCCGGAAATGCCGGGACTGGTCTTTGGTCTGGATCGTGGCGGCTCGTGCAGCGGCTTCGCCTACCGGTTGCCGGAAGACAATCTGGACAGCGCGCTGTATGCATTATGGAAGCGCGAGATGCCGTTCCCGTCCTATCGGCCACACTGGCTCAGCTGCCGACTCGAAGATGGCAGCCAGGTTCAGGCCTTGGGATTCGTATTGGAGCGACACCTGCCCAGCTATGCCGGTAACTTGCCGGATCATGTGCTGAGCCAGGTGTTCGAAAGCGCTTGCGGGCGTTACGGCACCACTCGCGATTATGTCGAGCAGACCGCCCACGCCCTGCGCAGCCACGCCATGCCAGACCGGAATCTGGAGGCGCGGCTCAAGCGCTGTAAGTCAAAGGCCGATCAGGCGACTGCTTCGCGGCTCTGACTGGCGACTTGCTTGTGCCACAGAGTCGGGGCCAGGAAGGCCATCGACAGCAGGCAAGCGCCCACCAGTAGCACGAAACCGCCATCCCAGCCGAAGTGGTCCACGGTGTAGCCCATCGCTGCACTGGCCGCGACCGAACCACCCAGATACCCGAACAGACCGGTGAAGCCCGCGGCAGTGCCGGCGGCTTTCTTCGGTGCCAGTTCCAGTGCCTGCAGGCCGATCAGCATCACCGGGCCGTAGATCAGGAAGCCAATGGAGAACAGCGCGATCATGTCGACGGTCGGGTTGCCGGCCGGGTTCAGCCAGTACACCAGGGTCGCGACGGTCACCAGGGCCATGAACACCATACCGGTCAGGCCACGGTTGCCACGGAAGATCTTGTCCGACATCCAGCCGCACAGCAGCGTGCCGGGAATCCCCGCCCACTCGTAGAAGAAATAGGCCCACGAGGTTTTATCCACGGTGAAACCCTTGGCTTCCTTCAGGTAGGTCGGCGCCCAGTCCAGCACGCCATAGCGCAGCAGGTAGACGAAGACGTTGGCCATGGCGATGTACCAGAGCATTTTGTTGCGCAGCACATATTTGACGAAGATTTCCTTGGCGCTGAATTCGTCTTCGTGGCTGGCGTCGTAGCCTTCCGGGTAGTCGTTCTTGTACTTCTCGATCGGCGGCAGGCCGACCGACTGCGGGGTGTCGCGCATGGTCACGAAAGCGAACACCGCTACTGCCAGAGCCACGGCGGCCGGGACGTAGAACGCGGCGTGCCAGTCGTTGAACAGGCCCATGCCGATCAGGAACAGCGGGCCGATCAGGCCGCCGCCGACGTTATGCGCCACGTTCCACACCGACACGACGCCGCCACGTTCCTTCTGCGACCACCAGTGCACCATCGTGCGTCCGCTCGGCGGCCAGCCCATGCCCTGGGCCCAACCGTTGATGAACAGCAGGATGAACATCATGGTCACGCTGGAGGTTGCCCAAGGCGCGAAACCGAAAATGAACATGACTCCGGCCGATACCAGCAGGCCGAACGGCAGGAAGTAACGCGGGTTGGAGCGGTCGGACACCAGGCCCATGAGGAACTTGGACAGACCGTAGGCGATGGCGATGGCCGACATCGCCAGACCCAGATCGCCACGGCTGTAGCCTTCGTCGATCAGGTACGGCATGGCCAGCGAGAAGTTCTTGCGCAGCAGGTAGTAACCCGCATAGCCAAAGAAGATGCCGGCGAAGATCTGCCAACGCAGGCGTCGGTAGGTGCTGTCGATTTTTTCTTCAGGCAATGGAGCCTGATGTGCGGCAGGACGAAAGAAAGCAAACATTCAAGAGCTCCAGATTTCTTGTTTTGACTGCGGATGCGAATGTTACAGTTTCGTTACCGAAAATAGCACCGCTTCCCATCGGCAAAACAGCGGAAATGTTGGAAGTCGCGCGTTCCTTTATGAACATGTCGCTCAGATATAAGTGCGGGGCGCTGTGGGAAATGTTACTTCGACGTCTTCCTGCCGGGTTTCATGGCTTTGTAGGGCGCAGGTTTGGGAAATGTCCTGCGAACAATGCAGAAGGCGCGGCGTTCTGTTTCAGGCTGCCGGGCTCTACCCTTTTGATGGTGCCAATCGGGCATTCGAGCGGTAAAGGGGGAGGGCTCATGCGGTGGTGTGTGTTGCTGTTTTTGCTGATGGCATCGGGAGGTGCGTGGGCGTCAGAGGTACTGCTGATTCCGGAAAACAACCCGAGGCCGGTCTATCCGCGAGGGCTTTTCAGGGCTGGCGTGGTCGGTGAAGTGGGCGCCGAGTTCACCGTCCATGCCGACGGTTCAGTCGACCGGATCAGCTTTGCGCCAAGCAGCCATCCGGAGCTGATCGAAGCGGTCAGGGCGGCTGTCGAGCAATGGCGTTTCAAACCGTGGATCGTCGAGGGCGACAAACCGGCACAGACGCGGGTCTTCGCACCGATGGTATTCAGGCTGGATCTGGATCAACCCATCCACATCAACCAGCAACTGAAAGCCTTGAAGTGCCGCACCTTGAACGAATACCTCGGCAACATTGCGGAGCAATCATGGATCGATACCAAGGTGTTCGTTTACACCAGGGCCTACCTTTCCAATGTGTTCCACAAAGCGCAGCTGCCGGACGAACAGCGGCTGGCGATGATCGCCAGACTGAACAAGCGGATTCCATCGATTGTAAGGAGTTGCCGTAGCAGCCCGGTCCGGACGTACATGAGCCTGTTGCCGGAGGATATTCGCAGTTTGATGTAGGGCTGGAGTGCTCTGAAGAGCGATCCGGAAGTGGCCATCAATTCCGGATCGCCCGATCAGCTCAGCGCACTTGCACTACGACTTTCCCGACAGCCTTGCGCTGCCCGAGATCATTGATCGCCTGCGCGGCATTGCCCAGCGGATAGACCTGTGACACCAGCGGCTTCAGCTTGCCCTCGGCAAACCAGCCGAACAGTTGCTGGAAGTTCGCCGCGTTGTCCTGCGGCTGGCGCTGGGCGAAGGAGCCCCAGAACACGCCGAGTACCGCGGCGCCCTTGAGCAGGGCGATGTTGACCGGCAGTTCGGGAATGCGGCCGCTGGCGAAACCGACCACCAGCAGACGGCCGTTCCAGGCGATGGCGCGGATGGCTTGATCGAACAGGTCGCCGCCGACCGGGTCGTAGATCACGTCGGCGCCCTGGCCGTCGGTCAGGCGCTTGATCTCGTCCTTGAGGCTGGTTTCGCTGTAGTTGATCAGTTCGTCGGCTCCGGCAGCCTTGGCGACGGCGAGTTTTTCCGCGCTGCTGGCAGCGGCGATCACCCGGGCGCCCATGGCTTTGCCGATTTCCACGGCGGCCAGGCCAACACCGCCAGAAGCACCGAGCACCAGCAGGGTTTCACCCGGTTGCAGGTTGCCGCGCTGTTTGAGGGCGTGCATCGACGTACCGTAGGTCATGCTGAAGGCGGCGGCGGTGTTGAAATCCATCGACGGCGGGATCGGCAGCACGTTATAGCCCGGGACCGCGACCTGCTCGGCGAAGCTGCCCCAGCCGGTCAGGGCCATGACCCGGTCGCCGACCTTCAGGTGACTGATCTTTTCACCCACTTCGCTGACCACACCGGAAGCTTCGCCACCCGGCGAGAACGGGAAGGGCGGCTTGAACTGGTATTTGCCCTCGATGATCAGCGTGTCCGGGAAATTGACCCCCGCGGCGTGCACGTCCAGCAGGATTTCGTTCTTTTTGGCGACAGGACTGGCGACGTCCTCCAGCACCAGCGATTCGGCAGGGCCGAAGGCTTTGCACAGCACGGCTTTCATCAGGGCTATTCCTTTGGGAGTGATGGCCGATAAGTGTAGGTGTGGCAGTCAACGGGTCAACGAGCATGCCCGGCCCTGATAGTCCGCCATAAGCTTGTGCTTGCGCGGCGGGTCGTTATGCTAGGCCGCAAACCGGATAAGGAGCGAATTGTGAAAGCGTGGATCATGTTGTTGCTGGCCCTGTCTCTGCCTGTGGCAGCGCTGGCCGAAGAAGCCAAAGAAGGCGAGGCGCCGAAGGTCAACTACATCACCCTGAGCCCGCCGTTTGTGGGCAACTACGGGCTCGATGGCACCCCGAAGCTCAAGGTCTATAAGGCCGACGTGGCACTGCGGGTGACCGGTGAAGAGGCGACCAAACTGGTCAAGGCCAACGAGCCGCTGATCCGCAATCAACTGGTGGCGCTGTTCACCCAGCAGACCACCGATGCGATGGGCAGCATCGAAGGCAAGGAAAAACTGCGTCAGGAAGCCTTGAAGCAGACCCAGCAAGTGATGAATGACGAGACCGGCAAGCCGGTGGTTGAAGATCTGTTGTTCAACAACCTGATCATTCAATAAGACATTCGTTGTCCGGGCGGTCCCCATCGCTGGCTTGCCAGCGATGGCATTTTGTCAGGCGACAAATGACTCAGGGTTTGAGCGCGATCACCGCCGCCCACTGCTCGGCCGTCACCGGCATCACCGACAGTCGCGAACCCTTTTGCACCAGCGGCATCTCGGCCAGCGCGGTCTGCTGTTTCAGGTAATCCAGCTTCAAGACCCGGCTGAAAGTTTCGACGTGGGCGACATCAATCGCGCTCCAGGCATTCTTCTCCGGCGTGGCTTTCGGATCGAAGTAATGGCTTTCCGGTTCCAGTGCGGTGGGATCCGGGTACGCGGCTTCGATTATTTTGCCGATTCCGGCAATCCCCGGCTCCGGGCAGCTGGAATGGTAGAAAAAGAACTGGTCCCCCACTGCCATGGCCCGCAGGAAATTGCGTGCCTGATAGTTGCGAACCCCGTCCCAGCGCGCTTTGCCGAGCTTTTCCAGGCCCTTGATCGAGAGTTCGTCGGGCTCGGATTTCATCAGCCAGTAGGCCATGGTTTTTGCTCCTCAAGCGGTCATTGGGCAGGTTGTCCGGCAATTTTATGACAAACCGACGGTCGGTTGACGCCAGCATTTGCGCAGAGGTTCACGTTGTCGCAAAATGCCGGCCTTTAAAGCTTGACGCTGCTGCACGGCCTACGAATGGAAACCGCTGCTGTCATCGTGATGATGTGCCTTGAGGGGGGCAATCGATGAAACGCAAACCGGATTTGCTGTGGACTTTGGTGATTTTGTTCGGTCTGGGCGTCGTGACCACCGGTTATGCGCAAAGTCTGTGGGCCAACAAGGCCGATGCACCGATTGAAGTAGCGCAACAAGTACAACAGTCGACAGCCTTCAAACGCTGAAACTGCCTTCTCGACGCCGCTGATCCGCGCGGCGTCTATCCCGCGAAATACCACGCCTTGTCTGTCACCGTTCCCTGCAACGGTACATCCCAGCTCGCTTGCGCGAGACGTTCGACTTTCTGACATTCATGGGCCAGCCCCAACAGCGTCGGCTTGCGCCAGTTCTGGCGTCGGGCCAGATACGCCAGACTGCGATCGTAGAATCCGCCGCCCATGCCCAGGCGTCCGCCGACATCGTCGAATCCCACCAGTGGCAACAGCACCAGATCCAGCGCCCAGACCTTGCGTTGACGGGCCAGATTGGCGCGCGGCTCAAGGATGCGGAAGCGGTTGGGTTTGAGTTTTTCGCCGGGGCGGATCTGCTGGAAGACCATTTTGGTCCGTGGCCAGGCACTGAGCACCGGCAGGTAGGTTTTCTTGCCCCGACGCTGGGCCGCGCGCAGCAACAGGCGCGGGTCGATTTCACCGTCGGTGGGCAGGTACAGGGAAATGTGTTTCGCCCGGCGAAAGTGCGGGTCTTGTGCCAACTGCTTGTACAGGCCTTCGGCGGCCTCGCGTTGTTCGCTTCGCGTCAGCGAGCGGCGGGCCTTGCGCAGCAGGCGGCGCAGTTGGGGGCGGGGCAGCAACGCGGGTTCGGTCATGGTTCGGCTTCGGCAGGGTGGGACGAAAACGTACGCATAAAAAATCCGATGCCGGCATGCACCGGCATCGGATTCGAATCAGGCTCCCCGGATGAGCCGCTGTCGACTTAGCCCTTGAACCCGAGAGTTCAAGGTGGAGGATGCAGTAGGCTTTAAGGCTTTCCGTCTGGCGGACATGCACACCAGCCCAACGTGCAACCCCCAGGGTAGTGCAAATCGGCTCAGGGACATCGTCAACTGGCAAGCACCCCAGGGAGTGCGGCGAGTATAACTCAAGCGGCCTGGCGAATCAGCCCTTGCTGATGTCCGGATCGTCGGCCAGCACCAGATCGACACGATCGAGCAAGTCTCGCACCTGTTCACGGGTCGAACCGCTGGCCTGGATGTCCGGGCGCTCTTCTTTGTGCAAGAGATCGTGGGTGATGTTCAGCGCGGCCATCACGGCGATGCGGTCGGCGCCGATGACTTTTCCGCTGCTGCGGATCTCGCGCATCTTGCCGTCCAGGTAACGCGCGGCACTGACCAGATTGCTGCGTTCTTCCTGGGGACAGATGATCGAATATTCTTTGTCGAGGATCTGCACGGTAACGCTATTGCTTGAACTCATGAGTCTTGCTCCAGGGCCTTGAGGCGCGAAATCATCGATTCGACCTTACGCCGGGCGATTTCGTTTTTTTCAATGAGGTGCGCGCGTTCCTCGCGCCAGGTCTTTTCCTGAGCAAGTAAGAGTGCATTTTGACTCTTTAGTTGCTCGACTCGGGTAATCAGCAGTTCGAGTCTGGCCATCAGCGCTTGCAGGTCGGTGTCTTCCATTGTGTCCACTGATTCGGTCTGATGGGTTTGGCTGGCGGACAGCCTTTAATGGTCTTGGCGAGTCTGTCGATGTAGGATACAAGGCCTTCATTCTAGACATAGCGCCGTCTGGCGCCTAGCTGCCCATGCCCATTCAGAATTCCCCGTACCAAGGCTTTGCCACCCTGCTGAACTCCAGCGGTCACTCCGTTTCGCCTGCCGAACTGCACGGCCTGTTGCTGGGCCGCAGTTGCGCTGGCGCCGGCTTCACTGCCGAAGAATGGCTGATCGATGCCGCCGAGCTGCTCGAAAGCGAGCCGCAGGACAACGTCCGCAACGCGCTGATCGGTCTGCAGGAGATGGTCAAAAGCGAACTCACCGGTGATGACGTCACCGTGGTTCTGCTGCTGCCGAACGATGACGCACCGCTGGCCGAGCGCGCCGCCGCGCTGGGCGAATGGTGTCAGGGCTTCCTCACCGGTTTCGGCCTGAACTGCCGCGACAGCAGCATGCTGAGCACCGAAGCCACCGAAGTGTTGCAGGATTTGGCAGCGATCTCCCAGGTGCAAGACGCACTGGAAGAATCCGAAGACGGCGAAAGCGACTATATGGAAGTCATGGAGTACCTGCGTGTCGCTCCGCTGCTGCTGTTCTCCGAAACCAAAAAGGCCGACATGCCGCCAGCGGCCAAGCCGTCGCTGCACTGATCGCGTGCCAGGGAAAGCCATCTGCCCATGATCCATATCCCGAAAGCGGAATACGCCCGGCGCCGCAAGGCGCTGATGGCGCAGATGGAACCCAACAGCATCGCGATCCTGCCTGCCGCCGCGGTCGCCATTCGCAACCGCGACGTCGAGCATGTCTATCGTCAGGACAGCGACTTCCAGTACCTCAGCGGTTTTCCCGAGCCGCAAGCGGTCATCGTCCTGATGCCCGGTCGCGAACACGGCGAATACGTGCTGTTCTGCCGTGAGCGCAATGCCGAACGCGAGCTCTGGGACGGCCTGCGCGCCGGCCAGGAAGGCGCGATCCGCGATTTTGGTGCCGACGACGCGTTCCCCATCACCGACATCGACGACATCCTGCCGGGCCTGATCGAAGGCCGCGACCGGGTGTATTCGGCCATGGGCAGCAACCCGGAATTCGACCGCCACCTGATGGACTGGATCAACGTGATCCGCTCCAAAGCGCACCTCGGCGCCCAGCCGCCGAACGAATTCGTTGCCCTGGATCACCTGCTGCACGACATGCGCCTGTATAAATCGGCGGCAGAAGTGAAGGTGATGCGCGAAGCGGCGCGGATCTCTGCCCAGGCTCACATCCGGGCGATGCAGGCCAGCCGTGCCGGGTTGTACGAGTACAGCCTCGAAGCCGAGCTCGATTACGAGTTCCGCAAGGGTGGGGCGAAGATGCCGGCCTATGGCTCGATCGTCGCTGCCGGGCGCAACAGCTGCATCCTGCATTACCAGCAGAATGACGCGCTGCTCAAGGACGGCGATCTGGTGCTGATCGACGCTGGGTGCGAGATCGACTGCTACGCCAGTGACATCACCCGCACCTGGCCGGTCAACGGCAAGTTTTCCGCTGAACAGAAAGCGATCTACGAACTGGTGCTGGCTTCGCAGGAAGCCGCGTTCGCCGAAATCGCCCCGAACAAGCACTGGAACCAGGCGCACGAAGCCACGGTTCGGGTCATCACCACCGGGCTGGTGAAGCTCGGGCTGTTGCAGGGCGAAGTCGACGAGTTGATCGCCTCCGAAGCCTACAAGGCGTTTTACATGCATCGCGCCGGCCACTGGCTCGGGATGGATGTGCATGACGTCGGCGAATACAAGGTCGGCGGTGAATGGCGAGTGCTGGAAGTCGGCATGGCGCTGACCGTGGAGCCGGGCATCTACATCGCCCCGGACAATCAGAACGTAGCGAAGAAATGGCGCGGCATTGGCGTGCGCATCGAGGATGACGTGGTAGTGACCAAGAGCGGTTGTGAAATCCTGACCGGCGGCGTGCCGAAAACCGTCGCCGAGATCGAAGCCCTGATGGCGCAAGCACGGACCTGCGCGGCATGAGTCGGGTCAATCTGGCAATCATCGGTGGCGGTCTGGTCGGCGCCAGTCTGGCGTTGGCCTTGCAGGCCGGGGCCAAGGTTCGTGGCTGGAAGATCGTGCTGATCGAACCGTTCGCCCCCGGTGACACCTGGCAGCCAAGCTACGACGCGCGCTCCTCGGCGCTGTCCTTCGGCTCGCGGCAGATTTATCAGCGGTTGGGCGTGTGGCAGGAAATCTCCCGCCGAGCCGAACCGATCAAGCAGATTCATGTATCCGACCGTGGTCGTTTCTCCACCGCCCGACTTTCGGCGATGGAAGAGGGCGTCCCTGCGCTCGGCTATGTCGTGGAAAACGCCTGGCTCGGCCAGTGTCTGTGGCAGCACCTCGACAAAGACGTGATCAGCTGGCGCTGCCCGGCGGAAGTCACCCGCATGGAGCCGTTGCCGGACGGCTATCGCCTGACCCTCAACGACGAAACCACCGTCGAGTGCGATCTGGCGGTGCTCGCCGATGGCGGCCGTTCCGGTCTGCGCGAGCAACTGGGCATCAACGTGCGCAAGCGCCCGTACAACCAGAGCGCGCTGATCGCCAACATCACCCCGAGCGAAGCGCACAATGGCATGGCCTTCGAGCGCTTCACCGACGAAGGCCCGATGGCGCTGCTGCCGCTGCCGGAAAACCGCTGCGCGCTGGTCTGGACCCGACTGGGGATGGACGCGCAACGGCTGGCGGATCTGAGCGAGCGTGATTTTCTCAGCGAGCTGCAAGGCGTGTTCGGCTACCGCCTCGGTACGTTGAAACAAGTTGGCGCGCGGCATCTGTATCCGCTGTCGCTGGTGGAAGCCGAAGAGCAGGTGCGCTCGCATCTGGCCGTTCTCGGCAACGCCGCCCACAGCCTGCACCCGATTGCCGGGCAGGGTTTCAACCTGTCCCTGCGCGATGCCGATGCCTTGGCCGCCGCGCTGCTGGCCAGCGACAAACCACTGGGGGATTTCGCCACGCTGCAGGCCTATCGCGAGCGTCAGCGCCTCGATCAGGACCTCACCGTCGGTTTCTCCGATCAGGTCACGCGCCTGTTCGGCAGCACCCAGCCGCTGGTGTCGCTGGGGCGCAACATCGGCCTGCTCGGCCTCGATCTGCTGCCGCCGGCCAAGCGCTGGTTCGCCCGTCAGGCCATGGGGCTGGGGACGCGGCCGGATGCGTGAGTGGCTGATCAAGCAGTTTGGCAAGGCGCGGTTGATGCGCTGGATCATGACGTTCTACCCGCCGTACTTCGGCGCCGGTGTCCGGGTGCAGCACATCAGCGATGACTTTCGCGACATCCAAGTCTCGATGGGCCTGGGCTGGTACAACCGCAATTACGTCGGCACCCAGTTCGGCGGCAGTCTGTATTCGATGGTCGATCCGTTCTTCATGTTGATGCTCATGGAGAACCTCGGCTCGCGGTACATCGTCTGGGACAAGGCCGCCGACATTGATTTCATATCGCCGGGCAAAGGCCCGGTGTTCGCCCGGTTCAACATCGACGACACCCTGCTCGACGAGATCCGTCGGCAGACCGCCAGTGGCGAGAAATACCTGCCGCAGTTGCAGGTCGACATTCATGACGGCGCCGGCAATCTGGTGGCGCGGGTCGGTAAAACCCTTTACGTGCGGCTCAAGCCGCCAGCGAGACAGGCTTAAAGCATGGAAATGCGCGCGGATGTGCTGATTGTCGGAGCCGGAATGGTCGGCAGCGCCCTAGCGCTGGCGTTGCAGGGCAGCGGGCTGGAAGTCCTGCTGCTCGACGGCAGTCCGTTGAGCGTCAAACCCTTCAATGGCGATGCGCCGTTCGAGCCACGGGTGAGCGCATTGTCGGCGGCCAGCCAGCGGATCCTCGATCGCCTCGGCGTGTGGGACGGCATCGTCAATCGACGCAGCAGCCCTTACACCGACATGCACGTCTGGGACGGCAGCGGCACCGGCCAGATCCACTTCTCGGCCAGCAGCGTGCACGCCGATGTGCTCGGCCATATCGTCGAAAACCGCGTGGTGCAGGATGCCTTGCTCGACCGTCTGCACGATTGCGATATGGGTCTGCTGGCCAACGCGCGACTGGAGCAGATGCGCCGTTCCGGTGACGACTGGCTGCTGACCCTGGCCGATGGCCGCACCTTGCGTGCGCCGCTGGTGATCGCGGCGGACGGTGCCAACTCCGCTGTGCGCCGTCTGACCGGCGTTGCCACTCGCGAGTGGGATTATCTGCATCACGCCATCGTCACCAGCGTGCGCAGCAGCAAACCGCACCGCATGACCGCGTGGCAGCGCTTCACCGATCACGGGCCGCTGGCGTTTTTGCCGCTGGAGCGTGACGGTCAGCAGGACTGGTGCTCGATCGTCTGGTCGACCACGCCAAGCGAAGCCGAACGGCTGATGGCGCTGGATGAGGCGGATTTCTGCCGTGAACTCGAACGCGCTTTCGAAGGTTGCCTTGGCGACGTCATCAGCGCCGACTCACGCCTGTGCGTGCCGCTGCGTCAACGCCACGCCAAGCGCTACGTGGCAGAAGGGCTGGCACTGATCGGCGATGCCGCACACACCATTCACCCGTTGGCGGGGCAGGGCGTGAATCTCGGCTTCCTCGATGCCGCGGTGCTGGCCGAAGTGTTGTTGCAAGCCAACGAACGCGGCGAACGCCTGGCGGACGTGAAAGTCCTGAGCCGCTACGAGCGCCGGCGCATGCCGCACAATCTGGCGCTGATGGCCGCGATGGAAGGCTTCGAGCGGTTGTTCCAGGCCGATCCGTTGCCGCTGCGCTGGTTGCGTAATACCGGGCTGAAAATCGTCGAGCAGATGCCCGAGGCCAAGGCGTTGTTCGTGCGTGAAGCGTTGGGGCTGACCGGGGACTTGCCGGCCCTCGCCAAGGCCTGACGAGTATCGTGCAACATCTGGTAACTCCTTGGGAAAGTGTTCGATTGAGCTCGTAAATGTGAGTCCTTATCATTTGGGCCACTTTTCCCGACCGAGAGACCGCTCCCATGTTGGCATCCAAGCGTGTTCTGACCGCACTGGCCCTGACCCTGATCGGCACCACTGCCGCTCAGGCCGCCGACGAGGTGGTGGTCTACTCCTCGCGTATCGATGAGCTGATCAAGCCGGTGTTCGATGCCTACACCGCCAAGACCGGGGTGAAGATCAAGTTCATCACCGACAAGGAAGCGCCGCTGATGCAGCGGATCAAGGCCGAAGGCGAGAACGCTACCGCCGACCTGCTGCTGACCGTCGATGCCGGCAACCTCTGGCAGGCCGAGCAGATGGGCATTCTCCAGCCGTTCACCTCGAAAACCATCGACGCCAACATTCCTCTGCAATATCGCTCGTCCAGCCACGCCTGGACCGGCCTGAGCCTGCGCGCGCGGACCATCGCCTATTCCACCGAACGAGTAAAACCGGGCGAACTGACCACCTACGAAGCACTGGCCGACAAGAACTGGGAAGGCCGCCTGTGCCTGCGCACGGCGAAGAAGGTCTACAACCAGTCGCTGACCGCCACCATGATCGAAGTCCACGGCGCCGAGAAGACCGAGCAGATCCTCAAGGGCTGGGTCAACAACCTGTCCACTGACGTGTTCTCCGACGACGTCGCGGTGCTGGAAGCGATCAATGCCGGCCAGTGTGACGTCGGCATCGTCAACACCTACTATTACGGCCGCCTGCACAAGCAGAAGCCGGAACTGCCGGTAAAACTGTTCTGGCCGAATCAGGCGGATCGTGGCGTACACGTCAATCTGTCGGGCATCGGCCTGACCAAACATGCACCGCATCCGGAAGCCGCCAAGGCACTGGTGGAGTGGATGACCACGCCTGAAGCGCAGAAGATCTTTGCCGACGTGAACCAGGAGTTTCCGGCGAATCCGGCGGTGAAGCCTTCGGAAGAAGTGGCGGCGTGGGGGCAGTTCGTGGCTGATACGTTGCCGGTTGAAGTGGCGGGCAAGCGCCAGGCTGAAGCGATCCGGATGATGGATCGGGCGGGTTGGAATTGAGTCATTCCTGACAGCACTGTTTACCATGATATCGCTGCCCTCACCCCAGCCCTCCCGAAACGTCGGACCGCCCGGAGGGAGAGGGAGCCGATTTGGGTTGTTTTCGAAACCTGAGTTCGGCTCGATGTATCAGGTCGGCATAACTCGAGAGATCACCACGGTCAGTCCCCTCTCCCTCCGGGAGAGGGCTAGGGTGAGGGCAGCAATCCTGACCTGAAACAAAGAAATCAAGCACACCTACATCCCTCCAGAGTTCTAAAAGTGGCCCACCCCGCCCAACGCCGCTGGTACCCCATCGTCTTCGCCATCGCCGCGTTGGTGCTGCTCCCCCTCAGCGTGCTCCTGCTCTCATGGCAAACCATCGACCACCAGATCTGGTCGCACCTGTGGGAAACCCAGATGCCGCGTCTGCTGGGCAACACACTGACGCTGGTCCTCGGCGTAGGCATCGGTGTAACGCTGATCGGCGTAAGCCTCGCCTGGCTCACCAGCCTCTGCGAATTCCCCGGTCGCCGCTGGCTCGACTGGGCGCTGATGCTGCCGTTCGCCATCCCGGCCTACGTGCTGGCATTCGTCTTTGTCGGCCTGCTGGACTTCGCAGGCCCCGTGCAAACCCTGCTGCGCGAATGGTTCGGCACCGGCCTGCGCCTGCCGCGAGTGCGCTCCACCGGCGGGGTGATTCTGGTGCTGGTGCTGGTGTTTTATCCCTACGTCTACTTGCTGGCGCGCACCGCGTTCCTGGCGCAGGGCAAGGGATTGATGGAAGCCGCGCGGGTGCTCGGGCAGTCGCCGTGGCAAGCATTCTGGCGTGTGGCATTGCCGATGGCGCGGCCGGCCATCGGTGCCGGCGTGGCGCTGGCACTGATGGAAACCCTGGCGGATTTCGGCGCGGTGTCGGTGTTCAATTTCGACACCTTCACCACCGCGATCTACAAGACCTGGTACGGCTTCTTCAGCCTGCCTAGTGCTGCGCAACTGGCCAGCCTGTTGCTGCTGGTGGTGATGCTGGTGCTGTACGGCGAACGTCGCGCGCGCGGCGCCAATCGGGCGAGTAACGAGCGACCACGGGTCAAGGCGCTGTATCACCTGCGCGGGCCCAAGGCCTGGGCGGCGACCGGTTGGTGCGGTCTGGTGTTCGCCTGTGCGTTTGTCATTCCGGTGCTGCAACTGGTGGTCTGGTTCTGGCAGCGCGGGCGATTTGATCTGGATGAGCGCTACGCCGGGCTGATTCTCCACACGTTGTATCTGGGCGGCATGGCGGCGTTGATCACGGTCAGCGTGGCGATGTTGCTGGCCTTCGCCCGGCGTCTGGCGCCTACCCGGGCGATCAATTCTGCGGTCGGTCTGGCCAATCTCGGTTATGCCTTGCCGGGTTCGGTGCTGGCGGTGTCGATCATGCTCGCGTTCAGTTATCTGGATCGGGAGCTGGTGATTCCGCTGTCCGGCTGGCTTGGCGGTGCGGGCAAACCGCTGCTGCTGGGCAGTCTGGCGGCGTTGCTGTTGGCGTATCTGGTGCGGTTCGTGGCGGTGGCCTATGGTCCGCTGGAAAGCAGTCTGGCGCGTATACGGCCATCTTTGCCTGAAGCGGCACGTAGCCTGGGCGTCAGCGGGCCGCGACTGTTTTTCAAAGTGTATCTGCCGCTGTTGCTGCCCGGCACGCTCAGCGCCGCGTTGCTGGTGTTCGTCGATGTGCTCAAGGAAATGCCCGCAACCCTGCTGATGCGCCCGTTTGGCTGGGACACGCTGGCGGTGCGGATCTTCGAAATGACCAGCGAAGGCGAATGGGCGAGGGCGTCGTTGCCGGCGCTGACCCTGGTATTGGTCGGTCTGTTGCCGGTTATCGGTTTGATCCGGCGCTCGGCGCACAGAAACACTTAGTCGTCAGTCCTGAATCATGCGGCTACAATGCGCGGCATTCGGTGCGGTCCGTCTGACAGACCCTGTCGCTGAAATCGGCTGAAAGCCCTTTTTTACAGGGCTTTCCGATCCGTGCAGCAGCGCTCCGCACCTTCGCCACGCCCGGAAGGAGAAACCCATGGGACAGCGTACGCCTCTGTATGACCTGCATCTCGCCCTCGGCGCGAAGATGGTCGATTTTGGCGGTTGGGACATGCCCCTGCATTACGGCTCGCAGGTCGAGGAACACCATCAGGTGCGCCGCGATTGCGGGGTGTTCGATGTTTCCCACATGACCGTGATCGATGTCACCGGCCCCCAGGCCAAGGCCTGGCTCCAGCATTTGCTGGCCAATGACGTCGAACGCCTGCACAGCCCAGGCCGTGCGTTGTACAGCACCATGCTCAACGAGCGCGGCGGCATCGTCGACGACATGATCGTCTACCGCCTCGAAGACGGTTATCGTCTGGTGGTCAACGCCTCCACCCGCGATCAGGACCTGGCCTGGATGCAGGCACAGCTGGGCAGCTTCGATGTGCATATGCACGAACGCTCCGAGCTGGCGATGCTCGCCATTCAAGGCCCCCATGCCCGGCACAAGATTGCCGAACTGGTGACCCAGTCCCGCGCCAACCTGATCCAGATGCTCAAGCCTTTCGAAGGTCACATCGACGGCGACTGGTTCATCGCGCGCACGGGTTACACCGGTGAGGACGGTCTGGAAATCGCCCTGCCAGCCGATCAGGCCCCCGGATTTTTCAACGATCTGGTGGGCGCAGGTATTTCCCCGATCGGCCTTGGTGCCCGCGACACGTTGCGGGTCGAAGCCGGCATGAACCTTTACGGTCAGGACATCCACCAGGACGTTTCGCCACTGGCCTCGAACATGGCCTGGAGTATCGCCTGGGAACCGGCCACGCGCCGCTTCATCGGTCGCGACGCGCTGGAAGCGGAAAAAACCGCCGGCGTGCAGCACAAACTGGTCGGCCTGGTGCTTGAGGAACGCGGGGTTTTGCGGGCCCATCAGGTGGTTCGTATCGCTGATGTTGGCGAAGGGGAGATCACCAGTGGTAGTTTCTCTCCTACGCTTAGCAAGTCGATTGCCCTGGCGCGTGTACCGATGGCGACTGCCGACCGCGCCGAAGTGGAAATCCGTGGCAAGTGGTATCCGGTACGCGTGGTCAAACCGACCTTTGTCCGTCACGGCAAAACCTTGATCTAAACCTTTTCCGGCGGGCACGACCGCTGACAATTTCTTGAGGACACCGAGCATGAGCAACATCCCAGCTGAACTGCGTTTTGCCGAAAGTCATGAATGGGCGCGTCTGGAAGCCGACGGCACCGTCACCGTGGGCATCAGCGATCACGCCCAGGAAGCGTTGGGTGATGTGGTGTTCGTTGAACTGACCGAAGTGGGTAAGGTTTTCGCCGCCGAAGACCAGGCCGGTGTCGTTGAGTCGGTGAAAGCCGCTTCCGATATCTACGCTCCGATCAGCGGTGAAGTGATTGCCGTCAACGAAGAGCTGAGCGGCTCGCCGGAGCTGCTGAACTCTGATCCTTACGGTGCCTGGATCTTCAAGCTCAAGCCAAGCGACAAGGCCGAGCTGGACAAGCTGCTCGACGCTGCCGGCTACAAGGCTGCCATCGGCGAATAAGCTGCAGGCCAGACCCCAAAGCCCCGACCCGTCGGGGCTTTTTTCTGCCCGGGACTTTGGCCGTCGGGGTGGCTGCTATGCTGGTTTGACCGTGTTGCATTGACGCCGAGCCGCCAGCCAAGAGAGAGCCCGTCATGTCCCAGTTGCCATCCTTGAGCCAGTTACGCGATCCCCATGCCTTTCTGCGCCGCCACCTCGGCCCCGATGCCGCCGAGCAACAGGCGATGCTCGACAGCCTCGGCCTCGGCAGCCGGGTCGAGCTGATCGAACAGACCGTGCCGCCGGGCATTCGCCTCAACCGCGAGCTGGACCTGCCGCCGGCGCTGGACGAACAGGCGGCGCTGGCAAAGCTGCGCGGTTATGCCGAGCAGAACCAGGTCTGGACCAGCCTGATCGGCATGGGCTACCACGGCACCCTGACCCCGACCGTCATCCTGCGCAACGTGCTGGAAAATCCCGGCTGGTACACCGCCTACACGCCTTACCAACCGGAAATCGCCCAAGGCCGGCTCGAAGCGTTGCTCAACTTTCAGCAACTGACCATCGACCTCACCGGTCTGGAACTGGCCAACGCCTCCCTGCTTGATGAAGCCACCGCTGCGGCGGAAGCCATGGCCCTGGCCAAGCGCGTGGCGAAGTCGAAAAGCAATCTGTTCTTCGTCGACGAAAACTGTCATCCACAAACCATTTCCGTGGTGCAGACCCGCGCCGAAGGCTTCGGCTTCGAGCTGATCGTCGACGCTGTGGACAACTTGAAGCAGCACCAGGTGTTCGGCGCACTGCTGCAATACCCCGACACCCACGGCGAAGTCCGCGACCTGCGGCCACTGATCGATCACCTGCACGCGCAGCAGGCGCTGGCCTGCGTGGCGGCCGATCTGCTCAGTCTGTTGCTGCTGACCCCGCCGGGCGAACTGGGTGCCGACGTGGTGTTCGGTTCATCCCAGCGCTTCGGCGTGCCGATGGGTTACGGCGGCCCGCACGCGGCGTTTTTCGCCAGTCGCGAAGAATACAAACGGGCGATTCCCGGCCGGATCATCGGTGTGTCGAAAGATGCCCGCGGCAATGTCGCGCTGCGTATGGCCCTGCAAACCCGCGAACAGCACATTCGCCGGGAGAAGGCCAATTCGAACATCTGCACCGCCCAGGTGTTGCTGGCCAACATCGCCAGTTTCTACGCGGTCTATCACGGCCCGGAAGGGTTGAAACGAATCGCCCAGCGGGTGCACCGGCTGACCTGCATTCTCGCCGCCGGGCTTGAACGCCACGGCATCCAGCGCCTCAACCAATATTTCTTCGACACCCTCACGCTGGACGTGGGCGGCGCGCAAACCGCGATCATCGAAAGCGCCCAGGCCGCGCAGATCAACCTGCGCATCCTCGGTCGTGGCCAACTCGGTCTGAGCCTCGACGAGACCTGTGATGAAAACACCGTGGCCAGACTGTTCGATGTGCTGCTGGGCGCTGATCACGGGTTGAGCGTCGATGATCTCGACGGAGAACCGCTGGCTTCCGGCATTCCCGAGACGCTGCAGCGCAGCACGCCTTACCTGCGCCACCCGGTGTTCAACGCCCACCACAGCGAAACCGAGATGCTGCGCTACCTCAAGCAGCTGGAGAGCAAGGATCTGGCGCTCAACCAGTCGATGATCCCGCTGGGCTCCTGCACCATGAAACTCAACGCCACCAGCGAGATGATCCCGATCACCTGGCCGCAATTCGCCAACCTGCACCCGTTCGTGCCCCGGGAGCAGGCTGTCGGTTACACGCTGATGATCGAGGAGCTGGAGCGCTGGCTGTGCGCGATTACCGGGTTCGATGCAATCTGCATGCAGCCCAACTCCGGCGCCCAGGGCGAGTACGCCGGGTTGCTGGCGATCCGCAAATACCACGAGAGCCGCCAGCAGGGCGGGCGGGATATCTGCCTGATTCCTTCTTCGGCCCACGGCACCAACCCGGCCTCGGCGCAGATGGCCGGGATGCGCGTGGTGATTGTCGAGTGTGACGACGCTGGCAACGTTGATCTGGAGGATTTGAAAGCCAAGGCGTCCGAAGCCGGGGATAAACTGTCGTGCCTGATGGCGACCTATCCGTCGACCCACGGCGTGTACGAGGAAGGCATCAGCGAAATCTGCGAAGTTATCCACAAGCATGGCGGTCAGGTGTATATGGACGGCGCCAACCTCAACGCTCAGGTCGGGCTGGCGCGGCCGGCGGACATCGGCGCCGACGTGTCACACATGAACCTGCACAAGACCTTCTGCATACCCCACGGCGGAGGCGGGCCGGGCATGGGGCCGATTGGCGTGCGTGCGCATCTGGCGCCGTTCGTTGCCAACCATCCGGTGATTCCGATAGACGGGCCGCAACCGCAAAACGGTGCGGTCAGCGCCGCGCCATGGGGCAGTGCGAGCATTCTGCCGATCAGCTGGATGTACATCGCGATGATGGGGCCGCAACTGGCGGATGCCAGCGAGGTGGCGATCCTCGCTGCGAATTACCTGGCGCAGCATCTGTCCGGCGCCTTTCCGGTGCTGTACACCGGGCGCAACGAGCGGGTCGCCCACGAATGCATTCTTGATCTGCGGCCGCTGAAAGCGCAGACCGGCATCAGCGAAGAAGACGTCGCCAAGCGCCTGATGGATTACGGCTTCCACGCGCCGACCATGTCGTTCCCGGTGCCGGGCACCTTGATGGTCGAGCCGACCGAGAGCGAGTCCAAGGCCGAACTGGATCGTTTCATCGGCGCGATGCTGAGCATCCGCGCAGAAATCACCGAGGTGCAGAACGGCAACTGGCCGGCCGAGGACAACCCGCTCAAACGGGCGCCGCATACCCTGGCCGATCTCACCGGCGTGTGGGAGCGGCCATACAGCATCGAGCAGGGCATCACGCCGGATGCGCACACCAAAGCGCACAAATATTGGCCGGCGGTGAACCGGGTCGATAACGTCTACGGCGACCGCAACCTGTTCTGCGCCTGCGTACCGGTCGACGATTACCGCTGAACAGCGGGCAAAAAAATGCCGCTCGTGTGAGCGGCATTTTTGTTTGTCCGGAAGGTTATTCCGACGCCACGGCGTTCTTCGCCAAAATCGCGTTCGCCAGTTCCATGTCCGTTGCCTGCAGGCCCGGGTTGTCGGCGCGGACTTTCTGCATCGCGGCTTCCAGGTACGGGCCACGGATGCCGCCGTCGCTGGCGACGAAGCTGCCAGCATCGTCCTGGGCGGCAACGATCAGTTTGTGATCCTTGAAGGTCAGGTAGGTCGACCCGGTGGTGGCACCGGACGAAATGACGTTACGCCAAAAGCTGTCGGCCATTGCCGAACCGACGGGCAGAGACAGCAGGGCAAGGGTGGCGACAGCAAGTTTGAGACGCATGTTGGGTGACTCCACTGGTGTTGAATAACCGGTTGGATCGCCGTTTCCCCGATCCGGTTCCGTGAGCGGCTATTTCTGCTCGCTCTGTGGCGTCACCCGCAGCACTTCCTCAAGGGTTGTCAGCCCCGCAGCAACTTTCTGCGCGCCGGACAATCGCAGGCTGCGCATGCCTTCCTTGAACGCCTGTCGGCGGATCGCGGTGAGATCGGTGTCGGAGCTAATCAAGGCCTTGAGGCTGTCGCTCAGTTGCATGATTTCGTAGACCCCGGCGCGCCCGTGATAACCGGTGTCGCGACACTCCAGGCAACCGATGGCCCGTTGCGCATTACCGGGCAGCGGCGCCTGCCACGGTCGGGTCAGGGTTTGCCAGTCTTCTTCATCAAGAGTCAGCGGCGCCTTGCAGTGCGGGCACAGGGTTCGCACCAATCGTTGCGCCATCACGCCGAGCACGGTGGCCTTGATCAGGTAATGAGGCACGCCGAGTTCCAGCAGACGGCTGATGGCGCTCGGCGCATCGTTGGTGTGCAGGGTCGAGAGCACCAGGTGCCCGGTCAACGCCGCCTGGATCGCCATTTCGGCGGTCTCCAGGTCACGGATCTCGCCGATCATGATGATGTCCGGATCCTGCCGCATCAGCGCGCGCACACCGGCGGCGAACGTCAGGTCGATGTTGTGCTGGACCTGCATCTGGTTGAAGGCCGGCTCGACCATCTCGATCGGGTCTTCGATGGTGCAGAGGTTGACCTCGGGCGTCGCCAGTTTTTTCAGCGTGGTGTACAGCGTGGTGGTCTTGCCGGAACCGGTCGGCCCGGTGACCAGGATGATGCCGTTGGGCTGACGGGTCATGTCCTGCCAGCGCCGCAGATCATCAGCGGAAAAGCCCAGCTGATCAAAATCCTTGAGCAGCACTTCCGGGTCGAAGATCCGCATCACCATTTTTTCGCCGAACGCGGTGGGCAGCGTCGACAGGCGCAACTCTACCTCGCCGCCGTCCGGGGTCTTGGTCTTGACCCGGCCGTCCTGGGGTTTGCGCTTCTCGGCGACGTTCATCCGGCCAAGGCTTTTCAGGCGGCTGACGATGGCCATCGTCACCTGGGGTGGAAATTGATAGACGTTGTGCAGCACGCCGTCGATGCGAAAGCGAACGGTGCCTTGATCGCGCCGGGGTTCGATGTGGATGTCGCTCGCCCGCTGCTGGAAGGCGTACTGGAACAGCCAGTCGACGATGTTGACGATGTGCGCGTCGTTGGCGTCCGGTTCCTGATCGCTGGCGCCGAGGTTGAGCAGTTGTTCGAAGTTGCCGAGGTTGCCGCTCTGCGCATCGGCATTGCTGGCGCCGCTGACCGATTTGGCGAGGCGGAAGAATTCGACGCTGAAACGCTGGATGTCCGCCGGGTTGGCCACCACCCGTTTGATCGGCAGTTTCAGGACGTGAGTCAGGTCCGCCTCCCAGCCGCTGACATAGGGCTGGGCGCTGGCCACGGTCACCGCGTCGCGGTCGACCGACACCGCGAGAATCTTGTGGCGCTGGGCAAAGGCATAGGACATCAGCGGCGTGATGGCCGCGACGTTGATCTTCAGCGGATCGATCCGCAGGTACGGCTGGCCGGCCTGCTGCGCCAGCCACAGGGTCAGGCTTTCCAGGTCGAGGTGTTTGCCCGGACGGCTGAGGTCGTCCAGTTGCTGGCTGGCGATGAATTCCAGCGGGTGCTTCTGGCCGTGGGCGGCATGCCGGCGCCGGGCATTCAGCGCCTGCTCGGCCGAGTCCTGGCAGATGAACCCTTGGGCGACCAGTTCACGCAGTACCTCATTGAGATCCAGCCAGCGGTCCTGAGTGGCGAGTTGAACGGACATGCGGGCTCCTTTTGAACGATAGTGCGCAAAGGATAGTCGTGGCCCTGCCGACCGTTGGGCCACTACCCGACGAAGACGTTTCGGTTCTTGTCAGCCGGCCGCCTGCGCCGGTGCATCCCACGCCGCGTCGGGGTTTTGCAGGTTCACCGAGCAGATGCTGATCAGGTTACGAAGTTTTTCCGCGATCACCTGGGCGCGGTGCCAGCTCAGGCCGCTCATGACGATGTCGATCGACAGCAGATCGTCCAGCCGCTGGACATTCACCTGTTCCGGGGTGAGGCACTGCAAGGCGAACAGGTTCAGGACCCGCACCAGCAAATCCGGCTCGGCCTCGGCCAGGATCTGGTACTGCGCGAGGCAATGGGCGTTGCTGGCGTTCCACACATCGGCACGGGGCGCAGGGGTGTTGACGGCTTCGACGTGTGGCATGGCAGGTCTCCGGAATCAGTGGAGGAATTTTTACATCCGATGCCGGGCATTTCTTGTCTAAGATGAGCTGATCAGGCGGTTGATTGGGTGAATCAATTTGCTGTTGGCTTATTTTGAGGATTATTTATGCACAGCGAGCTGGACAGCTACGACCGGCGCATTCTCGCCCTGCTGCAAGAGGACGCTTCCTTGTCCAGCGCACAGATCGCCGAGCAGGTGGGGCTGTCGCAATCGCCGTGCTGGCGACGGATTCAGCGGATGAAGGAGGAGGGGATCATTCGTGGCCAGGTGACTTTGCTCGATCGCAAGAAGATCGGTCTGAACACGCAGATCTTTGCCGAGATCAAACTCAACGCCCACGGCCGTTCGAACTTCACCGAATTCACCGAGGCGATTCGCGGTTTTCCCGAAGTTCTGGAGTGTTACGTGCTGATGGGAGCGGTGGATTTTCTGTTGCGGATTGTCGCGGCGGACATCGAGGCTTATGAGCGGTTCTTCTTCGAGAAGCTGTCGCTGGTGCCGGGGATTCAGGAAGTGAACTCGATTGTGGCGTTGTCTGAGATCAAGTCCACGACCAGTTTGCCGGTATTGCGCTGATCACGCGGGGGATTATCGTTCCCACGCTCCGCGTGGGAATGCCTCAATGGACGCTCTGCGTCCGCTTTGGGACGCGGAGCGTCCCGGGCTGCATTCCCACGCAGACGGTTCGACGCCTCGACGTGGGAACGATCTTTCGCCGGTGTTACATGCGCAGCAGCATTTTCCAGGCGCGATTCTGGTACACCGCAATCGCCTGATGCTTGCGCGCATCGAGCAGTTCGTCGGTAATGGTCGGCTCGTTGGCCAGTTGCGCCAGTTTGTTCAGCTCGCCGTACAGCCGATCCATTTCCGGGATGTCCAGCACGTTGCGCGCGTGGTGCAGCCAGACCTGTATGCGTTCAATGCGCGGCAGTTGCTCGGCCAGATCTTCCGGCTGCTGCTGATAACGCTGCAATTGCAGCGAAGTGGCTTCTTCGCCCAGCAGGCGCGGCAGCCAGCTTTGCAACTGCGCGGCACCCTGGCGATTGCCACGGGTGTTGCGGTCAGCCGTCCAGGTGCGGGCCAGCAACCAGCGCGAAGCGTTCAGCGAGAACAGGCCCCAGCGCGGATCTTCCAGCTCTTCGAGGAACTGCTCCGGTGCGGCTTTGCGCACGTCTTCGTCTTCGATGCCGACCTGCACCAGCGGGCGCCAGTCTTCCAGCAGGGCATCCAGCGCCACGCGCAAGTCGTGGGTCGACGGACGCGGTGCGGCCTGGCCGAGGCTGCTCAGCAGGGCACGCATTTCCGCGAGGTTCTCGACCCAGTCCTGCAACAGGCGCCAGTGGCCGTTGAAGCGATACTGTTCGGCCAGACGCTGGCTGCTGCCCAGCAAGTGCCAGGCCAGGGCGGCGAAGGCGTCGTCCAGCGGGGTTTCAGCGGTAATGGCCGGCGCCGGCAGGCTCAGCGAGTAGCTGTTGGCGTCGTACAGGCGGTAGCCGCGCTCGGCCTTGCTGATGTCGCACGGCATCAGGGCCAGGGTTTCGGCCAGCTCGGCGGCCAGTTCCAGCAGCGCGGCAGGTTCGCCTTCGCGTAATTCCAGTTCCAGCTCGCAGATTTCTTCTTTCTGCTTGCCGACCACCACGTGGCCCAGATCCAGCGCGGCTTCAATGACCACTTTGGTCTTGCCACGGCCCCAGGCGATTTCGGCGCGCTCGCGGACGAAATCGGTGGTGAAGATCGGCTTCAGGGTTTTCTTGTCCAGCTCGGCGAGGGACTCGGGCCAGCATTCGCCGTCGAGTTTCTTCACGTCGAGCTTGGCTTTGGGCAGGTTCCAGTCGTACTCGTTACGCTCGGACAGACCGGCAACGCTCTGGCCACGGGTCTTGAGGGTCTGAATCACCTCTTCGCCGTCCTTGCGCAGGCGCAGGGCAACCTTGGCCCGGGCCAGGTCACGCTCAGGCGTGTCGAAGTACTGATTCATCAACTCACGGCGTTCCCAGCCACTTTTGTTGCGTTTTTTCAGGAGAGGGTGCTCGCGCAGGGCGGCGAGGGTTTCGCGGCTGACGCGGAGTTTGATTTCGGTTTCTTTCTGCATGGCCGGAAAATCCAGGATCGGGAGCGCAGCCGGGGGAATGTGTGGCTGCCAAGGCCGTGCAGTGTACAGGACTGAACCTTCCTACGCTTTGCGGCGGTTTATTCTCGGCGCCGGATGGTTCTATGATGAACCTCAATCCGGGAGTTGGAGTCAGCGATGCCTTTGCCGTCCATGCAAGACCAGTTCGCTGCACTGATCGCCGCGCCGTCGGTCAGTTGCACTCAGCCGCGGCTCGATCAGTCCAACCGGGCGGTGATCGATCTGCTCGCGGGCTGGCTCGGCGACCTCGGTTTCAGCTGCGACATCCAGCAGGTCAGTCCCGGCAAATTCAATCTGCTCGCCAGTTTCGGCAGTGGCCCCGGCGGGCTGGTGCTGGCCGGGCACAGCGACACGGTGCCCTACGACGATGCGTTGTGGAAAACCGATCCGCTGAAACTCACCGAAGTCGATGGCCGCTGGGTTGGTCTCGGCAGTTGCGACATGAAGGGCTTCTTCGCCCTGATCATCGAAGCCGTGCAACCGCTGCTCGCTCAACCGTTCAAGCAGCCGCTGCTGATCCTCGCCACCTGCGATGAAGAAAGCTCGATGTCCGGTGCCCGGGCGCTGGCCGAAGCGGGGCGCCCGCTGGGCCGGGCGGCCGTGATCGGCGAGCCGACCGGGCTCAAGCCGATCCGCATGCACAAGGGCATCATGATGGAGCGCATCGATATCCTCGGGCAGAGCGGCCATTCGTCGGATCCGCGCCTGGGGCACAGCGCCCTCGAAGCGATGCACGATGCCATCGGCGAACTGCGCGGCCTGCGCCTGCTGTGGCAGCGCGAATTCAACAACCCGCAGTTCAGCGTGCCGCAGCCGACCATGAACTTCGGCTGCATCCACGGTGGCGACAACCCCAACCGCATCTGCGGTCAGTGTTCGCTGGAGTTCGACCTGCGGCCGTTGCCGGGAATGGACCCCAAGCTCTTGCGCAGCGAGATTCTGCGCAGGCTCAACCCGGTCGCCGAACGCCATCAGGTGAAAATCGATTACGCGCCGCTGTTTCCCGAAGTGCCGCCGTTCGAGCAGGCCGAAGACGCGGAACTGGTGCGAATTGCCGAAAAACTCACCGGCCATACGGCCGAAGCGGTAGCGTTCGGCACCGAAGCGCCTTATCTTCAGCGCCTTGGCTGCGAAACCATCGTGCTCGGCCCTGGCGACATCGCCTGTGCGCACCAGCCGGACGAGTACCTCGAAATGTCACGTTTACAGCCTACCGTGCATCTATTGCGGCAGTTGATCGAACATTACTGTCTCAAAGCTGTATAAATTGCCCACACACCCACCCGTATTCATGAGGAGAGCGCGCGTGTCGCCAAGCCTGTTCCGACGATAACCATCAGCCCGCTGTGCGTTTTCCGTTCTGCCCTTTTTCCGGCTGCTATTTATTACAGGCCCAGGTTCATGCCCGAATACGTCAATTGGCTTCGCCACGCGTCTCCTTATATCAATGCTCACCGCGATTGCACCTTCGTTGTCATGCTTCCGGGCGACGGCGTGGAGCATCCGAATTTCGGCAACATCGTCCATGACATCGTGCTGCTGCACAGCCTCGGCGTGCGGCTGGTGCTGGTTCATGGTTCCCGTCCGCAGATTGAAACCCGTCTTGCCGCCCGCGGCCTGACCCCGCATTACCACCACGGCATGCGCATCACCGATGCCGCGACGCTGGAGTGCGTGATCGACGCGGTCGGCCAGTTGCGTATTGCCATCGAAGCGCGGCTGTCGATGGACATGGCTTCGTCGCCGATGCAGGGCTCGCGTCTGCGGGTGGCCAGCGGCAACCTCGTGACGGCCCGGCCGATCGGCGTGCTGGAAGGTGTCGACTATCACCACACCGGCGAAGTGCGCCGGGTCGACCGCAAAGGCATCAACCGCCTGCTCGATGAGCGCTCCATCGTGTTGCTGTCGCCGCTGGGTTATTCGCCGACCGGTGAAATCTTCAATCTGGCTTGCGAAGACGTCGCCACCCGCGCCGCCATCGATCTGGGCGCAGACAAGCTGCTGCTGTTCGGTGCCGACCTCGGTCTGATCGACGAAAACGGCAAACTGGTGCGCGAGCTGCGTCCGCAGCAGGTGCCGGCACATCTGCAGCGTCTGGGCAGCAACTATCAGGCGGAACTGCTGGATGCCGCCGCCGAAGCCTGTCGTGGCGGCGTGGCACGCAGCCATATCGTCAGTTATGCCGAGGATGGTGCGCTGCTGACCGAACTGTTCACCCGTGACGGTGGCGGTACGCTGGTGGCCCAGGAGCAATTCGAACTGGTGCGCGAGGCGGCGATTGAAGACGTCGGTGGCTTGCTTGACCTGATCAGCCCGCTGGAAGAGCAGGGGATTCTGGTGCGTCGCTCGCGCGAAGTGCTGGAGCGTGAGATCGAGCAGTTCAGTGTGGTCGAGCGTGAAGGGATGATCATCGCCTGTGCGGCGCTGTATCAGATTGCCGATTCGGATGCCGGCGAGCTAGCGTGCCTAGCGGTGAATCCCGAGTATCGCCATGGCGGTCGCGGCGACGAATTGCTCGAACGCATCGAGACCCGTGCCCGGGCGCAGGGTTTGAAGACTCTGTTCGTCCTCACCACCCGCACTGCCCACTGGTTCCGCGAGCGCGGTTTCGAACCGAGCAGCGTCGAGCGCCTGCCGGCAGCTCGGGCTTCTCTTTATAACTATCAGCGCAATTCGAAGATCTTCGAAAAGTCTCTGTGATGTGACGCCCTCATCGCGAGCAGGGCCGCTCCCACAAAGGTTCACTGAGCCTGTGAGGGAGCGAGCTTGCTCGCGATAGCGTTTATTCGGCTACAAACTTCGCACTGACATACGGCGAGTAGTCAGGCAGAACACTTTCGACCTTGCCCTGTTCCTTCAAGAATTTCGCCGTCTCACCAATCGCCCTCGCCGTGCCGCCGTCCAGCAGCGCCGTGGTCTGTTGTGCCTTGGCGTCCGGGAATGCCGAACCCGCGAGCAATTCCGGAACGTCGGCAGCATTGGCACCGGTCAGTTTGGCGATTTTCTGTACAGGTACGGAATCGGCCGTCCAGCTGTCTTTATGGGCGGCGTAATCGGCGAACGAGTCCAGAGTCACCTTGGCGAACTTGGCCACGACCTCAGGATGCTTCTCGGCAAAGTCCTTGCGCGCGACCCAGACTTCGAAGGTCGGCGCGCCCCACTGGCCGACCTGCGCGGCATCCGTCAGGGTCTTGCCGGTCTTGCGGATTTCACCCAGCGCCGGCGACCAGACAAAGGCACCGTCGATGTCGCCACGCTTCCAGGCCGCCGCGATTTCTGCGGGTTGCAGGTTCACCACTTTGACTTTCGAGGTGTCCAGGCCCCAGTGCTTGAGCGCACCGAGCAGGCTGTAGTGGGAGGTGGAAACGAACGGGGTGGCGATGGTCTTGCCGATCAGGTCTTCGGGCTTGTTGATACCGCTGCCGTTACGCACCACCAGTGCTTCGGCGGCATTGATCTGCGCCGAGACGATAAAGGCCACGATCGGCAGATTGCGCGAAGCAGCGGCCGCCAGCGGGCTGGAGCCGAGGTTGCCGATCTGCACATCGCCGGAGGCGATGGCTGTCACAACTTCCGGGCCGCTGTTGAACCGACGCCAGTCGATTTTCTCGCCGATGGCCTTCTCGTACACGCCGTCGGCCTGGGGGACTTTGCTCGGGTCAATACCGGTCTGGTAGCCGACGGTGAGGTTGGCGGCATGGGCTGAAAAAGAAATCAGCGCCGACACACAAACTGTAACAAATTGACTAGATAGTGCGCGTTTGGCCATCATGGCGTCGCCTTTTCGATAGGGTTTGACGAATCGGGGTTGCGTCAAAGCTAATCGATCTAAAAAAAGGCTAACAAATACCATTTAGTAATGAGCTTAGTCGCCGATACGCTGTATCCGGTAAGGATGGCAAATGGCTGGCCATATAGCTGAAAGGTATCAAAAAGAATTAATAAATTCTTTTTGGGTTTATCAGGAAGTCTTTACCCTGCAGGGACCAAATCACTGCGATTAGACCTTGGTCGTAGACATACAAGGTTACGATTGACTTGTCAGTCACGGTCTGGCGCTAATCGCGCATCTTAGGATCCAGGGGCATCAGACCCCGGACCAGGAACACAAGAATTAGAAACGAGAGGAGCGAAACATGAACAAGTCCACCTTGGCCCTGGCCGTGGCCGTAGGGGTTTTGGCGCAGCAGGCAGGCGCCGCCGGTTTCATCGAAGACAGCAAGGCCACCTTGGGGCTGCGTAACTTCTACATCAACACTGACAACCGTGACAGCGCTGCAAACACCCCTGCCAACAAGCGTGCAGGCGTTCAAAGCAAGCAGGAAGAATGGGGCCAAGGCTTCGATCTGCGCTTCATCTCCGGTTACACCCAAGGCACCGTAGGCTTCGGTATCGACGCCATCGGCCTGCTGGGCGTGCGTCTGGATTCGGGCGGCGGCACCAACGGTGCAACTTCGTCTTCCTACGGCGGCACTGTGTTCCCGAGCAAGTCCAACGGCGAGGCTGTTGATAACTTCTCGAGCCTGGGTCTGACCGCCAAGGCCAAGATCTCCCAGACCGAACTGAAGCTGGGTACCCTGCAGCCGAAGAACCCGGTGATCGTGACCAACGACGGTCGTCTGCTGCCACAAACCTGGCAGGGTGGCCAGATCACTTCCGCCGAGATCAAGGACCTGTCTCTGGTCGCTGGTCAGATCGAGGAAGTCAAAGGTCGTAACTCCAGCAACAACGAGAACCTGGCCATTGGTGGCGTGAACCCACGCATTTCCAACAGCAACAAGTTCATCTATGCCGGTGGCGACTACAAAATCACCAAAGACCTGACTGCCCAGTACTACTACGGCAACCTGGAAGATTTCTACAAGCAACACTTCCTGGGTCTGGTACACAACTGGGCAATCGGCCCGGGCGTGTTGAAGTCGGATCTGCGCTACTTCAACAGCCGTAGCGACGGTGCCAACGGTCATGACAGCACTTATTTCACCAACGGTTACTACGGCGGCACAGTCACCAAAGGTAAAGTCGACAACAACCTGTACAGCGGTCTGTTCCTGTACACCGTTGAAGGCCACACCTTCGGCGGCGGTTACCAGGTCAGCAACGGTGACAGCGACTTCCCTTGGCTGAACCAGGGTGACGGCTCGTCCAACTACACCATCACCGACATGCAGATCCAGAAGTTCGGCCGTGCCGGCGAACGCACCTGGCAGGGTCGCTACTCGTACGACTTCGCTAAAGTGGGCGTGCCTGGCCTGACCGCCGGTGTCGTTTACCTGCGTGGCGATAACATCGACAACGCCACTGGCGACAAGACCGAGTGGGAACGCGACCTGACCATCGGTTACGTCGTACCGGAAGGCCCGCTGAAAAACGTCGGCTTCATGTGGAAAAACGCTGTATGGCGCAACGACATTCCAGGTCAGCGCGACCAGGACGAAAACCGCCTGATCCTCAGCTACTCGATCCCGCTGCTGTAATAGCGCGCTCAGGTAAATGACGAAAAAAAGCCCCGTCCGGCATCGCGCCGGACGGGGCTTTTGCGTTTTCGGGTCCGGCTCACCCCCGTAAGCCTTTCCCGATGTTCCCCTCTTTACAGCAACTCAAGGCCTTCTCGAACCTTGAGGGCGATGTTCGTCGCGATGCTGCGGGACGTCCAGTGAACAGATGTTTAATATTCTATAAAGATATAAATATCTAGTTATTTATTCTTTTTCAGAAGATCGAATCCCGAGCTACAGTTGAGGTCTCCAACCACTCATCAGGAGCCGCACCATGAGCCTCAGACTTGGCGATATCGCCCCCGATTTCGAACAGGATTCCAGCGCCGGCAAGATTCGTTTCCACGAATGGCTGGGCGATAGCTGGGGCGTGCTGTTTTCCCACCCGGCGGACTTCACCCCGGTCTGCACCACCGAGCTGGGCTTCACTGCCAAGCTCAAGGACGAGTTCAGCAAGCGCGGCGTGAAAGCCATTGCCCTGTCGGTCGACCCGGTGGACTCGCACCACAAGTGGATCGAGGACATCAACGAAACCCAGAACACCATCGTCAACTTCCCGATCCTGGCCGATGCCGATCGCAAGGTGTCCGATCTGTACGATCTGATCCACCCGAACGCCAACGACACCCTGACCGTGCGTTCGCTGTTCGTGATCGATCCGAACAAGAAGATCCGCCTGACCATCACCTACCCGGCGAGCACCGGGCGCAACTTCCACGAGATCCTGCGGGTGATCGATTCGCTGCAGCTCACCGACAACTACAAGGTGGCCACCCCGGCCAACTGGCAGGACGGTGAAGAAGTGGTGATCGTGCCGTCGCTCAAGGACGAAGACGAAATCAAGCAGCGCTTTCCGAAGGGCTATCGCGCGGTGAAACCGTACCTGCGCCTCACACCACAGCCGAACAAGTGATCTGACCGGGCGCATCTCGTTGCAGATCGTTCCCACGCTCCGCGTGGGAATGCCGCCCGTGACGCTCTGCGTCACAGTGGCCGCGGAGCGTCCATGGATTCATTCCCACGCAGACGGTTCGACGCCTCGACGTGGGAACGATCATCAGTGTCGGAGAGCGATCAGTACGAACCACGATGCAGGGTTTCAGGCCGCTTTGACGGCCTGTTTTTTTGCCGCAAGAAAATGAAGTGCATATCTCCATAAAGAATAACCAAATGAATAAATATGATTTATGGATATATGAATCAACTGGTAAGGTCACTGACATCGAAGCGAGATCGCAACCCGCGAATCGCCTGTAACGCGCAAGGAATCGTCTGAATGCTGGTCGTCTCACTCGGTGGCAGTCCCAGTCAACGTTCCCGCTCCGGGGTGTTGCTGGAGCGCTCGCAACGCTGGTTGCAGCAGCAAGGGGTGGAAGTGGTGAGTTATCAGGTGCGGGACTTCCCGGCCGAAGACCTGCTCCACGCCCGCTTCGACAGCCCGAAGGTGCTCGACCTGCTGCAACAGATTGAAAACGCCGATGGCCTGCTGATCGCCACGCCGGTGTACAAGGCGTCGTTCTCCGGCGCCCTGAAGACCGTGCTGGATCTGCTGCCCGAGCGTGCGCTGAACCACAAGATTGTCCTGCCGATGGCTACCGGCGGCAGCATCGCCCACATGCTGGTGGTCGATTACGCCCTCAAGCCTGTGCTGTCGGCGTTGAAGGCCCAGGAAATGCTGCAAGGGATTTTTGCCGAGGACAGCCAGATCGCCTACGGCGAAGGCAGTGCCCAGGCGCAGTTGGCGCCGGCGCTGGAGCAGCGGTTGCATGAAGCGCTGGACCAGTTTGTCAGCGCCATGGCCCGCCGGCCGAAGCCGCTGGAGCCGGGGCTGTTGAACGAACGTTTGTTGAGTGCTCGCTGGAGCATTTGAACCACACCGAAACTTGAAGTACTCACCTTACTCAGCCGCCAACGGCCAAGCAGGTGCAGCCAAAACCCAACAGCAAAAAGGAGAGCGCTATGCGCACTGTATTTTTGCGTCGTGGTCTGGTCGCTCTGTTTGCTGCGGCTGTGTCCTTCGGCGCCATCACTCAAGCTCAAGCCGAGACGCTACGGATCGGTTATCAGAAATACGGCACGCTGGTGCTGCTCAAAGCCAAAGGCACGCTGGAAAAGCGTCTCGCTGCTCAAGGCGTCGACGTGCAATGGACTGAATTCCCCGGCGGCCCGCAACTGCTGGAAGGCCTGAACGTCGGCTCGATCGACTTCGGTGTCACCGGCGAAACCCCGCCGGTCTTCGCCCAGGCTGCCGGTGCCGATCTGCTCTACGTGGCTTACGAGCCACCAGCGCCGAACAGCGAAGCGATCCTCGTGCCGAAAGACTCGCCGATCAAATCGGTGGCGGATCTCAAGGGCAAGAAAGTCGCCCTGAACAAAGGCTCCAACGTCCACTATTTGCTGGTGCGTGCGCTGGAAGACGCCGGCCTCAAGTACACCGACATTCAAACCGTATTCCTGCCGCCGGCCGATGCCCGCGCCGCGTTCGAACGTGGCAGCGTCGACGCCTGGGTCATCTGGGACCCGTACCAGGCCGCCGCCGAGAAACAGCTGCAAGCGCACACGCTGCGTGACGGCAAAGGCATCGTCGACAACCACCAGTTCTACCTGGCGACCAAACCCTACGCACAGAAAAATCCAGAGGTGATCAAGACCCTCGTGGAAGAAGTGCGCGCCGTCGGCGAGTGGTCCAAGGCCAACCCGGAAGACGTGACCCAACAGGTGTCGCCGCTGCTCGGCCTGCCGGCAGACATCACCCTGACCTCGGTGAAACGCCAGGGCTACGGCGCGCTGTTCCTGACCCCGGAAGTGGTCGCCGCACAACAGAAAATCGCCGACACCTTCTACCAGCTCAAGCTGATTCCCAAGCCGTTGAGCATCAAGGACGTGATCTGGACCCCACCGGCCGCTGTGGCCCAAAGCTCGGTCACCCAAGCCCAGTAAATCGAATCCCCAAGGAGACCACTCCATGAGCCTCAACATCTTCTGGTTCCTGCCTACCCACGGCGACGGCCATTACCTTGGCACCGCCGAAGGCGCTCGCGCCGTCGACCACGGCTATCTGCAACAGGTCGCGCAAGCGGCGGATCGACTGGGTTTTGGCGGCGTGCTGATTCCCACCGGCCGCTCCTGCGAGGACTCGTGGCTGGTGGCGGCATCGCTGATCCCGGTGACCCAGCGTCTGAAATTCCTTGTCGCCCTGCGCCCCGGGATCATTTCCCCGACGGTGGCGGCGCGTCAGGCGGCGACTCTGGATCGCCTGTCCGGCGGTCGTGCGCTGTTCAACCTGGTGACCGGTGGCGATCCGGAAGAGTTGGCCGGCGACGGTCTGTTCCTCGATCACGAAGCGCGCTATCAGGCCTCGGTGGAATTCACCCGGATCTGGCGTCGGGTGCTGGAAGGCGAAACCGTGGATTACGACGGCGAGCACATCAGTGTGAAGGGCGCCAAATTGCTCTATCCGCCGATCCAGCAGCCGCGTCCGCCGCTGTATTTCGGCGGTTCGTCGGAAGCGGCGCAGGATCTGGCCGCCGAACAAGTGGAAATGGTCTTGACCTGGGGCGAGCCGCCGGCAGCAGTGGCGGAAAAGATCGAACAGGTTCGCGCCAAAGCAGCCAAGCTCGGGCGCACCGTACGCTTCGGCATTCGTCTGCATGTGATCGTGCGGGAAACCAACGCTGAAGCCTGGCAGGCGGCGGATCGCCTGATCTCGCATCTGGACGACGACACCATCAAACGTGCCCAGGCTTCGCTGGCGCGGTTCGATTCGGTCGGCCAGCAACGCATGGCTGCGCTGCACGGTGGCAGCCGCGACAACCTCGAAGTCAGCCCGAACCTGTGGGCCGGCGTCGGCCTGGTGCGCGGCGGTGCCGGTACGGCGCTGGTCGGCGATGGCCCGACCGTGGCGGCGCGCGTGAAGGAATACGCGGATCTGGGCATCGATACCTTCATCTTCTCCGGTTATCCACACCTCGAAGAATCGTATCGGGTGGCCGAGTTGCTGTTCCCGCACCTCGACGTCGAGCGTCCGGAATTGCCGAAAAGCGCTGGTTACGTCAGCCCGTTCGGCGAGATGGTGGCCAACGACATTCTCCCCAAAGCCGCGTCCCAGAGCTGAGGCGCTGCCATGAAGAAATTTATCCACAGCCTCGCGCCCTGGGCGTTGCCGGTGTTGTTGCTGGCGGTGTGGCAGTTGTCGGTGTCGGCAGGCTGGTTGTCGACACGGATTCTGCCGGCGCCGGTGGCGGTGATCGAAGCCGGCGTGAGCCTGGTGCGCAGCGGCGAAATCTGGACGCACCTGGCAATCAGCGGCTGGCGCGCCGCGCTGGGCTTCACCATCGGTGGCAGCATCGGCTTGGTGCTGGGCTTCATCACCGGCCTGTCGAAGTGGGGCGAACGCTTGCTCGACAGTTCGGTGCAGATGATCCGCAACGTGCCGCACCTGGCGCTGATTCCGCTGGTGATCCTGTGGTTCGGCATCGATGAGTCGGCGAAGATTTTTCTGGTGGCATTGGGCACGTTGTTCCCGATCTACCTCAACACCTATCACGGCATCCGCAACGTCGATCCGGCGCTGGTGGAGATGGCGCGCAGTTATGGCCTGTCCGGTTTCAGCCTGTTCTGGCAGGTGATTCTGCCGGGTGCGTTGCCTTCGATTCTGGTCGGCGTGCGTTTCGCTCTGGGCTTCATGTGGCTGACCCTGATCGTGGCGGAAACCATCTCTGCCAGCTCCGGCATCGGTTACCTGGCGATGAATGCCCGCGAGTTCTTGCAGACCGACGTGGTGGTACTGGCGATCCTGATGTACGCGGTGCTCGGCAAGCTGGCCGACCTCGCGGCCCGTGGCCTTGAACGTGTGTGGCTGCGCTGGCATCCGGCGTATCAAGTGGCGAAAGGAGGTGCGGCATGACCGCTCAACAACCTCCACGCCTGCTGCGCGGGATTCCGCTGGCGGTGCGCAACCTGCAAAAAACTTTCGGCTCGCGGCAGGTACTGCGTGACATCGATCTGCACATTCCGGCGGGGCAATTCGTCGCCGTGGTCGGGCGCAGCGGATGCGGCAAAAGCACGTTGCTGCGCCTGCTCGCCGGACTCGATCAACCCACTGGCGGCGACTTGTTGGCTGGGTCTGCACCGCTCAGTGATGCGCGGGATGACACCCGATTGATGTTCCAGGAAGCGCGATTGCTGCCGTGGAAAAAGATCATCGACAACGTCGGTCTCGGCCTCAAGGGCAACTGGCGTGCGCAAGCCTTGCAGGCGCTGGATGCGGTCGGTCTGGCCGATCGCGCCAATGAATGGCCGGCGGCGTTATCCGGCGGGCAGAAGCAGCGTGTGGCGCTGGCCCGGGCGCTGATCCATCAACCGCGTCTGTTGCTGCTCGACGAGCCGCTGGGCGCGCTGGATGCGCTGACCCGGATCGAAATGCAGCAACTGATCGAGCGTCTCTGGCAACAGCATGGTTTCACCGTGTTGCTGGTGACCCACGACGTCAGCGAAGCGGTGGCGATTGCCGACCGGGTGATTCTCATCGAGGACGGCGAAGTCGGGCTCGACCTGCAAGTGGAGCTGCCGCGCCCTCGGGTCCGCGGCTCCCATCGCCTGGCCGCGCTGGAAACCGAAGTACTCAACCGTGTGTTGTCCCTGCCCGGCGAACCGCCGGCGCCGGAACCCGTTTCACCCTTGCCTACGCAACTGCGTTGGGCGCAATGAAGCAGCTGCGAGCTTCAAGCCTCAAGCCGCAAGCGAAAGCAGATCGCTTTTACTTGCAGCTTGTAGCTTGCCGCTTGCCGCTCATTTCGATCCTAGGAGAAATGCCATGACTATCAAAGCCATCAACGTACGCAACCAGTTCAAAGGCGCGATCAAGGAGATCGTTCTCGGCGACGTGCTGTCGGAAATCGACGTACAGACCGCTTCCGGCATCGTCACGTCGGTGATCACCACCCGTTCGGTCAAGGAGCTGGAACTGGAGGTCGGCAGCGAAGTGATCGCCTTCGTGAAATCCACCGAGGTGTCCATCGCCAAGTTGTAAGAGCGTGGAACAAAAACAACCCCGAAGGGTGTGAGCCCTTCGGGGTTTTTTGTGCCTGTCGCAAGGGTTGCGTCAGAGGTTGCGTTTGGGCAGATACGGCGGCAGATACAGCCCGATATAGGCATCGAACACCCGCATGCCTTCCTCGGCCATGCGCGGGGTGATCTGTCCGTGCTGCTGCACCGAACGGGCATAGACGCGGTCGCCCAGTTCCATGGCCAGCGCGAACACGTCGACGTCATCCGGCAGTCGCGGCAGTTCGAAGTGATGGTCGAACAGCTTGTGCATCAGGTCGCCGAGTTCGAGGTCGTGCTGGCGGTCGGCCTGAGTGACTTCGGTGAGGCCGTGCTGCGCGAGGATCAGCTGGCGGGCGGCGGCATCCTCGCCGTAGATCTCCAGCATCCGCTCCTCGACCAGCCGCGACAGGTCACGCCAGTCGCGCAGGGCATCGTGATCGATCGGCGCTTGCAGGCAGGCGCGGAAGGCTGCGTGTACATCGGCCGTCAGGGCTTCGAGCAGCGCCGGGACGCTGGCGAAGAAGTGGTAGACCGAGGAGGGCGGAATCTGTGCGCGCTCGGCAACGCTGTAGATCGACAGGCTCGCCACGCCCTCGGCGGCCAGCAGCGTGCGCGCGGCGTCGAGTATCGAATCGATCCGTGCCTGACTGCGGGCACGGGGTTTGCGGACGGGGGCGGGACGCGTCATGAAAGTCTCCTGCGGGGCAGCGGGCATTGTACGAGCCGGCTCTTGCGTTGTCTTGTCGGCCGCCATCGCTGGCAAGCCAGCTCCCACAGGTATCTGTGTCGAACACAAGATTTGAGTACACAACAGAACCCTGTGGGAGCTGGCTTGCCAGCGATCCGCCGCAGGCGGCCATAAAAAAACGCTGCGGGCTGATGAAGCCGGCAGCGCTTTTTATTCCTGCAATCCGCTTAAACGGTGTGCAGGTACCAGTTGTACTCGAGGTCGGAGATGGAGTGTTCGAACTCCTCCAGCTCGCTCTCTTTACAGGCGACGAAGATGTCGATGTATTTCGGATCGATGTACTTGGCCATCACCTCGCTGTCGTCCAGCTCGCGCAGGGCATCGCGCAGGTTGTTCGGCAGGCTCTGCTCGTTCTGCTCGTAGCTGTTGCCTTCGGTCGGAGCCGGTGGCTCGATCTTGTTGGTCAGACCGTGGTGCACGCCCGCCAGCACCGAAGCCATCAGCAGGTACGGGTTGGCGTCGGCGCCGGCAACGCGGTGTTCCAGGCGGACCGCGTCGGCGGAGCCGGTCGGTACGCGCAGGGCCACGGTGCGGTTGTCCAGGCCCCAGCTCGGCGAGTTCGGCACGTAGAACTGTGCGCCGAAACGGCGGTAGGAGTTGACGTTCGGGCAGAGGAAAGCCATCTGCGCGGGCAGGGTCTCGAGCACACCGCCGATCGCGTGACGCAGCGCGGCGTTCTGCTCGGGATCCTCGCTGGCAAAAATGTTTTTGCCTTCTTTGTCGAGAACCGAAATGTGGACGTGCAGACCGTTGCCTGCCTGGCCCGGGTACGGCTTGGCCATGAAAGTGGTGTCCATTTCATGGTCGTAGGCGATGTTCTTGATCAGACGCTTGAGCAGGACCGCGTAGTCGCATGCCTTGATCGGGTCGGCGACGTGGTGCAGGTTCACTTCGAACTGCGCCGGGGCACTTTCCTTAACGATGGCGTCGGCCGGGATGCCTTGCTCTTTGGCGCCTTCCAGAATGTCCTGGAGGCAGTCGACGTATTCGTCGAGGTCGTCGATCAAGTAGACCTGGGTCGAATGCGGGCGTTTGCCGGAGATCGGCGAGCGTGGCGGCTGAGGGCGGCCGTTCACGTTTTCCTGGTCGATCAGGTAGAACTCGAGTTCGAACGCGGCGCAGATGGTCAAGCCCAGCTCGTCAAACTTTGCAACAACTTGACGGAGCACTTCGCGCGGGTCGGCGAAGAAAGGGTCACCTTCGAGTTCGTGCATGGTCATCAACAGTTGCGCGGTCGGGCGCTTCTGCCATGGCTCGTTGCACAGGGTATCGGGGATTGGATAGCAGATACGGTCGGCGTCGCCGATGTCCAGGCCCAGGCCGGTGCTTTCCACCGTCGAACCATTGATATCCAGAGCAAATAGAGAGGCCGGCAGGTTGATGCCTTTCTCGTAAACCTTGTGGAGGCTGGTGCGTTCGATGCGCTTGCCGCGCACCACACCATTCATATCCGCAATCAGAAGGTCAACGTACAGAACCTCAGGATGTTCCTTAAGGAACGCGTTCGCTTCGTTAAGCTGAACGGCACGCGGGGGTACCGACATGATGCAACACCTTTGTTGTTAAAAATATCAATCATTGATCTTTTCTGGTTTCAGTCAACCCGAACGGCCTGCCGAAGTCAAGCGAGGCCTTTTCTGCCCTGAAAAAGCGCCACGAGGGCATTTATGGGGCACTTTGGGGCATTTTTTTATCCGTGAAGGACGCGCCACCCGCAGGCTTGAGCAGGCCGTGTTGTATTTTTTACGGGGGTGTTGTGTAAAAAAATGAACAAGGCTAAGCTCGGATCAAACCCATAACAGCAATAATACCGGGGTGCTTCATGTCTCGCCTGCCGTTAATCGGCGTCACCGACTGCTCTTTGCAGTCCGGTCTGCATGCTTATCACATCAGTGGCGACACGTCCGTCCGCAGCGCGGCCAGCAAGGCCTGCAACGTGCCAGCGATCTCCCAGCCCATGGCAGATCGAGCGCCAGCGTCCGATATTCTGGACGTGTGCGAGGGCATCCTCTTTAGCGGTTCTCCTTTCAATATAGATCTCTTTCCTGCTCCCGGCCTGCACCGCGTCCGTCGCCGTGCCCGTGATTCTGCACGCCCGGGATGTGCACAGGAAATGCAACGCCAGCGTAAAGGGCAGGTAAGCTCCTCCTTCATTGTCTATGCGCGGTGCCGGGCGTAAGCCGGCACTGCGCGCAAGCAAGGCCCTTTAACGCGACGCCTGGTGCGTCAAACATTGCCTGACATCTGTCAGGAGACTCAGCCCAGAGGCATTTATGAGTAACAACCTCGACCAGCTCACCGATTGGTTGAAAGACCACAAGATCACAGAAGTCGAATGCATGATCGGCGACTTGACCGGTATCACCCGGGGCAAGATCTCGCCGACCAACAAGTTCATCGCCGAAAAAGGCATGCGCCTGCCAGAGAGCGTTCTGTTGCAGACCGTGACCGGCGACTACGTCGAAGACGACATCTATTACGAACTGCTCGATCCGGCCGACATCGACATGATCTGCCGCCCCGACCAGAACGCCGTGTACCTGGTGCCCTGGGCCATCGAGCCGACCGCCCAGGTGATCCACGACACCTACGACAAGCAAGGCAACCCGATCGAACTGTCGCCGCGCAACGTCCTCAAGAAAGTCCTGAAACTCTATGCCGACAAGGGCTGGCAGCCAATCGTGGCGCCGGAAATGGAGTTCTACCTGACCAAGCGCAGCGACGACCCGGACTATCCGTTGCAGCCGCCGGTCGGTCGTTCCGGGCGTCCGGAGATCGGTCGCCAGTCGTTCTCCATCGAAGCGGCGAACGAATTCGATCCGCTGTTCGAAGACGTCTACGACTGGTGCGAATTGCAGGAGCTGGACCTCGACACGCTGATCCATGAGGACGGCACGGCGCAGATGGAAATCAACTTCCGTCACGGCGATGCCCTGTCGCTGGCCGACCAGATTCTGGTGTTCAAACGCACCATGCGCGAGGCCGCCCTCAAGCACAACGTGGCCGCGACCTTCATGGCCAAGCCGATGACCGGTGAGCCGGGCAGTGCGATGCACTTGCACCAGAGCATCATCGACATCGAGACCGGCAAGAACGTGTTCTCCAATGACGACGGGACCATGAGCCAGCTGTTCCTGCACCACATCGGTGGCCTGCAGAAACTGATCCCTGAGTTGTTGCCGCTGTTCGCACCGAACGTCAACTCGTTCCGCCGCTTCCTGCCGGATACCTCGGCACCGGTGAACGTTGAGTGGGGCGAAGAAAACCGCACCGTGGGCCTGCGCGTACCGGATGCCGGCCCGCAGAACCGCCGGGTGGAAAACCGTTTGCCGGGCGCCGACGCCAACCCGTACCTGGCGATTGCCGCGAGCCTGCTCTGCGGCTACATCGGCATGGTCGAAGGCATCAACCCGAGCGCACCGGTTGTGGGCCGTGGCTACGAGCGCCGCAACCTGCGCCTGCCGCTGACCATCGAGGACGCGCTGGAGCGCATGGAAAACAGCGCGACCATCGAGAAATACCTGGGCAAGACCTTCATCACCGGCTACGTCGCGGTGAAGCGGGCCGAGCATGAAAACTTCAAGCGCGTGATCAGTTCCTGGGAGCGTGAGTACCTGCTCTTCGCCGTCTGATACGCCGGGCGCGGTGGCCAGCCGCCGCGCCTTCACCGATAACAAGGAGAATTGGCATGACCAGCAACAACCCGCAAACCCGTGAGTGGCAAGCCCTCAGCAGCGATCACCACCTGGCCCCGTTCAGCGACTTCAAGCAGCTGAAAGAAAAAGGTCCACGGATCATCACCAACGCCAAGGGCGTGTACCTGTGGGACAGCGAGGGCAACAAGATCCTCGACGGCATGGCGGGTCTGTGGTGTGTGGCGATCGGTTATGGACGCGATGAGCTGGCGGATGCTGCCGCCAAACAGATGCGCGAACTGCCTTACTACAACCTGTTCTTCCAGACCGCGCACCCGCCGGCGCTGGAACTGGCCAAGGCCATCGCCGACGTGGCGCCGGAAGGCATGAACCACGTGTTCTTCACCGGCTCCGGTTCCGAAGGCAACGACACCATGCTGCGTATGGTTCGCCACTACTGGGCGATCAAGGGCCAGCCGAACAAGAAGGTCATCATCAGCCGCAAGAACGGCTACCACGGTTCCACCGTGGCCGGCGCAAGCCTGGGCGGCATGACCTACATGCACGAACAGGGCGACCTGCCGATTCCGGGCATCGTCCACATCGCGCAGCCGTACTGGTTCGCCGAAGGTGGCGACATGACCCCGGAAGAGTTCGGGATCTGGGCGGCCAATCAGCTGGAAGAAAAGATCCTGGAAGTCGGCGTCGACAACGTCGGTGCCTTTATTGCCGAGCCGATCCAGGGCGCCGGCGGCGTGATCATTCCGCCAGACACCTACTGGCCGCGCATCAAGGAAATCCTCGCCAAGTACGACATCCTGTTCGTGGCCGATGAAGTGATCTGCGGTTTCGGCCGTACCGGCGAATGGTTCGGCAGTGATTTTTACGACCTCAAGCCGCACATGATGACCATCGCCAAAGGCCTGACGTCCGGTTACATCCCGATGGGTGGCCTGATCGTGCGCGACGAAGTGGTGGCGGTGCTCAACGAGGGTGGCGACTTCAACCACGGCTTTACCTACTCCGGTCACCCGGTAGCGGCGGCAGTAGGTCTGGAAAACATCCGGATTCTGCGCGAAGAGAAAATCATCGAACGCGCCCATGAAGAAACGGCACCGTATTTGCAGAAACGTCTGCGCGAACTGAACGATCACCCGTTGGTAGGTGAAGTGCGCGGAGTCGGTCTGCTGGGGGCCATCGAGCTGGTGCAGGACAAGGCCACTCGCAAGCGTTACGAAGGCAAGGGTGTGGGCATGATCTGCCGCCAGTTCTGCTTCGACAACGGGCTGATCATGCGTGCCGTGGGCGACACCATGATCATCGCGCCGCCGCTGGTGATCAGCAAGGCGGAGATCGATGAACTGGTTACAAAGGCACGCAAGTGCCTGGACCTGACCCTGAGTGCGTTGCAGGGCTAAGTGCTAGGCTCTGAGCGATGGAGCTGTTGCGCTGTCGCTCGGAGCTGTCAGAAAGGCTGGTCTTTTCTTGAAAGACCGCCTCGGATCTTGCCAGACTAGCCGCGGTTCCAGTTGTCCGGGTTCGGCCGCTGAACAAAGTGGTTCAAAAAAGAAAAATTTGGAGCATTAACGCATGAAGGCATTAGGCAAAAAGCTCGCTGGCAAGACTCTGCTCGCCATGTCCCTGATGGGCGTGATGGCGGGTGCGGTTCAGGCGGACGACAAGGTGTTGCACGTTTACAACTGGTCCGACTACATCGCGCCGGACACGGTTGCCAATTTCGAAAAAGAGACGGGCATCAAGGTCGTCTATGACGTTTTCGACAGCAACGAAACCCTGGAAGCCAAGCTGCTGGCCGGCAAATCCGGTTACGACATCGTGGTGCCTTCCAACAACTTCCTGGCCAAACAGATCAAGGCCGGCGTTTATCAGGAACTGGACAAGTCCAAGCTGACGAACTGGAAGAACCTCGACGAAGACCTGCTCAAGGCCGTTGGCGACGCCAGCGACCCGGGCAACAAGCACGCGTTCCCGTACATGTGGGGTTCGATCGGCATCGGCTACAACCCGGCCAAGGTCAAGGCTGCGCTGGGTATCGACAAGATCGATTCCTGGGACATCGTGTTCAAGCCTGAAAACATCGAGAAGCTGAAAAGCTGCGGTGTGAGCTTCCTCGACGCGCCGACCGAAATGATTCCCGCGGCTCTGCACTATCTGGGCAAGCCGACCAACAGCAAGGACAAGGCTGACCTGAAAGCCGCCGAAGACCTGTTCCTCAAGATCCGTCCTTCGGTGGCTTACTTCCACTCCTCGAAGTACATCTCGGACCTGGCCAACGGCAACATCTGCGTGGCGGTCGGCTACTCGGGTGACCTGGAACAATCCAAGACCCGCGCCAAGGAAGCCGGTGACAAGGTCAAACTGGCCTACACCATTCCGAAAGAAGGTGCCGGTACTTTCTACGACATGGTCGCCATTCCCAAGGATGCCGAAAACGTCGAAGCCGCCTACAAGTTCATGAACTACCTGCTCGAGCCGAAAGTGATGGCCGAAATCACCAACGCCGTGCGTTTCCCGAACGGCAACAAGGCGGCCACCGCCCTGGTGGACAAGGAAATCACCAGCGATCCGAGCATCTACCCTTCGGCTGAAGTGAAGAAGCAGCTCTATGCGATCAGCGATCTGGACGCGCCTACCCTGCGCCTGATCACTCGCAGCTGGACCAAGATCAAATCCGGTAAATAAGCCGGTTTGAAGCAGTCACCGCTGGCCGTCGCCTTCATCTGGGCGGTCAGTGGTGCAATTAAATGACAGAAAGTTTTGCTGGAACGGTTTTTCGAAGGTAAGTTGCGCGCCGGTTTTGTTGCCGGGCAACCGTGACTGTCATGCAGCACGGGGCAACTTGGGCCCAACTAAATTAGAGGACCTCCACTTGCCTATTTTTTCTTCTTTGCGCAATGCCCTGCTGGCCGCTGCCGGCCTGACGTTCGCTGTCGGTGCCCAAGCCGCCGGTACTGTGCATATTTATAACTGGTCGGATTACATCGGCGAGACCACCCTGGCCGATTTCCAGAAAGAAACCGGGATCAAACCGGTCTACGACGTGTTCGATTCCAACGAAACCCTGGAAGGCAAACTGCTCGCCGGGCGTACCGGTTACGACGTGGTCGTGCCGTCGAACCACTTCCTCGGCAAGCAGATCAAGGCGGGGGCATTCCAGAAGCTCGACAAGGCGCAACTGCCGAACTATTCCAACCTCGATCCGGTGCTGCTCAAGCGCCTGGAACAGAACGATCCGGGCAACCTGTACGCCGTGCCGTACCTGTGGGGCACCAACGGCATCGGCTACAACGTCGATAAAGTGAAGGCCGTGCTCGGCGTCGACAAGATCGATTCCTGGAGCGTGCTGTTCGAGCCGGAGAACATCAAGAAGCTGCACAGCTGCGGCGTGGCGTTCCTCGATTCGGCCGATGAAATGATGCCGACCGTGCTCAACTACATGGGCCTGAACGCCAACAGCACCAATCCCAAGGATTACGAGAAGGCCACGGCCAAACTGCTGGCGGTGCGTCCTTACGTGACCTACTTCCATTCCTCGAAATACATCGGCGATCTGGCCAACGGCGACATCTGCGTGGCCATCGGTTTCTCCGGCGACATCTTCCAGGCCAAGAATCGCGCCGAAGAAGCCAAGAAGGGCGTGAACATCGCCTACTCGATCCCGAAAGAGGGCGGCGCGCTGTGGTTCGACATGCTGGCGATTCCGAAGGATTCGGCCAACGTCAAAGAGGCCCACGCCTTCATCAACTATTTGCTGAAACCTGAGGTGATCGCCCAGGTCAGTGATTACGTCGGTTACGCCAACCCCAACCCGGGTTCGGACAAGCTGATGGAGCAGTCCATCCGCACCGACGAGTCGGTTTATCCACCGCAGGCCGTGCTCGACAAGACCTACGTGTCGATCGAGTTGCCGCCGAACATTCAGCGTTTGATGACCCGCAGCTGGACCAAGGTCAAGTCGGGTAAATAGCTTCAACGTACAAACTATCCTGGGTTCGTCTTGCGTGGGCGAACTGCACTCTTTTTTTCTGGGAGTTTTGTAAATGGCAGTTGCCTCCGGCGCCTATAAGAAAGCCCTCGAGGGCGACCAGACACCGAAACAGGTGCTGGTCAAAATCGACCGGGTCACGAAGAAGTTCGACGAGACGGTTGCCGTGGACGATGTGTCCCTGGAAATCAAGAAGGGCGAGATTTTCGCCCTGCTCGGCGGTTCGGGATCGGGCAAATCCACTCTGCTGCGGATGCTGGCAGGGTTCGAACGGCCCACGGAGGGGCGCATTTTCCTCGACGGCGTCGACATCACCGACATGCCGCCGTACGAGCGACCGATCAACATGATGTTCCAGTCCTACGCCCTGTTCCCGCACATGACCGTGGCGCAGAACATCGCGTTCGGCCTGCAACAGGACAAGATTCCCAAGGCCGAAATCGACGCCCGCGTGGCCGAGATGCTCAAGCTGGTGCAGATGAGCCAGTATGCCAAGCGCAAGCCGCACCAGTTGTCCGGCGGTCAACGTCAGCGTGTGGCACTCGCCCGTTCTCTGGCCAAGCGGCCGAAGCTGTTGCTGCTCGACGAGCCGATGGGCGCACTGGACAAGAAACTGCGTTCGCAGATGCAACTCGAGCTGGTTGAGATCATCGAGCGCGTAGGCGTGACCTGCGTGATGGTGACCCACGACCAGGAAGAGGCCATGACCATGGCCGAGCGCATCGCGATCATGCACCTGGGCTGGATCGCCCAGATCGGCAGCCCGATCGACATCTACGAAACCCCGACCAGCCGTCTGGTCTGCGAATTCATCGGCAACGTGAACATCTTCGAAGGCGAAGTGATCGACGACGCCGAAGGCCACGCGACCATCACCTGCAAGGACCTCGACCGGCAGATCTACGTCGGCCACGGCATCAGCACCTCGGTGCAGGACAAGTCCGTGACCTACGCGATCCGTCCGGAAAAACTGCTGGTCACCGCCGACCAGCCGACCTGCGAATACAACTGGTCGAGCGGCAAGGTGCATGACATCGCCTACCTCGGCGGTCACTCGGTGTTCTACGTCGAATTGCCGAGCGGCAAGCTGGTGCAGTCGTTCGTGGCCAACGCCGAACGCCGTGGCGCACGTCCGACCTGGGGCGATCAGGTTTACGTGTGGTGGGAAGACGACAGCGGCGTGGTACTTCGCTCATGAACATGCGCAAATTCAAACGCCGGCTCAATCGAATAATTCCCGGTGGCCGCCAGTTGGTCATCGGGGTTCCGTTCATCTGGCTGTTCCTGTTCTTCATGCTGCCGTTCTTCATCGTTTTGAAGATCAGCTTCGCCGAAGCGGACGTGGCCATCCCGCCGTACACCGAGATCTACACCTACGCCGAGCAGAAGCTGCAACTGCTGCTGAACCTGGGCAACTACGCGATGCTCGGCGACGACGAACTGTACATCGCCGCCTACCTCGGCTCGCTGAAGATGGCGTTTTTCAGCACGCTGCTGTGCCTGTTGATCGGTTACCCGATGGCCTACGCCATCGCCAGTGCCCGTAAAGAGCTGCAAACGGTGCTGGTGCTGCTGATCATGATGCCGACCTGGACCGCGATCCTGATCCGCGTCTATGCGTGGATGGGCATCCTCAGCAACAACGGCCTGCTCAACGGGTTCCTGATGAGCATGGGCTTGATCGACGAGCCGCTGCAGATCCTCAACACCAACCTCGCGGTGTACATCGGCGTCGTCTACTCGTACCTGCCGTTCATGATCCTGCCGCTGTACGCCAACCTGGTGAAGCACGACACCAGCCTGCTGGAGGCCGCTTCCGACCTGGGTTCGAGCACCTTCAACAGCTTCTGGAAAATCACCGTGCCGCTGTCCAAGAACGGCATTATCGCCGGCTGCATGCTGGTGTTCATCCCGGTGGTGGGCGAGTTCGTGATCCCGGAACTGCTGGGCGGTCCGGAAACCCTGATGATCGGTAAAGTGCTCTGGCAAGAGTTCTTCAACAACCGTGACTGGCCGGTGGCGTCCGCCCTGGCGGTCGTGATGCTGGCGATCCTGATCGTGCCGATCATCCTGTTCAACCGCAGTCAGGCCAAGGAAATGGAGGGTAAAGAATGAAGCGCTTCCGTTTCTCCAGCCTGATGCTGGTGCTCGGCCTGTTGTTCATCTATCTGCCGATGCTGATTCTGGTGATCTACTCGTTCAACGCCTCGAAACTGGTAACGGTGTGGGGCGGCTGGTCGGTGAAGTGGTACGTCGGCCTGCTCGACAACTCGCAACTGATGGGCTCGGTGGTGCGCTCGCTGGAAATCGCCTGCTACACCGCGATTGCCGCCGTGGCGCTGGGTACGCTGGCAGCCTTCGTGCTGACCCGCATCACCCGTTTCAAGGGCCGCACGCTGTTCGGCGGCCTGGTGACCGCGCCGCTGGTCATGCCTGAGGTGATTACCGGTCTGTCACTGTTGCTGCTGTTCGTGGCGATGGCGCAGATGATCGGCTGGCCGCAGGAGCGGGGCATCGTCACCATCTGGATCGCTCACACCACGTTCTGCGCGGCGTATGTGGCGGTCGTGGTGTCGGCGCGTCTGCGCGAGCTGGACCTGTCGATCGAAGAAGCGGCGATGGACCTCGGCGCGCGTCCGTGGAAGGTGTTCTTCCTGATCACCATCCCGATGATCGCGCCGTCGCTGGCAGCGGGCGGCATGATGTCGTTCGCGCTGTCGCTGGACGACCTGGTATTGGCGAGCTTCGTCTCCGGCCCGGGTTCGACGACCCTGCCGATGGAAGTGTTCTCGGCGGTGCGTCTGGGCGTGAAGCCTGAGATCAACGCCGTGGCCAGTCTGATTCTGCTGGCGGTGTCGCTGGTGACCTTCCTGGTCTGGTTCTTCAGCCGCCGTGCCGAAGAAGCCCGCAAGAAAGCGATTCAGCAAGCCATCGAAGAGGGCGCTGCGGATTCGTGGAAGCAACCGGACGTGCGCCGGGCGCCGACGCCGGAAGCGGCTTAAGCAGTCATGGGGCTGATCACAACTGTGTGATCAGCCCCAATCCCTGTGGGAGCGGGCTTGCCCGCGATAGCGTCGTTCCATTCAACATTGATGTTGGCTGTGATGACGCCATCGCTGGCAAGTCGAGTCGTCGCACCGCAGCTCCCACAGGTTTATCTGCGGTCAGGCAACCCACGGGGATTTGCGGATGACTTCGACGAAGTTCATCGGCTTGAACCCCGGCGCCTGATCCTTCAGCACATCAGTCTTCACATTGCCGAATGTGGTCTGCGGACGATGACGCAAGCCATCGGCGAACGCGCAGATGATGCACTCTTTGAAACCTTCGCCCCGTGGATGCGCATGCACCACCGCCTCGCGCTGCACCGTGGTGAACGCCGCGTAGTCCATGCCCAGCACATCCATCTCGACGCCTGCGGTCACCAGCGCCACGGTCGGACGCAGATGCTTCGGCACCCCCGGTGTGGTGTGCAGGGCGATCGACAGCCAGACCTGCTCGATGTCGTCGTCGCTCAGCCTATACGGTTTTAGAAACGCTGCGGCTGCGTTGGCACCATCGACTTCGAAGCGCTCGTCATCGCTGCGATGCCCTTCGACCAGACCCAGGTCGTGGAACATCGCGCCGACGTACAGCAGCTCCGGATCGTAGGCCAGTTGCTGACGCTCACCGCTCAAGGCGCCGAACAGAAATACCCGGCGCGAGTGGTGGTAAAGCAGGTCGGATTCGATGTCGCGGATGTACTCGGTGGTGGCCCGGGCGAGGGCGCTGTCGGGGATCCGGATACCGGCGATGGTCGTTGTCATGTTGAGCTTCCTCGTCGAAAACGCCGTCACGGCGCTGATGGGGAAAGTCTGTTCCCGGGGGCTAAACCGGACAATCGATCCATGGCTGCGATCCTTGCCATTCCACCTGCAAATCGTGCCAGCTCGCTTCTGCGGCGAGGATTGGCTAGGGTTGGCGCTGATCTGCCATTCCCTCGGAGCCTTCGTTGCCATGAACAGAACCGTCGCCATCGTGGTGTTCCCCGGCGTGCAGGCGCTGGACGTCAGCGGGCCGATGGACGTGTTCGCCGAGGCCAACCGCTTCCTGGCGCCGGAGGATCATTACCGGCTCGACGTGATCGGTGTCGAGCGCGGGCCGATGGCGTGTTCCAACGGGCTGACCCTGAGTGCTCACCGACATTTCAGCGAAGCGTTGCGGGTCTACGATTTGCTGCTGGTGGCGGGCGGGCCGCAGTTGCCGTTCCTGGAATTCGGCAGCACGTTCGATGCGTGGCTGCGCGAGGCCTGTGGGAGGGCACGGCGATTCGGCTCGATCTGCAATGGCGCATTCATGCTCGCCCGTGCAGGGTTGCTGGATGGCCGTACGGTCACCACCCACTGGAATGACGCCGAAGCGTTGGCGCAGTTGTGCCCGTCGAGCCGGGTCGAGGCCGATCGGTTGTACGTCGAGGATGGTCAGCTCTACACCTCGGCGGGGGTGACGGCTGGGATCGATCTGTCGCTGTACCTGCTGGCGCGCGATCACGGGGCCGAGGTCGCGCTGAGCGTGGCCAAGCGGCTGGTGGTGTTCACCCAGCGCTCGGGCGGGCAGTCGCAGTTCAGTCCATTCCTAACGCCCCATGCAGAGCCGACGTCGGCGGTGGCGATGGTGCAGCTGTATGTGCTGGCCAATCTCACCGGCGACCTGACCATCGCCGATCTGGCGAACGCGGCGAACATGAGTGCGCGAAATTTCTCTCGGGTGTTTGCCCGCGAAGCGAAGGTCACCCCGGCGGAGTTCGTCGAGCGGGCGCGGGTGGATGCGGCGCGGGTGATGCTCGAAAGCACCACGACGCCGCTGAAGACTGTGGCGTATCAGTGCGGGTTTCGCGATGCGCAACATATGCGCAGCGTGTTCAACCGGCGGCTGGGGGTGACGCCGCAGCAGTTCCGGCTGAATTTTGCGGCGATGGTTTGAGATCTGTTTTGTTCTGACTGACCCCTTCGCGAGCAAGCTCGCTCCCACAGGAAACCGCGATCCAATGTGGGAGCGAGCTTGCTCGCGAAGGGGCCGCTCCAGTCAGCAAAAACCTATTGAGCTGACCGCGCCGGCAACAGCTTCAGCGTACTCCGCGTATTCGCCGTCACCTCTTCCTCACTGAAATGCGCCTGCACATACATCCCGTCCACATACGCTTCCGCCTGATCGTCATAGTGGCTGTCCAACGGCACGCCGCTCTGGCCGACCGGGTTGATGGTCAGGCTGTGAGCCGGGTCGGCGAAGTCCACCAACCGCCGCGTCGACGGGCCGTAGGTCACCGGCCACGGCGCCGGGCCGAGCTTCGCCGAGAGGTTGTTCGGCACTTCATGAGAGCCCGGTGCGGCGAACGGGCCGACGTTGAAAATGCGGTCCAGCGGTTTCTGCTGACCCAGTGGATGACCATGGGTCAGCGTATGCGCCTTGCCCCATTGCCAGCCGGAAGCGTCGTCGCCGAGGCTCGATTTCAGGTGCGCCATGCTCGCTTGCCACGCGGCGCGCACGGTGTCGACGCGGGTCTCCTTGTTCGGCGTGCTGCGGTTGTCCCACCACGGTGAATCAGCATTCGCCGCGAGCCTAGGAAGGGCTGCATCGATCACTCGGGTCGACAGCAGGGTTTCGAAGAAATCATTGCCCAGCTCATCGCGCATTGTCGCGTCGGCGAGGTCGTAGAGGAACTGGTTGAACACCGTCGCACTGACCGAATCTAGCGGATAGTCGCCTTGCCACTGGGCCAGTTGCTCGATCAGCTTCTGCTCGGCGGGATTGCCCGCCACTTCACGCAGCACCGGCAGCAACGGCGCCAGCAGACGCGGGCCATAACCGGTGGCGGTGCCCAGTTGCAGCTTCTGGTTGGCCTCGTTGTCCCACTTCACGTTTTTGTCGGCGAGCTGGCGGTAGAGCTGTTGGCCACGGTCAGCGAGGTTGTAGTAACCGGGAATCTCCATGCCGGTCGGCGACACGGGCTGGAAGTTGGCCGAGACGATATAGCCCCGCGCCGGGTTCTCTTCCTGCGGGTTGGCGCTGAACGGGAAGTAGCCGTCCTTGTCCGCCTGATTGCTGCTGCCGTCGAGAATGAAGCCAGGCTTCACGCCGGCCGGCCGCTTGGGCAATAGCGCCGAAGCCCACCAGGCGATATCGCCCTTGGCGTTGGCATAGATGATGTTCAGCCCCGGCGCCTGCACCTTGGCCGCTGCGGCGCGAGCCTTGGCCAGGGTGTCGGCGCGGTTGAGCTGGTAGAAACCTTCGAGGATCGGGTTCGGTGTTTCGAGAAACGCCCACCACATCGCAATCGGAGTTTTCCCTGCGGCTGTACCGAGGGCGTCGTTGACGATCGGCCCGTGGGGCGACTGACGCAGGGTTATGGTCACCGGCGTCTGGCCTTTCACCGCGATCTGTTGCTCGGTCTTGACCATGTCGGTCCACTGGCCGCGATACCAGACCTGATCCGGGTTATCCGGATTGACCTTCTCGGCGATCAGGTCCAGATCATCGTTCTGAAACATGGTCAGGCTCCAGCCGAAGTCCAGGTTGTGCCCCAGGAACGCAAATGGCACCAGCGCCTGATGATGGCCGTAGAGTTCAAAACCCGGCGCCGACAACTGCGCCTCGTACCACACCGACGGCACCGAAAAACGAATGTGCGGATCGCCCGCCAGCAACGGCTTGGCGCTCTTGCTGTGGCTGCCGGCGATCACCCAGGCGTTGCTGCCTTCGAACTGCGGCAGACCGTTGTCGATCAATGCCTGTTCGCTGACGCGGGCGAGGGTGTTCAGGTCTTTCCAGTCTTCGGCGGCGAGGGCCGGTGCGGTGCCGGCGTGGCCCTTGGCGAGCACACCCTTGGGCTGCCAGTCGAGGTCGAAGACGTTGAGGTAATCGGCGCCCAATTGATCGCGCACGTAGGTCAGCAACGGTTCGGTGCGAAACGCGGCGGCAAAGCTGTAGGCCATGTAGCCGGCGACGCTGATGCTGTCCTCGGCGGTGAACGGCCGCTTGGGGATGCCCAGCACGTCGAACTCGACAGGGGCGGCGTGCGAGTCCTGATATTGATTGATGCCGTCCAGATAGGCTTGCAGGGCCTTCCACGCCGGTGACTGCTTGTCGAGGCCGGCCACGTAACTGGCGGCCCGCTCGCGGATGCGCAGGCTGCGGAACAGCTTGTCGGTGTCGAGCAGTTTCGGCCCGAGCACTTCGGCCAGTTCGCCCCGGGCCAGACGGCGCATGGCTTCCATCTGAAACAGGCGATCCTGGGCGTGCACATAGCCGAGGGCGCGGTAGAGGTCGGTCTCGTTTTCGGCACGGATGTGCGGCACACCGCGCTCGTCGTAACGCACGGTCACCGACCCTTGCAGGTTGCGCAACTCCACCTGGCCCTGACGCGTCGGTTGCTTGCTGTAGACATACCACCCGCCAGCGGCGAGCAGGACAACGATGAGCAAGGCAAGAACGGTGAAGACGCGTTTCATGGTGACTCCTTGTGCATTCGGGATTGCCGCCCGTGCGGGCTGCAAACAATTAGCACACGCCTCGTGTGCTGCGCATCGCCGTCCTTGAAATGTCCGGAATGCCTTACTTCTTCTCGGCCGGCCACGGGCAGTAACAACCGACCGCCAGCGTATGAGTCGCATTGACCGGACGATCATCACTCAAGGCTTGCAGGATCGGTTCGATAAAACTGTTGCTGGAGTTGCACGTCAGGCCTTCGCTGTAGGGGCCGAAGTACGCCAGTCTGCCGCTGCGGTCCCAGATCGCCACGGCCGGGCTGGCGGGAATCTGTTCGGAGCCGGGCAGGACCGTGATGGTTTTGAGATTGCTGAGGGTGGCGGGCAACTGGCCGTGGCTGCCGGCCTTCTGCACCGCGAAGAATTCCACGCCCTTGGGGCCGAACTGTTCGACCATCTCGCTCAGGTGCTGTTGATTGCCGACGTTGCACGGGCAGGCGGGATCCCAGAAGTGCACCAGACGGATATTGCCGGGGCCGGCGAGGTCGTCGGGCAGGCGCAACGGGTCGCCGGAAAACACAGCGGTGTGTTCGCTGAACGCCCGTAAGTAGCGGCCCTGAAACCAGTCGTACGCGGCCCACAGCACGCCGGCACACACGATGGCGAGCAGGCTGGCAAACAGTGCGGTGCGGTAGGGCGAACGCATGGTTTTCGATCCTCAGAGGCGCGCTAGCTTGCCATGCTTGCCGCGACAGATGAATATCGCAGGCCGATAAAGTCCGTTTACCGTTCTGGAATTGCCCATGTCTGTTGCCTTCGATCCCGATCATCTGCGTGCGAGCCTCAAGCCTTTGGCCGAGTGGCAGCCGTTGTCCGAGGAGGCGAAGGCGTATCAGCGGTTCTACAAGACTGACTTTCCGGAGCGCGATGTCTGGCGTGGGATGGGCCGGTTCGACATCGATGGCTATCAACTGGTCAGTCATTGCTGGTGGCCGGCAGAAACCGCCAGGGCCACGCTGTTTCTGGTGCACGGTTTTTATGATCACACCGGTCTTTACCGGCATGTGATCGAGTGGGCGCTGGATCAGGGCTTCGCGGTGATTGCCTGCGATCTGCCGGGGCATGGTCTGTCCAGCGGCGAGCGGGCGAGCATCCGCGACTTCTCCGAGTATCAGGATGCGCTGCAAGGCCTGTTCGCCGAGGCGCGCTCGATTGCCCTGCCGCAGCCGTGGCACTTGTGCGGGCAAAGCACCGGCGGGGCGATCATTGTCGATCACGTGCTCAACCATGGTGAAAACAGCCCGGCGCAGGGACAGTTGATTCTGCTGGCGCCGTTGGTGCGTCCGCGTGCCTGGGGCTGGTCGCAGTTCAGTTATTACCTGCTGCGGCCCTTTGTCAGGGGCATCGCCCGACGTTTCAGCGAGAACTCCAACGATCCGGATTTCCTGCCGTTCCTGCAGGCCGATCCGTTGCAGCCCAAACGCTTGCCGACTGCCTGGGTCGGGGCGTTGTCACGCTGGATCAACCGGGTCGAATACGCGAAGAAAAGTTCACGCCGGCCACTGATCGTTCAGGGCCAGGCGGACATGACCGTGGACTGGCAGCACAACCTGCAAGTGATGAAGTGGAAGTTCGACCGGCCGCAGATTCTGTTGCTGGCCGAGGCGCGGCATCACCTGGCCAACGAGACGGCGGAAATGCGCGAGGAGTATTTCGAGTTCCTGAGCAAGCGGATCAAGGGCCGCAACCCCTAGATCACTGACTGAGGTTCGAGGTGCTCTGGCCGACGGCCAGCCCGGCGCGAATCGCGGCCAGCGCGGCCTGATAGTAGGCTTTGCCTTCGGTGGATTCGGCAAAGGTCGCGAACTCTTCCAGTTCTTCATCCGACAGATCGCGATAAACGTACAGCAGCGTGTTGTTCAGGTCGGCACCGATCTGATCCATCAGGCGCTGGCGTTGACCATTCAACATGCCTTGGGCCTGACCGCCGCCGAGCAGGCCGGGGATCATCGAGCTCAGGCTGTCCGCCGCCACGCCGGCAATCGCCAGGCTGACTTCGGCACCGGCTTCACGGGCGGGCAGGGCTTGGGCGAGGTGACCGATGATCAGCAGGCGGCTGTCGCTGGCCGGCATCTTCGGCAGGCCCTTGGCGTTTTTTGCCAATTGATCGCGGCGGGTCGCCAGCAGTTCGGCGGCGACGATCTTCTTGCCCAGCGGTGACTGAAAGAACGACAGGGCCGGTTTCGGATCGGCGAGGTTCTTGCGCAGCTGCGCTTCGGCGCGTTGATCCATGGCCTGGGGGGCGAAGCGCTGGTTGCTGTTGTTCACCAGCGCCTGAAACACCGCCGGCGGCAGGCTGTTCTGGTAACGCTGCTGCGCGGCACTCAGGGCGTCGTTGAAATGCGCGCGTTGTTCTGGCCAGCCGGCGACCTTGTACAACTGGTCATGGCCGTCCGCCCAGGCGGGCAAAACGCAGAACATCAACAGTGAAAAAAGCAAACGGCGCATAAGGACTCCTGTCGGCAGCCGACTATTCTCCGTGCGGTGCCAGTACTTGTCGAGAATTCGTATCAAGCCGCCGCGTGGCTCTGTCGGATTTCTTGCCGCAGGCATACTATGCGCGCCATGCAAATATCCTCTGATCACCCGCTGCTGTTACGTATCGTCGACGACCTGGCCGAGCGCGGCTGGTCGCAGCAGAACATTTTCCTGCCTGCGGATTTGACCCGCGCACTGGCGGCCGAGTGCCGCAAACGTGACGCCGAAGGTGAACTGGCGCCGGCGGGGGTCGGACGTGGCCCGTTTTCGGAGATCCGCGAGGGGATTCGTGGCGACCATATCCAGTGGATCGACCCCGGTCAGGCCGAGGCCAGTGACCGCTACCTGAACCTGATGGACAGCTTGCGCGAAGCGCTCAACCGGGGCCTGTTCCTCGGGCTTGAAGACTTCGAGTGCCATTTCGCCCTGTACCCGCCGGGTGCTTTCTATCGCAAGCATGTCGACCGTTTTCGCGACGATGACCGGCGCATGGTCTCTGCGGTGATCTACCTCAATGACGGCTGGCTGCCGGAGGATGGCGGTCAACTGCGCATGTACCTGGAGAATGACCGCGTTCACGACGTACAGCCTACGGGCGGGTGTCTGGTGGTGTTTCTCTCCGGCGAAGTCCCTCACGAAGTGTTGCCAGCCAACCGCGAGCGGCTGTCGCTGACAGGCTGGTTCCGCCGCCGTGGCAACGAGCCGTTCTGAGATGCACAGGATTCTGGTCAGTCGCTGCCTGCTGGGCCATCGCGTGCGTTACGACGGTGGGGCCAGCGGGCCGTTCGATCTGCTGGAGCAGTGGATCAGCGAAGGCCGGGTAGTGCCGCTGTGCCCGGAAGTCGCCGGTGGTTTGCCGACGCCACGGGCAGCGGCAGAGATTCCGGGCGGGCAGGGCAGCGAAGTGCTGGACGGACTCTCCTCGGTGATCACTACCGAGGGCGAAGACGTCAGTGCGCAGTTTCTGGATGGTGCGCGGCAGGCGCTGGCGCTGGTGCAGAAGCACGGGATTCGGGTGGCGGTGCTCAAGGCCAACAGCCCGTCGTGCGGGAATCTGTTGACCTATGACGGCACGTTCAGTGGGGTGAAGGTGAGTGGCGAGGGGGTTACTGCTGCGTTGCTGAAGCGCCATGGGGTGCAGGTCTTCAGCGAACTCGAACTGCCGCAAGCCGCACAGGCCCTCAGCTTGCTCGACTAGTCACGTTCACTTCAGTTTTCCGTAGCCTGCACACTCAACCACTTCTTCGACAACGCCTCCAGCCGCCCATCCGCCCTGATCCGCTGCAAGGCATTCTCCAGGCTCGCGTGAAACGCCGGGTTGCCCTTCTGAAACGGAATCGCCAGATCCACCGGCGGCCCGACCTTCGGTTTCTCTTCCGTCAGCGTCTGTACCAGCACCATCGGCCGGGGTTGTTCGTCCTTCTTCGCCAACAATTGCGCATTGACCTGCGTGTAAGGCTCGCTCACGTCGAAACGATCCTTGAGTTCCGGGGTCAGTGCTATGTGGTTGAGCGCGACGTCGTACTTGCCGCTTTCAACGCCCTGGAGCAGATCGGCTTCGTCAGTGACGATGAAGTCGGCGCGCACATCCAGTTCGTTGGCCAGCAGTTGCCCAAGCTCGACCTCGAACCCCGTGAGCGTGTCGCCGTCCTTGAAATTGAAGGGCGGTGTATTAGCCTCAAGGGCTATGCGCAACTCGCCACGGTCGTAGACGTCATCAATCAGTTCGGCGTGAGCCAGAGGGCTCAGGAGGGGAAGCAGGCAGATCAGGCCAGGCAGAAAACGCATGGTCACTCCTTTGAAATCGATATCGGCCTGTTTTCCAGGCTCGCTTTGCTATGGTTGTCGAGTGCCTTCGACAACGAATGGTCATGAAGTTGTCATGACCGTGCGGATTTTACGGAAAAACTGGAGAAGAAAATGAAAAGCTTTATGTCACGTGCAGCGTTGGCCGGTGTGCTGATGGGTGTTTCGGTACTGGCCAGTGCGGCAACACCGGCACCGAAGGGCGCCGAAGTGTTCATCGTTTCTCCCGAGGACGGAGCCACGGTTTCGCAGACCTTCACGGTCAAGTTCGGTGTAAAGGACATCGCGCTGGCACCGGCCGGTGACGTCACCAAGAACACCGGTCATCACCATCTGCTGATCGATGCCAAGGAAATCGTTCCGGCCGGCTCCGTCGTGCCGACCGACGCCAACCACATGCACTTCGGCAAGGCGCAGACCCAGGCCGACATCAAGCTCGCGCCGGGCAAGCACACCCTGCAGCTGGAGCTGGGTGACAGCGGCCACATGGCGTTCGATCCGCCGATCGTGTCGAAGAAGATCACCGTCAACGTCGAATGATGTTTTCGCGTGCATGAAAAAGGGAGCCCGAAGGCTCCCTTTTTTGTCGCTCAGCGTCGGATCAGAACAACACGCGGCTACGGATGGTGCCGTTGACGTGTTGCAGCTTCTCTTGCGCCAGCTCCGAGTACTCGGCGTCGACGTCGATCACCACGTAGCCGACCTTCTCGTTGGTCTGCAGGAACTGACCGGAGATGTTGATGCCGTTTTCGGCGAAGACCTTGTTGATCTCGCTCATCACACCCGGGATGTTCTCGTGGATGTGCAGCAGGCGGTGCTTGCCAGGGTGAGCCGGCAGGGCCACTTCCGGGAAGTTCACCGACGATACCGAAGTACCGTTGTCGCTGTACTTGACCAGTTTTTCTGCCACTTCCAGACCGATGTTGGCCTGCGCTTCAGCGGTGGAACCGCCGATGTGCGGGGTCAGGATCACGTTATCCAGGCCACGCAGCGGGCTTTCGAACTCTTCGTCGTTGGAGCGCGGCTCGACCGGGAACACGTCGATGGCGGCGCCGATCAGGTGCTTGTCCTTGATCGCAGCAGCCAGGTGATCCAGCTCGACCACGGTGCCGCGTGCAGCGTTGATCAGGATGCCGCCCTTCTTGATGGCGCGGATTTCCTTCTCGCCGATCATCCACTGGGTCGCAGCGGTTTCCGGAACGTGCAGGGTGACGATGTCGGACATGCCCAGCAGCTCGTGCAGGTTGCCGACCTGGGTCGCGTTGCCCAGTGGCAGCTTGGTCACAGTGTCGTAGAAGAACACCTGCATGCCCAGACCTTCAGCCAGGACCGACAGCTGAGTACCGATGGAGCCGTAGCCGACGATGCCCAGTTTCTTGCCACGGATCTCGAAAGAGTTGGCTGCGGACTTGATCCAGCCGCCACGGTGGCAGGAAGCGTTTTTCTCAGGGATGCCGCGCAGCAGCAGGATCGCTTCGGCCAGCACCAGCTCGGCAACGGAGCGGGTGTTGGAGTACGGCGCGTTGAACACGGCGATGCCGCGCTCGCGGGCCGCTTCCAGGTCAACCTGGTTGGTGCCGATGCAGAAACAGCCGACCGCGACCAGCTTCTTCGCGTGATCGAAGATCTCTTCGGTCAGCTGGGTGCGCGAACGAATGCCGATGAAGTGAGCGTCAGCGATCTTTTCCTTGAGCTGGGCTTCCGGCAGGGAGCCTGTCAGGTATTCGATGCTGGTGTAGCCCGCCGCCTTGAGGACGTCGACAGCCGATTGGTGGACGCCTTCGAGAAGAAGGAACTTGATCTTGCTCTTATCGAGAGAAGTCTTGCTCATCTGCGTAAACCTGTATCCCGGAGAAAAATGGCAGGAAATGGTCAACAGACATTGACCTGGACGACAAGAAAGCCGTCACCGCAGAACCGGCCTTGGGCACTGGCCTGCGGGGTCGGTATGCTAGCATAGCCACCCCGCTAAACACTCATTCCTGCGACGTGAAGCGTTCTCAGGATGACCATGAATTGTTCGAGAGTTCCGTCGATGACCAATCCTGCCCTGATTGATGAACTGAAGACCCTGGTCGAGCCTGGCAAGGTCCTGACCGATGCCGACTCCCTGAACGCTTACGGCAAGGACTGGACCAAGCACTTCGCCCCGGCGCCCAGCGCCATCGTGTTCCCCAAGACCATCGAGCAGGTGCAGGCCGTCGTCCGCTGGGCCAACGAACATAAAGTGGCGCTGGTGCCGTCGGGCGGGCGTACCGGACTTTCCGCCGCGGCCGTGGCCGCCAATGGCGAAGTGGTTGTGTCGTTCGACTACATGAATCAGATTCTCGACATCAACCTGACCGACCGCACCGCCGTCTGTCAGCCGGGCGTGGTCACCGAACAATTGCAGAACGCCGCCGAAGAACATGACTTGTACTACCCGGTGGACTTCGCTTCGGCAGGTTCCAGTCAGATTGGCGGCAACATCGGCACCAATGCCGGCGGGATCAAGGTCATTCGCTACGGCATGACCCGCAACTGGGTGGCGGGCATGAAAGTGGTGACCGGCAAGGGCGACGTGCTGGAACTGAACAAGGACCTGATCAAGAACGCCACCGGTTATGACCTGCGCCAGCTGTTCATCGGCGCCGAAGGCACCCTGGGTTTTGTGGTCGAGGCCACCATGCGCCTGGATCGCTCGCCGAAAAACCTGACCGCGATGGTCCTCGGCACCGCCGATTTCGATTCGATCATGCCGGTGCTGCACGCCTTTCAGGGCCGACTCGACCTGACCGCGTTCGAGTTTTTCTCCGACAAGGCCCTGGCCAAGGTCATGGGCCGTGGCGATGTGCCGGCGCCGTTCGACACCGACTGCCCGTTCTATGCCTTGCTGGAATTCGAGGCGACCACCGAAGAAGTGGCCAACACCGCCCTGGAAACCTTCGAGCACTGCGTGGAGCAGGGTTGGGTACTGGACGGTGTCATGAGCCAGAGCGAAACCCAGTTGCAGAACCTGTGGAAGCTGCGCGAGTACATCTCCGAAACCATCTCCCACTGGACACCGTACAAGAACGACATCTCGGTCACTGTCTCGAAAGTCCCGGCGTTCCTGCGGGAAATCGACGCGATCGTCGGCAAACACTATCCGGATTTCGAAATCGTCTGGTTCGGCCACATCGGCGACGGCAACCTGCACCTGAACATTCTCAAGCCGGACAACCTGAGCAAGGACGATTTTTTCGCCAAGTGCGCCACCGTCAACAAGTGGGTGTTCGAAACCGTCGAGAAGTACAACGGTTCGATTTCCGCCGAACACGGTGTGGGCATGACCAAACGCGATTACTTGACCTACAGCCGCTCGCCGGTGGAAATCGAATACATGAAAGCGGTCAAGGCGGTGTTCGACCCGAACGGCATCATGAACCCGGGCAAGATCTTCGCGGTTTGACTGGCAATCCCTGATGAATCAATGAAGGCAGGAGTCGGTAATGAGCTATCAGCACCAGTATGTCGACGGTACGCGGATTCATTTTCCGCTGGGGAAAGTGGTGTGCATCGGGCGTAACTACGCCGAACACGCCAAGGAACTGGACAACCCGGTGCCTACCGAGCCGTTGCTGTTCATCAAGCCGGGCAGTTGCGTGGTGCCGCTGGAAGGCGGTTTCAGCATTCCGACCGAGCGTGGCTCCGTACATTACGAGGCGGAAATCGCCGTGTTGATCGGCAAGCCGCTTTCGACCAACCCGAGCCGCGAAGAAGTGCTGGACGCGATCTCCGGTTTCGCCCCGGCGCTGGACCTGACCCTGCGCGACAAGCAGGCCGAGCTCAAGTCCAAGGGCCTGCCGTGGGAAATCGCCAAGTCGTTCGACGGCGCGGCGGTGATTGCGCCGTTCGTGGTCGGCAGCACTTTCGCCGACCTGACCGACATCGGCATCCGCCTGACCATCAACGGCGAAGTGCGCCAGGACGGCAACAGCAGCGCGATGCTCAATCCGATCGTGCCGATGATCCAGCACATGGCCGGCTGCTTTTCGCTGCAGGCCGGTGACGTGATCCTGACCGGCACGCCGGTGGGCGTCGGCCCGCTGAACGTTGGTGATGAGATCGTGCTGGAGCTGCCGGGCGCCAGTCGCTTCACCAGCAGCGTTCGCTGATCCGTACATCGCGTTCCCGAGCGGGAGATTGCAGATTTGAGCTCAGCCCTCAAGTCTGCAATCTCCCGTTTTCGTTTTGTGATGCGACCTGCAAAGACGCAGGGCATTCCGGCCATTTGCCGTTTTTTTCACATTCTGTCCGGATAATTCCGGTCATTCTGGCGTCTGAGCCGGCCTCTTTGTGCTATTACCCGTAGCCTGAATTTTCGGAACGCGTCCTTTGATGTCATCTCAAACTCAGCTCAAACCCGCCCGCCGTTCGCGCTTCGCCCTGCGCTGGTATTCCTGGATTGTGTTGGCAGCCGTCGCTGCGTACGGGCTGGCGTTTGCCATGCATTGGGATGACCGTGGCCTGTTGTGGGTGCTGGAGCGTTTTGAAAGCCCGGCCGAGAAACAGGAAAGCGTCTGGCTTCCGGACTACCGCGTGGTGATCGACGCCAAGCTGCTGCCGGGGATGGAAAAGGACGAAGCTTCGGACCTGTCCTATAACCCGCAGACCAAAACCCTGTTTTCGGTGATGGGCAAGAATCCGTTCCTGGTCGAGCTGACCCTGCAGGGTGACGTGCTGCGCAAGATGCCGCTGGTGGGCTGGAGCAATCCCGAAGGCCTGACGGTGATGGAAAACGGCTTGATGGCGATTGTCGATGAGCGCGAGCACCTGCTCTCCATCGTCAAGGTCGATGCCGAGACCCGCGAACTGAAGCGTGACGATTTTCCGAAATACGACTTGGGGCCGTCGAAAGACCAGAACAAGGCTTTTGAAGCCATCACCTGGGACGCCCGCAACCAGCAACTGCTGCTGGGCGAAGAGCGTCCGCCTGCGCTGTTCACCTGGAAAAGCGACGGCAGCCAGACGCTCAAGGGCGACAAGCAGAAACTCGACAGCGACGAACTGGACCTGCGTAACCTCTCGGCTCTGTCGATCGACCCGCGCACCGGCCACACCCTGGTGTTGTCCGCCGATTCGCATTTACTGCTGGAGCTGGACGAGAAGGGCGAGCAGGTCAGTTTCATGACCCTGCTCGGCGGTTTCAACGGCTTGAAGAAAACCATTCCCCGCGCCGAAGGCGTGACCATGGACGAGGCGGGCACGCTGTACATGGTCAGCGAGCCGAACCTGTTCTACCGCTTCGAAAAGCAGAAGTAACGACTCCTACAGCAATTGCAGATCTGTGCAGTTGTGGCCTGAGGCAAGTGGCCATTAAGCTTCAGTTCAGACAGGCGTGATATTTCATCCGCCTGTTTTGACTCCGAGCCTGCCCGAATGCGTCGACTTGCCCGTCCCAAGCCTCTGTTCATCATCCTGTTGGTGATTGCCCTGATCGCGTTGATTGCGATCGGCCAATACATGCGCCTGTTCGAGCGTGCCTGGTTCAACCTGCATACGCTATGGCAGCCGATGAGCAGCGAGGCGATCGGGCTGGATCAATACCGGGTGGAGATTGAAGCGAAGGTCATCGACGGGCTGAACGACGATGTCTCGGCGCTGACCTACGATCCGGTGCGCAAGAGCCTGTTCACCGTGACCAACAAGAATGCCGAACTGGTCGAGCTGTCGCTGGACGGCACGATCCTGCGCCGTGTCGCCTTGATCGGCTTCGGTGATCCGGAGGCGGTGGAGTTCATCAGCGCCGACACCTACGTGATCACCGATGAACGCCAGCAACGCCTGATCAAGATCCATCTGGAACACGGCACCACGTTCCTCGATGCAGCGGACGCCGAGCAAATGACCCTCGGTGTGCACATGAGCGGCAACAAGGGCTTTGAAGGCCTGGCTTACGACTCGGTGGGCAAGCGCCTGTTCGTGGCCAAAGAACGGGATCCGATGCTGATCTATGAAGTGCACGGGTTTCCGCACTTCAATCCGGAAAAATCCTACGCGGTACACGTGATCAACAATCCCAAGCGCGATGCCGGGATGTTCGTGCGCGATCTGTCGAGCCTGCAATACGACGAGCGCAGCGGCCATTTACTGGCGCTGTCCGACGAGTCACGGCTGATTCTGGAACTGGATGTGGACGGGCGCCCGTTGAGCACCATGTCATTGAGCGGTGGCCGGCAGGGCCTGAAGAAAACCGTGCCGCAGGCGGAAGGTATCGCGATGGATGACGACGGGACGTTGTATCTGGTGAGCGAGCCGAATCTGTTTTATGTCTTCAGGAAGCCTGCGCAGAATTAACCAACACCACAAAACACTGTGGGAGCGAGCAAGCTAGCTCCCACAGGTTTTTCATCTGCCCACAAATATGTGGGCAGCCTGGTTTATTCAGCTTTGAGGGTCTTCACACCTTCGCTGGTACCCAGCAACAGCAGATCCGCCGGACGCGCCGCGAACAAACCGTTGGTGACCACGCCGACGATCGCGTTGATCTGCGCTTCCAGCTCCACCGGATTGGTGATCTGCAGGTTGTGCACGTCGAGGATGATGTTGCCGTTGTCGGTCAGCACGCCTTCGCGGTAGACCGGGTCGCCGCCCAGCTTCACCAGCTGGCGGGCGACGTGGCTGCGAGCCATCGGAATCACTTCCACCGGCAGCGGGAACGCGCCCAGCACCGGCACCAGTTTGCTGGCGTCGGCGATGCAGATGAATGTCTGGGCCACAGCCGCGACGATCTTCTCGCGGGTCAGGGCTGCGCCGCCGCCCTTGATCAGGTTCAGGTGCTCGTCGCTTTCATCGGCGCCGTCGACGTAGAACTCCAGGTTGCTCACGGTGTTCAGCTCATACACCGGAATCCCGTGGCCCTTGAGGCGCGCAGCGGTGGCTTCGGAGCTCGCGACCGCGCCATCGAACGCGCCCTTGTGCTGGGCGAGGGCGTCGATGAAGCAGTTGGCGGTGGAGCCGGTGCCGACGCCGACGATGCTCTTGTCGTCGAGTTTCGGAAGGATGAAGTCGACGGCGGCCTGGGCAACGGCCTGTTTGAGTTGATCCTGGGTCATGCGGGCTCCGGAAGCGGGCAAGGTAAGAACGGAAAGGCCGGCATTATAGCCTCAAGCCGGGCTAAAACCTCTGGATTCGTGTGGTCGTGCGCCCAAAAGGCGGGTTAGACTCGCTGGTCCCGCCCAACCGCCAGTGATGCTTTCCGATGCTCGAACAGTACGTCAAGAAGATCCTCACCTCGCGCGTTTATGACGTTGCCGTAGAAACCCCGCTGCAGAACGCCCGCCAGCTCTCCGAGCGGCTGGGCAACGACATCTGGCTCAAGCGCGAAGACTTGCAGCCGGTGTTCTCGTTCAAAATTCGCGGCGCCTACAACAAGCTGACCCAGTTGAGCGACGAAGAGCGCGCTCGCGGCGTGGTCACCGCGTCGGCGGGCAACCATGCGCAAGGCCTGGCCCTGGCGGCGAAAGTGCTGGGCGTGAAAGCGACCATCGTGATGCCCAAGACCACCCCGGAGATCAAGGTCGAAGGCGTGCGCTCCCGTGGCGGCAAGGTGGTGCTGCACGGCGATTCCTTCCCGGAAGCCCTGGCCTACTCGCTGAAACTGGTCGATGAAAAAGGCTACGTCTACATCCACCCGTACGACGATCCGCACACCATTGCCGGGCAGGGCACCGTGGCGATGGAAATCCTGCGCCAGCATCCGCAGCCGCTGGATGCGATTTTCGTTCCGGTGGGCGGCGGCGGTCTGATCGCCGGTATCGCGGCGTACGTGAAATACCTGCGGCCGGACATCAAGGTCATCGGCGTCGAGCCCGATGACTCCAACTGCCTGCAAGCGGCGATGGCGGCGGGCGAACGCGTGGTGCTGCCGACTGTAGGCATCTTCGCCGACGGCGTGGCGGTGGCGCAGATCGGCCAGCACACCTTCGACATCTGCAAGGATTACGTCGATGAAGTGATCACCGTCAGCACCGACGAAATCTGCGCGGCGATCAAGGACATCTACGACGATACCCGCTCGATCACCGAACCGGCCGGCGCGCTGGGCGTGGCCGGGATCAAGAAGTACGTCGAGCAGCGCGGCGTCAGCGGCCAGACCTTCGTGGCCATCGACTCCGGGGCCAACGTCAACTTCGACCGCTTGCGCCACGTCGCCGAGCGCGCCGAGCTGGGTGAAGGCCGCGAAGCGATCATCGCCGTGACCATCCCCGAGAAGGCCGGCAGCTTCAAGGCCTTCTGCGAGGCCATCGGCAAGCGCCAGATCACTGAATTCAACTACCGCTACAACAATGGCAGCGAAGCGCACATCTTTGTCGGCGTGCAGACCCACCCGGACAACGACCCGCGTAGCGCACTGCTGGCGAGCCTGACCGAACAGGGGTTCCCGGTGCTCGACCTGACCGACAACGAACTGGCCAAGCTGCACATCCGTCACATGGTCGGCGGTCGCGCGGCGCACGTGGTCGATGAAGTGGTGCTGCGCTTCGAGTTCCCGGAGCGTCCGGGCGCGCTGTTCAACTTTCTCAACAAGCTCGGCGGTCGCTGGAACATTTCGATGTTCCACTACCGCAACCACGGCGCAGCGGACGGCCGCGTGGTGGCGGGCCTGCAAGTGCCCCACGACGAACGTCATCTGGTGCCCGCAGCCCTTGAGGAAATCGGCTACCCGTACTGGGACGAAAGCGACAACCCGGCCTATCAGCTGTTTCTTGGCTGAACGGCTACGCTGATGGGCAGGCCATAAGGAAATCGGATCATGGAAACGTTAACCGCCCTGAAAGCGGCGCACATGCTGGCGACTGCGGTGCTCTTGCTCGGTGCGTTGGGCCTGGGAGTCTGGGTCTGGCGCGCACGGCGCAAGGGTGACGCGACGGCAGGCAGCCGTACGTTGCAGCGGCCATGGCTGTTTGTCTGGCTGTTGATCGTGCTGGCGCTGGTGAGCATGCCGTTCACCGGCTGGTGGATGGTGCATCTGGTGGGCTGGCCGCTGGGGCAGACGTGGATTCTGGCTTCGAGCGTGCTCTACAGCGTGGCGGCGCTGGCGTGGTTCTGGCTGCTGGTGCGTTTGAACCGGTTGCGCAAGGTGCCGGGCGGCGTGGGCCGGTTCAGCCTGGGGCTGGCGTTGTTCGGGCTGGTCTGCTTTATCGCGATTGCCGGGTTGATGGGCGCCAAGCCGGTTTAAGGCCTGACACCGAGTTGACCCCAATCGCTGGCAAGCCAGCTCCCACAGGGATCCTCAGTGAACACAGACTTTGTGAGCGCTTGAGAATTTGTGGGAGCTGGCTTGCCAGCGATGACGTCATCAGTCGCGCAGACTGATCACCGGCCAGCCGCGCTTCTCGGCTTCGGCCCGCAGGTTCGGATCCGGATCAACAGCGACCGGATTCGCCACCTGCTCCAGCAGTGGCAGGTCATTCATCGAATCGCTGTAGAAATAGCTGCCTTCCAGCGAATGCCCGGTTTCTTCCAGCCAGCGGTTCAGGCGCGTCACCTTGCCTTCGCGGAAGCACGGCACATCGGTGCTGCGCCCGGTGTAGCGACCGTCCTGCATCTCGCACTCGGTAGCGATCAGGGTTTCGACGCCCAGGCGCACGGCGATCGGTGCGGTGACGAAGCGGTTGGTGGCGGTGATGATCACCAGTTTGTCGCCGGCGTCGCGGTGCTTTTTCAGCAACTCAAGCGCTTTCGGCAGCATGATCGGCTCGATGCAGTCGCGCATGTAATCGTTGTGCCACTGCTCAAGCACGGCCATCTCGGTGCGGCCGAGGATTTCCAGGCAGAAGTTCAGGTAGGCAGCGTTATCCAGTTTGCCGGCCAGGTAATCCTGATAGAACTCGTCGTTGCGCGCCTTGTAGGCGACCGGGTCGAGGAAGCCGCGTTCGCACAGATAATCGCCCCAGGCGTGATCGCTGTCGCCGCCCAGAAGGGTGTTGTCCAAATCGAATAAAGCCAGGCGCATTGCAGTTACCCGCTGAAAAGTCAGTAAAAAGGCCACAAGAATACGGTCTTTTCACAAGAGTGCACATAAGCTCGGAACCCTCGTTGCCGCCTTCACAACCTTTGTGGAACAATGCGGCGACATGCGTTTGCGAGGTTGTTGCCGTGATCGACCCCGATGGTTTCCGCCCTAATGTCGGGATCATTCTGACGAATGACGCCGGCCAGGTGCTATGGGCTCGCCGTATCAATCAAGATGCCTGGCAGTTTCCACAAGGGGGAATCAATCCCGAGGAGACGCCGGAAGACGCCTTGTACCGCGAGCTGAACGAAGAAGTTGGCCTGGAACGCGAAGATGTTGAAATACTGGCCTGCACCCGGGGCTGGTTGCGCTATCGTTTGCCGCAACGTCTGGTGCGAACCCACAGCCAACCGCTGTGCATCGGCCAGAAACAGAAATGGTTTCTCCTGCGCCTGATCTCCAACGAGCAGCGGGTGCGGATGGATTTGACCGGTAAACCGGAGTTCGATGGCTGGCGCTGGGTCAGTTATTGGTATCCGTTGGGCCAGGTGGTGACATTCAAGCGCGAAGTGTATCGCCGCGCTCTCAAAGAGCTTGCCCCGCGCCTTTTAGCGCGCGACTGACGACGGAGTTCGACCCCGAGCCATGCTCAATACGCTGCGCAAGATCGTCCAGGAAGTTAACTCCGCCAAGGATCTCAAGGCGGCGTTGGGGATTATTGTGTTGCGCGTCAAAGAGGCCATGGGCAGCCAGGTCTGCTCGGTCTACCTGCTTGATCCGGAGACCAACCGCTTCGTGCTGATGGCCACCGAGGGCTTGAACAAGCGCTCGATCGGCAAGGTCAGCATGGCACCCAACGAAGGTCTGGTCGGCCTGGTCGGCACGCGTGAAGAACCCCTGAACCTCGAAAACGCCGCGGATCACCCGCGCTACCGCTACTTTGCCGAAACCGGCGAGGAGCGCTACGCCTCGTTCCTCGGGGCGCCGATCATTCACCACCGCCGCGTCGTCGGCGTGTTGGTCATCCAGCAGAAAGAACGCCGCCAGTTCGATGAAGGTGAAGAAGCCTTCCTCGTGACCATGAGCGCGCAGCTCGCGGGCGTAATCGCCCACGCCGAGGCCACAGGTTCCATCCGTGGCCTCGGCCGTCAGGGCAAGGGCATCCAGGAAGCCAAGTTCGTCGGCGTACCGGGTTCGCCGGGCGCGGCGGTCGGTACCGCGGTGGTCATGCTGCCACCGGCGGATCTGGACGTGGTGCCGGACAAGACCATCACCGACATCGACGCGGAACTGGCGCTGTTCAAGACCGCCATCGAAGGCGTGCGCGCCGACATGCGCGCGTTGTCGGCCAAACTGGCGACCCAGTTGCGTCCGGAAGAGCGCGCGCTGTTCGACGTCTACCTGATGATGCTCGACGATGCCTCGTTGGGCAGTGAAATCACCAACGTGATCAAGACCGGTCAATGGGCCCAGGGCGCGCTGCGCCAGGTCGTGACCGATCACGTCAACCGTTTCGATCTGATGGACGACGAGTACCTGCGGGAGCGGGCGTCGGACGTCAAGGACCTGGGCCGACGCCTGCTCGCCTATTTGCAGGAAGAGCGTCAGCAGAACCTGGTCTACCCGGAAAAAACCATTCTGGTCAGCGAAGAACTGACGCCGGCGATGCTCGGCGAGGTGCCGGAAGGCACGCTGGTCGGTCTGGTGTCGGTACTCGGTTCGGGCAACTCCCACGTCGCGATCCTGGCCCGGGCCATGGGTATCCCGACTGTAATGGGTCTGGTCGATCTGCCGTACGCCAAGGTCGACGGCATCGAAATGATCGTCGACGGCACACGGGGCGAGGTTTACACCAACCCCAGCGAAGTGCTGCGCAAGCAGTTCACCGAGGTGGTGGAGGAAGAGAAGCAACTGGCGCTGGGGCTCGATACCCTGCGCGACCTGCCGTGTGTGACCCTGGACGGCCACCGCATGCCACTGTGGGTCAACACCGGCCTGCTGGCGGACGTGGCGCGAGCGCAGAAGCGCGGCGCCGAAGGTGTCGGTCTGTACCGCACCGAAGTGCCGTTCATGATCAACCAGCGCTTCCCGAGCGAGAAGGAACAACTGGCGATCTACCGCGAGCAGCTCGCCGCGTTCCATCCGCAACCGGTGACCATGCGCAGCCTGGACATCGGCGGCGACAAGTCGCTGTCGTACTTCCCGATCAAGGAAGACAACCCGTTCCTCGGCTGGCGCGGGATCCGCGTCACTCTCGACCACCCGGAAATATTCCTGGTGCAGACCCGTGCGATGCTCAAGGCCAGCGAAGGCCTGAACAACCTGCGGATCCTGCTGCCGATGATCTCCGGCATCCACGAGCTCGAAGAGGCGCTGCACCTGATTCACCGGGCCTGGGGCGAAGTGCGCGACGAAGGCACCGACGTGCCGATGCCGCCGGTGGGCGTGATGATCGAAATTCCTGCGGCGGTTTACCAGACCAAGGAACTGGCGCGGATGGTGGACTTCCTGTCGGTCGGCTCCAACGACCTGACCCAGTACCTGCTGGCGGTGGACCGCAACAACCCACGGGTGGCAGATCTTTACGACTACCTGCACCCCGCGGTGCTGCAAGCCCTGCAAACCGTAGTGCGCGACGCCCATGCCGAAGGCAAGCCGGTGAGTATCTGCGGCGAGATGGCTGGTGACCCGGCGGCAGCGGTGCTGTTGATGGCGATGGGTTTCGACAGCCTGTCGATGAACGCCACCAACCTGCCGAAGGTGAAATGGATGCTGCGCCAGATCAACCTGAGCAAGGCCAAGGATCTGCTGGCGGAACTGATGACCATCGACAACCCGCAGGTCATCCACAGCTCGCTGCAACTGGCGTTGAAGAATCTTGGGTTGGCGAAGATGGTCAATCCGGCGGCGGTCAAACCCCTCTAGATTAGTGGCGATCCCGAAAAGCCCCTCACCCTAACCCTCTCCCAAAGGGAGAGGGGACTGATCGCGGGATGCTGCAGATATGCATCGACCTGAACGAGTTGTATTGAATCCATAATCGACTCGATCTTTCAGGTCGATGTAAGGCTCAAGACACCTCGGTCGGCTCCCTCTCCCTCCGGGAGAGGGCTGGGGTGAGGGTGGCTTTTAAATTTTGATCTCCACTTCCCCCAAATGCCCGCCATACGGCCCGAAACTGCGCTCGACCATCCGCCGCGTCCCGTCCGCCTGCACGATCAACGCCGTACTCGCCCGCGTCCCGTAACTCTGGCTGGCAATAAACACACTCGACAACAACGACTCGGTCGCCAGCCCCACGCCGGTGTCCGGCAGCTCGGCAAACGGTGCCGTTTGCGCATCGCTCAATAAAGCCAACAACCGCTCGGGCTGCGGATCATCCAGCACGGCACTCAATGCCGCCTTGGCCTTGAGCAGTTTCGGCCACGGCGTATCCAGCCCGGCGTTGGACAGACCATAGACGCCGGGCTGCAACATCACCGGTTCCGAAGACCGCGCATTGAAGTGCCACAGCTCGTTGGCATTGCCCAGCAGCAGATTGAACCCGGCATATTCCGGCGAACGGGCGACAACGTCAGACAAATAGTCATCGATCGACAGGTTTCCGGTCAGAAAACCCGCCACCAGTTCACCCCGGGAGCGCCGGGCCGGCGGCTGATGCGGATCGCGAATGTTGGTCAGCGCCGCAAAACGACCGTTGGCGCCCAAGCCGAGCCAGGTTCCCCCGGCCTCAAGATCACGGCCGGCGTGAACATGCGGCGACTCGGGCCACTGGGCCAGCGGCAGGCTCGGCCGGGCGTAGAATTCGTCACGGTTGGCCGCGACGATCAGCGGCTGGGCATGCCCCGGTCGCCAGGCGAAAACAATCAGGCACATAAGGTGGTCCTTGTGTGTTTTTTGCCCACTCTACGCAGACATCGTCCGTGCATCCATCGCCAGTGGAGCCGAAGGGTATCCATCCGTTACCATGCCGCTCCGGTTTTGGGGACGTGCCTTGGGAGGCAGTCATGGAATTTCTGCTCTATCTGGCGCTGGGCGCCTGTGCGGGCGTACTGGCCGGGCTGTTCGGGGTGGGCGGCGGGATCATCATCGTCCCGGTGCTGGTGTTCAGTTTCACCTTGCAGGGCTTCGATCCGTCGATCCTGACCCATCTGGCGGTCGGCACGTCCCTGGCGACGATCATCTTCACGTCGGTCAACGCGGTGCGCGAGCATCATCGACGCGGCGCGGTGCGCTGGCCGATCTTCAAGTGGATGACCGTCGGCATCCTGCTCGGCGCCGGTTTCGGAGCGCTGACCGCCGAAGCGATCTCCGGGCCCAACCTGCAAAAGATCATCGGTGTGTTCGCCCTGGTGATCGCGGCGCAGCTGGCGCTGGACGTCAAACCCAAGGCCAGCCGAACGGTGCCGGGTAAACTCGGTCTGACCGTGGCCGGCAGTGTGATCGGCTGGGCATCGGCGATTTTCGGGATTGGCGGCGGCTCGCTGACCGTGCCGTTCCTGACCTGGCGCAGCGTGCCGATGCAGCAGGCGGTGGCGACCTCGTCGGCCTGCGGTCTGCCGATTGCTGTGGCCAGTGCAATAAGTTTCATGATTCTGGGCTGGCATGATCCGTTGCTGCCGGCCCATAGTCTCGGTTTTGTGTATTTGCCGGCGCTGCTTGGCATTGCGCTGACCAGCATGGTGTTCGCCCGTCTCGGCGCGCGGCTGGCGCACAAGTTGTCGCCGAAGTTGCTGAAACGGCTGTTCGCGGCTTTGCTGTTTTGCGTGGGCCTGAGCTTTCTGTTCTGAGCCGTGTGTTTTGGCAGGTCGCAATCCTGGCTTAATCCTGAGGTGACAGCGTCGCCCGGGAATTTTTGAAGATTTGAATGCTAACGAGGAGTCGCAATGCTGCCTTACCCGCAGATCGATCCGGTGGCCCTGGCCATCGGTCCGCTGAAAATCCACTGGTACGGCCTGATGTACCTGGTCGGCATCGGCGGCGCGTGGCTGCTGGCATCGCGCCGGCTCAACCGTTTCGACCCGACCTGGACCAAGGAAAAACTCTCCGACCTGGTGTTCTGGCTGTCGATGGGTGTGATTGTCGGCGGGCGTCTGGGCTATGTGCTGTTCTACGACCTGAGCGCCTACATCGCCAACCCGACGCTGATTTTCGAAGTGTGGAAGGGCGGCATGTCGTTCCACGGCGGTTTCATCGGCGTGATGCTGGCCGCGTTGTGGTTCGGCAAGCGTAACGGCAAGTCGTTCTTCCAGCTGATGGACTTCGTGGCGCCGATGGTGCCGATCGGTCTGGGCGCCGGACGCATCGGCAACTTCATCAACGCCGAGCTGTGGGGCAAGGCCACCGACGTGCCGTGGGCCATGGTGTTCCCGCCGTTCAGCGACCCGGCGCAACTGCCGCGTCACCCGTCGCAGCTGTATCAGTTCGCACTGGAAGGCGTGGCGCTGTTCCTGATCCTCTGGCTGTTCTCGCGCAAGCCACGGCCAACCATGGCGGTCTCCGGCATGTTCGCGCTGTTTTATGGCATCTTCCGTTTCATCGTCGAATTCGTCCGCGTGCCGGACGCGCAACTGGGCTACCTGGCCTGGAACTGGCTGACCATGGGTCAGGTACTCTGCGTACCGATGATCATCGGCGGGCTGTTCCTGATCTGGCTGGCCTACCACCGCGCCCCGGCGGCGCCGGTTGCACCGACAGCTTAAATATTCGAACCCCGGCGACGTTTGCCGGGGCTCAAGGACACAGGTAACTCATGAAGCAATATCTCGATCTGGTGTCGCACGTCATCAACAACGGCACCAAACAGGCCAACCGTACCGGCGTGAACACCATCAGCTTTCCGGGCGCCATGCTGCGCTTCGATCTGCAGGAAGGATTCCCGGCGATCACCACCCGCAAGATGGCCTTCAAATCGGCCATCGGCGAGATGTGCGGCTTTCTGCGTGGTGTGAACAACGCTGCGGAATTCCGTGCGCTGGGCTGCAAGGTCTGGGATCAGAACGCCAACGAAAACGCCCAGTGGCTCGCCAATCCGTTCCGTCAGGGCGAAGACGACCTCGGCGAAATCTACGGCGTGCAATGGCGCAAATGGCCGGCGTACAAGCAGATCCCGTTGAGCAACACCGCCGCCATCGAACAAACCCTGAGCAACGGCTACAAGCAGATTGCCCAAGGCGAAGAAGACGGCCAGGCCTATGTGGTCTTGTACAAAGCCATCGATCAAGTGCGCCAGTGCGTCGACACGATCATCAAGGACCCGGGCAGCCGCCGCATCCTGTTCCACGGCTGGAACTGCGCCCAGCTCGATGAAATGGCCCTGCCGCCGTGCCATCTGCTGTACCAGTTCCACCCGAATGTCGAGACCAAGGAAATTTCCCTGACCCTCTACATCCGCTCCAACGACCTGGGCCTGGGCACGCCGTTCAACCTCACCGAAGGCGCCGCGCTGCTGAGCCTGATCGGTCGCCTGACCGGCTACACGCCGCGCTGGTTCACCTATTTCATCGGTGACGCCCACGTCTACGAAAACCATCTGGACATGCTCAACGAACAGCTCAAGCGCGAGCCGTTCGCCATGCCGAAGCTGAAGATTTCGGACCGCGTGCCGGAGTTTGCCAAGACCGGTGTTTATCAGCCGGAGTGGCTGGAGCTGGTGGAGCCGAGCGACTTCTCGCTGGAAGGCTACGAGCACCATGCGCCGATGACCGCGCCGATGGCGGTCTAGTCGGCAGGATCGTTCCCACGCTCTGCGTGGGAATGAATCCCGTGACGCTCCGCGTCACTTTGGACGCGGAGCGTCCATGGCGGCATTCCCACGCGGAGCATGGGAACGAGCGTCAGTCGTTAGTGGCCGTGGCTTCTGCCCACATGGGAATGTTCGACTTCGGTTGCCACAACCCCGCCACTGACTTCCAGCCTCTGCAAAATCCCGCACTGATCCGCCTCCGGCCCTTCGCCACAGCGCTGGCGCAGGTCGAGCAGTTGCGTCTGCAACGCCAGTAACCCATCGATTCGCGCCTTGACGTGCTGGATGTGCTCGTCGATCAGCGCATTCACGCTTTCACATTGATCCTGCGGGCTGTCGCGCAAGGCGAGCAGGCTGCGGATTTCTTCGAGGGTCATGTCGAGGGTGCGGCAGTTGCGGATGAAGGTCAGGCGCTCGGCGTGGGCCTGAGTGTAGACGCGGTAGTTGCCGTCGCTGCGGGCCGGTTCCGGCAGCAGGTTTTCACGCTCGTAGTAGCGGATGGTTTCCACGGCGCAATCGGTTTGTTTCGCCAGTTCTCCGATCTTCATGACGGCAATCTCCAAAAGGGTGCTTGACCCTATAGTGGCTACAGGGTCTTTACTTGGCAACAGGCACCTTCATGGACGCGACCAATGAGCGATTCCCTGCACACCCACAAGCCCGGCGACGGGCACGATCACAGTCACAAACTGCAGCCTGTGCATAAACATGCCCAAGACGGCGATTCCTGCTGCGGGTCGAAAACCGTTGCGCCTGCGCCGGTTCATTCGAGTGAAGACTCGTGCTGTTCGTCGAAAGTCGCCGCACCTTCGCTTGTTCAACTGAGCGAGGCAAAAAGCGCCGACGCCCGGCTGAGCAGCTTCCGCATCGAGGCGATGGACTGCCCGACGGAGCAGACGCTGATCCAGAACAAGCTCGGCAAACTGGCCGGGATCCAGCAACTGGAATTCAACCTGATCAACCGCGTGCTCGGTGTGACACACAATCTGCCGGACACCGCGCCGATCATCGACGCGATCAAATCCCTGGGCATGCAGGCCGAGCTGCTGGAGGCGGGCGTCGAAGCGCCAACGACGGCGCCGGTGAAAAAACACTGGTGGCCGCTGGCGCTGTCCGGCGTCGGTGCGCTCGCTGCCGAAGTGATCCACTTCACCAGCGCCGCCCCGACCTGGGTGGTGGCGATCATCGCGCTGATCTCGATCCTCAGCGGCGGCCTCACCACCTACAAGAAGGGCTGGATCGCCCTGAAGAACCGCAACCTCAACATCAACGCCCTGATGAGCATCGCCGTGACCGGCGCCGTATTGATCGGCCAATGGCCGGAAGCAGCGATGGTGATGTTCCTGTTCACCGTGGCCGAGCTGATCGAAGCGCGCTCGCTGGATCGCGCACGCAATGCCATCAGCGGCCTGATGCAGATGACGCCGGAGCAGGCGACGGTGTTGCAGGCGGACGGTAACTGGGTCGAACTGGACGTCAAAAGCATCGATCTCGGCGCCCGCGTGCGGGTTAAACCCGGTGAGCGCATTGCGCTGGACGGTGAAGTCGTCAGTGGCAGTTCGACTATCGATCAAGCGCCGATTACCGGTGAGAGCCTGCCGGTGGAGAAAACCGTCGGCGACAAGGTCTTTGCGGGCACCATCAACCAGGCCGGTTCGCTGGAATACGCGGTAACGGCAGCGGCGAACAATTCGACTCTGGCGCGGATCATCCACGCCGTGGAACAGGCGCAAGGCGCGCGAGCGCCGACTCAGCGCTTCGTCGATCAGTTTTCGAAAATCTACACCCCGGTGGTCTTCGTCCTGGCGCTGGCCGTGGCGATCATCCCGCCGCTGTTCATGGGCGCCGCGTGGTTCGACTGGATCTACCGCGCCTTGGTGCTGCTAGTGGTCGCGTGCCCTTGCGCACTGGTGATTTCCACCCCGGTGACCATCGTCAGCGGCCTCGCGGCTGCGGCGCGCAAAGGCATTCTGGTCAAGGGCGGCGTGTACCTGGAGGGCGGTTTCAAGCTCGACTATCTGGCCCTCGACAAGACCGGCACCCTCACCCACGGCAAACCGGTACAGACCGATTACCTGTCCCTCGACCCGACCGCCGACGCCACGGCCCCGGCGATTGCCGCCGCGCTGGCCGGTCGCTCCGATCACCCCGTATCGCTGGCCATCGCCAATGCGGCTGTGGATAAAGGGTTCGCGGCTCTGCTTGTGGATAACTTCGAAGCGCTGGCCGGCCGTGGGGTAAAGGGCGAGGTCAACGGTCAGGTCTACCACTTGGGCAACCACCGTCTGGTGGAAGAACTGGGCCTGTGCTCGCCGCAACTGGAAGAAAAGCTGTTCGCGCTGGAGAAACAGGGCAAGTCCGTGGTGTTGCTGCTCGACCGTTCCGGCCCGCTGGCATTGTTCGCCGTGGCCGACACGGTCAAGGAAACCAGCCGCGAAGCGATCCGCCAACTGCACGAACTGGGCGTGAAAACCCTGATGCTCACCGGCGACAACGTCCACACCGCGCAGGCGATTGCGGCGCAGGTCGGGATCGACCAGGCCAAGGGCGACTTGCTGCCAACCGACAAACTGCAAGCCATCGAAGAACTGTACGCGCAGGGCCGTCGAGTCGGCATGGTCGGCGACGGCATCAACGACGCACCGGCACTGGCTCGGGCCGAGATCGGCTTTGCGATGGCGGCGGCCGGCACCGACACCGCGATCGAAACCGCCGATGTCGCCCTGATGGACGACGATCTGCGCAAGATTCCGGCCTTCATCAGCCTGTCGCGCCATACCGCCACTATCCTCAAACAGAACATCGCGCTGGCGCTGGTGATCAAAGCGATCTTTCTTGGGGTAACCTTCGCCGGGCTCGCCACCATGTGGATGGCGGTGTTTGCCGACATGGGCGTGAGCCTGCTGGTGGTGTTCAACGGTTTGCGCCTGCTGCGCAAATAGAGGAAGAGGGGCGGTTGTGCTGAGTGCCGAGCTGAAAGCGTTTTACATGGTGGCCCGTCTGGGCAGCATCACGCTGGCGGCGAAAAAGCTCGGCCTCAGCCAACCGACCGTGACCACCCAGATCCGCAATCTGGAAAGCCAGTATTCGGTGGAGTTGTTCTACCGTGGCGGCCGGCGCTTGAGTGTCAGCGACGAAGGTGCGCGACTGTTGCCGATGGTCAAAGCCTTGTTGCAGCAGGAAGCCGATATCGAGTTCTTCCTGCGTAACAGCGGCCAGGTGCAGGGCACCCTGCGCATCGCCGCCACCGCGCCGTATTACATCCTTGATCTGGTTAAGACCTTCCGCGAGCGTTTGCCACAGGTAGAAGTGTCGGTGGAAATCGGCAACTCGCAGCAGGTGCTCGAAGCGCTGGAGGATTATCGGGTGGATGTCGCGGCCTCGTCGCAATTGCTCGACGATGCGCGGCTGATCCGTAGAGTGCTAGGCAGCGATCCGCTGGTGCTGGCGGTGCATCGCAATCATCCGCTGGCGGCGCACGAGCATGTGACGCTGAGTGCGCTGGCCGGGCATACCTTGTTGATGCGTGAATCCGGCTCAACTACCCGTCGCCTCACCGAAGAATTGCTGGCCAGCGCCGGCGTCAGTTTCGGCCCGTTGCTGGAGATCGGCAGCCGCGAATCGATTCGCGAGGCGGTGCTGCGCAACATCGGCATCAGCATCATTGCACGTCAGGAAGTGCCGCACGATCCGCAGTTGCGGGTGCTGACCCTCGAAAATGCGCCGCAGATTCCCGAATACCTCTACTGCCTCAAGGAACGCAAGAACGCCCGCTTGCCGGCAGCGTTTCTCGGACTGGCGCAGGAAATGTCCCCGGCCTGATCGTAATGATCGTTCCCACGCTCTGCGGGGAACCAAAATCCCTGAATACCACTATCGGTCGATTTTGCCTTGTTGCCATATGACCGACGCATTACAACTCTAGGATTCGTCTCATCTGCTTGATGAGGCCTGTCCATGAACCCTGCAATTGCAACTGCCCTGACCAACCCCGGCGCACCGATGAAAGTGCGCGGCGTGCAGAAGCGCTTCGGCGCATTCACTGCGCTGGATAACGTCTCCCTCGATGTCGCGGCCGGTGAACTGGTGTGCCTGCTCGGCCCGTCGGGCTGCGGCAAGACCACGTTGCTGCGTTGCATCGCCGGTCTGGAGAAGCAGGACAGCGGCGAGCTTTACCTCGGCGAGCGCGATGTTTCCCACCTCGCGCCGCAGGCCCGCGACTACGGCATCCTGTTCCAGTCCTACGCGCTGTTCCCCAATCTGACCGTCAAAGCGAACATTGCCTACGGCCTCGCCGGCAGCGGTCGCGATGAAGTGCGCCGTCGCGTCGGTCAGATGCTGGAACTGGTCGGCCTCACCGGCAGTGAGAAGAAGTACCCCGGCCAATTGTCCGGCGGCCAGCAGCAACGGGTGGCACTGGCCCGGGCTCTGGCACCGGCGCCGTCGCTGCTGTTGCTCGACGAACCGATGTCGGCCCTCGATGCCCGGGTTCGCGAGCATCTGTGCACCGAGCTGCGTCAACTGCAACGCAACCTCGGCATCACCACCCTGATGGTCACCCACAATCAGGATGAAGCCATGCTGATGGCCGACCGCATTGCCGTGATGAACAACGGCAAGGTCGAGCAGTACGCCACCCCGCAGGAAATCTACAACCGCCCGGCCACGCCGTTCGTGGCCGAGTTTGTCGGCCAGGGCAACTGGCTGCCGTTCCAGCGCAGCAGCGACAGCCACGCCAAGGTCGGCGGGATGAACCTGCGCCTGGCCGACGGCAGCGTCCACAGCCCGTCGGGCCGGCTGTTCTGCCGCCCGGAGGCGATCAACGTCAATCCGCTGGTGCACGAAGAAAACCTGTTCCCGGCCAAAGTCCGCGAGATCACTTTCCTCGGCAACCGCTGCCGCATGAGCTTCGAGCTCGATCAATTGCCTGGCCACGCTTTGCTCGCCGAACTGGCACCGGAAGCCATGCCGCGCCTCGGCGCCCAGCAGATCATGGTCGCCTTGCCGCCACGCAGCCTGCAGGTGTTTGCCTGATGAACAGCAACCTCGCACTGCCGCTGCCGCAAAAGCAAGCGCGGCAGGTGTCCGGGGCCGAGGTCGGCGACCGGATCTTCGTCCTCGGCGGCAAACTCCTGCTGCTGGTGCTGCTCGGTGTGGCGGTGCTGTTGCCATTGCTGGCGATCTTCTGGCGCGGCTTCAGCAGCGAAGCCGGGCAGGGCGGTGGCTGGCTCGCTGCGAAGGAACTGGTGACCAGCGACAATTTCCACTGGCTGCTCGGTAACAGCCTGAAAGTTTCCCTCAGCGTCGCGGCGATCGTCGTACCGCTGGCCTACCTGTTTGCCTACGCCTTGCAGCGCACGTTGATTTCCGGCAAAGGCATCTGGCGTGGGATTTCCCTGCTGCCGCTGATGGCGCCGTCGATGCTGCCGGGGATCGCGCTGGTCTATCTGTTCGGCAATCAGGGGATGTTGCGCGGGCTGCTGTCCGACAACATCTACGGTTTCTGGGGGATTGTTCTGGGTGAGGTGATCTACACCTTCCCACACGCCTTGATGATTTTGCTGTCAGCCCTGTCGCTGGCGGATGCGCGATTGTTCGACGCTGCGTCGAGCATGGGCGCGGGGCCAGGGAAAGCCTTCCGCAGCATCACCTGGCCGGCGACCCGTCAGGCCGTGTTTGCCGCATTCTGTCTGGTGTTCACCCTGACCATCACCGATTTCGGTGTGCCGGTGGTGGTCGGTGGCGACTATCAAGTGCTGGCGCTGGAAGCCTACAAAGCGGTGGTCGGCCAGCAGCAATTCGGTCGCGGCGCGTTGATCGGCATGGTTCTGCTGCTGCCGGCGCTGTTCAGCTTCGGTGTCGACGCCTGGCTGCGTCGCCGTCACGGCGACTCCATGAGCGGCCGCGCCCAGGTGTTCAAACCGGCGCCGTCGAAGAAGCGCGACACCTTTTATTTCAGCGTTGTGCTGCTGATCAGCGCCGCGTTGCTGCTGGTGTTCGGTATGGCGGTATTCTCGTCGCTGGTGAAATTCTGGCCGTACAACCTGTCGCTGTCGCTCAACCACTACCAGTTCAACGAGACCGCCGGCGGTGGCTGGCTGGCCTACGGCAACAGTTTGAAGATGGCGCTGGGCACGGCGCTGATTGGCAGCGTGCTGATCTTCACCGGCGCCTACCTGATGGAAAAGACCCGCAGCCAGCGCGGGCTGAATCTGACACTGCGAATGCTCAGTTTCGTACCGATGGCGGTGCCGGGGCTGGTGATGGGTCTGGGTTATGTCTTCTTTTTCAACCTGACCGGCAACCCGCTGCACGTGCTGTACGGAACCATGACCCTGCTGATCGTCTGCACCATTGCTCACTATTTGACCACCGCACAGATGACCGCCACCACCGCGCTGCGCCAGCTCGATGCCGAGTTCGAAGCTGCCGCGCTGTCGCTCAAGGCGCCGCTGTACCGGCATTACCTGAAGGTCACCGTGCCGATCTGCCTGCCGGCGCTACTGGACATCGTGCGCTACCTGTTCGTCTCGGCCATGACCACCGTGTCCGCCGCGATCTTCCTCTACAGCCCCGACACCATCCTCGCGGCGGTGGCGGTGCTGAACATGGATGACGCCGGCAACGTCGGCGGGGCTGCGGCGATGTCGACCCTGATTCTGTTCACCTCGGCGGGCGTGTCCTTGCTGCTGGCGTGGGCTTCGCGCGGCTTGCTGCGCCGTTCCCAGGCCTGGCGGCAAACGGCGCCCGGCCACTGATCCACGACTTATCCCTTTAGCCTCAACTCACCGACAGGAAAACGATCATGTTCAAGCCTATGGCCCTGGCCGCTGCTGTGCTCGCTACTTTCAGCCTGAATGCCTTCGCGGCAAAAACCGAGTTGACGGTATACACCGCCCTCGAAGCCGAGCAGTTGAAGTCCTACAAAGAGGCCTTCGAAAAGGCCAACCCGGACGTCGAGATCAAGTGGGTGCGCGATTCCACCGGGATCATCACCGCCAAACTGCTGGCCGAAAAGGATCGCCCGCAGGCTGACGCGGTCTGGGGCCTGGCGGCGTCGAGCCTGGCGATCCTCGATCAGCAAGGCATGCTGCAAAGCTATGCGCCGAAGGATCTGGGCAAGATCGGCGCGAACTACCGCGACGCCGCCAACCCGCCAGCCTGGGTCGGCATGGACGTCTGGGCCGCGACGATTTGCTTCAACACCGTCGAAGCCGAAAAGCAGGGCCTGAGCAAACCGGTGAGCTGGCAGGACCTGACCAAGCCTGAGTACAAGGGCAAGATCGTGATGCCGAACCCGGCCTCGTCCGGCACCGGTTTCCTCGACGTCAGCGCCTGGCTGCAAACCTTCGGCGAGAAACAGGGCTGGGCCTACATGGACGGTCTGCACCAGAACATCGGCCAGTACGTTCACTCCGGTTCCAAGCCTTGCAAACTGGCGGCAGCGGGCGAATTCCCGATCGGGATTTCCTTCGAATACCCGGCCGTTCAGCTGAAGCGTCAGGGCGCGCCGCTGGACATCATCCTGCCGAAGGAAGGCCTGGGCTGGGAAATCGAAGCGACTGCCGTGATCAAAGGCACGCCGCATGAAGAAGCCGCGAAGAAACTGGCCGACTTCTCCGCCAGCGCCCCGGCGATGGATCTGTACAAGGAAAACTTCGCCGTCCTCGCCCAACCGGGCATCGCCAAGCCGCAGACCGAACTGCCGGCCGACTACGAGCAGCGCCTGATCAAGAACGACTTCGCCTGGGCCTCGAAGAACCGCGACGAAATCCTGACCGAATGGCGCAAGCGCTATGACGGCAAGTCCGAGAAAGTCGCTGCCAAGTAAATCTTCTTACCCGATCGTTCCCACGCTCCGCGTGGGAATGCAGCCAAGGACGCTCCGCGTCCTCTGTGACGCAGAGCGTCACGGTATTCATTCCCACGCAGAGCGTGGGAACGATCAGCGTGGGAACGATCATTGAGGTAGCTGCATGACACAACACAAAGACTTGCTGATCGTCGGCGCCGGCATTCTGGGTCTGTCCCACGCCTGGGCCGCCGCCCGGCGCGGTCTCAAGGTCGCGGTTTTCGAGCGCACCACCACGCCACTCGGCGCCTCGGTACGCAACTTCGGCCAGGCCCTGGTCACCGGCCAGCCACCGGGTCCGATGCTCGAACTGGCCAAGGCCAGCCGCGACATCTGGGGCCAGTGGGCGCAGCTCGCCGGCCTGCAACTCAAGCGCAACGGCTCGTACCTGTTCGCCCGCACCGAAGCCGAAGAGCACTTGCTCGAAGCCTTCTGCGCCGGACGCGCCGTCGAGCACGACTACCGCGTCGAACTGCTGCGCGGTGCCGCGCTGCGCGATCTGTACGGCGGCCAGTTCAGCCATCACCGCGCCGCGCTGCACGGTATGGACGACCAACAGCTGTATTCCCGGGAAGCGATTCCGGCGCTGATCGAATACCTGCGCCGCGAGCTCGACGTCGAGTTTCACTTCTCGACGCTGGTTCGCGATGTCGAGCCTGGGCGCCTGCAAAGTACTGCCGGCACATTCTCCGCCAAGCAGATCATCGTCTGCTCCGGCCACGATTATCAGACCTTGCTGGCCGAGCCGATTGCCGCCCTCGACCCGCAAATCTGCCGACTGCAAATGCTCCGCGCCCGGCCGCAGATCGACCTGAACCTGCAACATGCCTTGCTCACCGGCCTCAGCTGCGTGCATTACGGCGCCTTCGCCGATCTGCCGGAAGCGGCCGCAGTGCAGGCGCAAATCCTGCGCGAGCAACCGCACTTGCAGGAGAACGGCATTCACCTGCTGATCAGCCCGACGCCGTATGGCGAACTGATCATTGGTGATTCGCACCATTACGGCAGCGATCCATCACCGTTCAACGCCGAGCAGGTCGACAACTGGATGCTCGAGCTGGCCGAACAGACCCTTGGCTGCAAGGTGCAGGTGGTCGAGCGCTGGCAGGGTGTCTATGGTTCCCGGGGGCCGGGGCCGTTTTCGTTCCTGCGTCCGGCGCCGGGGCTGAGTGTGGCGCTGATGCACAGCGGCGTCGGCATGAGCGTCGGCCCGGCCATGGCCGAGCGCAATGTTGCACAGCTTTTTGGAGAGCACTGATGTTGAGTCACGAGCAAGTCATCGACCGGGTGTTCGGCCTCTATGAGCGCTTCGGCGCCAGCGACTACATCGGCGAACCGGTGTCGCAGATCGAGCACATGTCCCAGTCGGCGCAACTGGCCATCGCCGAAGGCTTCGACGACGAAGTGGTGCTTGCCGCGTTCTTCCACGACATCGGCCACTTGTGTGCCGAAGGCGCAGAGAACATGGGCGGTTACGGCGTGGTCAGCCACGAACGCCTCGGCGCGGATTACTTGCGTGAGGCCGGCTTCTGCGAACGCCTGGCGCGACTGGTGGAATATCACGTCCAGGCCAAGCGCTATCTGACGCTCAGGGAATCGGGCTATTACGACCGCTTGAGCGAAGCCAGCCGCCGCACCCTGGAATATCAGGGCGGGGTGATGACCGAGGCTGAAGCGGATGCGTTCGAGCAGGATCCGTTGTGCGCCGTCAGCCTGCGAATGCGCCAGTGGGATGAACTGGCGAAGGAAATGGCGGTGCCGGTGATGGATCTTGCCGTTCTCAAGCGCAAGGCTGAAGTTTTGTTGTCGACCGGGTGAGGGCGCGGATCTAAAGCTCAAGCACCTTCCCGACCAACGACTCAATCTGCTCCTGCCGCTCCGCCTGATTCAGCTTCGGATGCGGATTCAGCGAAGACCATTGCGGATGCGCCCGCGCCTTGTTCAGTGCTTCCGGCAACTTGCCCTCGCGCCAGGTCTTGTCCTGCGGCGTCGCCACCTGAACGGCATCCATCGCCGCATGGCCTCGGGCATTCAGCGCTTGCAGCAGTTGCCGCTGACGCAGGGCCAACAGGCGCAACACGTTGTCGTCGACCGTCAGCTCCCGCTGCCCCTTGATCTTGCCGATCAAGCGGTTGCCATAGCTGCGGGCGGTTTGCAGGGCGCCGCCGGCAATGGCCCCGGCCAGAGCGGCGGCGCCGAGGGTGATGCCGCCCACCAGCAGATCCACACCTGCACCGGCTGCGGCACCGGCGGCAATCCCGCCGCCGACTCGCACGCCGAGTTGCTTGAGGGTTTCCGGGTTGAACAGGTCATCGCCCCAACGTCCGTCGAGCAACGGTAGATCGCTGGCGGCGGCGTCCTGCGGGCGGAAGGCGTAGAGCTTCAGCAGCGCCTCGACGCACTTCTGTTCGCGTTGACGCACGGCTTTGCGCAGTTCGCTGATGGCTTGTTGTTCCTGCTCGGCGTTGCTCGCCACACTGCGTCGGCACGCGGCGCAGTCGATCAACAGTTCGGCGATCAGGCGTGCGGCGCTTTGCTGGCGGGCGAGGCGTTGGGCCTGTTGATCGGCGATCAGTCGTTCAAGTTGTGGGCGGGCGTTTTCCAGCAACAGTGCGAGGCTTTCATACAGCCGCCGCTCACCGTCCTCGGGCGGGGCGACGCTGTCGAAACGCACCAATGCATGCAGGCCGAGACGCGCCAGTGCTTCGCGCCAGTCCGGCTCGCGGTGGTTGGCGCTGCTGACGAAATTCAGCACCGGCAGCAACGGTTTGCCGCAACTGGCCAGCACTTCCAGCTCATCGCGGTACTTGGCCAGCACCGGTTCGCGGGCGTCGATTACGTACAGGCCGGCATCGGACTCGAGCAGCTGCCGCAACACTTTGGCTTCCTGTTCGAAACGCTGGCGCGCTTCGCTGCCGTCGAGAAACCGCGCCAGCCGTGCCGGGCCGTCGAGGCGTTCGCCGGGGCGTTCAAGTCGTTCCAGAAAATCCAGCAGGGCGATGGCGTCTTCCAGACCTGGCGTGTCGTAGAGGTCGAGCAACGGCTCGCCATCCACCGACAAGCGCGCGCCTTCGACATGCCGCGTGGTGCTCGGGCGATGGGAGACTTCGCCGAAACCGACGTCGCGGGTCAGGGTGCGCAACAGCGAAGTTTTGCCGACGTTGGTGTGGCCGACCACCGCCAGTTTCAGCGGCGCTTTCCAGGCATCAGTCATGTCCGTGCTCCAGCCAGTTCAACGGGGCGCAATCGGCGAACGGCAGCTCCAGCTGTTGCAGCGCCACGTGCCAGTCGCCGAGGCGTTCGGCATCCAGCGCTTGTCCTTGCGGCGCCTGCAATAACCAGACGCGGGTCGCCGCGGCATTGCGCGCCAGCTCGGCGATCAGTGCCAGGCTGCCGCGATCCGGTGAACGCCGCGGGTCGCAGGCAATCGCCAGCCGTGCCGGCGGGAAGCGGCTGAGCTGTTCGAGCAGTTTGTTGCGCGATTCGCGACTATCGAGGATGCCGGCGTTGCTGACGTTTTTCGGCAGCGTCGGCGGCCATGAGTGTTGATCGTCAAGTTCGATTGCCACGAGCAACGCGCCATCGCTGGCGTGTTCGCCGACGGTGCTTTCGACGCGGTGCAGTTGCGCAGGCTCAGGGTCGGTGATGCCGAGGCGTTCGCTGGTCGGCATCAGGCGTTCGCGCAGTTGGGCGTAGCCGGGCAGGTTCAGGTCAAGACGCAGCGCAGCTTTGCCACTGTTCCAGCGCCAGAAGCAGAACAGCGCCAATAGCAGACGCGGCAGCACGCCATAAACTACCAGTACACCGACCAGCCAGGTCGCCCAGGCCTGACGGGCGCTTTCGATGTTCAGCGCGGTGTCGCCGCTGGCGCGGATCATGTCCACGGTTGGCACGTTGAAGCCCAGCAGCGCCGGCAAGGCGCCGAGGGTCTGGGTCATGTTGATGAACGTGTCGGCGCTGAGAATCGTGGTTTCCCAGACAAAGCCGTAGCGCCGGGTCGCCATCAGCGTCAACAGCAAAACCAGCGCGCTGACCATCGCCAGCAACCACAGGCCATTGACCAGCGTACCGAGTGCCCAGCGATTGAGCCTCTTGCGTTGCAGCATCAACAGCAGGGCTGGCGCCAGTTGTGCCGCCTTGGCGTCGCGGGCGAGTTTTTCACTGAGCCACAGCCACAAGCGGCCGAGGGTGGCGCCATGTTCGCCAGCGAAGATCAGCCCCAGCGCCCAGCTCAACAGCAGAATCAGATTCAGCCCGAGCAGACTGCCCAGCGCCCAGAACACATTGACCGGCGTCTGGCCCAGTGCGGCGAAGGCCAGCCCTGCGCCGCTCAATATGGCGAAGATCGCCAGCAGCACCAGCGCCAGACGGGCGCCTTGCAGCCAGTGCTTGAGTGCGGAGGTCAGGCCGTCGCGCTCGGCCAGCCACAGGGCGCGGCGTTGAATGCGTCCCGGCAGATCGCCGCCGGCCGCGCGGGCCAGGCGATTGGCTTCCAGATCATCCAGCGGGCCTGCGTGTTCTTCGCGCAGACGCACGGTTTCGGTGAGCCAGAGGTTTTGCAGTGAAGTCAGTTCAGTCACGCGGCATCCCGTTGCTTGATTGAGCCGTGAGCATAACCGCTGTGGCGCTTATCGGGGTAAGGGCGGCTCTGGTATCCTCGCCGGCATGACTAAATCACTCCCCCTCAGCCTGATCGCAGCCCTCGGTGAAAACCGCGTGATCGGCGTCGACAACAGCATGCCCTGGCACCTGCCCGGAGACTTCAAATACTTCAAGGCCACGACGCTCGGCAAGCCGATCATCATGGGCCGCAAGACCTGGGATTCGCTGGGGCGTCCGTTGCCGGGCCGTCTGAATATCGTGGTCAGCCGTCAGGCCGGTCTGGTGCTGGAGGGCGCGGAAGTCTATCCGTCGCTGGAAGCCGCCGTGGTTCGCGCCGAAGCGTGGGCGAAAGAGCAGGGCGTCGACGAGTTGATGCTGATTGGTGGGGCGCAGTTGTATGCGCAAGGGCTGGCGCAGGCGGATCGTTTGTATCTGACCCGTGTGGCGTTGAGCCCGGAAGGGGATGCGTGGTTTCCGGAGTTCGATCTGAACCAGTGGAAGCTGGTGTCGAACGTGCCGAATCCGGCTGAAGGCGACAAACCGGCTTACAACTTCGAAGTCTGGGAAAGAAGATAGCTACAAGCTTCGAGCTGCAAGCCGCGAGTAAAAGCTGGAATGCTCTTCTTGCAGCTTGCAGCTTGCAGCTTGCAGCTGGCTAGCTCGCTAGCTGCGCATGCTCATCGGCATCCAGCAGTGCCTTGTCGGTCTGCTGCATCACTTGGCTGGTAATCGCGCCAGCGGTGATCGAACCGCTCACGTTCAGGGCCGTACGGCCCATGTCGATCAGCGGCTCGACCGAAATCAGCAACGCCACCAGCGAAACCGGCAAGCCCATGGCCGGCAGCACGATCAGCGCGGCGAAGGTCGCACCGCCACCCACGCCCGCCACACCAGCCGAACTCAGGGTCACGATCGCCACCAGCGTCGCGATCCACAGCGGATCCAGCGGGTTGATGCCGACGGTTGGCGCAACCATCACCGCCAACATCGCCGGGTACAGACCGGCGCAGCCGTTCTGGCCGATGGTCGCGCCGAACGAAGCAGCGAAGCTTGCCACCGATTGCGGAATACCCAGACGACGAGTCTGCGCTTCGATGCTCAGCGGAATGCTCGCGGCGCTGGAGCGGCTGGTGAACGCGAAGGTCAGCACCGGCCAGATCTTGCGGAAGAAGCGCAGCGGGTTGATCCCGGCCGCCGACACCAGCAGACCGTGTACCACGAACATCAGGCCCAGACCGAGGTACGACACCACCACGAAACTGCCGAGCTTGATGATGTCCTGCAGGTTGGAACCGGCGACCACTTTGGTCATCAGCGCCAGCACGCCGTACGGGGTCAGCTTCATCACCAGACGCACCAGACGCATCACCCAGGCTTGCAGGGTGTCGATGGCGTTGATCACTTTCTGACCTTTCTCGACGTCATCCTTGAGCAGTTGCAGCGCGGCAACCCCCAGGAACGCGGCGAAGATCACCACGCTGATGATCGAGGTCGGCTTGGCCCGCGCCAGGTCGGCGAACGGGTTCTGCGGGATGAACGACAGCAGCAGTTGCGGCACATTCAGGTCGGCGACCTTGCCGGCGTAGTCGGTCTGAATGGTTTGCAGGCGGGCCATTTCCTGCGTGCCGGCAACCAGGCCTTCGGCGGTCAGGCCGAACAGGTTGGTCAGGCCGATGCCGATCAGCGCCGCAATCGCGGTGGTGAACAGCAGCGTGCCGATGGTCAGGAAGCTGATCTTGCCCAGCGAAGAAGCGTTGTGCAGACGGGCCACGGCGCTGAGGATCGAGGCGAATACCAGCGGGATCACGATCATTTGCAGCAGTTGCACGTAACCGTTGCCGACCAGATCGAACCAGCCGATCGAGGCTTTCAGCACCGGGTTGCCGGCACCGTAAATCGTGTGCAGCGCGACGCCGAATGCCACGCCCAGCACCAGCGCGAGCAGGACTTTTTTCGCCAGGCTCCACGAGGTGTGACGGGTTTGCGCCAGGCCGAAGAGCAGGGCGAGGAACACCAGCAAGTTGAGAATCAGGGGCAGATTCATGAGGACTCCAGAAAAGACTGTGCCAACAACCTTCCGGGGCTGTTGCGAACCGGCAAGCCTAACAGTTTGATTTCCAATGATTTAATACCGAAATCGGAGGTCGTCCGTCGTTTTTGGAATAAGCGGGTGTCGCTCTCGGGGATGCAGCTGGCGCGAAACGGACGTGGACGGTCGCTGACAGACGAGGACTGTCACACATATTTGTTAGCGTCGATTTCTTTGACCCAGGGAGAAAGCGCCAATGAAGTTCACACCGAAATTTCTGGCTGTCGCACTGACTGTGGGGATGGGCCTGGTCACTCAGGCATTCGCCACCGACCTGAAACACTGGCCGGCGGATCAGGCCAAGGCATTGGACGCGATGATCGCTGCCAACGCCAACAAGGGTAACTACGCGGTGTTCGACATGGACAACACCAGTTACCGCTACGACCTCGAAGAGTCGTTGTTGCCATTCATGGAAAACAAGGGCCTGATCACCCGGGACAAGCTCGACCCCTCCCTGAAACTGATGCCGTTCAAGGACACCGCCGACCACAAGGAAAGCCTGTTCAGTTACTACTACCGCCTCTGCGAAGTCGACGACATGGTCTGCTACCCATGGGTGGCGCAGGTGTTTTCCGGCTTCACCCTCAAGGAACTCAAGGGCTACGTCGATGAGCTGATGGCCTCGGGCAAACCGGTGCCGGCGACTTATTACGAAGGTGACGTGGTCAAGAATCTGGATGTGAATCCGCCGAAGATCTTCACTGGCCAGAAAGAGCTGTACAACAAACTGATGGAGAACGGCATCGAGGTCTACGTGATGACCGCCGCCTCCGAAGAACTGGTGCGCATGGTCGCGGCCGATCCGAAGTACGGCTACAACGTCAAACCGCAGAACGTCATCGGCGTGACCACGTTGTTGAAGAACCGCGAGACTGGCGAACTGACCACCGCGCGCAAGCAGATCACCGCCGGCAAATATGACGAGAAGGCCAACCTCGGCCTCGAGCTGACACCATACCTGTGGACCCCGGCGACCTGGATGGCCGGCAAGCACGCGGCGATCCTGACCTACATCGACGAGTGGAAAAAACCGGTACTGGTGGGTGGCGACACGCCGACCAGCGACGGCTACATGCTGTTCCACGATGTGGACGTGGCCAAGGGTGGCATTCACCTGTGGGTCAACCGCAAGGATAAGTACATGACCCAGATCCAGGGCATGATGGCCAAACACGCGGCGGCCCAGGCGAAAGAAGGTTTGCCGGTGACGGCGGACAAGAACTGGGTGATCGTCAAACCTGAAGAAATCCAGTAATTGCTACGGTGATTGCTCCCGAGCAGAGCGCGATGATCGTTCCCACGCTCTGCGTGAGAATGCAGCCCGTGACGCTCCGCGTCACTGGACGCAGAGCGTCCCTTGAGGCATTCCCACGCGGGAGCGTGGGAACGATCAAACTGAAGGCAAAAAAATGCCCCGCACTTGGCGGGGCATTTTTATGCGCGACGGTTAAGCATCACAGCCCGTCGAGCATCGCCTTGTTGCGCACGGCACCCTTGTCGGCGCTGGTCGCCAGCAGGGCGTAGGCCTTGAGGGCGGTGGTCACTTTGCGTGGACGCTGTTCGACCGGTTTCCAGCCTTTCTTGTCCTGCTCGACCCGGCGTGCCGCCAGTTCTTCGTCGCTGATCAACAGGTTGATCGAGCGGTTTGGAATGTCGATCAGCACCTTGTCGCCGTCCTGCACCAGACCGATCGCGCCGCCGGCCGCAGCCTCTGGCGAAGCGTGGCCGATGGACAGACCGGAAGTACCGCCGGAGAAACGGCCATCGGTCAGCAGGGCGCAGGCTTTGCCCAGGCCTTTGGATTTCAGGTACGAGGTCGGGTAGAGCATTTCCTGCATGCCCGGGCCGCCTTTCGGGCCTTCGTAGCGAATGATGACGATGTCGCCTTCCTTCACTTCGTCGGCGAGGATGCCGCGCACGGCGCTGTCCTGGCTTTCGAAGATCTTCGCGTTGCCTTCGAACACGTGGATCGACTCGTCGACGCCGGCGGTTTTCACCACGCAGCCGTCCAGGGCGATGTTGCCGTACAGCACGGCCAGGCCGCCTTCTTTCGAATAGGCGTGTTCAAAGCTGCGGATGCAACCGTTTTCACGGTCGTCGTCCAGGGTTTCCCAACGGGTCGACTGGCTGAACGCGGTTTGCGTCGGAATGCCGGCCGGGCCTGCCTTGAAGAAATGGTGCACGGCTTCATCGTCGGTCTGGGTGATGTCCCACTTGGCGATGGCTTCTTCCATGCTGCGGCTGTGCACGGTCGGCAGGTCGGTGTGCAGCAGGCCGCCACGGGCCAGCGAACCGAGGATGCTGAAGATGCCGCCGGCGCGGTGCACGTCTTCCATGTGGTACTTCTGGATGTTCGGCGCGACCTTGCACAGCTGCGGCACCTTGCGCGACAGACGATCGATGTCGCGCAGGTCGAAGTCGATCTCGGCTTCCTGGGCCGCGGCCAGCAAGTGCAGGATGGTGTTGGTCGAACCGCCCATGGCGATGTCGAGCATCATCGCGTTCTCGAACGCCTTGAAGTTGGCGATGTTGCGCGGCAGTACCGACTCGTCGTTCTCGCCGTAGTAGCGTTTGCACAGCTCGACGATGGTGCGGCCGGCCTGCAGGAACAGCTGCTCGCGATCGCTGTGGGTGGCCAGGGTCGAACCGTTGCCCGGCAGTGCGAGGCCCAGGGCTTCGGTCAGGCAGTTCATCGAGTTGGCGGTGAACATGCCGGAGCACGAACCGCAGGTCGGGCAGGCGCTGCGCTCGTACTCGGCAACCTTCTCGTCAGAAGCGCTGGAGTCGGCGGCGATCACCATGGCGTCGACGAGGTCGAGACCGTGGCTGGCCAGTTTGGTCTTGCCGGCTTCCATCGGGCCGCCGGAGACGAAGATCACCGGGATGTTCAGGCGCAGGGCGGCCATCAGCATGCCGGGGGTGATCTTGTCGCAGTTCGAGATGCAGACGATGGCGTCGGCGCAGTGGGCGTTGACCATGTACTCGACGGAGTCGGCGATGATCTCGCGGCTCGGCAGCGAATAGAGCATGCCGTCGTGGCCCATGGCGATGCCGTCGTCAACGGCGATGGTGTTGAATTCTTTTGCAACGCCGCCAGCGCGTTCGATCTCACGGGCAACCAGTTGGCCCAGGTCCTTCAGGTGAACGTGGCCCGGTACGAACTGGGTAAAGGAGTTGGCAATGGCGATGATCGGCTTCTTGAAGTCGTCATCCTTCATCCCGGTGGCGCGCCACAATGCGCGGGCGCCGGCCATGTTGCGGCCGTGGGTGGATGTTTTCGAGCGGTAATCTGGCATGGAGCACTCCGGGCGGCTAATCAGGTATCAAAAGGGAGTGAGCTTCTATTGACGTCTGGAACACTCAGAAATGGCCGTGTGTCCTGATGTTGCCGATGACGTTGCGGGATCGCCGCTGGTCTCAGCCTGAGCTCATAAACCCGCCGGGGATGAATGGCGATGAATCTCGCGATTCTACACCGCTGGCGTCAGGAGGGAATGGCGCAAAGCGTTGTTCCAGTGCTGACGAAGCGTGCGGGATGACGACCGGCAGGATTAATCGCTGTCCGGTTGCCCCACGAGATCGCTGCGGCGACTGATCCGCGCGTTCAACGCCAGTGCCACCCCGCTGAGTATCACGAAGCTGTAGCCCAGCGTGGATTGCAGATTGGTCGGGCTCAGGCTGATCAAGGCACTGATCAAGCCGCCGCAGATGAAAATGATCGTGCTGCCGGCCGAGGCCGAGGTGCCGGCGTTTTCCGGAAACAGACTCATGGCCCGGGACGTGGCTGCCGGCCGGGCAATGGTGGTGCCGGCGGTGCAGATCAGCATCGGGATCAGCACGGTCGCCGGAGCCAGTGCAAAGTTCGACGACAGGTACAGCATGGTCACGCCGGCGAACAGGATCAGGCTCAGGCCGACGACCATCTGCTGGCCGCTGTTGATGCGCCTGCTCAGCACGCTGGCGAGGATACCCCCGGTGACGTAAGCCGCACCGTAGATCAGCAGGATCAACGAAAACTCGTAAGCGGACAGTTGCAGCCGATCCATGAAGATCAGCGGCGAGATCACGATGAATGAAAAGTGGCAGGCGAACGCAAATGCCGAAATCAGCCAGTAGCCGACGAAGTCGAAATCTCCCAGAACCCGTCGATATGCCGTGAGGAAGTTCGTACGTGTGCCAGTGGCGGTAGGTCGGGTGTTCTCCAGAAACAGCCAGGCCTTGAGCAGCACTGCGGCTGATAATGCGATGAACACCCAGAAGCTGCCGCGCCAGCCCAGCGTCGCCTGAAGAAAGGTGCCAGCCAGCGGCGATATCGAGATGAAAATCCCGCCGGCGGTGACCATTAAAATCCGTAGGCGGTCACGTTCTTCGCCTTCGAACAGGTCCTGCACCAGCGCCTGTGACAGCACGAAGCAACCGCAGCCCAGCGCCTGCAACACCCGGAACATCAGAAACAGCGAATAGTCCGAGGTCATCACGCAACCGAGGGCGCCGAGTATGGAAACGCTCATGCCGGCGAGCAGCAGCCCCTTGCGTCCGATCACATCCGACAGCGGGCCGATCAGCAACTGGGCGAAGGCAATTCCGACCGCAAACAGGCTGATCGACAGGGCGATGTCCGCCGGGGTGCGGCGAAAGTGTTCGGCCAGTGCCGGGAACGAAGGCAGCAGGACATCCAGTGGAAAGACGCCGAGCAACACCATTGCCAGCAAAAGACTGACAGCCCCGCGCCGCTGTCGTCGGGTCACCACAGATTGTCCGTCATCCATCGATCAGTCCCGCCCTGGCAAATAGTGTCTGGTTTTGAGGTTCGGCGAAAAATCCGGCTTTCTTCAATGCCTTCAACGTAGCGAGGCTGCCGGCGCGTGCCCGCCGTCGACTGGCCTGGGTCGATGTCATCGTGCCGAGAATGTCCGTCACCGTCGTATTTGCAATGCCCGCGCCACAGAGGCTTTCCTGCAGCCAGTGCTCATCCACTTCGAAGAAGATTTCCAGAATGTCGAGCAAGGTCGTCGCGGTGAACGTTCGCTGTCGCGGGTTCAGGTGCAACCAGAGGTAGTGGAACACTTCGGTGAAATAGCGGCTGTGGCGCGCTTCGTCGGTGAGGTGATCGCGCAACATGTCGTTGACGCCGGACACCAAGCTGTCGCGGCAGACATCCAGCAGTTCACGGGCAATGATGGTTTCCGAGACGAAGCCCAGAAGAAAGCACGCCAGCGGCCGTTGCTCCTGCCTTGTGCGTGCGACCAGCAGGTTCATCCGGGTGATGCGTCTGGGCATCACGGGTCGCCCGGTGATGGCGTAGAGGCTGGCGATCTGCTCTGCCACCTGACTGGAAAACAGGGCGTGATAGCCCTCGTCGGTGTAGAGCTGGAGCGCGGCGGTTTTCATCGACGTCGGTACCTCGACCGGCAGTTCGCCATGCACGATGGTTTCGACGGCGCGATTGACGATCCGGTGTTCGAGCAGCGTGGTGTAGTCGAGAAAGTGCACCAGATGCCGGGCCGTAAGCCGGTGCAGCATCGAACGGCCCGCTGCTTCAATCGCCGGGTGGGTTAGATAAGGCAGGAATGCCGGCGGAAACCAGTGCCGGGTCTCCAGTTGTTCCTGCACGTTTTCCGGCAAGCGGTAATCGTGGGGGCTGGCGCGAACGGAGGCGCGGCTGTTCCAGTCGCTCAGGGTGAACTGAAAGACCGGTTCCGGGGCCAGGGCGCTCATGGTTGTGCCTCACGCAGCAGGTCACGCATTTCCTGACACATCGCCTGACCGTCGCTTTCCCCGCAACCGACAAAGAACAAGGGTTGTTCCGCACTGTTTTCGAGCTTCAGCAACGCTTCGACCTGCTCATCGGAAAACGCGCCTGTGAGCCAGGTGTTCATGCCGAGCGCTGTCGCCACCAGTTGAAACGTTTGCGAAAGGTGCCCGGCTTCGATGAACGCCATTCGATAGGCGCGCGAGTGCGGGTATTTCCACCAGAGCCGGTCGAAGCGGGCGGTGATGAACAGCCCCAATGGCAGGTTGTTGATGAAATGCTGCCCCCCCAGCAGATTGCCGGGCGCGGTGTCGGGCAAAGGGTTGATGAAGCTCAGGGCGTGATCGGCGGGGTGGTAGGCATACACGCCGGGTGCCAGTCCGTCGACGTTCTGTACAAACACGAACCCGGCGCAGGCATTAAGGCCACCGCCGGAAGGGCTGCTGCGCCGCGCGCCCAGTCCTTCGGCGATGCTGTCGTCGCAGTCGGTTTCGCGTTCTCCCAGGTAACCGAGTGACAGGTAAAGCAAGGTGCCCACATCATCCAGCGGCACGGCAGCGCCAGTGAAGGATCGGCAGGTCTTTCGCCGGGTCAGTGAATTCGACAGGCTGTCGTCATTCAGTGCCAGCGGCTTGGGCAGGGCGATGAGTGCGTTCGGACGGGTATCCACAGGGATGTCGGCTGGCGGGGGAGTGGCAAGCACTTTGTTGCAGTGTTCGAGATATTGCCTGGACCATTCCTGAATGTTTCGGGGAGTGTGTTCGCAAGGAATGTCCCGAGTCCCGATATGGTAGATCCTGGACAGTTCATCCCAGCCCCAGGCAGGCGCCGGGATTTTATAAGAAGTCAGTATTCCTGCATTTAAAAGCTGTGTATCTATTATGTTGCTGTTGTCGTATAAGTCAGGGTTGTGGACAAGTTGCGCCAGTCGGGAGGAATATTCAAGATCAAGTTCATGTTGAGTATGGTCTTTGTAGTTCCAGACTATCTGGCCGGGCGTTCGTGGCAGTATGAATAAATAAGGATTTATATGCATGTTGGGGCACGCTGCTCTGGATAGGTGCTTTGTCAGAGGCGCTGGGTAGCCGGCTATACCCAGCGCCCACCTTACTTAACGGGCTTTAGGTGCGACCAGAAAAGCCAGGTTTGCGAGGGTGCGGGATTCCAGAGTAATTGCTTTCATGATTGAACTCCTTGTTCGTTGTTGCTTCGTGGTTAGTTGGTGTCACCTCCGTGGTGACGACTTAATAATAGTTTGTAATGGATTAATCGCAAGCAAATATTAAGTAGGAATAATCCAGTAATTTTGTCGGAGTGATCTTTGGCTGGAAATGGGTGTGTAAGTTAAATTTCAGTAAATAAAGTATTCGCGGAAATATCCTGCAAGTCTGCAGGACAATAAGTGTAGGAAAGCAACGTTAAAGGCAAAAAGAAGGGGAGCCCCAGGCTCCCCTTCTTTATACGCATCGATCCCGTTAGCTGTTCGGCAGCAGGCGGCAGGTGATGCTCTTGATGTAGCGGGTTTCCGGGATGGCTGGGTGTACCGGGTGATCCGGACCCTGACCGCCACGCTCCAGCAACTGGATGTTGCGGTCCAGGTGACGGGCGCTGGTCAGCAGGATGTTCTGCAGGTCGTCTTCCGGCAGGTGCATCGAGCACGAAGCGCTGAACAGGATGCCGTCCTTGGTGAGCAGGCGCATGGCTTGCTCGTTCAGGCGACGGTAGGCGCCTTCACCGTTCTTCAGGTCTTTCTTGCGCTTGATGAACGCCGGCGGGTCGGCAACGATCACGTCGAAGCGCTCTTCGCTGGCCTTGAGTTCTTTCAGGGCTTCGAACACGTCGCCTTCGATGCAGGTCATCTTGTCGGCGAAGCCGTTCAGTGCGGCGTTACGCTCAACGCCGTCGAGTGCGAAGCCCGATGCGTCGACGCAGAACACTTCGCTGGCGCCGAATGCAGCAGCCTGCACACCCCAGCCACCGATGTAGCTGTAGAGGTCCAGTACGCGTTTGCCTTTGGCGTAAGGGGCCAGGCGGGCGCGGTTCATGCGGTGGTCGTAGAACCAGCCGGTTTTCTGACCTTGAACCACTGGCGCTTCGAACTTCACGCCGTTCTCTTCCAGCGCCACCCACTCCGGCACCACGCCGAATACGGTTTCGGTGTAACGCTCGAGGCCTTCGGCATCGCGCGCGGCGGAGTCGTTCTTGAACAGGATGCCGCTTGGCTTGAGCACCTGGGTCAGCGCCGCGATCACGTCATCTTTATGGGCTTCCATGGTCGCCGAGGCGAGCTGGACCACGAGGATGTCGCCGAAACGGTCGACTACCAGACCCGGCAGCAGGTCGGAATCGCCGTAGACCAGACGGTAGAACGGCTTGTCGAACAGGCGCTCGCGCAGCGACAGGGCAACGTTCAGGCGATGCACCAGCAGCGACTTGTCCAGCGGCAGCTTGATGTCGCGCGACAGCAGACGTGCGCAGATCAGGTTGTTCGGGCTCATGGCAACGATGCCCAGCGGCTTGCCGCCGGCGGCTTCGAGGATCGCCTGGTCGCCGGCCTTGAAGCCGTGCAACGGGGTGGCGGCCACGTCGATTTCGTTGCTGTAGACCCACAGGTGGCCGGCGCGCAGGCGACGGTCGGCGTTGGCTTTGAGGCGCAAGCTAGGCAGGGACATGACGTCGCTCCGGAAAAAAGAGCGGGAGTATACCGTGTTGCGCCTTATGCCGGGTTTGGCGTGCGATGAAACGCGGCAGACCTCATCACGAGCAGGTCCGCCCCGTATCCATACGCTTATGCTCTATGCCGACAGCGCGTCGATCAGCGCATTGCTGAACGCCGGAATATCGTCCGGCTGGCGGCTGCTGATCAGGTGGCCGTCTTTCACTACCTCCTGATCAACCCAGTTCGCCCCCGCATTCACCAGATCGTCCTTGACGGTCTTGTAGCTGGTCATGGTCTTGCCATTGACCAGCCCTGCCGAAATCAGCAGCCAGCTGCCATGACAGATCACTGCGATCGGCTTGCCGGCGGACGCACCGGTCTTGACCAGGTGCTGGGCGTCCTGGTCGATGCGGATGGTGTCAGAGTTCTGCACACCGCCCGGGAGCACCACGGCATCGTATTGATCGATGCTTGCGCCCTGGAAGGTCTGGTCGACCTTGAAGTCGTCCGCAGGTTTATCGTGATTCCAGCCTTTGACGCTGCCGGCTTCGGCGGAGAGGATGTCAACCTGCGCTCCCGCCTGCTCCAGTGCCTTTTTGGGGCCAGTCAGTTCAACCTGCTCGAAACCGTCGGTTACCAGAAAAGCGACGCGCTTGCCGCTGAGAGAAGTCGCCATCGTTAAGCTCCTGAGTCTGTTGGAATTACTGCCCGAAAAAGATGGAGAACTGCTCCGGGCACTACAGATTCCGAAGGCTAGTGGAAAGTGAAAGTTCCTGCGAATTGCCCACTGGTGTGTCGTCCGTCGGTTTTTAGAGGTTAGAATCGCGACCTGTCCCAGAGTGTGTACTTATGTCCCAAGAGCTGACCACCGAACAGATTCAACAGTCCCTGCAAGGCATCAGCGTGCCTGCGCAGCCGCAGATCATGGTGGATCTGCAAATGGAGCAGTACATGCCCGACCCGGATCTGGAGATGATCGCCAAGCTGATCTCCCAGGATCCCGGCCTGTCCGGCTCGCTGCTGAAAATCGTCAACTCGCCGTATTACGGCCTGAGCAACAAGATCACTTCGATCAAGCGCGCGGTGAATCTGCTGGGCAGCCGTTCGATCATCAATCTGATCAACGCGATGTCGATCAAGGGCGAAATGAACGACGACACTATCGTCACCCTCAACCGTTTCTGGGACACCGCCCAGGACGTGGCCATGACCTGCCTGACGCTGGCCAAGCGCGTCGGCACCGAGGCGAGCGACGAGGCTTACGCCTTGGGCCTGTTCCACGACTGCGGCGTGCCGCTGATGCTTCAGCGTTTTCCGGATTACATGAAGACACTCGAACTGGCTTATGCCAACGCGAGCGCCGAGCGCCGGGTCGTGGACACCGAGAACGATGTCTACAACACCAACCATTCTGTGGTGGGTTACTACACCGCGAAGTCTTGGCGCCTGCCGGAACACGTTAGCGCGGCCATCGCCAACCACCACAATGCCCTGGCGATCTTCAGCGACGAGACTTCGCGCAACAGTCAGATGAAAAACCTGCTGGCGATCCTGAAGATGGCCGAGCACATCTGCGCGTCGTACCGGGTGCTGGGCAACCAGACCGAAGACTTCGAATGGCAGGCCGTCGGGCCGCTGGTGCTGGAATACATCGGCCTCTCGGATTACGACTTCGAAACGTTGAAGCAAACCATCCGCGAACTTGGCGCGCACTGATTTAAAAAGACCCTTGATTCGAGACACTCATGCCTGAATTGCCGGAAGTCGAAACCACCCGCCGCGGTATTGCCCCGCACCTGGAAGGCCAGCGTGTCAGCCGGGTGATCGTGCGTGACCGGCGTTTGCGCTGGCCGATTCCCGAAGACCTTGATGTGCGGCTGTCCGGGCAGCGCATTGTGCTGGTCGAGCGGCGCGCCAAGTATCTGCTGATCAACGCCGAGGTCGGCACGCTGATCAGCCACTTGGGCATGTCGGGAAACCTGCGGCTGGTTGAGGTCGGGATGCCGGCGGCCAAGCATGAGCATGTCGATATCGAACTGGAGTCGGGCCTGGCCCTGCGCTACACCGATCCGCGGCGTTTCGGGGCGATGCTCTGGAGCACCGACCCGCTCAATCACGAATTGCTGATTCGCCTGGGCCCGGAGCCGTTGACCGATCTGTTCGATGGCGAGCGCTTGTATCAGCTGTCGCGCGGGCGTTCGATGGCGGTCAAGCCGTTCATCATGGACAACGCGGTGGTGGTGGGGGTCGGCAATATCTACGCGACCGAAGCACTGTTCGCCGCCGGTATCGATCCGCGTCGCGAAGCCAAAGGCATTTCCCGGGCGCGCTATTTGAAGCTGGCGATCGAGATCAAACGCATCCTCGCTGCCGCCATCGAGCGCGGCGGCACCACGTTGCGTGATTTCATCGGTGGCGACGGGCAGCCGGGGTATTTCCAGCAGGAACTGTTTGTCTACGGTCGCGGCGGCGAGCACTGCAAGGTCTGCGGAACGGGCCTGCGGGAAATGAAGCTCGGTCAGCGCGCGAGCGTCTGGTGCCCGCGCTGCCAGAGCTGAGCAAAGACTCCGAAAAAGTCCTACGGTCTATAGTGAGTTGTCTCACTGTTCAGCTCGAAGGATCGTGCCATGAAGTCCTTGCAAACCCTCATCGTCGCCCTGCTGCTGTGCTTCAGCCTGACCGTTCAGGCCACGGAAGGCGGCAGCGGTGATCCGCGTTACGCCATCCAGAATCCACCGGCCTACGCCATGCTCGGCGATCTGCTGATTGCCCGACCATTGCTGGTGGTGGCAACGGTGATCGGTGCCGGGGCGTTCGTGGTGTCGTTGCCGTTCACCGCGCTGGGTGGCGGGATTGGCGATGCGGGGGAGGCGCTGCTGGTGGCGCCGGCGAAAGCGGCGTTCGTGCGATGCCTGGGCTGCACAGGGGAGGGATTCGAGCAGCGCGAATGACGCGATCGCAGCCGGGAGCTGCGATCGTATTCAGTGGCTCAAGCCTTGCCGGTGATCTTGCGGTACTTCTCCATCAACTGTTCTTCAGTCTCCGGATGAGCTTCGTCCAGTGGAATGCAATCCACCGGGCAGACCTGCTGGCACTGCGGCTCGTCGTAGTGGCCGACGCACTGGGTGCACAGGTTCGGGTCGATCACGTAGATCTCTTCGCCTTGGGAAATGGCGGCGTTCGGGCACTCGGGTTCGCAGACGTCGCAGTTGATGCAATCGTCGGTGATGATCAGGGACATGCTAACTCCAGCCGGGGCGGGGAGCCCGGGCGCTATGAATCAATGCGCGCAATTGTGCCGCATTGGCGCCCGTAGTGCACGCGGGCGCCGTTTGAACGGTCGTTACTTCTTGAAGCGCAGGGTCAGGGCTTCGGCCACCGCCGGGTGGACGAACTTGCTGATATCGCCGCCCAGGGCCGCGATTTCCCGCACCAGGGTCGAGGAAATGAACGAATAACGCTCGGACGGGGTGAGAAACAGGCTCTCCACATCCGGGGCCAACTGGCGGTTCATGTTGGCCAGCTGGAATTCGTATTCGAAGTCCGACACCGCGCGCAGGCCACGCAGGAACACGTTGGCGTTCTGCTCTTTGGCGAAATGCGCCAGCAGCGTCGAGAAGCCGACCACTTCCACGTTCGGCAGGTGTTTGGTGACCTCGCGGGCCAGCTCGACCCGTTGTTCCAGCGGGAACAGCGGATTCTTCTTGGGGCTGGCGGCGACGGCGATGATCACGTGGTCGAACAGGCGCGAGGCGCGTTCGACCAGATCGCCATGGCCCTTGGTAATAGGGTCGAAGGTACCTGGGTACAACACTCGGTTCATCGCGTCGTCCTGGCGGGAATCCGTTGGGGAGTCGGATGGTATCGCAGCCGTCCCGGTCGGGAAAGTCGCCTGTTGGGTAAGAAAGCACTATAGACGATCGGAATTTTCGCCTTTTTCACGGGTTTCTCAACCGTTCGCCGAGGGATGTCGCCAGTTGCGCCGTCAGACCGTACACCGACAACTGCGGGTTGGCGCCGATGCTGGTGGGGAACAGCGAGCCGTCATGAATCGACAGATTGCTCAGTTGATGATGACGGCCGAGGCTGTCGGTGACGGCGGTTTTCGGGTCCTCGCCCATGGCGCAACCGCCCATGACGTGAGCGCTGCCCAGGCGGGTGCGATACAGCTCCAGACTCAGGCTGTCGATCAACGAGCGGGCCTCGGCCAGGCTGTTCACGTAGCGGGCATCGGCGTGCATCGGCATCACCGCTTTGGCGCCGCCGGCGAACTGGATCTCGGCCATGCTGTGGAAAGACCGGCGCAAACCCTCCCAGGTGTAAGGCGACACCTGATAGTCGAGCACCGGCGAGCCGTCACCGCGCAATTCGACGCTGCCGCCCTGGCTATCCGGGTGAAAACCGTCACGCAGCAGGGCGAGCATCGCGTGGGTGTGCGGCAGGTTCGCCATGTGTTGCGCGCTTTCCTGACCGAAACCACCGAGCAACGTGGCGGCCAGCGCCGGGTGCAGCGGCGGTACTTCGAGTTTGTAGGCCATCGGGCCGGTAGTGCCGTCCTTCCACTGGAAATGGTCCGAGTAGATCGACTGCGGCGCACCGTAGAACGGGTTGATCACCTCGTCGAAACGCCCTGCGGACATGTTCACCAGATGCAGGAAAGTGCGCTTGCCCAGCCGTTTGTGCGGATCCGGTGCATCCGAACGCATCAGCAGCGCCGGGCTGTTGATCCCGCCGCCGGCCAGCACGTAATGCCGCGCCTTGACGGTGATCGTACGTCCAGTCGGCTCGACGCAGCGTTCGTCCATCGCCACGCATTGCAGGCCGGTGACCTTGTCGCCGCTGATCAACAGCTTTTCGGCCCGGGCCAGATAGAGCAGTTCACCGCCCTTTTCCAGGGTTGCCGGAATGGTCGTGACCATCATCGATTGCTTGGCGTTGGTCGGGCAGCCCATGCCGCAGTAGCCGAGGTTCCAGCAGCCGCGCACGTTGCGCGGGATCACGTGCCAGCTGTAGCCAAGTTGTTCGCAGCCTTTGCGGATCACGTCGTTGTTGGCGTTGGGCGGCACCATCCACGGGGCGACGCCGAGACGCTGCTCCATTTTTTCGAACCACGGCGCCATGTCGGCGGGGCTGTGGCCTTTGACGTTGTGTTCTTTGGCCCAGTGTTCGAGGGTCGGCTCGGGCGTGCGAAAACTCGATGTCCAGTTGATCAGCGTGGTGCCGCCGACCGCGCGGCCCTGAAGGATGGTGATCGCGCCATCCTTGCTCATGCGGCCGATGCCTTCCTGGTAGAGGCTGCTGTAGGCCTGGTCTTCCAGCAGTTTGAAATCGCTGCTGGTCTTGAGCGGGCCTTCTTCGATCAGCAGCACTTTATAGCCGGCGGCGCTGAGGATTTCCGCCGTAGTGCCGCCACCGGCGCCGCTGCCGATGATGACGACATCGGCTTCCAGAGTCAGGTCATCGGTGAGTTGCGCGCCGTTGTAGGTTTTCCAGCCACGGGCAAGGCCTTCGCGAAACGGGTCGGGTACGGGCATCGATCAGGTTCTCTTATTATTGTTATGCGTGGGTCGCCAGGCTCAAACGGCGGGCGGGCCGGGGTAACCGCAATGGGCCCAGGATTCGGCGCGGGTGTACCAGGCCATCATCACCATTTGCAGCAATGAGCTGTGGCCCATGCGCAGCAGGCTCAGCGCGCTGTTTTCCCAGCGTTCTAGAAAGTGACGGATCGCCTCGGGGCTGGCGTTTTCCCAGCTGCCCCAGATTCCGGTCAATGGACCGCGCGTCACCGCCATGCCCAGCACATCGAACAGTTGCCGGGTGAGCTTGAGCATTTCCGGCGACAGGTGATCGAGGCTGTAATCCAGCGACTTCAGGGTGCCATCGACAGCGGCGGGCAGCTTTTCCACAGCAACGGCGCCATCCAGCATCACTGGAATCAGCGCGCGCAGAAACAGCAGATCACCGCTGCGCAACGTGGTGAATCCGTTGGCCGATACGCTCGACGAACAGCCACTCAGGCTGGCACCAAGGCCGGCGGTGGCGAGAAAAGCCGTGGCGCCCAGGCTGAATTTCAGCAGGCCACGGCGCGACAGGGCAGGTGTTTCAGTCAGGCTTGGGTGCATTGTTGTTATTACCCGGCGGTGACGTTAGCGAATGAACAGTTTCTGGATCAGTTTCTGAATGGATTTGCCGTACGGCGGGTAGATCAGCTTCGCCGCGTTGAAGCGCTGTTTGACCAGCACGCCCTTGGCCTTGCTGAACGTCAGGAAACCTTCGTGCCCGTGATAATGGCCCATGCCAGACGGGCCGATGCCGCCGAACGGCATGTCGTCCTGCGCCACGTGCAGCAGCGTGTCGTTGAGGCAGACGCCACCGGAATGGGTTTCGCTGAGTACGCGCTTCTGTTCGCGCTTGTCGTAGCCGAAGTAGTAAAGAGCCAGAGGACGTGGCCGCTGATTGATGTAAGCAAATGCCTGATCCAGATCCTGATACGGCACGATCGGCAGCAGCGGGCCGAAGATTTCGTCCTGCATCACCGTCATCTCGTCGCTGACATTCAGCAACAGGCTGTGCGGCATGCGCCGGCCCTGGCCCTGGTCGAACAGCGGAATCAGCAGCGCGCCCTTGCTGGTGGCGTCGCTGAGGTAGCTGTTGAGCCGCGCCAGTTGGCGCTCGTTGATGATTGCGGTGTAGTCCGGGTTGTCGGCAAGCGTCGGATAAAACCCGCGCACCGCCTGGCGATAGGCTTCGACGAAACCGCCGATGCGCGTTTCCGGCACCAGCACGTAGTCCGGGGCCACGCAGGTCTGGCCGGCGTTGAGGGTCTTGCCGAAAGCGATGCGTTCGGCGGCGTCCTTGAGAGGTACGTCGTGGGAAACGATGGCCGGGGATTTGCCGCCCAGTTCCAGGGTCACCGGTGTCAGGTTTTCTGCCGCTGCGCGCATCACATGCTTGCCGACGCTGGTGGAGCCGGTGAACAGCAGATGGTCGAAGCGCATTTTCGAGAATGCCACGCCGACATCGGCTTCACCGAGCACTACGCACACCAGATCTTCGGGGAAGATCCGCGCCAGCAGTTCCTTGAGCAGCAGGCCGGTGGCCGGGGTCGATTCGCTGAGTTTGAGCATCACCCGGTTGCCGGCCGCGAGCGCGCCGGTCAGCGGGCCGATGGCCAGGAACAGCGGGTAGTTCCACGGCACGATGACGCCGACCACGCCCAGCGGCTGATACACCACTTTCGCCGATGCCGGCTGGAAAGCCACACCCACTTTGCGCCGCGAAGGTTTCATCCACTGGCTGATGTGCCGGCTGGCGTAGTGAATGCCGTGCAGGCTCGGCATCAGTTCGGCGAGCAGGGTTTCATCGGCGCTGCGGTGGCTGAAATCGGAGCTGATTGCGTCGATGAGGGCCTGCCGTTCGTTGCTCAGCAAATCGCGCAGGGCCTTGAGCCATTGCTGGCGCTGGGCTGCAGGTGGCATCGGGTTGGCGGCGTAGGCGGCACGCTGCGCGTTGAACAGCCGGTTGAGCTCTTCCAGCGGCTGCTGCAGCGTTTGCAGGTAGGCAATATCGGCAGTCATTGTCAGCTCCGGAGATGTTGTTTTGAGGAACTTTTTAGAGTCTATGCTCTAGAAAGTCAAATGGCTTCCTTGCGCATCCTGGTTTTATCCCGCTCCGGATAGGTCGTAAGATGCCCCCCAACGCACTCTGAATTAAAGCTCAAGCCATGGCCCCACGGATCAAAACCAGCGAGCGCATCGTGCAGAACAGCCTCGAGCTGTTCAATCAGCAGGGCGAGCGCAGCATCAGCACCAATCACATCGCCGCCCATATGGAGATTTCTCCGGGCAATCTGTACTACCACTTCCCCAACAAGCAGGCGATCATCGCCGTGCTGTTCAGTGAGTACGAAAGCCTGGTGGACAGCTTCCTGCGTCCGCCCCAGGGCCGTGCCGCGACGGTCGAAGACAAGCGTTTCTATCTCAAGGAACTGCTGTCGGCGATGTGGCGCTACCGTTTCCTGCACCGCGATCTCGAGCACCTGCTCGACAGCGATCCGGATCTGGCCGGGCGTTATCGGCGCTTCTCCCAGCGCTGCGTGATCCAGGGCGCGGCGATCTACGAAGGCTTCGTTGCCGCCGGGATCCTGAAGATGGACCGGGTGCAGATCGAATCCCTCACCCTCAACGCGTGGATCATCCTCACCTCTTGGGTGCGCTTCCTGTGCACGACCCGGGAGAATTCCAATCACCTCAGCGAGCAGGCCATCAAGCGTGGCGTGTATCAGGTGCTGGTGCTGGAAGCAGGGTTCGTCACCGAGCAGGCCCGCGATGAAGTCAACGCCTTGTTCGAAGAGTTCTACGTGCCGCTGGCCCAGGCCCTCGAAGAAAGACCGTAATTCCATTTCCTCACTGGAGTCGTTCGCTATGCCGATTGCGCAACTGATCAGCCCGACCGCACTGGATGCCCGCAAGGCGCAACCGGGGCTGGTGATTCTCGATTGCCGTTTTGCCCTCGAAGACCCGGATTACGGCCAGCGCAGCTACGCCGAGGGGCACATTGCCGGGGCACATTTCGCCGATCTTGAACGCGACCTCAGCGGCCCGGTGACCAAGGGTGTGACCGGTCGCCATCCGCTGCCGGAGCCGGCGGCGCTGATCGAACGCCTGCAAGCGTTCGGCATCAATAACGACAGCGACGTGGTTTTGTATGACGACGGCCCGGGCGCCTATGCGGCGCGGGCCTGGTGGTTGCTGGCGTGGCTGGGCAAGCGTGACGGCGTGTTCATTCTCGATGGCGGGCTCAAGGCCTGGCATGCGGCGGGGCTGCCGTTGAGTCTTGATCCACCGTCAGCGGCCTGGGGTAATTTCAGCGGCCAGCCGGACATGAGCCTGCTGCTCAGCGCCGAGCAATTGCAGCAGCGCCTCGGCCAGCCGGCCCTGACCCTGCTCGATGCCCGCGCCTTGCCGCGCTTCAAGGGTGAAGTGGAACCGATCGACCCGATCGCCGGGCACATTCCCGGCGCGCAATGCGCGGCGTTTACCGACAACCTGGGCAGCGACGGGCGTTTCCTGCCGGCCGATCAGCTCAAGCAGCGTTTCGCCGCGAAACTCGGCGAGCGTTCCCCGAACGATCTGGTGGCTTACTGCGGCTCCGGGGTGACGGCGTGTCACAACCTGTTCGCCCTGTGCCTGGCGGGTTATCCGTTGGGTTCGCTGTATGCCGGATCGTGGAGCGAGTGGATCAACGATCCTGCGCGCGGTATCGCTACGGGCGAGTAATCGCTCAGCGATCCAGCCGCGCGCTGCGATAGGCCGCCGGCCCCACGCCGTAAACCTGTTTGAATTGCCGGCTCAGATGGCTCTGGTCGGCAAATCCCAGCTGCGTGGCGACCTCCACCGGCAGGCAGCCGCTCTGCAACAAGCCACGCGCGCAGGCGATCCGCTGCTGCATCAGCCAGCTGTGCGGCGGCATGCCGGTGGCGCGACGGAACACCCGGGCAAAGTGGAAGGGCGAGAGGTTCACGGCCGCCGCCAGTTCTTCCAGCGAGGGCGGCGCCGCCAGTTGCGCGTGCAGCAACTCCTTGGCCATCGCCACCGCGCGGTGCTCTTTGCCGGGATTGCCGTTGATCTGCACCGCTGCGTGACGCTGTAACAGCAACATCATCATTTCGCGCCACACCGTTTGCTGTTGCAGCGCGGTGGCGGGGCTTTCCAGCAAGCGATGCAACTGACAGAAACCGTTGACCAGGTCCGGATCGCGATACAGCGTCGCGCCGAAAGCCGGCATCGGTGCGGTTGGCAGTTCCAGCTCATTCAGCAGCGCGACGATCTGCCCGGTGTCGGGATAAAACGCCCGGTACAGCCAGCCGTCCTCGGTGCCCTTGTGGCCGTTATGCACTTCGTCCGGATTGATCAGCACCAGCGTACCGCTGCCCGCCAGGTGTTCGGCGCCGCGATAACGGTAGCGCTGGGCGCCGGCCATGATCATGCCGATCACATAACCGTCGTGGACGTGCGGGGCGAAACGATGCTCGATGTAGCGCGCGGTCAACAGCTCGACCCCGGCCAGAGGCGCGGCCTGCCAGAAACGGATCGACTCGCCCTGATCGCTCATGACTTCACCCGCGCCCCGCGTCGGCCAGCCACTGCGGAATCCGTCGTTCCAGGTAATAACCCGGCTGACGGAACGTGCCGTCAACAAAGCCGACATGCCCGCCCTTGTTCTGCAATTCGAACTGCGTCGTGGCCGACAGCTCGCTGGCCTGCGGCAGGCTGTGGGGGAACACGAACGGGTCGTCAGCCGCCTGAATGATCAGGGTCGGCGTGCGGATCTCACCGAGAAAATAGCGGCTCGATGCCCGGCGATAGTAATCCTCGGCATCGGCGAAACCGTGCAGCGGCGCGGTCACCCGGCCATCGAAATCCCAGAACGTGCGCATGTTTTCCAGCGAGCCGAGAGCAGCCAGTGCGGCGAGACCGTCCTCGCGGCCGTCGTGCTGGAACTGGCGCTGCTTGTTCTTGATGTAGGCGACCATCTCGCGCATGAAGTGCGCCTGATAGACCTTCGAGAAACCCTGGCCAATACGATCGGCACATTGATCGAGGCGAAACGGCACCGACACCGCCACTGCACCGAGCACGCCGCTGGCGCTGCCGGTTTCCCCCAGATGCTTGAGCAGCACATTACCGCCCAGGGAATAGCCGACCGCATACAGCGGCGCCAGTGGCCGCTTGGCTTTCAGGTGGCGGATGGTTTCGGCGAGGTCTTCGCTGGCGCCGGAATGGTAGCTGCGTGGCAACAGGTTCGGTTCGCCCGAGCAGCCGCGCCAGTTCAGCGCAACACTGGCCCAGCCCTGCGCGGCGAGCGCTGCCTGGATCCCGGCCACGTAAGGTGAATTGGAAGAACCGGTCAGCCCGTGCAGCACCAGCACCAATGGCGCCTCGGCGCTGTGCGGGCCGTGCCAGTCGAGGTCGAGGAAGTCGCCGTCGTCCAGCCACAGGCGTTCGCGCTGGCGATCAAGGTGCACGGTTTTGCGCCACAGCGGCCCCCACAAGGTTTGCAGGTGCGGATTGCCGAGGCCGAAGGCGGGGATGAACGGTTTAGACGAAGGGGACACGATTGCTCTCGATGCAGCGCAGCGAGCCTCGGCTGAGACTCGCCGCTTTTTCAGGCCGGTCGGTTAACCGGCGATCACTGCTATACGTTGCCACAACGCGTAGTACACCCGCCCGGATTTCTGCTCGCGGTGCAGGCGCCAGTTGCCTGGCAGGCCGAGGGTCGATGGCGCGGTTTCGCTTTCAGTGTAGATCCACGAATCATCGGCCAGCCATTGGCGCTCTTCCAGCAGCGTGCACACGGCGGGCAGCAGGTTCTGGTTGAACGGCGGGTCGAGGAACACCAGGTCGAACGCGGTCGCGGTCTGGGTTTCCAGATAGCGCAGCGCGTCGGCGGTTTGCACGTGGCCGTTGGTGCAGCGCAGGGTGCCGAGGTGTTCTTTCAGGCTGGAGACCGCGACATGGCTGGCATCCAGCGCCTGACCCATTGCCGCGCCACGGGACAGCGCTTCCAGAAACAGTGCGCCGCTGCCGGCGAACGGATCGAGCACCTTGGCCCCGGCGACGTATGGCGCGAGCCAGTTGAACAGGGTTTCGCGCACCCGGTCTGGCGTCGGGCGCAGACCCGGCGCATCAGGAAAGCTCAGCTTTCGGCTGCGCCATTCGCCGCCGATGATGCGCAACTGGTTCACACCGTTGTGCAGTTTTTGTACAGGTTTCTTTGGACTGGCCATTAATGCTCCGGAACCCCGAGCGGCTGCTCGGCAGGTTTATCAGATGGGGCCGGTAACGGCTTTTGCGGCACGGTCGGGCCAGCGCTGACGATGACCAGTTTGTCCGTGCTCAAGTGTTTGTTCAGGACGTCGCGAACCTGCTCGACTGTCAGGCTCTGGGACTGACGCATGAAGTCATCGAGATAGCTCAGCGGCAGGTTGTAGAAACCCATGGCGCCGAGCTGGCCGACGATATCGGCATTGCTCGCGGTGGACAGCGGGAAGCTGCCGGCCAGTTCGCGCTTGGCGTCGTCGAGTTCTTTCTGGGTCGGGCCGGTCTTGAGGTAGTCGGCGAGCACGTCCTGCACCAGTTTCAGGGTGCCTTCGCTCATTTCCGCGCGGGTCTGCAGGTTGATCATGAACGGGCCGCGAGCCTGCATCGGGCTGAAGGCCGAATACACGCCGTAGGTCAAGCCGCGCTTCTCGCGGACTTCGCTCATCAGCCGGGTGCCGAAACCGCCACCGCCGAGGATCTGGTTGCCCATCGACAGCGCGGCGTAGTCCGGGTCATCACGGTCGATGCCCAGTTGCGCAATCATCAGGTTGGTCTGCTTCGACGGAAACTCGATGTGGCCGATGCCGGCTTTCGGCTCGGTCGGTTGCTCGACTTTCGCCAGCGCCGGGCCTTTTGGCAGCGCAGCGGACACCTGATTGGCAATCGCCTCGGCTTCACTGCGGGACAGATCGCCCACCAGCGCGATCACCACGTTGCCGGCCGCATAGGCCTTGGCGTGGAACTCACGCAGTTGCGCCAGCGTGATCTTCGGCACGCTTTGCGCGTTGCCGTCGCTGGAATGGGCGTACGGGTGATCGCCGTACAGGCGCTTCATCAGTTCCAGGCTGGCGAGCTTGCCGGGGTTCTGTTTCTGGTACTCGAAACCGGCGAGCATCTGGTTCTTTATGCGCGCGAAGGAGTCGGCCGGGAAGGTCGGTTTACCCACCACTTCCGAGAACAGCTTCAGCGCTGGCTCGCGTTTGTCGGCAGCACTGAGGCTGCGCAGCGACGCGATGGCCATGTCTTTATAGGCGCCGTTGCCGAAATCAGCACCCAGGCCTTCGAAACCTTGAGCGATGGCACCGACATCCTTGCCCTCCACACCTTCGTTGAGCATGGCGTTGGTCAGCAGGGCCAGACCTGGCACGTTGCCGTCCTGGCTGCTGCCGGCGGCAAAGATCAGGCGCATGTCGAACATCGGCAGTTCGCGAGCCTCGACGAACAGCACCTTGGCGCCTTCGGCGGTGTTCCAGGTCTGCACGTCGAGCTTGCGGCTGGCCGGGGCCTTGCCGTCGAGTTCGGCCAGCGATTGCAGCTTCTGGCTGGACTTGGCGTTATCCAGCGCTTCGCTGGCCTTGGTGTTGTCGCTCGGCACCAGATAGAACGCAGCGGAGCCGATGATGGCCACGGCGATCAGGCCGAGCAGCAGGCGTGGGGTTTTGCGCTCACTCATGAGTCGTCTCCAGGGGCAGGACGTGGGCGACGCTGAGACGTTCGCGGGTGAAATACAGCTTGGCGGCGTTCTGGATGTCTTGCGGGGTGACGCTTTCCAGATCGGCCAGTTCGGTGTCCATCAGCTTCCACGACAGGCCGACGGTCTCCAGTTGGCCGATGGCGGTGGCCTGACTGGTGATCGAATCGCGCTCGAAGACCAGGCCGGCGATGACCTGCGCACGCACGCGTTCCAGTTCTTCAGCGGACGGCGCGGTGGTTTTCAGCTGTTCCAGCAGTTTCCACAGGCCGGCTTCCGCCTGGGCCATGGTTTTTTTCTTCTGGGTGTTCGGTGTGGCCGACAGGGTGAACAGGCTGTCACCGCGGGTGTAGGCGTCGTAACTCGACGAGCCGCCGGACACCAGCTCTTCGCCGCGCTCCAGTTGAGTCGGGATGCGGCCGCTGTAGCCGCCGTCCAGCAACGCCGAGATCAGGCGCAAGGCGTTGGCCGAACGTTTGTCTTCGGCGGTGGCGATGCTCGGGACGTTGAAACCGAGCATCAGGCTCGGCAGTTGAGTCTGCACGTGCAGGGTGATCTGGCGTTCACCCGGTTCGGCCAGTTCGAGCGGCTTTTTCGCCGGCGGCACGTCGCGTTTCGCGATTGGCCCGAAGTAGCGCTGGGCGAGGGTCTTCACCTCGTCCGGTGTCACGTCACCGACCACCACCAGCGTGGCGTTGTTCGGCACGTACCAGGACTGATACCAGTGACGCAGCTCTTCGACTTTCATCCGCTCCAGGTCTGCCATCCAGCCGATGGTCGGCGTGTGATATCCGCTGGCCGGGTAGGCCATGGCCTTGTAGCGCTCGTAGGCCTTGGACATCGGCTTGTCGTCGGTGCGCAGACGGCGCTCTTCCTTGATGACTTCGATTTCCTTGGCGAACTCGTCAGCCGGCAGGCGCAGGTTGGCCATGCGGTCGGCTTCCAGTTCGAAGGCCACGCCCAGACGGTCGCGGGCCAGCACCTGGTAATAAGCAGTGAAGTCGTCGCTGGTGAACGCGTTCTCTTCGGCGCCGAGGTCGCGCAGGATCAGCGAGGCTTCGCCGGGACCGACTTTCTCGCTGCCCTTGAACATCATGTGCTCGAGGGCGTGGGACAGACCGGTCTGGCCCGGGGTTTCGTAGCTGGAACCGACCTTGTACCAGACCTGCGACACCACCACCGGCGCGCGATGGTCTTCGCGCACGACGACCTTCAAGCCGTTGTCGAGGGTGAATTCGTGGGTCGGTTGCGGGTCGGCCGCCAGGGCCGAAAGGGGCAGGCAGACTGTGCTGAGCAGCAGGCCTGCGGCGCGGCGGGCTAGAGCATTCATTCGTTTTTAAACCTGTTGGGCTGCCCGCTTGGTCTTAGCGTCGGCGGGCGAGAGGGTGCTAGGATACTGATCCGTTTTACTGGCGGCCACGCCTATCAGGCCACTGATCGGTCTATAGGTTGTACGGGTTACCGGCAGAAGCTTTGAGTTTCTCAGCTAAACTCTGCGTTTTCGCCGACGATGCCGTTCCAGTCCTTCGTATTTAATGACCTTTGAGGTGCTTTTGGCGCCTCGACAAAATGTTGCGCGTGAACAAGCTGGGTGAAACACAGTCTGTTCTGCATCGAATATTTATTTGCCGGGGCGCCCCTGTGGCGCGTCGCTACCGTGAGATAGCCGTCCTCCATGTTTGGTTCCAACGACGACAAGAAGACCCCAGCTGCGGCTGGCGAGAAGAAAAGCCTGTTCGGATGGCTGCGCAAGAAACCGCAGGAACCCGTCGTCGAACAGCCGACTGCCATTCCTGAGCCGGCCCCCGCGCCCGCTCCGGTAATAGAAGAAGCGCCGGCACCGGTTGTGCTGCCGATCGCCGAGCCGGTGCTGCAACCAGTGGTCGAGGCCGAGCCTGAAGCGCCGGCTGCCGCTGAGTTGCCGCTGACCCCGGCCAGCGAGCCGTGGCTGACCTTGCCAGTGGCGGAAGAGCCGGTGGCGCTGGTTGAAGAGGCTGCGCCGCACGTTACGCCGCTGATTCCTGCGCCGGTTGCGTTCGCCCCCGAGCCTGTTCAGGCGCCGGTGGTGGAAGCTGCTCCGGTCATTCCAGAACCTGTGGTTGCTCCGGTTGCCCCGATTGTCGAAGCGCCCGAGCCTGCACCTGCACCTGCACCTGCACCTGCACCTGCACCTGCACCTGCACCTGCACCTGCACCGGTCGCCGTAGCGCCAGTCGCGCCAGTCGCTCCTGTGGAAATCCAGGTTGAAACCCCGGTCGAGGCCCCGCGCACCGAAGAAACCAAGGCCGGCTTCTTTGCCCGTCTCAAGCAAGGCCTGTCCAAGACCAGTGCCAGCATCGGCGAGGGCATGGCCAGCCTGTTCCTCGGCAAGAAAGCCATCGATGACGATCTGCTCGACGACCTCGAAACCCGCCTGCTGACGGCCGACGTCGGCGTCGAGGCGACTTCGGTGATCATCCAGCGTCTGACCCAGAAGGTCGCACGTAAAGAGCTGGCCGATTCCGACGCCCTGTACAAATCCCTGCAGGCCGAGCTGGCCGCAATGCTCAAACCGGTCGAGCAGCCGCTGAAGATCGCTTCCCAGAACAAGCCGTTCGTGATTCTGGTGGTCGGCGTCAACGGCGCCGGCAAGACCACCACCATCGGCAAACTGGCGAAAAAACTGCAGCTGGAAGGCAAGAAAGTCATGCTCGCTGCCGGTGACACCTTCCGTGCCGCGGCTGTCGAGCAGTTGCAGGTCTGGGGCGAGCGCAACAAGATTCCGGTGATTGCCCAGCACACGGGCGCGGACTCGGCTTCAGTGATCTTCGACGCCGTGCAGGCCGCCAAGGCCCGTGGCATCGACGTGCTGATCGCCGACACCGCCGGTCGTCTGCACACCAAAGACAACCTGATGGAAGAGCTGAAGAAGGTTCGCCGGGTGATCGGCAAGCTCGACGCCGATGCGCCGCACGAAGTGCTGCTGGTACTCGACGCCGGCACCGGCCAGAACGCCATCAACCAGGCCAAGCAATTCAACCAGACCGTCGAACTGACCGGCCTGGCGCTGACCAAGCTCGACGGCACCGCCAAGGGCGGGGTGATTTTCGCCCTGGCCAAGCAGTTCGGCCTGCCGATCCGCTACATCGGCGTCGGTGAAGGCATCGACGATCTGCGTACCTTTGAAGCCGAACCCTTTGTCCAGGCACTGTTTGCCGAGCGGGAGCGTTCATGATTCGTTTCGAACAGGTCGGTAAGCGCTACCCGAACGGTCACGTCGGCTTGCATGAGCTGAGCTTTCGAGTCCGTCGCGGCGAGTTCCTGTTTGTCACCGGCCACTCCGGTGCCGGTAAATCCACGTTGTTGCGCCTGTTGCTGGCGATGGAGCGTCCGACCAGCGGCAAACTGCTGCTGGCCGGGCAGGACCTGAGCACCATCAGCAATGCGCAGATTCCGTTCCTGCGTCGGCAGATCGGGGTGGTGTTCCAGAACCATCAACTGTTGTTCGATCGCACGGTGTTCAACAACGTCGCGCTGCCGTTGCAGATTCTCGGGCTGTCCAAGGTCGAGATCGCCAAGCGCGTCGACTCGGCGCTGGAGCGCGTGGCGCTGTCGGACAAGGCCGAGCTGTATCCGGGCGACCTGTCCACCGGTCAGCAACAGCGCGTCGGCATTGCCCGGGCCATCGTTCACCGTCCGGCCCTGCTGCTGGCGGACGAACCGACCGGTAACCTCGACCCGCGTCTGGCGGCCGAGATCATGGGCGTGTTCGAAGACATCAACCGTCTGGGCACCAGCGTGCTGATCGCCAGTCACGACCTGGCGCTGATCGCGCGTATGCGCCATCGCATGCTGACCCTGCAACGCGGCCGATTGATCGGCGACGGGGAGGCCGGCGTATGAGTGCAACACGCAGTCCGAAGGTTTCCGAGCGCGTGGCCCCGAAGGCCGCCGATCCGCAACCGCCAAAGAAGAAAAAGCACGACGATGACGACGGCCCGGACTTCGCCACGTTGTTCCGTGCCTGGATCGAAAGCCATCGCGCCAGTTGGATCGACAGCCTGCGCCGTCTCGGCAAGCAGCCGATCGGCAGCTTCTTCACCTGCATGGTGATGGCAGTTGCGCTGAGTCTGCCGATGGGCCTTTCGTTGTTGCTGAACAATGTCGAGCGCCTGGGCGGCTCGTGGCAGCGCGCGGCGCAGATCTCGCTGTACCTGGAGCTCGAGGCCAGTCCGGCTCAGGGCGAAGCGTTACGTGATCAGATCAAAGGCATGCCGGGCGTAGCTGATGCTGAATATGTCGGCCGCGACCAGGCGCTGGAAGAGTTCCAGCAGCAGTCCGGCTTGGGCGAAGCCCTGCGCGAGCTGCCGGAAAACCCGCTGCCGGGCGTGGTACTGGTGACGCCGAACGAGGTCGACAAGTCGACCCTGGAAGCATTAAGACAAAAACTTTCCGAGCTGCCCAAGGTACAACAGGCGCAACTTGATCTAGTCTGGGTCGAGCGTCTGGCCGCCATCCTCAAGCTCGGTGACCGTTTTGTGTTCGGTCTGACGGTGTTGCTGGTTTCTGCATTACTTTTGGTGATAGGCAATACCATTCGTCTTCATATTGAAAACCGCCGCACCGAGATAGAAGTGATTAAACTCGTCGGCGGCACCGACAGCTATGTGCGTCGTCCCTTTCTTTACATGGGCGCGCTGTATGGCTTCGGTGCGGGTCTGCTGTCCTGGGGTGTTTTGGCGTTCGGCCTGAATTGGCTGAACGACGCGGTGGTCGGGCTGGCCGGCTTGTACGGCAGTGATTTCGCACTGGCCGGCGTGCCAGTTGCCGATGGTCTGTCGCTCTTGCTTGGCGCGGTGCTGTTGGGTTATATCGGTGCATGGATTGCAGTCGCACGTCATCTCAGGGAGCTGGCGCCGAAGTAGAATCTTTTTTGCGCGTGATTGACCTTTCAGTGGTTAAGGAAACTTTCATTTGAGTTTCCGGTCAATTTTTCGCAATGCTGAAAAGCATGAGTATGTAAGTCGGAGGTTTTTCCGTATGTCCAATTCTTTGCAACCTGCGTATGCATTGGTTCCAGGCGCAAACCTGGAAGCCTACGTGCACACCGTCAACAGCATTCCATTGCTGACGCCGGAGCAGGAGCGTGAACTGGCCGAGAGTCTCTACTATGAGCAGGATCTGGGGGCGGCTCGGCAGATGGTGCTCGCCCACCTGCGGTTTGTCGTACACATCGCCCGTAGCTATTCCGGCTACGGTCTGGCTCAGGCTGACCTGATCCAGGAAGGTAACGTCGGCCTGATGAAGGCCGTGAAGCGTTTCAACCCGGAAATGGGCGTGCGTCTGGTGTCCTTTGCGGTGCACTGGATCAAGGCCGAGATTCACGAGTTCATCCTGCGCAACTGGCGGATCGTGAAGGTCGCGACCACCAAGGCCCAGCGCAAGCTGTTCTTCAACCTGCGCAGCCAGAAGAAACGTCTGGCCTGGCTGAACAACGAGGAAGTCCACCGTGTGGCGGAAAGCCTCGGCGTCGAGCCGCGTGAAGTGCGTGAGATGGAAAGTCGCCTGACCGGCCATGACATGGCCTTCGACCCGGCTGCGGAAGCGGACGACGACAGTGCTTTCCAGTCGCCGGCCAACTACCTGGAAGACCACCGGTACGACCCGGCTCGTCAACTGGAAGATGCCGACTGGAGTGACAACTCCAATCACAACCTGCACGAAGCGCTGGAAGTGCTGGACGAACGCAGTCGCGACATCCTCTACCAGCGCTGGCTGGCAGAAGAGAAAGCGACGCTGCACGACCTGGCGCAGAAGTACAACGTATCGGCCGAGCGGATCCGTCAGCTCGAGAAGAGCGCGATGAACAAGCTCAAGTTGTCGATTGCCGCATAACCGGCAGTCTGGCAATAAAAAACGCCCCGATCAGTGATGATCGGGGCGTTTTTGTTTGCCTGTCAGGCAGTCATTGGGCCCAGGGCGCGCGGCGCGAATCATTGAGTGTCAACAAATAGCTGTCGCCACCCAGCTGGCTCATTTGCTGGCGAATCCAGCCGGCCCGACGCGACACATAAGCGGTCGGATGACTGGCGCTCCAGACCCGCGGATTCGGCAGCACAGCCGCCAGATAGCTCGCCTGTTGCCGGGACAGCGACCTGGCGCCTACGCCAAAGTGATGCCTTGCCGCCGCTTCGGCACCAAACACGCCGTCATCCCACTCGTCGCTGTTCAGGTACACCTCAAGAATCCGCTGCTTGGGCCAGAACACTTCGATCAGTGCAGTAAACCACGCCTCGAGGCCCTTGCGCAGATAACTGCGACCGGACCACAAGAACAGGTTCTTCGACACTTGCTGGCTCAAGGTGCTGGCGCCGCGAATCGAACCGCCGAGTTCGTTTTGGGCCAGTGCGGCCTTGATCGCACTCAGGTCAAAACCCCAGTGCTCGGGGAATTTCTGGTCTTCGCCGGCAATCACCGCGACCTTCAGGTCATCGGAGATCTCGTCCCACGGTTTCCAGGTGCGTTGCAGATCGATCGGCTCGCCGTCGACCCAGGATTCAATCTTGCGCTCGACCATCAGCGCCGTGAACGGTGGCGGCACAAAGCGAAACACCAACACCAGCAATACGCTGCCGCCCGCGAACCAGAGCAGGGCCTTCGTGAAACGACGGAGAAATAAACGCAGCATAGAGATGGCTTGGCCGAACCGGTTGAGCGGGCCATTATACAGACCCTGCCGATCGAGTCTGACTGGAGTTCTACATGCTGCGTAGCTTTCTGATGCTGGCCGCCTTCTTTGGTTTCACCGGTGTCGGCCTCGGCGCATTCGCCGCCCATGGCCTGAAAAACCGCCTGACCCCGGAGTATCTGGCGATCTTCCACACCGGCGTCACCTATCAACTGGTGCACGCGCTGGCGCTGTTCGGCGTGGCGCTGCTGGCGACGCAGCTTCAGGGGCGTCTGGTCGCCTGGGCCGGCATCTCGTTCACCGTCGGTATTCTGCTGTTCTCCGGCAGTCTGTACCTGCTGACCACCCTCGGCATCGGCAAACTCGGCATCATCACCCCGTTCGGCGGCCTGGCGTTCCTGATCGGCTGGCTATGCCTCGGACTCGCCGCCTGGCGCCTGCACCCAACCGCTTGACGCTTGGTGCTGACCTTTAGGTCATGATCGGGCTAGAATGCCACCCCCTAAAAAGTGATGGCGGCGTTGCGCATGCGCATTCAGTTGAACGGTGAATCCTTTGAACTGCCCGACGGTGAAACCGTTGCGGCCCTGCTGACGCGTCTGGATCTGACCGGACGCCGCGTCGCGGTCGAACTCAATCTGGATATCGTCCCGCGCAGCCAGCATGCCGACACCACTTTGAACGACGGCGACAATGTCGAAGTCGTGCACGCGATCGGCGGCGGCTGATCGCCAGGCCTGCATGGGCCGAGAATTCTGCAAGACCCTCACCCCAACAGAGGATTCCCCATGAGCATCGTTCGTAGCGACAAGCCTTTCGTTCTGGCCGGTCGTACTTACCAGTCGCGTTTGCTGGTCGGTACCGGCAAGTACCGTGACATGGAAGAAACCCGTCTGGCCATCGAAGCCTCGGGTGCCGAGATCGTCACCTTCGCCGTGCGCCGCACCAATCTGGGCCAGATCGAAGGCGAGCCGAACCTGCTCGAAGTGCTGTCGCCGGATCGCTACACCTTCCTGCCGAACACCGCCGGGTGCTACGACGCAGTCGAAGCCGTGCGCACCTGCCGACTGGCCCGTGAGCTGCTCGACGGCCACAATCTGGTGAAGCTGGAAGTGCTGGCCGACCAGAAAACCCTGTTCCCCAACGTGATCGAAACCCTCAAGGCCGCCGAAGTGCTGGTCAAGGAAGGCTTCGACGTGATGGTTTACACCAGTGATGACCCGATCATCGCCCGGCAACTGGCGGAAATCGGCTGCATCGCGGTCATGCCGCTGGCCGGTCTGATCGGTTCGGGCCTGGGGATCTGCAATCCGTACAACCTGCAGATCATCCTCGAAGAAGCCAAGATCCCGGTGCTGGTGGATGCCGGTGTCGGCACCGCTTCCGACGCCACCATCTCGATGGAACTGGGCTGTGACGCCGTGCTGATGAACTCGGCCATCGCCCACGCCCAGCAGCCGATCATGATGGCCGAAGCCATGAAACACGCGATCGTCGCGGGCCGCCTGGCCTACCTCGCCGGCCGCATGCCGAAAAAACTCTATGCCAGCGCCTCTTCGCCGCTGGATGGTCTGATCAAGTAAGAGCTATTGATGACTGAATCGAACGACACGCCAATCCAGACGGAAGAAGGCGACGAGCGCCAACACCGCCGCATCAAGAGTTTCGTGATGCGCGCCGGGCGCATGACCGAAGGCCAGCAGCGCGGCCTGGATCAGGGCGCGCCGAAGTTCGTCCTGCCGCTGGCCGATGCGCCGGTGGATTACGACCAGGTGTTCGGCCGTTCCGCGCCGCGTTCGCTGGAGATCGGTTTCGGCATGGGCCACTCGCTGCTGGAAATGGCCGCCGCTGCGCCGGAACAGGATTTCATCGGTGTCGAGGTTCACCGTCCGGGTGTCGGCGCGCTGCTCAACGGCGTGCTGACTCAGGGCCTGACCAACCTGCGGGTCTACGATTGCGACGCGATCGAAGTGCTCAACCGCTGCATCGCCGACAACAGCCTCGATCGCCTGATGCTGTTCTTCCCGGATCCGTGGCACAAGAGCCGCCACCACAAGCGCCGCATCGTTCAGGCGTCCTTCGCTGAGCTGGTGCGCAGCAAGCTGAAGGTTGGCGGCATTCTGCACATGGCCACCGACTGGGAGCCGTACGCCGAATACATGCTGGAAGTGATGAACGTCGCCCCGGGCTATCGCAACCTCGCCGAAGACGGCAAGTGCGTACCTCGCCCGGCCGAGCGCCCGATCACCAAGTTCGAACGCCGCGGCGAACGTCTTGGGCATGGCGTGTGGGATCTGAAGTTCGAAAAGCTCGCTTAAACGTTACGCAATAAAAAACTGTGGGAGCCAATGGCTCCCACAGTTGTTTTGGGTAGTAGCTGAAAATCAGCGGCGATCCGCGACCACGCCAATCAACACCAGCACCACCAACAACACCGGCGCCAGGCTGTAGTTGTTGAACTGGCTCAGCCCCTTCACTACCCACGGCGTCGCGTAGATCAGTGCTGCGCCGCTGCCGATCAGGCAGAGCAGGGCCATCAGCGGCACGCGCAGAGCGCCGGCGATGCTGCCCAGGCGTTGCTCGACCCAGCCTTTGAAGTCAGCGCCGAACAGCACCAGCAGGCAGCCCACCAGGGCCAAAGCGATTTCCGAAAGGTTGCTGCGGCTCCAGCGGGACACGGTGGCGAGCAGGTCGAGTATCAAATCCATGCGGTTTCCTTAAGAGCGGTCAGCTCAGAAATTTCTGCAGCAAGTCGTTGAGGAACAGTTGTCCGCGCTCGGTGGCCGCCAGACGTGACGGTTCGACCTGCAACAGACCGCTTTGTTCGGCCTCGCGCCGGTGTTCGTCGAGGCTCTCCAGCGGCAGGCCGGTGCGCTCCGGGTACAGGCGCGATTCGACGCCAGCGGTCAGGCGCAGGGCGTTCATCAGGAATTCGAACGGCATCTCGTCGTTGGTCAGGGCTTTCTCGCCGGCCTGGAAGCTTTTGGCCGGGTTGAGGTAGTCCTTCGGCAGGCGCGTCTTCCATGTGCGCACGATGCGCCCGTCCGGATGGCTGAGCTTGCCGTGGGCGCCGGCGCCGATGCCGATGAAGTCGCCGAAGCTCCAGTAATTCAGGTTGTGCCGCGCCGGGCGACCCGGTTGCGCGTAGGCTGAAACTTCGTACTGCGCGTAACCGTGCTCGGCCAGCAGCGCCTGTCCGGCCTCTTGAATGTCCCACAGCGTGTCGTCTTCCGGCAGCACCGGCGGCTGGTTCCAGAACACGGTGTTCGGCTCCAGTGTCAGCTGATACCAGGAAATGTGCGTCGGCTTCAGCTCGATCGCCTGGCGCAGATCGCTCAGGGCATCTTCCAGCGACTGGTCCGGCAAGCCGTGCATCAAGTCGAGGTTGAAGTTATCGAACCCGGCCTGACGCGCCATGCCTGCCGCCCGCACGGCTTCGTCGCCGTTGTGGATACGGCCCAGAGCCTTGAGCTTTTCCTGCTGGAAACTCTGGATGCCGATCGACAGGCGATTGATCCCCAGTTTGCGGTAGGCGACGAACTTTTCTTGCTCGAAGGTCCCGGGGTTGGCTTCCAGGGTGATTTCGATATCGTCGGCAAACGGAATGCGTTGTTTCACGCCTTCCAGCAGTCGACCAAGGGCTTCGGCGCTGAACAGGCTCGGCGTGCCGCCGCCAAAGAAGATCGAACTCAACTCACGGCCATACACCGCGTGCAGATCCTGATCGAGGTCTGCCAGCATCGCGTCGACGTACTCCTGCTCCGGCAGCACCGGGCTGGCGGTGTGGGAGTTGAAGTCGCAATAGGGGCATTTGCGCACACACCACGGGATGTGGATGTACAGCGCCAGGGGCGGCAGCGTCGGTAACGGTGCCCGAGGCGAGGAGGCGGCGCCGCCGATAATCAGCGACGACGCGCAGGAGCTATCGGTCATTTCAAGCCCAGACGCTGGCGCAGCAGATCCATTGCACGGGCGCGGTGGCTGATCTGGTTCTTGTCGCTCGGGCTCAGCTCGGCGCTGGACACGTTACGCTCCGGTACCCAGAACAGCGGGTCGTAGCCGAAACCGTGCTCACCGCTGGCGGCGGTCAGGATGCGCCCGTGCCACAGACCTTCGCAGAGGATCGGCAGCGGATCGTCGGCATGACGCACCAGCGCCAGCACGCAGACGAACTGCGCGCCACGCTCGGCTTCCGGCACGTCCTTCAAGGCGTCGAGCAGTTTGGCGTTGTTCGCCGCGTCACCCTTGCCGTCGGCGTAGCGCGCCGAGTAGATGCCCGGCGCACCGCCGAGGAAATCGACCGCCAGGCCCGAATCGTCGGCCAGCGCCGGCAGCCCGGAAATGCGAGCGGCATTGCGCGCCTTGAGGATCGCGTTCTCGACGAACGACAGACCGGTTTCTTCCGGCTCCACACTGCTGAATTCGCCGATCGAGCGCAGTTGCACCGAATCGCCGAGCATGGCCTGGAGTTCCTTGAGTTTGCCGGCGTTATGGCTGGCCAGTACGAGTTGCTTGAGATTGATCATTGGCCAGGGAAAAGCTCTTGGTTGAAATTGAGGGTGTTGATCTTGTCGCCGGTCTGCACCTTGATTTCAAAGGTGCGGGTTTCCTGCTGCTCCACCGGGTACTGGGCGATGTAGTAGATCGCGCCTTGCTCGGTGATCTGGCGGAAGGTCAGCGGCACGCTCTGGCTGGTCAGGTCCTTGACGGTGCCACTGACCTGGGCGATCAGCGGTTTGCCGTCCTTGATTACCGAGACATTGATCACGCCCTGGTTCTTGCTGCGGATCAGCTCGGCAGCCTTGGCGATGTCCGGCGTCAGGAAGGTCGAGTTGAAGGTGTTGTAATGCACGGTGACATCACCGAACACTTCCTTGCGTTCGCCCTTGATGGCATCGGCGGCCACGGCCGACAGGCTCAGGCAGGCGGCCAATAGCGCGGTAATCAAGCGTCCCATGTTCGTTCTCCTCGCAATGTCGTGGTTCAGACCGCGATTCTGTGATCCGCAAGCCCCGGGCTGCTGACGCGGTAGATACCGATCTCACCTAACAGATTAGGCCATAGCTTACTGGCCCACCCGTGGCGGTGCTGTTGATCCACGGCAAGCCGATCAATGACCTTCGCCTCACGTTCGCGACAAAGTTCTTCAAAGTCTTCGAAGGTGCAGAAGTGGATGTTCGGCGTGTTGTACCAGGTGTACGGCAGAAATTCCGACACCGGCATCCGGCCCTTGCTCGCCAGATACCAGCGGCAGCGCCAGTGACCGAAGTTGGGGAAGGTGATGATGCACTGGCGTCCGACCCGCAGCATTTCGTCGAGGATCTTGTCCGGGTAATGCACGGCTTGCAGGGCCTGGGTCATCACCACGATGTCGAAGCTGTTGCTGGCGAAGTTGCCCAGGCCCTTGTCCAGATCCTGTTCGATGACGTTGATGCCCTTGGCCACGCACTCGGCGATGTTGTCCGGGTCGTTTTCCAGGCCATAGCCGGTGACCTGCTTGTGGTCGCGCAGCCAGGTCAGCAACTCGCCGTCACCGCAGCCGAGGTCGAGCACGCGGCTGCCGGCGGGGATCCATTCCTGGATGATTTCCAGATCAGCTCTCATGGCTTTCTCACAACGTAATGCGGTTCATGTAATTGCCGAACGCCTGCAAATAACGCGGGATCGGAATCAGGAAGGCGTCGTGGCCCTGCGGCGCGTCGATTTCCAGGTAGCTGACGTCCTTGCGCGCAGCCATCAGCGCATCCACCAGTTCCCGCGAGCGGGCCGGGGAGAAGCGCCAGTCGGTGGTAAACGACATCACGCAGAACTTGGCTTTCGCACCTTCGAAGGTTTTCGCCAGGTTATCGTTGAAGTTCGCCGCCGGATCGAAGTAGTCCAGCGCCTTGGTCATCAACAGATAGGTGTTGGCATCGAAGCGCCCGGAGAACTCTTCGCCCTGATAGCGCAGGTAGCTTTCGACCTGGAACTCGACGCTGTGGAAGTCGTAGTTGAGCTTTTCGCTCTTCAGGCCACGGCCGAATTTCTCGCCCATGGAGTCGTCGGACAGGTAGGTGATGTGCCCGACCATCCGCGCCAGCATCAGGCCGCGCTTGGGAATCACACCCTGTTCCTGGAACGAGCCGCCGTGGAATTCCGGGTCGGTGAGGATCGCCTGGCGCGCCACTTCGTTGAAGGCGATGTTCTGCGCCGACAGCTTCGGGGCCGAGGCGATGGCCAGGCAGTGGCGAACGCGATCCGGATACGTGATGGTCCATTGCAGCGCCTGCATGCCGCCCAGGCTGCCGCCGATCACTGCGGCCCACTGGCTGATGCCGAGCAGGTCGGCCAGACGTGCCTGGCTGTGCACCCAGTCTTCCACGGTCAGCACCGGGAAGTCGGCGCCGAACGGCTTGCCGGTTTCCGGGTTGAGGCTGCTCGGGCCGGTGGAGCCGTTGCAACCGCCGAGGTTGTTCAGGCTGACCACGAAGAACTTGTTGGTGTCGATCGGTTTGCCGGGGCCGATGCAGCTGTCCCACCAACCGGGCTTGCGGTCGTCGACGCTGTGATAACCCGCGGCGTGGTGGTGGCCGGACAAGGCATGGCAGATCAGCACGGCGTTGCTCGCTTGCGCGTTCAGCGTGCCGTAGGTTTCGTAGATCAGGTCATAATCGGCCAGCGAACGGCCGCAGGCCAGGGCCAGCGGTTCGCTGAAGTGCGCCGTTTGCGGCGTCACCAGACCAACAGAATCGGGGGGGAAGGCAGCTGGCATCGACCCTGCTCTCGTTGAAATGAGGCGTAAGTCTAAAGACCGGTGGGGTTAGCGGCAAGCAACGATCAGGCCTGATTTGCGCTCGTTCCCACGCTCCGCGTGGGAACGCCTCATTGGACGCTCCGCGTCCGCTTCGGCGGGGGACGCGGAGTGTCCCGGGATGCATTCCCACGCGGACGGTTCGACGCCTCGACGTGGGAACGATCAGCTGACTAGTCCGGGCAGATCCGGCAACTTCTTCGGCGAGCAGATCTTCACCCGCTTCTGCCGGTTCAACTCGCCGCTGAGCAAACTGACCTGGCTTTTGGAAACCCCAAAAGCCTTGGCCAGAAACCCCATCAGGTACGCATTGGCCTTGCCCTCGACCGGCGGGGCGGTCAGGCGGATCTTCAGGCGATCGCCGTGCAGCCCGCAGAAATCATCGCTGCGGGCGGCCGGTTGCAGGTGACATTCCAGAATCAGGTCGTCACCGTCCCAGCGAAACCAGCTCACATCAGCAGGCGCAGGATTTCCGGCATCATCGTCATCGCCGCGAGGTTGTTGATCACCAGCATGTCGATCAGCTTCAGCACGAGGAAGGCGAAGATCGGCGACAGGTCCAGACCACCGAGGTTCGGCAGGATGCGGCGGAACGGCGCCAGGGCCGGTTCGCAGATCTGGTTCACCAGTTCGGCGCCCGGATTGTGGCTGCCCGGTGCGACCCAGGACAGGATGATGCTGATGATCATGGCCCAGAAGAAAATCTTCAGGAACAGCGCCGTCACGCCGATCAGCGACCAGATCAGCAGTTGCAGCGGGTTGCCGGTGGTGCCGTAGGTCAGCAGCAGGGTCAGCGCCATCAGCGCCAGTTGCACGAGGATCGCCAGCACCAGCGACGACATGTCGAGGCCGAACATGCTCGGGATTATCCGGCGCAGTGGCTTGAGCAGCGGCTGGGTGGCCTTGACCACGAACTGGCACAGCGGGTTGTAGAAGTTCGCCCGCACCAGTTGCAGGACGAAGCGCAGCAGCACGATCAGCAGGTACAGGCTGCCAAGGGTTTGCAGCACGTAGACCGCTGCGGTGTTCAATCCAATCATGTAAGGCTCCTTATTTGCCCAGTTGTTCGGCCATTTCGGCCGAGCGGTGCGCGGCGGCGCCGAGTGCTTTTTCCACCAGGGCTTCGAAGCCTCCGGCCTGGAACGATTTGATCGCAGCTTCCGTGGTGCCCGCTGGCGAGGTCACGCGGCGGCGCAGTTCGGCGGCGTCGACGTCGCTGGACACGGCCATGTGCGCGGCTCCCAGCGCGGTCTGCAAGGTCAGCTGCTCGGCGGTTTCCTTCGGCAGGCCGAGTTTGACGCCGGCGGCGGTCATGGCTTCGATCAGCAGGAAGAAGTACGCCGGGCCGGAACCGGAGACGGCGGTGACGGCGTCCAGTTGCTGCTCTTCGTTCAGCCACAGGGCAATGCCCACGGCGGACAGCAGTTCTTCAGCCTGCTGGCGTTGTTCGGCACTCACTTCGCCGGTAGCGTACAAACCGCTAACGCCCTGACGCAGCAGCGCCGGGGTGTTCGGCATGCAGCGCACGATCGGTTGCTCGCCAAGCCATGCGGTCATGCTGGCGCAGGTGATGCCGGCGGCGATGGAGACCACCAGTTGATTCGGTTTCAGGCTCGGGCGAATCGCTTCGCACACGGCTTTCATGGCCTGTGGCTTGACTGCCAGCACGACAACGTCGGCGCCGTCGATGGCCTGGGCGTTGTCGGCGAAGGTTTCGATGCCGTGTTCGGCGCTGACTTTGGCGCGGGTTTCTTCACCCGGATCGCTGGCGCGAATGTGTGCAGCTTCCAGACCCTTGGCCCGCAGGCCGCCGATCAGGCTGGCGGCCATGTTGCCGGCACCGATAAAGGCAATACGTGTGTTGCTCATGTCAGGTCCTTATCTGGAAATGGTCAAGATTGGGAATAGTCGCGGGCGCCGAACAGGGCCGTACCGATACGGACCCAGGTCGCGCCCTGGGCAATGGCCGACTCGAGGTCGTGGCTCATGCCCATGGAAAGTGTGTCGAGCGGCAGATCGAGGCTGGCCTGCAACTTCTGAACGGCGGCGAATGCAGCATCCTGCTCGGCGCGATCTTCAGTCGGCTCGGGAATCGCCATCAACCCGCGCAGCTTCAGGCGTGGCAGGGCGCTGATGGCCTGGGCCAGCGCCGGCAAATCTTGCGGCGTGCAGCCGGACTTGCTGGCTTCACCGCTGACGTTGACCTGAATGCAGATGTTCAGTGGCGGCAGATCCGCCGGGCGTTGTTCGGACAGGCGTTGGGCGATTTTCAGACGATCCACGGAGTGCACCCAGGCGAAATGCTCGGCGATCGAGCGGGTCTTGTTCGACTGAATGGGGCCGATGAAGTGCCAGATCAAGGGCAGGTCGGCCAGTTCGAGCTGTTTACCCAAGGCCTCTTGCAGGTAGTTCTCGCCGAAGTCGCGCAGGCCGGCGGCGTACGCTTCGCGCAGGGCTTCGGCCGGTTTGGTCTTGCTCACGGCCAGCAGCTGGACGCTGTTTTCATCGCGTCCGGCGGCAGCGGTGGCGGCATGAATACGCGAACTAACCTGGAGAATGTTGTCTGCTATCGTGGACATCAAGAGGCGCCAGCGGTCTGAAGGTTCGCGGCATTCTACTGGAATTGAGGGACGCTATGGATATCACTGAACTGCTGGCCTTCAGCGCCAAACAGGGCGCTTCCGACCTGCACCTGTCGGCCGGTCTGCCGCCGATGATCCGCGTGGATGGCGACGTGCGGCGGATCAATCTGCCGGCGCTGGATCACAAACAGGTGCACGAGCTGATCTACGACATCATGAACGACACCCAGCGGGTGGACTTCGAGAAACATCTGGAGACCGACTTTTCCTTCGAAGTCCCCGGCGTGGCGCGCTTTCGGGTCAATGCCTTCAACCAGAACCGGGGCGCCGGGGCGGTGTTCCGCACTATTCCGTCAAAAGTGCTGACCATGGAAGACCTGGCCATGGGCGACGTCTTTCGCAAGATCACCGATGCGCCGCGCGGGCTGGTGCTGGTGACCGGGCCGACCGGCTCCGGCAAGTCGACGACGCTGGCGGCAATGATCGATTACCTCAACACCCATCGCCATCACCACATCCTGACCATTGAAGATCCGATCGAATTCGTCCACGAATCACGCAAATGCCTGATCAATCAGCGCGAAGTCCATCGCGATACCCGCAGTTTCGCCACCGCATTGCGTTCAGCGCTACGCGAAGACCCGGACGTGATCCTCGTGGGCGAGATGCGTGATCTGGAAACCATCCGCTTGGCACTCACCGCCGCCGAAACCGGGCACCTGGTGTTCGGAACGCTGCACACCACTTCGGCAGCCAAGACCATCGACCGGGTGGTGGACGTGTTCCCCGGGGACGAAAAATCCATGGTGCGCTCGATGCTCTCGGAGTCGTTGCTGGCGGTGGTGTCGCAGACGCTGATCAAGAAGATCGGCGGTGGCCGGGTGGCGGCGCACGAGATCATGCTGGGGACGTCGGCGATCCGTAACCTGATCCGCGAGGACAAGGTGGCGCAGATGTATTCGGCGATACAGACCGGCGGCTCGCTGGGGATGCAGACACTCGACATGTGCCTGAAGGATCTGGTGACCAAAGGCTTGATCAGTCGCGAACATGCGCGGGAGAAGGCGCGCACGCCGGATAACTTCTAGGCAAAAAAAATCGCAGCCCGTGGGCTGCGATTTTTTGTGTCTGAGCAATCAGCGCTGAACGACGCGCATCTGCCCCTGTTCCTTCGGCAATACGCGTTTGGCTACGACGTAATGCTTTTCCCAGTACGGCTTGTTCAGTGTGTCGATGCTCACCGACTTGCCGCGCCGTGGCGCATGGATGAAACGGTCGTTGCCCAGGTAGATGGCAACGTGATTGACCCGACGGCTCTTGATGTTGAAGAAAATCAGGTCGCCCGGCTTCAGGTCCTTGCGTTCGACTTTCTCGCCGTGACCACTGGCCATGGCGTTCGAGGTGCGTGGCAGGTCGAACGTGGCGTCGTTGAACGCGTATTTCACCAGACCGCTGCAGTCGAAGCCTTTACTCGGGCTGCTGCCGCCCCAACGGTAAGGTGTACCGAGGACGTTTACCGCGCGACTCAGGACATTGCTGCTTTCCTTGGTCGCCATCGGTGGTACCAGCTTGCTGCGGCCGTTGCTGCTCAGCGTGGTGTGTTTGACCTGTTTGCCTTTGTTCGAAGGAGCAGAGGCATGGGATTTAGGGGTGAAACCGTTAACGTTTGGAAGACGTTGCTCACGATTGGTGGCGTGGGCGGCCAGTGGCATTAATAGGCAAATGGTTAGCCATGTCTTGAAAAATGGACGCATTAGGCAGGGCTCTTGGTGTGTTAGCGCGCAACTTTATAACAGCTTTTTTGTCACTTCCGAGGCCGTTGGTCGATTCAATCGGGTGCCAACGGAACCAAATAAGCGGCAAAAAGACGCAATTGTCGGACAGAAGTCCGGTGCTATAAGGCTTTGACGGGAGACACGGTAGCATTTGCCATACGTCGGCTACCTGTAAAAAAGTCACAAAGAATTAAAGAATATTTATCTATCGCGTGTATCGAGGTCTTAATGAACGGCTATCAGCTGCCCCGTGTGAAGGAAAAAGACACCCATAGCAAGGTGATCGGCTACCTGTTGTGGATTTTCGGTTTCACAGGCTCACACCGCTTCTATTACGGCAAGCCGGTGACCGGCACGATCTGGTTTTTCACCTTCGGATTGCTGGGGATCGGCTGGCTGATCGACGTGTTCCTGATCCCGGCGATGGATCGAGAAGCCGACCTGCGTTTCGTGGCGGGCCCTATTGAATATAACGTGGCGTGGATTCTGCTGACCTTCCTCGGCGCGTTCGGCGTGCACCGGATGTATCAGGGCAAGTGGATCACAGGTTTGCTGTACCTGCTGACCGGCGGGTTGTTCTTTCTGGGGGTGCTGTATGACTTCTGGACGCTGAACGATCAGGTGTCGGTGCGTAACGCCGAAGGTCGGGGCGCCTTTCAGTAAGTGATGGCGAGGGAGCTGGCTCCCTCGCCATTTTTGTTACGCCTGGTGGCTGATCCGGCCATCCACCAGCGTGTAACGCACCACACCCGGCAGGCTATGGCCGAGGAACGGGCAGTTCTCGCCCTTAGACAGCCAGGTTTCGCCGGCAACGGTCGAAGCCTTCGGATCGAACAGCACGATATCTGCCGCGCCACCCACCGCCAGTTTGCCTGCCGGCAGGCGCAGGGCCTCGGCCGGACCGGCGCTCAGACGGGCCAGCAGGGTCGGCAGGTCCAGCAGACCGTCCTCGACCAAGGTCATCGCCAGCGGCAGCAACAGCTCGACGCTGCTGATGCCGGGCTCGGTCGCGCCGAACGGTGCCAGTTTGGCATCGCGTTCATGGGGCTGGTGATGGCTGGAAATCGCCGAGACCACGCCGGACTTCACCGCCTCGCGCAGACCGTCGCGGTCGGCGCGGGTGCGCAGCGGCGGTTGCACGTGATACAGGCTGCTGAAGTCGATCAGCGCTTCGTCCGTCAGGATCAGCTGATACAGGGCGACATCTGCCGTGACTTTCAAGCCACGGGCCTGGGCCTGAGCGATCAGGGCCACGCCGCGAGCGCTGGTCAGCTGGCTGAAGTGCGCACGCACGCCGGTCTGCTCGACCAGCAGCAGATCACGGGCCAGCGCCACGGTTTCAGCGGTTTCCGGAATGCCCGGCAAGCCGAGGAAGCTGGCGGTGGCACCTTCGTGGGCCAGGCCGCCGTCGGCCAGGTCGTGATCCTGCGAGTTGAAGATCACCGTCAGGTCGAAGGTCGCCGCGTAATCCAGCGCCCGGCACAGGGTACGGGTGTTGCGGAAGCTCTCGAGGCCGTTGCCGAACGCCACGCAACCGGCGTCGCGCAGGGCAACGAGTTCTGCGAGCTGTTCACCATCCAGACCTTTGCTCAGCGCGCCGATCGGGAACACCTTGGTGTTGCCGGCCTCGCGGGCGCGGTCGAGGATCAGTTCGGCCACGGCCGAGGTGTCGAGTACCGGTCTGGTTTTCGGCGGGCAGCACAGGCTGGTCACGCCGCCGGCCGCAGCCGCGCGGGTTTCGCTGGCGATGGTGCCTTTGCGGCTGTAGCCCGGCTCGCGCAGGGCGACGTTCAGGTCTACGAGGCCTGGAGCGGCGACAAGGCCTTGGGCGTCGATGGTTTCGACGGCGGTGAAGCCGGCCGGTGCAGCGCCGAGGGCGACGATCTTGCAGGCTTCAACGTGAATATCGGTGATTTGATCCAGGCCGCTGCTTGGATCGATGACGCGGGCGCCGAGAATGCTGAGCTTCACTGGGCGTTCTCCTGCTCGAATTGACGTTGCGCCGTTTGCCCGCTCATGGCCATCGACAGCACGGCCATACGGATCGCGATGCCGTAGGTGACTTGATTGAGAATCACCGAGTGCGGGCCGTCGGCCACCGCCGACTCGATTTCCACACCACGGTTGATCGGCCCCGGGTGCATGACGATGCAATCGGGCTTGGCGCCGGCCAGGCGCGCGGTGGTCAGGCCGAACAGGCGGTAGAACTCGCCTTCGCTCGGCAGCAGGCCGCCGGTCATGCGCTCACGCTGCAGGCGCAGCATGATCACCACGTCGACGTCTTTCAGGCCTTCGGTCATGTCGGTGTAGACCTTCACGCCGTATTGCTCGATGCCGATCGGCAGCAGGGTCTTCGGCGCGATCACGCGGATGTCCGGGCAGCCGAGGGTCTTCAGGGCGAGCATGTTCGAGCGCGCCACCCGCGAGTGCAGGATGTCGCCGACGATGGCCACCGAGAGGTTCTCGAAACCGCCCTTGTGGCGGCGGATGGTCAGCATGTCGAGCATGCCCTGGGTCGGGTGCGCGTGCCGGCCGTCGCCGCCGTTGATGATCGCCACTTGCGGGCAGACATGCTCGGCGATGAAGTGCGCCGCGCCCGAGTCGCCATGGCGCACGACGAACATGTCGGCGGCCATGGCTTCCAGATTGCGCAGGGTGTCGAGCAGGGTTTCACCCTTGCTGGCCGACGAGGTCGACACGTTCAGGGTGATCACGTCCGCCGACAGCCGCTGGGCCGCCAGTTCGAAGGTGGTGCGGGTGCGGGTCGAGTTTTCGAAGAACACGTTGCACACGGTCTTGCCGCGCAGCAACGGGACCTTCTTCACGGCCCGGGCGCCGACTTCGAGGAACGAGTCGGCGGTGTCGAGGATTTCCGTCAGCAACTCGCGGCGCAGGCCGTCGAGCGAGAGGAAGTGGCGCAGCTGGCCCTGATCATTGAGCTGCAGCGGGCGCTTGGTATCTAGAGGCGTCATCGCGAGGGGGACTCTCAATAGGGCGGATTAAAGGGCAAGGTCTTGCAGTTCGAGGGCCAGCTCCGGCCCGGACAGCTTGACCCGCTCGTGGGCGGCCAGCGACAGGGTCGCGCCGACCACGTTCGGGCGGATCGGCAATTCGCCGGCGTCCAGGTCCAGCAGGCAGACCAGCGTCACGCTGGCCGGGCGGCCGTAGTCGAACAGTTCGTTCATGGCGGCGCGGATGGTCCGGCCGCTCATCAGTACGTCGTCGATCAGCACCAGATGCTGGCCTTCGATTTCGAAGGGCAGGGCGGACGGGCGCACCTGCGGGTGCAGGCCGTTCTGGCTGAAGTCGTCGCGGTAGAAGGAAACATCCAGCGTGCCCAATGGCGCGTCGCTGCCCAGCTCTTTGAGCAGGGCCTGGGCGACCCAGACGCCGCCGGTGCGGATGCCGATGTAACGCGGTTCGCTGATATCACGCTGGGCAAGGTGCGCCTTGAGGCGGGTCGCCATCTGGCTGATCAGATCGGCAGGATTGGGCAGGCTCATGGTTGCTCCTTCTTGGGGTCGAGCCGGTTCTCGCGAACCGGAGCTCGGGTTGTAACCAAAAGAAAAGCGCCGTAGCGCTTGTCAGGATTCAAATAGTGCGGTGTTTTCGTCGAGCCAGCCTTGCAGCAGCAGGGCGGCGGCGATGGCGTCCACCGGGTTGTCGCGGTAGCTGCCTTTCTGCCCACCGCGCACCAGTCGCTCGCCCTTGGCTTCGAAGGTCGTCAGGCGTTCGTCGTGGGTATAGAAAGGCAGGTTGAAGCGGCCGTTGAGGCGGCGGGCGAATTTCTCGGCGCGGGCGCACATCTCGCTGGGCGTACCGTCCATGTTCAGCGGCAGGCCGACCACCACGGCGTCGGGCTTCCATTCCTTTATCAGGGCTTCGACCTGATTCCAGTCCGGCACACCGTTTTGCGCCTTCAAGGTGCACAGTTCGCGGGCCTGGCCGGTAATCACCTGGCCGACCGCCACGCCGATCTGTTTGGTGCCGTAGTCGAAGCCGAGGATCAGGCGCAGGGCCATCAGGCGTGTCCTGCCTGGCTGGTCAGCAGGCTGAGGTTGATTCCCAGATGCTTGGCCGCCGCTTCCAGGCGCAGTTCACTGCTGGTGTTGAACAGGATGTCGGCGTCGTACGGGCAGGTCAGCCAGGCGTTGTCGGCCAGTTCGGCCTCCAGCTGACCGGCTTCCCAACCGGCATAACCGAGGGTGATGACGCTTTTGGCCGGGCCCACGCCGTCGGCGATGGCGAACAGCACATCCTGCGAGGTGGACAGGGCCAGATCGCCCTCCAGCTCAACGGTAGCCTGGAACGTCTTGCCCGCCGGGTGCAGGACAAAACCGCGATCGGTCTGCACCGGGCCGCCGATGAAGATCGGCACATGCTGGCACAGCGCCGGCGGATCGATGTCCGGGCGCAGTTGTTCGAGGATGTCGGCCAGATTCAGCTCTTGCGGTCGGTTGACCACCAGCCCCATGGCGCCATTGGCCGTGTGCTCGACGATGTAGGTCAAGGTGTGGGCAAAGTTCGGGTCGGCCATGTGTGGCATGGCGATCAGGAAGTGATGCTTGAGGTAGCTGGGGCTGACGTTTTTCATGTGCGGTAGTGTGGCGTTCGGGGGGCGAACTGACAAGCTGGAGCGGGCAAAAGATCGACTCAGTTACTGGACAACCGGTCGCCCCGGGCGAATTTCCAGGTGCGGATGATTTCCAGACGGTCGATGTCCGACAGGTCCCCGGTAAACGGTGCAAACGGTGCCGCCAGACGCACGATCCGCTGCGCCGCCTGATCCAGCAGTGGCTGGCCGGAAGACTCCAGCACCAGCACTTCATACAGCGAGCCATCGCGGTTGATCGACACCATCAGGCGCAGATTGCCGTAGATCTGCTTGCGCCGGGCTTCGTCGGGGTAATTGAGGTTGCCGATGCGCTCGACCTTCTTGCGCCATTCGTCCTTGTACCAGGCGCCCTTGTCGCGCATGGTCGAGGCGGCGCTGAGGCGGTGGATACGCGGGCGCTTGGCATACAGCTGTTGTTCGTTGGCCAGTTCGGCTTCGAGGCTGGCAATGTCGCTGGAGAGCTGCGAGCTGTCGAAGGTCGGGGCGTCGACCGTCGGTTTGGTCTCGGTCCTGGCTTCTTCTTTCTTGGTCGGCGCCTTTTTCGGTTTCGGCGCCACGGTGGTCACGGCCGCCTTGGGCGCGGCTTCCTGCACTTCCGGCTTGGCGGCGGGCGGCGGGGTGACTTTCTTGACTTCGTTTGCCTGAAACGGCGCGACCTCGGTGGTCTTGGGGATCGCCTTCTTGTCGAGGGTGCCGCTGCCTTCCTGGTTTTCCTGGGCGAGGAAATCGGCCTTCGCCGGCTTCTTTTCGCTCTTGAAGGTAGCGAGGGTGATTTCCAGGGTTTTGCTGATCTGCTTGGGCTCCACCATGGTGAAACCCACGCCGAGCAGCAGCGCCAGATGGATCAGCGCCGCGAGAAACAGGGTAAATCCGAGGCGATCGACCGGGCGCACGCCTTTATGGGCGAGTTCAGCGGGCAGATCGGACGGAAGTGTCATTCGAGAAAAACCAACATCGCGTTTTTACGGGCTCGGCATGATAACGCAATGTTGGTTTTTAGCTGCAAGCTTGAAGTCTCAAGCGACAAGCTGCACACCACTGGCTTTAAGCTTGCGGCTTGCGGCTCGACGCTTGCAGCTTGCCTTCGATCGCATCCATCAGCAGGCCGCCGATATCGGTGCCGAAGGCATTGTCGATTTCGCGGATGCAGGTCGGGCTGGTGACGTTGATTTCGGTCAGGTGCTCGCCGATCACGTCCAGGCCAACGAACAGCAGGCCTTTTTCGCGCAAGGTCGGGCCGACCTGGGCGGCGATCCAGCGATCCTTGTCGGTCAACGGACGAGCTTCGCCACGACCACCGGCCGCGAGGTTGCCACGGGTTTCGCCCTGGGCCGGAATCCGCGCCAGGCAGTAATCCACCGGCTCGCCGTCGATCATCAGGATGCGCTTGTCGCCGTCCTTGATCGCCGGCAGGTAGGCCTGACCCATGATCTGCTGGGCGCCGAGGGCGGTCAGGGTTTCCAGAATCACCGACAGGTTCGGATCGCCGGCGCGATGACGGAAGATCGAGGTGCCACCCATGCCGTCCAGCGGCTTGAGGATCACGTCGCCATGTTTGGCGGCGAATTCACGCAGCACGTCGGCGCGGCGGCTGACCACGGTCGGCGGCGTGCACTGCGGGAACAGGGTGGCGAACAGTTTTTCGTTGCAGTCGCGCAGGCTCTGCGGCTTGTTGACCACCAGCACCCCGGCGGCTTCGGCCTGTTCGAGCAGGTAGGTGGAGTAGACGAACTCCATGTCGAACGGCGGATCCTTGCGCATCAGGATCACGTTCAGGTCGCTGAGCGGCGAATCCTGCTCGGTGCCCAGTTCGAACCATTTTTCCGGGTTGGCGAAGACTTTCAGCGGCTTCATCCGCGCCCGTGCCTGGCCTTCACCCTGATAAAGGTCTTTCTGTTCCATATAGAACAGTTCCCAGCCGCGCTTTTGCGCCGCCAGCAGCATGGCCAGCGAGCTATCCTTTTTATAGGAAATGCTGGCGATAGGGTCCATGACAATCCCGACGCGAACGCTCATTGGGTTTTCCTCGAAAATTGGCTACCGGATCGGTATGAAAAAAGTGCCGCCAGAGTGGCGCCGGGCGGGTTTTCGGTCAAGGAAAAACCCGTCGATAGATTGGATCAGGAGACTGTGCTAAAAAGGCTGCCATGTCGTGCTGGCCCTTGAACATCAAGGGTTTCCAGCCATCAGTCATCGCAAAACGGACAAATTGATTCGCAAAGGCGACGGTAGAGCCCCCTTATGGAACAGCAGTCCAGCGCCTTGAAGGTCATGGTGATCGACGACTCGAAAACGATTCGTCGCACCGCCGAGACCCTGTTGAAAAATGCAGGGTGCGAAGTCATCACCGCGATCGACGGTTTTGACGCCCTGGCGAAGATCGCCGACCACCATCCCGGAATCATCTTTGTCGACATCATGATGCCGCGTCTGGATGGTTATCAGACCTGCGCTTTAATCAAGAACAACAACGCGTTCAAGGGCACGCCGGTGATCATGCTGTCGTCCCGGGACGGGCTGTTCGACAAGGCCAAGGGGCGGATTGTCGGTTCCGATCAATTTTTGACCAAGCCTTTCAGCAAGGAAGAACTGCTCGACGCGATTTCGGCCCATGTTCCGGGCTTCGCTGCCGCTTTGCCGCAGTAAGACACGCACAGAGACGCTCGGCCAGCGGGCCCGGTGTCGACAAGAAAAATGGGGAAGACCATGGCACGTATCCTGATCGTCGATGATTCGCCGACCGAAATGTACAAACTCACTGGCATGCTGGAAAAGCACGGGCACGAAGTGCTGAAAGCCGAAAACGGCGCCGACGGCGTGGCCCTGGCCCGCCAGGAAAAACCCGACGCGGTGCTGATGGACATCGTCATGCCCGGCCTCAACGGCTTCCAGGCCACCCGTCAGTTGACCAAGGATGCGGAAACCAGCCACATCCCGGTGATCATCATTACTACCAAGGATCAGGAGACCGACAAGGTCTGGGGCACCCGCCAGGGCGCCAAGGACTACCTGACCAAACCGGTCGACGAAGACACGCTGATCAAGACCCTGAACAACGTGCTGGCCGGTTGATCGCGCCGCCATGAGCGAGTCGCTGACCGCGTTCGAGCTGTTGTGGCAGATCGACCAGCGCTGTCGCCTGCTGGCGGCGGACCTGCCGTCGCAACCGGCGCGCCAGGATCGCTGGAGCGGCATCGGCTTTCGTCTGGGCGAGCACTGGTACGTCACGCCGATGGGCGAAGTCAGCGAAGTGCTGCCCGAACTGCGTGTCACCCAGTTGCCGGGCGTCAAGCCGTGGGTCAAGGGCGTGGCCAACCTGCGCGGACGGCTGCTGCCGGTCATGGACCTGTGCGGCTTCTTCGGCCATGAGCTGTCACCGATGCGCAAACAGCGGCGGGTACTGGTGGTAGAGCATCAGGACGTGTTTGCCGGGTTGCTGGTCGATGAAGTCTTCGGCCTGCAGCACTTCGAGCAGGACAGTTTCGAATCCGTCTCGATCAGTAAACGGCAAGGCTCCAAGGGCGAGTTCATCAAGGGCTATTTCCGGCGCGAGCAGAACTGGCGGGTGTTCAGCCTGTTTGCGCTGGCGCAGTCACCGAGTTTCATGCACGTCGCGGTTTAACAGGCGAGGACCGATGATCAAAGCAAAAACAGGCAAGCCCGCAGAAGGCTCGCGCAGCCGCTCGCAGATCATCGTGCTGTTCATCGCACTGATCGTGTTCATCATGCTGCTGTTCGCCAACTTCGCTTACCTCAACACCCAGGCCAACTACGACAAGCAGTACATCGGCCACGCCGGCGAGCTGCGGGTGCTGTCGCAGCGGATCGCCAAGAACGCCACCGAAGCCGCCGCCGGCAAAGCCGCCGCGTTCAAGCTGTTGAGCGATGCGCGCAACGATTTTGCCCAGCGCTGGGGTTACCTGAAGAAAGGCGACCCGGCCACCGGCCTGCCGCCGGCTCCATCCGTCGTGCGCCCGGAAATGCGCGCCGTGCAGCTGGACTGGGAACGCCTGCTGAAAAACACCGACGCGATTCTCTCCAGCGAACAGACCGTGCTGTCCCTGCATCAGGTGGCCGCGACCCTGGCCGAAACCGTGCCGCAGTTGCAGATCGAATACGAAAAAGTCGTCGAGATTCTCCTGCAACGCGGCGCTCCGGCGGCGCAGGTGGCGATGGCCCAGCGTCAGTCGCTGCTGGCCGAGCGGATTCTCGGCGCGGTGAACACCGTGCTTTCCGGCGATGAAAACTCCCAGCAGGCCGCCGATGCCTTCGGTCGCGATGCCGCACGCTTTGGTCAGGTGCTTAACGGCATGCTGCAGGGCAACCCGGCGCTGAAGATCAGCCAGGTCGAAGACCGCGACGCCCGCGCTCGCTTGAGCGAGATTTCCGAACTGTTCCAGTTTGTCTCAGGTTCCGTGGATGAAATCCTCGAAACCTCGCCGGAGCTGTTCAAGGTTCGTGAGTCCGCCACCAACATCTTCAGCCTGTCGCAGACCCTGCTTGACGAAGCCTCGCACCTGGCCAGCCGTTTCGAAAACCTCGCCGGCGGGCGCAATACCGACACCATTGGCGGTTATGTGCTGGGTCTGTTGGCGCTGGCTTCGATCATCCTGATCGGCATGGTCATGGTCCGGGAAACCAACCGTCAGTTGCGCGAGACCGCCGAGAAGAACGAGCGCAACCAGAACGCGATCATGCGCCTGCTCGACGAGATCGAAGACCTCGCCGACGGTGACCTGACCGTGACCGCCTCGGTGACCGAAGACTTCACCGGGACCATCGCCGACTCGATCAACTATTCCGTCGACCAGTTGCGCGATCTGGTCGCCACCATCAACCTCACCGCCGGCCAGGTCGCCGCAGCGGTGCAGGAAACCCAGGCCACCGCCATGCACCTGGCCCAGGCCTCGGAGCATCAGGCCCAGCAGATTTCCGAAGCCTCGACCGCGATCAGCGACATGGCCCAGTCGATCGATCAGGTATCGGCCAACGCCGCCGAATCTTCGGCGGTGGCCGAGCGTTCGGTGGAGATCGCCAACAAGGGCAACGAGGTGGTGCACAACACCATCCACGGCATGGACAACATTCGCGAACAGATCCAGGACACCGCCAAGCGCATCAAGCGTCTGGGCGAGTCGTCCCAGGAAATCGGCGACATCGTCAGCCTGATCGACGACATCGCCGACCAGACCAACATCCTCGCCCTCAACGCCGCGATTCAGGCGTCGATGGCCGGTGATGCCGGGCGCGGTTTTGCCGTGGTTGCCGACGAAGTGCAGCGGCTGGCCGAGCGTTCCTCCGCCGCGACCCGACAGATCGAAACGCTGGTGCGGGCGATCCAGACCGACACCAACGAAGCCGTGATTTCCATGGAGCAGACCACCACCGAAGTGGTGCGCGGCGCGCGGCTGGCGCAGGATGCCGGTGTGGCCCTGGAAGAAATCGAAGGCGTGTCCAAGACACTCGCGGCGCTGATCCAGAGCATTTCCAACGCGGCGCAGCAGCAGACGTCTTCGGCCGGGCAGATTTCCCTGACGATGAACGTGATCCAGCAGATCACCTCGCAGACTTCGTCCGGCTCCACGGCCACCGCCGAGAGCATCGGCAACCTGGCGAAAATGGCCAGCCAGTTGCGTCGCTCGGTGTCCGGGTTCACCTTGCCGGCGGCGCCTGCGCCCGTCGCGGACAAGGCGTGAGGCCTGCGGGCGAGGCAATGTCGAGCGGAGTGGTTATGGGTGACCGGCACGATTACGTGGCCCTCGAATGGGTCAAGGGTGAAATCGCCGAGACGCTGAGGCAGGCGCATCAGGCCATCGAAGCCGTGCTCGACGATCCGCAGTCGGTGCCCGGGCTGGACGAATGCCTGGCCTGCATCCATCAGGTGCACGGCAGCCTGCAGATGGTCGAGTTCTACGGCGCGGCATTGCTCGCCGAAGAAATGGAACACCTGGTCGAAGCGTTGCAGAACGACCGCGTCAGCCACCGCGACGAAGCGCTGCACTTGCTGTTGCAGGCGCTGGGTCAGTTGCCGATCTACCTCGACCGCGTGCAGGGCGCCCGCCGTGATCTGCCGCTGGTGGTGCTGCCGCTGATCAACGACTTGCGCAGCGCCCGGGGCGAAAGCCTGTTGTCGGAAACCAGCCTGTTCAGCCCGCAGTTGCCTGAGCTTGCGCCTTTGGGCGAGGAAACCCTGGCGCTGCTGGAGCCGGCGGAGCTGCCGAACGTGCTGCGCAAATTGCGCCAGATGCTGCAAATGGCGCTGGTCGGATTGCTCCGCGAACAGGACGACCAGACGCACCTCGCTTATCTGGCCAAGGTGTTTACCCGGCTTGAAGCACTCAGCGATAACTCGCCGCTGAGCCCGTTGTGGCAGGTCGCTTCGGCGCTGGTCGAAGGCATGCGCGAAGGCCGGATCGCCAACAGCCCGGCCCTGCGCAGCCTGTTCAAGGACGCCGACAAGGAACTCAAGCGCCTGCTCGAACAGGGCATGCCCGGCCTCAACCAGCCGCCACCGCCTGAACTGCTGAAAAGCCTGCTGTTTTATATCGCCAAAGCCGAACATCCCACCGGGCAGATGCTGACCATGAAAGATCGCTACTCCCTGGACGACGCGCTGCCCGACAGCGCGATGGTCGATGAAGAACGCGCGCGCCTGGCCGGCCCCGACCGCGATGCCATGCGCTCGGTGCTCGCGGCGCTGTGCGAAGAGCTGGTGCGGGTCAAGGAGCGCCTCGACCTGTTCGTGCGCAGCGACCGCCAGCACGCTTCGGATCTGGACAGCCTGCTGGCGCCGCTGCGGCAGATCGCCGACACCCTCGCGGTGCTCGGTTTCGGCCAGCCGCGCAAGGTGATCATCGATCAACTGGCGGTGGTGCTGAGCCTTGCGCAGGGTCAGCGCGAGCCGAACGACGCCACGCTGATGGACGTCGCCGGCGCCTTGCTCTACGTCGAAGCGACCCTGGCGGGGATGGTCGGCACAGTCGAGCCGGAGAGCCCGGAAGACTCGCGCCTGCCGACCACCGACCTGACGCAGATCCATCAGATCGTGATCAAGGAAGCACGCATCTGCCTGCAACAGGCCAAGGACATGATCGTCGACTACATCGACGCCGACTGGGATCGCCAGCAACTGCAAAGCCTGCCGGCACTGCTGACCCAAGTTCGGGGCGCGCTGGCGATGATTCCGCTGGCGCGGGCGGCAAGTCTGCTCGAAGCCTGCAACGGATTTATCCGCGAGCATCTGTTGCTCGACCCGCACGAGCCGGGCTGGCAGCAACTCGACAGCCTCGCCGACGCCATCACCAGCCTCGAGTACTACCTCGAACGCCTGACCGACGACCCGCAGGCACCCAGCGAACACTTGCTGGATATCGCGCAGAAAAGCCTCTCCAGTCTCGGCTTCTTTCCTGACGAACAGCCCGGCGAGCCGCATGTGCCGGTGCTCGATGATGTGCTCAGCCCCAGCGAAGCGCTGGTGATGCAGGATTTGCAGGAGCTGGACGACCCGCAGATCGTGCAGTCGTTGGCCGAAGTGCTGGCCAGTCCGGTGTCGGCGGTCAACCCGCCGGCGCAGACCACGCCGGGCAGCCTGCTGCCGCCACCGGCCGATGAAGAACCGGTGGATGACGAGCTGCGCGAAGTGTTCCTCGAAGAGACCGCGGAAGTGCTCGAAGTGCTGAGCGAATACCTGCCGCGCTGGTCTGCCGAGCCCGATGACCGCGCCGCCTTGAGTGAACTGCGCCGCGCTTTCCACACCCTCAAGGGCAGCGGCCGGATGGTGCGCGCGCTGGTCCTCGGCGAGCTGGCCTGGGCGGTGGAAAACCTGCTCAACCGCGTGCTGGAACACAGCGTTGAACCCGGCCCGGCGGTGCGCCAGTTGCTGGCCGACACGCTGCTGCTGTTGCCGGACCTGATCGGAGAATTCGCCACCAACGGCCAGCGTCAGCGCCACGATGTCGATCAACTGGCGGCTCGCGCCCACGCGCTGGCCAAGGGCGACACGCCGCTGCCGGCCGAAGACGTGGAAGACGTCGCGGCCCTCGATCCGCTGTTGCTGGAGATTTTCCGCAACGAAGCCGAAACCCACCTCGCCAGTCTCAACCGTTTTCTCGATCAGGCTGCCGAGCATGTGCCGTTACAGGCCAGCGACGAATTGCAGCGAGCGCTGCACACCCTCAAGGGCAGCGCCTCGATGGCGGGGGTGTCGCCGATTGCCGAACTGGCGGCGCCGCTCGATAAGCTGGCCCGGGAATTCAAGGCCCATCAGCTGGCGCTGGATCTGGACGAAGTGGAACTGCTGCTCGAAGCCGAGGGCCTGTTCCGTGTCGGTCTGCGTCAGCTCAAACACGATCCACTGGCGCCGATTGTCGGTGCGCAGTCACTGATCAAACGCACCGAAACCCTGCTCGGCGAGCGTCTGGAATCGATCCTCAATGCCCCGAGCAGTGCGGTGCGGGTCAAGCGCGATCCGCAACTGATCAACAACTTCCTGGCCCAGGGCATGGACATCCTGCTCGACGCCGAAAACCTCTTGCAGCGCTGGCAGCAGCACCCCGGTGAACGTCAGGAACTCAGTGCATTGCTGGATGAGCTGACCACCCTGGGCGAAGGCGCGCACCTCGCCGATCTGCTGCCGGTGGATGTGTTGTGTGAAGCCTTGCTCGACCTGTACGGCGCCGTCGAAGAGAGCAGCCTGGCGGTCAGCGAGCGGTTTTTCCATGAAGCGCAGCAGGCCCACGAAGCGCTGATCAACATGCTCGACGAACTGGCGGCCGGCCAGGAAATCACCCCGCAACCGCAACGCATCCGCGCCTTGCACGAACTGCTCGACGAGAGCCTCGATCCGTCGGCCATGGGCCTGATCCGCAGCGACGGCAGCCGTACTTTGAGCATCCGCGAACTGGGCAGCGCCACCGCCGAACTGCAACAACACAGCGTCGATAGCGGGCTGGATGACGAGATCGTCGAGATCTTCCTCGAAGAGGCGGTGGACATTCTCGACAGCGCTGGCCAAGCCTTGCAGCGCTGGCTGAAGGACCCGGAAAACGGCGCACCGCTGTCGTCGCTGCAACGGGATCTGCACACGCTCAAGGGCGGTGCGCGGATGGCCGAGGTTGCAGCGGTCGGCGATCTGGCCCATGAGCTGGAAGGCCTTTACCAAGGGCTGGTGGATCGGCGTTACAGCCACAGCGAAGCTCTGGGTCGGTTGTTGCGCCAGAGCCACGAGCGTCTGGCGCAGTTCCTCGAACAGTTGCACCGGCACCAGCCGCTGGATCCGGCGCAGGATCTGATCGAGGCGATCCGTCGCTTTCGCCAGGGTCCGAGCGCCAGTCCCGAAACGCCATCAGCTACTGTCACGCAGGACGGCCCCGGACACGATCCGGAGCTGCTGGAGATCTTCCTCGAGGAAGGTTTCGACATCATCGAAAACTCCGGTGCCGCGCTGCTGCGCTGGCAGGCCGAGCCCGGCAATCGCCAGGAAGTGGAAACCCTGCTGCGTGACCTGCATACCCTAAAGGGCGGCGCGCGGATGGTGGAAATCGGCCCGATTGGCGACCTCGCTCATGAGCTGGAAAACCTTTACGAAAGCTTGTCCGCCGGCACCCTGCAAGGCAGCGCCGAACTGTTCGCGCTGTTGCAGCGCGGCCAGGACCGCTTGGCGCAGATGCTCGACGCGGTGCGCGCCGGCCAGCCGTGCCCACCGGCAGACCGGTTGATCAGCGCGATCCAGAATTTCAGCCATCCGCTGGTCGTGCAAACCCCGGCGCCCGTGCCGTCGGTGGCGGTCAAGGCCGAGCCTGCTGCCCCGGCGCCCGAGGCCGGGGCAGACATGGTCAAGGTCTCCGCCGAGTTGCTGGATGACCTGGTCAATCTCGCCGGCGAAACCTCGATTTTCCGTGGGCGCATCGAGCAGCAGGTCAGCGACGCGCAGACCGCCCTGCACGAGATGGAAACCACCATCGAGCGGATGCGCGACCAGTTGCGCCGGCTCGACACCGAAACTCAGGGACGGATCCTCAGCCGTCAGCAAGTGGACGCCGAACGCCTCGGCTACGAAGATTTCGACCCGCTGGAAATGGACCGCCATTCGCAGTTGCAACAGCTGTCTCGGGCGCTGTTCGAGTCCGCTTCCGACTTGCTGGATCTGAAGGAAACCCTCGACCGGCGCACCCACGACGCCGAGAACCTGTTGCAGCAGCAGGGGCGGATCAACACCGAATTGCAGGAAGGCCTGATGCGCACGCGCATGGTGCCGTTCGAGCGCATGTTGCCGCGTTTGAAACGCATCGTCCGGCAGGTCGCCGAAGAGTTGGGCAAGGACGTCGCGTTCAGCGTCGGCAACGCCGAAGGCGAGATGGACCGCAACGTCCTCGAACGCATGGCCGCACCGCTGGAACACATGCTGCGCAATGCCGTCGACCATGGTCTGGAGTCCGCCGAAGTCCGGCTGGCGGCGGGCAAACCGGCGCAGGGGCAGATCAGCCTCGACCTGTCCCGCGAGGGCGGCGACATCGTGTTCGACATCCGCGACGATGGCGCCGGAGTGCCGCTGGACGCCGTGCGGCGCAAGGCGATCAAGCGTGGTCTGCTGGCGCCGGACGCCGATATCAGCGACCGCGAGGTGTTGCAGTTCATCCTCCAGCCAGGTTTTTCCACCGCCGAGAAAATCACCCAGATTTCCGGGCGCGGCGTGGGCATGGACGTGGTGCACGAAGAAGTCCGGCAACTGGGCGGCACCATGAGCATCGACTCGGTGCCGGGGCAGGGTGTGCACTTCCGCATTCGCCTGCCGTTCACCGTGTCGGTCAACCGTGCGCTGATGGTGCAGTGCGGTGAGGATCAGTATGCGATTCCGTTGAACACCATCGACGGCATCGTCCGCGTGCTGCCGAATGAGCTGGACGGGCATTTCCGACTCGATCCGCCGAGTTATCAATACGGCGGCCAGCGTTATGAGCTGTGTTACCTGGGCGAGCTGCTGAAAACCGCGCCACGACCAAAACTGTCCGGCCAGAGCTTGCCGGTGCCGGTCTTGCTGGTGCAGTGCAACGACCGGCACATCGCGGTGCAGGTCGACACGATGGCCGGCACCCGCGAAATCGTAGTCAAGAGCCTCGGCCCGCAGTTCGCATCGGTGCAGGGCGTGTCCGGGGCGACAATTCTCGGCGATGGCCGGGTGGTGCTGATTCTTGACCTGCTGGCGCCGATCCGCGCGATGCAGGCGCGGTTGCCGCAGCGTCCGGCCGGCCATGAAATCGAGAGCGAACCGCACAAGCCGTTGCTGGTGATGGTGGTCGACGACTCGGTGACGGTACGCAAGGTCACCAGCCGTCTGCTCGAACGCCACGGTATGAACGTGCTGACCGCCAAGGACGGGGTCGATGCCATGCTGCTGCTGGAAGAACACATGCCGGACCTGATGCTGCTCGACATCGAAATGCCGCGTATGGATGGCTTCGAAGTGGCGACCCAGGTGCGCCAGGACGAGCGCCTGCAACATCTGCCGATCATCATGATCACCTCGCGCACCGGGCAGAAACACCGCGACCGCGCGATGGCCATCGGCGTCAACGACTACCTCGGCAAGCCGTACCAGGAATCGGTGCTGCTCGAAAGCATCGCCCTGTGGAGCAAAAAACATGCATGAACGCCAGCACAATCAACGCGCCAGCCAGCTCACCGGGCTGCTGCTGCCGCTGGCGGATCGCAACCTGATCCTGCCCAACGTCGCCGTCGCCGAGCTGATCGACTACCAGTCCAGCGCCTTCGATCTCGACACACCGCCGTGGTATCTCGGTCGGGTGACCTGGCGCGAGCGGCAGATTTCGCTGCTGAGTTTCGAGTCGGCGTGCGGCAACAAGATCGTCATTGGCGAACGGGCACGGATCGTCATCCTCAACGCCCTGGGCGGGCTGCCGGAGTTGAAGTTCATCGCGCTGCTGGTGCAGGGGATTCCGCGCTCGTACAAGCTCGACAGCCAGTTGAGTTATGTCGACGTGCCGCTGTGTGCGCTGGAGCAGGCGGCGGTGCAGGTGGGGGAGCAGGTGGCGAAGGTGCCGGATTTGTTGGCATTGGAGACGTTGTTAGTGGATGCGGGGCTTGTCCACTGATCGTTACGCTCACCGTAACGGTTCGCCACTGCGCTTGATTGATGCCCCTCGATCACACTCCTAAGGTAGCTCCACGACAGCGAACCCCGTGGAGTGAGCATGACAATAACCAATTCCCCCGACTCGCGCTGGACGCGGCGGCGTGACGAGAAGCAGCGGCGCCTCGACAAGGTGCGCGGGCTGGCCGACGGTGCGGTGTTGCCCACCGACAAAATCGTTGCGGCACTCGAAGCGCTGATCCATCCGGGCGACCGTGTGGTGCTGGAGGGCAACAACCAGAAGCAGGCGGATTTCCTCTCGCGCTCTCTGGCCAAGGCCGATCCTGAAAAGCTCCACGACCTGCACATGATCATGCCCAGCGTCGGTCGCTCCGAACATCTCGACCTGTTCGAACGCGGCATCGCCCGCAAGCTCGATTTCTCCTTCGCCGGTACCCAGAGCCTGCGCATCAGCCAGTTGCTCGAAGACGGTCTGCTGGAGGTCGGTGCGATCCACACCTACATCGAGCTTTACGCCCGGCTGGTGGTGGACCTGATCCCCAACGTCGTGCTCTCGGCCGGGTTCATGGCCGACCGTGCCGGCAACATCTACACCGGCCCGAGCACCGAAGACACCCCGGCGCTGATCGAACCAGCCGCGTTCAGCGACGGCATCGTCATCGTCCAGGTCAATCAACTGGTGGACGACGTCAGCGAACTGCCTCGCGTAGATATTCCGGCATCGTGGGTGGATTTCGTGGTGGTGGCGGACAAGCCGTTCTACATCGAACCGCTGTTCACACGCGACCCGCGCCACATCAAGCCTGTGCACGTGCTGATGGCGATGATGGCGATCCGCGGGATCTATGAAAAACACAACGTGCAGTCGCTGAACCACGGCATCGGTTTCAACACCGCCGCCATTGAACTGATCCTGCCGACCTACGGTGAATCCCTCGGCCTCAAGGGCAAGATCTGCCGTAACTGGACGCTCAATCCGCACCCGACCCTGATCCCGGCCATCGAAAGCGGCTGGGTCGAAAGCGTGCATTGCTTCGGCACCGAACTGGGCATGGAAAACTACATCGCCGCCCGGCCTGATGTGTTCTTCACTGGGCGTGACGGCTCGCTGCGTTCCAACCGGATGTTCTGCCAACTGGCCGGGCAGTACGCGGTGGACCTGTTCATCGGCGCGACCCTGCAAGTCGATGGCGATGGTCATTCCTCCACCGTCACCCGAGGTCGCCTCGCCGGTTTCGGCGGCGCACCGAACATGGGGCACGACCCACGCGGTCGGCGTCACGGCACTCCGGCGTGGCTCGATATGCGCCACGATGATTCGCAGCAACCGATGCTCGAGCGCGGCAAGAAACTCGTGGTGCAAATGGTCGAGACGTTCCAGGAGGGCGGCAAACCGACCTTCGTCGAAACCCTCGACGCGGTGGAGGTGGCGAAGAAAAGCGGGATGCCGCTGGCGCCGATCATGATCTACGGCGACGACGTCACCCACCTGCTGACGGAAGAAGGCATCGCCTACCTGTACAAGGCGCGCTCGCTGGAAGAGCGTCAGGCAATGATCGCTGCGGTCGCCGGCGTCACCGCCATCGGCCTGCGCCACAACCCGAAAGACACCGAACGCATGCGCCGTGAAGGCCTGATCGCCTTGCCCGAAGACCTCGGCATCCGTCGCACCGACGCCACCCGTGAATTGCTCGCGGCGAAAAGCGTGGCCGATCTGGTCGAGTGGTCCGGCGGCCTCTACAACCCGCCCGCCAAGTTCAGGAGCTGGTAATGCACGCACTCAACCTGCAACCCAAAACCATCACCCTCGCCGAACGGCTGGCGGATCTGGCCGTGGACGCGCTGATCGACGAAGCCGACCTGTCGCCGAAACCGGCGCTGGTCGACCGTCGCGGCAACGGTGCGCACACCGATCTGCACCTCGGATTGATGCATGCCTCGGCGCTGGCGTTGTGGCCGGCGTTCAAGGAAATGGCCGAGGCCGCGCTTGAGTTCGGCGAAATCGGCTTGCCGCTGCGCGAAGCCATCGGCTGCATCGGACGAGAAGGTGAACAGGCGATGCTCGCCACCACCAATGGCGTGAACACCCATCGCGGGGCGATCTGGGCGTTGGGCCTGCTGGTCACGGCTGCTGCGCTGGACACCAAATCCACCAGTGCCAGCGCCGTCACTCTGCGCGCTGCGCGTCTGGCATTGCTCGATGACCGTTATGCGCCGCGTCCGCTGAGTCATGGCGCGCAAGTCGCCCAACGCTACGGCGCTCGCGGTGCCCGGGAAGAAGCGCAACTCGGCTTCCCGTCCGTGGTGCAACGCGGTCTGCCGCAGCTCAAACGCAGCCGCGCCGCCGGCCATGGCGAACAGAACGCTAGGCTCGACGCCTTGCTCGCAATCATGACCGACCTCGCCGACACCTGCGTGCTGTACCGCGCCGGCGAACCGGGCCTGCACGCCATGCAGCACGGCGCCCAGGCAGTGCTCGACGCCGGTGGCAGCGCCAGCCTTATCGGTCGCCGCCGCCTGCACGAACTGGATCAACAACTCATCGCATTGAATGCCTCGCCCGGTGGCGCCGCCGACTTGCTCGCCGCCACTCTGCTGCTTGATCGAATCGAGCGCGACGACATCCTTCAGGGAGCGTTTTGATGGAAACCTTATCCTTTGAATTCCCCGCCGGGCAGCCGCCGCGTGGTCGGGCTCTGGTCGGTTGTGTCGGTTCCGGTGATCTCGAAGTGCTGATCGAACCGGGCCTGGCCGGCAAGCTGACGATCAATGTGCAGACCTCGGTCAATGGCGCCGAGCAGCGCTGGCAGCATCTGTTTGCGCGGATGTTCGACGGCACCACACCGCCAGCGATGGCCATCGATATCCACGACTTCGGCGCGACCCCGGGCGTGGTGCGTCTGCGTCTGGAGCAAGGCTTCGAGGAGCTCGGCCATGACTGACACCTCGGCACTTTTGCACAAACATTCGTTCGTCGAACTCGGCGCACGGCAGCGGGCGAAAGCCTTGCTCGACGCCGGCACCTTCCGCGAACTGCTCGACCCGTTTCAACGCGTCATGTCGCCGTGGCTGGAACGTCAGGGCGTGGTGCCGCAGGCCGATGACGGCGTGGTGATCGCCAAGGGCCGCCTCGATGGTTTGCCGGTGGTGATCGCGGCGATTGAAGGCGCGTTTCAGGGCGGCAGCCTCGGTGAAGTCGGCGGCGCGAAGATCGCCGGCGCACTGGAACTGGCCGCCGAGGACAACCGCAAAGGCATCCCGACCCGCGCCATCCTGCTGCTGGAAACCGGCGGCGTGCGCTTGCAGGAAGCCAACCTCGGGCTGGCGGCGATTGCCGATATCCACGCGGCGATTGTCGATCTGCAGCAGTACCAACCGGTGGTCGGCGTGGTGGCCGGCAGCGTCGGTTGCTTTGGCGGGATGTCGATTGCCGCCGCGCTATGCAGCTATTTGCTGGTGACCCAGGAAGCGCGCCTCGGCCTGAACGGTCCGCAGGTGATCGAGCAGGAAGCCGGGATCGAGGAATACGACTCCCGCGACCGGCCCTTCATCTGGAGCCTGACCGGTGGCGAGCAGCGTTTCTCCAGTGGTCTGGTGGACCGTTATGTCGCCGATGACGCGGCGCAGATTCGCCAGCAGGTCGGCGAGTTGCTGCAACAAGGCCTGCCGGCGCAACCGCGCAGTCAACGGGCCGAGTGGTTCCTGCAACGCCTGACGAGCCTGGACACTGACAAGCAAATCGAGCCTTCGGTGGTTCGCGATCTGTATCAAGGAGAGCGCTCATGAGCGGTTATTCCGTGCGCGGTTTGAACTGGTTCAACGCCTTGAGTGCTGGCGCGAATGCGGTTGAAGGTTTGCCGCCCTCGCTGAAGGTCGCCGACGGGCCACTGGGGCGTTTTATCGCGGTGGTCGCCGATCCGCAAAACCGTTTCCCTCGCGCTCGCAATGGCGAAGTCGGTTTGCTCGAAGGCTGGGGTCTGGCGAAGGCGGTGGATGACGCGATCACCGCCGACCAAAACAAAACGCAAAAGCGTCCCTTGATCGCCATCGTCGATGTGCCGAGCCAGGCCTACGGTCGCCGCGAAGAAGCCCTCGGAATTCATCAGGCTTTGGCCGGTGCGGCGGACGCTTATGCCCGCGCCCGTCTGGCCGGGCATCCGGTGATTGCGCTGCTGGTGGGCAAGGCCATGTCGGGGGCGTTCCTCGCTCACGGTTATCAGGCCAATCGCTTGATCGCCCTGCGTGATCCGGGGGTGATGGTGCATGCGATGGGCAAGGCGTCGGCGGCGCGTGTGACCTTGCGCAGTGTCGAAGAACTGGAAGCCCTGGCGTCCAGTGTGCCGCCGATGGCCTATGACATCGACAGCTACGCCAGCCTCGGATTGCTTTGGGAAACCCTGTCGGTGCAGCAGATCGAACAGCCGACAGCGGAGGATCTGGCGCGGGTGACCGAGTGCCTGACCCAGGCCATCGGCGATGTTGGCGCGACGGATTTGAGCAATCGTCTCGGCGCGAAAAATCGCGAAGCCTCCAGCCGTGTACGTGAACTGCTGAGGGCGCAGTGGTGAACAGCGTTCTCGCCCACGACTTGCTGTGGGGCATGACGCCTGAGCAACTGCCGGCGGATGCGTCGCAGTGGGCGATTGATTCGCTGGCTGCCGGGCAACCGGTGGTGGTGCGGCGAGCGTTGAGTGAGGAAGGATTTGTGGCAGTGGGCGTGCGCGGTCGGTTGCGCGAGCAGCGTTTGGCGGCGTTCATGGCGATCGATTCGATTGCCTGTCGGGTCAGCCCGGAAGCGCTTTGTCAGGTCGAGAGCGAGCGTGATTTGCCGGTCATGCAGGCGCTGCGGCAATTGCGGCCGGTGCTCGATGATTGCGGCTGGATCTGGGGCGTCAGTGGCAGCGTCGGGTTTGAACTGGCGAGTGGATTTACCGCGATGCACGAACGCAGCGATCTCGACTTGATTCTGCGTACACCGCAACTCATCACCCGTAACCAGGCGCGCAAACTGGTAGCGCATTTCGATCAGGCGATCTGCCGGGTCGATCTGCAATTGCAGACACCATTCGGTGCCGTCGCCCTGCGCGAGTGGGCCGGAAATGCTTCGAGGGTGCTGTTGAAAAACGCCCGTGAAGCCTGTCTGGTGTCTGATCCGTGGAACCCGCAGGAGCAGGCAGCGTGAGCAGTCTGCTGGTGTTTCCCGGTCAGGGCGCGCAGCAGCCCGGCATGCTCCAGCGTTTGCCTCGGGAAACGCTGATCGAGGCCAGCGATAGCCTCGGTGAAGATGTCTTGCGGCTGGATTCCAGCGAAGCGTTGCGCAGCACCCGGGCGGTTCAGCTCTGTCTGTTGATCGCAGGGGTCGCAGCCTCGCGGCGATTGTTGCAGGACGGCCTCACCGCAGATTACGTCGCCGGTCTGTCCATCGGTGCCTACCCGGCAGCGGTGGTCGCCGGAGCGTTGAGCTTCAGCGATGCGTTGCAGCTGGTCAGTCTGCGCGGTGAGTTGATGCAGCAGGCTTATCCACAGGGCTTCGGCATGACCGCGATCATCGGCCTGCAATTATCCACAGTCGAAACGCTGCTGGCACAGGTGCACGGCGCAGAAACACCGGTGTACCTGGCCAACATCAACGCCGATAACCAGCTGGTGATTGCCGGCAGTGACCAGGCGATGCAAGCGGTCGCCGAGCTGGCGCGCGGTCGTGGCGCCGGTCTGGCAAAACGTCTGGCGGTCAGCGTGCCGTCGCACTGCCCGTTGCTGGACGAGCCTGCGCAAACCCTCGCCGAAGCGTTCGCCAGGGTAGAACTGAAAACACCGAAAATCGCTTACCTGAGCGGCAGTCGCGCAAGGCCTGTGACCCAGGTAGATGCGCTGCGCGACGACCTCGCCTTCAACATGTGCCGCGTGGTGGACTGGCGCGGCACCGTGCAAAGCGCTTACGAGCGCGGCGTACGTCTACAGATCGAACTGCCGCCCGGTGCGGTGCTGACCGGGCTGGCGCGCCGGGTGTTCGAACAGGGGACTGTCACTGCCTTCGACGGTGCCCGGCTCGACACCTTGCAGGCGCTGTTGCGTGAAGAGGAGAGCCGACGACCCTAAATCACCGACTCAGGCTTCGAACAACAAAAACAACATTCGACGATGCACTTTGAGGACTACAACAATGATTATTTACGGTGTGGCGCTGCTGGCGATCTGTACGCTGGCAGGGGTGATCATGGGTGACATGCTCGGTGTTCTTCTGGGCGTCAAATCCAACGTCGGCGGGGTCGGCATCGCCATGATCCTGTTGATCTGCGCGCGGTTGTGGATGCAGAAACGCGGCGGCATGACCAAGGATTGCGAGATGGGCGTCGGCTTCTGGGGCGCCATGTACATTCCGGTAGTGGTGGCGATGGCCGCGCAACAGAACGTCGTCACCGCCCTGCACGGCGGCCCGGTGGCGGTGCTGGCGGCGATCGGTTCGGTGCTGGTCTGTGGCTGCACCATTGCTCTGATCAGCCGCACCCACAAGGGCGAGCCTTTGCCCGACGAGCCGGCGGAAATCTCCCCGGTCGGCACGCCGGTAGGAGGTCGCTGATATGTGGGATCTCATTGAAAAAGGTCTGGAACACAACGGTCTGATAACCGCGTTCGCCTTCGTCGGCGTAATCATGTGGGTCTCGGTGATTCTCTCCAAGCGGTTGACGTTCGGGCGGATTCACGGCTCGGCGATTGCCATCGTCATCGGCCTGGTGCTGGCCTGGGTCGGCGGGACGATGACCGGCGGGCAGAAGGGTCTGGCGGACCTGACGCTGTTCTCCGGCATCGGTCTGATGGGCGGCGCGATGCTGCGGGATTTCGCCATCGTTGCCACGGCGTTTGAAGTGCAGGCGACCGAGGCGAAGAAGGCCGGGATGATCGGGGTGATTGCGCTGCTGCTGGGCACGATCCTGCCGTTCATTGTTGGCGCGTGCATGGCTTACGCTTTCGGTTATCGCGATGCGGTGAGCATGACCACCATCGGCGCGGGTGCGGTGACTTACATTGTTGGCCCGGTGACCGGTGCGGCGATTGGCGCGACGTCGGATGTGATGGCGCTGTCGATTGCCACCGGGTTGATCAAGGCGATTCTGGTGATGGTCGGCACGCCGGTGGCGGCGCGCTGGATGGGCCTGGATAACCCGCGTTCGGCGATGGTGTTCGGCGGGCTGGCCGGGACGGTGAGCGGCGTGACGGCGGGGCTGGCGGCGACGGATCGGCGGTTGGTGCCTTATGGGGCGTTGACCGCGACCTTCCACACCGGACTTGGGTGCCTGCTTGGGCCATCGCTGCTGTTCTTCATCGTTCGCGGGATTGTTGGCTGAACGTCAAAAGCCCCTCACCCTAACCCCTCTCCCGGAGGGAGAGGGGACCGACCGAGTTGGATGGGTCAGCTTTATCGACCTGAAATTTCCGTGTCGAACTCAGGACTCGAAACCGATGGAGATCTGCTCCCTTTCCCCCTCGCCCCCTTGGGGGAGAGGGCTGGGGTGAGGGGGTAAGCTTTTGATCTGCTTTTAATCACACCGCCAACTGGCGATTCGCATACATCCGACACTCCGCCAGCAACGCCAGCAAATTCGGATCCCGCTCCTTGGCCTTCAAAAACACCACCCCGATGTGCTGCTGCAACCGGTACTTCTCCTGCAACGGAATCAGCTTCACCCGGTTCTCGTACACCACCGCAATCCTCCCCGGCAGCAACGCATAACCGACCCCTGAACTGACCATGCTCAGCAGGGTGAAGATGTCGTTGACCTGCATCGCCACCTTCGGCTCGAACCCCGCCTGCCTGAACACCCGAATACCGTCCTGATGAGTAGCGAAGCCCTGGGTCAGGGTGATGAAGGTTTCGTCGCGTACCTCGGCCAGATCCACTTCGCTGCGCTGGGCGAAGCGGGAATCCGCCGGGGTGGCGAGGAAGATGTCGTCGGAAAACAGCGGAATCTGCTCGCAGTCCGGGTCGTTGACGGTGTCGTCCAGCGACACCAGGATCGCGTCGACTTCCATGTTTTTCAGCTTGTATAGCAGGTCAATGTTCGAGCCGAGGATCAGGTCGATATTGAGTTCGCTGCGGCGGATCTTCAAACCCATGATCAGCTGCGGCACGGTCTTCACCGTCAGCGAATACAGCGAGCCGAGCTTGAAGCGTTCAGCCGAGAACCCGGCGGCTTCGCGGGTCAGGCGCACGCTTTCGACCACGTCCTGAATCAGTTTCTGCGCCCGCTCTTCGAGCACGTAGGCGCTTTCCAGTGGCGTCAGGTTGCGCCCTTCGTGTTTGAACAGCGGACAGCGCAGGGCACTTTCCAGCGAATGGATCGCGCGATGCACACTGACGTTGCTGGTCTGCAACTCGGCGGCGGCGCGGGCGAGGTTGCCGGTGCGCATGAAGGCGAGGAACACCTCGAGTTTCTTCAGGGTCAATTCTTCGTCGATCAGCATGGCGCGGACTCTTCTTGGTATCGGTCGATTGTGCCCAAATATCAGGACAGGTGCCTGCCTGCGTTGAACGGAAACATTGCGCTTTTACGCTCAAGGCCCGAGCCTTGCGTGTTGCGGTAACGAAATCGAGGTGTGCGACACATGTATCACGGAGAAAAACTGAACGCCTGGACGCATCTGGTCGGTGCGGTAGCGGCGTTTGTCGGGGGCGTCTGGATGCTGGTGATTGCCAGCCTCGACGGCAGCCCGTGGAAGATCGTCAGCGTGGCGATTTACGCCTTCACCTTGCTGGTGCTCTACAGCGCGTCCACCGTGTACCACAGCGTGCGGGGGCGCAAGAAAGCGATCATGAAGAAGGTCGATCACTTTTCGATCTACTTGCTGATCGCCGGCAGTTACACGCCGTTCTGCCTGGTGACTTTGCGCGGGCCGTGGGGCTGGACGTTGTTCGGGATTGTCTGGGGGCTGGCGCTGATAGGCATTCTGCAAGAGATCAAGCCGCGCTCGGAGGCGCGGATCCTGTCGATCGTGATCTACGCGGTGATGGGCTGGATCGTGCTGGTGGCGGTCAAGCCACTGATCGCGGCGCTCGGGACGGCGGGGTTTGCCTGGCTGGCGTCGGGTGGCGTGCTGTACACCGTGGGGATCATCTTTTTTGCCCTCGACCATCGGTTGCGGCATGCCCACGGGATCTGGCATCTGTTCGTGATCGCCGGGAGTTTGCTGCACTTTGTGGCGATTCTGTTTTACGTCCTTTAAGCGCCCATCAGGCGACCGAGTTGTTCCCGGGCGCGCTGACTGAAGATCTGCAGCAAATCATGCAGCGTATGCGGCGGTGGCTCGGTGGCGCGGGTCACGGCGTACAGCGTGATCGGCAGCGGCGGGGCGAGTGGGCGGATTACGGTGCTGGTCGGCGAGGCACCGAGGGCGGTGAACGGATCGATCACGGCCACCCCGGCGCCGGACTCCACCATCGTTCGCGCCAGTGAATACGTCTGCACGGCGATCCGCACCCGAGGCGGCGGTTCGACCGCTTCGAGATAACTATCGAGTCGCGCTGCCAGTGGATCGGCGCTGGACAGCCCGATCAGCGGCGCTCCGGCCAACGCCATCAGCGGCAACGGCTGACCGGCGTCTTCCTCCGGCCAGTAACCTTTCGGCGCCAGCGCCACCAGCACCCCCGAAGCCAATGCCTGGGCCTTCAGCCCCGGATGGTCCGGCAACTGCAACGTCAGCGCCACGTCCACTTCGCGCATCAGCAGGTTCTGCATCAGCTCGCGGCTGTGGGCGCTCGACAGTTCGCAGGCGATGTCCGGGAATTGCGCCGTCCACTGCTGGATCGCCGGCGGCAGCAACGACAGCGCCAGCGCCGGAGTCGCGCCGATCCGCAGGCTGTGGCCGGGCTCGCGGCGCAGGCTCTGGGCCAGACGCCGCACGCCTTGCAGGCTTTCGGTGACCTTGTCGACTTCGCGCTCCAGCTCCAGCGCTTCCGGGGTCGCCTGCAATTTGCCGCGCACTCGCAGAAACAATGGAAAACCCAACTGCTGCTCGGCGTGCTGCAACACCTTGGTCACCGCCGGTTGCGAGACATGCAGCAACTGCGCAGCAGCGCTGACCGAGCCGGTCTGGCGAATGGCCTGGAAAATCTCGATATGACGAAGGCGCATGACGATCCCATAACCTTTGTTTATAGGTCTGGCATCTTTATTCATTGTTCGGCGCCTGTCACCTCACCCTAACCTCGGCCTCGTCTTCAAGAACTGTTAAGGACGGACATGGCTCAGCGTGTGTGCATCATCGGCGGCGGCGTGATCGGGCTGGCAACGGCCTGGGCGCTGGTGCGCGACGGCTTCGAGGTGACGGTGGTCGAGGCGCGGCGGTCGCTGGGCAGTGAAACCAGCTTCGCCAATGGCGGCCAGTTGTCCTATCGCTACGTTGCACCGCTGGCCGATGCCGGCGTGCCGCTGCAGGCGATCGGCTGGATGCTGCGCGGCGATTCACCGCTCAAGCTGCGCCCACGCCTGGACCCGGCGCAATGGCGCTGGATGGCCTCGTTTCTCGCCGCGTGCCGCACCTCGGTCAACCGCGAAAACGCCGCGCATCTGTTGCGTCTGGCGCTGTTCAGCCAGAGCACCCTGAAACGCTGGCGCGAGGACGACGGGCTGGTCGGTTTCAACTGGCGGCGCAACGGCAAACTGGTGACCTTCCGCAACGCCTCCAGCTTCGAGCATGCACGCAAAGGCCTGGCCGATCCGCAGCAACAGCAGGTTTTGTCCGCCACCGAATGTGCGCAACTGGAACCGGCACTGGCCGATGCGCCGTTTGTAGGCGCGATCTACACGCCGGATGAAGAAGTCGGCGATTGTCACGGTTTCTGCCAGCAGTTGGCGGCGCGATTGAAGGCGTCGGGTCGCTGCGAGTTTCGCCTTGGTCAGGCAGTCACCGGCATTCGTCACAGCCACGGCGTCGTCACGGCGATTGAGCTTGGCGACGAAACGCTGCCGGTCGAACAACTGGTAATCGCCGCCGGCCATCGCAGCCCGTTGCTGGCGCTGCCCGGCCTGCGCCTGCCGCTGTATCCGCTGAAGGGCTACAGCCTGACCGTGCCGATCGGCAACGAACACCGGGCACCAGATGTGAGCATCACCGACTACGACCGCAAGATCGTCTACGCGCGCATCGGCGAACAACTGCGCGTGGCGGCGATGGTCGACATCGTCGGTTTCGACCCGGCGGTGGACCCCGAGCGGCTGGCGCTGATCAAGCGCCAGGCCCGCGACACCTTTCCCGACGCCGGCCACTACGACGCGGCCGTGGAGTGGGCCGGCATGCGACCGGCCACGCCCACCGGCGTTCCGTTGCTGGGCGCCACGGCGTATCGCAATCTGTGGCTCAACCTCGGCCACGGCGCGCTGGGTTTCACCCTGGCCTGCGGCAGCGGGCAGTTGCTCAGCGAGCTGATTGGCCAGCAGCGCACATCCATTGATCTGCACGGGTTCAATCCCCATGCGGCGTGACGGTTTCTGCTAAAACACCCCACCCACAACGGAGAATAACAATGCAAAAAATCACGTTGCTCGGCTGCACTCTGGCGCTGGTTTTCGGCGCTCAGGCGCAGGCCAATGAAGTGCCGCTGACCGGTACGCTCGGCAAGATCGCCAGCGCCAACAGCATCACCCTGAGTTATCGCGATGCGTCGGTGCCGTTCTCGTATGTGGGCGATCACACCGGCCAGCCAATGGGGTATTCGGTGGAGCTGGCGGACAAGATCGTCGAGCGCATCAGGCAGCAACTGGCGCTGCCGGAGCTGAAGGTGAAGTACAACCTGGTGACCTCCCAGACGCGGATTCCGCTGGTGCAGAACGGCACGGTCGACCTTGAATGCGGCTCCACCGGCGTTACGGCCGAACGACAGAAGCAAGTCGCGTTTTCCTACGGTTTCATCTACGTCAAAGGGCAGTTGCTGACCGCCAGGGACAGCGGCATCCACAGCTTCGATGATTTGCGCGGCAAGAACGTGGTGACCACCGCCGGTACCACCAACGAGCGGTATCTGAAGAGCTACAACCTCGACCACAAACTGAACATGTTCGTGATTAGCGCCAAGGATCACGGCGAGGCGTTCCAGATGCTGCAATCGGGACGCGCGGCGGCGTTCTACATGGACGATGCGCTGCTCTACGGCGAGCGGGCCAAGGCGCGCGACCCGCATAACTGGGTCGTGGTGGGGGAGGAGCAATCGCGGGAAATCTACAGCTGCATGGTGCGCAAGGATGATCCGCAATTTCTCGCGCTGGTCAACGGTGTGCTGGCCGACCTGTACAGCTCGGGGGAGATCAACGGGATCTACCGCAAGTGGTTCGAACAGCCGATCCCGCCGAAGGGCCTGAACCTTGAGTTCCCGATGACCAGCGAACTCAAGGCAATCATTGCCAGACCAACCAGTGATCCGGTGCAGTGACGGGTTAGAAATCACCCCACAGTTGCTGCGCCACCGCCAGCGCCACAACCGGCGCAGTCTCGGTGCGCAGCACGCGCGGGCCGAGGCGGGCGGCGTGGAAGCCGCCGGCCTTGGCTTGCTCGACTTCGGCGTCGGACAAACCGCCTTCCGGGCCGATCAGGAACGCCAGGGTCGATGGTTTGGCGTGGCTGACCAGCGGCTCGGCCACCGGGTGCAGCACCAGTTTCAGTTCGGCTTCGGTCTGTTTCAGCCAGTCGGCCAGCAGCACCGGCGGATGAATCACCGGCACCCGCGAACGACCGCATTGCTCGCAAGCGCTGATCGCCACCTGACGCCAGTGCAGCAGGCGTTTGTCGGCGCGTTCGTCCTTGAGGCGGACTTCGCAGCGCTCGCTGAAGATCGGGGTGATTTCGGTCACGCCCAGTTCGGTGGCTTTCTGGATTGCCCAGTCCATTCGCTCGCCCCGGGACAGGCCCTGGCCGAGATGGATTTGCAGCGGTGATTCGACCTGGCCGGCGAACTGCTCGTCGATCTGCACCACCACGCGTTTCTTGCCGACTTCCACCAGCGATCCGCGAAATTCATGGCCGGAGCCGTCGAACATCTGCACCGCATCGCCCTCGGCCATGCGCAGCACGCGGCTGATGTAATGCGCCTGGGCTTCCGGCAGTTCGTGTTCGCCGGTGCTGAGCGGGGCGTCGATAAAGAAGCGGGACAGTCTCATTTCGGGTCTCTCTGATTAGATCGTTCCCACGCTCCGCGTGGGAATGCAGCTCGGGACGCTCTGCGTCCCAAGAGCGGACGCAGAGCGTCCGGTGAGTCATTCCCACGCAGACGGTTCGACGCCTCGACGTGGGAACGAGCCTTCAACTCAAGTAAGTTAGATCAGCCCGGATCACGGAACCCGGGATGGAAATCCTTCGGCACCGCCACACTGACGCTGTCACGGGTGGCGATGTCGATGCCTTCGCTGGCGACTTCGGCGAGGAAGTCGATCTGCTCCGGGGTGATCACGTACGGCGGCAGGAAATACACCACGCTGCCCAGCGGACGCAGCAACGCGCCACGCTCCAGCGCATGCTGGAACACCTTCAGACCGCGACGTTCCTGCCACGGATAAGCCTCTTTCGTGGCTTTGTCCTTGACCATCTCGATCGCCAGCACCATGCCGGTCTGACGCACTTCCGAAACATTCGGATGATCCACCAGATGCGCTGTCGCCGACGCCATGCGCTGGGCCAGCGCCCGGTTGTTCTCGATCACGTTGTCCTGCTCGAAAATATCCAGGGTCGCCAATGCCGCCGCACAGGCCAGCGGGTTGCCGGTGTAGCTGTGCGAATGCAGGAAGGCACGCAGGGTCGGGTAATCGTCGTAGAAGGCGCTGTACACCTCGTCGGTGGTCAGGCACGCCGCCAACGGCAGATAACCGCCGGTCAGGGCTTTCGACAGGCACAGGAAGTCCGGGCGGATGCCGGCCTGCTCGCAGGCGAACATCGTCCCGGTGCGGCCGAAGCCGACGGCGATTTCGTCGTGAATCAGGTGCACGCCGTAACGGTCGCAGGCCTCACGCAGCAACTTGAGGTACACCGGGTGATACATGCGCATGCCGCCGGCGCCCTGGATCAGCGGCTCGACGATCACGGCCGCGACGCTGTCATGATTTTCCGCCAATGTCTGTTCCATGGCGGCGAACATGTTGCGCGAGTGTTCTTCCCAGCTCATGCCCTGCGGGCGCAGGTAACAATCCGGGCTCGGCACCTTGATGGTGTCCATCAGCAGGGCTTTGTAGGTTTCGGTGAACAACGGCACGTCACCGACCGCCATCGCCGCCATGGTTTCGCCGTGATAGCTGTTGGTCAGGGTGACGAAGCGCTTCTTGTTCGGCTGGCCGCGGTTGAGCCAGTAGTGAAAGCTCATTTTCAGCGCGACTTCGATGCAGGACGAACCGTTATCGGCGTAGAACACCCGGTTCAGGCCTTCCGGCGTCATCTTCACCAGACGCTCGGACAGCTCGATCACCGGCTGATGGCTGAAACCGGCCAGAATCACGTGTTCCAGCTGATCGACCTGATCCTTGATGCGCTGGTTGATGCGCGGGTTGGCGTGGCCGAACACGTTGACCCACCAGGAGCTGACCGCATCCAGATAACGCTTGCCTTCGAAGTCTTCCAGCCAGACGCCTTCACCGCGCTTGATCGGAATCAGCGGCAGCTGTTCGTGGTCTTTCATCTGGGTGCAGGGATGCCACAGCACCGCGAGATCGCGTTGCATCCACTGGTTGTTCAAGCCCATGTTCAGTCTCCTCGAGGCGGCTCGCGTCAGGCGCGGGCAAACAATCGCGCAAGCCTATGCAATGCGTCGCGCCGGGACAACCCATTGTGTCGATTGAGCTACTTTGTATGGGCCGATAGACGTCGCTGGCGGCGTTTTGATGGCTGACGTATTCTTCGCGGTTCTTTGGGTCGTCTGACCCGCAAAACTGCATTTTCCTACGTGTTTATCCGGAGTTCGCTGAATGTCTGTCGGTTGGCTGCGCGCCTGTGCGCTAGTGGTGTTGGGGCTGTTTAGCGTTACGGCGCTGGCCAAGGATAAAACGGCAATCGTGATCGGCGGCGGCCTGTCGGGCCTGACGGCGGCTTACGAACTGCAGAACAAGGGCTGGCAGGTCACGCTGCTCGAAGCCAAACCGAGCCTGGGCGGTCGCTCGGGCATGGCCACCAGCGAGTGGATCGGCAACGACAAGACTCAACCGGTGCTGAACAAATACGTATCGACCTTCAAGCTGAACACCACGCCGGCGCCTGAATTCGTACGGACTCCGGGTTACCTGATCGACGGCGAGTATTTTTCCGCCGCCGACCTGACCGCCAAACAGCCTGCCACGGCCGAAGCGCTGAAGCGCTACGAGAAAACCCGTGACGATCTGGCGCGCTCGATCGACGATCCGCAGAACCCGGCGGCGACCAACACTCTGCACGCCCTGGATCAGATCAACGTCTCGAGCTGGCTCGACAAGCAGAACCTGCCGGCCACCGCACGTCAGCTGATCAACCAGGACATCCGCACCCACTACGACGAGCCTTCGCGCCTGTCGCTGCTGTACTTCGCACAGCAGAGCCGGGTGTATCGCGGCGTGTCCGACCGTGACCTGCGCGCTTCGCGTTTGGTCGGTGGCAGCCCGGTGCTGGCCCAGGCCTTCGTCAAACAGCTGAAAACCATCAAGACCAACTCGCCAGTATCTGCCATCACCCAGGACAAGGACGGCGTGACCGTCAAGGTCGGCAGCGTCGGCTACCAGGCCGATTACGTTGTGCTGGCGGTGCCGTTGCGCGCCCTCAACAAGATCCAGCTGACCCCGGCGCTGGATGCCCAGCACCTGGCTGCGATCAAGGGCACCAACTATGGCTGGCGCGACCAGATCATGCTGAAGTTCAAGACGCCGGTATGGGAAAGCAAGGCGCGGATGTCCGGCGAAATCTACAGCAACACCGGCCTTGGCATGTTGTGGATCGAGCCGGCTCTGAAGGGCGGCGCCAACGTGGTGATCAACCTGTCCGGCGACAACGCCCGCGTCATGCAGGCCTTCGGCGACAAGCAGATGGTCGACCAGGTGCTGATTCGCCTGCACACGTTTTATCCACAGGCCCGTGGCTCGTTCACCGGTTATGAAATCCGTCGCTACAGCACCGATCCATCGACCGGTGGTTCCTACCTGGCCTTCGGCCCTGGCCAGATCAGCAAATTCTGGCGCCTGTGGGAGCGTCCGCTGCAGCGCGTAGCGTTTGCCGGCGAACACACCGACACCTTGTACCCGGGCACGCTGGAAGGCGCACTGCGCACCGGTCAGCGCGCGGCCAGTCAGGTTGAAGACCTGGCGGCGGGCAAATCCTTCGAACCGGCCAAAGTCGGCCCGGCAGCAGCCACCGCCACCGCCGCAGCGGCGGGGGCGGGCGCGGCAGTAGCGGCGAAGAAAGGCAACTTCTTCACTAACTTGTTCGGCGGTTCGGACGACGACAAGAAACCAGAGCCTGTAAAAGCGCCAGAGCCGGCACCTGCTCCAACCGCCCCAGCGCCTGCACCGACCCCGGCCCCTGCGCCAGCCCCGGTGGAAGCACCGAAGCCAGCAGCTCCGGTAAAAGCCGAGCCAGCCAAGAAAGCGGCAGCCAAGCCAGCAGCGAAGAAACCGGCGGCGAAGACCGAAGCGAAAAAAGCTCCGGCCAAACCAGCGGCGAAAAAAGCTGAACCGGCGAAGAAGCCAGCGGCTAAACCGGCGGCAACCACCGAGACCAAAGCGCAGTAAGGCTTTGCGGTAAATGAAAAAGCGCGGCTTTCAGGCCGCGCTTTTTTTTGCCCGTGATTCACAACATCCCGCCACACTTTTGTCTTTAATCTTTCCTTAACTCCCCTGTTCAAGACTCTTGATCGTATTTCTCGATATTTCAAAGCGAAATTTTCCGCTTTAATTCGATAGATAACTCGCTAGTCTTGGTTCGCAGTTCTCACAGGATTTGGGCAATGCAGCTACGTAACTCTTCTTCGCGCTACGGTTGGGTCAGCATCTTCATGCACTGGGGCGTGGCGCTGGTGGTCTTCGGGCTGTTCGCGCTGGGTCTGTGGATGGTGGGGCTGGATTACTACAGCACCTGGCGCAAAGACGCGCCGGATCTGCACAAGAGCATCGGTCTGGTGCTGCTGGGTGTGATGGTGTTGCGGGTGTTGTGGCGCTTTGTCAGTCCACCGCCGCCAACGTTGCAAAGCTACAGCCGCATGACCCGCATCGGTGCGAAGTTCGGCCATGGGTTTCTGTACCTTGCGCTGTTCGCCGTGATGATTGCCGGTTACCTGATTTCCACCGCAGACGGTGTCGGTATCCCTGTGTTTGGCCTGTTTGAAGTTCCTGCACTGGTTTCCGGACTACCGGATCAGGCAGATACCGCCGGTGTGATTCATCTCTGGCTGGCATGGGCGCTGGTGATTTTTTCCGGCCTTCATGCGTTGGCAGCATTGAAGCACCACTTTATCGATCGTGATGCGACCCTGACACGAATGCTGGGGCGCAAAGCCTGATGTTCAACCTCGACTCCAAAGGAAAACAAAGCATGTTGAAAAAGACTCTGGCCGCTCTGGCAATCGGCTCTGCCGTCCTGTCCGCCAACGTGATGGCCGCTGACTACGTGGTTGACAAAGAAGGCCAGCACGCCTTCGTCGACTTCAAGATCAGCCACCTGGGCTACAGCTTCATCACCGGTACCTTCAAGGACATCGATGGCAAGTTCAGCTTCGACGCTGCCAAGCCTGAAGACAGCAAGATCGAGTTCAACGTGAACACCGCCAGTGTGTTCACCAACCACGCCGAGCGCGACAAGCACATCGCCAGCGCTGACTTCCTGAACGCCAGCAAGTTTGCCAAGGCGACCTTCGTCTCCACCAGCGTCAAGTCCACCGGTGCCAACACCGCTGACGTGACCGGCGACCTGACCATCCTGGGCGTCACCAAGCCAGTGGTCGTGAAGGCGACCTTCCTGGGCGAAGGCAAGGATCCATGGGGTGGCTACCGTGCCGGCTTCGAAGGCACCACCACCATCAAGCGTTCCGATTTCGGCAAGCAGAAAGACCTGGGTCCGAAGTCCGACGCGGTCGAGCTGTACGTTTCGTTTGAAGGTGTGAAAGCGAAGTAATTTTCGCCGGCCACACAAAAACGCCCCCGGTCTTGCGATCGGGGGCGTTTTTTATTGCTTGTCGTAAATCTCGTCTGAGCAACGCGCAAAAAAATGCCCCGGTTTTCAGGCCGGGGCATTTTTCATTGCGGTGGAAAACTCAGCGATTGCGGGTCAGCAAGGCCGGTTTTTCACCGCGTGGGCGGCTTGGCAGTTGATCCAGCTGCTCAGGCGTCGGGAAGCGGTCGGCTTTCGATTCCTTGTGCATGATCTTCGGCCCGCTGCTGCGCGGGTTCTGCACGGCCGGTTCAGCGCGTTGCTGATCGTCACGGGCCGGGCGGCGGTTGCGCGGGTTTTCATCGCGACGACCCTGACCGTCACGCGGAGCACCGTTGCGTGGGCCGCTGCGCTTGCCTGGCGGAGTGCCGGTGCTCGAACCGTTGCTGTTGCGTGGGCCGTTCTGGCGACCTTGTGGCTGACCGCCGCGGGGTGCGCCCGAACCTGCGCCTTGCGCCGGAGCGCCTGGACGACGGTTGCGACCACCGGCCGGAGCCTGCTTCGGCACGTAATCGACGCGGTTACCGAAGTTATCGATATCGTCGTCGAGGAATTCGTCCGGAGCACGGTCAGCAGCGGCGCGTGGCGGCTGGCTTGGCTGGCGCTGTTCGCGGGCCGGGGTGCCTTCACGCGGCTTTTGTTGACGGGCTGGACGCTCGCCACGCTCACCGCGTTCGCCGGCCGGTTTTTCCTTGCCCTTGTCTTTGCCTTTGTCTTTACGACCGCCACCGCCGCCGCCATTCGGGCCGTCGCCGCGTGGGCCACGGGCGTTGCGCGGGTTGCGCATGTCCGGACGTTCACGGGCTTCGGGCTTCTCGGCCTCGATGTTGCTGGCATCGAAACCCATCAGGTCGCCGTCGGCGATTTTCTGCTTGGTCATGCGTTCGATGCTTTTCAGCAGTTTTTCTTCGTCCGGTGCGACCAGCGAGATCGCCTCGCCCGAACGACCGGCACGGCCAGTGCGGCCGATACGGTGCACGTAGTCTTCATCGACGTTCGGCAGTTCGAAGTTGACCACGTGTGGCAACTGGTCGATGTCCAGACCGCGCGCCGCGATGTCGGTGGCAACCAGGATGCGCACTTCACCGGCCTTGAAGTCGGCCAGAGCTTTGGTGCGGGCGTTCTGGCTCTTGTTACCGTGGATCGCTACAGCCGGCAGGCCGTGCTTGTCCAGGTACTCGGCCAGACGGTTGGCGCCGTGCTTGGTGCGGGTGAACACCAGCACCTGTTCCCACGCGCCGGCGGTGATCAGGTGGGCCAGCAGCGCACGCTTGTGGCTGGCTGGCAGGCGGAATACGCGTTGTTCGATGCGCTCGACCGTGGTGTTCGGCGGCGTCACTTCGATGCGTTCCGGGTTGTGCAGCAGCTTGCCGGCAAGATCCGTGATGTCTTTGGAGAAGGTCGCCGAAAACAGCAGGTTCTGACGCTTGGCCGGCAGACGCGCGAGGACTTTCTTCACGTCGTGGACGAAGCCCATGTCGAGCATGCGGTCGGCTTCGTCGAGCACGAGGATTTCAACGTGGGACAGATCGACGCTGCCCTGGCCGCACAGGTCGAGCAGACGACCCGGGCACGCAACGAGGACGTCCACGCCACGGGACATGGCCTGAACCTGCGGGTTCATGCCGACGCCGCCGAAGATGCAGGCACTGACGAATTTCAGGTCACGGGCGTAGATCTTGAAGCTGTCGTGAACCTGGGCCGCGAGTTCGCGGGTCGGGGTCAGGACCAGCACGCGCGGTTGGCGCGGGCCGTGACGCTGGGATTTGTCCGGGTGGCCGTTGGGGAACAGCCGCTCCAGGATCGGAAGGGCGAAGCCGCCGGTTTTACCGGTACCTGTCTGTGCCGCAACCATCAGGTCGCGACCTTGCAACACGGCGGGAATGGCCCGCTGTTGCACCGGAGTAGGCTCGGTATAGCCCGCATCTTCGATAGCGCGGACCAAAGCCTCGGAGAGACCGAGGGAAGCAAAGGACATGAGTAATCCTGTTTCAGTTAGGGCTTGGCCCAATGGGAGTCTTGCCTGGCGCGAATGGCGTTTAAGAGGACGCAATCCCGTCCGGTCCTGCTGCGGTTCCGAAGGCACGTCCGGAGCGCTCGCGCGGGCTGAAAAGCTGCGCTGTAGCGGGTCGGGAGGCCTGTTACGGTTCCGGGCGTCCGGGCGTGAGCCTGGCGGGAACGCCGGAGTATAACAGAGCAATCACTGCGCGCCGCTTTCCTGCTGCTCAACGGTTTTGCCGCTGGCGGTTGCACTGCCCAGTGGCGCCGTCAGGGCGGGGGCCGCGCCGTAGCGGGCGCTGAGCTCGGCATAGGCCGGTTCGCGCTTGAAACGCTTGAGTTCGGCGCCGAAGCGCTGCACCAGCAAATCCATCCCGGCATTGCGCCGCACGGCCAGAAACTGGCTCTGGCGGCTGATGACCGTGGGGTTTTCCGTGATCTTGTCGCGAATGCCCAGTTCATCGAGCAAATGCTGACCCACGCGGCGATCAGTGATCAGCAGGTCGATGCGCCCGCGCACCAGTTTGCCGAAATTGGCTTCGTGGGTCGGGGCCGGCTCGCGGGTGAACAGGGTCGATTCGCGAAAGTCGGGGCTGTACAGATAGCCCGGCGAGGTGCCGACCGTCAGGCCTTTGAGGTCTTCAAGGCTGTGAAAAGGGTGCGGACGCTCGTTGGCGTAGAACATCACGAACTCGACGTCCGACAGCGGTTCGCTAGGGTAGAGCAGGGTGGCGTCGCGTTCGTCGCTGTGGAAGATGTCCAGCGCGCCGTCGGCCTGGCCGGTTTCGAGCATCGACAGGCAACGTTTCCAGGGCAAAAACTGCCATTCGACTTCGATGCCCAAGCGCTTGAATACGATGGCAGTGGTTTCGTAGTCCAGCCCGAGATTCTTGCCGCCTTGTTCATAGACATACGGCGCCCATGGCTCGGTGACAATGCGCAACTTCTCGCCCCGAGCAGCGAAGCTCAGGCAAGTAAACAGCAAAACACTCAGCAACTGGACAATGACAGGCATGGCCTGAGGTTAGTACGCGAATCGCCTGATGAGAAGCTCTGGCATGCATGTTTAACGCTGCAAGCGAAGAGTTTCGATGCGATGCCGCTATTTGCCGGATGAATTGAGCAGGTGCTGATGAATTGTCGTGTAGCGCGAGCCCAGAACCAGTCTGACCAGTCTTCTGCTGAACCATTCTTCCAGCAAATGCTGACAAACTTTCTTGCCAATCCTTTCCTGCTGGTTTTTCAGTGCCTTTTCCCACCACACCGGTGCGCAGGCCTGGTCGAATTCGTTGGGGTGCTTATAGCAACCGTAGAGAATTTCGCGAATGAACTGGCGAAGGTGCGCGGGCAGCATCAGGGTGATGACTTTGTAAAGCATGCGCTGCATACGTGGCGGACGTGGCAGTCGCGCGGAAACGAGACGGGTGTCATCCAGTGCAGCCTGACAGGTCGGGTTGTCGCCATGCTTGGCGACCCAGGCCTGAACCTTGGCCCTGAACAGCTGCTTGCGGCTCCAGTAGTGATGAATCAGGTCCGGACACTTCTTGATGTCCAGTATGCGATAGGCTGCCACTGACAGGCAGAACTCTTCCAGGGTGTAGGCACCTTGGGCGAGCGGGAACAGCTCGTCGATCAGCGCAATCGAGCGATCAAGCACTTGCGCATCTTGGCGATGCAGGCCGATGACGCCAGAGTTGAGCAGCATCATTTGATCGTCAGCCAGGCCTCTCTCCAGCAGGGTTTTCGACAGAGCGCTGTAGAGCAGGTTTTCCTTGTTGGTGCCGTATTGCAAGTAGTAGTCATTGCACAGCAGCGTGCCGGGTTGCACCCGTTCGAACAGTTTGACTGGCGAGCAATGAAAAAAAGTGTCGGTGTCGATCAGCAAGGCTGTCTCGGACTCTTCGAGCACCGTTCGCAAGGCAACGTGTTTGGTGCGGAAGTGGTAGCCGTGAGGTTCGCTCCAGCGCTGACGGGTGGCAGCATCGAGGGGACGCACTCGTACCGGGAGTTTTTCGTAAGGCTGCGGATTGTCACTGAACACCTGGATATCAATCGTCACATCCGGTGATTCACGAAGCCAGGCCAGGGCACTCGCGATGCTGAACACGGCTTCCTGGTGATAGGTTTCAGAGCCAAAAACCAGGTAGACGAGTTGAGGGCGTGGGTTCGAAGAATCGCAGATCATTGACGACAATATTCCATTGGTACTTTTAAATGTAAAAAGGCCCTCTGAAGAGGGCACTTTTTACTGTCTTGAATCGTTTAGCGCGGCAACTTCAGATTATTCCAGATCGCCAGGCTCGGTTCCGCCTGGTTCATGGAATAGAAGTGCAGGCCAGGCGCGCCGCCTTGCAGCAGGCGTTCGCACATCTCGCTGACGACCTGTTCACCAAAGCGCTGAATGCTCTGGCTGTCATCGCCGTAGGCTTCCAGTTGCTTGCGGATCCAGCGCGGGATTTCCGCACCGCAGGCATCGGAGAAGCGTGCGAGTTTGCTGTAGTTGGTGATTGGCATGATGCCCGGAACGACCGGAATGTCCACGCCCAGCGCCTGCAACCGGTCGACAAAGTAGAAGTAGCTGTCGGCGTTGAAGAAGTACTGGGTGATCGCGCTGTCGGCGCCGGCACGGGCCTTGCGCACGAAGTTGGCGAGATCGTCTTCGTAGTTGCGCGCTTGCGGATGCATCTCCGGGTAGGCGGCGACTTCGATGTGGAAATGATTGCCGGTTTCCTCACGAATGAATTCAACCAGTTCATTGGCGTGACGCAGTTCGCCGCTGGTCATGCCCATGCCGGACGGCAGATCACCGCGCAGGGCGACGATGCGCTTGATGCCGGCAGCCTTGTAATCGTTCAGCAGGCCGCGCAGGTCGTCCTTGCTGTCGCCGACGCACGACAGGTGCGGGGCGGCGGGGATTTTGACTTCGCTTTCCAGCTGCAGAACGGTGTTCAGCGTGCGGTCACGGGTCGAACCGCCCGCGCCGTAGGTGCAGGAAAAGAAGTCAGGGTTGTAGGTGGCCAACTGACGGGCAGTGGCGAGCAGTTTTTCATGCCCAGCATCGGTCTTGGTCGGGAAGAACTCGAAGCTGTAGCGACGTTCTTGGGACATGGAGGAAGCCTCCAGTTACGAGCGGCAAGCTACAAGCTGCGAGAGAAGCGGAGGTGCGCTGATCTCTCGTGCGTGAAACCTGCTGCCTGAAACTGTTCTGAAATAGGGGCAGAGCTCTCAAGCTTCGTACGGCAAGTCCGGCTTTTGACCTTGCTTGCCGCTTGAAGCTTGTAGCTCGCAGCTGCTCTTGTCTTAGTAGCGGTAAGCGTGCGGCTTGAACGGGCCTTCGACGGTCACGCCGATGTAGTCAGCCTGTTGCTTGGTCAGTTGAGTGACCACGCCGCCGAAGCCGCGGACCATTTCCAGGGCCACTTCTTCGTCGAGTTTCTTCGGCAGTACTTCAACGGTCAGACGCTCGGCTTTCTGGGCTGGCGACAGGTCGGCGTACTTCTGGCCGAACAGGAAGATCTGCGCCAGAACCTGGTTGGCGAACGAACCGTCCATGATGCGGCTTGGGTGACCGGTAGCGTTGCCCAGATTCACCAGGCGGCCTTCGGCCAGCAGGATCAGGTAGTCGTCGTTCTGAGCGTCGAAAGCGCCCGGGCCGGTACGGTGGATCTTGTGTACCTGTGGCTTCACTTCTTCCCATGCCCAGTTCTTGCGCATGAAAGCGGTGTCGATTTCGTTGTCGAAGTGACCGATGTTGCAGACAACGGCGCGCTTCTTCAGGGCTTTGAGCATGTTTGCGTCGCAAACGTTGACGTTACCGGTGGTGGTCACGATCAGGTCGATCTTGCCCAGCAGCGCTTTGTCGATGCTTGCTTCAGTACCATCATTGATACCGTCGATGAACGGCGAAACCAGTTCGAAACCGTCCATGCAAGCTTGCATGGCGCAGATCGGGTCAACTTCGGAAACCTTGACGATCATGCCTTCCTGACGCAGGGACTGGGCCGAGCCCTTGCCCACGTCACCGTAACCGATGACCAGCGCTTGCTTGCCGGACAGCAGGTGGTCGGTGCCGCGCTTGATGGCGTCGTTCAGGCTGTGACGGCAGCCGTACTTGTTGTCGTTCTTGGACTTGGTCACCGAGTCGTTGACGTTGATGGCCGGGATTTTCAGCTCGCCTTTGGCCAGCATGTCCAGCAGGCGGTGCACGCCGGTGGTGGTTTCTTCGGTCACGCCGTGGACGCGGTCCAGAACCTGTGGGTATTTCTTGTGCAGCAGCTCGGTCAGGTCGCCGCCGTCGTCGAGGATCATGTTGGCGTCCCATGGCTGGCCATCTTTCAGGATGGTCTGCTCCAGGCACCACTCGTACTCTTCTTCAGTCTCGCCTTTCCAGGCGAAAACCGGGATGCCGGCAGCGGCGATGGAAGCAGCAGCCTGATCCTGAGTCGAGAAGATGTTGCAGGACGACCAGCGCACTTCGGCACCCAGGGCAACCAGGGTTTCGATCAGCACGGCGGTCTGAATGGTCATGTGGATGCAGCCGAGGATTTTTGCGCCTTTCAGCGGCTGCTCGGAAGCGTACTTGCGGCGCAGACCCATCAGGGCCGGCATTTCCGACTCGGCGATGATGGTTTCGCGACGGCCCCAGGCAGCCAGGGACATGTCGGCAACTTTGTAATCGTTAAAATCTGCAGGCGTGATAACAGCGCTCATGAAGAGCCTCCATTCGTAATGTATGCGAATGGGCGCCGTTGTGCGTTTAGTGTCCGGCGTGAGCCGGTCAACGCCCCATCCGAGCCTGACAGGTTGAACCTGCTGCAGCGCCCCTCGGACAGGTGGCGGGAAAACGGTAGCAAGTGAACGTTACCGTTTTGAAACGGGGGCGATTATAGCCGTCTAGACTGATCTTCCAAAGGGTTTCTGTCGGCCAGATGAAGATCGCCAATCGCGACCATAGTAGAAGCCTCATGGAGCATGACCGCTCAGTCTGCCAAGATGGCGCCATCATTCGGCAAGACGCTCAGGAGTGAAGATGAATTTCCACACCCGCAAGTGGGTAAAACCCGAAGACCTCAACCCCAACGGCACCCTGTTCGGCGGCAGCCTGCTGCGCTGGATCGACGAAGAAGCGGCGATCTACGCCATCGTTCAACTGGGTAACCAGCGCGTGGTGACCAAGTACATTTCCGAAATCAACTTCGTCAGCGCCTCGCGCCAGGGCGACATCATCGAGCTGGGCATCACCGCCACTGAGTTCGGCCGCACCTCGATCACCCTGACCTGCGAAGTGCGCAACAAGATCACCCGCAAGAGCATCCTGACCGTCGAGAAAATGGTCTTCGTCAACCTCGGCGAAGACGGCTTGCCGGCGCCGCACGGGCGAACCGAGATCAGGTATGTCAAAGACCAGTTCAAGGATGACGTGCCCGTTACCGAGTAATCGCGTCACACCGGCGAACGGAAGCCGAGCGGCGCGTGTCGTAGCCTTATGACCCCGCCACCGGTTTCCCGCCATGACCACACCTACAGACGGCAAGACCCCCGATCTCTCGGCCAAGGAACAGCACGAAGTCGAGAAAAACCAGCCGCCCCGCGCGGCGGTTCTGCATGAAATCATCCGCAAACAGGGCGACCAGGAACTGGAGCGCAGCATCGCCGCGTTGTGGTGGTCGGCGCTGGCGGCCGGGCTGACCATGGGCCTGTCGCTGATGGGCATGGGCCTGCTCAACTCGCGTCTGCCCGAGGGCGACGAATTCAAGGTGATCGCCAGTTTCGGCTACTGCGCAGGCTTTCTCGCGGTGATCCTCGCCCGCCAGCAACTGTTTACCGAAAACACCCTGACTGCCGTGCTGCCGGTGATGACCAAGCCGACCCTGGCCAATTTCGGTCGGTTGATCCGGCTCTGGACAGTGGTGCTGTTCGGCAACCTGTGCGGGACGATTCTGGTGGCGTATGTGATGCTCGAACTGCCGATCTTCGACAGCAAGACCGACGAGGCCTTCCTAGAAATCGGCCGCAAGGTCATGGAGAACCACGCGAGTCAGATGTTTGCCAAGGGCATCGTTTCCGGCTGGATGATCGCCACCATGGTCTGGATGATTCCGTCCATGGAGCGCGCGAAGATGTGGATCATCATCCTCATCACCTATCTGATGGCGCTGGGCGACTTCACGCACATCGTGGTGGGGTCGGCGGAGGTGTCGTATCTGGTGTTTGCCGGCGAGTTGCCGTGGAGTGACTTCTGGGCGGTGTTTGCCGGGCCGACGCTGGCGGGGAACATCATCGGCGGCAGTTTCATCTTCGCCCTGATCAGTCATGCGCAGATCCGCAGCGAAAGCGGCGCTCCGAAAGAGTCTGCAGATCAGGCCGAAAAGCCCGATCCGCAGCAGATCAAGAAATGATCAGTGGTGCGCGGGCTCGGCAGCGGTTGCCGGCTCGTCGCGCGTTGCGTGCTTGACCAGTTTGCCGATGGTCAGGCCCTGCAACAGGATCGATGACAGCACCACGATGTAAGTGATGCTCAGCAGCAGATCGCGCTCTGGGCCCAGCGGCAGGGCCAGTGCCAGTGCCACCGAAACTCCGCCGCGCAAACCACCCCAGGTCAGGATCCGGATAGTGCCGCGAGGCACGGTGCGCCAGCGGCGCAACAGGACGATGGCCGGGGCCACGGTGAGCAGGCGCGACAGCAGAATCGCCAGCGCCAGCAGACTTGCTGCCGCCACGTGCAACCAGTTGAACGGCAGCAGCAACAGCTCCATCCCGATCAGCGCGAACAGCAGCGCGTTGAGCATGTCGTCGAGCAATTCCCAGAAACCGTCCAGGTATTTGCGCGTCATGTCGTTCATCGCCAGGTTGCGACCGAGGTTACCGATGATCAGACCGGCGACCACCATCGCAATCGGTGCCGAGACGTGCAGCTCGGTGGCCATCGCTGAACCGCCAATCACCAGCGCCAAAGTCAGCATGACTTCGATCTGGTGCTGCTCGATGCTTTTGATCATCAGGTACACCAGATAACCGATCAGCCCGCCGAACAGCACGCCGCCGATGGCTTCGTGGGCAAACAGCATGGCCGTGGCGCCGACGGTCGGGGTTTCGCCCAGTTGCGCGATGCCAAGCAGCACGGTGAACACCACCACGGCGGTGCCGTCGTTGAACAGTGATTCGCCAACGATGGTGGTCTTCAGCGGCTTCGAGGCGTTGGCCGTACGCAGCACGCCGAGTACCGCGATCGGGTCGGTCGGGGAAATCAGCGCGCCGAACAACAGGCAGTAGAGGAAGCTCACGTGCCAGCCGAACAGGGCAAAAATGTAATAGGCGAGGCTGCCGATCACGGCGGTGGCGATCAGTACGCCGAAGGTTGCCAGCAGGCCGATGGGCCAACGGTAGCTGCGCAGGTCGTTGAGGTTCACGTGCAAGGCACCGGCGAACAGCAGGAACGAGAGCATCCAGTTCATCAGCAGATCGCCGAAGTCGATCTGGCCGATCAATTGCTGCACGCGCTCTTCGAGGCCGGGGTAGCCGAGCAGGCTCAGGCCTTGCAGCAACAGGGAAAACATCAGCGCGGTAACCATCACGCCGATGGTCGGAGGCAGGCCGATGAAGCGGAAATTCACAAAGGTGAGGAGGGTGGTGAGGCAGATGAAAGCGGCGACGAGTTCAAGCATCCGGGGTCCTTTGGATGGGGGGTGGAAAGACAGCGCGCCCGTTCATGGACGCAAGGGTTGGATGGGCTGACGCCGGGTGGGGACACAATTGTGTCCCCCGGGAAAATCAGCCGGACACATTGACCGCAGCGACACCCCGACGTTGCAGGTAGATGAAAAACAGCGCCGTCAGCACGGTCAGCACGCCCACCAGCGCGCCGGTCCACGGCAAGTCCGCCAGGTCCGCGCCGCTGGCCACCACCAATCCGCCGATCCACGCGCCGGCGGCATTGCCGAGGTTGAACGCGCTCTGGTTCAGGGTCGAACCGAGGTTCGGTGCTTCATGCGCCTGATCGATGATCAGCAGTTGCAGGATCGGGCACAGGGCGAAGGCGAAAATCCCCCACAGCACCAGCGTGATCGCCGCCGGAACCACCGAGCGACTGGTCTGGCTGAATGCCGCCAGAATCACTACCACCGCCAGTGCGACACCCACCAGCGACGGCAACAGACGGCTGTCGGCCAGGCGCCCGCCGAGCATGCTGCCGCCGGTCAGGCCGACACCGAACAACAGCAGCATCACCGTCACGCCGTGGGGGCTGACGCCGGTGATGTCCTGCAGAATCGGCGCGATGTAGGTGAACACGCTGAACAGGCTGGTGGAGGCCAGCACACTCATGCCCAGCGCCAGCAACACGTTGACCTTGCCCAGCACCTTGAATTCGCTGGCGAGGTTGGCCTTGTCCATCGGGATATGTTTCGGCAACCACAGCCATTGGGCGAGGGCGGCGATCACACCGATCACCGAGACTGCCCAGAAGGTCGAGCGCCAGCCAGCGTACTGGCCGAGCGCGGTGCCCAGCGGTACGCCGAGAACGTTGGCCAGGGTCAGACCGGTGAACATCATCGCAATCGCCTGCGCCCGTTTGTTCGGCGCGACCAGCCCGGCGGCCACCACCGAACCGATGCCGAAGAACGCGCCGTGGCACAGCGCGGTGACCACTCGCGCGGCCATCAGCGTCGCGTAGTTCGGCGCCAGTGCGCACAGCACGTTGCCGAGGATGAACATCAGCGTCATGCCCAGCAGCGTGGCCTTGCGCGGCATGTTGGCGGTGCCGATCGCCAGGATCGGCGCACCGAACACCACGCCCAGGGCGTAGCCGGTGATCAACAGGCCAGCGTGGGGAATGCTCACGGCGAGGTCGCGGGCGACATCGGGCAGCAGGCCCATGATGACGAATTCAGTGGTGCCGATGCCGAAAGCGGCAACAGCGAGTGCAAGCAAGGCGAGTGGCATGCGCAAGGTCTCTGTCGGTAGTCTTGACGCTTTGATCAGGCATACGCAGGCCGGCGACCGGTCTCGGACGAGAACGGGGCAGGCAGGAATTATTGGAATTTATCTGTGCGCAACTGAGTGCGGCGTGGTCGCTTGCAGTATAAACAGCTGCTGACACATCGCGAATCAATAATCTGACTAATTGGCTCAGGTTCAACAACAAGAATCAGGGAGTGGCACGTGCTGGCGACAGCTCTGGTGTTGGTGGCGGCGCTGTTGCACGCAGCGTGGAATACGTTAATCAAGTTCAGCGCCGAACGGCTGCTGGTGGTGGCCTGCATGGACACCGTGGCGCTGTTGTGCGTCGCGCTGGCGTTCCCTTTCATCAGCCTGCCACCGCCGGAAATCTGGCCTTGGATTCTGGCGTCGGCGGCGTTCGAGCTGCTCTATCGTTATCTGCTCATCCAGGCCTATCGGGTCGGCGATCTGGGGCTGGTCTATCCGTTGATGCGCGGACTGTCGCCGCTGGTGGTGCTGGCGCTGACCCTGATCTTCGCCGGCGAAGTGCTGACCACTCAGCAAATCTTCGGGATCCTGCTGATCCCGCTGGGCATGGCTTGCCTGCTCTGGCAGGGCGGCGGCGGGAAACACTTGCCGTGGTCGATGCTGCCGGTGGTGGCGCTGATCGGCTTGTGCATCGGTTGCTACACCTACATCGATGGCCAGGCGCTGCGGCGCTGGTCGCATCCGCTGGATTACCTGGTCTGGGTCACGCTGCTCAGTGCCTGGCCTTTCCCGATGCTGGCGTGGGTGGCCAAGCGTCCGGCGTTCATGCTGTTCTGGCGCGAGCAATGGAAGCTGGGACTGGCGGTCGGGTTCTGCGTGTTGTTCAGCTACGCTCTGGTGCTGTGGGCGATGCAGTTGGGCTCGATTGCCGAAGCGGCGGCGTTGCGTGAAATCAGCGTGATCCTGGTGGTGCTGTTCGGCATGCGTTACCTGAAAGAACCTTTCGGCCGGCCGCGGCTCTTAGCCTGTGGGCTGGTGCTGATCGGCATGCTGGTGATGAAGTTCTGAGCGCCCGGCAACTCTAAAACTCGAAAGAAGGACGGTGTTATGACGGTGGCTTTGTGGTGTGTGTTGATCGCGATCTTTCTGCCCTATCTGTGCACCGTCGTGGCCAAGGCCTCGGGTGGTTTCAGACTGCGGGACAATCATGATCCCCGGGACTTTCTGGACAGCGTGGATGGCGTGGCGCGCCGTGCCCATGCGGCGCAACTGAACAGTTTTGAAGTGACCCCGGCGTTTGCGGCGGCGGTGATCGTCGCGCACCTGGTGGGCACGGCAGAGCTGGTGACGGTCAATGTGCTGGCGGTGCTGTTCATCACCAGTCGCCTGCTTTACATCATTTGCTATCTGGCGGACTGGGCGGCTTTGCGCTCGTTGGTCTGGTTTGTCGGGATGGTGCTGATTGCCAGCTTCTTCTTCGTTTCGGTCTGAACCTGAAAAGATCGCAGGCTGACGAGGCCTGCGATCTTTTGCATTGTACTTACGGCTTGTCGGCCACCTGCGGCACTTGCGGCAACGCCACGCCTTTCGGCCAGAGCATCCAGATCTGCCCTTGCTGCTTCATGTCGCCGGCCAGTTGTCCGGCGGCATCGCCGGTGCCCCAGAACAGATCCGCACGAACTTCGCCGGCAATCGCGCCGCCGGTGTCCTGCGCGGCCACCGGGCGTACCAGTGCCGTGCCGTCCGGGCGGGTGGTCGACAACCACAACAGGCTGCCCAGCGGAATCACCTTGCGGTCCACAGCCGCGCTGTAACCGGCGGTCAACGGCACGTTGAGCGAGCCGCGCGGCCCTTCGTTGCTGTCCGGGTTGCGGGTGAAAAACACGTAGCTCGGATTGCTCGCCAGCAGTTCCGGAATGCGCGACGGGTTGGCCTTGGCCCAGTTGCTGATCGCACCCATGGTCACTTCTTCTTTTTTCAGCTCGCCCTGTTCCACCAGCCAGCGGCCGATCGGCCGGTACGGATGACCGTTCTGGTCGGCGTAGGCGATGCGCAGCTGGCGACCGTCATCGGTCTGGATCCGCCCCGAACCCTGAATCTGCAGGAATTGCAGGTTCATCGGGTCGGTCAGCCACGCCACGACCGGCGCCTTGACGCCCTGGCTCTCGATGGTCGCCGCGTCGTCGTAAGGCTTGAGCACGCGACCTTCGAGGCGGCCGCGCAGGCGCTTGCCTTTGAGTTCAGGGTAAATGCTGTCCAGCGACACAATGATCATGTCTTCGGGCACGCCATACACCGGCACGTTGGCGGTGGCGGTTTGCGTCAGGCTGCCGGGATAGACCGGTTCGTAATAGCCGGTGATCAGACCGTTGGGGTTGTCGTTCTCGGCGCGAAGGCCGAAGACGTCGAGGTTCTGCTTGAGGAACGTGCGAATGTCGCCGGCTTTTTGCGGCACGTTGGCGGCTGCCGCACAGGTCGCGCCCCAGACCGGGTCAGCCTTGAGCCGAGTGCAGGCGCTGCGCCACGAACCGAAACCGGCCACCAGATCGCTATCGGAAACCGCAGGCAGGGCTTCCCAGGTGGCGCTGGAATACGTGGCCAGGGCGTGGGTTTTCGGCTTGGCGCTGTCGCCACCGGTGCAGCCGGCGAGGATCGCCAGCAGCGGGAGGGTCGCGATGAGCGGATGACGCCAGGCCTTGAAACGGCTGTTCATGGAGAATTTCCTGTGCCGGTTGCAGAAGTGCTCCATGCGCTCAAGCAACCCTTATTGTTAATAGGGCTATTGGTGTTTGGCGGTGACCCGAGGATACTGGCCGCCGATTTCCGTGACCTGAAGCCACCATGACTCTTAAAAGAATTTCTGTTGTATTGCTGGCCTGTCTGACCTTGTCCGCCTGTGGCGGTGTCGACCCGAATTCCCCGCTGGGTCAGCGCAAGGCGATCTTCAAGCAGATGCTCAAGACCGGCGAAGACCTGGGCGGCATGCTGCGCGGACGCATCGCCTTCGACGGGCCGAAATTTGCGGAAGGTGCGGTCAAGCTCGATGCGTTGTCCCATGAGCCGTGGAAACATTTCCCGCAGGTGCGCGAGGAAGATCACACCAGCGCCAAGGACGATGTCTGGCAGAAACAGGCCCGCTTCCAGGAAATGGCCCGCACCCTTGAAGCGGCCACCGGTGAACTGGTGATCGCCAGCAAGGTTCAACCCTACAAGGCCAGCAACCTGGGGCCGGCCGTGCAGAAAGTCGAAGATGCCTGCAGTGCCTGCCATAAAGAGTTTCGCGACCACTGATGTTCAAGGGATCACGGCTTTTGGCTGTGATCCCCGGCTTTCTTACTTGTCGAGTTCGTCCAGCGCGTCCTGCAATTCCTTGCGCGATTCGGCGAGCTTGTTCTTGCGCTTGTCGATCTTCTCCGGATCGCCTTTCTTCATGGCCTTGTCCAGATCAGCCTGACGCTTGCTCACTTCGTGCTTGGCGTCGAGCACCTTGTTTTCGCGTTCTTTCTTCAGGCCGGCGTCGGTGCAGTGTTCAGTGACTTCGCGCAGGGCGGTTTCGAGGCCGGCCTGCTGGTCGGCGTTGCCGCGGGACTTGGCCTGTTCGATCTGGTTGATGATGCCCTGCTTCTTGGCGGCACAACCGGTCAGGCCCGGCGCGTCTTCGTCGGCCATCACGGGGGCGGCGAGGACTGCGCAGAATGAAAGCAGGGCGAGCGGTGCGAGAAATTTCATAAAAGCTCCATGTGCAAAGGCAATCGGGTCGGTGAAGCACTGCGCTGTTGGAGCGCTCCGGCGGACATTGGGTTCCCGGCGGGCCGGGGATTGCGTGTTCAGAAGCCGTCGACGCCGGCGGCTTGCAGGGTTTCACTCAGGGCCAGTACCTGCGGGTCGCGAAAAAAGGCGCTCAATTGCGCCGCGCGGCCCGGGCCGATTCCGGCTTCTGCCTGCCATTGTTCGGTGTTGCGTTGTGCCAGCGCCTGCCATGAATCGGCGAGTGTTGCCTGACCGGTCGGTGGCAGCCCCAGGGCTTTGAGCCACTGCAGGAACGGCCGTTGGCGGGCGCTGTGAAAACTGTGCAGCAGGCGGGCACTGCTGCGCTCGCCGAGACCGGCAATGTTAGCAAGCTCCGGCCCGTCGAGGGTCAACCAATCCAGCAGGCTGTTCAGGCGGCCTGTTTCCAGAAGTTTCTCCCAAGTGCCGCGACCGACATGCGGTAGGGCGAGACCTTGCTTGCCGCTCAGCCAGGTGAGGCGTGCGAGGAACTGGCTTTCGCAGCCTGGCGTCGGTTGCCAGCAGCTCAGGGTGTGAAAGTCGCTGGCGAGCGGAACGTTCAGATCCGCGCGTTCGGCACTGCGCAGCACCACGCTGTCGAGACGCGGAATCGTCAGCCCGGCCAGGCTGATTGCGACCTGATCGCCGGGCCGAATGTCCAGCTCCTGCCAACGCCTGAGCGAACTGACGCTGACCCGTTTGATCTGCCGGTCATCGAGCATAACCGGCGACAGTTCAAGCACCGGCGTGATGCGCCCGGTGCGGCCGATCTTGAAGTTCACCTTGCGCACATCGGCCAGCGCCTGGGCGAAAGGGTACTTCCAGGCGACAGCCCAGTAGGGCGGACGGGCCTGCCAGCGCTCCGCCGGTGGCCGCAGGCTCTGACGCAGTACCACTCCGTCCGTGGCGAATGGCAATGGCGAGCGATGCCAGTGATCGCGCCAGTGTTGCGCTTCGTTCAGGCTGGCGACGGCCTGGGTATAAGGCTCCGTGGTGGGAAAACCGAATTGCTTCAAGGCCACGATCCGCTCCGGCAAGTCCTTCGGCCCTTGCGGCCAGTCCCAGACAAACAGCCCGATGCCGGCGGCGTGTTCCGCGTCGAGATCCTTGCGCCCCAGCAGCCCGGCCACGGTGGCTCGAGCATTGGCGCTGCCGGCACGTGCCTGCATGTGTCCGTTCAAGCGCCAGTAGAGTTCGCCTTGCACCAGCAAATCTGCCGATTGCGTCAGCTGTTGCGGAATGGCTCCGATCTTTTTTGCAGATGCCGTCCAGTCCTGCCCGCGAACGCCATCCCCGCGACTGATCGCCTGATGCAATCGGCCGTTGCGATAGATCAGCGTCACCGCCACGCCATCGACCTTGGGTTGCACCCATACGTTTTGGCGGTCGCGCAGCCAGGTCGCGATGTCCGCCGCGTCGTGAAGCTTGTCCAGACCGGTGTGAGCGACCGGGTGCGCAACCGGGCCTGATGCGGTGCGCAACGGCTTGGGCGGTGAGGGAAGTTTGAAGCACCGGCGCCATTGGTTCAGACGCAAGCGGGACTGATCGTAGAGCTCATCGGCGATCACCGAGCGACCTTCGCGATGATAGGCGTCGTCCCAGCGGTCGATCTGTTGTTGCAGGGCGGCGACTTCGCTCGATGCTCGGGCGGCGGTCCAGTCGGGGCAGTCGTCAGCGAAGGCGTTGAGGTGGAAAACCGGCAGGAAAAACAAAAACAGGCGCAGTGTGGCAAGCATCGTGAGCGTCCTTGCTCAGGGAGATACCTGAAGGCTAGCCGGGATTTTGAAGCGGGCCGGGCGGCTGTTTTGCCGGTTGTTTCGCGGCCATGAAAAAGCCCCGCACGGCGAACCGTGCGGGGCTTCTCGTACCGCCAGGAAAATTACAGGCCGGCAGCGGAACGCAGAGCGTCGGCGCGGTCGGTTTTTTCCCAGGTGAACGTGGAGAAGGTGTCTTCGCCAACAGTCTTGGTCTGCGGAGCACGGCCGAAGTGGCCGTAGGCTGCGGTTTCCTGGTACATCGGGTGCAGCAGGTCCAGCATGGTGGTGATCGCGTATGGACGCAGGTCGAACACTTCGCGGACCAGTTTGATGATCTTGTCATCGCTGATCTTGCCGGTGCCGAAGGTGTTCAGCGAGATCGAAGTAGGCTGGGCCACACCGATCGCGTAGGAAACCTGGATCTCGCAACGCTCGGCCAGGCCGGCAGCCACGATGTTCTTGGCAACATAACGGCCAGCGTAGGCAGCCGAACGGTCAACCTTGGATGGATCTTTACCGGAGAACGCGCCACCGCCGTGACGGGCCATGCCGCCGTAGCTGTCGACGATGATCTTGCGACCGGTCAGACCGCAGTCACCTACCGGGCCGCCAATGATGAACTGGCCGGTCGGGTTGATGTGGAACTGGGTGTCCTTGCTCAGCAGTTCGGCAGGCAGCACGTGCTTGACGATCAGCTCCATCACGCCTTCGCGCAGGTCTTTGTACGACACTTCAGGGTTGTGCTGGGTCGACAGAACAACAGCGTCGATACCCACAACCTTGCCGCCTTCGTAACGGCAGGTCACTTGGGACTTGGCGTCCGGACGCAGCCAAGGCAGCAGACCCGATTTACGGGCTTCGGCCTGACGCTGAACCAGCTGGTGCGAGAAGGTGATCGGTGCCGGCATCAGCACGTCGGTTTCGTTGCTGGCGTAGCCGAACATCAGGCCCTGGTCACCGGCGCCCTGATCTTCAGGCTTGGCACGGTCAACGCCCTGGTTGATGTCAGGGGACTGCTTGCCGATGATGTTCATCACGCCGCAGGTAGCGCCGTCGAAGCCGACTTCGGAGCTGGTGTAACCGATGTCGCAGATCACGTCACGAACGATCTGCTCCAGGTCGACCCAGGCGCTGGTGGTCACTTCACCGGCAACGATGGCCACGCCAGTCTTGACCAGGGTTTCCACGGCAACGCGTGCGTGCTTGTCCTGGGCGATGATGGCGTCCAGCACTGCATCGGAAATCTGGTCGGCGATTTTGTCCGGATGTCCTTCAGACACGGACTCGGAGGTGAAGAGGGAGTATTCGCTCATCTCGATGTTTTCCTGAATTTACCGATGGTGAGTGTCGCCAGCCGGTCGCTGAAAATGGCGGACCTGGATCTGGAAACCATTACGTAAGCCTACATAGAGGCTTTCCCCGGGAACGAGTCCCGCAGCGGTGGCCCAACGGGCCAGATCGTCCTGTTCAAACCCCAACCACAGATCACCGCAGGCCTCCCTGGCCCAACTCTGGTTGTGGCTACATAACTCTGTCACGAGCAGGCTACCGCCCGGTTGCAGCAGGCTGGCCATGTGCTTGAGCGCTTCGGCCGGCGCGGCGAAATGGTGCAACACCATGTTCAACACTACGCAATCGGCCTGAAGGCTCACGCCATTCAATGCATCGGCCAATTGCAGGCTGACGTTAGCCAGCTGTTCACGTTCACATACCTGACGGGCCAGTTCGAGCATCGCCGCGCTGTTGTCCAGTGCGGTTACGGTGCCGAAGCGACGCGCCAGTTCCGGCAGGAAAGCTCCATCGCCGGGGCCGACTTCAATGGCCGTGGCAGCGCCATTGAAGTTCAGTTTGTCGAGCAGGGCCAGCACGCTTTCACGGTACTGCGGCAGGCCGGCAATCAAATCCTGCTGGGCGCGGAATTTCTCTGCGACCCGGGCGAAAAAGTCCTGGCTGTTGGCCGCACGTTGCCCGTGAACCTGTGCGATCCGGGTTTCCACGTCAGCCGGCAGCGCCAGATTGTCGACTTCTTCTAACAATGCCGCGTGCAACTTGCCGCCCAGCAACTCGGTGTGGGGCAGGGCGCGGCGATAGAACACCGCATTGCCTTCGCGGCGAGTCGCCACCAGATCCGCCTGCGCCAGCACTTTAAGGTGATGGCTCATGCCGGACTGGCCGATATCGAAAATCTGCGCCAGTTCCAGTACGCCGAACGAGTCGTTGGCCAGGGCGCGCAATACATTCAGCCGCAGCGGATCGCCGCCGGCCTTGCACAGGGCCGCCAGCTCGTCGCAATCGTCATGGCGAATGGAAGGCACGCGTAAGTTCATAGGGCTGGCAGTCTAGTGACGGCCTGAAGGCATCGCAAGGTCTATATCAAAAAGTTTTGATATTGCTCGATGGATGGCGCATTCGATTGCACTTCTCACCGCCCGGTTAACTCTACAAACGAACAGCGGAAAGGTTTCACCAACCGAAACCGGTGTTATCCATTGGAAAAACGCCTCCGGATGACTATCTGTCATTGCCCCGAGGCGCTCGGGTGAGGGAAAATGCCCTCCTTTTTTCCGTTTCAATCTATTCACACCCAGGAGATCAGCGATGCCTAGCCGTCGTGAGCGTGCCAACGCCATTCGTGCCCTCAGCATGGATGCCGTGCAAAAAGCCAACAGCGGCCATCCCGGTGCCCCTATGGGTATGGCAGATATCGCCGAAGTGCTTTGGCGCGACTACCTCAAGCACAACCCGAGCAATCCATCGTTCGCCGACCGTGACCGCTTCGTGCTGTCCAACGGCCACGGCTCGATGTTGATCTACTCGCTGCTGCACCTGACCGGCTACGACCTGTCGATCGACGACCTGAAGCAATTCCGTCAACTGCACAGCCGTACCCCGGGCCACCCGGAATTCGGTTACACCCCGGGCGTTGAAACCACCACCGGCCCGCTGGGTCAGGGCCTGGCCAACGCCGTGGGCTTCGCCCTGGCAGAAAAAGTACTGGGCGCGCAGTTCAACCGTCCTGGCCACAACATCGTCGACCACCACACCTACGTGTTCCTGGGTGATGGCTGCATGATGGAAGGCATTTCCCACGAAGTCGCTTCCCTGGCCGGCACTCTGGGCCTGGGCAAGCTGATCGCCTTCTACGATGACAACGGCATCTCCATCGACGGCGAAGTCGAAGGCTGGTTCACCGACGACACGCCGAAGCGTTTCGAATCGTACAACTGGCAAGTGATCCGCAACGTCGACGGTCACGACCCGGAAGAGATCAAGACCGCCATCGAGACCGCTCGCAAGAGCCCGTTGCCGACCCTGATCTGCTGCAAGACCACCATCGGTTTCGGTTCGCCGAACAAGCAAGGCAAGGAAGATTGCCACGGCGCCCCGCTGGGTGACGCGGAAATCGCCCTGACCCGTCAGGCGCTGAACTGGAACCACGGCCCGTTCGAAATCCCGGCCGACATCTATGCCGAGTGGGATGCCAAGGAGAAAGGCCGCGCCGCCGAAGCCGAGTGGGATCAGCGTTTCGCTGCCTACTCCGCCGCGTTCCCGACCGAAGCCAACGAACTGATCCGTCGCCTGAGCGGCGAGCTGCCGGCCGACTTCTCCGAGAAGGCCGATGCCTACATCGCCGACGTTGCGGCCAAAGGCGAAACCATCGCCAGCCGTAAAGCCAGCCAGAACGCCCTGAACGCGTTCGGCCCGCTGCTGCCGGAAGTGCTGGGCGGTTCGGCTGACCTGGCCGGTTCCAACCTGACCCTGTGGAAAGGCTGCAAAGGCGTCAGCGCCGAAGACGCCAGCGGCAACTACATGTACTACGGCGTGCGCGAATTCGGCATGACCGCCATCATGAACGGCGTTGCCCTGCACGGCGGTCTGGTGCCTTACGGCGCGACCTTCCTGATGTTCATGGAATACGCCCGCAACGCAGTGCGCATGTCCGCCCTGATGAAGCAGCGTGTGATCCACGTCTACACCCACGACTCCATCGGTCTGGGCGAAGACGGCCCGACGCACCAGCCGATCGAGCAACTGACCAGCCTGCGCAGCACGCCGAACCTCGACACCTGGCGTCCAGCCGATGCCGTTGAATCGGCCGTGGCCTGGAAAAACGCTCTGGAGCGCAAGGACGGCCCGTCGGCGCTGATCTTCTCGCGTCAGAACCTGCAGCACCAGACCCGTGATGCCGGCCAGATCGCCGACATCCGTCGTGGTGGTTACGTGCTGAAGGACTGCGCAGGCGAGCCTGAGCTGATTCTGATCGCCACCGGTTCGGAAGTTGGTCTGGCCGTTCAGGCCTACGACAAACTCACCGAGCAGGGCCGCAAGGTGCGCGTGGTTTCCATGCCATGCACCAGCGCGTTCGACGCTCAGGACGCCAGCTACAAGCAATCGGTCCTGCCGTTGCAGGTTGGCGCACGTATCGCGATCGAAGCGGCCCACGCCGACTTCTGGTTCAAGTACGTGGGTCTGGAAGGTCGCGTGATCGGCATGACCACCTACGGCGAATCGGCTCCGGCTTCGGCACTGTTCGAAGAGTTCGGCTTCACCCTGGAAAACATCCTGGGTCAGGCTGAAGAGCTGCTGGAAGACTGATCCAGATCAGGTGTCGTCTTAACTGACGCCATCGCGGGCAAGCCCGCTCCCACATGGGCGATGTAGATCCCTGTGGGAGCGGGCTTGCCCGCGATGGCGGTCGGTCAGGCAACATCGCTTTGACTGATACACCACGGTAATCGAGAACCCCATGCCTCAACCGCGTCCCTACAAAGTTGCACTCAACGGCTACGGCCGGATTGGTCGTTGCGTCTTGCGTGCGTTGTTCGAGCGAGGCGAGAAGGCCGGGTTTGAGATTGTCGCGATCAACGATCTGGCCGACATGGCCAGCATCGAATACCTGACACGCTTCGACTCCACTCACGGCCGGTTTCCGGGCGAGGTGAAGGTCGACGGCGATTGTCTGCATATTAATGGCGACTGCGTGAAGGTCCTGCGCAGTGCCACTCCCGAAGGCATCGATTGGGCGTCGCTGGGCGTCGATCTGGTGCTCGAATGCTCCGGCGCCTGGCACACCCGCGCAGACGGCCAGCGTTTCCTCGACGCCGGCGCGCCGCGTGTGCTGTTTTCGCAGCCGATGGCCAGCGAGGCGGATGTCGACGCCACCATCGTTTACGGCGTCAATCAGGATTGCCTGACCGGCGACGAACTGCTGGTGTCCAACGCCTCCTGCACCACCAACTGCGGCGTGCCGCTGTTGCGTCTGCTGGATCAGGCGGTCGGCCTGGATTACGTGTCGATCACCACGATTCACTCGGCGATGAACGATCAGCCGGTGATCGACGCCTATCACCACGAAGACCTGCGCCGCACCCGTTCGGCGTTCCAGTCGGTGATCCCGGTGTCCACCGGTCTGGCGCGTGGTATCGAGCGCCTGCTGCCGGAACTTGCCGGGCGAATTCAGGCCAAAGCCGTACGCGTGCCGACGGTCAACGTGTCCTGCCTCGACATCACGATGCAGACCGCGAGCGACACCGACGCCGGCGAGGTCAACCGGATCCTGCGCGACGCCGCCACCAGCGGCCCGCTCAAAGGTCTGTTGGCCTACACCGAATTGCCTCACGCAAGCTGTGATTTCAACCATGACCCACATTCGGCCATCGTCGATGCCAGTCAGACCCGCGTTTCCGGCCCACGGCTGGTGAACATCCTGGCCTGGTTCGACAACGAATGGGGTTTTGCCAACCGAATGCTGGATGTTGCAGAGCACTATCTGCAAACAGCGACTTCAAAAAAACCGTAGGAAGTGCGACCCATGACCGTGTTGAAGATGTCCGACCTCGATCTGCAAGGTAAGCGCGTATTGATCCGCGAAGACCTCAACGTCCCAGTCAAGGACGGTGTTGTCACCAGCGATGCGCGTATCCTGGCTTCGCTGCCGACCATCAAGCTGGCCCTGGAAAAAGGCGCGGCCGTGATGGTCTGCTCGCACCTGGGTCGTCCGACCGAAGGCGAATTCTCCGCCGAGAACAGCCTCAAGCCAGTTGCCGACTACCTGAGCAAGGCTCTGGGTCGTGAAGTGCCGCTGGTGGCCGACTACCTGGGCGGCGTTGACGTCAAGGCCGGCGACATCGTGCTGTTCGAAAACGTGCGCTTCAACAAGGGCGAGAAAAAGAACGCCGACGAACTGGCCCAGCAATACGCTGCCCTGTGCGACGTGTTCGTGATGGACGCTTTCGGCACCGCTCACCGCGCCGAAGGTTCGACCCACGGCGTCGCCAAGTTCGCCAAAGTCGCCGCTGCCGGCCCGCTGCTGGCCGCTGAACTCGACGCACTGGGCAAAGCCCTGGGCGCCCCTGCCAAGCCGATGGCGGCCATCGTTGCCGGTTCCAAGGTCTCGACCAAACTCGACGTGCTGAACAGCCTGAGCCAGATCTGCGATCAATTGATCGTCGGCGGCGGCATCGCCAACACCTTCCTCGCTGCGGCCGGTCACCCGGTTGGCAAGTCGCTTTACGAGCCGGACCTGCTGGACACCGCTCGCGCCATCGCCGCCAAGGTCAGCGTGCCGCTGCCGGTCGACGTGGTGGTTGCCAAGGAATTCGCTGAAAGCGCTGAAGCGACCGTGAAACTGATCGCAGACGTCGCTGCCGACGACATGATCCTCGATATCGGCCCGCAAACCGCGGCCAACTTCGCCGAACTGCTGAAGTCGTCGAAAACCATCCTGTGGAACGGTCCGGTCGGCGTGTTCGAATTCGACCAGTTCGGCAACGGCACCAAAGTGCTGGCCGAAGCCATCGCCGAAAGCGCGGCGTTCTCGATTGCCGGCGGTGGCGACACCCTGGCGGCCATCGATAAATATGGCGTGGCGGAAAAGATCTCCTACATTTCCACCGGCGGTGGCGCGTTCCTCGAATTCGTCGAAGGCAAGGTGCTGCCGGCCGTTGAAGTCCTGGAAAGCCGGGCCAAGGCCTGAGGCCGCCCGATTGGCCAGGCAAAGGAGTGTTCAGATGGTCAAGTCGTTAGCGCTGTTGCTGCTGACCGGTACGCTGGCGGCCTGCGGGAGCAACCCGAAGGCCGAGCCGACACCGGCACCCGGCGAGGCCCAGAAAGGCTGCTACCAGGCCGACTGGCAGGCCGAAACCAACCCGGTGCTGAACAAGCGCTCGGGCCCGGACGGTCTGGACAAATACGAGACGCAAACCCCGGCCAAGGAACATGGTTGTCCTTGACCGGTCTGACTCTTTACTCAAGTCCGGCGGCGTGCGCTGCCGGTCGAGGAACACGGATGAAAGGCTTGATCGCCGTTGCGGCACTGGGATTGTTGGGTGGTTGTGCGCAGTGGAACCCGTTCCAGTCGTCCGCGCCTGTGGATAACTGGACCACCTGGACCTGCGACAGCCAGGCCAAGGTGCTGTGGCGCTTCACCGATGCCGCCCGCAAGGAAGTCGATGTGCGCCTGGGAGGCGGTGATCAGGTCTATCGCCTGAAAGAAGAGCCGGGCGCCTCGGGCGCGTTGTACAGCGACGACATGCTGGCGTTTCACATCAAAGGTAATGAAGGCCTGGTTTACTGGGTCGCCACCAATGATCTGATCGGTCGGGGCTGCAAAGCCGAATAAAACAGAATTTGCTTTATCGAATCACCAGGCCGGGCCTCAACCCCCGATCTGCAATCACTTGAATAGCCGCCGCCGCTCCGGCAGGCTGGCACGATTAACGACCCAAACCGGGAGAGACACACACAATGGCACTTATCAGCATGCGCCAGATGCTGGACCACGCAGCCGAGTTCGGCTACGGCGTTCCAGCCTTCAACGTCAACAACCTTGAGCAGATGCGCGCCATCATGGAAGCCGCTGACAAGACTGACTCCCCGGTGATCGTTCAGGCTTCGGCCGGTGCCCGCAAATACGCCGGCGCCCCGTTCCTGCGTCACCTGATCCTGGCGGCGATCGAAGAGTTCCCGCACATCCCGGTGTGCATGCACCAGGACCACGGCACCAGCCCTGATGTCTGCCAGCGCTCGATTCAACTGGGCTTCAGCTCGGTGATGATGGACGGCTCCCTCGGCGAAGACGGCAAGACCCCGACCGACTACGAATACAACGTCCGCGTGACCCAACAAACCGTGGCCATGGCTCACGCCTGCGGCGTTTCGGTTGAAGGCGAGCTGGGCTGCCTGGGTTCGCTGGAAACCGGCATGGCCGGTGAAGAAGACGGCATCGGCGCCGAAGGCGTTCTGGATCACAGCCAGATGCTGACCGACCCGGAAGAAGCCGCTGACTTCGTCAAGAAGACTCAGGTTGATGCCCTGGCCATCGCCATCGGCACCAGCCACGGCGCCTACAAGTTCACCAAGCCACCTACCGGTGACGTGCTGGCGATCGACCGCATCAAGGAAATCCACAAGCGCATCCCGAACACCCACCTGGTGATGCACGGTTCCTCGTCGGTTCCGCAAGAGTGGCTGGCGATCATCAACCAGTACGGCGGCGACATCAAAGAAACCTACGGCGTACCGGTTGAAGAAATCGTCGAAGGCATCAAGCACGGCGTGCGCAAGGTCAACATCGACACCGACCTGCGCCTGGCATCCACCGGCGCCATGCGTCGCCTGATGGCCACCAACCCGAGCGAGTTCGACCCACGTAAATTCTTCGGCGAAACCGTGAAGGCGATGCGTGATGTATGTATCGCTCGTTACGAAGCTTTCGGTACTGCCGGCAACGCTTCGAAGATCAAGCCGATCTCGCTGGAAAGCATGTATCAGCGTTATCTGAAGGGTGAGTTGAACGCCGAGGTCAATTGAGACTGGGTGTTGAACTGATTTGAAAGAAACCCGCCGTGAGGCGGGTTTTTTTTGCCTGGAGTTTTATCAAGCAGTCGACTGACGTAAGGCGCTTGAAATGTCACCCATAACGGACATAATCGATTCCAGATTATAAAAAGTCCCATATGGGTGACATTTATGCTGCTCCCCAATCCCGCTGTTTTCGGTGAAAGAATTCGGCAATTGCGTCGGGCCAAAGGCTACAGCCAAGCGATATTGGCCCACAGAGCCAAATGCAGCCGCAAAACCATCATTGACCTTGAGGCCGGCGAGAATGTCGCGCTCTACACCGCGTTCAGGGTGCTGGCAGCGCTGGGCATGGCGCTGGAAATTGTTGATAACCGCATTGACCTCAAATCCCTGGCCGATCTGGTAGAGCACGATGAGTAAAGTCAAAAGGCTCAACGTCACCACGCCGCAAGGCTTCGCTGGTGCGCTGTCCAAGGGATCGCAGTTTTCCTTTGTTTATGAAACCGCCGATGCAACAAGGGAAGTCTCACTTGTCATGCCCTATGACCCGACGCCCTCGGTGAGCAACGTGCTGCATCCGATCTTCGATATGAATGTGCCTGAAGGGTTTCTGGCGGATCAGATCAAGCGCCGGATGGCCAAGCACATGCAAGTCGATGAGATGCGCCTGTTATCGGTCATCGGCGGGAACCAGATCGGACGCCTCACCTACCAGAATCCGATAGAAACTCCGGTATCCGTGCGTGCGCAAGTTGGATTGCAGGAGATCCTGTCCGCCGATGTTTCGCAGGGCGTTTTCGAGTTTCTGGTCGACACCTATTTCGAGTCGGGCATTTCAGGTGTACAGCCCAAGGTGCTGGTTCCGGACCTGGACAAGCTCACCGGCAATCGAAAAACCATGCTCAGCTCCGACCTGATCGTCAAATCAGGCGCGGATGAGTACGCACATCTGGCTCAGAACGAGTTTCTCTGCTTGGAAGCGGCTCGCATCGCCGGACTTGAAACACCGCCGTTCTGGTTGTCCGAAAACGGCGATTTGTTTGTGATGGAGCGTTTTGACCTGACCGAGGCCGGTCGCCTCGGGTTCGAAGACATGGCGGTTCTGTTGGGACTAAACAAGGATCCCCATGACAACTACAAGTATTCGCAGAGCTACGAAACTCTCGCGGCCGTGATTGGCCAGGTCTGTCGGCATGGTGATGCGCTTCGGGAGTTGGAGCGTTTTTTCGCTTCGGTCTGCCTTTCGGTCATGGTTCGAAACGGCGATGCGCATCTGAAGAACTTCGGCGTGATTTATACCCATCCAGAAGCCCTTGAAACCGTGCAATTGGCACCCGTTTTCGATGTCACCACCACAACCGTTTACGAAAACTACAATCCAAAATCAGGCCGCTCATTGGTTGATCGCACGTTGGCAATCAAGATGAACAAGGTGAAAACCTACCCGGATCGCCAGCAACTGATCGAGTTTGGTCGCAAGCATTGCTCAGTAGAGAAGCCAGCCTTGATCATCGAGCGTATTGCCGAGGCGATGACTCAAGCGTTGGCGAATCATCAGGCGCGAGTGAACGGCGAGTTGTTTGCTGATATGCAGCGGGAATGGGATGCGGGGCGGGTAGTGGCGTTGAATGACTCCGTCGGCTCAGGAATGAAGCGAAAGCCAGTCGGCACGACCCGTATTTGATATACGTAGGTCGAGTTGAAAATAAAGGAAAGCGGGGGCAGATTGATTTAATCGAGCAGCAGATAAATAAATCTGTCCCTCTGATTGATGTCGGAGTGGAATCAGCTTGCGCGGCGCACTGGCTTTATCGCAGTCAAAAAATCATTGATCACTTTTAAAACCCACTCTTTGGCCTTTTGAGTATTTGCCAACGGCGCTTCGCCTGCGCCCTCGATAAAGCCCGGAATATGTTCGGGAGCAAGTTTGACGATAAATGCAGCGGCGTCATCTGCTGCAGACTTATTATTGAACTCGTTCTCCAAACGACTCATTGACGCTGCGAATATTGAGCTCTTCATCAATTGCTTACTGTGTTCCGTCAGTTCAGTGATGTTGTTCGACTGATTGATGACGAGGAATATATCGAAGGCATCCCGCAAGCGTTTCCCAAAACCAACCGAGCGCCCCTTGGCAGAAAGGAAGCCAGCTTCGGTGGCGAAGGGGATCTTCAGCGAGGTCTCAGTACCGTCCATGGCCTGCCCCGATATCAACTGATGCCTGGCTTCCTTTTCAGTGAAGATCACGTCCGTTCCCGGGGTCGCGATGGACTCATAACGCCCCCACTGCATAATCAGGTCGGCTGAATCATCTACATATTTCCTGTGCAGGAAATCCACATGAAAAATCATTGGTTCATCATTGACCACCAGCTTTCTGTACACCTGGAACGCATTCTTTGGCGCCCGCATGTACCCCGAGTCCTTAACCATTGAGTCCAGAGCCCGAATAACATGCTCTTTACTCAGCGCCGCATTCAGAATGATGTCGACGTCATAGGTGCCCGTGTGGGGAATGGGCTTGGAGTTAAACAGGTAAGGAATCCATCCACCAATCACCGCGTAGTCGATAGTTTGACGATTTAGTAACCCGGCTACTTCCAGCAGCATGGCCCGTGCTGCTTCTTGTTCGCTTGCAAAGCTTTAAGTCATGTTCAGTCGTTCCTTCTTTTACTTGGTAGGTGTTATTTCTGAGGGGCCTGCGCCAAGCGCGGGGCGCCTCAATGTCTCAGGCCGGGCATCGGCGCTGCAGTAGTCGGCTTTTCTAGCTCCACCTCTTCCCTGCAAAGTCAATTGATCCGAGTGTAACTCGTTCATTTAAGAAACCCGCTATGGCGCGGATTTCTTGTAGGCGATGGTCTATCGGTAAGGGGCAAGAACGTCGCCAATTACGGACATTTCTGAGATTCCGCGATGAGCGAGCCGTTATGGGTGGCTATTCCTTTAACTCGACGTGATCCAGCGCCTGATTCACCGCCAGTTCCCCCAGCATCACCAACTGCGCGATGCCTATCGCGGTTTTGCGGTCGGCGGGGGCGAGGGTGGCGGCGAAGTTGTTGAGCATTTCGCTGGCGGAGCCGAGGGTTTCGCTGGCGTTGGCCAGCAGGGATTCGGTGTTGTAGGCGGGATTGGCGAAGTACATGCGGTCGGGTTCGTTGACCGTGGCCATGATGCGGGCGCCGGGGCAGAGGTAGTGGTCTAGGGCGCGTTCGGCGGCTTCGTTGAGTTTTTTTGAATCGAGGGATTCGTAGGGGGAGGCCAGATCAATATCTGGAGGATTGGGCGTAGGTTTGAACATTTGGTGGATTCCCGATAGGGCCACAACCAATCCGCTACTACACGAAAGGGTGGCGGCTGTACGCAAGTTAGTAGACCGGGCAACGCCACCAAATCCCGGCGCACCCGAAGGCGCCATGCGCACAGCCACCATCAAGTACAGGCCAGGCCTGACTGAGGGACGCTTGTACGACGGTGGAGTTGCTGGGCTACTAAACCCGATCACTGCGAATCAGTGACCCGAATCAAGTTACCGATGGCCCTCCAGGCGCACAAGCCGGCGGATTCTGGCGTAGTGGTAGGCAGCGACGCAAGCCGTTGTAGGCTTCGGGACGTTACGCGCACTGCCTTTAAACAGAAGCCTTAAACGGTCGCGCGGCTGCTATTTATCGTGATCGATATCCAGCTTGCTGAACGTCACCTGCCCACCCTCACTGGTGTACCCGGTGTTGTCCTGCACATACACGCCAGCCTTGAAATACAGCGGTTTGTTGCGCCACGTTGCGCTGATCTGCGAATCCCATTGATACCCGGCCGCACTCACGCCCAGCGCACCGCCGGGGCTCAGGTGAATGAGGTAGTTGAATTCGCGATTGAGTTTGATCCCGGTGGCGAGGGTGATGACGCGGCTTTCGTCCTGATCCGGATGGGTGCGCAGCTTGATCACCAGGTTGCCGGTCTCGGTTTTTTCTTTGTATTGGTATTCAAGCTTGAGCATCGGCTTCTGGCTTTCATAGGCGTGGATCTGGCCGATGACGATCTTGCCGGAGCTGGGCACCTTGTTGACCGAAAGGGTCGCGCGCAGCAGGTTGTCGGCGTCCGGGTAATACCAGTTGCGCAATGTTCCGTTGCTGTAGGTTTCGCGCAGTTCGGTGCGCGGGTAGATGGCGTTTTCGGTTTTCGAGCCGGTCACCGGGGACCAAAAGAACAGGGTGCCGGTGTCGGAATGGAAGTACTGATCCTTGAAGCCGTTCACCAGTTTGGAGGTTTCGACGGTGTAGGGCGGGCTGCCAACGGGAACGCTGAGGTTCCAGGTTGCGAGATCAATCATGTCGGTTCTTCCACTCTATTTCTCTTGCACGCGCGTGCCAGAAGCTCTAGCCCGCGCCTCTTGGGGGGCGGCCTTTATAAGCGTAGAGGGATTTTTTGTTAACGGCCGTCTGGCGGATGATTGGCGTCAACATCCTGTCGAAATGCCACCTTTCCCGGTTTTCGGGGGCTTCAGCGGTGACCGTTAGTCGGCTGCCTATCGGTTTGGTTAAATGATGGCTGGATGACAGCTATTGCTTTTACAGATCCCGGACTAGAGTGAAGACTCGGTGACTGTATGGTTTTCACGAGAAGCCGCCCGGAACACTGACCCGAGATGCCCCGACACGAGTTGTCCCGACAAGAGAAGCAGCATGGAATGCGCGCAACCCCAGCCAGGTGAAGGCAGCTCAGTCCTTTTGATCGTTGATGATTACCCTGAAAACCTGATCAGCATGCGCGCGTTGCTGCAGCGCCAGGACTGGCAGGTATTGACCGCCGCTTCCGGTTACGAAGCCCTCAACCTGTTGCTCGAACACGACATCGACCTGGTGCTGCTGGATGTGCAGATGCCGGGCATGGACGGTTTCGAAGTCGCGCGGCTGATGCGCGGCAGCCAGCGCACGCGCCTGACCCCGATCATTTTCCTCACCGCCAACGAGCAGTCCCAGGACGCCGTGATCAAGGGTTACGCCAGCGGTGCGGTGGATTACCTGTTCAAACCGTTCGATCCGCAGATTCTCAAGCCGAAAGTCCAGGCGTTGCTCGAGCACCAGCGCAATCGCCGGGCCTTGCAGCGTTTGAGTCAGGATCTGGAATCGGCGCGGGCCTTCAATGCCTCGGTGCTGGATAACGCCGCCGAAGGCATTCTGGTGTTGGGCGAGGATGGTTTGATCCGCTTTGCCAACCCGGCGATTTCCCGGTTGCTCAATGCGCCGGTGAAGGAGCTGGAAGGGCAGGAGTTTCTCGATTACCTGCAGAAACCGCACATTCCGCTGTGGGCCGATTCCGAGTTTTACGCCGGGTACAAACGTGGCGAGACGCTGCGTCTACACGATGCGTCGCTGCGCACCGCACCGGGGCAGCAGGTGCCAGTGGCCTTGTCCTGCGCGCCGCTGCCGAGTGAACAACATGCGATGGTGGTGACGGTGCTGGACATGTCGGTGGTGCGTCATCTGCATCAGCAGCTGGAATTTCAGGCTGTCACCGACCCGCTGACCGGGCTGCTCAATCGCCGGGGTTTTTACCAGACTGTGGAAAACCTGCTGTTGCGCGGCGAGCGTACGGACAGCAGTTGGGTGCTGATGTACCTCGATCTGGACGGCTTCAAGAGGGTCAACGATTCCCTCGGCCATGATGCCGGGGACCGGGTGTTGCGCTGGGTCTCCGAACAATTGAAAGCCTGCCTGCGGCCATTCGACATACTGGCGCGGATGGGCGGCGATGAATTCACCGCGCTGCTGGATCTGGAATTCCCCGAACAAGCGGCGAAGATCGCCGAGAAGCTCATCGAGCGGGTGTCGATCTGTCAGCAGATTGAAGGCCTCGATATTGCTCTGGGCGCGAGTATCGGCATTGCCACCTACCCGGACTGCGGCAACAACCTCGACGGTCTGCTGCGCGCTTCGGACATCGCCATGTATGAAGCCAAGCGTGCCGGGCGTCAGCAATATCGTTTCTACGATCATGAAATGAACGGCCGTGCGCGGTCGCGGCTGATGCTGGAAGAAAGCGTGCGCAACGCCATCGAGAACCGCGATTTCAATCTGGTGTATCAGCCGCAGGTGGCCATTGGCGATGGTCGCGTTCGTGGTTTCGAGGCGTTGCTGCGCTGGCAGCACCCGAGTGTCGGCGACGTGCCGCCGGGGTTGTTCCTGCCGTTGCTGGAAGAGGCGACGCTGATCAGCCGGCTCGGCAGCTGGATCTATCATCGCAGCGCCGGGCAGCGTAAGGCCTGGGAGGCCGAGTTCTCCAGGGATCTGGTGATCGGCGTGAGCCTGAGCAACACTCAGTTCGGCCTGCCGAATCTGGTCACCGAATTGCGCCAGGTGCTGGAGCGCCATGGTTTGCAGCCGCACCAGATGGAAGTGGAAGTCACCGAAGAGGCGCTGACGATCAACCCGGACGAGACCCGCAAGCAGCTGAAGCTGCTGCGCAATCTCGGGGTGCGGGTGGCGCTGGACGATTTCGGTTCCGGGGCCTGCTCGCTGGCGCATTTGCGCGATCTGGAACTGGATACCCTCAAACTCGATCGCCACCTGATTGCCCGATTGCCGGACTCGTCCCGCGACGCTGCGCTGGTGCGCACGGTCATCGACTTATGCAAGGAATACGGCTTGCTGGTGATTGCCGAAGGCGTGGAAACCGTCGAGCAATATCAGTGGCTGCAAGCCCATGGTTGCGAGTACGTGCAAGGCTTCCTGGTGGCGCGGCCGTTGGTCGCCGAGGACACCGCACGCTTTACCGAGCCGTTCGACTGGAGCGCGTTGGCCGGTTGAATTCGCTACACTGGCGGCCTTTTCATGACCTGTGCCGCCCGATGACTGCGTTGAAATACCTCCAGGCCTATCCCGCGAATCTGCAGGATCAGGTGCGCCAATTGATCGCCGACAACCGCCTCGGTGATTACCTGAGCCAACGCTATCCGGGTCGCCACGATGTGCAGAGCGACAAGGCGTTGTACGGCTACGCGCTGGACTTGAAGCAGGAATACCTGCGCAACGCCCCGGCCATCGACAAGGTCCTGTTCGACAACCGCCTCGACCTGACTCACCGCGCCCTCGGCCTGCACACCACGGTGTCGCGGGTGCAGGGCGGCAAGCTCAAGGCCAAGAAAGAGATCCGCATCGCCTCGCTGTTCAAGGACGCCGCGCCGGAGTTTCTGAAGATGATCGTCGTGCACGAGCTGGCGCACTTCAAGGAGTCGGATCACAACAAGGCGTTCTATAAGTTATGTGAGCACATGCTGCCGGGCTACCACCAGGTTGAGTTCGACCTGCGGGTGTACCTGACGTGGCGCGACATGCAATAAGATATCAAACAACGGAGCGCATGCATGGACGTGAGCAAGACCAAGAGCAGTTTCTACCGGCGCTTGTACGTGGCGTATCTGATCGACAGCGGCCTGGCGAGCAGCGTGCCGGCGCTGACCGAGGTCACCGGCATGCCCCGGCGCACGGCGCAGGACACGATTGCGGCGCTGGCGGATCTGGATATTGTCTGCGAGTTTGAACAGGAAGAGGGCGCGCGCAATCATGCGGGGCGCTATCGGATTCGTGAGTGGGGGGCGATTGATCGGGGGTGGATCGAGCGGAATTTGCGGCAGATCAAGGCTGTTCTCGAATATCCCTGAGTTTGGGTGTTCGCCTTTAGATTGTTGCCCTCACCCCAGCCCTCTCCCGGAGGGAGAGGGAGCTGACCGAGGTGTCTTGCGTCATACATCGACCTGATCAAGTGTGGCGATTATGGATTCAACAACGCTCGTTCAGGTCGTTGTATCTCCCGAATATTCCCCAATCAGTCCCCTCTCCCTCCGGGCGGTCCGACGTTTCGGGAGGGTTAGGGTGAGGGGGCTTTTCAGGAACGCCGCATCCCGATGTGCGGAATGTCATCCTCCAGATATTCCTCACCCGCCACCACAAACCCATACCGCCCGTAATACCCCTGCAAATGCGCCTGGGCCGACAGATAGATCGGCACTTCAGGCCAACGCTTCTGCGCCTGTTTCAGCGCCTGTTCCATCATTTCATGCCCCAGTCCTTTGCCACGCCCGGCCGGCGCGGTCAGCACGCGGCCGATCACCACGTCGCCACCCTGGGATTCCGGATCCAGCAGGCGCAGGTACGCCACCAGCTGATCATCGTTCCAGCCCATCAGATGGCAGGTGTCACCGTCCAGATCCTGACCGTCCGGATCCAGGTAAGCGCAGCGCTGTTCGACCACGAACACTTCCGAGCGCAATTTCAAAATGGCGTACAGCTGCTCCAGTCCCAGATCGCTGTGATGTTTGCAGACCCACTCGATTGTCATCTTCCGATTCCTTGAACTACGTCGCCCGATACTAAGCGCAGCGCCGAAATATGTCTGTATGGCTGAGAAATCTGTGACAAAGGCCAAAATGCCATCATTCCAATATCGCGGCCCGCCGTACTTTGTGTAATCTGCTGGGAAGCGCTGTGCAATGGCTTCAATGAGCTAAGGTTAGGGCCTGGGATTCGCCGGTAAGGGGCCTTGGGGTTTTGACTGAAAACACGCCGGGCGGCCCGCCCGCTAAGGATTTTCAAGCATGCCGCGATTGCATCGAGCCTTTGCTTTGATCGGATTGCTGTTGCTGGGTCAAAGCGCGGCAGCGGAGAAATTGCGTCTGGTGTTCGACGTCTGGCCGCCCTTTACCGATGACACACTGGTCAACGGTGGGCTGGCGACCGACATCGTCAGCACGGCCCTGGCCCGTGCCGGTTATGCCAGCGGTTATGAGCAGGTGCCGTGGGCGCGGGCGTTGATGGGGGTTGGCGAAGGACGTTACGACGTGCTGGTCAACGCCTGGTACAACGACGAGCGCACGAAGATCGGGCAGTTTTCCGCTGAGTACCTGCTCAATCGCGTGCGCTTCCTCAAGCGCAAAGACGCGCCCATCGAATACAACAACCTGCAGGAACTGCACACCTATCCGGTTGCGGTCGTGCGCGGCTACGCCTATTCGGCGCCGTTCGATGCCGACACCGCGTTGCAGAAAGTCCCTGTGCATAACTTCGCCATGGCCGTGCGCATGCTCGCGGCGGACCGGGTCAAGCTGACCCTGGAAGACGAATACGTGGCCCGCTATTACCTGGCCCGGGAATCACCGAAGGTACGCAACGCAGTGGAGTTTCTGCCCAAGCCGCTGAGCGAGAACAGCCTGCATATTCTGGTCAGCCTGAAGAACCCGCAGCACGAACAGATCGTGGCCGGGTTCGACAAGGCGATTGCATCGATGAAGGCCGATGGCAGCTATGACAAGCTGCTCAGGCAGCATGGAATGTGAGGCGGCTCAATCTTCGGCTGTGTCCTTGATCAGATGCGCCGCCAGCGTGCGCAATGGCCCGAGCTGGCGGCAGATCAGTGCCAGTTGTGTCTGCACCAGCCGCTGGCCTTCGTCGATTTCGTCCGGCATCTGCTCCAGCTCATTGGCCAGCGCTTCTTCCTCATCGCTCTGAATGGCAATCGGCTGTTTGCTCGCCAGCCCCTGGGCGATTTCATCGATGCTCGCCGCCAGACTCACGCCGGCGCCGTCGATCAGGTGTTCGCGCACCTCGGCCGGCAGCTGGGTTTCCCGGTGCGCGCCAAGCCCTGACAGATAGCTGAGCAAGGTGTGCGACAGCACCAGGAAGCGAAAGCCCACGTCGGCTTCCTTCCGGAAATGCCCCGGCTCCATCAGCATGTTCGCCAGCGTCGTGGAGAGTGCGGCGTCAGCGTTGTGCGCGTTGCGCCGGGCCAGGCGATAGGCGAGGTCGTCGCTCTTGCCGGCGGCGTATTGCTGCATGATCTGGCGCAGGTAAATGCTGTTGCAGGTGAGGGTGTTGGCCAGGACTTTGTTCAGGCGCCGACCCTGCCAGTCCGGCAGGAACAGGAATACCGCAAGCCCCGCAATCAGGCTGCCGAGCAAGGTATCGAACAATCTCGGCACGAACAGCCCGTAACCATCGCCGACCTGGTTGAAGCAGAACAGCACCATGATCGTGATCGCGGCGGTCGCCACGGTGTAGCGGGTGGTGCGGTTGGTAAAGAACACCACGCCGGCGGCGATGGCGAAGCACGACTGCACCAGCGGATTCGGGAACAGATCGAACAGCGCCCAGGCAATCGTCAGGCCGATCGCCGTGCCGAAAATCCGCTGACCGAGTTTGCGCCGGGTGGCGCCGTAGTTCGGCTGGCAGACGAACAGCGTGGTGAGGATGATCCAGTAACCCTGCGACGGGTGAATCAGGTGCACCATGCCGTAGCCGATGCTCAACGCCAGCGGCAAACGCAGGGCGTGACGGAACAGCAGCGAGGTCGGCGTCAGCTGCGTGCGCAGACGAATCCACACGTCCTTGAAGTTGCGCGGCGAGCGGTCGAGCAGGCTGCTGTCGGTGGCATCGGCCAGGGCGTCAGGGTTGCTGGCGTCACTGAGCAAACGGTCGAGGGTGCCGAGGTTGGCCGCCAGTGCGCGCAATGAACGCAGCAGCCCGCGCCAGGCCGGGTTGCTCTGGATGCGCAGGTGTTCGAGGGAGGCGTGCAGGTCGCTCAGGGCTTCGGCGAAACTCGCGTCGTAGATGAACGGCTGACGCATCTGGATCGATTCGGCCAGCGCCCGACAGGCCTTGCCTTGCTGGCGCAGCAGGCGCTGGCAGCGGAACAAGACATCGCTGTGGAAAAACGCATCGGCCAGGGCGTTGTAGGGGTAGTGGGAAGAACTGGCGCGTTCGTGGATGTCTTGCGCCAGGAAGTACAGCTTCAGGTAACGGCTGACTTTCGAGCCCGGGCGACCGTTGCCGACCCGGTGCAGGATGATTTCCTTGGCGCTGTTCAGGGCTGCGACGACCCGGCCGTTTTGCTGGGCCAGTTCCAGTCGCCGTGCTTCGACGTCCATCTGACGGATCGGCTCGAACAGCGAGGATTTCAGCTTCAGGTAATAGCCGAGTTCGCGGAACAGCCGCGCCAGACTCTGCTGCACCGGCTGATTGGAAAACATCGCCTGCCACAGCACCGACAGCAGGCCGTACCACGCGGCACCGGCCACCAGCAGCATCGGCTCATGCCAGAAATCCGTGACCGCGCCACCGCGCTGATCCACGCCGATCATGGTGTAGACGGAAAGAATCAGGGTCGCCGAAGCAATCGCGCCATAACGCTCGCCGAGCGCCCCGAGCATGGTCAGGCCGAAACTGGCCAGTGCCAGGGCGATGACGAACACGATGGGGTAGGGGAATAACAATTCCACCGACAGCGCCGCGACGCTGAAACACACCAGCGTCACCGCCAGTGCGTTGAGGCGGCCCTGCCAACTGTCGTCGGTCTCGGCCAGGGCGCTGGCGATGATCCCGAGGAACAGCGGGATCAGCAGCCCCATTTCATCCTGATACCAGCACAGCGCCATGCTGCCGGTCAGGGCGATGAACACCCGCACGCTGTAGCTGAATTTATCCAGCGCCCACAGGCGCCGCAAAGACTGACGAAACGAGGTCGAGGACATGAAGTGCGAAGGCCTTCCGAGGCGATGCCGCTAAATTGAGCCAGTAATGACGCCGACGCAATGGCGCCGATCACATCTGACAGCAAAAAGTGTTCCTTTGGGTTCCTGCGCCGACTTCAAATTTTGAATCTTGCACACAAACCTGTGGGAGCTGGCAAGCCAGCTCCCACAGGGATTGCATTTCAAATCTAAAAAAACCTGGGTCAGACGTACTGCGCGGCAGCGTAACCAGAGGCCCACGCCCACTGGAAGTTGAATCCGCCCAGATGTCCGGTGACGTCGAGCACTTCGCCGACAAAGTAGAGGCCCGGGCTTTTCAGCGATTCCATGGTCTTGGACGACACTTCACGAGTGTCGACGCCACCGAGGGTGACTTCGGCGGTGCGATAGCCCTCGGTGCCGGCCGGGACGACTTTCCAGCTGCCGAGCTTTTCGGCGATGTCCGCCAGTTCGGCGTGGGTGTACTGCTTCATCGGTTTGGAGACGAACCAGTTGTCCGCCAGCAGGTTGGCCATCTTCTTGGTGAAGATTTCGCCGAGCAGGGTTTTCAGTTCGCTGTTCGGACGTTCGGCGGTTTGCTGTTGCAGCCAGCTCGCGGCGTCGTGATCCGGCAGCAGGTTGATCTCGACCGTGTCGCCCGGCTCCCAGAACGAGGAAATCTGCAGAATCGCCGGGCCACTGAGGCCACGGTGAGTGAACAGGATGTTCTCGCGAAAACTCTGGTCGTTGCAGCTGACCAGACAATCCACCGAGGTGCCGGACAGTTCGGTGCACAGCTCCTTGAGCTGATCGGTGATGGTGAACGGCACCAACCCGGCGCGTGTTGGCAGCAGGTCGTGGCCGAACTGCTTGGCGACTTGATAACCGAAACCGGTCGCGCCGAGGGTCGGGATCGACAGACCGCCGGTGGCGATCACCAGCGACTGGCACTGGATCTGGCCGAGAGTCGTGTCGAGCAGGTAACCGCCCTCGACCTTCTCGATGGTCTGGATCGACGTGTCGAGGTGCAGGTTGACGCCGACCTGATCGCACTCGTCCAGCAGCATGCCGAGGATGTCGCTGGATTTGTTATCGCAGAATAGTTGGCCGAGCTTTTTCTCGTGGTACGGCACGCCGTGCTTGGCGACCATGCCGATGAAGTCCCACTGGGTGTAGCGGGCCAGCGCGGATTTGCAGAAGTGCGCATTCTGCGAGAGAAAATTGCTCGGTTCGGTGTACATGTTGGTGAAGTTGCAGCGCCCACCGCCGGACATCAGGATTTTCTTGCCGGCCTTGTTCGCGTGGTCGAGCAGCATCACCTGACGCCCGCGCCCGGCGGCGGTCAGTGCACACATCAACCCTGCGGCGCCAGCGCCAATGATCACGACTTCGGTAGAGCGCAAAACGGTGTCCTCACACAAAATTCAAATTCACCGGAAACCAATGTGGGAGCGAGCTTGCTCGCGATAGCGGTGTGTCAGTCACAAAGATATCAACTGACAGATTGCAATCGCGAGCAAGCTCGCTCCCACAGGGATCTACTTTGGATGGTAGACCGCTTACAAAACGCGAACGCGCAGCGAACGGCCCTTGATCTTGCCGTTGTTCAAGCGCTGCAGTGCCTGCATGACCACGGTGCGCTCGACGGCCACATACGATTGGAAGTCGAAGATCGCGATCTTGCCGACCTGGGCGCCCGGAATGCCGGCTTCACCGGTCAGTGCGCCCAGAATGTCGCCCGGACGTACCTTGTCCTTGCGCCCGCCAGCGATGCACAGCGTGCTCATCGGCGGTTGCAGCGGGGCACCGCCCTGGGACTTGAGGTTGTCCACCTGATCCCAGTTCAGCGGGGTTTTCTGCAGTTGCTCGATGGCTTGCGCGCGGTGCGCTTCGGACGGCGCAACGAGGCTGACCGCGATGCCTTTCTCGCCGGCACGACCGGTGCGGCCGACGCGGTGAATGTGGATTTCCGAGTCGCGGGCCAGTTCGACGTTGATCACCATGTCCAGTGCATCGATGTCCAGACCACGGGCGGCAACGTCGGTGGCAACCAGTACCGAAGTACTGCGGTTGGCGAACATCGCCAACACCTGATCGCGGTCACGCTGCTCCAGATCGCCGTGCAGGCCGACGGCGGAAATGCCTTTGGAGGTCAGGTGATCGACGGTTTCCTGAACCTGCTGCTTGGTGAAGCAGAAGGCCACGGTGGAGGCTGGGCGGAAGTGATGCAGGACCTTGGTCACCGCACTCATGCGCTCTTCCGGGGAAATCTCGTAGAAGCGCTGCTCGATCTGAGTGTCGTCGTGGAACGCTTCGGCTTTCACCGTTTGCGGATCGCGCATGAACTTCGACGCCAGTTGCTTGATGCCCACCGGATAAGTAGCGGAGAACAGCAGGGTCTGACGACGGGCCGGGGTCTGCTCGATGATGTCTTCGATGGCGTCGTAGAAACCCATGTCAAGCATGCGATCGGCTTCGTCGAGGATCAGCGTGTTCAGGCCGTCGAGGACCAGCGAACCCTTGCGCAGGTGCTGCTGAATGCGGCCCGGGGTGCCGACGATGATGTGCGCGCCGTGCTCCAGCGAGCCGATCTGCGGGCCGAAGGACACGCCGCCGCACAGGGTCAGGACCTTGATGTTGTCTTCGGCACGGGCCAGACGACGGATTTCCTTGGCGACCTGGTCAGCCAGCTCACGGGTCGGGCAAATCACCAGCGCCTGGCAACCGAAGTAGCGCGGATTGATCGGGTTCAGCAGGCCGATGCCGAACGCGGCGGTCTTGCCGCTGCCGGTCTTGGCCTGGGCGATCAGGTCCATCCCCTTGAGGATCACCGGCAAGCTCTGCGCCTGGATCGGCGTCATCTGGGCATAACCGAGGGAGTCGAGGTTAGCCAGCATGGCGGCGGACAGCGGCAAAGTATTAAAAGCGGTGGCGATGGTGGTCACGGGACTGGCCTGCAAAACAAAATGTCGCGCAGTGTACCAGCCCGGTGGCCAATAGCCCTAAGACTCGATGTGCTCTTCCGGACGTCTGACTCGCCGTCCGTCATTCTTTGAAAGTTGAGAAAAAATGGTTGCGGCCAACATGGCCATGATCCCAACAGTCACGAACGTGAGCTGAAACGCGCCCAACACGGTCTCAACGCCGTCATTGCCGATCTCCGCCGTAAAGCCACCGAGCAGCGCACCGGCGCATGCCACGCCAAGGCTCAGCGACAACTGCGCCACCACCGACAGCAGGCTGTTGCCGCTGCTGGCGCTGGCGTCGTCGAGGTCGATCAGGGTCACGGTGTTCATCGCGGTGAATTGCAGCGAGTTGATCGCCCCGAGAACCGCCAGCAGGCATAGCAGCAGCCAGTACGGCGTCTGCTCGCTGACCAGGCCCATGCTCGCCAGCATGATCCCTAGAAACAGGGTGTTGCCGGTCAGCACGATGCGATAGCCCAGACGCTCGATCAGTGGCCGCGCGCCCCACTTGGCGACCATCGCGGCTGCGGCCAGCGGCAGCATGCTCATCCCGGCCTGGGACGGCGAATACCCCAGCGCCACTTGCAGCAGCAGCGGCACCAGAAACGGCAGGGCGCCGCTGCCCAGACGGGCGAACAGGTTGCCGAGAATGCCGACCGCGAAGGTGCGGGTCTTGAACAGCGACGGCGCGAACAGCGGGTTTTCAATGTGCCCGGCGCGCAGCCAGTACGCCGCCAGACACGCCATGCCGCCGAACAGCAACAGCATCACCCGCAGGTGCGGCAGGTGCAGTTCGCCGAGGCCTTCCATGGCGATAGTGATCAGCACCATCGCCGCGCCGAACAGCAGGAAACCCAGGCTATCGAAGCGCGTGCGCTCGGTGCCGCGCAGGTCGGGGATGAATTTCCACACCGCGTAGCAACCGATGACGCCGACCGGCAGGTTGATCAGGAAGATCCAGTGCCACGTCAGGTATTCCACCATCCAGCCGCCCATGGTCGGGCCGATCAGCGGGCCGAGCAGGCCGGGAATGGTGATGAAACCCATGATCCGCACCAGTTCCGAGCGCGGGTAGGCGCGCAGCACCACCAAACGCCCGACCGGCAGCATCAGCGCACCGCCGAGGCCCTGGATCACGCGCGCGCCGATCAGCATGCTCAGGCTGCTCGACAAGGCACAGAGCAGCGAGCCAAGGCTGAACAGCAGGATCGCACCGAAGAAGATTTTCTTGGTGCCGAAGCGGTCGGCGATCCAGCCTGAGGCGGGAATCAGCAGGGCCACGGTGAGCATGTAGGCGATGATCACGCCCTGCATGCGCAGCGGGTCTTCGGCCAGATCCCTGGCCATGGCCGGCAGGGCGGTGTTGAGGATGGTCCCATCGAGGGACTGCATGAAGAAAGCGATGGCGACGACCCATGGCAACCAGCGGGCGGTGATGGCGTCGAGAGGCGGGCGGTTGGGCATGGAACCTCTGGTGATGGGCGCAGTAAATCCGGGGTGACTTCATCGCGAGCAGGCTCGTTTCCACATGGACTGCGCGAACCTGTGGGAGCGAGCCTGCTCGCGATGCTTTTACAAGGTCAAGGTCAATCGGCTCACCAAGGCCCCCGGCAGCAATGCCGACGAGGTATTGCGCTGGCTGTAAGTGCTCGCCGACAGCAGCAATTCCCGTTCGGCGGTCAACGCTTCCAGATGCGAACCCAGCAGGCTGTAGGCACTGTCGTCGAAACGCATGGTGCTGACCGGTGCCTGAATCTCGCCGTTCTCGACCCAGAACGTGGCAAACCGGGTCATGCCGGTAAGGCGTGCCGCCGGTTGATCGGAGAAGTTCAGGTACCACAGATTGCTGATGTACAACCCGGTGCCCAACTGCTTGAGGATCTCGGCCTGGGACAAGTCGCCGGCGGCCATGTTCAGCGCGCTCGGCGATTCGCCACCGCCGGCACCGTTGGCCGTCAGACCGTACTCGGCGGCACTGCGCGACCCCACCAACTGATCACCCGCTTTGCCTTCGATGATCAACCGCAGATCGCTGCGCGGGTAACCTTCGCCGGAGAACGCCGGACTCAGCGAGTCGCTGACTTTCTCGTCGAGGGACACCAGCGGACTGAATGCCTGATCGCCGGCATACAGCTTCTGCAGCGGGCTGCTTTTGCTGGCAATCGACTGCGCCGAGAAACCGCCCCAGCACAGCATGCCCATGATTTCTTCCAGGGCTGCGGGCGCCAGATAGGCGCGGTATTGGCCGGGCGGCAAGGTGCGCAGCGGTCGACCGAGAAACTCGAGTTGTTCGCGGGCCTGCTGGATGCGTTTGGCGAAGTCTTCGCTGTTCCAGTCATGCCCGGCGTAGCTGGCCTTCACCGCTTCGCCGTTCTCGTGGAACAGGCTGAAGTCGAAGTTGAAGCTGTTGGCCTGATGCCAGCCGAACGCACCGGAAGAACTGGCAAAACCACGGCTGATCGGGCCGGCAGCGTAGAAGCCGACCAGATCCAGTCCTTCGGCCGCCTGGGCGATTTCAGCGACAACCTGCTCGGTGTCCGGCAGCGGATGTTCCTGCACGTTCTTGCTCTGCCAGCCGTTGTGATTGAGCAACAGGTACGGATCCTGCGGCAGCAGCGGCAGGGTTTCGCGCAGTTGTTGCAAGCCTTCGGCAAGACGTTGCAGGTCGGTGGCCTGCTCGCCGGACAGGGTGATGTGCAGATCCGCATGGCGACCGTCGTCGATCAGTTTCAGACCGATACCGGCTTGCTGAACTTGCCCGGCCTGACGCACCTTGGCGTGGTTGAAACGGACGAAGGCCGACGATTCGGCGTCGTAACTCAGGGTGAACTGTTCCGGCTCGCGCACGGCATCGCGCAGCCAGTTGACCAGCAGCTTGAACGCCTCGGACTGGCTCTTGGAAATACTCATCAGGCGTCTCCCCCAAACACATCAACATTGCTGAACACGCAGGCCGGTGAAGCGTGGCCGACGCGGATCACCTGGTTCGGTTCGCCCTTGCCGCAGTTCGGCGTGCCCAGCACCTGAGTGGTGCCGGCGTTGCCGACGGCGCGCAGACTCTTCCAGAAGTGCGCGGAAATGCCCCGGTAGTTCGGGTTTTTCACCACGCCCTTGAGTTCGCCGTTTTCGATCAACTGGCCCCATTCGCAGCCGAACTGGAATTTGTTGCGGGCATCGTCGATCGACCATGAGCGGTTGGTGCTCATCAGAATGCCGTTTTCGATGCCGCCGATCAGTTGCTCCAGCGGCTGGTCGCCCGGCTCGATGTTGAGGTTGGCCATGCGATCAATCGGTGGGCGGTTCCAGCCACAGGCGCGGCTGTTGGCGACGCCGTCCAGACCCGCGCGGAACTGCGACAGTGCACCGCCCAACGGACGGACCAGCAGGCCTTCGTGAATCAAAAATTGCTTGCTGGCCTTGGAACCGTCGTCATCGTGACCGTAACTCGCCAGTTCTTCGGGAATGCCCGGATCGAACGTCACGTTGAGCAGTTTCGAGCCGTATTGCAGGCTGCCGAAATCCGAGGCTTTGACGAAACTGGTGCCGGCGTAATTGCGCTCGTCGCCGAGGATCCGGTCGAGCTCCAGCGGGTGACCGATGGACTCGTGGATCTGCAACATCATCTGGTCGGGCATCAGCAGCAGGTCGCGCGGGCCTTGCGGGGTGTTCGGCGCGAGCAGCAGTTGCAGCGCCTGATCGGCGACTTGCGGGCCAGCACCGATCAAACCGCAGCGGCTGATCACGTCGGCGCCGCCCTGCTGGCCGAAGTTCTCGCGGCCGAGGCTGCGGGTCTGGCTGTCGTTGCCGTCGTAGGCGGTGACGTCCAGGCCCGGATAGACGAAGCGTTGAGCCTGGCGCAATTCGGCGCCGGCGCTGCTCAAATAGATCTGTTCGACGTGGGTGATGCCGATACTCACTTCCCAATTCACCAGGCGCTCATCCTTTGGCACCGAGGCGGATTCCGCGCCGAGCAGCTCGAAGCATTCGCTCAGGGACGGAAAGGGTTGTTCCAGATTGGGTGAAAAGTAGTCGGCGCGGTCGCTGGACACCGGCTGCTGGCTCAGGTCGAGCAGGGCGTGGGGCTTGATCCGCCGGGCCTGCTGCTCGGCGCGCTCGAGGGCGGCTTGCAGGCCTTGTTGCGACAGGTCATTGGTCGCGGCGTAGGCTTCGACGCCGTTGACCCGGACGGTGAGCATCGCGCCTTCGTCGCGGCTCAGGCTCGGCGGTTCGGCGACGTTCTTGCGCACCGACAGGTACTGGCCGGACTCGCGCACATACCGCAAGGAAAAAAATTCGGCGCCCGTGCGCAAGGCAGCGAAGCGCTGCTTGAGCTGGGGGTGGAAATCGAACATCAGGGAAACCTCCTTGTCATGGGAGAAACGGCGAAGCGGATTCGGCGGGGAGGGGGTGAAACGATTGGGCGAGGACTAGAGTAGGCCTGCGTGGGGTGTAGGATCAAGTGAAGAGGGGGTGTCGGAGGATTTACTGTGAAGCAGGAGAATTTGCGGTGAATTGCATGGCCTCATCGCGGGCAAGCCCGCTCCCACAGGTTTTTTGGTGGTCACAGAATCTGTGAACGACGCAAAACCTGTGGGAGCTGGCTTGCCAGCGATTAGCCGTGACGCGGTATTACGGTTTACTGAGCAACAGCACTCACATCACGCAGCGCCTTGCCTTTCACCGGCGCATCGCCAGCGACATAGTACGGTGCGTTGCTGCGCGGCAGCGGCTGGCGGCCACGGATCTTGTCGGCGATTTTCTCGGCGATCATGATCGTCGGCGCGTTCAGGTTGCCAGTGGTGATGATCGGCATGATCGAGGCATCGACCACACGCAGACCCTGCATGCCATGCACGCGGCCTTCGCCATCCACTACTGCCATGTCGTCGGTGCCCATCTTGCACGAGCAGGACGGGTGGAACGCGGTTTCGGCGTGCTCGCGGATGAACTTGTCCAGCTGCTCATCGGTTTGCACTTCGATGCCCGGGCTGATTTCACGGCCACGGAAGGCGTCCAGTGCAGGCTGTTGCATGATTTCACGGGTCAGGCGGATGCCGTCGCGGAATTCCTGCCAGTCCTGCTCGGTGGCCATGTAGTTGAACAGGATGCTCGGGTGCTGGCGCGGATCCTTGGATTTGACCTGGATGCGACCGCGGCTCGGCGAACGCATGGAACCCATGTGCGCCTGGAAGCCGTGCTCTTTCACACCGTTGCTGCCGTTGTAGTTAATCGCGACCGGCAGGAAGTGGTACTGAATGTTCGGCCATTCGAACTCTTCGCGAGTACGGATGAAACCGCCGGCTTCGAACTGGTTGCTGGCGCCGATGCCGGTGCCGTTGAACAGCCACTCGGCACCGATGGCCGGCTGGTTGTACCAGAGCAGCGACGGGTACAGCGAGACCGGTTGGGTGCAAGCGTATTGCAGGTACAGCTCGAGGTGATCCTGCAGGTTTTCACCGACGCCCGGCAGATCGTGAACGACCGGGATGTCGAGGCTTTCCAGCAGTTTTGCCGGGCCGACGCCGGAGCGTTGCAGCAGTTGCGGCGAAGCGATCGCGCCGGAGCAGACGATGACTTCTTTACGGGCGCGGGCTTCAACGCGTTCTTCAGCGGCGCCGACCAGGTAACGCACGCCAACGGCACGCTTGCCTTCGAACAGAACCTTGTCGGTCAGGGCGTGGGTGACGATGGTCAGGGTCGAACGCTTCTTGGCCACGTCCAGGTAACCACGGGCGGTGGAAGCACGACGGCCGTTCGGCGTCACGGTGCGGTCCATCGGGCCGAAGCCTTCCTGCTGGTAGCCGTTCAGGTCTTCGGTGCGCGGGTAACCGGCTTGCACGCCAGCTTCAACCATGGCGTGGAACAGCGGGTTGTTGCCCGCTTTCGGCGTGGTCACGCTGACCGGTCCGTCGCCACCGTGGTAGTCGTTCGGGCCGATGTCGCGGGTTTCCGCTTTACGGAAATACGGCAGGCAATCGAGGTAGGACCAGTCTTCCAGGCCTGGCAGTTTCGCCCAGCCGTCGTAGTCCATTGCGTTGCCGCGGATGTAGCACATGCCGTTGATCAGCGAGGAACCGCCGAGGCCTTTGCCGCGACCGCATTCCATCCGGCGACCGTCCATGTGTGGCTCCGGATCGGTTTCATAGGCCCAGTTGTAGCGGCGGCCTTGCAGCGGGAATGCCAGGGCTGCCGGCATCTGCGTGCGGAAGTCGAGACGGTAGTCCGGGCCACCGGCTTCGAGCAGCAGGACGGTGACGCCTTCGTCTTCAGTCAGACGGGTCGCCAGGGTGTTACCGGCAGAGCCGGCACCGACGATGATGTAATCGAATTCTTGGGACATTGAATGCACCCTCTTTGAAGTTGGTCAGGTCAGACAGCCAGCGCTTCCCTTGTGGGAGCGGGCTTGCCCGCGAAGGCGGCTCCGCGGGCAGCACACGATGGCGGGTCTTAGAACACCGAGACGTAATCGCCCAGCTCGACCTGTACCGATTTGATGCGAGTGAAGTTGTTCAGCGAGCTGATGCCGTTCTCACGGCCGACGCCCGACTGCTTGTAACCGCCAACCGGCATTTTTGCGTCGGACTCGCCCCAGGCGTTGATCCAGCAGATACCGGCTTCCAGTTGATGAATCACGCGGTGGGCGCGGTTCAGGTCGCGGGTGACGATACCGGCGGCCAGGCCGAAGTCGGTGTCGTTGGCGCGACGGATCACTTCTTCTTCGGTTTCGTAGGTCAGGATCGCCATTACCGGGCCGAAGATTTCTTCACGGACGATGGTCATGTCGTCGGTGCAGTCGGTGAACACGGTCGGAGCCACGAACGCGCCCTTGGCGAATTCGCCGTCGGTCAAACGTTCGCCACCGCACAGAACGCGGGCGCCTTCTTCTTTACCTTTGGCGATGTAGCCCAGCACGCTTTCCATGTGCGGGAAGCTGACCAGCGGGCCGAAGTTGGTGTTTTCGTCTTCCGGGTTGCCAACGCGGATGCGCGTAACGCGCTCGACGATCTTGGCTTCGAAAGCGGCTTTCAGGTGGCTCGGCACGAACACGCGAGTGCCGTTGGTGCAGACCTGACCGGAGCTGTAGAAGTTGGCCATCATGGCGGTGTCGGCGGCGCGATCCAGGTCGGCGTCGTCGCAGATGATCAGCGGGGACTTGCCGCCCAGTTCCATGGTCACGTCTTTGAGCGACGAAGCCGAAGCGCTGGCCATGACTTTCTTGCCGGTGTCGGTGCCGCCGGTGAAGGAGATCTTCTCGATGCGCGGGTGCTCGGTCAGCCAGGTGCCGACTTCACGGCCGCTGCCGGTCAGCACGTTGAACACGCCGTTCGGAACGCCGGCTTCGGTGTAGATTTCGGCCAGTTTCAGGGTGGTCAGCGAGGTGACTTCGCTTGGCTTGAAGATCATCGCGTTACCGGCCGCCAGGGCTGGAGCGGATTTCCACAGAGCGATCTGAATCGGGTAGTTCCACGCGCCGATACCGGCGACAACGCCCAGCGGCTCGCGACGGGTGTAGACGAAGGAAGTGTCACGCAGCGGGATCTGCTCGCCTTCGATGGCGGGCACCAGGCCTGCGTAGTATTCCAGCACGTCGGCGCCGGTGACGATGTCGACGTACTTGGTTTCGGAGAAGGCTTTACCGGTGTCCAGGGTTTCCAGGGCAGCCAGTTCATCGTTGCGCTCGCGCAGGATGTCGACGGCGCGACGCAGGATGCGCGAACGCTCCATGGCGGTCATCGCGGCCCAGATTTTCTGGCCCTTTTCGGCGCTGACCACAGCACGCTCGACGTCTTCCTTGGTCGCACGTTGCACTTGTGCGAGGACTTCACCGTTAGCCGGGTTGATGGCTTCGAAGGTGGCATCGCTGCCGGCGTCGGAGTACGCGCCATCGATGTAGAGTTTTTGCAGTTCGAAACGGGCCATAGTGTCCTCGCAAGTGCATTAGTGGTTGGCGTTGGTCACCGGGTGAGCCATATAGCTGTGGCATCACTGGTCAGTGACAGTTCAGGGGCCGAGCGTTTTCTTTGTGCTCTAGCTCACCTGCTTGGCCAATTGGAAATCCATGTATTCGTAAGCGATCTGTTGCGCCTGCGCAGTGTCGAAAGCGTCTCCCGACAGCGCGCCGCGCAACCACAAACCGTCGATCAGAGCTGCCAGTCCACGGGCGGCGGTGCGCGCATCTTCGAGCGGCAACACACGGCGGAACTCGCAGCACAGGTTGGAATACAGACGGTGATCGTTGATCCGCTGCAACCTGTGCAAAGACGGCTGGTGCATGCTGGTGGCCCAGAAGGCCAGCCAGGTTTTCATTGCCGGGCCATTGACCTGGCTGGCGTCGAAGTTTCCTTCGATGATCACCTGCAGATGCGCCCGGGGGCTGTTGTCTGCCAGCGCCTGACGGCGCGCGGTGACGCTCTCGCTGAGGACGCTCATCAGATACCGCATCGTGGCGGCGATCAGGCCATTCTTGTCCTGAAAATAGTGACTGATGATGCCATTCGAGACACCGGCCAAACGGGCGATCAGCGCAATGCTGGCGTCCCCCATTCCGACCTGATCAACCGCCTGCAAAGTGGCTTCGATCAGTTGTTGGCGGCGGATGGGTTGCATACCGACCTTGGGCATCTTGCACATCTCCTTAGGCCTTCCGACGGGCGAATGACGCCTATCGGATTGAGGGCCAGTCTATTTTGTTTTGATTGAACGTTCAATCAACAAAGAATAAGATCTGCGACAAATCGTCGCTGCCTACAGATTTTTCCTACGTGTAAGTGGCGATAAGACCGACATCCGAAAAGGCTCGAAACCTGCGCGGGGCAAGGCGCGGTTCGATGTTCGATGGACGTGTTGAATGGGCAAGACGCTCAAGGCCAGGTTTCGGATGAACGTCCATGCCTCGGCCACGACGGCGATTCGCGATGCCATCTCTGCAGGTTCGGGCTTTTTTCGGGGTGTCTTTATATCACCCGCCGGTCGGCTGCCAACTAACCGATTGGTCGGGTTCCGTGTTGCCTTGTGTTCTTCTCTCGCACTGCCTGGAGCATTTGTGCCATGAGTTCTGCCTCGCTTATAAAGACCCCGCCCGAGAAGGTGACGGTCAACGGTTGGGTGTTCTACACCTCTACCGCGCTGATTCTGTTGTTGACCGCCATTCTGATCATCGCCCCGCAAGAGGCCGGCAGAATGCTGGGAGTGGCTCAGGCCTGGTTGTCCCGCAGCTTCGGCTGGTACTACATGGTGGTGATCGCCGCTTACCTGGTTTTCGTGGTCGGCCTGGCGTTTTCCTCCTACGGCAAACTCAAACTGGGTAGCAAAGACGACACCCCGGATTTCAGCTACGGTGCCTGGGCGGGGATGCTGTTCTCGTCGGGTATCGGTATTTCGCTGCTGTACTTCGGCGCCTCCGAGCCGCTGGATCACTACTTCAATCCGCCGGAAGGTGCGTCCGCGACCAACATGGCGGCACGTCAGGCCGTTCAGCTGACTTTCCTGCACTGGGGCCTGCACGGCTGGGCGATCTATGCGCTGGTCGGTCTGGCCGTGGCTTATTTCGCTTATCGTCATAACCAGCCGCTGGCCCTGCGTTCGGCGCTGTACCCGCTGGTGGGCGAGCGTTGGGTCAAAGGCGCTGCCGGTCATGCGGTGGACGGCTTCGGCATGTTCGTGACCCTGCTGGGTCTGGTGACCAACCTGGGGATCGGCTCGCTGCAAGTGTCCTCGGGCCTGGAAAACCTGTTCGGCATGGAACACAGCAACACCAACCTGCTGATCGTGATCATCGTGATGAGCACCGTGGCGACCATCGCTGCCGTGTCCGGCGTGGAAAACGGCATCCGTCGTTTGTCCAACCTGAACATCATCCTGTTCAGCGGCCTGCTGATTTTCGTCCTGCTGTTCGGCCCGACCCTGCACCTGCTCAACGGCTTCGTGCAGAACATCGGCGACTACCTCAACGGCGTGGTGCTGAAGACTTTCGACCTGTACGTTTATGAAGGCGACAGCGAGAAGTCCGACCGCTGGCTGGGTCTGTGGACTCTGTTCTACTGGGCGTGGTGGATTTCCTGGGCCCCATTCGTCGGCATGTTCATCGCGCGTATTTCCCGTGGTCGTACCGTGCGTGAGCTGGTGGCTGGTGTGCTGCTGATTCCGCTGGGTTTCACCCTGGCGTGGCTGTCGATCTTCGGTAACTCGGCGCTGGATCTGGTGATGAACCAGGGTGCGGTGGAACTCGGCAAGACGGCGCTGGAGCAGCCGTCGATGGCGATCTATCAGTTGCTTGAACACTACCCGGCGTCGAAAGTCGTGATCGGTGTGTCGATCTTTGTTGGTTTCGTACTGTTCCTGACCCCGGCCGACTCCGGCGCGGTGATGATGGCGAACCTGTCCTGCAAGGGCGGCAACGTCGACGAAGACGCCCCGCACTGGCTGCGGATCTTCTGGTCGGTCGTGATCACGCTGGTGACCATCGGCCTGCTGTTCGCCGGTAACTTCGAAGCCATGCAGACCATGGTGGTGCTGGCCGGTCTGCCGTTCTCGGTGGTCCTGGTGTGCTTCATGTTCGGCCTGCACAAGGCGATGCGCCAGGACATGCAGATCGAACAGGAGCAGGCGCAACTGGCTGAACGCGGTCGTCGTGGTTTCAGCGAGCGCCTGACCCAGCTGGATCTGCAACCGAGCCAGTCGGTGGTTCAGCGCTTCATGGACAAACACGTCAGCCCGGCGCTGGAAGATGCCGCTGCGCAGATGCGTGCACAGGGTCTGGAAGTGCAGACGCTGCTGGGCAAATCCAAGCGCTGCATGGGCGTGCGGGTCGAGATGGAAGAGGGCAACCCTTTTGTCTACGAAGTGAGCCTGGACGGCTACCTGGCAACCCCGAGCGAGTCGGTCCAGTCCGATGAAGCGCGCCAGCGTTTCTACCGCGCCGAGGTGTACCTGCACAACGGCAGCCAGGACTACGACCTGATGGGCTTCACACAGGATCAGATCACACGCGATGTGCTCGATCAGTTTGAAAGCCATCGGCAGCTCCTTGGCCGGGTGTATAGCTAAAGTCAAAAGCTCCCTCACCCCCCGCCCTCTCCCGGGGGGAGAGGGAGCCGACCGAGGTGTCTTGCGTTGTACATCGACCTGAAAAATCGAGTCGATTATGGATTCGGTGAAGCAAGATCAGGTCGACGTATATCTGCAGCATCCCCCAATCAGTTCCCTCTCCCTCTGGGAGAGGGTTAGGGTGAGGGGACTTTCCCTGACCCAATAAAAAAGGGATCGCTCACCGCGATCCCTTTTTTTCATCCCGCCTTACCCCAGGTTCTTGCCGAGCAGTGCGTGATACAGCTCGCTGTCCCCGAGGATCCCCACCACATGGTTGTTGTCGTGCAGCACCAGTTTGTTGCCGGTCTGGTAACGGATCTGCAAGGCGTCGCGCATGCCGATGTTCGAGTCCACCAGCGTCGGTTTGCGCTCCAGCTCTTCCACGGCTTGCCCCGGTGCCCAGTTCTGCAGGTTCAGCACCGAACCGTTCTGCCGCGCACCCTTGATGGTGTTGCCTTCGGCCAGGTCCAGCCACGAATCGCCACCCGGATCCAGGCACACTGAACCGTTGATGCGTTTGCAGTTGTCGAGGGTGCGCATCAGGCTGCGACCGCACAGCACGTTCAGCGGGTTGGTGTGGGCGACGAAGGTGCGCACGTAATCGTCCGCCGGGTTGAGCACGATCTCTTCCGGCACGCTGTACTGGATGATCCGGCCGTCTTTCATGATCGCGATGCGGCTGCCGAGTTTCAGCGCCTCGTCGAGGTCGTGGCTCACGAATACGATGGTCTTGCTCAGCTTGCGTTGCAGTTCCAGCAGTTCATCCTGCAGACCCTGACGGATCAGCGGGTCGAGGGCCGAGAACGGTTCGTCCATCAGCAGAATGTCGGCGTCCATCGCCAGCGCGCGGGCCAGGCCGACACGCTGCTGCATGCCGCCGGACAGCTCGTCGGGCTTCTTGTTGCGCCATTGGGTCAGGCCCACCAGTTCGAGTTTTTCATCGACCAGCTTGCGCCGTTCCTTCTCCGGGCGACCCTGCATTTCCAGACCGAAACTGATGTTCTCGCGCACCGTCAGCCACGGCATCAGAGCGAACTTCTGGAACACCATGGCGATGCGTTTGGTGCGCATCATTTTCAGCTCGGCCGGGGTGCAGGAGGCGATGTCGATCTGCTTGCCTTCGTGTTCGACGAACAGCTTGCCGCGGCTCACGGTGTTGAGGCCGTTGATGCAGCGCAGCAGGCTCGACTTGCCGGAGCCGGAGAGGCCCATCAGCACGCAGATTTCGCCTTTGTTGATGTCCAGGCTGGCCTTTTCAACGCCAACGATCTGCCCGGTCTTTTTCAGGATCTCACTGCGGGTCAGGCCTTGATCGAGAAGTTTCAGTGCTTCGCGCGGATCCCTGGTGAAGATCACGTCAACGTTATCGAAGCGAATTATGCTCATGCGTCACCCCCTACTTTGGCGTCGGGTTGTTTGCAGATACGGTCGAGCATGATCGCCAGCAGTACGATCGCCAGGCCCGCTTCGAAGCCCAGGGCGATATCAGCAGTGTTCAGTGCGTTGACCACCGGTTTGCCGAGTCCGTCGGCGCCCACCAGTGCCGCGATCACCACCATCGACAGCGACAGCATGATGCACTGGGTGATGCCGGCCGCGATGCTCGGCATGGCGTGAGGCAGTTCGATCCGTGAAAGCAGTTGGCGACGCGAGCAGCCGAAGGCCTTGCCGGCGTCCATCAGTTCTTGCGGGACATCGCGGATGCCCAGGTAGGTCAGGCGGATCGGCGCGGCGATGGCGAACACCACCGTCGAGATCAGGCCCGGCACCACACCCAGCCCGAAGAGGGTCAGGGTAGGAATGAGGTAAACGAAGGTCGGTACGGTCTGCATCAGATCGAGTACCGGCCTCATCAAAGTGTAGAACATCGGTTTGTGCGCGGCGACGATGCCCAGCGGCACGCCAATGACCACGCAGACCAGGGTCGCGAACATGACCTGGGCGAGGGTTTCCATGGTTTCCTGCCAGTACCCCAGGTTGAGGATCAGCAGAAAGGAGGCGACCACGAACGCGGTCAGGCCCCATTTGCGTTGAATGAAGTGGGCCAGCAGGGCGATGAGGCCGATCAGCACCAGCGGGTTGAACCAGGTCAGCGCAAACGTCACGCCGTGGATCATCGTTTCCAGTGTCACGGCGATTGCGTCGAAGGTGTTGGCGCCGTGTTGCGTCAACCATTCAACGAAGCCCGCGATGTACTGGCCTAAAGGGATTTTCTGATCAATCAGCATGGTAGTGAACGTCCGCATGCAAGGAAATAAACAGCCCGGACGGGACTAGCCCGCCCGGCATAAGCGATTACTGGGCAATCTTGGCTTTCACGGCCTCCAGGCCAGGTTTACCGTCAATGGTGGTCACGCCAGCGAGCCAGGTATCGAGCACCTGTGGATTCTTTTTCAGCCAGGCCTTGGCGGCCGCGTCAGGCTTCATCTTGTCGTCCAGGATGTTGCCCATCAGTTCGCTTTCCATGTCGACGGTGAACTCCAGGTTTTTCAGCAGCTGGCCAACGTTGCTGCATTCCTCGGCGTAGCCCTTGCGGGTGTTGGTCGCCACGGTGGCAGCGCCGAAATCCGGGCCGAAGAAGTCATCGCCGCCGGTCAGGTACTGAATCTTGAAGCGCTTGTTCATCGGGTGCGGCGCCCAGCCGAGGAACACCACGGCGGTGTCGCGTTTCTGCGCGCGGTCGACCTGCGACAGCATGCCCGCCTCGCTGGATTCGACGACCTTGAAGCCGGCGTCTTTCAGGCCGAAGGCGTTCTTGTCGATCATGCTCTGGATCAGACGGTTGCCGTCGTTGCCCGGCTCGATCCCGTAGATCTTGCCGTCGAGTTCTTTCTTGAATTTGGCGATGTCGGCGAAGTCGTGCAGACCCTTGTCATACAAGGCCTGCGGAACGGCGAGGGTGTACTTGGCGCCCTTGAGGTTGGTGCGCACGGTTTCCACGGTGCCGGCATCGCGGTAGGCCTTGATGTCGTTTTCCATGGTCGGCATCCAGTTGCCGAGGAACACGTCCATGTTCTTTCCGTCGGCCAGCGACTTGTAGGTCACGGGTACAGAGATCATGGTGGTCTTGGTCTTGTAGCCGAGGGCCTGAAGCACGACGGAGGTGGTGGCGGTTGTCGCGGTGATGTCGGTCCAGCCGACATCGGAGAAGTTCACGGTACTGCACTGCGCCGGTTCTGCGGCTTGAGCCAGTAACGGCAGACTCAGCATGGCGGCCAACAACAACGACGGGGAACCTTTCATGAATGGACTCCTTGGTGTTTTTTTTGGCAGTGTTCCGATTGGACCACCGCACTTATGGGTTGCGGTTGGATGGCGTTCTGGAGACAGCTCTACCGCAGCGCCTTGCAATCGAGTCGATACGATCATGTACCAGTGAAAATCTGACGCCTACAGGGTGCGTCGTATCCAGTACAGGGATGGTCGCATCCAGTGTCAGTGACGTCGTTTACAGCTTTTTTCTGCCCTGTCTGGCCATCTGAACCGCATAAAAACGGCGAAAACACGGGCTGAAACCGGCACGGCGTTAGTGGGCATGAGTACGTCGGTGTCAGACGCCGAACGACCCGGGAAAAGCCCGATGATGCGGGCATTCCGGCGGATCGCAGCTTGAGCGTAGCAGCTCCGCCAGCGGGCGCTTCACGCCCCGGACCGGCACTCTCAGGAGCTCTGCAGCAATGGCTATCAGCGTTTTCGACCTGTTCAAAATCGGCATTGGCCCTTCCAGTTCCCACACCGTCGGGCCCATGCGCGCCGCCGCCCTGTTCGTCGAGTCGTTGCGCGACAAACATCTACTGGAGCAGGTGCGCCGCATCGAGGTGCAGCTGTTCGGTTCGCTGTCGGCCACCGGTGTCGGTCACGGCAGCGACAACGCGGTGATCATGGGGCTGATGGGCGAGTGGCCGGACGCGATCGACCCGTCGCAGATCGGCCCGCGGATCCAGGCCTTGCGTGAAACCCACACGCTGTTGCTCGACGGTCGTTTGTCGGTGCCCTTTATATGGGGCCGCGACATGCGCCTGATCGACGAGAACCTGCCGTTCCACCCCAACGCCATGACCCTGGTTGCCGAAGGCGATCACGGCGAGCTGCATCGCGACACCTACTATTCGGTCGGCGGCGGTTTTGTGGTGGACGAGGCGCAAGCCTCCAGCGGTGTGGTGGATCTGGATCGCACCGAGTTGCCTTACGATTTTTCCAGCGCGGTGGAATTGCTGGAGCTGTGCAAGACCCACAACCTGCGCGTGGCCGAATTGATGATGGCCAACGAGAAGGTCTGGCGCAGCGAAGAGGAAATCCGCGCCGGCCTGATGAAGCTCTGGCGGGCGATGCAGGATTGCGTCGAGCAGGGCCTCAAGCACGAAGGCATCCTGCCCGGCGGCCTCAACGTGCGCCGCCGCGCGGCGAAGTTGCACCGCAGCCTTCAGGAATTGAACAAGCCCAATGTGATCGGCTCGACCCTCAGCGCGATGGAGTGGGTCAACCTGTTCGCCCTCGCGGTGAACGAGGAAAACGCTGCTGGCGGACGCATGGTCACGGCGCCCACCAATGGCGCGGCGGGGATCATTCCGGCGGTGCTGCATTACTTCATGAAATTCAGCGAGGCGGTGACCGACGCCAACGTGGTCGACTACTTCCTCGGCGCCGCAGCGGTGGGGATTTTGTGCAAGAAGAACGCTTCGATTTCCGGCGCTGAAGTCGGATGTCAGGGTGAAGTCGGTTCGGCCTGCGCAATGGCGGCGGCAGGGCTGGCGGAAATCCTCGGTGCGAGCCCTGAGCAGTTGTGCAACGCGGCGGAAATCGGCCTGGAACACAACCTCGGTCTGACCTGCGATCCGGTGGGTGGCCTGGTGCAAGTGCCGTGCATCGAGCGCAATGCGATTGCGGCGGTGAAGGCGATCAACGCGGCGCAGATGGCCTTGCGTGGGGACGGTCAGCATTTTATTTCGCTGGACCGGGTGATCCGCACCATGCGCGATACCGGCGCCGACATGCATGACAAATATAAAGAGACATCGCGGGGCGGGTTGGCGGTCAGCGCGGTTGAATGCTGATTCCTTCGATAACCTCGGACCAGTCAAAACTGCGCACCAAGTGAGCATTGGCAATAAAACGCGCCACCTTTTGGCGCGTCGCTATCAGATAAGAGTCTTTCCCACCTTCAGCGCCTGATTTGCAGGCGCTACCGTCCGTCACCCGTGCCTGCGGTGACACTGTAGGACAATCGTGCGCAGGCCAGTTCCCACAAGTGCTACCGATTTGCTCACACGCTCCGGGGCAGGGCTTTTGCGGCCGCTGATGGCACTTCGAATTACCCTCCGTCGGAGCGCTTGTATAGACGCGTCGCGACGTCGTTTTCAGGAGTTATTGAACAGCCATTCAATTTTAGGCATGGCAATTGCTCTGTCATAACAAAGCCCGTCTCACGCAAGAGAACGATGGCAATAACAAGAGCCTCCGCCTGAGGCCATCACCCGCTTTGTGTGAGGAGATACCGCGATGACGTCGTTCAACTCCGGGGCTCAACCCCAGAACCGTGCGCCTCAATCCATCGGCTTTCTGCTGCTGGACAATTTCACGCTGATTTCCCTGGCATCCGCAGTCGAACCCCTGCGCATGGCCAACCAGTTGTCCGGTCGCGAGCTGTATCGCTGGACCACCCTCACTGTCGATGGCGGCCAGGTCTGGGCCAGTGACGGTCTGCAGATCACCCCCGACGCCTCCATGCACAAAGCCCCGGCCCTCGACACCGTTATCGTGTGCGGCGGGATCGGCATTCAGCGCACCGTTACCCGTGAACACGTCTCGTGGCTGCAAAGCCAGGCGCGTCAGTCCCGTCGCCTCGGCGCCGTGTGCACCGGCAGCTGGGCCCTGGCCTGCGCCGGCCTGCTCGACGGCTTCGATTGCAGCGTGCACTGGGAATGTCTGGCGGCGATGCAGGAAGCTTTCCCGCGCGTTGCGATGAGCACCCGGCTGTTCACCCTCGACCGTAACCGTTTCACCAGCTCCGGCGGCACCGCGCCGCTGGACATGATGCTGCACCTGATCAGCCGCGATCACGGCCGTGAACTGTCCGCCGCGATCTCGGAAATGTTCGTCTACGAACGTATCCGCAACGAGCAGGATCACCAGCGTGTGCCGCTCAAGCACATGCTCGGCACCAACCAGCCGAAATTGCAGGAAATCGTCGCGCTGATGGAAGCCAACCTGGAAGAGCCGATCGACCTCGACGAACTGGCTGTGTACGTCGCCGTGTCCCGTCGTCAGCTCGAGCGCCTGTTCCAGAAATACCTGCATTGCTCGCCGTCGCGCTACTACCTCAAGCTGCGCCTGATCCGCGCGCGGCAACTGCTGAAGCAGACGCCGATGTCGATCATCGAAGTGGCGTCGGTCTGCGGGTTCGTGTCGACACCGCACTTCTCCAAGTGCTACCGCGAATACTTCGGCATTCCGCCGCGTGACGAGCGCGTCGGCTCCAACACCACCCAGCAGGTGGCGATGATGCCGCTGCCGCAGGCCATCGTGATGTCGCCGTTGTCCGGGCCGATGTCGGCGTTGAGCCAGGCACGCAACGAGTCGACCTTCGCCAGCGTGCGCCTCTAAAACGAAAGATCGCAGCCTGCGACAGCGCCCTCAGGAAGGGCGCTGTCGCAGGCTGCGATCTTTTTTTTCGGTCAGATGTCAGGCGCGGGTTTGCTGATACTGCGCCAGGGCCGGCAGCAACTGCTTGTCGATGGCTTCGCGCACGGTCGGCTGAATGCTCGCGCTGCTGGTGTACATCTGCTTGACCATGGTGCGCAGCGTGTTGGCCCGCACATCGTCCAGACCCCGCACCGCGCACTCGCAGGCCTGCTGGGCAGTGGAGCCCGACGGTACTTCGAATCCCAACGACTTGAGCTGGCCCAACAGGTCTTCCTGATCGATCAAATCGGCATACATCATGACGCGAATCCTTCTTCGGCAACGGAGGTCGTGGCTCGATTCTGGTAGGCCTGCCCAGGCACGGCAAGGGCGATTTGTCGCAGTGTCCACATTGGCTATGAGCATGTCGTTTTCGGCTAACTTGCCGGCAAGGGGAGTGGGCACACTGGCCTCAGCTCGCTTCACGAAGGTTTGGTCACCCTCGCCACGGCAGCTCCTCAACAGTACCCTCGCCCCGATCCTGTCACGGCTTGTATCGGGGCTTTTTTTACCTGCGAATTACGATGATGCGGTCTAGCGTTGCAACACCAGAATCCGCGACAGCAACTCGTCTCGGTCGATGTAGCAGCCCTGAAAATGCCGGGCCCCGGTGGTCGGGTCGAACGCATTGCGCGCGTGCAGGGTACGCCGGTTATCGAAGCACCACAGCTCGCCCGGATTGAGTCGTTGCATGACCCGGAAACGTGGCTCGCGGGTCATGGCGATGAAGCGTCGGTAAGCGCGATACAGCAGGGGCATTTGCTCCACAGACGTGTCGAATGCCCCGCGCAGGAAGTTGGCCATGCGGATTTCCGCGACCCGGCCCAACGCGTCCAGGGCGATGATCGGCGCCAGGCAGCGATAATCGCTGTGGCGGTCCTTGTTGCGAAACTCCACCGGGATCTCGCACAGCGCCTGAAACGACGCGGGGTCTTCCTGACGCAACGCTTCGGCAATCGCAAAACCGTCGACGAAAATGCTCTCGCCACCCTCGGCGTCGTTCACCAGACAATGCAGAAATTGCAGCCCCGGTTGCAGCTCGCGGGTCGGCAGATCCGTGTGCAATGGCAGGTTGAAAGCGGTGTAGGCATTGCTGTCGGCATCGGCCTTGGATTGAACGTTGAACAGCACACCGAAGTTGCTCTCGCGGATGAACGAAATGCGCTGGGCGATCAGCTTCAGCGAGCCGGGTTCGGTGGGCACGCCGCGCACCTGAGTCAGACCGATATCGCGTACTGCCAGCAACCATTGCAGCAACGCGGCGTTGTCGTTCATCAGGGCTGAGTAGTCGAACACCGGCAACTGCAAATCGCTGCGCCACAGGAAGGGTTTCGGCTTGGAGGCGAGGCGTTCGGTGCGCGATTCATCATCGTAGGCGTGGGCGCGCAACCAGCCGGCATCGAAGCGGCTGAGGTGGCCGTCCTGCCAGTCGATACGCAGGCAGCCATCGGTGTCGATGTGCACCGCGGATGGCGTCAGGTCGGGAGCCGCATCGATGATCTCGAACACCTGCTCACGGGTGACGCTGTAGACGCAGTGCGGACACGGGCAGTTGTCGCGCAGCCACACATGGTGGAACGGGCTGACGCGCCCGTCGGCCCATTCAATCAGGACGCGATCCGCCAGGTTCTGCACGCCGTTCAGCGCGCTGATCAACGGATAAGTACGAAAATCGGCAACTGCGGCGGCGGTTTGCATGGTGGCTCCTTGCGATGGATGAGTTTACCGGGCTGGGGGCAGGGCGATGACCCGGCCGATGTAAGCCGGGGCGGGCAGGTCGGCCTGCTCGGCGACGATGGCTTGCAGACGGCTCAGGGTGTCCGGGGTAAACGGCGCGGAACGCGGCCCGGCGAGGTCGACGTGCAGCAGCATCTGTTCGTTGCCGGCCAGCTCCTTGTCGCCGCCGGCCAAGTGCAGGCTGTGATAGAGGTGCAGGCGTTTCTGGTCGTGACCGATGATCTGCGTGCGCACTTCGACTTCGGCGTCGAGCTTCACTTCGTGCAGGTAGTTGAGGTGCAGTTCGAGGGTGAACAACGAGTGACCGCTGGCTTCGCGGTTGTTGCTGTCCATGCCGAGACGATCCATCAGAGCGTCGGTGGCGTAGCTGAAAATCAGCAGATAGAAGGCGTCGCGCAGGTGGCCGTTGTAGTCGACCCAGTCGGGGATGATGCGGGTTTGGTAGGTGGTGAGGGTGGGCATGATTGGGTTCCGCTGGAAGTTGGTGTTCAAGATCAAAAGCTACCCCCTCACCCCAGCCCTCTCCCTCAGGGAGAGAGGGAAAGGGAGCCGATCTTCAAGCTTTTCGAGAGCTGAGTTCGACTTGGGATTTTCAGGTCGGCGTAGCTCGTACATTCACCGCGGTCAGTCCCCTCTCCCCTTGGGCGGTCCGACGTTTCGGGAGGGTTAGGGTGAGGGCAGCGGTCTCAAGCCAGACACATCACTCGCTGAAACTCATTCCATGCTTTTCTTTGGTGGTCTTCACCGCCTCAAGCACCGCCAGCAAGCAATCATCACGATAGCGCTCCAGCGCCGAAATACTGTGCCGGCCCAGTTGATCGCTGGTGCCGTCCACCACATCGTCGATCAACTTGTCGGTCAGTTCCGGTGCCGGCAGGTACGTCCACGGCAACTGCAACGCCGGGCCGAACTGCGACATGAAGTGGCGCATGCCGGCATCGCCACCGGCCAGGGTGTAGGTCAGGAACGTGCCCATGAACGACCAGCGCAGACCGGCACCAAAGCGGATCGCATCATCGATTTCACCGGTGGTCGCCACCCCGTCGTTGACCAGATGCAGCGCCTCGCGCCACAGCGCTTCGAGCAGGCGGTCGGCGATGAAGCCCGGCACTTCCTTGCGCACATGCAGCGGGCGCATGCCAAGGGATTCGTAGACTTTCAATGCCGCTTGAACCGCTTCCGGCGCGGTGTTTTTGCCGCCGACCACTTCCACCAGCGGCAGCAGGTAAACCGGGTTGAACGGGTGACCGACCACGCAACGTTCCGGGTGGGTCGAGCTCTCGTAGAACTCGCTTGGCAACAGACCCGAGGTGCTGGACCCGATCAGGGCATTCGGCTTGGCTGCCGCACTGATTTTGCTGTGCAGATCCAGTTTCAGTTCGAGGCGTTCCGGGGCGCTTTCCTGGATGAAGTCCGCATCGCGCACGCATTCTTCAATGGTCGCGACAAAGCGCAGGCGATCCTGCGACGCGCCCGGCGCCAGACCGTTTTTCTCCAGCGCCCCCCAGGCGTTGGCCACGCGTTTGCGCAGCGCCGCTTCGGCACCCGGCGCCGGGTCCCAGGCCACCACGTCGAGGCCGTGGGCGAGGGCGCGGGCGACCCAGCCGCTGCCGATGACGCCGCTGCCCAGCGCTGCGAAGGTTTTGATTTCGGTGATAAAGCTCATGGTCACTTCCTGGAATGAGGCAAAAAAACGGTGGGCGTCAATGGCCCGCCCACCGGGGGAAAGGGTGATTTCAGCCGCGCTGGGTCAGGCCCATCTTCTTGCGACCTTCAGCCGGGGTCAGCACGCGGGCGCCGAGGCGGCTGAGAATTTCAGTGGCGCGTTCGACCAGTTGGCCGTTGGTCGCCAGCACGCCTTTGTCCAGCCACAGGTTGTCTTCCAGGCCGACCCGCACGTTGCCGCCAAGCAGCACCGCTTGCGCGGCCATCGGCATCTGCATCCGGCCGATGCCGAAGCCGGCCCACACCGCGTCGGCGGGCAGGTTGTCGACCATGGCTTTCATGGTGGTGGTGTCGGCCGGCGCGCCCCACGGGATGCCCAGGCACAGCTGGAACAGCGGATTGTCGAGCAGGCCTTCCTTGATCATCTGTTTGGCGAACCACAGGTGGCCGGTGTCGAAAATCTCCAGCTCCGCCTTCACGCCCAGCTCGGTGATGCGCTTGGCGCCAGCCCGCAGCTGGGCCGGGGTGGAGACGTAAATGGTGTCGCCGTCGCCGAAGTTCAGGGTGCCGCAATCCAGGGTGCAGATTTCCGGCAGCAGTTCTTCGACGTGGGCCAGACGGGTCAGCGGGCCAACCAGATCGGTGTTCGGGCCGAACTCCATCGGGTTCTCGCCCGGGCCAATTTCCAGATCGCCGCCCATGCCGGCGGTGAGGTTGACGATGATGTCGACGTCGGCTTCGCGGATGCGCTCCATGACTTCGCGGTACAGCGCCACGTCGCGGCTGAACTTTCCGGTCTGCGGGTCACGGACGTGGCAGTGCACGACCGTGGCGCCGGCCTTGGCCGCTTCTACAGCGGCTGCGGCGATCTGTTTCGGGGTGACCGGCACGTGAGGGCTCTTGGCGGTCGTGTCGCCAGCACCGGTGAGTGCGCAGGTGATGATGACGTCGTGGTTCATGGTGCGTTTTCCTTCAGGCGTGATGGGTCTGTTCGCAGCCCGTGGCGGGCTGCGAAGTGGTTCATTCGTTGCGGTTTATTTGCTGGTGAGCTGGAGGTTTTCAGCCGCCGGTTTGCCATCGAAAGTGGTAACGCCTTCGAGCCAGCGCTGTTTGTCCTGCGGGTGATCCTTGAGCCATTGTTTGGCCGATTCGAAAGCGTCCTTGTGATCGAGCAGCGGCTGCATCATCCGGCTCTCGTCTTCGGCGGTGAACGTCAGGTTGCTCAGCAGGCGGCTGACGTTCGGGCATTGTTCGGCGTATTTCGGCGCGGTGACGGTCCACACGGTGGCCATGCCTTCGTTCGGGCCGAGGGCATCGTCGCTGCCGGTCAGATAGGTCATCTGCACGTTGACGTTCATCGGGTGCGGCGCCCAGCCGAAGAACACCACGGCTTCCTTGCGGCGCACGGCGCGATCGACGGCGGCGAGCATGCCGGCCTCGCTGGATTCCACGAGCTGGAACTTGCCGAGGCCAAACTGGTTCTTGGCGATCATTGCCTTGATCTGGGTGTTGGCGCCCGAGCCTGGCTCGATGCCGTAGATCTTGCCGCCCAGCTCCTTCTCGAATTTGGCGATGTCGGCGAAGGTTTTCAGGCCCTTGTCCGCCAGGTAGGTCGGCACGGCGAGAGTGGCGCGGGCGTCCTTGAGGCTTGGCGCTTCAAGCACCTTGACCTGATTGGCGTCGACGAACGGGGTGATGGTCTGGGTCATCAGCGGGTTCCAGTAGCCGAGGAACAGGTCCAGACGCTGGTCGCGTATACCGGCGAAGACGATTTGCTGAGAGGCGCTGGTCTGTTTGGTGCTGTAGCCGAGGCCGTCGAGCAGAACCTGGGCCATGGCACTGGTGGCGATCACGTCGGTCCAGTTCACCACGCCCATGCGCACGTTCTGACACGATGCGGAATCGGCCGCCATGACACTGGCGCTTAAAAACGCGGTACCGCTGAGTGCGAGAACACAGCTGCTGATCAGTCGTTTCATGTCGGGTTCCTCGGCAGGTCGTTATTGTGGGTTCCGGTGTCTGTGCGCCGGTGATGCTCAAATTACGCAGCAATGCCCCCGCAAAAACGCACTGCGGCGACCAGCTCTTGCACTGCAGCGACCTGTGCTCTTGAATGCCGCTCGCAACTGGCGTATCAACGTTGCACGCTACCCGCTGACCGAGTGCGCGCCATGTCCCAGGATTTCTACTTTCTGTTGATGCCGGGTTTTTCCGCCATCGGTTTCATCTCGGCAATCGAACCGCTGCGGGTGGCCAACCGCTTTCGCGGCGAGCTGTATCGCTGGCACGTCTTGAGCGCCGATGGCGGGGCGGTGCTGGCGAGTAACGGGATGTCGGTCAACGCCGATGCGGCGCTGGAACCGCTGAAGAAAGGGGCGACGCTGCTGGTGGTCGCCGGTTTCGAACCGTTGAAATTCGCCACACCGGCGCTGGAGCACTGGCTGCGACGGCTGGACAACGAAGGCGTGACCCTCGGCGCCATCGATACCGGCAGCTTCGTCCTTGCCGAGGCGGGCCTGCTCGATGGTCATCGCCTGACCCTGCACTGGGAAGCCATCGACGCCTTCAAGGAATCTTATCCACAGCTCAGCGTCACCCAGGAGCTGTTCGAGATCGACCGTCGGCGCATCACGTCTGCCGGCGGTACCGCGTCCATCGACCTGATGCTCGACCTGATCGCCCAGGCCCACGGCCCGCAACTGGCGATCCAGGTCAGCGAGCAGTTTGTATTGGGGCGGATTCGTCCGCGCAAGGACCACCAGCGTATGGAGGTCGCCACGCGTTACGGCATCAGCAACAAGAAGCTGGTGCATGTGATCGGCGAGATGGAGCAGCACAGCGAACCACCGCTGACCACCCTGGAACTGGCGGAGTCGATCAAGGTGACGCGGCGGCAACTGGAGCGGTTGTTCCGCCTGCATCTGAATGACACGCCGAGCAATTTCTATCTGCGCTTGAGACTGGAAAAGGCCCGGCAGCTGTTGCGTCAGACCGACATGAGCGTGCTGGAAGTCAGCATCGCCTGCGGGTTTGAATCACCGTCGTATTTCACCCGCAGCTACCGGGCGAAGTTTGCCCGGTGTCCGCGGGAGGATCGGCGACGGGAGGCCGTTTGACGGGCGATTATAGTTAATTATACTTTGAGGTATAAATTACAGTCGTTTGAATAATTGAGTGTAAAACCATGTCCCGAAACAACGGCTTCGTTTTCCGCCGCCCCGCTCTGGCCCGCAGCGTTGCCGATGGTCTGGTGGGTGCAGGTCTGCAGGATTTCACCTCCGGCCTTTTTCTGGCAGCGCCGCGTCGCACCGGCAAAAGCACCTTCCTGCGCGAGGACCTGATCCCGGAATGCCAGGCCCGAGGCTGGCTGACGGTTTACGTCGACCTGTGGGCCGACAAGGAAAAAGACCCTGCTGACTTGATCGCCAGTGCCATTGCAGGCGCGTTGGTCCCCTTTGAAAAGGGCATCCGCAAACTGGCGAAGAATATCGGCATCGAAAAACTCAGCTTTCTGCGCACCTTGTCCTGGGATTTCACCAAGCCGCAGCTGCCGGCGGGCGCGACCCTGACTCAAGCGCTGGAACTGCTCCACAGCGCCGCCGAAAAATCCGTAGTGCTGGTGATCGATGAAGCCCAGCATGCGCTTACCACCGCCGCCGGCATCAACGCGATGTTTGCCCTGAAGGCTGCACGGGATCAGCTCAACCAGGGACGGGAAAACGAGGGCAGCGGTTTGCATCTGGTGTTCACCGGTTCCAATCGCGACAAACTCGCCCATCTGGTGCTGGGCAAGAGCCAACCGTTCTTCGGCTCGAGCATCACGCCCTTTCCATTGCTGGGGAAAGAGTTCACCCAGGCGTATACCTTGCACCTCAACGCCCATCTGGCCGAAACCAACCAGTTCAGTGCGGCTGATATCGATGACGCCTTTGAATTGGTGGGGCGACGCCCGGAAATGTTGCGCACCATCATCGGCGAAGTCGCGCTGGAGTTGGGCGAGGCCAGCAATCTGGGGCAGTTGCTGCAAAGCCGTGCCGAATTGTTGCGCGCAGGCGTGTGGACCGAGTTCGAAAGCGCCTGGAACGCGCTGACCATCCCTCAGCGCGCCGTGCTGGAGGTGATGGTGGAGCGCTCACAGAACAACGAGCCTTTTGCACCGTTCACTGACAGCACACTCATGGCAGTCGGCAAGGCACTGGAAAACATGGGCAGCGACGTGGTGCCGGGCACCCAGACCATTCAGGCCTGCATCGATGCCCTGCGCGACAAGGAGCTGGTGTGGAAGTCGAGCCGTGGGGGCTATGCGCTGGAGGATAAGTCCTTCGGTGATTGGCTGAGCGCACGTAAAGCGCGCTAGCTACTTCTTCACCAATGCCGAGCACGCTGCCTTGTAGGCTTCATGCTGATACTTGTTCAGCGTGCCCGGCAGCTCGAAATTGTGCTTTTTGGCCTGGGCATTGATCGTCTGCGGCGACAGCAGCGTCACCTCGCAACCGTCCAGCAACTGAAACACGCCCTCGATCTTGAACGTGGTCGGCCCACCGGCAAACTCGCCCTTCTTGCTGCGCTTCTTGATCGCGATGCGATCTATCGAGTTCTCGCGCACGAACGACGCCACCTGAGCGGCGAACAGCTTCACGTTGGCCGCCTCGTCGTCATCGTCCAGCGCGATTTTCTTGGTGTTCAGCGCGACATGGCTCAACACCGAACCGTCGAGGGACGCCACGGCGATGATCGCTTCACTGCCTTTGATTTCGATACCGCAGATGTTCATGTGAATCCCTTGATTGGCTGAAGAGGTGCAGCTTACAGCTCAAGCTGGTTGGCGGTGATGCCAAATGCCGCTGCAATCTTCTCGCGAGTGGCCTTGCGCGGCTTTGCAACGGTTTCCTGCTGGGCAAAAGCCGGCTGTGAAATGCCCATGCGCCGAGCTACTTCTTCCTGGGTCAGGTTGAGATGTTCGCGCCAGGCCCTGATCGGAGTTGCCCCGTCGACAATGCGACTGACCACCTCATGGGGAATCAGGTCAGGCTCCATTTTCTGCGCCACATATTGCGCGTACGGAATGACTACGAAAGCGGGTTTGCCCTCGGAATCATTGATGATTTGGATGTCAGTAAGTGCGTTCATCGCGTTTTTTTACCTCTTGAATACTGACCACTTTGATCGCGCCATCCCAGTCAAACATGACTCGGTAACTACCGACGCGCAGCCGATAGGCGTAGTCATGACCAACCAGTGCTTTCACATTGCCCACATCAGGCATATCACCGAGCACCGTGATGGCATCTCTGACCTGACGCTGATGAGCGGAATGCAATTTCAGGAGTTGCTTAACGGCCTTTCGAGTCCAGTGGATGCTGTTCATGGCAGAATATAAGTCTTTTATAAGATTTGCGAATCTTTGCTTATATTTTTCAGGTGGCCAATAAACAACGTTCGACCGAATGTTGCAGGGTGCATGGCGGGGAAAATTTCGGGCTTAGCTGTCATCCACGAATTACTCAGAGGTAAATACCGTTCATCTGAAACCGGGGGCGACCTGTTATTTCTGACAGTAGATCCTTATCGACATTGCCTCGAAGATTGATGCGAGAGCCATCATCGGCTCTGAACATGAGAACGACTGTTCCGGCAAAGGAGTCGCACAATGATCATCAGGAAAAACATTCGCTCGCATACGGCCGTCGAGCGGGCAGCCTTCATCAACTGTCTGCTCACCCTCAAGCGTAATGGGGGGTACGACAAATATGTGCACTGGCATCACCAAGTGATGAAACCCACTGTGCATCCTTGGGAACCGCAAGATTCTGATTATCGAAACGGAGCCCACCTTGGCCCGGCATTTCTGCCATGGCATCGAGAAATGCTGATGCAGCTTGAGACGGATTTGCGCGCGATTGATCCTCAAGTGACTCTGCCATATTGGGACTGGACTGAAGATGTGTCGGATCCGACAGGCTCACCCGTCTGGACGGATCAATGGATGGGTGGCAATGGCAGTCAAGGTGATCATGACCGAGTACAGACCGGACCTTTTGCTCACCAGTACGGAAACTGGCCGGTTCCTGCCTACCCGGAGAACGGTGAGACGGAACCTGGTCTCAAGCGTCAGTTCGGCGTTCTTGTTACCTCGCTTCCGACGTCGGAAGACGTGGAAATGGCGATGCGAGAGTGGTTATATGACACGCCGCCTTACGATTCCGGCCCATACACCAGGGGATTTCGCAATCGACTAGAGGGGTGGATCACGCAGCGAGGTGATCCTCAAGTCACCACCCCGGGTTCGCAGCTGCACAACCGCGTCCACCTGTGGATAGGGGGCAACATGTTGGCCATGACCTCCCCTGAAGATCCGGTGTTCTTCCTGCATCATTGTAATATCGACAGGATCTGGGCGGAGTGGCAGGCAAAAATGGCGCTGGACAATCCGCAGTGGGCTCCGCATTACACGCCGATCCGTGGTGGGCCGCCCGGTCATAACTTTGATGACGCGCTCGCGCCATGGACGAGAACCATCAGAGATGTCATGGACATCCGCGCACTGGGTTATGACTACGCACCCATCCAGCCGTTGCAGAAGAGTCCGTTCAAGTCGCCCTTCATGGCGTCTTGACGATGGGGTGTCAACGTTCCTGCCCGACTCGTGCGGGGGAGCGTTCTCACTCCTGTCCGATCGACTCCAAAAACTCCGACCGCTCGTCACTCATCCGCGCCACGCAGTCATTCTGCGCAATCTTGAACGCCTTGCTGCCGTCCGTCGCCGGGAAGGCTTCGACGGCGCAGTCCGCATCGCGGGTTTTCAGCCATTGTTGCTGGGCGGCCTTGAGTTTGGCGGTGATGTCGGCCAGTTGCGCCGGGTTCTTGCCGTAGGTGGTCTGCATGCGCTCGTTCAGGCTGGCGTAGTTGTCCTTGAGCAGGTCTTCGGCGGTGGTGCGGCTGTAGGTCGAGCATTCCAGGGTCTGGATGTCGTTTTCCACCGCGTCGCACGGGTTGTTGTCGGACTCTTCGGCGGCGTGTACGCCGGTCGCAATCAGGGCCAGGGCCAGGAAGATCGATTTCATTGATGTCGCCGCTCTAATCCAGTGGTGTTTCCGGGATGCGGCAGATTCTGGCTCAAGCTCGCGGGCTTGAACAGGTGGCCGGTCGGACCGGTTGGCGACCCTTTGTCGCGGATTGACGCTTTCGGCAATTCCCCTGTCGTTTTTGCACCCGGCTGGTCGCGCACCGAGGCATATGCTGGCCCCAAAGCGCCGGCAGACGATTCGGCGCATGAATCGCCAATAAGGGGACGCCTGATGAGCCCAGCCGAATTACACGCCGACAGCATCGTTATCGACGGTCTGATCATTGCCAAATGGAACCGCGAGCTGTTCGAAGACATGCGCAAGGGCGGTCTGACGGCGGCCAACTGCACCGTGTCGGTGTGGGAGGGCTTTCAGGCCACGGTCAACAACATCGCTGCCAGCCAGAAACTGATTCGCGAAAACAGCGACCTGGTGATCCCCGTCCGCACCACCGCCGACATCCGCAAGGCCAAGGAGCAGGGCAAGACCGGCATCCTCTTCGGCTTCCAGAACGCCCATGCGTTCGAAGACCAGATCGGCTATGTCGAGGTGTTCAAGCAGCTCGGCGTCGGCATCGTGCAGATGTGCTACAACACCCAGAACCTGGTGGGCACCGGTTGCTACGAACGTGACGGCGGCCTGTCGGGTTTCGGTCGCGAAATCGTCGCCGAGATGAACCGTGTCGGCGTCATGTGCGACCTGTCCCACGTCGGCTCCAAGACCTCCGAGGAAGTCATCCTCGAATCGAAAAAACCGGTCTGCTATTCCCACTGTCTGCCGTCGGGGCTGAAAGAGCACCCGCGCAACAAGTCCGATGAAGAGCTCAAGTTTATTGCTGACCACGGCGGTTTCGTCGGCGTGACCATGTTCGCGCCGTTCCTGGCCAAGGGCATTGATTCGACCATCGACGACTACGCCGAAGCCATCGAATACACCATGAACATCGTCGGCGAAGACGCCATCGGCATCGGCACCGACTTCACCCAGGGTCACGGTCAGGACTTCTTCGAATACCTGACCCACGACAAGGGCTACGCCCGCCGTCTGACCAACTTCGGCAAGATCATCAACCCGCTGGGCATCCGCACGGTCGGCGAGTTCCCGAACCTGACCGAAACCCTGCTCAAGCGCGGCCACTCCGAGCGCGTGGTACGCAAGATCATGGGTGAAAACTGGGTCAACGTCCTCAAGGACGTCTGGGGCGAGTAAGCCGCCGCTTCCCGAATACTTCCCCCCGGCCGTCCGCGCCGGGGGCAACACCAAAATTTTTCTGGAGTTAAGTTTCCATGGCCAAGATCGCCCCGCAATTGCCAATCGAAGTCGACAGCGAGACCGGTGTCTGGACCTCCGACGCCCTGCCGATGCTGTACGTGCCACGGCATTTCTTCGTCAACAACCACATGGGCATCGAGGAAGTACTGGGCGCTGACGCCTATGCCGAAATCCTCTACAAGGCCGGCTACAAATCCGCCTGGCACTGGTGTGAAAAAGAAGCCGAGTGCCACGGCCTGGAAGGCGTCGCGGTGTTCGAGCACTACATGAAGCGCCTGTCGCAGCGCGGCTGGGGCCTGTTCAAGATCCAGGACATCGACCTCGACAAAGGCACCGCCAGCGTCAAGCTCGAACACTCGGCGTTCGTCTACGTCTACGGCAAGGTCGGGCGCAAGGTCGACTACATGTTCACCGGCTGGTTTGCCGGTGCCATGGACCAGATCCTCGCCGCTCGCGGCAGCAAGATCCGCACCGTGGCCGAGCAGGTCTACGGTGGCTCCGAAGAAGGCCACGACGACGGCCTGTTCACCGTCAAGCCGTTGTAAGTCGAGGAACCCGCCATGGCTTTCGAAGCAATGTTTCAGCCAATTCAAATTGGCAAACTGACCATCCGCAACCGCGTGCTCAGCACCGCGCACGCCGAGGTCTACGCGACCGACGGCGGCATGACCACCGAACGGTACGTCAAATATTATGAAGAGAAAGCCAAGGGCGGCATCGGCCTGGCGATCTGTGGCGGTTCGTCCGTGGTGGCGATCGACAGCCCGCAGCAATGGTGGAGTTCGGTGAACCTGTCCACCGACCGGATCATCCCGCACTTCCAGAATCTCGCCGACGCCATGCACAAGCATGGCGCCAAGATCATGATCCAGATTACCCACATGGGCCGTCGCTCCCGTTGGGACGGTTTCCACTGGCCGACCCTGATGTCGCCGTCGGGTATCCGCGAACCGGTGCACCGCGCCACCTGCAAGACCATCGAGCCGGAAGAAATCTGGCGGGTGATCGGCAACTACGCGCAAGCGGCTCGCCGCGCCAAGGCCGGTGGCCTGGACGGCGTCGAACTGTCGGCCGTGCACCAGCACATGATCGACCAGTTCTGGAGCCCGCGCGTCAACAAGCGTACCGACGAATGGGGCGGCACTTTCGAGGGCCGGATGAAGTTCGGTCTGGAAGTCCTGAAAGCCGTGCGTGCCGAAGTCGGTGACGATTTCTGTGTCGGCATGCGCATCTGCGGTGACGAGTTCCACCCGGACGGTCTGTCCCACGAAGACATGAAGCAGATCGCCAAATATTACGACGACACCGGCATGCTCGATTTCATCGGCGTCGTCGGCTCGGGTTGTGACACCCACAACACCCTGGCCAACGTGATTCCGAACATGAGTTATCCACCGGAGCCGTTCCTGCACCTGGCGGCCGGGATCAAGGAAGTGGTCAAGGTTCCGGTGCTGCACGCGCAGAACATCAAGGACCCGAACCAGGCCACGCGGATTCTTGAGGGCGGTTACGTCGACATGGTCGGTATGACCCGCGCCCACATCGCCGACCCGCACCTGATCGCCAAGATCAAGATGGGCCAGATCGACCAGATCAAGCAGTGCGTCGGCGCCAACTACTGCATCGACCGTCAGTATCAAGGTCTGGACGTGCTGTGCATCCAGAATGCTGCGACTTCCCGTGAATACATGGGCGTGCCGCACATCATCGAGAAATCCACCGGGCCGAAACGCAAGGTGGTGATCGTCGGTGCCGGTCCGGCAGGGATGGAAGCGGCCCGCGTGGCAGCCGAACGTGGCCACGACGTGACCCTGTTCGAGAAGAAGGAATTCATCGGCGGCCAGATCACTACGGCCTCGAAAGCGCCGCAGCGTGACCAGATCGCCGGCATCACCCGCTGGTTCCAGCTGGAACTGGCGCGGCTGAAAGTCGACCTGCGCCTGGGCACTGCCGCAGATGCCGACACCATCATGGATCTGCGTCCGGACATCGTGGTGCTGGCCGTTGGCGGGCATCCGTACCTGGAGCAGAACGAACACTGGGGCGCCGCCGAAGGGCTGGTGGTCAGCAGCTGGGACGTGCTCGACGGCAAGGTCGCGCCGGGCAAGAACGTGCTGGTCTACGACACCATTTGCGAGTTCACCGGGATGTCGGTGGCCGACTTCCTCGCCGACAAGGGCAGCCAGGTCGAGATCGTCACCGACGACATCAAGCCGGGCGTGGCCATCGGCGGTACGTCGTTCCCGACCTACTACCGCAGCATGTACCCGAAAGAAGTGATCATGACCGGCGACATGATGCTGGAGAAGGTCTACCGCGAAGGCGACAAGCTCGTCGCGGTGCTGGAGAACGAATACACCGGCGCCAAAGAGGAGCGGGTGGTGGATCAGGTGGTCGTCGAGAACGGCGTGCGCCCGGACGAAGAAATCTACTACGCCCTCAAGGACGGCTCGCGCAACAAGGGCCAGATCGATGTCGAGGCACTGTTTGCGATCCAGCCACAACCTTCGTTGAGCAGCACCGGCGACGGTTACTTGCTGTTCCGCATCGGTGACTGCGTGGCGCAGCGTAATACCCACGCCGCCATCTACGACGCACTCCGGCTCTGTAAGGATTTTTGACGGCTCAGCTGCGAGCCCAAGCTGCAAGCCGCAAGTAAAAGCACTGCAGTTTCCACTGCTCTTTCTTGCAGCTTGTAGCTTGTAGCTTGCACCTCGCCAGAGGTGACTCTGATGTTGAACACCCTTCTTCCAATCCTGTTGTTCGCAGCCCTGGCCCTTGCGGTGCTGGGGGCGTTGCGGCGGGTGGCCATGTGGCGCCGGGGCCGGGCCTCGAAGGTCGATCTGATCGGCGGCCTGTTCGCCATGCCCAAGCGTTACATGGTCGATCTGCACCACGTGGTGGCGCGGGACAAATACATCGCCAACACCCACGTCGCCACGGCGGGCGGTGCGGTGGCGTCGATCGTGCTGGCGATTCTGGTGCACGGTTTCGGTTTGCATAACCGCATTCTCGGCTACGCGTTGCTGCTGATGACGGCGGTGATGTTCGTCGGGGCGATCTTCGTTTACCGGCGTCGGCTCAACCCGCCGTCGCGGCTGTCGAAAGGCCCGTGGATGCGCCTGCCGAAAAGCCTGCTGGCGTTCTCGGCCTCGTTCTTCCTGGTGACCTTGCCGGTGGCCGGGATCCTGCCGGAGAACTTCGGCGGCTGGGTGCTGGCGGCGATTCTCGGGGTTGGTGTGCTGTGGGGCGTGTCGGAACTGTTCTTCGGCATGACCTGGGGCGGGCCGATGAAACACGCCTTCGCCGGGGCCCTGCACCTGGCCTGGCACCGTCGCGCCGAACGTTTTGGTGGTGGTCGTTCCACCGGTTTGAAACCGCTGGACCTGAACGATCCGACCGCGCCACTGGGCGTGGAGAAACCCAAGGATTTCACCTGGAACCAGTTGCTCGGTTTCGACGCCTGCGTGCAGTGCGGCAAGTGCGAAGCCGCGTGCCCGGCGTTCGCCGCCGGCCAGCCGTTGAACCCGAAAAAGCTGATTCAGGACATGGTCGTCGGCCTCGCTGGCGGCACCGATGCTAAATTCGCCGGCAGCCCGTACCCCGGCAAACCGGTGGGCGAACACGGCGGCAATCCGCATCAACCGATCGTCAACGGTCTGGTCGATGCCGAAACCCTGTGGTCTTGCACCACCTGCCGCGCCTGCGTCGAGGAGTGCCCGATGATGATCGAGCACGTCGACGCCATCGTCGACATGCGCCGCCACCTCACGCTGGAAAAAGGCGCGACGCCGAACAAGGGCGCCGAAGTCCTGGAAAACCTGATCGCTACCGACAACCCCGGCGGTTTTGCCCCGGGCGGACGGATGAACTGGGCGGCGGACTTGAACCTCAATCTGCTTAGCGAAAAGAAATCCACCGACGTACTGTTCTGGGTCGGCGACGGTGCCTTCGATATGCGCAATCAGCGCACGCTGCGTGCGTTCGTCAAAGTGCTGAAAGCGGCGAAAATCGACTTCGCTGTACTCGGTCTTGAAGAGCGTGACAGCGGCGACGTGGCCCGCCGTCTGGGTGACGAAGCGACCTTCCAGTTGCTCGCCAAACGCAATATCCAGACCCTGGCCAACTACAGCTTCAACCGCATCGTCACCTGCGATCCGCACAGCTTCCATGTGCTGAAAAACGAGTACGGCGCGTTCGATGGCAACTACCTCGTGCAGCACCACAGCACTTATCTGGCGGAAATCATCCAGGCCGGCGCGCTGAACCTCGGTCAGCACAAAGGCAACAGCGTGACCTATCACGATCCGTGCTACCTCGGCCGCTACAACGGCGAGTACGAGGCGCCGCGCGAAGTGCTGCGCGCCCTCGGCATCGAGATCAAGGAAATGCAACGTTCCGGCTTCCGTTCGCGCTGCTGCGGCGGCGGTGGCGGGGCGCCGATCACCGACATTCCGGGCAAGCAGCGGATCCCCGACATGCGCATGGAAGACATCCGCGAGACCGGCGCCGAGCTGGTGGCCGTGGGTTGTCCACAGTGCACGGCGATGCTTGAAGGCGTGGTCGAACCGCGTCCGCTGATCAAGGACATCGCCGAACTGGTGGCCGACGCGCTGCTCGAAGACGCCGCGCCGAACAAGCCTGCCACCCCGGCCAAACGTGAACCTGCGGAGGCCCACTGATGAGCGACATTATCCGCCGCGACCCCCGCGCCGAATGGATCGCACGCAACCGCCTGCACCCTCTGCACGCGGCCATGCAACCGGCGCAACACAGCTGGATGGGGCCCAACGGGATCATCCGCAAGAACCTGCACGGCATCGGCTTCATCGGGCCGAACGGCATCAAGCGCATCGACCGCAGCGGCGCCCAGCAGGGCGGGGCGGTCAAGCGTTCGGCAGCGGTCGAAGTGCAATTGCCACTGCATCAGGTGCCAGCCCCGGCGTTCTACATCAGCGTGGTCCCGGACATGGTCGGCGGCCGCTTGAGCAGCCACGACCGCGACCTGCTCGGCCTGGCCCATCAACTGGCCGGCAGCGACGGCGCGGTGCTGGCCGTGGTGTTTGGTGAGCACAAGGAAAACGCTTTCGCCACGGCGGGCGTTGACCGCCTGCTGGTGCTGGAAGGCGAAGAATTCAGCGGTTATGCACCGGAACAACGGATCCAGGGCTTGCGGGCTGTGGATAACCAGTTCAACCCGCGTCACTGGCTCCTGCCGGACAGCCGCAGCGGTGGCGGCGAACTCGGTCGACGCTTTGCTGCCGCACTGGGCGAGCGCCCGGCGACACGGGTGTGGCAGGTCAAGGATCAGGAGTGCATCGGCCGCGCCGGTGCCGGGTTGCAGGATCTGGCCCGCCCGGTGGCGCGTTTGATTCTGGCGTCCGCCGAATGTGCGGAACCGGTCAGCGAAACCCGTCACGAAGCGCTGCCGGTGGAGTTATCCACACCCGTCGCGCGCAGCCTGTCGCGGATCGAGGATCTGGGCGCTGTGGCGGTGGATCCGGCGGCGATTCCGATGGCCGAAGCGGAGTTCATCTTCTCCGGCGGCAACGGGGTCAAGGACTGGGCGCTTTTCCACAGGACTGCCGCCGCCCTCGGCGCCACCGAAGGTGCTTCGCGGGTGGCGGTGGACGACGGCTTCATGGCCCGCGACCGTCAGGTCGGCGCGTCCGGCACCTGGGTCACCGCGCGGGTTTACGTGGCCGTGGGTATTTCCGGGGCGATCCAGCACCTGCAAGGCATCGGTGCCTGCGACAAGGTCGTGGCGATCAACCTCGATCCGGGTTGCGACATGATCAAGCGTGCCGACCTGTCGGTGATCGGCGAAAGCGCGGAAATTCTTCAGGCCTTGATCGCGGCGGTAGAGGCTTACCGCAACGAAGCCAAGCGCGATGCGGCTTAAGGAACGGTTATGAGCACAAAGATCATCAGTCTGGTTTCAATCGGCGCCCACCCGACCTCCGGCCGCCCGCGCCGCGCCGATCAGGACGCCCGCGCGGTGGAACTCGGCCTGCAACTGGCAGGGGATAACCTGCAAGTGCTGCACGCCGGTGACATCGCCGAACCAGCGCTGCGCGCCTATCTGGGCATGGGACTTGCGCAGATGCATGTGCTGGAACAACCGGCGGGCGCCGATGCGCTGCCGGCGTTGACCGAGTATCTGCGTGATGCCGGTGCACAAGTCGTGTTGACCGGCAGCCAGGCGGAAACCGGCGAGGGCTCGGGGATGTTGCCGTTCCTGCTGGCCGAAGGGCTGGGCTGGCCGCTGGTGGTGGGGTTGGCTCAGGTTGAGTCGATCAACGACGGTTCTGCGCTGGTGCTGCAAGCGTTGCCCCGTGGGCAGCGGCGCCGGTTGAAGGTGCGCCTGCCGTTTCTGGCGACTGTGGATAACGCTGCGCCCAAGCCTCGGCAGAGTGCTTACGGCCCGGCGCGGCGTGGTGTTCTCCAGGCTGAGGACGTGGAAGTGGTGGATGATGAATTGCTTGCGGTGGCGACCCTGCAACCAGCCAAGCCTCGGCCGAAACGGTTGAAGGTGATCAAGGCCAAGAGCGGGGCGGACCGGATGAAGGCGGCGACGGCCAAGGCCAGTGGGGGTGGTGGGCAAGTACTAAAAGGTGTGACGGCGCAGGCCGGTGCTGAAGCGATTTTGAAGTTGTTGATCGAAGAAGGTGTTGTCCGCTAGAAGCCCCCTCACCCTAGCCCTCTCCCGGGGGGAGAGGGGACTGACCGAGTTGGGCCGGCCACTTACATCGACCTGCGACTCCGGTGGTGACCTTGGTTCGCCAAGACTCGATCACTCTCTCGCCAGATTTGAGAAAACCTGAGGTCACGATAAACGCTCAGGTCGATGTACCTCGCGAGATCACCACCGTAGGCTCCCTCTCCCCCCGGGAGAGGGCTGGGGTGAGGGCAGCGGTCACAAGCCATCCACTCCTCAGAATTTACACACAATCCCTGTTAACCACTCTGTGGATAACATGTTCGCCCCTCTCCCAACCCCATACAAACCAAGTCCTTCAGCCCTCAGATCAAAAAACAACCAGCCTAACTCGCGGTTTTTTCTGAGTTTTTCCCCAGAACAACTCTCAGACTTGCCCCCAATCTCTGTTGGCGCTTCTGTGGATAAGATGTTCGCTGTACGCTGCAAGCCATATAAACCGTGGCTTACAAAGATCTGATCAAAAAACGCTCAATTCAGTCTTTTAACCCGCCAATCCCCACGCAAACCCCTATTTATCAACGCCTCCAGCGCTTTTCCACAGCACCCGACAAGTTACCCCCGAACTCTGTTGGCGCTTCTGTGGATAAGGTGTTCGCCATCCTCTACAAGCCGCGTAATCCTTGACATGTAGACGGTTGATCAAAAAACAATCAATCGCCAATGGAAACCCCGCTTCTGGATAAGTCACGAATTTTCTTCACAAAATCCCGATTATTTTTCCAGATCATCCACAGTTGTCCCCATTAGCTGTGGGTGTCTATGTGGATAACTTGTTCGCCAAACCCTGCAACCCCCGGCGGGCTTAGTCCAAAAGGCAATTGATCAGATTTCATACAGTTCTAAGAGGCTGCCTTGACTTCGATCCGGTGCCTGTCTTCACTGCAATGGCACAAGGACAGCCTTCACTTATCCACATCTGGTTCAGGGAGAACGCGTGATGGATACCCGGCCCCACCGCTTACCCCTCAATCCCTGCACGCTCCGCGCTCGGCCGGCAGCTTCGCCACGCAAGCGCACGTTGCGTCGTGCCGCCAATCAGCACGCCCGTCTGTAGCGCCTGATTCCTGCCCAAACCGTTGTACTGCCGTCGGGATTTCCCGGAGGCCAGGTACCCGTTCGCCCATTGATTGCAGGCAACCGCAGAGTTGCCCCATCTGCCTGAGAGAGGAACCACCTCATGACACGGATCGCAACGCCCATCAGCGACATCAAGGAACACTACGACGTCATCGTCATTGGCTCCGGGTACGGCGGCGGCATTGCCGCGTCGCGCCTGTCCCGGGCCGGTAAAAAGGTCTGTCTGCTGGAACGCGGTCGGGAGATCCAGCCCGGCGAATACCCCAACACCATGATCGCCGCGACCGAGGAGTTGCAGGTACACGATCCGGACGGTCACATCGGCTCGCGCACCGGGTTGTTCGACCTGCACGTCAACGCGCAGCAGAACGTGGTGGTCGGTTGCGGCCTCGGCGGCACGTCGCTGATCAATGCCAACGTTTCCCTGGAGCCGACCGTCGATGTTTTCCAGGATCCGCGCTGGCCACTGGCGGTACGTGAGGACCACGACGGCTTGCTCAAGGAGGGTTACGCCAAGGCCCGGGAGATGCTCAAGCCCAATCCCTACCCGAGCACCTCGCCGAACCTGCCGAAGCTCGATGCGAACAAAAAATCCGCAGATTTTCTCAAGCAAGGCGCGCACTTCTACAAGCCGCCGATCAACGTGACCTTCGACAAACTGCCCAACAACCTCAACCACGTCGGCGTCGAGCAACTGCCGTGCAACCACTGCGGCGACTGCGTTTCGGGCTGTAACAACAAGGCCAAGAACACCACGCTGATGAACTACCTGCCGGACGCCACCAATCACGGCGCGGAGATATTCTGCCAGGCCCAGGTGCGGCATCTGGAGCGCGACGGCAACGGCTGGATCGTGCACTTCCAGTACCTGGACAGCGGCCGCGAGAAGTTCGACGCGCCGACCCTGTTCGTGAAGGCCGACATCGTCGTGGTCTCCGCCGGCACCCTCGGCTCCACCGAAATTCTGTTGCGCTCGCGGGACAAGGGCCTGGTGATGTCCGGCCAGCTCGGCGAGAACATGAGCGGCAACGGCGACATCCTCGGCTTCGGTCACAACTGCGAGCAAACCATCAAAGGCATCGGCTTCGGCGCGCACTCGGCCAAGGAAATGCAACCGGTCGGCCCGTGCATCACCTCGATCATCGACATGCGCACCGAGGGTGACCGCAGCAGTCGCATGGTCATCGAGGAAGGTTCGATTCCGGGCGCCCTTGGCCGGCCGATGGTGCCGGCAATGGCCGGGTTCGCCGAGATGATCGGCAAGCCCACCGACGACAGCTTCAGCGGCAAGGTGAAGTACAAGGAGCGCGAAGCCGAAAGCTTCCTGCGTGGCCCGTATCACGGCGCGCTGCACAACCTGCAGACCTACCTGATCATGAGCCACGATAGCGGCCAGGGACGCATGGTCCTCGACAGCAAGGATCAACTGCGCATCGACTGGCCGGGCGTCGGCGAGCAGGAAAACTTCAAGATCGGCAACGAGCGGCTGTACCAGAGCACCAAGGCCCTGGGCGGGATCTGGGTCGAGAATCCGATCTGGACCAAGCTGCTCAAGCACAGCATCGTCTCGGTGCATCCGCTGGGCGGTTGCGTGATGGGCGAAGACGCCGCGCAAGGCGTGGTCAACCACAAGGGCCAGGTGTTCAGCGGCGCCAGTGGCACCGATGTCTACGCCAACCTTTACGTGACCGACGGCGCGGTGATCCCGACCTCACTGGCAGTCAACCCGCTCCTGACCATCTCCGCCGTGAGCGAGCGCAACATGGGCCTGCTGGCCGCCGACCGTGGCTGGACGATCGACTACACGCTGCCGTCGGCGCCGCGCAAACAGACCGCGCCGCCGACTCTTGGCGTGCAGTTCACCGAAACCATGAAGGGCTACTTCTCCCGCGCCTTCACCGCCGCGCAAAGCAACGACCTGAAGGTTTATGAGGCGGCCGCCAAACGCGGCGAGGCGGACAACTCGCCGATCGACTTCACCCTGACCATCACCGCCAACGACCTCAACCGGATGATCAAGGAGCCGGAACACGCCGCGACCATCGTCGGCACGGTGATCGCCCCGGCGCTGTCGCCGGAACCGCTGACCGCCAGCAACGGTGTGTTCAACCTGTTCGAGCAGTTCGAGCAGCAGGTCGATACGCGTCACATGAAGTACGACATGAAGCTGACCGCCGAGGACGGCCACGACTATTTCTTCAGCGCCTTCAAGACCGTGCCGGAAGACAACGGCGTGCTGAATATCTGGCACGACACCAGCACCCTCTACGTCACGCTGTATCGCGGGCCGGACAAATCCGGCGAAGTCATCGGTTCGGGTGTGATGCACATCAAACCGACCGACTTCGCCAAGCAGATGACTACCATGAAAGTCCTCAACGCGCGCAACGAGCGTGAGCGGATCGAAGGGCTGGCGCGGTTCGGCAAGTTCTTCGCCGGGATTCTCTGGGAGAGTTATGGCGGAGTGTTTGCCGGTGACAAATACTTCAACCCCGACGCGCCGCCACGGCTGAAACGGCCGCTGGATGCGCCAGCGCCGGCCGTGCATTTCTTTTCCACCGAAGACGGCGTGCATTTGCGCCTGACCCGTTATCAGGCCGGCAGCAAAGGCCCGGTGATGCTGGTGCATGGTCTGGGTGTGGGCTCGAATATCTTCTCGACCGATACGATCCAGACCAACCTGCTGGAGTTTCTGTGCAAGCACGACTACGACGTGTGGCTGCTGGATTTCCGGGTGAGCATCCTGCTGCCGGCAAGCAAGAAGGAATGGAACGGCGACCAGATCGCCCAGTACGACTTCAAGGCCGCCATCGCACAGATCCAGCAGGAAACCAGAGCCAGGGACGTGCAGTGCGTGGTGCATTGCTACGGCGCGACCACGTTCTTCATGTCGCTGCTCGCCGGTTTGCAGGGCGTGCGTTCGGTGGTCTGCTCGCAGATTGCCGCCGACACGGTGGTCGCGACGGCAACGGGGCTGAAGGCCGGTCTGCACTTGCCGGGGATGCTCGATGCGATCGGCATCAAGTCGATGACCGCCTATGCCGACAGCAAGGAGAACTGGTTCAACCGGCTCTACGACAAGGCGCTCAACGGCTACGCGCGGATCGAAGCTCAGGGCTACTGCACCAACCCGGTGTGCCACCGCATCACCTTCATGTACGCCTCGCTGTATCGCCACGACACCCTCAACGAAACCCTGCACGACAACCTGCACGAGCTGTTCGGCGAGTCGAACATCGAGACCTTCGAGCACCTGGCGCTGATCGTGCGCAAAGGGCATCTGGTGGATTTCAAAGGGCACGACGTGTACATGCCGCACTTTGACCGGCTGACCATGCCGATCTGTTTCATCAGCGGCGCCGACAACCAGTGCTATCTGCCGGAGAGCACGCTCAAGACCTATCAGCGGGTTTGTGAGAAGTACGGGCCGGAGCGTTACAGCCGGCATGTGGTGCCGGGTTACGGCCATATCGATTGCATGTTCGGCAAGAACGCGGTGGTCGATGTGTATCCGATCATCCTTGAACACCTGGAGAAAACAGCCCTCGGATAGCCCCGATCGTGTCGATCGTTCCCACGCTCTGCGTGGGAACGCCGCCATGGACGCTCTGCGTCCGCTTTTGTGACGCGGAGCGTCACGAGATGCATTCCCTCGCGGACGGTTCGACGCTTCGACGGGGGAACGATCTGGGGAACTGATATGGACAGCTACATCCGCTGGTTTCAACGCTTCATCTGGCTCGGCATTGCGATGAACATGGTGTTCGCGATCCCGGCGCTGTTCGCGCCGGGGTTGCTGACATCGGTGGTCGGCCTGCCGCCGCAACTCTCCGACCCGTGGCTGGAAAACGCCGGGATGCTGCTGGTGGGCATCAGCGTGTTCTACATGCCGTCGGGCTTCAACGCGCCGCGCTACGTGGTGCATTCCTGGCTGTGCGTGCTGACGCGGCTGATCGCCGTGGCGTTCTGGATCTACCTGATCAACACCAGCAGCCAGGGTTCGGTGTTCTTACCGATGTTGATGGGCGACCTGAGTTTCTTCCTGATCCTCGGCATCCTGCTGTACCTCGGCACCACCCCTGAAAACCGACCGCTGACGCTGCTCTGTGACGGCTGGCGCGAATGGCGCGCAGCGTGGGCGCGGCAGTGGCAGAGTCACGCGTTCAAGGTCGGCACGCTGGTCGTGGTGGCGCTGCTGGCGTTCATCGGTTACCAGACCTGGTATCAGATGCTGCGCGTGGTGCCGGAGCAGGATTACGCCTCCGACGAAGATCACTACAAATACGCCGCGATTGGCCTGGGCATCGAAGCGCGGATTCCGTATTACCTGTTCTCCGTGCTGCCGCAGATGTGCCCGGAAAAACTACCGAAACCCGGTGGCTGGGAAGTCTTCGGGTTCCTGTTCGAGAACGGCAAGGACCTGCCGATCGGCATGGCCAAGCGGCAGATCGGCTACCCGACCGTCGAGCCGAACTGCGCGCTGTGCCACACCGGCTCCTACCGGGCGAATGCCAGCGACGTCGCAGTCAACGTGCCGAGTGCACCGGCCAACACCCTGCAACTGCAGGCCTTCCAGTGGTTCGCCTACGATTGCGCCAGCGATCCGAAATTCACCACCGACGCGGTGATGGCGGCGATCAACAGCAAGTTCCAGCTGGGCTTTTTCGAGAAGCTCTACAACCGTTACCTGATCATCCCGATGGCCAAGACCGCGCTGCTCAAACAGAAGCAGGCCTACGCCTGGCAGAAACTGCGCCCGCAACAGGGACCGGGGCGCACCGACACCTTCAACCCGACGAAAATGGTGGTGTTCGGCTTCCCGGATGACTCGACCATCGGCACCGTCGACCTGCCGCAAGTGTGGAATCAGAAACCCCGGGAATCGATGTACCTGCACTGGGACGGCAATAACAACAAGATCCACGAGCGCAACTACGCGGCTGCGATGGCCGTGGGCGCGACGCCGGAATCGGTGCTGCCGCCGAGTTTCAACCGGGTGACCAACTGGCTGCTTGGGCACAAGGCGCCGGCGTGGCCGTGGGCACTGGATCAGGCCAAAGTCGCCCAGGGCAAACCGGTGTGGGAGGCCAATTGCGCCAGTTGTCATGACTTCGGGCGTACCGACACCGGGCAGGTCACCACCAACATCGACCAGCTCGGCACCGATCCGCACCGGCTGAACTCGTTCACCACCGGGCTGGTGGCGGCGTTCCACACCTTCAAGAAACCACCGTTCGATTTCGGCGCCTATCGCAAGACCCAGAGCTACAGCAACACGCCCACCGACGGCATCTGGCTGCGTGCGCCATACCTGCACAACGGTTCGGTACCGACCCTGTGGGACTTGCTGCAACCGCCGGAAAAACGTCCGCAGGTGTTCATCACCGGCTCCGATGTCTACGACCCGGTCAACGTCGGCTTCGTCACCAGCGGCGCCCAGGCCAAAGCCTCGGCGGACTTCACGTACGACACGCGCCTGGAAGGCAATCACAACAGCGGTCACCTGTACGGCACGACGCTGTCGGACGACGACAAGCGTGCGCTGATCGAATTCATGAAAACCCTGTGAACCCTTACGGATAGAGGATTACGCCATGTCAGCGGTCGGACATCTGAAACACGAATACGACAAGGTCAAGGTGCGCCTGCACGGCTTGTTCACGCGCATCGAAATGGCCTGGATGAAGCTCATCAGCGAGCTGGAGCCGCAGGAGTTTCAAGCCATCATCAAGTTGCTCCAGCGCGGTCACGATCAGGCGCAATACGTGCTCAAGCACGGCGAGTTGCCGACCGACGAGCCGGCCGTGCCGTGGGAGTTGGCCCACGGTTTGTCGATCCTGCGTATCGGCAACGCGACGCCGCTGCCGCAATCGCCCGATCAACTACAAACCAAGGTACTCAAGGACGGCACGCTGCTGGGCTGTCGCAAATGGGAGCTGCTGGATCTGCTGTGGAGCGAGGCGCTGCTCAAGTGGATCGAAAACCTGCGCCATCACGCGACCTTCGGCACCGATCCGGCGCTGGTGAAAATGGATCGCGAAGTGACGCTGGCGATTGCCGGCGACTGGGGCACCGGGCCGTTCAACAGCCATGCGCCGGCGGTGTCGGTGGCCAACCAGATGCAACTGGCCAATGCCGATTTCACCATTCACCTGGGGGATGTCTATTACGCCGGCACCCACTCCCAGGAAGACACCGACATGGCCGGCTGGCCGATGGGCACCCACGGTTCGTTCACCCTCAATTCCAACCACGAGATGTACAGCGGCGCCCACGGTTATTTCAAGGAACTGGCCGCGCGTTTTCCTGGGCAGCAGGGCACCAGCTACTTTGCCCTGATCAACGACGACTGGCTGATTGTCGGACTGGACACGGCGTACGCCTCGGACGTCATGAACCTATACATGGATGGCACCCTGAACAAGCCGCAGATCGAGTGGATGAAGGGCCTGCCGAAACGCAAGAAACTCATGGTGCTCAGCCACCATCAGGGTTTCGACATCACCGGGCACAACAAGACCGCGCTGTATCAACCGGTGTGCGATGCGCTGGGGCGTGAGCCGGATTACTGGTATTGGGGGCATCTGCACAATGGCATCGTCTATGCGCCGCAGGGTGGGCTGCATGCGCGCTGCGCCGGGCATGGAGCGATTCCCTATGGCACCACCAGCGAACTGAACGGGCATTCGCGGGTGCTGTTTTCGGAGACGCAGGATGCCAACGATCCGGACTATCCGCTGCGGGTGTTGAACGGGTACGCGAAGATCAGGTTGGTGGGGGAGGAGATTTTCGAGGAGTTTATCGGGGAGGATGGCTCGGTAAGGTGGTCATCGCAATGATGCGGTTGCTATAAGGACGCCATGATCGTTCCCACGTCGAGGCGTCGAACCGTCCCCGGCTGCATTCCCACGCAGAGCGTGGGAACGATCGGTCAGATGCAATCAGCCTTGGACCGGCACGCCTTTGAGGTACGGTGCAGGCTCGGCGCCGAGGTTGCTCAGCATCCGCTCGCTGTACCAGTCCACGAAGTTGACCACGCCGAACTCATAAGTCTTGGAGTACGGGCCCGGCTGGTACGCGGTGGAGTTGATCCCGCGCTGGTTCTCTTCGGCCAGACGACGGTCCTGATCGTTGGTCGCGTCCCACACCTTGCGCATGCGTTCGACGTCGTAATCCACGCCTTCGACCGCATCCTTGTGCACCAGCCATTTGGTGGTGACCATGGTTTCCTGAGCGCTGATCGGCCACACGGTGAATACGATGATGTGGTCGCCCATGCAGTGGTTCCACGAGTGCGGCAAGTGCAGGATGCGCATCGAGCCCAGGTCCGGGTTCTTGATCCGGCCCATCAGTTTGGCGCAGCCCTGTTTGCCGTCCATGGTCATCGACACGGTGCCCTTGAGCAGCGGCATGCGCACGATGCGGTTGCGCAGGCCGAAACTGGCGTGGGCGTAAGGGATCTTCTCGGCTTCCCAGGCAGCGGCGGAGGCGGCGACGTGATCCTTGAACGCCTGATCGGCACGCGGGTCGGTGACGTCGTCCCATTCCAACAGGGTTTTCAACAGTTCCGGGTGAGAGCCGCTGCAGTGGTAGCACTCGCGGTTGTTTTCCAGCACCAGTTTCCAGTTGGCCTTTTCCATCAAGGTGGTGGTAATCGCCACCTTGGTGTTCTCCATGTCGTACGGTTCCATGTAGTGGTTCAGGGTCGACAGGAAGTCATCGATGGCCGGCGGGTTCTCCGCCAGGCTGATGAAGATGTAGCCGCCGGCAGTCTTCACGTTCACCGGTTTGAGGCCGTACTGCTTCATGTCGAAGTCGGCGCCCATTTCGGTGCCGGCGAACAGCAGGCGACCGTCCAGCTCATACGTCCACTGGTGATAGTGGCAGACCAGTTTGGCGACCTTGCCCTTGTCGCTGGTGCACAGGCGCGAGCCTCGGTGGCGGCAGACGTTGTGGAACGCGTGCACCACGCCTTCGGCGCCGCGAATCACGATGATCGGGTTCTTGCCGATCTGCAGGGTGATGTAGTTGCCCTTGGCCGGGATTTCGCAGGTCATGCCGGCGATCAACCACTCTTTCTGGAAGACCTCCTGCATGTCGATATCGAACAGCCGCTCGTCGCTGTAGAACGGCTGCGGCAGGGAGTAGGTGCGCTCGCGTTCCTGCAGCATTTGTGCGGTGGCCTTGCGTGCGGGTTCCAGCGGGTCGCCCAGGCTGATTTTTGCGGTGTCCATCGATGTAATCCTCAAGGCCATCTGCGTGGCCGCGAAAGTGGCTGATCGGGTGTGCGGCTAAGGGGGGCTACGCAAGGTGTAAAGAATCTGTTTGTGTTGGGGCGAGTGTGGGGCCGCCGCTGCCCGGAACCTTATCCATGGGCGACATGGTGCAATCTGTTCCCGACGCGCAACCCCCGGTGGTTGGGGGCTGGTCGCGATAAGTATGTCAATGTCGCGGATAGGTAAACGGGGCGTTCGCGCTATACGCAGAATCGCCACATGAAGGCCGACAGTCGGCCGTGGAGAACAGCATGTCGAACAGCTTCCTGAATCCGGTCACCACCCAGACCTGGGCCAATGGCCGACACATCGTCCGTTGCGTCAAAGTCATCCAGGAAACCTGGGATGTGCGCACCTTCTGCTTCATGGCCGACCAGCCGATCCTGTTCTTCTTCAAGCCCGGACAGTTCGTGACCCTGGAGCTGGAGATCGAAGGCCAGCCGATCATGCGTTCGTACACCATCTCCAGCTCGCCGTCGGTGCCGTACAGCTTTTCGGTGACCATCAAGCGCGTGCCGGGGGGCAAGGTGTCCAACTGGCTACACGACACGCTGCATGAAGGCCAGGAGCTGGCGGTACACGGCCCGGTCGGGCTGTTCAACGCCATCGATTTCCCGAGCCCGAAAGTGCTGTACCTGAGCGGTGGTGTCGGCATCACACCAGTGATGTCCATGGCGCGCTGGTTCTACGACACCAACGGCAACGTCGACATGACGTTCATTCACAGCGCTCGCTCACCGAAAGACATCATTTACCACCGCGAGCTGGAACACATGGCGTCGCGGATCGACAACTTCAGCCTGCACCTGATCTGCGAAAAGCATGGGCTGGGCGAGCCGTGGGCCGGCTATCGCGGCTACCTCAACCACAAGATGCTGGAACTGATGGTGCCGGACTTCCTCGAGCGCGAAGTCTTCTGCTGCGGCCCGACGCCGTACATGACGGCGGTCAAACGCCTGCTGGAAAACGCCGGCTACGACATGAAGCGCTATCACGAGGAATCCTTCGGCGCCACGCCGCCGGAAGCCCGCGCCGATGCGGTGGAACAGGCCGAACAGGCGGCGGAAGCACCGGAAGTGCCGGCGGCGGATCTGCACCTGGTGGAATTCACCTCTTCGGACAAGAGCATCCGTGTGGCCCCGGGCGAGACCGTGCATGCGGCGGCTGCGAAGGTCGGCCTGATGATCCCGAAAGCCTGCGGCATGGGGATCTGCGGGACGTGCAAGGTACTCAAGCTGGGCGGCGAGGTGGAGATGGATCACAACGGCGGGATCACCGAGGACGACGAGGCGGAGGGGTACATTCTTTCTTGCTGCAGTGTGCCGAAGGGGGATGTTCGGATCGAATATTGAATTCAGTTTGCAGGCTTGGGGGCGATCTCTCGTAGGGGAGATCGTATGAAGTCATTAGTTGCTGTTTTTAAATAATTTCTAATGCGGCGAGAAGTCCAAATAGCAAAAAAGTTAAGCCGGAAATTCTCTGATATTTATATAGTGTAAGTAGCGTGCGTTTGAAGTCTGGCGGAAAATTTTTAATATCTTTTGCGCTCAGTTTCCCTTGGTAAAGGTAGATTTCTGGACGTTTCAGGAAGCTAAAAATTTCCCCCATCATGTAGATCCGCCCCCGCACGCCTCCATGCCATAGCATCATAAGGCCTCCGGCGATCGAACTGTTTTGAAGGCTGTTCATTATTAGTTCTATTTTTGTTTTTGCGATATATAAAACGATGCAGTTGATTATTATGAGTGCGGCGACGTTTATGATGTTTAGAATGATAAAGGCATCTCTTGCAGTTTCATAACTCATCGGGTTTTCTCGTAAATCAATTCACCGGCGATTTCGCCGCCTTTTTCGCCCATATAGCCGACCGTAAAGGATCCGGCTCCCGCAACCACGATCCCGCACAGTGCCCCACCGATTCCTGCACTGGATACCCCGAGTGCTACGCAAATGGTGGAGGCCGTGCTTGCACCTACAGCAGAACCGACAGCTCCACCCAGAAAACTTCCGGTTTCGGTGAATTTAATCTTTTCGCACTCCTCGGCGTTCTCGTTCGTACAGACATCCTGAACCTTCATTGCCGAGGCTCCGCCAGCCACGGCCGTACCAATCCATCCGCCATATTTTACGTATTGCGAGGCTTTCACCACGCCTTGAATGTGAGTGGCGTACCCGGGCGGCTGGCCGATGCCGCCAGCCTTCCTCCAGCGGTGCACCAGGTGCGGATGCTCGATTCCTAGAGCGATCTTGAGGTTTGGGTGATCAGGGAGGCCAATGACTTTCTTCGTCAATCCGGTTAGCTGTCCGTCCAGCCGTTGAAGTAATTCGGCGCGCCGCTTTTTGAATGCTTTTGAGTTCAGGCTGCCATTGGTCTCGATAGTGCTGATATGCAATGCCTCAATGTCTTTCAAAGCGGCTTTTATGCCATCCAGATGATTAGCCGCCATGGCAGTACCAACCCCAATAACTTTTGACCCATCTGAAAGCGTCCTTCTGATGACCTCATAGTGCTGGGCAAAAAAGTCCGCCTCTTCCACCGTCAACGGCGCCAGCGCCATGCTGACGATGTGCGCGGTTTCCATCAGCAGTGATTCTTCATAAGTGCATTGCTGATTGTCTGGATCACTCAGAACAATCATCGATCCGGCCTTCACCACGTCCTCCAGTGGATTCAGGCTTTTGAATTTAGCGATGACATTCGGGTTGGGCGACGGAAACAGTTGCGCCTGTAGTTTCTCGGCGGACACGCTTTTCGGCACGATGTAGAACCCCGGCTCTTCGGGCGCCGGCAGCTCCTGCGGCCAATGCTCGCGGGGAACCATTCGCAAGTTGTTGACCGGACTCGGAGAGGATGGCGGGGCTGAGTTCGGGCGTGTCACTTTCAGGTTCTGCTGGTGGGCGGCCCGCAGCAGACGTTCCGGATCGGGAGTTGCTGCAGGCTGTGGGAGCATCGACAAGCGTCGTGCCTTGGCCGTGCCGGTGATCGCTCCGTGCCTGTTTTGCTGCAGGATCCGAGACTGGTTCAGCAGGTTGTGTTGTTCCTGCACAAGCGCAAGGATTCCCTGCTCCGGAGTCAGGCGTCCGGCGGCAACCTCATCGGTGATGTGCTTGGCGAAATATGCGACTTGTTGATTGAACTGCACCCGCGCGATGCCGAACGCCAGATGGCGAGCACTGGCGGTCAGCGCCTGGCCGAGCAAGTTGCCGGCGGCATCCTCAACGCCGCAGGGATCATGTGGTCGAGGGTTCAATCCTGGCTGCCCCACGAGGTATGGCCGGTGGTGCCCGCAATGTGGTGTACCCAACTGATGCCGCGGTAACGAATGGCCAGTTGTTCTTGAGGTTGAGCGTCGTTTTGCAGAATGACGTGGGGCACTTCCTGCGAGAGTTCAGCCAGAACGGCCCCATCGAGGGAAATTGAATAAAACTTCTCCTGCTGACCTTGAGGCGAGGTTCGGTAAAGGCTGATCGTGCATTCGAGTTCTTCGCTGTTCGAATGCGCCTGGGCCAGCAAGGGGGAGGATTTGTCGACCGCTTTGGTGATGATGACCGGTTGGTGGACGGCTTTGCCGAGGTTGTTGTCGCGGCGCATTTCATGGCTCAAGGCGAACACCATGATTTCATCGGTATGGGCTTTCTGGTATTTGTTGCCGACCGATTCCGGGGTCGAACACCCGGCTGAAATAAGGCCTTGAGTCTTGCCGGTAATGGTCATGTAGGCAGGGTTCGCCATAGTCAGCACTCCTCGAAAAAGGAGCAGGCAGTCTATGGCGAAGCCTGTTTGGTTTATGTAGGTCCTGGTGTAGGTCTATTCTGAAAATGCTCAGTCGATAAACAGATCCGTCATCAACTTCGCGTCACTCTTCGGCTCAAACCGATAGTGGTCGAATTCGCTCACGCCGCTTTCGCGCAAGATCTCTTCATCAATCAACAACCGCCCGGTAATCCGCCGCTCGCTGCTGCTCAGAATCACATGCGCCGCATCCGCCATGATCGCTGGCGTGCGCGCATGCTTGAACGACTCCCGATTGCCCAGCTGAAACTCGATGGCCGCCGTGGCAATCATGGTCTGCGGCCACAGCGAATTGACGCTGATGCCGTAGTTGGCAAACTCCTCGCTCATGCCCACCGTCAGCATGCTCATGCCGTACTTGGTCACGGTGTAGGGGCTGTATTGCGCGAACCATTTGCTGGCCAGATTCAGCGGCGGTGACAGGTTGAGAATGTGCCCGGAGGACTTCTTCAGATAGGGCAGGGAGGCCTGGCTGCACAGCAACACCGCGCGGGTGTTGATCTGATGCATCAGGTCGAAACGCTTGAGTTCGATGTGCTGCACACCGGTCAACTTGATCGCCCCGGCGTTGTTCACCAGCGCATCGATCCCGCCAAAATGTTGATTGGCCTGGGCCAGCGCCTGTCGCACCGCCTCCTCATCCCGCACATCCAGTTGCAGCGCCAGGGCCTTGCCGCCGGCCGCTTCGACTTCAGCGGCGACGCTGTGGATGGTGCCGGGCAACTTGGCGTGCGGCTCGGCGCTCTTGGCCGCGATCACGATATTGGCCCCGTCCTGTGCAGCCCGCAGCGCAATCTCGCGCCCGATGCCACGGCTGGCGCCAGTGATGAACAGGGTTTTGTCTTTCAGCGACATGCGCAAGCTCCTGCTTATTGTTATGTGAGCGATGGCTCGACAGACAATGTAGTCGATGGAGCTGAAACGGGAGGGAGCCTGATCGCCGATCGTTCCCACGCTCCGCGTGGGAATGCAGCCTTTGACGCTCCGCGTCATGACGGTGCCTGGCGTTACATCAGTGGTGCGGCAGGAACGCGGAGCGTCCCGGGAGGCATTCCCACGCGGAGCGTGGGAACGATCAAGGAGGAGGCGATCAGGCCGACATGACTTCGCGGATGTCGCGTGCCAGTTCGCGTACGCGTTCTTCCTCGGTGTCCCACGAGCACATGAAGCGGGCGCCGCCCTTGCCGATGAAGGTGTAAAAGCGCCAGCCGCGCGCGGTCAGGGCGGCGATGGCCGGTTCCGAGAGTTGCAGGAACACGCCGTTGGCCTGGACCGGGAACATCAGTTCCACGCCCTGGATGTCGCTGACCAGTTCGGCCAGCAGTTGCGCGCAGTGGTTGGCGTGGCGGGCGTATTTGAGCCAGGCGTCGTTTTCCAGGATGCCGACCCACGGCGCCGACAGGAAGCGCATTTTCGAGGCCAGTTGCCCGGCCTGTTTGCAGCGGTAGTCGAAGTCTTCGGCCAGTTTGTGGTTGAAGAACAGGATTGCCTCACCCACCGCCATGCCGTTTTTCGTGCCACCGAAGCACAGCACGTCGACGCCGGCCTTCCAGGTCAGGTCCGCCGGCGAGCAGCCGAGGAAGGCGCAGGCGTTGGAGAAACGCGCGCCGTCCATGTGCAGGTTCAGGCCCAGTTCCTTGCAGGTGTCGCTGATGGCGCGGACTTCTTCAGGGGTATAGACGCTGCCGACTTCGGTGGCCTGGGTCAGGGTCACGACGCGCGGTTTCGGGTAGTGGATGTCCTGGCGCTTGAGCGCGACTTCGCGGATCGAAGCCGGGGTGATCTTGCCGTTTTCAGTCCCGGCGATCAGCAGTTTCGAGCCGTTGGAGAAAAATTCCGGAGCGCCGCATTCGTCGGTTTCGACGTGGGCGGTTTCCGAGCAGATCACGCTGTGGTAACTCTGGCACAGCGACGACAGCGCGAGGGAGTTGGCGGCGGTGCCGTTGAAGGCGAAGAACACTTCGCAGTCGGTCTCGAACAGCTTGCGGAAATAATCGGAGGCGCGTGCTGTCCACTCATCGTCGCCATAGGCGCGCTGGTGGCCGTGGTTGGCCTGTTCCATGGCAGCCCAGGCTTCGGGGCAGATACCGGAGTAGTTGTCGCTGGCGAATTGTTGGCTCTTGTCGGTCATGGCCGGCTTCCGTGATCGAGGCGCTTGTGGCGCTTCGTGGGGTCAATGATGGTGCGCACTGTACCGAAGATCATCCGGGGAGCACACGGGATGTCGCTGTCAGAACTTTACAAGGATGCGAGCCGATTATGCACCTGAGCCGGCGCGACGGCGCACTCGATCTGCTCAAGTGGCTGGCGCTGCTGAGCATGCTGCTCGATCACTTGCGATATGTCGGGATCAGCGCCGATTGGCTGTATGTGCCGGGACGGCTGGCGTTCCCGTGGTTCTGCCTGGCGATGGCGGCGAACCTGGCCCGTGACGGCGCGCGCAAGACCGAGTGGCGTTATCTGGGCTGGTTGTTGCTGTTCAGCGCCGTGAGTGAAATTCCCTACCGTTTGTACATTCCAGAGCCCGACACGTTGAACGTGATGCCGACGCTGGCGCTGGGCCTGCTGGTGGCGCGGGGCTGGCAGGATCCAGCGCTGATTTCACGACTGCTGGGCGTCAGTGCTTTGCTGTTGGCGGCGCTGTTCCCGGAGCGACTGATGTTCGGTCTGTTCGGCGTCCTGCTGCCGCTGGCGATGTTGCTGGTGTTTCGCAAACCCTGGTTTTTCAGCCTGCTGCCGGGCCTGCTGTGTCTGGCGGCGAATCAATGGCGGGTGCTCTACGAATCCGCGCAGTTCGGCAACCAGGTCGCCATCCTCGGGATTGCGACCTGCCTGATGGCGCCACTGCTCGGAATGTTCCTGTTGCGACACGCCACTTACCTTCACGCGTCACCCATTCGGCGCTGGGCGTATGCGCTCTATCCCGCGCATTTCGTGGTTCTTCTGGCCTTGCGCCAGCTGCTTGTTTGAGTCCGTCGCCGCCGCCATGTCGTAAACGCACCTTTGCGTGGCGTCCGTAGGCATTTGACCTCCCTGCGCCGGCCATACCATCGCATCAAAGGGCATTGGCTGAACGCCGTGCCTTACCGAGACGAATGGCGCACAGATGCCGCTGGGAGAGACGCGATGTTCAGCAAGCAAGACCAGATCCAGGGTTACGACGATGCACTGCTGGCGGCGATGAATGCCGAGGAGCAACGTCAGGAAGATCACATCGAGCTGATCGCGTCGGAGAACTACACCAGCAAGCGCGTGATGGAAGCGCAAGGCAGCGGCCTGACCAACAAATACGCCGAAGGCTATCCGGGCAAGCGCTACTACGGAGGCTGCGAGCACGTCGACAAGGTCGAAGCCCTGGCCATCGAACGCGCCAAGCAGCTGTTCGGCGCCGATTACGCCAACGTCCAGCCGCACTCCGGTTCCTCGGCCAACAGCGCCGTGTACCTGGCCCTGTTGCAAGCGGGCGACACCATTCTGGGCATGAGCCTGGCCCACGGCGGTCACCTGACCCACGGCGCCAAGGTTTCGTCTTCGGGCAAACTGTACAACGCCGTGCAGTACGGCATCGACACCAAGACCGGCCTGATCGATTACGACGAAGTCGAGCGTCTGGCCGTCGAGTGCAAACCGAAAATGATCGTCGCCGGTTTCTCGGCCTACTCGAAAACCCTCGACTTCCCGCGCTTCCGTCAGATCGCCGACAAGGTCGGTGCGCTGCTGTTCGTCGACATGGCTCACGTCGCCGGTCTGGTGGCTGCCGGTCTGTACCCGAACCCGCTGCCGTACGCCGACGTGGTCACCACCACCACTCACAAGACCCTGCGCGGTCCGCGTGGCGGGCTGATCCTGGCCAAGGCCAACGAAGAAATCGAGAAGAAGCTCAACGCGGCGGTATTCCCCGGCGCCCAGGGCGGCCCGCTGATGCACGTCATCGCCGGCAAGGCCGTGTGCTTCAAGGAAGCACTGGAGCCTGGCTTCAAGGCTTATCAGCAACAAGTGATCGACAACGCCCAGGCGATGGCGAGCGTATTTATCAAACGTGGCTACGATGTAGTGTCCGGCGGCACCGACAACCACCTGTTCCTGGTCAGCCTGATCCGTCAGGGCCTCACCGGTAAGGACGCCGACGCCGCCCTCGGTCGCGCGCACATCACCGTCAACAAGAACGCCGTACCGAACGACCCGCAGTCGCCGTTCGTGACCTCCGGCCTGCGCATCGGCACCCCGGCGGTGACCACCCGCGGCTTCAAGGTGACCCAGTGCGTGACGCTGGCCGGCTGGATCTGCGACATCCTCGACAACCTCGGCGATGCCGATGTCGAGGCCAACGTCGCCCAGCAGGTTTCGGCCCTGTGCGCTGACTTCCCGGTTTATCGCTGAGCGTTCTGGAGTACATGACTATGCAACGCTATTCGGGCTTCGGCCTCTTCAAACACTCCCTCAGCCACCACGAAAACTGGCAGCGCATGTGGCGCACGCCGACCCCGAAAAAGGTCTACGACGTGGTCATCGTCGGCGGCGGCGGGCACGGTCTGGCGACGGCCTACTATCTGGCCAAAGAGCACGGCATCACCAACGTGGCCGTGGTCGAGAAGGGCTGGCTGGGCGGCGGTAACACCGCGCGCAACACCACCATCGTTCGCTCCAACTACCTGTGGGACGAGTCGGCGCACCTGTACGAACACGCGATGAAACTGTGGGAAGGCCTGTCTCAGGACCTGAACTACAACGTGATGTTCTCCCAGCGCGGCGTCTACAACCTGTGCCACACCCTGCAGGACATCCGTGATTCCGAGCGTCGGGTCAGCGCCAACCGCCTCAACGGCGTCGACGGCGAACTGCTCAACGCCAAGCAGGTCGCGGACGAAATTCCGTACCTCGACTGCTCGAAAAACACCCGCTACCCGGTGATGGGCGCAACCGTTCAGCGTCGCGGTGGCGTGGCCCGTCACGATGCCGTGGCGTGGGGCTTTGCCCGTGCCGCCGACGCCCTCGGCGTGGACCTGATCCAGCAGACCGAAGTGATCGGTTTCCGCAAGGAAAACGGCGTGTGCATCGGTGTTGAAACCAACAAGGGTTTCATCGGCGCCAAGCGCGTCGGCGTGGTCACCGCCGGTAACTCCGGGCACATGGCCAAGCTCGCCGGTTTCCGTCTGCCGATCGAATCCCACCCGCTTCAGGCGCTGGTGTCCGAGCCGATCAAACCGATTATCGACAGCGTGATCATGTCCAACGCCGTGCACGGTTACATCAGCCAGTCCGACAAGGGCGACCTGGTGATCGGCGCCGGTATCGACGGCTACAACGGCTACGGCCAGCGCGGTTCGTACCCGGTGATCGAGCACACCATCCAGGCCATCGTCGAGATGTTCCCGGTGCTGTCGCGGGTGCGCATGAACCGTCAGTGGGGCGGCATCGTCGACACCACGCCGGACGCCTGCCCGATCATTTCGAAAACCCCGGTACCGAACATGTTCTTCAACTGCGGTTGGGGCACCGGCGGCTTCAAGGCAACTCCTGGCTCGGGCAACGTGTTTGCCGCGAGTCTGGCCAAGGGTGAAATGCACCCGCTGGCCGCACCTTTCTCCATCGACCGTTTCCACAACGGTGCGTTGATCGACGAACACGGCGCTGCGGCTGTCGCCCACTAACAGGAGAAATCCCATGTTGCATATCTTCTGTCCTCACTGCGGCGAACTGCGCTCCGAAGAGGAATTCCACGCATCCGGCCAGGCGCACATCCCGCGTCCGCTGGATCCGAACAGCTGCACCGACGAGGAGTGGGGCGACTACATGTTCTTCCGCGACAACCCTCGCGGTCTGCACCACGAGTTGTGGGATCACGTCGCCGGTTGCCGCCAGTACTTCAACGTCACCCGCGACACCGTGACCTACGAGATTCTCGAAACCTACAAGATCGGCACCAAGCCGCAATTCACCGACAAGGCTGACACTGCGAAAACAGCCACGACGGCGCTGGGAGAGAAGGTATGAGCCAGACCAATCGCCTGTCCAACGGTGGACGGATCGACCGCAACAAAGTGCTGAGCTTCACCTTCAACGGCCAGACCTACAAAGGGTTTGAAGGCGACTCGCTGGCCGCAGCCCTGCTGGCCAACGGCGTCGACATCATTGGCCGCAGCTTCAAGTATTCGCGTCCGCGCGGCATCTTCGCCGCCGGTGCCGAAGAGCCGAACGCGGTGCTGCAGATCGGTGCTACCGAAGCCACCCAGATCCCTAACGTGCGCGCCACGCAACAGGCGTTGTACCAGGGCCTGGTCGCCACCAGCACCAACGGCTGGCCGAGCGTCAACAACGACATGATGGGGATTCTCGGCAAGGTCGGCGGCAAGCTGATGCCGCCGGGTTTCTACTACAAAACCTTCATGTACCCGCAATCGTTCTGGATGACTTACGAGAAATACATTCGCAAGGCCGCAGGTCTTGGTCGTTCGCCGACCGAAGTCGATCCGGACACCTACGACTACATGAACCAGCACTGCGACGTGCTGATCGTCGGCGCCGGCCCGGCCGGTCTGGCCGCAGCACTGGCCGCTGCACGCAGCGGTGCGCGGGTGATCATCGCCGATGAACAGGAAGAGTTCGGCGGCAGCCTGCTCGACTCCCGCGAAAGCCTCGACGGCAAACCGGCGATGGAATGGGTGGCCGGCGTCATCGCTGAATTGAAGAGCACTCCGGACGTGCTGCTGTTGCCGCGCGCCACGGTCAACGGCTACCACGACCACAACTTCCTGACCATTCACGAACGCCTCACCGATCACCTCGGTGACCGCGCGCCGATCGGCCAGGTGCGTCAGCGCATCCACCGCGTCCGCGCCAAGCGTGTGGTGCTGGCAACCGGCGCTCACGAGCGTCCGCTGGTCTACGGCAACAACGACGTGCCGGGCAACATGCTCGCCGGCGCGGTGTCGACTTACGTGCGCCGTTACGGCGTGGCACCGGGCAAGAAACTGGTGCTGTCGACCAACAACGATCACGCCTACCGCGTGGCGCTGGACTGGCTCGACGCCAGCCTGCAAGTCGTCGCCATTGCCGACGCCCGCAGCAATCCGCGTGGCGCATTGGTCGAAGAAGCGCGCGCCAAAGGCATTCGCATCCTCACCGGCAGCGCCGTGATCGAGGCCCGTGGCAGCAAGCACGTCACCGCTGCCCGCGTGGCGGCGATCGATGTCAAAGGCCACAAGGTCACCAGCCCGGGCGAATGGCTCGACTGCGACCTGATCGCCAGCTCCGGCGGTTACAGCCCGGTGGTTCACCTGGCGTCGCACCTCGGCGGCAAGCCGATCTGGCGCGAAGACATCCTCGGTTTCGTACCGGGCGAAGCACCGCAGAAACGCGTGTGCGTCGGTGGCATCAACGGCGTCTACGGTCTCGGCGACTCCCTGGCTGACGGTTTTGAAGGCGGCGTGCGCGCTGCGTCCGAAGCCGGTTTCCAGACCGTTGAAGCCGTGTTGCCGAAAGCCCTGAGCCGTCTCGAAGAACCAACCCTGGCACTGTTCCAGGTACCGCACGAGAAAGGCACTTCCCGGGCGCCGAAGCAATTCGTCGACCTGCAGAACGACGTGACCGCCGCCGCCATCGAGCTGGCGACCCGCGAAGGTTTCGAGTCGGTCGAGCACGTCAAACGCTACACCGCGCTGGGCTTCGGCACCGATCAGGGCAAGCTCGGCAACGTCAACGGCCTGGCGATTGCCGCCCGCTCGCTGAACGTGACCATCCCGCAGATGGGCACCACGATGTTCCGTCCGAACTACACGCCGGTGACGTTTGGCGCGGTAGCTGGCCGTCACTGCGGGCACATCTTCGAACCTGTGCGTTACACCGCACTGCATCAATGGCACTTGAAAAACGGCGCCGAGTTCGAAGACGTCGGTCAGTGGAAACGTCCGTGGTACTTCCCGAAAAACGGCGAAGACATGCATGCCGCCGTCAAACGCGAATGCAAGGCTGTGCGCGACAGCGTTGGCCTGCTGGACGCTTCGACCCTGGGCAAAATCGACATCCAGGGCCCGGACGCCCGCGAGTTCCTCAACCGCGTGTACACCAACGCCTGGACCAAGCTCGACGTGGGCAAGGCCCGTTATGGCCTGATGTGCAAGGAAGACGGCATGGTCTTCGACGACGGTGTGACGGCGTGTCTGGCCGACAACCATTTCGTCATGACCACCACCACCGGCGGTGCGGCTCGCGTCCTGCAGTGGCTGGAGCTGTACCACCAGACCGAATGGCCGGACCTGAAGGTGTACTTCACCTCCGTCACCGACCACTGGGCGACCATGACCCTGTCCGGCCCGAACAGTCGCAAGCTGCTCAGCGCCGTGACCGACATCGACCTGGCCAACGAAGCCTTCCCGTTCATGACCTGGAAAGAAGGTCTGGTCGGCGGTGTACCGGCACGGGTGTTCCGCATCTCATTCACCGGTGAGCTGTCGTACGAAGTCAACGTCCAGGCCGACTACGCGATGGGCGTGCTGGAAAAAATCGTCGAGGCGGGCAAGCAGTACAACCTGACCCCGTATGGCACCGAAACCATGCACGTGCTGCGGGCCGAGAAGGGCTTCATCATCGTCGGCCAGGACACCGACGGCTCGATGACCCCGGACGACCTGAACATGGGCTGGTGCGTCGGTCGCACCAAGCCGTTCTCGTGGATCGGCCAGCGCGGCATGAACCGTGAAGACTGCGTGCGTGACCAGCGTAAACAGTTGGTGGGCCTGAAGCCGATCGATCCGAACGTCTGGCTGCCGGAAGGTGCGCAACTGGTGTTCAACACCAAGCAGTCGATCCCGATGACCATGGTCGGCCACGTGACCTCCAGCTACGCGCACAACTCCCTCGGCTATTCGTTTGCCATGGGCGTGGTGAAGGGCGGTCTCAAGCGCATGGGCGAGCGGGTGTTCGCACCGCTGGCGGATGGCAGCGTGATCGAGGCGGAAATCGTTTCTTCGGTGTTCTTCGATCCGAAAGGCGATCGCCAGAACATCTAATTGATCGCTCCCGCGCCTGGCGCGGGAGCGACACCGAATTCAGGAAGGGTGCTTTATGACCGCAGCCAACGTTTACCAACAACGCCCGACCACCGGGGCCAAGGCCGAGTCGTCGCTGCATCACGCCGACCTCGCCAGCCTGGTCGGCAAGGGCCGCAAGACCGCCGGTGTCACCGTGCGCGAGAAGAAACTCCTCGGCCATCTGACCATCCGTGGCGACGGCCACGATGCCGCATTCGCTGCCGGTGTGCACAAGGCGCTGGGCATTGAATTGCCGGGCGCCCTGAGTGTGATCGTCAAAGGCGAAACCAGCCTGCAATGGATGGGCCCGGATGAGTGGCTGCTGATCGTGCCGAGCGGTGAAGAGTTCGCCGCCGAGCAGAAACTGCGCGAAGCGCTGGGCGATCTGCACATCGCCATCGTCAACGTCAGCGGCGGCCAGCAATTGCTCGAACTGAGCGGACCGAACGTGCGTCAGGTGCTGATGAAATCCACCAGCTACGACGTGCACCCGAACAACTTCCCGGTCGGCAAGGCTGTGGGCACGGTGTTCGCCAAGTCGCAGCTGATGATCCGCCACACCGCTGAGGACACCTGGGAACTGCTGATCCGTCGCAGCTTCTCGGATTACTGGTGGTTGTGGTTGCAGGATGCGTCCGCAGAATACGGCCTTAGCGTTCAGGCTTGAGGTGAATTGCGTCGATCTTGCTTGCGTGTAGGGCCTGAGATTTTTGCCCCCTCACCCCAACCCTCTCCCCCAAGGGGGCGAGGGGGAAAGGGAGCTGATCTCGGTTGGTTTCAAAGCCTGAGTTCGGCTCGGTATTTCACGTCGGCGTAGCTCGAAAGAACAACCCGGTCAGTCCCCTCTCCCTCCGGGAGAGGGCTAGGGTGAGGGGAAAACTCCCTGACACCCCGCACAAAGAACAGGAGTCACCGCACCATGAGCCGCGCCCCAGACACATGGATTCTGACCGCCGACTGCCCCAGCGTTCTCGGCACCGTGGACGCGGTGACGCGTTTTCTGTTCGAGCAGGGCTGTTACGTCACCGAGCACCACTCGTTCGATGACCGCCTCTCGGGCCGGTTCTTCATTCGTGTGGAATTCCGTCAGCCCGACGGTTTCGACGAGCAATCCTTCCGCGCCGGCCTCGCCGAACGCGGTCAGGCGTTCGGCATGATCTTCGAGCTGACCGCGCCGAACTACCGGCCGAAAGTGGTGATCATGGTCTCCAAGGCCGATCACTGCCTCAACGACTTGCTCTACCGCCAGCGCATCGGCCAGCTGTCGATGGACGTGGCGGCGGTGGTGTCGAACCACCCGGACCTCAAGCCGCTGGCCGACTGGCACCAGATTCCCTACTACCATTTCCCCCTCGACCCCAATGACAAACCGGCTCAGGAGCGGCAGGTGTGGCAGGTGATCGAGGAGGCCGGCGCCGAACTGGTGATCCTCGCCCGCTACATGCAGGTGTTGTCGCCGGAGCTGTGCCGCAAGCTCGATGGCAAGGCGATCAACATTCATCACTCGCTGCTGCCGGGCTTCAAGGGCGCCAAGCCGTATCACCAGGCCTACAACAAGGGCGTGAAACTGGTGGGCGCCACCGCGCACTACATCAACAACGACCTCGACGAGGGGCCGATCATCGCCCAGGGCGTCGAGGCCGTGGATCACAGTCATTACCCCGAAGACCTGATCGCCAAGGGCCGCGACATCGAAGGCCTGACCCTGGCCCGGGCCGTGGGGTATCACATTGAGCGGAGGGTGTTCCTGAACGCCAATCGCACCGTCGTTCTTTAAGTCATAACAACGCAAAACCAACAAGCAATAACCCGAGCACTTAACGCGCTGCCTGCCTGGGCGGCGCGGTTCCATAAAAACAACAGCGAGGTGAAAGCATGTCTGGCAATCGTGGTGTGGTGTATCTCGGCGCTGGCAAGGTCGAAGTACAGAAAATCGACTATCCGAAAATGCAGGATCCGCGCGGCAGGAAGATCGAGCACGGTGTCATCCTGCGTGTGGTTTCAACCAACATTTGCGGCTCCGACCAGCACATGGTGCGCGGCCGTACCACGGCGCAGACCGGTCTGGTGCTGGGCCACGAGATCACTGGTGAAGTGATCGAAAAAGGCTCCGACGTCGAGAACCTGAAAATCGGCGATCTGGTGTCCGTTCCGTTCAACGTGGCTTGCGGGCGCTGCCGTTCCTGCAAGGAGCAACACACCGGCGTCTGCCTGACCGTCAACCCGGCCCGTGCCGGCGGTGCCTACGGTTACGTCGACATGGGCGACTGGACCGGTGGCCAGGCCGAATACGTGCTGGTGCCGTACGCCGACTTCAACCTGCTGAAACTGCCGGACCGCGACAAGGCCATGGAGAAAATCCGTGACCTGACCTGCCTCTCCGACATTCTGCCGACCGGTTACCACGGCGCCGTCACCGCTGGCGTTGGTCCGGGCAGCACCGTTTACATCGCGGGCGCAGGCCCGGTCGGCCTGGCCGCTGCTGCTTCGGCCCGTCTGCTGGGCGCGGCGGTGGTGATCATCGGCGACGTCAACACCATCCGCCTGGCCCACGCCAAGGCTCAGGGTTTTGAAGTGGTCGACCTGTCGAAAGACACCCCGCTGCACGAACAGATCGCCGCGCTGCTGGGCGAACCTGAAGTGGATTGCGCGGTGGACTGCGTGGGCTTCGAAGCCCGTGGTCATGGTCACGACGGCGTCAAATCCGAAGCTCCGGCCACCGTACTCAACTCGCTGATGGGCGTGGTGCGCGTAGCTGGCAAGATCGGCATTCCGGGCCTGTACGTGACCGAAGATCCGGGTGCCGTGGACGCTGCCGCGAAAATGGGCAGCCTGAGCATTCGCTTCGGCCTCGGCTGGGCCAAATCCCACAGCTTCCACACCGGCCAGACCCCGGTGATGAAGTACAACCGCCAGCTGATGCAGGCGATCATGTGGGACCGCATCAACATCGCCGAAGTGGTGGGCGTGCAGGTCATCAGCCTCGACCAGGCGCCGGAAGGCTACGGCGAGTTCGATGCCGGCGTGCCGAAGAAGTTTGTGATTGATCCGCACAAGTTGTTCAGTGCGGCGTAAGCGGTGAGGCAATAAAAAAACGGCGACCCTGGGTCGCCGTTTTTTATGAGGTTTATATAACTGTCCCTCGCGTTCCAAAACCGCGGATGTGCCATTCATCGCCCGGCGTTCGGACTTTCACGTTTCATGCACGCCTTCGGTATGAAAATGGCTGGCCCGCGCCGGAACATGCCGGCGGATGCCCGGTCAAACCGGGCAGTTTGACCCTCCCTTGACGGAAGGTCTTCACGCCACAAGAGGATGTCTGAATGAAGATTTCACGCGGTTTTGCCCTGGCATCGCTCCTGGCCCTGGCGGCAGGGCCGGTGTTTGCCGGTTTCAGTTTGAATGACGTGGCCGGTGCGGTATCGGGCATGCAGGGCGGGGACAAGGCCGCCGCCGCGGCGCCGACGTCGGAAACCGCCGGTCTGTTGAGTGCCTTGAGCGCGCTGAACGTCACGCCGCAGCAAGCGGTCGGCGGTACCAGTGCCATGTTGGGCCTGGCGAAGAACCAACTGAGCAACACGGACTATTCCGAGCTGGCCAAGGAAGTGCCGGGCATCGACAAGCTGTCGGGCGGCAGCGGTAATCTGGCGGCGTTGAGCGGCTTGCTCGGCTCGTCGGGCAAGTCCGCCGGGCTGGAAAATGCGCTGGGCAACGTCAAGGACACCAATGACCTGAACAACGCTTTCGGTGCGTTGGGCATGGACAGCGGTATGGTCGGCCAGTTTGCCCCGATCCTCCTGCAATACCTCGGTCAGCAGGGTGTCGGCGGTTCGTTGCTGCAAAGCCTGGGCAGCATCTGGGGCACCGGCACCAACGGGTGACTCAGCGGCGCTCGCCCTTGAGTTCGGCGATGCGCTGATCCTTGAGGGTCCAGAGCTGGTTGACCCAGTTCTGGACCTTCTCGCGAAACGCCGGATCGTTTTCGTAATCGCCCTGCCACAGGGCCGGATCCAGCTCGCGGGTCTGGATGTCGATGATCACGCGCGGCACGTTGCCGCTGATCAGGTCCCAGAACCCCGGAATCTTCTGCTGTGGATAAACCACGGTCACGTCGAGAATCGCGTCCAGCTGTTCGCCCATCGCCGCCAGTACAAACGCCACGCCGCCCGCCTTGGGTTTGAGCAGGTGACTGAACGGCGATTGCTGCTGAGTGCTTTTGGCAGCGGTGTAACGCGTGCCTTCCAGATAGTTCACCACCGTCACCGGCTGGCGCTTGAACAGCTCGCAGGCGGCCTTGGTGATTTCCAGATCCTTGCCGGCCAGTTCCGGGTTCTTCGCCAGAAACGCCTTGGTGTAACGCTTCATGAACGGGTAATCCAGCGCCCACCAGGCCAGGCCCAGGAACGGCACCCAGATCAGCTCTTTCTTGAGGAAGAACTTGAAGAACGGCGTGCGCCGGTTGAGGGTCTGGATCAGCGCCGGGATATCGACCCAGGACTGATGGTTGCTGATCACCAGGTAAGACGTGTCGCTGCGCAGGTCTTCGCCGCCGCGAATGTCCCATTGGGTGGGGATGCACAGGCGAAAGATCAGCTTGTCGATTTCCGCCCAGGTTTCGGCGATCCACATCACCGCCCACGAGGCGTAGTCGCGAAAGCGCCCCGGCAGGATCAGCTTGAGCAGGGCGAACACCATCAGCGGGCCGAACAGCACCAGGGTGTTGGACAACAGCAGCAGGGTGACGAGACAGCCGGTGAGCAGGCGGCGCATAAGCAACTCTTGGAAAACGGATGGGCGCGCCATGATAAGTGGCTTCGGCCGGCAGGCCAAATCCGCCGGTGACGAATGTTTCACCTGTGGCGCGTTAGTCTGATCGTTCCCACGCTCTGCGTGGGAACAATCAAGTAAACAACGGTCTAAAATCTCGCGTCTGACGCCCCCCATTTCCCAAGGAAGCTCCTTACGTGAAATCCCTCCTTGCACTGCTTTCCCTCGTCGCCCTGCCGGTGCTCGCCGCCGAACCGACGCTGTACGGTCGTTACGAATACATCGCGCTGCCGGAAATCGGCGGCGAAGTGCTCAAGGCCAAGATGGACACCGGCGCGCTGACCGCCTCGTTGTCGGCCAAGGACATCGAGACGTTCACCCGCGACGGCGAAGACTGGGTGCGTTTCCGTCTGGCCACCAAGGACGCCAGCAACAAGGTGTACGAGCACAAGGTCGCGCGGATCAGCAAGATCAAGAGTCGCTCGGATGAAGAAGACGAGGGCGAAAGCACCGAAGTGGCCAAGCGTCCGGTGGTCGATCTGGAGCTGTGCCTGGGCGACGTCAAGCGTACCGTGGAGGTCAACCTGACTGACCGCAGCAACTTCAACTACCCGTTGCTGATCGGGGCCAAGGCCCTGCGCGAGTTCGGCGCGGCGGTGAACCCGGCGCGACGCTTCACGGCGGACAAGCCGGACTGCTAAACCAAGTGGTCTCATTGACGTAACGCCGGGCTTGGGGCACCGTTCGCGCACTTAACCCACAGGCTCGGACGCCATGCCTCATATCCTGATTGTCGAAGACGAAGCGGCGATTGCCGACACGCTGATTTTTGCCTTGCAGGGCGAGGGCTTCACCACGACCTGGCTGAGCCTGGGCGCGGCGGCGCTGGAGCATCAGCGCCAGACCCCGGCGGATCTGATCATCCTCGACATCGGCCTGCCGGACATCAGCGGCTTCGAGACCTGCAAACAGCTGCGTCGCTTCAGTGAAGTGCCGGTGCTGTTCCTCAGCGCGCGCAATGCCGAAATCGACCGCGTGGTGGGCCTGGAAATCGGCGCCGATGATTACGTGGTCAAGCCGTTCAGCCCGCGCGAAGTGGCGGCACGAGTCCGGGCGATTCTCAAGCGCATGGCGCCACGTCCGGTCATCGAGGCGTCCTCGGCGCTGTTTCGCGTCGATCCCGAACGTGTGCAGATCAGCTATCGCGGCCAACCACTGAGCCTCACCCGCCACGAATTCCGTCTGCTGCAATGCCTGCTCGAACAACCCGAGCGGGTGTTCAGCCGCGAGCAACTGCTCGATGCGCTGGGCGTGGCGGCGGATGCCGGTTACGAGCGCAGCATCGACAGCCATATCAAAAGCGTGCGCGCCAAATTGCGTCTGGTGCGCGCCGAGGCCGAGCCGATCCAGACCCATCGCGGCCTTGGCTACAGCTACAGCCCGGGGCACAGCTGATGTCGCTGGGGCTGCGGATTTTCCTGGTGTATGTGCTGTTCATCGGCCTCACCGGTTACTTCGTACTCAACACGGTGATGGAAGAAATCCGCCCCGGCGTGCGCCAGTCCACCGAAGAAACCCTGGTCGACACCGCCAACCTGATGGCGGAAATCCTGCGGGATGATTTCAAGGCCGGCACCCTCAACCAGAATCGCTGGCCGGAGCTGCTCCGCGCCTATGGCGATCGCCAGCCGAAGGCGACGATCTGGGGCCTGGCGAAAAACCAGGTCAACCACCGGATCTACGTTACCGACGCCAAGGGCATCGTAGTGCTGGACTCCAGCGGTGTTGCGGTCGGTCAGGACTACTCGCGCTGGAACGACGTCTACCTGACCCTGCGCGGTGAATACGGCGCACGTTCCAGCCGCAGTGACCCGAATGACCCGAACTCCTCGGTGATGCACGTCGGCGCGCCGATCCGCGACAACGGCGCGATCATCGGCGTGGTCACCGTGGCCAAGCCCAACAGTTCACTGCAACCCTACGTCGATCGCACCGAACGCCGTTTGCTCGGTTACGGCGCCGGATTGATCGGCCTCGGCCTGCTGCTCGGCGCCGTGCTGTCGTGGTGGCTGAGCCGCGCGTTGCACCGCTTGACCGTTTACGCCCAGGCCGTGAGCGAGGGCCGTCGGGTGGCGGTGCCGCGCTATCGCGGCGGCGAGCTGGAGCAGTTGGCGACCGCCGTGGAACAGATGCGTACCCAGCTCGAAGGCAAGGCCTACGTCGAGCGTTATGTGCACACCCTGACACATGAATTGAAGAGCCCGCTGGCGGCGATTCGCGGTGCTGCCGAGTTGTTGCAGGGCGAGATGCCGGCGGATCAGCGCTTGCGTTTCGTCGGCAACATCGAAAGTGAAAGTGCCCGCATGCAGCAGTTGATTGAGCGCCTGCTCAACCTTGCCCAGGTCGAACAGCGGCAGGGTCTTGAGGAGCGCGTCGCCGTGCCGTTGGCGGCGCTGGTGAATGAGCTGCTACAGGCACAGATGGCACGCATCGAAGGCCGACAACTGCGGATCGAACAAACCATCGCGGCGGATCTGGCGTTGATCGGCGAGCCGTTTCTGTTGCGTCAGGCGCTGGGCAATCTGCTGGAGAACGCACTGGATTTCACCCCGTCGCACGGTCTGCTGCGCTTTGGTGCTGAAAGAGTCGGCGAGCAGGTCGAGCTTCGCCTGTTCAATGAAACCACGCCGATCCCCGACTATGCCTTGCCCCGTTTGAGCGAGCGTTTCTACTCCTTGCCACGCCCGGACAGCGGACGTAAAAGCACCGGACTCGGGCTGAACTTCGTCGAGGAGGTGGTCAAGTTGCACGGTGGATCAATGCGCATCGGCAACGTTGAAGGTGGGGTGGAAGTCGTTCTGCAGTTGTAGTTTCCACACAAACTCCACATTCCTCCCATAAAACCCCCACATCCCCTTTGCAGACTCTGCCCATCGAAACAGGGAGAGTCCCATGAACAAAAGTCTGACGATAAAACTCGGGGCCATTGCCCTGCTGATCCTGGTATTGCTGGTGCCGCTGCTGATGATCGACGGCATCATCGACGATCGCCAGCAACTGCGTGACGGTGTGCTGGAAGACATTGCCAGAAGCTCAAGCTACAGCCAGCAACTCAGCGGGCCGGTGATGGTTGTGCCGTATCGCAAAGTGTTGCGCACCTGGAAAACCAAGGAGAAGAGCGACGAGCGCTACCAGGAAATCGGCGAAGAGCGCGGGCGCCTGTATTTTCTGCCGGAGCGTTTTGAACTCGACGGCCAGGTGCAGACCGAACTGCGCGCCCGTGGCATTTACGAGGCGCGGCTGTTCCATGCCGACAACCGCATCAGCGGGCAATTCACAGTGCCGGCGCAGTTGGGGATCAAGGAAGACTTTGTCGATTACACCTTCGATGCGCCGTTCCTGGCGGTCGGCATCAGTGATATTCGCGGTATCGAAAATGCGCTGAAGCTGGAGCTTGGCGCGCAACGCCTGGACTTCGTTCCGGGTACTCAGGTCGGCTGGCTGGGCGAGGGTGTGCGAGTGACGCTGCCGGCGCTGGACACCAGCAAGACCACGGAACTGTCCTTCGGCTTCGACCTGCGCCTGCAAGGCACCGGCTCGTTGCAGGTGCTGCCGGTGGGCAAGACCAGCCGCGTGAACCTCGCTGCCAACTGGCCGCACCCAAGCTTCATCGGCAACTTCCTGCCGGCCAAACGCGAGATCACCGATCAGGGTTTCACCGCCGACTGGCAGACCTCGTTTTTCTCCACCAATTTGCAGGAAGCGATGAGCCGTTGCGTGTCGGGCAATGATTGCGAGGCGGTCAACGGGCGCAGTTTCGGCGTGAGCTTCATCGATCCGGTGGATCAGTATTTGAAGAGTGACCGGGCGATCAAATATGCGTTGTTGTTCATCGTCCTGACGTTCGCCGGTTTCTTCCTGTTCGAAGTACTGAAAAGCCTGGCAGTGCACCCGGTGCAATACGCGTTGGTGGGCGTGGCGCTGGCGTTCTTTTATCTGTTGCTGCTGTCGTTGTCGGAGCACATCGGTTTTGCCATGGCGTATCTGTTGTCCGCCAGCGGTTGTGTGCTGTTGATCGGGTTCTACGTCTGCCATGTGCTGCGCAGCGTGCGGCACGGCTTGAGCTTTTCGGCGGGGCTGGCGGCGTTGTACGGCTTGCTCTACGGCTTGCTGAGTGCCGAGGATTACGCGCTGCTGATGGGCTCGCTGCTGCTGTTCGGTCTGCTGGGTGTGTTCATGGTGCTGACCCGCAATCTGGACTGGTACGGGATCGGGCAGAAACCGGCCAAACCGCTGGAGTTCGATATCGGAGCGGTGCAATGAGCCGGTTTGTGGGGTTGCGTGAGGAGCAGCGGGAGGCCGAAGTGTTGATGACGCTGATCTTTGCGTCGTTGCCTCCCGCCCGGTGCGTCAAGCCTTCGGCATCGTCGCAATCATCGACGGCCGCTGGCTCACTTCAAAGAACCAGTTGGCCAGTTGCGGGTTGGCGTCACGCCAGCCCAGATCCGGGAAGCGCAGATCCAGATAACCCAGCGCACAGGCCACGCTGATCGAAGCGACGTCGAAGTGGCAGGTCAGTTCGGCAATCGCGTCGCGCTCCAGCAGGGCGAGGGCGCGGCGGATCTTCTCGCGCTGGGCCTCGAGCCATTCGTCCCAGTGTTTTTCCGGGGCACGCAGCACTTGCTCGTAACGCACCATGACCGAGGCGTCCATGATCCCGTCGGCCATCGAGGCCAGGGTCAGGCGCCGCCAGCGGGCCGCGCCGTCGCGAGGGATCAGCGGGTTGCCGACGTGCTGGTGGTCGAGGTAATCGAGGATCACCCGGCTGTCATGGATGACATTGCCGTCGGCCAGGCGCAGGGCCGGGATCTTGCCCAGCGGGTTGTCTGCGTTGAGCGCGGCGTCCGGGCTGACAGGGCTGAGCACGCAGTCCTGCAGCGCGACGCGATCCTGCTGGCCGGTCTCGTGCAGCAGCACCATGACTTTGCGCACGAACGGGGACAGGGTGTTGTGAAACAGGGTCATGCTGGGAGCGGACATTGGCAGGGTCTCGGTCAAGGGCAAGACGGGCAGCATAGCGCGTTGCCCGTCAGGCTCAAGCCGTTCAGCGACGTTGCAGCAGTCCACGCAGGGCAATGGCGGCCGGAACGCCCAGACCAATCCAGCTCAAGCCATCCCAGATCCCGTCGCCCAGCAGCGCGGCGAACAGGCCCGCCGCACTCAGCAGCGCGATCACCAGCGGTGTGCTGAAGACCTTCCAGAAATTCGACTGACGCGGCTTCATGCAGAGGCCTCCGCCGGTTCCAGTACCGGTTTCGCGGCCTTGCGCCTTACCACCCACAAGTACACGCCGCTGGCGAGGACGATGATGGTCAGCACGTCCAGCGTGGCCCAGAGGATTTTCATCGGCATGCCGCCGTAGTCACCGAAGTGCAGCGGCTGAGACATGCCCATGGCGTCCATGTACCACGGTCGTTCTGCCACCGCCGTGACCTGCAGGGTGCTGGCGTCGATCAGCACCGGGGTCAGCAGGTGCGAGGTCAGGTGGGTGCCGCCCTTCATGAACACCGAGTAATGGTGCTCGCTGGAGAAACGGGTGCCGGGGAAGGCGATGAAGTCCGGTTTCATCCCCGGTGTGACGCTGCCGGCGATGTCCAGCACCCGGGTGGCCGGGGCCAGTTGCGTCAGCGGCGGGGCATCGCGATAGGGCGCGATCATGGCGTTGAGCGAATCGCTGCGCCAGGCGGCGATGATCAGGTCGGCACAGGCGCTGATCACTCCCGTAACGCCGACCACCAGCGCCCAGGTCAGGGTGACCACACCGATCAGGTTATGCAGGTCGAGCCAGCGCAGGCGGGTGGATTTGTCCTGGCGCACGGTGCCGAACTTCAAGCGGCGCATGAACGGCAGGTACAACACTGTGCCGGACACGATCGCGATCACGAACAGCAAACCCATGAACGCCAGCAGCAACTTGCCCGGCAGGTCGGCGAACATGTCGACGTGCAGACGCAGGATGAACAGCATCAGCCCACCGTTGGCCGAAGGCATTTCCAGGGCTTCGCCGGTGCGCGCATCGAGCATGAAGGTGTGCGAGGAATTGGGCTCGGTGCCGGCGGTCTTGGCCATGATCGTCAGCACGGCATTCGGTTCGTCGTCTTCGAAGCCGAAGTACTGCACGACTTCACCGGGCCGATGCTTCTCCGCCGCTTCGACCAGTTGCGCCAGGTTCAGATGCGGCGTATCCGCCGGCATCACCCGCAACTCGGGCGCATCGCCCAGCAGGTGGTCGATCTCGTGATGGAAAATCAGCGGCAGGCCGGTCAGGGCCAGCAGCAGCAAAAACACGGTGCAGATCAGGCTGGTCCAGGTGTGGACGAAGGACCAGCGGCGAATTGTTTTACTTTTCATTTCATGACCTTCAAAAACACCAAAGCCGTCCACGAGGGACGGCCTGGTTGCAGGGCCTGTTTCAGCTCAGGCGCTTACCACTTGTAGGTGGCGCTGGCGATGACGCTGCGCTGGTCGCCGTAGTAGCAGTAGAAACCGTCGCAGGTGGAAATGTAGTCCTTGTCGAACAGGTTGGTCGCGTTGAGTGCCAGCGACGCCCCTTTGAGGCTGTTGTCCAGACGGCCGAGGTCGTAATGCACGGCGGCGTCAAACACGGTGTAGGCGTCCGCCTTGCCCAGCCAGGTGTTGGCCTTGTCGCCGTAGGTGTTGCCGGTGTAGCGCACGCCGCCGCCGATGCCGAAGCCGTCGAGCACGCCGCTGTGCCAGGTGTAATCGGTCCACAGCGAGGCTTGCTGGTTCGGCATCAGTTGCAGACGGTTGCCCTTGTCGACGCCTTTCTGCACTTCGGACTTGGCCAGGGTGTAGGCGGCGATGACTTTCAGGTTGTCGGTAACGTCGGAGACGGCTTCCAGCTCCAGGCCTTTGACTTTCACTTCGCCGGTCTGGCTGGTGATGGTCACGTTGTTGACGATGGAGTTGACCGAGACGTTCTTCTGGGTCAGGTCATACACCGCTGCGCTGAGCAGGGTCTTGCTGCCCGGTGGCTGGTACTTGATGCCCAGTTCCCATTGCTTGCCCTCGGTCGGTTTGAACGAGTCGGTGGCAGTGGCATCGGCGCCGCTGGTTGGCTGGAAGGATTCGGCATACGACAGGTACGGCACGAAACCCGAGTCGAACACGTAGCTGATCGCCGCGTTACCGCTGAACGCCTTGTCACGCTGGGTGTTGGTGGCGTCGCCCTTGTTGAAGAACTTGGTGCTGGTATGCACCCAGTCTTCACGACCGCCCAGGGTCAGACGCCATTGGTCCAGGGCCATCTGGTCCTGCACGTAGAGGCCGCTCTGGTAGGTTTTCTGGTTGTAGTCATAGAACGCCGAGGAACGCGGTGGACGAATGATCGTCTGGCCGTAGACCGGGTTATTGACGTTGATGTCCGGTGCGGAGCCGAAGATCGAGGTGTAGTTGTCGTTGCTGCGCTGGTGATCGAGACCGAGCAACAGGGTGTGACGGATATCGCCGGTGGCGAAGTCCGCCTGGAAGTTGTTGTCCACGGCGAACTGGCTGATGTCCTCATCGACGTTGGTGGTGCCGCGGCCGACATTACCCTGATCATCGACGGTGAAGCCGGCGAAGGATGGGTTGTAGCTGTTGACGGTCACCGTCTGGAACGACAGATCAGACTTGGTGTAACGCAGATTCTGTTTGAACTGCCACACGTCGTTGATGCGATGTTCGAAGGCATAGCCGAGCGCGTAGTAGGTACGGTCGTAGAAGTCGTAGTCAGGATCGCCCAGGTTCTTGTGATGGGAAATCTTGCCGAACGGCATGTCGATCCTGGTGCCCTGAATCGGGTAGAACTGGCTGGTGACACCGGTATCGTCGCGGGTGAACTGCGAGAGCAAGGTCAGCTTGGTGTCTTCGTCGATGTTCCAGGTCAGGCTCGGGGCGATGTTGTAGCGCTTGTTTTCGATGTGGTCGATCTGCGTGTCGCTGTCACGCACCACGCCGCTGATGCCATACAAAAACTGACCCGCTTCATCGATCTTGCCGGTGCTGGCGAAGTTGATCTGGCGATGATTGTCGCTGCCGTACTGCAACTGGATTTCGCTGCTTTGCACATCGCTCGGGCGACGGCTGACCATGTCCAGCAGGCCGCCCGGCGGGGTCTGGCCGTACACCGAAGAAGCCGGGCCGCGCAGCAGGGCGAGACGATCGAGGTTCCAGGTTTCCGGTTTCGGGTTGGCGTAGATGCCGCGTGGCAACGGCAGGCCGTCGAGGAATTGGGTCGGTTCGAAACCGCGCACGCGCAGCCAGTCGATCCGGGTGTCGCTGCCGTAGCTGCTGGCGGTGATGCCAGGCATGTAGCGCACGGCGTCATCGAGGCTGTGCACGCCACGGTCGTCCATTTGCTGGCGAGTGGCGACCGAAATCGAACGCGGCGCTTCGACCAGCGCGGTGTCGGTCTTGGTGCCGGCGGCGGTGCGGGTGGCGGTGTAGCCTTCGACCGGGCCCCAGGCGCTTTCATAGTTTTCCACGCCGATCACCGAAGTTTCCGGCAGGGCCATCACGCCTTCCGGTACGGCGACCAGGGTGTAAGTGCCGGCGCTGCTCTGTTCCAGTTGCAGACCGGTGCCACGCAGGGCCGCGCGCAGGGCGCCGGCCGCGTCATATTGGCCTTTGACCGGCGCCGAAGTCTTGCCCGCCGCCAGCGACGGGTTCAGCGACAGCGTGAGGCCGCCCTGGCTGGCGATCTGGTTCAGGGTGGTCGACAACGGAGCCGCCGGCAGGTTGTAGGCGCGTACGCTCGACGCCTGTTCAGCGGCGATCAGTTGGCTGCTGGCCAGCGGGGTGCAGAGGGCAATGGCGACCGCCAGCAAACTGGGGCGCAACAAGGTGTCTAGCGAACGGGACATACGGCGGCTCCTGAATGGAAATATTTCTCAATTGCCTGTGTGCCGGACGAGATTCGAAAAGTGATAGGGCTGGATGAAAATAATTTCGATTAACGAACGACAACGCTGCACAAGTCAGCAGAAAGTCCGTTTTCATGGGGTGTGATGGGGGGGCTGTCGCGACCTGCTCGCGACAGCGATTGCTCAGGAAGCGCTGAATGTCAGGGCTTCGGATCAGCCTTGGCCACGGTCACCCACCATGGCGTGTGCTGCTCGATCTGCACCGGCAAAGTCGGCAGCAGGGCGTTCAGCGCCTTGTCGGTGTCGTGCAGCGGGAAGCTGCCGGTGATGCGCAGGTCGGCGACTTCCGGCGCAATGCCCAGATGGCCTCGACGATAACGGCCGAGTTCATGCACCAGGTCTTCCAGGCGCGCGTTGTCCACCACCAGCATGCCGCGGGTCCAGGCATCGGCGCCGGGGGTGAGCGCCAGCACCGAATCCAGACCGTTGTGGCGGATCAGCACTTGCTGGCCTTCGCGCAGGATCTGTTCCTGCGGATCGGATTGCGGATGCGCCGCCACCGCTGATTGCAGCACGCTAAGGCGCGTGCCGGCGTCTTCGCGCTTGACCAGGAACCGCGTGCCCAGGGCGCGCATGCTGCCCTCGGTGGTTTCGACGATGAACGGCCGCGCATCGCCGTGACCGGTTTCGACGAGGATTTCGCCTTCCTGCAACACGATCAGCCGCTGCTTCTCATCGAAGCGGACATCCACCGCGCTGTGGGTATTGAGGTTGATCACGGTGCCGTCGGCCAGGCGCACGGTGCGCTGTTCGCCGGTGGCGGTGCGTTGATCGGCGAGCCAGTAATCCAGCGGCAGATAACGTTCGCCGGCAAACAGCGCCAGACCGACCACCGCCACGACACTGGCCAGCCCGCTGCCGAGCTTGCGCACGCGGCGGCGGATGCCTTCGCGCGATTGCAGCAATGCGGTGCGTGCCGGGCCGTTGGCCACGCTGAAACGCTGGTCGAGCATGCCCAACTGGCGCCAGGCGCGAGCGTGTTCTTCGTTGGCCGCGTGCCATTTGGCGAACTCTTCGCGCTCCAGCGGCGTGCTGGAATCGAGGGTCAATTGCCAGGCAATCGCCGCGTCCAGCACATGGGCCGGGACCGGTCGGGAACTGGCCGGGCTCATGTGGGCTCACCGTACAGTGCGATGTAGCACTGGCGGATGCCCTGGGCCAGGTACTGGCGCACGCGCGGGACAGACACGCCGAGTTTGTCGGCGATCTCGGCGTGGGTCAGGCCGTCGAGGCGGTTATAGAGGAAAGCGGCGCGGGCCTTGGTCGACAGCTTGCCGAGCATGCGGTCGATGGCCTTGAGGTCTTCGAGGATCAGTTGCTGTTCTTCGACCGAGGGCTGTTCGCCCTCGGGGATCAGCATCAGCTCGTTCAGATACGCCTGTTCCAGCGCCGCCCGACGGAAGTAGTCGAACAACAAGCCTTTGGCGATCGCCACCAGAAACGCCCGGGGTTCGCGGGGCGTCAGCAGTTCGTCGCGGCCGAGCAGGCGGACGAAGGTGTCCTGGCTCAGGTCTTCGGCGCGTTGCGGGCATGCCACGTTGCGGCGCAGCCAGGCCAGCAGCCAGCCGCGGTGGTCGCGATACAACGCACCGACGAGCTCACTGTGAGGGCTTTGGGCTGAAGACACGACGACACCGACTGGGAAGTGTTAACTAACGAGAATTGTTCGCGATTGTGGCAGAGGTGGGAATGGTTAGCAATTGGCCACCGGTCGGGTTGTCGGGCGACAACCCGGATTCAGAACGAATGCGTCTGCTGGCGGCGTTTCCACTGACTCAAGCGTTGCTGCAGATTCAGCGGGCTCTGGATCTGCTGCTGGCGTGCCCGGCTGAACAGGATCAGCGCCAGTTCCGCCGTGGCCAAAGCATCGGCGCTCGCGTGGTGGCGTTCGAACACTTCGAGCTTGAACCAGTCGATCCACTCGTCCAGCCCCGCTTCGCGAATGTGCGCCTGCGGGCAAACCAGCGGGGCGATCTGCGCCACGTCGAGGAACACGGTCTGCAACTTGTGCCCCAGATGTTCCTTCAAGGCGCGCCCGAGCATGTGCTGGTCGAACGAAGCATGAAACGCCAGCACCGGACTGTCGCCGATAAACTCCAGCAGATCGACCAGCGCTTCCGTGGGCTCGCTGCCGGCGGCAATCGCGCTCGGTGCCAGACCGTGAATCAACACGCTCGGGCCGAGTTTCAGCTCGCGGCATTGCAAGGTGCGTTCGAATTGCTGGCTAAAGTCGATCGCACCGTCCTCAATCGCCACCGCACCAATCGACAGCACCCGGTCCTTGTTCAGGTTCAGCCCGGTGGTTTCCAGATCCAGTACCACCCAACGCTGTTCGCGGAGGCTGCATTCACGCAGCTCACCGATGGCCGGCAGTTTCGCCAGGCGCTGTTGCAGATCGTCCGGCACGACGGGACTGGCCGGACGCAGCCACGAGAACAGGCTCATAGCTGATACCGCAGGGTCAGGCTGCTTTGCAGGCGCTGGGCCTGGCGCAGGGATTCACGCAGGATGCGCCGGTCCAGATGATTGAGGCTGTCGGGATCGACCCGGTTCGAATACGGCAGGTTTTCCCGGGTCTGCAGTTGATGCTGCTGCATGCGCGTCTGCTGAATGAAGTGGTAAGCCTCTTCGTACGCGGCGCCATCCAGGCGGTCGATGACTTCTTTATCCACAAGCTGGCGGAAGCGTTCGAGGGTGTTGTTGGCATCGACGCCATGGGCCAGCGCGAGCAGGCGGGCACCGTCGACAAACGGGGTCAGGCCCTGAATTTTCAGGTCCAGCGTGGCTTTCTCGCCGTTCTTTTTCGTCAGCACGAACTCACGGAAACGCCCCACTGGCGGGCGATTGCGCAAGGCGTTCTCGGCCATCATTCGCTGGAACAGTCGGTTATCAGCGACCTGATCGAGAATTCCCCGGCGCAGTTGCTCGCATCCCTGTTCATCGCCCCAGACCACCCGCAGGTCGAAATAAATGCTTGAGCCCAACAGGTTCTCCGGCGTCGCCTCGCGAATGAACGCGGCAAAGCGTCGGGCCCATTCGGCGCGGGACAGGCACAGCTGCGGATTGCCGGCCATGACGTTGCCCTTGCACAGGGTGAAGCCGCATTGCGCCAGACTGTTATTGATCTGCTGGGCGATGGGCAGCAGCTTGCCGCGAATCTCCGCCGCGTGGGCCGCATCCCGCGCGTCGAACAGAATGCCGTTGTCCTGATCGGTGTGCAGGGTCTGCTCGCGTCGGCCTTCGCTGCCGAAGCACAGCCAGCTGAATGGCACACCAGGATCGCCTTTTTCGGCGAGGGTCAGTTCGATCACCCGGCACACGGTGTGATCGTTAAGCAGGGTGATGATGTGGGTGATCTGGGTCGACGAGGCGCCGTGAGCGAGCATGCGCTCCACCAGTTGACCGATCTCGCCGCGCAGGGTCACCAGTTGTTCGACCCGCTGGGCGCTGCGGATGGTGCGCGCCAAATGCACCAGATCGACCCGTTGCAGCGAGAACAGATCCCGCTCGGAAACCACGCCGCACAGGCGTCGATCCTTGACCAGACACACGTGGGCGATATGCCGTTCGGTCATGGCAATCGCGGCGTCGAAGGCGCTGTGATCCGGCGACAGATGGAACGGCGAGTGCGTCATGTGCCGTTCGATCGGCTCGCTGAAATCGCCAACCCCTTCAGCCACTACATGGCGCAGGTCGCGCAGGGTGAAAATCCCCAGCGGCGCCTTGTGTTCGTCCACCGCGACGATGCTGCCGACCTGTTGTTCGTGCATCAGCTTCACCGCTTCGCGCAGTGGGGTGGAAGGGCTGCAGGTCACCGGATGGCGCATGGCCAATTCGCCGAGACGGGTGTTCAGCGAATACTGGGTGCCGAGGGTTTCCACGGCTTTCTGCTGGACTTGCTGATTGACCTGATCGAGCAGGCTGCTGACCCCGCGCAGGGCGAAATCGCGGAAGGTGCTAGAGAGGGCGAACAGCTTGATGAACGCCAGTTTGTTCAGTTGCAGGCAGAAGGTGTCTTCACCGGCCAGATGCTCGGTCCGGGTCGCCCGTTCGCCGAGCAGCGCGGCGAGGGGAAAACACTCGCCGGTGGTAATTTCAAACGTGGTTTCGGTGCCGCCCTTGGCCGTGTGCGGACGCTCGCCGACCACCCGGCCCTGCTTGACGATGTAGAAGTGTTCGACCGGCCCGTCGGCGGGTTTGATGATGCTTTCGCCCTGACCGTAGAAGCGCAGCTGGCATTGCTCCACCAGATAGGCCAGATGGGCGTGTTCCATTTGATTGAAAGGGGGGAAGCGCTGGAGGAATTGCAAAGTGCCCTGAATGTTCTGCAACACCGCGGTTTTCCCTGCCTGGGTGTAGGCGTCCGCTTTACTCATAACCATTACCGCAGTCTTTTTCGAATTGTTGTTGTCGGATCGTTGCAGCCATGGTCGGCCCCATCGCGCGGGGTGCCCATTGGACGTAAGTCTAGGTTGGGCATGCCGTTGGGTAGTTTTCGGATATGCCCTACAAAATCAGTCGGAAATTCTTCGGTTCGCCCCTTGGAAAAAAATCCGACGAAGTGCACATTGAAGCTCTGCCCAGCGATGTCTGACCACTGTGCCAGGGGATCGATTTTGAAAACGTAGAGAACGCCATGTCCGACCACGATATTTTGAGCGACGCCGAGCGGGAAGCGCTCAGCGCTGTAATGCTCGAACCCGATCTGCCACCGCAGCGTGTATTGATCGTCGATGACGACAAGGACGCCCGGGAGCTGTTGTCGGAAATTCTGGGATTGGACGGTATCCGTTGCATGACCGCCGCCAGCGGCGAAACCGCGCTGAAAATGCTCGCGGAAAAACCTTTGATCGGGCTGGTAATCACCGACCTGCGGATGGGCAATGTCGATGGCCTGGAGCTGATCCGCCAAGTGCGCGAGTCAGTGCGGGCGGCAATGCCGATCATCATCGTTTCGGGCGATGCCGACGTGAAGGACGCGATTGCGGCGATGCATTTGAGCGTGGTGGATTTTTTGCTCAAGCCGATTGATACCGCCAAATTGCTCGGTCTCGTCAGACATGAGCTGGGCATCGAGCCCTAGCCAATCCGGCGCAAACAAAAAAAGCCCTGATCGAAAGATCAGGGCTTTTTCATGTCCGGCATCAGCGCAGGTTAAAGGCCGTTGGCAGCCTTGAACTCGCGGCGACGACGGTGCAGGACCGGCTCGGTGTAACCGTTCGGCTGTTTGGTGCCCTCGATCACCAGTTCGACCGCCGCCTGGAAGGCGATGTTGCTGTCGAAGTTCGGGGCCAGCGGACGGTACAGCGGGTCGTTGGCGTTCTGACGGTCCACCACCGGCGCCATGCGCTTGAGGCTTTCCATCACTTGCGCTTCGGTCACCACGCCGTGGCGCAGCCAGTTGGCGATGTGCTGGCTGGAGATACGCAGCGTCGCACGGTCTTCCATCAGGCCGACGTCGTTGATGTCCGGCACCTTCGAGCAACCCACGCCCTGGTCGATCCAGCGCACCACGTAACCGAGAATGCCCTGGGCGTTGTTGTCCAGTTCGTTCTTGATCTGCTCCGGGGTCCAGTTCGGGTTGACCGCCAGCGGGATGGTCAGGATGTCATCGACCGAAGCGCGGGCACGTTTGGCCAGCTCGGCCTGACGGGCGAACACGTTGACCTTGTGGTAGTGCAGCGCGTGCAGCGCAGCGGCGGTTGGCGACGGAACCCAGGCAGTGTTGGCGCCGGCCAGCGGGTGAGCGATTTTCTGTTCAAGCATCGCTGCCATCAGGTCGGGCATTGCCCACATGCCTTTACCGATTTGCGCACGACCTTGCAGGCCGGTGCTCAGACCGATATCGACGTTCCAGTTCTCGTAGGCGCCGATCCACTTCTCGGCCTTCATGTCAGCCTTGCGCACCATCGGGCCGGCTTCCATGGAGGTGTGGATTTCGTCGCCGGTGCGGTCGAGGAAACCGGTGTTGATGAACACCACGCGCTCGCTGGCCGCCTGGATGCAGGCCTTGAGGTTGACCGTGGTACGGCGTTCCTCGTCCATGATCCCGACTTTCAGGGTGTTGCGCTTGAGGCCCAGCACGTCTTCGATGCGACCGAACAGCTCGTTGGTGAACGCCGCTTCTTCCGGGCCGTGCATCTTCGGTTTGACGATGTAGACGGAACCGGTGCGGGTGTTCTTGCGCGAAGTGTTGCCGTTCAGGTTGTGCATCGCCGCCAGGCAAGTCACCAGACCGTCGAGGATGCCTTCCGGCACTTCGTTGCCGTGCTTGTCGAGGATCGCGTCGATGGTCATCAGGTGACCGACGTTACGCACGAACAACAGCGAGCGGCCGTGCAGGGTCAGCTCGCTGCCGTCGACCTTGGTGTAGGTGCGATCCGGGTTCATGGTACGGGTGAAGGTCTGGCCGCCCTTGGACACGGATTCCGCCAGATCGCCCTTCATCAGGCCGAGCCAGTTGCGGTAGATCACAACCTTGTCGTCGGCATCGACGGCAGCCACGGAGTCTTCGCAGTCCATGATGGTGGTCAGCGCCGCTTCCATCAGGATGTCTTTGACGCCGGCGGCATCGGTCTGGCCGACCGGGGTGCTGGCGTCGATCTGGATTTCGAAATGCAGGCCGTTGTTCTTCAGCAGGATTGCTATCGGAGCCGACGCATCGCCCTGGAAGCCGATCAGCTGAGCTTCGTTGCGCAGGCCGCTGGTGCTGCCGCCCTTGAGGGTGACGACCAGTTTGCCGTCAGCAATCTTGTAGCCGGTGGAATCGACGTGGGAGCCGGTCGCCAGTGGCGCGGCTTCGTCGAGGAACGCACGGGCGAAGGCGATGACTTTGTCGCCACGCACCTTGTTGTAGCCTTTGCCTTTTTCCGCGCCGCCGGCTTCGCTGATGGCGTCGGTGCCGTACAGGGCGTCGTACAGCGAACCCCAGCGGGCGTTCGAGGCGTTGAGGGCGAAGCGGGCGTTCATCACCGGAACCACGAGTTGCGGGCCGGCGGTACGGGCGATTTCGTCATCGACATTTTGCGTCGTTGCCTGGAAATCAGCCGCTTCTGGCAGCAGATAACCGATCTCTTGCAGGAAGGCTTTATAGGCCACGGCGTCGTGCGGCTGACCGGCACGGCTCTGGTGCCAGCCATCGATACGAGCCTGGAAGTCATCGCGTTTGGCGAGTAGGGCTTTGTTCTTTGGCGCCAGGTCGTGAATGACCTTGTCGGCACCTTCCCAGAATTTGTCGGCGGTGAGGCCGGTACCGGGAATGGCTTCGTTGTTCACGAAGTCGAACAGGACTTTGGCGACCTGCAGGCCACCGACTTGAACGTGTTCAGTCATTGCTTGCCTCACTCTGCTCAGCTATTTCGCTTTTCAGCTCTTCAATTTAACAATGAAGCCTCTGGCCATTTAAACCACAAACCCCTCGACCAGTACATGCCATCGCTGGCGGCTGGGCTGGGACCAATCAACGGCTTGGGGGCCTTGCTGACGGGGCTTTCAGGGTTGCGAACGTGCCTTGGGCAGACATCGATCCAGCGTTATGTAGTGCGCGCTGCGGCATACTACATGATGAGTTGCGGTTGTGAAAATCAGACTAATTACGTCGTTCTGCGACCCCATGACGCATTGCGGTCACGGCGCGGAACGGGATGTTCTCAAAAAACCAATGGATTGTTCCAGTTAAATATAAAAAGTTGTACACGATTTGTGATTTCGAGCGTCTGAGGCGTCTGTCGAACGCTTGCCTATACTTGCTTTTCTATAACAAAAGTCATGACAAGAGGGCTGCGCCATGGATCACCTCGTACTCACCGTCTTCGCACCGGACAAGCCCGGGCAGGTCGAGCGCATCGCCCAATGTATCGCCGAACACGGCGGCAACTGGCTGGAAAGCCGCATGTCACGCATGGCCGGGCAGTTCGCCGGGATCCTGCGGGTCGGCGTGCCAGCGGAGGCTTACGACGAATTAGTCGATGCCCTACAAGCTTTGTCGGCACAGGGCATCCGCGTGCTGGTGGCCGAAAGCGGTATCGAGCAGGCCTGCACGTGGAAGCCGATCGCCATGGAGCTGGTGGGCAATGATCGTCCGGGCATCGTGCGTGACATCACCCGGTTGCTGAGCGAGCAGGGCGTAAACCTGGAGCGGCTGGTGACCGAGGTGCGCCCGGCACCGATGAGCAGCGAACCGCTGTTCCACGCCGAGGCGATTCTGGCGGTGCCGCTGACCCTGTCGCTGGACGTGCTGCAATCGCGCCTGGAAACCCTGGCCGATGACTTGATGGTGGAATTGGTGCTGCGCACCGACCTGTGAAGAGGGATCGGGTTATCCAGTTTAAACGTGCACCTGCCTGTGGATAACCTGTAGAGACTGACCGCCAGGCCGCGTCCGCCGTGGCTTGGCGAAGATTGATCAAAAAACCGCCAGCATTCAGTGACTTGCGCACAAACGGCGGGGATCACGCTGTGGATAACCTTGGGAAGGAACGATACAGGCCACGAGAAACGTGGCCTGTGGAGGTTTGTGCGTTTTTTGATCAGCTGCGCCGGCGCAGGCTCAGCCACGCATCAACGCTGTACACCGCCAGACCGGCCCAGATAAACATGAAGGCAATCAGCGTGCTGGACGACAAGTGCTCACCGAACAGCAGCACAGCCTGCAGCAGCACCAAAGTAGGCGCCAGGTATTGCAGGAAACCGAGGGTGGTGTAGGGCAGATGCCGCGCCGCCGCGTTGAAGCAGACCAGCGGCACCAGCGTCACCGGACCGGCCGCCACCAGCCACCAGGCTTCGGAAGTGGTCCAGAACTCGGCCTGGGCACTGGTTGCGGTCGGATTGAACAACAGCCACGCGAGAGCGATCGGCACCAGCATCCAGGTCTCCACCACCAGCCCCGGCAACGCCTTGACCGGCGCCTGCTTGCGGATCAGCCCGTAGAAACCGAAGGTCAGCGCCAGCACCAGCGACACCCACGGCAGGCTGCCGACCTGCCAGACCTGCTGCGCCACGCCGACCGCCGCCAGACCGACCGCCAGCCACTGCATGCGCCGCAGGCGTTCGCCAAGGATCAGCATGCCCAGCAGCACATTCACCAGCGGGTTGATGTAGTAACCGAGGCTCGCTTCCAGCATCCGGCCGTTATTCACCGACCAGACGTAGGTCAGCCAGTTGGCCGCAAGGTGCCGCTGAGCGCAAGAATCGCCAAGCGTTTCGGGTTGTCGCGCAGTTCCTGCCACCAGCCGGGATGCTTCCACACCATCAACAGCAGCGCGCCGAACAGCGCCGACCACAGCACCCGGTGGATGATGATTTCCACCGCCGGCACTTCGGCGATGGCTTTGAAGTAGAGCGGGAACAGTCCCCAGATGATGTAGGCGCTAAGGCCCAGAATGTACCCGCGACGCGGGTTGGCGGCTTGCATGCAGAATCCTTGCTTAGGCAGCTAACAAAGCAGCGATTGTACGGGCAGTTGTATAGACGTGTCGTGTCAGAAAAGCTTCAACGGCTCTTCGTTCAGCGCCGACAGTTGCTCACGCAACGCCAGCACCTGATCGCCCCAATACCGCTCGCTGCCGAACCACGGAAAGCTGCGGGGGAACGCCGGATCGTCCCAGCGTCGGGCCAGCCACGCGCTGTAATGCATCAGGCGCAGGGCGCGCAGCGGTTCGATCAGCGCCAGTTCGCGCGGGTCGAAGTCATGGAATTCGTTGTAGCCGTCCATCAACTCCGACAGCTGCCCGAGACAATCCTGACGATCGCCGGCGAGCATCATCCAGATGTCCTGTACCGCCGGCCCCATGCGGCAGTCGTCGAGGTCGACGATGTGGAACATCTCGTCGCGGCACATCATGTTGCCGGGGTGGCAATCGCCGTGCATGCGGATGTTCTGGTGCGGCGTGTTGGCGTAGACGTCTTCCACACGCTTGAGCAGGTCGCGGGCGACGGACTCGTAGGCCGGCAGCAGGCTCTTGGGAATGAAGTTGCCTTCCAGCAAAGTGGCCAGCGAGTCATGGCCGAAGTTCTTCACCGCCAGCGCTTCGCGGTGCTCGAACGGTTTGGTCCCGCCGACCGCGTGCATGCGCCCGAGCAATTGGCCGAGGCGATACAACTGGTCGAGATTGCCCGGTTCCGGCGCCCGGCCACCGCGACGGGGAAACAGGGTGAAACGAAAACCGGCGTGTTCGTGCAGGGTTTCGCCGTTGTGGATCAATGGCGCCACCACCGGGATTTCGACGTCGGCCAGTTCGAAGGTGAACTGGTGTTCTTCCAGGATTGCTTCGTTGGTCCAGCGCTGCGGGCGATAGAACTTGGCGATCAGCGGTTCCGAGTCTTCGATGCCGACCTGATAAACGCGGTTTTCATAACTGTTGAGCGCCAGAATGCGCGCGTCGCTCAGGAAGCCGATGCTTTCGACGGCATCGAGCACGAGGTCTGGGGTGAGGGTTTCAAACGGGTGGGCCATGCTGACTCCTGCGCGCAGCAGGCTGCCGCGTCCGGCTCAGCATGGTAGCGCAGACGGGCTGTCTTGAGTGGGATCGTTCCCGCGCAGCGCACGGGAACGATCAGAGCGTCGCCCGATCAGGCGCCGACGATCCCGCCATCCTCACGGGTAATCGCCATCACCGATGAGCGTGGCTTGCCGTTCGGCAGGTGCTCGGGGAAGGTCGAACCGCCGTTCTCGCCCGGGTGCTGAATCCCGACGAACAGGGTTTTCTGATCCGGCGAGAAACTGATCCCGGTGACCTCGCAACCGATCGGCCCGACCATGAACCGGCGAATTTCACCGGTTGCAGGATCGGCGCAGAGCATCTGGTTGTTGCCCATCCCGGCGAAATCACCGGCGTTGCTCGAGTCGCCGTCGGTGAGAATCCACAACCGTCCGGCCTTGTCGAAACCGAGGCCGTCCGGGCTGTTGAACATGTTCTGCGGCGTGATATTCGACGAACCGCCCTTCGGCGTACCGGCGTGGACGCCCGGGTTGCCGGCGACCACGAACAGATCCCAGGCGAAAGTCTTCGACGCGTGATCGTCGCGGTCGGTGCGCCAGCGCAGGATCTGCCCGTAGACGTTCTTCTCGCGCGGGTTCGGGCCGCCCACCGGTTGCCCGTCTTCGCCGCGCTTGGCGTTGTTGGTCAGGGTGCAATAAACCTGGCCGTCTTTCGGGCTGACCACGATCCATTCCGGACGGTCCATGCGCGTGGCGCCGACCACACTGGCTGCCAGACGCGCGTGAATCAACACTTCGGCCTGATCGGCGAAACCGCTGCTGGCGTCGATGCCGTTCTTGCCGTGGGTCAGTTCGATCCACTGACCCTGGCCTTTCGGATGATCCGGATTGCCGTCGCCGGCATCGAACTTGGCCACGTACAGCGTGCCGTGATCGAGGATGTCGCGGTTGGCTTTGGCGTTGCGGTGGTTGATCTTGTCGCGGCTGACGAATTTGTAGATGAACTCGCCGCGTTCGTCGTCGCCCATGTACACCACGGCGCGACCGTCGTCGGTCTCGGCCAGTGCGGCGTTTTCATGTTTGAAGCGGCCCAGCGCGGTGCGTTTGACCGGGGTTGATTGCGGGTCGAACGGATCGATTTCCACGACCCAGCCGTGACGGTTGAGTTCGTTCGGGTTCTTCGCCATGTCGAAGCGCGGATCGAACGGATGCCAGTTGATCTCGCGGCTGGCGGCCGACACGCCGTAGCGTTTCTGCGCCGGGTCGAACTGTTGCTGGGCGTTGCTGCTGCCGAAGCAGTCGGTGAAGTTCTCTTCGCAGGTCAGATAGGTGCCCCACGGCGTCTTGCCGTTGGCGCAGTTCTGGAAGGTGCCGAGAACTTTCTTGCCGTGCTTGTCGGCGCTGGTTTTCATCAGCTCGTGGCCGGCAGCCGGGCCGCTGAGGCGGATCGGCGTGTTGCCGTGGATGCGCCGGTTGTAGCGCGAGCCCTGGACGAACTGCCACTGGCCGTTCTTGCGCTGCACCTCAATCACCGACACGCCTTCGCAGGCCAGGGCCTTGCGCACGTCCTCGGCCGATTGCGGCATGCCGCCGTGCGGATAGAGGTAGCGGTAGTTGGTGTATTCGTTGTTGATCGCCATCAACGCACGGTTTTTCTCGCCCGGGAATTCAAACAGGCTCATCCCGTCGTTGTTGTCGCCAAACTGCACTTCCTGCGCAGCCGCTGTGCCGTTGCCGCTCGGGTCGAAGGCCGGGCCGTTCTTTTGCAGCGGCTGGCCCCAGCTGATCAGCACCGACGACTTGTAGCCCTTGGGCAGGCTGATGGTGTCGGCGGTGGCGGCCGGAATGCTGTCGAAGCCGAGCAAACGGCTGTTGCCGGCGCTGACACTGGCGGCCAGCACGCTGCGGCTCAGCAGGTTGCCGCCGAGGAACATCGCCGCGCCGCACAGCGCGCCGGCGCTGATGAAACCGCGACGGCTCAGGCCGACCATTTTTTCCAGGTCTGTGGATTGGTTTTCTTCTAATAGGCTCACATCAGGCTCCCTGCATGGTTTTGGCAGCCACCTTAATGCGGGTCGATGACGCTTTCGTTGCAGCGCTGTTTAGAGCGGTGTTCCGAGCAGCACATTGGACGGGGAAAACTGCACCTGCACCGCTTGCTCGACCGTCAGGCCACGGGTGCGCAAGTCCAGCGGTTCGGCCAGCGCACACAGGGTCTGGCCATTGGGCAGGGCGATGCGCACTTCGCTCGGGCCGTCCTCGGCGTCGAGAATCGCCTCGATCCGGCCGCTCAAAAGGTTGTGGCCGACGGCAGGCGTGGCCTCTGGCGCGAGCAATTCGAGCCAGCCGGCCTTGATCAGCGCCACCACTTCGGTGCCCGGTTGCAGCTCCAGATGCACGGTGCTGTCGTGGGTGATCTGCGCGTCGATCGACAGACCTTCGGCGAGTTCGAGGCGGATCAGGTCGTTGCGGCCCTGACCTTCGATCAGCACGACTTTGCCGTGCAGTTGATTGCGCGCGCTGGTCCTGAGCATCAGCCGACCGAGCAGGTCCAGATCGCTGGCGTCCTCGGCCGCTTCCAGCACCTGGGCCTGCAAGGCTTGCAGCTTTTGATAGAGGCGCAGCACCCGCTCGCCCTCGCTCGACAGTTTGGCGCCACCGCCACCCTTGCCGCCGACCGCGCGCTCGACCAGAGGCTTTTGCGCGAGGTTGTTCAGCTCATCGATGGCATCCCACGCCGCCTTGTAACTCAGACCGGCGCTTTTTGCGGCGCGGGTGATCGAACCCTGTTCGGCGATGTGTTGCAGCAAGGCGATGCGCTGCGGACGGCGGACGATGTGCTGGGACAACAGGGTGGGCAGGGACATGGCGGACGCTTTGTACTGAAGGGTTGAGGGAGGACGTTGGCGGCTCGGGACGTATCCGTCAAGCCGCGTCGCCGGGTTTTGGCGTGCGGGCCAGGCAATACACATCCACCCGCGCGGCGCCGGCGTCCATCAGCAAGCGGGCCAGCGCCTGGGCGGTGGCGCCGGTGGTCAGCACGTCGTCGACCAGGGCCAGGTGCCGGCCTTTCATCTTTGCATCGGGGCTCAAGGCGAAGGCGTGACGCAGATTGCGTTTACGCGCCTTGGCGTTCAGGGCCTGCTGGGCGTCGGTATCCTGCACGCGCAAAAGGCTGTGTTCCTCGCAAGGCAGGTCGAGTGACTTGCCCAGCCACTGCGCGAGCATCGCCGCTTGATTGAAGCCGCGCTGGCGCAGGCGTTTTGGTGCGAGCGGCACTGGCAGCAATGCGTCCGGACGAGGCAGGTCTTCTTCGAAGCGATGTTGAAGGAACTCGCCGAGAACGTCGGCGAGCAAGTGGCCAAGTGGCCATTTGGCGTTGTGCTTGAAACGGGTGATCAACGTGTCCACCGGAAAGCCATAAACCCAGGGCACGGCCACCTGTTCGAAGGCCGGCGGATCCTGCAGGCAGCCACCACAGGTCAGGCCGGCAGCGGGCAAAGGCAGGGCGCAGGTCAGGCATTGATCGCCCAGCCACGGCAGATCGGTTTCGCAGGCGGCGCAGATCGGGATTTGCGCGTCTGCCGGTTCATCGCACAATAAACAGTTCTGTTTGTTTTTTAACCAGATGTAAACCGGCCTTTCGTAGTGTGGTTGACAGCGCATGGCTCTTCCTTAAATATGCCGAACATCCGTGTCGTGCCTGTGGGTATTCCGTTTCCCCAGGCGCCAGCCAAGCATAACCAAGGAAACGCCCATGAGCGCCAGCACCACTGCCACCCTGCGTCACGACTGGACTTTGGCCGAAGTCAAAGCACTCTTCGTTCAGCCATTCAACGACTTGCTGTTCCAGGCGCAGACGGTGCACCGCGCGCATTTCGACGCCAACCGCGTTCAGGTTTCCACCCTGTTGTCGATCAAGACCGGGGCCTGTCCGGAAGATTGCAAATATTGTCCGCAGTCCGGTCACTACAACACCGGGCTGGAAAAAGAAAAGCTCATGGAAGTGCAGAAAGTCCTCGAAGAGGCTGCCCGCGCCAAGGCCATCGGTTCGACCCGATTCTGCATGGGCGCGGCGTGGAAGCACCCGTCGGCCAAGGACATGCCTTACGTGCTGAAGATGGTCGAAGGCGTGAAGGCCATGGGCCTGGAAACCTGCATGACCCTCGGCCGTCTCGATCAGGACCAGACCGAAGCCCTGGCCAAGGCCGGGCTCGACTACTACAACCACAACCTCGACACCTCGCCGGAGTTCTACGGCAGCATCATCACCACCCGCACCTATGCCGAGCGTCTGCAGACCCTGGCCTATGTGCGCGATGCGGGGATGAAAATCTGCTCCGGCGGCATTCTCGGCATGGGCGAGTCCCTCGATGACCGCGCCAACCTGCTGATCCAGCTGGCCAACCTGCCGGAGCATCCGGAGTCGGTGCCGATCAACATGCTGGTGAAAGTGGCCGGCACGCCGCTGGAAAACGCCGACGACGTCGATCCGTTCGATTTCATCCGCATGCTCGCCGTGGCGCGCATCCTGATGCCGCAATCCCACGTGCGCTTGTCCGCCGGTCGCGAAGCGATGAACGAGCAGATGCAGGCCCTGGCATTCTTCGCCGGTGCCAACTCGATCTTCTACGGCGACAAGCTGCTGACCACCGCCAACCCGCAGGCCGACAAGGACATGCAGCTGTTCGCACGCCTGGGCATTCAGCCGGAAGCCCGCGAAGAGCATGCCGACGAAGTCCACCAGGCCGCCATCGAGCAGGCGCTGGTGGAGCAGAAGAGCAGCGAGCAGTTCTACAACGCGGCGGTCTGAAACTCGCCCCGATTTGCTGAAGGAACACTCCCCTGTGGGAGCTGGCTTGCCAGCGATAGCGGACTGACAGTCGACACTGATGTTGAATGTGGCGCCGCCATCGCTGGCAAGCCAGCTCCCACAAGGTCGGTGTCCATCCTGATTCATGTGATTTGACTGTTCGAGGCTTGCATGTCTTTCGATCTCGCCGCACGCCTTGCTGCCCGTCGTGCCGACAATCTCTATCGCCAGCGACCGCTGCTTGAAAGCCCACAAGGGCCGCAAGTGGTGGTCGACGGTCAGCCGTTGCTGGCGTTCTGCAACAACGATTACCTGGGCCTGGCCAATCATCCGCAAGTGATCGAAGCCTGGCGCGCCGGTGCGTCGAAGTGGGGCGTCGGCGGCGGTGCCTCGCATCTGGTGATCGGCCACAGCGGCCCGCATCACGCGCTTGAAGAGGCTTTGGCGGATCTCACCGGACGGCCGCGTGCGCTGTTGTTCACCACCGGTTACATGGCCAACCTTGGCGCGGTCACCGCATTGGTCGGGCAGGGCGATACGGTGCTGGAAGACCGGCTCAACCATGCGTCTTTGCTGGATGCCGGATTGTTGTCCGGCGCGCGCTTCAATCGTTATCTGCACAACGACGCCGACAGCCTCGCCAAGCGTCTGGAGAAAGCCACCGGCAATACGCTGGTGGTCACTGACGGCGTGTTCAGCATGGACGGCGACCTCGCCGATCTGCCGGCGCTGGCCCGGGAAACCAAGGCCAAAGGTGCGTGGCTGATGGTTGACGACGCTCACGGTTTCGGTCCGCTGGGGACAAACGGTGGCGGAATCGTCGAGCATTTCGGTTTGAGCCAGGAGGATGTGCCGGTGCTGGTCGGCACGCTCGGCAAAGCGTTCGGTACGGCGGGTGCGTTCGTCGCCGGCAGTGAGGAGCTGATCGAAAGCCTGATCCAGTTCGCCCGTCCGTACATCTACACCACCAGCCAGCCGCCGGCGCTGGCCTGCGCGACCTTGAAGAGCCTCGAACTGCTGCGCAGCGAGCACTGGCGTCGAGAGCATCTGCAAACGCTGATCCGCCAGTTCCGCTATGGCGCCGAGCAGATAGGTCTGGAACTGATGGACAGCTTCACGCCGATTCAGCCGATCCTGATCGGCGATGCCGGTAGCGCTGTGCGTCTGTCGCAGATGCTGCGCGAGCGTGGGCTGATGGTCACCGCGATCCGCCCGCCGACCGTGCCTGCCGGCAGCGCGCGGTTGCGGGTGACGCTGACCGCTGCCCACAGCGAGGCGCAGGTGCAGCTATTGTTAGAAGGACTGGCCGATTGCTTTGCGCAACTCAAGTCGGAGCCAAGCCATGCGTGATCGCCTGATTCTGCTGCCGGGTTGGGGGCTCGGCGTTTCGCCGCTGGAGCCGCTGGCCGCTGCGTTGCGCGGACTCGACGAACACCTGCAGGTCGACATCGAGCCGTTGCCGGAGCTGGACTTCAGCGATCTGCAAGACTGGCTCGACGAGCTCGATGAGCGCATCCCCGAAGATGCCTGGCTCGGCGGCTGGTCGCTGGGCGGCATGCTCGCGTCCGAGCTGGCGGCGCGGCGTGGCGAACATTGCTGCGGCTTGTTGACCCTGGCCAGCAATCCTTCGTTTGTCGCTCATGAACAGTGGCCGAGCGCGATGCCCGGCGAGACCTTCGATGGGTTTCTGGCCGGCTGCAGCGTCGATCCGCGCACGACCCTCAAACGATTCTCTCTGCTGTGCGCCCAGGGCGCGCAAGACGCGCGCGGCTTGTCGCGGCTGTTGCTCGGCGGCGCGCCGAATACCTCGCCGGCCGCGTTGATGGCCGGTCTGGAATTGTTGGCGCAGATCGATACGCGCGAAGCCTTGCAGGCGTTTCGTGGCCCGCAATTGCATCTGTTCGGCGGGCTGGACGGGTTGGTGCCGGCGGAGGCCGCGGGTGAGCTGTTCGCGTTGCTGGCAGATGTCGAGGTCGGTCTGATCGAGCAGGCCAGCCATGCGTTTCTTCTGGAAGATCCCCACGGTGTAGCGGGTGCGATCCAGGCGTTTTTAAGTGAGTGCGGTGATGACTGATTTGTCTGTTGCGGCGTTGCCCGGCGGCTTGCCTGACAAGCGCCAGGTCGCGGCTTCTTTTTCTCGTGCAGCGGCCAGCTATGACAGCGTCGCCGAGTTGCAGCGTGATGTCGGTACGCAGTTGATGAATCGCTTGCCGGCGGATTTTCGGCCGGCACGCTGGCTGGATCTGGGTTGCGGCACCGGGTATTTCACTCGGGCACTGGCCGAGCGATTTGGTGAGGGGCTGGCGCTGGATATCGCTGAGGGCATGCTCAATCACGCGCGGCCGTTGGGCGGGGCCACGCACTTCATTGCTGGCGATGCCGAACGTTTACCGTTGCAGGATTCTACGTGTGATCTGATCTTCTCCAGCCTCGCCGTGCAGTGGTGCGCGGACTTTGAAGCTGTGCTCGGCGAAGCGTTTCGGGTGCTGAAACCGGGGGGGATTTTCGCGTTTGCTAGTCTTTGTGCAGGGACGCTGTACGAATTGCGCGACAGCTGGCGTCAGGTCGATGGTCTGGTGCACGTCAACCGCTTCCGCGAGTTCGCCCGCTACGAGCAATTGTGCGCGGCCAGTGGTTTGCGCAGTGTTTGTCTGGAGAACCGGCCGCATGTGCTGCATTACCCGGATGTGCGCAGCCTGACCCATGAACTCAAGGCCCTGGGTGCGCATAACCTGAACCCCGGCCGGCCGGGCGGATTGACCGGTCGGGCGCGGATTCTGGGGCTGGTCGAAGCCTATGAGCAGTTCCGTCAGCCGCAGGGCTTGCCGGCGACTTATCAGGTGGTCTACGCCGTGTTGGAGAAACCCTTATGAGCGCAGCCTATTTCATCACCGGAACCGACACTGACGTTGGCAAGACCACCGTCGCCGCCGGGTTGCTGCACGCTGCGCGGTCGGCGGGGCTGAGTACGGCGGCGGGCAAACCGGTGGCGTCCGGTTGTGTGGTGACGCCCAGAGGTTTGCGCAATTCCGATGCGCTGGCGTTGCAGGCCGAATGCTCGTTGCCGCTGACGTATCAACAGGTCAACCCGGTGGCGTTCGAGCCGGCGATCGCGCCGCATCTGGCAGCGCGCGAGGCGGGTGTGGCGCTGACCGTGCAATCGTTGCTGGCGCCGATGCGCGAGATTCTGGCCATGAATGCCGACTTCACGCTGATCGAAGGCGCGGGCGGCTGGCGGGTGCCGTTGGCGGATCAGGACAATCTGTCGGATCTGGCGATTGCGCTGAAGCTGCCTGTGATTCTGGTGGTCGGCGTGCGTCTGGGTTGCATCAGCCATGCGTTGCTGACGGCCGAGGCGATTGCCCGGGACGGGCTGCAACTGGCGGGATGGGTGGCGAATATCATTGATCCGAAGACGTCGCGGCTGGAGGAAAACCTGGCGACACTGGCCGAGCGGATTCCGGCGCCGTGCCTGGGGCGGGTGCCGAAACTCAAGGCGGTCAGCGCCGAAGCGGTCGCCGATCACTTGCAACTGGATCTGCTCGACTGATTTTGGCTATGACAAGGCACTGTGCCATTAGTGTTTTTGACGGGTGTTTTTCTGACGCCTCTGGTTCAATGGCACCCATTGATCCTTCCCAAGGATGAGAGCTCCCATGGAAATCTCCGGAAACACAGCTTTTTATGCAGGTCTGAGCACCATTCAGACCGGGCAGAACCGCGTCGATCAGGCCGCCAGCCAGATCGCCAGCAGCACCATCGAGCGTTCGGTTACCAGCCAGTCTTCGGAAGTACAGGTCGATCGTCTGCGTTCCGTGGATCGCGCCCAGCAATCGGATCTGGCAAGCAACATGGTCGAGATGGCTCAAGGCAAGTTTCAGGCGGAACTGGGCGTGAAAGTCGCCAAGGCTTCCGATGAAATGCTCGGTACGATCATCGATACCTTCGCCTGATTTTTTGATCTGCGCTTTGCCAGACGCCGCGACTGTTCGCGGCGTTTTTCGTTGTAAGTCCTTCTCCCTCAACTAATCTTTTTTCAGTGCACATGGCTCGGTCGGGCGCATGTCGTGTTGCTGTGTCCGGCGTTCGGAAAATGTGATGACGAATGGCAAAAGAACGACGCTTGACAAGATTTCGGCGTAAACGTATGTTTCAAACAACTGTTTGACCGTCACAACAAATCAACGCGGTCGTTCATTCCCGGTTACATCAGCAGAGGTTTATCGCTATGCCTGACTACAAGGCCCCCTTGCGTGATATTCGCTTCGTTCGTGACGAACTGCTCGGCTACGAAGCGCACTATCAGAGCCTTCCAGCGTGTGCAGAAGCAACGCCGGACATGGTTGACGCCATTCTCGAAGAGGGCGCCAAGTTTTGTGAGCAGGTGCTGGCACCGCTGAACCGCGTGGGTGACACCGAAGGCTGCACCTGGAGCGAGTCCGGCGTGAAAACCCCGACCGGCTTCAAAGAGGCCTACAAGCAATTCGTGGAAGGCGGCTGGCCAAGCCTGGCCCATGACGTCGAGCACGGCGGTCAAGGCCTGCCTGAGTCGCTGGGTCTGGCAGTCAGCGAGATGGTCGGCGAAGCCAACTGGTCCTGGGGCATGTACCCAGGCCTGTCGCACGGCGCGATGAACACCATCTCCGAGCACGGCACCCCAGAACAGCAAGAAGCCTATCTGACCAAACTGGTCTCCGGTGAGTGGACCGGCACCATGTGCCTGACCGAGCCGCACTGCGGCACCGACCTGGGCATGCTGCGCACCAAGGCCGAACCTCAGGCCGACGGTTCCTACAAAGTTTCCGGCACCAAGATCTTCATCTCGGCCGGTGAACACGACATGGCCGACAACATCGTCCACATCGTGCTGGCCCGCCTGCCGGACGCACCGGCCGGCACCAAAGGCATTTCCCTGTTCATCGTTCCGAAGTTCATGCCAAACGCTGACGGTACTGTTGGTGCACGCAACGCCGTGACCTGCGGTTCGATCGAACACAAGATGGGCATCCACGGCAACGCGACCTGCGTGATGAACTTCGACGGCGCGACCGGTTTCCTGATCGGCCCGGCGAACAAAGGCCTGAACTGCATGTTCACCTTCATGAACACCGCACGTCTGGGTACCGCGCTGCAAGGTCTGGCCCACGCCGAAATCGGCTTCCAGGGCGGCCTGAAATACGCTCGCGATCGCCTGCAAATGCGTTCCCTGACTGGCCCGAAAGCGCCGGACAAGGCCGCTGACCCGATCATCGTTCACCCAGACGTACGCCGCATGCTGTTGACCATGAAGGCATTCGCCGAAGGCAACCGTGCGATGGTGTATTTCACCGCCAAACAGGTCGACATCGTCAAATACGGCGTGGACGAAGAAGAGAAAAAGAAAGCCGACGCACTGCTGGCCTTCATGACTCCGATCGCCAAAGCGTTCATGACCGAAGTCGGTTTCGAATCCGCCAACCACGGCGTGCAGATCTACGGCGGCCACGGCTTCATCGCCGAGTGGGGCATGGAGCAGAACGTTCGCGACAGCCGCATCTCGATGCTGTACGAAGGCACCACCGGCATCCAGGCACTCGACCTGCTGGGCCGTAAAGTGCTGATGACTCAAGGCGAGGCTCTCAAAGGCTTCACCAAGATCGTCCACAAGTTCTGCCAGAACAACGAAGGCAACGAAGCCGTTAAGGAATTCGTCACCCCGTTGGCTGCACTGAACAAAGAGTGGGGCGAGCTGACCATGAAGGTCGGTATGGCGGCCATGAAAGATCGCGAAGAAGTCGGCGCGGCCTCCGTGGATTACCTGATGTACTCCGGTTACGCCTGCCTGGCCTACTTCTGGGCTGACATGGCGCGTCTGGCTGCTGAAAAACTGGCTGCCGGCACCACCGACGAGGCGTTCTACACCGCCAAGCTGCAAACCGCGCGCTTCTACTTCCAGCGCATCCTGCCGCGTACCCGTACGCACGTGGCAACCATGCTGTCGGGCGCCAACAACCTGATGGACATGAAAGAAGAAGACTTCGCACTGGGCTACTAAGCCTTAACGCAGTCTTTCAAAAAAACCGCTGCTCTTCGGGGGCAGCGGTTTTTTTTGTGCCCGGATTTCCCCAATCCCGGGGCTGATTCCCCAGCATTGATGAGGGCGCTGCTCAGCCGACCCCTTGCGGTTATTGATTCAAAATGTTTCCAGAAGAGTGGCCAATTAATTGCACTGCCCGATTTACCGGTGCTAACCAGAACTGCCTGCTCAAAGAAGCAAGACGCCCGGCACTTAACAACAACAGTCAGGGTGAAGCCTATGAACATCAGTCGACTCGCTCGTTTGACCTTCTGGTTACCTGTTGCGCTATCAGTCCAAAGCGCATGGGCCGCCGACCCCGCCGAAGTCGATCCTCCCGTGCCGGAGGTTCCCTCGCTGCAATCGTTGCGCGGGATGGTGCCCCCCGATCCGTCCGGGACAGAAGGAGGTCGAAAGGTCGACTTGATGACCGACTACGTGCTCAATCGCCAGGCTGCGATTTTGCTGGGCAAGGCGTTGTTCTGGGACATGGAGATCGGCAGCGACGGCTCCACGGCATGCGCTTCCTGCCACTACCACGCCGGCGTCGACCACCGCATCACCAACCAGCTCAACCCCGGCCAGGCGCACACCAACGCCAACGTCGCGTCGATCTTCAATAAACCGTTTGTAGCCTCGGACATTCCCGGTGATGTGGCGTCCTACGCGATGTTGTCCGGAGGCAAGGGCGGCCCGAACTACACGCTGAAGAAAACTGACTTCCCGACCCACGTGCTGAGCAATCCTCTGGAGCGCAATTCGCCCATCGTGTACTCGACGGACGATGTGGTTGGCTCGCAAGGCGTGTTCGACGCAAACTTCGTCAAACCCAACCAGCCGCGTTTCGACAAATGCACCCAACAGCCGGATGGCCTGTTTCAGGTCGGCGGCATCAACGTTCGCCGCAGCACCGGGCGCAATGCGCCGTCGGTGATCAACGCCGCGTTCAACGTGCGCAACTTCTGGGACGGTCGGGCCAATAACGTCTTCAACGGTTTCTCGCCGTTCGGCAATCGCGACCCGGATGCCGGGATTTACGTGACCAGTGAACGCAGCACGGTCGCCACCAAAGTGCGGCTGGCGCTCAACGACGCCTCTGCCGCCTCGCAAGCCGTCGGCCCGCCCGGCAGCCCGGTGGAAATGTCCTGCGGTGGCCGTACCTTTGCCGACATCGGTCGCAGGATGCTCGACACGTTGATGCTCAAGCAGCAAAGAATTTCGTCTACCGACTCGGTGCTGGCTCCGGTATCCGGCGCGCGGCGGCCAACCTACCGCGAGCTGATCAAGAACGCCTTCCAGCCCCGGCTGTGGAACGCCACGCAAAACGTTCTGGTGGGCGGTGCGCCGTACACCCAGATGGAGGCCAACTTCCCGCTGTTCTTCGGCCTGGCGATCCAGATGTATGAGGCGACGCTGGTGTCCGATCAGGCGCCGATCGATGCCTACCTGCAGGGCGATCACACCGCGATGAACGCGCAACAGGTCGAGGGCATGAACCTGTTTCTCGGCAAGGGCAAATGCGTCAATTGCCACGGCGGGCCGGAGTTGACCAACGCCGCCAGCCGCCTGCTGATGCATCCGCGCGAACGCATCGAACGCATGGTGATGGCCGACAACCTGACCACCCTTTACGACAACGGCTTCTACAACACCGGTGTGCGTCCGACTTCGGAAGACCTGGCCCTCGGCGGTGCGGATGCGTGGGGCAATCCATGGTCGTTCACCCGTCAGTACAACACCGTGTTGCAGGGCGGCCGTTCGGTGGATCCGCTGGACGTCGATGTCTGCACGTTCGAGGCTCCGCTGAGCGCGGCGAATCCGTGCGATGCCACGCTCAAGCCGAATGTCGGTTTCCGCGATTCGGTCGATGGCGCGTTCAAGACGCCGACCCTGCGCAACATCGCCCTGACCGGCCCGTATTTCCACAACGGCAGCCGCTCGACGCTTAAACAGGTGATGGAGTTCTACAACCGTGGCGGTGACCGGCGCGGCGAAGACGCCAACAACACCAGCGGCTTCGAGCATCCGGCGGTGAACCAGCACAACACTTCCAACCTCGATCCGGACATGACGGCGCTGAACCTGACGCCCGATGAAATCGACGCGCTGGTGAAATTCATGGAGTTCGGCCTGACCGATCCACGAGTGGCCTGGGAGCGTGCACCGTTCGATCATCCGTCGCTGGTGATCCCCCAGGGCCATATCGGCGACGAGAATGCCGTGACCCAGCGCCCGGCCAGTCCGAAAGTCACGACCCGTCAGGCGATGGACGCATCGCTCAATCTCAAGCCTTACGGTGCTGAAGGCCGGCCGGCGGCAGAGGGGCCATTACAGCCGTTCTACAACGATCTCTGAGCATAAAAACACACCATGGCCATCAAGAATGATGGCCATGGTGGCCGTCTAGCGACCATTGCATAAAAAACCTGACTAAATCCCTCAGCAACCGCAGATTTCGGCCGTTAAAGAGACAGCCTGTGATCTGGATCACCATTGTGTGTGCTTAACTGGCCACATTGCAGGCACAATGCCATCTCTTTGCCATGACGGGTCGGAGCTTTTACCCTTGCCGCGTTCTTCCGCTGTACGTTTCAGTCATTTCCTACCTTCACTGCTGTTGTTGCTCGCGGGGTTGGCGGCTGCGTACGTCAAAGACCTCAACGTGTTCTTCACCTCGCTGTTTAACGTGTTGCCGACCTTGGTGCTGCTGTTGGGCGGTTCGTACTGTGCGGTTTACCGACGCCAGCGCGAGCTGTTTCTGATGGTCACGGTGTACATCGCCTACTTCCTGCTCGACACCCAGACCGACTATTACCGCGACAACGGCAAGGTGCGTGAAGACGCGGCCGTGGTGTTCCACCTGGTCTGTCTGCTGTTGCCGCTGTTGTTCGGACTATTCGCCGCGTGGCAGGAACGCACGCACCTGTTTCAGGACATGGTTGCGCGCTTCGCCGTGCTGCTGGCCTTTGGCAGCGTGGCGCTGGGGCTTGAGCAAAGTTACCCGCAGGCGTTGCTGATGTGGCTTTCCGAGATCCGCTGGCCGGCGCTGCACGGCGCTTGGATGAGCCTGATCCAGTTGTCGTATCCGGTGTTCATCTCGGCGTTCCTGCTGCTGGCCTGGCAGTACTGGCGCAACCCGCGTCCGCTGCACGCGGCGCAATTGGTGGGGTTGCTCGGGGTGTTCTGGATGCTGCCGAAAACCTTCATCCTGCCGTTCACCCTGAACATCATGTGCAGCCAGGTGATGCTGATGATTGCGGCGGCGGTGGCGCACGAGGCGTATCAAATGGCCTTCCGCGACGAGCTCACCGGTTTGCCCGGCCGCCGCGCTCTCAACGAGCGCATGCAGCGACTGGGTCGCAACTATGTGCTGGCGATGAGTGACGTCGATCATTTCAAGAAATTCAACGACACCCACGGCCACGACGTGGGGGATCAGGTGTTGCGTCTGGTCGCCAGCAAGCTGTCCAAAATCAGCGGCGGCGGTAGGGCGTATCGCTACGGTGGCGAGGAATTCGCCCTGGTGTTTGCGGGCAAGACCCTCGAAGAGTGCATGCCGCACCTGGAAGTCATCCGTGAGTCGATTGCGTCCTACAACATCCAGCTGCGAAATCAGGAAAGCCGCCCGCAGGATGATCAGCAGGGCCGTCAGCGTCGCTCGGGTTCAGGCGCATCCAGCGTGTCGGTCACGGTCAGCATCGGCGTGGCCGAACGTCTGGAACAGCGCACCCCGGAAGAGGTGCTGAAATCCGCCGACCAGGCGCTCTACAGTGCCAAGGGCGCAGGGCGAAACTGTGTGATGGCGTTTGGGCAGAACCGCCGTGGCGCGGTGCGCATGGACAGCGCCGCAGGTTGAGTGATGACGGCGCATTCAGCGTCTGGACAGTGATTGTGGGGCAGGGTGGCCGGCAGTAGGTTGAAGCAATCTGCTGAAGGAGAAGCCACCATGCCCGAGTACAAAGCTCCCCTGCGCGACATGCGCTTTCTGATCGACCACGTCTTTGACTTCCACACTCAGTACGCGGCCCTCGGCGCCCACGACGCCAGCCCGGACATGATCAACGCGATCCTCGACGAGGGCGCAAAGTTCTGTGAGAACGTTCTGGCACCGCTCAATCGCAGCGGCGACGAAGAGGGCTGCCATTTCGACAATGGTGTAGTGACAACGCCTACAGGCTTCAAGCAAGCCTTCGCACAATACGTGGAAGGTGGCTGGCACGGTCTGGCGGCAGATCCGACCTACGGCGGCCAGGGCCTGCCGAGTTCACTGGGACTGGTGATCAGCGAAATGGTCGCCTCCAGCAACACCTCGTGGGGCATGTACCCGGGCCTGACCCACGGCGCCATGTCGGCGATCCACGCCCACGGCACCGAAGAACAGAAAAACACCTATCTGCGCAAACTCACGGCGGGCCAGTGGACCGGCACCATGTGCCTGACCGAAGCCCATTGCGGCACCGATCTGGGCATCATCAAGACCCGCGCCGTGCCTCAGGCCGACGGCAGTTATGCAGTGACCGGCAGCAAGATTTTCATCTCCGCCGGCGAGCACGACATGAGTGACAACATCATTCATCTGGTGCTGGCCAAACTGCCGGACGCACCGGCCGGGACCAAGGGGATTTCGCTGTTCATCGTGCCGAAATTTCTCCCGGACACATCCGGTGAGGCGGGCGAGCGCAACGGCGTTTCCTGCGGTTCGATCGAACACAAGATGGGCATCAAGGCTTCGGCCACCTGTGTGTTGAACTTCGACGACGCCAAAGGCTTCCTGATCGGCGAGCCGAACAAGGGCCTGAACTGCATGTTCACCATGATGAACCACGCGCGTCTCGGCACCGGGATGCAGGGCCTGTGTCTGGGCGAAGCGAGTTTCCAGGGCGCAATCAAATACGCCAACGACCGTCTGCAGATGCGTGCCCTGACTGGTGCCAAAGCTCCGGACAAACCGGCTGACCCGATCATCGTCCACCCGGACGTGCGGCGCATGCTGCTGACCATGAAAGCCTTCAACGAAGGCAACCGCGCGCTGACCTATTTCACCGCGCAGATGCTCGATGTCGCGCACCTGAGCGCGGACGCCCAGGCGCGTCAGGAGGCCGAAGACCTGTTGGCGTTCCTGACCCCGATCTGCAAGGCGTTCATGACCGACACCGGGCTGGAAGTGACCAACCACGGCATGCAGGTGTTCGGTGGCCACGGATTTATCCGCGAGTGGGGCATGGAACAACTGGTTCGCGATTGCCGGATCGCGCCGATCTATGAGGGAACCAACGGCATTCAGGCGCTGGATCTGCTCGGGCGCAAAGTGCTGGGCAGTCAGGGCAAGCTGCTGCGCAACTTCACCAAGATCGTCCACAAATTCTGCGCGGCCAACGCCGGGCATCCGCAACTTGGCGAGTTTGTCGCGCAGCTCGATGGCCTCAATCAGCAGTGGGGCGACCTGACCATGAAGGTCGGCATGGCCGCGATGAAGAACCCGGATGAAGTCGGCGCCGCGTCGGTGGATTACCTGATGTACAGCGGTTACATCGTTCTCGGCTACCTGTGGCTGCGCATGGCGCTGGTTGCCCAGGCGCAGCTGGAGTCGGGTGAGGGTGATGGTGATTTCTGCCAGGGCAAACTGGCGACGTGCGAGTTTTACTTCAAGCGGTTGCTGCCGCGCACCGCTGCGCATCGTGCGGCGATCGAGGCGGGCAGCGATTGCCTGATGAAACTGCCGGCGCAGTTGTTCGCGCTGTAACACGGCACTGTTAAACAAAAGAGCCCGCTGATTGCGGGCTTCTTTATGGTTGATTGCTGATGACTAAAAATAACAAACCAGTCACCGCCTGACCCTATGTGTCGCAAAAGTTGTTGGGTTACACTCCAGCTCAACGAAATCACCCTTCCACGAATCACCTGTTTAGATCTTTGCGAGGTTTGCCATGGCTGACTACAAAGCGCCGCTGCGCGATATGCGCTTCGTCCTCAATGAAGTGTTCGAAGTCGCCAAACTCTGGGCCGAACTGCCGGCCCTGGCCGAGACCGTGGACGCGGAAACCGTTGAAGCCATTCTCGAAGAGGCCGGCAAGGTCACCAGCAAAAGCATCGCGCCCCTGAGCCGTGCCGCCGACGAAGAAGGCTGCCACTGGGCCGACGGTGCCGTCACCACGCCGGCCGGTTTCCCACAGGCCTATCAGACTTATGCCGAAGGCGGCTGGGTCGGTGTTGGTGGTGATCCGGCTTACGGCGGCATGGGTATGCCAAAAGCTGTTTCCGCTCAAGTTGAAGAAATGGTCAACTCCGCCAGCCTGTCCTTCGGTCTGTATCCGATGCTGACCGCCGGCGCGTGCCTGTCGATCAATGCCCACGCCAGCGAAGAGCTGAAAGCCGCTTACCTGCCGAACATGTACGCCGGTGTCTGGGCCGGCTCCATGTGCCTGACCGAGCCGCATGCCGGCACCGACCTGGGCATCATCCGCACCAAAGCCGAACCTCAGGCCGACGGCTCCTACAAGGTCAGCGGCACCAAGATCTTCATCACCGGCGGTGAGCACGACCTGACCGAAAACATCATCCACCTGGTGCTGGCCAAACTGCCGGACGCACCCGCTGGGCCGAAGGGCATTTCACTGTTCCTGGTGCCGAAGTTCATGGTCAATGCCGATGGCAGCCTGGGCGCGCGCAACCCGGCGAACTGCGGTTCGATCGAACACAAGATGGGCATCCAGGCGTCCGCCACTTGCGTGATGAACTTCGACGAAGCGGTGGGTTACCTGGTCGGCGAGCCGAACAAGGGCCTGGCGGCGATGTTCACCATGATGAACTACGAGCGTCTGGGCGTCGGCATTCAGGGCCTGGCCACCGGCGAGCGTTCCTACCAGAACGCCATCGAATACGCCCGTGACCGCCTGCAAAGCCGTTCGCCGACCGGCGCGCAGAACAAGGACAAGGTGGCCGACCCGATCATCGTCCACCCGGACGTGCGTCGCATGTTGCTGACCATGAAAGCCTCGAACGAAGGCGGTCGTGCGTTCTCCACCTACGTGGCGATGCAACTCGATACCGCCAAGTTCAGCGAAGACGCCGCCACCCGCAAACGTGCGGAAGATCTGGTGGCCTTGCTGACACCAGTGGCCAAGGCGTTCCTGACCGATCTGGGTCTGGAAACCACCGTCCACGGCCAGCAGATCTTCGGCGGCCACGGCTACATCCGCGAGTGGGGTCAGGAACAACTGGTGCGTGATGTGCGCATCACCCAGATCTACGAAGGCACCAACGGCATTCAGGCGTTGGACCTGGTGGGTCGCAAGATCGTCGGCAGCGGCGGCGCGTTCTACAAGCTGTTCGCCGACGAGATCCGCCATTTCACCGCCACCGCCAGTGCCGATCTGGGCGAGTTCACCAAGCCGCTGAATGACGCCGTCGACACCCTCGACGAGCTGACCTCGTGGTTGCTGGACCGGGCGAAAACCAACCCGAACGAAATCGGCGCGGCGTCGGTCGAGTACCTGCAAGTGTTCGGCTACACCGCTTACGCCTACATGTGGGCACTGATGGCCAAGGCATCGCTGGGCAAAGAGGCGCAGGACGATTTCTATGCGAGCAAACTCGGCACGGCTCGGTTCTATTTCGCCCGTCTGCTGCCGCGGATTCACTCGCTGAGCGCGTCGGTCAAGGCCGGCAGCGAGTCGCTGTTCCTGCTGGACGCTGCGCAGTTCTGATGATGTAACGTCATGTAAGCGATCTCTTACATGACGTGCTGCTGTTCTCCCATAGGCGTAGATTGGATCCAGAGCTAATCTACTTTCCATGGACGTCGCGCAGGAAGCGCAAAGCAACAACACGGACACGTAGGATTCTGCCAGGGTGGCGGAGTGAAATGGATGTCAGGGAAACAGTCTGCAAAGCCCCGCTTCGGCGGGGTTTTCTTATGCCCGCAGAAAAGTTTTCAGCTCAACGCGTCCAGCGGCGGTGCCCCTTTCAGCGGTTTGTCCTCACGCTGCATCACCTCTTCCAGCAACGTTCGCAGCAAGGCCAATGGCGCCTGCTGGCGCTGCACATCGCGACACACCAGCCCGACCTTCAACGGCACGCGCGGCTCACTCAATGGTTTCCACAGCAGGTCCTGATCGTCGTACTCTTTTTGCGAACGACCGGGCAGCACCGTCGCCAGACGGGTATGCGGCAGGCTGTCGAGAATTCCCACCATATTGTTCAATTCGGCCTGCACTTGCGGGCGTCGTCCGAGACTGGCCAGTTGCGCCTGCCAGATCTGGCGGATCTGAAATTCTTCACCCAATAGCAACATCGGCAATTCAGCCGCCTGACTCATGGAGACTTTCTTGAATTCCCGCAGCGGATGATCCGCCGGGATGACCAGTGTCAGTTCATCTTCGTACAACATCACGCCGTGCAGCCCCGGCTGGCGTGGCGGCAGATAGCTGATGCCAATGTCCAGCGAGCCGTTGAGCAGTCGCCGCTCGATCTCAAGCCCCGTCAGTTCATAAATCTGCACCACCAGATGCGGCTGGGCCTTGCGCACTCTCTCCAGCATTTGCGGCACCAGGCTGGTGTGCACGGTTTGCAGCACGCCGATCGCCAATGTGCGCAGTGCCTGACCCTTGAAGTTGCCCAGCGCCTCACGCGCCCGCTGCAAGCCGTCGAGCAGTGGCAAGGCGTGGTTGTACAAGGTGTGGGCGGCGAGGGTCGGCAGCAGGCGTTTGCTGCTGCGTTCGAACAGGGTGACGTCGAGGTTTTGTTCCAGCTGGCGAATCTGCTGGGACAGCGCGGGCTGAGAGATCGACAGGCGCTCGGCAGCACGCCCGACATGTCCTTCTTCGTAGACCGCGACGAAATAACGCAGTTGTTTGAAATCCATAAGTAATTCTTATCAAAAATGCTGGGAAATCGAAATGGCTCGAAGACAGGAACAGGCTTAGTCTAACCGCATTCACAAGGCTTACAGGGCCGGAAAGCGCAATGACCAGCGTTTGTTTTGAAAGTGTTTACATAGGCAGTTCAAAAAACCTCGATCGAGGTTTTTTTCAATGAATCTGTTCAGTTTGCGGCGCCAGACGCCGAGCCTCGATGACCTGGCTTTTGAAACCCAGGAATCGGACGTTTCTGATGGCCTGAATGCCGAACGTCTCATGCCCAGCGTCGAGCGCCCACAACAGGTATTCGTTCGCGGCCAAGGCTCCTGGCTATGGGACAGCAATGACCGCGCCTACCTGGATTTTTCCCAGGCCGGTGGTGCCAACAGCCTCGGGCATAGCCCTTCGGCACTGGTCAAGGCCATCGCCAGCCAGGCCCAGGCCCTGATCAATCCCGGCTTCAACCTGCACAATCGCGGCATGCTCAGCCTAGCTGAGCGCCTGTGCGCCAGTACTTCCAGCGATCAGGCGTATCTGCTCAACAGCGGCAGTGAAGCCTGTGAGGCGGCGATCAAACTGGCGCGTAAATGGGGCCAGCTGCATCGCGGCGGCGCCTCGCGGATCATTGTCGCCAGACAAGGGTGTCACGGACGTAGTCTGGCGACGATTTCGGCGTCGGACAGTTGCAATTTGCACAACCGTTTTGCGCCGCTGCTGCCGGGTTTCGACCTAGTGCCGTTCAATGACCTGCCGGCGCTGCATGCGGCGGTTGATGCGCAGACCGTGGCGATCATGCTCGAACCGATCCAGAGCGATGCCGGGGTGATCCCGGCGACCGAGCATTACCTCAAGGGTGTCGAACGCTTGTGCCGTGAGTTGGGGATTCTGCTGATTTTCGACGAGGTTCAGACCGGCATTGGCCGCTGTGGCACCATGCTCGCCGAACAACCCTACGGCGTGCGCGCCGATATCGTCGTGCTCGGCAAAGGCCTCGGCGGTGGCGTGCCACTGGCGGCGTTGCTGGCGCGAGGCAAGGCCTGCTGTTTCGATCCCGGCGAGTTGGGCGGCACTCATCACGGCAACGCGTTGATGACCGCCGCAGGGCTGGTCGTGCTCGACAGCGTGCAAGACCGCGCATTCCTCGAACAAATCCGGGACAACGGCCAGCATCTGCGCGAAGGGCTCGCCCGTCTGGCCCATCGTTATGAACATGGCGAGTTGCGCGGGCAAGGACTGTTCTGGGGCCTGGCCCTGTCGGAAGACTCCGCCGAGGCCGTCGTCAAAGCCGCGCTTCACGAAGGCTTGCTGCTCAACGCCCCACAAGCCGACTGCCTGCGCTTCACCCCGGCGCTCAACGTCAGCAAGGCCAACATCGACGAAATGCTCCTGCGCCTGGCCCGCGCCTTCTCCCGGGTACGCACCGCGCAACTGCAATGCCGCAAAGGGATTGCCGTCTGAGCTGAAATTTCCCACCCGAATTCAAGAACCGTCTCGCGGTATAACGCACGCCCCACGCCTGATTCTTTTGGCGTGGGGCGTTTTTTTGTGGCCGGGTAATGGCAATCAGATGGCGAGATTGCGGTTTGCACTGAACCCTGACAAACGGCACAGGTCGATTAGCTTGTATGGCTCAGGTGAGCCAACCCCCAATCAGGAGCTGCCCCATGGACTTTATCCGCATCATCATTGCCATTCTGTTGCCGCCTCTGGGTGTGTTTCTGCAGGTCGGGTTCGGCGGCGCGTTCTGGCTGAACATTCTGCTGACGTTGTGCGGTTATATCCCGGGGATCGTGCACGCGGTGTACATCATCGCCAAGCGCTGAGGCTCAGTCCGTCAAACCCATCACCCGCCGGTAAAACCGCCATTCCTGCTCCAGTGCATGGGCCTGGTTGGCGGCCCGGCGGAAGCCGTGACGTTCATCGGCGTAGTAATGCGCTTCGACCTCAATGCCGTTTTGCTCCAGAGCCGTGACCATGTCGCGGGTCTGTTGCGGCACGACCACGGCGTCCAGTTCGCCCTGAAAGAAAATCACCGGTACGCGAATGTTGCCTGCGTGCAGCAACGGCGTGCGGGCGACGTAGCGTTCGGCATCCTGCTCCGGATCGCCGATCAGCCAGTCCAGATAATCGCCTTCGAACTTGTGTGTCGCGCGGGCCAGGGCGACCGGGTCACTGACACCATAAAGGCTGGCGCCGGCGCGGAACACGTGATGGAACGCCAGGGCACACAACGTCGTGTAACCACCTGCGCTGCCGCCACGGATAAACGCACGCTCGCCGTCGATCATGTCGCGATCATTCAGGTAGGCCACCACCGCACAGGCATCCTCGACATCCACTGCGCCCCAACTCAGATGCAACGCCTGTCGATACTCCCGGCCATAACCGCTGCTACCACGATAATTGAGATCGGCGACGGCAAAGCCGCGTTGCGTCCAGTACTGAATGCGCGGGTCGAGCATCGGGTAGCAGGCCGACGTCGGGCCGCCGTGGATGAACACCACCAGCGGCGGTTTAGCATCGCCATTCGTGGCCGGGTAAAAGAAACCGTGGGCTTCACCCGAACCGCTGGGATAGCGCAGGGTTTGCGGGCGGCTGATGCGTTCGGCGGGCAGCGGTGCGACACCGCCGGCCAGGACCTTCACTTCACGCGATTCGCGATCGATGGCGATCACGGCTGAAGGGCTGATCGGTGAGGCGGCAATGCAGTAAATGAACTGATCATCGAAAGCCAGATGACGGAAGCGGGTGTAGTTGCCGGTGAAGTCTTCACCGTTGAGCGTCAGACGACCGAAACCGCCCTCGCTCCAGCTCGCCAAAAAGCTTTCGTCGGTGGGCAGCCAGGTGCAGCCGCCGAGTTGCCATGGGGCTGGTGCGTGGTCGGCTTCGGCGCTAGCTAACGGTTGCAAGCCGTTTGCCGACTCGACCCACGGTTGCCAATAACCATCACGATCGGTCAGACAGCCCAGTCGGCCATTGGCATCGAAACGCGGTTGCTGGATCGACTCTTCAAGCGTTTCACCAGCCACGCAACGTGGGGTAGAAAATCCGCTATCAGAACGCTCGGCGAGCATCAGTCGTGTGGATGTCCACGGCTGATGCGGACGGCTCCACTCGATCCACGCCAAGCGCTGGCCATCCGGGCTGATGATCGGCGATGCGTAAAAATCCGCGCCTTCAACAAGCATTTGACGGGCGCCACTCGCCAGATCGATAGCCACCAACCGATGGCAATCACCGTTCTCTTCAACGGCCAGCACCTGCCCGTTGGCAAAGTGCAGATCACCATATCGGCAATCTCCGGAGGTCAATGCCACGGGCTCGCCGTCCAACGTCTGTCGGTACAACTGCTGGTCCGCCTCGTTGACGAAAACCACCCCGTCAGGCGTCAGACAAAACGCCCCACCGCCATATTCGTACACCCGGCTGCGCACGCTGAAACCCGTAGGCGTCAGACATTTCGCCACACCATCGCGCGAGTGCCAGATCCGGCAGGCGGCGTCCGTCGGTCGATATTCATTCCAGAACAAGCCACGGGCGCCGAGCTGCAATTCGGCGAAATCCACGCCGGCAGCAACCGCAGCGGTGGCGCTGAAAGGCTCAGCCTTTGGCGATGAGTCGCGAGTTTCGTTCATTGCGAAAGGCCAGTTGTTCGATGGTCTGGGTGGCGTGCTCGGCTTCTTCGCGGGCCTTGAGAATCACACCGTGATGTTCGGACTTGCTGCACACCGGGTCGGCATTGCTCGCGTCGCCGGTGAGCATGAAGGCCTGGCAGCGGCAGCCGCCGAAGTCCTGTTCCTTTTCGTCACAGGAGCGGCACGGCTCGGGCATCCAGTCATAGCCGCGAAAGCGGTTGAAGCCGAACGAGTCGTACCAGATGTGCTGCATGCTGTGGTCGCGCACATTGGGAAATTGTACCGGCAGCTGTCGGGCCCCATGACAGGGCAGGGCGGTGCCGTCCGGCGTGACCGTCAGAAACAGACTGCCCCAGCCGTTCATGCAGGCTTTCGGGCGCTCTTCGTAGTAGTCCGGGGTGACGAAAATCAGCTTGCACGGATGCCCTTCGGCTTCCAGTTTTGCGCGGTATTCGTTGGTGATGCGTTCTGCGCGGACCAGTTGCTCTTTGGTTGGCAACAGGCCGACACGATTAAGCTGCGCCCAACCGTAGAACTGGCACGTGGCGAGTTCGACGAAGTCGGCCTCCAGCGCAATGCACAGCTCGATGATGCGGTCGATCTTGTCGATGTTGTGCCGATGGGTGACGAAGTTCAGCACCATCGGATAACCGTGGGCCTTCACGGCGCGCGCCATTTCCAGTTTCTGCGCAAAGGCCTTTTTCGAGCCGGCGAGCAGGTTGTTCACTTGCTCGTCGCTGGCCTGGAAACTGATCTGGATGTGATCGAGCCCGGCCTTCTTGAAGTCGCTGATCTTCTGCTCGGTCAGGCCGATGCCGGAGGTGATCAGGTTGGTGTAGAAACCCAACTGACGCGCTTCACGGATCAACTCGGCGAGGTCCTGGCGCACCAGCGGTTCGCCGCCGGAGAAGCCCAGTTGCGCCGCGCCCATCTCCCGCGCCTCACGGAATACCTTGATCCACTGCTCGGTGCTCAGCTCTTTGCCCTGCTCGGCGAAATCCAGCGGATTGGAGCAATACGGGCATTGCAGCGGGCAGCGGTAAGTCAGCTCGGCGAGCAGCCACAGCGGCAGGCCGATTTCCGGTTTTGCCGGGACTTGCACCGATGACTCAGGCAAGTTCGATCCAGTGCTGCGCACGGGCAACCTCCATGAATTGCTCGATGTCGTCACCGAGCTCGGGCACGCCGGGGAACTGTCTGTCGAGTTCGGCGATGATCGCCGCGACATCCCGTTCACCGTCGATCAGGCCGCCGATCAGCGCGGCACTTTCATTGAGTTTGATCATGCCTTCCGGGTACAGCAGCACGTGGCCTTTCTGCGCCGGTTCGTACTGGAAACGGTAGCCGGGACGCCAGGTCGGGGTCTTGCTGCGGTCGAAACTCATAAGGCGATTCCTTTATGCCAGACCCGTTGATCGGTGACGCTGTGATACGGCGGGCGGTTCAGTTCGTAGGCCATGCTCATGGCATCGAGCATGCTCCAAAGAATGTCCAGTTTGAACTGGAGAATTTCCAGCATGCGCTCCTGACCTTCGCGAGTCTTGTAGTGCTCCAGCGTGATGGCCAGACCATGCTCGACATCGCGCCGGGCCTGGCCGAGACGGGTGCGGAAATATTCGTAGCCGGCCGGGTCGATCCACGGGTAATGCTGTGGCCAGCTGTCGAGACGCGACTGGTGGATCTGCGGCGCGAACAGCTCGGTCAGCGAACTGCTGGCGGCTTCCTGCCAACTGGCGCGGCGGGCGAAGTTGACGTAGGCGTCGACGGCGAAACGCACGCCGGGCAGCACCAGTTCCTGAGAGCGCAATTGATCCGGATCGAGACCGACGGCCTGGCCGAGGCGCAGCCAGGCTTCGATGCCGCCGTCTTCACCGGGCGCGCCGTCGTGGTCGAGCAGGCGCTGAATCCACTCGCGGCGGATCTCGCGATCCGGGCAGTTGGCGAGGATCGCTGCGTCTTTCAGGGGGATATTCACCTGATAGTAGAATCGGTTGGCGACCCAGCCCTGGATCTGCTCGCGGGTGGCCCGGCCTTCATACATCGCCACGTGATACGGGTGATGAATGTGGTAATAGGCGCCCTTGGCGCGCAGGGCCGCTTCGAATTCGGCGGGGGACAGCGGGGTGTCGGTCATTGCGGTTCTCCGGGCCATTCGTTACAGGACGATGCTCATGCCGTCATACGCCACTTCAACATTGCGCCGAACCAGTTCCGCGCGTTCCGGCGAGTCTTCGTCGAGAATCGGGTTGGTGTTGTTGATGTGGATAAGCACCTTGCGTTGCTCGGGAAGCTGTTCCAGCACTTCGAGCATGCCGCCGGGGCCGTTCTGGGCCAGGTGGCCCATCTCGCGGCCGGTGCGGGTGCCGACGCCACGGCGCTGCATTTCATCGTCGTCCCACATCGTCCCGTCTACCAGCACGCAGTCGCTGCCGGACATGATTTCCAGCAGCGGCGCGTCGACCTTGCCCAGGCCAGGGGCATAGAACAGCTTGCCGCCGGTGCTGAGGTCTTCGACGATCAGGCCGATGTTGTCGCCTGGGTGCGGGTCGAAGCGGTGCGGCGAGTAGGGCGGTGCCGCGCTGCGCAACGGCAGCGGGGTGAAGCGCAGGTTCGGGCAGGCGGCGACGGTGAAGCTCTGGTCAAGTTCGATGCGGTTCCAGTCCAGCCCGCCGTTCCAGTGCTTGAGCATGGTGAACAGCGGGAAACCGGTGCTCAGGTCTTCGTGGACCATGTCCGTGCACCAGACCTGATGCGGGCAGCCTTCGCGCAGGCTGAGCAGGCCGGTGGTGTGGTCGATCTGGCTGTCCATCAGGATGATCGCGATGATGCCGGTGTCACGCAGGGCACGGCCCGGCTGCATCGGGGCGAAGCTCTGAAGCTGCGCGCGGATGTCCGGCGAGGCGTTGCACAGCACCCAGTTCACGCCGTCATCGGAAATCGCGATGGACGATTGGGTACGGGCCTGGGCATTCAGGCTGCCGTCGCGAAAACCGGCGCAATTGACGCAGTTGCAGTTCCACTGCGGAAAACCGCCACCGGCGGCCGAACCCAGAATCTGGACGAACATGAACGCTCCATCATTTCAACGCTGAAAATAAAACGCCCCGGCGAGCCGAGGCGTTGCACTGCAGTGTTCTGCTTGAGGCAGGACTCAGCGGCTGGCGAAGTACATGGTGACTTCGAAGCCGATGCGCAGGTCGGTGTAAGCAGGTTTGGTCCAAGCCATCGGGTGACTCCTTTTTCAGGTGGGTGAGATAGCGCTATCCATAGGTATAGTCCACGGCAGCGCAGGGATGTTCCAAATAGTTAGGTGGCTATGTTACTCAAAATTTCAGGGGGTTGGCCCGTGAATCTTTGAGAAAGCTCCTTGCAGCCCCGGTAATGATCATTTTGCCGCTTGCCATGGCGCGTCCGGCGAAGCGGCGTTGGAGAGGCCGTGCCAGCCGCCCTCGGCGCGGATCAGACGTTGTGCGGCGGCCAGCAATGCCGGGCGATCCAGTTGGGCGATGGCGCTGCGCAGATGGGCCAGATAATCCGACGAATGGCCGGCGAGGCGGGCCTGCCACAGGAGTTCGGCCGCATCTTTGCCGGACAGGACGCTGTCATCGAACTGATCGACAAGCGTCTGGCGTTGCCGGGCGAGGCTCGCGTCATCAAGTCGTTCGACAAGGGCTGGCAGGCTATCGAGAAACTGCTGAATGTGACCGAGCAATTGCGCGGCGGTGGCCGTGGGCGATTGCACACCGAACAGCAATCCGGTCTGGCCGTGGAGCTGACGCAGCCCGCTGAACACCGCATAACCCAGTTGCAGTTCGACGCGCAGGCGTTGGTAGAACGGTGTCTGGCACAGATGCGCTAGCAGGCGCCACGCGGCTTCGTCGGCGATCTCGTGGCTGGCGGTCGGGCAGAACAGCAGCAAGGCGTGTTCGCTGGACGCGCTGTCGATCTGACTCCACCGGTATCCGGCGTTGATTGCCGAGGGTGCGGGAATTTGATTGTCCGGGATGCCGGGGATGCGACTCAGGGCCAGACCCATGGCTGACTGGGTTTGCGGGCTTAACCCCAAAGCCAGACCGTCCCAGCGGGAAGTTGTCCACAGGTGAGCGGCGTCATCGGATTTGCCTACCGCTGGCAGGCATTTTTCCGGCAGTACTTTGAGCAGCTGGCGGATCGGTATCAGCGCAGGTTGCGGCTCGCCTTTCGCGGAATCGGCGCCCACTTGTGTCAGAGATTTCAGTGCGTGCTCCAGGACAACGGGCAGCGTGTCCTGCAGGCCAGTGAGTTTCAGCAGCCACTGATTAGCTGCGGCGCTGAAGGACAACTCGACCCCGGCCTGACGCGCGTCGTCGGAAATCTCCCGCAGACTGCGTTGCAGTTTCGCTTGCAGCTCGGCCGTGGCCGCTGCTTCCGTCTGCCAGCGAACATACACCGCACCTTCGTCATCGTTATCCGGCAGCGCCTGGCTGAATTGCATCGGCGAACGTTCGCGTCGGCTGCGCGAGCGATCCTGAGCGAACGTGCGCAGCCCACGGTGGGCGCTGGTTTGGCCGCGGATCAGGCCGGCGTTGGCCAGCGGTTCGGCTGCGCGCAGGAACGGATTGGCAGCGGGCAGATGCCAGTGACTGCTGAAGTTATCCACAGTGCCGATTTTGCCGAGAATCACTTTGAGCGCCCCAACGGCCTCTTCGGAGATTTCATTCTCGAGTTGTTCGCTGTCGAGTCGGGCCAGTTGCAACGCACCGCTGACCTGCTGCTGACGTTGAAGCTGTGCCGAATATTCCTCGCGTAGTGCCGGCCAGTCCTGCTGCGCTGCGAAGAAGCTCAACCAGTCGAGAAACTGTGCGCGGATGGCGTCGAGTGACCCGGATGCCCCAGTGAACTGAAGATGTAGAAAAGCCTGCCCAGCAAATTGATAAGGCACACAGGCCTGTAAGTCTTCCGCGAATCCCTGCTGCTGCAAGTGAGCGAGCAGCCCACCGGGTTTGGCGCTGTTCAACCAGTGACAGAGAAACGCCAGCGCCTCGGCCAACGACTCCGGCAAATCCTCCAACGCAAACAGCAGATCGCCGTGCCGCTCGCCGACCTGTTGATAACTTTCTTGTGCGTTGTCCATCAAGCGAACGGGGGCAGCCTGTGCAGTTTTATTCCCAGGCGTCAGCGTGGCGGCAAACTGTTCTGCCAGCGTTCTCAGCTCTTCGACACTTTGCGGCCCGACCAGACTCAGGATCATCTGCCCGGTGCGGTAAAACTGCTGATGGAAGTCTTTCAACGCCTGCTGAAACTCCGCTTGCTCTACCGGCAAGCTCTCGCGGTTCCCGGCATGAAAGCCGCGCAACGGATGCGCTGCCGACAATCCCTCAAACAGCGCCTCTTTCTGCTGAGCCGCAGCATCCTGCGACCACGCAACAAACTCCGCCTGCAGCACTTCCCGTTCCCGCAACTGATCGTCCGGATTCATACGCGGATGAGCGAGCATGTCCGACAGACGCTCCAGTCCACCGCTGAAGCACGTTGGCGGCAACTCAAAGAAGAAATCGGTGGTGCGCTCGCGGGTGCTGGCATTCACCTGACCGCCGTGACCTTGCACGTAGGCCATCAGCCCTTGCTGTGCAGGAAAACGCTCGGTGCCGAGAAACAGCAGATGCTCAAGAAAATGCGCCAGCCCCGGCCACGCCAACGGCACGTCATGACTGCCGGCAGCCACCCGCAACGCGGCGGCGCTGCGCTTCAGACCGGGCACGTGACGCAGGGTCACGCGCAAGCCGTTGGCCAGGGTTTCGGTGTGGGGGCGGGGGTGAGTCGACGCAGGCATGGGCACTTCCAGAACAGTGAAGTGCCAATGCTAGCGGATTAGCGCTTGTTGAGCGCGTCGTAAAGTTCGGGGCGGCGGTCGTTGAAGTAGCGGTTGGCGTTGCGCGAGTCGACCATCAACTGGCGATCCAGCTCACCGACGATCAAGGCTTCGTCCAGTCCGGCCTGGGCGATGCGGCTGCCATCCGGCGCGGCAATGCTGCTTTGCCCGCAGTAATGAATGTCGCCTTCGTGGCCGCAGTAGTTGGCGTAAGCCACGTAGCACTGGTTTTCGAAGGCGCGGGAGCGCACGGAAACATCGGCAATGAAATCAAAAGGAATCATGTTCGCCGTCGGCACCAGAATCAGCTCGGCGCCTTCAAGGGCCAGGCGCCGGGCGTTTTCCGGGAACTCCAGGTCGTAGCAGATCAGGAAACCGAGCTTCCAGCCGTTGAGCTCGACGATGGGAAACTCGCCATCGCCGGGGCTGAACATCGAACGGTCCAGATCGCCGAACAGATGCGTCTTGCGGTAATTGCACAGGCGCTCGCCGTTCGAATCGATCAACTGCACAGCGTTGTAGATCTGTCCTTCGGCGGTGCGCTCAGGATAACCGTAGAGAATCGCCAGGCCGGCAGCTTTGGCGATTCGCCCAACCTGCTGCGCCCATTCGCCGTTATAGACCTCGGCCAATGTCGCAACCGCCTCCTTGCCGATGTTGTAGCCGGTCAGGAACATCTCCGGCACCACCAGCAGGTCGGCGCCTTTGGCCTCCATCGCCAGTTGATGCAAGCGCTGAAGGTTGGCGGCGGGTTCCAGTGGCAGCGGTGGACATTGGTAAAGGGCTACACGCATCGGGGATTCCTCTTACTCGGGCAGGGCGATCGGGCCGATGTCTTTGAACACATCACCCGGGCCGGGGTTCTCTTTATGTGTGGACCCGCCGAAGTGCTTCATGATTCCCCACACCGCGTTGAGCGAGGTCTGTACCGCGCCTTCGACCCAGGCCGGGGTCCACGACACGTCGTCGCCGGCGATGAAAATCCCGCGCTGCTCCGGCGGCATGTCGTCCTGCATGAAGTGCGCGTACATGCGCTGGTTGTAGCGATAGTGGCCGGGCAGGGCGCCCTTGAACGCGCCGAGGAAGTGCGGGTCGGCTTCCCACGACACGGTGATCGGATCGCCGATGATCCGCGCGGCGATGTCGACTTTCGGGTAGATCTTCTTCAGCGCATCCAGCGCCAGTTTCACGCGTTTCTCCACCGGGTGCGGGAGCATCTTCAGCGCATCGCTCATCCACGAGTACGACAGGCAGATCACGCCCGGCTTGTCGTCGCCGTTGTCGAACAGGTAGGTGCCACGGGTCAGGCGATCGGTGAGGGTCATGCTCATCAGGTCACGGCCAGTTTCCGGGTCCTTGTCCTTCCAGAACGGGCGGTCGACCATCACGAAGGTCTTCGACGATTGCATGTAGCGAGTGCGGTCCAGCGCCATCCACATCTTCTGCGAGAACAGGCTTTCGTCGCATTCGATCTGGGTGGTCAGCAGCCAGCTCTGGCAGGTGGTCAGTACGGCGGCGTATTCGCGGGTGTCGCCGTTGTTGTCGGTGACCGCGAAACGTCCGTCAGGTGCGTGGGCGATTTTCTTCACCCCGGAGCGCGGTGCGCCGTGGTGCAGCGATTTCAGGCTGGTGCCTTGCGGCCAGTGCACGCAGCGCTCCGGCGCATGACGCCAGATACCTTGTGGCACTTGTTCCACACCGCCGACCACCAGATGCTGGTGATCGTCGCAGTTGGTCATCACGACGCGGAAGATTTCCAGCATCGAGTTGGGGAAATCCGAGTCCCAGCCACCGGTACCGAAACCGACCTGGCCGAACACTTCGCGGTGATGGAACGACAGTTTGGCGAAGGCTTTCGAGGTGGCAACGAAGTCGTAGAAGGTGCGGTCGTCCCACAGCGGAACCAGAGTGTTCCACAGCTCCTTGAGGCGTGGCACGTCACGGTCGCGAATCGCTTGCTGGATATCGGCGAACTGCGAACCGGCCTCCAGAGCGTCGGCCCAGGCGTCAGCCACTTCCTGGAACAGTGCGGGAAGATCCTTCAGGCTCTGTGCGTAATGGGTTTTGCCTTCCAGGTCGATCACGGTGCTGCCGGAGGCCGGCGTCAGCGGGTTGGGGAAGGGCTTGGTTTCGAGGCCGAGCTTGTCGACGTAGTGATAGAACGCGGTGGACGACACCGGGAAGCGCATGCCGCCGAGCTCGGCGACGATGCCGTCAGTGCCGTTGAACGCTTGGGAGCGCAGGCGACCGCCAAGCTTCGAGGCCTCGTACACTACGGGTTTCAGGCCGAGTTTCATCAGCTCATAAGCCGCCACCAGACCGGCGATGCCAGCACCCACGATTGCCACTTCGGCACCGTGGTTGTGCTCGGGAATGCTACCCAGGCCGGCCGGGTGTTCGATCCAGTCGTCGAAGGCGAAAGGAAAGTCCGGACCGAAAATGGTGATCGGTTTCTTACCGTCTGCAGGATGGCGATTGTTCTTGTTCATGGCTGACCTTGCTGGCGACCCGACGCTGGATGCGCGTCTGAGTATAGGAAAAGATGCCAGCCATTCTAGGGAGCGTAGAACACGTTAATAAGACGCAATGTGTCGTCGTTTTGAGCGTTATCGCTGCAATATGACGAGTCCTGAGGTCAAACTGGATGCCCGCGATCGATCTTGCTGCTGAGGATGATCGACGTCGTGGTCTTCTCCACACCGTCTACGCTGCCGATCTGATCCAGAAGCTGATCGAGCTGCTCCGGCGAATCGGTCCGCAGCCACGCCACATAATCGAATTCACCACTAACAGCGCACAATTGCTGCACCTGAGCCATCGCGCTCAACCGGCGCAACACCTCTTTGCCGGAGCGTGGCTGCACCTTGATTCCGACGTAAGCCTGCAAGCCGCCATCCACGAGACGCTGACCCAGACGCACGCCGTAGCCAGTGATGACCTTGGCCTTTTCCAGACGCGCCAGTCGCGAAGTCACGGTCGTGCGGGCGATCCCCAATTGCCGGGCCAGCATCGCCACGCTCTCGCGGGCGTTGATTTGCAGGGCCGCTATCAACTGTCGGTCAATTTCATCAAGCACGGGTGGGCGGATGTCGGACAAGGGGCGTCTCCATGGGCGCGGATCTTTGGTTGCGCATGTTACAGGCTCGGCCGGCGGTAAGCTTGTGGGCGATACTCGCGCGGTTTTCCATAGGGACTGTCTTGATATCAGACGCTGGCAAATGCCTCACGAAACCGTCGCATGTCGTCTTCCGTACCAACGCTGACCCGAATCCACGTCGGCCACTCTTTCCATACCCGGCCCACCTTGACCCGGCGATCGGCCAACGCCTGCACCACCTCCCTGGCAGAACGTTTCACGTCGACCATGAAGCAGTTGGCCTGCGACACCGTGCAGCGAAAACCGCGAGCGGTCAGCCAGGTGATTGTCTCGTCACGCAGCCTCGTGTTGGTGTGCTTGCGCTGTGGCAGCAACTGCGTGTCCTCGAGACTGGCTATGCCGCCCAACAGCGAAGGGGCCGCCGGCACGTTGTAATTGCCGAACACCTCCAGTTGCTCCAGCAGGGCGGGGTTGGCTATCGCGATACCCAGACGGGCGCCTGCCATGCCATAGATTTTCGAGAAAGTTCGCAGCACCATCAGTTCGGGATGATCCTTGACCAGCGGAATGCAGGTCGGCGCATTCGAGAAGTCGATATAGGCCTCGTCCACCAACAGAATCGTTCCTTTTGGCTTGTTCGCCAGCGCGAGCAGGATATCTGCGTGTGGCGTCACAGTACCGGTCGGATTATTCGGATTGCAGACGTAGATCAGTCCCGCCTGCGGATCGGCCGCCAGCATGTGTGGAAGATCATGGGCATGATCAGGATTCAGTGCTATCTCGTGGACCGCGACCTGTCTGCCGCGAGCCGCCTCGACAGGGTCTTCATAAGAGGGCGACGCAACGACCAGGCTACCCTGTCGAGTGAAGGCGTGAACCGCATGCTGCAAGGCCAGTTTGGAGCCGCAGAAAGTCTGAACATATTCCTCCGGTATGCCTTGTTGGCGGGCAAACAGAGCGTTGAGTCGGTACTGGATCTTGTAGGGATAACGCCCGCACAGTGCAATGCCTTCCTGCATCGCCTGTCGGGCGGCGAGCGCCGGTCCCCAGGGGCTCTCGTTGAAATTGATCAGTACCTCATCGCCGGGTACTGGTGCCGGTGCATCCTGACGTTGCGCCTGCCCCCAGGATGACTGCGCGAGCAGGGGAAGTGCTGCGGCGATTCCCATCAGCGAACGGCGAGTGACATCAACCATAAAAATTCCTTTTTCGAATCATCAGATGAGCCTCGGCTTTGGGTGCCAGGACATATGGTGTAACGAAATGGTTAGTTGTCGATTTAGACGGGCATGAGGCAAGCCCTGTTTACGCTTTCAGAAGTCGCACGCTTTGAAGGGAGATGGGACGACGGCCTCGTGGCGGGAAAGACAGAAACGAAAAAGCCGCACATAAGCGCGGCTTTTTCATGTTTGGTGGGCCCACACGGACTTGAACCGTGGACCAAAGGATTATGAGTCCTCTGCTCTAACCAACTGAGCTATAGGCCCTCAGTAGGCCGCGGATTATAGCGACGGTTTCTCGGCTGTGCTATCCGAAAAATCTGATACGGCTATGCGAAGAAACGTCGCGGCAAACTCTTCTGGTGGCAGCGGCAGGCTGACGATGTAGCCCTGAATCTGTTCACAGCCTTCGGCGGCGAGGAATTGTTGCTGGGCCTGGGTTTCCACGCCTTCGGCGATCACGGTGAATTGCATGCTGCGGCCCAGGGCGATGATGGCGCGGACGATCGCCGCGTCGTGCGGGTCGTCGGGCAGTCCGCGAACGAAAGACTGGTCGATCTTGAGGATGTCCAGAGGCAGGCGCTTGAGGTAACTCAGCGAGGAATAACCGGTGCCGAAGTCGTCGATGGCCAGTTGCACGCCCAGGTGTTTGAGCTGATGCAGCACCGCCAGCGCTTCTTCAGCCTGGCTCATGATGAAGTTTTCGGTAATTTCCAGTTGCAGTAATTCCGGCCGCAGGCGGTTGTCTTTGAGCAGTTGCTCGATGCGTCCCAGCAGGTTCGGTTGGCGCAGTTGCGCGCCGGCGAGGTTCACCGAGAGAGGGCCGAGGGATTCGTAGATCTGGCCCCACTCGAACATCTGCCGGCAGGCGGTTTCCAGCACCCAGTCGCCGATTTGCAGAATCATCCCGTTCTCTTCCGCCAGCGGGATGAAGTGCTCCGGCGGCACATCGCCGAAGTTCGGGTGGCGCCAGCGGATCAAGGCTTCGGCGCCGACCAGGCTGTGATCGTCGAGGCTGATTTTCGGTTGGTAATAGAGGTACAACTCTTCGCGCTCAATGGCCCGGCGAAGTTCGTGTTCCAGTGCTACGCGTTCGCTGGCCTGGGCGGTGAGATCGCGGGTGTAGCTTTCGACCCGGTTGCGGCCCTTGGCCTTGGAGCGGTACATCGCTGCGTCCGCGTTCTTGATCAGGGTCGCGACATCGCAGCCGTCGCGCGGGTAAAGGCTGGTGCCGATGCTGGCGCTGATGAAAAACTCGTGCTCGCCAGCCTGGAACGGTGCGCCAAAGCAGTTCAGCAGTTTGGTGGCGATGTTGTCTGCATCGCCGGGCTGCTGCAGGCCAGGCAGCAGAATGATGAATTCGTCGCCACCCAGCCGCGCGACGGTGTCGATATCGCGCAGTTGCTCCTTGAGGCGCACGGCGATGCCCTTGAGCAGCAAATCGCCGACCGGATGACCGAGGCTGTCGTTGATGTGCTTGAAACGGTCGAGGTCGAGGAACAGCACAGCGCCTTGGCCGCCGTTTTCCTGCTGGCTGTTGAGTGCCATCAACAGGCGGCTTTCGAACAGCGTGCGGTTTGGCAGGCCGGTGAGCGGGTCGTGATGCGCCTGATAGTCGAGCTTGGCCTGGGCGTGCTTGAGGCTGGAGATATCGGCGAACACCGCTACGAAGTGAGTGATGAACTTGTCGCGGTTGCGCACGGCACTGATGGTCAGCCAGCTCGGGTACAGCTCGCCATTTTTGCGCCGGTTGGAGATTTCGCCCTGCCAATGGCCTTCGTCAGTCAATTGATGCCACATCGCCGCGTAAAACGCGCTGTCGTGCAGGCCGGACGCCAGCAGGCGCGGAGTGTGCCCCAGTGCTTCGCTTTCGCTGTAACCGGTGATTTCGGTGAACGCCCGGTTCACGGCGCTGATGTGTTGCTGGGTGTCGGTGATCAGCACGCCTTCGGCAGTACTCTCGAACACGGTCGCAGCCTGTTGCAGTTTTTCTTGCATCAGGTGGCGTTCAGTGATGTCCCGGGCGATGGTCAGCATGCAATCTTCGTCGCCGATCGGCAGCGGGCGGCTGGACACTTCGCAGAGGCGGATCTGCCCGTCGCTGCGGCGGATGTGGCAGCTGAAGTCGCGAACGAACCCGTCGCGGTGCAGCAGGTCGAGCATTTGCTTGCGTTCGTTGAGGTTGACCCAGATTCCCAGGTCCAGCGCCGAGCGATCCACCGACATCGCGCTGTTGAAGCCGGTGATACGACTGAAACCCTCGTTGACTTCCAGCAGCAGGCCATCACTCTGGCGCGACAACAGCAGGCCGTCCGGCGAGGCGTGGAAGGCCTTGGCGAACTTTTCTTCGGAGGTTTGCAGTTGCTGTTGGGTTTCCTTGAGCTGGGTAATGTCGCGCACCACCACGACCAGCGCCGGTGTCGTGTCGAGCTCGAAGGGCTCGGCGGAAATCAGCCCGGTAAACACCTGGCCATTGTTGCGACGAAAGGGCATCTCCAGGTTGCGAATGCTGCCTGCTTGCAGGCGCTGAAGCAGGCCCGGGCCAACCCCTGGAATGCCCCAGATGTTGAGTTCGGTGGCGGTCTGGCCAATCACTTCTTCGGCCTTGAGCCCGATCTGTTCTTCAAAAGCTTCGTTGACCTCCAGCAAGCAGCCGTCGGATAGCCGGGCGATCACCAGAATGTCCGGGCATTGCTGGAATACCGAAGCGAATTTCTGTTCCGACAGGCGCAACGCCTCTTCGGTGCGTTTGGTTTCGCTGATGTCGATCATCAGGCCGCGCATCACCGGTTCGTGGCCGTGTTCGATCAGGCTGACGATGTCGCGTACCCACAAGCAACGGCCGTCTGCGGTGATGACGCGGTAATCGAGACTGTGATCGCGCCCGGCCAGCACTTCGTGATCGCAGAAGCTCTGGGCACGAGTCAGATCGGCAGGGTGAATGATGTTGCGCCAAAAGCCTGGAATCAGCCAATGGGACAGCGGATAGCCGAGCAGATCCTCGGCGTGGGGCGAAACATAGCTGTAGGTGAAATCGCTGATCCGCGCTTCCCAGGCGATGGCTGAGAGACTCTCCACCAGCCCGCGATAGTGGTATTCGCTGCTGCGCAGTTCCTGTTCAAGGTCGATGCGTCGGGCGATTTCCGAGCTCAGGCGCCGGTTGATGCGGATCACCACTGCCAGGACGATGACCAGAAGCGATAGCCCCGGTAAACCGTAAACCAGCAGATCCGACCAGAATGTCCGGTGATCGAGGACGTTGCCGACCCAGTGCTCCTGAATGCTGCTGATTTCCTCCGGGGACATGTCGGCCAGCACCTTGTCGAGAATCCCCACCAGCATTTTGTTGTCCCGGGGGACGCCCATCGCCAGCTGGTAGCGATAAGGGGTCTCGCCGCTGACATACAAACCATCCAGTTTGAGCTGCCGCAGGCTCCAGACACTGGAGGCCAGGTCGCCGACCACTGCGTCGACTTCATCGGTGGCCAGTGCCTGCAATGCTGAGCTGACGTTGGGCATTGCCACCAGATTCAGGTCGGGGTGATGGGTGCGCAGCAGCTCGTGGGGGGCGTAGTTTTCGACCACGGCGATTTTCAGGCCGTAAAGATCCTCAAGCTTGCGCGGCTGCGGGCCGCCGACGTGGGCGAGGATGACGATCGGAAAGTCCAGATAAGGGCGGGTGAATGACAGGTAACTCTGGCGTTCCGGGGTGGACATGATCCCCGGCAGCAGGTCGATCGTGCCGTTTTTCGCCTGTTCGAGCACCACGGTCCAGCTCACCGGCTCGATGGGGGTGAGTTTGATCGCCAGGCGCTGGCGAATCACATCGATATAGTCCGCTGCCAGACCCTGATAGCGGTTCTGGTCGTCGCGGAACTCGAAGGGCGGCCACGACGCATCCACACCCAGGCGCAAGTCCGGGTGAGCCGCCAGCCAGCGACGTTCTTCATCGGTCAGAGTCAGCGCGTCAGCCGTTGCGGTCCAGATCATCAGTGACAGCAAAAAAAGCACGGACGCCAGTCTGGGCATAACGGTCTCGTTATGGCTCGGGGGAATGTTTCGAGTGTAGACGGGCTGTGCGCGGGGGGAGGGCGGTGCGAGGTATTTAATCTGCGCTAAAAACAAAACCCCCGGCCTGGGCCGGGGGTTCTGGTATCACTCGTCGAGGAAGGAGCGCAGATGCTCGCTTCGCGTCGGGTGGCGCAGCTTGCGCAGCGCCTTGGCTTCGATCTGACGGATCCGCTCACGGGTCACGTCAAACTGTTTGCCGACTTCTTCGAGCGTATGGTCGGTGTTCATGTCGATACCGAAACGCATGCGCAGTACCTTGGCTTCACGGGCAGTAAGGCCGGACAGCACTTCGCGGGTCGCTTCTTTCAGGCTCTCAACAGTGGCGACATCGATTGGCGACTGCATGGTCGAGTCTTCGATGAAGTCACCCAGATGGGAGTCTTCGTCATCACCGATCGGGGTTTCCATGGAGATCGGCTCTTTGGCGATCTTCAATACCTTGCGGATCTTGTCCTCAGGCATTTCCATGCGTTCACCCAGCTCTTCCGGGGTCGGTTCGCGACCCATTTCCTGCAACATCTGGCGGGAAATGCGGTTGAGCTTGTTGATCGTCTCGATCATGTGCACCGGAATACGGATGGTGCGGGCCTGGTCGGCGATCGAGCGAGTGATCGCCTGACGGATCCACCAGGTGGCATAAGTCGAGAACTTGTAACCACGACGGTATTCGAACTTGTCCACCGCTTTCATCAGACCGATGTTGCCTTCCTGGATCAGATCGAGGAATTGCAGGCCACGGTTGGTGTACTTCTTGGCGATGGAGATCACCAGACGCAAGTTCGCTTCAACCATCTCTTTCTTCGCGCGGCGGGCTTTCGCCTCACCGATCGACATGCGACGGTTGATGTCCTTGATCTCGGCGATGGTCAGGCCGGTCTCGGTTTCCAGCGCGGTCAGCTTCTGCTGGCAACGGATGATGTCCGGTTGCACGCGGGCAATGGCTTCGGCGTACTTGCTCTTGCCTTTGGCCAAGGCGTCGGACCAGCTTTCGTCGACTTCGTTGCCAGGGAACTGACGCAGGAAATCGGCGCGTGGCATACGTGCATCACGTACGCACAGTTGCATGATCGCGCGCTCTTGCTGACGCAGACGATCCAGGGCACTGCGAACACGCTCGACCAGTGCTTCGAATTGCTTCGGCACCAGTTTGATCGGCATGAACAGCTCAGCCAGAGCCAACAGTTCGGCAATTGCCGCCTTGTTGTGACGACCGTGCTTTTTCAGGGCCTTGCGGGTGATTTCCATCTGGTCGGCGACAGCACCGAAGCGCTGTGCGGCAATGACCGGATCCGGACCGCTTTCGGCTTCTTCTTCGTCATCGGAAGCTTCGGCGTCATCGTCCTCGGAGTCGTCATCCGCTTTCGCCGCTTTCGCGTCGATCGGCGGTGGTACTTCGGCGGCAGGCGGCGCAATGCCGTCATCCGGGTCGATGTAACCGCTCAGAACGTCGGACAGGCGACCACCTTCGGTGGTGACGCGAGTGTACTCGGAGAGAATATGGTCAACCGTGCCAGGGAAGTGCGCGATGGCGCTCATCACTTCACGGATGCCTTCTTCGATACGCTTGGCGATTTCGATTTCGCCTTCACGAGTCAGAAGCTCGACCGTACCCATTTCACGCATGTACATGCGCACCGGGTCAGTGGTGCGACCGATATCGGTCTCCACCGCCGCCAACGCAGCGGCTGCTTCTTCCGCAGCGGCCTCGTCGGTATCGGCGTCGGCCAGCATAAGGGCGTCCGCATCCGGAGCACTCTCGTGTACGGGGATCCCCATGTCGTTAATCATGCGGATGATGTCTTCCACCTGCTCCGGATCTGAAATATCCTCGGGCAGGTGGTCGTTGACCTCGGCGTAAGTCAGATACTTCTGCTCACGACCCAGTTTGATCAACTCAATAATACGAGACTGCTGTTGCGCTTTTCCGGACATAACACCCTATCCACTGAAGGTCTTGGCGGGCAAAAAACAAGCCGAGGATTATACCTGAGCTATGACCTCACGCGCCAGTTGAGGTCGGGTTTGATGCGGAAACATTGCGACTTAAAAGGTCGCGCAGTTGATTTTTCTCTTCGGCGCTCAGTTCGCTTTGACGCGCTTTCCTGAGCAGTTGTTCCAGATTTCGCTCGCGTTGGCGGGCTGACAAGCTAGTAATGGTGTCGAAAAACTGTTGTTCAAGGTTGTCTCCGTCAATCAGCCATTCCTTTTCCGCCAGCGCCTTGAGCAGGCGACCCTGTTCGGTTCCGTGCCATCGCGCGATCAACTGAAATGAGTTTAGCTTGGGATTCTTCTGCACGGCTTCGAGCAGTGCCACCAGCAGCTGTGCGTTGGTCTGGTTCTCGTCCGCGAAGTGCCCGGCGTCCTCGACCTTTTCCGCCAGTTGCGGGTGATGCAGCAAGGTTCTCAGAGCGGCCAGGGTCGGAGGTTCGACGGCGGCCGGCACGCGTGGGGCACGCGGCTGATCGCGATCACCGCCACGCTTGCCATTTTTGTCCCACGGTTTCTTGTCCCATTTCTTGCCGCCGGCGCCGGTTTTTTTCGGCGTCCATTCCTGCTGCGGCACATACATGTCCTGTGCCTGCGGCTGATGGTAGTCGCTGTAGTCCGGCATGGCGTCGTAATCGATGCCCGGGTCGTAGGCCGGCGGTGCTTCCTGAGGAGCGCTCTGGGCCAGCTGGCTGACGCTTTCGCTGCTCAGACCGGTGATCTCGGTCAGGCGCTGGCGCATCAGGATGCGCAGATTGGCGCCTGGGACCTTGTCGATCAATGGTGCTGCGAGGGTGGCCATGTGGGCCTTGCCCTCCAGCGAACGCGGGTCGGCTTCTTCGGTCAGTTGCTGGAAGAAGTAGTCCGCCAGCGGCTGTGCGTGCTGATTGATCCGGGCGCGGAAGGCGTCTGTGCCTTCGGCGCGAATCAACGTATCCGGGTCTTCGCCTTCAGGCAGAAACAGAAAGCGTGCACGGCGCCCGTCCTGCAGGCAGGGCAGTGTGGCTTCGAGTGCGCGCCAGGCGGCATTGCGGCCAGCCTGGTCGCCGTCAAAGCAAAACAGTACGTTCGGCACTACGCGAAACAGACGCTTGAGGTGTTCTTCGCTGGTGGCGGTGCCGAGTGTCGCGACGGCATTGCGCAGGCCTTGCTGGGCTAGAGCGATGACATCCATATAGCCCTCGACGACGATGATTTCGTCGAGGTTGCGATTGTTCTTGCGGGCTTCGTACAGGCCGTAGAGTTCCTGGCCTTTATGGAAGACCGGGGTTTCCGGCGAGTTCAGGTACTTTGGCTTGTCGTCGCCGAGCACTCGACCGCCGAAAGCAATGATCCGTCCACGGGTGTCGCGGATCGGGAACATCACGCGATCGCGGAAGCGGTCATAGCGTTTACCGGTTTCGGCGTTCTCGATCAGCAGGCCGGCGTCGATCATGGCTTTCTGCTGCAAGGTGTCGCTGCTCAAGTGTTTGAACAGGTTGTCCCAGCCCGGCGGTGCGAATCCGAGACCGAAGTCCCGGGCGATTTCGCCGGTCAGGCCACGACCCTTGAGGTAATCCACTGCTGCCTTGCGTGCCGGGTGGCTCTTGAGCGCCTGCCGATAAAAGTCGGCAGCGGCGGTGAGCAGCGGGTACAGCGGTGAATCGGTCGGCTGGCGCGGTTTGTTCGAGCGGCCGCCTTCTTCGCGTGGCACTTCCATGCCGGCGGCCTTGGCCAGATCTTCGACGGCCTGGGGGAAGTCCAGGTTGTCGTGATCCATGAGAAAGCCGAGGGCGTTGCCGCCGGCGCCGCAGCCGAAGCAGTAATAGAACTGCTTGTCTGGGCTGACGCTGAACGACGGGGTCTTCTCTTTATGGAACGGGCAGCAGGCGGTGTAGTTCTTGCCGGCCTTCTTCAATTGCACGCGCGAGCTGACCACGTCGACGATGTCGGTGCGGTTCAGAAGGTCGTCAATGAAGCTCTGGGGAATCAGCCCGGCCATGGCGTTCTCGTCTGCGCTGTAATGGATCCGATGCGAAAGTCTGCCGGACGCGGGTCATTGAGTGATGCGCGCACGTGGTGCGGCTCGACCGGTGTCGTTTGCGTAATCGCTGTCGGGAAGTGTATCTGCCGAAAATCCACTGACGTTAGTACTCATCAGTCTTCGACTATTCGAAAATGTTGCGCTGAATCCGCTGACGGCCTGTAATCGGCCTCGGATAGCTCATGAAGCGGGCACGCAAGCAGGTGCCTTGGGCTGATCGTCGTAAGAGGAATCAGTGGGTGTGCTCGTCAGTAGCCTTGAAAGGCTCGTCAGAAAAGACGTGCACCGCTGGCAAAAGAGCCAGGCCTGACGCGGTGAAGCGGGTTTGTCTCGGTCGCATCTGCGGCTTCGACGGTGAAGCATCAAGCGTTTTACGCAAATGCCATTAGCCCGGCTGAGGGCCGGGCTTGGCAGAAGCTTGCTACGATCGTCTGTGTATTAGTACAGACGAACGGCGCGGCGCTGTTCGCGCTGAACTTTCTTGGCGTGACGCTTAACAGCAGCAGCTGCCTTGCGCTTACGCTCAGAAGTTGGCTTCTCGTAAAATTCGCGGCTACGAACTTCAGCCAGTACACCGGCTTTTTCGCAGGAGCGCTTGAAACGACGCAGAGCTACGTCGAAGGGTTCGTTCTCTTTTACTTTGACGGCTGGCATCCAGAGCTACCTTCATTCATTACCGGGGTCAACATCCTCGCGGCAAAAGAGCACTTGAAGACGTCGGTTTTTAAGGGTTGCGGATGTTAACCCCTCATCGCTCGGAATGCAAAGCCTCTGATCGAAAACCGCTGGTCGGGGCATCACGCGGCGACTATTATGCGCGCCTTCGAATTCAGCCTAAACAAGGCGCAAACCCATGCTAGTACTGGGATTAGAAACTTCCTGCGACGAAACCGGCGTCGCTTTATACGACAGTGAGCGCGGCCTGCTGGCCGACGCGTTGTTCAGTCAGATCGACCTGCACCGCGTCTATGGCGGCGTGGTACCGGAGCTGGCCTCGCGCGATCACGTCAAGCGCATGCTGCCTTTGATCCGTCAGGTGCTGGCCGAAGCCGGCTGCGTGCCGACCGAGATCGACGCCATCGCCTACACCGCGGGTCCCGGCCTGGTCGGGGCGCTGCTGGTGGGGGCCTCATGCGCCCAGGCGCTGGCGTTTGCCTGGGGCATCCCGGCGCTCGGCGTGCATCACATGGAAGGCCACTTGCTGGCGCCGATGCTGGAGCCAAAACCGCCGGAATTCCCGTTCGTCGCTTTGTTGGTCTCCGGTGGTCATACGCAGCTGGTTCAGGTCGATGGCATCGGCCAATACAGCCTGCTCGGTGAAACGCTGGACGATGCCGCGGGCGAAGCTTTCGACAAGACTGCAAAAATGATGGGCCTGAATTATCCGGGCGGACCGGAAATCGCCAAGCTGGCAGAGAAGGGCGTCGCAGGACGTTTCACCTTCCCGCGTCCGATGTGCGATCGCCCGGGCCTGGATTTCAGCTTCAGCGGCCTGAAGACCTTCGCCCTCAACACCTGGCAGCAGTGCGTCAGCGCCGGGGACGACAGCGAGCAAGCCCGTTGCGACATCGCGCTGGCGTTCCAGCAGGCCGTGGTGGAGACTTTGACCATCAAGTGCAAGCGCGCCCTCAAGCAGGCCGGCATGAAGCGTCTGGTGATCGCCGGCGGCGTCAGTGCCAACAAGGCGCTGCGTGTTTCGCTGGAGAAGATGCTCGGCGACATGAAGGGCGATGTGTTTTATGCCCGTCCCGAGTTTTGCACCGATAACGGCGCGATGATTGCGTTTGCTGGCTGCCAGCGTTTGCAGGCTGGTCAGCAGGAGAGTCTGGCGATCAGCGTGCAGGCGCGCTGGCCGATGGAGCAGTTGTCGGCGCTGTGATGAGTGGCGCTCACGTGCGGTATTTAAAAATGCCGTTCGCGCCCGGCGAACAGGTCGCGTAGATTGCCCCGGTGGCGCCAGACGATCAGCAGTGTCAGCGTGCTCATCGGCAACAGCGCTGCCGGTTCCTGCCAGGCCAGCAACGGCAGGGTCAGCGGAGTGGCGATCAACGCCGCCAGCGAGCTGGTGCGGGTCAGGTAGAACGTCAGCAGCCAGGCGCACACGGCCAGCAGCGCAGCGGGTGGATACAGGCCCAGCAGCATGCCGGCCGCCGTGGCGACGCCCTTGCCACCGCGAAAGCGGAAGTACAACGGGAACAGGTGACCGATCACGGCGCAGACGCCGATCCACGCCTGATCCTGCAGCGAAAGGCCCATTGCCGAAGCGATCAGCACCGGTAGCAGGCCTTTGCACAGATCACCCAGCAGGGTCAGGATCGCGAGTTTGCGTCCGGCCAGGCGCAGCATGTTGGTGGCGCCGGCATTACCCGAGCCACTCATTCGCGGATCCGGATTCCCGGTCAGGCGGCTGAGCAAAATGGCGAAGGACAGAGAGCCGAGCAGGTAGGCGAGGATCGCCAGTAACCAAAACATGCTAACTATTCCGGGCGAGGACGCCCTGATTCTAACGGCGCATTGCGCCCTTGTCGTGCAGCGGAGAAAAGTGCTTGGACAGAGTGTTTATCGAGGGCCTGGAAGTCGACACCGTTATCGGTGCCTACGACTGGGAGCGCGGCATCCGACAGTGCCTGCGTCTTGATTTGAGCTTCGCCTGGGACAATCGCCCGGCCGCCGCCGGTGACGACCTGACCCTGGCGCTCGATTACGCCAGTGTGTCCACACGGATCCAGGCCTTTGCCGAGCAATCCCGGTATCAACTGGTCGAGACCTTCGCCGAGCGTCTGGTTGAAGTGCTGATGAATGAATTCAAGATCACCTGGGTGCGCCTGAAGCTGACCAAGCCAGGTGCCGTGCCGGCCGCCAAGGGTGGTGTGGGTGTGGAGATCGAGCGCGGATGCCGCTGACCCAGATCTATCTCGGGCTCGGTAGCAATATCGAGCGCGAAACCCATTTGCAGGCCGGTCTGGATGCCTTGTCCACGTTTCTGGTGGATATCCGCTGTTCGCCTGTGTTCGAAAGCCAGCCGGTGGGAATCAAGAGCGGGCCGTTCTTCAACTTCGTGGTGTCGGCGTTCACCGATCTGCCGTTGATCGAGTTGGATCGCCGCTTGAAGTTCATTGAAGCGGACAACGGTCGCTATGCGCCGGATCGCAAGGGCTTGCCGCTGGATATCGACGTGTTGCTGTACGGCGATCTGGCCGGCAACTTCGACGGGCTGATCCTGCCCCGGGCGGAAATCCTGAAAAATGCCTTTGTGCTGTGGCCGCTGTCTTTGATTGCGCCGGATCGGGTACATCCCGGTGTAGGAAAAAGCTTTGCCACATTGTGGGCCGAAGCGCAGATCGATCAGGTGCTGGCACCGGTCGGATTTGAATGGCGCGGTACTCAGCTCACGCCTTCAGGTCTGGCTTGAACGGTTTGATCCGCCCTGGCGAGGGCGGATCAAATGTTTTCAGGACGCCGCCGATTCCTTGTAAACCTTCAGCGCCTTGAGCCGTTCGCGCTTGAGTGCCTCGCCCAGTTCCGGGCCTTTGAATCCCTTCTCCAGCAACGGCTGCACTGCCACGTCGCGCGCCACATTGGCCGCGCCGCGCAGGTAATCCGCCTGTGGATAACTGCGCTGCTCAAGCCCTTTGCGGCCTCGGGCATCCATCTCGCACGCGACGATGAACTCTTCGAAACGCTGTGGCCGACGGTAAACGTCAAAGCTTTGCAGCAACTCGAGCAAGGTCGAAGCCTTCAGCTCCAGGGCGCGATGCCCGTGGGTGTGATATTGGCCGACCAGCAAGGCCAGTTCCTGACAGTCCTTCGGTGCCTTGAAGCGCTCGTTGACCGCTTTGATCAACTTCAGGCCTTTGTGCTCATGGGCGATGTGTCGTGGCCATTCCTCCTCTGGAGTAAGGCCTTTGCCGAGGTCGTGCAGCAGGCAGGCCCAGCGCACGGTCAACGGCTGCTTGTGCAGGGCTGACTGCTCAAGCACGCTCAGGGTGTGGATGCCGCTGTCGATTTCCGGGTGATGGGCTTCCGGTTGCGGCACGCCGAACAAGGCATCGACCTCTGGCATCAGCACCTTCAAGGCGCCGCAATCGCGCAGCACCTGAATGAAAACCTGGGGCTGATCTTCCATCAGTGCGCGGGAAATCTCTTTCCAACTGCGTTCGGCCGTAAGGGCTTCCAGCTCACCCGATTCGCTGAGCTGACGCATCAGCTCCAATGTCTCGGGCGCCACCTTGAAACCAAGCTCCGCGTAGCGGGCAGCAAAGCGCGCAACGCGCAGAACCCTGAGCGGATCTTCGGCAAACGCGGGGGAAACGTGGCGCAGAATCCGTTCTTCGAGATCGCGCTGGCCGTGGTAGGGGTCGGTCAGATTTTGCTGATCATCCTCAGCCATGGCGTTGATCGTAAGGTCACGGCGGATCAGGTCTTCTTCAAGTGTGACCTCGGGGCTGGCGTGAAAGGTGAAACCACCATAACCGCGACCGCTCTTGCGCTCGGTGCGGGCGAGGGCGTACTCCTCGCCGCTTTTCGGGTGAAGAAAAACCGGGAAGTCCGCGCCGACCGGGCGAAATCCCTTGGCGAGCATTTCTTCTGTGGTCGCGCCGACCACCACCCAATCGATATCGGTGAGCGGTTTGCCCAGCAGGCGATCACGTACAGCACCGCCGACCTTGTAAATCTGCATAAAAAACCTCCGTTGGCCCGACAGGATAACCCTTGCGCCGGACTTTCGGAGGCCTGAACGGGATCAAAGATGAATGACGGCCAGGTCGAGTCGACCGTAATCCCCCTCACTGTGTTCGCTGCGGGGCGGAACATGATGGGTCTTCATGATCTGGTCGCCTTGCAGGGTTTCCAGATGAATGTCGAAGCCCCACAGCCGGTGCAGGTGTTTCAGAACCTCCTCGGTGGAATCGCCCAGCGGTTTGCGGTCGTGTTGCTGGTGGCGCAGGGTCAGCGAGCGGTCGCCGCGGCGGTCGATGCTGTAGATCTGCACGTTCGGTTCGCGATTGCCGAGGTTGCATTGCGCTGCGAGCGTTTCGCGAATGATCCGGTAGCCGCCCTCGTCATGGATCGCAGGCACCAGCAGATCGTCCTTCTGGTCGTCATCGAGAATGCTGAACAGTTTCAGGTCGCGGATCACCTTGGGTGACAGGTACTGCAGGATGAAGCTCTCATCCTTGAAGCTGCTCATGGCGAACTTGATGGTCGACAGCCAGTCGCTGCCGGCGATTTCCGGGAACCAGCGGCGGTCTTCTTCCGTCGGCTCTTCGCACATGCGCCTGATGTCGCGATACATCGCAAAACCCAACGCATACGGGTTGATGCCGTTGTAATAAGGGCTGTCGAACCCCGGCTGGAACACCACGCTGGTGTGGGACGTCAGGAACTCCATCATGAAGCCGTCGGTCACCAGGCCTTCGTCGTACAGGTCGTTCATCAGCGTGTAGTGCCAGAACGTCGCCCAGCCTTCGTTCATCACCTGGGTCTGGCGCTGTGGATAGAAATACTGGGCGATCTTGCGCACGATCCGCACGATCTCGCGCTGCCAAGGCTCCAGCAATGGCGCGTGCTTCTCGATGAAATACAGGATGTTTTCCTGTGGCTCGGCCGGAAAGCGTGCGTTGTCCTTGTCGCTGTACTTGTCTGCGCCTTTGGGAATGGTGCGCCACAGGTCGTTGATCTGCTTCTGCAGGTGTTCTTCGCGATCCTTCTGCCGACGCCGCTCTTCCTCGGCGGAAATCGGGTACGGACGTTTGTAGCGGTCGACACCGTAGTTCATCAGGGCGTGGCAGGAATCGAGCAGATCCTCTACGGCATCAATCCCGTGGCGCTCCTCGCACTGCATGATGTACTGCTTGGCGAACACCAGGTAATCGATGATCGAACTGGCGTCGGTCCAGGTGCGGAACAGATAGTTGCCCTTGAAGAAACTGTTGTGGCCGTAGCAGGCATGCGCAACCACCAGTGCCTGCATGCAGATGGTGTTTTCTTCCATCAGGTACGCGATGCACGGGTCCGAGTTGATCACGATCTCGTACGCCAGCCCCATCTGCCCGCGGCTGTAGGATTTCTCAGTGCTGAGGAAGTGCTTGCCGTAGGACCAATGGTGATAGCCCAGCGGCATGCCAACCGAAGCGTAGGCGTCCATCATCTGCTCGGCGGTAATCACTTCGATCTGGTTGGGGTAGGTATCCAAAGCATAACGGGCCGCGATACGGGCGATTTCACGGTCGTACGTCTGGATCAGCTCGAAAGTCCATTCCGAGCCTGTGGAAATGGGTTGGCGCTTCTGCTCTTTGGCGGTCTTGGCGGTCATGTCACTAACCTGCGCTGGAAGAGTTCACGGAAGACCGGATAGATATCCCCGGCCGAGACCAGTTGCTGCTGGGCAAAAGTGTCGGAAAAGGCTTCGGCGATGCGTTCGTACTCGTACCACAAGGCCTGATGTTCGCGCGGGGTGATCTCCACGTAAGTGTAGTACTGCACGAACGGCATGATCTGGTTGATCAGGATGTCGCGGCAGATCGGCGAATCGTCGTTCCAGTTGTCGCCGTCGGAAGCCTGCGCGGCGTAGATGTTCCATTCATTGCTCGGATAGCGCTCGGCCATGATCTCCTGCATCAGTTTCAGGGCGCTGGAAACGATGGTGCCGCCGGTCTCGCGGGAATAGAAAAACTCCTCTTCGTCCACTTCGCGGGCGCTGGTGTGGTGGCGGATGAACACCACGTCGATCTTGTCGTAGTTCCGCTTGAGGAACAGGTACAACAGGATGAAAAACCGTTTGGCGATGTCCTTGGTCGCCTGGGTCATGGAGCCGGAAACGTCCATCAGGCAGAACATCACGGCTTTCGAGCTGGGGTTTGGCTGCTTGATCAGCAGGTTGTACTTGAGGTCGAAGGTGTCGAGGAACGGCACCCGATGGATGCGCGCACTGAGTTTCTCGATTTCTGCCTCGAGATCCTGAATGTCGCCGAAGTTGTCGGGTTCTTCGCGTTTGAGTCGCGCCAGTTCCTCTTTGACCTCGCGCAGTTTGGCACGGCTGCTGCCCGAGAGCGCGATGCGCCGGGCGTGGGCCGAACGCAGGGTACGGATGATGTTGATCCGCGACGGGTTGCCCTCGTTGCTGATCCCCGCACGTACGGTCTTGAAGGTGTCGGTGCCGGTCAGGTTGCGCTTGACCAGGTTGGGCAGTTCGAGGTCCTCGAACATGAATTCGAGGAATTCTTCCTGGGTGATCTGGAAGACGAACTCGTCCATGCCTTCGCCGGAGTTGCCGGCCTTGCCCGGCCCTCGGCCTCCGCCGCCTCCCGGCGGACGAGCGATGTGTTCGCCAGCGGTGAATTCCTTGTTGCCGGGGTGAACCACGGTCTGCTTGCCGCCGCGACCATGGTGAAGCACCGGTTCGTCGATATCGCGACCGGGAATGCTGATCTGCTCGCCGTGTTCCATATCGGTGATGGAACGCCGGCTGACCGCCTCTTCGACAGCCTTCTTGATGTGGTCACGGTAACGCCGCAGGAAGCGCTGACGGTTCACCGTGCTCTTGTTCTTGCCATTGAGACGTCGGTCGATCACATAGCTCATGACTGCTCCTTAGAAGCTGTCCTGCAAAGGGGCGAGCGGTCATGCAGCATTGAACCGAATGCCAAGGGACGTACACGCTCCCCCAAGCGCTTTGGGTGCTGCCTGAACCTCGCTACCGCCTTTCGAACACCTTCCAGAGGCCTGTGTAGCAGAAAATGCAGGCACAAGCCTCGGGCTGACGACAACCGGTCTGACCGGCCGCGGTTTACTGTGATTTTCTGACCCGCAGGTACCACTCGGAGAGCAGTCGTACCTGTTTGTCGGTGTAGCCGCGTTCGACCATTCGTGTAACGAAGTCGTTGTGCTTCTGTTGATCCTCTTTGCTGGCCTTGGCGTTGAAGCTGATGACTGGCAGCAGGTCTTCGGTGTTCGAGAACATTTTCTTCTCGATGACCACCCGCAGTTTTTCGTAGCTGAGCCAGGTCGGGTTCTTGCCGTTGTTGTTGGCCCGGGCGCGCAGCACGAAGTTGACGATTTCGTTTCGGAAATCCTTCGGATTGCTGATGCCGGCCGGTTTCTCGATTTTTTCCAGCTCCTCGTTGAGGGCGACGCGGTTGAGGATCTCGCCGGTTTCCGGATCGCGGTATTCCTGATCCTGAATCCAGAAGTCCGCATAAAGCACGTAGCGGTCGAAGATGTTCTGGCCGTACTCGCTGTAAGACTCGAGGTAGGCGGTCTGGATCTCCTTGCCGATGAATTCGATATAACGCGGTGCCAGGTACTCTTTCAGGTAGCGCAGATAGCGTTCCCGGGTCTCGGCCTGGAACTGTTCCTGTTCGATCTGCTGTTCCAGCACGTAGAGCAGGTGTACCGGGTTGGCGGCGATTTCATGGGGATCGAAGTTGAAGACCTTGGACAGGATCTTGAACGCGAACCGGGTCGACAGACCGTTCATGCCTTCGTCGACGCCCGCTGCATCGCGGTATTCCTGGATCGACTTGGCCTTCGGATCGGTGTCCTTGAGGTTTTCGCCGTCATACACCCGCATCTTGGAGTAGATGTTGGAGTTTTCCGGCTCCTTCAGGCGTGACAGCACGGTGAACTGCGCCAGCATCTTCAGGGTGTCCGGCGCGCAATGGGCCTTGGCCAAGGAGCTGTTGAACAGCAGCTTGTCGTAGATCTTCACCTCGTCGCTCACACGCAGGCAGTAAGGCACCTTGACGATGTAGATCCGGTCGATGAAGGCTTCGTTGTTCTTGTTGTTGCGGAAGGTGTGCCACTCCGATTCGTTGGAGTGGGCCAGCAGGATCCCGGTGAACGGAATCGCGCCGAGGCCTTCGGTACTGTTGTAGTTACCTTCCTGGGTGGCGGTCAGCAATGGGTGGAGCACCTTGATCGGTGCCTTGAACATCTCGACGAATTCCATCAGGCCCTGGTTGGCCCGGCACAGCGCACCGGAGTAGCTGTAGGCGTCGGCGTCGTTCTGCGGGAATTCTTCGAGTTTGCGGATATCGACCTTGCCCACCAGCGCGGAGATGTCCTGGTTGTTTTCGTCACCCGGTTCGGTCTTGGCCACGGCGATCTGGTTGAGGATCGACGGGTACAGTTTGACCACACGGAACTGGCTGATGTCGCCGCCGAATTCGGCCAGGCGCTTGGTGGCCCATGGCGACATGATGGTGTTCAGGTAGCGCCGTGGAATGCCGAAGTCTTCTTCGAGGATCGCGCCATCTTCGGTGGCGTTGAACAGACCCAGTGGCGATTCGAATACCGGCGAGCCCTTGATCGCGTAGAAGGGCACTTTTTCGATGAGCTGTTTCAGCTTCTCGGCCAGGGACGACTTGCCGCCGCCGACAGGGCCGAGCAGATAAAGGATCTGTTTCTTCTCTTCCAGGCCCTGAGCGGCATGACGGAAATACGACACGATCTGGTCGATGCATTCTTCCATGCCGTGGAAGTCTTCAAAGGCCGGATAGCGACGGATCACCTTGTTGGAAAAGATGCGCGACAGTCTCGAGTTGGTCGAGGTGTCGAGCAGTTCCGGTTCGCCGATGGCCAGCAATAGACGCTCGGCGGCGGAAACGTAGGCACTGCGATCCTTTTTGCACAGTTCCAGGTACTCCTGCAGGGAGAATTCTTCCTGGCGTGTGGACTCGAAGCGTTGTTGGAAGTGGCTAAAGATACTCATGACGTCACCTCGCTCGATACGTGGAGCCGACGCCGGATCACTCAGTCGATGCTGGCAAGCAGCTGCGATGGCAGCTGTTGTTTACCCCCCAGAACACTTTCGCGATCGACAATCGCGAAAGTCACTCCCGATGACCCGTGCGCCGGTGTACCGGCTCTCCCCTGTTTTGGATGGCCTGGGCTTAAGGATAGTTGGGAATTCGGGAGGTAAAGGCGAGATACGTAATTAGTTGTGGCAGACCGTTCGTCTGCCACCGCGCAAGCCCGCGGGAGCCGGGGCCTGCACGTTACAAAAAAATTATTCGGAGGTGCCTTGCGCGGTTTCCGCAGGAAAAGTCGTACGCCACAGTTCGAAGCCGCCGTCCATGCTGTAGACGTCGGAGAAGCCCTGGCTCACGAGGTACGCCGCAGCACCCTGGCTCGAGTTGCCGTGGTAGCAGACCACGACGGTGGGTGCATCGAGGTCGGCGCCCTGGATGAAAGCATGGAGGGAATGATTATCCAGATGCTTCGAGCCGCTGATGTGCAGTGCGGCAAATGTTGCCGGGTCACGGACGTCGACGACCACGGCACCTTGCTCGCGCAGGGCCTGGGCCTGTTCCGGGGGGATACGTTTGAATTCGCTCATGGCGGGCTCCTGTGGCTCGGCTGAAAACGCAGTCTAGCGCGGGGCGCTGACGGGAGAAGATTCGGTGATCAGTGGCGCGACGCTGGGCAGTACGGCCCCATGCTCGTCGCATTTGCATGACAGGCGTTCGCCGCTGTCGACGTTCATCAGGGTCAGGCTGCCGCCCCATACGCAACCGGTGTCGACGGCCGAGATGCCGGGCTCGTGAACGTTGCCTTCCAGTGCCGCCCAGTGACCGAAAATGATCCGCAGACCACGGGTCTTGCGTTCCTTGTGCTGGAACCAGGGCTTGTAGCCCGGCGGCGCGGTGTCGAGGCCTTCCTTGCTCTTGAGGTCGAGCTTGCCTTCGGCGGTGCAGAAACGCATGCGGGTGAAGTAATTGGTGATGACTCGCAGGCGTGTCACGCCTTTGAGGTCGCTGTCCCATTTCGCCGGCTCGTTACCGTACATGCCGTCGAGAAAGGGTGGAAGCAGGTTGTCGTCACGCAGCGCGGTCTCGACTTCTTCAGCGTACTTGAGCGCCTTGCGCAGCGACCATTGCGGCGGGATGCCCGCGTGCACCATGGCCACTTCGCGTTGTTCGTCGTAGTGCATGAGTTTCTGCTGGCGCAACCATTCCATCAGTTCGGCGCAGTCCGGCGCTTCAAGGATTTCACGCAGCGTGTCGGACTTCTTCATGCGCTCGATGTTCTTCGCCGCTGCCAGCAAGTGCAGGTCGTGATTACCGAGTACGCAGACCAGCGAGTCGCGCATGCCATAAAGGAAGCGCAGGGTTTCCAGTGATTGCGGGCCCCTGTTGACCAGATCGCCCACCAGCCACAGGCGATCCAGGGTCGGATCGAACGCGACCTGCTTGAGCAGGCACTTGAGTGGTTCGAGGCAGCCTTGCAGGTCGCCGACGGCATACGTCGCCATCAGTGCAGGGCTCCGGGAACGGCGAGGCGGAAGGGCTTGATGATCGCATCGAAATGCTTGCCGTCGTCGGCGATCATTTCGTAAGTGCCTTGCATGGTGCCTACCTTGGTGGTCATCACCGTGCCACTGCTGTAGGTGTGGCTTTTGCCGGCGCCGATCAACGGTTGCTGGCCGACCACGCCGGCGCCGCGCACTTCTTCGACATGCCCGTCGCCATCGGTGATCACCCAGTGGCGCGACATCAGGCGGGCCGGTTGCTCGCCATTGTTCTGCACGGTGATGGTGTAGGCGAAGGCAAAGCGCTCGTGCTCGGGTTGCGATTGGTCTGCCAGATAGTGGGTAACGACACTGACATCGACCTGGTAGCGAGGATCGGACATGCAAAAGGCCTTAAAAACGAAGCGGGACGCGGGGCGTAGCTGATTGGGATTCAGTCTAGGCAAGTATCGGGCAGTAGACCAGAGTTGGCGTCCCGCCCGATAGCGATCATTGCCGGTCAGTCGGCTTCAGGCGCCTTTGCCGGCTGTTCGGCGAGCTTGTCGGCCAGGCGCACGAACGCGGCCAGATCGAGTTGCTCCGGTCGCAGGCTGCCATCGACGCCGGCGGCTTCGATTTCGGCGTTGCTCAGCAACTGCTTGAGGGTGTTGCGCAGGGTCTTGCGACGCTGGTTGAAGGCTTCACGCACCACCCGCTCGAGCAGGCGATGATCCTTGGCCGGATGCGGCAGTACGGCGTGCGGTACCAGGCGGACGATCGCCGAGTCGACTTTCGGCGGCGGATTGAATGCGCCCGGGCCGACGTTGAACAGGTGTTCGACCCGGCAATGGTACTGAACCATGATCGACAGACGGCCCCAATCGCCGCCACCAGGACCTGCGGCCAGACGCTCGACCACTTCCTTCTGCAGCATGAAGTGCATGTCGCGGATGATGCCGGCGTTGTTCAGCAGGTGGAAAATCAGCGGCGTGGAGATGTTGTACGGCAGGTTGCCGACCACGCGCAGGCTGTTCGGCGCAGCGTTCAGGCTGTTGAAGTCGAACTTCAGCGCATCGCCCTGATGCAGGTTGAAATTGCTCTTGCCGGCAAACTGCTGGTTGAGGATCGGGATCAGGTCCTTGTCCAGCTCCACCACGTCCAGCTGTGCGCCGGAGTTGAGGATGCCGGCGGTCAATGCGCCCTGGCCCGGCCCGATTTCCAGCATGCGGTCGCCGGCCTTGGCACTGATGGAGCGCAGGATGCGGTCGATGACGCCGGCATCGTGCAGGAAGTTCTGGCCAAAGCGTTTGCGCGCCTTGTGTTGGTATTGCTCGGTCATAAACGGGTCTCGGCCATCTGGTAGGCGGTTTCCAGGGCGACTTGCAGGCTGCCGGTGTCGATCTTGCCGCTGCCGGCCAGATCCAGGGCGGTGCCATGGTCGACCGACGTGCGGATGATCGGCAGGCCCAGGGTCACGTTGACTGCAGCGCCGAAGCCTTTGTACTTCAGCACGGGCAGGCCCTGGTCGTGGTACATCGCCAGCACTGCATCGCAGTGCTCCAGATATTTGGGGGTAAACAGAGTGTCGGCAGGCAGCGGGCCACGAAGGTCCATGCCCTCGCCGCGCAGGCGCTCCAATGTGGGTTCGATGATGTCGATTTCTTCATGGCCCAGGTGTCCGCCTTCACCGGCGTGCGGGTTAAGCCCGCAGACCAGGATGCGCGGTTGGGGGATGCCGAATTTTTGTTGCAGATCAGCGTGCAGAATCCGCGTGACCCGCTCCAGCCGCTCCGGCGTGATCGCATCGGCGATGTCGCGCAGGGGCAGGTGAGTGGTGACCAGCGCCACGCGCAAACCGCGGGTGGCGAGCATCATTACCACTTGGGCGGTGTGGGTCAGGTCGGCGAGAAATTCGGTGTGGCCGGAAAACGCGATGCCCGATTCGTTGATCACGCCTTTGTGCACCGGGGCGGTGATCATTCCGGCGAAGTCGCCGTTCAGGCAGCCGTTGCCAGCGCGGGTCAGGGTTTCGAGGACGAATGCGGCGTTGGCCTTGTCCAGTTGCCCGGCGACCACGGGGGCGCTGAGCGGGGTGTCCCAGACGTACAGGCTGTTGGCGGGCGCCGGTGCGTCCGGCCAGTGGTCAGGCGCCACTTCCAGCAAGCTGACGGCCAGCCCCAGCTGCGCGGCCCGCTCTTGGAGCAGGTCGCGGCTGGTGATGGCAATCAGGGGATGTGGCTGGGCTTGCGAGGCGAGCAGCAGGCACAGGTCGGGACCGATGCCGGCCGGTTCGCCGGGTGTCAGCGCGAAACGCTTGGGTTTCACTGCGCTGCCTGGTCTGCACCAGGGAGTTTGATCTCTACGTACGCTTCGTCACGGATCTGACGCAGCCAGGTTTGCAGCTCTTCGTCGTATTTGCGGTTACGCAGTACGGTCATCGCTTGCTGCTCACGGGCCTGTTCGGTGCTATCGGTGGCGCGACGGCCAAGGACTTCCAGAACGTGCCAGCCGTACTGGGTCTGGAACGGCTTGGACAGCTGACCCTGCGGGGACTTGGCCATCACGGCGCGGAATTCCGGTACCAGTGCGTTCGGGTCGATCCAGTTCAGGTCGCCGCCGTTGAGGGCAGAGCCCGGGTCTTCCGAATACTTCTTGGCCAGTTCGGCGAAATCTTCACCGGCTTCGATGCGGTTGTAGAGCGATTGGGCCAGCTCCTTGGTCTTGGCTTCGTCGCGAACCGGACTTGGCTTGACCAGGATGTGGCGCACATGCACTTCGTCGCGCATCTGGCTCTCGCCACCACGTTTTTCCAGCAGCTTCAGGATGATGAAACCACCCGGAGTGCGTGCCGGTTGAGTGATTTCGCCAGTCGCCATGCGGCTCAGTTCACGGTCGAACGGCGGTGGCAGTTGAGCGGCTTTACGCCAGCCCATATCGCCGCCTTCCAGCGCGTTGTCACTGGCAGAGTTGGCTACGGCCATCTGGCCGAAGTCGGCGCCTTGCTTGAGCTGCTGGTAAACCTCCATCGCCTTGCGAGCGGCACTCTGAATCGCTTCGGAGTTGGCGCTTTCCGGGGTCGGGATCAGGATGTTGGCCAGATGCAGCTCTTCGGACAGTTGCATCTTGCCCAGGTCGGAGGCAAGGAAGTTCTTCACCTCCTGTTCCGAGACCTGGATGCGTTCGGCCACGCGGCGCTGGCGTACACGGCTGATGATCATTTCGCGGCGGATCTGCTCGCGAGCGTCTTCATAGGAGAGGCCGTCACGGGACAGGGCAATGCGGAACTGCTCCGGGGTCATGTTGTTGCGCTGGGCAATGGTGCCCACAGCCTGGTTCAGTTCCTCATCGGTGATGCGGATACCGGAACGCTCGCCGATCTGCAGTTGCAGGTTTTCGACGATCAGGCGCTCGAGCACCTGTTGGTCCAGCACGCCCGGAGGTGGTAAACCGCCGCCACGCTTGGCGATGGTTTGCTGAACTTCGTGGACGCGTTGATCCAGCTGGCTCTGCATGACTACGTCGTTGTCGACGATGGCCACCACTTTATCGATGGACTGCACCGCGGCGTTGGCCGCGGTACCCAGGAACAGCGCGCCCAGCATCAGCGGGCGCAGACAATCAGAAAGCTTGGTCTTCACGTTGACGATAACCTTGGATGCCTTTGTCGAGGAAGCTCTCTACCTTGGTGCCTACAACACCGCCGAGACCCTTCAGAACAATTTGGAGGAAGACGCCGTGGTCGCCTTTTTCGTTTTCCGGGGCATTCTGACTGAACTCGTCATAGCTGACCCAGTAACGGTTGATCAGGCGCAGTTTCCAGCAGCAGTTGTCATATTCGAAACCACCGAAGGCTTCCAGCGTGCGATTGCGGTTGTAGTCGTACTGCCAGCGGCTGATCGCGCTCCACTGCGGAACGATCGGCCAAATGACCGAGAAGTCATGCTGCTGGATCTTGTAGTAGTCCTTCACGTAGCCAGGAGTACCAGGGGTGCCGTAGTCACCGCCGCCCACCGACCATTTACCGGTGTTCTGGTCGTAACGGACCTGGTCGTTGCGATAGCGATAGCCGACGTTGACGACCTTGTTCGGGTTGTCTTCAGGCTGGTAGTGGAACATTGCACTGCCGGAGCGTGGGCTGCGGCTGTCCGGATCCCAGTTGTAGTCGGCCGTGGTGCGCCAGTCGCGGTTCCAGCGATATTCGTATTCCAGCGCGTATGGCGAAACGTTGGAGTGTGCGTCTTCGCGAGTTTTTGCATCGATTCCCGGCAGTTGAACTTCCCGATCTTTGAAGTACAGGGCCTGGCCAATGCTGATGCGTTGGCGCTCGAAACCGTTTTCCTCGATCCAGCGGTTCGTCACACCCAGCGATAACTTGTTCTCGTCACCGACGCGGTCGGAGCCAGAGAAGCGGTTGTCCCGGAACAGCGTCGAGTAATTGAAGGTGTATTCGCTGGTGTCGAACACTGGAATGTCTGCCTGATCCTTTTCGGGTACGTAAAGGTAAAACAGACGAGGCTCCAGGGTCTGGAGGTAGTTTTTGCCGAACCATTGGGTGTTGCGATCAAAGTAAAGACCACTGTCGATACTGGCGATCGGTACGCCACGGTTCTGGTTGCTGCCAAACTTGCCGTAGAGTTTCTGCACCTCTGGTGTCTGCGCATCGATCTGCGATTTGCCGATGCTATCCAGATCCAGTTGGTACTGGGTGTACTGGTACTTGAGCGATGGTTTGAGGAAGCCGTATGTCCAGTTCAGTGGCAGGCTGACGGCTGGTTTCAGGTTCAAACGATCACCGTTGGCACGTGCCAGACCGGTGACGTTGTTGTCGAGACGAGTGTCGATCGTGCCATTTTCGTTCACGAAGTTGCCGGTCTTCAGGTCGCGGTCAAACCGCACGATTTCCGTTTCGTAGTCGAAGTCCAGGCCTTGTGGGTGATACGGCAGCTTCCCGTCGAGGGTGATCTGCGGCAATCGGTCGTACGGCGTGACGTTCGAAATGGTAGCCAATTGATAGGCTTGTGCGTTCAGACGAGCGATATAACTGTCGCCACGATAGGTGATTGCACCCTGCTGGTTCACGTAGTCGGCGCTTTTCACGCCGATCTGGTCGGTCTGCAAATCCTGGAAGTAATAAGGATCACTGATCTTGGTGTAGTCCACCTGGGTGAGCACACGGGAATCGAGACCACCCTTGTGTTGCCAGTTGTACATGTAGCGGGTTTTGTCGTAGTCGGTCTGGCCCTTGCGCTCGTCGTCCTCGTCGTTGAGATACGCTGCGCCGAACTGACCTTCGCTCGACTTGGTCAGGTAACGGAATTCGCCTTCCATCAACATGCCGCGCTTGCTCATGTAGCGCGGATACAACGTGGCATCGTAGTTCGGTGCCAGGTTGAAGTAGTACGGGGTCACCAGCATGAAGCCGGTGTCGCTGCCGGTGCCGATGGTCGGCGGCAGGAAACCCGACTGACGACGATCGTCGATCGGGAAGTAGATGTACGGCGTGTACAGGACAGGAATGTCCTTGACCCGCAGCGTCACGTTGGTCGCGGTACCGAAGCCGGTAGCAGGGTTCAGGGTGATGTTGTTGCCCTTGAGCTGCCAGGCGTTGCTGTTCGGTTCGCACGTGGTGTATGTGCCGTCCTTCAGACGGATGATCGCGTTTTCGGCACGCTTGGCGTACAGCGCGTTACCGCGGATGCGCGACTTGTGCATGACGTATTCGGCGTTGTCGACCTTGGCTTCACCGGTGTCCAGCTGCACATCGGCGTGGTCGCCGACGATCAGTGCACCGTTGTCGCGAATGCGCACGTTGCCCGCCAGTTCGCCACGGCTTTCGGCCTGATACAGGTTGGCCTCGTCGGCTTCGACCTGCATGCTGCCCTGACGCATGACCACGTCACCGGCGAGACTCGCGACCTGCGAATCCTGCTGGTAACGCGACGCTTTGGCGCCGATGAAGGTCGGGGCGTCACTTTTATTCGTCTTGTCATTCATGCCAGGACGAATCGGTTCGATATAGGAACCAGAGCAGTAAGGACCGGTCTCGGCCAGCTGGGCGGCGGTGAGCTTCTCGCGCGGAACCCAGTCGAGGTGACTGTAGTCTTCGCTACGGGATTTCAGGCCACGGCCCTTGGACTCGGTAACCAGTACCGGCTTGGGCCCGGACTCCGCAGTGGAGCCGCTCTCGGCCGGGGCTTCGCCAGCGGCACTGACGGCACTGCCGTCATGCACGGGACGCGGCGGCAAGGTAGCGGCCGGCGTCTTCGGCGAGCAGGCCCAGCCTCCCGTTGCCGAGACGGCGCAGTCATACTGCTCGGCGGCAACAACGAATGAACTGGCCAGAGGTTGCATAGCCAGCAGACTGCCGGTTACCAACAACGGAAATTTTTTACGAAACGCGGGGGATTTCAATGCCATCTTATTAGTCCGGGCTTCCTGCGTGCCATCTGCCCGCGGTGTGGGCCGCACGCCTCTCGATGGTCTGAAAAAGATGCTGGATAATAAAGCATGACCCGCTTGACGGCTAGCGCCGTCGGAGACCCTTGCAATGCCTGATCAAGATGTACGCTTGCAACACCTGAAAGTTTGGCTCGATGAACAGTTGACAACCCTTTTTGCAGATCAGGGCTGGGGAGCCGTACCCCCGGCCACGTTGACCGCGGCCAGCAGCGACGCGAGTTTCCGTCGGTATTTCCGTTGGGAAGGCGCGGGTCGCAGCTTCGTCGTGATGGACGCGCCGCCACCTCAGGAAAACTGCAAACCGTTCGTGGATATCGCCTTTTTGCTCGCGAAATCCGGCATCAACGTGCCGAAAATTTATGCAGAAGACCTCGAACGCGGGTTTCTTTTGCTCAATGACCTGGGCAACAAGACCTATCTGGACGTGATCGACAGCGAAAATGCCGACACGTTATTCAGCGATGCCCTGCAAGCACTGCTGGCTTTTCAGCAGCTGCCGATGGTGGCGCCGCTGCCGAGCTATGACGTCGCGTTGTTGCGCCGCGAGCTGGAACTGTTCCCCGAGTGGTACGTGAAACGCGAGCTGGGCGTCGAGTTCGATGCAACCCAACAGCAGCAGTGGCAAAAGGTCAGCGATCTGCTGATCGACAGCGCCCTGGCCCAACCGAAGGTCTTGGTGCACCGCGACTACATGCCACGCAACCTGATGCTCAGCGAGCCAAATCCCGGCGTGCTGGATTTTCAGGACGCCGTGTACGGCCCGGTGACCTACGACGTGACCTGCCTGTTCAAGGACGCCTTCCTCAGCTGGCCAGAAGAGCGTGTGCGCGGCTGGCTGGAAAGCTACTGGCAGCAGGCGTCGGCGCTTAACATCCCGGTGCAGCCGGACTTCGAAGAGTTCCTGCGCGCCAGCGACCTGATGGGCGTGCAGCGCCATCTGAAAGTCATCGGCATCTTCGCCCGCATCTGCCATCGCGATGGCAAGCCGCGTTACCTCGGCGATGTGCCGCGTTTCTTCTCCTATATAGAAGCGGTCATCGCGCGCCGTCCCGAGCTGGCGGATCTGCAGGCACTGCTGGTCAGCCTGCGTGGTGGAGTGACGGCATGAAGGCAATGATTCTGGCGGCGGGCAAAGGCGAGCGCATGCGCCCGCTGACCCTGACCACCCCCAAACCGCTGGTGCGAGCCGGCGGTGTGCCGCTGATTGAATACCACCTGCGTGCCCTGGTCGCGGCCGGCTTCAATGAGATCGTGATCAATCACGCCTGGCTCGGACAGCAGATCGAAGATCATCTGGGCAATGGTTCGCAATTCGGCGTGTCGATCCAGTATTCGCCGGAGGGCGAGCCACTGGAAACCGGCGGCGGCATTTTCCGCGCCTTGCCACTGTTGGGCGACGACGCGTTTCTGGTGGTCAACGGCGATATCTGGACCGATTACGACTTCAGCGTGCTGCATCAGCCGATCACCGGGCTGGCGCATCTGGTGCTGGCGGACAACCCGGCCCATCACCCGACAGGCGACTTCACCCTGACCGACGGCCAGGTGCGTGATGGCCAGACCGACGCGGCGACCCTGACCTACAGCGGTATCGCCGTGCTGCACCCGCAGTTGTTCGATGGCTGCAGCGACGGTGCCTTCAAACTGGCGCCGCTGCTGCGTAAAGCCATGGCGGACGGGCAGGTGACCGGCGAGCGGCTGAAAGGTCACTGGGTCGATGTCGGTACCCACGAGCGTCTGGCCGAAGCCGAAGCCTTGATAGAAGCGAGTCGCTGATATGTTGTGGCCAGGGACTCTGATTGGAGCCGGAGCGGGTTTTGCTATCGCCAGCATTCCGGGGGCCATGCTTGGTGCTTTGTTGGGGCAGGCGCTGGATCGGCGTCTGCATTTGCAGAGCTGGGGGCATTTGCGGGAAAAACTCGGCGGTCGGCCGATGCTGCGCAACGACGAGCTGTTGTTCGTGTTGCTCGGGCGTCTGGCCAAGAGCGACGGGCGGGTCACGGACGGTCACATCCAGCAGGCGCGTCACGAGATGCGCGCGCTGGAAATGAGCGAGCCGGCGCAGCGCCGGGCGATTGCCGCGTTCAATCGCGGCAAGTCAGGCAACGACAATCTGCGCGGTTATCTGCGTCGGTTGAGTGCTCAGCCTCATGCGGCCGAAGGCGTGTTGCGCGCCTGTTGGCGAATGGTCTGGGCCGATGGCCGGGCCGGTGTCAGCGAGCGTGAATTGCTGGCGCAGTGGGGCAAGTGGCTGGGCTGGACGACGCACCAGATCCAGGCGTTGGCGGCGGACTACGAGCCGCACAAGCGTCCGATCGTCAGCGCGGCGGTGAGCTATCAGGAGGCGATGCGCCTGCTCGGCGTATCGGCCACCAGCGAACCGGCGCAGATCAAGCGTGCCTATCGACGCCTGCTCAGCCGACATCACCCGGACAAGGTGGCCGGGACGGGCGCCACGCCGGCGCAGGTGCGTGAGGCCACCGAGAGGACCCGCGAATTGCACAATGCCTACACGTTGATTCGCGAACGGCGGGATTTTCGTTAGGCATAAAAAAATCGCAGCGTCGGGCTGCGATTTTTTTTGTCTGCGTTTTGACGGTCCGGACTTTTAGTCCGGGCTCTGCGGATTCAGCCAGCCACGCACCCGGCGGAACAATTGCTCCTGCTCGGCTTTGTTGTCCGGCAAGGCCTTGAGTGCAACCTGACTGAACGCGGACGTCTTCAGCCGCTTGCTCGCCTGCATGCGCTCCAGTGCCGAGTTGCGGTCCGGCGCCTTATCCATGTAGAAAATGTCGGCTGTCGGCAGTTTCAGGGTCGGCGTCAGTTCCACCAGTTCCGGTTTGGCCTTGGCCGGGGTCTGTGCGGCCACCAGCAGCAGCTTCTCGACCTGCGAGCTCTGTCGCTCGCTCACGTAACGCGCCGCCCAGTAGGCGCCGGTACCATGACCGAGCACGACGATGCTGCGCGCGCTTTGTTGTTCGGCGTAGGCCAGTGCCGCGTCGATGCGGGCGAAGATTCGCTCGGCATCGGCCTTTGACTGTTCCTCGGTGGTTTCGGCAACGACCTTGTCGGCCACATCGGCTTCGCCGCCGGCGGCTTGTTCAATCGGTTCGGCGGTGGTCGAATCCTTGCTGCCCGGGTCGGCAGTTTTCGGTGCGGCGGGTGCTTCGACCACGCGCGGTGCGATGGCATCGCTTTGCAGATCGGGCAGGGTGATACTCAGGCTGCTCCACTCGACGTCCGGCAACTTGCGGCGCAACGGGCCGATCGCCTGGGGCCAGTCAGCGGTTTCGCCGGCACCGGGAATCAGGATTACCGCGCCTTTGGGTTCGGCGGTGTTGGCCGGTTTCCACAAGGCGAGGAAGGTGTCGCTGCCGGCTTGCAGTTGCTGTTGTTCCTGGGCCGGAACCTTGCGTTCGAGTGCCGCGGCTTCTTCCTGACTACGCTCAAGCAGTGGCTGGCGTTCGACCGGTTTTTCTTCGGCGGCTTTTTCTGCGGCGGGGGCGGGTGCCGGATCCGCAGCTTCGACGGAAAACGCACAAGGCAGGATCAGCGACAGGCACAATGCTGGCATTGCCAGGCGATAGACAGGGGGCATCGGTTATTCCAGGCCAGAAGTTATCCCGGCAGCCTAATGGGTTGGTCAGAATTTGTCAGTGTATGAGACTTCAATGATGCGTTTTTGCTGCCTGTGGGTTATCGGCTGTCTGGCGTTTCCCTTGATGGGTTGGGCGGCGCCTGCGCCACCGAGCCACCTCGCGCGGTTATCGGCGAGCGAACAACAGTGGCTCGCACAGCACAATGAATTGCGCGTGGGCCTGGTGTTGCAGGCGCCGTACGCGCAATACGACCGGCGCTTGCAGCGGCTGTCAGGGGCCAACGTCGAAGTCATGAAAGCATTGGCCAGGGCGCTGAATGTCGAGCTGAGCTGGCGCAATTTTCAGGATCTGGCCCAACTCGAGGCTGCTGCCCGGGATGGCGAAATCGACATCGCTCCGGGCCTGACCCAGACCCCGGGCGGGCTGCGTCTGTGGCAGTTCTCCGACCCGTACATGCGCGTGCCGCAACTGGTGGTCAGCGACCAGAAAAGCAGCGCGACCGTGGAGCTGGAAAAACTCGACAGCCAGACCCGCGTCGCCGTGCGCATGCCCGGCGTCACCGCCGATTACCTGCGCGGCAACTATCCGCACCTGAATCTGCAAGGCGTACCGATGGAGCGTCAGGCGCTGCAACTGTTGCTGAGTCAGCAGGCGTCCTACGCGGTGGTCGATGAGGCGCAGCTCGGTCGACTGTCGGCGGAGCCGGAGTTTGCCGGGCTGGTGGTGGTCGGTGATATCGGTCTGCCGCAACTGCTGCGCATCGGCACCCGCCGCGACTGGCCGGAACTGGCCGGAATCGTTGAAAGCGCCCTGCGCGCAATCCCGGCCAAGGATCTGGAACGCCTGCATGCGCAATGGCTGCAACCCAAGTATCCGCGGCTTTCCGAGTCGCCGGGCTTCTGGCAGAACCTGAGTCTGTTGTTCGCGGTGTTGCTGCTCAGTTGCGTGGCCATCGTGTTCTGGCAACGCCGCCAGCAACGCAGTCTTGAACAACGCCTGTTCGATGCGCGCGAAGACATCGCTTTGCGTGCCGCCAGCGAAGAAGCCCTGCGTCTGACCCAGTTTTCCATCGACCAGAGCACCGTCGGCATTCTTTGGGTGAACTGGGACAGCCATGTGCGCTACGCCAACCGTGCGGCAGAAAACATGCTCGGTTATCCACAGGGCGCCATCATTGATCGGCCGTTGATCGACTTCGAACCGGGCCTGCACATGGACCGCTGGCTCAACCTGTGGAAACGCGCCCGGGCCAGCGAAGAAGGGCCGCTTAGTTTTGAAACCAACTGTGTGCGGGCCGATGGCAGTGTGCTGCCGGCGGACGTGTCGCTGAGTTTCCTGCGTTTTCGTGATGGCGAATACCTGGTGGTTTATCTCACCGATGTCACCGAGCGCCGTCGTGCCCTGGCTGCGTTGCAGGAAAGCGAGGCGCGGCTGCAAGGCATCGCGGCCAATGTGCCGGGGCTGGTGTTCCGTCTCGAGCGCGCACCGGTCACCGGGCAGATCGACTTCGCCTACATCAGCGAGGGCAGCGAAAGTCTGGTCGGCTACGCGCCGGCCGCCATCGCCCATCGCGACATGGGCCTGCGCAGCCTGGTGCATCCGGATGACCGGGCCGCTTATCACCAGACCCAGGATCAAGCGCTGGACACCGACAGCGACTGGTCGTGGCAGGGCCGGATCCTCACGCGCCAGGGCGAGCAACGCTGGGCCGAAATCAAGGCGATCACCCGTCAGCTGGAAGGCGGTTCATATGTCTGGGACGGCATTGTCTGGGACATCACCGAAAGCAAACGCATCGAACTGGAGCTGGCGGCCTCCCGCGAGCAACTGCGCGAATTGTCGGCGCACCTGGAAAGCGTGCGGGAAGAGGAAAAGGCGCGCATCGCCCGCGAGGTTCACGATGAGCTGGGGCAGATGCTGACGGTGCTGAAACTGGAGACATCGATGTGCGAACTGGCCTACGCGCAACTCGACCCCGGTCTGAACGAACGGCTCAACAGCATGAAACGCCTGATCGCCCAGTTGTTCCAGCTGGTGCGCGATGTGGCGACGGCGTTGCGCCCGCCGATTCTCGATGCCGGGATCGCCTCGGCGATCGAGTGGCAGGCGCGGCGGTTCGAGGCGCGCACGCAAATTCCGTGTCTGGTGCAGGTGCCGGACAACCTTGCGCCGCTCAGCGACGCCAAGGCCATCGGCCTGTTCCGCATTCTTCAGGAGGCGCTGACCAACGTCATGCGCCATGCCCAGGCGCATACTGTTGAACTGACGCTGGCGCAGGAAGGCGACGAATTGTGTCTGACGGTCAGCGATGATGGCGTAGGATTTGTCGCCGCTGCCGGCAGGCCGACATCCTTTGGACTGGTGGGCATGCGCGAGCGGGTGTTGATCATGGGCGGGCAGCTGTCACTCGACAGCGAGCCGGGCGAGGGCACCACGCTGAGCGTGCGGGTGCCACTGGATGAGGAGAAGTAAGTGATCCGTGTACTGGTAGCCGAAGACCACACCATCGTTCGCGAAGGCATCAAGCAATTGATCGGCCTGGCCAAGGATCTGCAAGTGGTGGGGGAGGCGAGCAATGGCGAGCAGTTGCTCGAAACCTTGCGCAACGTGCCCTGCGAAGTGGTGCTGCTGGATATCTCGATGCCCGGCGTCAACGGGCTCGAAGCGATTCCAAGGATCCGCGCGCTGAACCACCCGCCGGCGATTCTGGTGCTGTCGATGCACGACGAAGCGCAGATGGCCGCCCGGGCGCTGAAGATCGGCGCCGCCGGGTATGCGACCAAGGACAGTGATCCGGCGCTGCTGCTGACGGCGATCCGCAAGGTCGCGGCCGGCGGGCGCTACATCGATCCGGAGCTGGCCGACCGCATGGTCTTCGAAGTCGGCCTGACCGATGCGCGGCCACTGCACTCGCTGCTGTCGGAGCGCGAGTTCTCGGTGTTCGAACGCCTGGCCCAGGGCGCCAACGTCAACGATATCGCCCAGCAACTGGCCCTGAGCAGCAAGACCATCAGCACCCACAAGGCGCGGCTGATGCAGAAACTCAACATCACCTCGCTCGCCGAGCTGGTGAAGTACGCGATGGAACACAAGCTGCTCTGAGCGACATATCCAATAGCGACAAGCGCTTTTGCCGGTTCTGAGGGCTTGAGCCCCGACCCATGCGTCGGGTTTGCCAAAACGCGCCATCCTTGTAGGGCAATCCCTACCCCCGGCCTTCCATCCGGCTGAGGCGATTCTCTCCTGCGCCCCGATTTGCGTGACTGCAAGCAGCCACTAGGCTTAATCCCACAGCAGTCATCAATAACAAAGGTGTGGGTATGAGCCAGGTCGAATCAAACGCAGGGGCCAGCGATGTGCTGGTCAGCTTTCGTGGAGTGCAGAAGAGCTACGACGGCGAGAACCTGATCGTCAAAGACCTCAACCTGGACATTCGCAAGGGCGAATTCCTCACCTTGCTCGGGCCGTCCGGCTCGGGCAAAACCACCAGCCTGATGATGCTCGCCGGTTTCGAAACGCCGACCGCCGGTGAAATCCTCCTGGCCGGGCGGGCGATCAACAACGTGCCGCCGCACAAGCGCGACATCGGCATGGTGTTCCAGAACTACGCGTTGTTCCCGCACATGACTGTCGCTGAAAACCTCGCGTTCCCGCTGACCGTGCGCGGCCTGAACAAGAGCGATGTCAGCGACAAGGTCAAGAAAGTCCTGAGCATGGTCCAGCTCGACGCGTTCGCATCGCGTTACCCGGCGCAACTGTCCGGCGGTCAGCAACAGCGTGTGGCACTGGCTCGCGCGCTGGTGTTCGAACCACAACTGGTGCTGATGGACGAACCCCTCGGCGCTCTCGACAAACAATTGCGCGAACACATGCAGATGGAAATCAAACACCTGCACCAGCGCCTTGGCGTAACCGTGGTCTACGTGACCCACGACCAGGGCGAAGCCCTGACCATGTCCGACCGCGTTGCCGTATTCCACCAGGGCGAGATCCAGCAGATCGCCCCGCCACGCACCCTCTACGAAGAACCGAAAAACACCTTCGTCGCCAACTTCATCGGCGAAAACAACCGCCTCAACGGTCGCCTGCTCAGCCAGAACGGCGAGCGCTGCGTGGTCGAGCTGGGGCGTGGGGAAAAGGTCGAGGCGCTGGCGGTCAACATCGGCCAGACCGGCGAGCCGGTCACTCTGTCGATCCGTCCGGAGCGCGTCAGCCTCAACGGTTCGAGTGACCAATGCGTCAACCGCTTCTCCGGGCGGGTGGCCGAATTCATCTATCTGGGCGACCACGTCCGGGTGCGCCTGGAAGTCTGCGGCAAGACCGACTTCTTCGTGAAACAACCGATTGCCGAGCTCGATCCTGCGCTCGCAGTCGGCGACGTGGTTCCGCTTGGCTGGCAGGTCGAGCACGTTCGCGCGCTCGATCCTCTTCTAGAGGCGCACTGAAACGCCCCGCAATACCAACACCAACCCTGCACGTGGAGAGAACAATAAATGTTGAGATCCCTGAAGTTCACAGCCCTGACCCTGGGCCTGATGGGTGCGGCAAGCGCAATGGCCGCTGGGCCGGATCTGACCGTGGTGTCGTTTGGCGGGGCGAACAAGGCGGCGCAAGTCAAAGCCTTCTACGCACCGTGGGAAGCGGCGGGCAACGGCAAGATCGTCGCCGGCGAGTACAACGGTGAGATGGCCAAGGTCAAAGCCATGGTCGACACCAAGAGCGTGTCCTGGGATCTGGTAGAGGTTGAATCGCCGGAGCTGTCCCGTGGCTGCGACGAAGACATGTTCGAGCAACTGGATCCTGCGCTGTTCGGCAAGTCCGAAGACTACGTCAAAGGCGCGATCCAGCCGTGCGGCGTGGGCTTCTTCGTGTGGTCGACCGTGCTGGCCTACAACGCCGACAAGCTGAAAACTGCACCGACCAGCTGGGCGGATTTCTGGGACACCAAGAAATTCCCGGGCAAGCGCGGCCTGCGCAAAGGCGCCAAGTACACCCTCGAATTCGCACTGATGGCCGACGGCGTTGCGCCGAAAGACGTCTACAAGGAACTGGCCAGCAAGGGCGGTCAGGATCGTGCGTTCAAGAAACTCGACGAGCTGAAACCGAACATTCAATGGTGGGAAGCCGGCGCCCAGCCGCCGCAATACCTCGCTTCCGGTGACGTGGTCATGAGCTCGGCCTACAACGGTCGTATTGCTGCGGTGCAGAAAGAATCCAACCTGAAAGTGGTGTGGAACGGCGGCATCTACGACTTCGACGCATGGGCCATTCCGAAAGGCCTGGACGCCAAGCGTGCGGAAGCGGCGAAGAAGTTCATCGCGTTCTCGGTGCAGCCGCAACAGCAGAAGACCTACTCGGAAAACATCGCCTACGGCCCGGCCAACTCCCAGGCAGTGCCATTGCTGGACAAGGCAATCCTGAAAGACATGCCGACCACCCCGGAAAACATCGCCAACCAGGTGCAGATCGACGTCAGCTTCTGGGCTGACAACGGCGAGCAACTGGAGCAGCGCTTCAATTCCTGGGCTGCGAAGTAACCAGAGGGCTCGCCCTCCTGTGGGAGCGAGCCTGCCCGCGATTGCGGTGTGTCAGTCGGCATCAATGTTGAATCCGAAGGCGCTATCGCGAGCAGGCTCGCTCCCACATTCTCGATTGATCAAAGATTTGCGGAGTACGTCATGGCCATCGCCGTTCCCCTGAACGAGGGCAACAGCCCCACCTTGAAGCAGCGGCTCAAGCACGCCGAGCGGGTCAACCGCTGGAAGGCCCAGGCGCTGATCGCGCCGCTGGTGCTGTTTCTGTTGCTGGTGTTCCTGGTGCCGATCGTGGCGCTGCTCTATAAAAGTGTCGGCAACCCGGAAGTGGTCGGCGGCATGCCGCGCACCGTGACCGCGATTGCTGCGTGGGACGGCCGAGGACTGCCCGCAGAACCGGTCTACAAAGCCGCCAGCGAAGACCTCGCCGAAGCGCGCAAAAACCAGACCCTGGGCGATCTGTCCAAACGCCTGAACATGGAGTTGGCCGGCTATCGCAGCCTGCTGACCAAAACCGCCCGCTCGCTGCCATTCGCCAGCGAACCGGCCTCTTATAAAGAAGCGCTGGAGGGCCTCGACGAGCGTTGGGGCGATCCGGCCTACTGGCAAGCGGTGAAGCGCAACACCAGCAGCATCACCCCGTTCTATCTGTTGGCGGCGGTGGATCACCGCATCGACGACCTCGGCGAAATTGCCCCGGCCACCCCGGATCAGGCGATCTACCTCGACATCTTCGCCCGGACTTTCTGGATGGGCCTGATCATCACCGTGATCTGCCTGGTGCTGGCCTATCCGCTGGCGTACCTGCTGGCCAACCTGCCGTCGCGTCAGAGCAACCTGCTGATGATTCTGGTGCTGCTGCCGTTCTGGACGTCGATTCTGGTGCGTGTCGCCGCGTGGATCGTGTTGCTGCAATCCGGTGGTTTGATCAACAGCGCGCTGATGGCGATGGGCATCATCGATAAACCGCTGGAGCTGGTGTTCAACCGCACCGGGGTCTACATCTCGATGGTGCACATCCTGCTGCCGTTCATGATCCTGCCGATCTACAGCGTGATGAAAGGCATCTCGCCGACCTACATGCGCGCTGCGATTTCCCTCGGCTGCCATCCGTTCGCCAGTTTCTGGCGGGTGTACTTCCCGCAGACCTATGCCGGTGTCGGCGCCGGTTGCCTGTTGGTGTTCATCCTCGCCATCGGCTACTACATCACCCCGGCACTGCTGGGCAGCCCGAACGATCAGATGGTCAGCTACTTCGTCGCGTTCTACACCAACACCAGCATCAACTGGGGCATGGCCACTGCACTCGGCGGCTTGTTGCTGCTGGCGACCGTGGTGCTTTATCTGATCTACAGCTGGCTGGTGGGCGCCAGTCGCCTGCGCCTGAGCTAAGGGGAATTTGAAATGCTGAGTCCTTATATGTCGCCCGTCGAGCGGGTGTGGTTCTACAGCTTGCGGATCCTCTGCGGCTTGATCCTGTTGTTTCTGATCCTGCCGGTGCTGGTGATCGTGCCGCTGTCGTTCAACTCGGGCAGTTTTCTGGTGTACCCGCTGCAAGGCTTTTCGCTGCACTGGTACCAGGACTTCTTCGCCTCGGCGGAATGGATGCGCGCGTTGAAGAACAGCATCATCGTCGCCCCGGCCGCGACCGTGCTGGCGATGGTGTTCGGCACGCTGGCGGCCATCGGCCTGACCCGTGGCGACTTCCCCGGCAAGCCGCTGGTGATGGCGCTGGTGATTTCACCGATGGTGGTGCCGGTGGTGATCATCGGCGTGGCCAGTTACCTGTTCTTCGCGCCGCTGGGGCTGGGCAACAGTTTCTTTTCGCTGATCGTGGTGCACGCGGTGTTGGGTGTACCGTTCGTGATCATCACGGTGTCGGCGACGTTGCAGGGATTCAACCATAACTTGGTGCGGGCGGCGGCCAGCCTGGGCGCCTCGCCACTGACTACGTTCCGTCGGGTGACCTTGCCGTTGATTGCGCCGGGGGTGATTTCCGGGGCGCTGTTTGCCTTTGCGACATCGTTCGATGAAGTGGTGGTGACGTTGTTCCTTGCAGGTCCCGAGCAGGCGACGTTGCCTCGGCAGATGTTCAGCGGGATTCGCGAGAACCTGAGTCCGACGATTGCGGCGGCTGCAACGCTACTGATTGCCTTCTCGGTGATTCTGCTGCTGACGCTGGAGTGGTTGCGTGGGCGGAGTGAGAAGCTGCGTACTGCCCAAGTTTAGTATCAGGCTCAAGAGCCACCCCTCACCCCAACCCTCTCCCCAGAGGGGAGAGGGGGAAAGGGAGCCGATCTCTATGCTTTTCAAAATTTGAGTTCAACTCGGTAATTCAGGTCAATGGATGGCGAAAGTTCACCACGGTCAGTCCCCTCTCCCTCCGGGAGAGGGTTAGGGTGAGGGCGCTCTTGTTCCTGCTTCAGTCATTCACACCCTGAATACCAGACAACCCGAATTCCCCAGCTACGCTTGTGCTCAGCTCCCACATCTATAAGAGGCTGCGCACGATGAGTCTTTCCTCGTTCAAGATCGCTCACAAACTGATCACCGGCGCCGGGGCCATCGAGCAACTGGCGGCCGAGCTCACCCGACTGGATATCGACAACCCGCTGATCGTTACCGATGCCGCGCTGGTCAAGTCCGGCACGGTAGAGCTGGCGCTGGCGCAGATCGGCGAGCGTGAATATGAAATCTTCGACCGCGTGTTGCCCGATCCGGAAATCGCCATCGTCGAAGACTGCATGCGCGTCTATCGCGAAGGCGGGCATGACGGTCTGATCGGCCTCGGGGGCGGCAGTGCCATCGACATCGCCAAGAGCGTCGCGGCTTACGCCGGTTATCACGGTGCACTGGAGGATCTGTTCGGCGTCGATCAGGTGCCGCGCAAAGGTCCGCCGCTGATCGCCATCCCGACCACGGCCGGCACCGGTTCCGAAGTGACCAACGTCGCTATCCTGTCGGACAAGGTCGCCCAACTTAAGAAGGGCATCGTCAGCGACTACCTGTTGCCGGACGTGGCGCTGGTCAGTCCGCAAATGACCCTGACCTGTCCGCGCAGTGTCACCGCCGCCAGTGGCGTCGATGCGCTGGTGCATGCCATCGAGTCCTACCTGTCGCTGAATGCCTCGCCGATCACCGATTCACTGGCCATCGGCGCGATCAAGTTGATCGCCCGATCCTTGCCCAAGGCCTACGCCAATCCGTCCAACCTGCAAGCCCGGGAGGATATGGCCACCGCCAGCCTGATGGCCGGCATGGCGTTCGGCAATGCCGGGGTCGGCGCGGTGCATGCGCTGGCGTATCCGCTGGGCGGGCGCTTCAACATTGCTCACGGCGTCAGTAATGCGTTGCTGCTGCCGTATGTCATGACCTGGAACAAGATGGCCTGCGTCGAACGGATGCAGGATATTGCCGAAGCCATGGGGGTGAAGACCGCTCATCTGAGTCTCAATGAAGCGGCCGATAGCGCCGTCGCGGCGATGACCGAACTCTGTGCGGCGGTAGAAATCCCGCAGGGTCTGCGCAGTTTCGGCGTGCCTGAAGAAGCGATCCCGGCTATGGCGGTGGAGGCCGCCGGGATCGAACGCCTGATGCGCAACAACCCGCGCAAGCTCAGTGCTGCCGACATCGAGAAGATCTACCGGGCGGCGTACTGAGAACCCGCCGGTCATCGGTCATGGCACAACCCAATCATCGCGGTCACGGTGCGCGCGCGGAAACTTGAGGTATACAATGCGCGCCATCGTGATTTAGCTCAGAAAAGGTGCGTCATGCAGCCCTTCGTTATTGCTCCGTCGATTCTCTCCGCCGACTTCGCCCGCCTGGGCGAGGAAGTGGACAACGTTCTGGCCGCCGGTGCCGACTTCGTTCACTTCGATGTCATGGACAACCACTATGTGCCGAACCTGACCATCGGCCCGATGGTCTGCGCCGCGCTGCGCAAGTACGGCGTGACCGCGCCGATCGACGCGCACCTGATGGTCAGCCCGGTGGATCGCATCGTCGGCGACTTCATCGAGGCCGGCGCCACCTACATCACCTTCCACCCGGAAGCCACGCTGCACGTCGATCGCTCGCTGCAACTGATCCGAGAAGGCGGCTGCAAATCCGGCCTGGTGTTCAACCCGGCGACCCCGCTGGACGTGCTCAAGTATGTGATCGACAAGGTCGACATGGTCCTGCTGATGAGCGTCAACCCGGGCTTCGGCGGGCAGAAGTTCATCCCCGGCACCCTCGACAAGCTGCGCGAAGCGCGGGCGATCATCGATGCTTCGGGCCGTGACATCCGCCTGGAAATCGACGGCGGCGTCAACGTCAACAACATCCGTGAAATCGCTGCCGCCGGCGCCGACACCTTTGTGGCCGGCTCGGCGATCTTCAACGCGCCGAACTATCAGGAAGTCATCGACAAGATGCGTTCCGAACTGGCGCTGGCTCGCCCATGAGCGGTTTTGAGCAGCTGTTCCCGGGGCAACTGCCGCGGTTGGTGATGTTCGATCTGGATGGCACGCTGATCGATTCGGTACCCGACCTGGCGGCGGCGGTGGATAACATGCTGCTCTCCCTCGGGCGCAAGCCTGCCGGTATCGAGTCGGTGCGCGAATGGGTCGGCAACGGTGCGCCGGTGCTGGTGCGCCGCGCGTTGGCCGGCGGCATCGATCATTCCGCCGTGGATGACGTCGAAGCCGAGCATGCGCTGGAGGTGTTCATGGAAGCCTACGGCGCCAGCCATGAGCTGACCGTGGTCTATCCCGGCGTGCGCGACACCCTGAAATGGCTGCACAAGCAGGGCGTGGCCATGGCGCTGATCACCAACAAGCCGGAGCGCTTCGTCGCGCCGCTGCTGGATCAGATGAAGATCGGCCGCTACTTCAAGTGGATCATCGGCGGCGACACCCTGCCGCAGAAGAAGCCTGACCCGGCGGCGCTGTTCTTTGTCATGAAGATGTCCGGTATCCCGGCCTCGCAATCGCTGTTCGTCGGCGATTCGCGCAGCGACGTGCTGGCGGCGAAAGCGGCGGGGGTCAAATGCGTAGGGCTGAGTTATGGCTACAACCATGGCCGGCCGATTGCCGAGGAATCCCCGGCGCTGGTGATCGACGATCTGCGCAAGCTAATTCCCGGTTGCCTGGATACGGCCGCTGAGATAACGTTGCCCGACGCTTCTCAATCCCCTTCTGGAAACGCCATCGTGGTGGTCACCCGCAAACTCTGGATGAAAGTCATCAAGGCCCTGGCCCGCTGGCGTTGGCGCGCCTGACTTGTTCCTGGCCGGCCTGCCGGCGCGTTTGCACACCTGACTGATTTGCCCCTCACACCACGAGGCACCCTATGATCCGCGAAGAATTCCTGCGTCTGGCCGCTGACGGCTATAACCGCATTCCGCTGGCCTGCGAAACCCTGGCCGACTTCGACACCCCGCTGTCGATCTACCTGAAACTGGCCGACCAGCCCAACTCCTACCTGCTCGAATCGGTGCAGGGCGGCGAGAAATGGGGCCGTTACTCGATCATCGGCCTGCCGTGCCGCACCGTGCTGCGAGTTCACGATCATCACGTGAGCATCACCGTCGATGGTGTCGAGACCGAAAGCCATGACGTTGAAGACCCGCTGGCCTTCGTCGAAACCTTCAAGGCCCGCTACAACGTGCCGACCATTGCCGGTCTGCCGCGCTTCAACGGCGGTCTGGTGGGTTACTTCGGTTACGACTGCGTACGTTATGTAGAAAAGCGCCTCGGCAAATGCCCGAACCCGGATCCGCTGGGTGTGCCGGATATTCTGCTGATGGTCTCCGATGCGGTGGTGGTGTTCGACAACCTCGCCGGCAAGATGCACGCGATCGTGCTGGCCGACCCGGCGCAGTCCGATGCCTACGAGCAGGGCCAGGCGCAATTGCAGCAACTGCTGGAAAAACTGCGTCAACCGATCACCCCGCGCCGTGGCCTGGATTTCAGCAAGCAGCAGGCAGCCGAGCCGGTGTTCCGCTCCAGTTTTACCCAGGACGACTACGAAAAAGCCGTCGACACCATCAAGGAATACATCCTCGCCGGTGACTGCATGCAGGTCGTGCCGTCCCAGCGCATGTCGATCGACTTCAAGGCGGCGCCGATCGATCTGTACCGCGCACTGCGTTGCTTCAACCCGACGCCGTACATGTACTTTTTCAACTTCGGCGACTTCCATGTTGTCGGCAGTTCGCCGGAAGTGCTGGTGCGGGTCGAAGACAACCTGATCACCGTGCGCCCGATTGCCGGCACCCGCCCTCGCGGGGCCACCGAAGAGGCGGACGTGGCGCTGGAAGAGGACCTGCTGTCCGACGACAAGGAAATCGCCGAGCACCTGATGCTGATCGACCTCGGTCGCAACGACACCGGGCGCGTATCGGAAATCGGCTCGGTGAAACTCACCGAGAAAATGGTCATCGAGCGTTATTCCAACGTGATGCACATCGTGTCTAACGTCACCGGTCAGTTAAAGACCGGGTTGACGGCGATGGACGCGCTGCGGGCGATCCTGCCGGCGGGCACCTTGTCCGGCGCGCCGAAGATCCGTGCGATGGAAATCATCGACGAGCTGGAACCGGTCAAGCGTGGCGTATATGGCGGCGCGGTCGGGTACTTCGCCTGGAACGGCAACATGGACACCGCGATTGCGATCCGTACCGCAGTGATCAAGAACGGCGAACTGCACGTGCAAGCGGGTGGCGGCATCGTCGCTGACTCGGTGCCGGCGCTGGAATGGGAAGAAACCATCAACAAGCGCCGGGCGATGTTCCGCGCTGTTGCGCTCGCCGAGCAAACCCCGGACTGAGTGATTGATGCTTCAGCTATAAAAAAAACGCGGCGCCTGTGAGGGCGCCGCGTTTTTTATGGCCTGCGAATCAGAAGTCGAGCGCTACGCCGACGTTGACCCCTTGCTGGGTGAAGTCGTCATCCTTGCGGATGTCGTAGCTGGCGCGCAATGCCAGATCCTTGGTGAGGTTGTGGCTCACGCCCAGGTTCAGGCGGTTCAGGTTGGTTTGAGGGGCGTAGCCGGCCAGGGTGTAGCGGTTGTTCGGCAGGCTGTTGAGGTTCATCGTCACATTCTGGGTGTCGTCGTTGTACTCGCGCTCATGGGCCAGCTCGCCGAACACCTGGGTCTGAGAGGTGATCTGGTACTTGCCCTGGATCCCGAGACCGAGACGGCGGGAGATGCGCGACTGGTCATCGAACGTCAGCGCGGTGGAGTCGGCGCCGTTTTCCGAGTAACCATCGACTTCAACCTTGGCAAAGTCGGCGCTGACGAATGGCGACAGGTGCCATGGGCTGCTCGCTTCTGGCGCAATGTCGTAACCCACGCGTCCGCTGAAGGCCAGAACATAGCCGTCGGTATCGCCTTTCTCGCCACGTTCGTTGACCCCCAACTGGAATTTGCGTTTGAGGCTGTCGTAATCCAGATGCCCGGCGGTTACGGCGGCGTCACCCCACCAGCGGTTCTGCTGGTACTGGGCGAACGCGGTGCCCAGATAAGTGTTCAGCTTGTAGTCCGAGTCGTTGTCGCCGGCCTCGAGTTTCTGATTGTAGAAACCGGCCGCCACGCCCATGCGCCAGGCGTCGTTGAGACGGTAGCTGCCGCCGATGTTCAGGTTGTAACCGTTGCCGTCTGCGCTGGCGCCGCTGCGCTGGCTGTCGAAATCCTGATGCTGGCCGCCACCGGCGACAATCGCCCGCCATTGGCCAACGGCCTGCCAGTTTTCCCAATCTGCCAGCCACTGGTTGCGCAGTTCATCCTGATGCGAGCGCAAGGTGCCTTGGGCCATTTGCGGCAACAGGGTCGCTTCCCATGGCGCGGCCAGCAACGAGTAGGCGTAATCGGCAATCAGGCGCTGCCCGGCTTCGGTCGGGTGGACGGCATCGTTGTAGATCAGCTTGGTCGGATCCGGGGTGGCGCTGTTGATGCCATACCGGGCGTTTTCCGTGCAGCTGTTGCCGCTGAAGCAGGTGCCGACCAGATTCTGGTCGGTCGCCAGGCCGAACTGCGCCGGATTGGCGAATGCCTCTTTGAGCAGAACCGGGACGTTCAGCGGGATGACGTTGGCGTTGACGCTCTGCAATTGGCTGACCAGTTCGGTGTTGAACTGGGCGCTGAGTTGCGAGGTGAAGGCCTGTAGCGGCGAGCCGTTGATGGCTGGAGTCAGGCCGATGTCCGGCAACAGCCAGACCATGATGTAGCGGGCGCCGGCGCCTTGCAGCGTGCGGACGCTGTCGACCAGTCGATCGGCGGCGGCATTCGCCTGCGGAAGACTGGTGACGCGGCCCTGTAGGAAATCGTTACCGCCCCCGGTCAGGTAATACAGGGCATTCGGGTCCGCGCGGAAACCGTTCGACGGCAGATAACCGGCGCGGGTGCGTTCGCCGGTGGCGGACTGGCTGGTGATCGAGTCGAGAATCTGGTCGGTGCGGTAACCGCCGACGGCCCAGTTGTTGCCATCCGGCAAGCCTTGATCAGGGCGTACGGTAGAGGACGAAGCGGCGGTCTGGTCTGGGGTGAAGCCGAGGCGGCCACCGAGCAATTGGGTGGCGTTGAGCGAGTAGAACTCACCGCTGCCGTCCTGATAGTTCGGGCCCGTGCGGTTGGTGAAGCGTTTGCCCGACCCGGCGGGGCCGCCGCTGTCGGTGAAAGTCCCCGCATCGCTCAGGCTGTCGCCGAAGACCACGAAATTCGAATAAGGATTGGGTGCGGCGTTCGCCTGGGCGCAGGCCATCGCGAGCAGGCATCCGGCGAGCGGTACAAACAACGTCTGTTTGATCATGAGCAAGTCCGTTTATTTATTGTTGTAGTGAACGAAACGACAGTACCAAAAACTTCCGGCGATTTGCCATCGGTCGTCAACCCTCCCATTGTTTTATCCCCCACGGCCCCGGCCATATTGCACGCTCCGCCCAGCTAAGTTACTGTGCCGAAACGTATGAACGAGACCTTCCCCGTGTTGATCACCAGCAAACTTCTGGATCAAGTCATCAAGGCACACGCCCGCTGGCGTTGGCGCGCCTGAATCTATTCTGCCGGCCCCGCCGGATCTGTATCGCTTTGCCTTCCTTGCCCGTTTGAAATGCCGCTGTGCCGACGCGACCTGCGCGTCTGACCGTGTGCAGCGCCCTGGCAAGTCATCCGAAGGCTGTCTTCAAGTCAGAATTCAAGAGGTTCGAAACGCCATGTTGCTGATGATCGACAACTACGACTCCTTTACTTACAACGTTGTGCAATACCTCGGCGAGCTGGGTGCCGAGGTCAAAGTGGTGCGCAACGACGAACTGACCATTGCCGAAATCGAAGCGCTCAACCCTGAGCGGATCGTCGTATCCCCTGGCCCGTGCACACCGACGGAAGCCGGCATCTCCATCGAAGCCATCAAGCATTTCGCCGGCAAACTGCCGATCCTCGGCGTCTGCCTCGGTCACCAGTCCATCGGCCAGGCATTTGGCGGCGATGTCGTCCGCGCCCGGCAAGTGATGCACGGTAAGACTAGCCCGGTATTCCATGAGGACAAGGGCGTGTTTGCCGGTCTGAACCGTCCGCTGACCGTCACCCGCTATCATTCCCTGATCGTCAAACACGAAACGTTGCCCGACTGCCTGGAACTGACCGCATGGACCCAGCACGATGACGGTTCGGTCGACGAAATCATGGGCCTGCGTCACAAGACCCTGAACATTGAGGGCGTACAGTTCCACCCGGAATCGATCCTCACCGAACAGGGCCATGAACTGTTCGCCAACTTTCTCAAACAAACCGGCGGCACGCGCTAAGGACTTTCCATGAATATCAAGACAGCCCTGAGCCGTATCGTCGATCACCTCGACCTCAGCACCGATGAAATGCGCGACGTGATGCGCGAAATCATGACCGGCCAATGCACTGACGCGCAGATCGGCGCGTTCATGATGGCCATGCGCATGAAGAGCGAGAGCATCGACGAGATCGTCGGCGCCGTGTCGGTGATGCGCGAGCTGGCGGACAAGGTCGAACTCAAGACCCTCGACGGCGTGGTCGATGTGGTCGGCACCGGCGGTGACGGGGCAAACATTTTCAACGTGTCGACCGCGTCTTCCTTTGTGGTCGCCGCAGCTGGCTGCACCGTGGCCAAACACGGTAACCGTGCAGTGTCGGGCAAGAGCGGCAGTGCCGACTTGCTGGAAGCCGCCGGCATCTACCTCAACCTGACCCCGGTTCAGGTGGCGCGCTGCATCGATAACGTCGGCATCGGCTTCATGTTTGCCCAGACTCACCACAAAGCCATGAAATACGCCGCCGGCCCGCGTCGCGATCTCGGCCTGCGTACCTTGTTCAACATGCTCGGCCCGCTTACGAATCCGGCCGGTGTGAAACATCAGGTGGTGGGCGTGTTCACCCCGGCGCTGTGCCGGCCGTTGGCTGAAGTCTTGCAGCGTCTGGGCAGCAAGCACGTGCTGGTGGTGCATTCGAAGGACGGTCTGGACGAATTCAGTCTGGCGGCGCCGACGTTTGTCGCCGAGCTGAAGGACGATCAGATCACCGAATATTGGGTCGAGCCGGAAGATCTGGGCATGAAGAGCCAGAGCCTGCACGGCCTGTCGGTCGAAGGCCCGGAAGCGTCGCTGGCGCTGATCCGCGATGCACTCGGCAAGCGCAAGACCGAGAACGGTCAGAAGGCTGCCGAAATGATCGTGCTCAATGCCGGTGCGGCGCTGTACGCCGCCGACCTGGCGACAAGTCTGAAAGAGGGCGTGGCACTGGCCCACGACGCTCTGCACACCGGTCTTGCTCGGGAGAAACTCGAGGAGTTGGGTGCCTTTACCGCGGTATTCAAAGTGGAGAATGAGGGATGAGTGTACCGACGGTTCTGGAAAACATTCTGGCCCGCAAGGTTCAGGAAGTCGCCGAGCGTAGCGCTCGTGTGAGCCTGAGCGAGCTGGAAAGTCTGGCCAAGGCGGCCGATGCACCCCGTGGTTTTGCCCAGGCATTGCTGGCGCAGGCCAAGAAGAAACAACCGGCAGTGATCGCCGAAATCAAGAAAGCGTCGCCGAGCAAGGGCGTGATCCGCGAGAACTTCGTTCCTGCCGACATCGCCAAAAGCTACGAGAAGGGCGGGGCGACCTGCCTGTCGGTGCTGACCGACATCGACTACTTCCAGGGCGCCGATGCCTACCTGCAACAGGCCCGCGCTGCCTGCTCGCTGCCGGTGATCCGCAAAGACTTCATGATCGATCCGTACCAGATCGTCGAGGCCCGTGCCTTGGGCGCCGATTGCGTGCTGCTGATCGTCTCCGCACTGGATGACGTGAAAATGGCGGAACTGGCGTCGGTCGCCAAAGACGTCGGCCTCGATGTGCTGGTGGAAGTGCACGACGGCGATGAGCTGGAGCGCGCGCTGAAAACCCTCGACACGCCGCTGGTCGGGGTCAACAACCGCAACCTGCACACTTTTGACGTCAGCCTGGAAACCACCCTCGACCTGCTGCCGCGCATTCCGCGCGATCGTCTGGTCATCACCGAGAGCGGCATCCTCAACCGTGCCGATGTCGAACTGATGGAAATCAGCGATGTTTACGCGTTCCTGGTCGGCGAAGCATTCATGCGCGCCGAAAGCCCGGGCATCGAACTGCAGCGTCTGTTTTTCCCTGAGCGCGGCGTTCCGGTGAGCGGTTCGACCCTCGACTGATCAAGTCTTCGCAGGCGCCCGTCCACTGTGGGAGCGGGCTTGCCCGCGAAGGCGGCATAAGATTCACCTCAGACTCAACGTCCTATGGAAACCTTATGATCCCCACTTCCCTGACCATCGAAGCCGGCCTGCAAGCCGAACAGGATCTGCTGGCCTCGGTCTGCGCTGGTGATGCCGAATTTGGCTTGCTGTTCTGGCAACCCAGCGATCGCGCTTTGGTCATGCCACGCCGTTTGAATCGCTTGCCCGGATTCGATCACGCCTGCGAAGTCTCCGCTGCTGCCGGCTGGCCGGTGTTGCTGCGTGAGACCGGCGGCGAACCTGTTCCGCAATCGGCGTCGACCATCAACATTGCGCTTGTCTACGCGCCGCCTCGCAGCGAAGGCGATCTGAACCGCATCGAAACCGGTTACCGGCGGCTGTGCGATCCGATCTGTGAGTTGCTGGATGAGTTGGGTGGCACTTCGTCGCTGGGTGAAATCGACGGTGCGTTCTGCGACGGTCGCTTCAACGTCAATCTCGACGGTCGCAAGATGGTCGGCACCGCTCAGCGCTGGCGCCAGAGTCAGGGTGGTCAGCGTCCGGTGGGGTTGGTGCACGGGGCGATGCTGGTGGATGACGAACGTGAGTCGATGGTCGCGGCGGTCAACCGCTTCAACGAAGCGTGTGGTCTGGAGCAGCGGGTCCGTGCCGCCAGCCACATCGCTTTGCATGAGAAATTCCCGGCGCCCCATGCACTGGCGCGTCTCGATGAACTCTTTCGTTTGATGCTGGCGCAGATCTACGCCGGCTGAATTTTGGCACTCAGCGAGTGCCGAAGACCACCATGGTCTTGCCTTTCACATCCACCAGGTTGCGTTCCTCAAGATCCTTGAGCACGCGACCGACCATCTCTCGTGAACAACCGACAATCCGGCCGATTTCCTGACGGGTCACCTTGATCTGCATGCCGTCCGGGTGAGTCATCGCGTCCGGTTGTTTGCACAGCTCCAGCAAACAGCGAGCGACACGGCCGGTGACGTCGAAGAACGCCAGGTCGCCGACCTTGCGTGTGGTGTTGCGCAGACGTTGTGCGATTTGTCCGCTGAGGACGTAAAGAATGTCTGGATCCTGCTGCGACAGTTCGCGGAACTTGGTGTAGCTGATTTCCGCGACTTCGCATTCAACCTTGGCCCGCACCCAGGCGCTGCGCTGCTGTTCCTGGCCGGCTTCTTCGAAAAGACCCAACTCGCCGAAGAAGTCCCCGGCATTCAGGTACGCGATGATCATCTCGCGGCCGTCGTCGTCCTCGATCAGGATCGTGACCGAGCCGCGGATGATGAAGTACAGCGTGTCGGAGCGGTCCCCGGCGCAGATGATGTTGCTCTTGGCCGCGTGACGCCGGCGCTGGCAATGCATCAGCAGCTTGTCGAGGTTCTTGATTTTGGGTGTGGGGGTAATACCAACCATGGTTGTATCCCGAAAAGACTGCACGGTTATATTTGGTTTTTATATGAGGCGCTGAGGCGGTCGCTACACAGTCTGGCGAAGGCGCCAGTGAATTGGCGCCAGCTTACCAGACACTTCGTCGAAATTTCGAGAAATCACCTACGTTAAAGGTGCATCCGTCCCAGGAACGTGCTCGCTGTCCGGGCAGGGCCCTGTGCTAAGCTGGCGACCCTTTTTTCTACAGTGGAGTCTTGGCGATGAAGGCACGCATCCAATGGGCTGGCGAAGCCATGTTCCTCGGCGAATCCGGCAGCGGTCATGTCGTGGTCATGGACGGTCCGCCGGACGCCGGTGGTCGTAACCTGGGTGTCCGCCCGATGGAAATGCTCCTGCTGGGTGTTGGTGGTTGCAGCAACTTCGACGTGGTCAGCATCTTGAAGAAGTCCCGTCAGGCCGTTGAAAGCTGCGAAGCCTTTCTCGAAGCCGAGCGCGCGACCGAAGATCCGAAAGTGTTCACCAAGATCCACATGCACTTCGTGGTCAAGGGCCGTGGCCTGAAAGAAGCCCAGGTCAAACGCGCCATCGAACTGTCTGCCGAGAAGTATTGCTCGGCCTCGATCATGCTCGGCGCAGCTGGCGTAGCGATCACCCACGACTACGAAATCGTTGAACTCGGCTGAGCCGACATTCAACTATCATAAAAGCAGTGCAGACTCTGGCGATCCCCCGCTGACGTCTGCATAATGCGCCACTTTTTTCAGGGCCGTGATCAGTCAACCGACGGGTCATCCGCCTGAACAGATAACCAAAATCGCCATCGCGAAGAGGTGTTAACCGTCCTACGCAGGTGCGTTGTTCGCACTTGACGGGCATGCTTGATCACGCGGCCGTGCCGCATACATAGAGAGTTTTTAACGGTGAAAAGCAAACTCAAGCTCCACGGGTTCAATAACCTGACAAAGACCTTGAGCTTCAACATCTATGACATCTGCTACGCGGAAACCCCGCAAGACCAGCAGGCTTACGTCGAGTACATCAATCAAGAGTACAACGCCGAACGCCTGACGCAGATCCTCACGGAAGTTGTCGAAATCATTGGTGCCAACATTCTGAACATTGCGAGTCAGAACTATGAGCCTCAGGGTGCCAGCGTCACGATTCTGATCTCGGAAGAGCCGGTGACCCCGACCGAAAGCCAGATCGAAGAATCCCCGGGCCCGTTGCCCGAAATCATCCTGGCCCACCTCGACAAGAGCCACATCACGGTGCACACCTACCCGGAAATCCATCCGGACGCCGGTATTGCGACTTTCCGTGTGGACATCGATGTGTCGACCTGTGGTGTCATTTCACCGCTCAAAGCGCTCAACTTCCTCATTCACCAGTTCGATTCGGACATCGTGACCGTGGATTACCGTGTGCGCGGCTTCACCCGTGACGTTGAAGGCAACAAGCATTTCATCGATCACGAGATCAACTCGATCCAGAACTACCTCTCCGAAGACACCCGCGACGCGTACCAGATGACCGACGTGAACGTGTATCAGGAAAACCTGTTCCACACCAAAATGCTGCTGAAGAACTTCGAACTGGACAACTACCTGTTCGGCGATGCCACCAGCAATCTGTCTTCCGAGCAACGTGCTCAGGTGACCGAGCGTGTGAAACACGAAATGCTGGAAATCTTCTACGCGCGCAATATGCCGAGCTAAGAAATCCGGGCACAAAAAAAAGGCGACTGCTTTGCGGCAGTCGCCTTTTTTGTGGGCGTTTTTCAGATCCGGTAAGTGCTCTTGGTCATCACTTTGGCCAACAGGCTCATGCCGAACTTCACCGGAGCCGGGAAGCGGAAACCGCCGGCCTCCAGTGCACTTTCCGCGTGATGTTCTTCATCGATACGCATCTGCTCCAGAATCGCCCGGGATTTTTCGTCCTCGGCCGGCAGTTGCTCCAGATGCTCGTTCAGATGCTTGCACACCTGATGCTCGGTGGCGGCAACAAATCCGAGGCTGACCTTGTCGCTGATCAGCCCGGCGACTGCGCCGATGCCGAACGACATACCGTAGAACAGTGGGTTGAGCACGCTGGTGTGGCTGCCCAGCTGGTGAATGCGCTGTTCGCACCAGACCAGATGATCGATCTCTTCTTCGGCCGCATGCTCCATGGCCTCGCGCACCTGCGGCAGCTTGGCGGTCAGCGCCTGGCCTTGATACAACGCCTGGGCGCAGACTTCACCTGTGTGGTTGATGCGCATCAGGCCGGCGACGTGGCGGGTGTCTTCATCGCTCATCTGCACATCGGGCTGCACGATTGCCGGCGACGGACGGTACGGCTGGCCGCTGAAGGGCAGCAAGGTACGCATCGCGGCATCGGCTTGCAGCAGAAGACGATCAATGGGCGAGTAGTGACGTTGGGTAGTCATGCTGACCTCCGGGAAGAATCTCGGCGGCCAGTTTAACCGAATCGGCCGGGGAAGGTTTGCGCTGGGTCATGTGGGAGCAGGGCGCTCCCACCGATCTGCGGGTTCAATCAGCCCGGCGGCCAGTTCATCTGGCGTTGACCGAGTACGTGCATGTGAATGTGGTAGACCGTCTGCCCGCCCATTTCATTGCAGTTCATCACCACCCGGAAGCCTTCCTCGCAACCCAGTTCCAGCGCCAGACGCTGGGCGGTGAACAGGATATGCCCGGCCAGTGCCTTGTCGTCTTCGGTCAGGTCGTTGAGGGTACGCACCGGTTTCTTCGGGATCACCAGAAAATGCACCGGTGCCTGTGGGGCGATGTCGTGGAACGCCAGAACCTGGTCGTCCTCGTAGATGATCTTCGCCGGAATTTCCCGGTTGATGATCTTGGTGAACAGAGTATCCACAGCTGTTTTCTCCGTTGTGTGAGCTGGGCTGAGTGTACCCACGGAGGATCACCACGCCCAGCCATTTGCCTGTCGGCCCTTCAGCGAGGGCAGTAAGCTTTGTTGACCATGCCGACGATGGTGCGGTTGAGCCCGCGCGAACCGAGCCGAGGCAGAAAGGCGAACCAGCGGTTTCGGCGTCCGGGAATGATGATCGCGCGGTTTTTCTCCAGGGCGCGCACGGTATACAGCGCGACCTCCTCGGGACTCATCAGCAGTTTGCTGGCGTTGAGTTTGTCGTTGTTCAGTTGTGCGGTTCTGAAGAACGCGGTGCGGGTCGGGCCGGGGCAGAGCACCGACACCTTGACCGCACACTTCTTCAGTTCCACCCGCAGTGCTTCCGAGAAATGCAGTACATACGCCTTGCTGGCGTAGTAGGTGCTCATCCACGGCCCGGGGTTGAAGGCTGCCACCGACGCGACGTTGAGAATCTGCCCGCCGCCCTGCAACGCCATGCTGTTGCCGATGGCATGGCAAAGGCGGGTAAGGGCGAGGATGTTCACTTCGATCAGGTCCTGTTCGGTCATCCAGTCCTGGGCCAGGAACGGGCCGCAAGTACCGATGCCGGCGCAATTGACCAACAGATCGATTTGGCGATCGCCTTCTTCAAGCTCCAGCAGAAACCCGGACAGGCGCAGCGGCTCGCCAAGATCACAGGCGCGGAACAGCACTTCCACGCCGAAGCGCTGGGTCAGTTCAATCGCAATGCTTTCCAGCTGATCACGCTGGCGAGCCACCAGAATCAGGCTGCGGCCACGGCGCGCCAGGGCTTCGGCCATGGCCAGGCCAATGCCGCTGGAGGCGCCGGTGATCAGAGCGTAACGGGTCATGCAAATCTCCATCGCAACAGCGCCGCGCCGTGGACGCAGGTGTCACGGCGGGGAGCGTTGTTCATTCTTTCGCAGAGTCTACAGGGGCGAGGGCGGCTTCGGCTGCATCGTCTGCCGAATTCGCGGTGGGCTCGACTTCCACATCGATTTCATCGGTGGTCACCGAACCGCTCTCGTAGCTGCTTTCAAGACTGCTTTCGTACTCTTCCTGGATGGCGGTAATCCCGCCCAGCATGCCACCCATGAAAAACAGCCCGATGAACACGATCCACAAAGAGCACAGCACTTTGACTGCCGTACTGTTCGGCGGAGGCGGTGGGCCATAGCGGTTGGCGCCGGTATTGCCCGGCACGACCATGATCACCAGCGGGAAGAAGCTCCCCACGAACGGCACCAGCGTCAGCAGCCAGAGCCAACCCGACCAGCCGATATCGTGCAGGCGCTGAATGCTGAACAGGATCCCGACAATCGCGAAGGCCAGAAACAGGAAGAAGGCGAGGAGACCGCCGATGATCAGGCCGGTGGTCGAGTCGGCGCTCACCAGGCCCAGACCGATCAGCGCGAACACGCTGACGATTGGCAGGGCTACCAGGCTCAACACCATCGACCATGCCAGGTAACGCAAGCGGCCGATCCGGCCTTCAACGCTGAACGGTTTGAGAGGTGCGAATGCCGGCAGGTTTTCACCGACGACGGCGCGAGGCGGCGCATAAGGCGAGTCAGGCTCCGCAACGGCGGCGCTTTGTTCGTGGACATCCGACAGGTTCAGTTCGATGGGTGTTTCCGTTTCGATCCGGGCATCGATCCCGGTCTTGCCCAGCGCTTGCAGGTAGGTCTGCGCATCGCTGTGGGACAGATCACGCTTGAGCGCGACGGTGCGGCCATTGAACAGGCGCTCGATGGCGGCGACATCGCTTTTGAACAGATCGGCCAGGTTGAGCTTGGCCGTGGTGATATCGACGCCGGGCTGGAGCGCGCCGTCGAAAACGATCTTGTAACGGGGTTCGCTCATGGCCGAGGCATCCTTGTCGCGAGATAAATTGAGTCTAAGGCCAGTCAGACAGCGACTGGACGGGTTTCATTCAACGTGGCCAGCGTTTCGGCAGTTGTGCTGCGTGCTCCAGGGCCTGGCGGTATTCGGTATCGAGACGCGCCACCAGTTGATCCACGCTTGGCAGATCGTCGATCTGGCCTACGCCCTGACCCGCCGACCACACGGTTTTCCAGGCCTTGGCTTCGTCGTTGATCGGCTTGAGCTTGTCGCCGAAATTCACTTCGCCCTTGCCTTGCAGGGCGGCCATGTCGAAACCGGCGGCCTCCAGGCTTTGGCGCATGAAACTGGCCGGTACACCGGACACGGCAGGAGTATGAATGATGTCGGCGGCTTTGGCAGTCAGCAGCATCTCCTTGTAAGCGTCAGGCGCATGACTTTCAGTGGTGCCGATAAATCGCGTGCCGAAGTAGGCCAGATCCGCGCCGAGCAGTTGTGCGGCGAGAATCTCATGCCCATGGTTCAAACATCCTGCAAGCAACAGGGTTTTGTCGAAGAACTCGCGGATCTCGGCGATCAGCGAGAACGGGCTCCAGGTCCCGGCGTGCCCACCGGCACCGGCCGCGACGGCGATCAAGCCATCGACACCGGCCTCGGCGGCTTTCTCGGCATGGCGGCGGGTCGTCACGTCGTGGAAGACCAGGCCGCCGTAGCTGTGCACGGCGTCTACCACTTCCTTCACGGCACCAAGACTGGTGATGACGATGGGGACTTTGTGTTCGACGCAGATGTTCAGGTCCGCCTCCAGACGTGGATTGCTCTTGTGAACAATCAGGTTCACGGCATAAGGCGCCGGGTTCTCCAGTGTCGCCAGTCCCGCTTCGATCTGCTCCAGCCAGGCCTTGAATCCGCTGCTTTCGCGTTGATTCAGCGCCGGAAAGCTGCCGACCACGCCGTTACGGCAGCACGCCAGCACCAGTTCAGGATTGGAGATCAGAAACATCGGTGCTGCCACTACGGGCAGACGCAGACGTTGTTCGAGCAGAGCGGGCAGCGACATCGGAAGTACCCCGGAAAGTTGTATTTGTTGAAGTTAGAACGGCTTGACCACGACCAGAATTACGATAGCCAGCAATAGCAGAACCGGTACTTCATTGAACCAGCGATAAAAGACATGGCTGCGGGTATTCTCGCCACGGGCAAAGCGTTTTACCTGCGCGCCGCACATGTGGTGGTAACCGATCAACAGCACGACCAGGGTCAGTTTGGCGTGGATCCAGCCACCGCTGCTGAAGATGCTCGGGTTCAGATAGATCAGCCAGCCACCGAAGATCAGCGCGGCGATCATTGCCGGGCCCATGATGCCGCGATAGAGCTTGCGCTCCATGATGCTGAAGCGTTCCTTGCTGATCGTGTCTTCACTTTGCGCGTGATAAACGAACAGTCGCGGAAGATAGAAGAGGCCGGCAAACCAGCACACGATGCTGACGATATGCAGCGCTTTGATCCACAGATAGAGCATTTTGGGTTATTCCCTGATTCACGGTAGGCCCGATAGTAGAGGCTTGAGCGTCCGCACGTCACCTTGGCGGTTGTCGCAGGGGCGCGCGGCCCCTATTATCGACGGCTTTCCAGTGGGTTCGTTGAGGGCAGGTTTATGGTCAAGGTCGGTATCGTCGGCGGCACGGGTTACACCGGTGTCGAACTGCTGCGTCTGTTGGCACAGCATCCGCAGGCAGAAGTGGTAGTGATCACTTCCCGATCCGAGGCCGGTCTGGCCGTGGCTGATATGTACCCGAGCCTGCGCGGTCACTACGACGGTCTGGCATTCAGCGTGCCGGACATCAAGACGCTGGGCGCTTGCGACGTGGTGTTCTTCGCCACTCCGCACGGCGTTGCCCACGCACTGGCAGGCGAATTGCTGGCGGCCGGCACCAAGGTCATCGACCTGTCGGCAGACTTCCGTCTGCAGGACGCCGATGAGTGGGCCAAGTGGTACGGCCAGCCGCACGGCGCGCCGGAGTTGCTGGACGAGGCGGTTTACGGTCTGCCGGAAGTCAATCGTGAGCAGATCAGGAAAGCACGTCTGATCGCGGTGCCGGGTTGCTACCCGACCGCGACGCAGCTGGGTTTCCTGCCGTTGCTTGAAGCGGGTATTGCCGACGCTTCGCACCTGATCGCCGACTGCAAGTCCGGTGTCAGCGGTGCCGGTCGTGGCGCTGCCGTAGGCTCGCTGTACTCCGAGACGTCGGAAAGCATGAAGGCTTATGCGGTGAAAGGTCACCGCCATCTGCCGGAAATTCGTCAGGGGCTGCGTCGTGCGGCGGGCAAGGATGTCGGTCTGACGTTCGTGCCGCACCTGACGCCGATGATCCGTGGCATTCACTCCACGCTCTACGCGACCGTGGTGGATCGCTCGGTGGATCTGCAGGCGTTGTTCGAGAAGCGTTATGCCAATGAGCCGTTCGTCGACGTGATGCCGGCTGGTAGCCATCCAGAAACCCGTAGTGTGCGTGGCGCCAACGTCTGCCGCATCGCGGTTCACCGCCCGCAGGATGGTGATCTGGTGGTAGTGCTCTCGGTGATCGACAACCTGGTCAAGGGCGCGTCGGGTCAGGCGGTGCAGAACATGAACATTCTGTTCGGGCTGGATGAGCGTTTGGGCCTGTCCCACGCCGGCATGCTGCCGTAACGACTGATCTGGCTTGGCAAAAAGGCCCGTTTGACGGGCCTTTTTGCATTCTGGTCGGCTGATCAGCTTTATTGATATACCGTAACAATAGTTGACCGATTTTCTAGGACAAGCGGATAATGCGCGTCATCACGCATTATGGCGGCGTAACGCCGGGAGATAGTCAGCATGAGCGTCGAATCCTTCACCCCCACGGCTTTGCAATTCACTCAAGGTGCCGCGCACAAGGTGAAGAGCCTGGTCGATGAAGAGGGGAATGATCGCTTGAAGCTGCGCGTATTCGTTACGGGCGGCGGTTGTTCAGGGTTTCAGTACGGCTTCACCTTCGATGAAGATGTGGCCGAGGACGACACCATCGTCGAGCGCGAAGGCGTCAGTCTGGTGGTCGATCCGATGAGCTTCCAGTATCTGGCGGGTGCCGAGGTGGATTATCAGGAAGGTCTGGAAGGTTCGCGTTTCGTGATCAAGAACCCGAATGCCACCACCACTTGTGGTTGCGGCTCCTCGTTCTCGATCTGATCGCGCTTCAACGTACACAATAAAACGCCGCAGAACCTCACGGTTCTGCGGCGTTTTGTTATCTGCGATTTGTCAGTTGGGGTAGATGGCGCCGAGCACGCGCAAGCCTTTGGCGCCGGTGACGCTCGGGCGATTGGCGGCGATGCCCTCCAGACAGCAGTGGGCCAGCCAGGCGAAGGCCATGGCCTCGACCCAGTCCGGATCGACGCCGTGGGTCGCGGTACTGGCGACTTTGGCGTTGGGTAGCAGGTCGGCCAAGCGCTTCATCAGCGTGGCGTTGTGGGCACCGCCCCCGCAGACCAAGATCTCTTCGGTATTCGATTGAGCGCTTTGCAGCGATTCGACGATTGTCAGCGCCGTCAGTTCGAGCAGTGTTGCCTGTACGTTTTCGGGTGCGAAACCGGGCAGGCGCGACAGTTGCTGCTCCAGCCAAGGCAAGTTGAAGACTTCGCGACCGGTGCTCTTCGGGCCTTGTGTCACGAAAAACGGATCGCTGAGCAGGGCTTTCAGCAGGGTAGGCTCAACCTTCCCGCTGGCTGCCCACTGCCCGTTTCGGTCGAAGTTCTCGCCCCGTTGCTGATGAATCCAGGCGTCCATCAGCACATTCCCCGGCCCGCAGTCGAAACCGGCTACAGGCTTGTTCGGCTCAATCAGACTGAGATTGCTGAAACCGCCGACATTCAGGACCGCGCGGTTGCCGGTACGCTCTTCGAATAACGCTTCATGGAAGGCCGGAACCAAAGGGGCGCCCTGGCCGCCAGCGGCCACATCGCGACTGCGGAAATCGCTGACGACGGTGATACCGGTCAGTTCAGTGAGCAGGGCGGGGTTGCCGATCTGTACGGTGAAACCACGCGCCGGCTCGTGGCGAATAGTCTGGCCGTGGCTGCCGATTGCGCGAATGGCTTCAGGCTTGAGCTGTTGCCGTTCGAGAAGGGTATGGATCCCTTGCGCGGCGAGCTTCACCCAGTTCTGCTGGGCAATCGCCGAACGGGCGATCTCGTCAGGGCCGCTGGCGCACAAGCCAAGCAGCTCGGCGCGCAGGGTTTCAGGCATGGGGATGTAGTGCGTGGCGATCAGGTTGATCGCCGAGGATTGCTCGATCAGGGCGATGTCCAGCCCGTCGAGACTGGTGCCGGACATCACTCCGATATAAAGAGCCATGGCTTAACGCTTGCTCGAAGCCAGCATGGTGGCTTTTTCCTGGTCCATGCGAGCCATCAACGGCTGGCTCTGTGCCAGGAAGCGGGCGCGTTCGGATTTGGCGATCGGGTCGGCCATCGGCAGCTTCTGGCCCAGTGGATCGACGTGGACACCGTTGACCTGGAACTCATAGTGCAGGTGCGGGCCGGTGGACAGGCCGGTGGTGCCGATGTAACCGATCACCTGGCCCTGTTTGACGGTGCCGCCGGTCTTCACGCCCTTGGCGAAGCCCTGCATGTGGCCATACAGCGTACGGTAAGTGTTGCCGTGCTGGATGATCACGGTGTTGCCGTAACCGCCGCGACGGCCGGCCAGCAGCACTTTGCCGTCGCCGGCAGCCTTGATCGGCGTACCGCGTGGAGCGGCATAGTCGACGCCTTTGTGGGCGCGGATCTTGTTGAGGATCGGGTGTTTGCGCCCCATGGAGAATTTCGAGCTGATGCGGGCGAAGTCCACCGGTGTACGGATGAACGCCTTGCGCATGCTGTTGCCATCGGCGGTGTAGTAGCTGCTGTTGCCCTGCTTGTTGGTGTAACGCACGGCAGTGTAAGTCTTGCCGCGGTTGGTGAAACGGGCGGACAGGATCGGACCGTTGCCAACGGCTTTGCCATTGACCACTTTCTGTTCATAGATGACATCGAACTCGTCGCCCTGACGGATATCCTGAGCGAAGTCGACGTCGTAGCCAAACACGCTGGCCATATCCATGGTCAGGCTGTGGGACAGGCCTGCGCGGGCGGCGGACTGCGACAGCGAGCTGTTGATCACACCGTGCACGTAGGCGGTGCGAACAGTCGGTTTGGCGGTAACGCGGTTGAACACATAACCCTTGTCGTTCTTGGTCAGGGTGATGGTTTCAACGTCGCTGACCTTGCTGTGCAGGTTGGTCAGCTGGCCTTGTGGGTTCAATTCGAATTCGAGTTTCTGGCCATGTTTGAGCTGGCTGAACTGCTTGGCTTGTTTGTCGCTGGCCAGCACTTCATGGACGGCTGCGGCCGGGAGACCGACTTTCTCGAACAATGTAGAAAGCGTATCGCCCTTGGAGACGATCACTTCCCTGTGATTTGGGGCCTTCTTTTCTTCAGCTGCCGGTGTCGGCGCTGGTGCGGCCTGAGCGGTTTCCTGCGTCTCTTCGGCGCTGTTTTCGATCTGCGCGAAAGGAGAGGCTACGGATTCGTTTGTGGCTTGAGCCGCCTCGGCAGCGTCTTGATCTTGTGTCAGTTGTTCAGCAGGACTTTCCAGTTCAAGGCTCAGCGTTGTCTTTTTGGCTTCAACATCACTGGATGGAAACACCAGGAGCGCCAGGCTGAGAAGGGCGGCGATCCCACTCGCGGCGAGCAGGTGGGTCTTCGGGTAAAGCGGTGGCGCTTTAGACGGTTCAGTGGTCATAAGTAATTTGACTTTGAAAAAGATGAATTGGAAAAGATGAATGACATGATGAAGATGAAATAACTGTATAAAATATAACCAAATCATCCCTGAAGCAAGTCTGCGGACGCCCTGTCTGTGGATTGGCGTCCGTGCGCCGGGCAAAACTTGTATTTGGTGCGCGATCTTGTATGGTTGGTTCCCTTTGAATCTGAGCCTTGCGGGTCTGTTATGAAGTCGGTTGAAGAGCAGCTAGCGCTGATTAAACGTGGTGCGGAAGAACTGTTGGTCGAGTCCGAGCTGATCGAAAAGCTCAAACGTGGCCAGCCGCTGCGAATCAAGGCCGGCTTCGATCCAACTGCGCCGGATCTGCACCTTGGTCACACTGTGCTTATTAATAAGCTGCGCCAGTTCCAGGAACTGGGGCATCAGGTGATTTTCCTTATTGGTGATTTCACCGGAATGATCGGTGATCCGAGCGGCAAGAGCGCCACGCGTCCTCCGTTGACCCGTGAGCAGGTTCTGGAAAACGCCGAGACCTACAAGACTCAGGTGTTCAAGATTCTTGATCCGGCGAAAACCGAAGTCGCGTTCAACTCCACCTGGATGGATCAGATGGGGCCTGCGGACTTTATTCGTCTGACTTCGCAATACACCGTTGCTCGTATGCTCGAGCGTGACGACTTCGACAAGCGCTACACCACCAATCAGCCGATCGCCATTCACGAGTTCCTCTATCCTCTGGTGCAGGGTTATGACTCGGTTGCTTTGCGCGCTGATGTGGAGCTGGGTGGTACCGATCAGAAGTTCAACCTGCTGATGGGGCGTGAGCTGCAGCGTGGTTATGGTCAGGAGGCGCAGTGCATCCTGACGATGCCGCTGCTTGAAGGTCTGGATGGCGTGAAGAAAATGTCCAAGTCGTTGGTCAACTACGTCGGTATTCAGGAAGCGCCAGGTGTCATGTATAGCAAACTGGTTTCGATTCCCGATGCGTTGATGTGGCGCTACTTCGAGTTGCTCAGCTTCCGTTCGATGGATGAGATCAATGCGTTCCGTGCTGATGTAGAGGCGGGCGCTAATCCTCGCGATATCAAGATCAAGCTGGCCGAAGAGATTGTCGCGCGCTTCCATGGTGAAGAGGCTGCGGCCAATGCTCACCGTGGCGCGGGTAACCGTATGAAGGACGGTGAGTTGCCGGATGATCTGCCAGAGGTCGAGCTGACTGCTGCCGAGGATATGCCGATTGCCGCTGTCCTTAATAAGGCAGGTCTGGTGAAGAACTCGGCAGCTGCACGTGATCTGCTGGCTTCCGGTGGTGTACGTGTAGATGGTGAGGTGGTTGATCGCTCCTTTATATACGTACTGGGCGCGACTCACGTTTGCCAGGCCGGCAAGAAGGCTTTTGCACGGATTACGCTGAAATCTGAGTAAAGTTGAAATAAGGGGTTGACGGCGAATTCCAGAGGTCTATAATTCGCCCCACTTCCGGCGCAGTTGAAACGGAAAACTCCTTGAGATTCAATGAGTTAAGTAGGTTTCGAAGGCAGATCGCTTCAGTCCATCGAAGCCTGGGAGGAGTTGGAAATGCCGGTTTGTCTGGCGCTTTCAACGGTTCGATCTTCTCGGTCGAAAGCGGAGAAAAAGAGGTGTTGACAGCAGTGTGTAACGCTGTAGAATTCGCCTCCCGCTAACGAGAGATCGGAAGCGCAAGTGGTTGAAGTTGTTGAAGAAATCTTCGAAAACTTCTGAAAATAATCACTTGACAGCAAATGAGGCTGCTGTAGAATGCGCGCCTCGGTTG